>Ga0208184_100001_pt1 | contig 940740 bp, 774 predicted proteins | sample Virmet3651_4511_FD_185736 | JGI IMG/M metagenome (GOLD analysis project Ga0208184, IMG submission 185736) | Marine viral communities from the Southern Atlantic ocean transect to study dissolved organic matter and carbon cycling - metaG... | ecosystem: Environmental > Aquatic > Marine > Oceanic ... | reverse complement strand
ATTACTTAATGGCATAGCCTCATAATAACGAGTTTGCAATAAAGAATAATTAAACCTAAACTATTTAATCATATCTCTAATACTATTTTCATCATGTAAGAGTACTATTTATGTAGATAGTTCTAAAATACAGACCGCTAATTCACGAGCATCTGTAAATACTAAACTTTTATTAGAGAAAGTAAGACGTATTAGTAATGAAGGTATTGCTGTAGGTCATCAGGACCCCACCGCCTATGGTATAGATTGGGTAGCTGATTCAAAAAAATTAAGAAATGATATAGATGATGTAGTTCATAAAATGCCAGCAATTCACGGGTGGGATTTTGGAAAACTTGAACTTGACCGTGATTCTAATATAGATAATATTTCTTTTGATTTAATGCGCCAAAATATTATCAAATCCTACAAACAAGGTGCTATTACTACGTTTAGCTGGCATTTAGATAATCCTAGAAGCGGTGGTGATTCTTGGGATACGACATCTGTAGTACCATTGCTTCTGCACGATACTAAAATGCGTGATAAATATAAAATGTGGGTAGCCAAAGTCGCTGCATTTTTAAATACTTTAAAAGATGATGACGGTAAGCTTATACCAATAATATTCAGACCTTATCATGAAATGAATGGAAGCTGGTTTTGGTGGGGTGCATCTAGCTGTACTCCCGAAGAATATAAAATTTTATTTCAAGATCTAGTGCGGCTAATGAGCATTAATAATGTAAGAAACTGTTTGTTTGCTTATTCTCCTAACACGCTCAATAGCCCAGATGAATACGAGAAATTTTACCCGGGTGATAAATATGTCGATATTCTGGGTATAGATATTTACAATCATGGTGGAGATGCTAGGTTTAGCAATAAGCTACAAAATGACATAGCTATTATGCGTGATTTTGCGCTTAAACACGATAAGCCTTTTGCTTTGACAGAAACGGGAAATATTAAACCGGAAAATCCTGAATGGTTTACTCAGGTTTTATACCCCGGTATTAAAGATAGTGGAATTGCTTGGCTACTTTTTTGGCGCAATGCTAAGCCTTCACACTATTTTGCTACTTACCCAGGAGAGATCGCTGAAAAAGATTTTAAAGATTTTGCTGCTAAAGAAGACATTCTGTTTTTAAGGGAGGTTCGCAAAAAACATATTATAAACGGTATTCCTAAATAAGAATTTATGTTACAAACACTCGATATCGTAATTATCCTTTCTTATTTAGCTGGTACTATTTTAATAGGACTTCTACTTCGAAAAAGAGCAAATAAAAGTAAAGAGGATTATCTTCTAGGAGGTAAAACACTACCGTGGTATATGCTAGGGCTTTCTAATGCCTCAGGTATGTTTGATATTTCCGGAACAATGTGGTTGGTCACTCTAACATTTGTTTACGGTTTAAAAAGCATTTGGATCCCTTGGTTATGGCCCGTATTCAATCAAATATTTTTAATGATCTATCTTTCTGCTTGGTTGAGAAGATCTAATGTTACTACTGGCGCAGAGTGGATCTTATTCAGGTTTGCTGATGGAAAGGGAGGTAAACGATCGCATACAATAATCGTTGTTTTTGCTATACTCAGCTGTCTGGGTTTTCTAGCTTATGGCTTTATTGGACTTGGTAAATTTGTTGAAATTTTTATACCCTGGGAAGTTGTTAGCCCCTACATCCCGTTTGAGATACCCGCTATATACATTCCCCATTTTTATGGAATAATCTTCACATTATTTGCTGTTTTTTATTCTATAATTGGAGGAATGTCAAGTATTGTATGGACTGACGTCTTACAATTTTCTATAATGACCGTATCTTCTATTGCTATTGCGTATATAGCTTATACCGCTCTTGGCACTCAGGAAATGGATGTTCCCAATGGTTGGTTAGATCCATTTTTTGGTTGGAATCTCAATTTAGATTGGTCAGGCATCATTAATGAAGTCAACACCAAGATTGCTTCAGATGGTTATTCATTATTTACCATATTCTTTATGCTCATGGTTTTTAAAGGACTTCTGGCAAGTATTGCAGGCCCGGCTCCTAACTATGATATGCAAAAAATACTTTCAACCAAAAATCCTAAGGAAGCTACAAAAATGAGCATGTTTGCAAACATAGCTCTTATGCCTACCCGTTACCTCATGATAGGAGGCTTCACCGTTTTGGCATTGTTATATTATGATCAATTAAACTTAGAAACGGCCGGCATTATCGATTTTGAAAAAATACTTCCGGCATCTATACAACAATTTGTTCCTATTGGATTATTAGGATTGTTACTCGCCGGACTTCTTGCCGCATTTATGTCAACCTTTGCAGGAACCCTTAATGCCTCACAAGCTTATATAGTTAATGATATCTATTTAAAGTATATTAAACCCAATGCGAGTCATTCTAAAATTCAGTTTATGAATTACGGCAGCGGTATACTCGTGGTAGTAATAAGTATAATTCTGGGCTTTTTTGTTCAAGATGTTAATTCCATATTACAGTGGATCGTATCGGCTCTCTATGGAAGCTATGTCGTGTCTAATGTGCTCAAATGGCATTGGTGGCGATTCAATGGTGAGGGCTATTTTTGGGGTATGCTATCTGGCATACTACCAGCTTTAATATTTCCTATCTTCACCACAACCTTAGATCTTTATTATTTCCCAATAATATTAATTGTATCGCTAACAGGAGCACTGATAGGTACTTATACCGCACCTGCTACTGATATAAATGTCCTAAAGAATTTTTATAAAAAAACAAATCCCTGGGGATTCTGGAAGCCTATTGCAGATCTAGTAAAGTCTGAAAATGGTGATTTTGTAAAAAATAAATCATTTGGGAGAGACATGTTTAATGTTGTCGTAGGTGTCTTAGGACAAACCCTCTTAGTAGTAATCCCATTGTATTTGATTTTACATGAAAACCTCAATCTAATTATATCAATAATTCTACTAATTATCTGCATTATAATTCTTAAAAAGAATTGGTGGAACAAAATGGAAGCAGAACCTAAATCTTAAACGTTTATAAATGAGTACAGTTAATACCACTTCTAAAAAAGCTAAAATCTCTAATTACAAAAGGTTAATTGAAGATTATAGTTCATTGATAGAGATGCCAAACCAACCTACAAAAAATAGTAATGGCATTTTTCAACGCTACAAGAACCCTGCGGTTACAGCAGAACATGCCCCTGTTCATTGGAGATATGATTTAAATGCAAGTTCCAACCCAAACGGAATGGAGCGCATAGGAATAAATGCCACGTTTAACCCCGGTGCGATCAAATGGGGAGACAAATATGTGTTAGTCGTTCGTGTAGAAGGTAATGATAGAAAATCATTCTTTGCTGTTGCAGAAAGTGATACTGGGATAGATGGATTTAAGTTTTGGGATAAACCTGTAATTATGCCACAAACCGAAGAGCCAGATACTAATGTTTACGATATGCGGTTAACGCAACATGAGGATGGCTGGGTCTATGGCATTTTCTGTACTGAGCGTAAAGATCCAAATGCTCCAGAGGGAGATTGTAGCGCAGCTATTGCTAATGCAGGTATAGCCCGAACAAAAGATCTAATCAACTGGGAGCGTCTTCCTGATTTGATAAGCAACACAGGGCAACAGCGCAATGTAGTTTTACATCCTGAATTTGTTAACGGTAAGTACGCTGTATACACAAGACCTCAAGATGGTTTTATAAGTGTGGGTAATGGCGGAGGAATAGGTTTAGGCTTCATTAATGACATGACAAATCCTGTAGCCGAAAACGAACATATTATTAACCAAAAAGCTTATCATACTATTTATGAATTAAAGAATGGGCAAGGCCCTGCCCCTATTAAAACAAAAGAAGGATGGTTACATATTGCTCACGGCGTTAGAAACACCGCAGGAGGTTTACGTTACACCCTTTACATGTTTATGACTGCTCTAGACGATATTTCAAAAGTAATTTACCAGCCGGCAGGTTATTTTATGGCTCCCAATTATGAAGAAACTGTTGGAGATGTACCTAATGTGCTATTTGTGAACGGCTGGATCGAAAATAATGGTATCGTTTATATTTATTATGCCTCCTCAGATACTAGAACACACGTTGCTACAACAACAATCCCTTTACTATTAGATTATCTCAAAAATTCTCCAAAAGACAAATTTACGTCGGCTGAGTCTGTCAATAGCATTCTAACTCTTATTGATAAAAACAAAGGTCTTTATTAATGATTTCTGCATTTTCAAATACGTTCTATAAAGAAATTCAAGAGGAATTGAATGCTATTAAATACTATTGGGTAACTAATAGCGTAGACTCTAAGAATGGTGGATTTTTAGGTAGAAGAAACTTTTACAATACGCCTTTACCCCTTTCTCCAAAAGGTATCATTCTGAATACACGTTTGCTATGGAGTTTTTCTGCGATAGCTAATTTTCAAAATAGTGATGAACTATTGCCCATAATGCATCGATCTTTTAATTATTTATACCAAAAATTTAGAGATTCAACTCATGGTGGGGTTTATTGGGAATTGGATGCCTATGGAGAGCCTGTGATTAAAAAGAAACAGATTTATGCGCAAGCATTTACCATTTACGCCTTATCAGAATATTACATAAAAACAAATAAACAACAGGCTAAACAATGGGCGCTAGAAGTATTTGAACTTATCGAACATCATGCAAACGATAGTGATACGGGTGGATATATTGAAGCTTTTAAAGAGGACTGGTCGCCTATAACAGATATGCGCTTAAGTGATAAGGATCAAAATGCAGCTAAAACGATGAATACGCATTTACACATTTTAGAAGCATATTCATCACTTTATAAGATTGCTCCTTCACAAAAATTACAAACGGCTCTTAAGAACTTATTGGGTCTATTTACAGAAAGGTTTTTAAACCAGGATTATAATTTTGAGCTGTTTTTTGATAAAAACTGGAACCTAACCAGCAATCAGATATCATTTGGTCATGATATAGAAACTCTTTGGTTAGTTATTGAAGCCGCTAAAACCATAGATGATCAGACACTTATAAAAAAAACAGAGCATATAGCCCTACCTATTGCAGACCGTTTTCTAGAGCTGGGATATATCAAGCATGGTGGTGTCTTAAATGAAGTAAATAGGGAGACAAACCATATAGATTCTGATAGACACTGGTGGCCCCAAGCAGAAGCAATGGTGGGCTTATTATATGCATACTCAATCTCTAGAAACTCTCATTATAAATCGGCCATTCTTGATATTTGGATGTTTACTAAAAAATATATTATAGACTCTGTTAATGGAGAATGGCATTTTAGAATTGACAGTGATTTCACCCCGTATACTTCAGAAAATAAATTAGGCATGTGGAAATGTCCCTATCACAATACAAGAGCCTGTATTCAATTACTTAAAAATCAACTATTATGAAAACTAATAAAGCTTTGGTATTGAAAAGTATCATATTGAGCATGTTTATGTTGGGCTGTAGCAATGATGATGCTTTTATTCCAGAAATTGAAGAGCAAGAAAAACCAATCGAAGAACCTGTTGATGAAAACTTCTACTATCCTACACCAGATGATGTTTCCTCCTACTTGGTTGATCAAAGCGCTACTCCAGAAACGATTGCTCTCTTTTATAACTTAAAAATCAATTCTCAAAAAGGATTTATAGTTGGGCAACAAGATGCATTTTCTTCATTTTATCAAAACGAAGGAGGAGAATCAGATATGAAAAAACTCACAGGAAGCGATCCGGGTATATTAGGTTCAGACTTTATTTTTATTACTGATGATCAGAATAACGGTCAAGCATCTAATTGGTTTTACCAGCAAGAGCTAAATGTAACTCAAGATGCAATTTCAGCCTATAATAAAGGTATGGTAAATGCCTTTACTTGGCACTTTAGGGAACCGTACGAAGGAAAATCATTTTACACTAGTGATATGTCTGATTTTCAAAAGAATAATGCGTTTAAAAGTATTCTACCTGATGGAGAAAATCATGAATATTATAAAGAAAAACTTCAGAAAATTGCCCAGGTGGCCAATAATCTCAAAGGAGAAGATGGAGAATTGATACCTTTTATATTCAGACCATTTCATGAATTTGATGGAGATTTCTTTTGGTGGGGAGCTGCCTACAGCACCCCTCAGGAATTTAAAAGAGTCTGGCAATTTACAGTAACCTATTTGCGGGATGAATTAAACGTTCACAATATACTTTACGCATATGCGCCAGATAATAGTTATACAACTCAAGAGGCCTATTTAGAACGTTACCCTGGTGATGAATATGTAGATATCCTAGCAATGGATAATTATTATGATCTGTCTAATCAACAGGGATCTGGTGTAGATTTAGCTAACTCAAAACTTAAAGTAGTTTCAGATCTGGCATTAGAGAAAGTAAAAATTGCCGGTCTAAGTGAGACAGGATATTTTGTAGATAGTAATGAGAACACGTATATCTCTCCAGTATTCTATTCTTCTTATCTCTATGATGTCTTAACTGCAAATGAGGTAGAGGTAGGTTTTATGATGTTCTGGCTCAATAGCGGGTCTACCTATACTGTACCCGTACCAGGAACAGCTGGAGCAGATGATTTTATAAATTTTGATGAGCAAGAGCGTACACTGCTATTGCAAGAAATTAATAACATGTACACAATTTCTAAATAATTTATGATGAAGAACATATCAAAATTCATATTCATTTTATCAATCATTTGCACCTCTTGTTCCGGAATTCAACCAATAACAGTAAAAAATGGCACATTTTACAAAGGTTCTAAACCCTATCACTTTATAGGCACTAATTATTGGTATGGTCCTTTAATTGCTGCTAAAGAAATAGGTGATCGACCACGCCTTATCAAAGAACTTGATCTTATGAAAGAGCAAGGCATCGATAATTTAAGAATTCTCGTAGGTGCAGAAGGAGGTAATGAAGATTTTCAAGTTAAACCTGCGCTGCAATATGAACAGGGAAAATATAATGAACAACTACTAGATGGTTTAGACTTTCTTCTTTCAGAAATGTCAAAAAGAAACATGTATGCCGTCTTATACCTTAACAATAATTGGATTTGGAGTGGAGGTATGAGTACTTACCTTCAATGGAATGGTTATGGCACTGTACCCAATCCTTTTTTAAAAGACTATACCTGGCCTGAGTATTTTGAATACACCCAACAATTTCATAGTTGTGAACCCTGTCAAATTGCCTTTGAAAAACACATCCGGTTTATTCTAAATCGAACCAATACTTATACAGGTAAAAAATATACAGATGATAACAGTATTATGTCGTGGCAAGTAGCAAATGAACCTCGCATATTCACAGAGCAAGATCGAGAACCTTTTAAAAAATTCTTAGACAGAACCGTTAGTCTATTAAGAGCGATAGATCCAAATACATTAATCTCTACCGGAGCCGAAGGAAAAGCAAGTTATCTTGATGATATAGATACTTATCAAAGACTACATAGTAATCCAGATATAGATTATTTAACAGCACATATGTGGCCAAAAAACTGGGGTTGGTATAATGCTGATGATGAAGAGAGAACATTGCAAGAGTCTATTCAAAAAGCAGCCATATATACTGATGAGCATATAGCAGTTGCCCGCAGATTAAATAAACCGCTTGTCGTTTCTGAGTTTGGATTTCCACGAGAGAAGGAAAGCCTTTCACCAACTGCATCGGTAAAAAATCGAAATGCATTTTATGAAGCACTTTTTAAAAAATTGGTTCAAAGTAAAAAAGATAAAAACCCTTTTATGGGTATTAACTTTTGGGGATTTGCGGGGTTTGCTAAAACCGATTCTATAACCGGTAAATGGCAAGAAGGAGCTGATTTTTCTGCAGATCCACCTCAGGAACCTCAGGGCTTAAATTCTGTATTTGCAATAGATTACAGCACCTTAAGCTTGGTTAAAAATTACAACGCGCTATTCAAAAAAGATTAAGGGCTAACTCATAAATAGAAATGCTTTTTAAGCTCTACTGACCAAAAAAATACTTATTTACTGATACAGGATTGCTGAGCGTTTCTACATGCAGGATATAGAATTCTTCTTAATTTTCTATGGGTATAGTAAAACTTGAAGCGGGAAGACCTGCTTCATTTATTAATCCAGGGGTGAATTGGTTGCTCCATCCATAGCGTATGTAATGTGCATTTTTTATATCTGTTGAATTTGTTTTGAGAAGAACATAATTGTCTTTAACACTAATTTTAGAAATCAGAGCGACTTCAGTATCTGCAAGAACTATTTCAAAAAATGCCTTTTTATTTGAAGTGCTGTTGCTCCAGGTTAACTGTTTTGCATTTTCAAAATATACCGCGATGGTTCTTGAATTTAAACGTTTTGCATTTATTACAAGAGGACTTTCACTTTCTTCAACACTCTTCAGCCCATACTTTTTCTCTAGAGCTAGATTTGCAAAACGCAGCCCTACATCCAGTTTGTTACGAGGATGTATATCCTTATTGTTTCCTATATCTGAAGTAACCACCATCCCTGTATTGGGAGTTCTTAAAAGTTTACGCTGAATATCACGAATGGATACACCACTATATCCTTCTCCGTAATCATAAGGTGCAATTTGTGCGTAATAAAAAGGAAAATCATCATTCCACAAAGCCCTCCAATTATTGATCAACGAACCAAATGTATTTTCATAATATGCATAATTCGATGTATTTGTTTCTCCTTGATACCAGATTACTCCTGCAATTTTATAGGGAATTAATGGATTTATCATTGCATTAAAAGCACGTGAAGGCTCACTTGGACACCAAGGTTCTTTTTTTAATAAGGCTGCACCTTGTACTAAAGAATCATTTTTTGCAAAAGCTTCTTCTGATATCCAAGTCTCTGCGGGAGAACCTCCCCAGCTCGAACTAATAAGTCCGATAGGTATTTTTAATTTTTCATTGAGTTTGATACCAAAAAAATAGGCAATGGCACTAAAGTAATTAGCATTGTCTGGATTTGCTTCTACCCACTCGCCCTCTAAATCTAATTGCGGAGCATCAGCCGTTTGTTTAGAAACCTTAAAAAACCGAATATTTTTATTATGTGTGTTCTTAATAAGATCATCTCCACCGTCTAAACCTTGAGCGGGTGTCCACTCCATATTAGACTGTCCAGATGCTAGCCAGGTCTCACCTAAAAGTACATTATTAATAACAACCTCATTATAACCCTTAATTCTTATCGTAAACGGACCTGCCCCTTCTGGAGTTTTTAATACTATATTCCACTGTGCTTGCCGATTTCCTACAGTTTTTAATGTATCCTGAGGATTCCACGATGCTACTAAACTGATCTGTTCATTAGGGTTTGACCAGCCCCAAATATCAACCCTACTATTTCTTTGCAAGACCATATTATCTGAAAAAATATCAGGTAAGCGAACTTGAGCAAATGAAGTTGATAAATAGCTAATGAGAATAAAAAACAGAAATTTATTCATAATTATAAATCGAGTAAATTTTTATAAAAAGGAAGTAATTGAAATGCCATTTTTTGATGATCAGTTAGGTCTGGGTGATAGCCGCATCCACCAGGATCTTGTATTCCTTCAAATTCAAAAATCGAAATTGTCGTAACGTCTTCAAAATGAGATTTTACTTGTTTTAGACTGTTTAAGAGCAGAATCCCTTTATCACTTTCTGTAGCTATCATTGGGCTGGTTAACAATGCTATTTTCACTTCTGGATGAACATTTATTAATTCCTGAACAAAATCAATATAGGTAGCAACGTACTTTTGTTGATCAAATACAGGTCTATCTTTAATACCATCTCCATCTGAAAAATCATTTGTTCCCAGACAAATACTTATAAGATCAGGACTAATCGCATTTGCGTACCACCTCTGAGAACGATCTCCATTTAATCGCAAATTTGTATATACATCAGGCATTACCGGCTCAGTAGTGTCGTTCCAATTGCGATACATGCCCATCCCAGAAACTGAGTTCAAAATAAAATCTGCATTAAGTTCTCTTGCGGTTATAGGTCCATATGCTAAATAGGCATTATGTTGATCAAACCAATTAGAAGAACCGCAGGGTATCTCAGTTGTATCCGCACCCATTCCGCAGGTAATAGAATCTCCAATATATTCTATAGTTAAGGGACGCTGGGGAATAATGGTATCGAGTTGTTCTGCTTCCACCCTTCTCAAAACCAAATCACCAATGCTAGCTTCTGTAGCTTTAAAAAGGCCGACTCTTACTAACTTCTCACTAAGCAAAGGAATTTTTACCGTTATTACCGTATCTAGAGGTATTTTTATGCGTTTATAATAAGCATCATTAAGTGCTATATCTAAATAATTGTACGTGCTCCCTTCAACTTTAGCTTCAATTTTTAAAGTATCTCCTTTTGCAAAAAACTCAACGCCAGATGATGAGGATATTAATATAACATCTGTATCCCTAATTAAAGTTCTTCCCATTTGAGATAAATTGGATGCCACTAATTTTTCTGAAATTGGAAATTCCTGAATATGACCACAAGCAATTGCAGTTAGGATTATTAGACTTAAAAATGCTCTAATCATCTTGATAATCTTACCATTAACACATCGTGCGCCCCAATATTCGCCCTCAAATTCTCGGATGTTTTTCCGATATTTTCTCCCTTATAAAGATCACGCAGCGTATAGATTTGATTCTTTAGCTTTAAATATTTTTGACTCACATCATCTCCTATCTCGTGCTTATTCCAGTCAAAATTTAGTTCTTTTTCAGAATCTGTCATGTTTATAAAAACAAAGGCCCAATTATCATTTGAAAGTGGTTTTAACCAAATTTCAAAATCTCCTTCATTTGAAAAACGGAAACCCTGAATGCCTAACTCATCTTGATTAACAGCTATAACTTCACGGTTAGTCAAGGTATTTATGGTTTCTTTACTTGCAATTCTCAAATCGTTACCCATAATTAGCGGGGATGCCAGTATACTCCACATCGCAAAATGTGTACGGTCTTCTGCAGCGGTCATACCGTTACCTACCTCCATCATGTCAAAATCATTCCAATGACCGGGTCCCGCTGCTTTACGTAATCCGCTGCGCATATTAATTATCTTCCATATTCCAGAGGAAGACCAAGAACCGTGACCAATTTCACAATCCCAGCAATTGATTATATCTCCTGTAACGCGCCACAGATGACCTACATCTTTTCCCCACGTCCAAGGGGTATTATCACCCCACTCACATATACTAAAAACTACAGGTCTACCAGCAGTATACAAAGCATCTCTCATAGTTTTATAAGCACTTTCTGCATTTATTTTACCGGTATTACACCAGTCATATTTTAGATAGTCTATCTCCCAAGAGGCATAGGTTTGAGCATCTTGAAACTCATGTCCTCTGCTTCCGGGATATCCTGCACATGTCTCAGAACCAGCACAATTGTAAAGACCAAATTTTAACCCCTTACTGTGTACATAATCTGCTAATGCTTTCATTCCACTCGGAAATTTTTTAGGATCGGCCACTAAGTTACCATTTTCATCACGCTGCTTTGCCATCCACCCGTCATCTAAAACAATATATTCATAACCTGCATCCTTTAATCCAAGGGATACAAATTTATCTGCAATATCTTTTACTAATTGCTCATTGATATCTGTTGCAAATGTGTTCCAACTGTTCCAACCCATTGGAGGGGTTTGAGCAAGATTATCAAATTTTTGACTATGAACTAGATTTGTAATTACAAAAAAGACCATAAATAATACGTTTCTCATAAAATTCTATTTTTAAAATCAGATCAAAATTAACCTCATGCGGGGTTAATAATCAATAGAATTTTGTCAAAATCATATTCAATTAATAACGTTTATTCGTGATTGAGTCCCATTTACCAGAAACTAATAGCTAAATAATTAATCTTTTATTCTGGACTTAACTCAATCTGCGCGATTAAAATTTTTATTAATTCCGGAGACCCTTACTTCCTGGTAATCCTGTCAAATAAAAGAAAACCGTGATTCTCCATATAGCCCTTTTCCCAACAAAATGGTACAATACAGTGATCTGAATCCGCTCCTTACTATTCCGGTTTCTTTAATATAAAAGTTTTAAACCCGAACCTCCAGAAAAACCAGAGCCTACCTGCAGTATAATTTAGAAGTTATGGTAATTGAACCTTTTTATACAGCAGGGGATTGCAGCTAAGCCAGCATCGAACTAATTCTTTAAAATTTGAAATTCAGTCTCTTTGAGACCATTCTTTATAGACACTGATGCATTTTACTAAGCTTTATCTGGAAGATAATTTGGAGCTTATAGGTGTTTGCCCAGTATTCTAAAGAGTTTAAGTAGAAAATCTCTAATGCTTGTGTTTTAAGAAATACAGGATTCATTAAAATCTTTGCTATGTAAAATCGAAACCCTGTTTTAAGAATATAGACACATTAAAGCCTCTGTTCCTATTATTTTTTTCTCTTGGTGTAGGCTTCCCTAAAAATGACCTCCTCCCATTAAATTGGACAAATTAAAACTAGAGGATTTCGGGCAAATAAATGTTTAACTTTAAATAGATTATTTGCTTATGAAACGATCAAAATATACCGAGTCTCAGATTGTATTTGCGATCAAGCAGGTTGAGACTGGAGCACGCCTATCTGAGGTCTGTCGCAAGATGGGAATCAGCGAGGCTACCTTTTACAATTGGAAGAAAAAATACGGTGGTCTAGGTGTCTCTGAACTGAGAAGGCTGAAAAACTTGGAGGAGGAGAATGCTCAGCTTAAAAAGCTTGTAGCTGATTTAAGTCTTGACAAGCAGATTCTTCAGGACGTGTTGAAAAAAAAGTTCTGAGGCCGTCTCGAAAACGGGAGATGGTCAGCACTATTCGTATGGAATATAATATTTCCATCAACCGTTGTGTAAGGCTAATATTGCTGCACAAAAGCGTTTTTTATTATACCCCTAAAGAACGTGGAGATGAATTGCTGCGTATGAGAATGAAAGAAATAGCAGCAACACGGGTACGCTATGGGTTTTGGAGGATCTATATCCTGCTTCGTCGGGAAGGCTTTATGGATAATCATAAACGCGTTTATAGAGTGTATTGCGAAGAAGGTTTAAACCTCAGATCTAAGAGACCTAAAAGAAGTCGGTGTGCAACCCATAGACAACCTGTTCTTGGTAATGCCTCTAGTTTACATGAGTGCTGGAGTATGGATTTTGTGACAGATCAACTCTACGATGGAGGCCGTTTCAGAGCCTTAACTGTAGTAGATAATTATAGTCGTAAATGTTTAGCTATATATGCAGGAAAATCCCTTAAAGGAAGTGATGTTGTTGGGGTGATGGATAATTTAGTTACTAGTGCAAGAGTTTACCCTAAATGCATAAAAGTCGATAATGGAAGTGAATTTATCAGTAAAGTATTGGATAAATGGGCTTATGAAAACAATGTCGAATTAGACTTCTCAAGACCCGGAAAACCTACTGATAATCCCTTTATAGAAAGCTTCAATGAGTCTTTCAGAGATGAATGTTTAAATACAAACTGGTTCTTCTCTTTGGAAGATGCTCAAGAAAAGTTCGATATTTGGAGGGAAGACTATAACGGGTTTAGACCACACAGCTCATTGGGTGACATGTCACCCAATGAGTACATTGAAATCAATGAAAATAGCCCAGATTCTCTAGTTATGACCAGTACCTAAAAATAGGAGGAGGTCAGTTTAAGTTCAAAACTTACTTTTTAGTATTCCTTTTTTTGGGTAGGGAGGTTTGTTGTCTTTCATCTTGATCCTCAATCAAATGATTGATTTATGATCAACCTATTTCAGGAAATGACACTTCTCCGCATTACGCACAACGTTTAGTATATGAAGCGTAGCGCCCGAATGAGAGCTATGATTTCATATACAGTGTTATGAGTTTTTTTTTTACATTCTTCATTGTCACTGGAAAATTGTCCATGCTTAAGTCTTTTATCTCCATTCCAAGGCCCCTTATTTAGTTCCACATTTACAGTGTAACAAAATAAGCCAAAATGAAATTTAAAAGTTTAATCAAATTAAGTAGCTTAGTTCTACTTCTAGGGATAACAATTCAAACATTTTCTCAATCTAAAAAAAGTAATATTATGGACAACACAAAAAATGAAAAAATCGGATTATTAGTAATCATGAAAGCGAAAGAAGGTAAGGAGCAAGAAGTGAAAGAGTTTCTTCTAGGTGGTTTATCATTGGTAAATGCAGAACCAAAAACTGAATCTTGGTTTGCATTTCAAATAGATGAACAAACTTTCGGAATTTATGACACATTTGAAGCTGAAGAAGGCAGACAGGCACACTTAAAAGGAGAAGTGGCAAAAGCCTTATTGGCCAATGCTGGAGATCTTTTAGAAGGTTTTGATCCTAGCAAAGATATTAAGACCGTTGATGTTCAGGCAAGTAATCATAAAGTGGGTAATCAGAATAACGGATTGTTGGTGATTATGAAAGCCAAAGAAGGAAAGACATCTGCAGTGGAGGATTTCTTACAAGCGGGCAAGTCATTGGTAAGTTCTGAGCCTGCAACTTTATCTTGGTATGCTTTTAAAATTAATGAAGAAACCTATGCCATTTTCGATACGTTTGCAGATGACGCTGGCAGAGATGCTCATTTGACAGGGAAAGTAGCAGCAGCGTTGATGGAGAATGCGCCTGTAATTTTGGAAGACTTTGATGCTTCAGCAATTCAAAAAATTAACATTCTAGCTTCAAAATAACTATTTGATTTAAGAAAGGAGTGCTTTTGGCACTCCTTTTTTTTTTATTTGAATGAGCTCAAAAGAAAATTTAGTATGGCCCAAATAATTATAGACAAACAAAACGGGGAACTTGCGTTTAGATTAGAAGAGTTCAACGACCTAAGCCAGTTTGATCATTTACAAAGAAGAAATTATTATTCTATAGTTTTGTTATGTGGAATTAGCTATGAACTAAGCGTTGATTTTCAAAGTTTTGAATTGCAAGGAAATCAAATGATTTGTTTGGCTCCGTATCAACCTTTCATGATACGTTCTGAAGAAAAGTGTCAGGGTTATTTATTGAATTTTCATCCCGATTTTTTTTGTACATATAGACATCAAAATGAAATAGAGACCGAGGGATTCCTTTTTAATAATTTCCATGGATTACCCTATTTTACTGTAAACGAGCAAAGCCTATTTCTTAATTTGATTGATCAAATTTCGAAAGAGATGGACAAAGACTCAATCGCTCAGCATGAAGTTCTTGTGGCATTTTTAAAAGTGTTTTTAATAGAAGCGGTCAGACATAAGAAACAATTTGATCAACAATTAACTCCCAGATTGTCAGATTCAAAAACAGAAATTTTACAAAATTTAGTCGATGCAATTGAGAGTAATTATTGTAAATTCCATTCTCCCCAAGAATACGCAGATGAACTAAGTGTAAGCCCTAAAACTTTAGCCGGTATCGTCAAGAAATACCTCAATCAAACGACTTCATCCTTGATTTCAAATAGGATCATTATTGAGGCGAAACGAGAACTTTATCTAACTTCTAAACCAGTGAAACAAGTTGCTGCTTTTTTAGGTTATGAAGATGAATTCTATTTCAGTCGTTTTTTTAAAAAGAAGGTAGGAGTATCACCTGATATTTATCGTAAGACAGTTGGTTTTGCTAAACTAGAGTCAAATTAATTGCTCATAACGTTTCGGGTATTGCCGAAGGCGGGGATTTTTAGCACAAAAGTTCAATCGAAGCCGTTCAGCACCGCTTTTGGCAATACCTTGTTAGCCGTTCGTCTTTTATTTCAGGTACTACTTTATTTTCAGCACAATCGATGTTAAAATTTGATTACTATTTTCCCAATTGTAGTTCTCGATTCTAATTGTTCGTGTGCTTCTCTTAAATTGGATACCGTAAACCCGGTTAAAACTCTTCCAACAGTTGATTGAAGCATTCCTTTGTTGAACCAATCTGCAACTTTATTTAGGATATGATGTTGGGCAATCATATCTTCTGTCTGAAACATAGAACGAGTAAACATTAGTTCCCAATAGAAACTAACACTTTTGCCTTTTAACATTCTAAGATTTATGGGCTTTGTTGGATCACTAATAGAGCCTATTTGACCTTGCGGTTTGATGAGTTTAGCAAACGCTTCCCAATATTGATTTAAATCAACAAAATCAACAATGATATCTACTGTTTCAAAGCCCAAATTATTAACATTTTCTACGAGGTTTTTATGATTAACAACATAGTCTGCACCCATTTTTTTGCACCAATTTATCGATTCTTTTCTTGAAGCAGTTGCTATTACTGTTAATCCCAAAATTTTCTTAGCAAGTTGTATTGCAATAGAACCCACACCGCCTGCTCCACCAACAATAAGTATGGATTTATTCTCATCTCTTTCCTTACTTAATCTCATTCTATCAAAAAACAACTCATAAGCTGTAAGTGAGGTTAAAGGCAATGCTGCTGAATCTTCGTTGCTAATTGTTGGGGCAAATCCGACAATGCGTTCGTCAACCAATTGATATTCTTGGTTTGAACCACTTCTTGTGATGTCGCCAGCATACCATACCTTATCCCCTTTTTTAAACAGGGATACGTCGTCACCAACCATTTCAACAACACCCACAGCATCCCAGCCTATTATTTTTGGAATATCCTGTACCTTATCTTTGAGGCTACCTTGGCGGATTTTATAGTCCACGGGGTTTACCGAAATAGCTTCAACCCGTACTAACAAATCCCTGTTTGTTGGTAGGGGCTTTTCTGTTTCAAATTCGATAAAACTTTTTGGATTGCTGATGGGCAACGATGTTTTAAATCCAATTACTTTCATTGTTTATTTTTTTGTTAATGTTTACTATGATGACGGCTAACGGTCTCAGCTATGATTAGTGGCGTGATTTAAGTACCTCACTTAGCAAATAAAAACCGAATAGCAAATTTGCGAGGATTTTCAGAAGTAGGCGATAACTAGCCATTAATTATACACATTAACCTGTAGGCTTTGTTATTTTCTGTATTGCGATGGTGTTTGCCCTATATGTTTTTTAAACATTCGGCTAAAATAGGTTGGGTATTCAAATCCTAATTCGTAGCCAATTTCGGCAACTGTTTTGTTAGTTTTTTGCAATCTGTTTTTTGCTTCCGAGATTATTTTTTCTTGAATAATTTCAGAAGCTGTTTTGTTTGTATGATGTTTAATCAAGTCGCCAAAGTAATTAGTAGATAGATCGAGTTTTTCTGCAAAAAAATTCACATTTGGCAATTCATTTATATTTGATTTGTAGTAGGTGTTGAGTAATTTTTTAAATTCTACAACTATTTTATTGTATAAGGGTTGACGTGTATTAAATTGCCTTTTATAGCATTTGCCAATATATGTAAAAATTAAGTTGCAATAGGCTATAAGTAAGTCTAATTCATAATTATCTTTTTGGTATTCTTCGTTGATTTGCTGGAATAAGGTTCCGATATGATGCTGTTCGGCTTCTGTTAAAAATAAAGCTTCACTAATTTCGTATTGAAAAAAACTAAAATCGATATTGTATTCTTGCAACAAAACTGGTGACACTAAAATATGATATCCCTTCCATTGTTTTTCAACGCTCCATTTATAAACCTGTTTTGGCTGGATAAAGTATAAAAATGATGATGATGTATCAAATTTTGTGTTTCCGTACCATTGTAAATCGGTCATATTCTGCTTAAAAGCCATCATATAAAAGTCTGATGTTAAGCCATCACAGTGTAAGCGTAGTTTGTCGTAATCATTATTATTTACAATATCAATCAAATCTTTTTTTGGTGACTTATAACCAATGTATTGATTGTATTTTTTTATGGAATTGAAATGTTGCATTATTTTATTTGAATAAAAAAGGCTGTAAAGTATGGAAGTACTTTACAGCCAACTTATAACTATAAAGGTACAATGTAAATTAAAAATCTTGTACTGTTGGACGAATTACAATTTCGTTAACGTCTACATCTGCAGGTTGTTCAATTGCAAAAGCTATAGTTCTAGCTATAGAATCTGAAGGAATTGCACTTTTATAGAATTCACGTACAAAATCTGAACTTTCTTTATGAGAACTTCCGTGTTTCAATTCAGAATCAATAGCTCCTGGTTCTATGGTTGTAGTTCTAATTTTTCCACCCACTTCGTGTCTTAACCCTTCTGAAATTGCTCTAACTGCATATTTAGTTCCACTATAAACTGTTCCACCTGGACTAAATACTTTTACACCTGCAACTGATGATAAATTAATGAAATGACCATTTTCTTGCTTTCGAAAAACTGGTAATGCGGCAGCAATTCCGTATAAAACACCTTTTACATTAATGTCTATCATTCTGTCCCATTCATCTACCTTGGTCTCACTCATTGGTGCTATAGACATTAATCCAGCATTGTTTAGCATTACATCTACTTTACCAAATTCAGTCACAGCTTTATCAACTAATGATTGTACCTCTTCTTTTTTGGTTACATCTGTTTTTACAAAAATTGCCTTTCCGTTACCTTTTTGATTGATTTCATTAGAAATATCTTCTAAACGATTTTCACGACGTGCACCTAAAACAACATTGGCTCCTAATGAAGCTAAATGACGAGCTGTAGTTTCACCTAATCCACTACTTGCTCCAGTTATCACAACTACTTTTCCTGAAATATTGTTTTTTAAATTCATTTTATTCTGCTTTTAGATTATTAAATAGTTTCTAATACAAATTTACATATGTAGTTAAGGTTTAGAGTGAAACAAAAAAAGGAAAGGTTGAAACAAATTACAGATTTAAATTTTTAAAGGCTGTTTTTCAGCTTACAGGTAACGGTCTCGTTTATATCCAGTTGGCGGAGTAAGAGACGCGGATTTGTCGGCTTAGTATTGGTTTGTTGGTCAAGTTCATTATTTTCTTACTAACGGAGCCGCTTATTAGCGATGAACCGTTGTTGTGCGCAGGCTTATTAGTATTAATGTTTTAATTATGCTTTTTCACATTATTTTGGTTATCCGACAAGCAGCTTGGAAATATTGGTAATAACTTTTGCTTTTGTTCTTCAATTCCAATTTTAATAATCTCGATATATCCCGCTTGAGTGAATTTCACTTGAATCTTTGCAGTTGAACATTTATAATACTCTTTAGTCAAATCAAGATATTTTACTGCCATTTCTTTAGAATCTGCTAAACATTTTTCCGTTAATATATAAGCGCTTTCATTTGTACAAACTTGGTTTTTCGGTTCAGCCAATACAGGTATTATTACCTTAGAGGAAAGAATTGGTAGGAGACATTTGAAGAAGCAGTTGGCACGGTGGCATTATTGATCTAATAATGGATTGAGTAGGTGGAATGGTAGGAATTGCCAATTTTATTTCTAAAGAAGATAAATTAGCAATTATTGATCTTAGAATTGATTATTTACAAGGTGTAAAAGCATTTGATCAGTTGAAGATAATCTAGTACATTTATGCAATAGACTAATGGTAACAAGTATGCAAACTTTCCAGGAAGGTCAGTTGGTTGCTGAAGGAAAAGTCGTTTACAATTTCATTAAAAGTAAATCCTTAAAATTGAATTTTTGGAATATTTTCTAAAACACCGACATGCTACTTGGCTCGAACTATTCTTCGACCTTGTTTTTGTATCCAGCATTGGAGTAGTAACTCATTCTCTGGCGCATACTCATGATAACCATTTAACTCCTGAACAGATTTGGCTATTCCCTTTACAATTTATTATAATCTGGTGGATCTGGATCGTACATACCTTATTTTCCAATCGATTCAATCATGATAATAGGACTGAAAGAATCTTTAGTCTTACAATTATGTTCTTGATGATAATAATGTCTACATTTTTTGGAGATGATCTCTTTCAGGATTATCCTGCCTTTGTATGTTTTTATGCGGTTATAAAGTTAATATTGGTGTTTTTATTTTTTAGAGCATCTAATCAAGACCGGCACTCTGTAAGTTATGCTAGGAAAAGTGGTTATATAATTCTTTTAGGCACGGGAATTTCAGCTATTTCCATTTTCATGCCCCCCCCCTTAAGGGAAATTATTTTGGTTTCCGGAATTCTAGTTGAGATGCTCGGTATTTATCTTGTAAGTACACGGAATTTGGAAAAACCAACACCAGTCCATCGCGAACATCTGGTAGAACGAATAGGATTACTTTCAATAATACTTCTGGGAGAATCTATTATAAGTCTTACAGGCACTTTAAGAAATGTCAATTGGGACATTTTAAGTATTGTGGCAGCAGTTACGGGTTTTATTATGATTGGCCTTATTTGGTGGATATATTATGATAGTTTTCCTATCAATGAACGGATTAAATCTATGACCAACGGGTTTCCTATGTTGTATTCCCACTTGTTTTTAGCTATGGGTTTTGTGATCTTGGCAAATGTGATTCGACATGCTATTTTAAATGATCTAAATATGAATGAGTTTAGAATTCTGGCGATTACAGGAATGAGCTTTTTTTATATCGGAAAACAAACTGTTTATGTTGTTTTTATTCCTCCCTTCCGTAAAAGCATGATAATTAACACACTAGTATGTGTTTTTATAACCATAGCATCTACCTTTTTGCCAAAAATAGAATATGCGCTTGTTGGAATTACAATGGGTATGCTGTATTACACTTTGGCCAATTTCAAGTTTACCCTAACCAAGGATGTATCTGAGTATGTTTCGAAAGAATAAAATATATAGGCTTGCGTACAACGTATTTGTGGGTGAGTAGTAGCGAAATTTTTGCGATCACTTTCGGAAAGTAATTTACAAAATAAAAATGAATAGCGACTTGAATTAAAAAACCAAGTCGCTATTACTAATACACGTTATTGTGAGTAGTTTTTACTTTAACTTTTCTAGTAATAGTTCGGCAACTGGTTCTGAAGATGCAGGATTTTGTCCAGTTATTAATAAACCATCTTCGACCGCATAAGGACTCCAGTCTGCTTTTTTAGTGTAAATTCCACCATTACTCTTTAACATTTCTTCAACCAAAAATGGAACAACAGAAGTTAGTTGAACAGCTTCTTCTTCTCCGTTTGTAAATCCAGTTACTTTTTTCCCATTAACCAAAGATGTCCCATCCGTATTTTTTGTGTTTTTAAAAATTGCAGGAGCGTGACATACAGCAGCAACAGGTTTATTGTTGTTATAAAAATCTTCTATTAAAGCAATTGAGTTTTCATCTTCAGCTAAATCCCATACAACACCGTGTCCACCAGGATAAAATACTGCGTCATAATCTGCTTGATTTACAGTTTCCAATTTTATTGTTTTAGATAAGATCTCTTGAGTTTCTTTATCATCATTAAATCTTATGGTTGCTGGAGTTTGGAAATCTGGTTCATTACTTTTTGGGTCAATTGGAGGTTGTCCACCTTTTGGAGATGCCAAAGTAATTTCAATTCCTTTATCTTTTAATAAGTAATAAGGTGCTGCAAATTCTTCAATCCAAAAACCAGTTTTCATTCCAGTATCTCCTAAATCTTCGTGATTAGTTAATACAAATAATACTTTTTTCATTGTTTTGCTTTTTTTTGTGTTAATACTTAATTTTTTTCATTAGAATTATTTTCTTTTGTGTTTTTACCACAAGAGGAAAATTAAGCTAAAGCGATTATAATTGTTGTTATTCTTTTGATTAGAGACAAAATTACTGTCAAATTAAGTACTGAAAATTGATGTATGGTAATAAAATCAATTATGAGATATTTCTTTTCTAATTCTACTTAAGCTTTCGGTTGTAATTCCTAGATAAGAAGCTATATGGTAATTTTTTACAGTCTGTTCAATTTTTGGGTAAGTGCTAGTAAAAGAAACGTATCTTTCTTTAGCTGATTGGGCTAAACTTGCTAATATTCTTTTTTGAAAGCTAGCAAAAGCTCTTTCCATTTTTTTTCTGAAAAAAGTTTCTAATTGTGGAATCTCTACAAATAATTCTTCCATACTTTTTTTGGAAATTTCATATAAAGTTGCTTCCTGAATAGTTTCAATATACATAATCGCTTTGGATGCCGTGAAGAAAGCCGTATAATCGCTTATCCACCAATCATTAATGGCGAATTGCAAAGTATGTTCTTTACCAGATTTGTCAATAAAGTAAGTTCTTAAACATCCATTGTAAACATAATATTGACTGTTCACTTTATCATCTGCTTTTAATATTGTAGTCCCTTTTTTTAACTTGAGTTTTTTAAGTTTACTTTCAATAAGATTCATTTCTTTTTTTGAAAAAGAAATGCCTTTAAAAATTTCTAATATTATTAAATTTTCGATGTTCATTTAAATTACTCACAACGACAGTCTGTCTCAAAACTGCCAGTTTATGCTTTAAAAGTAGTTGAAGTAGCTGCGATATCCAACAAAAACTGAATAAGGGGTGTTTTGAGTTTTAAGGTGTTACTAAAGCTTAAGTCTTTAAGCCCTCTAAGAGCTTTAAAATGCGTAAGAAGCTTCGTTTTAGTGCTGTTTTGAGCCCTACTTTAAGCTTGAACAATCTTTTAAGATTGTAAGCCAGCAGTATAAGGCCTAAGTCTGCTGAAGCAGCTTGTAGTCCTCTTTTGGTCAGGATATGACCAAAACCCCTCTAGCTTTTGATGGTGCCGTAGGGATGCTCTACCAGTGCTTGCCGTTTTTTGTACAGGTCACCGCATTGAGCAATCCGTTTGGCATTATCCTGAATGTTCTGCGTATACTGACTGCGCTGTATCACCTTTCCATTGACTTTTGAAGTGGTACAGTTCTCCTGCACCGGACAGGTTTTACAGGCTTTGGTTTTGTATTGCTTAAAGGTATAATTACGAGCTTTGTACCGGGTCCCGTTAGAGGTTAGTGTATGTCCCTGAGGACAGGTATAGATCTCATTCTTTGGGTTATAGTTAAAAAGCTCTGCGTTGTATCTGGGGTCTGGAGCCTGACTTTTTCTTCCAATAGCAGGTATGGCAACCAAGGTAGCAATGCCTAAATGATCTGCCGTGTAGAACTCACTTCTGGTGTGATAACCCTTGTCATAAAGGGCTGTGAAGTCGTTGCTGCGTAAGATGGTTTTAGCTCTGGAGAGCATACCACCCATTGCTTTTTATCATTGGCGTTGGTGAGTTTATAATCGATCAGGATTTTATTTTGAGCATCTACGGTGGTTTGTGCAGTGTAGCACACCTCGGTAACGGTCCCGCATACGATCTGATGTCTGCTATCTGGGTCAGAGGTTGATAATTGGTGATTGGGAGAAGAGGTATCCTGCTCCAATTGGTTTTGTATTTGCTGGTATTTTACCCGTTGAGCTTTACGCCTGTTTATTTGCCGCTGCACTTCTTCTTTGCTATCACCATCAGCGTTGGCCAGTTCGTGATTATGTTCTTCAAGCTTTTTATCGATATACTCTAAGTGGCGCTGTATCTTCCTTTTGTTGTAATTATTCTTCTTGCTGTTCTGAGCTCTGAGTTTAGTAGAGTCACGGGCGATGAGCGTAGCCCCGATCAGATTGAAGTTACGTGCGAGTTGCACGCTTTGGCGAAACACGCGCTTAATAGCTTTGGGTTGTCTTTTCTAAAGCGGGCAATGGTATTGTGATCAGGTTGTAGGTTTTTGATTAGCCAGATGACCTCAATATTGCGCTGGCATTCTTTTTCTAAGATACGAGAAGAGCGCATCCGGTTCATATAGCCATAAATGTAAAGCTTCAATAAATTTAAAGGATCATAAGGAGGTCTACCTTGTGTGGCTTTAGATTGAAAGCCCAGCGCTTGCAGATCTGAAAGGTTTACAAATTGATCGATCAGACGAACACTATTGTCCTGAGGGATCATATCATCTAAACAGGTGGCGTACAGGGTAAGTTGCTCGCGGGGTTGGCCTTGTTGATATTCCATTTATGAAATTAATCTTTTTAAATGAAATATTCTAGGTTTTGAGACAGTCTGACGGTGTCGTGTATGATTAGTGGCGGATTAGTTTGCTAGGTTTTGTCCGCTTAAAATAAATTTAGCTAAAAACATTGAATATCGATTAAGTATTTAGCCGCAATTGTCGTTAGCATCTATGTAAAAGCAGCCTGTCGAGTATCTTCAAGATTCACTAAAATCAAAAAGATATGGAAACTCAACAAACTGCTTCGTCTAAATTATTCATTGGTATTGATATTCACAAGCGTAGCTGGAAGATTCATTGCGCTACTGATCTGTTTTCAGGTAAGACTTTCAGTATGCCACCTCGACCTGAAGTCTTGAAGGATTATATTGTCAAGTATTATAGCGATTATGAAGTAACCACTGCATACGAGGCCGGGTGTTGTGGCTACCACGCACATCGCTGCTTTGAGAGTTATGGTTGAAGCTCTTTGGTAGTAAATCCTGCAGATATTTTAGAAAGGGTAAAGAACGCTTTACAAAGACTGATCGTATTGATGCACAACTGATCGCTCGCGAACTCAAAGATGGCAGGTTAACAAGTATATGTGTGCCTGATAAATGCCGTGAGCAATTGCGCAGCCTCTTTCGTCGACGCAATGATCTGGTTAAAGATATGCGTCAGATCAAGAGTTATATCAAAATGCAGTTGTTGTATTATGGTATAGAAATACCACCGGAATATGACAATGATCACTGGAGCCATAACTTCAGATATTGTTTAGATGACTTGAAGTTTGAGTATGATACAGGTACAGAGGTTTTACGCAGTCGTATGCGTAGTTTTCGGTTTATAGATCAGGAGTTTCGGGATGTATCTACTTTACTTAGAAGACACACTAAAACACATTTTAAACACGATTATATGCTATTGCGCAGTATACCGGGCATAGGTCCTATTGTGGCCAGTGGTATACTTAGTGAACTTGGAGATCTGCGACGCTTTAAAAACATAAAGCATCTGGCGGGTTATGTAGGTTTAGCTCCAGGTATTTATCAAAGTGGCGATACGCTAAGACATACGGGTGTGAGTATGCGAGCGCACCGCTTGATACGCAGTTATTTTATTGAGGCTTCTTGGCAAGCAATCAGAACAGACCCGGTAATGCAAACATATTATCGCAAACATCAAGGTAAGAACGTAAAATCAATAATTGTTAAGGTAGCTCGTAAATTACTAAGCCGCACCTTAGCTGTAATTAAAACAGGAATTCCCTACGAGATAGGGATTATAGAATAATAAACCAATAACAAAGCTCAACATAGAAGTAGCAAAATCTGGATCACAAAACAACGTAGGTGACTAATTGAGTTTAGATCACATCGGTTAGCAAGTGACTAGATTTATTATAGCTTATAATCATACAGATGCTGGTGAACCGTCAAGATGCGCGTATCACATATAGAGCTTGTGCTGAACTTGTTTCAGTAATGCCGAGCAAGTTATATAGGTATTGAATGATTGATAATCCTATCGGAATTATCAACGATTCAACACCTCAAAATCAACATTATGAAGTAATTAAAATTTAAATATTAACTTTAAAGAACTGGACTAGGGCTTTTCATAGGAGCCATTGTTGTAAGTAGTTTTTTTTAGTTTATAATGTATTTGTTATTTCCTTTTCGTAAGATTTTCCTCTGTCGTCAGTCGCAATTACTTTTGGTTTTTCTCCATTGTTCCAAATTAGTTCGAATGATTTTAGAGAGTCAAATTCAACGTTTTGTGATTTAAAATGCTCAAATATATTGTCAAACCAATATTCAATTGATTTAGTTATGCGGTCAGAAACCATTGCCTTTGGTTGGAACCCTTTAGTTTTCCAATCAATTTTTATGTTGTAATTCTTTCCGCTTATTTTGTTAAGTTCATAAATTACAAAATCAGAATCGACATAATTTTCGTAGCTTAAAAAGCTATGGCCAAAATTGTGAATTGCTGACGGAATGTTCTTGTACTTCATATTCTATAAAGTTTTTTAGATTTTACTAATTCAGTCAGTTTATTAATTTTTTTTTGATCAATTTCTTTCCAGTCAGTTTTGTCAAATTCCAACGTTTTGAACTTTTTTAAACTCCGATACATTGGTAAAATCACAGATTCAAAATCTTCAGTCAATCCATAAATTGGATTTCGTTTTTCCGTTATTCCACTAATTTTTGAAATATTCAGTTTAATTCCTTTTCCGATTTGCTTTAATTCAAAGAAATAACATTCGGGTTCCAAATTCCAGCATATTTCTTTCGATTCCGCTGATTGCTAAAATCAGAGATTCACAAAGTTTGTCAGTCGGATTTACAGGAATATTTGACGCATTAAATTCCAATTCAAATTCCGCTGATTTTAATTCAACTGGTAACCATCCATTTTTTGGATTTCCTAAATTCAGTTCTATTTTCGTTTTTTCAGTCAAATTACTTACAACTCGTTATATCAGGATAAATATACCTATTATCCCTTTATAACTATCGGGATAACAGGAACTATTGTTCCGGTTTATCAATAGATGGAATCATGTTATTCTTTTCAATATATATCAGTACACAGAAAACTACAAGCTCTTTGCGTAAGGTAGGTAATTAAAGATTTATTAAACTGTATAGCTATTTCAGGACGGGTCAACAGGATAGGATCCCCTAGGCAAAGCCCAGGCAAAGGCCATGATAGAGTATGAATTTGAAAGATGCTAGGAAAGAAATAAAGTGAAATTTTAATAGTTTAAAACTACACTTCACTTTCATATTTTTTTATATCAAATTCAAACTCAAGTAAATCTTTGGGGTGAACCTCTAATGCTTGAGCAAATTTTAGAAAAGTCTTAAAGGTCATATTTATTTTCCCCTGTTCGTATTTACTTATCTCCGAAGTCTCCAACCCAGTTTTATAACTAATATCTGATTGCTTTTGTCCCTTTTCTTCTCTAATGAGAATAATCTTTCTGCCTATTTCCTTAAGAAAATCACTCTTGATATTCACGATTGCTCATTTTAAAGCAATTTCTCAGAAATCATAAAGAATATTATTGGGATATAACCCAACTTATTAAAATGTTTATTATATTTACTTCATAATTATATTTTTGCGAAACTTCTTTAAGTAAAATACTAGAAGCATTCGCTTTGAATCTCGACTTGAAAACTGGTAATTTTTAGACAACGAGAGGATAAGCAAAGTGCTCACGACCCGGGCGTGAGTTGCTTATCGTTGTCAGGTATACCAGTACCCCAAGTCGATAAGTTGAACTCTCACGCCCTTTTTTGTATTTAGGCGTTTCCTAACCTTCAACTTAGCGATTCAAAGTCACTTCATCACTAAAGACTTCGCTCCCCTATTCCCCCTAAACTTCAATAAGACCATAATGGTCAGCGCTTGGTAATGCGTTATTTAAAAATTGGTATGCCTTGGCATCCTTAAATCACATAGCATATGACATACGTGCTAACGGGAGCACATCAATCCGCTAAAGCACCCGTGGGTTACCGGTCATTCCCTAAGTTTAATCGGTAGTTGGGTTGGGGTTGCATGCACTGCGTGCAGCACGGGCTTATACAGTTCCTGTACAAGCACAGGTGAATTAGCCACAAAAAAAAATGCCTATGAGAAAGTAAGAAACACGCGTTGATACGGGTGTTAAGCAAAAAAGCCTTCCCTGCGATTGGACTCCCCGGGAAGGCGTGAGCTTAAATAAAACTATTGTTTCATTTTAACACGACGAAGTTATGAAAATTTTGACTACGCGCCTTACGGGGGCTGCGTGGATACTTGTTTGCCTATTTTGGGCAACAGGAAATCTACTTTGGGCCTCGCCCCAACAAACAGTATCCGGTACCGTTACCGATGCACAAAACCATTCCATTCCGGGCGTAAGCATTCGCCTATTGAACAGTAACACAGGTACGCAAACTGATATGCAGGGGGCTTTCAGTATTCAAGCTCAACCTAGCGATACCTTAAGCATCAGTTATCTTGGGTTCAAGACCCTACGCCTGCCGGTAGGGAATCGAACCCATTTTTCTATTGTCCTTCAACAGGACATCACCGACTTAGGCGAGGTCACCATCAACGCCGGATATTACAACACCACCCGCCGAGAGCAAACCGGAAGTATCGCCCGGGTAACTGCAGCAGAAATTCAGCGTCAACCCGTGACCAATCCACTAGCTGCTTTGCAGGGCAGGATGCCGGGAGTTTTTATCACTCAAAATACAGGAGTACCTGGCAGTGTTTTTCAAATACAGATCCGCGGCCAAAACAGCTTGCGGGACAATGGAAACAAACCCTTATATATCATTGACGGAGTCCCCTTTTCTGATAGTGATATGGGAGATTACCGTACAGGTATTGCCTTTCCAGGTGAAGTAAGCCCGCTCAATAGTATTGATCCCAATGCGATTGCTAGTATTGAAGTCTTAAAAGACGCTGATGCCACTGCTATTTATGGCTCTAGGGGTGCTAATGGTGTTGTGCTTATTACTACAAAAAAAGGAAGCTCGGGTGCCGCACAATTCAATTTGGGCTACCGCTATGGGACGGGTACCGTTCAAAGTCACTTAGAACTCTTAACTACTCCACAGTATCTGGAAGTGCGACGGGAAGCCTTTGCTAATGATGGTATCACCGAATATCCCGCAAACGCCTATGATGTTAACGGAACATGGGATGAAAACCGATACACCGACTGGCAGCAAGTTATTCTAGGCAATACGGCCAAGTACTTAGATGTTAATGGGTCTTTATCAGGAGGTTCAGAGCGTATCCAATTCAGACTTGGTGGAAATTACCATAGAGAGACCACCGTTTACCCCGGTGATTATGCCTATAATAAAATAGGAATTCAAACCCATACGCAGTTTAAGGATCAGGCAGATCGATTTCATGCAAGTCTATCTTCTAATTTTTCATACCAGACGAATACCCTACCGGAAATGGCTACGTTGCTTACCCAGATTGTTCAGCTTGCTCCTAATGCACCCGAAGTATATACACCAGAAGGCGATTTAAATTGGGAAAACTCCACTTGGAGCAATCCTTTTGCCATCTTGGAAAATGAATATCAATCAGAAAATCCTACGCTTATTGTCAACTCCCAGTTGGCATACAAACTGCTTCCAAATCTGGAATTCAAAACAAATTTGGGCTACACCCAAATCCATTTTAACGATCAATACACTCAGCCATCCACGGGGTATAACCCTGCTTATGGATATACTGCTGAGCGATCTCGCATACGGAAACACAGTTCAAAACGAGACTCTTGGTTGATTGAACCGCAGTTGACGTATTCACTTACTTGGAATGAATTCAATCTAAATGCCTTGTTGGGAGGTACGCTCCAAAAGAACAATGCATCTCAAACCCATTTATATGGGATAGGATTTTCTAGCAATCGGCTTATCGAAAATATAAGCGCTGCCGAACGTCAGTTTATCAGTTTAGACAATGCTACAACTTATAAATATGCGGCGCTATTTAGTAGAATTAATTTTTCCTATCGCGATCGATATTTCTTAAATCTTACAGCAAGAAGAGACGGTTCTAGCCGCTTTGGACCTGGAAAGCAATTCTCCAATTTTGGGGCTGTGGGTGCAGCTTGGGTATTCTCAGAAGAAGAAGTGTTAATGGATACCTCTTGGCTAAGTTTTGGTAAATTAAGAGGAAGCTACGGCAGTACCGGTAATGATCAAATAGGTGATTATCAATTTTTGGACACCTATACCTTAACGGGCAGTACTTATGGAAATGTATCAGTTTTGGAACCTTCACGTTTGTATAATCCAGACTTCAGTTGGGAAACGACTCGAAAGTTGGAATTGGCCTTAGAAACCGGATTTCTGAAGGATCGCTTGCTTTTTTCTGCGGCTTGGTACCGTAATCGCTCCTCCAACCAATTGGTGGGTATCCCACTACCTGCAACTACCGGTTTTCCTTCTGTTCAGGCCAACCTAAACGCTACCGTAGAAAATCGAGGTTGGGAATTTAACGTTACAGCCATTCCATTCACTAACACTAAGCTGAATTGGAAAACCAGTTTAAACCTCAGTATTGCTCGTAATGAACTATTGGAATTTCCCGATCTGGAAGGTTCTACCTATGCCAATCAGTATGTGATTGGTGAACCGCTTAATATTCGAAAGACCTATGATTTTCAAGGCGTGGATCCTGAAACCGGAATTTTTCAATTTACAGACTTTAATCAAGATGGTGTTTATACTGCCCAAGATGACCGAGAAACCTTTCAAAACCTCAACCCTAGTTACTATGGCGGTTTTCAAAACAGCATCCAATATGAAGGATTAACTCTAGATTTTCTATTTCAATTTGTCAAGCAACAAAATTATTCCGGTCAATTCTTAACCAGTTTCCCTGGAGCAATGGGAAATCAAGTTCCTGCAGTATTGGATCGCTGGCAAGATCCTGGAGATCAAGCGTACTACCAGCAATATACAACAGGTTACACTACCGATGCTATATTGGGTTATTTGCGATACAATCAGAGTAACGCGATGATTACAGATGCTTCTTACATCCGTTTAAAAAATATTGCTTTAACCTATAAGATACCCAAAAAATGGATTCCAGGATTGGAATGTGCTATCACCGTTCAAGGTCAAAATCTTTTGACTTTTACCAAGTATAACGGATTTGATCCAGAATCTATTTATACCAATAGTGTACCTCCACTGCGTGTATTTACCACAGGGATTCAACTTAACTTCTAATTATAATGGCTACTCGAATGAAAAATAGAATAACAAATAAAATCAGCTCTAGAACTCTAATTGGGCTATTGGTAACAGTAGTTATGACCGTGTTTACAACTGCTTGTGAAGAGCTGGTTGAAGTACCTTTAACCAATTCTCAATTGACTTCAGAGGCTGTCTTTTCAGAGGAAACAACTGCTGAAGCTGCGCTTTTAGGTCTATATGCTGACATGCGAAGTACGGGAATACTCAGTGATTTATTTTATGAAATGAGTTTGTACGGTGATGATCTGGATTACTACGGAAGCAGTGCCTCTAGCGAACAGCAGTTTTATGATAATAGTCTTATTCCAACCCATCCTACGGTCAAAGGATGGTGGGATTCCTCCTACTCCCAAATTTATCAAGCCAATGCGATCTTAAAGGGTTTGGAAACTGCTCCTTTCGAAACCTCTTTCAAAAATCAACTGCAAGGTGAATCATTAGTTGCGCGTGCTATACTTCATTTTTACCTAAGTATGCTTTATGGTGATGTTCCTAATATAAGCACTACAGATTATCAAGAAAATACAAGTATTGGCAAGACCGAAGCCACAATAGTACGGTCCCAAGCCCTAACCGATTTACAACGAGCAATAGAACTGCTTCCATGGGAGTACAAAACCACGTCTAGAACACGACCGAACAAAGGTGTAGCACTAGCCCTATGTGCACGAATTGCTTTAGTTCAAAAGGATTGGGAACTCGCTTTAGCCTGTTCAAGCGAAGTGCTTGATCATACAGAAATCTATACTTGGCAGGAAGATTTAAATACTATTTTTTTAAAAGAGAGCCCTACCACCCTATGGCAATGGTTTCCTTCTGGCAGTAATGTAAATACTACAGAGGCTAGTATACTGAGTTTTGAAACTGCACCCCCTCCTCGAGTTGCCTTAAGTTCAGAACTGATAAACAGCTTTGATGATGATGACTTGAGGCTAAGCCAATGGATTAAAACCGTAGCAGATGCCTATTATCACCCCTATAAATACAAAGCCGTGGGCAATGAACCCGAAGCTTCGGAGTACTCTATTGTAATGCGTTTGGCTGAACTTTATCTTATTCGAAGCGAAGCCCAAGTACAGTTGGGTCAGCTAACTTCGGCTGCTGCTGATCTTAACACGGTAAGAAAACGTGCAGGGCTTGAAGAGGTCACTGCCACTCCCTCAGCAGAACTGCTTGAATTTATTATTCAAGAACGTAGACACGAATTCTTCACAGAAATGGGAACGCGCTTTTTTGATCTGAAACGCACCGGTCAAGTAAATGCTGTACTTGGTACAGTAAAATCCGGGTGGGATCCTGATGATGCCTTGCTTCCATTACCGGAAAGTGAACTGTTGATCAATCCCAATTTGAGTCCTCAAAATCCGGGTTATGAATAAATCTATTCACTTACATATATTCAGAAAAATCTTGATTGGTTTCAAAAACCTAGGGATTGGGTGTATGTTATTATTCTGCTTTGGCCTTAATGCACAAAAGCAAAGTAAACCACTAATTCCAAGGTTAGCTTACTCTAAGTGGCATCAGGTAAGTGCAGAAGCAATTTATAATAAAGAAAGTTGGGTTGTCTATAAGACGTATTATAATACGGGTACAGACACGCTGTTTATAGAACACACCAATAAGCACAAACGTTTTACTCTAGCCAACACCTCATTTAAAGGCTTCATCGATGAAAAATCGATACTTATAGACTGTGAAAAAAGCAATATTGTTTTGGATTTGAATACCGGAAATCAAGATTCACTTAAGGGCCAAGCTAGCATGGTACCAGATTTAGCGCAGAAGTATAAAGCCTTCTACTACAAAGATCTTCAAAAGCTGGAGCTTTGGGATTCTGACTTGAAGGATACGCTAAGCTTTAACGGAGTTACAAGTTTTATATATTCAAAACCTGCGGAAGCGTTCTTGGTGCATACTGCGACAGATACATTGAATGTTCTGCGCATGATTAAACTCAAGGATAGCATAAAATCCTCCGAAATACTACGAGAAAGAGATGAACAAGTATTGGAGTATATCTCGGATCCCAATGGAGATCAGGTTGCGTTTAGTCTAGTGCCTATGGACAAAACGGATACGCTACAATTTGGAAAGTTAGGCGTATACGATCTCCGAACTCAAGAACTGAAATTTTTAAACACAAAATTAGATCCTACGCTATTTGAAGGGTATCGCTTGACAAAAGATTGGCAGCTTCCTTTGCGATTTTCTCTTGATGGTTCTAGGCTCATTTTTAATTTCACTAGAAACCCAAGGTTAAAAAATAAAGAAATCCCTGAAGTTTGGCATACTAGCGATCCCTATTTTCAAAAAGGAATGAACTATCGTATGGAAGGAAAAAACCTTCCGCGTTATGCTATTTGGGATGTGAAGAGCAATCATATCCAGGAAATAACTGAAGGACATTTAACCGAGGTAGTAGTGGATAACACGGGTACTTTTGCTGTGTTGTATAATCCAGATCAAAACAGGCCTGATCTAGACGAACCTGCTGCTGTGGATCTTTATTTAAAAAATCTGAATACGGGAAATAAGGTTTTATTAGAACCTGAGTATATCGGAAGCACTTTAGCCATTGAATTCGATCCTTCAGGAACCTATTTAGCTTATCCAAAGCACGGAAGGCTAAAGTTCTACAATTTGAAAACCCGAAAAGAAGTCTTAACCCAGATTTCGGAACAATCTCAGGATGCAATGACAGATTTAAGCAAAAGCGCTGTTCTGGCTTGGTACTATGATGAAGAGGCTGTGCTTATACAGGGCAGGTATGATCTTTGGAAATTTGACTGGAAATCCAAAAACCTCACTGCCTTAACGCAGGGTAGAACTTCTGGGATTGCACATAAACTGATTAAACCCAATCGAGATTGGAGGCCGTTGCCAAAAGACGCTCTTTTTGTAGAACTGAGTCGGGAATATCCTCAGGGTTATGCTATTATTGAACCGGGTAAAGCGCCGAAGCTGATCAGTTTCGGAACAGACTATGTCAAATGGCCTAAGATTTCGGCTGATTCTAAAACCTTAATCTATTTCTCAGAAGCTTATGATCGGCCTCCGGCATTAGAGGTATATCATTTGGGTGATGCTAGGCCACAGCGCCTTTTTCAAAGTAATTTACAGTTTAAGGAGTATGAACTCCCCAGACAAGAGCTCATTCAGTATACCAATAGCCAGGGCGATAGTCTTCAGGGAATCTTGCGCTATCCTGCTGCTTATGATCCTCAGGATAGTTATCCTATGGTGGTTTATGTGTATGAAAAACAAAGTCAAACGTTCAATCATTACACCAATCCTAGTTTTTATACCACCATTGGGTTTAATCCGACGAATCTGGTCAATCGCGGGTATTTTGTATTACAACCCGATATACAGTATCAGCAAGGTGAGACCGCCTTTTCAGCATCAGATTGTATTATCACAGCTACGGAACAAGTTCTTCAAGAGGTTCCAGCAATAGATTCTGAACGTTTAGGATTGGTTGGTCATTCCTTTGGAGGATTTGAAACCGGGTTTACGGTGACCCAAACCGATGTGTTTGCTACGGCAGTTGCGGGATCAGGAATTTATGATAACCCTTCTTTTTACCTATTTATTCAGGATAAAGAAAACCCTGCTTATTTTCAATATGAACGAGGACAAATACGGATGCCTAATTCTTTATTTGAAGATTATCAAGGTTATTTAGAAAACTCTGCTTTGTACCATAGCCAAACTATGAATACTCCATTATTGTTATGGTCAGGAAAGAATGATGATCACGTAGATTTTAATCAGACGCTTGATTTTTATATGGGGCTTAGGCGCTTAAATAAGCCGGTAACCATGTTGCTTTATTCTGGAATGCACCATTCGGCCTATAATCTTGAGCATCAAAAAGATCTTACACTGAAAATTGAACATTGGCTTGACCATCATTTAAAAGGGATTGCTCCTGAATCTTGGGTAAAATAAAATTATAATAAAAGGGTGAATCCTAAGACTCACCCTTTCTTTTCCACAAGATTTACAACCTATTGAATAGGGCGCCAAAGTGTTTCGGTACACTCTCCGGCTTCGTCTTTACCAAAAAGTTGTGCCCCTGAGGGATTGTAGTCTACAGTACATAAAATACCTGTACTTACATCTGTACACATATCTTCTTGCTGACAATCCTGAGGGTTTTCACTCAAACGAACGTAACCTTGTTTTGGAGCGGCAGCATCATTGCGTTCAGCCATTGCCTGAGTGGCAAAAGCACCGGTCAGGGCAACTGCTACAGCTAAAGCCCCAAATCGGTTTTTTAATAGATTTCTCATAATACATAATTATTAAATGATGATCTACTCTGTATTTTAGCAGGTTTTCGATCTTACCCCTGCAATCATGATTTTCGTTAGTGGGTGACGTTTAATAAGGGAGTTAAATCATAGATGACCAGTTGATCTCCAATGAAGCCATATAAGCGGCCAGCGCTCACAAAAAAGCGAGAGAGTCGCTGTTCTTTTAGTGGGTAGACATAAAAGCTGCTCTGGTAGCTGCCGTCTTTAAGGCCATAAACATCTATAGTTTCTGTTTGATCCCAAGTTTTGGCCGGCTCATAGTAACCTTTAACCTTGGAGTGCACATATAACAATCCTCCAGATGCATAAGATCCGGCATTGACTAAAACGGAGCCCAAAAGCTTATGCTGTCCGGGTTTAGAGATTGAGTCTATACGCAATTGTGCGCGCGTTATGGTATCGAGGGTGTGACCGGTATGTTCAAGATTTAAGTTGGCATCCAGCACATGGAAACTATTGCGGTAGTTATACGTATATACCCAGTTTCCCGAATTGGAGTTAAAACTCAAATGCCCGTCTACGTCAAAATACCCATCTATCTGTTTTTGTAAAACTCCGGTGAAGGAGCGAACGCTCAACGAATCACCTAAGTTGATCCTAGCCAATTCCAGTTGCCCGGTTTGAGGTTCAAATGCCCTTGCTATCAAGTTGGAAGCATCTATCAACGCATAATTATTAAAAGCAAGGGTGCCATCCCAGCGCTTACTCGTGTTCCAGTGGTTGAGATTTCCTTGTAGCACCCGGGAAATCTGACCATCAATCAAATAAAAATAAGGGGATCTTACCCGTAATTGAACAGCGGTAGAAGGTAAATCAGCCTCTGAAACTTCTAGATTTTGAATACTCAGACTGTCCTTATTTAAGTATACTATCCCCATTTTTAGCGGAGTGTTAAAATTGCCTAGATATACCGTATCAATATCTAAGCCGGCCAAATAGTAGGAAGCGCTTTGCAAATCAATACTTTTGATTTGCTGAACCCCGTGGGAATACCTTCTAATGAAAGGATTCTCATGATGAATCAACTGTTCGGAATTTGAATATAACAGCACTACACTTAATGTAGCAAGGGTCAAGATACCGCTCGTTCTCCAAGCGAAACTCCTCCTAGAACTATCCGTGGCTAATTTTGAAATAAGTAGCAACGCAATCAATGCGAGTAGTATACACGCTATATTAAACAGCAAATGCTCCGTCCAACTTAAAGCTTCTAGAATGCCTCCGCATGAGCAGGGAACAAAATCGGCGTAATTGAGAATGATGATGATATAGGTGGTAAAAGCCGTCATCAAATACAGACTCCCATATAAACCAATAGTTTTCGTTTTTGGAATTAATATTAAAGTGCTCAACACATATTCACTTAAAGGAACCAACCAAACTAGAATACCGGCATAGGCACTTAATAAAGGAGATTGCCCCAGTTGAATACTGAAAGCCTCGAAGTCCAACAACTTAGCCGTAGCGGCGTATATCCATAGGACTACAAAAAGATATTCTATTCCCTTTACAAGGTATTGAACTACTCGTTTATTAAATTTCCGCATCTTTCATCTTTAAAACTTAAAGTTCTAAAGAATACAGGCATATGGTGTTGCGCTAGCAGTTGGTTGATTTGAGTTTAAGGACTAATTACAAAAATGAATTGCGGTAATAACTAGGTGCCTGATGATACTTTTCTTTAAACTTATGTGAGAAATGCGCCAAATCTTTGTAGCCACATTGCTGCGCAATCTCGTAGATAGGCTGCTCTGTTGTTTTTAAGAGCATAGCAGCATGCTCGAGTCGTTTCTCATTATGAAATCTATGAATGGTGGTACCGTAGGCCTTCTTAAATTCAGTTTTAAGTTTGGTTTGGTTGGTTTTATGCAATAAGCCTATTTGCTTAAGAGAGGGCAAAGGTCGATTGAGATTGTGCAGCACATATAATTTCACAGCGCGGGTCAAAACGCGATTTGACGAACTTTTGGAACGCAGCCTACGATTTGAAGAAGTATCTGAAAGCAGGTCTTCCTTTAACAATTCCTGATTCCCTTGGTTCTTTAAGGTAAGTAAATATCCAGCCTTATTATTATTTTTTTGCATTAAACGCAGACAGCAAGAAACTCTAATAATGCGCTTGTCGGGTACATTAAAGTCCAGATAGAAAGTAGTACGCAATTTATTAGGATGTGCTTTAAATTCCTTTAACTCATCCTCAAGAATCGTAAAAGTTTCTACCGAAAGCAATTGTTTTAGATTTTTGGGAAGCTTCGTTGGTTCATATCCTAGAAAAGACTCAAATTGAGTAGAACAAAACTTGATTTTAAACCTACGATCAAAAAGCAGGATTTGTAAATTGGCCGGGGTTGGAGTTTGAGGTATGAGTTCGTAACTGAAGGAGGCGATTTCTTCCGACATCATATTGAGTAGTTCGGCTAGCGTATCTAGATGGTCTCGACGTCCCGATAGTTTATTACGATAGGCAAAATTACCTGAAGCAATCTCATAGATTTGCTGAAATAGTTGTTCAAAGCGTTCTGTTTCCCCGCGTTCCATAGGCTTTATAAATTTTTATTAGTCTCTAAAAACTCCAGTGCTTTTTCGCGATCGGTAAAAATCTGAGTGGGATAATCTCCTTTAGCCATGTGCACGTACATTTTAGAAATAGCATACGCGTGAGGATCTTCAACTAAAAGGGCCAGTGCTTTGGTCATCCAGGCGCCCTCATTGGCAAGGTAATCCCTAGCCTCTTTCACAGATTGCTGTACACCTCGCAGGTCACAAAAAATGGGGTAGTTCACTTGATTTTGAACTACAAAACGCTCTTGCACGATGGTCTTCGCCTTAGGTAAGTCCAATATAGGTATAGGCTTGTAGATGAAATAAAAAATCCCATCTGCAATCCACATTTTTGCATAAGTTCCATCCACGACCATCCCGTATAGTTTTGGAGTTCTTAAAATTATGAAAATACAAGTACTATCAATTTGCTTGAAAAGTCAATAAATTTTAATAAAAACGAGTAAATCAAACTATAATCAGTTCTGAATACTTGTATTTAAAGATGAAATATTTGTCTCAAAAGACTAACCTTAAGTACCTCCCCTCCTACCTGAGCAAATATTGGCTAGTTTCCAACAGCAATTAAAATCTTAGGGGATGGCAAAAATTAAACACAACAATTTTTTAGACATTGTAGATCGGGTGATCACAGAGGCTAAAAGTGAAGGAATGGTTCATTTACGGGCTGAAGACAAAGATTTTACAGGACGAATACTCACCATCAATGGTAATACGTGTTATCATTTTGGGCATACAGGGTATTTAGGACTTGAGTTAGATCATCGTATTAAATCAGCAGCAATTCAAGCCGTATTAAATTATGGTACACAATTCCCATTATCTAAAACCTATATCGCTCATCCGTTATACGAAGAATTAGAAGAGAAACTGGAACTGCTCTTCGGAAACCCTGTAATTATCACCAAAAATAGCACCCTGGGTCACCTTGCCGTTATACCTACTGTGGTGCGGGATAGGGATGCTGTGCTTTTGGATCATCAAGTACATTGGAGTGTGCAAAACGCAGCGCAACAGCTTAAATTACGCGGAATTCCGGTGCAGCTGGTACGGCATAATAATTTGGAGATGCTGGAAAGCTTAATTCAGAAATTAAGTTCAAAAGCAGACCATATCTGGTATATGGCTGATGGAGTATATTCGATGTACGGTGATTATGCACCGGTTAAAGAGTTGTTAGCACTCTCTAAAAAATATCCACAACTCCACCTCTATTTCGACGATGTGCACGGCATGAGTTGGCGTGGAAAAAACGGTATGGGTTATGTGATGAGTCAATTAGATTTTCTTCCTGAGCACGTATTGGTTTTTGGCACCCTGAGTAAAACTTTTGGAGCTTCAGGCTCGGCATTGGTATGTTCTAACAAGCACTTTTATGAGCGGATCAAAAACTTTGGAGGCCCACTTACTTTCTCTGCGCAATTAGAACCCAGTGCGGTAGCTGCGGCCATAGCTTCTGCAGACATCCATTTGTCTCAAGAGATCTATGATTTACAAAATGCGTTAAAGAAGCGTATAGATTATTTCAACCAAAGACTGGCTAAAACCAACTTACCGCTTATTGCGCGTAATAGTTCACCGGTATTCTATATCGGCACAGGATTACCTGCTACAGGCTATTTTATCGTAAATAAACTAATGGCAGCAGGTATCTATGTAAATTTAGGATTATTCCCTGCAGTACCTGTTAAAAATACCGGCTTGCGTATCACGCTATCCAACCATAATGCAATTGCAGACATCGATCATCTAGTCAACCACTTAGAAGAGGAATATCCTCAAGCATTAACGGTTACCCATAATTCGCTAAACCGAATAGGCAATGCATTCCGTATGAATTTTAAAGAAGACTCTAAACCTTCTATCAAAACTGATCAAGAGTTACAACTTCAAGTATTTGATACCATTTCTGAAACAAATACATCACTTTGGATGGAGTGCTTAGGTTCCACCAATGTACTGGATATAGATGGAATGCGATTTTTAGAAAAGAGTTTTAATTCGATGAAAAATCCACAGCATCAATGGCGCTTTAGATATATACAAATTGTGGATGATGCCAACTGTCCAGTACTTATGACATTTCTAACAGAAAGCCTTTGGAAAGATGATATGTTAGCTCCTGCTTCAGTCTCTAAAAAATTAGAGCAATTAAGAGCTACCGCTCCCAACTTGCATACTTCAAGGGTGCTATCAATAGGCTGCTTGTTTACCGAAGGAAATCACTTATACCTTAATGAAGAACATGCACAAGTTGAAGTTGCATTACGTCAAATGCTAAAGTATGTGGAACGTTTAGGTCATCGTTGGAACATAGATATGACGGTGCTTCGGGATTTTGATTTGAATTACAAATGGTCTAAACTTATCCAAGATCAAGGATACTTTACAATGGACATGCCAGAATCCTGTGTACTAGAAGACTTGGATTTAAAAATGGAAAAAGATTATAGCCATTACCTTTCTCAGAGATCACAAAAACATTATAAAAAAGATATTGAACCTTATCTGGATAAGGTTCGGTGTAACCTAATAAAACAGCCAAAACCAGCACAACTTGATACCTACTACCAACTTTACTTACAAGTAAAGTCTAAAAATATCAGTTTGAATACCTTTACTTATCCATTTGAGGTATTTGAGCAAATGCGAAAGCATTCCAAATGGGAATTCCTAGTTCTGAATTCTGCAACCGATGACCATCTATTGGGTGTCATGTTTTGCTATAAGAATTATTTAGGTACTTATGTTCCTAGTCTGATTGGTATGGATTATCACTATTTAATGGAATTTCAAACCTATCGCCAGTTATTATATCATACTATCCTTCGGGCACGCGAGCTTCATATGAAAAAAGTTGACTTCGGAATGAGTGCCAATTTTGAAAAACGCAAATTGGGAGCTACCATTATACCGAAACAGGCCTTTATACAAACTGCCGACAACTACCTTCTAGAGCAATTAGAAATGATGCGCACCAACACGAAAACTTAACGGTCCTTCAATTCTATTAAGATTGCCTATACCTAATCTATCCTTTCGTTGAACGTACGTCTACCGCATTATCTGATAACCAGTCTAGTTCAAAACCCCATGTTTACTACTGTAATCCAAAATTTTCATCAAGACTTAAATAACAAAGTCTTGTGTCAAATTGAGCCGCTCCAAAAAGCAGACTCCGGGATTGAATTAGCCAATGCGACCTTATCTAAACTTAAAGAATTGGTAGAACATGAAGATTTTGAATCGCCCGCAGAGGAGATAGACTTCTTTAAAAATATCAAAGTGGACCCAATGAGCTACCTGATCTATTTTTCGGAAATGCGCTCTTGTGAATCGCACAAACCCAAAGCAGGGATTAGTTTTCAAACCCAATACTTTAAAAAGGAAATGCGTAAGATTAATAAATTCTTTTACCGCAATACCGATTTTGTGCAATATATGGAACAAGGTCATACGTATCTCGACCATCAACTCTTCACAAGAAATCACCGAAAGAACTTTCCCTTTACCCCTACCATTAATTACTATCAATATCCTGATTTCTCAAGTTCGCATGATATGCTTTGGGCTAAAATTCAAGCAATGTACCGATTGATTCATTACATCCGTGAAGCCTTAGAGGCTTTAAAACCAGGAAGTATAGATCTATTGCAGACACAAAAACATCCTATATTGTTATGGTCAGGTTCTAAAACAGCACTCATCGAACTCATCTATGCACTGTATGCCATAGGAGATCTCAATCACGGAACTGCAGAGATCAGTACGATAACGCACGCTTTTGAGGACTTTTTTAATATTAAACTCGATAACAATTACAAAACGTACTCGGAGATCAAAGCCCGTAAAAGTCAACGTACAAAGTATCTTGAGGCACTCACCATAGCCCTAGAGGCCAAGATGAAAAAGGATGATCAGTAACTGTTTTGATTTCCCACCTGCTCGTAACTACGAAATTTCACAACCACTTTATTTTAAGCGCTTCGCTTTGGTTTTTCATATACCATGCATATCATAACACGGTAAACATCCGCAAATTCATCCAGTTTTTCTAAATGTTAAACTTTTTCGTAGTACCGAAGGTCCTTGTGAATAATTCCCATCAAACCTATTCAAATTCGTAGAACGAAAGTCAAACCCAGATAGGGGCCGTCAACAAAAAACAGAGAAACTCGATGGCCCCTTTCTATTAAAATCAACACTATGTCAGCAACACTTATCACCACCGAAGACCTGTATTATTTCAAGATGGAGCTTTTAGAAGAATTCAAGAAGTTACTACAGCATCAACAGCAAGGAAGCATTAAGAAGTACTTAAAATCCTCAGAAGTGATGGAACTTTTACAAATAAGTCCCGGCACGTTGCAAAACCTAAGAGCCAATGGGGTATTACCCTTTCATAAAGTGGGCGGTATTATCTTCTATGATGCCGAAGATATTCAAAAAGTTATGGACTCCAGTAAAGTACAATAATAGCACGTATGAACTATATCAAGCATTTAAACACACTGTTTCAGAAAGTGTATAGCGATGATCGATTGAACACTTCGCACATAAGTCTGTATATGGCTGCATTTCAATTTTGGAATGTCAGCAGATTCTCTCCAAAATTTTATGTCAACCGAGAAGAATTATGCAGGATGTCTAAGATAGGTTCCAATAGAACTTACCAGAAATGCATGAATGATTTGCATAAGTGGAAATACCTCAACTACAAACCCTCGCACAATCCGTTTAAGGGAAGCCAAATCAAGATGTTCATTTTTGCACCAACTGCTACACCAAGTAGTGCACAAACCACTACAGCAACTGGTAGTACACTAGTGCACCAAGCAGTGAATCGTTATATAAAACATGATAAAACAGTAACAAACAAACCTAAACATGCCAAGGCGGTTTTTGATTTTTTTAAAGCTAAAAAGTTTCCTGAAGAAGAAGCTGCCGCCTTTTTGTTGCATTACGATCAAGCTGGTTGGCTGACCTCCAACGGGGAAGCCATTCAAAATTGGCAAGCTATTGCAGAACACTGGATGCAGGTGAGTATTGCTGCGGGTGAAAAAAGAAAAATGCGTAAAGCACCAAAATTCGAAGATCCGTTACAGGTTGAAAATCAGAAGAACTATGGAGAACCCCTGTAAACTTATCGAAGGTGATACGGTCTACGAGATCGGTACAATGCAGGGACGTAAGGCCGTGTATGATTTTGAAAAGATGCTCGCATATTTAGAGGTTAAAGGCAAATTACTACTTGGAAATCATTTTAAAATCTACGAGGAAGACCGGCCGCTGCTGTTCAAGCTTTGCAATTATTATATCGCCGATCCCAAAAACTGCCAGGAAATGCACATCGATCCCAAAAAAGGATTGCTGTTAACCGGTCCGGTAGGCTGTGGTAAAACCAGTTTAATGAAATTGCTACGACACCTCGTACCGCATCAGCGAAATTATGAGATCCTTCCCTGTCGTAACATCACTTTCAGTTTCAATCATTTGGGATACAAAGTCATTCAAGAACACGGAAACACGCATTATTACTGTTTTGATGACTTAGGCACCGAAGCCATAGGCAGGCATTACGGCAAAGATTGTAATGTGATGGGAGAAATCATCTGTAGTCGCTATGAGTTGTTTTTAAAATCCAGAATCAAAACACATATTACCACCAATCTCAATGCCAGTGAACTCGAAGATCGCTATGGTTTGCGTGTGCGAAGTAGAATGCGTGAGCTGTTCAACCTGGTTGGCTTTGACAAAAGAACTGAAGATAAACGAAAATGATCCCCCCTTTGTCATCTAGGTTTCTATGCATAAATAATCTGTAAGCCTAAGAAAACAAAGGTGATACCAGCAATGTTATTTATGGCTTTGGCCATTTTGGGATTCTCAACGATCTTAGTGGCAAATTGACTTGCAAATAGTGATAAAGATACATACCAAAGTATTCCAATTGAGGCATAAGTAAGACCTAATATTAACATAGGTATCGGGTTTGACAAAGCTTCCGGTAGAATAAACTGAGGGAAAAAGGCAAGTATAAATAATGCAACTTTAGGATTTAAAGAATTAGTTACTAAACCAGAAATAAACGTATTCTTACCTGTTGGAACTTGCGTATCACTTATGTTTGATAGTAAAGGTGAAGTTGCTGTCAGCTTTTTTATTCCAAGAAAAATAATATAGATACCACCTACATATTTGATAGCTAACAATAGTATTTCAGATTGAGCCACCAATAGTGAGACGCCAAATGCAGCAATTAAAGAATGTATCAAAACACCTATATTGACACCCAATGAAGCATACCGCCCAGCTTTAAAACCTCCTGTTATTGATTTATTAAGCACAAATAATGTATCGATACCCGGAGTCATTATAAAGAATAAAGCTGCTATTAAAAAACCTTCAAAATTTACAATACCCATAACTTCTTCCATTTAAATTCTAACTGAAATATGGGTTCAAAGAAACGTGGATTTTGAATACCATAAAATGTCTATTTTTAAACAACTAATGCAAAAAATGCATAACTAATGAATATTCATCAATTACGATATTTTCTTGTTTTAGCTAAAGAATTACATTTTTGGAAATCGGCTGAAAAGGTACATTTATCACAATCATCATTAAGCAGACAGATTCAGTCATTAGAAGATGAATTAGGGGTCCAACTTTTAAAACGCAACAAACGCAACGTTAAGCTGACCGAAGCCGGGACTTTTCTACAAAAAGAATGGAGTGGTTTACTTGATGAATTGGATCGTGTTCATCAGCAGGCCAAACGTATGGATCAAGGCATTTCCGGGAGGTTGAGTATAGCCTATCCCGGATCAATTACCTATAACTACCTTCCCGACTTACTTCAAGTTATATCCCGCAAGATCCCAGAGGTGACTATTGAACTTCAGGAACCTACAGATGAGCATCATGAAAATCTTTTGCTCGACTACAAAGTAGATGTTTCCTTCGGCAGGGATGCGATCTCTCATAATCTAATTCATTCAAAACAATTATATTCAGAAGATATTTGCCTTGTTGTCCCGAAGGAACACCCTCTTACTGTAGAGAATTTCACAACTTTGAGTGCTTTAAAAAGTGAGAAGTTTATACTTTCAGGATTACATCACACCACCTATTACGCTTCGCTTTTGAGGCAACTGTTTATCAACGCACAGCTAGAACCACATATCGTTGTAGAATCTGATTTTGGAGGTATGATTATCAATTTGGTTGCTAAAGGTTTAGGCATTTCAATTTTGCCTTATTCGTTCTTTAAAGCAAACAATGAGCATATTCGTTTTATTCCATTAGACCAACAAATTGCTTTGTATTTGAACTGGCGTAAAAGTGACCAGAGTAATGTGCTGAATAATCTTATAGCCCTCGCTACTACACTAGGACAGGAATATAGTACTTAAACCAGTGTATTATTTCTGAGAATTACTAACGTGTTTGATTATTGAGGGGTATACTTTACAAATGAATCTCTACACAGACTCATAAATATTTTAGATGCTGAAATTCTACTGACACACCCTTGTCACCCTCCCTCCTTAGTTTTGATTTAAATATAAAAACAACCTTAAATTTTAAACTATGAGTACACAACAAGCACACTTAAAGAGTAATCAAGTAATCACACCTAATGAATTATTAGCGCATTGGCAGGGGCATCGTAAGCTTACGCGAAAGCTCATAGAAATTTATCCGGAAGAGCATTTTTTTAAATACAGCATTGCGGGTATGCGAACCTTTGCGCAAATGACAATGGAACTATTGGCTATTGCTGGTCCAGGATTAAAAGAAATTGTTACCGGACAAACTCAAGAATTGCAAGAACATTTTGATCACCAAAACAATAAAAACTTGCTTTTAAAATTATGGGATGAAGCTACTGTTGAGATCGATACCTACTTTGTGCAAATTGCTTTAGACCGCTTTTCAAATTCGGTAAAAACCTTTGGACAATATGAGGGCACCGTGATTTCTTCTATTTTATATTTTATTGATAACGAAATCCATCACCGTGGACAAGCATATGTTTACTTACGTAGTCTTGGAGTAGAACCACCTTTCTTTTGGGAGCGCTAAATAAATGGAAATGAAAAAAGTATTAGTTTTCAAAACCTCAGTATACTTGGAGAAAGAGATTAATAAGCTACGCCCAGTTTTAAATGCTTTAACTGTCAATGCTGGTATATGGAATTTTGATCTTGAGGATTGCGATAATATTTTAAGAATTGAAACCCGTAATTTAAAAGCGAACAGCGTGTGTAGTACATTAAACGCTCAGGGCTTTTACTGCGAAGAATTACATTAATCCTTGATACACCTTTACAAATGCATTTGAATAATAAAATATATTTGTAAAGGTGTATTATTTTAAGCCTCGTGAATCTTATTAAAGGTTTTCAAAAATAGCTTTGGATAGGACTTTGACGCGCTCTTTCAATTCTTTTGGTTCTATTATTTCAGCATAGTCGCCAAACATTAAATACCATCTAGCAAAACCATCTTCTATATTTCGAGGTATAAAAAGCATTTCCACCTGATCTCCCAAATCCTCTTCAGCTATAAAACCGTAAAATTTACGCCCGCTACGGATGTAATTAACGATATTCTTATCTACTCTTATTCGCACCTCTACACCAGGTTCTTCTGACTTATTTTGTAGATAGTATTCGACCGGTTTATGTTGTTTCGTGAATTCTTTGAGTGTTCGCTCGATTTTTTGAATCCTGTCCATTCTAAACTGACGATAGTTATTTCTTAAATGGCAATAGGCCATCATATACCAGAAATTAGCTTCATGAAATAATCCTACGGGTTCCACATTTCGCTCTGTAGGAAAATCTGCATCTTGCGCTTTATAGGTAAGGTATACTTGCTTTTTTTCAGCAATGCCTTCGAAGAGGATCTCCAATGCATCCGGTACAAGGACATTAAATAGATTTTCTTCAGGATCAATTAAAATTTGTGATTCAATAGCCGCTACCCAATCTTTTTCGTCAGCATTCATCACCGATTTTAGTTTATACATTGCCGATTCGAAATAAGAACCTAGACCTTTATCCGTAAACTTTTGCATAAGTTTTTCAGCAGCGACAAAACTGCCTGCTTCCTCCTTGGTAAACATTACAGGAGGCAAACGATACCCTTCCATAATTGAGTAGCCAATTCCTGCCTCACTAACTATAGGTACTCCAGAAGCTTCAATAGTTCTAATATCTCTATAAATGGTACGGAGACTTACCTCAAAGCGATCGGCGAGTTCCTGCGCTTTTACTATACGTTTGGACTGCAGCTGTATTAGAATTGCCACAATTCTGTCAAATCGTTTTGGGGCTTCGGTAGTCATTTGATAACGGAATTCTTCCAAAAGTACTATTTAATACTTAAGGTTGTTGATGGTGATCAATAAATCCCAACTCCACTAACACGGCCGGACATCTGTAACTTAGATCCCGTAAAACTTGAAAATCACCAAATTTTACACCACGTTTATTTTGTTTAGTCAATCCTGCTAGTTTTTCCAGAATGGTATAGGCCAACCAAACGGATTCCTTCCGGTACCTACTGGGTCCATCATAAACATAGACTTCAATACCTTGAGCATTTGTATCAGGAGCATCATTAAAATGCAGGGATATAAAGAGATCGGCCTTCAGTTGTTTTGCCAGATCCGTGCGATCACCAAGACTAATCAAAGTATCGGCATACCGCGTTAAATAATAGTGTGCCGGATTGTGATCAAAACTGCTAGCATTCCGTGTCAATTGTTTAGCTATCTGCAACACAAGATCCTTCTCCAGTACACCATTTTTCCCTACTGCACCAGAATCTACACCTCCGTGTCCAGGGTCAATCAAAATTTGTAATGGACGCTGAAGGGTTTGCGAAAAACACACACAACATTTAAGCAGCAGACCAAGGATAATTAGGTCTAAGAAAAAATACATTCAGTCGCTATAAACTATTTATAAGATCTCGAATCATAACGAACAATACCACTAATCTCAATGTCAGACAGCTCAAAAGTCTTTAAGGCTTGGGCTTTAGAAACAGGATGCTCGAATTGCTCAATCTAGTAGGTTTTGATAAAGTGAACGAGGAAAAAAAGTAATGATATCTCTTGCAATAAAGTATTCATAATCAACAATTCATTAATAAACTGAACATAAGCTTCTATTCTCAAAATATATACATACTATTCTTAAGATCAAGAATTGAGTCTTTTTATTCGGAATATCGCAGCAACTAATTAACACTTTAATATTCCTTTTCCAACTGTTCTTTTATTCGGTACAAATACATCACGTTAGCATTTTTATTTGCCGAAAACAATTGCTTTGCAGATTGTGTAAAGTAATGATGTGTCGTTAAAAATTCTATATTCAAATTCACCCATTCAAGATCATTACAGTGTAATAATCCTAAAATATTCCACTCTTCTCTTAGCATTTCATTCTTTAGTGGAAATGAACTTTGTCCTAAATGTGCCAAATCTGCATCGCGAAGAATCTTTTGCAATCTATTCTCAGGTTTTGCGGATAATAAGGTAGCTTTAATCGTTCGACCTACTTCTTCAATTATATCTTGACGCACATCGAGGGATTGCAAGAATTTTTTTGCACACGAAGCACTTCTATTTTCATGATCAGAAGGACCATTTATTTGACCTATATCGTGAAAATATGCGGCAATACTAACCACGAGCATATCTTCGTAGTTAAGATTCTCAAGTTTTCCCAATTTCCTTGCATTTTGGTATACATCCAGAGTATGTTGCCAATTGTGAAATGGCAAATCATTGCAAATATTTTGTTTTATGAGTGATTCACAATAATTTTTTGAAGCAATTAAGATCTCTGTATCTTTCATGAATACTTAAAATTTATAGGTAAACCCCAGCGTATAATTTCCATCAAAACTCGTATAGCTCAGTTCCATATGCTTTTGCTGATACTCTGTTGTGAATAGTAAATTACTTCCTAATCCTATAGCTGTTCCTGCAAGAACATCTACTATGTCATGTTTTTTGGAGTCTATTCTACTTGCTGCAGTAAATCCTGCAAGAGCATAAGCAGGAATACTGTATTTAAATCCATAACGCCTATGTATATATCCTGCACTATGAAAAACTGTAGAGGTATGTCCCGATGGGAACGCATTGTCATTACTTAGATCAGGTCTAGTTTTATTAATACTTAGTTTCAACCCATAGGTCAATGCCTCGGTCATTACAAAACCTTTGGTAAACTGCCAGACTCCTTGATTATCTCCTTTTATCAAGCTGGTTCCTACAGTTGCTACGGGTAAAACAAAAAGTATTACATCACCTATCTTTTGCGTGGTTCCTACTCGTGGTATCGTCTCACTGGTGTCTTGTGCAGCCAGCTTAAATGTTTGGATGCCTAGAAATAAAATCAAGAAAGAACTTCTAATTATATTATGATGATAAGGTAATTGCATAAACAAGTATTAAAATCACAGATTGAATTAGCTATGATATAATATGATCCACTTTGCAGTGGTTTTCTTCGAGTTAAAAGACTTTTTTAGGAAGGATAAATCTTCACTAAGTCCTCTTTTTTTTCGAATCAATAAAAATGTATTTTGCTGGTCTGCAAGTATTTTAAGATCTACTAGGTTATCTTGATTATGCACATCTAATAAAAAATTTTTCCATTCTAATCCATTTTGAAACTGTATCTCACGGTCTGTAGTATTATGTGAATCTTTGAGGGTCACTTGATAGGTTTCGCTGTAAAATGGAATTGAAGAAAGTAGATAATCATAAACAATTATTTTAGGTTTTTTTCCTGATGATTTTGCTTCGATAAAACTCACTTCATCACGCATTGCATTAATCAAATCATTATTGTGGTTTAATGCTCCATTTGCTGTGGCAAGAAGTACTAGACTAAAGCAGGTAGCAAGTACTGGAGTTCTTAACGAAGTTTTATTTTTAAAAATGTAAAAAATAGCAAAGACAATACAGGTTGCGCAAAAATTAAGGAATACGTCTATTTGCGTGATATTTATAAAATCATATTCGAGATACCAACAAAAAAAGACCCCTATCATTAATGTTAAAAGTTGAAAAAAATAGGTAAACTCAATCACCTTACGCGTCTTTAATGAAGCTGAACTTAGCGTAAAAGCAATAAGGATCGCTAGCATCCAAAAAGCTGGCAAAATGTACATAATCAATTTTGTGGTAAATGCCGAAAACATAGCTAAAAGGAGAAGTACAGAAATCCATAAAACCTGTAGTTCTTTAGGATGTTTGAAGGGTCTTTTTAATTTCCGCCTCAAACTAGGTAGAAGTCCTACCAACCAAGGAAGTAACAATCCAAAAACAATGGGTAAATAATACCAAAAAGGTTTAGACCGATTGAAAGCATCTGCATTTATTCTACTTAATACTTGCTTATGCACAAAATAGTCCCACAATTTTGGATTTTGATAAGCGACTATGAAATACCAACTCGCTCCTAAAGCAAAACACAATATAAAGCCTATACAATGATGTAGGGTGATCCTAAATCCAGACTTCATAAGAAATTTGAACACTACAATATAGATAACTATAAATAGTAAAGCTACTGGACCTTTAGTAAGTAAAGCCACGCCTACAAGAATATAAAATAGATACAGAAAAAGAATTTTTCCTTTATTGATATAGAACTGCCAACTGGTAAGTGCGGCTAAAATAAAAGTGGTTAGGTAGGCATCTGTTGTAAGGTTTCTACTCGATATAAGTACCAAGGGCATTGAAAAATAAATCAGACCAGCAGTGAAACTCAATTTCTTATTCTTTAATAAAAGATTAGCGAGCAAGTAGACCATAATAAGTTGGATGACCACCGCTAGCTGCATAAAGAAACGAGCTCCAAATTCATTAATTCCAAATAGATGATATCCTAAAGCGGTGATATAGTAGGTTATAGGGGGTTTATGAAAATGGAAAATGCCTAGCAATGTAGGATTTATATAATCTTTAGATAGGTACATTTCCCTTGCGATTTCTGCATAACGGGCTTCACTCGTCTCTGCAAGTCCATATGTTCCTAAATCCCACAATAAAAACGACATTACCGCCACTAAGAAAAGTGCATATTTTAAATTTATCGAGATACTTACCTTCACCTTTTACAAATGTTTTATCAAAGATCAAACTCAATTCTTTGGAAAATCTAAAGTTGATTTTTGAAAGCTAGGTAAATAAAAAAACGGCTGAAACTACTTGTGTTTCAGCCGTTTTTCACAATTAATAACTGTAAAAGAACTAATCTTCTTCTTCAACCACTTCTTCTTTAAGCTTTTTCCCGTCTAAATTAAAAACGACCTCCAATGTTTTTTCACCTTTTTCAAGTTCAAATTCGTAAACACTTCCCGCAGCAGTTTCTGAAATTTCGGCTTCCTCAATTTTATAAGTTTTGAATTCGCTATCCAGAGCGGCTTTAATTTTCTGTGGAATTTGATTTTTTGAAATTTCGTGTTCTGTTTCAAGCCATTTCCCATCCGTAGTAAAGTTTGCAGAATACTCAATTCTATTCATTTTAAATTCTGCTTCCCACTCTGAGTCAGACTCTTTTTCCCAATCAACCTTTTTTACTGAAGGAAACTTTTTAGCAAAGGCGGTTTTGACTGTTTCTGGAATTGCCTTTGTTTTTAGCATTGTAAAACTTACAATCCCTGCTGAAACAAATACGATACTAATAGATGCAATTACAGTTTTCATATTTATATTTTTTTAATTCAATATCAAAACTACAAGTCAATTCTAAAGAGAGATTAAAGGAAATCTAAAGTTCTTTATTCTTTTAAAAGTTTGAGAATTGTAGGCAACACAATGAGTAAAAGAGGGAATGCAAATACCAAACCGCCTATGACGGCTATGGCTAGAGGTTGATGTAACTGTGCACCTGCACCGATACCCAATGCCAGTGGGGTAAGAGCCATTATTGCAGCAAGTGCAGTCATTAATTTGGGACGTAAACGCGCTGCAATAGTATATTCGATTTATTGATAGTGGGTCAAATTTGCATGAGTATCCCTATATTTTTGATGAACAAAATGAAGTTTAACGTAAAACACTAACAACCAGTTCATTCTTAAAACTTATAATTAAACCCTATACGCACAATCTGAGTCTCATAGTAATTTTCGTAAACCGCTGTAAAACCTTCACCGGTTAGCCTTTGTCTTAGACCAAAACGATTAAATATGTCTGTTGCAGAAAGTGTGAGTTCCCCACGCTTTTCCCAGATGGACTTTTTAAACCCAAAGTCTACCGAGTACCGCGCCAATTGCTCACCTTGAGGAATATTCTTTTTTGAATAATATAAACCGGTAAGTTGAGCTTCCATCTGAAACGGAAGCTGAACGGTATTGGTGATTTTAAAATCTCCGGCAAGATCACGGGATTGTTCTACAAAAAAAGGTCGCTCGTATGGAAACAACAATGTTCCCTGATAGGCATCAATTGCATTTTGATACACATTAAAACTGGAAGTTAGTTTCCAGTAATCTGTTAAATCCTGACTGAATAACACTTCGATACCTGTATTTGTGCTGTGCCCCGTATTTTGATAAATACGATTTACAATATCATATTGCGGGTTACTGTCATCTATACTGAAAATTCGCTGATAGGCTCCATCAATATTGCGATGATAAATTGCAGAAAATAATGAGCCATTATCCCATGAGTACTTATGTGCCAATTCTACAGTATTGGTAAATTGTGGTCTTAAATAGGGGTTACCAACCTTCAGTAATTCAGGATCATCATATTTCGGAAAAATTCGTAGTTCGGGTTCTCCAGGGCGATCTACTCTTCGGTTGTAAAAAACCGAAAGTTTATTTTCTGTATTCAACTTATAGGTAAATCGAACGCTTGGAAACAGTTCAAAATAATCATAAGCATCGTTAGTATTATAATAGGTATTTTGAGGATCTAAAGTGTACGCGACTTCGGTTTGCTCGGCACGCAGGCCGGCTTCAATGTCAAATTTTTCTTTTTCCATCAAGTAATTAACGTAAGCGCCGTAAAGGTTTTCGCTCCATTTGGAATAATCCCCTAGATTGGGATAAATTATAGACTGATTACCACGCATAATCGTATAATCTACAGGCAATCTTCTAAACCTGCCTTTTGCTCCCAGTTCAATCTTACCGCTGCTTAGAGCACGTGTATAATCTATTGAGCCACTTGTAGTATATTCTATAGCTCTAATATTCGTTTTATCTCGTCCAATGCGTACAGCAGAGCTGTCGTTCAAGAAATAACTTTCATCTTCTAAACCTCGAGTATATTGAAGGTTTGCAGATAAAGAATGGCCGGCCTGTTCAAAATTATGTTTGTAATTAACTGCAGCATTTATGAAACTCGTGATCTCCTCTTCCTGCCAGGTGTAGAGTCTATTTCTGGCATTTTGATTGAGGTTGATAAATGCAACCTGTGAGGTGTCAATATGCTTTTCCCGGTCGAACATCCCTGAAAATGTAAGCATATCGCTTTCGTTCAATTGATAATCTACTCCTCCAGAAATAATAGAACGAAACTGCTTTCGGTTTTCGGGAACCTGAGAAATAATATTACGACCATCGTCGTATAATCGTGTTGTAAATTCATTATTGGGTAAAGCTTCCTGAATAATAAACTGACTTTGTAAAAAGTAATTCAGTTTACCTGTCCTGTAATTTAAATTAACACTAGGGATCAATTTAGGATTAACAGAATAGCTTCCTAAATCTGTAGGCGTGTCTGGCTTACGTTTACCTAAAGCCCCCAGGCCAAAAGAAAGACCTGCATCTCCATTAAAGCCGGTCTGTTTTTCCTTTTTGTAAATAATATTTACGATCCCTGCAAATCCATTTGCATCATATTTAGCTGAAGGATTATTTATGATCTCTATACGCTCAATATTTGCAGCCGGAATATTTGATAAGCCTTTTTGATTACCAAAACCCGTAAGACTTGATTGTTTTCCATCTATAAGAATAACCACTTTATCACTCCCTCGTAAAACTACTTTTCCTTCTTGATCAAAGGCTACACCGGGCATCGTTTTCATAGCATCCATAACCGAACCGCCAGCTTGCGCCAGATTCTCATCAAGACTGAATGATTTCTTAGCCAGATCTGCACTTACCGCAGCTTGTTTTGCAAGGATTTGAACTTCAGTTAATGCTTCCGCCGAAGGCATCATCTGGATTTTTCCTAAGTCAAAAATGGGATTGAGACCGCCAGCATTAATTTTTTTCTGTATGGTCTCATAGCCTATGAATGAAAATTCTAGAATATAATTTCCTATCGGTACTTTACTTAAGCTAAAAGCCCCAAGCTCGTCAGTTATGGTACCGCTAATGATTTCACCTTGCGGATTTTTTAAAATAACATTTACAAAGGGTAAAGGTTGCGTTGATGTTTCGGTCACACTCCCTTCAATCAATACGGTTTCTTGCGCTTCTCCAATATATGGAGTAAATAGGATTAGGAAAAATAATTTGAGACTAGCTAGTACCTTCATAGTATAAATTTTTAACTAAAATAGTACTGCTTTCTAAAGAGAGTTTAAAGTTGGCTTTAAAGCAATTTGGTAAAAAGAATTTCAAATGTATGGAGACCAGTAGTTGACTCTTGCAATTCACTAAAGCTATATGATGGTTTGAAACCATAATAATCACAGATTTTCTTAACTATTGAAAGGCCCAGACCATTAGAATCTCTCTTAGTACTTTCCTTATAAAAGCGGTCAAAAAGCTGCTCGGGATTTGCGAGTTCGCTGTTTCCACTATTTACAATCTGAACTCTGTTTTCAAAAAAATTAATTTGGATAGGCTGCCCTTTTAAACTGTGCTTTACTGCATTTGAAATCAGATTATTAGCCAACACATGTGCTAAAGATCGATCCATTTTTACAGTAAGTTCTTCACTATGCTTAATTTCATAATCTATTGAAGTTAGTTCCTTAAAATTAAGAAGCACCTCCTGAAACAACTCATTTATTGAAATGAATTGAGAGTCTGTAAACTGGTTATTATCTATTTTGGCGAGCAATATCAAACGCTTATTAATGTTTTTCAATTTTCTAATGTCATTTTCTAAAGATGTAAATTGTTGATACTGCTCTTGATTTATTGGTGTTGCGTTAACCAGCGTATCGATTTTAGCTTGCATTACTGCTAATGGAGTCTGAATTTCATGGGAAATATCTTCTGTAAACTGTTTGAGATTTTGATAATCTGAATATACTTTAGCTGTTAGCGCTTTCAATTCTTTATTTAGTTCATCAAATTCAATGATTCCAGAATCAATCAAGTTTAAATCGGTTCTTTCTTTTATAGAAAACGATTTGATCTTATTTAAATTTATAAAAAAAGGCTCCCATAATTTTTTATTACGATTGGTATTAAAATAAAAAAGGAATAAAAACGCCAACAGGATTATTATCAAAAAAGTAGAGACAATGGCGACTAATATATTTTCAGACTCGATCACCATTGCTCTAACGGTAATTTTATAATGCTGACCATTAATTAGTTTGGTTTGTGATAATTGTCTAAAAAGTTCAATCTCATCTTGTAAGGGATCATACATCAATGTATCATTTAAAATACGTTGTTGGTCTCTGTTTACCTTTTCAACCTCTATTACCGGTGGTATACCTTGATGCTCTGGATCTGATTTAAGTATGACTTCCACTCTATTCTTATTCGAGTAGAGCTCCTCCTCAATCTCACTCTCAAGCAATATTTTGATTGAAAAAAACAAAACCACGCCCGAAATCACCATTATGATAATTCCATTTTTAAGAAAGGCTTCTGTCGCTTTTTGTAATAAATGTGTACCGTTCTTTTTCAATTCAATTAGCTATGAATTTGTACCCAGAACCATAGGCTGTTTGAATATATTTAGCTCCTTCCGCGGTTAACTTTTTTCGAAGATTATTTATATGAACATATATAAAATCAAAACTATCAAGCATATCACTATCGTCCCCCCACAAATGTTCTGCAATAATTGATTTACTCAAAACACGCCCTTGATTTGTAATGAAAAATAATAATAAATCATATTCTTTGCGAGTCAAGGTAATCGGTTTTTCATTGAGGAAAGCTGTTCGCGAGTTTGTATCAAGTCTTATTTCTTGAAAAACAAGCACATCTTCACCATCAAATTTTCCACGCCTAAGCACAGCTTTAATACGAGAATTTAGTTCGGCCAGATGGAAGGGTTTGGTTAAATAATCATCAGCACCTAAGTCTAGACCTTCGAGTTTGTTTTCTAGAGAATTATTTGCTGAAATAATAATCACCCCTGCTCTACTATGATTCTTTTTAAGTTGCTTTAATAAATCTAAACCACTGCCTGTAATTAGATTGAGATCTAAGATAATTATATCATACTCATATAAATCGATCTTTTCCGATGCCTCAACATAATCAGAAGCTGATTCACATCTATTCCCGTCTTGACTTAAATATTTTATGATAGCCTGCTGTAAGTCGTATTCATCCTCGGCAACTAGAAACTTCATATCAAAATTATTTGACTATAAATTTAAGGCTTCATTCTAAAGATATTCTAAAGGATTGTAAAATGAAATAATCTTTCTTTTAAAAATCTAGCGTCAAATACATTCCATTCTCATTTAAAACCTTTCTAAAATAATCTTTAATATTGTTTCCAATAGTCAGAAAAATTATTTTATAAATCCCAACTCCACTAACACCGCCGGACATCTGTTACTTAGGTCCCGTAAAACCTGAAAATCGGCAAACTTCACCCCTCTTTTCTTTTGCCGGGTAATGGCTGCTAGTTTTTCCTGAATGGTATAGGCCAACCAAACGGATTCCTTCCGGTACCTACTGGGTCCATCATAAACATAGACTTCAATACCTTGAGCATTTGCATTAGGAGCATCATTAAAATGCAGGGATATAAAGAGATCGGCCTTCAGTTGTTTTGCCAGATCCGTGCGATCACCAAGACTTATCAAAGTATCTGCATACCGCGTTAAATAATAGTGTGCCGGATTGTGATCAAAACTGCTAGCATTCCGTGTCAACTGTTTTGCTATCTGCAACACAAGATCCTTCTCCAGTACACCATTTTTCCCTACTGCACCAGAATCTATACCTCCGTGTCCGGGGTCAATCAAAATTTGTAATGGATGCTTAAGGCTTTGCGAAAAACACACACAACATTTAAGCAGCAGACCCAGTATAATGACGTTTTGAAGCTTCATTTTGAATTATGATTTTCTAGTTATCAACATCCTGCGATGAAAACCCCATAGCATTTAATGGAATATGAATGCATTTGAAATCAGTAGGTTACAAATAATATTTTATTCACAATTATTTGATTTACAGTATTTTAAATATAAAAATAAGTAATTTACAACAACATCAAATCATCACAAATCAAAAACGAATTCTTATGAAAAAGTCACTTTATCTATTCGCAGTTTTAGTCTTGAGCTCCGCTGCTGCTTTTGCACAGATTGGAGGAATTGAAGATTCTGTCAATGATGTTTCCGACACCATCCGTGCCGTATTCCCAATTATTCTAGGCGTTATATTCTTAGTAGGATTCTTATTTAACGCTGGTCATTTCTTTGGAGAGAATGCCGATCTCAAAAAAGGAATTACCCGGGTTTTAGTCTTTGTACTGATCGCCGGGGGTGTCGTGGGCATCTTCTCCTACCTAATAGGTATTGTGGTCTAAATCATTAGACGTGATTAAGCACAGCTTTATGAAAAAGTATGAAGTCTATAAAAACATCAGGAAACGGGCGGTACTCTTTGGCCTCCCGCTTTCGCTGTTTGCCTTGATGATGTGTAGTATTCTTTGCTCTTTAATGATCATCATCTTTTCCTTCAGTTTGCTGATGGTTATAAGCATACCGTTTTGCAATGCCGTGCTTTATGTCGTGTTGCTTAATCTGGAGCGGATTAAGTCTTATCCCATTTTTGGATCGCAATTTCCCAAGCAGCTTAGCAACAAATCCAAACCTATAATCACGTATAGCACCCTATAATATGCAGCATATTCATCCCATAATAACCCTTGATCAAAACAGGCTATTTAGTAGTAATGGTGATGTGGTCCTATGTTATCAAGGTCAGTTACCCGAACTCTATTCCTTATCTGAAAAAGATTATGAGGCGCTTCACTCGTGTTGGTTTCAGGCCTTAAAAAACTTACCTGCAGGAACTATCATTCATAAGCAAGATGTGTATCAGAAAGTATACTACACAGGAGATAAACTACCCAATACCAGTTTTTTAGAACAAGCCACAAAGCGACATTTTGAAGGACGCCAGCAGCTTAGCCACCAGTGCTATTTGTTCTTTATTCTCACTAAAAACAAATCAATTTCCAATGCGCGATATATTAATCCCTTCAAAAAGACTCCAACGCAAGCCCCCCAAAAGCTGGACGATGCTTTACATGATTTTAAAGCGGCTGTGGATGATGCTATTGCCTTTATCAATAACAGCCGCAAAATGGTTTTTGAACCGCTTAAGGAAACTGCTATTACGCAGATGACTCAAGCGTATTTTAATGGTTTTAATGAAGCGGTTACAACAGATATTCTATTGGATAAACAACGCGTAGTTATTGGTGATCATTATTTTGATACGTTAGCAGTTAACAGCGAACTGTGTTTTGGAGAGGGAGTACAAACCAGTACCATCAACGAAAAATTCACCGCTGACGATTTTGTATTCCATCAAGGGTTCATTGAAGGTTTAGGATTAGGGTTGAATGAGAATCATATCATCAACCAAATCATAGTGCTTGACGACAAACACAAATGGCGAAAACTGCTGGATAAAAAAGTAGATGAACTTAAAAAGAGCTCCAACTTCGGGTCACAAAACAAGGTGGTCTTAAACAAGATTGAGCAGATTCTACACCAGATCAATACGGATGAAACCTCTCGGGTAATCCGCGGTCAGCTTAATGTGATCTATTGGGCAAAAGACGTTAAATCACTCGATGGAATTAAAAGTTCTATAAAGACCGCCTTTAAAGAATTAGACATCCTCCCCTATTACCCTAAAGGAGAAGCCTTAAAAAATTATATACTTAACAGTTATTGCGGTTATGTGTCTCACTTTTCCGATGAAGATCTTTACGTAACTGACTTGAAACACGCTTTATGTCTGCTGAATCACACTACAAACTATAAGAGCGATCCACAGGGTATTTTATTTAATGATCGCCTGCATAATTTACCGGTGCTTAAAGATGTTTGGGATGCCCGTAAAAAGCGCATTAAAGCAAGGAATTTTGCCATATTTGCGCCTACAGGTGAAGGTAAGTCCTTTCTGGCTAATAATATTCTTAGACAATTTTTTGAGCAAGGAGTACGCTTGGTTATCATTGACCTTGGAGGCTCGTATACCAAGTTCGCTAAGCTTTATCCTAATGATCATATTGTATTGCGCTATGAAGCCGGTTCTAATTTAGGGATCAACCCATTCTTTATTTCTGATAAAAGTGATCTCACCTCAGAACGCTTAGAAGATCTCTGTGACTTCCTTTTTGAACTCTATGCTTCCGGTAGCGCTCTAGGCAAAACGCAAGCCGTCGCTCTTAAAAAATTGATTGTGCGTTATTACAGGGATGTCTCAGAGAAACATTCGCTATCCGGGTTTTATTTCTTTATCGAAAGCCAAGGCATTTCCTTAATGCAATCCTTAAATATTCACCCCGAGTATTTTGATCTTCAGGAGTTTCTGCATGTGATGTCTGAATATGTGGGTGATGGACTTTACAGTTATCTCTTTGAAATCGCAGAGGATCAAACCTATAAAATCGAAGATAAACGTCTGATCATTTTTGAATTAGATGAAGTAAAGGATAACAAAGAAATCTTGTCGGTGATGCTCAAGCTAATAAAAACAGCTGTGCAACGTACTATATGGCAAAACAAAGCAGAACGAGGTATCATCTTATTTGATGAGTTTGCCAAACAGCTCAAGTTTGAGAATGTCTTGGAAAGCGTAGAGTTTTACTATCAGGCCATTCGTAAACAGAATGGAGCGATTGGAATCATTTTACAATCCATCAATCAACTGCCTGCCAATGCGACTTCTGCAAGTATTTTAGAAAATACGCAAGTTCTCTATAGCCTCAATAATGAAAAAGGCTATGAAGAATTAATCAAACGGTTGAATCTATCCAGTCACGATCGTAATCAATTGCATTCGATCAGAAATAATTTTAAAGGTGCTCGTAAGTATACCGAGATCTTTATCAAAATAGGAAAATCCAGTAACATCTTTCGCTTGGAAGTTCCACCAGAGGTCTATGCTGCCTATCTCACGGATGGCGAAGAGAACGAAGAAATTATGAAGCTGTATGAGAACACTCAAAATATGGAGCTGGCCATTCAAGAATTTATCAATCAAAAACACGAGTTATGAAACTAGAATATCCATTAAAATTCTCGATGCTAATAATAATAGTGTTGCTTCTTTTGCCCGGCCGTGCTACGGCCCAGGGGATGCCGGTTTATGACAATACCAACTTTGTTAGTCTGGTGAAAACTCTGGTAGAATCTGCCAAGCAGACTACCCAACTTTTAAAAACGGTAGAGTTTTTAAAACAACAAAAAGAGAACTTAGAACAAGTAAATTCCGTTATACGCCAACTCAAAGCGGTACGGGAGATCGGGAACAACAATTCCAGATTGATCAAGGTCATGCAGAATGAGTTGCGAAGTATTTTAAGCAGCCCCTATATCAAACCGGAAGAGGTCACACGCATTACAAATTCTTTCAATCAGATCGTTGATAATTCATTGGAGACGATGGATTTTATAGATCAAATCCTATCCAGCAACTTTCTCAAAATGTCTGATGGGGAGCGTGCCAAAATCCTTAAAGAGAAAGAAGAAGAATCGCAAGAAATGGTATCTGAGATCGATATTAAAACCAAACGCTACAGAGACATCATATCCTTTCGTCAAATGCAGGATAAAATCAATAATCGAGAAACTCAGTTTTAGAAATGGTGTTAAATGTAATTTTAGGTATTGGATTGGAGTATGTAGATACGCTGTTTCAAACCATCCAAAACAGTTCCTTCTCCCAGTTTACCATTACCGGGATGAAAACTCTTGCCGTGCTTTTTTTTCTTGTCAACCTTATAAAAAAGTACAATGAAGGAATCGCCGACAAACACGGATATACCTGGGGATTGAGTCCGCAAGAATTGGCGAAAAATTTTGCTGTGGTCCTACTGGTCATATTCTCTACTCAGATCTTAGGATTTTTTGATGGTATTTTACTCGCTGTAGAAACGCAATACCGAGATACTGCTCCCGCCCTCTTGCCTTTACAAATGCAAGATATCCCAATCGAAGAAGAAGTGGGGATGCTTGAGGCAACTAAAGCAGCGATGGCATTACTCTACGAGGCTCTGGTCACCCCTTTGTTTGGATTTAAAATTTTCGCATTTATTGCGAGTATCATTTTATGGATCTTAGACTTGTTCATCTATCCGTTATTTCTCGCGGAGCGGTTTTTTCTTCTAGGTATTATGCAAGCATTTTTCCCTTTAGTGATGAGTCTTGCCGTCTTTGAAAAATTTCGCTCTTTAGCTTATGGTTTTTTTAAGCTCTACGCAGCGGTCTATATGCTGGTCCCTGCTTTCTTTTTAGTCAACATCTTTATCAATGCGATATATGCTGAGCTCAACGAAAACTTTTGGGAGCAGCTCTTTGGTTCCAACTACATGGAAGGTTTTTTTGCTCCCGTGGTACAGTTTGGTTCTGTGGGGTTTATTGTGTTTCTAAAATTTAAACTCTACCGGCGGGCGACCTCTTTTACCCTGCGTCTGTTCACTCAATAAATCCAATATTATGAAAACACCTTATTCAAACATTTATGCTGTATTAAAAACCAACCGCTTCATTGTTTATAGCTGTGTAGTCTCTACCACACTCTGTGTGCTGTTCTCGGGGTGGATGGTGTATTCTAGCTATCAAAAGTTTGCTTCCTCTGCTTTTGCTATCAGTACTACCGGTGAAGTGATCCCCTTAAGATTAACGACTGAAAGAGAGCATCTCGAAGTTGAGGCGCTGGCTCACCTTGACCTATTTCATCGGTATTTCTATAATATCGATGCGAGCAATTACACCAAAAATCTGGATAAAGCATTATGGCTGGGTAATAGTTCAGTCGATCAAGTCTATCAGCAAAAACGTGCTGATGGCCTCTACAATCGACTCATCCAATATTCTTTAGTACAACGCGTGCTTCAAATAGACTCTCAAATTGATCTAGACGCTACTCCTATTCAATTTAAAACAACCCTGACCTTCGAGATCAATCGGGGAAGCGTAACTGATACGTACCAATTGCAGACCACAGGAAACTTAATTTCTGTAGCACGTAATTTCCCTAATAATCCCCACGGCCTGCTTATCACAAACTATTTTGAACAGCATCTGCAAAAAATCGATTCCCAAGACTAATTCTTAAAACCAAGCTTATGAAAATTGAAAAAAACAAAATTGTATTTGCAGCTGTTCTTGCTGTGATCGTACTATTTCTGGTTTGCTATGGAATCTCGCTTTCCATGGAGGATGAGTCCGAAGAACAACTTACCCAAACTGAAATTCCAATACTTGAACAGGAACAATTGGAGTACGAATCGAAAATCGATGCTTTGAACGATCTAAAAAAAGTCAAACCTCAAACGGCACCCAGTATTTATGATGAAAACTTATTGGATTCTTTGGGGTATTACAATCCGCAGTATGCTGAGCAAGAAAAACAGCGGGTGGTTGACAGTATCTATCGTGCCAATCAAAAGCTATACAATACTCAAGAATCCAAGACCTCTATAAAGACTTCAAATCAAAAAGCTATACCCGCTGAACAAAGTCCCGAAGTACAGCAACAAGAACGTCAGGTGATCCATCAGGAATTTGGGTTAGAGCACCAGCTCTTTTTTGCTGCGGCGACCTCCACAAGCCTGAAAGCAACTGCATTGGCCCCTGAAAGTGAGGATGTAGTACAGGCGGTTGTGGATGGTGATCAGGTAGTTAAAGCCAATACTCGTATTCAGCTTCGCTTGGTAGAGGCCATAACCATAAAGGGAACACGTATTCCTAAAAACACTAAGGTGTTTGGAACCATAAGCTTTCAACCCAATAGAGCATTAATTAAAATTGAGCAGATCAATCACCATCCTGTTGTATTAGAAGCTTTTGACTTGCAGGACGGTTTAAAAGGAATTTATGTAGAAAATAATTTTAGAGCCCAAGCCACTAGGGAGGTTATGGACGATGTGCTTCAAGACATCAATATCCCAAGTTTACCTCAAGTCAGCGGAATTTCACAACTGCTTCGTCGTGATAACCGCAATGTAAAAGTTACCGTACTCAACAACTACCGTATGCTCTTAAAAATCAAATAATCTGCAATTATGAAAACCATCCAGTATTTAATAGCGATAAGCACACTTGTTCTATTCAGCGTATCACTTCAGGCTAAAACCATACCTAATTCGAATCCAATAATTTTGGACACCCTGTATGCCAATGAAACGAAAAATGTAGCGCTATTTTTTCCAAAACCTATTCGTCAGGGTATTGTAGGCTCAGCATCTTTTGTATTCAGTTTTAATCGGGATATCCCACAATATTTGGGATTGCTACAGGCCCAACCCGGAAAGGAAAGCAATCTTTTGGTGATCACCACTGATGGAAGTATCTACTCCTATATCATTAAATACAAAGCCCAACTCACTCAAATCAATTATTTTATAAAATCACAAAACAGCATTGGTAAAGAAGATCGGAAAAAAGATACTCTTGCGCCTATAACTCTAAAACCAACTGCAGCAGTTAACCTGTCCAACTTAAAATTCCTTAGTGCTAAACTGCTTAAAAGTAAACAAGGTTTAGGGCATTTAATCAAACGTAACTATGGAATAAAACTAACAACTAAAAATATTGTATTTGATAGGGAGCAACTGTATTTCGTTTTTGAGATTGAAAATAAATCCGGATTGGATTATGATGTGGACTTTTTGGAGATAGGTGTGCAATCACGGGCAAAAGGAAAACGAAAATCATCCCAGCGCATTGTAAAACAACCGCTGTATAAACATCAGTTTCCCAACAAGATTAAAAAAGGAGAACGCGTCCGGTTTGTCTATGTGCTTTCAAAGTTTTCCTTAAGTAATAATAACCGGGTTGTGGTTCAATTGCACGAGGCTCAAGGGGAACGAGATCTGGAATTAAAAATCGCACATCGTTTTATTAATAATCCGAATTGAATAGGATTATAATTGTATGTTTATCCATTTTTCAACAATCAATGATTAGAATTGAAAATGATTTGAAAAGCTCCTGTTTTTCTTAATGCAATTACTAATACAAAGTCTTTAAAAGGTCCTTTAAATGGAAGATACAGAAAACCTATTGCCTTATGATGGTTGCGTGGCATTTGATCCTTCATTCATTGACGTCACAATGCAAGCATATTATATGGATGTTTTCTCCAATACAATTCCTTGGCAATCTGATCGAGTTGTAATTTTTGGTAAAACAATTTACACCCAAAGAAAAACTGCTTTATTTGGAGATTCAGGCTTAACTTATACCTATTCAGGTACCAAGCGCCAGTGCGAAATATGGAATCAAGATTTGCTGAATTTGAAAGCCAAATTGGAAGATCAGCTTCACGAAACATTTAACAGTTGCCTATTAAACTATTACCCTGATGGAACTACTGCTATGGGATGGCATAGTGATGATGAGCGTGATTTAATTGCAAACGGTACTATTGCAACCTTAAGTTTTGGAGCTACACGCAAATTCAATCTGAAGCATAATGAAACCAAAAATAAAGTGAGTTTTGAGCTGCACGCTGGGAGTCTGTTAGTGATGAAAGATGAAATACAACAGTTTTGGAAACACAACATTTCCAAAACTAAAAAGGTAACAACCCCTCGTATAAGTTTGACTTTTCGTCAACTAATAAAACCTTGAGGGACTTAATCGGTAACTTATAAGGCTTCCTACAAATTTGAATTTTTATTTGGCTTAGCTACAGTATCATCAGAACTAGAAGTAGGCCAACCTTTAATCCCCTTTAAAATTCGTTTATCGATGCTTTGATGATCGGGTCCGTGTAATACAGACATATCACCTGTAGTTTCTAAAATCACGGCATACACTTCTTTAAAATTTAATGCGTTGGCCTCTCTCAATTTAGCAATAAGGTCATCTTCACCAACATTGGTTTTCTTTAAATTTTCGTAGAAAATCTCTCCTTGATACATTAATACCACAGGATCGTTAGATATTAAATGTTGCATCGCTTTCGATTTTCGCCTTATCCACGAAAAAATACTCTGAAAAGCCACAATACAAGCGAGCGCAATTGTCCCCTTAACTAGTGATTGATTTGTATTTAAAACAATTGAGGCGAGTACAGAACCAATTGCTATGGTCGCAGCAAAATCAAAACTCGACATTTTGGCAAATGTACGCAGTCCATTGATACGCGTAATCACAATCATCACAGTAAAAATAGAAATTACTGACAGTACCACTTTGATTATTGTAGTCTCTGAAACAACAAGCCAATTTTCCATATTCATTCTATTTTAATAGTTATTGCTAAAAATTATAAACATTAAAGTTCTTAATAGTGACTAATTCTAGATTTTAGAGCATTTTAACGGGCTACTGTTAATATTTGTTATTCTGCTAGTTCACACAAGATGCGAAATATAATTTTAAGTAAACAATCCTATAACTAACCATAATCTCTATGTACACGCAATTGCCCACACCGCCCCTACGTCGAATTGAAAAATCCTCAGTGCTTGATACTATCGGAAACACTCCACTCATACATCTCAAGCGACTGTCTTCTATTACAGGTCGTGAAGTTTACGCTAAAATGGAAATGGCCAATCCTGGTGGCAGTATTAAAGATCGTACTAGTTTAGCAATAGTTGAAGAAGGAATTCGCAAAGGTCATTTTACAAAAGATACTACCTTGATTGAGAGTAGTAGCGGAAATATGGCTGTAGGTTTGGCACAAGTATGCTGTTATTATAACATTCCTCTAATTATCGTAGTAGATCCAAAAGCCAATCCGCATACATTGAAGATATTAAACGCGTATGGGGCTAAAATTAATAAAGTACAAAAACCTATTGCTAATGGCGGCTATCTGGGGGCACGACTTGCTCGAATTCAGGAGTTACTTTTGGAAATCCCGAATTCGGTATGGACGAATCAATATCAAAATGAATCCAATCCGAAAGCGCATCATCGTACGATGCGAGAAATATATCAAGAGCTACCGGAAGTAGATTATGTTTTTGCCGCAACCAGCACTTGCGGTACCCTGATGGGGTGTGCCAATTACATTCAAGCGCACGGACTGAATACAAAAATGATTGCGGTAGATGCGGTCGGAAGCGTTCTTTTTGGTCATAAACCTCAAGAACGTCATATTCCAGGCCATGGTGCAGGACTACCCTCCCATTTCTTGAGAAGAGAAGCTATTGAAAGCGCATGTCATATCTCAGATATGGAATGTGTTGAAGGTTGTCATAAGCTTTTAGATACCGAAGGCATTCTTGCCGGCGGTTCTTCAGGAGCAGTCTTAAGTGCCTTTTTAAAATTACAGCAGCAACTGCCTGAGAATAGTAAAAGCGTATTGATTCTTTGCGATCGAGGAGAGCGTTATCTTGATACGCTTTATAATCAAAACTGGGTTCAAAGTCATCTAAAATAATGGAGTCCGCTGATATTCACATAGGAATCATAGGTTTAGGACCTAAAGGCTTTTATGGATTTGAAAGGCTCGTAGCTGAACTTGATCGTTGCGATAATTGTAGTGCTATAACTATTCATTTGTTCAACGAAACTGAAAATTTTGCAAGTGGGTGGATCTATGATCCTAATCAGCCCGAATATCTTTTGATGAACTATCCCAATAAATATATTTCTTGTAGTCCTTCAAATGCCTTGCAACCGCTTATCCCTATTCAATCTTTTAGTGATTGGTTAAGTTCAACGTATAATCTCCCTAAAGAGCAAGTTGATTCACAGGTAGCTCCTAGAGCAGTAGTGGGAAGGTATTTACAGTATTATTTTGAACGTATTTTTAGCGCTGCACGTATTAAAATTAATATTCAACTACACACTACTTGTGTCACTGATATCCTGAAAGAAACAGAGGGTTATAAATTGCTGACAGAAAACACTTGTTGCAAGGATATACATTTTCAATCGCTTTTAATTACAACAGGCCACAGCCCTGCAATTCAAAGCTGTAAGCAGCAAAAGAAAGAATCACAATGCTATATCCCCTTTGTCTATCCACTTTGCGAAAACCTTAATCCTATTCCCCCTCAATCCACCGTGTTGTGTAAGGGTATGGGACTTACAGCCATAGATGCCATTCTTGAGTTGACTGAAGGGCGTCGAGGGGTATTTAAAAAAAAAACATCAGGGGCTTTCGATTATTTAAAATCTGGAAATGAGCCGGCATTGATAATTGCATATTCACGTTCTGGTATTCCTATTGTACCAAGAGGGGATCAAGCAGATATGCTAAATTCAACTAGTCATTTTCTAAAAAATAAGATCGATTCAATTTTAAATTCGCATACTCGTGTTGGTTTTGAGAGGGACATACTGCCTTGGATCAAACTAGACATTGAATCAGCGTATTATCAGATGCTTTTTAAAATGTATGGGTTTGAGTATACACCTTCTGATGTAGCACACTTTAACGCAGCAAAGACTGATTTTCATAGATTGAATTTAGCAATAGCTCCCTTTAAGGCAGATGAACTCCTCTACCCCGAAGCACATTCTAATCTTAATTATGCTAATTCACCTGAAAACTATTGGAATTTTTGGATTAAAGAATTAGATCAAGCGCAAAGTCCATGGGTAGCTGCAGCAAGTGCGTGGAGGAGTCTTTCTAAAGAGTTCAATAGACTTTACCAAACAGCGCTTCTAACTTCTAAATCAAGAAAACGGTTTCAAGATACTTATTTCGGACTTTTCAACCGGATTGCATATGGGCCTCCAATTGAAAATATTAAAAAAATGCTCGCCCTGCATCAGGCCGGAATTCTCAATTTTTCATTTGCAAGACATCCGAGTACAGTATCTACCAAACGTGGGTGGACGGTTACATTAAATGATCGTAAGCAGGATGCAGACTTTATGATTGATGCGCGAATACCCCGTAAATTCACCAAATCATCCGCAATACTTTTTAATGGAAATAGCACGACCTCTTTGTTCTCTTCCCCTCAAGAGCAAGATTGGATAGATTTACATTGCACCATTGAAGGGCACCCAATTTCATCATCCGGAGCCATAGAAAAAAACATCGTTTTATATGGTACACCCACAGAACATATACTATTTGATAATGACTCGCTTTCTAGAGCACATAACGATACGTCAAGTGCCTGGGCGCGTAACACTGTAAAAAACGTTCAAGAAATCAAAAATTACAACCTTACTTATGAATCCTAATTTACCTGCACTAACTCCTATTACTTCTCAATGGATGCATCAACTTATAGGCGATTTTGACCTTCTAGAGCACCTCTTAGAGGCATATGGTTCGCCAATAAATCTGCATCATTTAAAAGCATTTCAAGAAAATATAGAAGAGTATCAGAAAATTTTAGATACCTATCAGATCAAGTATCAATTGTTTTTTGCCAGAAAAGCAAATAAATTTAAGAATCTCATCCCTGCCGCAGCCCAAATGAATATAGGTATTGATACCGCCAGCTACCCCGAACTTCAACAATGTTTAGATCTTAATATCAGCTCAGACAAACTTATCTCTACTGCTGCCATTAAGAATAAAAAATTGTTGCAAACTGCTATTGAGCAAGAGGTTTTACTTATCATAGATAATCAAGATGAATTCGATCAGGTTCTGGCGCTCTCTACTCAACTTTATAAAAAAGTAAAAATTGGTATACGCATTTCAGGATTTGATTTTCAAGGGTCTAAATTAAAAAGTCGTTTCGGGTTTGATATCACAGCCGTTACTCAATTTATAGAGCGTTACTTTAAAGATGCTACAGTTTTAGGTAAAATTCGTTTAGAGGGTTTTCATTTTCATTTAGATGGTTATAGTACCGCTCAACGTGGAACAGCGCTTCATCAAACCCTAGATCTTATCGAAATATTGAAACCTCTTGAATTACCTATTTCTTTTATTGATATAGGTGGAGGAATATTGATGAACTATCTGCAATCTCAACAGGAATGGGATTCGTTTCAACACGTATTAAAACAGGCTGTCTTAGAACAGCATCCTTCTATTACTTACAATAACGACGGTCTAGGTTTTACTATGCGCAACGGGGAACTCGAAGGACATTTGCAAACGTACCCTTATTACAATGAAAATACTAAGGCTAATTTTCTCAAAGAAATTTTGGAAACGCCTAATCAAAGTAATAAAACTGTTGTTCAACGAATACAAGCCAATAGTATTGAATTACGTCTAGAACCGGGGCGTAGTTTACTAGATCAAGTAGGAATTACTGTAGCCCGTGTAGCGCATCGCAAAATAGATGCAGAAGGAAATCACCTTATAGGTTTAGAAATGAATATGTCCCAATTAAAAAGTTCAAGTGCCGATTTTCTTTTAGATCCTTTTGTAAGCTATAAACATCGAAAATCTAATGCTGAACCTGTGCGTGTATATTTTACAGGAGCCTATTGTCTGGAGCGGGATATTTTATTGAAACGCAAAATCATGTTACCACAGCTTCCGGAAATCGGAGATGCGGTCTTATTTGTGAATACCGCTGGTTATATGATGCATTTCTTTGAAACTGAAGCCCATTTGTTTGAGCGTGCTCAAAATTTAAGTATTGCTGAGTACCAAGAGGATTATCAATTTAAGAATTTTGATCAGGAATATTAGACAAGGTCATGGAAACAATTGTAGGAACGACAGCTAGCATTTTTACGACAATAGCAGTACTCCCTCAGGTGTATAAAGTGTTACGCACTAAATCTGCCAAAGACATATCCTTACCAATGTTTATGTGCCTATTAATAGGTGTAGGGTCTTGGACCATCTATGGCATACTAAAAGAAGATTGGCCTATAATTATAACCAATGGGCTGTCTTTTCTATTTAATGGAATGATGGTTTACACCAAATTGAAATACGATAAATCGTATACAAGATGAAAAACTTTATCAGTACAAACAAACGTGCTCTAATGGGTGGTTTTATCACCTTTGTATTTCTTTTAGTTGCAGTTTTTGTATTAGGAAATATAAGCGGTTATAAAGGTAAAGTGCTTATTGAAGCCTCTCTTTCTGGTATTAATATGCTGTGCAATACCATCGTTTTGGGCTCAGCTACCATTTTAACCTTATTGCTCACGCTCTTGGGTATCAGTACGAGTTCAAGATCTACCTTAAAAAAGGCACATTATAAGCAGGTCGCGAATATTGCAAAATTAGATACTGTACTATTTATTTTTGCCTTAGTGCTTTTTCAGATTTTTAATATTCCAATTACTGAATCTGAACAAGTACCCACCTTTTGGTTTAAATATATTTATTGGGCAACACTCTTTTCATCCTCTTTATTAAGCGGTATGATGGTTACTGTTGTGCTCCTACTCTATACCACTGTCACCAATATTATAACGATTGTAGGTTTGGGTAAAGATCACTACCTGATATCTGAGGAGGAAATTGAAGAAGAAGAAAAACAAACCTAGTTTATGAATATCGTCTCCTTATTTTTGATCACCTTAGCAAGTACTACAGCAATGACTTTATTCAGCTATGGCTTTAGTTGTTTAGTGCATCAAAATTTAGTGGAACCTTTTTGGCTAAACCGATTGCTTTTTAAAAGAGATGGCTGGCAATCCCCTTACGGATGGATCACCCATTATATTACCGGAATTGGTTTTCTATACTTAATCGATCTGCTTAGGAACTATTTTTCGTTTCCTCTATACTTAGAAATTGTAATATTTGGAGGGTTAGAAGGTGGTTTAGGAATCTTGATGTGGATACTTCTTTTTTGGTTTTCCAAGCCTTCAGAAACTTTTGACAGACAACGTTATTACCTCAATTTATTGATCGCACATATTCTTTTTGCAGCTACTGCCTTAGCTCTATTATGAGTTACTATTGCAACCTTATGATTTAAGATAATTTTAATTAATCTATAAATATACTTTAACCATTTAGATAGCATATGTATTGATGCAACTGTCTAATTTTAGACAGTTACTAACCAATATTGATGCTATGAGTAAAAAGCAAACTAACGAGTTTAAATCAAAAAAAATTGATCAACTCGAGCAATCCACCAAGGATTATCAGGATCAGGTCATGACCACCAACCAAGGGCTTAAAGTCAATGACACAAACAATTCACTAAAGGCCGGAGAACGTGGCCCTACGCTACTGGAAGATTTCTTATTACGCGAAAAAATCACCAGTTTTGATCATGAGCGAATTCCAGAACGAATTGTTCACGCACGCGGTAGCGGAGCTCACGGGTATTTTGAACTCTATAAGAGTATAGAGAAGTATACCAAGGCCGGAATTTTTACCGATACTAAACGCAAAACTCCAGTATTTGTAAGATTCTCTACCGTCGCAGGCTCTAAGGGTTCTCCAGACTTAGCTCGCGATGTACGAGGTTTTGCTGTAAAATTTTATACTGATGAAGGAACTTGGGATTTAGTTGGAAATAATATGCCCATTTTCTTTATTCAGGATGCGATGAAATTTCCTGACTTAATTCATTCGGTAAAACCAGAACCCAATAATGAAATTCCTCAAGCAGCTTCGGCTCACGATACGTTTTATGATTTTGTTTCTAGGGCGACTGAAACCTTACACAATCATATTTGGGTAATGAGTGATCGGGCCATTCCTCGAAGTTATCGTATGATGGAAGGTTTTGGTATTCATACGTTTAGATTTATTAATAAAGACGGTAAATCTCATTTTGTGAAGTTTCATTGGAAACCAGTGCTAGGAGTTCATTCCGTAACTTGGGATGAAGCCGTTAAAATTAATGGTGCTGATTCAGATTTTCACCGTCGAGATCTTTGGGAAGCTATCGAGGCCGGTCAATATCCTGAATGGGAGTTTGGAATTCAAGTGGTTCCGGAAGAAGATGAGCACAAATATGATTTTGACCTGCTCGACCCTACCAAATTGATACCAGAAGAATTGGTTCCGGTAGAAATAATTGGGAAAATGACTTTAAATAAAAATCCTGAAAATTTCTTTGCAGAAACCGAGCAAGTAGCTTTTCTTCCAGGTCATATAATCCCGGGTATCGATTTTACTAATGATCCGTTATTACAAGGACGTTTGTTCTCATACAGAGACACCCAATTATCGCGGCTCGGAAGTCCTAATTTTCATCAAATTCCCATCAATCGTTCGGTAGCACCACATCATAACAATCAAAGGGATGGACATATGCAAACCGAAATCCCTAAAGGTCAATCTGCGTACTTTCCTAATTCCCTAAGTATGGGTTGTCCGCATTTGGCTAAAATGGCCGAAGGCGGATACACACACCACCAAGAGCGTATTGATGCGCACAAGATACGAGGACGCAGTGCTAGCTTTAGCGATCACTACTCTCAACCTGCTCTTTTCTACCGCAGTTTATCTTCTTGGGAGCAACAACACGTAGCTGATGCCTATACTTTTGAACTTGGTAAATGCAATCATAAACATATTCAAGAGCGTATGTTATGGATCATCAACCAGATTGACCAAGAATTGGCCAAGAAAGTTGCTGACGGCTTAGGATTGACCGTACCGAAGAAAATAGATGAACCCGTCAATCAAGCGATTGGTGCAGATGCAGACATTGAAAAATTTCAGCCTAATTCTAAAAAACAATATCTAGATAAAGATTCAAGTTTAAGTCAAGCCAATACTAAATTTGACAGTATTGCAACACGACAAATAGCATTTTTAGCTGCAGACCAGTTCGATATGAAACGTTTTGAACCTTACAAAACTGCTTTAGAGCAAGCTGGAGCAATGGTTAAAATATTAGCACCGCACGGAGGTTCGATAACTTGTGATCAAGGTATGAAACACGAGGTTGATGCCGCCATTTTAACAACAGAAAGTGTGCTTTTTGACGCCGTATTAATTACCGGAGGTCAAAAAGCAGTTAAAAGCTTGCAAGCAAAAGCTAAATTTCAAAAGTTTGTCAATGAAGCTTTGAAACATTGTAAAGCTGTTGCTGCTTTGGGCGAAGGCGAAGCACTTCTAAAACACAGTGCATATAAACACTATGACAAAGATAAAGCCGTATTTATAGATGCTAAGCCAAAAGCATTTATCGATGCAATAGCGCAACACAGAAACTGGGAGCGTAAAGATAAGGTTGAAGGTATTGCCGTTTAGCTTATCCAATTATTCCATAATAAAAAGGCTGTCATTGACAGCCTTTTTATTTAGATATTTTTGGAGGCGTATTACGCACCCACTACCTCTCCCCCATTCACATGTATGATTTGCCCGGTGATGTAGCTAGCATCCTGCGATGCTAAAAATACATAAGCAGGAGCCACTTCACTCGGCTGGCCTGCTCTGCCTAAGGGTACGTCTTGTCCAAATTGAGCCACCTCATCAAAGGTCGCCGGAATTAAGGGAGTCCAAATAGGTCCCGGAGCAACACCATTTACTCGAATTCCTTTCTTTGCCCAGGCTTTACTCAATGAGCGTGTAAAAGTAGTAATAGCGCCTTTGGTGCTGCTATAATCAATTAAATGTGATGACCCTCTATAAGCAGTTACGGAGGTCGAATTAATAATACAATCCCCTTTAACCAATTTATTTTCTAAATACTTGGCAAAGTAGAAGTAAGGATAAATATTAGTTTCAAATGTTGCTGCAAGTTGATCTTGGTCAATTTCGCTAATATGGTCTTTAGGAAATTGAACTGCAGCATTATTTACTAATATATTGATTGGTCCCAATTCTCGCGCTACTCGATCTACAGCCTGTTCGCAAAATTTTTGGGACCGTACATCTCCTTCTAATAGAAGACATGTTCTACCTTCTTTTTCTACGAGTTCTTGAGTATATCGAGCATCTTCGGTTTCTGATTTATAGACTATAGCCACATCAGCACCTTCTTTTGCAAAGTGAACCGCTACGCTCCGTCCTATTCCACTATCACCCCCTGTGATCAATGCAATTTTATTCACTAACTTTTCTGAACCTTTATAGCTTTCTCTAACTATTTCAGGCTGCGGATTCATTTGAGCTTCACTTCCTGGAAGTTCTTGACTTTGTTCTGGAAATTGTTTGGGCTTTGTCATTTTTATAGATTGATTGGTTAGTTGTATAGCAATGTTTAATTGGAAAAAGCCTGCTTATTACCTTAAAGTATAAGCAAGTTGCGTATCTACGCCCTTCTCTTTTTTTTACGGTCTTTAGTACTTCCGTATTGGTTTTTGTGATCGTCTTTAATAGGACCTTTGTCTATATCCTTTTTATCCTCTTTTTTATCATTTTTACTTTTATCACTCATAATTGAAAAATTTTAGTTTGTTTTTATCTAAATCCTTGCAGCTACCGTGTAATTGATCCTTTAAGTGACCATACTGCTTTACCGTATTCTACTGGTATCAACAAGAACACAATTAGTTTATAGCATTTAAGAAGCCTTGCAATCGCTGCATATTTGATTGCAATTGTGGACTTGTATCTCTTGAAGCTTTACTGCATCCTTCAAGCAATTGGATTACTTTATTAAACTGTTTTGCCTCAAAGCTTCGTAGGTGGTTGGTTGTAGTAGGTTTTGGAAAATACAGTTGATTTTTAAGATTCACATCAGAATGTTCATTAGTACTGGATATATCTTTCTCTTGATGACAAATACTAGCTATAACTGCTGTTTTAAGTGCTCCTAAACGCTTATAAATATGTTTGTGATAGCAATCAGTTGCACTAAGTGCTAAAGCATAATACTCAGCAATGTCTAAACGATACACCCAGAGCACAGTTTTAAAATTCGTTATATGCTGATGATTACCCTTCACAACTTAGTATTTTATAAGATTTAATTGATCTGATTAGAAACCAAGTATTCCCGTTTACATCGCCCCTCATTCATATCGTTGTAATCTATCTTAACCTTGTACGTCCCACTTTTGATTTCAGGATTAAACTGACCGGTCACTTTATCAAAGCCGCCAAACTCTGTCTGTGAAATCTGTATGATTTGATCTATTGACAAAGTAGATAACCATTGTTTTTCTGACTCAGTGCAGCGATAACGTTTTAGAATTGTTGCTATCAAATTAGCAAAATGACTGTTTGGAGAAGTTTTCATGATATCGTTTTTATTTTAAAATTAGTAGATGAAAACCATTCCACATCACTCCAAATATGACTTTAAATAAAGTTTAATATTATTTATTAAAATATTTTAAAGAATTCAAGAGCTTAACTAAACTTTAGTTGTAGAGTGACACGTGCGTATCGGCCTTCTTAAACTAATGAATATATAAGCACATATAATTATTTCATTGGTTGAGGCGAAAATTTGAAAATTTGATATTGTTTGGCTAGTTCTTATGGATAAAGGAGATATAACTTCAAATAGTAAATAATTAATTTCCTACAGCAGTCTTTAAATTCAAAAAGAGTAAGATAGATGTAGTACAGTTTGTGAGGTCTGAGTTCTTAATCTTGTGCATATCGCAAAAGGATTTATAAGCATTTGAACTGCGCTACTATAGAACAAACTTTCAGTGAATTAGTTGAATTAAATTTTCAATTACACAGTATATTTAAAGCTTTTGGGGTATAGTTTTAAGCCTTATTGCAGCACCATTAGTTCTTAAGTTATTTAAGAGTGATAGCACCCTATTCAACTTCATTTAGGATAGGCTAAAAAATAACTTGTACAATCTACTGCTTGATTACTGTCCAGAAACTATGTTGTTAATTAATAATTAAAACCAATATTCAGAAGAATCCATTTCCTAATTTAATAGCATATTTCATCCCCATAGGATAAATAGGATATAAATCAATAATTACTTTAAACACCTATAGCTAAAGCTGGTTTAAGTTATGATGCATCCAGATACTGAATTAAAATTTATCAATAAAGAAAAAGGATATGGGGTTGTAGCCACAAAGTTTATTCCTGCAGGAACCATTACGTGGGTATTAGACCGTCTAGACAAAGTATACAGGCCATCGCAGTACAAAGCACTCGAGCCAATCTATCGTAACATTTTAGACATTTATACCTATAGAAATAATGAAGGTAACTTCATATTGTGTTGGGATCATGCCCGTTTTGTGAATCATAGTTTTAATTCCAATTGCCTGTCTACTGCTTATGATTATGAAATTGCTATACGAGATATCGAGAAGGGTGAAGAACTAACTGATGATTACGGTTACTTAAATGTCACAGAGCCTTTCACACCCGTTGACGAAGGGTATGAAAGAAAAACAGTATATCCTGATGATCTTCTGTTTTTCTATAAATTGTGGGATGAACAACTTAAGGCGGTTTTTAATAAGATCGAGCTGGTAGACCAACCCTTGAAGGCAGTTATTAAAAAATCTACTTGGAAGATCACCCAAAGTGTCATTAATGGGAAACTACCATTAGCTTCTATCCTCTTTAATTATTTTAACCCCAATAGTGCTAGTTAAGGTTTTGACACCCTAATTCAGCTAACAAATCTTTTATTGAAATATAGCTTCAATTTCTTTATAAATCCGCTCAAAATTAGCGTTCAATTCTTCTGTCGTGAAAGGTTTGTTTTGGGTAGGTAGTTCCCGTAAGATTTCGGGTCGTTTGAATTGTACTTTCTTGTCTTTACCATCCGCAAAACTGATAAACTCTCCCGGTTTAAGTTTAAAGAAAATTTCAGCTCTTCGTTTAGAGACTTCCCGTTCCCCTTTGGTTATTCGGGTGTCAGATTTAAAAAGATTAGCAGCCTTACTGATACTTTTGGTAGGGTTTTTTATGATTTCAAAAAAGCGCTCATAGTACTTTGCGGTATCCGGATCATTGACTTTACCAAAAAACTGATACGAAAGGTTACTGAGTATGGCTCTACTCGCTTTATCTCCGTACATCATATCATTTTGGATCTTATCCTGCATCACATAGAGGGTAGCAATATCATAACTGCGTAAAGTGGCCGGGATTCGATGCATATTTAATAAGCGGATGGTTGGCGCTTCTTCCATCATCAAAAAAGAAGGGCGTTGTCCGCGTACACTCATTTGTTTGGTTATCGTATGTATAATCGTGGCGATAACCGGTGCATAGGCAGCCTCGTATTTTGGGTTATTGACTACGGATAGCACACAGGGATTTGATGTGCTATTAATATTAAGCGGTACTTCATCTTCAGACAATACCATAAAAATGCTTTGGGTACTGATGCGTTTGAGCGCATTGGCCAAAGTGCTCTTTACACCCGCTGTCTGCCGCTCAGAATCTTTCCCACTGATAAAGGCATCAGCCATTGCTCTTGAGGTTGTATTGGTTTTTAGAAATCCTATAAGACTCTCGGTATCTAAATATTGATACACTGCGATCAGATGCGGTAGGGTGCATAAGTTGGGATAATCCATTTTGAGTTTCCAGATGAGCCCACCGATCAAACCTTCCGCAGCATCATTAAAAAACTTAGTAGTTCCACTTACGCCGCTTTCTCGCTGTTCCAGTAAATTTTCAATAAGCACTTTGGCCACTTCGTTCACGCTTTCCTCATTTTCCAAATAGCACGGAGCAATAGGATTAACCTTATGAAATATCCTGTCGAAAGCAATTATTTTGAATGGAATGGACCCATTTTTAAAAAGTGGATAAGCCATTTCTGTAAGTTCAAAATTTTTATAATCGTGAATCACCCCGCAAAACTCTTCTTTTTGGAAATGCTGTAAAAATCCATATACTACACTTTCGGTTTTACCACTACCAGCAGCTCCAATAATTGAAACGCCCCGTTTAACATTATGCAATTGAAGTTTACCTTGATTCGTTTTGAAGGTCACGGTATAACGCGGGTCTATTTTATGAGAATCTTCAGAAGCATCTAAATAAACATATAGTGAAGTATTGATCAGCATCAAAGGACAGCCTAAGTACATAACCAAATCAACCCACGGCACCTCGGAGGATAGATAGTACAGTAGGGCAAGCACCAGCACAACATTAATGCTAAAAGCATATTTGGCAAGCTTGAATAGCACTACAAAGCAAAGGCAAGCAGCTATACCAAAATAAAGGAACGACTGTAGCTGATCGAATTCCATAGTCTTAGATTCCGATGGAACTTGATTTGATGGCTACTTCAGCCCCGCGTCTAAGCCGCTTAAATATACGCAGTGCTAGTTGCGCTTGAGAAACAGGTATACCGGAGACCTTAGGCAGACCCGATTTCGACATAAGCTTAAATGCCAATGCCTTTTCATTAGCCGGTAATTTCAGCAGGGCAGCAAAATAGGCGTTGGTATTTTTAATAAAGGTTTTTCGCGCGTTATAGGATTCTGCATAATTATGTTGATAGGAAAACAGCCTGTCAAAGGATTTTTCGGCTTTGGAATAAAATGCATCCCTGTCAAAACCACGTTTTATGAGTCTTCCATTAATTTTAGTTTGAGAAGCTTTGTATTTACTTCCCGGAGAAAGGCTGATGGTGTTGGATGCATCTTTTCTACTCACTATAATATGAATATGACTTTGATTTCCGGCTTTAGGCATACCTTGAACGATACGCTTGCCCTGTTGCTGATGTGGGGCTTGTTGTTCCAGGCGTGCAATTTCCCTACCTAGATCTTCAATCTTTCCCTGTGCACTCCCCTGCCTGATCTTTCGAATTTCCGAATGGAGCTTAAGAATTTTTGTAGCGTAGGGCTGATTCTCTCGAACTTGTATATCTGTACCTTTATAGGTACGCTGATGTTCTACTTTAGCAAAATACAAAATGTCTTTAATGGCGATTGGACGCCCATCAAGCTCTCGATTAAAACAAGTCACATAATCCTTCATCACGGCACGCGTATATGCTTTTAGATCTTCACTACTGTTTTGAAGTAGACCAAGCTCACGTTGTGATGGGCTTAGGGTTATAGAATAAAACTTGGGCTCTTTATCTTTCAGTTTGGCTGTGTTTTGATCTATTGCTTGGACCACTTGTTCCGGGGTGATATGCTCTTGGTTCTGATTAAAAAAGAACTCTTTTTGCATATTGATGCCTTCTTCATTTTCCTTCTCCAGATAAGCTACAAACCCACCAGAACTTTTCGGGTAATTGCCGCCTTGCTTTTGGGGTGATATGCTAATGTACATAGGAATCGTTTTTAGGTTAATCTTCTTTTTGTTTTTCTCGAAACTGAGGTTGCTCTGAATCCTGAGCATATTTCTTTTCTACAATCAGGGGCTTTTCTTTTTCCGGCTCCAATTCAAAAAGGGACTGCAGCATGGCGTTGGTAGGTTTAGTTTGTGTTTTTTCGATATCGCGTATAATGGCAATAACTGCATTGATGCGCTTTTTAAGGTTGGCCTCCATCGTTCTTCCTGAGGGTCCTAAGCGTTCGCTTGGAGAGAGTTCATTGACTTGAAAAAAATCAAGCATTTCTCGTAAGGCCATCGACTGCGATCTGGATAACTTTTTACTGAAGACTCGAAAATCTCGTGCTACAGATTCCTTGATGCTCAAGTTGACAAACCGCTCTTTTTCATATCCTTTATCCATTTTTCCGTGATTTATTTGTGGTGTTTATTGGGGTCACTGCATTTTTCCATTAAAAACACCCGGTTGACCTTTAGAATACAACGCTAATAAAACACGCTTACCTCCTATTTTCATTGGGGTTGGTGCAGATAAGATTGTCTTGTAACCTCGCGTAGCGGGTTACCCTCTTGCTTTTCCTTTTCGTTCGCCCGGGGCGAACAAAATTTCAAACTAACGGCTTCCATTTTCGATTGCATAAAATGGTCCATTGCTTGCATCGAGGAAATAATTCCCGGTATGTAAAATGGTATAGGTAGGTTATCAGCGAAAGTCAAAAAAGGGATATACCTACATAATTTAGTTGCTATGATCCAGCCTTTTAAAGATACTTTATTTTTAAAAAACTCTTATCGATATTTCATAAAAAAAGGCCTCTAACTAGTTAGAGGCCTTTGATACGGTTAGCTGTTTTACAAAATCCCTTCATCAGCAAAACTGTAGTAGTCTCCTTTGGGATTGATGATGATATGATCTAAAATTTTGATATCTAAAAAGTCGGCACCTGCTTTTATCTTACGGGTCAGCTGCTTATCGGCTTCACTAGGTCTTAGGGTACCACTCGGGTGGTTGTGTACTAAGATTAATGCTACGGATAAAGATTTCAAGGCTACTGCGAAAAGCAATCTAAGATCCACTAAGGTGCCTGTGATTCCTCCTGTAGATATCTGATAAATACCTTTTACTTTATTGCTATTATTAAGCAATACGATTTTAAAGGATTCATAAACGGCAATAGTGTTTTGGTCCCAGTTCTGATAAATCACGTGGGCAGCCAGTGAAGAAGAACTAATTTGCGGCCAATGCTCCGACTTGCGTTTTGGTCGGTAACTAAGACTTATTTCATTGATACGTGTTTCCATAGTTTCTAGGATTTAATATTCGTTAGGGAGCATCAGCATATCGTCTGTATAAAACAGCCGTAATTCATCCAAAGGAAAGTCGGTGTACTCGTATTCCTGTTCCAATAGAATGGTTCCATTGCCATCAGCATAGGTGATCTTAGCCTCTTTATGAGTTCGCTCTTGTACGCTCTTAGGATTGCGTTTAAAAAGAATCACAATAAAGTTGCTCTTGTTTTTAAGGCTTTTACACACTACTGCGGTGTCCGTAACTAGCCAGTGACATTGGGCTTGGTCAGCGAGGTATTTAATCCCCTCGGTATATCGTGCTTTTACAAGGGGTATTTTATAATAAGTTGTACTCCCACAAAACCCTTGTAGCTGTTCGATTAATTGTTTACTTTGTGCGCTCATTTTAGTTAGATTAAAGTGAATAATTAGAGGGCGTTAATAATGGAACATCTTCGCCCTCTTTTTTAAGTGATTTACTCGGATTTGCTACCCAGTAATACAATTTCGGAAGCTTCTACTTCAGTAACATAGCGCTTAAGCCCAGCAGTATCGGTATAGCTTCTGGATTTCAGTTTTCCGGTTAATGCCAGTTCTTTGCCCTTGGGTGCATAATTCTCAATAAGCTCGGCCGTTTTGCCCCACGCCACAATGTTGTGCCACTGGGTATCCTGTGTTTTTTCGCCCTTAGCATTTTTGTAAAATTCATTGGTCGCCAGTGAAAAGCGCACCACTTTTTTACCGCTTTCTAGGGTCGTCAGTGTAGGCTCTTGCCCTACGTTTCCGATTAACTGAACTTGATTTCTTAGTGTACTCATAACTCTAAAATTTAGATGATTAAAAATGCTGCCCAAACCCTTTGGACAGTTTGCGTTTATACCTTCAAAAAATGATTTACTTATGTTATCCTGAGCGTTTCCCTTTTTTGTTTTTAAGGTTTTTGATTCCGCTTCTTTTTGTATGTTTTGAACTGATTTCATAAGATTTCTTTTTGATTTACTTCCATTAGTGCCTATCGCTGTTCCCTTTTTTTGTTGCTGATACATTTTCAAGAGTTTGAATTAGTAAGGACATATAAAAGCGAGGCACGAGCGGTTATGCTGTCCAGCTAACTTCAAACTATTGGTATTTTGCTTTCAAAAAAAGAGAAGTACAGCGATGCTGCTTAAGGGAATTCAAAAAGCTAACGAGGGAAGTTTTAAAACTTGAGAAGGGGGCAAAATATTGGAACCCTAAACTTAAAAGTAGAGAACGATTTCTAAGGAGTCCGTATTAAAATTAATGGAATAATAAAATGAATTAGCACATCATAAATTGCTTCCTTCCTATATTGAAATAAACTTCTTACTAGTTATAGTATATCAAAATGTTATTATGGAATATATAGGTTGGATTGGCGCATTACTATTTATTATCTCCTACTTACTTTTAAGTCTTGATTACCTCTCTGCTCAAAAATACTTGTATCACATTTTAAATGCTCTTGGGGCTTTATGCCTAGTGATAAATGCATTGGTTATTGATGATTACCCAAACATATTTGTGAATGCTGTTTGGGGGTTGATTGCATTAGTTGCTGTAATAAAGAGAATGCAACCTACTATAAAAGGAAAATCACGTGGTAAAATTTAGCAACTCAAGACTATATTTGGTGTAGATAGCTACTTGTTTTTTATATCTCGCTTCAGACTCTTCGAACATTCCTAAGTAGTAATAGGCACCATCAATTAGGGCAAAAATAACTTCAGTTACTTCTTTCAAATTAGTATTATTTATAATACCGTATGATTTGGCTTCAAGTAATCTTTGATATAATACTTGGTGTAATTCAAGTAGGTATGATTTAAAACTGTTTTTAAATTCAGGTACTCGATAGATAAGTGCATAACAGCTATAAAAAACACCATCATCAAAATAGCTATTCCAGGCTCTGGTAAATAAATTTTCAATAAAAAGCACTAAATGTTCTTTAGTGTTCATCACACCTATATCCTCAGAAATCATCACGTTAAGATGCTGTTCTAGGATATATTCATTTAATCCAATCAAGAGTTCCTCCCTATTCTCAAAGTAGTGTAGAACCAATCCTTTGCTGATATCCATATGCTGGGCAAGCTTAGCTATAGAGGCATTCTCCAGTCCCAATTGACGCGATACTTCATAAAACGCAATGATAATTTCTTTCCTTCTTTGCTCGCTAATATTTTTTCTACCCATACTAAAATTTATCAAAAATAGACTTTTCAATTTTTTATTGAATTCTGTAAAACATAATAACACAAAGACAACATTTAAGTAATCATTATTTAATTGAACGATTGGTCAATCTATTTTTCTTGTCTGCTACTTTTGATGCCATCAAATCAAAAAATATGCATCTCAAAAAAACAGTATTACTTATTTCGTTATTCGCCTCAATTATAAACTTGAATGCTCAGTTGCAAAAAACTACTTCAATTAAGCAAAAAGTAGTCTTCATTATAGTTGATGGCATTGCTTACGACATGATCGTGAACAACCCCTCACCTCGATTGGATGAAATTGCTGGCGAAGGATCGATAACCCAAGCATATGTTGGAGGTTTAAAAGAAGGATATTCTGAAACGCCTACAATTTCTGCTGTTGGTTATAATAGCCTACTTACAGGGGTATGGGCAAATAAACACAATGTTTGGGGCAACAGTATTAAAGATCCTAATTATAATTATCCTACAATTTTTAGACTATTCAAAGATCAATATCCGAATGGCAAAACCGCTGTATTCTCTACTTGGTTGGACAATCGCACAAAACTTATAGGAGAAGGCTTAGATCAGACTAGAGCGGTTGAAGTTGATTATAAATTTGATGGATACGAACTTGATACTATTAGGTTCCCACACGATGCAAAACGTGAATACATTAAAAAAATAGATGCGCTAGTGGCTAAAGAAGCTGCATTTACTATAAAAACACAGGCTCCGGATCTTTCTTGGGTTTATCTAGAATATTCGGATGATATGGGCCACGGCTATGGAGATAGTCCACAACTTACTGCAGCCATTAAATACGAAGATAGTTTAATTGGTTCCATCTACGATGCAGTGAAATTTCGAGAACAAAGCCACCAAGAAGACTGGCTGTTTCTAGTAACTACAGATCACGGACGATCGCCTAAGGATGGAAAACATCACGGAGGACAGACAGATAGAGAACGTAGTACCTGGATTGTTACTAACAGTAAAAACACCAACACTTATTTCGACACACAAATACCCGCTATCGTAGATCTGCTGCCTACGATGACTAGGTTTTTAAACATAGATGTAGCCAAAGATATACGCTCAGAGTGGGATGGGGTTTCTCTTATAGATCCTGTTGATTTCATAAATGTTCAAGCTGCAGTGTTAGATAATCGACTGCATTTAGAATGGGAAACTTTAGGGAACAAGAATACCCAAGTCAGCATTTTTACAACCAACACCAATGATAAGAAGTTGGGTGGAAAAGATAACTATACCAAAATCGGTCAAACTTCCTTGGGATCAGAACGGTTTGATATTGTTCTAAAAAAAGGTAAAAAACTTCCGGTTAAAATTCTTCTACAGACGGAAAACACCACTCAAAATGTTTGGATTATCTCAAATAATTAATCAACAAAAAAGCAATTAATTTCAAAATGACATGAAGAAAATCTTTACCCTTTTTATCCTTTTAGTATCTCTGGTCTCGTTTGCTCAGCAGACAGTTAAAGGTATAGTCAAAGACCCTAACGGGGTGCCCTTGGGAGGCGTTACCGTTATGATCCCTGATAGTTCTCGAGGGACAGTAACTGATTTCGATGGAAATTTCAGTATTCAAGTGAATAGTGGTGAGACCTTACAATTTTCCTACGTTGGTTTTACAAAGCAAGAAGTAGTTATCTCAAATCAATCGGTTCTTGAAATTATCATGGCAGAAGATGCGCAAGCTCTTGACGCTGTAGTTGTAACAGCCTTAGGAATCAAAAAAGAGAAAAAAGCGCTGGGATACGCAGTTCAAGAAGTTGAAGGTGATAATCTAGAAAAAGCTAAAGAACCCAATTTTGTCAATCAACTTTCAGGTCGCGTAGCTGGGTTGAATATTAAGAACTCGACAGATTTGTTTCAAAATCCCACAATAGAGTTACGTGGAGCTACTCCCCTACTAGTAATTGATGGAATTCCTGATCGCACGTTAGATATCTGGAAAATTAATTCGGACGATATTGAAAGCATAAGTGTTTTGAAAGGTGCTACTGCTTCTGCACTTTATGGTTCTGTAGGAAGAAATGGGGCAATTATGATTACTACAAAACGAGGTGAAAAAGGTAAACTCAATGTAAGCTTTAATAATTCTACCTTATTTCAAACAGATTTCATCCGGGTGCCTGATGTTCAAACAACCTATGGAAACGGAAATCGAGGCGTCTATGCTTATGTGAATGGAAGTGGATCCGGTACTGAAGGTGGAGGATGGATCTGGGGTCCACGCCTAGATCAGCAGGATCCTTCTACTACGAGTGGTTTTTATGAAACCACGCAGTACAACAGTCCAATAGATCCCAACACAGGAGAATTAATTCCAATACCCTTTACATCTAGAGGTAAAGATAATATCAAAAATTTCTTCGAAACAGGAATTATACAGTCCAACAATGTAAGTGTTGGTTGGGGTAATGATAAGGCTGACGTTCGTCTCTCTTTATCTAACAATTATCAGAAAGGAATTGTTCCTAATACAGATTTGAAAAACACATCATTCAACCTTGCTGGTACCATAAGACCTACTGATAAACTTACATTAAATGGCTCTTTAACCTACAATAAGCAATTCACTAGTAACTTTCCTGAAGTTGGTTATGGCCCTACTAACTATCTCTATAACTTGATATTATGGACAGGTACAGATGTTGATATTAGAGATTTAAAAAATTACTGGCGCGAAGGTCAAGAAGGCATACAGCAACGTCATTTTAATATATCCTATTATAACAACCCCTACTTTCAGGCATATGAATATGAAAGAAGTTATAATAAGACCAACATTTATGGTAATGCTTCCTTCAACTATGAAATCACCGATGCCTTAAATCTAAGAGGACGTACAGGGGTAAATGAATACAGTCTTTATCGAACTTATAAAGAACCTAAAAGTTATATCGGTTATGGTAATAAATCCAGAGGAAACTTTTCAATTGCACAAACGGAGTATTTCGATATCACTTCAGATTTAGCACTACACTTTGAAAAGAAAATTTCAGATAATTTTGGGATCACAGCAGAAGGAGCATATGTCAATTATTATAGAAATTCAAAAAACACGTCTCAGTCTACTGACGGATTGAATGTCCCCGGTTTTTACAATTTAGCAAATAATGCTGGCGCTACATTATTAGGTTCCAATCGTGAAGAAAAAGAAACCATCAACAGCTTTTACGGTTTCATTGATCTTGAATTCTATAACGCATTTTATCTATCATTAACGGGACGTAACGATAAAGTCTCAACATTACCTGAGGGTAACAATTCATTCTTTTATCCGTCTGTTTCCGGTTCGGTTGTACTAAGTAGTCTATTTGAAATGCCACAGTGGATAAGTTTTGCCAAACTTAGAGGTTCTTGGTCTCGAGTTTCTGAGGGTAAAATTGGCAGTGATCCATATGATTATATTTTAGCCTATGAAAAAGGAACGACTTGGAATGGTACTCCGTCAACCTACTTTGGCAGTAATTTACTTTCTCCAAATTTAGAACCAGAAACCTCAGACACTTGGGAAGTTGGTGCAAATATAAGAACCTTAAATAATCGACTTGGATTGGATATTGCTTACTACCAAGCTAGAGATTATAATAATTTAATATATAGCCCCATTTCTGATGCTTCTGGGTATAGTAGTATTTTATTGAATGGAAATGAATTTCAAAGAAAAGGAATAGAATTAACGCTAGATGCGACACCTATTAAAAATAAAAACTTTAGCTGGAACACTCAGATAAATTTAAGTCATTACCGCAGATACCAAGAAGAAATCTATGGCGATCGTGAGCAAACTGAAGGATATATTCGTGTTGGTGATAGAACTGACAAAATATATACTGGAGTCTATCAAACTAATGCTGAAGGAGATGTAATTTTTGAAAATGGATTACCAGTTTCAGATCCATATGATCGATTCATTGGCTATGATGAACCTGACTTAACTTATGGAATTTCTAATAGTTTACAGTATAAAAACATCTCCTTATCATTCTTATTTGATGGTCGCTTAGGTGGTTTGATGTATTCAAATACAAACCAGAAAATGTGGTGGGGAGGTACTTCTAAAGGAACAGTAAATCAGTTTAGAGAAGATGCTGTAAACGGTGAAAATACATATATAGGAAATGGTGTTGTGGTCACAGGTGGTTCGGTTAGCTACGATGTTAATGGAACCATTACAGAAGATACGCGTACGTACGCTCCTAATGATGTACCTGTAAACTATATCAGTTTTATGCAGAGCACTAGTAATTACCACAATAAGAATTACCATTATTACAAAGAAACCTTTATAAAGCTAAGAGAAGTAACGCTAACCTACCAATTCAATGAAGCGTTCTTAGAACGAACACCATTTAAAAGCTTAGACGTTTCCCTTGTAGGCCGTAATCTATGGTTAGCATCCGATATTCCTAATGTTGATCCTGACTCAGGAGTAGATAATCTTCAAGCTCCGGCGACCCGCAATATTGGATTTAACATCAATGCAAAATTTTAATACACCAAATTAATGATGATGAAAAAGTATCTAATTATATTCTCGCTACTACTGCTTGCTGGATGTTCTAAAGTTGAAGATTTACAAAACGACCCTAACCGGGCTACTCAAGTAAGTCCAGATTTACTCCTAACCACAATTGAGACTACAGCCTTTAATAATGTAAGTCTTAATGCTGCATTAGCTAGTAGACAATTAACATTTACAGATGGCACCAATCAATATCAGTATTATAACTGGCAACGAGCTGGTTTTGGTCAATACGATGATCTAAAACAAGTTTATAAAATGATTCAAGAATCTCAACGTACAGATTCACAGGTGTATCAAATTTTGGCAAAGTTTTTCAATGCTTATTACGCTATTGAACTAACCCGTGTATTTGGCGACGTACCTTATACAGAAGCTGTAGGTGCTGAGACAGGAATTTATACTCCTTCTTATGACCGTCAAGAGCTAATTTATGCATCAGCCCTTGATTCTCTTAAGGCTGCTGGTTTAGAATTAGCTCAAAACACTGAAACTATTCGTGGTGATGTTATTTATGAGGGGAATAAAAGACAATGGCAAAAACTAATAAATAGTTATAGTCTTAGAGTTCTAATGAGCCTATCCAATAAAATTGATCAGACAGATATTGATATTGTTGGTCGGTTTAATGAAATCTTGAATAATTTTGATCAATTCCCAATATTTGAATCTAATTCAGATAATGCATCTTTAGTTTATGTAGATATTCAAGACAATCGCTATCCGTTATTTAATGATAATTCGCTTCAAACAGCCTATTATATGGAACAAACCTTTGTAGAAAGGCTTCAAAACTATGAAGATCCTAGATTGTTTATGATGGCGGACAAAAAGCCAAATGCATCAAATTTAAATGTGGAAGATTTTTCAGCATATGGTGGTTTGTATGGTAGCGCACCTTTAAGCGATAACGGATCTAAAGCCGTTAGTGGAGAGGCCTCTCGAATTAAGCCGCGATATTATAACAATCCTGTAAATGAGCCTTCAATACTTATGAGCTATGCTGAACTTCAATTTACACTAGCAGAAGCAGCTGCCCGCGGTTGGATTTCAGAACTAAGTGAACCGTATTATAAGTCAGGAATAGCTGCATCTTTAGCTTTCTACGGAATATCGCAGGCTGAAGATTACTTAAATAATCCTACAATTCAATTAAACAGTAATGAAGACCTAGAGTCGATACTAACTCAAAAGCACATTGCCTTGTTTTTGAATACTGGTTGGCAGAGTTTTTATGACCAAAGAAGAACAGGTTTTCCCGAATTTAATGTAGATGGTGGTGGAATTTTAAATAATGGTTTGATCCCAAAACGCTTTATGTATCCTCAAAATGAAAGCATCAACAACCCGGAAAATTTAAACGAAGCGATTAATCGACAATTCCCTTCGGGTGACAATATAAACGCTTCGATGTGGCTCATTGATTAAATTGTACAGCTTAACAAGTATAAAAAGCTATGATTTTAAAATCATAGCTTTTTTTTTACAATTATTCAATTACGAGCTGTTGGGATTAGATTATCAAATCACTATATCCTAAATAGATTCTTCATTTAAGGTTTTAATTCTAGCTTATAATCATTATTGAATGCTAGTTCAACAGTATAGCATACAAGGTTTTATAAGTACTTCTGCTTTTATAATTGAAAGTCCAACAGCATAAAAGTTTAAGTATATTATCCAAGAGGATATCTTATCTAACAATTCTTAAACCCTTATCAATCTTTAGTTCTAAGCGTTCCATATCCTGCTTAACTTTCTGGTCAATAACGCGAGCATAAATTTGAGTTGTAGCCAGCTTAGTATGTCCTAATAACTTGGAAACCGTTTCTATTGGGACGCCATTTGTAAGTGTTACCGTAGTTGCAAAAGTATGTCTGGCTACGTGAAAGGTTAGGTTTTTCTTTATACCACAGAAATCAGAAATTTCTTTGAGATAGCTGTTGGTCTTTTGATTCGATATTGTAGGCAATAGCCTGTTCCTTCCAGAAACCCGTGGATGATCTTGATATTTCAAAAGAATTCTTCTCGCTTTATTCAGCAATGGTATTCTAAGCTCTATGCTTGTTTTTTGTCGCTTGGTCTTAATCCATTGTTGCCCATCTAAATCGGTCTCAATGTTGTCAATGTTCAATTTGGCAACATCTATATAAGATAGTCCGGTATAGCAAGCAAAAAGAAACATATCTTTAACGATATCGAGACGCTCTAAGGAAGACGAAAAATCCTCTAGTTGTTCAAGTTCATACTGAGCTAGAAACTCTCTTCTATTTTTCACGTATGAGCTTTTAAAACGAATAAAAGGATCTTTATCTATCCATTCGTGGTGGTATGCCATCGTAAGCATTTTACGTAATCTTTGTAAATGCTTCATCGCCGTATTGTGCCCCATCTTTTTCTGATGATCCTTCGGCTCATAGGATTTTAAAAAGAACTCAAAGTTTTTAATAAAAGCATAGTCTAGTTTGGTAAGATAGATATCATCTGTTTTATACTTATCCACAAGAAACTTCAGTAAGTAGCGCTGTGTGACTTTATAATGACGAATTGTATGGGGAGAAAGGGATGTAACAGAAATGGAATTGTGATATTCAAATAATTCTGATAGGGTATTATTACGCTTATCCTCTCCTAAAAATTTGCTTTTTATGGCTGAGGCGGTAATAAGGTTCCCTTCATTCAACAAATCTTCATATGATTGATAGATCAGTGAACGTATTTGATCTAAATATTTATTCAAGGATTTCGCAAATGGTTTGGATCCACGAACCAATCCTTTACTACTATCCCAACTTTCAACAGGCACTTTTCGCTTTAAGCTAATATTTGCTCGTTTCCCATTAACAGTGATGCGAGCATAGATTATTGCTTCTTCATTTTCAGCTCTACAACCGTTAATCCAGAAGTTTAAACTAAACGTTAACCGAGTTCTCATAATATTCGTCTTTAAATGAAACATTTTTCAAGACGAAAGTCAAACGTAAGCACTTAAATTTAAGCATTTTAAACCTTAATTCGGTCAACAAAATAAAAGTTTAAATTTGTTGACCGATTTGTGGTATTTTTTATTGAATTTAAAGCTATTTAAATAAATCCATAAAAAACATAAAACCCTGTAAATCATACAATTTACAGGGTTTTGATCCAATTTGAATGCTAAAAAAGTGATCGCGACAGGATTCGAACCTGTGACCGTCTGCTTAGAAGGCAGATGCTCTATCCAGCTGAGCTACGCGACCTTTTTGCGGGTGCAAATATAATGCTTTAACTAAAATTTGAAAGCATAACCATTCAGAAAATTAATAAATTTTATCTTTTGAAAAGTATACCGCTCATTTACTGAATATTATAATCCTTTCAATCCACTTAACTGAATAGAAAGTCCTTCTACAAAATGAAAAACCCGCGCTTGCGCAACGGGCCTTTCTCCCAACTTAAACTCTTATTCAACTATGATTTGGGGGAATCGTAAGTGTAATTTCATCTTTACCGTCAACTTATGATTTGGGGTTGAAGTATTACGGCAATTAGAAAATCGGGTGTGTTGTAATTAAATCAATTATGACTTGGGGAAATCTTAATTTGGGGAATTAAGCTGTTTTAACGGGATTCTTAATATTCGCTAATTCTAAAGGCTTATGTGTATAAATCATTCTGTCTGTAAATTTAACCTTCTCCAATTGGTAAAGTCTCAATATGGCATCAGGTAAATCCTCACTAGCTAAAGACTCATCTTGCTGAGCAACTACTAAATCAAGAGCGCTAGTTAAAATGATTTTTTCAGAAACGGGCTTCACTTCATCTGTGTTAGCTGAAGCAAATGCACTAAGAAAAAGGGCACAAATAAGAGTAAAAGTTTTAAGCATGATTTGGGTTTTGTTGTATTACACCCCAAATATATAACCGTTAATCTATAAAAGTCAATTTTTTTCGACGAAATACACAATTTTTGGAATTGTTTAAGATTTTCGAGGTAATTAACCGCTATATAAGCACTTAAAATTGCCAGAATAGGAAAATATCTGAGCAGGATAAATTATCATAAAAATTAGATGTAGGTTTTTACCTACATCTCATGGTTTGAGTTCTGATATATATACACCTCAGTAGCGCCCAAACCATATTTTTGATAATCCGCATCATAATATTTAACGGTATCGTATCGCGAAAAAAGATATTCTAATTCTGCACGCAATACGCCCTCTCCTACACCGTGTATAAAAACCACGCGTTGAATGCGTTTAAGAATTGCATATTCAAGTTTTCTTCTTGCAGTATCGACCTGCAGATTAAGCTTATCATGCGCAGACATCCCGCGCTCAGATTTCGTCAAGTGATGTATATGTAAATCGACTTCCATTGAAGGAAGAACGCCTTTATTTTTTATAGGTTGCTTTTTTCTCTTTGAGTAAGCTTTCTCCTTTTCATTAATCATATCATCGAAATCGTCATCAAATTCTAGATCCAGCATTTTATTAGGAACAATTTCTTTGAAAGATACCTCAAACTCAAAACCATCTTTTGAAGTAATCAAAATCTTTTCACCTTCAATTTTCGTAATTACTCCAGACAAATCATCATCTAAAAGTGTAACTCCCTGACCTATTTTGTATTGAGAACTCATAAAATTGGTTTTAACTCGATAAAAAGCTTCAATTCTTCTTTGAATTACGCAAACGGATTGGTAATTTTAGTATCTTCGCAAAAATATTTCAATATGAGAAATTTTTACTCCAAAATATTCTTTTTATTACTCCCGGCCATCGCTAGCTGCCAATTGTATGTAGGTGATGCAAATACTAACTCATATGTTTATAATAGTGGAGAGATTGTATTTGTTACACAAGATGTGAATTTACAAGGTGCGCCAGATCAAAATGAGGGTAACTTCTATCTTCGTAATGAAGGTCAGTTAATTCAAGGTGAGGATACTAGTACTAATGATGGTGAAGGTGTAATCTCTGTTTTTCAGCAGAATACGCGTAATAAATGGGATTACCACTATTGGTCCTCTCCGGTTGGTGATCCTTTGAACAATTTAACGCTTAGCTATAGCGGTACTAATGGAGGGAATAAAAGATACTACCTGACCTCAAATTATAATGGAGGCCTTTATCAACCAGAAAATGAAACTTCAATCACTTCAAGTCCTATAGCTTTTACTGGTGGTTATGACAGTCAAATCTCTGGTGGAAATTTCTCAATACCATCATACTGGTTATACAAATTTGTAACTTCTAACAGTTATGGTCAATGGCAACAATTAAATGATTCTAACCGTAGCTTAAATCCAGGCGAAGGCTTTACAATGAAAGGTCTTGGGGAAGATACCTCAGAGCAAGGAGTTGAGCGCTCTTTAGATTTTAGAGGAAGGCCTAATAACGGAACTATTGATGTTGCCGTAGCTAGCAGTCAATTAACCCTTGTAGGTAATCCGTATCCTTCAGCAATGAATCTTTCTTATTACCTTTTATACAATTCTAATCAATCTGTAACTAATTGTAACTTGCCAAACAGACCTGAAATAACTCCAAGTCAAAGAGGTTCTCAAGTAATAACAGGGAGCGCATACTTCTGGGAGTCAGACCCTTCAGTGCAATCGCACTATATTCAAGATTACGAAGGAGGATATGCAGTTTTTACTCCAATAGACTGTAGTTACACTGGTGCTTATACTCCCGCTGTTTTTAATCAATATAACAATGATGCTGAAGTTGAGGCCACTAATACAGGAACAGGAGCATCGATTGACAGGTATTTTGCCCCTATAGGACAAGGTTTTTTTGTTGAAGGAACTGTTTCTGGTTTTGTTACTGCCCTCAATGATTTCAGAGTATTTGTAAAAGAAAGTACCAGTACTGAAAATAATTATTCAGAATTCAAACAAGGAAATAGTTCAAAATCTAAATCTGAATCTACTAAAAACAATACACCTGCTAATCTTAAGGCTGGAGAAATAGATTATAACGAGAAGGGATTTCTAATTCTCCCTGAATTTAATATCAATATCTTAATTAATGATAATTATACGAGACAACTTAAAGGCATTACGTATTATGATTCTACGTTAGGCTTTGACACTGCTAAAGATGGCGATAACTTGTCGGTTGTCAGTACTGATATCAGTTATAAGCTAGAAGATACGGAAAGAGCTATTGTAACCAATGTGTTCCCATACGACATAGAAGTAAAACTGCCTTTAAAAATTACTGCGGGAGCTGAAACTAACAGCTTTGCTATGCAAGTTGCTAGTTTAAACTTCACCCCAGACAAAAGCATCTACTTACACGATAAGCTCACTGACGAATATCACGATATTCTTGATGAATCTTACGAGTTTGAGCTAGAACAGGGAACGTATACTGATCGTTTTGAAATTGTATTTAAAGATGCTAAAACCCTAGATGTCGAAGAAGTTGAAGAGGTTAAACGTTCCTTTAATATTTATCAGAACAACGGCCGCGCTGAACTTACGGTACTTAATCCGTTGCAAACAGAACTTAAAGAAGTCAATGTATTTGATATTAGCGGGCGTCTTTTAGTCTCAAAATTAAACGAGGGTACAAGCGAAAAAGTGATCATTCCTTCTAATGCGTGGAGCGACGGGGTTTATATTGTACGAGTAACCACTCGTGATAATATTGAGTATACTAAAAAAGTTTCTGTAAGAAATATTAAGTAAGCTATGGAAGAATACATGCTTCCTTGCCTGAATAAAAAATACTTTGGCTTTGAGTGTATGGGCTGTGGATTGCAGCGTTCTCTGGTTGCATTATTTCAAGGTGATTTTGTCAAAGCCTTTGAGCTATATCCCGCAATTTATCCATTAGTCTTTCTGGGTGTTATGATCAGCCTGAATTATATGGTGGGCGTTAAATATGGTAGCAAAATCATTTCAGTTTTGGCAATCTTATCTGTAACCACTATTATTGTAAGCTATATACTCAAACTAACATCCTGATATGGAACAACAAAAACTACCTAACGTAACCATTTCCTTGATACTAGGAATTGTATCATTTATCGCGTGCTGCTTCAGTTCTGGTTTTGGCGGACTCTTATTTTCTGGTATCGCGCTTTTTCTAGCGAATAAAGACAAAAAATTAGCAGCGCCTAATCCTGAACTTTATGAGAATTATGGTCAACTTAAAACTGCACGTATTATCGCTATCATTGGTTTAATCTTAGCGGTTATCGTTTCTATTTTCTGCATAATCTTGTTGATCATCTTCGGAAGCGCAGAAGCTATTCAGCAATGGGCTTTGGAGATGCAAAACGCACAAGCTTAGTTACTATCTCGCGGCAAGCCTTTTCGGTTTTAGACCCTTTTGGCAGCGCGTTTGAAGTAAAAGCATATTGTATGAAAGCCTGAGCAACTGCTCAGGCTTTTCTTTTATAGTTTAGTCTCAAAATCTTAATAATTTACTTAGATTATATTGAGATCTTTATCCTTAATTTTGCGCCCCTAATTAATCCTCATGGCCTACCAAATAGATACGTATTTAAAAGATTTTAGCTCCTATGTAGAAGACTTGGGTGTCGTTCCCTTTTATGCTGAAATGCTTACGGTATTTATAAATGCGTTTATCTTCATCCTGCTCATTGCCTTATTAGATAAACTTCTTAAAAAACTCATCGTCGAAGCATTCAAGGTTTTTAGCAATAAAACGAAAACCTCTTTTGACGACTTTTTGGTTCTTACCAATTTCCCCAGATATATTGGCCACATCATTCCATTAGCAATTTTTAAATGGTTTTTTGTTGAATTGCTTGAGGATTACCCCACCACACTTTATTGGCTTCTAAAGATATTTGACCTATACGTAATTCTGCTTATTCTAAAAATTATACGCAGCTTATTGCGTACGTCTCGCGATTACTTTCAAACCAAACAACAGTTTCACGACAAGCCTTTACAGAGTTACTTACAGGTGACTATGCTCTTTTTATGGGGCATTGGGATTTTCTTTTTTATTCTGGAGCTTTTTGATAAAAACGCGATGAATTTTGTGCTTCAGTTGGGAGCAGCTTCGGCGGTTATACTTTTGATTTTTAAAGATACTATTCTTGGTTTTGTAGCTTCCATTCAGGTTTCTATCAATGATATTGTGCGTATTGGCGACTGGATCACCTTTAGCAAATATGGAGCCGATGGTACGGTCACTGAGATAAACCTTGCCACGGTAAAAGTGCAAAACTTTGATATGACCTATACCACAATCCCAACCTACAGTTTGATTTCAGATTCTTTTCAAAACTGGCGCGGAATGCAAGAAAGCGGGGGTCGACGTATAAAAAGATCGGTTTTTATCAAGCAGAATTCCGTTAAGTTTCTTACCGAAGCTGATTTAAAAGAACTTAAACGAATTCAACTTGTTGCTCCGTATATTGAACATATGGAAAAAGAAGTCCTGCGCACCAATAAAAAACAAGGCGTTGATCAAAGCTTAGCCATAAACGGATTGAATCAAACTAACTTAGGGGTGTTTAGAAAATACATTGACGCCTATTTGTATGAAAATCCGGCGATCAATAAGGATTTATTTTTGATGGTGCGCCACCTTCCTCCTACTGCTCAGGGAATCCCGCTTGAAATCTTTTGTTTCAGCACAGATAAGCGCTGGGAGAACTATGAGCACATTCAAGCTGATATCTTTGATCACGTGATTGCTGCTGTACCGTTCTTTGGTCTTGAAATTTTTGAAGAACCCTCTTCTAAAGATATTACCAGTTTTTTAACGCAGAAAAACCAGTCAAAAGAGTAGCTTCCGGTTAAACTGCTTTCAAGTGCATTTTTAAGCTCGAAAGTCCCTAACCTAACCTAAAATGACCTTTAAAAATGTACTCCAGATTATTGGAGGAATCGCTATTGTACTCACAATAGCACCGTTCATTGCGGCTGATTATTGGTGGATACGCATTTTTGACTTTCCACATATGCAACTCACCATCTTTACCGCGGCGGCTACCTTAGCGTATTTTATAAAATTTGATATTAAATGGGCAAAAGATTATGCATTTATGAGCATAATGATTGCCTGTCTTGTTTTTCAGGTTGTCAAAATTTATCCCTATACGCCTCTTGCTGAAAAGGATGTTTTGGACAGTACCATCACTGATCAAAACAGAACTTTTAAGCTTTTAGTAGCTAATGTTTTACAAAAGAATAAAAAGCACGACGCGCTTTTAGAAGAAGTTGAAGCAAAAGATCCGCACATTTTGTTGCTTCTAGAGACCGATAAAGATTGGTTGAATGCCATTGCACCTACATTATCAAAAAGCTACCCGCACTATAAAGGAATTCCGTTAGACAATACCTACGGAATGTTACTGTATTCAAAATTTCCATTAGAAGACCCAAAAATTCATTTTCAAATAGATGACAGCATACCTTCTATTGAATCTGTGGTGCAACTTCCTTCTAGCGACAGGTTTGAGCTATATGCTATTCACCCTACCCCGCCGATGCCTCAACATAATCCTATGTCCACTGATCGGGATGCTGAAATGATGAAAACTGCCTTCAAAAGCCGAAACAATACGTTACCGGTAATTGCGATTGGTGATTTTAATGATGTGGCGTGGTCAGAATCTACAGAGCTTTTTAAGGAAGTAAGCGAGTTGCTTGATTTACGCATCGGGCGTGGATTATTCAATACGTTTAGTGCAAAAAGCAAAATTATGCGCTGGCCACTAGACCATATTTTTGTTTCTGAACATTTTAGGGCAAAAACGGTTCTGCGTGGTAATGCTATTGGCTCTGATCATTTTCCTGCTTTCGCCGAACTTACACTTGAACCTGAAAACAAAAAGGAGCAAATGCCTAAACCTCCTCGTGAAGAACAATTAGAGCGAGTGTATGATATTATCAAAAAGGAAGCTACTCAAAAGGATACGCGCAAACAATCTGACAATACCTAAACTATATACCAAAGCAGCGTAGAAACAAGCAAACCTATACACGCGATTAAGCTGGTGAGTATAGACCAACTTTTAAACGTCTGTTTTTCAGTTAAGCCTAAATATTGTTTTACAAGCCAGAATCCGCTATCGTTTACGTGTGAAAAAATTGAAGCTCCTGCTGCAATGGCGATCACTAAAATAGCAAGTTTCATATCATTTAAATTATTCTGAACTACTAAAGGCGCGGTGATTCCGGCGGCAGTGATCATTGCTACAGTTGAAGAACCTTGCATTATACGCACCAAAGCAGCAAGAATAAAACTGAAAATTACCGGTGGAAAATAATCGCTTTGCAGCGCATTAGCGATCATCTCGCCTACACCGGTATCGATCAATATTTGTTTAAACGCACCACCGGCTCCCGTTAATAGTATTATGACACCTGCCGGATATAATGCTTTCGTCGAAATTTCTAAGAGTTTTTCTTTAGAAACATTTCGGCGTACGCCTAAGATATACCAAGCGATTAAATTGGCTAAGATTAACGCTGTAAAAGGGTGTCCCAGCAATTGAATGATATCAAGAAAAGTTTCTGAAATTCCTATTCTTGCTCCAAGCGGACTGCTCAATACGGTGTTTAAAACGATCAGCAAGATGGGTAGAAAAATGATTAAAAGTATAGTTGCGGGTTTGGGCGCATTCGCGAACGATTCCTTTTCCTCTTCTATCTCCTCGGGTGCTTCAATATGAATTCGTTTTGCTATCCGTTTGGCAAAAAACGGTCCCGCAATCGCCGCAGTGGGAATTCCTGTTATAAACCCAAATAGAATTACCCATCCCAGGTTTGCATTCAAAATATCTGCCACGGCAATGGGTCCCGGTGTAGGCGGTATAAACGCGTGAGTTACTGCTAAACCAGCCAACAGCGGCAATGCATAAAGTAAAAGTGATTTTTTTGTACTTCGCTGCAAAGCATAAATTAGCGGAATTAAAATAATAAACGCTACATCAAAAAATACCGGGATTGCAACAAAAAATCCTGTTAGCATAATTGACCACGGAGCATTTTGTACTCCGAATTTTTTAAGAAGGTAGTGAGCAATAGCCTGTGCTCCTCCTGAATGCTCCAGTACTGCTCCAAATAAAGAACCCAATCCCACAACGGTTGCAACAAAACCAAGCGTACCGCCTATTCCGTCTGTAACGGACTGAAGTACACTTTCTGTTGGCAATCCGCTCAACACCCCTACAACGATTGCGGAAAGTAACAGGGCTAAAAACGCTTGTAGCTTCAATCGCAAAATCAAAAACAATAATAATCCGATCCCAGCAAAGACTGCAAAAAGTAATTGTGCTTCCATTATAAGGCTTTCAAAATTTCATCTACTATTTCTTCTGGCGATGGTGCAATTGATACGTGTATCCCATAATCTGCGGGTTCAAGCGTGTCTAACTGAGATTGCAGCAGTTCTGCTTTAAAGTAGTGGTTTTTTCGAGCAGTCATTCGGGATTTAAGAAGTTCGTACGATCCGTCAAGAAAAACCCAAGAAACCTGCTTATTTACATCTAATCGTTTCCTATAAGCTTCTTTTAGTGCGGAACAGGCCAAAACCGCACCGTCAGCACTGCTCCACTCTTCGATCTTTTTTGCAAGTATAGTAAGCCAAGGAGCGCGATCTTGATCATTTAGTGGAAGTCCCGATCTCATTTTTTCAACATTTGCAGCTGGGTGAAAATCATCTGCATCTTTAAAATCAAGGTCTAACTTCTCAGCTAATAATCTTCCTATAGTTGTTTTCCCAGATCCTGAAACACCGGCAACAATAATTACGTTACTCATAAATCTAAGGTTGGATTAGCATCATCTTTCCCCGGAAGGTGCAAATCAAAATCATACTTCTCATTCATCTTCTTGATAAAATGAGTAGCTAGTAATGGAGATTCTTTTTCAACATTTTGATGAATAAAGAAATCAATTTTTGAGATTCCTTCTTCAATCCAAACGCCTAGACGCGCTACCCAATCATCTAGCCGCTCGTAATCAGTAGGATGATTTGCTCCTACAAAACGTATAAATGCTTCAGAATTGGTCATTCGCATATGCATAATATCACGCCGCCCCGCAGTGTCTACAAGCACATTTGCAATATCGTTGGTTTCTAAAAGGTGATAAAGTTTCTGCGCAACAGGCTCTTCGTTAAACCAATCAGTATGTCTAAATTCGATCGCAAGCGGTACTTCTTTAGGCCAGGCGGCGACAAACTTCTCTACCCGATCCCAATTTTTAGGTTGAAAATTATTATGCATCTGTAAAAAAATGCAACCTAATTTTTCTTTCAGAAGCAAGGTATGATCTAAATATTCCGGCAATAATTCGGGAGCGTTAATGAGTCGTTTTAAATGACTTATGTTCTGAGTAACCTTCGGAAAGAATTTAAAATCTGCCGGTACCTTATCATACCATTTTTCAAATTGATCCTTCGGAAATAGTCTGTAAAACGTCGCATTCAATTCTATAGAATTAAACTGTCTAGAATAATAGCCCAGTTCATCTTTTGTTCCGCGGGGATAAAAATTCTTGAGATCCTGCTTATTCCATTTTGCGCACCCCACGTACAATTGAGGTTTGGCTTTAGTCGCTTTGCTGTTAAGTAAAATCTTTGTGTCTGGGTGATCAGGCGGAAGCGTAAAGTCTATACTTCCGGGATCGTCAACTTTTCCAAATTTCATAAGGTGTACAATTTATATTGCAATACATGCATTTTGCTTAAAGATATAATTTGCATTGGTATTTTTCCGTTTTAAGCCTGAAGTAAACATAAAATTAGCACTTTACTTCAGTGCACATTATTTTGAAAGAAGTTAAGTAAAGCATACCTTTTTAATGCCTATTTTCGCAAAATACTATTCTGTTACTTTTAGAATTATATCTATGAAAACATTAGCGTTTTTATCTTTTTTATTGATTACGTTTTCTTCATTGGCACAGGAAGAGCTAATTGAAACCATGTATAATCAAACTGCCGATGAGATCATAACAAAATATATTGACAGAACCGGTGGTATTGAAGCTTGGTCTGAAATTGATGCGATTAAGACTAAAGGTTCATTTACTCAGGGTGATTTAAGCGTGCCAATTACCATTTATAATACCCGAAGCGGGAAACAAGCGGTTGTGTTTGAATACAACAAGAAAAAAGTGACGCAGATGGCTTTTGATGGGGCTACAATGTGGACCACCAACTTTTTAACGATGGAACCTGAGATCTCCTCTGATGATATGCGTAAAAACATGTTGCTGAAACGCAATGATTTTCCGTCACCGCTCTTACATTACCGGGAAAATGGTTATAAAGCAGAATATATAAGTACTGTTGCTAAAAATGGAATTGTGGCATTTAAGATCAAACTTACTCAAGAACCAAAATTTGTAAATGGTGAAGAAGTTCCTAATGAAAGTTTTTACTTTTTTGATGCGCAAAACTACTATCCTATCGCTATTGAAACAACACAACTAGGGCAGCCGGTAAGTATTACTATGAGCGATTATCAAGAGGTTGAAGGACTTTATTTTCCGTTTACGATCAGCCAGGGCGGTCAACCAATTGATGTCAAAGAAATCATTTTAAACCCTGAAATTGATTACAGTATTTTTTCCTTTCCTGAGAATTAATTACTTGACGTAGCGCGTAGAATCAGACCTAAAATTTCCGCTAAAACCTTTAATTTTAAAATGTTAAGAGGCTAACCTCATTTGGAACTTTCTGGTGTTTTCTGTAATTTTTAAGAAATTATAGACACAAAAACGTTCTATTATGAGTTCTTTACAATTTAAAAACTACCTCAAAAACTATTCAAAACAACTGCTCGCAAGCAGCTTAGTTTGGTTTATCGGGATGTTGTTAGTAGGTTATGCCATTAGTAATTCAGCTGCGCCAGATCAACTTTCTGAACTACGTTATATACCGGTATATGCTGTTGCTTTTTTATCAACGCTTTGTGTAGGCTTGTGTCATTATCTTTATTGGCAAGACGCCGCAACGCATTAGGTTTTAATTTTTGTCTTCAAGTAACGGAACAAACCTAAACTCCCCATATTCTTTCTTTTCAAAATCGGTTTGTGTTTTGCGTACGATGCGTATCATTGTTTGAACGTCATCACCCACAGGAATCACGAGTTTACCACCAATCTTAAGTTGTGCTAAAAGAGGTTTAGGAATATAAGGAGCTCCCGCAGTTACGATTATACCGTCAAAAGGTGCAAATTCAGGCATTCCTAAATAACCATCACCAAAAGTGAGTCGCTTAGGCCGATAACCCAATTTTGACAGAAAATTTTTAGTCTTTCTAAAAAGCTCTTGTTGGCGTTCTATAGAATACACTTTGGCGCCTACTTCACAAAGAACAGCGGTTTGATAACCACTCCCCGTGCCTATTTCTAAAATTTTATCACCTTTTTTTATTTCGAGTAATTCGGTTTGAAAACCTACGGTAAAGGGTTGAGAAATGGTTTGGTCTGCTGCGATCGGGAATGCTTTATCTTGATAGGCGTGATCTTCAAAACTACTATCCATAAAAAAATGCCTCGGAATTTTTCTAATAGCATCTAAAACAGCGGTGTTAGAAACTCCTTTTTTTTCTACAATTTGTGCGAGCAATCTACGCTTCCCTTGGTGACGAGTAGTATCCTTCATACCGCTAAAATACGTAAACCACAAGCCCACTTCCTAGACAAAAACCAGCATTTTTTCAACAACAGGTAGAATGGCAAAATTCTGCTTAAGAAAACCTATTTTTGTAGAAGGTCTCAATAAGATTATACTATTTACGTTGACCTTATATTCTATAAATCGATCCTTCTTAATTAAAAAGGAAAAACAACATATACTATGCTTAAAGCAGGCGTGCTGGGTGCAGGACACTTGGGAAAAATTCACCTTAAACTTTTAAATCAATCAGAACGCTATGAACTAGTAGGGTTTTACGATGAATCTGAAACTACCGCAAAAGCTGTTGCTGAAGAATTTGGCTATCACCGTTTTGACAGTATTGCGCAGCTAATTGATGCTTGCGATATAGTTGATGTGGTGACGCCAACAACGCATCATTTTGATTGTGCAGAACAAGTCATAAAAGCCGGTAAGCATCTCTTTATAGAAAAACCTATTGCTCAAACAGTTGAGCAAGCTGTGGCCATACGTGAGCTTGCCAAAAAACACGGCGTTCGTGGTCAGGTAGGTCACGTAGAACGTTTCAATCCGGCGTTTACAGCCGTAAATCATCTTATAGAAAACCCGATGTTTATCGAGGCGCATCGCTTAGCCGAATTTAATCCTAGAGGTACTGATGTGCCCGTGGTTTTGGATTTGATGATTCACGACATTGATGCCATTTTAAGTGTGGTTAAAAGTGAGGTGAAACACATTTCTGCCTCGGGGGTTTCAGTGATAAGTGATACCCCTGATATTGCTAATGCGCGTATTGAATTTGCAAACGGATGCGTTGCTAATCTTACTGCCAGCCGTATTTCGATGAAAAAAATGCGTAAGGCACGTTTCTTTCAAAAAGATGCCTACATCTCTGTAGACTTTCTAGAGAAGAAATGCGAAGTGGTACGCATGAAAGATGCGCCTGAACAGGCAGATGACTTTGCGATGATTCTTCAGAATGCTGAAGGAGTAAAAAAACAAATATATTTTGACAATCCTGAGGTGGAAGAGAATAATGCTATTTTAGACGAATTAGAAGCTTTTGCCGATGCTATTGAGCAAAATACCACACCTATTGTGAGCTTAGCAAATGGTACCGAAGCTTTACGCATCGCTATGAAAATTATTGCTGATCTATAATATTCTGAAAAGAACCTTAAGCCTATGTTAGCAATTCTGAAAAAAGAATTCCATTCATTTTTCGCTTCTCCTGTTGGCTATTTAGTAATAGGACTATTCTTAATCCTAAACGGTCTTTTTCTGTGGGTTTTTGATAATGACTTTAATCTTTTTGATTACGGTTTTGCCGATTTAACACCTTTTTTTCAGCTCGTACCGTGGATTTTTATTTTTCTAATTCCGGCGGTTACTATGCGTAGTTTTAGTGACGAACTACGTTTGGGGACTTTAGAGTTACTTCTTACCAGACCCATTACTACCCTGCAGCTTGTTTTGGGTAAGTTTTTTGGTGCATTGCTTCTTTTGATTTTGGCTTTAATTCCCACTCTTGTATACGTCTATGCTATTGATCAACTAGGTAATCCTCAAGGTAATTACGATCAAGGGGTTTTAATAGGTTCGTACTTGGGGCTTCTCTTTTTAGCTGCTACATATACTGCCATCGGCGTTTTTGCATCTACGCTCTCTGAGAATCAAATTGTTGCTTTTTTAATTGCTGCACTTTTGTGTTTTCTATTTTACTTTGGATTCAATGGAATTGCAGATACGCTGAGTATCGAAATTTTGAAAACCTTCAGTCTTCAAATGCACTTTGAAAGCATTGGCCGCGGAGTAATAGACAGTAGAGATCTTGTTTATTTTTTGAGCATAACTTCTATTTTTATTGGGCTTACCGTTTTAAAACTTGAATCTAAATCTGTAAAGGGATGATCAAGTCAAACTCAAAATATTTAATTTTTGCAGCGATCGTTCTGATCGTACTCATTTTATCTCAATTCTTCAATTTCAGGCTTGATTTAACAGCTGACGGTCGCTATACGTTATCTGAAACTTCAAAAAATATCATTGCTAAAGCACAGGATCAGGTAGTTGTTGACGTATTTCTTTCAGGAAATGTGCCTGATGCTTTTCAAAAATTACAAATTGAAACCCGCCAACTGCTTGAGGAATATGCTTCTCACAATGCAAACATCAAATTTGCCTTTGTCAATCCTGTTCCAGACGGAGTTTCCCCAGAGCAAATCGCTCAGGATTTTAACAATCGCGGAATGCGCCCAGAGCAGGTACAGCTTAGAGATAATGGAAAAGTAAGTCAGGAGTTTATATTTCCTTGGGCTTTGGTCTCATACAAAGGTAAAAGTATTCCTGTTCCGCTATTGAAGAAAAGCCTGGGAGCCGCACCAGATCAACTCGTAAGCAGATCGGTTCAAAATCTGGAGTATGCATTCTCTAACGGATTCTATAAAGCCCTCAACCCAAAAAGTAAGCGTATTGCTGTTTTAAAAGGAAACGGCGAACTTGAGGATAAATACATTGCCGACTTTTTTAAGACGCTTAGAGAGCGGTATTTTATTGCACCTTTCCCTTTAGATTCTATCGCGCAAACCCCGGATACTGTACTTACTGCGCTTAATAAATTCGATCTTGTAGTTGCTGCAAAACCAACTAAGGCTTTTAGTGATGCCGAAAAGTATGCGTTGGATCAATTTATTATGCACGGCGGAAAATCGTTATTTCTGCTCGATCAAGTAGCGATGGAGACCGACAGTTTGTATCTGCGTGATGGTATGGCGCTGGCAACCGCAAGACAACTTAATCTAGATGATTTTTTCTTTAAGTACGGCTTACGCATCAATCCTGTTTTGATTGAAGATCTCTACGCAGCGCCCCTAGTTTTAGCGAGTGGAGAAGCCGCAAATTCGCAATATACGCAACTCCCCTGGTTCTATTACCCGCTGGTGACGCCCGCTGAGAATCATCCTATAAACACCAATATTGATAATCCTATTGCATTTGAATACGCAAATCAAATTGATTTATTAAATACAGATTTACAACAAACCGTATTGCTTCAAAGCTCTGTACTTTCTAAAATAAATGGAGTGCCTACACCGGTAAGTCTAGAATCTATTACCACTGAACCCAGCCCAGATCAATATGCAGCTGGAGCACAAAATCTGGCGGTTTTAGTTGAAGGAAAATTTACTTCGGCGTTTAAGAATAGAATTCTTCCGTTAGAAAATCTGAGGGAACCTTTTCGAGAAAGCGCAATAAAAAATACCGCAATGATCGTGGTTGCTGATGGAGATCTTATTAAAAATGATCTGGATCAAAACGGCAGACCTTTAGAATTAGGATTTGACAAATTCACATTTAAAGAGTACGGAAATAAAGAATTTTTACTCAATGCTGTCAATTACCTTCTTGACGATAATGGTCTTATTAACATTAGAAGCAAGAGTATAAATCTTCCTGCACTTGATATTCAGAAAATATCAAATGACCGCGCCACTTGGCAAGCCTTGACAATAGGGCTTCCGCTAGTGTTCCTCGCTGTGTTTGCTCTAATTTATACAGCGCTGAGACGGCGTAAATATCGGGCCTAAGTGTTAATAAGTTTGTTTCGGCAAAAACGGCTATTACGATATCTTTGTGAGGCTGTGTGACAGCTAAAAAATAAAATTGTCAACCCATTTGAATTCTAGTTTTGACCTCGTGTCAAAGAGCATAAACAGCTTTTTCTTATGAAATTTATTGTATCAAGTTCTTACCTTTTAAAGCAATTACAGGTTTTAGGCGGGGTAATCAATAACAGTAACACGCTTCCTATTTTAGATAACTTTTTGTTTGAATTAGAAGAAAGCACTTTAAAAGTTTCGGCTTCTGATTTAGAAACTACAATGATCGCAACCTTAGAGGTTGAGTCTGATGATAGCGGAAGTATTGCAGTACCGGCACGTTTACTGCTCGATACATTAAAGACTTTTCCAGAACAACCGCTTACGTTTGTTGCAGGTGATAATAACACGATAGAGATTAGTTCTAATCACGGTAAGTATGCGCTGGCCTATGCCTCTGGAGAAGAGTTTCCTAATGCCGTAGAACTAGATGATCCTAGCAAAGTTAGAATTCCTGCAGGAGTGCTTGCTACCGCTGTAAGCAATACTATTTTTGCTACAGGAAATGACGATCTTAGACCAGTGATGAGCGGTGTTTTCTTTCAGTTTGATACCGAAGGATTGACCTTTGTTGCTACAGATGCGCACAAACTGGTTAAATACGGTCGTACTGATGTACAGGCCAATCAAACCGCTGAATTCATCATGCCTAAAAAACCTTTAAATCTTTTAAAAGGAATTTTAGCATCAAGTGATGATGACATCAGTGTTGAGTACAACGACTCAAATGCAAAATTCAGCTTTGACAATGTGCAGCTACTTTGCCGCTTGATCGATGGAAAATACCCAAATTATGAGGCGGTAATTCCTAAGGAGAATCCTAATAAACTCGTGATTGATCGTAATCAGTTTTTAAACTCGGTACGTAGGGTATCTATTTTCTCAAATAAAACAACACATCAAATCCGTTTAAAGATCGCGGGAGCAGAACTTAATATTTCTGCGGAAGATGTTGACTATAGCAATAAAGCCGAAGAGCGTTTAACCTGCGATTATCAAGGAGATGATATGCAAATAGGTTTTAACAGTAGATTTCTGGTAGAAATGCTTAATAATCTAAATGCCAACGATGTTTCCTTAGAAATGTCGTTACCTAACCGCGCCGGGATTTTAACTCCGGTTGATGGTCTTGATGAAGGTGAAAAAGTAACGATGCTGGTAATGCCGGTTATGCTTAATAATTAAGAGTAAGAAGGATAAGTAAGTACCTTTTATTTTAGAAGCGTTCTTGTGAGCAATTACAGGAACGCTTTGTTATTTTATAAAAAACTGAAAAACAATAGATTATTGTTTTATTAAAAATTTCGCACTACATTTAAATACCCTTTGATCTCCCAGCAAATCCCCGATAATTAAATTCTTATACTATGAGAAGAGATTTTTTATCTGGTTTAGCTTTAGGTATTTTGGTAGGTCTCATTATCGGGCTATCTATTGCACAAGTTACGGGCATTATTTTAGGAGCGCTTACTTCTCTTTTAGCAGCTTTCTTTGGCTTGCGCCCCGATAAAGAAGGCGAAAGTGGCAATAAAATAATTATTGGCAGCTTTAGTCTAGGGTGTTTTACCGCTTTACTTTTGGGCATTTTCTTACGTACGCACGACGTTCTAGCCCCTTCCCTTCAAAATGAGATTGCCCTTTATAAATCGGTTAATTTTTCAGATGAGGAAATAAAAGAACTGATTTACTTCAAACATTTCGGACTTGTTGCTAATCAAAAGCTGTCTTTTAATAAAGAAGCTGCTACCGCAAATGCGCTCAAAAGTACGCTACTGATGGCTGATGAAAATGATCTAGCGCTTTGCGAAGTAGAGGTCGAAGATTTATCACTCAGAGAGATCGAAGAACTCTTTATTGCTTCCGGCGGAAAGTTTCAAAGACTGTTTAACCAACTTCAACAAAATAGTATTGATGATAGCGAATTAAGATCTTCCGTACTTCTAATTAAGGAATTGCTATGCGAATAATACTACTACTCTTGAGCTTGTGCTGCTTAAATTCCGTTGTGTTTGGTGGTGTTAAAGAAGAAATTAGCAAAACGATTGTGCGGGTAAAATCTGGGAATAAGTATTCTACCGGATTTTTCTACGGAAATGGCAATCAAATCATAGCTACTTTACATTCGATTGGTAACCCAGATCAAATTGAAGTTTTTATTCCTTCTGAAAAATCGTGGTGCTCGGTAAGATTAAGTAGAATTTCTAAAAAATCAGATTTAGTCTTACTTAATCTTTCAGAATGCACTTCCGCAAACTATTTAAAAGCTGAAAACATTACCACATCTTCTATTGATACTAAAGTATTCACCGTAGGTTATTATGGAAGTAACGACAAATACCAAGATCGTGATTTTACTGTTGGTTTAATAGAAGGTAAACGCCTTAAAGACCTCTTAGAGCCGTCTGCAGAACAAGAGATCAGATCGCTTGGCTTTCCTTCCCTAGACACCGAAATTGTTTATTTAAAAGGTCAGCTGCTACACGGATTTTCGGGTTCTCCCATTGTTGACTACCGTGGAAAACTGATAGGAATTGCAGACGGAGGTCTAGAAAATGGTGCCGCCGGAATCAGCTGGTGCATTACAGCTTCCGCCTTAAACGACCTCAAAAATGCAACCGATGCGTTTCCTAGATCTAGTCTCAAAAAGGTAAACACCCTCTTCGCTGAAGAAATTTCCCCGTCAAACGCCAAAACTGTGAGTAATGGACAATTCTCATTTCAGCTGATAAAATCCCGAACATTTAAAGAACTAGATGCTACGGGCAATTATACACAATATCCTGAGATGGGTATGTATCAGATAATGCAAGCGCTTGATCAGGAAGGCATAGCTTATAACAATTTTAGTTTTGATATTTATCTTGAAGCCACAACCGGAGCCACAATAGCGCTCCCAAAAGGAATGGAATTAAAACAAGAAAACGGATTGTTTTACGCCACAACTTATGATAATCAAGTTGTGATCTTAATCGCGTTATATGAAACCTATGACGTTATGCAAATGTCTTTAGAGTTTGAAAATATGTTACAAGAAGCTACCGGCGTTTACACGTGGCAACTAGATTCACGTATGTCTTTTCTAATTCCTTATTACAGACCAGATAATGTGGTTATCAACAGAAAATCCTTTTTTAACTATCAACCCAATCGCTATCTCATAGAAGCGCTTGCCGCTAAAGAATATACATTTTTTGGAGTAGCTACGGTTTTTAAAGAATCCTTCGATTTTAATACTTATGAATTTACTGATCAAGATCTTGCTGCTCAATTTGTATTAGCGCTTCAGTTGACCACGTTCACTAATTAAAAAGACTCAACGTTCTGTTGAGCCTCATTTTTTTTACTTCTGTAAAAGCATTATTCAAAGGTGTAATACAATCCTGGACCGTCACAACTTTGCCAAGAACTCTGCACACTATCTGAGGTGGTATACATAAGTAATTCTACTGTATCTCCAGTACAATTACCTACCAACTCACCATCTGAATCGTGAGTAAATTGTAGATATTTATCACTGTTGATCATTACAATATCAAATGTACCTTCAGATTTTAAAGTTTGTCCATCACGCTCTCTAACCTTTGTAAAATGCATTTCAGGGCCTAAAATATAGTATTCCTGCCACGCCATTTCGGCTCCCGTGGTTTCAGAATTTCGAATCTGTCCGCTCATTTTAACTAAGTTAAGTCGTACCGTTGCGGTTTCTTGAACAAGATTAGTTGTTGCAGTGTTATTATCATCAGTACATGAGCTCAAACTCAATAGCATAAAACTGATGAAAAGTAATCTAAACATCATGGAGAGTATTTTCTTTTAAGATGCTTAGAACTTAAAAAGGTTGCGTTTAGTATATAAAAAAAAGCCTGAAGATTAATAACCTTCAGGCTTACAGTAAATTATCTCTAAAAATAATTATACTCTTGGTAAATCACCATCTCCTTTTAACGGTAAATCAGAACTTCCCATAAGATACGTATCTACGTGATGGGCCGCCTGTCTTCCTTCTGAGATCGCCCAAACAATAAGCGATTGTCCTCGTCTAGAGTCTCCCGCAGCAAACACTCCGGGCACATTAGTCATATAATTATCTATTGAAGCTTCGATATTTGTTCGCGCATCCATTTTAATGCCCAATTGTTCGGCAACTGTAGGTTCACTACCTGTAAATCCTAAAGCAAGAAATACCATATCTGCTTTCCATTCTTTTTCCGTTCCCGGAACTTCTGAAAGCGTAGGTCGTTCTCCCGGTTTGTGCGTCCATTCTACTTCAGCGGTAACAAGACCTGTTAGGTTTCCATTTTCATCACCCACAAATTTTTTAGTAGATATTGAAAAGAAACGCTCTGCTCCTTCTTTATGAGAAGTACTGGTGCGCAGACGCATTGGCCAATAGGGCCAAGGCTGATTCTCAGGACGTTCAGGAGTTCCCTTACTCATAATTTCAAAGTTTTTCACGCTGGTTGCTCCGTGACGAATTGAAGTACCAATACAGTCACTTCCTGTATCACCACCACCTATTACGATCACGTCTTTACCGGTAGCTTTGATCTCTTCGCCTTTCCATTCTAAACCATCTACACGACGGTTGTTTTGAGGCAAGAAATCCATCGCTTGATAAATTCCTTTTAGATCAGATCCTGGAATGGGTAAATTACGTCTCACCGTTGCACCGGTGGAAAGTACTACAGCATCAAAATCATTTTTCAATGCATCAGCTTTAATATCCTTTCCTACGTGCACTCCACATTTAAAAATAATTCCTTCTTCTTCTAAAATGGCCAATCTACGATCGATTACGTGCTTTTCCATTTTAAAATCAGGAATTCCATAGCGCAAAAGTCCGCCTGGTTTTTCGTCTCGCTCAAACACCGTTACTGAATGTCCCGCACGGTTTAACTGCTGTGCAGTAGCTAACCCTGCAGGACCAGAACCAATAACTGCAACAGTTTTTCCTGTACGTTTTTCAGGTGCATTTGGCTTAACCCAACCGTTTTTAAAAGCTTCTTCAGCTATATTTTTTTCGATATTTTCAATCGTAACAGGGTCTTCGTTGATCCCTAGTACACAAGCTTCTTCGCAAGGCGCAGGACATAATCTTCCTGTAAATTCAGGAAAATTATTAGTGCCGTGTAAAATCGACGCGGCCTCTTCCCAGCGCTCGCGATAAACAGCATCGTTAAAATCTGGAATCAAATTACCAAGCGGGCAACCACTATGGCAAAAGGGAATCCCACAATCCATACAACGTGCTCCCTGGTTTTTTATCTCTGGCTTATCAAGCGGAATGGTAAACTCCTCATATTTCTGAATCCGTTCCTCAACAGGTTTGTACGGTTCATTTTTTCTATCATATTCTAAAAATCCGGTTACTTTTCCCATGATTCTATTATTCCGTTAAATCTGTTAATTTTTCTTCTTCTTCCAATCGTATCAATGCCTGACGGTATTCTTCTGGCAATACTTTAATAAACTTAGGCAAGTATGCATCCCAGTTCTCAAGAATACGCTGTGCCAAAGCACTTTGCGTATAATTGTAATGATTGGTAATCAATTCTTTTAATTGTTGTTTATCATTTTCTTCGGTAATTGGATCTAAGTTAAGATCTGCAGCATTACACTTAGATTTGAACTTTTGATCCTCATCTAAAACGTAAGCGATACCACCACTCATACCGGCACCAAAATTACGTCCTGTTTTACCAAGGATTACAGCAACACCACCGGTCATATACTCACAACCGTGATCTCCTATACCTTCTACAACTGCGGTAGCGCCACTATTACGCACACAGAAACGCTCTCCGGCTACACCGTTAAAATACGCTTCTCCACTAGTTGCACCATAAAGAGCTACGTTACCAATGATGATATTCTCATTAGCTTCAAAAGTAGCCTCCTCAGGAACTTTTATAATTAGTCGGGCACCAGAAAGCCCTTTTCCTACATAATCATTAGCGTTACCATCTATTTTAAGAGTAAGACCTTTTGTAGCGAAAGCACCAAAACTCTGACCAGCCGAACCTTTAAAGTTCACCTTTAAGGTATTATCAGGTAAGCCTTGCTCACCATAGATCTTCGAAATTTCATTACTTAAAATCGCACCAACAGCACGGTTTAAGTTATTAATTTCAAGGTCTAGCGTTGTTTTTTCCTTACGGAATAATGCAGTATGCGCTAATTCTATAATTTCAAAATCAATAGATTTCTCTAAATGATGATTTTGTGACTCGGTATTGTAAATCTTCACTCCTTCAGGAACTTGAATGTTATGTAGAATTGGTGAAAGATCTATACCTGCAGCTTTATAATGTTCAATTGCTTTGTTTCGGTCTAACTTATGTGCTTGACCTACCATTTCATCAACAGTTCTGAATCCTAGTTGAGCCATAATTTCTCTCAACTCTTCTGCAATGAAATACATAAAGTTAACCACGTGTTCTGGTTGTCCTTTAAACTTCTTGCGTAATTCAGGATTCTGCGTTGCAATCCCTACAGGACAGGTATTTAGATGACATACGCGCATCATAATACATCCTGAAGCTACTAATGGTGCCGTTGCAAATCCAAATTCTTCAGCACCTAATAGACAAGCGACAGCAACGTCGCGTCCTGTTTTTAGCTGACCGTCACATTCTAAACGTATACGACTACGTAGATTATTAAGCACAAGAGTTTGCTGCGCTTCAGCAATTCCTAATTCCCACGGTAAACCGGCGTGACGTAAAGAAGTAAGCGGTGATGCACCGGTTCCTCCATCATAGCCTGAAACTAGAATGACATCAGCCATTGCTTTAGCAACACCTGCAGCTACGGTACCTACACCTACTTCTGAAACAAGTTTGACGTTTACACGTGCTTCCCGGTTTGCAGATTTTAGATCATAGATCAGCTGCGCTAAATCTTCAATCGAATAGATATCGTGATGCGGTGGTGGAGAAATCAAACCTACGTAAGGAGTACTCTTACGGGTTTTAGCAATGAATTTATTTACTTTCTCTCCTGGCAATTGACCACCTTCTCCGGGTTTTGCACCCTGAGCCATTTTTATCTGAATTTCTTTTGCGCTGGTAAGGTAGTTACTCGTAACACCAAAACGTCCTGAAGCTACCTGTTTAATGGCAGAGTTTCTCCAATCGCCATTAGGGCTTTTATAAAAACGCTCAGCGTCTTCTCCTCCTTCTCCACTATTACTTTTACCGCCAATACGGTTCATTGCAACAGCGAGATTTTCGTGCGCCTCCTTACTGATAGAACCATACGACATTGCTCCCGTTTTAAAACGCTTTACAATTTCGGTCCACGGTTCTACTTCTTCAATAGGAATAGGGTCATAATTTGAAAATTCAAACAGACCACGAATAGTCATTAACTTTTTTGACTGCTCATTAATAAGCTTAGAATATTCTTTATAAGTTGAAGGATTATTGCGTCTTACAGCTTCCTGAAGTTTTGCAATGGTCAACGGATTGAACATATGGCGCTCGCCATTACGTCTCCAGCGATACTCCCCACCTGCTTCGATCTCCAGGTTACCTGAAATATGTTTACTTCCAAAACTACGGGTATGGCGTTTAGCAATCTCTTGCTCAACTTCATAAAGCCCTATACCTTCAATTCTACTTGGTGTATTTGGAAAATATTTTGAAATCAACTTAGAGTTTAAGCCCAAAGCTTCAAATAAACGAGAACCTCGATACGAGTTAAGCGTAGAGATTCCAATTTTATTCATCACTTTAATCACTCCTTTACCTATCGCTTTGTTGTAATTTTCTACTGCTGAAGTAAAGTCAATATCTCCCAGATTACCTGCTTCGATTTCCTTCTGAATGATCTCATTAACCATATATGGGTTAATCGCACTGGCTCCGTAACCAAATAATAACGCAAAGTGATGCACTTCACGTGGTTCTGCCGACTCAACGATGATACTCATCTTAGAGCGCTGACCGCTTCGGAATAATCCACTGTTCAAGTACGAGCACGCTAAAAGTGCTGGAATTGGTGCCATCTCATCATTAACCCCTCTATCTGAAAGAATCAAAATGGTATGCCCATCATCAATTCCTTTTGAAGCTTTAGCAACCATTTCATCTAAAGCATCTTCAAGACCATTTAATCCACGTTTAGCTTCATAAAGCATCGGGATAGAAGTGACTTTAAAGTCTGGATTGTCAAAGTTTTTAATTTTATCAAGATCCTCTTTAGATATAACCGGATTCTGGATTCTGATTTTCTTACAGTACTCAGGCGTGATTTCCATAAGGTTGGTATCAGGACCTAGTGTAAGACTTAAATCAGTAATAAGTTCTTCTCGAATACCATCGAGAGGCGGGTTAGTTACTTGTGCAAATAATTGCTTAAAATAGTTATATATAAGTTGTGGACGATCTGATAATACCGCTAGCGGGGTATCAGAACCCATAGATCCTATAGGCTCTTTACCTTTGGTAGCCATAGGTACAATTATCGTATTGATATCTTCTTTAGTATAACCAAAAGCGTTTTTACGCAGACCAAAATCAGTATCTTCTAATTTAAAGTCAACATCACGGTAAGGTATATCTTTAAGATGTACACGATTTTTAGTTAACCATTCTTGATATGGTTTTTGAGTAACAATACTTTCTTTAACTTCTTCATCATTTACGATTCGGCCGGCTTTCATATCAACTAAAAACATTTTCCCCGGCTCTAATCTACCGTGGAATGCAACGTTTTTAGGCTCAATATTTAAAACCCCGGTTTCAGAAGACATTATTACATCACCAGTTTTGGTCACGGTATAACGCGATGGTCTTAATCCGTTACGATCCAATACAGCACCTATGTAATCCCCATCTGTAAAAGGGATAGAAGCAGGACCATCCCACGGTTCCATGATACAGCTATTAAACTCATAGAACGCTTTTTTCTCAGGTGTCATATCTTGATGCTTTTCCCAAGCTTCTGGTACTAACATCATCATAATTTCCGGTAAAGATCTACCTGACATCAAGAGAAGTTCAACAACCATATCCATCGATGCTGAATCTGATTTCCCCGGAAGAATAATTGGGAACAACTCTTTAATCTCTTCCCCAAACCAGTCACTTTTAAGAAGCTCTTCTCTACTACGCATACGCGAAACATTACCGCGCAGGGTATTGATCTCTCCGTTATGACACATATATCTAAACGGCTGCGCCAAATCCCAAGTTGGAAATGTATTTGTTGAGAATCGCTGATGTACTAAAGCAAGCCTCGTAGTCAGCTTAGGATCTAAAAGATCAACGTAATAATACTTAATATCCTCAGGCATCAAAAGCCCTTTAAATATTAAGGTCTTATTAGATAGACTAGGCAGGTAAAAGTAAGTGCGTTCTGAAAGCTTACTATTTAATATAGTATGCTCTGTAATTTTTCTTGCAGAATAAAGTTTGATCATAAACTCTTGCTCCTGCATTTCATCATTGGGCTTACCAATAAAAATTTGCTCTATGTGAGGTTCTACGCTTGCCGCGATCGCACCAAGATAACCGGTATCTACCGGTACGCGTCTCCAGCCTAAAAGCTTAAGTCCTTTAGCCTCGATTTGCTCTTCAAAAATCTTCTTACAATATGCTCGTTGATTTTCCTTTTGAGGAAGAAACACATTACCCATTGCATACGCTCGCGCTTCGGGAAGATCAAAGTCACAATTCTCTTTAAAGAAATCATAAGGTATATCTATAAGTATACCTGCACCGTCTCCCGTTTTTCCGTCACTACTAACCGCTCCTCTGTGTTCTAGTTTTTCAAGAATTTCTAGCGCCTTATGAATAATTCCATTAGACTGTTTTCCTTCAAGACTACAAATGAACCCAGCACCGCAATTTTCATGCTCCCATTCTGGTGAATATAATCCTTGTTTTTCCATAAAATTTTTGCTCAATATTAAAGACAGAATGATAAAGCTATTCAATAAACTGAAATGCCAATAATTTTAAAGAATAAGATTTTTATTATTTCGTAATTGTCAAAAAAAAGTCTTTTAAATAAAAAGTAATTAATAAAACAGAGGTCTTTTTATAGAAAATGAAATGCATTTTTGCCCAAAAACGGCTATTTCGGCAAATTCTAAAAATGCTATAAATCTTAAGCGAATGTTAACAATTGGCGTTTTTGATACTTTTTTATCCTAAAAATTACCATAAATTAACAAAAACAGCACATTCTCCATAATTAAATTCACAATTTAAAACTTCCGAAATCGCTTTCGGATAGCATACCCTAAAAATTTATGGGGTATATTTACAAAAACAATAAAAATTTTCACTTACCCCCTATTTTTTTGGGGGTGGTTTTAAATAATACCTAGTTTAGCAGCTCACCAATTAATCAATTTAAAAATGAAAAAATTAATTTTACCTGTAATGCTATGCTTAGGTCTTTCAGCCTTTGCTCAAGAAGAAGAAACCTCTTGGACTGACGGATTCTCACTTTCAGGATCTATCGATGCGTATTTTAGACAGAATATTACTACGCTTAATAAGGTTACAGATGAAGGCTATCCTGCACCGGGTTCTTCATTTGCTAATCAGCCAGGATTTGCTTTAGGTATGGCAAACGCAGTTTTAAGCTATGAAAAAGGAAGTGTAGGAGCTGTAGCAGATCTTGTTTATGGCCCACGTGGTACAGATGCTGTTTTTGGCTCTACTACTGCAAGTTCAAGCATTGTGAACCAACTTTATGTGTATTGGAATGTGAGCGAAAGTGTTACTTTAACCTTTGGTAACTGGAACACCTTTTTAGGATACGAAGTTATTTCTCCTGCAGCGAACTTCAACTATTCTACTTCTTATATGTTCTCTTATGGACCATTCTCTCACTCTGGTTTAAAAGCAGACTTTGCCCTTGATGATAACTGGAGCGCGATGCTTGCAGTAATGAACCCAACTGATTGGACAGATTTTAATCCAGCAGGAAGCTACACTTTTGGAGGTCAGTTAGGATACTCTACAGACAGTGGTAGTACTTTCTTAAACTTAATTTATGGAGATCAGGATGGAGATTATACTGATCAAGGCTTAGGAGAAGGAGCCGGCTCTACTTTTCAGGTTGACCTTACCACTGGTTATGACTTAAGTGACTCTTTCTATTTAGGCTTAAACGCTACTTATAACACTACAGACGCTGGTGATATGGGCGGCGATGATTACGGATTTTACGGTGTAGCTCTTTATGCTCAAGCTGCTTTAAGCGATTCTTTCTCTTTAGGATTACGTCCTGAATATTTTAGTGAGTTTGCTGGCGGTGCAGGTGCAATAGGTGGCTACGATGCTGCAGGAGATGCAAATGTATTTGCGGTAACCCTATCTGGTAATGCAAAAGTTGGTCCTTTAACTTTTATTCCCGAATTTAGATTAGATTCTGCAAGTGAAGATGTATTTCTTGACTCGTATGACGGGACACCTACTTATACAGGTAGCTTAGGTTCTTTCTTACTTGCAGCCGTATATTCATTTTAACCTAAACTAAATTTTTACAATGAAAAAAATTGAAGCAATTATTAGAAAATCTAAATTTTCAGCTGTTAAAAAAGCGCTACACGAAAAAGGAGTGAACTTCTTTTCTTACTGGGACGTAACCGGTCTTGGGAACGAGAAAGAAGGTCACGTTTATCGCGGTGTTTCTTATAGCACAAGTGATATTCAACGTAGATACCTTTCTATAGTTGTAAATGATGATTTTGAACAAGCCGCTATTGCTGCCATTTTAGATGCTGCTGCAACCGGCGAAGTAGGTGACGGTAAAATATTTGTTTCTGATGTTAAAGATGCATACCGCATTAGAACAGGAAAGAAAGGACCAGATACTTTAAACTAAAACTAATCAAACTAAATAAATCAAATGAATTTTATGGCTAATATGTTATTACAAGAACCGGCTGATGCAGTACAAGCTGCTGTTGACGCAGTTAATGCAGATCTAGGTATTCTCTGGATCATCATCGCTGCCATTTTAGTATTCTTTATGCAAGCGGGTTTTACTTTAGTAGAAACCGGATTTACAAGTGCTAAAAACGCAGGTAACATTATTATGAAGAACTTTATGGACCTCGCAGTAGGCTCTTTAATGTTCTGGGTAGTGGGTTACTCTATTATGTATGGTGGCGAAACTATTTTAGGTGGTTTTATGAGAGACCCTTCAGACTTAGCTTTCTTTAGCGAAGATGACTGGCACAACCTCTTTTTCCAAACTGTATTTTGTGCTACCGCAGCAACTATTGTTTCCGGTGCAGTTGCAGGACGTTTTAAGTTCTCTTCTTACCTTATCATTTCTGCGGTTTTAACCACATTTATCTATCCGGTATCAGGAAGCTGGTTATGGCCTTTTGATGATCAAGCTTGGTTAAACAATCTTGGATTTATTGATTTTGCTGGATCTACAATTGTTCATGCTGTAGGTGGTTTTGCCGCTTTAGTTGCAGCTAAACTTGTAGGACCTCGAATTGGTAAGTATGGGCCTGACGGAAAAGTTAACGCAATCCCAGGACATAACCTTGTTTTAGGTGCATTAGGGGTATTTATCCTTTGGTTAGGATGGTTTGGCTTTAACGGTGGATCTCAGTTAGCCTTTGGTGGAGACGATTCTATTGCCGTAGGTAGCGTGATTATAAACACCAATCTTGCAGCAGCATTAGGTGGTATCGCAGCACTATTCTTTACTTGGATTAAATATGGTAAACCAGATATTTCTATGACTTTGAATGGTGCCTTAGCGGGACTTGTAGGTATTACTGCAGGCTGTGGTAATGTAGACGCATTTGGTTCTGTAGCAATTGGACTTATCAGTGGTATCGTTGTGGTATTATCTATTGAATTCATCGACAAAAAACTTAAGATTGATGATCCAGTAGGTGCAATTTCTGTACACGGAGTATGCGGTTTCTTAGGAACTGTTTTAGTTGGTGTTTTTGCAACCGAAGGCGGTGTGCTTTACGGTGGTGGATTTGGCCAGCTAGGTGTTCAGTTCTTAGGTTCGATCTCTATGATCGCTTGGGCAATTGTTGCTACCTTTATCGTATTGTTTATCGTTAAGAAAACAATTGGAATCCGCGTTTCTGAAAAAGAAGAGCTTGAAGGTCTTGATGCGCACGAGCACGGAACAACAGCTTACAACTTTGAAGTTGACGAATAATTTTAGACTTATGAGTTAAAACTCAAAACGCTATAATTTATAAACCCTCAGCGAATGCTGAGGGTTTATTTTTTTAGACTATTAGGGTATTTCGAAGCAACTTAGGAGATCTTCGTCTCTAGCAAATTTTCAAACTCGACTTTTAAGACTTCTCCTTTTGATTAGTGCCGAAATACTATTCTATTTTAAAAACTGTATAGATATTGGGTAATATGTAGCTTCACCATTTGCAGCTTTGATCGCGTTAATTATCGGAAAAATTAGAACTAGTAAGCCTAAAGCAATAAACCCAAGAATTCCCAAGCCAAATAGAAAGATCAAAGGAATACAAATTATACTATATATAAAAGTACTGATCTGAAAATTGAGAATTTGTTTCCCGTGCTCGTCCATATTAAGCACTTTTTCGCGCTGTGTTAACCACAGCACTAGCGGCACAATAAAGCCACCTATTCCGGTTACAAAATCTAGCAATTGACTAAGGTGTGCAACTACCAGTAAATTCTTATCTTCTCTAAGCATCATATTATGTTGATTTTTTGATTGTTTACCTATTAGTACTTCTGTTTTGATAAATGTTACAGTCGTGTGTTTTAACTACTCTGTCAAATTATGGCACGCTACTTGTATTTAACTAAACGTACCATCCAAGAAATAGTTCAGAGTACAAACAATCTAAATCTAGAAATTATGAAAAACTTAATTTACCTTTTTATTGGTCTGCTTGCAGGAGTGTCTTCCGCAACCGCAGCAACCTTGGATGATACCTCAATTAATAGATATTATGATGGTAGTCGCTACATATTTGTAGAAGGCGGTGTAGAATTTTCTATATATCCTGATGGTGAATTTGACTTTGTTTTACCTCAAATCGCTCAAAGCGTAAATGTTAATGTAAATGCCGGTCCTGTAAATATTAGTTACAATTCAGGATACAACTATGATCCTTATGTGCAATATGATGATTATGGAGCTGTAATTCAGATTGAAAATGTGCCAATTTACTATGATAACTGGGGTAGAATTATTCAAGCAGGTGACGTATTTATAAATTACCAAAATAACAGAATCGTAAACGTAGGTGGCTTAAACGTTTTTTATCGTGGTAGTCGATTTTCACACGTAACGGGTTATATCAATGTATACAATCGAAGATATGTATATCATCCGTATCACAACTTCTTTTACAGACCATTTTTTGACAGATGTTTAGTATACACAACACCGTATAGAAGGTTTTATCGTCCTGTAAGATATGATTATGCGTACCACAGAAGTCACTATATGCAAGGGTATCGCAATGGTTATAGAAATGCTTATCATGATTTCAAACGACCTCAAGGACGTATTGCTCATAATAATGCAAGACGCGGCAGTTATAGTAAAGCCCGTGCACGAGTAAATACCGATAATAGATCTTATGCTTCAAGATCAAGCACATCTAGAGCTACTGCAAATAGCAGAACCTCTAGAAACGTTGCAAGCACAAGACAATCTCGAAGCTCAAATAATGCTATTATCAATAACAGGTCTAGCCGAAATTCTGATGCCAGAAGAGCTACGAATAATACAAATGCTCGTGTTACTCGTAATGTAAATACTGTATCTAGAAGCAGTAATGCTGATAGAAATACGATAAGAACCCAAAGAACTAGTACTGCTACACGTAATAATGCTGTTCAAAGATCAAATCAACAGCGAACTATTGCTCAAAGAAGTACAAATAATCGTAATATTGCAAAGTCTAGAAACACAAGTAATCAGCGAAGCGTAGCACAACGCCCCAGCAATACGCAACGTGTTTCAAGAAACGTTCAAACACAGCGCACTGTAGCAAAGCGTTCAACCGCTCCTCAGCGCAGCGTTCAGCGTTCACAAAGCTCAAGAAGCAGCAATGCGGCAAGAGCATCAAATACTAGAAAAACAAGTTCTGCGAGAACATCTAGAAGTAGTTCTAGAGGTCGCGGAAACTAAATAAAGATTTTTTGGTTGGTTAGTTGGAAGGTCCCGTATCTGATTTATTCAGATCGGGATTTTCTTGTTAATAGATAGGTGTTGATCCAGTGATTTATCTCAGTAGAAATTTTGAGTCGATAAATTAGTACTAAATATATCAGACCTAATATAACCGATTTCCCTCCTATTGCCAATACCGGATTCCACTTAAAATCCCAAAAGTAAAATCCTAAACCCAAAAATATAAGTACCATTGTTAAATACAATGATTCAGTAGTAAAAGGATGCATTTTAAATTTCTTCTGTACTACATAAATCTTAGAAAGTGCATAAACCACCGAAGCAACAAAGGTTGCTATTGCTGCCCCGCTAATTCCCAAAATGGGTATAAAAATCAGATTGAGTACTACGGCTATCACGACTAAAACAATTCCTAATACTAAAACCAATCGGTAATAATCGCTGTTGTATAAAATAGCATTATTATTACCCATTACGTTATCTATCAATTTAGCCAGCGCAATAAGCAATACCACATATAAGCCTTTACTATACGCCGGATCAAGCATCAAGTACAAGGTGTTTATGTTACAAATAATGAGCAGAAAAATGAGTCCGGAAACGGCATAAAGCGTAATGGAGCTTTTTTTATACAAATCCCTAAGTTCAAGATAACGCTGTGCATTAATATAAGTCGCGGTAAGCGGATACATAATTTGATGCATTGCTCTTGCGGGTACTGCAATAACGGCGGCAATGTAAATTCCTACGGAATAATAGGCTACGTTTTGAATAGGAATCAATTTACCTAGCATAAACATATCAATCTCTAAAATCATAACCGCTACAGAACCGGCAATGATGATCAGGATACTATATTTTAAAATAGACAACCATTCTGCGGGAATTGCAATTCTAAAGCGAGGCGCGCGTAATCTAAATGCATAAAGTATCATCACCAGCATGCGAAGCGCATAAATAACTGCAACACCATACAAGAATCCTTCTGTGCTAAACCATTTAAGCGCAAAACCTACAAGTAAGAGCATAATGCAAAAGCGATGAAATACTTCATTCATCACATTTCCAAAAACACTTTGTAATTGTGTTTTAGCCCAAGCATAACTGATCTCAAAATATGCCATTGAAAAGGCGATGATTGCAATCAAATAAGCATAAGGCCGAACAATATCATTTTTTGAAGCTAAAAAATCTATCAGCTCGCCGTAAAAGCAATATACCAAAATCGAAGCCGGAAGGATTATAAGTAAAGGAAGCATGAGCATGAAACTCAAAAAATCATCTTGCTTCCTACCACTGTAAGAAGAGTAAAATTTAATGAGTGTATTCTGAACTCCGAGCGCTACAAATGGCATTGCTAAGGTCGAAGCGCTAAGTAAAAACCCCACTAGACCATAATATTCAGCATCAAAAAACTGCACATATAACACCAGCGTATTGAGCGCACCAATACCAAAACCTATATAGGTTGTAACTAGGTTTTTAAAGGATTGCGATGCAACTATTCCCATTACAAGGTGTGTATTAATTCGGCTAGCTTAGCGGTCAATGCTTTACGTGTAAATTGCTCTAAATTACCGTTAGTTTGCGAAATACCACCACTTTTATACTCCTCATATTTTGTGAGAACAAATGCTTTTAGTCGTTGTTTCTCATGGTATGTAAAATAGATTCCGCCATCAGCTTTTTCTAAAATTGAGGTTATATCTGAATTTACAGGACCAATAGCTAATATGGGTCTTCGTGCTGCTAAATATTCAAACAGTTTACCCGGAATAATCGCTTGCGTTTCTATAGAATCAATTTCTAGAAGCAATAAAATTTGTGCGGTACGTTGTTTTATTAAGGCTTCTTGATGCGTGACATACCCCGGAATCAATAGATTATCTGCTAAGCCTTCGGCAATAATGGTTTGTTTTACCGCTTCTCCTACTCGGCCAATCAGTTCTATTTTTAAATCCTTGCCAAAAGTTGGTATTTCAGTCTTTAATTCTGAAAGAATTTCCCACAAGATCTTAGGATTTCGATCTTCTAACAGCGAACCAATATGAGCCAAAGAAAATACAGGATCTAATTCTGGCTGCATTACTTTTTCATCGTCAAAGCCATTAGTAATGCACGTTACCGGAGTATTTGTAGTTTTCTCAAAATCACTTTTTGTTGTGGGACTTGTTACCAAAATTTGAGTGGCTTCATTTAGGATCTGAAACTCGAGATCAGCGTGCTTTCGCTGAGCGAATTTAGTTAATCGCAACTTTTTATGATAGCCAATACTCGTCCATGGATCTCTAAAGTCGGCGATCCAAGGTAGATTATGAAGCTTCTTAAGATCCCTTCCTACAAGATGCAAGCTGTGCGGCGGTCCTGTAGTAATTATGCAATCTACGGGCTGATCCTTTAAATAAGAATTTAAAAACGCAACCGATGGTTTTACCCAAAATTTACGCGCATCAGGAATGAAGAGATTACCGCGAATGAACAGCATGAGTTTTTGAACTAGACTCTGTTTGCTTTCCTCTTTTATTATCCCGGAACTGATCTGTTTTGTATTTTTCTTTGAGAAAAATTGAGCCATTTTATAAGGCTCCCAAATAGGATGTTTGAGAATGCTTACATCCTCCGGAATTTCATCGACTAAACTTTCATCCAGAATGGGATAATCTGGATTTTCTGGAATATAAACTACGGGCTCAACTCCAAATCCCCGCAAGTACTTAACAAATTTCAGCCAGCGCTGTACACCAGGTCCTCCGGCAGGAGGCCAATAATAGCATATGATCAACGCTTTTTTCACAAAAATAATTTAGAAACTTACTGTTACTTACTCCGTTTTAGCGCTATTCAACTTTCGGTAGGTAAAAAAGACCCCACCAAAAATGATCAACAGGAGCAAGATATTACTAGCCAAACTAATTGTACTTCCGGTCTTTACCACTTGAGGCTCAAATTTAAACTCGATGGTATGTTTACCTTCAGGAACCATCAAGGCTCTCAAAATATAGTCTGCCTTAAAATAGGTTGTGGGTTTACCATCAATGTAAACATTCCAACCATTAGGGTAATACACCTCACTAAACACAGCCAATTTTGTTTCTTGAGCGCTAGATTGGTATTTTAAATAGTTAGGCTGATGCTCCACAAGTGAAATGTTATCTGTACTGTCTTGCGGAAAAATACTCCGTGGTAGTTCATTTGCATAGCGCTCTTGAATCACAGCCGTTTGCAACGTATTTAAGCTATCAAGAGCTAAAATTTCTGCATCGGCATCAGGCACAACCTTTACATTTTGTACAAACCAAACATTTCCATTTGCCTGCGGGTTTTGCTGCACCTGCTCAGCGCCCTCTTCATCTTGCGATATTATGTATTTCACGTTAAGCAAATTCAATGGCTGTATATTTCCTTGATATAAATAAAACTCTGCCAATTCCTGCAAGCGTGCAGGTTTTGCACCGTGATAACCTCCTATTGAATTATGAAAATAACTTGTACGCGCTCCATTTAAACCGATGCGTTGTTCAAAAACACGATACCGCGAAGTGTCTTGCAAAATCTGCTTATCTGCTTCAGAAGCTTGAAAAGGCTGCTCTACCAATCGTGCAGCCATAAAGTTTTCGGTATTCACATAACGGCGATCTACTTGTACCAAATCAAAAACAATCAAAATTGCCATAACTAAAATCACTTGGATTTCAGATACTTTTTGTTTGATGTAAAACCAGATCAACCCGGCCGCGATTAGTACTAAAATCAGCGTTTTGAGCGTGTCGTTTACCAGAAGTGATTTTCGGTCTTCTTTAACGGCACTTATAAAATCCATTCCGAAATTCTGAATGTAATATGCATCATTGCCGCCGGCAAAAGAAAATAGACTTCCGTTGAATAATAGAATGATCAGAGATAGTCCTCCGGTAATTCCCGTGGTCCATTTTAAAGCTTTGAGCTTATCTTCTTTTGCTTCGGTTTTCTGTAAAATTTTATACAAGCCAAACACCGCCAGAACAGGTACACAAAGCTCAGCGATCACCTGTATTGAAGTTACAGCCCTAAACTTATTATAGAGCGGAAAATAGTCAATCCATAGATCGGTAAACCAAGAAAGGTTACTTCCGAAGCTTAACAACAGCGAGAGTATCGTTCCCCCTAAAAGCCACCATTTCAGGCGTCCTTTTACCATAAAAATTCCTAAAACGAATAAAAATACTACAACAGCTCCAAGATAAGCCGGACCTGAAACTCCAGGTTGACTTCCCCAATAATAGAGCCCGAATTGACCAAAAATTGATTCAACCTGAGCAGGAGGAACTCCTTGTTGCAATAAAAACTCTGTAAAAGCACTGTCTTTATAATACGGCTCAGAGTTTGAACCACCATAGAGACCGGCGATAAAAAGGTCTAAAGTTTCAGAAATCCCGTAGCTGTATTGATTGATGTATTCTTTATCTAAACCACCAACATCAGTTTTAGGTGTTCCATCAGGATTGATGGTCAGATCGCTTTTTCCACGTGTACTAAACGCGCTATACTCTGAAGTTGCCATCAAACTCGCCGCATTAGTACCTATAGCAAGCACAACAGCCAAAACTAAAATCCCAACACTTTTAAAGAAATGTGGTAATTCATTTTTTCGGAAAGCGTCTATTAAATAAGCTATACCAAGCACAAGAACCAACAACATTAGGTAATAGGTCATCTGCACGTGATTGGCGACAATTTCTAACGCCATTGCAACCGTAGTGAGTATAAAACCCCAGATGTACTTTTTTCTAAACGTAAGAAGGATTCCACTTAAAACCAGTGGCATATAGGCAATCGCGTGAGCTTTTGCATTATGGCCAACACCTAAAATAATAATGAGATAACTAGAAAACCCAAAGGCTAAGGCGCCCAGACCGGCATATTTCCAATCGAGTTTAAGCACAAGAAGCAGCACATAAAAACCTATAAAATAGAGAAATAAATAATCGGCGGGTCGCGGTAAAAACCTGATGCTAAGATCTAAACTTTTGATCCAGTTATATGGATATTTAGCTCCCAATTGATACGTAGGCATTCCGCCAAAAGCTGCATCGGTCCAATATGGTTCTTCACCAGTAGCAGCTCTAAAATCCATTTGTTCTTTGGCCATCCCGCGATATTGCTGAATGTCACTCTGAAACATCTTTTTCCCGGAAAGCACGGGACTAAAATAAAGTAATGCAGTAATTATAAATATCAAAACCACAACAAGGTGTGGCGCGATCTTTTTAAAGGAAAATGTCATATAAGTTAGCTATACTAAAGCGTGGAAATTAGTCAATTTCTTCATAATCGATATATTCTCCCACAGTTTTATTTGAAGTCTGGTCGCGATGCGGAACACGGTCTATAACCGTCTCTCCTTCTTTTTTAGCTGCAGGTTCTTTATAGCCGGGACCTTGGGCCATATTCTGAAAACGCTCCCCTACCTTTTTGGCCAAGTAACGCATTATATAAGGAGATAAAAATCTAAAAAGGATTCGCAATCCAAAGAAGATTAATAAGATGATAAGCAATGTTTGAATAAACTTCATCAGCACAATATTTGCGACAAAATTAACCATTACCATACGTTTTCACCTTAAAAAAAGAATAAAACCTAGCCTGTTGGGTTGTATGTTAACTTTAGGCTATCTCTTATTTTTACACTATGTTTGTCAGATTGCAGGTCAAAAAAATCCTTAGTTCCAGTTTTATGAAATTCAGTGCTATGCCGAATAAATTGATTTTTAGTTTATCGCTGTTGTTGTGTGCATTTGCTCAACAAGCTAAAGCTCAATACACTGAAACCCTAAACTCTAACAGGCCGGGACAATCTCAAGGAGCCTTTGCCGTGGGCCGTGGCGTTTTTCAGGCAGAATTAGGAGCGACAATGAGTAAAGAATCGCATAATTTACTCTACACAGAAACTGACAATATCGGGGCGGAATTTCAGTTGAGATACGGTGCTATTCGTGAGCAACTAGAATTTAACTTCAGCGGAACTTATTTATACGAAGACATCGTTCCTACAGCCGGTGCTGCAGAACCATACAGCCATAGTGGCTTTCCCATTATTACGCTAGGAGCAAAATACTTGCTGTACGATCCTTATAAGAATTACGAAGAAAAAATTAATCTGTACAGTTACCACGCCAATCGTGCATTTAAGTGGCGTACACTAATTCCTGCAGTTTCTATTTACTCTGCAGCAAATTATGTGTACGAGAACGATAACCCTTTTTTACCTAGTAGTCAGGCGGGTTTTACTCCAAAAGTCGTTGCTATCACACAACATAACTGGGGCCGTTGGGTTTGGGTCAATAACTTTATTTATGATCAATTTTTAACCGATTTTCCTACCAAAGCCTGGATCACCACAATGACGCATTCGTTCAATTCTAAAATTGCAGCTTTTGCAGAGTTTCAGGTGATTATGAGTGACATTTATGCTGATGACCTATTTCGCTTTGGTGGTGCTTATTTGATTACTAAAGATCTTCAGGTAGATGTGAGTGCACTCATCAATTTTAAAGAGACTCCTAAACGCCAGCAATTGGGTTTAGGATTATCTTACCGACTGGATTTTCATAGCCATGATGAATTGCTTCCGCAGAAATAAAAAATACGGTTACCTTTACAAGCTATATTATTAGAGTAGAATGATTACAATAAAAGAAATGAAAACAAAACAGGAACTGACAAAATTTGTCAAGTTTCCGTTTTCACTTTATGATAAGAACAGTAACTGGGTTCCTCCGTTAGTCAATGACGAGCTTGAAAGTATGGATCCTGAGAAGAATCCTGTTTTTAAAAATGCCGAGGCCCGCTTCTTTTTAGCTTATAAAAACAACAAACCGGTTGGTAGGATCGCAGCGATCATCAATCATATTGAGATCAATGAACAAGGTAAACCTAAAATGCGTTTTGGATGGTTTGACGCCATTGATGACCTTGAAGTAACTAAAGCACTCATTGCTCAAGTAGAAGAAATTGGCCGCGCTAATAACTTAAATTGGATTGAAGGTCCGGTAGGTTTTAGCAATATGGAAAAGGCCGGAATGCTCATCGAAGGTTTTGAATACCTCAATACGATGATCACTTGGTATAACTACCCATACTACAAAGAACATTTTGAAAAACTGAATTTTAAGAAAGCTTCAGAATGGGTTGAATATAAGATCCAAATCCCTGAAAAATCTCCCGAAAAGGTTGAAAAATTTGCGCGAATCATTGTAGAGCGTTACAACCTTAAGTTGATTCACTTTAAAAATAGCAAAGAGATTCTACCTTATGTAGATGATATGTTTGGGCTGCTCAATAAAACCTACAACGATCTGAGCACTTTTGTACCTATTCAACAATATCAGATCGATCATTATAAGGATAAGTACATCAAATACATCAATCCGCATTACATTAAATGTATTGAGAATGCTGAAGGTAAACTCATTGCCTTTGCGATCACGATGCCTTCATTTAGTAAAGCATTGAAAAAAGCTAACGGTAGTCTGTGGCCTTTTGGCTTTATTCATCTGTTACGCGCTAGAAATAACAACGATACGGCTGCCTTTTATTTAATTGGCATCGATCCCGAATATCAAGGTAAAGGGGTTACCGCTGCGATTTTTCAAACGATGCAAGATCTGTTTACTGCTAATGGTATTACTGAAGTGGAGACCAATCCTGAACTTGAAGAGAACAAAGCAATTCAGCAGCTTTGGAAAAAGTACGATCATCAACTGCATAAACGAAGAAGGACCTATAAACGTGATTTATAGGCCCTAAACTCTTTTAGATTATAGCGATGCTATATTATTATTCGGTAAGAATAAAACTTACCTGAATTTTTGAAGTTATCGTTAATTCTCCTGGTGCTAAAGTACGTTGCGTACTATCTGCTGATTCTGCCATTGCCATTTTATACATTGGCTGTGGTTGAGGAACGCTGGTTCCTAATTCTGCGATCGTGATCGCTTTACCTATTCCTTGTCCTAATACTTGCGCATATTCCTGTGCCTTAGCTTTAGCATTAGCGATAGCTTTCTTGCGCGCTTCGGCTTCGTAAGCTTCCATTTTTGAAGAAGAAAATTCTACACCATTGATGGTATTGATGCCAGAAGATAAGAGTCCTGCCATAATTTTATCGTAGTTAGACAGATCTTTCAGTTTTACAGAAATAGTCTGACTTGCGCGATAATTATAGGTTTTGGTATTGTAATCGTAGTTTTTGTTCAGATTTACATATTCGGTCTGCACTTGATTCTGCGGAATGTTCATCTTCAGTAAATAATCTAAAACCTTATCAACGCTGGTGTCATTTTCAGCCTTGACTGTTTTTGCGTCTTTTCCTTCGGTTTGAACTCCCATACGTATTGTAACTTCATCGGGTACTGCTACTACTTCCCCTTCTCCTGTTACGTTTACTGTTGGTTGAATAGCTTGTGCGCTTGCCATAGTGGTCATTGCGGTAATTGCTAGAATTAAAATAGATTTCATAATAGTTGTTTTTTATTTACCTCAATAAAAGCAAGTCCTGTGCCATTAAAGCCGACCTGTCTTGTTGAGTATAAATAAAATTACAATAGGAATCGCTAATAAACCTACCATCAAGGTATTAACCTGAAACAAAGCAGGCACCATTAACAAAGTAATAACATAACCACCTACTGCGCCACCAAAATGGGCATCGTGACCAATATTGTCATTATTCGCTCGCATTCCATAAATTGAATACAGTAAATACCCAATCCCAAAAATATACGCCGGAATAGGTACAGGAATAAAAAACATATATAGACTCATATCTGGGTAAAGCAAGATCGCGGCATACAAAATTCCTGACACGGCGCCACTGGCTCCCACCGCAGTGTAATGATATTCATCTTTATGAAAATAGTAGGAAAGTAAGTTTCCCAAGATCAAACTGCCGAGATAAATAACCACAAATTTCCAATTGCCTAAAAACGAAATAACTATAGGCGCAAAGAAATAGAGCGTTAGCATATTAAAAAATAAATGCGACGTGCTCACGTGCAGAAAACCTGAAGATAATACACGTATCTGCTCGCCTCTACGCACCGCACCCGTATTAAACTTATATTTTTCAAAAAAGGAATAATCGTTAAAACCTTTAATTGAGATCAACACATTGACACCAATTACAATGGCAGTAATTATACTTAAATCGCCCATAAAAGCTCAAATTTTGGATTCAAATATACCTATATTTGTGCACTAACTGCCGTTTCATGTGATGCCGTTTATAGTAGAAATAAACTACAACGCGTAATCTTCTTGAGACGCTTGTAAGAAGGAAATCTTTAATTCCTAGAAAAGATTGCAGGTCGTATACGCACAGTAGAAACCTAAAAAGGACTTTATAGATTTAGAATTTTTACGCGCAGTTACCCATAAAAACAAAACGCACATGCAACGCCTTCTTTATTGGCTGGTTTATCCTCTATTGTGGATTATCTCTAAACTTCCATTCTGGCTATTTTATAAAGTTTCTGATGTTATTTTTTTCATCTTATACTACGCGGTAGGTTACCGAAAGAAAACGGTACGTTACAATCTTAAGACAGCATTTCCTGAAAAATCAGATGCTGAACGTAAAAGCATCGAAAAAAAGTTCTATAGACATATGTGCGATATGTTTTTAGAAATGATCAAATCAATCTCTATCTCTGCCGAAGAACTCAAAGAGCGCTTTCAATTTGATGACTTAAGTATCGTTGAGAAATTAGTTAAGGAGCAACGCAGCTCCTTAATTATGATGGGGCATTACGCCAGTTACGAATGGCTTACGGCGTTACAATTCTATTTTGATCACAGTGGCTACGGAATTTATAAACGAATTAAAAACCCGTATTTTGATAAACTTATTCATGAGATTAGAGAAAAATGGAATTCTAAGCTGTTAGCGAATAAAGAAGCTACTTTCATTATCAGAAAACAACAACGCGCCGGAAAAATGGCAACGTATGCGTTTATCGCAGATCAATCACCTAAAACCCGCAGACATTATCACTGCACCGATTTTCTAGGAAAGAATGTACCCTTTTTCACCGGAGTTGAGCGCCTGGCGAAATCTGAAGATATGCCGGTTATCTATCTCGCGGTAGACAAAATAAAAAGAGGCTATTATAAAGCCTCTTTTAAAGTTATTACCGAAGATCCCACCGCGCTACCGGATTATCAAATTACCGATGAATTTGCAGCATTGCTAGAAGCGCAGATCAAAGCAAATCCGGAATATTATTTATGGACACATAAGCGGTTTAAACACGCGCTTTAGGTTTAAATACCCGCTATCGATTTAATTTCGCTGATCATTGTATCTGCAACTTGATCTGCTTCGGTTTGGGTTTGTGCTTCCGTGTAAATACGAATAATAGGTTCTGTATTTGATTTTCTAAGATGTACCCAATGATTTTCAAAATCAATTTTCACTCCGTCTATGGTATTTACATCTTCATTTTGATAACGCTGCGCAATTTCCTTTAAAACAGCATCGACATCTAGGGTGGGCGTTAATTCAATTTTCTTTTTGCTCATAAAATACGCCGGGTAACTCGCGCGTAATTCACTAACTTTAATTTTCTTTTTCGCCAAGTGCGTTAAAAATAAAGCAACACCCACGAGTGCATCGCGGCCATAATGAGACTCCGGATAGATTATTCCACCGTTACCTTCTCCTCCAATTACAGCATTAACCTCTTTCATTTTAGTCACCACATTTACTTCGCCTACGGCAGCAGCGTGATAGGTTCCTCCGTGTTTTTGAGTGATGTCTCTTAAGGCTCTTGACGAACTCAAATTAGAAACCGTATCTCCGGGATTTTCACTCAATACATAATCTGCACAAGCTACTAGGGTATATTCTTCGCCAAACATTTCGCCGGTTTCATCAATAAACGCAAGTCGATCTACATCAGGATCAACCACGATTCCTAAATCGGCATTTTCTTCCGGAACCAACTTACAAATGTCAGTGAGATGTTCTTTTAAAGGTTCAGGATTATGCGGAAAGTTTCCGGTAGGCTCACAATATAATTTTTCAACATAAACCCCTAAACGTTCTAGAAGCATTGGGATTGTGATACCTCCGGTAGAATTTACACCGTCAACCACAATCTTAAAATTAGCAGCTTTGATCGCATCTTCATCTACCAAATCCAGATCCAAGACTTCGTCAATATGAATGTCGATATAGGCATCATTTTTATGAATTGCTCCCAAAGCATCAACTTCAGCAAAAGTTACCGAAGATTCATCGGCGATTTTTAAGATCTCTGCACCAGCTTCAGCATTGAGAAATTCACCATTTTTATCCAGAAGTTTTAAAGCATTCCACTGTTTGGGATTGTGAGATGCGGTTAGGATGATCCCGCCATCAGCGTGTTCTAATTGCACCGCGAGTTCTACCGTTGGTGTGGTAGAAAGATCAAGATCTACCACGTCAATACCCAAACCTACTAAGGTTTGCATAACCAACTGCTGCAACATCTCTCCGCTCAGGCGCGCATCTCGACCTACCACGACTTTATACGTGTCTTTATTGCGTTGCTTTTTAATATAAGTGCCGTAAGCAGCAGCAAATTTCACCGCGTCTATAGGGGTTAAATTCTCTTCAGGCTTTCCTCCAATGGTACCGCGTATTCCTGATATTGATTTTATTAGGGTCATAAATAAAGTATTCTGATTTTTTTGAGCTTATTTTCAAAAACTGAAAATTATAATGCTCGTAGTTTTAAAATTTCTGGTCTGACAAATATAGCCATTAGAGGCGCTTCTGTATCTTCAGAATTTGTAATTTAAGCCTGTGAATTTTTTAGCGCACATATACCTGTCTGGCAACGATACGCTTATTAAGCTGGGTAATTTTATGGCTGATGGCATAAAAGGTAAACAATACAAAAACTACCGGCCTCAATTGCAAAAAGGAATTTTACTACACCGCAGTATTGATAGTTTTACAGACTCACATCCTATTGTAAAACAAAGTACAAAAAGACTGCATCCTAAATACAGTCATTATAGTGGGGTTATTGTAGATATTCTTTACGACCATTTTTTGGCAAAAAACTGGAAAAAATATAATAAGATCCCTCTACCTCAGTATGTTGAAGATTTTTATGATTTGCTTGATGAGCATTATGATATTCTTACGCCCTCTATTCAGCGTATGGTACCGCATATGATCGCTGACAACTGGCTGTTGAGTTATGCTGAAATTAGCGGTATTGCGACGGTGCTTTACAATATGAATAGACGTACAAAAAACATAAGTGGAATGGATCGCGCAGTCGAAGATCTGCAGTTACATTATCACGACTTTGAAAACGAATTCACACTATTTTTTGAAGAACTTCGGGCATTTTGCTCCAACCGAATCAAAGAACTTGACATTCAATTTAGATTAAAAAACACCTGACTTTATGCAACAAAAAAACGCCTTGAAGCCCCCATTTTGTTTCCGGTTTTTAGTACTGAGCCTTTTCTTGATTTTAGCAGCCTGTAAAACAGAAACACCAAAACCCCGCAGCATTGAGCGTGGGAAAATCGCAGATAGTATTATGGTGGTTTCTGCGCGCGAAGAAGCATCTAGAATTGGGGCTGAAATTTTACAAAAGGGTGGAAATGCCTTTGACGCGTTGATTGCCGTTGATATGGCACTTAATGTGGCTTACCCGTTTGCAGGAAGTTTAGGCGGTGGTGGGTTTATGGTCTACCGCAAAGCTGATGGTGAAGTAGGCAGTATTGACTATCGCGAGAAGGCTCCTATGGCAGCAACGCACGATATGTATCTTGATAAGGAAGGTAACGCGATAGATTCTTTAAGTCGGCAGGGACCTTTATCGGTAGGTGTTCCCGGAAGCATCGCCGGTATGTTTGCCATTCACGAGAAATTGGGTTCAATGCCCATGGCAGAAATCCTTCAACCTGTGATCGAGTTGGCTGAAAAGGGTTATCAAATTACCGAGAATCAACTGGCGCGCTTTCAAAATTATGCTTCGGTTTTTGATCAAGTGAACGGCAAAGAAACACTGTATTCTATTGGATTTCGCCAAAGTGATTCCATAAAAATTAAAGCAGGTGATCTCATTAAAAATCCGCAATTAGCTTCAACGTTGAAACGGATTGCCGTTAACGGAAAACAGGAATTTTATGAGGGTGAAACCGCACAAAAATTAGTTGATTTTATACAGAAACACGGTGGGATCATTAGCCTTGACGATTTAAAAAATTATGAAGCGGTATGGCGAGAACCCATCATTTCAAATTATAAAAATCTTCGGGTGATCGGGATGCCTCCTCCATCAAGTGGCGGAGTCTGTTTAGCCGAAATATTAAAAATGATCGAACCTTACGATTTAAAATCTTTCGGTCATAATTCAGCAAAAAGCATTCAAGTTATAACCGAAGCAGAACGCCGAGCGTATGCTGATCGTAGTTTCTTTTTAGGTGATCCTGATTTTAATGAGATTCCTATTGACTCGCTTACAAGTGAGGCGTATGCCGCGCGACGGATGCAATCTTTTGGTTTTGACAAAGCAACGCCTTCTGCTGAAATAGAGCACGGTGCGATCTCAGGATACGAGTCTATGGAAACCACACATTTTTCCCTCATTGATCAATACGGTAATGCAGTAGCCCTTACCACTACCCTAAATGGCGCTTACGGCTCAAAATTATATGCAGATGAATTGGGCTTCTTTTTAAATAATGAGATGGATGACTTTAGCGTAAAGCCCGGCGTGCCGAATATGTTCGGACTTATAGGTGCTGAAGCTAACAAGATTGAACCCCAAAAACGGATGTTGAGTTCTATGACTCCTACTATTGTAGAAAAAGAGGGGCAACTCTGGATGACGGTAGGTACCCCTGGAGGATCAACCATCATTACTTCGGTGCTGCAGACTATTCTCAATGTAGCGGTTTTTGATTATGGAATGCAAGAAGCGGTAGATGCACCACGCTTTCATCACCAATGGCTTCCTGATGTTATTACTTTTGAGCCTGATGCTTTTGGTAAAGAGCTTTTAGACACCTTAAGTAATAAGGGGTATGAAATACGTCAAGAGAATAGTGTGATTCTGGGTAAAGTAGATGGAGTTCTCGTTCTTCCTGATGGAAAGTTAGAAGGTGGTGCGGATCGCAGAGGCGATGATACCGCAGTTGGTTTTTAAAGCATTATACACTAATCAATGCATAATACAAATTATAACGTTTTTAGTGTATATTTTAAATTATAATCAAAATAGATTATATTTGGCATTATATACTAAAATCTATAATTTTAAATGAAAGCTGTTCTTACAGGAGATATTGTAAATTCCAGAGCTTTTATGGGCTGGCAAGATGCCCTCATTGAAGTGTTAAACAGGTATGGCTCAAGCCCAAAAACCTGGGAAATCTTCCGTGGCGATAGTTTTCAATTGATTGTGGATGCAGCATTGGCTTTAGAAGCCGCTATCCATATCAAGTCTGTAATAAAATCTAATGCAGCTTTAGATGTACGTATTGCGATAGGCTTAGGCGAATGCTCTTATGATGCAGATCAAATTACCTTGGCAAACGGCAGTGCTTTTATACATTCAGGAACAGCTTTTGACGCTATTAAGAATAGAACGCTAGTGCTTCAATCAGCCAACGAGCAACTAGATGAAACGCTAAATCTTGTGCTAGCATTAGCAAGTCTTACAATGGATCAATGGCCACCGGTTACCGCGCAGATCGTCAAAGCGCGTCTCGAAGAACCTCAGCTCAATCAAACCGAATTGAGCCAGAAGCTCGATAAAGCACAGAGTGCCATAAGTAAAGCGCTTTCTCGTGCAGGTTATGACGAGATTCATTCAATGCTACAGTATTACACTAAAAAAATTGAGACCTTATGATCGTTCTTGCGCTAAAATTGGTTCTGGCTCATATCTTAGGAGATTTTGTGCTCCAGCCGTCTAAGTGGGTTAAGCATAAAATGAAACAAGGTTGGAAATCAAAATACTTACTTGCGCACGTAGGTGTTCATCTGATTGCTTTATTGATTTTACTCCAGTTTGACACCGCTTACTTTTTAGGCATTACAACCATCATTCTTACGCACTACGCCATTGATGCGCTTAAAATAAAGTTTACAACAAAAAAAAACAGCCGCAAGCTATTTGTCGCAGACCAGATCGCACACCTTATGGTGCTCAATCTCGTACTTTATTATTATACGCCGTACAGCATCGATTTCACTGAAATCCTATCGCCACAATCTCTATTACTCATCACCTTACTATTTTTTGTAACATACGTTGCCGGAATTCTTATGCGTGTTGCGCTTCAGCCGTGGCAAGATGCTATTGAGCCTACTTCAAAAAAAGAAAATGCAAAAAGCACCTCGCTCGCGGGAGCCGGAAAGATCATTGGGATTCTTGAACGCCTGTTTGTGTTCACCTTTATTTTACTCAACACCTGGTCTGCCATTGGATTTCTCATTACAGCCAAATCAGTATTCAGGTTTGGTGATTTAACCGAAGGCAAAAACCGAAGACTCACCGAATATGTCCTTATAGGCACCCTATTAAGTTTTGGAATCGCAATAGGTTGCGGCTTACTGTTTAGATACTTAAGCGCATTAGACACATTTAACGCCTAAACACCTTCTTTGCGTAACACTTCTAGTGGCGAACTTTTAATCACACTGCGACTGTTGCTCAATCCAATAGCTAAAACAAGCGCTGTAATTCCTGGTAATAGAACCAAAAATGGAATTGCCGATGGAATAAATGCCGTATCAAACGCAAAATAAGCGAGTAGCAAACTGCCCAATAGCGACAGCAAAATACCAGACAACGTTCCCAAAAGTCCTAAGTACAAATATTCTAGACCTTGAATGCGCAATATTTGCTTGCTCTTAGCTCCCATCGTGCGCAGCAATACACTTTCTCGTATCCGTTGAAATTTGCTCGTACGCACTGCTCCTAGCAAAACAATGATCCCAATAAGAATACTAAAGAATGCCATAAAATTGATGATATAACTAATTTTAGTAAGTAACTCTTCAACAACGCTAAGCACCTGTCGTAGATCAAGAATCGAAATGTTAGGGAATGCTTTTACTAATTTCTGCTGAATGGCTGCTGAAGCTTGTGCATCAGGAACCTGTGTGGTGATCACACCAAATTGTGGCGCACGCTCTAAAACACCTGCAGGAAATACAATTGAAAAATTCAGTTGCATTCTACTCCAATCTACCGTGCGTATGCTTCCTATTTCGGTTTCTAAGAGTCGGCCTTGTACGTTAAAGGTCACGCGGTCTCCTACTCCAACTTTTGCATCTTCAGCAAAATTGTCACTTACAGATATTGGAACAACCTCAGCTTCTTCGGTAAAGGTTCCTGTAAATGTTCCGGCTTGTAAAACTTCCGAAGCGATTAAAGAATCCCGATAGGTCGTTCTGAATTCGTGGTTTAAGATCCATCGATTTATGTGTACGGTCGTGTCTTTTTTTAAGTCGGCATTATCACGACCGTTAATGCTTTGCACGCGCATCGTCACAATTGGAATCTGATCTAGCGGTGGTAATTCATTTGAAGTAAGTGTTTGTGCAACTTCAGTCATTTGATCTTTTTGCACATCGAGCAAGATCATATTGGCTTGATTGGCTTCACTATCTAGATTGGCCTGAGCTAGCAGAATATCCTTAGTAAAGTAAAGTGTACTTATCAAAAACGAACCAACACCTATCGCAAGAATCAACACCACCGTTTGATTCTGAGGCCGGAACAAATTACGTAAGCTTTGCCGCGAGGTAAAGCTCCAATTTTCGGGAAAATACTTCCGAAGTAAACGCATGAATGCACGCGCGATTCCACCTAGAATACTAAAAACAACGAGAATTCCGCCTAAGAATGATGCGGCGTATTTCCAATCTTCTAACAGCCAAAACGCAAATAAAAACACAAAAGTGAGTATCGCAAACGAAACTGCTATCGCCGTTTTTGACGACTGCTGATTGTCTGAAGCACTTACCCGTAAAGTTTGTAAAGGAGAAACCTGCAACGTACTCAACAATGGGTAGAGCGCAAATAAAACCGACATAAAAGCGCCGATGAAAATTCCTAAAAAGATAACAGGCCAAGACAATTTGAGTGCAACATCAACCGGTAATAATCCTTCTAAAAGAATAGGAAATAACTGCTGCAACAACAACCCGGCGATGGTTCCTAGAATTCCACCAACGAGGCCTAAAACACCAATCTGGATCAAATAAATAAGAAATGCCTGCTTGCGGCTCGCTCCCAAACATTTTAAAATAGCGACCGATTTGAGTTTGTCTTTGATATAAATCGTAGTCGCACTTGCAATGCCCACGCATCCTAAAAGTAAGGCGATAAAACCTACTAAATTCAAGAACTTCCCAAAGTTTTCGTAGCGTCGGCCAAGACGCTCACTGGTAGATGTATGGGTGTCGAGATCAGCATCTGCCTCGTCCAATCGATTATCAATCGCTTGATCAAGAAGTTCCATATCTTGATTAGGAGCTTCAAAATAAAACTCATAATCAATTCGGCTTCCCAACTGAACCAAACCAGTTTTTTCTATAAATGAATACGGAATGACCACCGGCGGAGCAATCGCGCTAAAAACGGCATTGCTTCCAGGAAGCGCTTCAACACCACCCAAAACAGGCAGTTTCACTTCACCTATTTTGATGGTATCACCAACTTTTACATTAAGTTGAAGCATCACTGTAGCATCGAGCAAGGCACCTTGCTTCTCTTGAAAATCTTCAGCAGCCGATTCTGGTTGCGTCTCCAACTTTCCGTAGAATGGAAATCCGTTGCTGATTCCTCGCACTTGTAGTAATTTGGTCGCTTGATTTTTTGGAAACAGCGCCATCGAGGAAAACGAAATTTCTTCAGCATCTGCTCCTCCTAGAGAATCTACGATAGCTTGAGCTTCTTCGGTTAGTGGATGATCGCTGTCGATTTTAAAGTCGGCGCCCATTAAGGCTTTGGACTGTAAGGCAATATTATCCTTTAAAGTTTCTCCAAAAGATTGAATGGACACAATCGCTGCAACTCCCAAAATGATCGAAACCATAAAAAGACTCAGCTTCCCGGCACTGGCTTTAAAGTCGCGCCACGCCATTTTTCTCAACCATCCTAAGCGCAAAGAACTTTTCAAACCGCTCATACGCTTGCTTTTGTAAGGTTTGCAATTCGGCCTCCTTTAATGGTGAGAATATTCTGCGTTTTCTGAGCGAGTTCCATATCGTGTGTAACCAAAACTAAAGTGGTCCCCAATTCTTTATTCAACTCAAAAAGCAAATCAACAACAGTTTCACCGGTTTCAGCATCCAGATTTCCCGTGGGTTCGTCTGCGAACAAAATTTTAGGATCGTTGGCAAAAGCACGTGCAAGCGCTACCCGCTGCTGCTCTCCACCAGAAAGTTGCGATGCGTAATGATTTCCGCGATCTCCAAGACCAACTTTAGTGAGTAATTCGGCTGCTCTTTTCATTGCGTGCTTGGCACCTTGTAACTCTAAAGGAACCGCCACATTCTCAAGTGCGGTAAGCGTAGGTAATAATTGAAAATCCTGAAAAACAAAACCAACATCTTTATTGCGCAATAAGGCACGTTCATCTTCGGTAAGACTACTGAGCTCGATACCATTTAAAGTTACCGTACCTGAATCCGGTTTATCAAGACCGGCACACAAACCGAGTAAAGTGGTTTTACCACTTCCCGAGGGACCAACAATAGAAAAGGTTTCTTTTTCTGTTATACTAAAGTTAATATCATCAAGTACTTTGAGCGTTTTTGAGCCACTGGTATAGCTTTTTGCTAAATTTGAGATTTCTAATATAGATGCCATAAATGGGTGTTGCTTGGAAGAATAGTTTTGGACGCTTTTTTAGACCGAAGCTTACGTGAAAACCTCTGGCGCGCCAATAAATGTTTAAAATAATCAATTACCTTTTAAATCTACCCTCTTGAAAAATAGAATTACCTTTTATCTCCTTTTTGTTTTCTTAATCCTTGCTGCGTGTAAAGATGCTAACACCACTAATGTTGAAGAAAAAGAATCACAAAACACTTCTGATTCTACTGATAAAGAAGACCAAAATTCTTCCTCAAATAATATTCTATTCTTTGGCGACAGCCTGACTGCCGGTTACGGTTTAGAAGATCCAGACAATGCATTTCCCGGTTTGATTCAAGTGAAATTAGATAGCCTCGGACTTGACTATAATGTGATCAACGCCGGTTTGAGTGGCGAAACTACCGCCGGAGGTAAAAATAGATTAGAATGGGTACTTGAACCTGATGTAGCTATTTTTGTATTAGAATTAGGAGCTAATGATGGTTTGCGCGGTGTTTCGGTCGCAGAGACGCGTGAAAATCTGCAATGGATGATTGATAAAGTAAAAGCTGAAGCGCCACAGGCTAAAATCGTTCTTGCAGGGATGCAGCTTCCGCCAAATTTGGGCACAGAATACACTACCGATTTTAAAAATATGTTTCCGCAGTTAGCTGAAGAAAATAATATTGCTTTTATTCCTTTCCTTTTACAAAACGTAGGAGGTATCGCAAGCTTAAACCAAAACGATGGTATTCATCCTACCGAAGAAGGGCATAAACTAGTAGCTACCAATGTATGGCCTGTTTTAAAACCACTTGTTCAAGAATAAATAATGGCGCAAAAAGAAACCAACCTCGAGCAGCTCTACGATTACCTCAATGATGAAGAAGATGCGAGGAGTTGCAAGGCGATCGATGAAGAATCTTGTAGAGAAACGCCAAAAAATTATTTCCTCATTCTTATAAGTAATATGCTCACTTCTCTGGGGGACACCTTAAGCAATCCTAAAACGGTACTCACTTGGATTATGAGTTATGTAAATGCTCCCGTGATGCTCATCAGTTTTATTGTTCCCATTCGAGAATCAGGGTCGATGTTGCCCCAATTGTTTATTGCACATTATATTAGAAAGCGTGCAATACGTAAATACATTTGGGTCTTAGGTTCGTTTCTACAATTCCTAGCTATTGCCGGCATCGGCTTGATCGCTTTATCTTTTGAAGGAACTATTGCCGGATGGTTGATAATCGGATGCCTAATCGCTTTCAGTCTTGCTCGCGGCTTGTGCTCCATTGCTTTTAAGGATGTTTTGGGAAAAACAATTCCGAAGAAAAAACGCGGAAAATTAAAAGGTTACACCTCATCGGTAAGCGGAATTCTAGTCCTAGCAGCCGGCTTATTCATTCTTTACCGATCTAAAGATGATGTTGGTATTGAATTTTACAGCTACCTCATTTTCTTTGCTTCAGCATTATGGCTGATTGCTGCGTTGATCTATGCGAACATTAAAGAATTTCCAGGTGCCACTGAAGGAGGTAAAAACGGTCTAAAAGAAGCTTGGAATCGTCTGAGTTTACTCAAAGAAGACAAACCTTTTAGAAATTTTATTATCACTCGTTCTCTACTCCTTTGCTCTGCCTTAACTGCTCCTTATTACATTTTACTGGCACAGCGCTATGTAGGTAAAGAAGCCTACTTATTGGGTTTGTTCATTATTGCAAATGGAGTCGCTTCCATCATTAGTGCGCCGGTTTGGGGTAAAATGGCAGATAAATCCAGTAAAAAAGTAATGACTTATGCTGCGATGCTTACTGCAGGTTTAGGACTCATCGTAGTTGGATTAATTCAATTTATCCCAAGTTTACGCGATCAGGTTTGGTTGTATCCTATGGCGCTTTTCGTCTTAGGAATTGCCCATCAAGGAGTCCGCTTGGGACGTAAGACCTATATCGTGGATATGGCAGAAGGCAACCGCCGTACCGATTATGTTGCGGTAAGCAATACGCTCATCGGCATCATACTACTAATAACTGGAGGTTTGAGTGCTCTTGCTTCGCTGATCTCTGTTGAAGGCGTAATTGTTTTACTTTCAGTTTTAGGCATTATTGGTGCCCTCAAGGGTTCTACCCTACCCGATGTAGAATAAACGTTTTGAAACATTCATTTTCTAAGCAGCAAAAAAAAACGCCACGTTTTAAGTGGCGTTCTTTCCATTGCTGGATATTGTTATATCGGCTGCATCCTGGATGCCCTTAGATATTAAAGATTACTTCTTTTTAGAAGCAGTCTTCACCGGCTTAACAGCAGCAGGTTTTGTAGCCTGTTTAGCTGGAGCAGCCTTTTTAGATGACTTGTTTTGTGCCATTGTTTGACTCATTTTATAGTACTAATGTATGCCGAAATTTGATATGTTTTACAAAGTGTTCGGTGGATTTTAGTTAAATTTATAGTTAATATTTAGAGGCTTTTTTGAAGCACTTTTTAACCAATAAAACATGAGCAATCCCAATAAAATAGAGGCTTATTTTGAAACGGAACATCCTTTTAAAGATGCTATTTTAACATTAAGAACCATAGTAAAGCAAACAGAACTTGTTGAAACCTTTAAATGGAGTGCTCCTGTGTACACCATAGACGGCAAAAACGTCGCAGGGATCGGAAAATTTAAACATCATTTTGGGGTTTGGTTTTTTAACGGCTCACTAATAAAAGATAAATATGGGCGGTTGCACAATGCACAGGAAGGTAAAACCAAAGCCTTGCGCCAGCTGCGCTACACCGATGCTACAGAAATCAAAGAAGATGAACTTTTATACTACCTCAACGAGGCGATTAGCAATCAGAAAAAAGGATTAGAAGTAAAAGCCGCGAAGCCAGTAAAAAAAGTGGTTTTACCTACAGAACTCACTCAGGCATTCTCAGAAGATCAAAACTTAGAAAAGGCTTTTAAAGCACTCACTCCGGGAAGACAAAAAGAATATGCCGAGCATATTGCTTCTGCTAAACAAGAAAAAACCAGACGATCCAGACTCGAAAAAGCCACACCACTTATTCTTGACGGCAAAGGCTTACACGATAAATATAAAAATTGCTAAGATGTCGGCTAATAAAACACAACCTACAGAAGCTTCGGTATTGGATTATATCAATGCAGTGCAACACGAGCAACGCAAGAAAGATGCATTAGCGCTCTATGCTATTTTCAACGAACTTCTGCCGGAACCGGCAGTGCTATGGGGCGATAGTTTGATCGGCTATGGGACATATCATTATAAATACGATAGCGGCCGCGAAGGCGATTTTTTCCTTACGGGATTTTCACCGCGTAAACAGAATCTTTCAATTTATATTATGCCGGGTTTTAAGCGCTATACAGAATTGCTTGAACAACTGGGCAAGCACAAAACCGGGGCTTCGTGCCTTTACATCAACAAACTCGCAGACATTGATCTTGAGATTCTAAAAAAACTGGTTACCGAATCTGTGGCTTATATGCGTGAGAAATATAAAGCTTAAAACTTATCTCTTTACGACGCCAATAAAGCTACTATTTGCACGTTGACCTAACTACAACTACATAATTTAACTATGCGATTATCACTTTCTATTCTTGTTGCCAGTATCATTTTAGTGAGTTGTGGTTCGGTGAAGAAAGAAAACATTGAGTATTTAGATACAGCGTATAAAGCTTCCGCAGAAGCTCCTGAGCTTAATATTTTTCAGCCTAAAGATTCCCTGGTAGCTCACGATGTGCTGATTTTTGTTCACGGTGGAAACTGGAACAGCGGAAATAAAAACACCTACTCGGTACTCGGGCGGAACTTTGCAGGCAAAGATTACCTCACCGTCATTCCCGGATATACGCTGAGTCCGTATGCCAATTACGATCAGATGACTCAAGAGATAGCCAAAGCTATTAAGTGGACGCACGAGAATGCCAAAGCATATGGCGGCGACCCTAACCGAATTTTTTTAATGGGGCATTCCGCAGGCGGTCATCTGGCTGCTTTAGCGGCTATGAATCCAAAATATTTAGAAAATACAGATTATATAAAAGGAATTATTCTCGACGATGCAGCCGGACTAGATATGTATTCCTATTTGCAAGAAAATCCGCCTAGTGAAGAAGAGTATTACAATGTGACCTGGACGACCAACCCTGACGAATGGAAAAACGCTTCGCCGTATTATTTTTTAGATGAAAATACGCCACCTATTTTAACCTTGTTGGGAACTAAAACCATTCCTTCACTATACTATTATAATGATTTGTTTCATAAAAAACTTCTCGAGTTTCAGCCCGAAGCGCAATTGCTGATTATGAATAAAAATCATACGGCGATGGTGACGCAATTCTTCAATCCGTTGAGTAAGTATTTTAAGGAGATTCAAAATTTCACTTCAAGTATTGAGTAAACTACCTCAGGCAAGCCTTTGAGGCATTGGTTTAAAACGTATTTTCAATTTCGAGGCATCCCGATAACTATCGGGACGAAGGTTTAAACCCTTTGGTGGCGCCAATAAAAAAAGGGACAGTTAAAACTATCCCTTTTTTGTTAATCTTCTTCTGCGATGATCTTGTTCTGTTTAAACGGTCGCACGATGAGTCGGGCTGCTTTGTCATAGTTGAGATAACTGTAAGTCCAGTTGAAAAAGGTCACTACCCTATTTCTAAAGCCCACGAGAAACCATAAGTGTATAAACATCCAAATAAACCACGCGAGAAATCCACCAAAGTGAATTTTACCCATATCGACCACGGCTTTGTTTCTACCTATGGTCGCCATTGAGCCTTTATCAAAATATTTAAATGGTTCTAACTCCTCTTTACGTAGCATCTTTTTAAAATTCTTCGCCAGATTCTTTCCCTGTTGAATAGCGGGCTGCGCTAATTGCGGATGACCTTTTGGGAAATCTTCGGTTTCCATTAAAGCAATATCTCCAATGGCATATATATTTTGAAAACCGGCGACACGGTTGTATCGGTCTACTTTATAGCGGTTCAGTTTTGGTAATAAAGCGGTTTCTTCAAAACCTTCGATAGAAGCACCAGTCACACCAGCAGACCAAATAAAAGTTGCGGTGTCTAGCACCAGATCTCCTTTTGTAGTCACACGGTTATTCTCATAATTGCCTACAAAAGTTTCTAAGTGAATGGTCACCCCCATTTCCTCTAAAAACTTCTGCGCTTTTTCTGAAGATTGCTTACTAAAAGGTGGCAACACCCGATCTGCACCTTCAATCAGGTGAATTTCAATTTCGCTAGTATCCATATCAGGATAATCGGCTTGGAGGACATTCGAGCGAAGTTCGGCAAAGGCACCACTCAGCTCAACACCAGTTGGGCCGGCTCCAGCGATTACAAAACGTAAAAGTTCTTTTCGTTTCACCGGATCTTCGGTTCTGTTGGCCTTCTCTAAATTTTCAAACATCAGACTTCGAATGTTTAAAGCCTGCGGAAGGCTTTTCATCCAGATCGCATTTTCTTCAATAGTTTTATTTCCGAAGAAATTAGTGCGCGTACCTGTAGCAATCACCAGATGATCATAGTGCAAGTCGCCAATATCAGTACGTACTTTTTGCAGTTGGGTATCTATACGATGCACTTCGGCCAATCTGAAATGCATATTTTTTTGTTTCCTGATGATTTTCCTGAGAGGGTAAGCTATAGATTCTGGCTCGAGCCCGGAAGTAGATACTTGATACAATAAAGGCTGAAAGGTGTGGAAATTTCGCTTGTCGAGTAAAACTACTTGATAATCTGTTTTTTTAAGTTTTTTGATCAGGTTCATACCTCCAAACCCCCCACCAATAATAACGATGCGCGGTTGGTTAGTTTCAGGAATATTCATGGTAGTTAATTTGTATCAAAGTTAACGTACAGGCGCTAGAACCATTAATCTTTATCATTATTTTAGCAATAGCTGTAACATATTACTCCGCTTCTGTACAAATACTTCAACTAACAATTTAATATTGGATCCGCAACTTGAAAAACAATTTGTAACACAGCTTGAAGCCAATCAAAATATTGTGCATAAGATCTGCAGGCTTTATACCCACGATCAGGAATCGCATAATGATTTGTTTCAAGAAATAACTATTCAATTATTTAAAGCCTATCCTAAATTTAGAGGAGACTCTAAGTTTACCACCTGGATGTATCGTGTAGCGCTCAATACAGCAATTACGCTATATCGCAAGTCTAAGCGACGGATTAAAACGCAAGACTACGATAACGTGATGTTTAAAATAGCCAGTACCGATTATGACGACACTATTGAAGAACAATTAAAATTAATGTACTCGGCGATCAGGCAACTCAATGATATTGATAAAGCGCTGGTATTTCTTTATCTGGAAGACAAACCCTATAGCGAGATCTCTGAAACTTTAGGTATTTCTGAAGTAAACGCCAGAGTAAAAATGAACCGGGTAAAAGGAAAGTTGAAAGACTTATTAAATGTGTAGAACGATGGATGAATTAGATTTCTTAAAAAAAGACTGGAAGCGCCAAGAGGCAGATCTTCCTAAAGTAAGTGTAGATACTATATATAAAATGATTCATAAACGCTCTTCGTCTTTGATGAAGTGGATTTTATATGTATCTATTTTTGAGTTTGTATTATGGACTATTCTTAACATAACTACGGTAAACGCCGAAACCCTTGAGACACTTAGACAAATACATTTGTATGAATTTGAAATCGTAGGTATTGTATTGCAGTATGCCGTTCTAGGCATCTTTATCTATCTCTTTTACAAGAATTATAGAGAAGTACAAACTACAGATAATACAAAGCATTTAATGAGTCGTATTCTCAAAGTGAGACGTACGGTTAACTTTTATGTCGCTTATAACCTCATAATCTTTTTTATTATCGGGATGGTGGTATTCATTGCAATGCTCAATTTTGACCCGAAGTTCAACGATGTAATGATACAAGCCGAAGACGGTACGCAATCTATGCCGTTAGGATTTATAGCCGTATTTATTGTGATGCTGCTCGTTCTAGTCGCAATGCTGTGGGCTTTCTATAAGCTGCTTTACGGTATTTTATTACGTCGATTAAAACGTAATTACAAAGAGCTTAGCAAGCTAGAAATGCGTGACTAGCTTGCTTCTCTTCTTTATTCTTAGAGTATCAAAGCCTGTCTGGATTGAGACAGGCTTTTTTATGCTCAACCATTACCACTACCCTAAACCATCTCCGGGCAGGCTTTTGGGGAACATCGTGATTAGCGAAAACTTTAAAGATTTAAGAAAATCATAATCTTTTTTATGGAGCTATTAACAAGTGGTACACTTATTTTTGTGACAAACAACCTATTATGCCCAAAGTCTTACTCGTTCTTTTTATTGCTGTTTTGCTGAATGCAATTACTGTAAAAGCACAAGAATACACTTCTGCATCTATAAAGCAAACCATTCAAGATTTTAAGAAGGACCCTCGCGGTCCTTATTTACGTATACGTTGGTTTTGTGAAGATGGCACCATGCGTGAGCCTAAAGATCCGTGTCCGGAAGGCGTAGACGGTATTCAGCACGCAAGCTATAAACCGCTAACCGAAAATCTGGCGGAGCGTAATCATTTATTTTTTGGTGAAATTTTAGCTGCAGCTGATAAAAACAAATTTTGGGATGCAGCACAAGAACAAAGCCGACTGAAACAATACCAACTCAACAAATATTTGCAAAGTGTAGATAATGGGTGGATTCTGGAAAAAGCACAATTTTACCGCGGGGCGATTCAATCTGAAGATGAAGAAGCTTGGGGAATCGAATTCTACGAATGGTTACTTAAAGATGACGCCCGATTAGAAAAGAATTACTACGTTATTCGTCAATCTTTAAAAGATATCCCGCATTCTGGCGATGATAATATTGCCCAGCGTATGCGCAGCGAATCAAAAGTTATCGCTGAAGAATTCCCGAAATTTATGGACGTTCGGGTGAAAATTCACGGGCAGCCTGAAGTTAGCGATCTTGCCCTTGTGCAAAATTTCCGTCAGGAATATAGCGACGAACTCACTCCAGAACTTAAAGAGCAATTTGATGCTTTAGTGGCTACGCTAAATGAATATTATGCTCCTATCAATTTAGAGCGCCTAAAAAATCAAGTTACGAGCATCAATGGAGACTTTGATGTAAAACAGCAACTGCTCAAGTTTACCACAGACTTTGATAACAACACTCCGGCTTACGATATCATTCCTGAGATTAGTGATCTTTTGTGCAACATTAGAACGCAGGTAACGCAAGTGAAAAAAGCCTCAGAGCGTCTAACGATTTTAGATGTTTCTTTAAAGTTAGAAGAAATGCTTCTGAAAAAAGCCGCAGACTGGGAACCTGAAGATTTGCGTGACCTGCTAGATAAAAACTATTACCTAAGCTACGCAACTGCCGGTACCGGACTTCTCGAAGTTTGGGAATGGGAAGAAGTGGCTTCGGTTATTGCTCCTATAAATTATACCACAGTTTCTTTAGCCGAATTGAATTCCATTTTAAACACTTCGCGCAGCATTGTGCAATGGAGTGCGGCAATGGCTAAAGCCAATTACGACGCTGTAGTTGAGAAATACGCAGAATTTGAACCTCTAGCTTCAGGCTTTATCGACGATCGCGTGCGGTCATCTGTGGCGCTTCCTTTAGGAAAAACGGTTAGTGAATTGGGTGATTTTATTTCAAATAAATCAAACTTGGAGAACGATGTGATGCAAATTGCTGAGCAAAGCGCTATTCACGGCTTGAATCCTGGTTATGCACTGGGCGAATTGGTTGTCGTATCTGGAAATCCTGATGCGGTTGAAGTTTCTAATAAAAAGATCTACATCTTTAAACGTCCACCTTCAGACCTAAAACCGGTTGCCGGAATTGCTACCGTAGATGAAGGAAATTTAGTTTCTCACGTACAGCTTCTCGCGCGTAATTTAGGTATTCCTAACGCCGCTTTAAGTGATAAGAATCTTGAAGATCTTCAAGAGTTTAATGGCGAAGAAGTGTTTTACGCAGTTTCAAATAAAGGTACAGTGATCCTAAAACCTGCAGATGAAATGACTTCAGAAGAAAAAGCGCTTTTTTCATCTGAAGAACGTAAGCAAACAAAAATTGCCGTCCCAATCGAAAAAATTCAGTTAGATCAAAAAAGCATTCTCAATATGCGGGATATCGATGCTTCCGCAAGCGGAATTCTGTCAGGTCCTAAAGCTGCAAATTTAGGTCAGTTGAAAAAAATGTTCCCAGATCACGTAGTTGAAGGACTAGTGATTCCTTTTGGGATTTTTAGAGATCATATGAATCTCCCAATGCCCGGCCAAGGCAAAAGTTACTGGGAATTTCTTACCGAAATGTTTGAAACCGCCGAAGCTAAACGCCAGGCAGGAACTCCTGATGCTCAGGTGGTAGATTATCAACTTGCCAAACTTGCTACCTTGAGAGACGCAATCAATGCGATGCAATTGAAACCTGCCTTTGTTAGCGAATTGCGTAATTCATTTGCTTCTATTTTTGGCAAACCTATAGGACAGGCACCGGTGTTTTTACGTAGTGACACCAATATGGAAGACTTAAAAGAGTTCACAGGTGCCGGATTAAACTTAACGCTTTTTAATGTGGTAGAAGAACAAAAGATCTTAGACGGAATTAAAAAAGTATGGGCGTCGCCTTACACCGAGCGTAGTTTTAAATGGCGCCAAGTGTATCTTTCTAATCCCGAAAATGTGTTTCCTTCAATACTTGTGATCCCAAGTGTTGATGTTGATTACAGTGGCGTTATGATCACCAAAGGAATCAACGAAGGTACAGACGAAGATCTTACGGTTGCATTTAGCCGAGGTGCCGGTGGAGCCGTTGATGGTCAAGCTGCCGAAACTCGCTTAGTAACCGCTAACACGACTAAATTATTAGCTCCGGCTAGACAGCCGGACTATATTAGACTTCCAGTTTCCGGGGGAACCAAAGGATATTCAACCTCTTTTGAAGCTTCGATCTTGAATGAAAAAAATATTCAAAGTTTGAGAGAAGTGGCAGAAGAAATTAGATCAAAAATTCCTGAAGAAACCAACAGTGATCCTAAGGCTGCTTACGATGTAGAATTAGGTTTTCAAGATGATAAATTATGGCTATTTCAGATCAGGCCATTTGTCGAAAATAAAAATGCGCTGAGCAATGGGTATCTTGACTCCATTTCGCCTAAAACCAATCCTGACGAATATATTGAGATGGATAGCAAACTTTAAACTTCCGCAGTAATTTCTATAAAAACAACCTATGAAAAAAGTACTAATCTGCATACCGGTCATTCTCCTAACCTTAGCGTTTGCTGTACCTGACAGCTTCTATCCTATTGACGGATATGAAAGAACAGGCATTGACAGACTGGCCCAATTAGAAAAAATAGTGCGCGACAGTATTGCGTATAATCGTATTCCGGCCGGAGCCTATCTTTCGGTTGAAGATATAAAACTTCGATTGACCGGAAAACAAGACAGCGCGATCGCTTATATGACTGAAGATGCAGAATTTCAGAAAAAAATTGGCGGTTTGTTTTATGGTTTAGACCAGAGCTATTCGATCTCGGTATTAGATATGACTGATAGTACCAATCTTAAATACGCTGCGCGAAATGAAACCCGAGGATATCAACCGGGAAGCGTGGGTAAATTAGCTATTCTTATCGCAATGTTTGATCAACTCGAAAAACTGTGTCCTGATGATTGGGGTGCACGAGTGAACCTACTTAAATATAAACGCGTAAAAGGTGGTCCTTTTGCAGTGTATGATCATCACACGATTCCGGTTTATGATATTGAGCAAGATAAATTAACCCGAAGAACCGCGCGCGAGGATGATGTTTTTAGCCTTTATGAATGGATTGACCATATGGTTGCCGTAAGTAATAACGGGGCTGCCAGCGTGGTCTATCGTGAGGCATTATTGCTGAAAGTTTTTGGAGAAAAATATTTTGACCTTACTGACGAGGAAGCTATGCAATGGTTTAAAGATACAGACCGCGGTGAGGTTACCAGACTTGCGAATGAAGTAGTAAACGAACCTTTACGCGCAATGGGAATCACAGAAGATGAGTGGCGTTTGGGTGGATTTTTCACTAACGGTGGAGAACGCTACGTAGGCAGAATGGGCGGCAGTATTGGTTCACCAAAAGGGTTGATGAAGTTTTTGATCAATCTTGAACAAGGTAAAGCGGTAGACTCTCTTTCTAGTTTAGAAATGAAACGCATTATGTATCAAACAGAACGTCGTATTCGGTATGCATATTCTCACGAATTAGACTCAGCTGCTGTGTATTTCAAAAGCGGAAGTTTTTATAAATGTGATAAAAGTAAAGGTGCTTGTGGCGACTATGCCGGAAATGTTTTTAATTATATGAATTCTGTAATTATTGTAGAGCATCCTAATGACGGTCCCAAGTATATTGTATGTCTAATGACTAATGTGCTTAGAAAAAATTCAGCTACAGATCATATGTATCTCGCAAGCCGTATTGATAAAGTTTTACAAGAAGTAAACCAGCCAAAAGCCTCAGCTACGGGGCAATAACATATAAAATTGGTACGCATTAAATCCCGTTCATTTTTTGGACGGGATTTTTTATTTACCAAGTTCATTTAAGTCTAAAAAATTCTCGTCAGACTATTAAAGAATCTTACTAAATTCAAACGGAATTCAGATATAGAAAACAACCAACACGCACCATAAGTCCTATGAAAACTATTCAATATAAAAAAGAGATTCAAGCGCCTGCGACAAAAGTGTACCGTACGATGCTTGGCTTAGATAACATCAAAACTTATGAGAAGTGGACGGCAGCGTTTGATCCCACTTCCGCCTATGAAGGAAGTTGGGATAAAGGTTCAAAAATATACTTCGTGGGCACAGATAAAGAAGGGAACCGTGGCGGAATGATTTCTGAAATCGTCGAGAATATTGCTAACGAATTTATCTCTATACGCCATTATGGAATTTTAAAAGGAACTCAGGAAATTACTGAAGGTCCAGAAGTAGCATCGTGGGCTGGTAACTTAGAGAATTATAGCTTTAAGGAGCATCAAGGGATCACCACAGTTACCGTAGATAGCGAGGTCCCTGAAGAATATCTTGATTACTTCAATACTACGTGGTCCAAAGCTTTAGACAAGCTTAAAGAACTTTCTGAAGCCTAAATCTTAGGTTGAGTTACTTAAATAATCTCAAATTAAATTTTGGGTATTGTGTCAAAAGTATTTTTTTGCTAATTTTACATCGCACACGATTTAATCGTAAAAGATATAAAATGAAATATACTACCACTCAAAGCGTTTTTAGGATTATCTTAGGTACTTTAATGGCCATTGCCGGCGTTGGGCACCTCACCTTTCAGCGACAAGAATTTCAGGCTCAGGTTCCGCGCTGGCTACCGGATAGTGCCGCTTTTATGGATTTTGTGGTTCTCGCTTCGGGGGTTACAGAAATTCTATTAGGTCTCGCAATGATCTTTTTAACTAAACATCGCATTAAAGTGGGCTTGATCTTAGCGCTTTTTTATGTGCTGATCTTTCCCGGAAACATTTCTCAGTACACCAATGGTATTGATGCTTTTGGTTTAGATACTGATCAAAAAAGGTTAATACGCTTGTTTTTTCAACCGGTGTTGATCTTATGGGCGCTTTGGTCTACCGGAGCACTCACCTATTTGAAGAATAGATTTAAAAAATAAGCTATGAATTTCTACGATTTAGAAGCAAAAACACTTCAGGGAGAAACGATCTCAATGAATTCTTTTAAGGGAAAAACGGTTCTTGTAGTGAATACTGCGAGCAAGTGCGGCCTTACGCCACAATATGAGGGACTTGAAGCACTGTATGAGAAGTATAAAGATAATGGTTTAGAGATTTTAGGCTTTCCTTGTAATCAGTTTGGTAATCAAGAGCCGGGCGGCGCTGATGCTATTGAAGAATTTTGCCAGGTGAATTACGGTGTTCATTTCAAAATGTTTGATAAAATTGAAGTTAATGGCAGTAATACGCATCCCGTTTTTAAATACCTAAAGAAGCAGCTTGGCGGAACTTTAGGAAGTCGCATTAAATGGAATTTCACCAAATTTCTCATTGACAAAAACGGACAACCTGTAAAGCGCTTTTCACCCCTGACTAAGCCTGAGCATCTGACTAAAGACATTGAAAAAATTCTGTAAATGACTCAAGAAACTCCTCAATTGCATCTTGAAAACCAGTTGTGTTTTCCGCTTTATGCGGCTTCACGGCTTATGACCAAAATGTATGCCCCTTTGCTAAAAGAACTGGATGTAACCTACCCGCAATATTTGGTTTTACTGGTTTTATGGCAAAATGGGGAGCAGACCGTAAATGCCATTGGATCCTGCTTACTTTTAGAATCTAACACCCTCACCCCACTTCTTAAACGCTTAGAACAAAAAGAGTTATTGGTACGTAGTCGTGCTCAGCACGATGAGCGTGTTGTTTTAGTAAAACTCACACCTAGCGGTCAAGCGCTAAAGGAAAAAGCAGTAAGTATTCCGCAGCAAATTACAAATCTTTTTAGCGACGTAGATCTTAAAGAAGAAGATTATGCCACCTTTGAGAAAACCTTAGCCCAGCTTGTACTGGTGTTGAAAGAACGCAGCCAGGAAGTTTAAGACCCCAATGAAGTACCAGTTGCCGTATCTAATAAAGCAGGCTGCAACTTTTTAAGCGCTAAGGAAGCGAAAGAGCGCACATCACGGTTTTTAGCGGTTATTTTGAGTTCGGCAAGCAAAGGAAGGAATGAAGTATCTCCTAAAAATTGAATTAAATAGATCACAGGAAGTCTAAGGTTACCATCACCTACTTCAATGAGTTTTATAAGGGCCTTATTAAAACTGATATCATCTTCTAAAATCTCTTGATACACATCTACGTCTTCGATAATTGCGAGCTCTAATAAAGGCAATAAACTGTGTTTTAATTTGGGGGAAAGAATGTTATCTAAAAACTCGATGGCATTCGCTCGTGTATCGCGATCTGTACTTACAAAGCCTTTGTAGGCCACATCAAGATCTTTTCGGCTGTAGTACACCGCAAGGAGTTGAAAAATAGTTTCAATACGCAGACTTAGTTGCCGGTCTAAAACCTCAAGCAAACCTTCTCGTGCTTGAAGTAATTCGGTTTGATCATCTTCCGGTAAGCGATCATATGCCTTAGCATTAAAATTACTTTTGATCACTTTACGACTACTTACAATATCCCGATACTCAAAGGTATACTGCAATAGAAGCCTAAATACCGTTTTGGGGAAATAATTAAGCTTAGGATTCTTTCCTTTTAATTTATGCAATGACTTTGCTGAAGCACGGCGAATAAGGTTATCGCGACTCTGAAGTAAGCGAAGTAAGACACGCACAGAAGCTTGTGTCTCAAACGTCTGTATCACCGCCGGGATATATTTCTTAGCATTGTTTTTCAATAACTTTTCAGCTTCTCTGGCTAGCAAAATCTCACTAATGCTTTCCCCGTAAGCAATAAGCGCTGCGATGGCATCTTTTCGGTACTGTTTAACCGTCAGAAAATCAATCAACGCATCAATAAATTGCGGAGCCCTAGAAATTCCTGCAGCGATAATGGCGTGGCTTACAATATGTGGATTTCGGTTATTAAAGTTGGCCGAAATAAAAGAATAGAATTGCGGCATCTGCGCGTAACCAATAGACTCTAACAGAAACGAAAGTTCCTCAGGACGGTGATCGCTATCTGGCAATTCTAATTCTGCCAGCCACAATTCGATACGCAATTCAAGATTGTAACGGCTTGCGATCTGTTGGTTATTTCGTGCTTCTTTGGCCAGGCAAAGTAAGGCTGCGTGCGCAATATAATCACTGCTGTGATTGAGATAGCTATCAAAAATTCGGCTATCATTTAGCGAGGTATGCAAAATGAGATAATTCATCGCCGCATACACTACTTCGTCATCTTTAAGATGTACCATATCACGCACGGCCTCTAGCGCGGTGCCCTCAGGATAATGGTAGAGTTGATTAATCGCAGCAATTTTAACAGCATCGTCTTCGTGATTCAGTAGAGGAATAATCTTTTGCTTTAAGATCTTAGCATTACGTTTATTTAGGTGGTTGAGATATTCTACAATTTGTAAAGGATTCCCATTGCTTAAAATACGTTTTCCCAGCTCTAAAGGTGACTTGCGCTTGCGTCTCGGAACGCCTTCGGTAACCTCAACAGCTTCTTTAAGACTTTGCCTAAAACTCTTAAAGTAAGAATCTCTAACTCTAAAAATTCCAACGATCCAAACCAAAATCAGAAAAATGATAATTACCGTAACATAGTTAGACGGTAACGACAATCCTTTTATCACAAAAATTAAAAGACAGCCGGCAATTCCTGTAGCGACACTATCAACCACCACATCGATGAATGATTTGGTGCGGTTTTTTATTTCTAAAGAAACCGGCACCATCGCAAGTTCGGTTGCAGCTTTATTTACAGATTGTTTAAAGCTTCCGTCAATACCTTTGATGATTATGAGCACCCATAACTCCGGAAATGTCAGGAATAATAAAGAGCCTAATGCAATACCTAACGGAAGGATTAACAACGAACTATTAACTCCCAACTTTTCTACTACCCGGTTGGTCAAAAACAATTGAATCCCAAGCGAGACCAAATTGAAGGTCGAAAACCAAAAGCCGAAAAACGAAGCCAACTGATCTGCATCAGGAATGGATCGCGCAGCAAAATCACTAAATTGAAAATCTACAAGTTTAGCAACAATAACACCTAAACCTATGATCAAGGCCAGATACGTTAAGTGTCGCGATTTTAGTAAAAGTTTATATGCAGAATCCCCAAGCGATTGGTTACTACTTTCTGAAATTGAAGCCCTGCTTACGTATCCCTTTTTATAGATCAAGGATAGTAACGGAATACAGGAAATAATAAACAATGCGGCAATCAACAGCATATTTCCATTACCAATATACGGCACAAGAATAGTCGTTAAATAGCCTCCAAAAATGCCTCCTGCAATTGCCCCGGAACCGATGAAACCAAAAAGTCTTTTGGCCTCTCTAGCATTAAATACCATATTCGCTAACAACCAAAATTGGCTTGTGGTGAGCACAGCGAAAATTCCGCTAATGACATAGAAAATATAAAGCGCTATGGCGCCGATAGCGTTTAGCTTATACAATACGGCCAAAAACACAAAAGCCAGTGCAAAGAACACCAGCGATGAAACCATAATACGACGTAAAGAATACCGCCTTACCGCTTGATTATAAAAATATGATGTTACGATTGCCGTTGCAGCAATAAGTAAATAACCAAACGCAAGACTATCTGCTCCTAGCCCTTTTAAAAAAAGCGCGTTGACAGTAGGTTTTACAATAAGCAGGATCGTGATGATCAAAAAGACGTATAACTGCATGAAAAAAGAGATGGTTATCTCACCATCTCTTATATTAAACGTCTTTTTAAGGAACTTCTTAATCACCTAAGTTGCCAGCGCCTTTTGTAGCACTCGCAAGTAAAGTTCGAGATTTTTGTAGAGCTTTCTCTACAGGAAATACTAAATTTCTTATAATTTGTTCACCGTTAGGATCTTCAATAAGCGCAACCATAATATACTTGCGGCCATCTTCTCCCCATACTAAAATAGAATCTGAATGATATTGTTTCCAAGAACCAGATTTTCTAAATAGACGTGCATTAGGTGCAATACGCTCAAGTGTATTTACAAACTTGTGGTGCAATGAAGGATTCTCCATAATATCAAGCATTGCTTTAGAACGCTCTGGGCTTACCAATTTACCGGTAACTAATTTGTAGTAAAATCTGCAAACTTGTTCTGCAGTTGCGGCGTGGCTAAGTCCTTTCATTGGATCAGGTCTGCGTTCTCCGGCAGCCGCATAGCGCTTTCCTACCCAAAGACCACCGCCTTTATTCTGATCGTATAACTTATAACGGTCGCTGGTAAGTACACTTGAGATCTTGTCATATCCCAAACGGTCAATCATACGGGTACTGGCCTGATTATTTGATTTGCTGATCATCAACCACATATCTTTTTTAACCTCTGCGGTTTCTTTAAGTTCTCCTTTTTCGATCGCATCCATCGCTGAAAGTAGGATTGCAATTTTAGGCAAACTCGCAGCATACATCATTTCTTCACCGTTAAGACCTGCATATTGAATCGCATTAGGGTCATCAAGACTCACAATACCCACAGCCATCTTTTTCTGGTCTACCAGGCGTTTCATTGTAGGATCTTTAGCGATCTGATTGTATAATTGAGTAGTTAAAACACTGCTGTTAAAATCTTCTAGCGGTGCATCAATACAATCTTTAAATGGAAGTTCTTGTGCAGTTATTTTTGAAGTCATTGCTACTACTAGCAATACAAGGGCGAAACTTAGTTTTCTCATAAACAATTTTTGGGTCTAATTGATTTTGGGGCTTTAACGCAATATTTACACTAATAGTATGCAAAGGTTAAAGAAAAATCAACCTAAAATAAATATTTAACATTCTTTGTTTTAAATAGTTGCAAGCGCTATGCCAAAGAAATGTTAAAACTCAAGAAATTTAAATGTTTATTTCACTGACTAATAGTCCCATCTACGGGTTTGATTAAGCTGTTCTTCTTTCTCTAATTCTTCCTGCGGAATTACTTTTAAGAAGGAAGGATGCTGCTCTATGGCATACTCAATCATTTCTACAATATCCTCTACGCTATCATTTTCGTAGTCGATATCTAATGGTTTTTTAATTTCCATAGTCTGAAGGATTCCGCGTTTTTTTATACGAATTCCCTTTTTATCAAAAGACCTTCTAAAACCATCAATAACGATAGGCACTACTACAGGTTTGTATTGTTTGATGATATGCGCGGTACCTTTTCTAATAGGTTTCCAAGGTTTTGTAGTTCCTTGTGGAAATGTGATCACCCAGCCGTCGTGCAATGCGATCCCAATATTTTCGGTATCGCTCAAATTTACGGGTCTGTCAATTTCTTTTCCTTTAGATCGCCAAGTTCTGCTAACTGAAACTGCACCGGCATAAGCCATAATACGCGGTAATAATCCACTGCGCATCGTTTCGCTAGCTGCTACATAATAAATGTTGAGTTTAGGCTGCCAGAGATAGCCTACATTTTTGATGCTGTCTACTCTACCGCTTAAACTCGCATTAAATACGTGAAACATCGCGACAACATCAGCAAAATAGGTTTGATGATTAGAGACAAAAAGTACGTTAGTGTCCGGCAGATCTTTTATAATTTCAGAACCGTCTATCTGTAACGCATTAAAACCACGATAGCGGCGATGTGACATCACACCCGCCACTCGTATAAGCCACTTCTTGATGAAGTCATAATGCCCAAACGGATTGGTTTTAAAAAGTCCCATAGTTTTTTGTACGTAATAAAAGGATAGTTGTGAAATATAAAATTAAAACTTCAAATTATATGCCTAAAGTCGATCTATTTGCTGAAATGCCCATTTGACTTCACTTAGCATCATTGCGGTCGCGCCCCAGACCACGTGCTCTGAAAGATAAAAAGCTGGAACGTCAAGCATCGTCCCGTAAGAAGTATCTATACGTTGCGTTATAACGCTTTTGTCTGCAAGAAACTCCTCTAACGGAACTTCTAATATCGCTTCAACTTCTGCATCTTCTTTGGTAAATACCGGAGTTTGCTCTACGTAGCCTATAAAAGGTTGTACCCAAAAATTACTAGGTGGAATGTATAATTTAGTGAGCTTCTTCACGACATTTATTTCGCTTTGCGGAAGGCCTACTTCTTCTTCTGTTTCTCTCAAAGCAGTATGTTTAATACTCTCATCAAAGGTTTCGGCTTTACCACCGGGGAAGCCTACTTGGTTACTGTGAACTCCTTTATAGGTTTTTCTTAAAATGAGTACGAGTGTCGTTTCCCCTTTAGTATTGGGATAAAAAACCGCCATCACCCCTGCCCATCGCGGCTTTTTGGCTTCGATATCCATTTCGCTTAGTGCACGAATGCGTTCATCAGGCGCCATAAGAAACTGCGCTTCTTGTCCTAATAATTCCAAATTGCTTAATTTTGGAACTTGTTTTAAAAACTCATCAAACTGCATATATGCGTACTTCTCTTTACTTTTTACTTAGCTTAATTCTATTGACGGGAGCCGGATGTGAAGATAAAAAAACAAAAGAAAAAGCCGAGGAAACGCAACAAACTGAGACTGTTTTAGATAGCACTACAGAGCAAAAAGCTCAAGCCGAAAACGAGCGTCTTAAGAAAAAACCGGGTTCAATTATTGAATCTCAAGCAGAGCTAATCCCCTTTTTGACCGAATATGGAAAAAAGAATAAAGAAACACGAGTACGTATTTCAACTAAATTTGGTGATATTGACATTCAACTTTACCGCGATACGCCATTGCATCGTGCCAACTTTGTGCTTCTGGTAAAGCAAGGTTATTTTGATGACACCATGATTCATCGCAATGCGCTGGATTTTGTTGTACAAGGTGGAAATAGCGATGGTTATGAAACCCCTAAAAAGCGCCAGCGTATAGGAAATTATCTCATTCCCAACGAAGCTAGTGCCAATCATACACACGTACGCGGCGCATTCTCGGCAGCAAAATATTTAGAGCAAAACATCAGCGATGCCTCTTCTCCTTTTGAATGGTTTATTGTGGTTCCTGAGCGTGGCGCTCATCATCTTGACGGCGAGCATACGGTTTTTGGCCGCGTGACTCAAGGTATGGATGTGGTTGACGAGATCAATAAGCTCAAAACCGATGACAACGAGTGGCCTATTGAAAATGTCTATTTAAAAGTAGAATTGCTCGATTAAGCCTTTTAATCTTTAAAAATCCCGGTTTCTAAACCGTCTAAGCTGGTCTGATTTTTTTCGGTCCAGTATTCTTTAATACCGCTTTCTCCTTTTTGTTCGGCCCAAACCTTTAGCGTTTCGCGTTCCCCTTTATAGTCCATAAAAGGAACTCCAAAACCACAGGAAGTTTGTACCAAATCTATTTTTAACTTGAAGATCTGTCGGGAACCTGCTGTTTCTTCAAAATACTTCATATACGCAGCAAACTGATTATCGCGCTCGTGGTAAACTTCGGCCTCACCGTAAAGTCTCAAGATCAATGGATTTTTTTCAAACGAACAAAACATAATCGTCATCCGCGTATCTTCGAGCAAATGCGCTGCGGTTTCATTTCCGCTTCCGGTAAGATTGAGCCAAAGTACCTCTTGTTCATTCAGAATATAAAAGGTGTTCATGCCTTTAGGTGAAATATTCACACGTCCTTCGGCAGCTGCCGTACCCACAAAAAATATCTTTTGGGCTTCTATAAATTCTTGAAGTTGTTGATTGAGATGCGGAAGCTTTTTGCCCATGATTGAAAGTTTTTTTAAAGCTACGAAAGTAATTGCAGTCTGCTACCGCTCTGCCTTGCTATAAATAGAAGGCAGTTGCACTTCATATACCACCGCTAACGTTCTGATGATCACAACCACAAGTCCTGAAACTACCGCATTTACACCGGCAGCAATGCCGTAATGGTGCATAATGACATACAACGTTCCTCCTGCTATACACGCACTTGCATAAATTTCCTTTCTAAATATCACCGGAATTTCATTACACAGAATATCGCGAATCACTCCTCCAAAACAAGCAGTAATGGTCCCGAGAGCCACACAAATAACCGGATTCAGGTTGATCAACAATGCAATTTCTACACCGGTGACCGTATATAACGCAATACCAATGGTATCAAATAAAAATAATGATCTGCGCACGTAACGCAATTGTTTTCTAAAAATAATACCTACTATAGTAGTCGCAACGATGATATACACAAAGGTTGAATCTAGCAACCAAGAAACCGGCGATTTGCCAATGAGTAAATCGCGTAAAGTGCCACCTCCCACTGAAGTAACCGTCGCAATGATCAAGATTCCAAAAAGATCCATACGCTTTTTTGTTGCCGTGATCACTCCCGAAATCGCAAATGCGATAGTTCCTAAAATATCAATTATACTGGCAATATTTTCCATTACTGCTGGGTGTAATAGTTATAATCTTTAAGCACCCGATCTACGAAGTTAAAAGGTGTTTCTTCTGGAGTGATCTGCATGGTTGCCGCCAATTTCTGACTCAATTTTAGAATAACATTGTGTTTGCTGTGCAGGCGTGCTTCGGTATAAATGGTTTTTACCTTTTGAATATCGGCATCTGTAAACACAGTCACTTGTGGATATTTAGGTACATAATCGTCTGCTATAGTTTCTAAAATCGTATGGCTGATTTTTACCTTTTTACGTTCAGTAATTACGGTTGTTCCGGCAGCGATATCTCCCAGGCGTTGCCCTTTTCCGTTAAGCAAAATGGTAAATACCGCTACTCCCCCACTGGTAAGAGTTATGTCTACCATACGCATCAACCAGCGCACAAAATAACTTCCAAAACCTGGTTTTGAGCCATCTATTTTTACCACACGTAAACCTAAAGCGGCCTTGCCCGGGGTACGACCATCCCAAAAAGCTTCGAGTAATAAAAAGTATAAAAACGAAGGAATCCCAACGATCATAAAGTAAATATTGATCGAACCGTTAGAATTAGAGTCCAGACCATATGCAGAAAGCAAAAAGATTGAGGCAATCCAATAAGCACCTAAGATTAAAAGGTCTATCAGGTAGCCCAAAATACGATCACCAATACCTGCAACTTGCTGCTGTATGCTCACATTTTGTGCAGTTTCTATTTGAAAATTATCCATTAACTTAAATGCTATTCCCGACAATCGAGATTAAAAAATGTTTATTAAAACTTTTGTTTCCGAGCGCTCAAAATGCAAAAAAATAAATTAGGCCTTAAATAAGCACACGTAATCTACTATTCTTTTATCTTTGAACGATACCATTCTCATTAAACCCCATTTTGAGGCTGTTTTAATGAGCATCACAACAATTCAATTTATGCGCGAGGCGGCTTTTGTGAAGCAAAATAAGGACAAATGGATAAGATTTGAAAACGTTCTGTCTGGTAATCATACTGATTTATCACCTGACGAATTATCTGCTTTATATCTTGAAGTTACAGATCATCTTAGCTATGCGAAGACCTTTTATCCTCAGAGTAAAACCGCGCAATACTTAAACCATCTGGCCTCGCAAGCGCATCAAAAAATCTATAAAACCAAGCGAGAATCCAGCACGCGTTTTATCACTTTTTTCACTCAAGAATTTCCGTTGTTGATGTACAAGTATCAGCGCCAGTTGCTCATTTCTTTCTTAGTGTTTACCCTATTTTGTGTCGTAGGTGCTTATAGCGCTGCGACAGATGGCGCTTACGTGCGTAGTATACTGGGAGATGCTTATGTAAATATGACCTTAGAAAATATTGCTGATAACGATCCCATGAGGGTATATAAAGAAATGAACGAGGTTGAAATGTTTATGGGCATCACCGTAAATAATATTAAAGTCGCGCTAATGGCTTTTATCTTCGGAATTTTACTCAGTATTGGTTCCCTTTATCTAATGATGCAAAATGGAGTTATGTTGGGTTCTTTTCAATATTTCTTTTATGACAAAGGACTGTTATGGGAATCTGTACGCACGATATGGATTCACGGTACGATTGAAATTTCGGTCATCATTATCGCCGGCGCAGCGGGCTTGGTTTTAGGAAACGGTATTTTATTCCCGGGCACTTATACTCGCCTAGAATCCTTTAAACGCGGTATGAAAGACGGTTTAAAAATCGTGGTGAGTACGATACCGTTTTTTATTATTGCCGGCTTTCTTGAAGGTTTTGTTACCCGGCATACCGAAATGCCAGACTGGCTAGCCATCTTAATTATTACACTTTCTTTGTTACTTATTTTATTTTACTACGTCGTATACCCCAGAATATATTTCAAAAACAACTACAACCATTAGATGAAAGAACTGATTACATTTAAAAAACAACGCGAACTAGGCGACATAATTACCGATACATTTAAATTCATTCGGCTGGAATACAAACCATTGTTTAAAGCACTTTTACGCAATGCGGCGATTCCGTTTTTAGTATTGATAGGTATCTCTGCGTACTACACGAGTGCAACGGCCAACTTTTCATTTTTAGAGGGTGGTACTTTTGGCGCAGCTAATTTATTCCTACCCATTTTAGCTTTATTTATCGCCCTGTTTTTCTATTATGGTGTGCTCTATGGTACCATCTTAAACTATATCAAGCTATATGTTGGCAATCAAGGGGTTGTAGATCAAGATGAGTTAAAACGTTCTGTAAAATCAGAACTGGGTAGCTTAACCGGGCTCACTTTTCTAATTTTCATAATGATGTTCTTTGGGTTTATGTTGTGTTTCTTTCCCGGAGTTTATATTGCGATTCCACTGTCGTTAGCTTGGGCCATTCTGGTTTTTGAAAATAAAGCTGTGGGAGATTCTATCTCAGACAGTTTTAAACTCATCAAAAATGAATGGTGGATCACCTTTGCCACAATGTTGGTTTTAGGTATTTTACTCTACATCGCTAACATTGTACTTTCACTACCTGTGATTTTATATAGCTTAACCAAAGGTTTTCTTTCTGCTGAAACAATCTCTCAAGGCGATATGTCAAGTATGTTTGATTGGGTTTATATTACGCTGAGCGTGCTTTCATCGGCGGTGCAATACATTCTTGCCGGAATTTTTGCCATCGCGATCGCTTTCATTTATTTCAATCTGAATGAAAAGAAAAATCAAACCGGAACTTTTGAAACTATAGAAAGTATTGGCTCAGACCATTAATGATCACTAAGCTGTTTTACATATTGATTTGGTTGTTTCCGTTTGCAGCATTTGCTCAAAATACAAACGATTCAACAACTGTAGCCCAGCAAGTGCGCTATGATGACAGTGTTGTGGCGCCTAAATATTTTGAGGAGCAAGCACTTGAAGAATACCGTCAGGATGACGCCTTTGACTATGTGGCTTTTGTTCCGCCAGATAATATTTGGACGCGCTTTAAGACTTGGCTTAATGACCTCTGGGCTTCTTTTATTCAATGGCTTTTACAAGGAGAAGAAGTTGGTGGTATTCTTGGTTTTCTGATTGAAGCACTGCCTTATTTGATCATTATTTTGGTCGTGGCTTTACTCGTTTGGCTCTTTATGCGCATTGACCTTGGCGGTTCACCTCTCAGAACAAATGCTTTGAACAAAGTCATTCTTTCAGACGAACAAAAAATAATAGAGACGCAAAACATTCAAGAACTTATTGATGCTGCGCTGAAAGAAAACAATTATAGACTCGCCGTACGTTTTTACTATTTACTGTTATTACAAAAGTTAGCACAAAAAGATATTATAGATTGGCAAGCGCAAAAAACCAATGCAGATTATGTTTATGAAATCAAGAACGATACCTTGCGTGCAGACTTCACCAAGTTAACCCGGATCTACGATTTTATTTGGTATGGAAATTTTAATGTGAGTTCGCACCAGTTTTTAAAAGCCGAAAAAGAATTTAAAAAGACCACTGCAGATTTATGAGCAAACGCTATAAAATAATGGCAGGGGTACTCATCGCTTTTCTTGCGGTTTTGATTCTTGCCGAAGCTTCACAACCCGAACCCATCAACTGGTTTAAGGGGTACGGTAAGCAGGATAAAATTCCTTTTGGCACCTATGTTTTTCACGAGCAATTGCCAAGTGTGATCAATGCCAACCGAATTGAAGAAGTCAACATTCCCCCATTTGAGTTTTTACAAGACAGCACCCTACCAGCAGGAAGCACTTATTTTTTCCTAAACGGAAGTGTTTATAATGATGCCACCGAAAGTAATAAACTCTTAGAATGGGTAGGGCAAGGCAATACCCTTTTTGTTTCGGCCGGCTCTATTAGCAAAACCATTTTAGACAGCCTTTGGTTAGGCCTGAACTTTTATAGCGAGACCGCCAACCTAAAAAAACGACCACTGGTTAATTTTACCAACCCGCGGTTAAAAGCAGAGCGCCCTTTTCGGTTAAATAAAGATGTTGGTACCGTTTACTTTGATGAGATAGACACTCTTAAAACAACTGTTCTTGGCGTGTTTGATTTGATTCGTGATAATGATTCCTCACAGATAAAAAAGCCCAAGGTCAATTTTATAAAAACACCGTACAAGAACGGGACTGTCTATTTACACACGTTCCCAGAAGGCTTTACCAATGTTTTTATGTTAGACAGTACTAATGCAGAATATACTGCAAAAGCACTGTCTTACCTCCCAGATGATGGCACGATATACTTAGATCAGTATTATAAAAACAGTAAAGAATATGCTGTTTCTCCGTTGCGATTGATTTTGACCAATAAATATTTAAAATGGTCGTGGTACTTGCTGATTCTTGTAGCGATTCTGTGGGTTATTTTTGAAGGAAAGCGCAAGCAGCGCAGCATTCCGGTGATTCAGCCTTTACCGAATAAAACATTAGATTATACAAGAACTATTGCAGGAATGTACCTTGACAAAAAAGATAATCGGCAAATTGCGATGCACCAGATCAATCATATCTTAGAGCATGTACGCAGCGTTTACACCTTATCAACGGAGCGCTTCAGTCAGGATTTTGTTGAAAAATTAACCGCTAAAAGCGGCAAACCTCAAACCGAAATCAAATCGCTCGTAGATTATATTATCTTGATCAGACAAAAAGCTGTTGTGAGCGAGGACGAACTTATAAAGCTCAATACGCTTGTAGAAAATTTTAAAAACACCCATTAGTTATGGAAGAATCCTATAAAGACCCTGAAAATCAAAATACACCTCAAGATTCAACAGATGAAGCTTCAGAAAACTTAGCGTTTCAGAGCAGAATTCCGCTTGAAGAATTACGAGACAATGTAGCTGCTTTAAAAGCTGAACTTGCAAAAGTGATTGTAGGCCAACACGAGTTTATAGAACTGTTGATCGTCGCTCTGCTTTCTGATGGTCACGTTTTGATCGAGGGTGTTCCGGGAATTGCAAAAACGGTTACTGCTAAACTTTTTGCCAAAACATTGAACACCAACTTTAGTCGTATTCAATTTACGCCAGATTTAATGCCAAGTGACGTTTTGGGAACTTCGGTTTTAAATATGAAAACCAGTGATTTTGAATTCAAACAAGGGCCTATTTTCTCTAACATCATTTTAATTGATGAGATCAACCGCGCTCCGGCTAAAACTCAGGCTGCGCTCTTTGAAGTGATGGAAGAACGCCAGATCACCATAGATGGGCATCGTTATGAATTAGAAAAACCTTTTATGGTTTTGGCCACGCAAAACCCTATTGAACAAGAAGGAACTTACGCCCTTCCCGAAGCACAGCTTGACCGTTTCTTATTCAAGATCAAAGTCAATTACCCCGACCTTGAAGATGAAATTCAAATTCTTAAATCACAAAACGAGCGTACCGGCTCACAAGCAGAAGCCATCAATAGTGTACTTTCACCAGAGCAACTTCAAGAATATCGCGAGCAAACCCGTAAAATTCTAGTAGAAGAAAAAATACTCAATTATATCGCGCAGATCACGGTAAAATCGCGTACGCATCCGCATTTATATCTAGGAGGATCGCCTCGTGCTTCCCTATCTATTATGAACGCTGCAAAAGCATTTGCTGCGATTGCCGGGAGAGATTTTGTAACTCCAGAAGATGTAAAACGCTCCGTAACTCCGGTTTTACGACATCGGGTTATTCTTTCTCCTGAACGCGAGATGGAAGGTATGACTCCGGAAACCGTTATCGATATGTTAGTACAATCTGTTGAAGTCCCTCGTTAGTGCGCATCATTAACTTCATAAAAAATCTTTATCTCGGTAAGCGACTATTTTTTATACTCGCTGTGCTTATCGTACTCTTTCTTTTCTCCTACTGGTGGCATACGCTTTTTAGCATTGCGCTTTTAGGAACGTTTTTTTTAAGTGTCGCATTTCTATTTGATGTCGTACTACTTTTTAAAAACAAGGAAGGAATAAACGCAGCGCGGAAGCTTCCTGAAAAATTTTCTAATAGTGATCTTAACGAAGTCCCCTTAGCGATTCAAAGCAAGTATAATTTTGCTATAGGTATTTCAGTGATTGATGAAATTCCTGTTCAGTTTCAAAAACGCGATTTTCTAAAAACCGGAAGCGTTCCGTCTCGCGGAAAAACTATAATCAACTATCAATTAAGACCGGTAGAACGCGGAATCTATACTTTTGGACGCCTGAATATCTATGTCAATTCCACTTTAAATCTCGCCAGACGCAGGTTTACATTCGGCAAAGATCAAGAGGTCATAGTGTATCCTTCATTTATTCAGATGAAAAAATATGCCTTTCTGGCGATTGATAATAAACTGACGCAATTTGGTCTCAAAAAAATCAGGCGCATAGGTCATACGATGGAGTTTGAGCAGATCAAAGAATATGTGAGTGGCGATGACGTGCGTACCATAAATTGGAAGGCAACCGCTAAGCGTGGCGAGCTGATGATCAATCAGTTTCAGGACGAAAAATCACAACCTGTCTACTCTATTATAGATGCCAGCCGCGTGATGAAAATGCCGTTCAATGGCCTTACCCTACTCGATTATGCGATAAACAGTTCGCTTGCTTTCAGCAATATAGCATTAAAGAAGAACGACAAAACCGGGTTGTTAACCTTCAGCAATACCATACACAATCATCTCGCAGCCAGCAGCAAGAAAACGCATTTAAATACTATTCTTGAAGTGCTTTATTCGATCTCAACAAATTTTCTTGATAGTGACTTTGGTAGATTATATGCTGAAGTAAAGCGAAAAATAACCCACCGCAGTTTATTGCTCTTGTACACTAATTTTGAGCATAGCAGCGCAATGCAACGCCAATTGCCCTATTTAAAAGGACTTTCGCAAAAGCACGTTCTGGTGGTTATATTCTTTGAAAACACAGAACTTGAAGATTTAATCGCTAAAAAAGCTCAGAATACGCCAGAAATCTATCATAAGACGATCGCCCAAAAAATGCACTATGAGAAGAAGTTAATGGTTAAGGAACTGGAAAAAAATGGCATTCAAACCGTACTTACCAAGCCCGAAGATTTAACCGTGAATACCATCAATAAATATTTGGAAATAAAAGCACGTGGAATTCTGTAATTCTTCGATAAAACAAACACTATTTCATACGTTTGAAGCGCTTAAAATCTTCTATAAATTTTTGAATAACTCCTGTCTAATTTTCTCGCAAAAGCCTTTATCTTTGCAGCCTAAAATTTTATTATGATCCAAGTTACTTTGCCAGATGGCAGCGTAAAAGAATTTGAAAGCGGAGCAACACCTTTTGATGTTGCAAATAGCATAAGTGCCGGTTTGGCGCGTAATGTTATTTCTGCCAAATACAATAACAAAACGATTGAGACCACCACCCCACTTACCGAGGATGGTGCACTTGTTTTGTTTACTTGGAATGATGATGAAGGAAAAAAAGCTTTCTGGCATTCTTCGGCGCATATTTTAGCGCAAGCTTTAGAAGAATTGTATCCGGGAGTAAAACTTACCATTGGTCCCGCAATTGACAAAGGATTCTACTACGACGTAGATCTTGGTGAAAAATCCCTCAGCGAGAACGACTTTAAACAGATTGAAGATAAAATGCTTGAGATCGCTCGCGGAAAACACGAGTTTTCTATGCGCAGTGTTTCTAAAGCAGATGCGCTGGCAATGTATCAAGAGCAAGACAATCCGTATAAAGTAGAATTGATCGAAAATCTAGAAGATGGGTCGATCACTTTCTGCGATCACGATACCTTTACAGATCTATGTCGCGGTGGTCACTTGCCCAATACCGGTTTTGTAAAAGCGGTTAAATTGATGAGCGTTGCCGGAGCGTACTGGAGAGGTGATGAAAACAAGCCGCAACTTACCCGAGTTTACGGTATTTCATTTCCGAAGCAAAAAGATTTAAAAGAATATTTAGAATTACTTGAAGAAGCAAAAAAACGCGATCATAGAAAACTAGGTAAAGAGCTTCAGCTTTTTACTTTTTCACAGAAAGTAGGACAAGGACTGCCATTATGGCTGCCAAAAGGTGCCGCTTTACGTGAGCGTCTTGAAAATTTCTTAAAGGCTGCTCAGAAAAAAGCAGGTTATGAGATGGTGGTTTCACCGCATATCGGTCAAAAAGAACTTTATGTGACTTCTGGGCATTATGCAAAGTATGGAGAAGACAGCTTTCAGCCCATTACAACACCGGCAGAAGGTGAAGAGTTCTTATTGAAGCCTATGAACTGTCCGCATCACTGTGAGATCTATAATGCGATGCAGTGGAGTTACCGTGATCTCCCTAAGCGTTATGCTGAATTTGGTACGGTTTACAGATATGAACAAAGCGGTGAATTGCACGGACTTACACGTGTACGTGGGTTTACACAAGATGATGCGCATATTTTCTGTACGCCAGATCAACTGGACGATGAGTTCATGAAAGTAATTGACCTTGTACTTTATGTATTTGGTTCACTAGGTTTTGAAAACTTTACCGCTCAGGTTTCTTTAAGAGATCCTGAGAATAAGGAGAAATATATAGGTACTGATGAGAACTGGGCAAAAGCCGAAAATGCGATCATCAATGCCGCTAAAGCTAAAGGTTTAAATCATGTCGTAGAGACCGGCGAAGCTGCGTTTTATGGGCCTAAGTTAGACTTTATGGTAAAAGATGCTTTAGGCCGTAGCTGGCAGTTAGGAACCATTCAGGTAGATTACAATCTTCCTGAACGTTTTGAACTCACCTACAAAGGCAGTGATAATGAAGAACACCGCCCGGTGATGATTCACAGAGCACCCTTTGGAAGTTTAGAGCGTTTTGTTGCTATTTTGCTTGAGCACACCGGCGGAAATTTCCCACTTTGGTTGATGCCAGAACAGGCTACCGTGTTAACACTCAGTGAAAACTATGAGGATTACGCACAAAAAGTATTAACTTTGCTCGAAAATCATGGCGTACGTGCCACGATAGATGATCGTGGAGAAACTATGGGAAGGAAGATTCGCGAAGCAGAAATGCAGAAAATGCCTTTCATGTTAATAATTGGCGAGAAAGAAGCTAATGATGGTACGGTTTCTGTACGTAAACATGGTGGAGAAGATTTAGGAACGATGACAGTTGCAAAATTTGCTGAACTGATTGATGCTGAAATCTCCAAGACATTGAAAAAATTTGAAGTTTAATTAAAATTATATAGCCATAGCAATACGTAGAAAAAGATCAAGAGGACCCGCAAGAGTCCAAAAGCAAGACCAACACAATATCAACCAAAAAATTCGTGCACGTGAGGTGCGCCTTGTGGGCGATAATGTAGAGATGGATATCTATCCTACCAGCAAAGCACTGGAAATCGCTCAAGAACTGGAATTGGATTTAGTGGAGATTTCTCCTAACGCCAATCCACCGGTTTGTAAGGTAATGGACTATAAAAAGTTTGTTTACGAGCAAAAGAAGCGTGAAAAAGCGATTAAAGCCAAAGCTTCTAAAGTGGTCGTAAAGGAAATTAGATTTGGTCCTAACACAGACGATCACGACTACGAGTTTAAAAAGAAACACGCATTGAAGTTCTTAGAAGAAGGAGCTAAATTAAAAGCGTATGTATTCTTTAAAGGGCGTTCAATCATCTATAAAGATCAAGGTCAGATTTTATTGCTTCGTTTAGCACAAGATCTTGAAGAATATGGTAAAGTTGAACAAATGCCAAAATTGGAGGGTAAACGTATGATTATGTTTATGGCTCCTAAGAAAAGTAAATAAAGGTCATTAGACTTTTTATAATATAAATCCCGACCTTCGTTAGAAAGGCCGGGATTGTTTTGATTAAAAAAAATCACAACAAACAGTAATAAGCGGAATAATTAAATAAACTAGGAATTATGCCTAAAATGAAAACAAAAGGCAGTGCTAAAAAGCGTTTTAAGCTTACAGGTACTGGTAAAATCAAAAGAAAGCACGCGTTTAAGAGTCACATCTTGACTAAAAAGTCTAAGAAACGTAAGCTAGCGTTAACTCACGACACTTTGGTACACAAAGCTGACGAGAATAACGTGAAAATTATGTTACGTCTTAAATAAGCACGTAACCGGTTAAATTATTTTATAAACCCTGGAGTTGGGCAAAACGAAAAAATCAGAGTTTTAAAAGTGGTGCTTGTCACCCGCCTGCTACAAAAACAATTAAATTATGCCAAGATCAGTAAATTCAGTTGCTTCTAGAGCCCGAAGAAAAAAGGTAATGAAGCAAGCCAAAGGTTACTTTGGAAGACGTAAAAACGTCTACACAGTTGCTAAAAATGCGGTGGAAAAGGCTATGCTTTATGCATACCGTGACCGTCGTCAAAAGAAAAGAAATTTCCGTACGTTATGGATCACTCGTATTAATGCGGGTGCTCGTATGCACGGAATGTCTTATTCTCAGTTTATGGGTAAAGTTAAAGCTGCAAACATCGAACTTAACCGTAAGGTACTTGCAGATTTAGCAATGAATCACCCAGAAGCTTTTGAAGCAATCGTAAATAAAGTAAAATAAGGCTATAACGCCTAATTAAACAATACTTCCGCTTAGAAATGAAAAGCCCGATCAAATTGATCGGGCTTTTTTATTGATGTTATTTTATAACAATCTCCACTAAATTATATCCAGTTAAAGATGATTTCCTTTTCCATATCAGGATGTAAACTATTTAATACGGGACACGTTCTTGCAGTATTTTCTAGAATTTTTCGGTTTTTATCATCAGCCACTCCTTTCAAATTCAACTTCACTTCTATTCTAGCGATTCTTCGAGGCTCTGCTTTCATAATTTTAGTCACTTCAGCAGTAGAATCCTCTAAATGCACATCTTCCATCTGAGCAGCCTTAATACCCATTACCGTAAGCATACAGCTTGCTAAAGCAGTCGCTACAGTATCGGTAGGAGAAAAAGCTTCTCCCTTTCCATTATTATCTGTTGGAGCATCGGTGATAAACGTGTTACCAGATTTAACGTGTCCACATTCGGTACGTAAATTCCCCAGATATACTACTTTACTTGTCATACTTTTAGTTTTTAAGGTAAGATGAAGTTCCTTGATCAGAGGGGATTTCAACAACGATTTCCTCTAAATTTTCTCCATATTTTAAAATATAAGCTGCGGTATTGAAATAACCCGCCGAAACCGGATCCTGCACATACTTAAATTTATTCTCAACGTATTGTGTTATATAACCCGCATCTGCAGCATTATAAAGACTTTCTGCTGCCGCAAGACGCAAAATAGTATCAAAAGTAAGGTCGTAACCGCGTACCGCATAACTGTTGGGAACATAACCGTATTTATCTGCGTAAGCCTGAACAAAACCTGCATGATTTTCGGTATAGCTACGCGCTACAGAAGGGAAATGAAAATTAAGACGCATTAAGGTAATGTTTGAAATATCATCACTTTGATATGCTGAACCTTTGTCTGTAGTCAATAAAGTGATTTTTTTACTTGCCGCTTGCGTACTCAGGCTTGTAGTTACACTACTGATTAGCGCAATATCATTACTTTCTAAAATCACCCAGTTATCTATAGTTTCTGAAAGTTTAGAGGTAAGATTACTCGCTCTTAGATAATAGCCGCTATCTGAAGACTCCGGAAAAACCACTTTAGCGCTTGGATATAAATCTAAAAGTTTCGCCTTAATACCTGTGTTTTTAGAATCTGCAATAACAATTATGTTTTTTCCTTTTCCTTCCTGCTTAATGTAACGCAGCATTTGCTCTCTCAAAATCTCATCATCAGGACGCGATTGAAACATATTAGAGCGCATACTTACATTAGGCACGATTGGAGAAACCACCGGTATGGCACGATCTCTTAATAACTGACTTGCTTTTTCGACATTCGACGTAAGCAACGGACCAATAACAGCATTCATTTTATTAAAATCTCCATTATTGATGAGTTGCTCAATTTTGCGATCATTACCCACTTTACCATCTCCTCTCGAATATTGCGTATCAAACACATATAAATTCGAAGAAATACCCAAAGCTTTTGCTGAATCAATAGCCATTAATGCCCCGCTATAAAAGTCAAGAGCAATATTCATTACCCGATCATTTTTAAGTACTTTTTTTCGAACATCACCGGTATCTACAACTGTTTTGCCAAGATTAAAAGGCAACATCACGGCGATATTCTTGGTTGATCTGTTAGTCAAATTATCAGCTAACCGTGTAGCCTCGCCGGTAACGTCTAGAGCAGTATTACTAAGTTTCTCCTTCGGAAGCTTTAAAATCATTCCGCTTTTAAGTCCGTCATTTAAAGAAGGATTTAAAGCGATCAATTCATCTTCGGTCATATCCCAACGTTGGGTAAGTCGGAAAAAGTTTTCCTTGGGTTTAACCTCATAAAAACCATACTTACTCTCTTCAAGCACCGCATCTTTAGCATATGATTTATCCGGAACATTTAAAATAGTTCCTATTTGCAAGCCCTCTTTAATTTCCGGGTTCATTTGCTCCAATTCAGCAATTGTAATACCGTACATAGAAGCAAGACCGTATTTAGTCTCTTTAGGTTTTACAATATGCTTTCTGTTGGTCACCGCTGGTTTAGTAGAATCTTCTTCTGCTACAGCTTCAGTTGTATTAGGAATTTTCACCGTTTCGCCTCTTCTCAACTCTGCGCTGTAAAGATGCTTGTTATACCGTTTGATTTCCGACTCAGCCACATCATACTTTTTAGACAGCTTGTACAATGTTTCACCTTTAGCCACTGTGTGCAATATAAATTTTCCGTCTGCAGAAATTTCTGATCCGCCCGGTGCTGACTCGCCTCCCGGCAAAATCAAGACCAGACCAGGATACAATTTGCTTTTAGCTTCAGGATTCAGTCTGTAAATTTCATAAACCGTAACGTTGTATTTGTTAGCAATACTAGATACTGTTTCACCTTCCCGCACTTGATGACTTGCATATTTTTGCTGCCCAATACTCGAACAACTGAACACTACAAAAATGACTACGAAAAGAATTGATATGTTTTTCATTGTGTTTATTTTTTACACCAATACCTCATAAAATTATGAGGTATTGCCATATAAATGAGTTTTAAACGCTGTTAAATCTTCTATTCCCACTCAATCGTGGCGGGTGGTTTAGAACTGATGTCATAGACTACTCTATTAACGCCTTTAACCTTATTTATTATATCATTTGAAACTTTTTGAAGAAAATTATAAGGCAGGTTTACCCAATCTGCGGTCATCCCATCTGTACTTTCTACCGCACGCAAGGCAACACATTTTTCATAAGTACGCTCGTCCCCCATAACTCCAACAGAATCTACAGGCAGCAACATAGCACCAGCTTGCCACACCTGATCATATAATCCCCAATCTCGTAATCCGTTTATGAATATAGCATCAACCTCTTGAAGAATGCGTACTTTCTCTGGTGTAATATCTCCAAGAATCCTAATGGCAAGGCCAGGTCCAGGGAATGGATGCCTTCCTAGTAAAGTAGGGTTCATATCCATACTCGCACCCACCCGGCGTACTTCATCTTTAAAAAGCATTCGTAAAGGCTCCACCACTTTAAGCTTCATAAAATCTGGCAGACCGCCTACATTATGATGCGACTTTATTGTTGCCGAAGGCCCTCCGGTAGCAGAAACAGACTCGATCACATCAGGATAGATCGTACCCTGAGCCAGCCATTTTGCATCCTCAACCATATGCGCTTCATCATCAAAAACTTCGATGAATACACGACCGATGGTCTTACGCTTCTCTTCAGGATCACTCTTACCCGCTAATGCACTTAAAAAACGATCAGAAGCATCAACGCCTTTTACATTCAACCCCATGCCTTCATATTGTTGCAATACGTCATGGAATTCATTCTTTCTTAGCAGTCCGTTATTTACAAAAATACAATGCAGATTTTTACCAATCGCTTTGTGCAAAAGCATTGCTGCAACTGAACTATCTACTCCGCCAGACAGGCCTAAGATCACTTTATCTGAACCTACCTTTTTCTTTAATTGCGCTACAGTGCTTTCAACAAAGCTATCGGGAGTCCAGGTTTGTTCAACCTTAGCAATATTAATCAAGAAATTCTCTAAAATCTTCTTACCGTCTGTAGAGTGGTATACTTCTGGGTGAAATTGAATTGCGTAGGTCTCTTCTCCACCTATTCTGTAAGCCGCATTTTCTACATCGTGCGTACTTGCAAGTCTCACCGAACCTTCAGGCAAAGCTTTAATCGTATCACTGTGGCTCATCCAAACTTGGCTTCCTACTTCTACACCTTCAAAAAACGCTTCATCCTCTTTAATCATAGAAAGATTAGCTCTACCGTATTCTCTGGTATTGGACTGTCCCACTTCACCACCGTGAAAATGCGCCAAATATTGCGCTCCATAGCATACCCCAAGCAAAGGCTTTTTCCCTCTAATTTGAGATAATTCAGGGTGCGGAGCATCTTCTGCTCTAACTGATGATGGAGAGCCTGATAAAATCACAGCTTTATAGCTGCTTAAATCTTCAGGTAAATTGTTAAATGGTTTGATCTCGCAGAAGATATTGAGTTCCCGTATACGTCTGGCGATTAACTGGGTATACTGCGATCCGAAATCTAGAATGAGTACGTTATTTTGCATAAACAAAAATAGCATTTCTATCTATTTTCAAAACATCAAAACCTAAGGTTCTTTTGCACAATTTAGTCAACAATCTTCCGGCTATATTAGCTGCTTGAAATTCAATTTTTTAGCATAATCTCAATTTCCTTTTGTAGGTAGACTATCAAAGCTATTCTATCGATAAATAACTTTTGCACTGTCTTTTTAAACGGTTAAATCTTACAGAAAATCATCTTATCATTATTATATTATCACTATTTAACGTTTTTTAAGAATTTAAACGTATTAGTTCTTCAGTTATCTTGGAAAAATAGAATTATTGCTTAAAAATATAATTAAAAACAATATTATCTTATTTAATCTTTATATTTGAAGAAATTAGATGTTCCCTAAACCTAATCTAAAATGTCAGTATCAAAACAACTTAAATCCCTCAGGGAAGGTGCTTCGCTTTCACAAAAGAAAGTAGCCGAAGAACTCGGTATCACTCAGGGCGCCTATTCTTTAATTGAAAACGGTCAGAATTCAATCACGACCGAACACTTGCTCACGCTTAGTAAATTGTACAGCGTTCCTACAGATCGCATTTTAAAAGGTTCTCATAATTCTATTATGATGAACTCAACTAATGGATTTGTACCATTAATTAATGTGGAAGCTCGAGCAGGTTTTATTGAAAACCGTGATAATGAACAATGGATGTCAACCTTAGACATGTTTAAACTGCCGGGCTACGAACCTTCAAAAGGTCAAAAACTTTTTGAAGTTGAAGGTGACAGTATGATGCCTACCCTAATGCACGGTGATATTCTTATTACACAACATACAGATGATCTAAACGAAATTTTAGACGGTTCTGTAGCGGTAATTGTGACTGGAAAATCTGTTTTAACTAAACGTATAAAAAAAGATTTACCTAACGATGCCATAATATTGATAAGCGATAACAGCAAGTACGAAAGTGTAAGCTATGACCTTAAAAATATTCTTGAAATATTAGTAGTCAGAGGTAAAATCACCAGCTCGTTAAATGTTGTGGATATGGATGCCAATAAACGTGTGCAGCATTTAGAAAGTCAGGTTGACAAGCTTCAAAGTGATATGAGCAAGCTTATTGAAAAAATCAATAAATTAGTTTAAGCGCTACTAAACTACAACCAATAAAAAAAACCGGCAATTAGCCGGTTTTTTCATTTTAAGATGATCACAGCATTAATCACGAGTCACACGACCTACCGGAAAAGATGCTGTGTTTATTTGCATTGTATTCGTTACACTAGATCCTGCTTCCTGCGTCACAGTACCTACAAGAGGGCGCAATACAAATGGACTGATTGAAGAAGAACTGCTGGTATTGTCAAAAATAGGTTGAATTGTGATAAATACTTGCTTTCCTACAAGGTTAGGCAATGTATTTACTCCGTATGCGCTCAACACATTTTCATTGATGAAATCCTCTCCCGGAAAATCGGGTGCAGGGTTTATGTTCAAACTGAAAGGATCTGATTCATCAGCATTGTTCACGTTAGTAAATCTTCCAGTAGAAAGATCCACGTCACCACTAGTCCCCGGAACGGTTACCCAGCCTTCATATTTCCACCCTGCCGGTAAAGTAGGTAATTTTAACCCCGGTTGTCCCGTTGCAGGTACATACCAATATAACCCACTGTTTTCATTAGTGCTCACATTATCTGTAGGTGTTTGCAGTACAAACTGACCAGACGCGCTAGTATACGAACCAAAATTTTGAGAAACGTCAACCGTAGCTGCATTCCCTACAAAATCTCCACTTAGCAAAATAGACTGACTAATTTCAGCGCTGGAATCATTACCCGGTTCTACGCTTAACAAAAATTGCGTAGCACCCTCAACGTCTCCGGTAAGTGCTTCAAAACTCTTAGGGAAATTTACATCAGTAAATCTACCTAGTGAAATCACTTCGGCACCATTAGAGATCCAAGCCTGGTATTCAGCACCATTTTCTAAGCGCTCAAGACCAGAAATATCAATAGTTACCGTTGATCTTGCTACGGTATCATCACCTGAGCAAGAAGCGAATATCGCTAAAACTGCAAGTAGTAAAAGGTTTATTTTTTTCATAAGAATTCTTTTAGTTTAAGTTGTTTCTGAAATGTAAAACGATGTTCTGTTTAAAAAATTTCATTTGCTTCAGACAATCATTTCCGCAAATAAAGGGAATAAAAAAACCAAACCACAAAGTCGTGGTTTGGTTTAATATTATTTTAATATAATCTATTAAGCGTTTTGCTTTTTGATAAGATTTAAAGCAGAACCTTCACGATACCAAGCGATTTGCGCATCATTATACGTATGATTTGCTTTAATCGTGTCTTTACTTCCGTCAGCATGTGTTACCTCAATTGTCAACGGCTTGTCTGGAGCAAATTCTTCGATATCTAAGAAGCTGAATGTATCATCTTCCTGAATCAGATCATAGTCATTTTCGTTAGCAAAAGTCAATCCTAACATTCCTTGTTTCTTAAGGTTTGTTTCGTGAATACGTGCAAAAGATTTAACTAATACTGCAGCTACACCAAGATGACGTGGCTCCATTGCAGCGTGCTCACGAGAAGAACCTTCACCATAGTTATGATCTCCAACAACAATGGTTTTGATTCCTTTAGCTTTGTACTCTCTCTGTGTATCTGGCACACCGCCGTACTCTCCTGTCAATTGACTTTTTACAAAGTTGGTCTTCTTATTGTATGCATTTACAGCACCAATCAGACAGTTATTTGAAATATTATCAAGATGTCCACGGTAACGTAACCAAGGTCCAGCCATAGAAATGTGGTCTGTGGTACATTTTCCAAAGGCTTTGATAAGAAGTTTTACTTCTTTTAACTCTGAATCCTTAATAGGAACAAACGGAGTTAACAATTGTAAACGCTCGCTGTCTGTAGCAACTTTTACTTCAACTTTACTTCCGTCTTCAGTAGGTGCTAAATACCCGTTTTCTTCAACAGCAAAACCTTTAGTAGGCAATTCTAAACCTACAGGTACGTCTAATTTCACTTCTTCTCCATCTTCGTTGATCAGTGTATCATTTAATGGATCAAAATCTAAACGTCCTGAAATAGCAATTGCTGCAACCATTTCTGGAGAACCTACAAATGCGTGCGTATTTGGGTTACCATCGGCACGTTTTGAGAAGTTTCGGTTGAAAGAGTGCACAATAGTGTTTTTCTCTTCCCCTTTACGATCACTACGATCCCATTGACCAATACATGGTCCGCAGGCATTTGTAAAAATAGTCGCTCCTAAATTCTCAAAAACCTCTAACAAACCGTCACGCTCTGCAGTGTAACGAATTTGCTCTGATCCTGGGTTGATACCAAAATCACTCTTAGGTTTTAATTTCTTGTCAATCGCTTGCTGCGCGATAGAAGCTGCTCTTGATAAATCTTCATAAGAAGAGTTTGTACAAGAACCAATAAGACCCCAATCAACTTTAATTGGCCAGTCATTTTTAGCTGCTTTCTCTCCTAGTTCTCCTACCGGAGTAGCTAAATCTGGAGTAAAAGGACCATTAAGGTGCGGACGTAATTCTGAAAGGTTAATTTCAATCACTTCGTCAAAATACTGCTCAGGATCGGCATATACCTCGTCATCACCTGTTAAGTATTCTTTAATCTCATTTGCTGCGTCAGCAACATCTGCACGATCTGTAGCACGTAAGAAGCGCTCCATAGATTCATCATAACCAAAAGTAGATGTGGTTGCACCAATTTCTGCACCCATATTACAAATGGTTCCTTTACCAGTTGCTGAAAGATTTTTAGCACCCGGGCCAAAATATTCAACAATAGCACCAGTACCACCCTTTACAGTTAGAATTCCTGCCACTTTAAGAATAACATCTTTAGAAGCAGTCCAACCGTTTAGTTCACCTGTTAATTTAACTCCAATTAATTTTGGAAATTTAAGTTCCCACGGCATTCCGGCCATTACATCGACAGCATCAGCACCACCTACACCAATAGCAACCATACCAAGACCTCCGGCATTTACCGTGTGACTATCAGTACCAATCATCATTCCTCCAGGAAATGCATAATTTTCTAGAACTACTTGGTGAATAATACCTGCACCCGGCTTCCAGAAACCAATTCCGTATTTATTAGAAACAGACTCTAAGAAATCAAAAACTTCGTTGCTCGTTTCGTTAGCACGTTTTAAATCTTTTTGAGCACCTTGCTTTGCTTGAATTAAGTGATCACAATGCACAGTGGTAGGCACGGCAACCTCTTTTTTTCCTGCTTGCATAAACTGCAAAAGCGCCATCTGAGCTGTAGCATCCTGACAAGCGATACGATCTGGAGCAAAATCTACGTAATCTTTACCACGTACAAATGCCTTATCAGTTTTACCATCCCAAAGGTGAGAGTATAATATTTTTTCTGCCAGCGTTAAAGGCTTACCGGTAATTTCTCGAGCGGCGTCAACACGCTCTGCCACCTTACTGTAAACCGATTTGATCATATCGATATCAAATGCCATATCTAAATTTTAGTTAATTGAAATTGTAAATTAATTGCGCTTGAAAGCGGCGCTAAAATTACGAAAAAGCGAAGAATTTAGGAAGCCGACATATAGATTAAGGCAATGCTTGTAAATGCTAAACTTATTGCAATTTACCTCAAGAATATATCGATTTCGTTGCTTAATTATGATTATTAGGTAGTTAGAAGTCAAATGTTAATAAAAAAAGACCTCAGGCAATTATTTAGAGTCTTTCTATATTACTCTAGAGCAGGCTTTTTATGATTTCTTTAAGGGTTAAGCCTTCGGCCTCAGCCTTATAGTTCTTCAATAAACGGTGCCCTAAAATACCTTGAGCTACAGCTTTTACATCTTCGATATCAGGAGAATATTTCCCTTGGATTGCAGCGTGCGTTTTTGCAGCAAGAATTAAGTTCTGCGAAGCTCTGGGACCTGCCCCCCAATCAATATACTCTTTCACAATCTGAGGTGCCCTTTTTGAATCAGGGCGTGTTTTACCCACTAATGCAACCGCATATTCGACAACATTATCTGCAACAGGAATTCGTCTTATAAGCTGCTGATAATTCACAATATCAGCTGCGGTAAATAATGGCTTAACCGACACCTGAGTATCTGCAGTTGTCGCTTTGACAATAGCTACCTCTTCTTCATAGCTAGGATAAACAAGATTGATCGCAAACATAAAACGATCTAATTGAGCTTCCGGCAAGGGATAGGTTCCCTCCTGCTCAATAGGGTTTTGCGTCGCTAAGACGAAGTAGGGTTTATCTAAAGGATATTGTTTACCGGCTACAGTAACCGATTTTTCTTGCATCGCTTCTAAAAGCGCAGCCTGCGTTTTAGGCGGTGTACGGTTGATTTCATCTGCAAGAACAATATTAGCAAAAACAGGTCCTTTAAGGAATTTAAAATTGCGAGATTCATCAAGAATTTCTGCACCTACAATATCGCTAGGCATTAAATCTGGCGTAAACTGAATTCGTTTAAAATCTAAACCTAAGGCTTGCGCAATCGTGTTGACCATTAACGTCTTAGCCAACCCCGGAACACCAATTAACAGCGCGTGACCGCCACTAAAAATTGAAATCACAATTTGATCTACAACCTCGTGCTGACCAATGATTACGCGACCTATTTCTTTTTTTAAATCTTGATAACGGGTGACCAGCGCATCAATTGCCTTAGCGTCTGACATAGTTTATTGTTTTATCCAGTTGCTACTATAATCGCAAGTTCTATAATCTCCGTTTAATTTAATATAGGTTTCCGCTATTTTTTCATTCTTCCATTTTTCAATGGCTTTGATACGTTTAGCTTGTAAAGCGAAGTTTTTAATTTTTACGTAATCAATCGCAAAATCTGCTTCGTGCTCTTCAATACGATCAGAAACCGTATAAATCTCATAACGTGTTTTTCCCGTACGCGTAGGGTTATTAAAGGCAATTGAAACTTCTCCCTCTTTTAGATTTTGAACCTTAGGATATAATTCTGGCGGAAGGTTTTTAAGCTCAAACATACGGTCTTGTGTCACAGGATTGATCATAATCCCGCCGTCGCTAGCCGTTTCTTTTTCATCTGAAAATTCACGTGCAGCTTCCGCGAAAGTGATCTCGCCATCTTCAATGCGTTTTCTAATTTTTTCGATTTCGTCTTTTGCAGCGTTCTCCGCAGCGGCAGTCACTTTAGGTATTCTTAAAATATGACGAAGATCAATTTTTTGCCCACGTATTTTCTCCACCTTAATAATGTGATAACCAAATTCAGTCTCAAAAGGCTTACTTACTTCACCCTCCTGTAAACTAAAGGCCACATCTCTAAATTCTTTAACAAACTGTGATTTACGATCTACATCTCTAATTAGACCACCGTCACCGCGGGTTGATTCATCTTCAGACCATAACACCGCTTTTGTAGCAAAGCTACTTCCGTTCTCAAGAATATCTGTTCTGTACCCGTTAAGCTGATCAATTACTTTCTGCTTCTCCTCCTGAGGTACATCTGGAATAATCTGAATTTTTGAAACTTCAAGCTCCACACCAAATTGCGGCAGCCCATCTTCTTCTAACTCTTTGTAATACGATCTGATTTCTTCTGGAGTTACCTCAATCTCTTCAACAATATTTTGCTGCATGGCTTTAGCCAATTCCTGATTTCGGTTAAGTTCCAAAAGCTCCTTTTTAAGATCGCTCATTTTTTCTTTACGGTAGAACTTCAATACTTTCTCCTCAGAGCCTAACTGATTGATAAAGTAATCTATTTGCTGTTGGGTATACGAGCGCACTTGCTCTTCGTTGATCATTACACTATCAATCACTGCGTGATGCGCATAAAGCTTATCTTCCATCAGTTTATCCATCACGCTACACGTAGAAAGATCTTGACCTTCTACTTTTTGTTGCTTGAGTGATTCAATTGCTTGCTGAATGTCGCTTTCTAGAATTACATATTCTCCAACCACAGCTGCCACACCATCTACTTTAAACGTGGTTCCCGATGTAAGCGGTTTATCCTCATTTTGAGCAGTATCGCCAGCGGCGTCTGTATCAATGATTTCTTGTGCGGTCAAGCCTGACCACATACTACACAAAAGAAAGAGCGCAAAAGCTTTAGTTATACAGTTCAAATTGTTTGTTTTTAATTGCATCCTTAGTAATATCCTTTTCTAATTGTTTTATCAAATCTAGTTTTCTTCGGTTAAGAAGAATTTGCTTCACCGTTGGCAATACGTATTCTAATGGCGCGTCATCATTGCGATCAAGGCGATCATTAACTGCGATCAAATATAATCCTAATGAATCACGCAGTTGTAAAAATTCGGTTTTATTTAGTAGCTGGTCACTGTTTTCAACATTTACTGGCGGAATTTTAGCAATAACCTTATCCAGACTTATCCAAGTACTGTCATTTAAATATTGTGCTCTAAACTGAACCGAAATAGAGTCTAAAAAACGCTTGTCTTTAGCATTAAAGCGCGTAAAACGCTTTTTTATTTCATCTTCATTATAATCATTCTCTCCCATCTCAATGTACCGCAGTTTGAGTAGGGATTCATTCAGCTTAAAATTCTCTTTATTTTCAGTATAAAACTGTGAAGCCTCAGCATCTGTAATACTGCTGTCCAAGCTGCGCGCAACCAAAGCATCTTTGTAGGCCTGCGAAAACAAATCTAGTTTATACTGCTCTACCAGATTGTTCAATCGGTCTTGCTCATCAAGCGTGATGTTGCGTTGTGCATTATCTACGAGTAATCGCTTAGTTGCCCAGCGATTAATGTAACCATTCACTAAAGTTGTGCTGTCTTCCGGAGACAATTCTGCAGTGATCAACTTCTCTATATCTTCTTTATGCAAATAAGCATTACCCACTCGCGCAACAGGAACACCGGCAGGTGCTTTTGACCCCAAAAGATCACAAGAAACCACAAGGCCGGCAAAAAGCACGAGTATACTAAAACGCTTTATAAATCTAGACATATCACTTAAACCAACTCAAAAGTCTCTCTCAAAGACTACAACTTAAGACCTCTGTTGCAAATGTTTTACAGAATTGCAAAATTAAGAATTCTCACGCAGAACTGATTATTTCATAAATCACTGAAATTCTATAACATAGACCACAAACACCTTCTAAAACCATCTAAAAACGAATTATTCTGCCCTAAATTAGAAGAATTGAAAAAGCTTATGGGTAATTTTACTCCGGTCATTGCTCGCAATGATCTTTAATTTTGGCACACCTATTGACTCTATTATATGGAACAAAGAATAAAACTGATATGGGATTTTAGAGGTCCTGATGCTTTAAAAATCGCAGAACACCACGTCATTCATTTAGATGAGTACAAGGCCGTTCACGACCTGAAGGCTAATGAAACAGGAGTTGAACAAAAATCTGAATTATACGCTATCGCGTATTTAATAGTTTCTAAAGCGCAAATGGTTGCCGTGCGTGATGCTTTAAAACCACATCGCGGGGAATTTTGTGATTAAAGCTTGCGCTAAAGTTTTGCTTTAAAGCTAAGGTGTTAAAAAATACTTTGATAGCATTCAAGCTTTTATATCTTTGCGCGTAATTTTTTTAAAAATTAACTGTATTACAAACAATCGCCTAGCACAAACAGGCAAAATTCAATTTAAAATGAAAAAAATTTTCTTACCCCTAGTAGCTTGTTTTATCAGCTTTTCTGCGCTGGCTCAAACAAAAGTTGGAACCATCGACAGCGATTTGGTGATCTCAAGCCTTGATGAAGTAGCACAAGTACAAAAAGACTTAGAGGCTTATAATGCTGAATTAGAAAAACAGTTTAAGGATTTAGTGACTAAATATCAAACCGCTGTAACCGCTTATCAAGATGCTGAGGCAACAGCTTCAGAGGAAGACAAGCAAACTAAACAAGAAGAAATCGTTGGTATGGAGCAAGATATTCAGCGTTTTAGACAAAATTCTCAAGGATTGATCTCAATCAGACAAAATGAATTGATGCAGCCTTTATACCAAAAAGTAGGTCAAGCACTCAATCAAGTTGCGCAAGAGCAAAACTACTCTCAGGTGTTAACGCTTAATGCCGGGGTAGCTTACTTTGACCCTGCTCACGATTTGACTCAAGCCGTAGCAGATAAGCTAGGAGTTACTTTAAAAGTACAAGGTCAGCAAGACCAAACCGCATTGCCTACTCAGAATTAATACGGCAATCTATCGCATAAAAAAAAGGGAGCAAATTGCTCCCTTTTTTTATGCTTCATCCTAGCTAGTATAGCTTGAGGTTTATCTGCTATAATTTGGTGATTCTTTAGTGATGGTCACATCGTGCGGATGACTCTCGTGAATACCACTTGACGTGATTTTTACAAAACGTCCATTTTCTTTTAAAGCTTCAACATCTTTGGCTCCGCAATACCCCATTCCTGCTCTCAGACCACCTATAAATTGATGCACACTTTCATAAAGCTCACCTTTATAAGGAACACGACCTACAATTCCTTCCGGTACCAATTTCTTAATATCATCTTCAACATCTTGGAAATAACGATCTTTTGAACCTGTTTTCATAGCTTCTACAGAACCCATTCCGCGGTAGGTTTTATATTTTCTACCTTCATAAATGATGGTTTCTCCCGGAGACTCCTTAGTACCCGCAAGTAATGAACCAAGCATTACACAGTCTGCCCCGGCAGCGATCGCTTTAGGAATATCTCCTGTATAGCGAATTCCTCCATCTGCGATTACCGGTATCCCGGTACCTTTTAGAGCTGCTGCTACTTCTAAAACCGCGCTAAATTGAGGAAAACCAACACCTGCCACAACACGTGTTGTACAGATAGAACCGGGTCCTATACCTACCTTAACCGCATCGGCACCTGCTTCCACTAGATATTTTGCAGCTGCGGCAGTAGCGATATTTCCTACCACAACATCAAGTGCAGGAAACTTTTCTTTCACACTTTGCAAAACACGAACCACACCTTGTGTATGTCCGTGTGCTGTATCGATCACCACAGCATCCACTCCGGCATTTACAAGTGCTTCAACACGCTCAACAGCATCAGCAGTAACACCTACAGCAGCGGCAACGCGCAATCTTCCATAGGTATCTTTATTAGCGATAGGTTTTTGCGTAAGTTTTGTAATATCTCTAAAGGTAATTAAACCTATAAGCTTGTTATCTTTTGTGACAACAGGAAGTTTTTCAATTTTATTTTCCTGCAAGATCACTTCGGCCTCCGCTAACGAAGTTCCTTCAGAAGTAGTAATAAGATTTTCTGAAGTCATTACCTCAACAATAGCACGCTCGTTGTCTTTCTCAAAGCGCAAATCTCTGTTGGTAACAATTCCTTCAAGGTGACCTTCAGAGTCTACAATAGGAATCCCACCAATGCTATGCTCTGCCATCAGACGCTTAGCGTCTTTAACTTTAGCTTCTTTATTAAGCGTTACCGGATCAATGATCATCCCGCTTTCGGCACGTTTTACACGACGCACTTTAACAGCTTGCTGCTCAATAGTCATATTTTTATGCAACACCCCAATACCACCTTCACGAGCAATAGCGATCGCCATACTTGATTCGGTCACGGTATCCATCGCTGCAGAAACGATAGGCACATTAAGCGTGATGTTTTTAGAAAATTTTGACTGAATATTTACTTCTCTTGGAAGCACCTCAGAATAAGCAGGAACTAAGAGTACGTCATCGTAAGTAAGACCTTCTCCCAGTATTTTTGTTTCGTGAGCTGTCATTGCAATTAGGATTTAATTGCGTGCAAATATACTGCTAAAATCTCAAACTTTGGTGTAAAATGAATTTTAATAAAAGGCTATGCCTAATTTAACCTAATGATAATTATGAAAGATCTTTGAAGCCTCGTTGTGTGCCGACTCAAAACTCATAGGTCTGATTCCGGATTCTACTTTAACTGAATTGAAATAGGAAAGCATTTTTTCTGTGGGCATATTACCGGTAAGCTCGTCTTTTGCCATTGGGCACCCACCAAATCCCTGAATTGCTCCGTCAAAGCGCCTGCACCCCGCCTTATACGCTGCATTGACTTTCTCAAACCACTGGTTTGGCGTGGTATGTAAATGCGCACCAAACTCGATTTTAGGATACGCCGGAATCAATTCGCTAAATAAATAATCAATCGTTTGAGCATCAGAAGACCCCACAGTATCCGAAAGTGAAATAATACGCACTCCCATTGCTGCTAATTTTTCGGTCCAGGCTCCTACAATATCCACATCCCAAGGATCACCATACGGATTACCAAAACCCATACTTAAATACGTAACTACTTCTTTATTGTGTTTAGTTGCGGTCTCTAAAATATCAGAAAGAACCACTACCGATTCTTCGATAGTTTTATGCGTATTACGCATTTGAAAAATTTCAGAGATACTGAAAGGATAGCCTAAGTACGCTATTTGATCGAATTGCACAGCATCTTGAGCACCTCTTAGGTTCGCCACGATGGCGAGCAGTTTTGTTGCTGTTGCACTCAAGTCTAATCGGTCTAAAACCTGAGCTGTATCTGCCATTTGCGGAATCGCCTTCGGACTCACAAAACTGCCAAAATCAAGGGTGTCAAAGCCACAGCGCAAAAGCGATTGCAAGTATTGCGCTTTTGCTTCAGTAGGAATAAATTGCTTTATACCCTGCATAGCATCTCTGGGACATTCTATTATTTTAACCGGTTTTGACATTAAGCTCTTTTAAAGAATTTAAAGATACACAAACTGCTTGAAGCGCAAATTTTCATAAGAGATTTTAGTTCTTATTAAGGTCATAAGCATCCGGTTAATGCGCGCTTGGTACAGGATTTCCTTTATCATTTCCGCTAATGGACAAACTTAGCGCTAAAGATTATCAAGATCTATTATTCAGATCGCCTATTTTATGATCGGGAGTTTTAAAGTAAACGTAGAACCATTGCCAGGTTGGCTTGTAGCAACGATCTCTCCTCCTATTTGATGTGCAATCTCTTGGCATAAAATAAGACCAATACCATTACCCGCTTCATCGTTTGTACCTTTTACCGAAAATCGCTCTTTTTTAATCAATACTTTGTCTAGGTCAGCTTTAGACATTCCCACACCGGTATCAGAAATAGAAAGTTCATAAACTTCTGCAGTGCGGTTTGCACTAAAAGTTATTTTGCCGTTTGCAGGTGTGAACTTGATCGCATTGCTAAGCAGATTTCTCATAATCACGATGACTACTTGACGATCTGTAAAAATGATATCTTCCTTAGGAATTAAACAGTCAATTTTAAGATTTTTACGCTCTATAAACACCTCTTCAGCCTCAACAACTTCGCTTACCACATTATGCGGGCGCACTTCAGAGATAATAAACTTGTAACCATTCATTTGTGATTTTGCCCACAGCAAAACGCTATCAATTAAGTAATATAGATTAGACGTTTGTTTCTTCAGCTCTTCAGACAAGGCTTCAATTTCTTCAGAAGTAAAGTTTTTATAATTGTTATGCAGCAAATTAATACTGCTCAACACCGCCGCTACAGGACTCTTCACATCGTGGGCAACTATTGAGAATAAGTTATTTTTCTGATGATTAATCGCGGTTAGGTTTTTATTGCTCGTATTTAAAACCTGCTGCTCTTTTTTAAGAATGCGATTAGCGCTTTTTTTATAGCTGTACATTCGGTAAAGGATAAATAGCAGCAAGAACAATAAAACAATTAAAACAGAAATACCAATGATCGCATAACGCTGGTGTTTGATCTGTAGCGCTTGCATTTCGGCATCGCTACGTAGCAATTCATTTTCTAACTGTTGTTCTTCAATACCAAATTGGATCTTGAGGTTTTGAAGAATGTTAGATTGTTCTCTGTTGTGAATCTCATCATTGAGTTTAATATACTTTTGAGCATATGCTAATGCTTCAGCAGTATTATTATTGGCTTCGTGCAATTTCTGCCGAGCCTCATAATAGGCTAGAATAACATACTGATCTTTTAAATCAAGAACTTGCTGCTCAATAGCCAAAAGCTCGCTAGCAGCCTCATCTAATCTTCCTTGGGCCGTATAACTCTGCGCGATATACGATTTTGCCAAACATTGAAACTGCACCGGAAAATTGGAAGACTGCAATGCCAAATTTAAATTAGCGATTGCCTCATCATACGAACCCAGAAAATAGCGAGCGGTTCCTAAGTTAAAATAGGCAACCCCGGCGATTCTAGGATCTCCTCCTCCTTTTAAGAGGCTCAAGGCTTTTTTTGAATAGTAAACTGCACTATCTAGAACTCGTTTTTCCCTAAATACACCACTTAAATTTACAATGTACTTTATGTACTGATTTCTGTTATTTACAGAATCTACATAATCCAATGCCTGCCTGAAGTTCTTTTCAGAAGATTCATAATCTCGTAGATAAAATTCGAGAACTCCAAGATTCCCGTAGCTTTCACTCAGGCCTAAACTGTCATTTTTAGCTCTATATAGCGGAAGCGCCTTTTGAAATTCCAAGATAGCATCGGGGTATTTGGAAGTGACGATATAATAGGTCCCCATTCTATTATAAGCTTTTGCGATACCACGCTGGTAGTTGTTGAGTTGGGCGAGTTCTAAAGCTTTATCAATATAGCGCTTGGCACTATCGGGTTGATAATACAAATACTCATATGCAATGCGCTCATTAAAATCACTGCGAATCGTATCGTTCACTGTTTTTTTCAACTCTTGCTTTAAAGAGTCTATTTGAGCAGTTTGACTATAAAGATTTACAGTAGCCACAATAGTCAACAGTACCAACCAGTTGGTGGAAGTCGTGATTTTTAGGGGCTGCTTAAACTTTAAGTTCACTAAATTTTTAGATTTAGATTGTGTTGTTTTTGAACGCAAAAAAGCGGTTTTAACATTTAGGTTCTGAAACCCTAAATGTATTAAAGCTTTTTAACTCTGCTTTATAATTTCTTCATTAATACGCTTGATTAATGAGGGCCCTTCATAGATAAATCCGGTATACAACTGAATCAAACTCGCGCCTGCCTCTAATTTCTCTAGTGCATCCTGTGGGCTGTGGATACCTCCTACTCCAATAATAGGAAAAGTACCCTGACTTTTTTGATGCAAAAATCTAATGACTTCAGTTGAACGATCGCGTAAAGGACTTCCGCTTAGGCCTCCCATTTCTTCTTTATTTGAAGATTGAAGTCCGTCGCGACTAATCGTGGTATTGGTTGCAATAACGCCGGCGATCTTTGTGTTTTGAACAATTTCGATGATATCGTTCAATTGTTCATCGGTGAGATCCGGTGCGATTTTAAGTAAAATAGGTTTTTGAGATCTGGTTTTGTTGAGTTCTTGAAGGCCCGCTAATAATTTGGTAAGCGGTTCTTTATCTTGTAAGGCTCTTAAATTGGGGGTATTTGGCGAACTTACGTTAACTACAAAATAATCTACATAATCGTAAAGAGCTTCAAAGCAGATCTTATAGTCGTTAAACGCCTCCTCATTAGGGGTAACTTTATTCTTCCCAATGTTGCCTCCAATAAGTACATTTTTATTTTTTTTGAGGCGTGAAACCGCAGCTGCCACTCCGCCATTATTAAATCCCATTCTGTTTATAATGGCTTTATCTTCTTTTAAACGGAATAAACGTTTTTTAGGATTTCCGGGTTGTGGCTTTGGCGTTAGCGTGCCTATTTCAATAAAACCAAACCCAAAATCTGAAAGTTCTTGATACAATTTGGCATCTTTATCAAAACCTGCAGCAAGCCCCACCGGATTTTTAAATTTCAGTCCAAAAACCTCACGCTCTAAAGCTTTATGCTCAATATTAAAAACAGGCTTCACTAATCGCGTTAACCCCAATTGTTTCATCAACTTAATGCTTTTAAAGCTAAAGTGATGCACACCTTCTGGGTCAAAATTAAAAAGCAGTGGGCGTATAATTGATTTATACATAAAGGTCAGTTTTTTAGAGTCGTGCAAAAATAGGTTTATGTGATGCAACTCAAAAAGAAAATCAGGTCTTAATAGAACGAATTAAATATTTTATAAAATTGATTCTCTGTATTTTATTTTTTGATCATAACAGTACCTTTACACCCTAAAAACCATCTCGTTTAAAATTTGCCTATGATCCAAAAAGACCTTTTAATCAAGCGTTTTATCAGCTATGTAACCATAGATACTCAAAGTGATGAAAACAGTTCTAGCACACCCAGTACCCAAAAACAATGGGACCTTGCAAACAAACTGCATCAAGAGCTTCTTGCAATGGGGCTTGATGATGTGAGCATTGATCAGAACGGGTATATTATGGCTACGCTACCCGCCACGGTTGCAAAACCGCTTCCTACTATAGGTTTCATTGCGCATTATGACACTACGCCAGATTTTAGCGGTACCAACGTAAATCCGCAAATCATTGAGAATTACAATGGAAAAGACATTGTTTTAAATGAAGCATTAGATATCGTTTTATCTCCTGAAGACTTTGACGATCTCTTAGAGTATAAAGGTCAAACTATAATTACAACTGACGGAACAACCCTGCTTGGCGCGGATGATAAAGCCGGTATTACCGAAATTATGGAAGCAGTGCAATACCTAAAAAATCATCCTGAAATTGAACACGGGCCCATACGTATTGGCTTTACACCTGATGAAGAAATTGGCCGTGGCGCGCATAAATTTGATGTTGAAAAATTTGGCGCCGAATGGGCATACACAATGGATGGAAGCCAAATTGGCGAACTCGAGTTTGAAAATTTTAATGCTGCAGGTGTCAAGGTTTTTGTAAAAGGAAAAAGCGTACATCCGGGTTATGCTAAAGGCAAAATGATCAACAGTATTCACATCGCTCAGGACTTTATCAGTTCGTTGCCGCGTTTAGAAACTCCCGAGCATACCTCAGGGCGTGAAGGTTTTTTTCATCTAAATGGAATTCACGGAGATGTTGAAGAAACTATTCTTGAATACATCTTAAGAGATCACGATAAAGAGCATTTTGAAGCACGTAAAGAGGTGCTTAATAATCTTGCTGCGGAAATCAACAGTCAATATGGTTTAGAACTTATTTCTATTGAGATTAAAGATCAGTATTTCAATATGCGGGAAAAAATTGAGCCGGTAATGCATATTGTTGAACTTGCAGAAAAAGCGATGCACGCCGTTGATGTCGAACCTATAATCAAACCCATTAGAGGCGGAACCGACGGATCACAACTTTCTTTTATGGGTTTACCCTGCCCTAACATTTTTGCCGGCGGACATAATTTCCACGGAAGGTTTGAATATGTACCTGTAGAAAGTATGATCAAAGCGACCGAGGTGATCATCAAGATCGCAGAATTGGCTGCCAAAAAATAATTGCCGCAACCGAAGCAACCATTTAAAATATATTGCGTCTAGAATGTGTAACACAAAAAATCACATTTCATATTATGACGTTAACTAACACAACAACGTATTTTAAATTATTTGCAGCAAGTATTGGTTTAGCTACACTTATCTCTTGCGGGACCGATGATACCAATTACGAAACACCTATCACCGAAACAGACGAGGAAGCCTTTGAGCGCAATGAAGCTGAAATCTTAGCGTATATTGAAGCAAACGAATTAGAGGCAACACGTACAGATAGCGGTTTATATTACGTGATAGAAACTGAAGGAACCGGCGAAACACCATCAAGCAGTGCCAACGTCACAGTCACTTACAAGGGTTACTTTTTAAATGACTCTGTTTTTGACCAGGCTGTAAACCCTATCGAATTTAATTTAGCCAACGTAATTGCAGGATTTAGAGAAGGTATCAGTTTAATGAAAGAAGGCGGAACTGCAACGCTATTAATGCCTGCAAAATTAGCTTACGGTGCATCTGGAGCAGGCCCAATACCACCTAACACTGCTCTTGTCTTTGACATCGAACTCATTGCAACAGAGTAGTATTATTAGAATAGCATTAAAAAAGGAGCGCCAATTGCACTCCTTTTTTTTATACTGCCCAAAGGTTTAAAACCTTGTGGTAGTTTATATATTGCACCATTTATAGCTTACTTTTCAAATGCCTTTAGAGTTTTAGTAATGATACTCACACAATCTAAAAGTTGCTCTTCGTTCATTACTAAAGGTGGTGCAAAACGAATGATGTTTCCGTGAGTAGGTTTTGCCAGAAGTCCGTTTTCTTTCAAAGCCATACAAATATCCCAAGCCGTACTGCTATCTTCAGAATCATTGATCACAATCGCATTAAGCAATCCTTTACCACGCACTAAACTTACAATCGTACTCGTTTCAATATACTCGTTGAGTTTAGCTCTAAAAAGCTTCCCGAGTGCTTCGGCATTTTCTGCTAAATTTTCATCTTGAATAACCTGCAAGGCAGCCATTGCTACTGCCCCAGCAACAGGATTTCCTCCAAAGGTAGAACCGTGCTGTCCCGGCTTAATCACATTCATAACAGGATCATTGGCCAATACTGCTGAAACAGGATAAGCACCACCAGACAACGCTTTTCCTAAGATCAAAATATCTGGATTTACATTCTCGTGATTAACGGCAAGCAACTTTCCCGTTCTTGCGATCCCCGTTTGAACTTCGTCAGCTATAAAAAGTACATTGTGTTCTTCGCACAAGGCTTTACATTTAGCCAAGTAGCCTTCATCTGGTACAAATACCCCGGCTTCTCCCTGGATAGGTTCCACTAAAAATCCGGCGATATTTTTATTTTCAATCAACGCACGCTCTAAAGCATCCGCATCGTTGTATGCAATTTTTATAAAACCAGGTGTATAAGGACCAAAGTTTTTACGTGCATCTTCATCGTTAGAAAAAGAAATAATGGTTGTTGTTCTTCCGTGGAAATTATTCTCGCAAACAATAATCTGCGCGTCTTGCTCAGGAACCCCTTTTTCTTCATACGCCCATTTACGAGCGATTTTTATGGCAGTCTCTACCGCTTCGGCACCCGTATTCATAGGTAACAACTTGTCAAACCCAAAATATTCGGTGGCATACTTCTCATAACGACCCAAAACATCATTATGAAAAGCGCGAGAGGTAAGTGTAAGCACTTCGGCTTGCTTTGTCATTGCGCCTACAATGGCCGGGTGACAATGCCCTTGGTTAACTGCTGAATATGCTGATAAAAAATCGTAATACTTTTTATCTTCTACATCCCACACGTAAACGCCTTCGCCACGTTTTAGCACCACAGGAAGCGGGTGATAATTGTGCGCGCCGTGCTTGTCCTCAAGAGCAATCGCCTCTTGTGAAGTAAGTTGATCTACAGTAGTCATTTTGTAAAAATTTTAAAGGTAATCTTTCAACGATTCCTGCTTTTGATGCACTCTTGAAAATTCAGTTTTCATAGCATCGTATTAAGGAGAGAAATCATCCTTATTAAGAAATCGCAAATTACTAAAAATAAAGCAGAAAACTTAAGAATTAAGCTTCGGTGTAACCTGATAATCCATAAATATCCCGCCGAGCATTATTTCGCTAAAACATATTAAAAAGCGGTTCTGCAGATCGTCTTATTTATACTATTTTTGCCGCGTGTCAAGAAGAAAGAAATCCAGAAAAATATTCTCAAATGTGTTGGTTACAGATGCCGGCGCAAAAGGGAAATCTATTGCCAAAGCGCCAGATGGGCGTGTAATTTTTATTAGCAATGCGGTACCCGGTGATGTGGTAGATATTCAAACAATGAAGCAGCGCAAAGCCTACTATGAAGGCAAAGCGATAAAAATTCATGAATATTCTCCTAAGCGCACCGAGCCGGTTTGTAAACATTTTGGGACCTGCGGCGGTTGTAAATGGCAAAATATGCATTACGACTATCAGCTTGAATATAAGCAGCGTGAAGTGGTCAACAACCTGCAGCGTTTGGGAAAAATTGACTTGCCAGACATCACTCCCATTAGCGGTAGTAAAGACATCTACTTCTACAGAAATAAAATGGAATTTTCCTTTAGTGACAGCAAATGGCTTACGCTAAAGCAAATACAAAGCGATGAGATCATCGAAGATCGCAACGCGCTGGGCTTTCATATTCCGGGGATGTGGGATAAAATTCTGGACATTGATAAGTGTCATCTGCAACGCGATCCCAGCAATGCCATACGCAACGGCGTGAAAGAATTTGCTACAAAAAACAACATTCCGTTTTTTAATGCGCGTAATCAAGAAGGACTACTACGTACGCTTATGATTCGTACAAGCAGTACCGGTGAACTGATGGTTTTGGTTCAATTTTTTGAAGATGCCGAAGCTCAACGCAAACTAGTTCTTGAGTATTTAAAGGAAACCTTTCCTGAAATTACTTCGCTACTTTATGTCATCAACGAGAAAGGTAATGACACTATTTATGATCAAGATGTTATTTGCTACGCAGGAAGAGATCATATTTTTGAAGAGATGGAAGGACTTAAGTTTAAAATAAACGCCAAGTCTTTTTATCAAACCAACTCTGAACAAGCGTACGAACTTTATAAAATCACCCGAGATTTTGCCGAATTGAAAGGCGATGAAACGGTTTTTGACCTTTACACAGGAACGGGTACTATTGCCCAATTTGTTGCCAAAAAGGCTAAAAAGGTGATTGGTGTAGAAGCCGTACCAGATGCGATTATTGCTGCAAAAGAAAATGCGCAATTAAACGAAATGGAAAACGTTGAGTTCTATGTGGGTGATATGAAAAATGTATTCAACGATGCATTTATTGCTCAGCATGGTCAGCCTGACGTCGTGATCACAGATCCACCTCGCGACGGAATGCACAAAGATGTAGTCGCTCAACTTATTAAAATTAAAGCAGATCGCATTGTTTATGTGAGCTGTAACAGTGCAACACAAGCCAGGGATCTTGCGTTGTTAGACCCATATTATAAAGTAGAACGCGTTCAACCGGTAGATATGTTTCCGCAGACACATCACGTAGAAAACGTAGTTTTACTCAAACTGAAATAAAGCTCATGCTTAAAAACGGGATTTTATTAGTTTTTATCATTGCGCTCATCGCGATTTCTTGCGAGCGCGATGATATCTGTGCAGCAAGCACACCTACCACACCAGTACTCACTATTGGCTTTCAAGATGCTGATAACACCACTGAAGATAAGGAGCTCAATATCACGATCTATAAAGTGGACAACTCAGACAGCTTGGCGTATACCAGCGCATCAACTGTAGAAATTCCTTTACGTACAGATACTACCGCAACCGTTTTGGTTTTTGTAAAAAACCCTAATAATCTTGTGGCCGCTGAAGATCCTAATAATGCCGATACAGTTACTTTTAAATACACACCTCAAGAAGAATTTATAAGCAGAGCTTGTGGCTATCGGGTGAGTTTTTCAAACCTTACTATTCAGAATAATCCGGGTTCAGACGGGCGCTGGATAGACGATATTATTATAAACACCAGAACTATAACTAATAATGACACTACTCAGGTATATATTCGTCATTAGTAGTTTACTGATGACCGGTTTTTCGCTTAGCGCGCAGGACAAACAAGGCATTACTCAAGAAAGCATAACCGACTCAACAGCGGTAGACTCTCTTGCTTCTAAACCTAAAACCAATAAATACGGTTTACGTGTAGGTATTGACCTGAGTAAACCGCTAAGAACCATTCTGGATGATCGCTATCAGGGATTTGCTATTTTAGGGGACTTCAGAATAAAAGATCGCTATTATGTAGCTGCGGAATTAGGTACAGAAACTCGTGACTTTAACGAGCCTACTTATGATGCTCAGGTGCAGGGTAGTTATTTAAAAGGCGGAATAAATTACAACGCTTACAGCAATTGGGAAGGAATGTCTAACCTGATCTACGTGGGGTTACACGTAGGTTTTTCAACTTTTAATCAGGATTTAAACAACTATACCATTTACACCACCAATACCTTTTTTGAGCCTGATGTACGCACTGATCCACGCAATTATTCTAATCTCAATTTAATTTGGGCAGAACTGCAAATGGGAATTCAGGTAGAGCTATTCAACAATTTGTATATGGGACTTAATGTACACCTGAAACGTATTTTATCTCAAAAATCGCCTGATAATTTCACCAATCTTTATGCTCCGGGCTACAACAAAGTAACTTTTGATAATGTTTATGGCGCGGGCTATGGCTACACCATTTCCTATTTAATTCCTATTTTCAAAAAATAAATAATCAAGGAGCACACCTCAGGTATGCAACATCCTTAAGTAACATCAATAAAAGCAGACTTTCACTAACACCGTCTGAATGGGATTACGTTCACGCATACGCATTATCAACACCTTCATCAAGAATCCGGATGACACCCCCTACGCTATTTCGGTTTGGGAAAAAATAAAGTTTTTAGTTTCCGGTATCATCTATGACTTTGGTTTTGCCTTTCTGTTTTTGATTCTTATGAGTCTTATTGAACCTTTGACCAAGGGTTATGAAAACGTGCTTAATCAAGAATTGTACAGCTTTTGGATGTCTATCTTGCTGATCTCCATTGTTCCGCCGGTTCTTGAAGAATTCGTATTTAGATTTCCATTAAAATACAAACGCAATTACCTTTTGCGGCTCATCGCTTACCTTTTTAAACTTGATATAGAAACCTTCTGGAAAAAACATCTCCGCATCATCGTGTATGTATTTTCGGCAGCATTTGGTTTTGTTCATATGTCTAACTACAGCAATGTGGATCTTTGGTTTTTTATATTGTCACCCATTCTCGTTGGGGCGCAACTCTTTGCTGGAATTATTTTTAGTTTTCTCAGACTTAAACTTGGGTTCATTTGGGCGATATTGGGACATTTTAGCCATAATTTCATTTTAATTATGATGGCTTTTCTCTTTTATCACAATGTGATGATTCCGCTTGTTGATGATGACGCAGTTAAAATAGAAGCTGCCGGACTTGCTTTTGAAGTGGAAGAAACTTCGATTTTACATTTTGACACTACACAACGAGGAAATTTACTTTGCCTTGAAGCTCAAAATTATAGCTTGCAAAAGCTGGTTGACAGTTTGTACACTAGCGACACGCTAAAACTTAGAGATAACGAACTGATCAATTTACAGCTGCTGAGCAAGCAAGATTCCGGTTATACTAAACTTAAATTTCTTGAAACGCTTCAAGAACATTATGTTTTTAAAAAAGTGGTTGACAGCACGCGGAATCAGGAATAAGCTGCCCCGGCTTTAGTATCTTTGCGTTATGATAAAAGAAATTAGCAGCACACAAAATCCTACGATAAAACACCTTGTAGCTTTACAAGAAAAATCGAGAATTCGCCGTAAAACCGGTGAATTTCTGATTGAAGGTGTCCGGGAGATCAATCTGGCTTTTGATGCGGGTTTTGAACTGACTCAAATTTTCTTTTGTCCCGAAATTGCTCAAACCGAAGCACTAGAAGAACTTCAGACTAAAATCTCGAGTACAACTGAGCAGATTGTCGTTACTGAAGAAGTTTATAAAAAAATCGCATACCGATCAGGAACCGAAGGAATTATTGCTTCCGCGAAAGCGAAAAAGAATGCGTTAAACGATCTTGATCTTCCTGAAAATCCGCTGATATTAATAGCCGAAGCTCCTGAAAAACCCGGAAATATCGGGGCGCTTTTACGTACTGCTGATGCGGCAGGAGTTGACGCTTTCATTTTAGCCAATCCCCGTACAGATCTGTACAACCCAAACATCATACGTTCTAGCGTAGGTGGTTTGTTTACGATTCCTGTGGCTACAGGCAGTACAGAAGAAGTTATTAATTTTCTGAAGCACCAAAACATTTCGATTTACACCGCAATTTTACAGGAAGCTATTTCTTACGAAAAGCAAGATTTCACCACCTCTTCTGCCCTAGTTGTGGGAACCGAAGCAGACGGCCTTTCTGAAGAATGGCGTAACGCTGCAAAACAAAACATCATCATCCCGATGCAGGGCCGCCTCGACTCTATGAATGTTTCGGTGGCTGCAGCGATCCTTATTTTTGAAGCGCGCAGACAACGCGGTTTTACTCTTTAAATTTCCTCTAATGACACCCACGCTTGTTTTTTATATCATCATTGCATTTATCATCTTAAGTTTTGTGATAGATCAAATGCTCGATTGGCTTAACGCTAAGCATTTTGACGATCCTATTCCTCAGGAACTGGCAGATGTTTACGACTCAGAAACCTACCGGAAATCTCAAGATTATAAAAAGGTAAACGCAAAATTCAGTACGCTTACTTCAAGTTTTATGCTTGTGATCACTTTGTTATTTTTTGCTCTTGACGGATTTGCTTTTGTAGATCAAATTGCCAGAAGTATAAGTGATAACGAAATCATTGTGGGCCTGATTTTCTTCGGAATTATTATGCTTGGGTCTGATATTTTAACAACGCCTTTTAGCTATTATAAGACGTTCATCATTGAAGAGCGTTTCGGTTTTAATAAATCTACACCAAAGCTTTTTCTAGCAGATAAACTCAAAGGTTGGCTGATGACAATCATCGTGGGAGGCGGTTTGCTCGCTCTGGTCATTTGGTTTTATCAAATAAGCGGAAGTCTATTTTGGGTGTATGCCTGGATTGTTTTTGCGGTTTTTGCCTTAGTGATGAATATGTTTTACGCCAAGCTCATCGTTCCTCTTTTTAATAAGCAAACCCCGCTTGAAGAGGGTTCGCTTCGGAATAAAATTGAGCAGTATGCGGCCACAGTTGGTTTTAAACTGAATAATATTTTTGTGATTGACGGCTCTAAACGCAGCACTAAAGCCAATGCCTATTTTTCAGGATTTGGTTCTGAAAAACGCATTACGCTATACGACACTTTGATCAATGATCTGGAAGAAGATGAGATCGTTGCTGTTTTGGCGCACGAGGTGGGACACTACAAGAAAAACCACATTATTGTAAACTTATTTGCTTCGGTAATTCTAACAGGATTTACGTTTTGGCTTTTAGGAATTTTCATCAGCAATAGCATTTTTTCTGAAGCTTTAGGTGTTGCTGAACCCAGTTTTCATATCGGTCTTATTGCATTTGGTATTCTGTACAGCCCAATAAGCGGAATCACCGGTTTTTTAATGAGTGTTCTCTCGCGCAAATTTGAATATCAAGCAGATAATTTTGCAAAAAATACATACGCCGGCGATCCATTGATCAGTTCGCTTAAAAAATTATCCCGCAACAGTTTGAGCAATTTAACGCCGCATCCGCTCTACGTAAAGCTACATTACTCGCACCCCACGCTTTTGCAGCGCTACCGTAACTTAAAAGGGTAAAATACACGCTTTTTATTTCTTCAGACAAACCTGAATCACTGCCAAAATCCATTTGCTTTTTTAGGATATAATTGTACTTTTAAATTATGACTCCGGTTGATATAGAAAAAGAAAATAAAGAGCTCGCCAGGCAATACAAAGAGTTGTTGCGCATAAGCTACCGCACGCTTTCTGACGATGATAAAAAATTGATCAGACAAGCGTTTGACGTGGCTGTTGACGCGCATAAAGATCAGCGTCGCAAATCTGGTGAAGCTTATATTTTTCACCCGCTTGCTGTTGCCCGCATAGTCGCCAGCGAGATCGGGATGGACGCGACTTCTATTGCTGCAGCCTTACTGCACGATGTCGTAGAAGACACCATTTATACGCTTGAAGATCTCGAAGAACGCTTTGGCCCTACTGTCGCTAGAATTGTAGACGGACTCACTAAGATCTCGAATCTCAAAAAGCACCGAGATGTCTCGCTTCAAGCAGAGAATTTCAGAAAGATGCTGCTTACCATAAACGATGACGTTAGGGTAATTATCATCAAGATCGCAGATCGTTTGCACAACATGCAGACAATGGATTCTATGCGGCCTGATAAGCAAATTAAAATCGCCAGTGAAACGCTCTATATTTACGCTCCACTTGCGCATAGAATTGGGCTTTATAACATCAAAACAGAACTTGAAGATCTTGGTTTAAAATACACAGAGCCAGAAGTATTTAAAGATATTTCTCGCAAAATGAAAGAGACCAAAGAGCAGCAAGATCAATATATTGAAGAGTTTACGCAGGCGGTTCAAAATTCTTTGGATAAAGAAATTTTGGACTATGAGATAAAAGGTCGGCCAAAATCTATTTACAGTATTCGTCGCAAAATGCTCAAGCAGAATATTCCGTTTGACGAAGTCTATGACAAATTTGCGATACGTATCATTTACAAGGCGACGCCAGAAAGCGAGAAGTTCTTAGCCTGGAAGATTTATTCCATAGTTACAGACCACTTTAGACCTAATCCTACACGATTAAGAGATTGGATTTCATCTCCAAAATCTACCGGTTACGAAGCGCTTCACATCACCGTGATGGGTTTAAAAGGGCGCTGGGTTGAAGTGCAAATTCGTTCTGAACGTATGAACGAAATCGCCGAAAAAGGTTACGCTGCACATTATAAATACAAGCAAGGTTCTTCAACTGAAAATGAAGAAGATAAAACGCTTGATGAATGGCTAAACCGCTTGCAAGACGCACTCGAAAACAACGAGACGAATGCCGTTGAATTTGTTGAGCAGTTTAAACTGAATCTTTACAACAAAGAGATTTTTGTCTTTACGCCGCAGGGAGATCTAAAATCACTACCTAAAGCTGCCACGCCACTTGATTTTGCTTTCAGTATTCACACCGAAATAGGAATGCATACTCGCGGAGCTCGGGTGAATGGTAAATTGGTTCCTTTGAGTCACGAACTTAAAAGTGGAGATCAGGTAGAAATCATTACTTCGGAGCATGCAAAACCTAACAATAACTGGTTAGACTACGCTACCACAGCCCGTGCGCGTTCTAAAATTAAATCTTCGCTTAAAGACGAAAAGAAAACCATTGCCGAAGACGGTAAAGTTATTCTTACCCGAAAACTGCGTTCGCAAAAGATCACGCTTGATGAGAATATCATCAACGAGATGGTTATTTACTTTAAGCTCAAAACCAGCCTAGACTTATTTTACCGTGTAGGTATTGGGACCATTGATAATAAAATGATCAAGGAGTACGCGGCTTCCCGAAGCAGCGCCATTGTAAGCTTCTTTAAAAATAAAATTAGGAAAGCTCCGGTTGCAGAGCACGTTGATAAAGATGAGATAACTGATAAATACGATTTATTGGTTTTTGGGAGAGACGAGCAAAAGTTAGACTATACGCTTGCAGCATGTTGTAACCCGATTCCCGGGGATAAGGTATTTGGTTTTACCACCGTTTCTGACGGAATCAAAGTACACAAGCAAAACTGCCCTAATTCTATTTCCTTACAAAGTAATTATGCGTATCGCATCATTCCGGCGAAATGGATAGATTCATCAGCTCAAGAATTTAGAGCAGATCTAGAATTAACCGGTATAGATACGCTAGGACTTGTTAATCACGTGACGCGCGAAATTTCAGAACATATGCACGTAAATATGCGCGGACTGAATTTTACCACCAACGACGGCGTTTTTAAAGGGAACATAACCGTGATCGTTCAAAACAAAAAGCATTTACACAGACTTATCGAAAACTTGAAAAAAATAAACGGTATCGACAAAGTCATACGCTTGTAAATGCGTAACTTTGCAAATATTATTATGATACCAAAAGCTACAATAAATAAAGATCAGGAAGTCGTTAAAAACGTCTTCACAAAGTTTCTAGAAGATAACGGTCACCGTAAAACTCCAGAGCGTTACGCGATTCTACAGGAGATTTACAACTACAATGATCACTTTGATATTGAGACCCTCTACATCAGCATGAAGAATAAAAAATATCGTGTGAGTAGAGCAACCCTTTACAATACAATAGAGCTTTTGCTGGCTTGTGGTCTGGTACGTAAACATCAATTTGGTCAAAATCAATCGCAATACGAGAAATCGTATTTTGATAAACAACACGATCACGTGATCCTTACCGATACCGGCGAAGTGATTGAATTTTGTGACCCGCGTATTGAGTCTATTAAAAAGACTATAGAAGAGGTTTTTGATATAAAAATCAACAAGCACTCCCTTTATTTTTACGGTAACCGCAAGCAGGATAATTCAACCGAAAATACAACCGAAGACAACAACTCATAAATGGCAGTAGATTTACTTCTTGGTCTCCAATGGGGAGACGAAGGTAAGGGCAAAATCGTAGATGTTCTTACAAAGGATTATGATATTATAGCCCGTTTTCAAGGCGGACCAAACGCTGGACATACGCTAGAATTTGATGGAATTAAGCACGTTTTGCACACGATTCCTTCAGGAATTTTTCACGAAAATGCAATCAATCTTGTAGGTAACGGAGTCGTGATCGATCCTGTTATTTTTAAGAAGGAATTAGACAACTTAGCGCAATTCAAGATAAACATTAAGGAGAAACTTCTTATTTCTCGTAAAGCGCATCTGATTTTACCTACGCATCGCCTTCTTGATGCTGCTTCTGAAGCTTCCAAAGGAAAAGCCAAAATAGGTTCTACCCTTAAAGGAATAGGGCCAACGTATATGGATAAAACCGGTCGTAACGGAATCCGTGTAGGAGATCTTGAACTTTCAGACTGGAAAGAGCGTTATGCTGCCTTAAGAGACAAGCATATAGATATGATTGACTTCTATGATGCAAAGATCGAATATGATCTTGAGGAACTAGAAGCAGAATTCTTTAAGGCTGTTGAAGTTTTAAAAGAGCTCACCTTTATTGATTCTGAAGAATATTTATATCAAGCGCAACAAGCCGGAAAATCTATTTTAGCTGAAGGTGCGCAAGGATCCTTATTAGATATTGATTTTGGTACGTATCCTTTTGTCACCTCTTCAAACACGACAGCTGCCGGCGCCTGCACAGGTCTAGGGGTAGCACCTAATCAAATTGGGGACGTATTTGGAATTTTTAAAGCTTACACTACTCGAGTAGGTTCTGGCCCCTTCCCTACCGAACTTTTTGACGAAGTTGGTGAGACTATGGGACGCGTAGGTAACGAGTTTGGAGCTACCACAGGTAGACCTCGCCGTTGCGGATGGTTAGATCTTGTAGCCCTTAAATATGCGGTGCGCGTTAATGGCGTTACTCAATTGATGATGATGAAAGGTGATGTTTTAAGTGGTTTTGACACGCTTAAAATTTGTACACAATACAAATACAAAGGTGAGGTTATTGATCACCTACCCTATAACATCGAACCGGAAAATGTAGAGCCTGTTTACTCAGAAATGAAGGGCTGGGAAGAAGACCTTACTAAAATGAAAGGTGATGAGCAGCTTCCTAAAGAGCTTAACGCCTACATTGAGTTCTTAGAAAAAGAATTGAATGTGCCTATCAAAATCGTTTCTGTAGGACCAGACAGAACCCAAACGATTCACCGATAGTTACAAGATTATAGAATTCATTAAAATCCGAAGTAAAAACTTCGGATTTTTTTATGCTTTCTTTTTAATAGTATTATGAAAAGCTAAACGCGGTAACACTTACATTTACAGCAAACTAACAACCAACTTTCCAATGAAATTATTTCAATGCAGTAACTGTAAAAATCCGGTGTATTTTGAAAATACAACCTGCGAAAAATGCGGTAACAACCTAGGATACCTTAATGCGATTGAAGAAATAGTCTCTTTTCCGGCTGAGCAAAAAACGGTTATTGGGCCTACCAAAGAAAAAACAGCGCTTACCTATTGCGCTAACCATCAATATAATGCCTGCAATTGGTTAGTAGCTATCGAAAGTCCTAACCCGTTTTGCGAAGCTTGCAGTACCAACCGCACCATACCTGATTTGAGCATTCCTGAAAATAAACTGGATTGGCAGAAAATTGAAACAGCAAAGCATCGCCTTTTTTATGCGCTTCATAAGCTAAAACTTCCCACTAAATTCATCATTAATAAGCAACCGCTGAATCTTACATTTGACTTTTTGGCTCCAGACCCCAGCAATCCTTCTGCAATAAAAACAGGACACGCTAACGGTTTGATTACACTCAATATTCAAGAAGCAAATGCCGCACACAGAGAATATATTAAAGAACAACTTTCAGAACGCTATCGCACACTTTTAGGTCATTTTAGACACGAAGTCGGTCATTTTTACTGGGAAGTTTTAATTCAGCCTAATGCTAAGAACCTAGAAGAATTTAGAGCTCTTTTTGGTGATGATACACAAGATTACGGTCAAGCTTTAGAAGCTCATTATAAAAATGGTGCTCCTGAAAATTGGCGTGAGAGTTACATCAGTAGTTACGCAACGATGCACGCTTGGGAAGATTGGGCAGAAACTTGGGCGCACTACTTACATCTGATGGATATGCTTGAAACCTCGTATAGTTTTGGCTTGAGTTTAGATCCTGAAATCTCTAAAGTGCGCAATCTTGAGGTAGCCTGTGATTTTGACCCTTATGAGGAAAAAGATTTTCAGAAAATCATTAAACACTATTTACCACTCACCTACGCCTTAAACTCTCTTAACCGCAGTATGGGGCATCAGGATGCATATCCTTTTGTGCTTTCTCCACCGGTTATTGAGAAATTGACGTTTATACATAAAGTGGTGAGGTTGTAAAGTAATTTGAACATTGATGATTATTTTTAGAGCACCAATTGTCTCCTATGTTTGAAGTTGAACTTACCGCACGCTTAAAAAATTATACCGAAACTCGAGCTCAGATTTTAGCCTTAGCCATTGATTCACACTATAAACTGGATTACGACGATCGTTATTATGACATCAATGGCACGCTAACGCAAGGCGATCAAGAGTTTCGTTTACGTACAAAAAACAATCTAGATTCTGGTGAGGCTAAACATTATCTCACGTTTAAAGACAAGGCTTTTGAACAGGTGACGCGCTCTAAACCCGAATATGAAACTTTGGTTTCAGACCATTACAACACAGAGCAAATCCTTTTTAAGCTAGGCTACCAGAAAAGCGCACATTACACTAAACACTGCGAGATTTTTAATCTGAAATATCATAACGCCTCCATCGAGATTGCTTTAGTTCAGTTTGATGAATTAGCAGACACATTTATCGAAATTGAAACCAACACCCTTGATAAAGCGGAGACTGATGCTCTTTTTGAAAAACTTTACAAGCTTCTGGAAGAGATAGGACTTTCAAAAGATCAACTTACTAAAGAGTTTTATATAGATATGATCAAAGCAGCCCAATCTGAGTAGTTCCCCTTGCTTTGAGTCCTTTAGATTTTTGATTTGAACAAATACTTAAAGCGGGTGTTTTTCCGTTATATTTGCATCAAAATTTGCTATGCCCAATTTTTTTAGAAAAAGCGCCCTTTTGCTTCTCGTTCTTTTTTCGATCAGTCTATCGGCTCAAGAGAAAAAGGAATTAGACATCACTTCAGATATTTCACAAATTGACGAAGTCAAATATCCCGGAGCCTTGGTAATGTATAAAAATACCAAGCAGGTCTACATCCAGCACGAAGGGATCGAGATGTGGTGTGATCTGGCCTTCCATTACAAAGATGAGAATTTTGTAAGAGCCATTGGTAACGTGCGTATGAAGCAAGGCGATACCATAAGTATGCGTAGCAATTATGCTGAGTATAATGGTGACACGCAATTTGCCTGGGCTTCCGGAGGTGTTAATCTCAGAACTCCGACTGCAACCCTAGATACTGACACACTATACTTCAACCGAATTAAACAACAAGCATATTATAGAACCGGCGGTACGCTACGCGATACAGCTAGTGTTATCGAAAGTAAAATAGGTCGGTACTTTTTAGATCAAGACAAATACTCCTTCATTCAAAATGTGGTTGTTACCAATCCTGAGTATGTGATCAACAGTGATCAACTCGACTTTTATTCAGAAACCGGAGCTGCATACTTATACGGCCCATCGACCATTACAAGCGAAACCAGCACGGTGTATTGCGAGCGTGGCTATTATGACACGCGCAATGACAACGGCTATTTTGTGAAAAACTCTCGTATAGACTATGATAATCGTACAGTATATGGCGACAGTTTGTACTTTGACCGTCCTACGAGTTTTGCTTCGGCGACCAACAATATTCGCGTAATTGACACGGCAAATAACAGCGTGATCAAAGGGCATTATGCCGAAGTGTTTAAAGAAAAAGATTCGGTATTCATTACCAAAAGAGCGGTCGCTATAACCGTACAAGATCAAGATTCTATTTATGTGCATGGCGATCGACTTGTAGTTACCGGAATTCCTGAAAAACGCATCGTATGCGGTTACTATAATGTGCGCCTTTTTAAAAGTGATATGAGCGGTAAATGCGACTCCATTCACATAAATCAGGCTAACGGTCTTACCCAAATGATTGGAAAACCGGTCTTGTGGAGCGGTCTGAGCCAAATGACCGGTGATTCTATTCACTTAAAAAGTAACACAAAAACAGAGCAGCTAGACTCCCTTCACGTCTTTGAAAATGCATTTCTCGTACAACAAGATACCATTCCACTGTTTGATCAAGAGAAAAGTGGTTTTAATCAAGTTAAAGGCGACGTCCTCTACGGAACTTTTCAGGACAATGCGTTACATCAAATTGACATCATAAAAAATGCCGAAAGCATCAATTATATGCGAGCAGATGATGGTGTTTTACAGGGAATTGACAAAAGTAAATCGGCTTCTATTACTGCTATTTTAGAGGATAACGCTTTGGTTGAAATTACCAAATTCAAACAGGTAGATGGCGAGGTGTATCCGCTTTCAAAATTCCCTAAAGAGTCTCGAGAATTTGAAGGGTTGAACTGGCGTGGCGAAGAACGATTGCTCACAAAAGAAGATATTTTTAAAGGAGAAGCTCCGTTTACACTTACGAAGATCGAAGGAATTCCGCTACCGGAAATCGACGAAGACTTCTTTGATAATACGATCCCTGAAGAAGAACTCAATATCCCCGAAGCTTCTAAACTCAACCCATCTGATCTAAAGAATCGAGAGGAAGATGCTCCGGCGATAGGTGTACCAATCAATGAGAAAGCCACCATCAAAAAAGATTCGTTAGCTCCCAAACCTTCAAAGCCGGCAAGCAAACAACCGCTTAAACAATTACCTACTTTAAAAGTTCAAGATTCCACAGATAATGAAAGCTGATTTCTTTAAATATCAAGCGCAAACGAGTCCGCATCCTCTTGCGATGGAAGTTTCGCACGCAAAAGGCAGCTTTATTTATGACACCACAGGCAAAGCCTATTTAGACTTTGTAGCAGGCGTTTCTGCAGCGAGTATTGGGCATTGTCATCCGGCGGTAGTTAAAGCGATTCAGGAGCAAAGTGAGAAGTATTTACACGTTATGGTGTACGGGGAATATGCGCAAGATCCTGCTGTCGAATTAACGCGCTTAATTGCTGCAAATTTGCCAGATCCGTTAGAACAAACCTACTTGGTAAACAGCGGTACAGAAGCTATTGATGGTGCAATGAAGCTCGCTCGACGCGTCACAGGTCGAAGTAAAATAATTTCGGCAAATCAAGCCTACCACGGCAATACTTTTGGAGCATTGAGTTTAATGAATTACGAAGAACGTGTAGCCCCTTTTAGACCAGTGGTTGGCGCTATCTCACACATCAACTTCAATAGCTTTGAAGATTTAGAACAGATTACCAATGAAGTCGCCGGGGTCGTTTTAGAGACCATACAAGGCGGTGCCGGATTTATTCAACCGGAGCACGGCTGGCTAGCTGCAGTAAAAAAACGCTGCGAGGAAGTTGGAGCACTTTTAATTCTAGATGAAATTCAGCCCGGTTTTGGACGTACAGGAACATTTTTTGGTTTTGAAAATTATCATGTAGTTCCTGATGTGGTGGTGATGGGTAAAGGTATGGGCGGCGGAATGCCTATAGGCGCTTTTACCGCTTCAACGGCGCATATGCGTTTGCTTTCTGACAATCCTAAAATGGGACACATAACCACTTTTGGAGGTCATCCTGTCATTGCGGCAGCAGCTTTGGCTACCGCCAAAACGATTTTAGAAGGAGAGCTCATTCAGCAAACTTTAGAAAAAGAAAAACTTTTTAGGCGCCTACTGAAACACGATCTGATCACCGATGTACGTGGTAAAGGCCTTATGCTGGCAGCTATTACACCTTCCGCAGAAATTACAACCGAAGCTATTTTGATGGCGCAAGATGAAGGTCTTATTTTATTTTGGCTATTGTTTGAAACTAAAGCCATTCGCATCACTCCGCCCCTGACGATCTCTGAAGATGAGATTATTAAAGGCTGTGAGATCCTGCTTAAGGTTTTAGATAAAATTGCGACTAAATTGTCATAATCAACTGTTTAGGCGTAATTGTTGATTACTTTGTTAACAACAATATGTAGCCTACAGTCTTCTGCCTGTTATCCTTTATAAATTTATATAGGCAGAAATTTTAAAAGCAACGTGTATGAAGTTTAATCAAGAACACGAAGAGAATAATTTCCCGCTCACCCGTTTTGAATCTATGTTAAAGACAAATGATGTCCTTTTCTTCGATTCGGATGAATTTGAGAATATTGTCAACCATTATTTAGAAAATGGCAAAATTGCGCTCGCAAAGAAAGCTGTTAAACTTGGTCTTGACCAGCACCCTTCCTCCTCAAACCTCAAACTTTTTAAAATCGAAATTTTAATCTTTGAGAATAAACTTGATGAAGCAGATCGTTTGCTGGCAGAACTTTATGAACTAGAACCTCAAAACGAGGAAGTCTATATTCAGAAAGCTAATATTTTCTCAAAAAGAGACGATCACAAAAAAGCTATTGAGCTACTAGAGACCGCACTAGAGCTTACAGATGCAGATGCTGATATCTATTCTTTAATAGGTATGGAATATTTGTTTATGGACGATTTTCAGAATGCTAAGTATAGTTTTATGAAATGTCTGGAAGTAGATGAAGATGATTACTCTGCACTGTATAATGTGATCTATTGCTTTGACTTCTTAGAACAACACGAGGAAGCGATAGATTATCTCAATATGTTTCTTGATAAAAATCCGTATTGTGAGGTAGCCTGGCATCAGGTAGGTAAACAGTATTTTGATCTAAAAAATTATAACAAAGCGCTGGCCGCTTATGACTTTGCGATCATTAGTGACGATACTTTTATCGGTGCCTATTTTGAAAAAGGAAAAGTGCTTGAAAAATTAGGTCGCTATAATGAAGCGATTGAAAATTATCAAATCACTCTTGGGCTGGATGATCCTACATCATTTGCTTATTTAAGAATGGGTAAATGCTACCAAAAGTTGCATTGTGATGACCTTGCCATCGAATTCTTTTTAAAAACCGTTAAGGAAGATCCGCTATTAGATAAAGGATGGATCGCGATAACCGATTTCTATACCAAGAAGATGGATTATCAAAATGCGCTTTACTACATCAACAAAGCCATTAATATTGATGGTGAAAATGTGTTGTATTGGAAACGCTACGCTAAAATCAACAACCGCTTAAAGTTTTATGAAGAAGCAGAACGCGGCTATCGCAAAACTTTAGAATTAGGGAATTATGAGCTAGACACTTGGTTAACGCGCTGTGATATTCTTATTTACTTAGGTGAATATGAAGCTGCTGTAACCAACTTGTTTGAAGCCATTGAGTTTTATCCTGAATCTCCGCAAATTGAATTCAGACTCGCAGGATTATATTTCAGTCTTAATCAAGAGGAAAAGGGACATTTTCATCTAGAAAATGCATTGCGCTTAGAACCTGATTACGATATCATTCTTGAGGAACTTTTCCCTTTTGTTTATGCCAAACGCAGTGTACTCAAAAAAATAAAAAAGGCTAAGAAATCTTAATTCTCTAAAAAGGTCTATTTTGAAAATGATCAAATTATAAATGATCTCAAGGGACTATTTTCATTGAGACACCACTAAAAACCACAGGTCATACCACTTGTGGTTTTTTTATTTTTCTTGCCGGCACTTGCGGCTTTGAATTTATATTTCTTTCTTACTTTTGAGGCCAAACAACAACCTGCCTATGTCTCAAAACAGATCATTACTCAACTATGCGGTAATTACATTAAAAGGCCTTGCGATGGGAGCTGCTGATGTAGTTCCTGGAGTTTCTGGTGGTACTATCGCATTTATTGCAGGTATTTATGAAGAATTAATTGCGACTATTGACAAGCTTGATACATCTTTCTTTAAAGTCTGGAAAAATGATGGAATTAAAGCGGCTGTAAATGCATACAATTTAAAGTTTCTTGGAGCACTTTTCTTCGGTGTTATTCTTAGTATTCTCTCTTTAGCTAAGCTTATTACGTTTTTACTGGAAGAACATCCGTTGCTGTTATGGGGATTCTTTTTTGGTCTGATCGTAGCAAGTATCGTTTATATCGGAGCTCAAATCAAAAAATGGAATTTTGGTGTCATACTCTCAGGAGTAATTGGTATTGTGATCTCCTACTACATCACCATCGCCGAACCTTTAAGCACAGGTGCAAGTTACTGGTTTATTTTTCTTTCAGGCTTTGTAGCCATCATTGCGATGATTCTTCCGGGAATATCAGGTTCGTTTATTCTGTTACTTTTAGGCTCTTATAGTATTGTTTTAGGCACTGTGCGTAACTTTGTTGATGCACTTCTTGCATTTGATTTTTCCGCCTTAAAAGATGCTGCTTTAAAGCTTGCACTCTTTATGCTAGGTTGCGTGGTGGGCTTAAAGACATTTTCAAAAGTTCTCACCTATCTCTTTAAAAATTATCAAAATTTGACGCTCGCTTTACTTACAGGTTTTATGGTTGGCGCGCTCAATAAAGTTTGGCCTTGGAAAGAAGTGCTTTCGTACCGAACCAATTCTGAAGGGCATCAAGTACCCTTAATTGAAAAAAGCATTCTGCCTCAGTATTTTGATGGCGACCCTAAAGTACTCTTGGTTTGCATCTTGGCGCTTATAGGCTTTTTGACTATTTTTCTGCTTGAACGCTTTGCCAATTCTAAACAAGAAAATGGAATCTAAACACCGCTCCTTTCCTGATAAGGTTTGGCTGGTACTTAAAGGGCTTGCAATGGGCGCAGCCAATAAAGTGCCGGGCGTTTCCGGTGGTGTGGTCGGTTACGTTGCGGGCTTCTATGAAGAGTTTATTTATTCGCTTCAAAAAGTCAATAAAAATGCGTTTAAACTATTGCTTAATGGAAGGTTTAGAAGCTTTGTGCGCTATATAAATGGCAGATTTCTTTTTCTGCTGATTCTAGGAATGATCATTAGTTATTTTAGTGTGTCAAAACTTTTAGATATCGCAATTGACCATTACCCCTTGTACGTTTGGAGTGCTTTTTTTGGGATGATCATCGGTAGTATCTATTACATCGCTAAAGATTTTAATGACTGGTCCCAGCGCAATATCATTATCCTAGCCCTCGGAATTATCACAGGAATTCTTATCAGTTTACTTGAGCCGGCTACACAGAACGACAATCTGATCTTTGTATTTTTCTGTGGAATCATTGGAGTTTCGGGAATGACATTGCCGGGATTATCGGGTTCTTTCATTTTGATCCTATTGGGTAATTATGTGTTGCTGTTAGTGGATTCCGTCAATGCGCTTTACGATACGCTGTCTGACCTCATTCAAGCTGATTTTTCATTTATTAATGATCCGCACCGTTTGCGCTTACTTCAAGTGATGGCGGTATTTACTTTAGGATCTGTAACCGGTCTTGTGACCTTATCTAACTTTTTAGGTTATTTGCTGAAGCATTATAAACACGCAACCAATGCAGCCATAATAGGTTTTATTGCCGGCTCCTTAGGGGTTGTTTGGCCTTGGAAAAATCCTGTTTTTGAGCGGAATGCACTCGGTGAAATCAATTATGATCGTGTAGGTGATCCTATTTTAACGAATTATGACCGATATTGGCCAGAAAGTTTTTCCGCAGAAAACATAATTGCAACGATATTCATACTTTTAGGAATCTTTAGTGTGGTAGCATTGGGTAAATACGGGGAAAAGACCCGTGTACAGTCTTAAGAAATACTCCATTTTTACAAGCACTAAAACCAACTAAATCATATAACCCCAACCAATTATGATTAAATTAGGCCTTATAGGTAAGAATATTGACTACTCCTTTTCAAGAAAATATTTTACCGAAAAGTTTGAAAGAGAAGCTATTGATGGATCTTACGTTAACTTTGATTGCCAAAGTCCTGACGAAGTAAAACAGCTATTGGAGCGTACAGATTGCTCGGGATTCAATGTTACGATCCCTTACAAGGAAACGGTTATGCCCTACCTTGACGAACTCAATAAACACGCGAGTTCTATTGGCGCGATCAACACTATAAAACGGTTGAGCACCGGTAAGTTGAAAGGTTTCAATACAGATTATCTAGGGTTTAGAAGATCTTTAAAGCCATTTTTAGAGGAGCAAAATCATACGCACGCGCTTATTTTAGGAACCGGCGGCGCTTCAAAAGCCATCGCTTACGCCTTAGAATTAGAAGATATTTCATTTAAATTTGTTTCTCGAAACCCTGAGAAAGATCAGCTTGCGTATGACGCTTTAAATGGTGCGATTCTTTCAAAACATACACTTATCATTAATACCACTCCGCTAGGCACGTATCCTAATATAACAGACTGTCCTAAAATTCCTTATCGCTTGCTGGGTAAATATCATTTGCTTTATGACTTGGTTTACAATCCGGTAGAAACGCAATTTTTAAAAAACGGAAAAGCCCAAGGCGCCCGCATTTCTAACGGTTATGAGATGCTTAAACTACAAGCCGAAGCAGCCTGGCAAATCTGGAATTGATCTAGCCTTCTCGGATTGTGCTCTTGTTAATTGCTTTCTTAGTAGTATCTTTAAATACTAATAAAGCACCTTAACATTGAAACAAATGTCAGAAGAAAAAAAAGCATCAGACAAAGACGAGAAGATTGATAACGATAAAGCACAGACTTCTAGTCAGATAGAATCTCAACAACCATCAGAAAACTTAGAAACGACTGAAAATCCTTCAGAACAACAGGATGAAGCACTTGTTACTGAATCTATAGACGTTATACAAAGCGCCAAGAATGAGGAACATGATGACGATGAATTTGTTGCTGAAGAATCAGACGAAGATGAGGAGACTGATCCTAATGATCTGGATGCAGCTTTAAATGAAGATAGTGAGGACGAGAGCACTTCTGAACGCCATAATATTCCTAAAAAAGAATACGATAGCCTTAGTAAAGAAGAACTCATAAAAGAGTTTAAATACCTGCTTAATAATCATAAAATTCAAGCCATTAAAGAGCACGTGACCGAATTGCGTGCAGCGTTTATATCTCAGTTTGAAGAAGAGCAGGAAGAGGCCAAAGAAAAGTTTTTAGAAGAAGGCGGAAACATCATTGACTTTAGATATTACAGTCCGTTAAAGAAGGAATTCAATTCACTTTATTTTGAGTATCGTGAAAAGCGCAATAACTACTACAAAAATCTCAAAAAGGATCTTAATGCCAATCTAGAAACGCGCAATGCATTAATAGAAGAGCTTAAAGAACTTAAAAATGAGGTGGGTGGTGAAGATAGCATCAATACTACATTTGAGAAGTTTAAAGACATTCAGGAACGCTGGCGCAATGCCGGGAATATTCCGCGAGATCGTTATAATCTGGTATGGAATAACTACCACCATCATATCGAGAATTTTTATGATTTTCTGCATCTCAACAGAGAGTTTAGGGACAAAGATTTTAAAGAAAATCTTGACAAAAAACTGAAACTTATTGAGCAGGCCGAAGAACTTGCTAAAGAACCGGATGTAAATAGAGCATTTAAAGAATTACAAATGCTGCATAAAATCTGGAAAGAAGAAGTAGGACCGGTTTCTAAAGAATACCGTGAGGAAATCTGGGAAAAATTTAGTGCGGCTACGCGTAAAATTCACGATGCACGTCAAGAATATTTCAAGAATATAGATAAGATCTACGAAGAAAACCTTGAGAAAAAACAGGAGGTTATTGCTAAGATCGAAGACATAGCGGCTAATCCGGCGACAGCGCACAGCGGATGGCAGAAACAAATGAAAGAAGTAAATACGCTACGTGAAGAGTTTTTCAAAATAGGTAAAGTTCCTAAAAGAGATAACGAACCTACTTGGAAGGCGTTCAAAAAAGCGACGCGTGAATTCAATCATAATAAAAATGGATTCTATAAAAACCAGAAAAAGCAGCAGTATGAAAATCTGCAGAAAAAGCTAGAACTTGTTCAGATCGCTGAAGACAACAAGGACAATGAAGACATTAAAGTCACAATTGATTTAATGAAACGCATTCAAGCCGATTGGAAAAAAATTGGTCACGTTCCTCGTAAAGACAGCGATAAAATCTGGAAACGCTTTAAAAAGGCTTGTAATCATTTCTTTGACCGCTTACACGCAGAGAAAAAAGAAATCCTTGAAGAAGAGAAAGGAAACCTTGAGGAGAAAAACGCATTACTCGATAAGGTAAAAGCAATTGAACTCAGCGGTAGTCACGAAGATGATCTAAAGACCATTAAAAGTATTATTAAAGAATGGAAAGATACCGGTCGTGTACCTCATTCTAAAAAGAGTATTGAGCAAGACTTTAATAAAGTACTCGACGGTTTGTTTAAAAAATTAGATCTAGGTAAAAAAGAATCTGAACTTATTAAATATGAAAATCGGGTTGCGGCTATAGCCGATGAGGATAGTAATCAAGCGCTTAATAAAGAGCATTATTTCATCACTAAAAAAATAGATGAAATCAAAGCCGAAATCAATCAGCTTGAAAATAACTTAGGATTTTTTCAGCACGTTGCTGATGATAATCCATTGGTACGCGATGTTCATAAAAACATAGCTGATCACAAGAAAAACCTAGAAATATGGAAAGCTAAACTGGCTAAACTTAAATCTTTATACTAGTTATTGGATTTAGAAGTTTTAATGCTTTCATTTCAAAAAATTACTTATTATCATAAAAAAAAGCACAGCCTTTACAGCTGTGCTTTTGATTATTAAAAGGTTTCAGTTTTTTAGTCTTTATAAAGATATAAAGAAGATACACCTGATAGTGCCGTTGCAGAATTAGGAGCAACATTACCTCCTGCTGACGAAGAAACATTTCCGTAGGTAAGGATTTGTCCGCCTCCGTTTGCTAATTCAGCTACGTAAACCGCATCGGTTTCTGCGTCATAAACCACATTTACCGGATTCCCCATAAGTGTAGCATCACCTTCATATCTAACCTGATCAGTAACTGCTAGCGTTCCGCCGTTATCAACAGCATCAAATTTAGAATCAAAATTAGTGATCACGTGAAATGCACCATCTACAGCAAAGTCTCCTCCTGAAGCCGCTGCAATGTCAGTCATAATCATAGTTCCACCATCATAATCAAGTCCGTGTGTACGCACAATACCTTCAACTGTAATGCGCTTAGAAGCTGCAACAGTCGCATCTGTTGTGTTTGTAGATGCAAAGTTTGTAAATACCGCAAGATCACTACTGCTATCTACCACAGCATAAAGATCATTACCAACAAACTCGATACCCCAAACTGCAAAATCAACAGTAACTGTATTTCTTAAAGTAAAAGAATCTCCATCTTTTTCAAAAACGAAAAATCTTCCGTTAGCATTTGCATTGTCAGAAACAACATAGATATTTCCATTAACGGCTAAATCTCTAGGGCTTTGTAAAACGGTAGGTCCCATAATATCTACATCAAGACTAATAGTAGCCTCAATAATATCACTTACACTCAAATAAGATTGAAGTGACGTTTGTGTCGCGCCACGTGCTGCAATAGTAAAACTATCATCATCCGGACTGTAATAAATACCTTCTGCATCTGCTGAAGCGGTTCCGTAAGTAGTAATTTCTCCTCTAAGAAGGTCGTATTTAGTTACGCTGCCATCTGTATGACTCGTTGCATATAAGTCTGCTGTTCCGTTAATTTCGTTACCTGCATCATCCGTGTCATCATCACAAGAAGTTAAAGCTAATAATCCGATAGCTCCAACATAAATAAATTTAGAAATGTTCATAAATTGAATTTTAGTTAAAATTGTTTTGTTCCTCCTAAGAAACGCAAAACAGCTTGTTCTAGTTCTTAAAGATTTATCAACGCTATTAACAAAAAATCATATTGAATTAATAATCAAAACTTTACGATTTACCATCTATGAAGAATTAACGAAGGTTTAGCAGGGCTTTAGCACAAATTAAGAAGCCATACTTTTGCCAAAAATTGCCAAAAACTTTAAAATCGTCTTAATTAACTGCGCTCAGGAAACTTGCCTTCTACGTTTTTGAAGAATAATTGGAGTTGGCGCAAATCTCGCTCGCAATCTCCGGTAGGATAAAATGGTCGCCCGATGCGATGTTCCTTCTTACCAAAATCCATCGTAATAGGAAGAATAGGCACTTGAGCTTTTAAAGCGATATAGTAAAATCCCGTTTTCCAATGATCGACTTTCTTACGCGTACCTTCAGGCGAAAGAGCAAGTCTAAATGTATCGTGATCATCAAACATTCGAGCTATACGATCTACTTTATTTTCGCTTTTAAAGCGATCTAAAGGAATTCCGCCAACTTTTCTGAAGTACCAGCCAAAAGGCCACTTGAACAATTCTTTTTTACCTAAAAAATTAATTTGAACATCGATGACGCTTCTGAACAAAAGTCCCATATAGAAGTCGTGCCAACTCGTGTGTGGAGCGGCAATGACAACCATTTTTTTAACCTCAGAAGGAAATGTTCCGTTGATTTTCCAACCCAAGGCCGTGTAGATGAAAAGTGCGAGTTTTCGCATTATGGTTGCTGCTTTTCTAGGATTGCGCGCGCTTCTTCTAAATCCTGAGGTGTATCAATACCAATAGCCGGTGAGTGTGACAACACCATTTTTATGCGTTTACCATATTCTAAATAACGTATAGCTTCAATTTTTTCTGAAGCTTCAAGCATTCGCATCGGCAACTTTTCAAAGTCGAGCACAGCTTGCTTTCTAAAGGCATAAATACCTTTATGCTTAAAATACGTTACATCAACATCCCTATCTCGACGAAAAGGTATTGCTGCACGCGAAAAGTACAATGCAAAATCAGCTTGATCAACAATCACCTTTACATTGTTAGGATTTTCAATATCTTCAATTTTAGTAATAGGAGTCATCAAAGAAGCTAAGTCAATTTGCGCTGCATCTTCCTCATAAAACACTTGCAACACATTGCGCATATCTTCAACATTGGTAAATGGCTCGTCTCCTTGTACATTCACAACAATATCAATATCTAGATCAGCAACAGCCTCAGCAATACGATCGCTCCCGCAGCTGTGTTCTTTGATACTCATAATTGCCTGCCCTCCGGCACTTACTATTGTATCATAAATGACCGTACTGTCAGTAACTACATAAACCGTATCAAAAAGCTTTGTGTTTACGGCCGCTTCATAGGTGCGCAGAATTACCGGTTTTCCGCCGAGATCCTTCATTAATTTCCCCGGAAACCTAGATGCTTCATAGCGCGCAGGGATCATCGCAATAGTATTTAATCGTTGAGTCATTGTAGCGAATTCTTTTTTAGCTTTCGTTTGTGATACCATTTATAGATTCGGTAGCCTAACAGAAGTACCAAAACGCCTGCAAGAATAGGAATAAAAATGGCAACTATTGAAAATATCGTGGATACTATAGCCTCTAAGGTTGCAAAAACCGGATTAGCAATTCCTAGTGTAGTTGCACTCGAAGTCGCTCTTAGTGCAGCGGTTGATCCCGCTATGAGGCCGGCAGTTCCTCCACCCCCAATAATTGCCAGCGACCAGGAAACCCACGGACCGTAATCTCCTAAACTCACAAAAAACAAAATAGTGCCTGCAACCGCTGCGAGTGGAACAGCAATGGTATCTAGTGCATTATCAAACCACGGAATGTAATATGCTAGAATTTCAAAAACCGAAGCCACACCGAGAAGAATCAAAGTTTGCCAGTTGCCCAACCACTCCCAAGTGCTCAACTGGATCACATCAAAATAAGCCGCCATACTTAGCGCCAGCAGCGGCAAAAATATTCTAAAGCCAGAAGCAGCCGCCAAGCCAATTCCTAAACAAATACTTATAGCAAGTTCCACATCGCTTAATTTTCGATAAACATATCGTCTTTAAAACCTATAAGATACAGCTTTTTGCGCGCACGTGTAACGGCGGTATACAGCCAACGCAGATAATCTTTATCCATACCGTTAGGAAGATATGGCTGCTCTACCATAATCGTTTCCCACTGACCACCCTGTGATTTATGACATGTAATCGCATAGGAGAATTTGACCTGAAGAGCGTTAAAAAACTTATTGTTCTTAACCTTCATAAACCTCTTGTACTTAGAAGTCTCATCGGCATAATCTTTCATCACTTCCTGATATAACGTATTGCCTTCTTCATAAGATAAAGAGGGTGTTTCTGAAGTTAAGGTGTCAAGCAGTAAAACAGTTTCAAAAGGCGCCAAATTAGGATAATCTGTCATTTGAATTTTTACTTCCGCAAAGCGAAAACCGTATAACTCCTTTATACTGAAAATCTCAAGAATTTCAATAATATCTCCGTTGGCGATAAATCCGGCTTCACTTTTAGTGTCTAACCAAAAATAATTATTCTTCACCACCATAAAATAATCTCCGGCACTAACCTCTTCTTCTTTAAAAAGTATGCGGGAGCGAATTTGCTGGTTATAAAGATTTGCACGTTTGTTTGAGCGTACAATTATAGCCGTCCCCTCATTGCCGTATTCTCTGTAAGAATCGCCTAAGGCATCCATAATTTCGTGGCCATCTATAAGCCGTACCACATCATCTTGACCGCTTAGATCAAATTTAAAATCTTCGTAGAGTTCGTCATTTAAGAACTCTCTGATCCTAGTCGCATTTTTAAGAATTCCACTCGTTTCGGCTTGTCGCATAACTTCATCGAGTTCTATGCTTTTTACCGTTTTATCAAACTGCATTTGAAGATTACGCGCATCAAGCGCCGGGCTTAAATCCATTTTCACCGGTGGAAGCTGCGCTTGATCTCCTATCAGAAGTAATTTGCATTTATGACCACTATATACATATGACATCAAATCATCAAGCAGCGAGCCGTTTTCAAATAATTTAGATTCTGCTGCATTATCAGATATCATTGAAGCTTCATCAACAATAAAAATTGTATTGCGATGCTTGTTGCGTTGTAATGTAAAAGAGACTCCGCCTCCCCGCTCCTTTTTAGGATAATATATTTTTCTATGAATGGTATGCGCGGGTTTGTCACTGTAGTTAGAAATGACTTTCGCCGCCCTTCCTGTAGGTGCTAACTGCACCGATGACATTTTAATTTTCCACAAGTTTTTAACAATGGTACCAATTACGGTAGTTTTTCCGGTACCTGCAAAGCCTTTTAAAACGTAAATAGAATTGTTTTTAGGCTCAAAAATAAAGTCGCTAAGTTGTTGTAATAGAATATCTTGTTTCTGGGTTGGCGTAAAAGGAAAATCTTTAAGTAAAAGCTTATAAAATGCGTGCTGATCCAGCTCCATAAATAATTATTGAAAGTGTAAAGATACTAATGAATTTAAGGGGATATTCTTTAACGATTAAAAAAAAATTGTAGATTTGCTTATAACCTTAATTAAAATCTAAAACCACACATCGAATGAAAATAGTAATTCAGTTAGTACTTTGGGTTGTTATCGGAGTATTAGGATATTTACTTTTTAACGCTGTTTACGGCGAAGTAAAATTTAATGACCTTAAAGTTGTACGTTATCAAAAAGCCGTTAACAAACTAAAGGAAATTCAAAAATCTCAAATGGCTTACAAACAGATAACCGGAAAGTTTGCAGAAGATTTTGATCAATTAATTGCATTTATTGATACAGCCGAATTTGTACTTACTGAACGCCGTGATACTTTAGTATTAGATGAAGAAGCGACACGTCGTTACCGAGTTGATACTAATAAGGAGATTACTATTATTGATACATTAGGATTCCGTTCTGTTAAAGATTCTCTTTTCCAAGGAACTGATCGTTACAAAACTATGATGAATGTTCCTGCTCCAGTAGCTGATGCTAAATTTGAAATGGAAGCCGGGACAATATTAAAGAGTGATGTGCCAATTCCGGTATTTGAAGCAAAAGTTTCTAAAGATATTCTGTTGGCCGATCAACCTAAAGATTATGTTGCTAAAGAAAAGCAAGTGGTTTCTGTTGAAGGAGTAAACGGAGCTTATCTAACTGTAGGTTCTATGACTGAAGTTAAAACAGCCGGTAACTGGCCTAAGAGTTACGGAGATGCAGAGGACTAAAAATCTGGAAAACCCAGAAAATCTTATAGTATCCATCCAGGTTAGCCTGGATGGATTTTCTTTTTATATCAAAAATAATGAGCATCAATGTGTTGAAGCGAAAAGCATTGCATTTGCGCGATCACTTTCTCCTGAGAAAGCCTTAATTGAAATTAAAAAGATCATTGAGGCAACTCCTAATCTTCAACAGAATTTTGAAGAAGTAGTTGTGGTTTACGTCAACGAACTTTTTACAGTAGTGCCACAGGCACTTTTTGACGAAAAACATCTCACCGATTATTTAAAATTCAATACTAAGATTTTAAAAACCGATTTCATCGTATACGACGAGCTCGAAACCTTAGAATTGGTAAATATCTACGTGCCTTACGCAAATATCAATAATTTCTTTTTTGATCATTTTGGAACATTTACTTACTTCCACAGTCAGTCAATACTACTAAATAACACTCTTGCAGTAGCAATAACACAAACTGCCGAAGTTTTTGTTCACGTAAGACCAAATTCACTTTCGGTTATTGCTTATCAAGAGAAAAAATTATTATTGAGCAATCAGTTTAACTTTGATACACCTCAGGATTTTGTTTATTATATTTTGTTCTGTTACGAGCAACTTCAATTAAATCCTGAAATTCACCCGTTGGTCTTAAGTGGAGCTATTACTGAAGAGGATGCCAATTATGAGTACATCTACCAATATGTGAGAGAAGTCCGTCTTGTTGCTCCTGAAACTACTACTCCCGAAGAACTTAAAAACACGATTCTAAATTACCCATTGAGCTTATGAGAATAATCAGCGGAAATTATAAAGGCAGACGTATACTTGCTCCAAAAAAATTACCAGTAAGGCCTACAACTGATATGGCCAAAGAATCGCTGTTTAATATTCTACGCAATAGATATACTTTTAGTACAGTTTCGGTACTTGATTTATTTTCCGGCACCGGAAATATAAGCTACGAATTTGCATCCAGAGGTAGTGAAAATATCACAGCAGTTGATGCCAACGCTTCTTGTGCGCGGTTTATTCAGCAAACCTCAGACGACTTAGAGATGCAGATCAATGTCATAAAATCTGATGTTTACAGCTATCTGGCAAGAGGTGCTGCAAACTATGATATCATATTTGCAGATCCACCTTATGACTTTGAAACCTCTGAATTTTTAAAGATCGTTGACTTGGTTTTAGAAAACGAGCTACTTACTGATGATGGCACCTTAATCATAGAACATAGCAAGCATACAGATTTACAAGAACATTCTAATTGTTTTGAGACACGCAAGTATGGGGGGAGTGTTTTTAGTTTTTTCAATAAAAATTCATAATATGCTGATTTTTAGTGTTTTTACTAAAAATCAATCCCAACTTGAAACCTCTTAAAATCATAAAACTCAACTTTTGTGTTTTAAGATTTTACGATCATTTTGTCATTTCAGAGATACATGATGGCGTAAATCTCACGCAGGAACACATAGCACAAGCTCACGAAATTATCACTGATTTTTTTGGGCCTGCTACCTATTACGGCTATATATCGTTACGCATTAATGATTACAGTGTGAATCCTACAGATTATTTATCCTGCCCATTCTATGATTATATTGCAGGAATGGCTGTGGTAAGCAATAGAGCGATAAAGCGAGAAGCTGCACAATTTGAAAAAGCCTTTTTCAAAAAACCTCTTGAAGTTTTTTTCACTCTTGAAGAAGCAATAGATTGGATTAAAAGGCTACCAAAGACCGATCTAAATAAAAAAGCAGACCTATAAGCCGGGTTCTGTAATTACAAAAATGTAATCCCTTATCATTTATCTAGACAAACAATTACTTGTTTGCTCAATCTGTCTACCCTCCGGCATCGCACGGGACGCACTTCATTGCCGGTATACATGACATTGCACCACATAGAGTTTACCTGATTTCACTACAGCATGATCTGTACATTCTTTCTGTTGCACTGGTCCTAATACTCTAGAAACCTAAAGTATTGACGGCTGTTAGCCGCTATGTTTCCCTATGGTGTCCGGACTTTCCTCTCATTTGCACGAGCGATAAGGCGGTCTGCTTGCCGCAAAAGTACGTTTTTAAACTTAGCCATTCAGCGTGTTCATAATCTTATTAAATGGAAAAATTGTTGATAACATCATAGCAAAAATCAGCGCTATTGGGTGCCTATTGATACAGCTCTTTTTATATTTGTTTCCGTAAGAAATTATAGCGATTTCTATCTTAATCATCACCAGATTTCTGCATTGGAACAATTTATAGTATCAGCCCGAAAATACAGACCTGCCACGTTTAAAGACGTCGTAGGCCAGCAGGCCATTACCAATACTTTAGAGAATGCCATTGCAAATAACCATCTGGCTCAAGCCCTACTTTTTACCGGTCCGCGTGGTGTAGGTAAAACTACCTGTGCACGTATACTTGCAAAAAAGATCAATCAAGAAGCTGATGAAGTTGTAGATGAGAATGAAGATTATGCATTTAATATTTTTGAATTGGATGCCGCTTCAAACAACTCTGTTGATGATATTAGAAACCTCATAGATCAAGTGCGTATTGCACCGCAAGTGGGGAATTATAAAGTCTATATCATTGATGAGGTGCACATGTTATCTTCGGCGGCTTTTAATGCCTTTTTAAAAACGCTGGAAGAACCACCAAAACACGCTATTTTCATTCTTGCAACCACTGAAAAACATAAAATATTACCAACTATTCTATCTCGGTGTCAAATTTTTGACTTCAAAAGAATTACGGTAAAAGACATACGCGAGCATCTTGTTGATATCGCTAAGCAAGAAGGTATAACCGCTGATGAAGAAGCACTTCACATCATTGCACAAAAGGCAGACGGTGCTTTGCGTGATGCCTTATCAACTTTTGATCGGGTGGTGAGTTTTTCTGGAGAAAATCTTACACGAGCTGCCGTAACCGAAAACTTAAATGTTCTCGATTACGACACCTATTTTGAAACTACCGATCTCATTTTAGAAAATAATATCCCGCAACTACTGCTAAGCTTTAATGATATTTTAGCTCGCGGATTTGACGGCCACCACTACATCGCAGGTTTAGCATCGCATTATCGCGATCTTATGGTTTGTAAACAACCCGCGACCATTGCTCTTTTAGAAGTAGGTGATCAAACTAAAAAGAAATACCACGAGCAAGCGCAAAAAACAAGCTTCAACTTTTTAATGCAAGCCTTAGAGCTCGCCAATGAATGCGACTTAAAATACAGAACTAGTCGCAATCCTCGCCTGTTAGTTGAACTATGCTTGATGCAAATGGCCTCTATCACTTTTGATGGAGAAAAAAAAAAGCCCGTAATTTCATAATTCCGGCTTCGTATTTCAAAAGTCAGCCTGAACAAGCACCTAAAAATGTATTAGTAGAAACGAAACCGGTTTCTGCTCCTGTTCAAAACAAAGAGCAGACAGCGGAAAAAACAGTAGAACCTGTTAAGCCAATACCAAATCAAGCGGCTGAACCTGAAACCGCTCAAGAACAACCAAGCGTAAAGCCCAATTTAACCAATCAAAGTCAGCGCGTTTCAGGACTTTCTTTAAAAGGTTTACGCCGCAAAAAAGAAATTCTTGAGCGACAAACTGAAAAAGAAGTTGATGTAAGCAAACTGCCGCGAGAGCCTTTCACCGAAATCGCAATGCAAGCCGCCTGGAAAGAATATGTGGCAAAACTTCAGAAAAAGGGTGAAAAAATTCTGGCTTCAAATCTGGAGACTGATACACCAACGTTAAAGGGAACCGCCATTCAAATTGAATTTCCTAACGATACCATGCGGGTAGAATTAGAACGCGCGCAACACGGACTTTTAGAATTTTTAAAGCGTAAGTTGCAGAATTACGACATTACCATTGACATCACGGTCAATGAGGCAGCAGAGCGTAAATATGCATACACGACCCGTGAGAAATATGAAAAACTAAAGGATAAAAATCCTGATCTCGACTTACTACGTAAAACTTTTGATCTTGATATCTAATGCTAGGACTTAAATTACCCACAGACCCAAGATGGGTCAATATTGTTGAAATGAATATTGATGATATTCTTACCGATCATGCCTTTTGCGAGCAAAAAGCAACCTCAACGGCGATATCTTTAATTGTTTCTTTTCCTGAATATACTGAGCTCGTGCAAGAAATGATTGCTCTAGTAAAAGAAGAAATCAGCCATTTTAAGCTCGTTCACGATAAAATAATTGCCAGAGGAAAGACTTTAGGTGAGGATCGAAAGGATGCTTACGTAAATAAATTGCTCAAGTTTTTTCCGAAGGGAGGCAGTAGAACGACACAATTGGTACACCGTCTTTTATATGCGGCGCTTATAGAAGCCCGAAGCTGTGAACGATTTAGATTGCTATCACAGGAGCTTGAAGATGAAGAATTACGCACATTTTATCACAACCTAATGGTAAGTGAAGCCAATCATTATACTATGTTTTTAGGCTTTGCTCGTAAATATGGTGATGAAAAAGAAGTCAATACGAAATGGCAGAATCTTCTAGATTTTGAAGCCGAAATAATGAAAGACCTTAGTAAAGAGGGTACTATTCACGGGTAAACTAGCTTCGGCTCACTATACTTATTGAAGGATACCTGCAAAAAAATAGCCGGCTAGTTGCCGGCTATTTTTTATATATAAGTTTTTCTAAAGTCGATAGGAAGCCATTAAGGCGAAGTACTGATTTTTTCCTTCGATGCCTGAATAGCGCTCTTCGATAACATTTCTAAATCCTACAGAATAGCGCGCTTCAATAGATAGAAAATCAAATACCTGAACACCAATTCCTCCAATTCCTGAATAATCGAAATTTTTATAAACCTCATGATTGTCAGAATTCCATACAGCAACGCCTACTTGCGGTCCCAAATGAATATTGAATTTTCCAAAATTCTTTTTGAACAGTAAAGGCAACTGAAGGTAATCAAGTTCAGCACGCTCATCAAAAGGACGCATAGGCAAACCATCTTCTCCATTACCAAAGTTATATTCAGGCCCCGTGTTAGGCTTTATACCTTGGCCGGAGTATAAAAATTCCGGTTGAAATTGAAATGCATTTCCCAGCGGAATTTCAGCAAAAACACCAGCTGCAAAACCATAGCGACTACTAGAGTCATCAAAGGCATCTCCACTCAAAGTAGAAACATTCATACCTATTTTAGCACCGTAGCGTACTCCTTGCGCAAAAGTATTAAATGCTGCCAAAAGAAATATTCCGAGTAAAAATTTCTTCATAATTATATTTTTAAATTTGTTGAAGTTCAGTAAAGTAGCATAACAATATTACTACTATTTTTAATTGCAACCTAAACCGGCAGCTTTTTATCGTTGTAAAGCGATTTAATGATACCATCAGACAAGCCTATCTTAGGAACGTGAATATTTTTAGCTCTACTCCATTTCATTGCAGAAAGATAAATACGGGTCGCCGGGATGATCACATCAGCACGATCCAGATTTAAACCAAGTTCTGTTACCCGTTCCTCATAAGTATAAGATTGTAAAAACTCGTAGAACGTAACCATATAAAAATACGTCAAGGGTTTGCCGTCCTTTTTACCGCTGAGTTTAAAAATCTTATTGATATTTCCACCAGAACCTATGAGTTCAATTTTGGTATGTCCGGCAGTGACTTCCTTAATCCAGTTTTCAACTTCGGTCCACGTGTTATGTCCTACTAAACCTTCTAGTAGTCGTACAGTTCCTAGTTTAAATGATCTGGAAGCAACTACCTCTCCTGCGCTATACAATGTAAATTCGGTACTACCACCACCTACATCAACGTATAAATAAGAGCGGTCAGAAGCTATGAGGGACTTCAAATCGGTATTAGCAATAATCGCTGCCTCGTCGCTTCCATCAATTATAGTGATCTGAACACCTGTTTTTTTCTTTATCGTCTTCACAACCTCGCTTCCGTTTGTGGCTTCGCGCATTGCTGAAGTCGCACAAGCTTTATAGTCTACTACTTTATGCGCCTTCATTAAAAGCTTAAATGCTTCCATAGTATCAATCATGCGCTCGATATTTTCTTCGGAAATTTTCTTTTCCTTAAAAACATCAGCTCCCAACCGAATAGGCACACGCACTAAAGAACTTTTTCTAAAAATAGGATCGCGATCTTCTACCTCTATAACATTTGCCACCAGCAAGCGCACGGCATTAGAGCCAATGTCTATCGCACCGTATTTCTTTAGTTGAATCATAGTTTAAGTAAGTTTATTCAAATAGTAATCATAAGTCGCAAACTGCGAACGCAACGGAGCCTCATCATTTTTGCGATACGCATTGTCCTGTTTTGCGGTAATCTCTCTGGCTTTCACATTATCATTCCAGCAGATCGTATAAGTATCTATAATTTCCTGCTTGATATCTTCATCATAGATTGGGCAGGTTACTTCTACCCTATTATCTAGATTTCGCGTCATCCAGTCTGACGACGAAATAAACACCTTCTCCTCGCCTTCTTCGCCAAAAATCATTACCCTAGGATGCTCTAGAAATTTATCCACGATGCTTATCAGTTTTATATTCTCACTCATCCCTTCAACTCCCGGGATCAAACAACATACGCCACGAATGATCATATCTATTTTTACCCCGGCATTGCTGGCCGCGTACAGCTTATCTATGATAGCATAATTAGACATACTGTTAAGCTTCAGTCTAATGTATCCTTTACCTCCACTTTTAACTTTTTTGATCTCATTATCGATCAACTTATAGAACGTATTACGAGCATAATGCGGTGAGATCACTAAATGCTGATACGTATTTACAATATAATTGGTATCAAAGAAATTAAAGAGTTTACTCAGGTCTTTAAGTATTTGTTTATTTGCGGTAAATAGCGTGTAATCTGTATAAATGCGTGCGGTCATACCGTTGAAGTTTCCCGTACTTATAAACCCATAACGTTTAAGGCGAGAACCTTCTAAGCGCTCTATAACACACACTTTACTGTGCACTTTAAGCCCAGGAACACCAAATATGAGCTTTACTCCTTCATCCTGCATTTTATTGGCATAACGCATATTACTCTCCTCATCAAAACGGGCGCGCAATTCAATTTGCACGGTTACTTCTTTTCCGTTTTTAGCTGCATTGATCAAAGCACTAGCCACGTGGCTCAATTTGGCCAAACGATAAATGGTGATTTTTATGGTTTTTACTTTAGGATCCAGAGCGGCCTCGCGTAAAAACTTGATCACATATGCAAAAGTGTGGTACGGCGTGTATTGCAAAAAGTCTTTTTCTGCGACTTTTTTAAACATACTATCGTTTAGGCTGATTCCTTTAATGGGTAGCGGCTTTTGCTTAGCGTAAAGCAAATCTGTACGGCCAAGACTAGGGAAATCCATATAGTCCTTTCGGTTATGATAGCGGCCACCGGGAATAATACTGTCTGTATTTTCAATTCCTAATTTATTCAATAGAAAAGCTAGTGTATCGTCGCCGATAGTCTGATCGTGTACAAAGCGTACCGGCTCTGCATCTTCACGCCCTTTTACACTTTTAGATAACTTTTCAATAAAACTTTTCCCCAGATCAGATTCAAGATCAAGCTCAGCATCACGCGTGATCTTAATCATATGTGCCGAAATCTCATCGTACTCAAATATGCTGAAAACCGATTCTAAATTATACCGAATCAAATCATCAAGGATCATAATATAATCGTTACCATCAACCTGCGGAAGCACCACAAAACGATCAAGCTCGCTAGGAATTTCAACCAAAGCATAAATAGGTTTTTTACTGCCCTTTTTCTTCATGGTGATCGTCAGATACGCCTCAAGATCCTGAATACGCGGAAGCTCTAGATCATCGCTTAAAACAATGGTAACCAAAGCCGGACTCACTTTTTCGGTAAAAAAAGATTTGATGTACTCGCTATGCTCAGGAAAATGCACCTCATTTTCTTTGATCACATAAATTCCCTCTTCTTTTAAACGCTGAAGAATGTCATCAATAATATTTAAACTTTCTTCCTGCTGTTGAATTACGATGCGCGTAATTTTCTCAAGAAGTTCATCTGCTGCATAAACGCCTAAAGCCTTACGGCCTTTTTTACCCGCTTCTACAATACGTTTTACCGTGGCATAACGCACTTTAAAAAACTCATCTAGATTATTAGAGAAAATCCCTACAAACCTTAAACGCTCAATCAACGGAACCGTTTCATCAGCAGCCTCTTGCAAGACTCTGGCATTAAATTGCAGCCAGCTGATTTCTCTATTAATATAACGCGTTTCATCTGCTTCTAAAGTGGCCATATTTATTCGGTTATCCATTTATTTAATTTGCTTCGGTTTGATGTAAAGCTTGGTCTCACCAAGATCTATTTCACTCCAGTGCTGTACATTAAAGATGATTTCTGTAAATGCTGCAGTGGCTACATTATCTATTGGCTTATTTCCGTATTGATTTACCCAATAAGTCAGTGCATTATTGTGTCCAAATACCATCAAACGGTCAATCTCATCATCACAAGATCGTATAAAACTATCTAGACCCGTCCCATTAAAATCATACAATTGGTGCGAAAGTTCTAACCGCTCTTCCGGGATTCCTAATTCTTTCAAATACAATAAAGCTGTGGTTTTTGCGCGAACAGCATCACTGCTCACTATGCGCTGTGGTAATGTAATTTTTTCACGAATGTAGGCTCCCATTTTAGGAGCGTCTGAAAGGCCACGCTCGTTTAAGGGGCGTTCGTGATCATCAAGATCAAACTCCCACGATGACTTGGCGTGACGTACTAGATATAATGTTTTCATACTGTAAATTTAAGGGGCGAGGCGTTCTAATTTCCAGTGAACACCGCCCGGAGTATAGCGCAACCTGTCGTGCAGACGGTTGGGTCTGCCTTGCCAAAATTCAAATTCGATAGGCACCACGAGATACCCACCCCAATGTGGTGGTTTAGGTATTTCTGTTGCGGCATATTTTTCTTCTAAGTCGGCGAGACGCTGCTCTAAAAATTTCCGATCAGGAATCACCTCACTTTGTGGAGACGTCCAGGCACCTAACTGACTTCCTGCAGGTCTGCTGTGAAAATAAGCTGTAGAAGTCGCTTCTGACACCTTTTCGGCACGACCTTTAATTATAACTTGTCGTTCCATTTGGGGCCAGAAAAATGAAATACAGAGATTGGGATTTTGAGCAATCGCCTGGCCTTTTTCACTTTCATAATTGGTATAAAAAACAAAGCCATTTTCATCATAGCTTTTTAATAAAACCACACGACTTTTAGGAAAACCATCAAGACCAATTGTAGAGACTGTCATCGCGTTTACTTCGCTATCTCCCGCTACGGCTTCGGTCTCCTGAAACCACTTTTTAAACTGCTCAAAAGGATTGTTTTCGCTTTGCGAAATCGTTAATTCACTTTTATCGTAAGACTTTCTATAATCGCTTAAATCTTCTGCCATTTTCTTATTTTGAAGCAAGGTACATCAATGTGCTATAAAGGTAAAAAGCACAAACGTATCTTTTACCAAAATTTAAAATTAAATAAGAAAAGAAATCAATTTAAAGCCTAGACCGGCAGTTCGTCAAAATCAAAAACTTTACCATCATCAGCGGTAAGCACATTCTCAAAAACAGCTTTGGCCTCATTCGCAAACAAGGTCAGATCAGGATAGCGGGTACTATAATGTCCTAAGATTAAATAGTGAGCATTTGCGCCCTTTGCCATAAGACCTGCTTCACGCGCGGTAGAATGTCCGGTGGGATTCGCCAACTTGGCGTGAGCTTCTAAAAAAGTAGACTCGTGATACAAAAAGGTCACATTTTTTAACTGCGGAAGGTTGTCTGGCTTATAAATCGTATCACTGCAAAACGCGTAACTGCGCGGTGGATCAGGATCAAAAGTAAGCTCTTTGTTCGCTATAACTGTACCATCATCGAGTATCGCATCTCCCCCGGCTTTGATCTTTCGGTAATACACCACATCGATCTCGTGTTGTAAACACGCATTCATATTGAGTTTACGCTCTCCCGGTTTTTCTTTGAATAAAAACCCGTTGGCGTAAATGCGATGCTTTAACGGAATGGTTTCTACGGAAACTTTTTCGTCCTCAAAAATGAGCTGCGGCTCTTTGCTTTCCAACTCGTGGAAATATAGCGGATAATTGGTCCAGGAATTAGAAAGTTTCAACTGAAGCGTTATCGCTTGTTTGATTCCTTTAGGACCATACACGTGCAGTTCTTTTTCTCTATTGAGTAATCTAAACGTAGAAATAAGTCCGACTAATCCGAAGAAATGATCCCCGTGTAAATGCGAAATAAAGATGTGCTTAATCTTTGAAAACTTAACCTTATTTCGGCGTAATTCTACTTGGGTGCCCTCACCACAATCAATTAAAAACAAGTGGTTTTTAATTTGTAATACTTGTGAAGTAGGATTAGTAAAACTACGAGGTGTTGCTGCATAACAGCCTAAAATGGTAAGCTTCATTAATAAGGAACGATTAATATGCGTAAGTTACTGCATAAAAATCTATTTAAAGAATGTAGTACTTAAAACCCTAGATCACGCTGTATTTCTTCAAGATCAATCACATCTTTAGCCTCATCCAATGTAGGCACCACCATAAGTTCTTCAGGCACGTGATCAATATGCACCGCCTTATTTACCAGAACAAAAGACTTTTGCGCGGCGCGCTGCGCATTAGAAAGCGGTAAAAAGTACAAAAGCTCTTCTAAAGTAAGGGTTTCATATTTTAATAGGTCAATTACCAAATTCTTTTTGGCGTGCGCTTTGGGGACTATAAAATCAAGAAAAGAGGCAAAACTTTTTACTCCGTTTTCCTCATCGGCAAGAATGGTATAAGAATCTTTTTCGGTTATGATCATTGCTGTTTGATTTTTGAAGCCAGCAAATATATCACTGCCATTCTAATTGCGACACCATTTTCGACCTGATTTAGTATGATAGATTGGCCGCTGTCTGCCACATCACTGGTAATCTCTACTCCGCGATTAATAGGCCCAGGGTGCATCACGACGATCTCTTTATTCAGCGAATCAAGCAATTCTTTATCTAAACCATACTGCTGGGTATACTCCCGTGTTGATGGAAAATAGCTAATATCCATACGCTCATTTTGAACGCGCAACATATTGGCCACATCACACCATTCTAAAGCTTTTCTGAGGTTAAGCTCAACCTCAACACCAAGCGATTCAATATGTTTTGGCATTAAAGTTTTGGGTCCACAGACTTTAACTTCTGCTCCTAAATGCTTTAGCGCATATATATTAGAAAGCGCCACACGACTGTGGAGAATATCTCCTACGATCACGACTTTCTTTCCGGCGACTTCTCCCAGCTTTTTAGTAATAGAATAACTGTCAAGTAAGGCTTGCGTAGGATGCTCATGCGCACCATCTCCAGCATTTACGATGCTCGCTTTAATATTTTTAGAAAGAAAAACTCCCGCACCCGGGTTAGGATGACGCATCACCACCATATCTACTTTCATAGACAAGATGTTGTTTACCGTGTCTATTAACGTTTCTCCTTTTTTAACCGAAGAAGCACCTGCCGAAAAATTGATAACATCTGCGCTCAACCGTTTTTCTGCAAGTTCAAATGAAAGTTTAGTACGTGTAGAATTCTCAAAGAAAAGATTAGCAATGGTAATATCTCGTAACGAAGGAACTTTCTTAATCGGCCTATTGATTACTTCTTTAAAATGATCTGCCGTTTCAAAAATGAGGTCAATATCTGCTTTTGTGATATACTTGATCCCCAATAAGTGGTTTACACTTAACTCGCTCATTCTGTTACTTTATAATTACTTATTTACAAGATATACAACATCTTCTCCCCCGTTCTCGACCCATTTTACCAAAACCTTTTCTTCATTGATCGCATCTACCTGACGCCCACGATAATTAGGCTGAATGGGCAAATGCCTGCTGAAACGACGATCAATTAAAGTAAAAAGCTCAACGTTTTTTGGTCGGCCAAAACTCTGTACTGCCGTTAACGCAGCATTAATGCTACGGCCGGTGTACAACACATCATCAATAAAAACGACGTTTTTATCTTCGACTACAAAATTGATCTTGGTTTTATTAGCTTCCAGCGGTTTATCGCTACGTCTAAAATCATCTCTAAAAAAAGTGATATCTAAATAGCCCAGTTTAATTTCAGGGATTTGATAATCGGTTTCCAGAAGTTTTTTAATGCGCTCTGCGACGTAAATTCCGCGGGGTTGAATCCCGATAAGAACGGTATCTTTAAAATCTTTATGATTTTCTATAAGTTGACAAGCCAGTCGATTTAAAATGATGTTTATTTCTTTTGCATTAAGCAAGACTTTCTGGCTCATAATGGGAGAACTACTATTTTGGGAAACAAAGGTATTTATTTTTTTTGAACGAGGCTTTTCAACATACTGCCAAATACAAACAATTTAGTCTTTCTTTTTTCCAAACCAATTGAAGCCAAATGGTATCGCAAAAAACAGGAAGAAATATTTACCGGTGATCAATCCTATTAGCGTTATTAGCGCAGCAATAATGTAAATCAAGTTCGTTTTTGAAATCTTCACTACTTGATCCCTTTTGATGGTTTCCGCCATTTATTTTCTAACTCTAAAAAGTTGACATCAATCGCAGGATCTTGCGGTTCTAAAACCTTAGCTTGAAAAGAACGCTGCAAAATATCTTCGATTAAATAATCTTCTTGCACATCGGCAGGGTCGTAAATTTCTTTTAGCGAAATATCAAAAAAGCTTGCTGTAGTATTCAGTAAAAAAGCCTTTAAACCGCTTCGGTAATTTTTGATAAGGTCAAAAGTCGTTTGACCGGTTTGACGGTACATCAGTTTTACAAGAATTTGACCTTCGGTACGGGTGAGTTTCTTGAGCTCTTCTTTAAACTCATCTTCTACATACCGCTGAATGATCTTCGTATAACGCTTGCGATCCCGTTTTGTTTTCATAGAATCCAGACGCTCGTTGAGTTCTACGAGTCGCTCGCCTGCCAGTTTTGCATAAGGCCAGACTTTTCTTGTTTTCCGTCTCAAAATGAGATACCTACGTCTAGCCGTATTGTCATCAAACTTGAGCCTTCCTAAAACCACAACATCATCAAGAAAAATAGCTGATCGCGCAATACTATCGCCATCTACGAGGTAATACTCGGTAGCGGTAGTATCAGGTTCCTGCTCTGTAGTTTCAGTAGTCTGAGCTAAGAGGTTTCCACAAAAAAACAGAAAAAATATGTAGCTGTAATTCTTCAAATTCTTTTTTAAATAATGTTGTGCTAAAACTGTTCCAAAAGTACATAATCGCCAAGATTGCTTTATGCTTTTGGCATGAATATTCTTACTTTCGTACAAAATCATAATTATGTCAAAAAGCATTTTAAATAAGAAATCACTCGACTTTTTAGAGTCATACCTCAATAATGCCGCTCCTACCGGTTATGAGTGGGAAGGGCAAAAAATCTGGATGGACTACCTAAAACCCTATGTAGACACGTTCATAACTGATAACTACGGAACTGCAGTAGGCGTCATCAACCCTGATGCTAAATACAAAGTGGTTATTGAAGGCCATGCTGACGAAATCTCGTGGTATGTAAATTACATCACAGATGACGGTCTTATTTACGTAATACGTAACGGTGGAAGCGATCATCAAATTGCCCCTTCTAAATTGGTAAACATTCACACCAAAAAAGGTATTGTTAAGGGAGTTTTTGGCTGGCCTGCGATTCATACGCGTGATAAAAGCAACGAAAAAGCTCCAAGTTTAGATAATATTTTTATCGATACCGGTTGTAAAACCAAAGAAGAAGTAGAAAAACTTGGTGTGCACGTAGGTTGCGTGATCACGTATCCAGATACATTCACCGTGCTTAACGAAAATAAGTTTGTATGTCGCGCTCTTGATAACAGAATGGGCGGATTTATGATTGCTGAAGTGGCGCGTCTACTTAAGGAAAACAAGAATAAACTAGATTTTGGATTGTACATCGTGAACTCGGTTCAAGAAGAGATCGGACTTCGCGGCGCGGAAATGATTACGCACACGATTCAACCTAATGTGGCGATCGTAACCGATGTAACGCACGACACCACCACCCCAATGATCGAAAAGAAGACCAATGGTCACGCTGCAATAGGCGACGGACCGGTAATTTCTTATGCTCCTGCAATTCAGCAAAAATTACGAGATCTGATCATTGATACTGCCGAAGAAAAGAACATTCCTTTTCAGCGTGCTGCAAGCAGTCGGGCTACCGGAACTGACACCGATGCATTCGCTTACAGCAACGGCGGTGTACCTTCGGCATTGATCAGTTTACCGTTACGCTATATGCATACCACTGTAGAAATGGTGCATCGTGATGACGTAGAGAATGTGATCAAAATGATTTACGAGAGTGTATTAAAAATAAAAGACGGTCAGAGCTTTAGTTATTTTGACTAAATTTAAGTGCTTTACTAGCCATCATAAGGAATGTCCGGATTGACCAAAAGTCACCGGACATTTTTTATTGAATCCCTTTTATACTGAAGCTTTCATTTTTTCTGAAAGTACTTTCACAAATAATTAGAAATCTGCGATCTAATATTATTATTTCGTTAGCAAGCTTACGCTCAAATTGGGATTAAATTTGAGTCATGACCATTACTGAAGAAAAACTCGAGAATATTCTATCTAGCCCGGAAGAAGCTGCCCGCATTGCCGACCTTATTTATGTTACTGATGAACACCTTACCATTTGTCGCAAAAAGCACGGTAAAGGATTCACCTATTGTAAAAATGATAAGACGATAAAATCAAAGCAACTGCTTAAGCGCATAAAAGAATTAGTCATTCCGCCGGCTTGGCAAGATGTGTTAATCGCTGAGCCCGCTAATGGTCATTTACAAGCAGTGGGTCGCGATGAAAAAGATCGCAAAGTTTATCTCTATCACGAAACGTGGAATAAACTTAGGAATGAAACAAAATTTTTAAAACTCGCTGCATTTGCTAATGTATTACCGCAGATACGTAAACAGGTAGATCAAGACCTTGATGCTCCAGAGATGACCAAACGCAAAGTTTTAGCCTTGGTGGTTCGGTTAATGGAAGAGACACATATTCGTGTGGGCAATGATTGCTATGCCAAGCGGAATAAAACTTACGGGCTATCTACGTTACGCACCCGTCACGTAAAAACTACAGAAAGTGATATTCGGTTTCAATTTGTTGGAAAAAAAGGTAAAGAGCACGACATTGCCATTACAGATGAAAAACTCATTGATCTGGTCAACCAATGTGAAGAAATTCCAGGTTGGGAACTGTTTCAATTTTATGATTCAGACGGAAGCAAAGATCACGTAGACAGCACAATGATCAATGAATACATTCACGAATTGAGTGGCGATCTGTTTTCAGCAAAAGACTTTAGAACCTGGGCAGCGACTAAAATATTTTTTGAATGCTTACGTGACCTTGGCTATATAGCAGAAGAAAAGCAGAACGCTAAAAATTTACTTACCGCGTATGACGCTGCTGCTGATGGACTGGGTAATACGCGCACGGTGTGTCGCAATTACTATGTACATCCCGTGATTCCAGAAGCCTATGCAGACGGATCTATCGTACCTTATTTTGAAAAAGTAGACCGCATAAAGCCAAAATCTGGCTCACACCTCTCCCGCACAGAGACGGTTATTCAAGAAATGCTGGCTAACTACGAGGTCAATATTTAAATACTCATAAGAGTTACGCTAAAGCTTGCTAAATAACACTTGCTTAATGTTTAGCAAACCTAGACTTGCTTCTATTTTTCACCCAATTACAGTACCTTTGCACACTTGAAAAAGAAAATGGCAGAATCACAAGAATACATTGAAGTTTATGGCGCGAGAGCCCATAACCTTAAAAATATAGACGTTCAAATACCCCGAGAAAAACTGGTCGTAATTACCGGTCTTTCTGGTAGTGGAAAATCCTCTCTTGCATTTGACACCATTTACGCGGAAGGTCAGCGTAGATACATCGAGACGTTTTCGGCATATGCCAGACAATTTTTAGGTGGTTTAGAGCGCCCTGATGTAGATAAAATTCAAGGGCTTTCACCGGTGATCGCGATCGAGCAAAAAACCACGAGTAAAAGTCCGCGGTCTACCGTAGGAACCATCACCGAAATTTATGACTTCTTACGCCTATTGTATGCGCGTGCTAGTGATGCATACAGCTACGAAACCGGCGAGAAAATGGTAAGCTACAGCGACGAGCAGATTAAGGATCTTATCAAAACAGAATACGCCGGCAAACGGGTAAACGTATTGGCTCCTGTTATCAGAAGTCGTAAAGGTCATTACCGCGAACTTTTTGAACAAATCGCAAAACAAGGCTTTGTCAAAGTGCGTGTAGACGGTGAAGTACGCGACATTGAAAAGGGAATGAAGATTGACCGCTACAAAACCCACGATATTGAGATCGTGATCGATCGGTTGAAAATTGAGGAAGGTCAGGACATCGATAAACGCATTCTGGAAACCATCAATACCGCGATGTATCACGGCGAAGATGTGATGATGATTCTGGATCACGACACCAACGAAGCGCGTTATTTCAGCAGAAGCTTAATGTGTCCTACTTCCGGGGTTTCTTACCCTAATCCTGAACCTAATAATTTTTCGTTCAACTCACCCAAAGGCGCCTGTCCTAAATGTAACGGTATTGGCGAGTTGCGTGTGGTCAACGAGGATAAGATCATCCCGGATCCCAAATTGTCTATCAAAAACGGCGGACTAGCTCCTCACGGAAATCAGAAAAGCAATTGGATTTTTAAGCAACTGGAGATCATTGCGCAGCGCTTTGACTTTAAATTGACCGATCCTATTAAGGATATTCCTAAGGAAGCATTGACTATGATTCTTTACGGCGGAAAGGAAAAGTTCACTGTTGACTCCAAAACCCTTGGAGTTAGCCGAAATTATAAAATTGATTTTGAAGGGGTTGCTAATTTTATTGAGAGCACCTATAACAATAATGATTCTGCTTCCCTGAAGCGCTGGGCCAAAGAATATATGGAAAAGGTGGTTTGCCCGGAATGCGAAGGATCACGCCTGCGAAAAGAATCATTGTACTTCCGCGTACGCGAAAAAAATATCGCCGAACTCGCGCAAATGGATGTGCTGGAGTTAGCAGCCTGGTTTAAAGATTTACCAGATAATTTAAGCGAAAAACAAACCGCGATCGCCACCGAAATTTTAAAGGAGATCAATGCGAGACTTCAGTTTCTTGTAGATGTTGGTTTGACCTACCTCTCCTTAAACCGAAGTTCAAAATCCCTTTCTGGTGGTGAGGCACAGCGTATTCGCCTTGCTACTCAAATAGGCTCCCAACTGGTAGGTGTGCTCTATATTCTTGATGAGCCGAGTATAGGTTTGCATCAGCGAGACAATGAAAAACTCATTAATTCGCTAGAATCCCTTCGCGATTTAGGTAATTCAGTTTTGGTTGTAGAGCACGATAAAGATATGATTGAGCGTGCCGATTATGTGATTGATATTGGTCCGTTTGCCGGAAAACACGGTGGGGAGATCATAAGTGAAGGTACACCAAAACAGCTTGTAAAGCAGCATACACTTACCGCTCAGTATCTCAATGGAGAAAAAGAGATCGCTGTTCCGGCAGAACGCCGAAAAGGAAACGGAAAGAAAATCGTTTTAAAAGGAGCAACAGGCAACAACCTTAAAAAGGTAAATGTTGAGTTTCCGTTAGGTAAAATGATCGTAGTCACCGGAGTTTCCGGAAGTGGAAAATCTACATTGATCAACGAGACCCTCTACCCTATTATGAACGCGCATTATTTTAACGGTGTTAAAAAACCTGCGCCCTACAAGAGCATAAAAGGTTTAGATGAGTGTGATAAAGTTATTGACATCAATCAGTCGCCTATTGGGCGCACACCACGTTCCAATCCAGCAACGTATACCGGAGTTTTTGGTGAAATTCGCAGTTTGTTTGCACAAATCCCAGAGGCTCAAATTCGTGGTTATAAGCCGGGCCGTTTTAGTTTTAACGTCGCTGGCGGACGATGTGAAACCTGTAAAGGTGGTGGTTTACGCGTGATAGAAATGAACTTTCTACCGGATGTTTATGTTGAATGTGAAACTTGCCAGGGGAAACGCTTCAATAGAGAAACGCTAGAAATTAGATATAAAGGAAAAAGCATCGCCGATGTTCTTGAGATGACCATTGATGAGGCGGTTCCATTTTTTGAGCATATTCCTAAAATTTACCGAAAGCTCAAAACCATTCAAGATGTAGGACTAGGTTATATTTCATTAGGGCAGCAATCAACTACGCTTTCGGGTGGTGAGGCTCAGCGTATAAAATTGGCTACAGAGCTATCTAAGCGCGACACCGGAAATACCTTCTACATCCTTGACGAACCTACAACCGGTTTGCATTTTGAAGACGTACGCATCTTGATGGACGTGCTTAACAGACTTACCGATAAAGGAAATACCATGTTGATCATTGAGCACAATCTCGATGTGATCAAGATGGCAGATCATATCATAGACATTGGGTATGAGGGCGGTAGAAATGGCGGCCAACTTGTTGCAAAAGGGACTCCTGAAGAAGTGGCAAAAGATAAAAAGAGCTTTACCGCCAAGTTTCTTCGAAATGAATTAAATTAGGCTCTTGCCAAAATTTCACAAAACAAAATATTATGAGAACTGAACAAAAACCTAAGGGTTGGAATGAGATAAAAACAAACGACTCTTGGGCTATTTTTAAGATCATGGGCGAATTTGTAAGCGGTTTTGAAAAGCTTAGCAGAATTGGTCCTTGTGTTTCTATTTTTGGTAGCGCACGTACTAAACCAGATCAAAAATATTATAAGCTTTCTGTGGCTATCGCAGAAAAAATCGTTGAAAACGGCTACGGTGTGATCACCGGTGGTGGCCCCGGAATTATGGAAGCCGGTAACAAAGGTGCGCACCTTGCCGGCGGTACTTCGGTAGGTTTAAATATTGATTTGCCGTTTGAGCAACACGACAACCCATATATTGACGGTGATAAAAGCATCGACTTTGATTATTTCTTTGTTCGTAAGGTAATGTTTGTGAAGTATTCGCAAGGCTTTGTAGTGCTTCCTGGAGGGTTTGGGACCTTAGACGAACTTTTTGAATCGATCACGCTTATTCAAACCCATAAAATTGATAAGTTCCCCATCATTCTTGTAGGTACTGAATATTGGCAAGGACTTTTTGATTGGATTAAAAATACATTGCTAGACAAATTCAATACGATTAGCCCGGGAGATATTGATCTTTTACATCTTGTAGATACCGAAGATGAAGTACTTGAGGTGCTAAACAACTTCTACAATGAATATGAGTTGAGTCCTAATTTCTAAATAGAAAAACCATAGCGCTACTATTTGCGTTGGTATAGTAATTGATTCATTCTAAAGAAAAACTGCCCGCGTGCTCATCTCAACTTTTTTACGCCTATATATTCAATCGAGCTTATGAAGACGTTGCTTCAAGCGCTTCTTCTCTGTTTTGGTCTGTTTCCTTTTACAAGCGAAGCACAGAATCGTATTGAGATAACGGCACGCTTGGTAGAAGAAGAAAAGTCTCTTTTTATTCAGCAGGATATCTATTTTAAGAATACTTCAAAGGATACGCTAACGGAACTTTTTTTTAATGACTGGGCGCATAGTTTTTCATCAAAACAATCTAAACTCGGCAGGCGTTTTGCTGAGAATTACGACCGAAGGTTTCACCTTGCGAGTGATGATGCGCGGGGCGCTTCAAAGATCAATTCTATAATTGGGGAAAGCTTCAGAAACCTATCATTTACGAGACTTGAAGACGCTGAGGACGTCATTCAAGTAGCATTGATAAATCCTCTAGCACCGGGCGAAACTACGCAGTTAAAACTCAATTACAATATATGTATTCCTGATGCCAAGTTTACCGGTTATGGGGCGCTGGATAACGGAGATTTTAATCTAAAATATTGGTTTATTGCACCAGCGGTTTACGATGGGACTTGGCATTATTACAGCAATAAAAATCTGGATGACCTTTATATGGCACCCACAGATTTCTCTATCCAATTTTCATTTAAAAAGAATTATCGATTTATCAATGAACTTGAGCAAACCAATGCTACTGTAAGTGCTCAAAATAATTACAAGACCGTTTATTTAGAAGGCAATTCCAGAAATAACACTACAATTTATTTACGGCAGATTTCTGAATTTCAAATTACTGAAACAGATGATCTGACGGTGGTTACCAATATCACAGACGATAAGGTTATTGCCGAAAGAGAAGCTTTGATCATAGACAAAATCAGTCATTTTCTTGTTGCCGAATTGGGCGAATATCCTTTTAAACAATTGGTGATTTCAAATATAGATTATGCCGAAAATCCGGTGTATGGCTTAAACCAGCTGCCTGATTTTTTAAGTCCGTTTCCTGAAGATTTTAAGTACGAACTTAAAATTCTAAAAACAGCTATAGATAATTTTATAGATCGCACCTTATTTATCAATCCTCGGGATGACCGTTGGATCGCCGATGGAATAAAGATGTACACCATGATGAAATACATGGATCATTTTTATCCCAACTTAAAAGTGGTAGGTACGTTAAATCGATATTGGCTGGCGCGGCAATTCCACCTTTCAGATCTTGAATTTAATCAGCAGTACAACTTGCTGTATATGCATATGGCGCGTATGAATCTAGATCAGCCGCTGACCACGCCTAGCGATTCGCTGATAAAATTCAATAAAAACATCGCAAACGCGTATAAAGCTGCTGCAGGTATGAACTACCTCTCAGAATATTTAGGCGGTACTCCGGTTGAACAAAGCATTGACCAATTCTACTTAGAAAATAAATTAAAGCTCACCTCTTCAACAGCGTTTGAACAAATTCTCAGAGCTAATACTTCAAAAGATCTCGATTGGTTCTTTAATGATTATGTGAATTCACGTAAGATTATAGATTATAAATTTAACGAAGTCAAAAGAGAAGGCGATAGCATTAAAATTGAACTGAAGAATAAGACCAAAAGTCAGATGCCTATTCCCGTTTATGGGATGAATAAAGATAAGATCGTCTCTAAAACTTGGGTTGACGGTTTTGAGAAAGAGCAACACCTTAGTATTGCCGGTGATAGTATTGATCGCGTCGTTATCAATGCTGAAGGTTTTGTACCAGAATACAACAGACGTAATAACTACAAGAAAATCAATCCGTTTCTTGGGGTGAATAAACCGTTTCAGTTTAAGTTATTACAGGATCTTGAAGATCCTTCTAAAAATCAGGTGTTTTTTATGCCGGTAGTAGAATACAACTTTTATGACGGCTTAAAATTGGGCGCTAAAATGTATAATAAAACGCTGCTTTCTAAAGCGTTTAATTACCGCATAGAACCACAATACGGGTTAAAATCAAACAAATTGACCGGTAGTGCCGGCTTTACCTATACGCAAAACGTAAATGAAGGTAATCTATACGCGATACGCTACGGTATTTCGGGCTCACTTTCTTCTTATGCGCCAGATGCTTTGTACAAGTCCTACAGTCCGTTTATTACATTTGGCTTTAGAACAGACGATTTTAGATCAGACAAAAGACAGTTTCTCACGGTAAGCAATATTAATGTTTACAGAGACGAGTCTGATGTGATCACTAATGACGATCCTAATTATAGTGTTTTTAATGTACGCTATACCAATAGTGATCCGGGAGTGATCAATGCGTTTACTTATGATACAGATTTTCAGCTGTCGCAGAAGTTTAGCAAGTTTGCACTTACAGCTAAATACCGCAAAGTATTTTTAAACAACAGGCAGTTTGATTTACGCTTTTTCGGTGGAATCTTTTTATACAATGACACGCGTTCTCAGGGGGATTATTTCAGTTTTGCACTAGACCGCCCTACCGATTATTTGTTCAGATATAATTATTACGGAAGGTCTGAAAACTCAGGAATTTTTAGTCAGCAATTAATTTTAGCGGAAGGTGGTTTCAAGTCAAAACTCGACACTCCTTTTGGTAATGAGTGGCTAACTACCGTAAACACCAGCACCACACTTTGGAATTTCATTCACGGCTATGCAGATATTGGGCTTGTGAAAAATCAAGGGAGTTCTGCACGTTTCTTATACGATAGCGGTATACGTACGGTGTTGGTTGAAGATTACTTCGAACTCTTTTTTCCGGTGTATTCTTCTAATGGGTGGGAAATTGGTCAGCCCAATTATGATCAAAAAATTCGTTTTATCGTTACCCTAGACCTGCGCACCATGTTGAGCCTTTTTACTAGAAAGTGGTACTAGACTAAACACCCCAACAAAGCTCCTTCCATTTAAAAATTATTAGCAGAATAGATTATTTACACCTTGTTTTTAACAAAAATTCAATCAAAACGATTTTTATTAAAAATTTATCATTTTTTAAAGAAATTATTGAATTGTGTATAACGTGAAATTTCCGTACTTTTACACAAACTGATTAAAAATTATGCACACGCAATCTGAGCCTACTTCTGAAATTTCATTTGATGATTTTAAAGCCACAGTCCTTAATGACTATAGAATTGCAGTCACCAGCCGTGAATGCAGTTTATTAGGTCGTAGAGAGGTATTAACCGGAAAAGCAAAATTTGGAATTTTTGGTGATGGTAAAGAAGTCCCTCAGTTAGCGATGGCTAAAGCCTTTAAAAAAGGAGATTGGCGCTCGGGATATTACCGCGATCAAACCTTTATGATGGCGATAAATCATTTTACCATCGAAAACTTTTTTGCCGGTTTATATGCCCATACGAGTCTTGAAAATGACCCTATGAGCGCCGGGAAACAAATGGGTGGCCATTTTGGTACGCATAGTTTAGATGAAGATGGTAAGCTTAAAAATCTTTTAGAACAATATAACTCCAGTGCAGACATCTCGCCTACCGCCGGCCAGATGCCACGCTTATTAGGTCTTGCGCAAGCTTCAAAATTGTTTAGACAAGTTCCTGAAATGAACACAGACGGACTTTCTAACGAGGGTAATGAAGTCGCTTGGGGAACTATTGGTAATGCCAGTACTTCTGAGGGGATGTTTTTTGAAACTATCAACGCCGCAGGAGTATTGCAAATCCCGATGGTTACTGCAATTTGGGATGATGACTACGGAATTTCAGTACACGCGAAACATCAGACTACCAAAGAAAATATTTCTGAGATCCTGAGCGGTTTTCAGCGTAATGAAGAAGAAAATGGCTTTGAGATCATTCGCGTTAAAGGTTGGGATTATCCCGCACTTATAGATGCTTTTGAACAAGCCGGAAAAATAGCGCGTGAACAACACGTTCCTGTACTTTTACACGTCACTGAACTTACTCAGCCGCAAGGGCACTCGACTTCTGGTTCGCACGAGCGTTATAAAAGTAAAGATCGTTTGCAATGGGAAAAAGAACACGACTGTAATACTAAGATGCGCGAGTGGATGATCAACAACCAGATCGCTACTGATGAAGAACTTACTGATTTAGAAAAAGACATCAAGCGCAAAGTGCGCGAAGGAAAACGCAAAGCTTGGGAATCTTTCTTAAATCCGATTAAGGCAGAAAAAAAGACGGTTGTAAGCTTGATAGATACTATCATTTCTGAAAGTGAAAACGGTCAATTTATTAAAGGGATCAAGCAAACTTTAGTTGATGAGAAAGATCCGCTGAAGTCTGATGTATTGATCGCTGCGCGAAAAACATTACGCTTTGTAGCCCAAGAACAAAGTGAAGCGATCTCAGCATTAAAAGATTGGGTGACTAAATTTATCGCTAAAGAACAGCCTAATTACAGCAGTCACGTGTTTAGTGAATTTGACTCTAAAGCCACAAATATTGCTGAAGAACTTCCACAATATGCTGATGATGCAAAAACGGTAGATGCGCGCATTGTACTGCGCGATAATTTTGATGCGCTATTCAGTAAATATCCTAACAGTGTTGTATTTGGTGAAGATACCGGTACCATTGGGGATGTTAATCAAGGTTTAGAAGGACTTCAAGATAAATATGGCGAATTACGTGTTGCTGATGCTGGAATCCGCGAAACAACGATCATTGGTCAAGGAATAGGTTTAGCCCTGCGCGGGTTACGCCCTATCGCCGAAATTCAGTATTTAGATTATATACTTTATGCGATGGCAACCTTGAGTGATGATTTGGCCACATTGCGCTATAGAACTCACGGTAAACAAACGGCTCCATTGATCGTAAGAACACGTGGACATCGTCTAGAAGGGATCTGGCACAGTGGATCTCAAATGGGAGCACTTTTAGGTTTACTTCGCGGAGTATATATTTTAACACCGCGTAATATGACCAAAGCGGCTGGTTTTTATAACACTTTAATGCAAAGTGATGAACCTGCGGTGATCGTAGAATGTCTTAATGGATATCGATTAAAAGAAAAGCTACCTACTAACCTGGCGGAATTTAAAACACCAATAGGTAAGGTTGAAGTATTACGAGAAGGAACAGATATTACTGTGCTTTCTTACGGAAGTACCCTCCGATTGGTAGAACTTGCTGCTAAGGACCTACAAGCGGTAAATATAAGTGTTGAAGTGATCGATGCGCAATCATTACTTCCTTTTGATTTGAATCACGATACGGTAAAAAGTATTGCAAAAACAAACCGAATCTTGGTCGTAGATGAAGATATGCCCGGTGGAGCTTCGGCGTATTTACTACAGCATATTTTAGATGAGCAAAAGGCTTTTAGACATCTGGATAGTGCGCCACAAACTCTTGCTGCAAGACCACACAGACCGGCTTATGGTACTGATGGGGATTATTTCTCTAAGCCTTCCGCAGAAGATATTTTTGAGAAAATATATGAGATAATGCACGAGGTGAATCCTAATGCATATCCGCAAATCAGATAAGGCTTATTACATCCAGGCTTCTCGCGAAACTTCAACGCGATACAGCGCATAGTTAATGTATCGCTGTACTTCAGCACTCGTTACCGGAAAAGATAAATCACCACCTGCGGTATGAAACGTGTAATTATAAAGATCACGCTTTTTGTACCACACCGGTTGACTAACGGTTACAGATTGTAGCTTGAATAGTTCTATAATTTCAGTTTTCTGATTCCATACGCCTTTCCGAAGAATTACAAATTCAGGTGTTATTTCTAGCGCCAGGGCCTTGTACCAATAATACTGATACGGAATGATTAGCATCCCAAAAATGATAAAGAGAATGCTGAGAATTTCGGTCATATAATTAGGAACCAGAAATGAAGCGACAAGCGCGGTTAAAAGAAGCGGCAAACCTGCTATGATGAGCAAGCGTACATACAAAATAAACGCCGGTTTAAATATACGGCCGGGACGCATTTGATGACTGAACAAAAAGCGTTTTACTTTTTCTACCTGAGCTCGCTCCAACCCCGGAATCGTAATTTTAGCTTTATTGAGATCATCCTGACTACTGGCAATTGCGATTTGCGCCTCGTTGAGATTCAACCTTTTTTGAATAGGATTAGTAACCACGCGCATCAATTGCACTCTTCGCGGTTTTAAACTGACCTTAGTATTGGTTTTAAGACCCATTGCCAATTCTAAGCTTTCTTTGGTCTGTTTAAGATTGAGATCAAAATATTTGATAAAAATCTCAATACAGGAGATGAGCATTCCCAAAATAAAAACGCCGACAAATACTAAGGCGGTAAGTAGAAAAAGTTCAATAGGCTTACTGTAAGCGTCAAAATAGCCCTTAATCCCTTCTGTATATTGATCATCTTGCAGCAACTCAAAATCTCCCAATTGCTGGTATAATGACCCCACAAAAAGTAGAATGAGCCAAACCCCTCTAAAATAATTACTGGTGATACCCAACTTCAATAAGGCTAGAGGACTTAATCGGTGCGTCCAGAGTGCTTCTGGCTGTTTTTTAGCAGTATTCTCAGGTTGTGGTTCATTTGATTCACTAGCTTCAGAAGTGCCGATTTCTTCCTTAACAGCTTGCATCAGTATCTGCTGCAACTCCTTACCATCTTCATCAGACAAGGCTTTAATATCAATTTCCTGAGCGCTGCTTCCTGCGGAATCCACAACGACACTATTTACGCCAATCACGCGCTGCAATAAAGAACGCTTAAAATAAACCTGCTGAATCTTAGAAAATGGTATCGAAGTAACTTTTGTCGCAAACACACCTTGCTCTAGAACAAATTCAGCATTCTTATAATCTATATAAAACCGAAACCTTTTATACGATAAAACGCTATATCCTAAAATGGCCAGAAGCAATATAACCAACCCTATACTTATGGGCAGTACAACTTCTGATGGAAATCCTTTAATGAGGAAATACAGAAATGCAGCACCAAAAGCACGCAAAAATTTATAAGCCTGAGATAAAAAAATGAAAAGAATCCCGAGCTTTGATTGCAATTGTGGAGTCTCAAACGGTTTAGACATCGGCTTCGGTTAGATGTTGAGCCACTTTATCTTTAAGGCGTGCCGCCATATCGGGATTTAATCCGGGAATATTGATATCACTTCCTGATCCACCAGCTGTAAAAATGTTCAGATTAGCGATTTTGAAAGCCTTGTCTAAAACACCCGCAGAGGTTGAAATATGCTGAATTCTATTAAATGGAATAAGCGTAATCTTTTCAAAGATCACTCCGCGCCGAAATGCTATATCTTGTTCCCTCAGCGCATAGCCTATCTGTTTTTGCAATAAGAACTGATAACCTGCCATCAGCACAAACACGAAAGTCACCCCAATAAATAAAGCGGGAATTAAATACTTTACGTCAGAAACCGTACGCAAAAGCAGAATACCAATGATCAAGACAATATAAAACAAACCTATAACGAGTAAGGCTTTATAAAGTCTAGCTTTTAAAGTGGGCGTATAAACCAGCTGTTGATGATCAGGTAAGGCATCTAGGTCTACCGGGGCATTTGTAAACTTATATTCCATTGAAAAGTTTTTGACTGCGTTCTTTTAAAAATACTAGAACGTGATCAATTTTTCTGCTATGGAATCCATTTTTTATCAAAATTGGGTTTTCTTTTTTCTAAAAATGCGTTTCTACCCTCTTTGGCCTCTTCAGTCATATACGCTAATCGTGTGGCTTCACCTGCAAAAACTTGCTGTCCAACCATTCCGTCATCCGTAAGGTTCATAGCAAATTTGAGCATCTTTATTGATGTTGGTGATTTTGCTAAAATCTCTTGAGCCCACTCGTAAGCAGTTGCTTCTAATTCGTCGTGCGGAATTACAGCATTGACCATTCCCATTTCAAAAGCCTCCTGTGCTGAGTAATTTCGACCTAAAAAGAAAATCTCACGCGCTTTTTTCTGCCCTACCATTTTAGCTAAATAAGCGGAGCCATAACCTCCGTCAAAACTAGTAACATCAGCATCTGTCTGTTTAAAAATCGCGTATTCTTTACTTGCCAAAGTAAGATCACAAACTACGTGTAAACTGTGACCTCCTCCTACTGCCCAACCGGGAACCACTGCAATTACTGCTTTAGGCATAAAACGAATTAAACGCTGTACATCAAGAATATTCAGGCGATGATACCCATCTTCACCTACATAGCCTTGATCGCCACGGGCCTTCTGATCACCCCCGCTACAAAAACTATAAACACCATCTTTAGGCGACGGTCCTTCCGCAGAAAGCAATATCACACCTACTGACGTATCTTCTTGAGCGATATGAAAAGCATCTAATAATTCTGACGTTGTTTTGGGTCTGAATGCGTTGCGTACTTCGGGCCTGTTGAAAGCGATACGGGCTACTCCGTTTGCTTTTTTAAACGTAATATCTTGATATTCTTTAACCGTTTCCCAGTGAGGTTCTTGCATAATGATTTGCTATTTGTATGGACTTAGAGTTATAACGTTCAACCTAGATTTCGTTTTAATACTAATGCTAAGCGTCTTTGTTGGTCAACTCGATACCTTGGTCAGTAATTTTAATTTGTCGGTCTTTATATAAGGCGCCGATGGCCTTTTTAAATAACTTTTTGCTGATACCGAAGTACGCATTGATATCTTCAGGCGAACTCTTATCGTGTATGGGTAAACTACCTCCGTTTGCTTTGAGTTCGTCGTAAATAAACTGCGCATTAGGCTCAATACTCTTGTAGCCTTCAGGCTGAAGCAGTACATCTATCTTTTTATCTTCTCGCACACGCTTAATGTATCCCGGAAGCCGGTCACCTACACGAATGTCTTCAAAAATAGTATCCTTATGAATCAAGCCTTGATGGTGCTCGTTAATAATCACATGCGCCCCGTGTTCTGAAAAGTGCGAGATGATCAAGTCAACTTTATCGTGCTTCTGAACAGTTACTTCAGTATTGTCTAAAAATTTATTGAATTTGGATGATCCCACTAATCTATTCGTACGCTCATCTAAATACATATAAACCAAATACCAATTACCTTCGTGCATAGGCGTCACTTGATTAGAAAAAGGCACAAACAACTCTTTATCTAATCCCCAATCTACAAAAGCACCTATCTTAGTCACCGAAGTACATTCTAAATAGGCAAAACCATTTTTTTCAATATAGGGTTTAAGCGTGGTCGCTACCGGGCGCTCCTCATTATCAAGATAGACAAAAACTTCAATTTCATCTTCTAAAGCGAAACCTTCTGGAGCATATTTACCGGGTAATAACACCTCATTTTCTTCTTCATCCCTCAAATATAATCCTGGACTTACGTCACGATCGATTATCATTTTATGGTATTCTCCCAGTTCAAGCATAGTAGTTTTTTAAGACTTCAAAAATAACAAAAATCGAAGGATTAATTTTAACGAAATGCACTCCTTTATACTTAAAATAAGCTCAGATCGAAGCATAAAAAAAACCGCTTAATAGAAGCGGTTTCAATATTATTAGAAGTTGAGATTAACTGTAAACCTCTTCTTTACCAAAATGCTTTGTAAGTAAATAATACACAACAGCTCTATACTTGTTGCGATTAGATTTCCCGTAATCTTCTAAAACTTTATGTAATCCTTCCATCAAAGCCGGACCATCTTCAAGACCTAATTTTTTGATCAAGAAATTTTTCTTTACCGTTTCAAGTTCTGATTCGCTTCCGGCAGAAACCGTAGCAGAATCCTTATTGTAAATTGAAGGGCCACAACCAATAGTCACTTTAGTTAGCAGGTCCATATCTGCATCGTGTCCCATTTTTTCTTTTAGATCGGTCGCGTACTTTGCGATCATTTCATCTCTTTTACTCATAAGATATTCTGTTAATTAAGGTTTTAAATTTTAGCTCCTTAAATATACATAAAAATCAAAATTTCTTATCTATTTATCTCAAGTACTTAAAATATCCTAACAAAACCTGATCATTCTCGATACGTGGAGTCTTAATTTCAAGTAAGCACGGACGGTCGTTTACGGCGTAGAATGCGTCTTGAGCTTCAGCTAACTCACTTTCATTTTCAGCTAAAAAATAGGCTAACCCATACATCTTGCATAAATGCGAAGCATCTAGATTATGAACCGTTTCAAAATAGGTTTCAAAGGCTTGAGAAGTTTTATCCCCGGGTAAAATCCTAAAAATTCCACCCCCGGAATTATTTACGACAATGATCTTAAAATCTTTTGGGAGGTGAGCATTCCAAAGGGCATTACTGTCATAGAAAAAACTAAGATCACCTGTGATAAGTGTGGTGGGCATAGCACTTCCTACAGCAGCACCTACCGCCGTAGATGTACTGCCGTCAATACCACTGGTTCCACGATTGCAAAAAACCTTTAGAGTTTTGTCTATATCAAAAAGCTGCACATAGCGCACAGTTGAACTGTTGCCCAACTGCAATTGACTGCCGGGACGCAGTCGAGAAAGAATGTGATCAAAAGCTTTAAAATCACACCAACCCATATCTTCTATATATTCTTGATGTTTGAGATCTCGCTGAGTTCTCACCTCAAGCCATTCCTTCTGATAATCGCTGGCAATAGTTGAAGTTTGGGGTAAAAATTGATTCCAGAAATAATTAACAGGAACCTTAAAATGCTTATTCAGACAGAAAAACGTGTCATACGCTTTTTTAGGGTCAATGTGCCAATGCTGATCAGGTTGATATTCTCTCAAAAAGGCCTTGATTTTCTTTGAGATGATCATACCGCCGATGGTTACCAGTAATTCCGGCTGAAGGTTTTTAAATCCGTTATCGTCTAGCGAACCAATTATATTATCAATTCTTGTAAAAAAATTGGGATGATGAAGATTAGAGGTAGTTTCGGTAAAAACCAAGACACTAGGATCATCTCCTAAAGTATCAAGAAATTGCTGTTCAATTGTGTTGGGTTGCAGCACGCCCACGATTACCAGTTTCCGCTTTGCGCTATTCCATATGTTAATAAACGGCTGTAAATAGTCCTCTGTCAACTCCATCGATTTTACCGGTTCTTCCACAATTATTGGATTTACCAGTTTTTCTTCGGTGGTATTGTAAAGCGGCTCGTAAAAAGGCACATTAATATGTACCGGACCTTGACCGCTTAGCGCTTCGTTTAAAGCTTTATTGATCTCCTGCTGGTTATGCTTAGTGGCCTCCCGCTGTTTTTGAATGAGTTTGGGATCGGTCAACGTGCTATCAGGCACATATTCAGAGTATAAGTTTGCCGAATACAAAATGTGATTCTCAAACACATTACGCTGCCTAATGGTTTGCCCATCGCCAATATCAATACGCTCAATTGGCCTATCTGCCGAAATTACCACCAAAGGAATATCGCTGTAAAAAGCCTCTGAAATCGCCGGATAATAATTTAAAACCGCGCTGCCTGACGAACAAACCAACGCCACGGGCTTTTGAATTTGTTGCGCAATTCCCAATGCAAAAAACGCTGCTGATCGTTCATCGACCACGCTATAGGTTTTCATTTTAGGATGATGCGTAAAGCCGATTGTTAACGGGGCATTTCGCGATCCTGGGGAGATTACAATGTGGTTGATTCCTTTTTCTAAACAAAGCAAAACCACAGATTGAGCGACGGGGATACTAGAATATTTCATTGGAATTCAAAAATACGACAAAGGCCAAATCTTAGAGAATACTGGCAATAGTTTGTGCTTTATTAACAGTTTCTTGCCACTCTTGCTTGGCGTCAGAGCCCGCGGTTATGCCGCCGCCAACATAAAGCGATGCCATTTGAGGTTTAAACTGCATACACCTCAAATTCACATATAATTCTGAAGTTTTCTTTACGGTTTTGTAGGCCAGATTCTCAACGTTTCTACGGGTTCGGCGTTTAGAATGATCCTGCAACTGATTGATCTCTCCTAAAAAACCTGTGTAAAACGCACGATCATAACTTTCGTGCTCATTAATGAATAACTTGGCAAGATCACGTGGCAATCCACAAACCGCAGGTGTGGGATGCAATGCATTTAGCAAAGCTTTAAGTGGATTTTCGGTAGGTGCTAAATTCCCGGTAATTTTAGTTCGTAAATGTAAGAGTCCACCGGCTATGTACGTTTCCCTATCGTGAACTCTAAAGGATTTAAAGTCAAAGCCTGCTAGTTTACTCGCAATTTCATCGGTTACCATTTGCTGCTCTTCTTGCTCCTTTGGACCCCAAACGACATCTGTGGATCCAGAATAAGATTGAGTTCCCGCAAGTGCCATCGTTTCAAGACGTTGACCTTTTAGTGCTAATAGGGTTTCCGGAGTTGCACCTAACCAGGTGCCTACCTCAGGATGATGCCATAAATAGGTAAACGCTGTTGGGTATTTTTGATTGAGTCTAAAAAATAGCGGTATCGGCGACGAAGCTTCAATTGAAATGTTTTGCTTTCGCGAAAGCACAACTTTCTTCAAATCTGAATCAGTGATTGTTTCAATCGCTTTTTCAACTAATGCAATATGCTGATCAGCATCCTTGGTTTCAATAGTTTTTTCAACTGAATTGAATTCGACAGCAGCGCTTGAAACTATAATTTCGGTAGGCTTACCTTTAATAAGAATTCCAGGCTGATTGCTATCAAACGGAGCAAACACAAAACCTTCTTCATCATAGGTCGAAGTGGTATGTAGCTTCTTATCCTCTTGAAAGATCACCTGAAGCGTAGCAGCACCTGGTTTGCTGTAAATAACAAAAGGCAATTGCTTTTTAAAATGATTTTCTAATTGAGATGCTAATTCTTCCTGAGACATTCTTACTTTTTTGGTAAAGCAATCGTAGTTAGCTTGACTAAGGAGATCAGGTCACCTGCGGTATTGGTAATCTTTATTTGCCATAGTTGAGTGGTACGCCCCTTATGCAAATAGGTCGCTTTTGCAAACACATCACCTTCAGAAATACTTTTTACATGGTTTGCAGAAATCTCAATTCCTCTTATAAAAACTTTTTCAACGTCAAGAAACATTATACTTGCTGCACTCCCCACACTCTCAGCCAGAGCGACTGATGCACCACCGTGCAACACGCCATCCGGTTGATGCACTTTAGAAGTGACCGGCATTTTTGCGATAAGAAAATCCTCACCAATATCAATAAACTCTATCTGAAGCGTTTCCATCAATGTGTTTTTGCAAATCGCGTTGCAACGATTAAGCGCTTCTTCTTTATTATCTTGAAACATATCTATTTGTTTATCCTTCCTTTCCAGTACCTTGAGCAATACGTTTTATAAAAAACTTGCTCAATACTATTAAAACAAAGCAAAAAACTAAAATTAAACTCTTTACAAACCAGTATTTGCTCTTCTAAAACATATACTATTAAGAGCAATTATCCCTTAAACTTTTCTTACTTTCTCACTGAGTAAAGATACTTAAAGCAAAATGATGAACGAAGAAAAAAGCGTTAGCTACACCACAACAAACACCTACCAGACCTTGAATACTTTAAATGATCAAACCAAGAATATTTGGATTGCTTGTCACGGTCTGGGCCATTTGAGCAGCTTTTTTATAAAGCATTTTGAAAGTTTAGCTCCGGACACAAACTATATAATTGCGCCTCAAGCCCCAAGTAAATATTATCAGGATAAACGTTATAAATATATAGGTGCCTCGTGGTTAACTCGAGAAAATACTGAATTAGAGATTGAGAACGTGTTGAACTATTTAGATCAGGTATATGAGAAAGAACTGAGCAGCGTAGATCTCCAAAAGTATAATGTCGTATTGATGGGTTTCTCGCAAGGCGTTTCGGTAATAACTCGCTGGATTGCGCGTAGAGAAATCCCTTGTGATGTTTTAATACTGCATTCGGGAAAAATACCTGCTGATGTCAAGCATATTGCGCGTCAACCTAAACGCGTGTTCTCTATTTATGGCAACGAAGATCCATTAATCAGTAAAGAAGCGTTACGCCAACAGCAGCAGTTAGCAAAGTCTTTATTTAACGCTTCTATGGAAGATGTGATCTTTGATGGTGCTCATGTAGTACACGAAGCTAGCCTTCAGCAAATTGCTACTACAGTATTGAACACGTTGTAATCAAATCGGCTTCATTCTACAGCAGCCAAGGCGACTTGATCAATGGGTTCCTTTAATATCTTAGTATTTAAAGTATTACAACGCACTTTACAAAATCTATTTTTGTGTATTTCAACGAATTAATTTGTTTTTAACGGAACTAAATCGCTATCTTAGAAGAAGATAACACAAAGAGTCCCTTACTCAATTCTGAAATTCGAGCTTGTATTACTTGTCGAGTTAGTTTGTTGTTTGTTTATATATTAGTTTTTAGTTGGTAGAGAGTCTGATTTTAAATAAGTCAGACTCTTTTCATTTAGACAAACTACCACAAACAACATAAATATTTTACTCGAGTAGGAATTCACTTACATAAATGTGATTCAGAACTAGATTTTATCCTTAAAAGCACCACAAAACCAGCTTGCAACCCATTAATAAATTGTATAAAACCACTAATTTTTAATTGTACAAAACAACTATTTGAATAAAATCAGTATTTAATTGTGTATTTCAACGAATATAATTGCATTTAAAGGTTTAACTACGCTATATTTACGTCGTTAAACCAATTAATCAACCCAATATGAAATCAATTTTTACTCTTTTCGCAGTTGCATTTCTAAGCTTGACAGCTTTTGCAGAGGTTTCTAATACTCAGAAACAAGCTTTGATTGATTTATATAATGCCACTAACGGTTCTGAATGGAATACTACTTGGGATCTTAGCGCTGATGTTGCTACTTGGCACGGGGTACGCGTTGTAAATAACAATGTTGTTGGTCTTAACTTAAGTATGAATAACCTCAATGGTCAATTACCTGAGACCTTAGGAGATCTTGACAGTCTGGTGACTTTAGAGTTATTCTTCAATAGAATTCAAGGTGAGATTCCTGCTTCTATAGGAAATTTAAAAAACCTTAAAGTACTTGTTCTAAATGGAAATATGCTTGACGGTAAATTACCTAAGACTATTTACAACTTAACCAAGCTAGAGCAACTTATGCTGACCAGCAATAACTTAAGCGGAAGCATTTCAAATGAGGTAAGCAACCTTAAAAATTTAGAGATTTTAAATCTTTTCGACAATAACTTAAATGGAAACCTTCCTTTGGCAGTTTTAAAACTGGAAAATCTTAAAGAATTAAATCTATCAAACAATCAATTAGCAGGTACAGTACCAGCAGGTATTAAGAATATGAAAAATCTTAAGACTTTGGCACTTGCTGCTAATAATTTTGAAAACTATAATGAGGGTGTAGCATTTAATGAAGATTTAAATACTACAAACCCTTTAGCATCAAACGAATAATTTATTCCCCAAATCATAATAAATTAGTTTTAAGTTGGTAAAAGGTCTGTGCTTCGGTGCAGACCTTTTTGTTTGTATTTGCTCGCAAAGAATAAATAGCTTTCCTTAATGCAGTAAAACGATGCTATTACAGGACTTTTATGTATCCCAATAGAACAAAAAATTCTTTGGGAATAGTACCTTAAACCACACCAAATCATTCTTCGGCATAGTAATACTTTCGCTTCTCAAATACTATGATACTTTATTCTGAAAGGTGTTCTGTAGTTATACTGAATACAGCGAATTACAATAACTAAGATTGTTTTAAAACCTGCACTACTCCAATGGTAATCGTAGATAAAATTAGTTTTGAGGAACTTGCATTCTTCTTGGCTTAACTACAAACGGCGTAAACCAGTCCCAAGTTAACCCAATTGAAAATCGCGGATAACTATCTACAAAGCGATAATTGTAATCGTCAAAACCAAAGCTAAAGCGCGCCATAATTCCAAGGTCTCCATCCCATGGATAGAGGGTCGCACTAGTTTCTGATCTATATAATTCTGCTGAAGGGTGTACGTCAGGATGCAAAAATACACGCTGCGTCAGGCTATAACGCATCTTTTTAAAATGTGCGGTAAATTCGTACCAGGCCTCGATTTGATGCCTTCCATAAATATCAATATCTTCAGGATTATATCCTCCAAATTGAAACACTCCCAAAAATCGATTATGATAAATCTGATAAGCCATTGTAAAGGAGTGTGATTGTAAGGGGTAGTTATCCTTATCAAACGTATTGATGCGGTAGTTCAAAGATAGCCGTGTAAGGTTGGTAGAAAAATTACCGGAAGATCGATTTAAAATTTCAGAGAGATTGGTATCATCTGTAATATCATCGTAAAGTGCCCTACTCTCCGGAGTGTTATCTTCAAAATCTTCGCTAAAAGCAGATTTGCTCTGTCCATTTGAGTAATGGCCTGTTTCGATCGCAGCGGTAAGAAAATTATTATTTTCCGTTTTAATAATAGATTGCCATCCAATAAAAGCTTTATATGACGGCGTTTTTACTGGTTTTGAATTTTCATCATAAATACGCAGGTGCGGTTGAATACTCAAATAAACCGCATCACCCGCCACAATGGTATCTCTGTTAAGCGCTTCACGTATATCATTATAGATGCTATAATAAACCACAGGTTTGGCTTCAAGCAAAATACGTTCGTACGGGTTATTTCCGGTTCCTGCCGCTAAAAATGGACGTTCTGCAATAGGGAAATAGTCTTTAAAACCTTTGGCAGACTTACTGTTTTGTGCACTTAAGAGTTGAAATGATACTATGCTGAAAAAAATACTGAACTGAAGTAGACGTTGATTCATAAGCTTAGGGGTTAAATAACTCGAACTTGTATCAAGTTAAAAGTTGTAAAATTGCAAAGAACCATTATATTACGGGTTCTGTTTAAGAATATTTTGAGTTTTGGCTCAAATATTGAAACACCACATACTGAACAGCGTCTTTAATACGCATAACTAGAATAAATAAACATCGTTAATTCCCCAAAAATGAAATTTAAACACCTCGCCTTCCTCCTAGCTTTTTTTATTGCAACTACACTTAGTGCACAAGGAACTGTTGCACATATCAATATGGAAGAAGTGATCAATCTAATGCCGCAAACCTCTGAAGCCGAGGCAGAGCTTAATCGCTTAAGACAAGCGTATCAACGCGATTTTGAGACTTCGTATAGAGAGTATCAGGCAAAGTTTGTGAAGTATGAGGATGAAGCTTCTACTCTTTCTCCTGCGGAAAATGAAAAGCGGAAAAGCGATCTCGAACTTATTGAGCGTAATCTGGCGCAAACGCAACAGAATATTGAAAAACAAATCGCTGAAAAACGCAAACTATTATTTGAACCGGTAAAACAACAAGCTAGAGAGCTTGTGACTAAAGTAGCCGATAATCTTGGCTTTCTTTACGTATTAGATTCTTCTAAAGATGCTGGTCTTGTTATGGCAAAAGGAAAAGACCTTATGCCGGAGGTTAAGCGTACTTTAGGGATGTAAAAAGTATTTACCATACTAAGCAATTCTGCAGTTATTCTTTAAAAGCAGGTCCTTTACAGAGACAAGACTTAACAATTAGTGGCCGTAACACCAATAAAAAACCCCGATGCATTTGCATCGGGGTTTTTAGTATTAAACAACCAAACTAGTTGGTTTCTCTCTAATTATGAAGGCTTATTTAACCTCTTCAAAATCTACGTCTTCTACGTCACTTCCAGAAGCTCCTTCAGCATTACCACCGCCTGCTTGACCTGCATCAGGTCCAGGTTGAGCTCCACCTTGTGCCTCAGCTTGAGCTTTGTAGATTTCTTCAGAAGCAGACTTCCAAATCTCATTTAAGTTATCTAAAGCAGGCTGCACTTTTTCTACCTCACCGGTAGCGTGCGCTTTTTTCAATTCTTCTAAAGCACCTTCGATTTTGGTCTTATTATCAGCAGATAATTTATCACCAGATTCTTTCAATAGTTTTTCAGTTTGGAAAACCATTTGATCTGCTTCATTCAATTTATCTACTTTCTCTTTAGCCTTTTTATCTGCTTCAGCATTTGCTTCAGCTTCAGACTTCATCTTTTGAATTTCTTCTTCTGTTAAACCTGAAGAAGCTTCAATTCTGATATCTTGTTTCTTACCAGTCGCTTTATCCTCTGCACTTACTTTGATGATACCGTTAGCATCAATATCAAAAGTAACTTCAATTTGAGGAGTACCACGCTGTGCTGGTGGGATACCGTCTAAGTGGAAACGACCAATTGTTTTGTTGTCATTTGCCATAGGACGCTCACCTTGCAATACGTGAATCTCAACACTTGGTTGATTATCAGCTGCAGTTGAGAATACCTGAGACTTCTTCGTTGGGATCGTAGTGTTTGCTTCGATCAACTTAGTCATCACACCACCCATAGTTTCAATACCTAAAGAAAGTGGTGTTACATCAAGTAACAATACATCTTTTACATCACCAGTTAATACACCACCTTGAATTGCTGCACCTACTGCTACAACCTCATCAGGGTTTACTCCTTTACTTGGCTTCTTGTTAAAGAATTTTTCAACAGCTTCTTGAACCGCAGGTATACGTGTAGAACCACCTACAAGAATGATCTCGTCGATATCGCTCTTAGAAAGACCTGCTGCTTTAAGTGCAGACTCACAAGGCTCAATAGTTCTTTTTACTAAATCATCAATCAACTGCTCAAACTTAGAACGGGTAAGCGTACGTACCAAGTGTTTTGGTCCACTCGCAGTAGCCGTTACATAAGGCAAGTTAATTTCAGTTTGGTTTGAAGAAGAAAGCTCGATTTTTGCTTTTTCTGCAGCTTCTTTTAAACGTTGAAGTGCCATTGGATCCTTACGAAGGTCCATATCTTCTTCCGCCTTAAATTCTTCAGCTAACCAGTTGATGATTTTGCTATCTACATCATCACCACCTAAATGTGTATCACCATCAGTAGCAAGTACTTCAAAAACACCATCACCTAATTCTAGAATTGAAACGTCATGTGTACCACCACCAAAGTCAAATACTACAATTTTTTGATCACTGTCTTTTTTATCAAGACCGTAAGCAAGTGCTGCAGAAGTTGGTTCGTTGATGATACGCTCTACTTTAAGACCTGCGATCTCACCAGCTTCTTTAGTTGCTTGACGCTGAGAATCGTTAAAGTAAGCAGGTACAGTAATTACCGCTCCGGTTACTTCTTGTCCTAAATAATCTTCAGCAGTTTTCTTCATTTTCTGAAGAATCATCGCTGAAAGTTCTTGTGGAGTATATAAACGACCGTCGATGTCTACACGTGGAGTATCGTTATCTCCTTTTACCACTTGGTAAGCAGAAGCATCAACCTCTTTAGAAGACTCGCTAAATTTATTCCCCATAAAACGCTTGATAGAAGAAATCGTTTTGGTTGGGTTAGTCACTGCTTGTCTTTTTGCAGGATCTCCTACTTTAATCTCTCCTCCTTCTACAAATGCTATTACAGAAGGAGTAGTTCTTTTACCCTCTGCATTAGGTATAACCACCGGCTCGTTACCTTCCATCACGGCAACACAAGAGTTAGTTGTACCTAAATCAATTCCTATGATTTTACTCATTATATATAATTTTAAGTGTTATTAAATTTTATTCAGCCTGTTAAAGTCAATCTTTATGCCAGTAGAAATTTGCTGACAAGCTGTCATAAATTTAAATTTCATCTTTTATAATTCAGACAACAACGCACAAAAGGTCGCTGCTCTAGTGTCAATTTTGTAGGTTTTAAGCCAACTCTTCAAAGACACGTGCTGCAGCTTCGGCACCGGGATCAGGAATACCTTCTAAGGAATTTTCAGATAAGTAAGAAGATCTACCAAATTTAGTCTGCGTTATTTCTTTGGTCTTATCAGCGCCATTTCGGGCTGCGCTAGCAGCTTCGGTAATGCTTTTGTCTTCAGCTAGTGCTTCAAAAGCAGGTTGCAACGCATCTATCATCGTTCGCTGCCCTTCTTCGGCCCCGCCAAACTCTTTCATTTTGTCAAGTCCTTCTAACAAAGACTTACCTAAATGTTGTGATTCTTTATATGCGTTTCCGGCTCTGGTGAATAAAATAGAAAGTAATACCCCGCTTGAACCTCCAGTTTCCCGAGCTAAAATGCGGCCAATAGTAATAAGTAATTCCGAATAATCGGCTAGCGGAAGTTGATCTAGTACTTCTTGAAGTTTCTTTGCTCCTGTGGCAAAAGTTGATCCGGCATCACCATCACCTACTTTTTCATCAATAGCATTGAGTTCATCTTTTGATTCAATCAGCATCGTAGTTATGGCATTAATAGCTTTGGAAACCTCACTATTGCTAGAAGCTTTATAAGGAAGCGTCTTAGGCAACTCCGGACTTTTAACCGAAGATTTTTCGGCGTACGTTCTGATCATCCAGGCAGCTGGCTGTGCTTTTGCCGTTAGTGCTTCGGTAATCTCATCATCTAATTGCAACACCGAAATTGAAACACCATTCATATTAAGTGAGGTCATCAACTGCGCCGGCCCAACCAAAAGTTTCACATTTTTGGCAAGCTCACTTTTACTGAAACTATTAAGCAGAATGCTCATCTCTAAAGGAGTGACACTTCCTAAATTATTAAGCAACAAGGCATACTCCTGCTTCTCATCAGGTAAAAAATGTGTTAGCTTCTTCAACATTTTCTCCACCAGCACATCTGTGTTTTGCATACTAATCTTTTCAACGCCGGGTTCGCCGTGAATCCCAAGTCCTAATTCTGCCTCAGAATCTTCTAAACGCGAAGGTTCGGGATGTTCAAACTTTTTTCCTTCTTCTAAGGATAAACCTATAGACCACGTCTGGCTGGCTACTTTTTGAGCCATTGCAGCAACTTCTTCAAGATCTTTTCCGGCTTCTGCCAAATATCCTGCGACTTTATGCACAAATAGCGTTCCGGCAAGGCCACGCCGCTCAACATCTTCACCAAGTGCGATATCGTCGCCCACAATCACGGTTTCTACTTTATATCCCATTTCACGAGCTTGCTCTGCTGCCAGACCAAAATTGAGTCGGTCGCCCGTATAATTTTTAATCACAAGCAAACAGCCTTGATCTCCGGTTGTAGCCACGATCGCAGATAACACCGCATCCACAGATGGAGATGCAAAAATGTCGCCGCACACTGCAGCGGTAAGCATTCCCTCGCCTACAAATCCGGCGTGGGCCGGTTCGTGACCACTTCCACCTCCTGAGATCACAGATACTTTATTGGCATCGATCTCCTTTCTAAGCACGACCCGCACCTCAGGAAAATTATCAAGTTTAGTAAGTTTAGGGTCAGTCAATATCCCCTCGATCGCTTCATTGACGACATTTTGGGGTTCATTTATAAAAAATTTCATGAGTGTAATTTGAATAATTTGCAGCTTCAAATTACAATTTAGCGCAGCCTTACACTCTTAAAGCTTCCTTATAAAAATGTTTAAATTTCAATTGACATAGTCCTCCACCGTGATCTACTGCAACCTAAGTTTTATCATTTACTCCTATTGATGCTCTAAATAAATTTGGTCAAACAATGACTTTCAATGCCGGTTAATTAATCCAATTTACCTTACCAAAACAATTGATTTTTCAACCTATGACAACGATGTAGCATCATCTAAAATCCTATATTTGGCGCCAAATAAAACCCTATAATTCGTCTTAAATATACCCTATGAAAAAAATCGAGAGCATTAGCGTCTTTGATATGCTTAAAATTGGCGTAGGTCCTTCTAGTTCGCATACGCTAGGGCCGTGGCGCGCTGCTCGCAGATGGATTAGTAAACTAAAAGAAAAGGGTAAATTTGACAACGTTGAGCGCATTACCGTAGAGCTTTATGGTTCGCTTACACTTACAGGAAAAGGGCACGCTACAGATATCGCCGTGTTGCTTGGTTTAGAAGGTCTTGACCCTCAAAAATTTCCTATTGAGGATATTAGCGGTGTTATTGAGCGTATTCGAAAAGAGAGGAAACTAAGCTTTAATAGCGAGCGTTTTCTAGATTTTGATTCGGAAACTCAAATCATTTTCAACAAAAAGTTTAAACCATTTCACCCTAACGGAATCACGTTTAGAGCTCAGTTGAGTTCAGGCAAACGCACCACAGATACGTTCTATTCAATTGGCGGTGGTTTTGTCGTGCAAGAAGAACGCAAGCGCTCTAAGATAAAACAAGAACAACTTAAAGGCTTTCCATACCCTATACAATCAGGAAAAGAATTATTAGCCTATTGTAAGGCCGAAAATTTAAAAATCTCTGAACTCGTTCTTGAGAATGAGAAATCCTTAAATACTGAGGAAGAGATCAATTTTAGACTGAAGGAGATCTGGAATGTGATGCTGGATTCTATGTACACTGGTTGCCACACCGAAGGTACATTACCGGGCGGTCTCAATGTACGTCGTCGGGCATTTGATTCGCATAAAAACTTAATCGGTGACAGTAATTACACCAATGCCGAAGAATGGATCACTGCAATTCGCGGTACCGAGGTTAAGTTCAGGCAAATTCTCAAATGGGTTTCCTGCTTTGCGCTTGCTGTAAACGAAGTAAACGCCTCTTTAGGTCGGGTGGTCACTGCTCCCACAAATGGTAGCGCGGGTGTGATCCCGGCGGTGATGATGTATTATATGGTTATTGAGAATCACGATGCCAACTTTGAAGACATCAGACAATTTATGCTGGTAGCCGGTGAAATTGGTAGCTTATTTAAAAAAGGAGCTACTATTTCTGCCGCGATGGGAGGCTGTCAAGCTGAAATAGGAGTTTCAAGCGCAATGGCAGCCGGCGCCTTAACCGAATTAATGGGCGGCACACCGGAACAGGTTTTAATGGCAAGTGAGATCGCAATGGAACATCACTTAGGACTAACCTGTGATCCTATTGCTGGTCTGGTTCAAATCCCGTGTATAGAGCGTAATGCGATGGGGGCGATCAAGGCCATTAACGCTTGTGAAATGGCTTTAGACACAGATGCTCGCAATGCCAAAGTGCCGCTAGATAAAGTTATTGAAACGATGTGGCAAACTGCGAAAGATATGAACTCTAAATATAAAGAAACTAGCGAAGGTGGGCTTGCTGTAAACGTGGCGTTAAGCGATTGCTAGTGGTAAATGCTCTCTTTTAATAACTGTCTGATGGATTTGTCTTCGGCGTAATCATAAACAGTTTGCCGTTTTATGGTCTGTGCTTCAACAAGCGCTCCATTTGCGAGTAGTTTTTTTATGATCTCTGTGTTTTGATTTCCGCCTTTTACCGCCCAATGCAGTGGGGTCTCTCCTATTTTGTTTTTCGCATTAATATTTACCCCATAGTATAGTAAGTCCTCGATTAGCTGAAGGTCTTCTTTATCGCTTTTGTACACTACATAATGTAAGAGCGTATTTCCTTCAAGGTCCAGCACTTTGGGATCTAAACCGGCATCCAACAAAACGGGTACTGCTTCTTGAAAATCAGCACGCATTACTCTAAATAGATCTTGATCTTCTGTCATTGCTCCTTTGGCAATACTTAAGTTTAACATTTCAACCTGCTTGGTTTCTAGAGCCGCTTTATATGCGTAATCCGGATTAGAAACACGGTCGATAAAATGAGATACCACTTGAGGCATCCCGTTTTTAACTGCATTAAAAATCAAGGTATTTGTAAGTAAATCATCTGCAGCAAGCTCGATCAACTTTAAGGCTATTTCTTCACTCTTTGAGTCAACCGCCGCCCGCAGTGCTGCTGCGTCAGCCTGAGCTCCATAACTTAAATTTGTTTCTACCAGTTTTGCATCTTTCAACGCAATAAGATCTAGCATAATCGCATCAGGATCCATTTGACGGGTTTCGAGCAGTACTTTGGCCAACTCAATATTCTGGTTCTTTGATGCACTTTTTAAAAGATTTGGATTTTCAACTACAGCTCCTTTTTCAATCAAATAATGCGTGATACTGCTATTGCCTGATTGGATTGCCGCGTCAACCGCCAGTTGTGGATCTGCACGTTTTGAAATCAAAAACTCCACTAGCTCCTGATTTTCATTTTTGACGACTTCCGTGAGGTGTACATTGGGATCTACTTCAGCTTCTTTCTGCTGAAAAACATACTTTGCAAAATCAGTTTGATTGTATTTAACCGCAACACGCAAGGCTGTTTTAGGATCTCCGTTAAAACGATCTAGACTTTCCTTAAAAAGTGTAAAATCATTTTCCGCTGCAGCGTAATCAAAAGCAGGGGCTGCATTTGCACCGTGTTCAAGACTTAATCTGACCGCAGGTGTATTCTTAAAAAGTATGGCTTGTTCTAGTGAAAAGTCTGCACGGTCTTCCTGATCTAACGTTTGACCTAAAATTACCAAATTACTATTGGTTATTGCTGTGGTAATCACTTTGTCTGAAAGTTGCGCCTCCCCTTGCTGCAAAAAATAAGAGAATAATGGAGTATCATCAGCTTGAGCAACAACCTCAAAAACCTGTGTAGATATTGTAGTGACCTTTTTAATCTGATCTACGAGCTTCGAACCTTCCGACTTTAAGGCTTCTTCTAAAATAGTGGCATTAGCCTCCGCTCCAAATTCAATAAACTGTTCGACGAGATCGGCATCTGCATTAGTTACGGCGAGCGCCAGCATTTCGGTATCAGCAGTAAAATTAGTGATGCCATCACTCATCAGCGCTTTTACTGCTTTATAGTCTTTGTTTCTAACGGCAAAAGCAATATCATTATTCACGGGTTTTGCCCCTTCTCTAAGCAGTGCATAAATCACCTCAGGAGCTTTGTAAGCCACTGCTTTAAAGATCATATTGTTCTTAGGTTTTGCGCCCCGTTCTAGTAATGCCAATGCCTTTTCTTTACTGAAATAATCCGGATCAAAAACCAGATCCAGATCACTGGTTGTAGGTTGCACGCCGAAATCAAAAATTGTATTCAGCACAGCTGCATCTTCAAAATTCTGTACTGCTGCGGCAATAACGCCTTCCACTGCCCGGGATGCCCCGGCTAGGTATTTTTCTACGATTGCTAGCGTATCTCCTCGTGCCGCAGCAGCGACCAATTCGGAGTCTAAAGCATAATTATAAGGATTCCCGGAAGCTACAATTGGCGTATGTTCTTTAAGTTGTTCTAAACTGTATTTGATGGTAAACACATCGTTATCAATAGTGGTTATCTGAACTTCTTTAAATACAGGTTGTACCAGTGCTTCCTTAAAAGCCGTTCTGGCAGTCTCGGGTCCGCTAATAAATAAAGTGGTTCGGTTTTCACCTTTGACCAACTTTTTAGTATCATCCCAAATGCTGACGTAAGATCCCTTTAATTCTTCAGGCGAAATCGTAAAATCAAGAATCTTATTAAGTGCAATTTCTTCATCTGTTAGCAATGTATTCAAGTCTATCCCCTGATACTCAATCAAAGGTTTAGTGTTCATAGGTTCACCATTGGCATTAAAACTTCCGAAGAAAAGATCGCCAACATAATTGGTTCTTGAAGACTCCTCTGCAGTTCCCATACTGTTTTTTACAACGGAGATCGCCTTCTGCCGAAAGCGTAAGGAATATTTCTGAAAGAATGAAGAACTATGCTCTTGCGCTTGCCAGTTTTTAACTTTGGATTCCGCACGTGCAAGGGCCGTCTCGAGCAAAGCTCTTTTTTCTGCTATTTCATCAAGCTCCGGAAAGTTATGAGGAGTTAGTAAGGTCGTCAGCGACTTATAGGTTGCTTCGATTATTTGAGCATTCTCAGGAGTTACGGTTTGCTCCCAGCGCTCGTCCCAAATCTCTTTAGAGTCGCCACCTCGTGTAAAACGTTGTGGAGGACCTAACTGAATATAAGGATCTGTAAGTGTATCGCCACGTTGTTGCTCGCCGACTGCGATGAGCAATTTGGTTTTAAATTCTTTTTCTGAATAGGGAGAATTGACAAAGTCTTCAGACCGAATAATATTACGGGTTAGAAATAGTCCGCCATAGGTTACGCGGGTGGTATAGTGGGTTCCAAACCAACTGAGGAAACCTTCGGCTGTCAAATCGCGACCAAGCCGAGCGACCGCATCTTTAAACTTTTCAGAAATCTGATTATGCTGAAGCTCTTGCGCAAATAAGCTTTTTTTACGTATCGTATAGACATACAGCAACTGATCTTTTTTCTCAGCATCGGCAGTACTATTATACGCTTGTGAAAAATTTGCTGAAGCCACTAAATCTTCAGCATCTAGCCCCAGAATCTTTTGCTCAAAATCGTAAGCGGTTTGTATAAACTCATAGCGCAACTCTGATGCCTTCTCAACAGGAAGCACTGCATTCGACTCATTTTTAGTCTCAAAAACATTGAAAGGAACTGAGCGAATAGCTGATTTACGCCCGGGATCAAGAAGATCTAAAAAACGCATATCAACGCCAAATCCGGGGGCTCGCAGCGTATCAATAGTTTGCTGCCCGAAACAAATCTGGAAACCAAATAGTACAAGAAAATAACAGAAGTAACAGGAGCCCCTCACGGTTTATGAATTTAAAATTAACGCTACGAGGGGATTATTAAGGGAGTTTGAAGATAGTTAAATCCCTAAAAAACACAAAGCTATTTAATCAATAATCGAGACTTAAATGTCGCAAGGCCCGTCCCGAATTCAATTGCAATTATTTAAATTAGCTTATGAATTTGCTTAAAGTGAGGTTAGTTACAACTTTCTTGATGTCTGGTATCAACAATGTAAAAAATCTTCCAGGTATTGTCATTCCAGATCATCTGAAAATTATTGACTCCGCAGTGGCTTATTTCGTTGTTTATATAAAATTCGTAGGGCGTCCATACGTTAGCCATCAGTGCATCAGCACGTACTTTATAATCCAGAATGCGTTCTTCAAAATTTACGGTATCAGGAATCCCGGCGATCGATTGTAAGAAGGAATCAAAACTGCTAGTTGAAAGTTTTACCGAGCCTGATTTAGACAACCCAATAGATTGCATTTTAATCGAATCATAAACCAATTCTTTCATAGCTAAAGTATCCTGCTGATGAAATGCATTAAAAAATGCAATTACCACCTCTTTAGCCTGCTCCGGCTCTTGAGCTTTTACACAGCTAAATGAAATAATAAAAACGAGCGTAATAATTCTTTTCAAAGTGATGGTTTTTAGTAGCGGTTTGACAGTTAAAATACTAATGCATTAACACCCTTGCTTCTATATTCAAAGCTTTCTTTATGGGGCAAAACGTGAGTAATTTACTACTTTTACGCGCATTTAAAAATTGTGCTATGTCAGCAGCAAAAAAAGAATACAAAAGAATCACGGTTAAATCTTTAACCGAAATGAAAAGTCAAGGCGAGAAAATCGCAATGCTTACCGCATATGACTATACTACAGCTAAAATTCTAGACCGTGCCGGTATCGATGTAATTTTAGTTGGCGACTCAGCCTCTAACGTTATGGCAGGTCACGAGACCACGCTACCGATCACTTTAGATCAAATGATTTACCACGCATCATCGGTAATTCGTGCTATAAAGCGCTCTCTAGTGGTAGTAGATCTCCCCTTCGGAACCTATCAAAGTGACCCTAAAGAAGCACTCCGTTCTGCAATTCGCATTATGAAAGAAAGCGGCGGTCACGCATTAAAATTAGAAGGTGGAAAAGAAATTAAAGAGTCTATCAAACGTATTCTACACGCTGGAATTCCGGTGATGGGACATTTGGGGTTAACGCCACAGTCTATTTATAAATTTGGTACGTACACCGTACGCGCTAAAGAAGAATCTGAAGCACAGAAACTTAAAGAAGATGCATTACTTCTAGAAAAATTAGGCTGCTTTGCGGTGGTTTTAGAAAAAGTACCGAGCAAATTAGCTAAAGAAGTAGCCGAAAGTCTTACTATTCCTGTCATTGGTATCGGCGCCGGTAATGGCGTTGACGGTCAGGTTTTGGTAATGCACGATATGCTGGGAATGAGTAAAGAATTCAGTCCTCGCTTTTTACGCAGATATTTAGACCTGCACACCTTGATGACCGGTGCATTTGAGCAGTATATTACTGATGTAAAGGCTGTTGATTTTCCTTCTGAAGATGAGCAATACTAAGTCGTATTTCCTCTGAAAAATCAAGCAATACATAGCACAAAAGAGAATCTTCAAGTCCTCTATGAAGACAACCATATTATTGTTGTCAATAAACGGCCTGGAGATATCGTACAAGGTGATAAAACAGGAGATAAGCCACTAAGCGAGGTGGTAAAAAGTTATATCGCAGAAAAGTACAACAAACCGGGAGCCGTTTATCTCGGCGTCGTGCATCGGTTAGACCGCCCTACGAGTGGCATTGTGATCTTTGCACGTACGTCGAAAGCCTTACCGAGACTCAATAAACTGTTTGCGACCAAAGAGGCAAAAAAAACCTATTGGGCATTAGTAAAAGAAAACCCGCCTAAAACTTCAGATAGGCTGGTTCATTATTTAAAACGAAATCCTAAGCAAAACAAGTCGTACAGTCACATCAACGAAGTGCCTGACAGTAAAAAAGGAATTTTAGAATACCGTGTACTCAAAAAATTGAACACGTATTCTTTATTGGAAGTCGATTTACATACCGGTCGTCATCATCAAATCAGATCCCAATTATCAGCAATTGGATGCCCGATCAAAGGCGATTTGAAATACGGTTTTGACCGAAGCAATCCTGACGGAAGCATACAATTACACTCACGCAAATTAACGTTAGTACATCCTGTTCAAAAAAAAGAAATGACTTTTATTGCAGATCCGCCACTAGATGATAATTTGTGGAGAGCCTGTTTAGATGATTAATAACTCTAGCTTTAATTGGAATTGCTGCTACTTATAAGTTGCCTGCCTCTGGGCAAATACTTGAAGGTTTACTTGGATAATAATTCTTATTTCGAAGCCTCCCGATAGCTAGTCTTACATTCTATTTAAACATTTGGAGATACCAATAAAAAAAGCTCTTTCTTGCGAAAGAGCTTTACTATATAATTTTATAACTTTCAGAAAATTAAGCTGCATTGTTATGCGGAGCCCAGTGTGAGCATAGCATTTCTGGAGCTGCTTTCTGAGGATTTGCACAAGTAGGACCGTGAAAACGAGCACAGTTAGCGCAATTAGGATCATTTTTAAGTTCTGCTTTCATTGAAAAACTATCACAAGTGTAACCTGCAGTTACTTGTACATCGTGAAGTTTACATTGATTTGATGCTGTTAAATTTTCGCAATTTGAACAACTATTTCCGAGTCTGATAGCCATAACGTTTCTTTTTTGGATTAATACTGAAGTAAAAGTACAGGCTATTCTAGCAAGAATGAATTTAAATAGCTGATTTTGAATGATTTGTATTTAGATTGTTTAAAAACAATTATTCCTTTACACTCACAGTCAACCGTTTAGGCTTTCGGTTTAACATTACGTAAACTTTCTATGATCACTGCACTAATGATCAAAACTCCGCCTATTATAGTGCTCCATTGCGGCATTTCCCCTAAAAGTAGAATCCCTAAAGCGATCCCATAAACCGGCTGCACACTACTTATAATACTTGCAGTAGTGATCGAAAAATGTCTAAAGGTCAATAAAAATAAGGTATGCCCTAAAGCTGTAGTGAGCAGCGCTAAGGCTAAAAGCCAGATGAGATTTTCCTGAAGTGCTTCAACACTGGTTTGAAAACTCAACGGAATTAATGCAATTCCTACAATAAGTGCTTGATAGGTCATTAATAAACTACCGTGATATTTTTCCACCTGTTTTTTCATCAAAATATTGCGCAAGGCATATGCCAATGCTGAACCTAAGCCAAAAGCTACCGCCTGTGTATATTCATTCTCAAAATCCAGATCAGGTATTAAGAACGCAATTCCGGCGAGTACGAGCAATCCCAAAAATAAATGGATTTTCTGAAATGGAAGTTTCAACAACAATGGTTCTAAAATACTGGTTAACGCGGGATAGGTGAAAATGGTAAGCATCCCAATAGCGACATTACTCAGTTGCAATGCTTTGAAATAAGCGACCCAATGAATACCCATTAAAATTCCGCCTAAAATCACCTTAAAACGATCTTCTCGATCTATTTTTAGACTGATCCTTTTCCATTTTAAAAATATAAACAGAAACCCTACTGCTAAGAGTGCGCGCCAGCCAATGGTTACCACAGGTGGCAAAGTGACCGCCCTCCCTAAAACACCACTAGTACTTACCAAGAGCATTGCCAGATTAAGCTGTAAAATATTTTTGAAATAGGAATTTTGGGTTTGAGTCAAAACAAGAATTTTCTTCGAACACTAGCGATTAAGCAAAGATGCTTTTTCTTTAATAATATCGGCAACAGGGCGGTTTTCAATTCGGCTATCCAACCAAGAAAGAATATCAAGGTATAAAAATGCCCGGCGCTCGTACGGATCATCTTCATAGACTTCTAGCCTATTCCGTAATTTTTTGAATTCGTTTTTCAATTCGCCCGGGAAGATCTCACCTAGATTTCTTAAAAATTTAATCATCTCCTTTTGCACCTCGTGCAGGTCATCCATCTTGATCAAAAACTTATAAGTGCTACGTAAAAGCGTTTCTAAATGATAATCCATTCCGGCTTCATAATGCGCCACAAGATTTAGAATACGAGCAAAACACATTAAATCTTCGCGCATTTTGAGCGACTTATTGTTGATGATTTTTCCAAGATACTCGATGCACTTTTTATTCTGACCATTTCCAAAATACAGACTAGCGATCTTGTAATAAAACACCATTATATGGTGTTCATCCATGCGTTGCCCCGACTGCTTCAGGTATTTTTCAATTTTCTCTATGAGTCCGTCATCTGTACTGAAATCACCCACCATAAACTTATGATTCAACTTATGCGAGTACACATATAGAAATTCTAAAATCTCCAAATTATCGCTATGCGGAAAGTCTGTAGAGGCTAAACGCGTTTCTAGTCGAGCAAGAACTTCTTCAAATTTAGTGTGATGCTTCAAGAAGAATAAAGACTCTAATAAGTAATGATTCCCTTTAAGGTAGAACACAGGGTTACGCGCAATCATTGACGGAGTTTCTTCAAATAACTCTACGTAGCGCGTGGCATATTTAAAGCAGCTTAAAAAATCCTGAATCAAGAAACTATACCAGAGGTAGGCTTTATTCAACCATAGTTTCTCCCGAAATCCTAGATCGCTCATTTTATACTTGGGCATCGACTTCGTGAAAAATTGAGTTATCTCGCGTTTCTCTTCATCACTACGCACATATCCGGTTTTCAACATCAAACCATACAGCTGAAGCGATAAATTAGAGAGTTTGCTGGTCATCAAATTCTGCTGACTAAGGATCTTAGCTTCGTTTGCCAACTCTTCTGAGCGCGTACTCATACTACGCGTGATGTATTGACTTTCGATCACTTTTTCAAGCTCAACGATCTCATAGGCCACATTTTTTTCTTCATTCTCAATTGCCATATGCTTGGCTTTCTCCAGAAGCTTTAAGCTTTGTTGATACAAGCCTTTTTGATAAAGCACCGTAGCAAAGTCCAACTGTTCTCGTATTTGAACACGTATATTTTGATGCGCCGGACTCAAGCGCAGCGAGATTAAAATCTGCTTATAGAGATGGGCTTTGAGGTTAGACAGCTGTTGTTTTTTGACAATATTCTGCTTAAAAATTTCGCTTTCATCATAGGTATTCATTTTATCCAGCAGATTAAAAAGCTGTAAATACTTAGAATCTGCATTTCCGTCCAGGCGACCTACATAAAGTTTAAATTGTCGTTTTTCAGACTTTGATAACGACTTGATGAGGACGTAAAGCGAATCTTTTGAATCATTTGCTGTTGTAATGATTTTACGCATAAAATATTGTTTATCAGTACTTTAAATAAAGACGTTTTTGCTTAAACATCGTAGGTTATTTTGCTTTGGTAACCTCAAAAGTACTACCAATATATATATTCACACTTAAATTGAGAAAAAAAGCACTATGACCGATAACAAAGTCCAAATTTTTGACACAACACTACGAGACGGGGAGCAAGTCCCAGGCTGTAAATTAGACACCCAACAAAAGCTAATTATTGCAGAACGTCTCGACCTGCTGGGTGTTGATGTTATTGAGGCCGGTTTCCCTATCTCTAGCCCCGGTGATTTTAAATCTGTTGAAGAAATTTCGCGTTTGGTAAAAAACGCAACGGTATGCGGTCTTACCCGTGCCGTTAAGAAAGATATTGAAGTAGCTGCTGAAGCTTTAAAATACGCTGTAAAGCCACGTATTCATACAGGAATTGGTACCAGCGACTCACACATTAAATACAAGTTCAAATCAAATCGTGAGGACATTATTAAACGTGCTTACGATGCTGTGGCTTATGCTAAAACTTTTGTTGAAGATGTAGAGTTTTATGCTGAAGACGCTGGCCGTACTGATAATGAGTATTTGGCACGTGTTTGTGAAGCTGCTGTAAAAGCAGGTGCTACGGTGCTTAATATTCCTGATACTACAGGATACTGCTTACCCGAAGAATACGGAGCAAAAATGAAATACCTTATGGAAAACGTAAAAGGTATTGATAAAGCCATTCTATCTTGCCACTGTCATAACGATCTGGGCCTTGCAACTGCCAACTCTATTGCCGGTGTGGTTAATGGTGCGCGACAGATAGAATGTACTATAAACGGTATTGGCGAACGTGCCGGAAATACCGCTCTTGAAGAAGTCGTGATGATCTTACGTCAACATCCGGACTTAGGTTTAGATACTAACATCAATTCTCGTCTACTTTGGGATACCAGTAAAATGGTAAGTGACAAAATGGGAATGCCGGTACAACCTAACAAAGCGGTTGTGGGTTCTAATGCTTTTGCTCACAGCTCAGGGATTCACCAAGACGGTGTGATCAAAAACCGCGAGACTTACGAAATTATGGATCCAGAAGAAGTTGGTGTTACCGAAAGCGCCATCATTCTTACTGCACGTAGCGGTCGCGCAGCTTTAGCGTACCGTTCTAAAAAAGTAGGCTACGAATTAACCAAGCTTCAGTTAGATGATGTTTATGAGGTCTTTCTTAAATTTGCAGATAAGCAGAAAGAAATTCACGATGAAGACATTCACGAGATCATGAAAGAAGCAAAAATTCAGACGCAAGTCGAAGCATAACACATTATAAATTAAACTACTAAATAAGGATTCTTGAATTAGAATCCTTATTTTTTCATATAATCTAAGTGTTCTCAGGAACCAATTACAATACAATGGCAGGAAAAACCCTATTTGATAAAGTTTGGGACGCGCACGTGGTAGACACGGTGCCTAATGGCCCACAAGTACTTTATATAGACAAACACCTTATTCACGAGGTAACCAGCCCGCAAGCTTTTTCAGAATTAGAAGAACGCGGCATCCCCGTAGCACGCCCTGATCAGATCGTGGCGACTGCAGATCACAACACACCAACCGTAGATCAACATTTGCCGGTGCGTGATGTATTATCAAGAAATCAGCTGAAACAACTTTCAGAAAACTGTGAGAAACACGGGATCACGCTTTATGGTCTTGGTCACAAATACAACGGAATCGTACACGTGATGGCTCCAGAATTAGGAATTACCCAACCGGGAATGACGATGGTTTGTGGGGATAGCCACACCTCTACTCACGGTGCATTTGGTACGATCGCTTTTGGTATTGGTACCAGCCAGGTTGCGCAGGTATTTGCGAGCCAGTGTTTATTACTGACTAAGCCAAAAAGTCTACGCGTGAACGTAAACGGAAAATTAAAACCTAACGTGCTTCCTAAAGATGTAATTCTTTATGTGATCTCAAAAATTGGTACTAACGCAGGTACAGGCTATTTCTGTGAATATGCTGGAAATGTCTTTGAAGAAATGTCTATGGAAGGCCGTATGACGGTTTGTAATATGAGTATCGAAATGGGTGCCCGAGGCGGAATGATCGCTCCAGACCAGACTACTTTTGACTACGTTCAAGGGCGCGAATTCGCTCCGAAAAGTGCAGAATGGGAAGAAAAATTAGCCTACTGGAAAACGCTTCCTACAGATGCTGATGCGGTTTTTGATAAAGAATACTCGTTTGATGCAGAAGACATCGAGCCAATGGTTACTTACGGTACAAACCCGGGAATGGGAATTAAAGTTACCGGCACCATTCCTGATAAAGAGGATGTCAATTTAGATAAGGCACTCGCTTATATGAACTTTAAAAAGGGGGAAAGCCTTATTGATAAACCTATCAATTATGTATTTATTGGTAGTTGTACAAATTCACGTATTGAAGATTTCCGCATTGCGGCAGATTTTGTAAAAGGAAAACAAAAAGCTCCAAATGTAAACGCCTGGTTGGTTCCGGGATCGCAGCAAGTTGCTAAGCAACTTATTGAAGAAGGACTTGATAAGGTCTTTACTGAAGCCGGTTTTGCATTGAGACAGCCCGGTTGTTCTGCTTGTTTAGCGATGAACGATGATAAAATTCCGGAAGGTGAATATTGCGTTTCTACCTCAAACCGAAACTTTGAAGGACGCCAAGGACAAGGCGCTCGTACGATTTTAGCGAGTCCGCTTATGGCTGCCGCCACCGCCGTTGCCGGAAAAATTACAGACATTACAAAACAATTAAACTAAATGGAAAAGTTTACAAAACTTACCGATACCGCTGTTCCGTTACCTATTGAAAATATAGATACTGACCAGATCATACCTGCGCGCTTCCTAAAGTCTACCGACAAAAAAGGCTTTGGCGATAATGTTTTTAGAGATTGGAGATTTGATCAAAAAGGAGAAAAGAACGAAGACTTTGTTTTAAATGATCCTACGTATAGTGGTCCTATTTTAGTTGCCGGAGATAACTTTGGCTGCGGTTCGAGTAGAGAACATGCGGCTTGGGCGATTGCAGGATATGGTTTTAAAGTAGTGATCAGCAGTTTTTTTGCAGATATTTTTAAAGGAAACGCGCTTAACAATGGTATTCTTCCTATTCAGGTAACTCCGGAATATTTAAAAGAACTTTTAGCACTTGTTGCTGAAAAACCGGAAACCAAACTCACCATTGATCTAAAAAACCAGTTATTGAGTACCCCTGCGGGCGAACTCGAGTTTGAGATCGATCCGTATAAAAAGGTTTGTATGATCAATGGCTATGATGACATTGATTTCTTGATCAGTAAAAAAGATAAAATCGAAGCTTTTGAGCTTGAACGCAGCTTCTAATTTGAAAATATAAAGCAGCACTTATGAAATTTAACATAGCACTTTTAGCAGGAGATGGTATTGGACCAGAAGTTACAGAACAAGCTGTAAAAACTCTTGATGCCATTGCAGACGTTTACAATCATACATTTAAATTTAACAAAGCGCTGGTAGGCGCTTGCGCTATTGACGAGACGGGAGACCCGCTTCCTGAAGATACGATCAAGTTGTGTCAGGAAAGTGACGCGGTACTTTTTGGTGCCATTGGTCATCCTAAATACGACAACGATCCTTCAGCAAAAGTTAGACCTGAGCAAGGTTTATTAAAGCTGCGTAAGTCGCTTGGTTTATTCTGTAATATCAGACCGGTAAAAGCTTACGAGCGCTTGATCGAAAATTCTCCTTTGAAAAAAGAGATCATCAGCGGGACTGATATTTCTATCTATCGCGAACTCACCGGTGGAATTTATTTTGGATCAAAAGAATTAAGCGAAGACGGACAAGTAGCAAGCGATGGTTGCTCCTACTCTGTTGAAGAAATCACGCGTATTGCGCATCTAGCCTTTAAAGAAGCACAAAACCGAAGAAAAAAATTAACGCTTGTAGATAAAGCAAACGTATTAGAAACTTCGCGTTTATGGCGTAAAACCGTTACCGAGATCGCTAAAGAATATGATGACGTAGAACTCGACTTTTTATTTGTGGACAATGCAGCGATGCAAATGATCTTAAATCCGAGTCAGTTTGATGTGATCTTAACCGAAAATCTTTTTGGAGATATCATTTCTGATGAAGCATCGGTAATTGGTGGTTCTATCGGGCTATTGGCTTCTGCATCTATCGGAAGCACTGTAGGAATGTTTGAGCCTATTCACGGTTCATTCCCGCAAGCTACCGGCAAAAATATTGCTAACCCGCTGGCTTCTATTCTTTCCGCAGCAATGATGTTACGTCATCTTGATCTGCAAAAAGAAGCAGATGCTATCGAAAAAGCAGTAGAAAAGTCATTAGAATTAGGGATCACTACTGGCGATATCAATCCTAAAAAGCCATATAGCACAACCAAAGTGGGTGACTTCATTGCTGACTACATCACACATCCTGAAGATTCTAATCGTAATTTTAGAAACATTCACGCGGGACAAAGCACGATTATCTAGGGATAGATTTCAGATAGAAGATATTAGATCCTAGATCTGAGATGTTAGACCTGAGATTTTAGAATAAAAAAGCGACCTGTTGGGTCGCTTTTTTTTTGTTCAGTGTCGGATTCCTAATTATCCTCGAGAATTTCCTTGAGATTTTTGAGTCCGGCTTCAAAGTCTTTGCCTACCATTTTATCCATACTCATAAAATGCGTCATTACTGTAAAGGGAAACTTATTCTTTCCGCTAAAACCCCAAGCAACGTTAGTGATCCCAGGATTAGGTGTACTTACCGCTAACCATGCATCGCTGGTACTTTTCATAGGTTTAATAAAGCGCAACTGACTTTCTATACGTTTACCGGGAATGATCCCTGTAATCTCTTGTTCGCCACTTCCTACTTCTTTATTTCCATTCCATTTAGAAACAAAGCCCACAGTACCATCTACCCCTTCATAGACTTTCTTCATATCTGGATCCTTTCGGCTCCAAGGCGACCAATGATCTTGATTTTTTAAGTACTTTAAATATTCAAAAACTTTATCTGCTGGTTTTTGAATGTTGATATCGCGCTTTACTACGTATTGCTTTTTGGCGGTCAAATGTAGAATAGCGATTAAAACTAAAATTCCGATGAGGATATAGACGAATAACATATCAGGTTGTTTGAGGTTGCTACAGACTAATGTAAAAAAATTTTAAATGTAATTCTCAAACTTTTTTAAACAACCATTTCCAAAACGATATTTTGTGTCTTAATTGATTTCAATAAAAAACCGCCCGGGACATCACCACCGGGCGGTTTCTAGTTTGCATGCTTCCGATATCAAAAGAAGCTATGCAAACAACCTCAACACTAACTAAAAACTAGTTCCAGCCGCCACCTAGCGCCTGGTACATATGCACATAGGCATTCATTTGAGCCATTTTAGTTTCCACTAAATCAAAATTAGATTCTAACGCATCGCGCTGCGTCATTAAAACTTCCATATAATCAGCTCTTGCCGAAGAGAACAACTGCCCTGAAATATTCACCGAACGATTTAAGGCATCTACTTCTTGCGACTTCAGCGCAAAACTCTGTTCTAAATTATCAACCTTCGCTAATTGGTTAGCCACTTCTATATATGCATTCAACACGGTTTGCTCATAATCAAAAACCGCCTGAATTTGTTTCGCATTTGCACCTGCGTAAGCTGCTTTGATCTCGTTTCTATTGATCAAAGGCGCTGTCAACTCTCCGGCGATCGAGTACAATAAAGACTCCGGAGTGTCTAGCAAATACTTCGGGTTGAATGCTTCAAAACCTACTCCGGCTGAAATGCCTAGCGAAGGATAAAAACGTGCTTTTGCCACTTTTACATTAAGCTTAGCCGCTTCAAGCGCTAATTCGGCTTGCTTAATATCAGTACGATTCTCTAAGAGTTGCGCGGGAACTCCAGACTGAATAACCGCAGGCTTCATTGCCATCAGATCTTCAGAACTACGAGCAACGTGCTGCGGAAAGCGACCCACCAAAAAATTGATTCGGTTTTGAGCTTCTACAATGCGTTGCTGAATATCAAACTGCAAACTTTTAGTGTGCAATACTTCTGCTTCAAATTTACTCACCGCAAGCCCTGTAGCACGTGCAGCTTCCTTTTGAAGTCGCACGATTCGATATGCATTATTCTGAATCTCAATATTTCGGTTTAAAATTTCTAACTGATTATCGAGTGCCAAAAGTTCGTAGTAGTTTTCAGCGATCTCGCCTACCAACTGTGTAACCATAAAATTTCGACCTTCTACACTCGACAAATAATTAAAAACGGCTGCTTTTTTTGCGTTGCGTAACTTCTTCCAGATATCCAATTCCCAAGTCGCTTTGAGTCCGAAATCATAATTAGGTAACGGTTCCGGGAATTCTTCTCCCGGTCGTATATCTGTGTTGGCATCATTAGCTCCCTGACTTGTATATCTACCAACTTTTTCAGTTTCGGCACCGGCGCCAAAGCCTACAAAGGGTAAATACTCACCTTTTTTTGCTTTGATCTCTGCTTTTGAAATCGCAATTTCTTGTAGCATAATATTCAACTCCTGATTATTTGCCAGAGCAGAATCTATAAGAACGGTTAAATAAGGATCTGTAAAATACTGCTTCCAGTGTATCAAAGCAGTGTTGGTCGTATCAGTCACCGCATAGTTGGTATAGCTTTGTGGGAGGTCCTTTAAATCGACCTCCCGCTCTGCTAAACCTGGTGCTTTACAGGCAGAAAATGCCAGTATGAACAACACCATTACGGTATATAAAAATTGCGTTTTATTTATCTTCTTGATCATCTTCTTCTGAATTTGAAAAACTATCTATTTCGTGTACAAAGCCTTCGGTTAAAGAACCGTCTTCTTCGTCTCTAATTAATTTTCTTCCGTCTGCGAGAGAGCCAAAAATGAAGTACAATCCGGGCACGATAATCACTCCGAAAATAGTACCGAATAACATTCCGCCTAATGCCGAAGCACCAATCGTATGGTTACCAATCGCTCCTGCTCCTGAGGCCAATAGCAACGGAATCAAACCGGCGATAAATGCAAACGAAGTCATTAAAATAGGTCTGAAACGCACCTTTGCACCTTCTATCGCAGCATCGAGTATCGTAGCGCCCTGAGAGCGTTTTAATACCGCAAATTCTACAATAAGCACGGCGTTTTTACCCAGAAGACCTACCAACATTATGAGACCAATTTGGGCATAAATGTCATTTTGTAGTCCCATCATTTTAAGCACCATAAATGATCCAAATACCCCAACAGGAAGCGAGAACACTACCGATAACGGAATGATAAAGGATTCGTACTGTGCAGCTAAAACAAAGTACACAAAGACTAATACAATCAAGAAAATATAAACAGACTCATTACCGCGATTAGCCTCGTCATAAGAAAGACCTTCCCAGCCAATGTCATATCCTTTGGGTAAGGTTGTCGCTGCTACTTCACGAATTGCTTCAATCGCGTCTGCTGTGGTATATCCGGGAGCCGGAAGACCACGTATCGCGGCAGAATTGTACATATTGAAACGCGTTACCTCGTTAGGCCCCTGTGTTTTTTTCAAGGTCATAAATGCCGAATACGGAACCATTTCGCCATCCTCATTCTTCACAAACATATTGAGCACATCTGAAGGCAATCTTCTGAATTTAGGATCAGACTGCACATACACTTTGAAGAAGCGACCAAACTTGATAAAACCTTGCTCGTAGGTACTGCCTATCATAATGTTGAGGTTTTCCATAGCTTTCCCAATAGAAACACCTTTTTGCATGGCAAGATCATTATTGAATTCCAGCTCATATTGCGGATAATTTGCCGCAAAGAAGGTAAATACACCGGTGAGTTCTTTACGCTCTTTTAAATGATCTACAAACTCTTGGTTCACCTTATCAAAATCTTGATAATCGGTTTCCGTATTCTCATCTAATAAACGCATTGAGAATCCACCAGAAGAACCAAAACCAGGGATGGCCGGCGGTTCAAAGAATTCAATTACGGCACCTAGCCCTTTTGATTTCTCCTCAAGCTCTTCCATAATTTTGGTCACATCGTGCTCGCGTTCAGACCAAGGTTTTAAGTTGATCAAACACGTACCTGCGTTAGAACCACGACCTTCGGTCATAATCTCATAACCTGCAAGCGAAGAAACCGACTCGATCCCGTCAACTTCTTCAGCGATTTTCTGAAGTTCGAGTGAAACTTTATTGGTTCGCTCTAAAGTTGCTCCCGGAGGTGTTTGGATGATCGCATAGATCGTACCTTGATCCTCACTAGGAATAAACCCTGACGGAAGCACCTGACTTTCTAAGAAAATACCAATACAAAACGCGATCAAAATTCCGAAGGTTAACCATCTTCTGCTTACGATACGCTTCAGTACTGCAACGTATTTACCGGTGAGTTTATCAAAACCACTGTTGAATTTATCCAGCGCACGTGTAAAGAGGTTGCGCTTCTTCTCTTTTCCGTGGTTGTTCTTTAAAAGCATCGCACACAATACTGGTGTCAGCGTCAACGCGATCAATGCTGAAATTACAATGGAACTCGCCATAGTAATGGAGAATTGTCTATAGAACGTTCCTACGGGACCAGACATAAATGATATAGGTAAGAATACCGAAACCATTACACCGGTTATCGCGATAATCGCTCCGCTTATTTCACCCAAAACTTGTTTAACGGCGAGATACGGCGATATATGCGGATGCTCTTCAAACTTGGCATGCACCGCCTCGACGACGACAATCGCATCATCGACAACAATACCAATAGCCAGTACAAGCGCAAACAGCGTCACCATGTTTATCGAGATCCCAAAGAACTGAATGACAAAGAACGCCCCAATTAAAGAGACCGGCACCGCGATGATAGGGATTAACGTGGAGCGCCAGTCTCCTAAGAATATAAATACTACTAAGGCAACTAAAATAAAGGCATCACGTAAGGTATCTATTACCTGTTCTATTGAAGAATCTAAGAATTTAGAAACATCATAACTGATTTTATAATCCATTCCCGGAGGGAAATCAGCGCGCATTTCTTCAAGTTTTTCTTTTACTTCATCAATAACGTCACTTGCGTTACTTCCGTAGTTTTGCTTCAATACGATCGCCGCAGAAGGATGACCATCTAAGTTGGAGTAGATATCAAAGAATTCACTTCCTAACTCTACTTTACCAATATCTTTCAGGCGAATGCTTTCCCCTTCAGAATTGGCTCTAATAATGATATTTTCATATTGTTCAGGCTCATTATAACGGCCTTTATAGGTCAACACATATTCTAAAGATTGTGCTTCTATACCAGAACTTCGTCCCAAGCGTCCGGGACGTCCCACGATACTTTGCTCCTGCATCGCTTCCATCACTTCATCCACCGAAACATCATACGCTCGCATACGATCTGGATTTAACCAAACACGCATCGCGTATCTACGGCTTCCTAAAATTTGAGAACGCGCAACCCCTTTTAGACGATTGATCTCAGGAATCATTTTTACGTTAGCATAGTTGTACAGAAATTTTTCATCCATACTTTTTTCCTTAGAATACAGGTTCACATACATCAACATACTTGGCTGTATGGGTGTAATTACTACCCCTTCTCGCTGAACCAATTCGGGCAAGAGGGGCATCACCTGGTCAACTCTGGTCTTGACCCTCACCACAGCTTGGTTAGGATCTGTACCGGGTTCAAAAATGATTCTAAGCGTGGCTTCCCCTGCACTGGTAGCATCGGTAGCCATATAACGCATTCCTTGAACCCCGTTAATCGAATTTTCTAAGGTTACTAAGGTTGATTTTACTAATACATCTGCACTCGCACCGGGATACGCGATAAAAATATTTACCGTGGTAGGTGCGATTTGCGGGAACTGTGATATAGGCAGCTGCTTGATCGCAAGCGAACCTATAAACACGATAATAATCGAAATTACTATCGCAAATACGGGTCTGTGAATAAATCTACTAAACATTATTTTCCTTTTTTAGAAGAAGTGCTTACTCAGCGTAAAGAGCTAATTCAGCCATCGCTTCACTAGGATCTTCTACTTCATATTCTACTTTATCATTCTCTCTTACCAATCGTAATCCTTCAAGAAGAATTTTATCATCGGTGTTCAGACCGTCGCTCACAGCATATAAGTGCGGCATTTCTTCAGCGATGGTAATTTGTCTAGAGTGAACGACGCCTTCATCATCTATCACATAGCAATACTTCTTGTCTAGGACTTCAAAAGTTGCTTTCTGTGGAATTAAAAGCGCATTTTCTAAAGGAATAGTAACGTGTACATTACCGGTTTCTCCGTGACGTAGTAGCGCGTCAGGGTTAGGGAAAGTAGCTCTAAAAGGAATATTACCCGTTTCGTTATTAAAGTCGGCTTCAATGGTTTCCACAATACCTTTGTGACCAAAGTATTTGTTGTTTGCCATAAGCAATTCAACTTCTGGTTTTGTAGCATCTTTCAGCGCAGCTTTATAATCAAGATACTCTGCTTCAGGAACATTGTAGTACACCCACATTATGTTGTTGTCTGAAAGATTGGTGAGCAATTCGCCCTCATCTACCAGACTACCTAAACGCACGTGGAAGCGGTCAACAATCCCGTCAAATGGTGCTCGTATCTGAGTAAATTCAAGATGTACTTGGGATAGCGCAAGCTCTGCATTGGCCTTTTCTAACTTGGCTTTAGCCATAGCCAGTTCGTTAGGCGCAACCACATTGCTATCGGCGAGTTTTTTAGTGTTTTGGTATTCAATATTGGCAAATTGTGCTTCGGCTTTTGCTTTTTGCATTTCTGCTTCATAAAGCTTCGGCATAATTTGAAAAAGAAGCTGTCCTTTTTTTACGGCTTGACCTTCGTCAACAAATATTTTCTGAAGATACCCGCGCTCCTGAGCACGTAATTCAATATGACGACTTGAGTGAATTTGGGCAACGTAATCTTTTGTAATTACCGTATCCTTTCGCATAGGATTAGTAACATAAAAGGTAGTTTCTTCTTCCTTTTCGTGGTGTTCTGACTTGCAGCTTACGTGGAACAACATAGTCCCCAAGCCCAACATCATGAGAATCTTTTTCATGTGATGTGAATTTTACTTTAAAAAATTAAATGGATTTAAAAGCTTTTCCCGAACGGAAAAAACATAGGAATGTCTCGGCTTCTTGGCTAAGTGTGAGGCACCAAAAAACTGAAACAGGTTTAGCCCAAACAATGTGGGCTTAAAAGTTTAAATCAAAGTCTAAATACCTGGAATAAAAGGTATGGCTTTACTGAAGCGCTTAAAGAAGAACGCGCTTTAGTTTTTAAATGTTTGTATTTAAAGTAAAAACATCTAGGAACAGATGTCTGTGTAGCGAGGGTTGTGGTTGCAAGGCTTTGGCTTGCTTTAGAAATTGAACGATCGCTTTCTTCAATTTCAAATTCTGCGATTCTTAATTCTAAGTTTTGACTGTGAACCACGTCAAAATGTGGTTGATTCAAGTCATTGATGAAGGTTTCTTCAAAAGCATCAGATTGTATTGCCGAATCAGCCAGCAGGTAAGAACTACCTGAAAGCTGCACAAAGCCAGCAAGGAATACAATAAATGAAAAAAGAAACTTCATAAGTCCTTTAAATTAAGACGAGACAAAATTAACAGAAGACTTAGCAAACCACCAAAAATTGTAAACGAAAAATTTTAAGAAAAATCAATTTCTTAGCATTTAATCAAAACTTAAAGTGATCTCATAAAAAAAGTGGCATAAAAATAACTTTATGCCACTTTTTAGCCTAAAAGCTTACGCTTTGCTATTTGATATCTAAAGCGGTGGAAACTTTGCGCATTTTAGCCTTGATTTCGGCAAATCCCGGATTATGAATGCTACCTATGTGGGTATGATTTTTTCCGGCCTCAGGCTTGTACGTCCCATCTTGTACCTGGCCTCCTATTTGTTGATAAGCCTCTCTAAACGATTTACCTTCCACTACCAGATCGTTAATGCTATCAACAGTAAAGAGGTATTTATACTTCTCATCATTTAGGTCAATTTCTTTAACGATCACCTGACCAATCGCATAATCAAAGATCTCTAAAATATCCTTGATGCTCTCAACCGCGCTTATCGTATTTTCCTTCAATAATTGATAATCTCTGTGATACCCGCTGGGCAAATTATTAGTAATTAGTACCATTTCGGTACTTAAGGATTGAATCTTATTACACTTCCCACGAATTAACTCAAAAACATCAGGATTCTTTTTGTGCGGCATAATACTGCTTCCTGTTGTTAGATGCTCAGGGAAACTCACAAAGCCAAAATTCTGGCTCATATACAAGCACACATCCATCGCAAAACGAGACAGTGTGTTGGCTAAACTTCCTAAGGTCGAAGCCAGTGTACGCTCGCTTTTACCGCGCGCCATTTGCGCTGCAACCACGTTATATTTCATTGTGGCAAAACCCAATTCTTTGGTCGTCATCTGGCGATCTATAGGAAACGAACTTCCGTAACCTGCCGCAGAACCCAGTGGATTTTGGTCAACAATATCTTGAGTCGCATTGATCAATATTACATCGTCGATCAATAATTCGGCATACGCTGTAAACCAAAGACCAAAACTGCTAGGCATTGCAACCTGTAAATGCGTATAGCCCGGCAACAACTTATCTTTATGCGTCTCACCAAGATGCATTAAGGTTTCAAATAAAGAAACCGTACGCGCTTTAATTTGCTGTAATTGTTCTTTGTAATACAATTGAAGCGCTACCAAAACTTGATCGTTACGTGAGCGCGCCGTGTGTACTTTTTTACCGGTATCGCCAAGAATAAGCGTTAATTCTGCTTCTAGTTTAGAATGAATGTCTTCATATTCAGGCTCTATAAAGAAATCCGGATTTTGCGTATGCGCTTCTAAAATATCAAGCTGCGGAAGCAAACTTTTTAATTCCTCATCGGTAAGAATACCTATTTTATTCAGCATTTTTACGTGCGCGCGTGTCGCTTGCACATCATATTTAGCAATATGCACATCGATCTCACGATCGTTACCCACCGTAAAATCGATGATCTTAGTATCTATATCGGCACCTTTGTCCCAAAGTTTCATATCTCGTGTGTTTTCATTCCCTAGAAATAAGGAATCTAATTATTCCGCAAAGGCGGAAATCTTAAAGTATACTTTTCAGCAAATCTATATAAATTTCGATTCCTTCTTCGATTTCATTTACATAGATAAATTCGTTAGCGCTGTGCGAGCGCGTACTGTCACCGGGACCCAATTTAAGCGAAGGGCAGCTCAATACCGCCTGATCGCTAAGTGTTGGCGAACCGTAAGTACTTCTTCCTAGCGCAATGCCGGCTTTAACCAAATCGTGATCTACAGGAATTGAAGAAGAATTCAATCGCAAACTACGCGGAATGATCTCGTCGCACGGCGCTTTTTCCTGAAGTAAATCGGCTATTTCCTTATTCGAATATGCATCATTCACGCGCACGTCAACAACCAATTCCACATCTGCCGGAACCGCATTATGCTGCTTCCCTCCTTTGATCTGCGTAACGGTCATTTTTACATCGCCCAACGCATCTGAAGATTTTTCAAATTTGAAATTCTTAAACCATTCTAAAACTTCAATACAATTGTAAATCGCATTGTTATCGTTAGGATGCGCCGCGTGAGAAGGCGTTCCCTTTACTTTGGCGTCAAAAACCACCAACCCTTTTTCAGCAACAGCGAGATTCATCAACGTAGGTTCGCCAACAATCGCAACATCTACCGGCGGAATCACCTTAAGCATACTGTTCAGACCATTAGGACCACTGCTTTCTTCCTCCCCACTGGCAACAATAACCAAATTGTATTTTGGATTTTCCTGCGCGTAGAAATAAGTGAAGGTTGCGATTAACGAAACTAAACATCCGCCTGCATCATTACTCCCTAAACCATACAATTTTCCATCTTCTACATCGGGACTGTATGGATCGCGTGTATACCCATTATTAGGCTGCACAGTGTCGTGATGGCTGTTAAGCAGCAATGTAGTTTTGCCTTCTTGAAAGTCTTTGTTGGTTGCCCAGATATTATTGGCCTCCCTTTTAAAAGGAATATCGTGCGCATTAAACCAAGCTTCAATAATTGCAGCTGTACCTTCTTCTTCAGAAGAAAAAGATTGGGTTGCGATCAATTTTTTAAGTAGCTCAATGGCTTCCTGTGTAAGTTGCTCTCTATTCATTACAGTCTTAAGGTTGTAAAATTAGCATCTTTATGGTGTAGCATTTCGGGCTTTCCTAAACGTACTTGCTGCACACCACCTTTTAAAGCGTAAAAACAGTTTTCCATCTTCGGAAGCATTCCGTCTGCTATAATTTTTTCTTCTAACAATTCAGCATATTTGGATGAATCAATGTCTTTCACTACTGAAGCATCATCATTGATATCGAGTAAAACGCCGTTCTTTTCAAAGCAATAATTCAACGTAACTTCATAGTTTGCTGAAAGTCCGCGTGCCAATTCACACGCGATCGTATCTGCATTGGTATTGAATAATTGCCCGTTTCCGTCGTGTGTTATCGCACAAAATGCCGGCGTAATACCAATACTCAAAAGCTTATCGATCATCTCTGAATCTACCGCTACCACGTCACCCACAAAGCCAAAATCGATTTCCTTGACAGGTCTTTTTACAGACAAGATCGTATTCCCGTCTGCTCCCGAAAATCCAATCGCATTGCAATTTCTGGCTTGCAAACCGGCAACGATACTTTTGTTCACTTTTCCGCCGTAAACCATCGTAATTACTTCAACCGTTTCTGCATCGGTAATTCTACGACCATTCACCATATTCACCGGGATTGCCAATCGCTCAGCTAGCTGACTTGCCAGCTTTCCGCCACCGTGCACTAAAATCTTCGGCTCCGGAAGCGCTGCAAAAGCATCTAAAAAAGACTGCAGATCTTCTTCTTTCTCGATAATGTTTCCGCCTACTTTGACGATGTTTAGCTTTTTCATTTTCGGCTTCTAATTCAGGTTTTCTAATATCTTCTTCAAAACCACCTGCGCAGAAAACGTACGGTTGTTTGCCTGCTCGATCACTACAGATTGCTTTCCGTCTAAAACTTCGTCTGCAACGATCACATTGCGACGCACCGGCAAACAATGCATAAATTTGGCATTGCCCAGTTTTTCATCGGTGATCGTCCAACTGCTGTGCGAATCTACAGTTGCCAAAACTTTACCGTAATCCTCATAATTACTCCAGTTTTTGACATAGACAAAATCTGCATCTTTTAAGGCTTCATCTTGATCATAAACAACAGGCGTATCCTTCATCGTAGCGTCGCTCAGTTCATAACCTTTAGGATGCGTAACGGTAAGTTCTACATCCATTTTCTGCATCATCCCGATAAAGGAATTAGCCACCGCGTGTGGTAATGCTTTAGGGTGTGGCGCCCAACTCAATACCACTTTTGGCTTTTTCTTTTGAGAAAGCTCCGTGATGGTAATAGCATCTGCCAAAGCTTGTAACGGGTGTGCCGTTGCACTTTCCATATTTACCACCGGTACTGTGGCGTATTTTACGAAATTGGAGATCACGTATTCTGACTCGTCTTTGGCTTTATCAGTCAAGGTTGGGAAAGCACGTACCGCAATCACATCTCCGTATTGCGAGATCACTTTTGCCGCTTCTTTCACGTGCTCAGAAGTGTCTGCATTCATCACAGTGCCGTCTTCAAATTCTAACTTCCAAGCGTCGCTGTTGAAGTTCATCACCGTAACATCCATTCCTAAGTTATTTGCTGCTTTTTCTGTACTTAGACGCGTACGCAAACTCGAATTGAAAAACAGCATCACCAGGCGCTTGCGCTTTCCTAAATGTTCATATGCATATGGATTTGCTTTTAACGCGCGTGCTTCGGCGATTAATTCCTGTAGATCTGTAATGTCGTCTAAACCGGTGTATTTTTTCATTAGTTGATTCCTGTCAAAGTGTTAGTTAGCAGCCGAAATCTCTGCTAGAGTTATAGTTATTATAAGTTGTTTAATTCTATTTTAAGCGCTTCAAAAAACTGATCAATATGCGCGTTCTGAACCGTTAACGGTGGAAGAATACGTATCAAGTTTTTGTTTTTTGCACTTCCTGTAAAAATATGCTGATCGTAAATCAGCTTTTTGCGTAAGGCCGCCGTATCAAAATCAAATTCGATTCCCAGCATCAAACCGCGCCCTTTCACGGCTTTGATCTGCGGAATTTCAGTAGTTTTTGCTTTGAAATGATCTGAAACGCGTAACGCGTGCGCCATCAAATCTTCTTCTTCTAAAACTTCAAGAACGGTCAAGGCTGCGGTACACGCCAAGTGATTTCCGCCGAAAGTGGTTCCCAGCATTCCGTATTCTGCTTTGATCGAAGGGTGAATAAGAATTCCTCCAACCGGAAACCCGTTCCCCATTCCTTTAGCCATGGAAATCAACTCAGGCTCCACATTGTATTCTTGAAAAGCAAAGAATTTGCCCGTACGGCCAAAACCTGCCTGAACTTCGTCTGCAATAAGACAAGTGCCGGTTTCCTTGCATAGTTTATCAACGCCTTCGTAAAATTCAGCAGTGCTGATGTCTAAACCACCAACACCTTGAATAAACTCTACGATCACCGCACAAACATCGCCCTTTGCTAAAACTGCGGCGAGAGCATCCAGATCTCCTAAGGGTAAAAATTCTACTTCTTGCTGTGCATTTATGGGAGCGACAATCTTAGGGTTATCGGTCGCGGCAACAGCTGCTGAAGTTCTTCCGTGGAAACTGTTGTGAAAAGCGACTACTTTTTTTCTTCCGGTAACGAAAGATGCCATTTTCAGTGCATTCTCATTAGCCTCAGCCCCACTGCTACACATAAATAATTGATAGCCGGGACAATTAGCCTGAAGCGGTAATTTTTCACCTAAAGCTTCTTGTAATGGATTTTTAACCGCATTACTGTAAAAGCCTATATCGCCCAATTGCTTGGTAAGATTTTCTAAATATTTAGGATGTGCGTGACCTATAGAGATCACCGCGTGACCACCATATAAATCCAAATATTTGAGAGGCGCTGCATCATAAACCCAGACGTCCTGAGCTTTAATGGGTGTCACATCATAAAGCGGATAAACATCAAATAAACTCATTATTTCTGATCTGTTTTTATAACATTAATTTTATTGAAAGATGCAACCATACCTTGAATCAACGACGAACTCAAGCCTTTGTGTTCCATCTCGTTCAATCCTTCTATGGTGCAGCCTTTTGGTGTGGTTACACGATCGATCTCTTCTTCAGGGTGATTCCCGGAATCGATCAATAATTTGGAAGCACCGTTACAGGTGTGCATCGCTAATTCTTGTGCTTCTTTAGCATCAAAACCTAACTGAATCGCTGCCTGTGTTGTTGCGCGAATTAAACGCATCCAGAATGCAATTCCGCTGGCGCAAACTACCGTTGCTGCTTGCATTTGTTTTTCAGGAATGATCAAGCTGTTTCCTAATCTATTGAAAATAGCTTCGGCGATCTTAATGCGCTTCATTCCTTTCTCGTTACTTGCCAAGCACGTCATCGATGCACCAACGGCAATCGCTGTATTCGGCATCGCGCGTATGATGAATTGGTCGGTCCCCACAATATCTTCAATCTGCGAAATTTGATAGCCTGTGATGGTTGAAATCAGTACGTGCTTATCAGTCAATTCGTTTTTGATATCGTGTAAAATAGAACCCAACTGTGCCGGTTGCACTGCAAAAATCAAAATATCAGATTTTTGAACCGCCTCGACGTTATCTGAAGTCACAAACACGTTTTTATATTCGCCATACGACTCAATTCCTGCAGGATTACGACGCGTCATATATAACGAAGTGATCGCATTATTGGTAATCAAACCTTTGGCAATAGAAAGCCCCAAATTACCTGTACCTATGATTGCTATTTTCATAATTAATAAGATTTTTCATTTCCGCCCTTCGACTATCGCTAAGGATAAACTTCAGGCGGAAATCTTTTAAATGCCTCTCTTAAGGCCTAGAAATAACTTCCTTTTAAATTCAAGCCTTCAGTTTGTTGTAAGCCGAAAATCAAGTTCATATTCTCTACTGCCTGTCCTGAAGCTCCTTTTAAAAGATTATCAATACAACTGGTGATCAATAATTGATTGTTGTGCTTATGCAGGTGAATCAAACATTTATTAGTGTTCACCACTTGCTTCATATGAATATCTGTATCGGAAACAAAGGTGAATGGTGCTTCAGCATAAAAATCGGTGTAGATTTTTTTAATAGCTTCCAGGTCTCCTTCAAATTTGGTGTACGCAGTGGCGAAAATTCCTCGAGAGAAATTCCCTCGATTCGGAAGAAAGAAAATCTCCTTATCAAATCCGCTTTGCAAACTTTTAACCGACTGATTGATCTCACCCATATGCTGATGGGTAAACGGCTTGTAATACGAAAAGTTATTGTCTCTCCAGGTATAATGCGTTGTTGCTGAAAGTGAGGTTCCCGCTCCGGTAGCACCGGTAACCGCATTGATATGAATGTCTGAAGTTATATTTTTTGAATCTGCTAAAGGAAGTAATGCCAACTGGATCGCAGTTGCAAAACATCCCGGATTGGCAATAGAACCCGCTTGTTTGATCTCGTCTTTATTCAGTTCCGGAAGGCCGTAAATGAATTCTCTTCCTTGAAACTCAGCGTCTGGTTTTAGCCTGAAATCGTTACTTAAGTCAATAATGATGGTTTCTTCAGAAAACACATTCTTATCTAAAAATGCAGTTGAATTTCCGTGTCCTAAACACAAGAAAACCACATCAACGTCAAAATCAACCGTGTCTGCAAAACGCATATCAGTACTTCCTAAAAGGTCCTGATGCACATCGCTCAAAAGATTTCCGGCATTTGAAGTACTGAAAACAAAACTTAGATCAACATACTTATGATTCAGTAAAATTCTGATTAACTCTCCCGCCGTATAACCGGCTCCACCAATTATTCCAGCTTTGATCATGAGTCTCCGTTTACGTGGTTGTAAATTTTGTTTTGATTCCCGGTGATTTTTATAAAGCCTTTAGCATCATCTGCCGTCCAGCCTTTGTTCATCTCACCATAGGCACCAAAGGAAGCATTCATCAAGTCGTGATCAGACTTTATTCCTTCTAATGTGAATCGATACGGTTGAAGCGTCACATAGACTTCACCTGAAACATTCTTTTGACTATCAGTTAAAAATGCTTCCAAGTTGCGCATTGCGGGATCAAGATATTGTCCCTCGTGCAGGTGCATTCCATAGAAATTAGATAAATAATCTTTGTGCTGCATTTGCCATTTTGTAAGCGTGTGCTTCTCTAGCAAATGATGCGCTTTTAAAATAATCACAGGTGCAGCAGCTTCAAAACCTACACGACCTTTAATCCCAATAATCGTGTCACCCACGTGAATATCACGACCGATACCAAACGGAGCCGCAAGTTTTTGTAAAGCTTCAATATTTTCTACAGGAGATCCCGATTTACCATTTACAGCGGTAAGTTCACCCTTTTCAAAAGTTAAGGTTACTTTTTCTGCTTCAGACTTTTCTACCTGAGAAGGAAAAGCAGATTCCGGCAAACCTTGGTGTGAAGTCAAGGTTTCACTTCCGCCAACAGAAGTTCCCCATAGTCCACGGTTTATAGAATATTGTGCTTTTTCCCAAGACATCTCAACACCGTGACTTTTTAAATAATCGATCTCTTCTTGACGTGAAAGTTTTAAATCTCTAATTGGTGTAATGATCTCGATCTCAGGTGCCAAAGTTTGAAAGATCATATCAAAACGCACCTGATCGTTTCCTGCACCAGTGCTTCCGTGAGCTACGTATTCTGCACCAATAGATTTTGCATAATTAATGATCTCAACCGCCTGAATGATACGTTCTGCACTTACCGAAAGCGGATAGGTATTGTTTTTCAAAACATTTCCATAGATCAAATACTTAACTACTTTGTCATAAAAGCGGTCAACCGCTTGTACATTTTTGTAGGTTTTTGCACCGATCTTTAAGGCTTTAGATTCGATTTCGTCAATCTCTTCTTGCGTAAAACCACCGGTATTAATGCTTACCGCGTGAACTTCAAATCCTTTTTCTTCTGAAAGGTATTTTGCACAATAACTGGTATCTAATCCGCCGCTGTAGGCGAGAACTAATTTTTTCATTTTATTCTATTTATTCTGAAAACGCTCGGTAAGTGAGCTTAAGGTTTTTATTCTTCTTTTTTTTTATATTTTTTCAAAAACAAGTGTTCTTTGATGCTTTTTAAGCGCGTAAATGCTTTGGGATTTACCTCTTCTTTCTCACGAACTCTTTGATTGATTTTCTCTTCAATTTCCTGCTTTTTCTTTTCTTCTTTTTCAGGATCATAAAGCATTCCTGTGCACAAACACATTTTTTGCTCAGTACGTTGAAGAATGTCGTAGTTTCTGCAGGTTTGGCAACCTTTCCAAAAGGTAGGATCATCTGTCAATTCTGAGAAGGTCACAGGGCGATATCCCAAGTCTGAATTGATCTTCATCACGGCAAGACCGGTAGTGATCCCAAATACTTTAGCATCAGGATATTTAGCTCTGGAGTGATTAAAGATCGCTTCTTTGATCTGGCGCGCGAGTCCGCTGCCTCTATAATCCGGATGTACTATAAGTCCTGAATTAGCTACAAACTTACCATGGCCCCAAGCCTCGATGTAGCAAAAACCGGCAAATTTCTCACCGTCAAGGGCGATCACTGCATTGCCGTTTTCCATCTTGGTAATGACATATTCAGGTGTACGTTTGGCGATTCCGGTGCCGCGTACTTTTGCAGATTCTGCGATGGTATCGCAAATATATTGTGCATATCCCGCATGGGATTTGTTAGCAATAATAATTTCCATATTCAATTGAATTGGAAGTTAGAAAAAAGTGAAATTGTAATTTGAATCGAAAGTTGGAACCGGACTCACCTAAGTTCCCTAAAAATATGCACCCACTAGGGGCGGCGGCGCTCACGACGGCGTACAGGAATATAAACCAATGTAGTGTTGGTTCTGTTAACTGGGTATAAAGAATTAAGCAACGCACTTACCGCTTGCTTTAGTTCTGTTATATGTCTTTTTATTCCCTTCATTGTTGATGCTAAAATACAAAGTAGATTTAAATGAACCTCCAGAATTTACTAGAAATATCAAATAAATCTACTTTTTTAAATATTCTTCAGTTTTCAATACAAGAAGCACTTTTCACTGATTGATTCATAATAAACCAAATCATTTATGAATGTTACAGCAAGTAATCTGTACTTACAAAGTTTGATTTTTTGGTATCCAACAGTTCATTAAGGATCGCATTGTTGTATGCATTGTCTTTAGAAGCCACAAAGGTGCGTATTGAGAACGAACGCAAGGCATCGTGTACGCTTAATGTACTCACTGCTGAATCCTTTCTACCTGTAAACGGATAAACATCTGGACCGCGCTGACACGAACTGTTTAAATTTACACGACATACTAAATTAACCAAGGTGTCTATCAGCGGCGCAAGCGCTTTTACATCTTTACCAAAAAGACTTACTTGCTGTCCGTAATTTGATTCAGCCATATCATCTAAAGGTTCGTCGATGTGTTTAAACGTCAACACCGGAACTACAGGTCCAAATTGCTCTTCTTTGTAAACCTCCATTTCTTTAGTCACCGGAAACAATACTGCCGGCCAAATAAAGTTTTCTGAGCGCTCCCCGCCTTTTGCGTTGATCACTTTTGCGCCTTTAGCTTTAGCATCATCAATCAATTGCTGAATATAATCAGGTTTTGAAGGTTCTGGGAGCGGCGTAAGTTTCACATCATCTTCCCAAGGCAAACCAAATTTTAAAGCATCAACTGCTTCAGCATATTTTCTATTGAAGGTTTCTGCGATATTTTCATGTACATAGATCACTTTCAACGCTGTACAGCGCTGCCCATTAAATGACAGTGTTCCGGCGATGCATTCTGCAACAGCTAGATCAAGATCAGCATCCGGTAAAATGATCGCAGGATTTTTTGCTTCAAGACCTAAAACTAAGCGTAAACGGTTTTGTTTTGGGTGCAATGCCTGAAGCGAATTGGCCGAAGAACTATGACCAATTAAAGCTAGAACATCCACCTTTCCGGTTTTCATAATTGGTGTTGCTACGGCTCTACCTCTTCCAAAAAGAATATTCACCACTCCTGCAGGGAAACTTTCTTGAAAAGCCTCTAGCAACGGTGTGATTAATAGAACGCCGTGCTTAGCCGGCTTGAACACAGCCGTATTTCCCATAATCAACGCAGGAATCAGCAAGCAAAACGTCTCGTTAAGCGGGTAGTTATAAGGACCTAAACAAAGAACGACTCCTAGCGGTCCGCGTCTAATATGTGCATGAATACCACCTTCTTTATAGAATTTAGCACTCTCCCGATCCATATTCTTATAATCTTCGATGGTATCAAGAATATATTCAACTGTGCGATCAAACTCTTTTTGCGAATCCGGGTAATTTTTACCAATCTCCCACATCAGCAGTTTTACAATGAGTTCGCGCTTTTCTTTCATTTTTGTAACGAAAGTTTCCATACACTTAATACGGTCGGCAACTTTCATTGTAGGCCACAAGCCCTGACCGCGATCATAGGCTTTGTGCGCAGCATCAACTGCTGCAATAGCTTCAGATTCGCCCAAAGAAGGAATAGAGCCCAAACGAGTTGGTTGACGCTCTCCATCTTTTTCTGTATGAATGCTAGAAAAAACATCTGCTACTTCACCATTCCAATTGTGCATTTTCCCGTCAATTAGATAGGTGCGCTGCTCAATAGGGTCAACTTTAAACTGATCTGGAATATCTGTGGGTAATTGTTTCATAGGTTGATTAGATTTTGACAAAATAAATTAGACTTTAAAACTGCTATATTGAAAATATACAACTTAAAGAGCTAAGCGGTAGATTATTAAATCTTTAAATTAGGAATTCAAACAAGTCTGGTTTATCATTGAGATATTCTCCAAAGAAATTTCTACTCTTCATTCGGGCTATTAACGGGTCAAGATCCTTACGGTCTTTCAGCTCTATGCCTACCACCGCAGGGCCATCTTCACGAGAGGTTTTCTTTTTATATTCAAAAAAGGTAATGTCGTCTTCTGGACCTAGGATTTCATTTAAGAACTCGCGCAATGCACCGGCTCGCTGTGGGAATCTAATGATGAAATAGTGTTTTAACCCTCGATACAAAAGGGCACGTTCTTTAATTTCGGCAGTACGGGTAATATCGTTGTTGCTTCCGCTTACAATACACACTACATTTTTCCCCTTGATCTCATCAGCAAACTGATCTAGCACCGATAAGGTTAAAGCCCCAGCAGGTTCAACTACAATCGCTTCTTTGTTATAAAGATCAAGTATAGTCTGGCAAACCTTCCCTTCAGGAACAGTTACCATTTTCTCCAAATATTCTTTACAGATAGCAAATGTGCGATCTCCTACGCGCTGTACAGCAGCACCGTCAACAAACTTTTCGATCAGGGAAAGCGTCGTATTTTCTTTATTAAAGATCGAAGTGCTCATTGAAGGAGCACCTTCGGGCTCTACCCCTATTACTTTAGTATTGGGCGAAAGCAAATGAAATACCGTACTCAACCCGGAAGCTAAACCACCACCACCTACAGGAACAAAAACATAGTCTATCTCATCTTTACTTTGCTCGATGATCTCTAAACCAACGGTTGCTTGACCTTCAATGATCTTTTCATCATCAAAAGGATGTACAAAGATTTTACCAAGCGCATCGCATTCAATTTTTGAAGCTTTGTATGCATCGTCAAAGGTGTCTCCGGTAAGCACAATTTTGGCATATTTACCACCAAACATTTCTACCTGCTCGATCTTTTGCTTAGGCGTAGGTGACGGCATAAAAATAGTCCCGTTGATCTTCAGCTTGGCACAAGCAAAAGCCACGCCTTGCGCGTGATTTCCTGCACTGGCACAAACAATTCCTTTGGCGCGCTCTTCATCGCTAAGCGAATTGATCTTGTTAAATGCTCCCCGAATTTTATACGATCTTACCTGTTGCAAATCTTCACGCTTCAACATTACATTGGCGTCAAACTTGCGCGAATAGTTTAAACTCGGCATTAAAGGCGTCAACGCAGCAACACCTTCCAAGGTTTTTGCTGCTTCCTTTATCTGCTCTAGATCAGGAAAAAATGTGGTTTTTAAATCGCCCAAAATAAAAGTATTAGTATTAAGTAAGCCTGTCTCAAAATGCATTGTGACAGGCTTATTTTAATTCAGTTAAGAAAATTTTTAAGCTGTCACAGCCTCTCCAGAAGCTACGGTCTTAATATCTTTCATCGCAGTCATTGACTCACGTAACCAAGCTCCAACCGCTTCAACTTCGTGTTCACGAATAGCATCGTTTACAGCAATAAGTGTTTTGTTGTCAACACTATTGTCTGTCGCATACGCTTTACCAATCACATCGGTATCAATACCTTTCATAAACTCAGTAAGCATTGGTTTACATGCGTGATCAAATAAATAACAACCGTATTCTGCAGTGTCAGAAATCACACGGTTCATTTCGAATAATTTCTTACGCGCAATAGTGTTTGCGATAAGTGGCGTTTCGTGAAGTGACTCGTAGTACGCAGATTCTTCAATGATTCCAGCTTCGGTCATGGTTTCAAAAGCGAGTTCTACTCCGGCTTTTACCATCGCTACCATCAATACCCCGTGATCAAAGAATTCTTGCTCGCTGATTTCTTGACTTCCGGCAGGTGTTTTTTCAAAAGCAGTTTCTCCGGTAGCTGCTCTCCATTTAAGAAGATTTGCATCATCATTAGCCCAGTCTTCCATCATTGTTTTTGAGAAATGACCAGAGATGATATCATCCATATGTTTGTGGAATAATGGACGAGTAATGTCTTTAATTTCTTCAGCAAGTTCAAAAGCTTTGATTTTTGAAGGATTGTTCAAACGATCCATCATATTGGTGATTCCACCGTGCTTCAACGCTTCGGTAATGGTTTCCCAACCATACTGAATCAATTTTGAAGCATAACCTGCATCGATTCCTTTTTCAACCATTTTGTCAAAGCAAAGAATAGAACCGGTCTGCAACATTCCACATAGAATGGTTTGCTCACCCATTAGATCACTTTTTACTTCAGCTACAAAAGAAGATTCAAGAACACCCGCTCTATGACCACCAGTTGCAACTGCATAGGCTTTAGCCTGATCAAGACCTTTTCCTTCAGGATCATTTTCAGGGTGCACCGCAATCAAAGTAGGTACACCAAAACCACGCTTATATTCCTCACGTACTTCAGAACCAGGACATTTAGGCGCACACATAATAACGGTTAAGTCTTTACGCACTTGCATCCCTTCTTCTACAATATTGAAACCGTGACTATACGCCAAAGTAGCGCCTTCTTTCATCAAAGGCATAATCGTATTTACAACAGATGTATGCTGCTTGTCTGGAGTAAGGTTACAAACCAAATCTGCAGTTGGGATGAGTTCGTCATAGGTTCCTACGGTAAACCCGTTATCTACAGCATTTTTATACGAAGCTCTTTTCTCTTTAATCGCACCTTCGCGCAACGCATAAGAAATATCTAAGCCGCTGTCACGCATATTTAATCCTTGGTTTAACCCTTGCGCACCACAACCTACGATGACTACTTTTTTTCCGCGTAAAGCTTCTACCCCATTTGAAAATTCTTCAGATTCCATAAAGCGGCATTTGGCAAGTTGTGCCAACTGTTCTCTTAGGGATAGTGTATTAAAGTAATTTGACATTTTGATTTATTTTTAATGATATTGATTAGTTAATTTTATAAGCGCCGCTAAAAGGCTTTTACCTTTTGGGCTGTTTACTCGGCAAATTCTGCCAGCATTTTAGAGATTTTCATTTCGTCTTTAGTTACCGATATTCTTCCGGAACGTACAAATTGCATAATTCCAAAAGCGCTTAATTCGCGGTATAAAAGTTCGATCTCACTACGACGACCGGCTTTCTCCAGAACAAAAAACTCTTTGTTCACCGTCACAATACGCGCGCTACTTTCTTTTATGATATTTTGAATTTGGCGCTCTTCAAATAACAAGTCAGATTTGATTTTAAACAGACAAGTCTCCAAGAAAATCGTCTCCTCATCGGTATGATAGAAGGCTTTGATCACCTCTACCTGCTTTTCAAGCTGACCGATGATCTTTTTCATGCGTTCTTCGGTAAGGTTGATCACGATGGTAAATCGCGACACGCCTTCGATCTCTGAAATCGAAGTGTTTAAACTCTCGATATTTATTTTTCTACGCTGAAATATCGCCGAAATACGGTTAAGCAAACCGATGTTATTTTCGGTATATATAGAAACGGTATATGTTTTTATCTCGCTCATAACTATTCAAGTCTAATATCTGAAACTGATGCTCCTGTTGGGATCATCGGGAATACGTTATCTTCTTTTTCTACAGTAACTTCAAGGAAATATGGCCCATCTGAAGCTAGCATCTCTTCGATAGCTCCTGCAAGATCTTCACGTTTTGAAACGCGTTTTGCATCTATATAATATCCTTTTGCGATCGTCACAAAATCAGGGTTGATCAATTCGGTTGAAGCATAACGACGGTCAAAGAACAACTGCTGCCACTGGCGCACCATTCCGAGGAAATCATTATTCAACACCACGATCTTTACAGGAACTTTAGTCTGAAAAATGGTCCCTAATTCTTGAATGGTCATCTGATAACCACCATCGCCAATGATTGCAACTACAGGACGCTCTGGCGCTCCCATTTTTGCTCCAATCGCTGCCGGAAGTGCAAATCCCATAGTTCCTAAACCACCGGAAGTTACATTGCTTTTTGACTGGTTGAACTTGGCGTAACGACAAGCGATCATTTGATGTTGACCAACGTCTGAAACGATCACCGCATCTCCTTTTGAAACCTTATTGATTCCTTCAAGAACTTCACCCATCGTCAGACCTTCTTTCTCAGGAGTGATATCCTCTTTAATAATTTTATCAAACTCTACCTGATACAGCTCTTTAAAACGGTTGTGCCATTCGGTATGCTTTTTCTCTTCTAGAAGTGGAAGTAAAGCCGCCAGCGTTTCTTTACTGTTTCCGAGAACAGCAATATCAGCAGTTACGTTTTTATTCACCTCAGCAGGATCAATTTCAAAATGAATCACTTTGGCCTGCTTTGCATAGGTATTTAAATCACCGGTAACACGATCATCAAAACGCATTCCGATAGCGATCAACACATCACACTCGTTAGTCAATAAGTTAGGCGCATAATTTCCGTGCATCCCTACCATACCCACATTTAAAGGGTGATCTGTAGGAATCGCCGAAACTCCAAGTATCGTCCAGGCTGCAGGAACTCCAGATTTCTCAACGACTGCTTTAAACTCTTCTTCAGCCTTACCTAAAATAACACCTTGCCCCCAAACGATCATTGGCTTTTTAGCATTATTGATCGCTTCTGCTGCAGCTTGCAAAGCCTCTGGATTTAGTTTTGGCACCGGCTTGTAACTACGAACCGCAGTACATTTTTTATATGCAAAATCAAACTCTTCAAACTGTGCATCTTTTGTAATATCGATAAGCACAGGTCCCGGACGGCCACTTTTTGCGATGTAAAACGCTTTAGCCATCACCTCCGGAATTTCAGAAGCTTTTGTGATCTGATAATTCCATTTTGTAACAGGTGTTGAGATACCAATAATATCAGTCTCCTGAAACGCATCACTACCTAATAAATGCGAAGCCACCTGCCCGGTAATACAAACCATAGGTGTTGAATCTATTTGCGCATCAGCGATCCCGGTAATAAGGTTAGTTGCTCCAGGTCCCGATGTTGCAATTGCGACGCCTACTTTTCCGCTTACACGTGCATACCCTTGAGCGGCGTGCGTCGCACCTTGCTCGTGACGAGTCAAGACGTGATGAAGCTTGTCTTGATATTTATACAACTCGTCATAAACGGGCATAATCGCCCCTCCGGGATATCCATAAAGTGTGTCTACACCTTCGGCAAGCAAGCATTTTATGATAGCTTCTTTTCCCGTTAAACGCTGCGTAGCTTCTACTGCAGTGTCTTGCAATTTGATTGTTTGTGTATTATCCATACCCTTCTACATTTCGTCTGTCACACAACCTTTAGAAGCTGACGAGACTGTTTTCGCATATTTATATAACGCTCCGCGTTGGAATCTAAGTTCCGGAGCTGTCCATTTTTCTCTTCGTTTTGCCAATTCTTCATCAGTAATATCGATGTTGATGGTATTCTTTACAGCGTCGATGGAAATGATATCTCCATTTTCAACAAGAGCAATATTTCCTCCCACTTGTGCTTCAGGAGAAACGTGCCCCACTACAAAACCGTGCGATCCACCAGAGAATCTTCCGTCAGTAATCAAAGCCACATCTTTACCTAAACCGGCACCCATAATTGAAGATGTTGGCTTAAGCATTTCCGGCATTCCGGGACCACCTTTTGGCCCTTCATAACGAATGATCACTACGTCTCCTTTTTTGACTTTACCAGATTTAATTCCGTCGTTAACTTCAAGTTCGCTGTTGAATACATTAGCAGTTCCTGTAAACGAAAGTCCTTCTTTACCGGTGATCTTTGCAACAGCGCCTTCAGTAGCCAAGTTCCCGAATAATATACGGATGTGACCACTGTCTTTAATCGGCTTGTCCAATGGTCTGATGATATCCTGACCGTCTATAAGATTTGGAACATCTTTTAGGTTTTCAGCTAAGGACTTTCCGGTAACGGTTAGACAATCCCCGTGAAGCATATCATTATCCAGCATATATTTTAATACACCCGGAATTCCCCCAACACCGTGTAAATCTTCCATAGAATACTTACCAGACGGCTTAAGGTCTGCTAACAACGGCGTGTTATCGCTGATACGCTGAAAATCTTCAAGTGTAAAGTCAACCTGTGCTGCTTTTGCAATAGCTAAGAAGTGTAACACCGCATTGGTAGAACCTCCTAAAACCGTTACTAAACGAATCGCATTCTCAAGAGATTGCTTCGTTACAATATCTGAAGGTTTAATGTCGTGCTGTAATAAATATTTTAACGCCTCACCTGCTTTTACACATTCCTGCTCTTTGATATTAGCATCGGTCACAGCCGGATTTGACGAGTTAAAAGGCAATGACATCCCTAACGCCTCGATAGCAGAAGCCATGGTATTTGCGGTGTACATACCACCACAAGCCCCGGCACCCGGACACGCTTTATGTACCACTTCTTTAAACTCATTATCATCAATAGTTCCTGCTACTTTTTGACCATAGGCCTCAAATGCAGAAATGATATCTAGTTTTTTTCCGTTATGGCATCCGGAAGCGATGGTTCCTCCATAAACTAAAATTGACGGGCGATTTAATCGCAATTGCGCAATTAAAGCTCCCGGCATATTTTTATCACAACCTACAACTGTAACCAAACCGTCATAGCTCATTGCCTGCACAACGGTTTCCATTGAGTCAGCAATAATATCACGTGAAGGTAGCGAGAAGCGCATTCCAGGAGTTCCGTTAGAAATACCATCACTTACCCCGATCGTATTGAATATAAGCCCTACCAAGTCTGCATTAGCGGCTCCTTGTTTCACGTGCGTTGCCAAAGCATTCAAGTGCATGTTACACGGATTTCCCTCATAACCGGTACTTGCGATACCAATTAAAGGCTTTTTTAAATCGTCATCGGTCAAACCAATTGCGTGAAGCATCGCCTGAGCAGCAGGCAACGTAGGGTCTTGAGTTACAGTCTTACTGTATTTATTTAATTCCATTGTTATAATTCTAATTCGAAATTAGTTATTCCTGTTTTTTATCAGTTCTTTTCTTAAAAACCTTCGGATATACCAAAAAATCTTAAATAGTTTTCAATTATTTGATTAACAGCTATTTAAACTAAAAATACTACTATGTTCAAGTTTTAAAATTCAATTAAATTCCAAAAAAAAACCTTCCAGATTAACGGAAGGTCTCTATTTAGAATAGCACGTTCCGCATCAACTACAGTTAATGACACTAATAGAACGTACGAGAATTGTTGCTGTTTTCATATGGTAAAGCTATTTATTCTAATTGGGGCAGCCCTAGAAAGCGTCCTAAAATATCGGGTTTGAGGGCATTTTTAAAAATACCATATTTTGGCAAGGGTTTAAGATGTTTCCATTATCGAAACTTTATTGCTTTTGTATTTTTAGTGAAAATTTTAAAAGCACTTTTTAATGAAGTTTCGTCAATTAGGCAAAACCAACCTTAAAATTTCTGAAATCTCGCTAGGCACTTGGCAAGTGGGCGGTAAATGGGGCTCTGGTTTTGACGATAACAAAGCTGAGCATATAATTAATACGGCAATAGATCGAGGCATCAATTTTATTGACACTGCTGATGTTTATGAAAACGGACTGAGCGAAGCCGCAGTGGGCCGCGTGGTACGCAGCAGATCTGAAGAGGTTTATGTCGCTACCAAATGCGGTAGACAAATCACCCCTCACGTTGATGCAGGCTATACCGTAAAAGCTTTGCGTAAATACGTTGAAGATAGTCTGAAAAACACTGGTTTAGAACGTCTAGATTTGATTCAGTTGCATTGTCCACCGACAGATACATTTTACCGTCCGGAAATTTTCAGACTTTTTGAAGACCTTAAGCAAGAAGGAAAAATCGCTAATCTTGGTGTAAGCGTAGAAAAAGTTGAAGAAGGTTTGAAAGCGATGCAATATGATAATGTCACTACCGTACAGATCATCTTTAATGTATTTAGACAGCGCCCTGCGGGATTATTCTTTCGCGAAGCGGAAAAAAATGATATTGGTATTATCGTAAGGGTTCCTTTAGCCAGCGGACTACTCACAGGTAAGTTTGATCAAAACTCCTCATTTGACAAAGAAGATCACCGAAACTTTAACCGAAACGGAGAAGCCTTTGATAAAGGAGAAACCTTTAGCGGTATCGACTTTGAAACCGGCCTTCAAGCCGTAGATGAATTGAAAAGCATTTTTCCTAAGGTTGAAAATCTTGCTCCTGTAGCGCTTCAATGGATCTTACAACATCCGCAAGTAAGCACAATTATTCCCGGAACTTCAAAGGTTGAGCATTTGATGTCAAATCTTTCGCTTTATGAGCGACCTGATCTAACTTCTGAAGAAATTGAAAAAATGAATGCGGTGTATACTGAAAAAATAAAGCCGCTTGTTCATCAAAAATGGTAAAACCAAAACTAATGGCAACCACGGTAAAAAAAGGAAATCATTACAAACTTAGTTTAGAGCAACTAAGCGTATTAAAAGAAGAAAAGCGTACTGATCAAACACTTGAATTGGAATTCTCAAACCACGACGAACTCTTTGAAATTATTGAGCGTGTAAAAACAAAACAGCTTTTTGCTACCGCTGAAGAATCTACAGAATTTGCACTCGGACTTAAATTATTCACTGAAGTTATGCTGCGCAATAAGAAGCATCCTTTGTTTGAAGATTTGAGACCGCACATCGTAGATTTTATGAAGAAACTGAAGAGCTCTTAATGATAAGTTTCAAGTTGAGTAAAAAGAAAAGCGACCCAGTCAGGTCGCTTTTCTTTTTGTCGCCGCCAAAGGGTTTAAAAACCTTAGGCTTGTCTCGAAATTGAAAATTTGTTTCCAACCTATGCTTCACGGGCTTGCCCTGAGGTAATTAACTATAATATTTTACCATATTTGGTTAGATCCGGAGTAAAACCTAAAGATTGATAAAGCTTTCTGGCCTTTTTATTATCGTCAAAGACATTCAACGTTAATAAACTATAGCCGCAATCTTTAGTCCATTCTTCTGCTTTTTGCATCAGCATTTTACCAATACCTCTGCCGCGAGCTTCAGGTGCCACAATGATATCAGCAATATGGCCGTGAGGTTCTCTGTGATAATAGTCGGTGCCTATTTCCAAAAAAATAAAACCCAATCTCTGATTATCCTGAGCATCTTCAGCAATAAAAATAGCGTTATCCTTATTACCCTCCTCTATTTCAGCTTTTAAAATACGTTGATCAATATCAAGCATTACTTCTGGATCGCGCCAATGTGGCAATTCCGGATCCATTAGACTCGGTAGAAGGTTTAATATAAAATCTGTATCACTTTTGGTGACGCGTCTAATGTTTACTTTAGGCATTTTAAGGTTGGTTTAAAAGTTGGATTTTTTAGAAAATTAGTCAATTAAACAGAAATTGTACTTTTAGCTTATAAATAGCTATTAAAATACACCGTCTTTTTATTTACAAACTCCTTGATACCATCTTCAGAGAGTTCGCGACCGTACCCCGAGATTTTGGTTCCACCAAAAGGCAATCTGGGATCACTTTTAACTAATTCGTTTACAAAAACAGCTCCGTCATCAAAGAGTGGTATCAGCTTTTTAGCTTTTTCAAAGTCTTCAGTAAAAATAGAAACCCCTAATCCAAAATTTGAAGAATTTACCAAATAAACTGCTTCATCTTCATTTTTAAATGTGGTGATCCCAATGACAGGACCAAAAGTTTCATCCTTAAAAATAGGCATTGAAGGAGTAACATCAGTGACTACTGTAGGCTCAAAATACGCACCATCACGCTTTCCTCCTACTAATATAACCGCGCCTTGTTTTACACTTTTAGTTAACTGCTCGTGCAATTCTTCGGCAAGATCTTCTCGCGCCATTACTCCTATAAAAGTTTCTTCATCTGCAGGATCACCGCTTTTAAGCTTTCGCACTTCTTCTACAAATTTTTGGGTGAATTCTTCAGCGATATTTTTATGCAAAAGCAAACGCTTCCCTGCAATACAGCTTTGCCCCGTATTTTGAAAACGCGCCTGAACAGCTGTTTTCACCGCTTCTTCCATATTACAATCTTCAAAAACCACTAGAGCGTTACTTCCCCCTAATTCCAAAACCGATTTTTTAATTTCGCTTCCGGCAACTGATGCTACCGCGCTTCCTGCAGGTTTACTTCCGGTTAAAGTCACTGCTTTAACCTTTGGGTTCTTTATGATGCTTTCTACCTTAGCGCTAGCAATAGGAAGATTAGTAAAGCAACCTTTAGGAAAACCGGCACGTTCAAAAACTTTCTGAATGTTCTGAGCGCTTCTCATCACATTACTCGCGTGCTTTAAAATACCTATATTTCCTGCCATTAAAGCCGGAGCAGCAAACCTAAAGACTTGCCAAAAGGGGTAATTCCACGGCATTACCGCAAGTACGACGCCTAAGGGCTCATAGCTTACATAGCTCTCCACCGCATCGGTCTCAATGCTTTTAGGCGCGAGATGCTTAGGTGCATTTTCTGCATAATACTCACAAACCCACGCGCATTTTTCAACCTCAGCAATGGCTTGTTTAATAGGTTTTCCCATTTCTAAAGAAATGGTTTTAGCGTAAGCTTCTTTGTGTTCTTTTAGATCAGCAGCAGCCGCCTGCATTAAAGTAGCGCGCTCTTCAAAGGTTGTTTTTCGCCAGGAAAGAAAACGCTCGTGTGCGATTTCTATATGTTCAACAAGTTCGGCTTTAGTTAATTCTTTTACTTCAGATATAACCTCTTGGTTATAAGGATTTATGGACGTTATCATGATTTTTTGTCAGTATTTTCCTAAAATTAAAGAATGCTGAACAAATAATATGGTCGATTAAGAGCACTTTAACCCTAATTGTTTATAAGTAGTTTACAACTCTTTAAAGCGCATTACACAAGCTTCTTTAATATGTGTAATTTTAGAAAACTTCACGCTATGAATTCTAGAGATTCCCAATTACTAGCACTTAGACCAGAAATTTTATCCGCCCGAGTTGATGACACGATGAGTGCAGATGAGCAATTTCAAAACGGAACTTTACGCCCTGTGGTCAAACTTCAAAATGAGCTTCTGCTTGAAGCTTTTCGCAACTATATTAAAAAGCACAAAAATGTTTTTTACACGCTGAATATAGACCGTAGAATGCAATACATAGAGAATGCCATTCAAAAGGACATCAAGTTCAGAAACAGCCTAAAAGGTATGGTGATCGGTCAATTTACTGTAGAAGAATATCAGAAGTATATTCAGAATTCTTCGGCTTTAAACAAACGGATGATGAATTTGGTAAAAGAGCGTATTCAGAGTAATATTCAGTTGTTAGAAAGAGAGTTGGTTTAATTATAGCGAATAGATCAAGATACCGCCAGCAAGAGCAAAAACAAATGCCCCGAAGGTTGCATTTTTCCATCTAGTTGGTATAACATCACTCTTATAAACCCCATAAAGTCCTAAGGGAGGAAACAATATGAGTAAATAGCCCACAATATACCGATTATACCATTTTTTTTTTCGAATCCATATCTAGCTGTTTTGCTTACGCAATTATCTACAATTTAAAGATTTTATTAGAATTCATATTTTAATCAACCACTAGAATTAAAATAACAACTGCAATTGCATCTTTATATGTGTAAAAAAATCCCTTAGGTATTGTTACCAAAGGGATTTTTTAATTTATAGGTTTTGTAGCCTGTCTATAGCAACTGCAGTCTGCAAACTGAATTATACATTAAATAGGAAGTGCATAATGTCCCCATCTTTAACAATGTAGTTTTTACCTTCTACACCCATTTTACCGGCTTCCTTTACTTTAGTTTCACTTCCATAGGAAACATAATCTTCATAAGCGATTACTTCAGCTCTAATAAAGCCTTTTTCAAAATCGGTATGAATTACTCCGGCTGCTTGAGGCGCTGTTGAACCAATTTTAGTAGTCCACGCACGCACTTCTTTTTTTCCGGCGGTAAAATAGGTTTGCTGATTAAGCAGTTTATAGGCGGTACGAATTAATTTTGAAGAACCCGGCTCCTCAAGACCGATATCTTGTAAAAACATCTGACGCTCTTCATAGTCGTCTAGTTCGTTGATATCTGCTTCGGTACCTACGGCAAGCACAAGCACTTCTGCATTTTCTTCTTTAACGGCTTCACGAACCTGATCTACATATTTATTACCACTTACTGCTGAATTTTCATCTACATTACACACATACATCACAGGTTTGTCTGTAATAAACTGAAGTGGTTTTACAAACTCTGCGTAATCTTCTTCAGAAAATTCTACTGCTCGTACTGACTTTCCTTGCTCTAGTGCTTCTTTAATCTGCGCAAGCACTGACTCTTCTTTTTGAGCTTCTTTATTTCCGGTACGCGCTGCTTTTTTAACTTTCTCAAGTTTCTTTTCAACGGTTTCCAGATCTTTAAGCTGAAGCTCTATATCTATAGTTTCTTTATCGCGAATTGGGTTTACACTCCCGTCAACGTGTACGATGTTATCATTATCAAAACAGCGCAAAACATGTAAAATTGCATCGGTTTCTCTAATATTTCCTAAAAACTGATTTCCTAAACCTTCACCCTTGCTTGCTCCTTTTACAAGACCTGCAATATCTACAATATCAACGGTCGCAGGCACCACGCGTTCGGGTTTTACCAATTCCTCTAACTTAGATAAACGCGGGTCTGGCACATTCACCACCCCAACGTTAGGCTCAATGGTACAAAACGGAAAGTTTGCACTTTGCGCTTTAGCATTAGATAAACAATTAAAAAGAGTTGATTTACCTACGTTAGGCAATCCTACAATACCTGCTTTCATGGTTCAGAATTTTGAGGCGCAAATATAGGAAGCTTATCTAAAACTTTACACCTTTAGTTTATAATCAAATTTGTTTGTTTTGCAAGAGTTCAGCGCTTTGAATTATGGTGACTCCATACATGCGTAAAATCTATACCTCAGCGTTATAGCACACCAATAAGTTTTATTTGAGCGCAAAAAAAAGTCTGGTAGTGACACCAGACTCTTTTAATGCTATAAAAAGTTTTTGCTTAATTGTGGTGCATAAAGGCTTGCTTACCTAAAAGTTCTTCTTCGGTTTCTACGTGATCTTCATCAGGCACACAGCAATCTACCGGGCAAACCGCAGCACATTGTGGCTCCTCGTGAAAGCCCATACATTCTGTACACTTATCAGGCGCGATGTAATATACCTCATCACTTATAGGCTCTTGAGTCTCGTCTGCATCAACCTCTCTTCCGTTAGGCAATACAATTTTACCTTCAAGATCAGTTCCGTCAGAATAGCGCCAGTCATCTGCTCCTTCATAAATCGCTGTGTTTGGGCATTCCGGTTCACAAGCCCCACAGTTAATGCATTCATCAGTTATTATAATTGCCATAGTATAATCGTTTTCTAATCCTTAATTTTGCCAAAGGTAGGCTCTATTTTTTAAACCCTACTAAATTAGTAGAAATTAATGAGAAACCTTACAATCAACTTAAGGTTTTCGTTACAAATTTAAGTTGCAAAATTAAGGCGTGGTCCTTACTTCACCAAACCATTTATGGATTTAAACCAAAGAATTACCGCATTCTCAAACCTCAGTCTATTTTTAAAGAATTTTTTGTCAGATGCTACTAAATGCGAGGCTACGTTAAATGATTTTGAACACTTAAAAGAAGAATTACAGCGGGTAATACAAACCGCAAACAGACATAACGCTTGGTTTACTCCAGAGCATATAACCCAAGCGTTATCAAGCTGGTCTGCAGCGCTACAGAAAGATAATTTGACAGCGTGGATCGATGCTTATGCTATCACTTCTTCTTCAGAAAAAAGGGTTGCGGTGATTATGGCAGGCAACTTACCGCTGGTTGGATTTCACGATTTTTTGAGCGTACTGATCACCGGGCACCATCTAGTCGCAAAACTATCGAGCGATGATCAACTGCTTATGCCATTTTTGGCGAAAGTACTTATCAGTATCGAGCCTGGTTTTGATTCAAAAATTACATTTACCAAAGAGAAACTCCCACAATTTGATGCGGTGATCGCTACCGGAAGCAACAACACCGCGCGATATTTTGAATACTATTTTAAAAACAAACCCAGCATTATACGCAAAAATCGAAATGCCGTCGCTGTATTAACCGGAAATGAAACTAAGCAACAACTCGAAGCTTTAGGTGATGACATCTTTGGCTATTTTGGAATGGGATGTCGTAGTGTGGCTAAGCTCTACGTACCTCAAAACTATGATTTTGACACGTTTTTTAATGCGATGTTTAAACAGCAAGACGTGATCAATCATCATAAATACGCCAACAACTACGACTATAATAAAGCGGTGTATTTAATGAGCTTATTTCCTGTTTTAGACAATGGCTTTATGGTATTAAAAGAAGACACAAATTTCTCTTCCCCGATCTCTGTGGTCTTTTACGAGCGTTATACTGACGTTGAAACGTTAAAGGCCGAGTTGCAGTCCAAAGCTGATCAAATTCAGTGTATTGTTGCTGACGATTTTAGTGACGAGGAGGTCGCTTTTGGACAGGCACAAAATCCAAAACTTTATGATTATGCAGACGGTGTTGATACCGTTGCATTTTTATTAAAATTATAAGAGAAATTCATCGATTATTTATTGATTTATCAAACCGCTTTGCAAGTGTTTTAAGCATCTTTGCATGTCTTTTTAAGCACGCAAAGACTTGCACATATAAAAGGTGGAATCTTATGCATTCTGTTTGAAAAGCCGTAATTTTCCAACTGAATAAAATTCAAAAAAGAGACCAAATATTCAATCTAATGAAAAAACATAATTTCAGTGCCGGGCCTTGTATTCTTCCACAGGAAGTTTTTAAACAAGCCTCTGAAGCCGTTTTAAATTTTAATAACCTCGATCTTTCTATTTTAGAAATCTCCCATAGAAGTAAAGATTTTGTTGATGTGATGGAAGAAGCGCGTGAGCTTGCTCTTGAACTTCTGGGGCTTGAAGGAAAAGGATATAAAGCTCTTTTTCTACAAGGTGGTGCAAGTATGCAGTTTGTAATGACCGCATACAACTTACTCGAGAACAAAGCAGGTTACATCAATACAGGGACCTGGAGTGATAAAGCGATCAAAGAAGCTAAGATCTTTGGCGAAGTCGTTGAAGTTGCAAGTTCAAAAGACAAGAATTACAATTACATCCCTAAAGGTTTTGATGTTCCTAAAGATCTAGATTATCTACATCTTACAACCAACAATACCATCTTCGGAACCCAGATCAAAGATATTCCTACTACAGATGTACCGCTAGTGGCTGATATGAGTAGTGATATTTTCTCTCGTGAGATCGATTTTTCAAAGTTTGATCTTATTTATGCTGGAGCTCAGAAAAATATGGGTCCTGCAGGTACTACACTTGTTGTGGTGAAGGAAGATATTTTAGGTAAAGTAACACGCCAGATTCCTAGTATGCTTAGCTATGCTACGCATGTATCTAAAGGAAGTATGTTTAACACGCCTCCGGTTTTTGCGGTTTATGTTTCGATGCTTACACTTCGTGCTATGAAGGCTAAAGGCGGTATCAGTGCTGCTGCTGAAGAAAACGAGAAAAAGGCTACGCTTTTATATTCTGAAATAGACCTTAACCCATTATTTAAAGGGTATGCAGCAAAAGAAGACCGCTCTCTGATGAACGCTACGTTTAATCTAACAGAAGACAATCTTAAAGAAACCTTTGATACGATGCTTAAAGAAGCTGGTATTAATGGTCTTAACGGTCACCGAAGCGTTGGTGGTTATCGTGCTTCTATGTACAATGCGTTACCGCTAAACAGCGTTGGTGTTCTGGTTGATGTAATGAGCGAATTAGAGCGCAAAGCTTAACCAAACCAATCCAAATAATATAAATTTTTAAAACATGAAAGTTTTAGCAAATGATGGTATTTCTCAAAGCGGAGTAGATGCTCTTAAAGCCGCCGGTTTTGAAGTAATTACCACAAAAGTTGCGCAAGAGCAACTTATCAATTACATAAATGAAAATAAAGTTGATGCGCTACTTGTACGCAGCGCAACTAAAGTTCGTCAAGATTTAATCGATGCGTGCCCAGACCTTAAATTAATTGGTCGTGGCGGTGTAGGTATGGATAATATTGATGTTCAATATGCAAAAGACAAAGGTCTTAGCGTGATCAACACTCCGGCTGCTTCTTCTGCTTCGGTTGCAGAATTGGTTTTTGCGCATTTATATGGTGGTGTGCGTTTCCTTTTTGATGCTAACCGCAATATGCCGTTAGAGGGCGAGGAAAAATTTGGTGCACTTAAAAAAGCATACGCAAAAGGTGTTGAGCTGCGCGGAAAAACCTTAGGTGTTATCGGTTTTGGCCGAATCGGGCAAGCTACTGCTAAAGTTGCGCTTGGCGCCGGAATGAAAGTGATCTATTCTGACCCATATATGGAAAAAGCTGAAGTGAAATTAGACTTTTTCGATGGTCAGGAGGTTGCATTTAAATTTGAAAGCAAAGCCAAAGAAGATGTTCTTGCTGAAGCTGATTTTATCACCCTACACGTTCCTGCTCAAAAGGAATATGTAATTGGCAAAGCCGAAATTGAAAAAATGAAAGACGGTGCTGCATTGGTAAATGCTGCGCGTGGCGGAGTAATTGATGAATTGGCCCTTATTGAAGCGCTAGATTCTGGTAAACTTGCTTTTGCTGCTCTTGATGTTTTTGAAAGCGAACCAAAGCCTGAAATTAAAATTTTAATGCATCCTAAAATTTCATTGTCTCCGCACATTGGGGCAGCGACTAATGAAGCTCAGGATCGTATAGGTGTTGAACTTGCTGAACAGATTTCTTCGATCTTAAAAGTATAGTCCTTCAGACACATAGCATATCAAAGCCGAATAGTTATTCGGCTTTTTTTTATGGAAAAAAGTTAAAGAATTCAAAACATGTAACTAAATTTAAAGTATTAACAAAAACTCATTTACAATGTCAGGCTTACTAGATTTATTAAATAGCGACTTAGGAAAACAATTGATAAGCGGTGCCAGTGCTCAAACCGGAGCATCAGAAAGCAAAACCGCAGATGTGCTGAGTATGGCGATGCCCTTACTTTTAGGCGCGATGAAAAAGAATGCTTCTTCGCAAGAAGGCGCATCCGGACTTATGGGTGCTTTAAGCGGAAAACACGACGGGAGTATCCTTGATAATTTAGGTAGTATTCTCGGCGGCGGAAGCGTAGATCAAAATGTAATTCAGGATGGTGCAGGTATTTTGGGCCACGTCTTGGGCGGAAAACAACCCATGGTCGAAAATGCTTTAAGCACAAAAACAGGTCTTGATGCCGGCACTGTAGCACAGATTCTGAAGATCGCTGCTCCTATCCTACTCGGCATTATTGGGAAACAGACTAAAGAAAACAATATTCAAGATCAGGATGGTCTTACAGGTATTTTAGGCAGTATGTTAGGCGGGCAACCTAAAGAAAACCAAAGCCTGATTGAGTCTCTTATAGACTCAGATGGTGACGGCAGCGTTCTAGACGATGTTGCAGATATGGTTTTAGGTTCAAACAAGAAAAAAGGTGGCCTTGGCGGAATGCTAGGCGGACTTTTCGGTAAATAGTTTCAGCTTAAATTTATTATGAAGCCGCTTTGAATAAGCGGCTTTTTTTATGCCGAAAAATAGGAGTTGGATCAGATCTATAAAACACGCGTTGAGAGATGTATATTTCATTTCACATCAAAATTAAAGACAAATATCTGGCAGGAGTTTTGTAGCTTTAAAAGAAAAGCTGGTATGAAAAATTTAATTTACGTTTTTATAGTGCTTGTTGTCATTTGTGGCTGCGCATCTTCTCAAGGAGAAAAAAAGCTTGAAACAAGCGATCCACAGAGCACTTCAAACGATACGGTACGCATTGCAAACGACAGCCTCGAATATGAGATCATTATTATTGAACCCGGTTACAACGCCTTTTTGAATTCTATCGCGCGACCAGAAGGCTATTATTCTCAAAATTATCTGGAAAATAAAAATCGGTTTATTGTTCCTGAATACAACCAACGGGTATTGCAGCCTTTTAGATACAATAACAATTTATACCCACAACAAATAGATTATAACAGCTCTGTAGATTATGGCTATGAGGTAAATTATAAACTGTATTATTACTTTGTGTACTTCTGCCGTAAGTATAACCAGCGTTTTAGCGTACCAACACGTATTTAAGTTTTTACTATTTATCTTAGTTCTAAATAGTATATTTGACGCGTGAAAAAATTTAAGGAACACTGGGAAATCACCCAGAACTGGCAACTTATTTATCCTGTTTTAGGTATTATTCTTTCATTAGCCTGCGGAATTCTAATCGCCCGAAGATTGGATTTCTTTCTTGAACCCGGAGCCTTACAGACGGTGTATTTGGTGATACTCGCTTTGGTGCTTACGTATCTTATAATAAAACTAAGCTTGTATTGCTTCAAAAAACTCAAAAACCGCTGGATTTTAGACTACCGTTGGCAGTTTATTGCTGCATTCATTGTTTTTGCCATTACAGGGTCTACCGCCGGCCGCATCTCTAGCCCGGTTATGCAAGCCTTAGGACTAGGAAGCGATTCGATCTCCGGATGGATTTACTGGCCGCTACGTATAATTATTATTTTTCCGCTGTATCAGGTTTTACTACTTATCGTTGCTTGGATTTTTGGTATGTATTCTTTTTTCTATGCCTTTGAAAAAAAGATGCTTTCCAGAATGGGATTAGGCTTTTTATTTAAAAAATAAGTCTAGAAAAGAGTCTTCCAAGTATTTCTCTTTTTACTACAACATTATTGTTTTTGCTCAGGCTGTGCAAACAGATCAAGGTAAGCCTGACCTAAAAATTCTGTAATCATACTTGCAGTCAAGCCCTCATAAGCTGTGTGGTTGATCGCAATATCGGCTGCCTTCCCATGTAAATACACTCCAAAAATTGCCGCAGTTAAAGCATCATATCCCTGAGCCATCAATCCTGTAATAATCCCCGTTAGAACATCACCACTTCCACCGGTTGCGAGTCCGGGATTTCCGGTGTTATTTACGTAGTACTTTCCATCAAAAACGGTTATGGTATGCGCATCTTTTAGCACTAAAACGCAATTGTATTTTTTGCTGAATGCTTCGGCTTTTTTCAACTTTTCAAAATCATCTTCCCACGTACCTATTAAGCGCTCTAGCTCTTTGGGGTGCGGTGTAAGTACGCTATACTTCGGTAAAAACTCTAAAAATTCTTGATTTTCTGATAATATATTTAAGGCGTCAGCATCAACAACAAGAGGGATTTTATTTGCTTTTAAAAATGTTTTTAAAGCTTGCTGAGTAATCTTTTCAGTCCCTAACCCGGGACCAATTCCTATAACCGTAGGAGCAAGATCAAATTGAATTTCTTCCAAGTATTTCCCGTTATATCTGTCAGCCAAAACCATTGCCTCAGGCAAACTTGATTGTAAAATAGGCAAGCCCTGCTGTGTAGTGTAAGCAGTCACGAGACCTGCTCCTGCACTCAAAGCGCCTTTACAACTCAACACCGCAGCACCCGTTTTACCATAACTCCCGGCGATAAGTAATGCGTGACCGTAAGTGCCCTTATGACTGAATTTAGTACGCGGTTTATACATTTGTTGCGCTTCGGCTTTATCTATCAATTGAGCTTGTGTCTGCACCGAATTCATAAAATTTCGATCTAAACCGATATCAAGAACTGTCCAATTGTTGATGTATTTTCCGCTTTGCGGAAGAAAAAACGCAAGCTTAGGCGTCTGAAAAGAAAGGACGATGGTAGGCTTGATCACTTCAGAATCCTTGATATAAACATCAACGCCCATCCCCGATGGCACATCAATGGCTACCGTATAAGCTCCACTTTGGTTAATATTCACAAACAGCTGCTGCACCCATTTAGGTGCGGGCCGATTAATACCTATCCCAAAAATGCAATCCACCACAAGGTCTTCTCTGTTTATCTGAGGCAGGTCGTCTTCTGATTTTAATACTTGAGGCCATTTTCGGGTTACTTTTTTAAGTTCTTCTAATGCCAGTAGAAAATCTTTGCTTCGGTTGTCGCTGTAATTCACCACAAACACATCTACCGGATACTGATGCTCAACAAAATATCTTGCGATCACCAGACCGTCACCCCCATTATTCCCTATTCCGCAAAAGATTTTAACCGGTACCGGTTGGCCTTGCAGCCGCTGGTGCATAAACTCAAATGCATAACCGCCGGCACGCTCCATCAGATTATAAGAAGGAATGTTCTCGGCATTCTCAGTTGCTTTATCTGCTTGATAAACTTGCTCTTTGCTTAATATTTTCATCGGGAATAATTTCGGGTTTAGAATATTCGTAAGGAAAAGCCTTTGATTTCTATTTAATTAGTGATTTCTTGATAAAAAAAGTTTTCCTTGAATTATCCTCAAAAATCAATAATCTGGCTTGTGATTATGGGTAAAAATAATACTTTTGAAAGCAACAGTTAAGCAGAAAATGAAAGCAATTAACACTATTACCACTTCTACTATCGCGACCACAGGTCTTGCGATTGCTTTCATTATTATTACCCCTTTGGGGTATTCTTTTAACATATAACTTCGGTACATCTCGTGTTTACACGACAAGCAACTTATTTTTATAAAAACTCATTTCAAACACTAAAGCCATGCGTGTTTTAAAATTTGGCGGTACTTCAGTAGGAAGCGTCGCAAACATAAATCAAGTCATCAACATCGTAAAAAACGGTGCTCAAGATCAACATATAGCCGTTGTAGTTTCTGCGCTAGGCGGAATTACCGACTTACTTATGCAAGCCGGAACCGATGCCAGCAATAAGGACGATTACAACACTGCCTTTAAAGACATCGAAGCCAAGCATATTGAATTTACACGAACGCTTATTCCTGATAGCGATGAGGCCTTAGACGAGATTAAAAATTTACTCAAAAGCCTTGAGTCGCTTTTACAAGGCATTTACTTGATCAATGAACTTTCTCCAAAAACCGTTGATAAATTATTAGCCTACGGCGAAATTTTATCTTCTTCTATCATTGCGCGCGCGATGTATGCGCAAGGTTTAGATGCTGTGCGAAAAGACAGCCGAGACTTGATCACCACCAACGATAAACACACCAAAGCCGGAGTAAATTATAAAGTGACCAACAGTCAAATTGAATATTATTTTACTAAGGCCAAACAAAAGATCACCGTGCTACCCGGTTTTATTGCCAGTACAGCAAACGGTGATACTACAACTTTAGGTCGTGGTGGTTCTGATTTTACCGCTGCAATCGTTGCAGCAGCGCTTGATGTGGATCAAGTGGAGATCTATACCGATGTAAGCGGTATGTACACCGCTAACCCCAAAATGGTAAAGCAAGCAAAACCTATTGAGAGCATTTCGTATCACGAAGCAATGGAGCTTTCTCACTTTGGCGCCAAAGTGTTGTATCCGCCTACGATCGTACCGGTGATGAGTAAAAACATCCCCATACGCATTAAAAATACCTTGCAACCCGAAGAACCCGGAACGCTTATTCACAACCAAAACGGACAAAGCACCAATCCTATCAAGGGCTTAAGCAATATCAGTAATGTGGCTTTACTCACCCTCGAAGGTGGCGGAATGGTCGGAATTCCCGGTATCAGTAAGCGTCTGTTTGAAACCTTAAGCAATCAGGGTATCAACATCATCTTGATCACCCAAGCGTCTAGCGAACACAGCATTTGTTTAGGAGTTATGGAAGACGATGCCGGCAAAGCTAAAAATGCTATTGACGAAGAATTTGAATATGAAATTTCTCTGAACAAAATCGATCCTTTAACGATCGAGATCGGTTTGAGCATCATTGCACTCGTAGGTGACCAAATGAAAAGTCATCAGGGAATAAGCGGTAAAATGTTCAGTACGCTTGGTAAAAACAACGTAAACATTCGCGCTATTGCTCAAGGAGCGAGTGAGAAGAATATTTCTGCAGTGATCGCTCAAAAAGACGTTAAAAAAGCGCTAAACAGCCTTCACGAGCGTTTCTTTGAAGCGCAACGCAAGCAATTGAACTTATTCATTACAGGAGTTGGAAATGTTGGCGAAAAACTACTGAACCAAATTCAGCAGCAGCAAGAATACCTTAAGAAACAGCTCAACATCAATATGCGTGTGCTGGGATTGAGCAATTCTCGTAAAATGCTTGTGGATGAAAGCGGGATCGACTTGCAAAACTGGAGCGCACTTTTAGACGCAGGAGAACCTGCGACACTAGATGGCTTTCTAGATCACGTGGTTGAGCTTAATCAACGAAACAGCATCTTTGTGGATATCACCGCTAATGCTGATGTTGCCGACATGTACGGTAAATACTTAAAACAAAGCGTTGCAGTAGTGGCTTGTAATAAGATTGCTGCTGCCTCTGATTTCAAAAATTATAGCGAGCTGAAACGCTTAAGCAAAGCTTATAATGCGCCTTTATTATTTGAAACCAATGTAGGTGCAGGATTGCCCATTATCGACACCTTAAACAATCTGATTGCATCAGGAGATCGTGTAAATCGCATTCAGGCGGTATTATCGGGAAGTTTGAATTTTGTGTTTAACAATTTTAAATCCGGTGATAGTTTCCACGATGTGGTACAAGCTGCAAAAGCCGAAGGATTTACTGAGCCTGATCCGCGTATTGATTTGAGCGGTGTAGATGTTGCGCGTAAGATTTTAATCCTGGCACGTGAAAGCGGACTCAAAATCAACCTAGAAGACATCGAGAACGAACCTTTCTTAACGGAAAACAACTTGAACAGTTCTGACGTTCCGCACTTCTTTGAAACTTTAAAAGAAGATGCAGCACATTTCGAAAAGCTCGTAGCTCAAGCTGAAGCTAAAAACTGCCGCTTAAAATATGTTGCACAACTTGATAACGGCAAGGCAAGCGTGGGACTTCAAGAAATTCCTGAAGGTCATCCATTTTACAATCTTGAAGGTTCAGATAACATCGTATTGTTCTTTACAGATCGCTACCCTACTCAACCTATGCAGATCAAAGGTGCAGGTGCAGGTGGTGACGTAACCGCTTCGGGATTGTTTGCAGACATCATAAGAACAGCCACTTTTTAAGCCGAAAAAATGAAAGAAATACGTGTCTTTTCACCGGCGACTGTCGCAAATGTAAACTGCGGTTTTGATGTTTTGGGTTTTGCTCTGGATGGTCTGGGTGACGAAATGGTAATTCGTAAAGTTCCTGAAAAAGGAATCAAGATCACAGAGATCACCGGAGCCGAATTACCCTTTGAAGCCAAAGAAAATGTAGTAGGCGTTGCCGGCTTAGCTATGGTTGAAGCTTTAGCGCTTGATTATGGTTTTGAGGTAGAAATTCATAAAAAAATAAGACTTGGCAGCGGTGTGGGAAGCAGCGCAGCAAGTGCCTCAGGAATTGTTTTTGGGATCAATCAGTTTCTTGATGAACCCTTATCTAATTTAGAACTTACTGAATTTGGTATGAAAGGAGAAGCGGTAGCCAGCGGTAATGAACATGCTGATAATGTTGCGCCGTGTCTTTATGGTGGTTTCACTTTAATAACCGGTTACGAACCTTTAAAAATTGTTTCCGTACCGGTTCCTGAAGAATTGTATGTGACGATTATTCATCCGCATATAACGATCAAAACTAAAGAGGCCCGGGAGATTTTACCTAAAGAAGTTTCGCTAAAAAATGCGATCAAACAAACCGGAAATCTGGCCGGATTAATTGCCGGTCTTTATACTAAAGATTACGACTTGATCGCTTCTAGCGCCACCGATGTTTTGGTAGAACCATACCGTAAAAATCTGATTCCTGATTTTGATTTTTACCGAGAGACTGCATTTAAAAATGGCGGAATTGCTTTTGGAATTAGTGGCTCCGGACCTTCGATGTTTACACTAAGTAAAGGGTTGCAAAATGCTGGTGCAGTAGAATTTGCACTGAAAAAAGCATTGAAAGAGAAAAATATGCGTAGTGATAGCTATGTGTCTCCCGTATCAAAGCACGGAAACAGAATTTTAGAAAAGAATTAAACAGTTTATTTCGTACGATTTGGAATATTTCCTAGCTGTAGGAATTATATAATCAGCACGAATACACATTCAATATTTATAAAAAAATGAACTTTTATAGTTTAAATGGTAAAGCACCAGAAGTAGGTTTAGAGGAAGCTGTTGTACGTGGAATTGCACCAGATAAAGGATTGTATTTTCCCGAGTCGATCACACCACTTCCGCAGTCGTTTTTTGACAACATAGAAAACCTGTCAAATAACGAAATCGCATTTACTGCAATCCGCCAATTTGTTGATGGGGTTATTCCTGACGAAGCCTTAAAAGATATTATCGCAGATGTGCTTTCTTTCGACTTTCCTGTTGTTGAAGTAGAAGAAAATATTGGTACGCTAGAACTTTTTCACGGCCCTACAATGGCATTTAAAGATGTAGGCGCTCGATTTATGGCACGCTGTCTGGGTTATTTTTCGGCTCAAAAAGAAACCCAAGAACCGGTAACGGTTTTGGTAGCTACCAGCGGTGATACCGGTGGTGCAGTTGCTCGTGGTTTTTTAAATGTGGAAGGTGTTGATGTTGTGATTCTGTATCCAACCGGCAAAGTGAGCGATATTCAAGAAAAACAACTAACTACATTGGGCGCAAATATTACAGCACTGGAAGTTGATGGAGTTTTTGACGATTGCCAAGCCATGGTAAAAACAGCATTTTTAGATGAAGAAATCACTTCTCAACGTAAATTAACTTCAGCCAACTCTATAAATATTGCGCGCTGGTTGCCACAATTATTCTATTTTCTTTTCGCTTACAAACAAGCAAAATCAAAAGGTAAAGAATTGGTTTTCTCTGTACCTAGCGGAAACTTTGGGAATATTTGTGCGGGAATGGTTGCCCATAAATTAGGAATGCCGGTAAAGCATTTTGTAGCTTCGGTAAACAGTAATGATATCGTTCCTGAATATTTAAAAACGGGGGAATACAAACCAAAACCTTCGGTTGCTACGATTAGTAACGCGATGGATGTGGGAGATCCTTCGAACTTTATTAGAATTCAGAAGTTATTCAACAACAATCTGGAAGCCCTTTCGCAGAAATTATCCTCTTTTTCATACTCTGACGAGGAAACTAAGGCAGCGATGCAAAAGATTTATGCAGAGACCGGTTATATCGCAGATCCGCACGGTGCAGTTGGTTATTTAGGTTTAAGACATTACCTGAAAGACCATCCTGATGCTTATGGTATTTTCTTAGAAACTGCGCATCCGGTTAAGTTTTTACCTGTTGTGAATCCGGTGATTGATGCAGAAATTGAAATTCCTGAGCAGATCAAAGCGGTTATGGACAAAGAAAAACACGCGATCGCTATTAAAAATTACGACGAATTTAAGTCGTTTTTGTTAAGCTAGGTGCTGCGCTTTTCAGTGTAGTTTTGATACATTTGTGCTCTTAAAATTTACAGATGAAATCTACTGCACTTACCAAAATACATGAAAGTTTAGGAGCTAAAATGGTTCCGTTTGCGGGTTATAATATGCCGGTTTCTTACGAAGGCGTAAATGCCGAACACGAGACCGTACGCAATGGCGTAGGCGTTTTTGACGTTTCGCATATGGGTGAATTTCTTGCCATTGGCGAGCGAGCTCTTGAACTGCTTCAAAAAGTATGCTGCAACGATATCTCTAAAATTAAAGTTGGTGGTGCGCAGTACAATTGCTTACCTAACACAGAAGGCGGAATTGTAGATGATCTTATTGTTTATCGCATTCGCGAAAACGAGTATTTGCTCGTGGTAAACGCTTCAAATATTGAAAAAGATTGGGAATGGATCAGCAGTCATAACGAATTTGGTGTTGAACTGAAGAATATATCTGATGACTATTCGCTTTTAGCAATTCAAGGACCAAAAGCAATTGAAGCCATGCAATCGCTTACCGAGACCGATCTTTCTGCGATCAAATTCTACAATTTTGAAGTAGCTCCGTTTGCGGGCATTGACCACGTGATCATCAGCGCAACAGGATATACCGGCAGTGGTGGATTTGAGATCTATTGCCACAACGATCACGCAGAGCAGCTTTGGGCTAAGGTTTTTGAAGCCGGAAAAGATTTTGGCATCAAGCCTATTGGTCTTGCGGCTCGTGATACTTTACGTCTAGAAATGGGCTATTGCCTTTATGGAAACGACATTGATGATACCACTTCGCCTATTGAAGCAGGCTTAGGATGGATCACAAAATTCACTAAAGATTTTGTCAATGCTGAAGCCTTAAAAGCCCAAAAAGAAAACGGTCCTGAGCGCAAGCTCGTTGGCTTTGAACTTACAACGCGCGGTATTCCTCGTAAAGATTATGAGATCGTAGATGCAGATGATAATGTAATTGGCGTGGTAACTTCAGGAACGATGTCTCCTTCCCTATCGAAAGGTATTGGTTTAGGTTACGTCAAAACTTCAAATACTAAACCTGATACCGAAATTTTTATCAAGGTGCGCAATAAAAGCATTCCGGCAAAGGTTGTAAAACTACCTTTTTATAAAGCATAAAACACTAATGAGGTCGCTACGATACACACAGCGACCTTAATTAAAACGTGAACGCTCATTCAAAATACACACAAAATATTGATTTTGGGAGCCAGTGGCTTCCTGGGCGGTGCCTTGTATAAAGAATTACACAGGTATTACGACACCTATGGCACCTATCACACCGGCAGAATCTACTCAGACAATCAACATTTTATTCATTTTGATGTTGCTCAAGACAGCATTTACGAAGTCTTGAATCAAGTACGGCCTACGGTTGTGATCTCGGCGCTACGGGGTGATTTTGAAGGACAAGTAGAAGCCCACGAAGATCTTTGCGATTATGCGCAGCGTACCGGTATCTATGTGATCTACCTCTCTTCGGCCAATGTTTTTGATGCTTTTGTAAACTACCCAAGTTATGAGTATGATAAAACCTTATCAGAAAGTAAATATGGAAAACTTAAAATACGCTGCGAGAATTTTTTTCTAAATTACCTGCCGGAAGAGCAATACGCCATCATTAGATTACCGATGGTTTTTGGGATGAATTCCCCACGCGTGCGTGCTATTAAAAATGCTATTTTACTTCAAGAGCAAATTGAAGTTTTTCCGCATCTAATTATGAATACGACCACAGATCGTAAGCTGGCACAACAAATTCATTTCATCATAAATAGAAGTCGGTTTGGTATTTTTCATTTAGGAAGTAACGATCTCATTCACCATCAAGAATTTATTAATGAGATCATTGCCAAACTGGACATCAAAGTAAAACCGCAGTTCAAATTGGTTTACACTTCTAACTTTGACAGGTATCTGGCGGTATTACCTAAAGACAATAAATTACCCAAGCATTTGAGCATTACTAATGAAGAAGTAGTCGCAGAATCTCAAGCCTATTAACCTATGAACGTTAAAAAGCTCCTTTTATATGCTGCCGTTTTACTCTTTCAATTTTTGGGAATTAAATGGATTGCTGCATATCCTGAGGCTGTAGAACGCTATTACAGCACAGGCCTTTTTGAATATATTTCGGTGCTTTTTAGGTATCTCTTTGGATGGATTCCGTTTTCTTTTGGCGATGTAATGTATACTGCGATCATTATTTACGCGATCATCGCTCTGGTAAAACTCATTAAAAACCGGTTTAAAACACTTGGCATATACTGTACTAAAGCACTGCTTTTTGCCAATGTAATTTACTTTGCTTTTCATTTTTTATGGGGCTTTAATTATTACCGACTTCCGCTACATAAAGCATTGAATATTGAAAATGAGTACACCACAGAAGAGCTCATTAGCCTTACCCAAAGACTCATAAAAGAAGCGAATGCTTTACACGAAACCCTTCAGTCTACCGACAGTCTTCCTGTGGATTTTCATCAAAATCTAGAAGAAATTTTTGATAAAACGCCTGATGGTTACGCCATTGTCGAAGACAATTTCCCTGAGCTGGAATACCATCCCAAAAGCATTAAAAATTCGCTGTATCGATACCCCTTAAGTTATATGGGTTTTGGCGGATACCTCAATCCCATCACTTTAGAAAGTCAGATTAACGGGCTGCTTCCCGCGCATCGCTGGCCTTTAGTAAGTTGTCACGAAGAAGCGCATCAGTTGGGCTTTGCAAAGGAAAATGAAGCTAATTTCATCGCAGTTATGGCAACCACTAATAACCCTGATCCTTATTTTAAATATTCGGGATATATTTTTGCCTTACGCTATTGTCTGAACGACGTTTATGCGCGTAATCCTGCCGCAGGCGAATTGCTTACCAACAAAATCAGACCTGGTATCCTTGCGAATTACAGGCAATCTCGCGACTTTTGGATCGCTTACCAAAATCCGTTAGAACCGCTTTTAGCGAAATTTTACGGCGGATTTCTTAAAGCCAACAATCAACCTGCAGGAATGCAGAGCTATAGCTACGTGGTCGCGCTCTTAGTGAATTATTTCAAGTCAAGGCCGCAGCTTCCATAAGCGTTAAAAATTTCCTAATTACTCTTAAAAAGTCTTAAAGCCATAGAATAACTTATAATTTAGGGAAGACTCTTAAATTAAGTTAAATTATGAACAAAAAACTATTCTTCACCGGATGGTTATTATTTGTGTTCTGTATGGTTTCAGGGCAGGAATATTTTCCGGTAAACGATGGCGTAAAATCCATCAACACAAACTACACACTCTTTAAAAATGCCACTTTACATCCTTCTCCAGGTAAAACGATTTCAAGTGGAAGTCTGCTGATCAAAGATGGTAAAATTGTTTCGGCAGGAAAATCTGTCAACGCACCAAAAAATGCTGTGGTAATTGATTTAGAAGGAAAGCACATTTACCCTTCATTAGTAGAAACCTATTCAAGTTTTGGTGTAAAAATTCCGGAACGTTCCTTTGGTGGACGCAGTCCGCAGTACGAAGCGACACGCGCCGGTTATTATTGGAATGACCACGTGAGAGCCGAAACCAATGCGCTCAACGAATTTGAGTACGACAATAAAGCTGCTAAAGCTTTGGTCGAAGCCGGTTTTGGTACGGTAAGTACGCATATGGCAGACGGCCTTGCACGCGGAAACGGTATTCTCGTAGCCTTGAATTCTGACGGCAATACTGCAGAACGTTTACTGGATACACGCTCTGCTCAATTCTTTTCATTTGAAAAAAGTAATCTTTCACAACAGTCTTACCCGTCTTCTATTATGGGTTCTACAGCGCTGATTCGTCAGATGTTTGAGGATGCTGACTGGTATGAAGCCGGTAATATTGATACGCGCGACCTGTCACTTGAAGCTTTAAACGCTAATATGGATTTGCCTCAAATCTTTTATGGTGACGGCCTTTATGATGACCTGCGTATCTCAAGTTTATCTCAAGAAACCGGAGTGCCATTTATCATTGTTGGTGGCGGTGACGAATACAAGCGTATTGATGAGATCAAAGCTACCGGTGCACAGTATATCATTCCGGTAAATTTTCAAGATGCCTATGATGTTGAAGATCCTTATCAAGCCAGTTTTGTAAGCTTGAGCCAAATGCTAGAGTGGAATCAGGAACCTACAAATCCTGCAAAACTTCAGGAAGCAGGATTAACTTTTGCTATTACCACAAACGATCTAAAATCTCCAGATATGCTTTTCCCTATGTTAAGAAAGGCATTTAAATACGGTTTGGATGAAGAAACAGCACTAGCCGCACTTACTACAATTCCTGCACAACTTTTAGGAAAATCAGAAGAATTAGGAACGCTAAACCAGAATGCCTGGGCAAACTTCTTAATTACTTCAGGTCCTATCTTCGACGAAGAAACCATCTTGTACGAAAACTGGGTGCAAGGCGCTCAAAACATCATCAAAGATGCTTCGGTTATTGATATTGACGGAAGCTATACGTTAACCACCGGAGGAAAATCTTATAATCTGACGATCTCAAAATCTACCGAAAAGCCTTCAGTAACAGTAAAAGATGGCGAGACTAAGTTGGGATCAAAAATTGCATACTCTGACGGTTGGTTAAACATCACATTCACTGGTGATGCAGATAAAAAAGAATACACCCGCATAATTGCTCAGGCTAGCAACACCACTCCGTGGAATGGGAAAGCGATCTTACCTAATGGATCTGAAAGCACCTTTAGCATTTCTAAAAAAGCTTCAACCGAAGAGGAAGAAGAAAAAGAAGAGGATAAAGAGGAAATAACTCCAGAAGTTATGCCGCTTACCTACCCTAATGTGGCTTACGGTTATGATAAGCAACCTCAAGCTGAAACGATCTTGTTTAAAAATGCCACGGTATGGACAAACGAGGAAGACGGAATTTTAGAAGAAACTGACGTTCTTGTCAAAAATGGAAAAATCGATAAAATAGGAAAAGACTTAAGTGCCGGTGGCGCCAAAGTTATTGATGCTACAGGCAAGCACCTCACCAGCGGAATTGTAGATGAACACTCGCATATCGCAGCCTTCTCTATCAATGAATCTGGTCAAAACTCTTCTGCAGAAGTGCGTATGCGCGATGCAGTTAATCCTGATGATCTGGACATCTACAGAGATCTAGCCGGAGGTGTGACCACTATTCAGTTATTACACGGTTCAGCAAACCCAATTGGTGGCCAGTCTGCCGTTATGAAACTAAAATGGGGCTCTAGTATTGATGAGATGGTTCTTGAGAATACCAAGTTCATCAAGTTTGCTTTAGGTGAAAACGTAAAACAGTCTAACTGGGGCAGCTATAGCAGATTCCCACAAACGCGAATGGGAGTACAGCAAATGTTTACTGATTATTTTCAACGCGCTAAGGAATACGAAGCTAAGAAAAACAGTGGCGAACCTTACCGCACCGATTATGAGATGGAAACTTTAATGGACGTTTTAAACGAAGAGCGTCACATCACTTCACATTCTTATGTACAAAGCGAGATCAATATGTTGATGAAAGTTGCCGACAGTTTTGATTTTAATGTAAACACGTTTACTCACATTCTTGAAGGCTACAAGGTCGCCGATAAAATGGCAGAACACGGTGTTGCCGGCTCTACCTTTAGTGACTGGTGGGCGTATAAGTATGAAGTAAATGATGCTATCCCATACAATGCTGCAATTATGTGGAGCCAAGGAGTTCTTACAGGAATCAACAGTGACGATGCCGAAATGAGCCGCAGATTAAATCAGGAAGCAGCGAAGACTATGAAATACGGCGGTGTTCCGGAAGAAGAAGCGTGGAAATTTGTAACGCTTAATCCGGCTAAAATGCTTCATATTGACGATCGCACCGGAAGCATTAAAGTTGGTAAAGACGCTGATTTAGTACTTTGGTCTACCTACCCGATGTCTGTAAGTGCAGTAGCTGAAAAAACCTTGGTTGAAGGCGCAGTATATTTTGACATCGATAAAGACAAAGAACTTAAAGAAAAAGTAGAAGCTAAAAAGAACAAGCTGACCACAATGATGCTTAGCGCAAAAAACAAAGGACTCAAAACGCAACCTGCTAAGAAAGAAGAAAAACAGCGTTTAGATTGTGACACTTTAGAAACTCTTTACTAGATATGAAGACCATTAAAAAATTATATTTATTACTATTTTTTGCAGTCTTTACGCTGCAAGCACAGCAGACCCCTGCTCCCGTTCAAAAAGGTGACATCACACTTACCGGTGGTATTGCTCACATAGGAAACGGAGAGGTTATTGAAAACAGCTTGATTTTTATAACCGATGGAAAGATCGTAGGCGTTTACGATGCGACAACTACTAAAAGACCTTTAAAAGGTGAAATCATTAAAATTGATGGGCAGCACGTGTATCCCGGTTTTATCGCACCAGACACTACATTAGGACTTGTTGAAATATCAGCGGTACGTGCAACCGAAGATCAGGATGAGATAGGCGAATACAATCCGCATATTGAAGCGATCATCGCATATAATGCTGAATCTAAGGTTGTAGAAAGTATGCGTCCAAATGGTGTCTTAATTGCTCAAACCGTTCCGCAAGGCGGAACCATCTCCGGAGAATCTTCGGTGGTGCAATTAGACGCTTGGAATTGGGAAGATGCCGCCATTAAACGCGGTGACGGTATTCACCTTAATTGGCCTAGCAGTTTTAGACGTGGCCGCTGGTGGATGGGTGAAGATGCCGGTTACAGTCCAGATAAAAACTATGCTTCAGAAATTACACAGATCAAAGATTTTATCGGTCAGTCAAAAGCTTATGAAGCTGGAGATTCTTCCATTAAAAATCTACCTTTTGCAGCGATGCAAGGTGTTTTAGACGGAAGTCAAAATCTGTATGTACACGTAGATTCAGAAAAAGAAATTCTGGACGTGTTGAAGTTCAAAGAAGATATGGGTATTGAAAAATTGGTTCTAGTAGGTGCATATCGCGCTTATAAAATAGCCGATGCTATCGCTAAGGCCGAAGTGCCTGTAATTCTAGCTCGTGTACACAGCTTACCGGAAGCCGAAGATGATGATTACAATATCTCTTTTAAAATGGCTAAAACCCTTGTTGATGCCGGCGTTAAAGTAGCTTTAGGTAATAGTGGTGAATACTGGCAAGCCCGTAACATCCCATTTTATGCGGGACAAACCACTGCGCACGGATTAAGCTTTGAAGACGCGCTTCAATTAATTACAAAAAATAGTGCTGAGATCTTAGGCCTTGGTGACCAGCTAGGAACTTTAGAAAGTGGTAAAGATGCTACCTTATTTGTAAGCACCGGAAATGCTTTAGAAATGAAAGGCAACAACCTTACACACGCCTTTATTAACGGAAGAAGCATCAGTTTAGAATCTCATCAAACAGAACTCTGGAAACGCTATATGGAAAAATACGACAGAACCGAATAGTTCGTATTTTCTTTAGTTGATTTCTAAAGATTAAATCAACGGCATAAAAAAAGTCCGATTCAAAATTGAATCGGACTTTTTAATTTATATAACCTTAGTAAGGTTTATCCTTGCATTGCATCAAGTTTTGCTTTGTACTCATCTGCTTCAGCAGTGTTTCCTAACTGAACGTGAATATTATACAATGTGCGCACAGCTTCGATATTAGGATTCTCACCAGAAGTAGCTTTCTCTAAGTAAGGAACAGCATCTCTGTAAAGCTTTAAACGCTCTTCTTTAAGCACTTCATACTTATCGTTATCAGCTTTAGTGTTTCCTAAAGAATTCATTTGCTCAATGATATCTTTATCTTGGCTAAGCATTAACGCTGCGATGTTAAGGTTTGCACCGGCGTAATTAGGATCGATCTCTAATGCCTTTTTGTAATAACCCAAAGCTTTCTCAGTGTTTCCTGCATCTGCAGCGCCTACACCAAGGTTAAAGTACAATCCAGGATTGTTAGGATCTTTAGCAATTACTTTTTGTAATGCTGCCTCATACTCATCTGTCATTCCCATTTTTAAATACACATCAGCCGCAGAACGAATTAATGCATCATCGTCTGGATTTTCAGCTAAAGCATCTTTAATTGCAGAAAGAGCTTCTTCATTCTTTCCTTCTTGGATGTAAATCAAAGCGATATTTTTTGCAATTTCACCAGAGCGAGACTCGGTAACTTCAGTCTTAGGATCTTCGTGAGAACCAGACTTCACAAAAAGGTCACGCTGTTGTTTATCAGGAAAACTTTCAACTTGACCGCTTTCTTTATTTTTAGCGGTGTACTTCGTTTCGATACCAGTGTACCCTAATTCTTTTAACTGCCCGTAATAATCTAATGCAGTATCATAATCCTGACCATTTACAGCGTTAGATGCTGCAAAATATAGATAAGAAGTATCTTTAGGAGTTAAGGTATATAATTTATAAAGCTTGCTTGCAGCTGCATCATATTTCTGAGCATTCTGATCATCTACCGCTGAAGAGATAATAGCGTTCATAGCTGTTTGCTTGTACTGGGTTGCTTCATCACCGTACTTGTCACCGTCGTTGAATTCTGAAACCTTAGCAAAAGCTTCCATTGCATTTAAAAGTTCGTCTGCATTGGTATTTTTTTCACCACCTAAAAACGCACGACCTTTTACAAAATAGTAATATTCTTTTTCTTTTTCATCCATCTCCCCCATCATACTTTCAACGGCGGCGATTTCAGTTTGCGCTTGAGCATAGTTCTCATCATCTACAGTCTTCTCTGCAGATCTGATTTCCTTTTTCTGCGCAAAGGTTACAGCAGTAAAAGATAATGCTGCTAGCAATAAAGATTTAGTTTTCATTATTTGTTCAATTTATATTCGACTTTATTTATTCTTCTTCATCAGAAGAAGGTTTATTATTTGTTGATTCTTCGGTAGACTCAGATGTATCTACTCCTCCTTCCACTCCATCTAACTCTTCATCTTCAATATCATCCTCATCTTTCTTAACCTTGGTCACTGCTGCAATCGTATCACCTTTTTTAAGGTTGATAAGGCGCACTCCCTGAGTTGCACGGCCCATCACTCTTAATTCTGAAACTTCCATTCTGATGGCAATTCCAGATTTATTGATGATCATTAGATCATCTTCATCGGTAACGTTATTGATAGCAACGAGATTTCCGGTTTTTTCTGTAATAGAAATAGTCTTTACTCCCTTTCCACCACGGTTGGTGACACGGTAGTCTTCTACCAGTGATCGCTTACCATAACCATTCTCAGAAACTACGAGAACATTAGACTCAGGATCGTTTACAGCAACCATTCCTATCACTTCATCGTTATCATCTGCAAGAGTTATGCCACGCACACCTGAAGCATTTCTACCCATAGGTCTGGTTTTCTCTTCTTCAAAGCGAATGGCTTTACCAGATTTAACCGCAAGCATCACCTGGCTGTCTCCTGTAGTTAATTTTGCAGCAAGCAATTCGTCTCCATCTTTAATAGTGATTGCATTAATCCCGTTAGTACGTGGTCTCGAGTATTGCTCTAATGAAGTTTTCTTAACCTGTCCTTTTTTAGTTGCCATAATGACATAATGACTGTTGATGTATTCTTCATCCTTCAAATCATTAGTACAGATAAAGGCTTTCACTTTATCATCCGGCTCAATATTGATCAGGTTTTGAATTGCACGTCCTTTTGAAGTTTTGCTTCCTTCAGGAATTTCAAAAACGCGCACCCAGAAACATTTTCCTTTTTCAGTAAAGAAAATCAGATACTGATGATTAGTTCCTACGAACAGATGCTCTAAGAAATCCTCATTACGCGTGGTAGAACCTTTTTGACCTACTCCTCCTCTATTTTGGGTCTTATATTCCATAAGAGAAGTTCGCTTAACATAACCGGCGTGAGAAATAGTAAGTACTACTTTTTCGTCAGGAATAAGGTCTGTGATACTAACATCACCACCCGCAATATCAATATCAGTACGGCGGTCATCACCATACTTGGCTTTAATCTCCTCAAGCTCTTCCTTAATAATATCCATTCTGCGCTCTTTGCGGGCAAGAATGTCTTTTAAGTCTTCAATGGTTTTTAAGAGCTCCTCATATTCTTCACGTAGTTTATCCTGCTCCAGACCAGTAAGCTGTCTTAATCGCATTTCTACGATGGCACGCGCCTGAATTTCCGTAAGCTCAAAACGCTCAATTAATTTTTCGCGAGCTTCTTCGGCATTACTACTAGCACGAATCAGGGCAATAACTTCATCTATATTATCTGATGCGATTATCAATCCTTCTAAAATATGCGCGCGGTCTTCAGCCTTTTTTAATTCGTACTGGGTACGGCGAACGACTACCTCGTGACGGTGCTCCACAAAATGATGAATCATATCTTTAAGATTCAGCATTTCTGGTCTTCCGTTAACCAATGCGATATTGTTTACGCTAAACGATGATTGTAGCGCGGTATACTTATATAACGTGTTTAAAACGATATTAGGAATTGCATCACGCTTCAAAACGTATACAATACGCATTCCCTTACGGTCAGACTCATCACGTATAGAAGCGATTCCGTCAATTTTCTTCTCGTTGACAAGATCAGCGGTTTTCTTGATCATATCAGCTTTATTCACCTGATAAGGAATCTCGCTAACTATGATACACTCTCTTCCTTTTACCTCTTCGATGATCGCTTTAGCTCTTAATACCACACGGCCACGGCCCGTTTTAAAGGCTTCGCGCACCCCATCATAGCCATAGATCGTACCTCCGGTAGGAAAATCTGGTGCTGTAATGTGCTGCATCAACTCGTCTATCTCGATATCGTTATTCTCGATGTATGCAACAGTACCATTAACTACCTCTGTAAGGTTGTGCGGAGGCATATTTGTAGCCATACCTACAGCAATACCGGATGCTCCATTTACTAGAAGCCCAGGAATACGCGTTGGTAAAACGGTAGGTTCTTTTAAAGTATCATCAAAATTTAAAGTATGATCAACCGTATCTTTATCAATATCTGCAAGCATTTCTTCAGAAATCTTGCGCATACGTGCTTCGGTATAACGCATTGCTGCAGGGCTATCACCATCTACAGACCCAAAGTTACCTTGACCATCAACCAGCATATAACGCAAGCTCCATTCCTGAGCCATACGCACCATAGTATCGTAAACCGAAGAATCCCCGTGCGGGTGGTATTTACCTAAAACTTCCCCAACGATTCTCGCTGACTTTTTATGAGAGGTATTTGAACGAACACCCAGCTCGTGCATTCCAAATAAAACACGTCTATGTACAGGTTTTAAACCGTCGCGTACATCAGGTAATGCACGTGACACGATGACCGACATTGAATAATCAATGTAGGCTGATTTCATTTCATCTTCAATGTTGATAGGAATTAACTTCTCTCCTTCAGCCATATATATTTATCTTTAATTGTGGTTTAAACAGTATGGGGCAATATACGGTTTTCTTGTCTGTTTTCGCCGTTTGGCGCCGCATCCCATCCTGCTTTTTATTAACAAAAATTAGTTTTGGTTTTTGATAAGTATGCTTAACTTCCATTGTGTCTTTGAAAGTAATTTTGTCAATTTACTTACAAAGTAATCAACGGAACGGTTTTTGACTTATTATTACCAAAAACCTAAGAAAAGATTGGAGCGTTTATGGATGATAATTTTTCCCCTCGAGTTAAAGATGTTATAGCCTATAGTAAAGAAGAAGCTTTGCGTTTAGGACACGATTTTATAGGAACCGAACATTTAATGTTAGGTTTATTGCGTGACGGAAGCGGCAAAGCCATCGAGATTTTACAGGCGTTAGATGTAGATTTAAGCCACTTAAGGCGCAAAGTTGAAATTCTTAGTCCGGCGAATCCGGGTTCTGGCTTAGCCAGCAATGAGAAGAAAAATCTACATCTTACCAGACAGGCAGAGCGTGCTTTAAAAACAACTTTTTTAGAAGCTAAACTTTTTCAGAGTTCTTCTATTAACACGGCGCATCTTTTACTTTGTGTTTTACGCAACGAGAATGATCCTACAACCAAGTTGCTTAACAAACTCAAAGTGGATTATGACAACGTAAAAGATCAATTTAAACTTATGATGACAAGCGACGACGATTATATAGAGCCTATTAAAAATGAATCTTTCAGTGAAGACGACAGCACAGCAGAATCTTCTAAGGAAAATCCATTTAATGCTCCCGGAAATAAATCAAATAAAAAGTCTAAAACACCTGTTTTAGATAATTTCGGTCGTGATCTTACCGCAATGGCTGAAGAAGATAAACTCGATCCGGTAGTTGGTCGAGAAAAAGAAATAGAACGTGTTTCTCAAATTTTGAGTAGACGTAAGAAAAACAATCCGCTGCTTATTGGTGAGCCTGGTGTAGGTAAATCGGCTATTGCTGAAGGGCTTGCGCTACGTATTGTAAAACGTAAGGTTTCTCGTATACTTTTTGATAAGCGCGTGGTTACATTAGATCTTGCAAGCTTAGTTGCAGGTACTAAATACCGCGGTCAGTTTGAAGAGCGTATGAAAGCCGTAATGAATGAATTAGAAAAGAATTCTGATATTATTCTGTTCATCGATGAGATCCATACCATTGTTGGTGCCGGTGGCGCAACAGGATCTTTAGACGCGAGTAATATGTTTAAACCGGCTCTTGCACGCGGAGAAATTCAATGCATTGGTGCCACTACACTTGATGAATATCGCCAGTATATCGAGAAAGATGGTGCTTTAGAGCGTCGTTTTCAGAAAGTGATCGTAGAGCCTACAAATATTGATGAGACAGTTGAAATCCTAAATAACATTAAGGATAAATACGAGGATCATCATAATGTTATTTACACACCCGAAGCGATAAAGGCTTGTGTTACGCTTACCAATAGATATATGACTGATCGTTTTCTGCCGGACAAAGCTATTGATGCTTTAGACGAAGCAGGATCACGTGTGCATATTGTGAATATTGATGTTCCTAAAAAGATTCTTGATCTGGAGCGTCAGTTAGAAGAAGTACGTGAGCGCAAAAATTCTGTGGTTAAAAAACAGAAATATGAGGAAGCTGCAAAGCTGAGAGATGATGAAAAAAATCTTGAAAAAGAACTTGCCGTTGCTCAGCAAAACTGGGAAGAAGATTCTAAACAACATAGAGAAACAGTAACTGAAGATAATGTTGCTGATGTGGTTTCTATGATGTCTGGAATTCCGGTAAATCGTATCGCTAAAACCGAAAGTAACAAGTTGGCCGAGTTGCCAAAATCAATAAAATCTAAAGTTATTGGTCAGGATGATGCCGTAGCCAAAGTTGCAAAAGCAATACAGCGTAACCGCGCAGGTTTGAAAGATCCGCAGAAGCCAATTGGTTCTTTTATCTTCCTTGGTCAAACAGGTGTGGGTAAAACGCAATTAGCTAAGATTCTTGCTACAGAATTATTTGATAACGAAGATTCTCTAGTACGTATCGATATGAGTGAGTACATGGAGAAATTCGCTGTTTCTCGCTTAATTGGTGCACCTCCGGGATACGTGGGTTATGAAGAAGGCGGTCAGTTGACTGAGAAAGTGCGAAGAAAACCGTATTCAGTAATTCTTCTTGATGAGATCGAAAAAGCGCATCCTGACGTATTTAATATGTTGCTTCAAGTGCTTGATGATGGCTATATCACAGATTCTCTAGGTCGCAAGATCGACTTTAGAAACACTGTGATCATCATGACTTCAAATATTGGAGCACGTAAGCTTAAAGACTTTGGACAAGGCGTAGGTTTTGGTACCGCTGCCCGTAAGGAACAAGCCGAAGAAAATGCAAAAGGTATTATTCAACAAGCATTGAAGAAGGCTTTTGCTCCGGAATTTTTAAATCGTGTGGATGACGTAATTGTGTTCAATGCTCTTGATCGCAAAGAAATTCATCAGATCATTGATATCGAATTGAAAAAACTGTATGCGCGAATTGAAACGCTTGGCTATCACTTAAAATTAAGTGACAAAGCTAAAGACTTCATTAGTGATAAAGGTTTTGACAAGGAGTATGGTGCCCGACCTCTAAAGCGTGCAATTCAGAAGTATATTGAAGATGCTTTAGCGGAAGAAATCATCACTTCAAATATTAGTGAAGGAGATCGCATTTTTATGGATCTTGAAGATGGCAAAGAAGAACTGAGCATTTCAATAGAAAAAACTGAAAATTCTGCTCAGTCCTAAAAATTGTCGAAACATTAACTCTCAAAAGCCGCTCTTACGCGGCTTTTTTTTATAGCTTAGTTATTGAATATTAGGAGAATATATTTTGAAAATCGAAAAACGTCTTGATTTAGGTATTGGTGTAATTGAATTCACTAAGAACATCGCTATGGGTTATGTAAACCCTAGTGTAAATTTTGATGATAAAGAGCGTAAAGCATTTCTAGAAGCTTGCTTAAAGCACTTTGACGGGAAGCCTTTTGGGTATATTTCGGTAAGAAAACATAGTTACAGCATCAATCCTTTAATATATACGCAGCTAAACACCGTTGAATCTCTAAAAGCTTTTGCAATCGTACCTTTTTCAAAACTAAGTAAAGATATAGCTAAGATCGAAGGTAAATTTTATCACAATCCATTTGGAATTTTTGACGACCTGAAGGAAGCTGTGAAATGGATGGAAGAAAAAATTGAGGAAGCATCTTAGTGCAACTCATCCGCATAAAAAAAAAGCGACGTTGTTACGTCGCTCTTTTTATTTATCGATTCACTTTAATGGGTATCGTTTTTAAATTTCTTTTAGGTTCTGAACTTAAAAGATACGTGTAAATCCACATCAATGTAAATGATGGAATTATATCTGTAAAAGGTAATAGCTCCTCAATAAATACTAAAATGGATGCGAATTTCCCGTTTCTACCGGGATACATTTTAGTCAATTGTTTTGCTGCAACCGGAGCCCAAGCTAAATCTAAAAAAGGCCCAACTACCGGTATTGCCATGGTAAGCATTCCTATCGCATCAAAAAACAACCCCTTGAAAAGCAAATTATAATTTAAAGTTCTCATAGTATCAATTTTAAATTGGGTTAAAATATTTGACCCTAAACGCAGTTGTCAAATCTCTGGTAATCAATTTTAATAGAGCAAATAACCTGCCAAACTAACTAAGATCTGAACCTATGAGTTTTAAAAACTCATTGCGTGTTTCATTATGCTCAAATTGACCTCTAAATCCTGATGTTGTCGTGGTTGAATTTTGCTTCTGCACCCCGCGCATCATCATACACATGTGCGAAGCTTCGATAACCACGGCAACACCCTGAGGCTTCAAGGTGGTATTTATACATTCTAAAATATCGTGCGTAAGACGCTCCTGAACTTGCAATCTTCTTGAGAATACATCTACTACGCGTGGTAATTTGCTTAAGCCTACGATGTGACCGTTAGGAATATAAGCTATATGAGCTTTTCCAAAGAAGGGTAACAAATGGTGCTCACAAAGCGAATACAGCTCAATGTTCTTTACGATGACCATTTCGTTATAATCCTCCTTAAACATAGCTCCTTTTAAAATTTCACTAGCGTCCATATCATAACCGCTGGTTAAATACATCATGGCTTTGGCCGCACGTTCAGGAGTTTTAACAATGCCCTCTCGGTTTACGTCTTCTCCAAGATCTGAAATGATCGCTTTGTATCTATCTTTGACATCATCTTGCACACTGATATTATATTCTTCAAATTTTCTATAGGGAGCCATAAATGCTTGTTTTATCTAAAGATACACCTCTTGTAATTTATCTTGGTATAGCTTCTTTATTTTATTGACTTTAGGATTGATTATAAACTGACAATACCCTTGTTCTGTATGCTTATTGTAAAAAGAGTGATGCTCTTCTTCTGCAATATAAAAAGGTTTTGCCGGGGTAACTTCGGTTACAATTTTTGCATCAAAAACCGCTTCCTCGTCAAGATACGCAATATAATCCTCTGCTTGTTGACGCTGTTCTTCATTGTGATAGAAAATCGCGCTTCGGTACTGTGTACCTACGTCATTACCTTGTCTATTTAAAGTGGTAGGGTCGTGTGTGGTAAAAAACACTTCTAGCAATTCTTGATAGCTGATGATCTCTGGATCATAATCAAACTGAATTCCTTCAGCGTGGCCGGTTCTTCCCTGACATACCTCACGATACGGCGGATTTTTAATTGTCCCGCCGGTGTAACCACTTTGTACATTATAAATTCCTTTAAAGCGTTGAAAAACCGCTTCGGTACACCAAAAGCAACCGTTAGCGAAAGTAGCTTTCATCAAATTTTCTTTCATAGCATAACAAATTTAGAATCTCCTTTTTAACTCAAGCCCTGTTTAACCTTTTGTTAATACATTTGCTCAAATCATTAAACAAAAAACAAATTTTAAGTGCAAAGATGCAGATCTTTTATACTGTAGTATCTTTGAATCTTGTTGCTTAAAGTCAAAATCAAGATATAATTTTAAGCAAGCAAGTAGTCGTAAACCTCAACACCGGCTTACGCAGCTCACAAGTTTCCACATTATGATAAAAGCTGAAAATATATACAAATCTTACGGTGATGTTCAGGTCTTAAAAGGCGTAGATCTTTTAATTGAAAATGGTGAGGTAGTCTCAGTAGTTGGTGCCAGTGGTGCCGGAAAAACCACCTTGCTTCAAATTTTAGGAACCTTAGACCGTGCAGATAAAAAGGCAAACACTGCGCTACAAATTAATGATACGCAAATTGCTGACCTCAACGAAAAAGAGCTGAGTAAATTCCGTAATCTGAATATTGGTTTTATTTTTCAGTTTCATCAATTACTACCTGAATTCACTGCTTTAGAAAACGTGTGTATTCCGGCTTTTATCGCAAAGAAAAGTAAAGAGGAAGCAGAAGCTAAAGCGAAAGAATTACTAAGTTTTCTAGGTCTAAGCCATCGCATTCATCATAAGCCCGGAGCGCTCTCCGGAGGTGAACAACAACGGGTGGCTGTTGCGCGTTCTTTAATAAACGAGCCTGCACTTATTCTAGCCGATGAACCTTCTGGTAATTTAGATAGTGAATCTGCTGAAAATTTGCACCAACTCTTTTTTAAGCTGCGCGACACTTACAATCAAACTTTTGTAATCGTAACGCATAACGAAGATCTTGCCGCAATGGCTGATCGCAAACTTACTATGGTAGATGGCAAAATCATCTCTTAGACTCAAGAAAAGCGAACTCAAAGAATTTTTAGACGAAAAAGCTGCGCTCTACGAGAGTCCTAAATTCATTGGTACAGACCCAATACAGATTCCGCATCAATTCAATAAAAAAGAAGATATAGAGATCATAGGCTTTCTTGTGGCGACGATTGCCTGGGGTAACCGTAAAAGCATAATTAAAAATGGTAATAGCCTTGTTGAATTGTTAGACAACAGTCCGTATGACTTTGTATTGAACCATTCCGAACAGGATCTAGAGCGTTTACAGCACTTTGTACACCGCACCTTTAATGGAAACGACTTGATCACTTTTATTAAAGGTCTACGGCATATTTACACCAATCATTACGGTCTTGAAGCTATTTTTAGCAGTTATGTAAGAAATAACGAACTGCAAACCGCAATTCATCACTTTAAAAAACATTTTTTTGAAGTTGAACACGAGCCCCGTACGCTAAAGCACGTAAGCGATCCTTTAAAAAAATCTGCCGCAAAACGCATCAATATGTTTCTGCGCTGGATGGTAAGACCCAACACCGCAGGTGTAGATTTTGGCATTTGGTCAAGTTTGTCTCCTGCATTTCTTTCGTGCCCCTTAGATGTACATTCCGGGCGGGTTGCGCGCCAATTAGGATTATTAAAACGGAAACAAAACGACGCGATCGCTTTGGCAGAACTCGATAAACAATTAAGACGCTTAGACCCTATGGATCCCGTGAAATATGATTTCGCCTTATTCGGACTTAGCGCTTTTGAACAAGATTTATTTTAGAACACTATAATTATTTTTAAAAACAATATTCCTGATTGGATTTTTTCATCAGAATAGTGTATTTTAGACCGTTGCTAAAGAGCACAATACCCACCAACTTATGCAGAAACCAGCACTACCCGCTAATGAACAAATTCGCCTTTCAGAGTTGAGGCAGTTGGCGTTGTTACATACCGAACCTGATCCTAATTACGACACGATAACACGTTTGGCTGCAGCGATTTGTGAAGTACCCATAGCTTTGGTTTCGTTAATTGATGCAGACAAACAATGGTTTAAAGCAAAAATAGGTTGGGATCTTTGTGACACCGCTAGAGATATTTCATTTTGTGCTCACGCAATTCTTCAGCCTCGCGAGATCACCATTATTCCTGATTCTCGCTTAGACGAGCGTTTTAAAGGAAACCCTTTATTAACCTCAGATTATCCCGTGATCTTTTATGCAGGTGTACCGCTCTTATCAAAAACAGGAAATCCTATAGGTACGTTGTGCATTATTGATCATAAGCCTAGAAATCTTTCCGAAGCACAAATAAGCGCTCTTAAAGATCTCGCCTTGCAAGTTGAAAACCTTTTTGAGCTTAGACGTAGCAATTTGCAACTGCAAGAGGTTGAACAATTATTGACAAAGAAAAATGAGCAATTAAAAAAGTTTGCCGGAACGGTTTCGCACGACATGAAAATGCCGTTAGCTAATATGATCGTCACGACTGATATTCTTCGGGCTAAATACGCTCCTAAACTTGATGCGCAAGGCATAGATTACTTGTCTTATTTAAAACAATCTTCATTTTCGCTAAGTGACTATATTGACAATTTGCTATCGTATTATGAGAGTGAAGAGCTTCAGGTTAAAAACTTAGAAAAATTTGATCTGCACCATCTGCTGGAAGAGATTATCGATTTGCTTAAAATAAGTGAAGACTACATTATAAATTTACCCGAATCTGGCATTGAGTTGAACAGCAGCAAATCTGCAGTACAACAGATTCTTCTAAATCTTATTACAAACAGTCTAAAGTACAACGATAAAGACACCGGTATTATTACCATCAACTGTGTTGAAGATCACGCTTATTATTACATACAAATAAGCGACAACGGTAAGGGCATTGCAGCAGATAAGTTAGATTCTATTTTTGACTTATTCAGTATTGCTTCAGAAACAGATAATAAAGGAAAAAAAGGCAACGGAATTGGCCTTTCTACAGTGCGTAATCTGGTGCATTCTTTAGGTGGAATTATAAGTGTGAGCAGTACCGAAGGTGAAGGGGCCACATTTGACTTTACAATTCAAAAAGTAAGTGCCTAACACGGACTTTCAATTAAGTTAAATGCTTATATTTATAAGCAATGAGTATAGTGAAAATAGACGAAAAGAAACGACAAAAGGCTGTAGACTCGTACAAACTGGTGGGTACGCTGCCTGAGAAGAGTTACGATAATATCACACAGATCGCCTCCTATATCTGCGGCACTCCCATTGCATTGATCACAATGCTTGATTACAATCGTAATTTTTTAAAATCGCATTACGGAGTTCCGTTTAACGAGTCTCCTCGTGAAATTTCATTTTGTACGCACGCTATTCAAACGCACGATCCCATTTTTATCATTCCTGACGCGCGCGAAGATGACCGATTTAAAGACAATCCGCTGGTTACCGGCCCTATGAAAGCCATTTTTTATGCGGGCGTTCCGCTAGTGGATAAAGGCGGACACGCTTTAGGGACTCTTTGTGTATTTGATCACGAGCCCCGTTCACTCAACGAGCATCAGGTGAGTACATTGATCGCTTTGGCCAGTCAAGTAGTCAATCTTTTTGAACTCCGTCGCCAGAATATTGAGAATAAGGCGCTCCAAAAAAACCTTCTCAAAAAAAATAGCCTTCTTAAAGAATTTGCCGGAGTGGTTTCTCACGACATGAAAATGCCTCTTGCGAATATTATCACCACCACAGATATTCTCAAGGCAAAATACAAAGAGCTTTTAGATGAAAAAGGGCTCGATTACCTCAACTACCTTAAAAGTTCCTCCTTTTCGCTAAGCGAATATATTAGCGGAATTTTGCAACATTATGAGAGTGATAATTTAACTATAGATCAGCGAGACTCGTTTGACATTCACGATCTTCTTGAGGAAGTTGAAGATATGCTCAATCACGATTATAAAACCGTTATTCACCTGCCGGAAGCCAATCATGTCATCTCCTGTAATCGTGCTGCTTTACATCAGATTTTTATCAATCTTTTAGGCAACAGTATCAAATACAATGATAAAGAAGAACCTGAGATCACAGTGACCTTTACCGAAGACAGTGATTTTTATCGTTTTGAAGTCATCGATAATGGGATTGGAATTCCGCAGGATAAAATCGATAAAATTTTTGAGCTTTTTTCTATTGTAGCTTCTAAAGACAAAAATGGAAACCGCGGCAATGGTATTGGCTTATCTACCGTAAAGAAACTTGTGGCCAACTTAGGCGGGCGCATCAGTGTAGCTTCGGTGGAAGGAGAAGGAAGTACGTTTAGCTTTTCTGCAAGAAAACAAGATATCCCTACTCAAATCGCAGGTCCTGAGAGTGACACTTCCGCATTAAAAAATTAAGAGAATAAAACGCTTCAATAAGACGTAATAATTTCTAAAACCAGTATTTTCGTTTACTGAGAAATGTAAACTTGTATGCAGTTTAAAAATCCTGAAATTCTTTACGCGCTTTTTCTGCTACTTATTCCTATTCTCATTCATTTATTCCAGCTTAGACGTTACAAAAAAACACCTTTTACTAACGTCGCCTTTCTTGAAACCGTAATTCAAAACACCCGTAAAAGCAGTACCTTAAAAAAATGGTTGGTGCTCTGCACGCGTTTACTCGCGCTTACTTTTTTAATCTTTGCTTTCGCCGAACCCTTTATCCCAAATACTGAGCGCGCGTTACAACCTCAGGAAACGGTTATTTTTATTGATAATTCTTTCAGTATGCAAGCTACAGGTAAAAAAGGCAACTTACTTACCGAGGCTAAACAAGAACTTCTTGCTGCTCTGCCTAAAGATGAGCGCTATACACTGGTCACTTGGGATGACGTGTTGCGTGATTTTAATCCTGTGACCGATCGTAACGAACTCTTAGACTTAGGTTTTACTCAGAAAACCATTGATGTTCAAAGCCTGCGAATGCGTCTGAATAACGTATTTTCAGCCAGAGATGAAAGCTCCAGACAACGCATTCTTATTTCTGATTTTCAAGATACAGGATGGAGTTCTCAATTAGACTCTTTGAACAAAACAGAGCATCGCGTACTGTTAGAGCCTACTACTCTAGAAAATATAAGTATAGACAGTCTGCACCTCAATCGGGTTAGTGCAGCGTATTCACTAGATGTTTTTTTAGCAAGCACCACCTCGATCGACCAAGACGTACCGGTTTCATTATTTGATAAAGAAAAACTTATCGCCAAGGGTTCTGCCACTTTTGAAAATTCGAAGCATTCAAAAATTGAGTTTCAATTGACTTCTGGGGCTGCTATTCAAGGAAGGCTGAGTATTACAACTCCAGATTTAAAGTTTGATAATGATTTTTATTTCAGTATAAATACGACAGAACCGCTAAAGGTACTCGCCGTTTCAAATGCGGAAGATACTTTTCTGAGTAGGTTGTATCAAGAACCACAGTTTTCTTATATCAATGTCGCCGAAGATCAACTAGAATATAGCCTACTCACCGATCAGGATTTAATTATCCTAAATGAACCGCAACGCATTTCGACAGCACTGATCAATGCTTTAAAAAAACATACCCAAAACGGCGGAACCCTGTTGCTTATCCCTAACATAAATGCTGCTGCAGCCAACTACAACAGCCTCCTAAACGCTTACGGGTTCGCTGGTTTTCAATCAAAAATTGAAGCTCCACAACGCATCACAACGATCAATTATGACCATCCTTTATACCAAAATGTTTTTACAGGACGGTCTTCTAATTTACAGACCCATCAGGTGGAAGCCTATTTCCCAATAGCTACCACAGACGCGATTTTAAGTTTAGAAAATAATGCCCCGTTTTTGGCCGAAAACAATCGACTGTATCTATTTACAGGAAGTTTAACGAGTACCAACAGCAACTTCATCAATGGTCAACTCATAGTGCCTACTTTTGATAAAATTGCTACCGAAGCTTTAAAGCTTCCTCAGATGTATTATTGCATTGGCAGTAAAAATACTTTTGACATAAGCATACCCTTGCCTGACGATGCAGTGCTCACCCTAGAACAGCAAGAGCAGGCGTTTATTCCGCTTCAGCAAAAACGCGGAGACAAAGTAAGTATAGACACCCAAGAAGGAATTAAAAACGACGGACTCTACGCAGTAAAATACAAGCAAGATACGCTGGCAATAGTCGCGTATAATTTTGATAGAGCAGAAAGCAATTTAAGGCCGCTTGAAGCCATAACTGCAGAAAATATAGATTTTGAAACCAACATCCCAGACCTATTTATTAAGCTAGAACAAGACACAAATCTTAATTTACTTTACAAATGGTTTGTTATTTTTGCACTGCTCGCATTTCTAGCCGAAATGCTTCTTCTAAAAAAGTTTAAATGAACGCACGTATCACCAAGGCAACCCTCCTGGATGAGAGTAATGAACATCACGGAAAACAAGTAGATCTAAGAATTGAAAACGGGATCATCACTGAAATAGGTACCGATCTCACCCCAAAAAATAACGAAGAAGAGCTTCAGTTTGAAAATTTAAGCATTTCTCCCGGTTGGTTTGACAGCAGCGTTAGCGTTGGTGAGCCAGGCTTTGAAGAACGAGAAACAATAATCAATGCGTTAAAAGTTGCCGGTAAGAGTGGCTTTACTTCTATCGCTGTAAATGCCAACAGCGCACCGGTCATTGACAACAATGCTTCGGTGGCGTTCCTAAAAAATAAAGCAGCCGGCAATGCGGTTAATTTGCATCCTATTGGCGCACTCACAAAAAATGCTGCCGGGATTGATCTCGCCGAACTCTATGACATGCAACAAGCAGGAGCCGTGGCGTTTGGTGATTATCAGCACGCGATAAGCAATCCTAATCTTATCAAGATCGCGCTGCAATATGCTCAGGGATTTGATGGCTTAGTTTTGTCTTTTCCGCAAGAAGATGATTTGATTATAAAAGGTGTTGCCAATGAAGGAGAAACAGCTATTAGCCTTGGCTTAAAAGGTATTCCTTCTTTGGCCGAACACATACAGGTGGCGCGTGATTTATATATTTTAGAATACACCGGTGGTAAATTGCACATCCCAACCATTTCTACCGCTCAAAGTGTTGCTCTTATTAAAGAAGCTAAAGCAAAAGGTCTTGACGTAACCTGTAGCGTTGCTATTGTAAATTTATTTTACACTGAGGCGATGCTTAATGAATTTGACACCCGCTATAAAGTGCTTCCTCCCTTACGTACAGAAACTGATCGGCAAGCACTCATTGCCGGAATTAAAGACGGTACGATTGATATGGTCACCAGTGATCATAATCCGCTGGATATTGAATTGAAAAAACTTGAATTTGATCACGCTAAATTTGGCACCATTGCTCAGGAAGCTACTTGGGGTGCTTTACTCACATTAGTTTCTGAAAAAAGAGCGGTAAAATTACTTACCGCGGCTCAAGAACGCTTTACCCAAGTAAAATCAAAAATTGAAATCGGTCAACCGGCAAATCTCAGTTTGTTCACGACTAAAGGAACTACGGTGTATGGTAAAGAGCATATTCTTTCTAAATCTAAAAACACAGCATTCTTAGGAGCTAAATTAAAAGGAAAAGTTTACGGAATTATATCAAATAACCAATTTATAGCTTCTTAAATGACAACAGAAGACATTAAAAACGGTAAAACTTCAGCGATAGTCGCATACTTGACCATGATAGGCGCGATCATCGCTATTTTTATGAACATGGAACCTAAAAATCCGTTTGCGCGTTTTCATATACGTCAAGCATTTGGGATTTTTCTAACCTTCTTTGCTTTAGGATTTTTAGTTTCGTTCTTGAATAGCTGGCCGGCATCCTTCGGTTTTTATATTTTCATATTTATCCTCTGGGGTTATGGCTTTGTAAATGCCATTCAAGGAAATATCGTACCGGTACCACTGCTGGGCAAATACTATCAAAAGTGGTTTAGATTTATAGAATAATATGGCGCAACTTTCATTAGAACATCTTATACAAAGACCAAAAAAAACTTCGGAAAAACCTCCATTATTATTGCTGTTACACGGCTACGGAAGCAACGAGCAGGATCTATTTTCTTTTGCTCCAGAGCTACCCGAGGAATATTTTGTGATCTCTGCAAAAGCGCCGATGGCAATGCAACCTTTTGGCAATGCGTGGTACACCATTCACTGGGATGCTACAGACGGAAAATGGTCTGACGATGAAGAGGCTATTTCTTCGCGCGAATTGATCAAAACTTTTATTGACGAAGCCATCTATGCTTATCACCTTGACGCTGAAAATGTGACCCTTTTGGGCTTCAGCCAAGGTTGTATCTTAAGTTATGCGGTAGCACTTACTTACCCTGAAAAGATCAAAAATGTAATAGGCTTGAGCGGATATGTTAACGAAGCGATTGTATCTCCAAAATCAGATGTAAACGCCTATAAGCACCTTTCTGTATTCAGTTCACACGGTACAGTAGATCAGGTTATTCCGGTTGAAGCTGCGCGCAAGATCGCTCCTTACTTAGCAACTTTAGGAATTGAATCTAACTTGAAAGAATATCCTGTAGGACACGGTGTCGCTCCGCAAAACTTTTTTGACCTTAAAGATTGGTTACTGCAACATTAAGGATAAATTACACTCTGCAGTGTTTCAAAAGTTATGTTGCCTTCTTTATCAATGGAATAAAGAAGAATGAGTTCGCCCCAGCGTTTTCCATCGCTGAAATCGGCGATCACCCATTTGTGGTTAAGGACCTCTACCCTATTGATCTGAAAAATTCCCGTGGCATTCTCATACGGAATTAATGCGTTTCCTTCGGTGGTATTTTTGCTGATGATCGCGCTTTCGATCTTGGCTTCTAGATCATCTACAGCAACACCGAAGCGTTCAAAATAATCATAAGCTTGCTCGTTTCCTTTCAATTTAAAATAACGCTCACCACCATCCTCACGTACCGCTTGCAAAGAATCAGCCTCAGCCAGTTGTTGTTCTAATTTGGCGATATGCTTTTCTTGAGACTCATATACCTTAGTAGAATTCACGTATTGAAATACCACCCAAAGAGCAGTAAATAAAAACAAATACATAAAAATGTTTCTGCGCATAGCTTAAAGTTCTAATTGAAGTCCGTCATAAGCCAGATGTACATTGTCAGGCAGTTGTTTTTCAACCTCTGCGTGAAAGCCCAGCAAATGACTAATATGTGTAAAATAAGTTTGTTTTGGTTTGATCTCGGCTACAAAAGCAAGCGCTTCCTCTAGATTAAAATGCGAATAATGCTGTTCCTCTCGCAAAGCATTTACCACCAAAACATCAAGATCACGTAGTTTTTGTTTTTCTTCAGCTGCAATGGTTTTGACATCAGTGAGATACGCAAAAGAGCCAAAACGATAGCCAAAAACCTGAAGTTTACCGTGCATCACATTAATAGGCTCAACCTGTAAATTATTTATGCTGAATGGCTGATTGTTGATAACCTCAAATAGTGCTACAGCAGGTGCACCGGGATATCTGTTCTCGGTCTTAAAGATATATTCAAAACGTTTTTTGAGTTCGCCAATTACCCGCTGATGCGCATAAACTGGTATATCTCCTTGTCTGAAAAAAAAGGGTCTGATATCATCAAGGCCCGCAGTGTGATCTGCGTGCTCATGAGTAAACAGCAATGCTTCAAGATGATTTACATTATGGGTCAACATTTGTTGTCTAAAATCTGGACCGCAATCTATCACATAATTTGCGCCTTCAAATTCTATTAAAAGGGACACACGCAAACGTTTGTCTCGGGGGTCTTCGCTCTTACAAACCGGGTGTGTGCTCCCAATAATGGGGATTCCTTGTGATGTGCCTGTGCCTAAAAAGGTGATTCTCAAACCTGTGAAATTTAGCACAAAACTACACTTAATTTTTTGTAAGCCCTACCATTTTGTTACCTTTAACCCGCAAAGGAAACCACCAATACTCACCCTAAAAATAAGCGCTATGCCGATCACGATTCAAGGTGATAAAGAGTTTGAAAATATCCCGTCGATAACCAATAAAGCCCTGCGAATAAATCTCAACGAAAACATCTACGGTACATTTGCCGAGATTGGTGCAGGACAAGAAACCGTAAGACATTTTTTTAGAGCCGGCGGCGCGAGCGGTACCATTGCGAAGGCGATGTCTGCTTATGACAAAGATTTTAGTGATGCAGTATATGGTGTAGAGCAAGATCATCGCTATGTAACAGAAGCCCGACTAAAAAAGATGCTTGCGCACGAAACCAACCTGTTAGAAAACAGAATCTCTCGCGAGAAGCATCCTAATAAAATCTATTTTACGTACGCAAATACCGTAGCGACTATTGATTTTGCAAAAAAATATAAAGGTCACGGTTGGGTAGGTATAAAATATCAGGTAGAACCTCAGGCAGAATTTAACGAGATAATTTTACACGTACGTTTTCACGAAACTGACGCACGTTTACAGCAACTTACTTTAGGTACACTAGGCGTAAACCTTATTTATGGAGCTTATTATAAATACGATTCGCCTAAAAAGCTCCTGCGCTACTTATATGACCATATTGATAAAGATCAGATCGAGATTGATATGATCAACTTCTCAGGACCGGTTTTCTCTAAAGTAGATAACCGTCTTATGAGTTTGCAGTTGGTTAAAAACGGTTTTACAGACGCCGTAATGTTTGGTGCCGACGGAAACAATATTCTTGCTGCAAAAATTCTTTACAAGAAAAATATTCTTGCGCTTCGCGGAAGCTTTAGACCTGTGACCAAGGTTAATACAGACATGTATCGCAAATCGCTTGAAATCTTTTTAAATGAAAATCGCGTAAAAGAAGACAATACTGAAGTGATTTTTGAAATCACCCTTTCTAACCTTCGGGCGGAAGGTGAGATCGATGAAGAGGATTTTATGGCAAGAGCCCGATTATTATGTAATCTGGGGCACACGGTAATGATTTCAAATTTTCAAGAATATTATCGTTTAGTGGAGTACTTCTCACGCTATACTAAAGAGCGCATGGGTCTTGCGATGGGTGTAAACAACTTGATCGATATTTTTGACGAGTCATACTACCGCCATTTGAGTGGAGGTATTCTAGAAGCCTTTGGTAAACTTTTCTTTAAAGATTTGCGTGTGTATCTGTATCCAATGCGCGATCCGGAAACAGGTGAATTCTTTACCAGCGAAAATCTAAAAGTACATCCGCGAATGAAAGAGTTGTACAAATTCTTTAAATACAATGGTCGTGTTGTAGATATCGAAGATTATAATCCTGATATTCTGAATGTATTTTCGCGTCAGGTTCTTAAAATGATCGCAAATAATGAAGAAGGCTGGGAAGCAATGCTTCCAAAAGGTATTGCGCAACAGATTAAAGAGCAAGGCTTGTTTGATTACAAATCAAAGACCATCGAGCAGTCTTAACAAACAAACTGATTAAAAATAAACAACCATAAGACATTAGACCTTTTGGAAAGTCCATAAAAAAATCCCGAAAGTCTTCGGGATTTTTTTATGGTTAGCCTTTATATTTAAGCAAGCGCTTTGATCAATCCGTTGAGATCTACTCGGGTCTGATCACCTGTTTTCATATTTTTAAGAGTATAAACTCCTTCTTCCATTTCTTGTGTTCCTGCTAAAACCACAAATTGAATATTGCGTTTGTCTGCGTGTGACATTTGCTTTTTCATCTTAGCAGCATCAGGATATAATTCTGAAGTAATTCCTGCTTCGCGCAAGGATTTAACCGCTTTTAGACAATACAACGATTCTGCTTCTCCAAAGTTGATGAACAGTAATTTGGTTCCTTTAATCGCCTGCTCCGGAAAAAGATCAAGTTCTTCAAGCACCAAATAAATACGATCCAGACCAAAAGAGATCCCAACCCCGCTCATATTTTTCAGTCCAAAAATTCCGGTGAGATCGTCATAACGGCCACCGCCTCCAATGCTTCCCATTTTTACGCCTTCGGGTGCAGCAACTTCAAAAATCGCTCCCGTGTAATAATTGAGTCCGCGTGCTAAAGTCACATCGAGATCAAGAGTTACGGTTGCAAGTCCGAGTGCTTCAATCTTCTCATTAATGTATGCCAACTCTTCGATACCTTCTTTACCAACTTCAGAATCTGCCAGCAAATCTTTCAGCAGATTCAGCTTTTCAGCAAAATTTCCGCTTACGTTAAAAATGGGTTTAACCCGGGTAATAGCTTCTTCAGAAATTCCTTTTGCCAACATCTCTTTGACAACGCCCTCCTCACCTATTTTGTCGAGTTTATCTAGCGCCACCGTAAAATCGATCAGCTTATCAGCTGCACCTATCGCTTCAGCGAGCCCCGAAAGAATTTTGCGGTTATTCATTTTAACCGTGGTTCCCTTCAGTCCTAAATCGGTAAAAACCGCATCATACAACTGTACAAAAGCCACTTCCTGCAATAACGAGTCAGATCCCACAGCATCAGCATCACACTGAAAAAACTCTCTGAATCTTCCCTTTTGAGGACGATCTGCACGCCAAACCGGTTGAATTTGGTAACGCTTAAAAGGAAATTCGATCTCGTTTTGATGCTGCACCACATAACGCGCAAAAGGCACGGTAAGATCGTAGCGTAAGGCTTTTTCTGAAATTTCAGCCGTTAATTTTGTACTATCTTTTGCTGTATACACGTCATCATCTACCTTGTTCAAATAATCACCACTATTCAAAATCTTGAAAATAAGACGATCTCCTTCATCGCCATACTTTCCCATAAGCGTACTGCTATTTTCAAAGGATGGCGTTTCAATAGGTTGAAAACCAAAAAGCTCAAAATTGGTACGCAACGTATTGATGATATAATTGCGTCTTAAAACTTCTTCAGGTGAAAAATCGCGGGTTCCTTTAGGGATACTAGGTTTTTGAGCCATTGTGTGTATTATTGTATACGCTTGTAAAATTAATTTGCTAATCGCGTTTCAGCGCCTGCAAATATCTTAAAAATTGAGGGTTTGTACGGCTTAATTTTATAAAACAGTAACAATTTTAAACAATAGTAGACCTATTGGTTCAAACCGGTAAATCTATGTTCTCACTCTTTAGAGAAAATATTCGTATCGCATACGATTCTATTCGCAGCCAATTGCTAAGAACGATTCTTACAGTAGTAATTATAGCAATTGGCATAACTGCCCTTGTAGCCATTTTAAGTCTCGTAAAAGCTCTTGAAAACACAATTAGTAGTGATTTTTCTTCAATGGGAGCCAATACTTTCAATATTCAACGCTACAACCGCACCACGCGTAGTCAAGGTAGTGGAGAAAAACAGAAGGTAAATCCGGTGATACGCTATACGGAAGTGCGTGATTTTGAAGACCGCTACACCTACCCGTTCACGCAAGTTTCGGTTTCTTTTACCGGAACAACTTCTGCGGAAGTCAAATATGAAAATCTGGATACAGATCCTGAAGTTACTGTTTTAGGAGCTAATGAAAACTTTCTGGACAATGCCGGACTCGAACTGGATCTAGGCCGAAACTTTACGCTTTTTGACATTAAGAATAACAATAATGTATGTGTTCTGGGAAGTGATTTTAAAAACGGTCTGCTTAAAAATGTAAATCCTATAGGTCAAACGATTAGTATTCGCGGCGCTAAATTTAAGGTGATCGGTGTTCTGGAAGAAAAAGGTTCAACCTTTGGTAACAATCAGGATTTACGCGTGATCATTCCAATTCAGGTGGCGCGATCGCTATTTACTCAAGCCAATATTAACTACGCCTTAAGCGTAAAAGTAGATGATAAAGAAATGTTTGAAGGCGCTCTTGATGAAGCGATCATAACCTTTAGAAACCTGAGAAAACTTGCTCCTGTGGAAGAAAACAACTTTGGTATCAGCCGAAGCGATGATTTACTGAATCAAATCGCTGAGATCAGCGGATATCTCTCGCTCGCCGCCTGGGTCATAAGTTTGATCACGATCTTAGGTTCGTCTATTGCTCTGATGAATATTATGCTGGTTTCGGTAACTGAACGCACGCGCGAAATTGGAGTACGAAAAGCACTAGGCGCCAAAAAATCAATCATTGCCGGTCAGTTTTTAATGGAAACTATTATGATAGGTCAATTTGGCGGAATTCTAGGTATAATTCTCGGTATTGGTATAGGAATCTTAATTTCAACTGTGGCTAATTTTAATTTTACCACACCGTGGATGGCGATGCTAGCAGCTACTGCAGTAACTCTTCTCGTCGCAGTTATCGCCGGACTTTTCCCTGCATTGAAAGCAGCAAAACTTGATCCGGTTGAATCCTTGAGATACGAATAACTTTAAACCATAAAAAAACCTGAAGCTGAAACTTCAGGTTTTTTTTATAAAGTGTATTAGTAATTGGTAGCTATGAAGAACCAATTCTCCCAGCCCAATATTTACAGAATGCTTTTTATGTTCGCCGCTGAGATAACTACTCTACTTCAACGAATTTCTCAAACCAGCGGTACAAATCTCCTTTTGTGATATTTGCTCCTTGTCTAATGAGCACAAAAATATCATTGTTTCGATCGTCTGATAAGAGTTTACTAGAGCTGTATAGATTCACTTCATCTTTCATAAAGTTATCCTGCAGCCATTTATAACCCTGAGGCGTTGTGATATCAATGCTTTTGTTTTCAACTTCGATAGAGATCATACTGATCTTAAGTGCTCCTACTTTAAACAAAAACATATGCTGTGGTGAAAAGTGCTCAAGATATTCCACCTTGCTCAAAACACCTTCCCAGATCAAATCGCTAAATACATCAAGCTCTTGCTCAGCGGTTTCCGGCTGATTTTTCTTGATACTATCCCACTCTTCAGCAGTGATCGATTGTGCTGCCAGAAAGTTTATGAATTCCTGGTGCATTTCATCTAATTGCTCTTTTGAAAGTCTTATGTACTTCATAATCTGAGTTTTTAGAAGTAAACTACCTCTGGGCAAACCCAAAAAGGTATTGTTTAGAAACGAATTTTTCAGTTTCAAGGCAGGCCAAAAAGGATTGAATCCTTGGCAATGCCAATAAAAAAAGCTTCCGCAAAATTACGGAAGCTTTAAATTTTATTGAGAAAGGCTTAAGCCTCTGCTACAACGTCAAAAGTGAAATTCTTCACTACATCACGGTGAAAACGAAGACTTGCCTCGTACTGACCTAAACGCTTGATGTTACCACCAGCGATAGTGATGTATTTTTTGTCGATCTCTACACCTTCTTTAGCTAAAGCTTCAGAAAGATCTGCATCAGTGATAGAACCAAAAAGTTTATCAGCCTCACCTGCTTTTGCAGTAAGTTTAACTTCTAAACCTTCAAGTTTAGCAGCTTGTGCCTGAGCAGCATCAACAATTTTCTTCTCTTTGTATGCGCGCTGCTTTAAGTTTTCAGCTAAAACTTTTTTAGCAGAAGGAGTTGCAAGCACTGCATACCCTTGAGGAATTAAATAATTTCTTCCGTAACCATTCTTAACAGTTACTAAATCGTCAACAAATCCTAGATTATCGACGTCTTTCTTAAGTATAACTTCCATCTCTTATCTAGTTTTTATTTATATAAATCTGTTACGTATGGCATAAGTGCTAAGTGACGCGCACGTTTAACAGCCACACTTACCTTACGCTGGTATTTTAAAGAAGTACCGGTAAGACGACGTGGTAACAATTTACCTTGCTCGTTTACAAAAGACGCTAACCAATCTGCATCTTTATAATCTACATACTTAATACCTGAACGCTTAAAACGACAGTATTTTTTTGTCTTAGAGGTCTCAATATTTAACGGAGTTAAATATCTGATTTCCCCATCTTTTTTAGCTTTTGCTTGTTGCTCTATAGATGATGCCATAATTACGCTTTTTCTTTGTTTCTTTTTCTACGTTTTTCAGCCCACTCGATCGCATATTTGTCAAGCTTTACTGTTAAGAAACGCATTACACGCTCGTCACGTCTAAACTCAAGTTCAAAGTTTGCGATAACCTCTCCTGGTACCGTAAATTCAAATAAGTGATAAAAACCACTCTTTTTGTTCTGGATCGCGTAAGCTAATTTTTTTAGCCCCCAATCTTCTTTAGAAATCATCTTGGCACCGTTTGAAACAAGAAAATCTTCAAATTTCTTTACTGTTTCCTTTACCTGGTCATCAGATAAAACGGGATTCAAGATGAAAACAGTTTCGTAATGATTCATAAAAATAGTTTATTAAAAAAATGAGTGCAAAAGTAACCTTAATTTCTCACACAACAAAACAGATTTCCATTAAATCGATTATCAACTCATTATTTTTCAAATAGCTGCTCAAATATTGAAAAAAATATCGATGAACTACACAAAAAAGTTGGTTAATACATTTATTGTAAGTAGTTTTGGTAAACTAACGCTATCTCAAAACTTTACCTTTGGAAGAATTAATTTTAGACTGTGCGGTTGTTGACGATTCTAGTTTACAACGCCTAGCTATAGTAAAAATGATCAAAGATCATCCCAACTTACGATTGGCTGCACAATACAACAACGCTATCGAAACTAAGAATGGCTTATTAGAAACTAAGGTTGACCTTATTTTTCTTGATATTGAAATGCCAATTCTTACCGGCTTTGACCTTCTTGATGATTTGGTTCACAAACCACAAATCATTTTTGTTACCGGAAAAACCAAATATGCTTACAAAGCCTTTAATTACAATGCGATCGATTATCTAAGGAAACCCCTTACTAAAGATCGTTTCTTAAATGCGGTACACAAGGCCATTAATTTACATCGCCTGAAAACTGAAGGAAGTGTTGAGGATGATGACTATATTTTTGTAAAGAGTAATCTTAAGAAGAAAAAGGTATTTCTTAATGATTTAAAATTTATCGAAGCGTTAGGTGACTATGTAAAACTTGTAACTTATAATGAACCTATTATTGTTCTTTCTACAATGAAAGCTTTTGAAGCGCAGCTTCCAGCAGATCGATTTATGCGTATTCATAAATCGTATATCATCAATATGGATAAGGTAGAAAAATACAATAGCAGAAATATCGAGATCGAAGGTGATAAAATTCCATTGAGTCGTCATAAGAAAACAAAACTTATGGAAGCTCTATCTAAGTAAGAGCTGAAAAAACAAGTAAACTTCCAGGGGGCAAGCACAGGCGACACTCGTTGGAAACAAATTTTGAATTTCGAGGCAAGCCTCAGAGTATTCAATCCTTTGGCGGTGCCAACACAAAATCCCGCAATTTGCGGGATTTTGTGTTTTTAGTAGTTATCTACGTTCAATACAATTTTAACGCTTCGGTACTGTGAAATGCTTAAAAACGTCGTACGTACTTTTAGTATTGCTTTTTTAGTTTTTTCTAAGCTTTGCTTCCGCGGAATTTTAATGAGTATATTTCGATAATATTCATTTCTAATTCGGGAAACCGGCGGAGGCTCAGGTCCTAAAACCTGATCTTTAAATACATTTTTCAACGCTTGACCCATCCACATCGAAGCTTCTTCTATTTTCTGAAAATCTCTATGTTTTAACGTGATCTTTATAAGTCGGCAAAACGGCGGATATTTGTAAATATGCCGTTCTTCAAGTTGTTCTTTATACATCGCTTCATAGTCATTCATCGAGACTTGCTGCAAGATCTGATGATGCGGATTAAAGCTTTGAATCAAAACGTTTCCTCTCTTTTCGGTACGTCCTGCCCTACCCGAAACTTGCTGAATCAACTGAAAGCTACGCTCGTGTGCTCTAAAATCAGGAATGTTAAGCATACTGTCTGCATTGAGAATTCCTACAAGGGTGACATTTCTAAAATCCAAGCCTTTTGTAAGCATTTGCGTTCCTACAAGAATATCTAATTCTCCCTGTTCAAAAGCGGTAATTATCTTTTCAAAACCGTGTTTACCCCGAGTAGTATCACTATCCATCCTGCCAATATTATGATCAGGATACAGTTCTTTAAGTTCAGCTTCAACCTGTTCGGTACCAAATCCTTTAGTATCCAGTTCTTCGCTTCCACAGGCCATACATTTTTGCGGCATTGCGTTATGATAGCCACAGTAATGACACCTCAGCTGCCCACGATGCCGGTGATAGGTTAAACTCACATCACAATTAGGACATTGCGGCGCGTGGCCACACGTGTTGCATTCAACAATTGGGGAATACCCTCTTCGGTTTTGAAATAAAATGACTTGTTCTCCGAGTTCAAGCGTATCTGTAATGGCGCGTAACAGATCATCACTAAAATGTCCCGTCATCCGTTTCTTACGATGCTTTTCCTGAATGTCTATGATCGTATTTTCGGGAAGGAGAATATTGCCAAAACGCTTTTTCATCGTAACGAGTGCATATTTGCCGAAACTCGCATTGTAAAAGGTCTCTAAAGCCGGTGTGGCCGAACCTAATAGCACTTTTGCGCCTTGCTGATGCGCCAATACAATACTCGAATCTCTCGCTTGATAACGAGGTGCAGGATCGTATTGCTTAAAACTGCTTTCATGTTCCTCATCAACAACCACGAGTCCCAAATTTTCAAAAGGTAGAAAAAGCGCACTGCGCGCTCCTAAGATCAGCTGCGCTTTAGGTGCTTTATTCAAGACATTATTCCATACTTCGACGCGCTCGTGTACCGAATATTTACTGTGATATACCGAAAGTTGATTGCCAAAATACGCCTTGAGACGTGCAACCAGCTGCGTGGTTAATGCAATTTCCGGAAGCAAGTACAATACTTGCTTTCCTTCGGCTAAATATTCTTTTATAAGATTCACATAAACCTCTGTCTTGCCCGAAGCAGTGACGCCGTGCAACAGGCAAACATCGTGACTGTTGAAGCTCGCTTTCACTTCAGTTAATGCGCGTGCCTGCTCTTCATTTAGCGCCTTAACTTGATCCTGCTCCTTTCCGGAATAAGAAATTCGATCTTGCTGAATTTTATAAATTTCAAAAATTCCTTTATCTACAAGTGCTTTTAATTGCGAGCTCGTGGCATCGCTTTGCTTCTGTAATTCCTTTGCTTTTATCGGCTTTTGTGACCGTGCTTTTTGCGTAAAATAATTTAGAAGTAATTCGCGCTGTTTGGGTGCCCTGCCAAGATCATTTAAAGCTTCGTGCATTTTTTCTTCCTGCTCATAAGTCGGGGTAAGTCGCACGTATTTTACCAGTTTTGGCTTATAAGACTCATAAATTTCCTGATCAATAGCAACCAGATCCAAATCGATCAGTTTATTGATACTTGGCAGTACCTTTTTTTTATTTAAGGCATTCATCACTTCGCTGATGCGCAAAATAGAACTCCCCTCAAACGCATTAAGAATCGTCAGACCGTCCTCATCAATTTCATCTAAATACGGCTCAAAATCATTCTTCAGAATACGTTTGATAATGGTTTCACTTTCTAACAAAAAAGCTCCGGGCAGTGCCGCGCGCATTACGTCACCTAAAGTGCACATATAGTAATTAGCCATCCACTTCCAGAAATTCAATTGTGCCAGATTTACAATAGGAATCTCGTCAAGAATTTGCTCAATTTCTTTAGCCTCGTAGATGCGAGGTTCTACTTGATGCACAGCTATGGCCAGGGCAGTATAAATCTTACTTTTACCAAAAGGAACCGCGAGCCGCATCCCTGGTTTTATAAAAGCATATTCGGCCTCACTAATGCGATAGGTAAACGCATTTTCGACCGGAATGGGTAAGATTACATCAACAAAATACACGGATGTAAAGATAAAAAAAAGGCTGTCTCTGAAATTAGAAACAGCCTTAGTTTTAATAGGAAGTATTGTTATTTTACTCGGTGCCAATATTGGGTTCTTCCGATGAGTGAAAAACCAATATAACCACGAACCTTTAATTTATCTGCGTTCTCTAGCTCGATAAGGCATTTGTATAATTTTCCGCTTTGCGGATCTAGGATCTTACCATCATTATACTCGTCTCCATCTTTCTCAAGACCTTTAATAATAACCAAACCATTAATAGGTTTACCTTTATCTGCTCCCGGACAGTCTACACATTTTGCATCCTGACGATCTTTGTTTAAAATTTCTACAATTTTACCATAAACCTTACCATCTTGCTTGTAAATCTCAACAATAGACTTTGCGTCACCGGTCTCATCATCAATTGTCTTCCACTTTCCGGTTACATCTTGAGCAAAAACTCCTGCTGTGCACACAAGCATCATAATTAAAAAAGCGCTAATCTTTTTCATATTCGTTATTTAAGGGGTTAATAAATTTTTAATTCTTAATTAAAGTATATCAATAATAAGATATTTTCAACACTATTGAAATTAATTTGAAGATAATTGCGCTTTTTTATAATCTCTTCTGCGTTTTAGCCTGTACAAACTTGCATTGAGTTCAAAACCTAGCAACAATAAGTTTGCATTTAGCCAGATGTAAACCATCATAATCAATAAAGCTCCAATAGAACCGTATAACTGGTTATAGGTCGCAAAATTATTAATGTAAATCCCAAATAAATAGGTTGTCACAATAAACAATATTGTTGTCAAGGTCGCGCCTATTGATAAAAACCGCGTGTCTTTACCCTCTTTTGTTCCAAAATAATACAAGGTTGCCACTACAGTATAGATCAAAACGATCAAAGCGATATAACTTCCTAGTTGAGAAATCCACAAATTATCTTCATTAACTATGCCGCGCCTTTTGAGTTCTGTAATGCTAAACTGCAAATAAAGCACAGCTATTACAACCAATAACAACAACAGTGCCAACATTATAGAAACTCCCAGAGCAACAGCATATTGCCTAAAAATACTGCGATTGGTAATGGAATGAAAGCTATACTCAAACCCTGTAAAAATCGCATTGACACCGTTTGCCATTAAAAAAATAGCGAAGATCAAAGTGAATGATAGAAGTCCTCCACGCTGGTTCGCTGCAATATCTAAAAGAATTGGATCAAAAAACTCCTGTGTTTGCGGCGGTAGTAAGTTATTTATAAAAGATAGAAAGTCGCTTTGAAACCCGTTAATAGGTACATAAGGTATAAGGTTGAGCACAAAGAGAAAAAACGGAAAAAGCGCCATAAAAAAGCTGAAAGCAATGGCACTGGCACGTGTAGCAAAAGTACCTTTAAGGATGCCTATCGCATACATTTCCCAGAAATCGTACAACGACAGCCCTTCAAAACCAGGAAGAATAATTCCTTTGGCCCACTTCACTACCGGGAGTAAAAATGGAATAGTTTTAAGTTTATCGTCCCACTCTTCAGCCATTAAACTGCTTTTAAGCTTAAATCCATATTATAGACCGAATGGGTTAACGCCCCGCTTGAAATATAATCTACTCCGCATTTTGCATATTCGGCAAGCGTTTCCTCGTTGATGTTCCCTGAAGATTCTGTAAAGCATTGATCTCCTATAATCTTTACAGCCGTTTTAGTGTCCTCATAATCAAAATTATCGAGCAATATGCGATACACTCCGCCTGCTTTTAAAATAGCGTTCACTTCGTCAAGATCACGCGCTTCAACAATAATCTTAAGATCTAAATTATTACTGGCTAGATAGTTTTTTGTTTTTTCGATCGCCTGATCAATTCCACCAGCAAAATCGATATGATTGTCTTTGAGCATCACCATATCGTAAAGCGCAAAACGATGATTTTCACCACCACCAATCTTTACCGCCATTTTTTCTAAAGCTCTAAAACCAGGTGTAGTTTTTCTGGTGTCTAAAATTTTAGCTTTAGTTCCTTCTAAGAGCTTGGTATAGGCATTGGTTTTAGTCGCAATAGCACTCATTCGCTGCATTCCGTTTAAAACAAGGCGCTCAGCTTTTAAAATACTTTGAGAACTACCGGAAACATAAAGTACAATATCTCCTACTTTAACTTCTTCCCCATCCTGAATCTTCACCTCAACTTCAAGCTGATCGTCTACGTACGCAAAAACCTTCTGAGCAAAGGCAACCCCCGCGATTATGCCTTTTTCTTTAACTAAAAGTTTAGCCTTACCTGTTGCCGTTTCCGGAATACATGCAAGCGAACTGTAGTCTCCGGGACCAACATCTTCTCTAATGGCATTGGCTATTATTGCAGCTATTTCTTCATTCAGCTTTGCTTCAGAAATCATAAAGTCTAGTAATTTGTGCTTAGTTCTCGTTACAGCCGGTTAATTTACAACACCGGTGTGCAAATATCGTGAAGATATAGGCTTTTATAAAACACTCAAAATTGAAATGATGTAATTTTGAATTATGAATATAAAATTACTTTGCATAGGCAAAACCGATGATCGCAATCTTGAGTCGCTAATTTCGGTTTACACCAATCGTTTAAAGCATTATGTGAATTTTGAGCTCGAAATTATTCCTGATCTCAAGAAAACTAAAAACCTTTCGGAAGAACAGCAAAAGGAAAAGGAAGGCGAACTTATACTAAACAAGATAACGCCTCAAGACCAACTGATTCTTTTAGACGAAAACGGAAAAGAGTTAAGTAGCGTAAAATTTGCCGATTATCTTCAAAAGAAAATGAACAGCGGCATCAAAACATTAGTCTTTGTTATTGGTGGGCCTTATGGTTTTTCTGAAACGGTTTATGTCAAAGCTCAAGGCAAAGTTTCTTTATCAAAAATGACCTTTTCGCATCAAATGATTCGGCTTTTTATCACGGAACAAATCTATCGCGGCTTTACGATTTTACGCAACGAACCTTATCACCATCGTTAAGATTTGGCGCTTATAGGTACCCAAATTTCTTCTTCAGATTCTGGGTGCTCAGGCCCGTAGTATTTAGCTCCTAAACGCTCAAAATGCGCTCGATCATCAAGCTTATAATCAGATTGCGGTAACCACGTATCAAAAATGTAATTAGAAGTTTCTACAAATTTCTTTACAGGACCAACGTGGATGAATACTGCGTAAAGTCCACCGGCAATGGTTTTAGTTTGCATTCCTAGGGGAACCAAATCAAAAGAAGTCACTTCAACCGCAGCCCAACGTTCAAATTCTGTTTCGCGATCAAAACGCTCAAAATTCATCCCAAAAGGATAAACCTGCATCGAGTAAAAGCCGGAGTCTATTCTATTTTTCACTTCTTTGTGCCGACTCATAAAGTCTTTCCAAAGTGCGGCAGTATCATCAAATGAAAGTGTAGTCGTCAAACACTTACCAATAATCTTGCGTGGATCGATTTCAAGTAATTCTGGCTGCATAGCGTAGATTTTTATGAATAGGTCTTAAAAATAAGAATTCTTTAACCCATAGAACAAAGAGCATTGGTTATCCTTAAGGAAACTAATGTTATGAAACCAAGAAAACTAATCAAGAGATTTTTCCTATTCACAAGCGCAATGCAAGTAGGCTATTATGCGTTAGTTTATGCCGATAAGTACAAAGAAGATATTAAGCGTGTGGTTAAAAAGTCTTAATTCTTTCTAAGAAAGCCTTGTTGCAAAACATTTTTAATTCCTTCCAGATTATCTGAAAATTGCATGAGTTGCCCGAGTAACTGAGCCATTTCGTTAGCATCACCAAAACCTTTGAGCTTGTTGTTTTTAACAAATGTCTCCTTTATAGTCTCCCAGCGCCTAGCATCCTCATTTTGCAAATTACCTATAAGTTCTTTGTACTTTAAAAGGTTTGCTTCTGCGGCTGCAGTCAAGGTTTGCGACTCGCTTTCATAATGTGATAACAGCATGGTTTGCAACTCGTTTTCATTCATAACCGGCACCACTTTAGCTACCAATTTATTCATATCACGATATGAACCTTGTAGTTTAAAAGCCGGCTCCGTGCGGTATGCGTCGTCCATCGCTGCAGATTTAATATAAGCTGCGTTCACTTTAAGAACAGTGTTCCTGATTTTTAATACTTTTTTCAAGATCAAAGTATACTCTTCCAGTTCTCTGCTGCTGTGATTGCCTTTCAATTGCAATTCGTCATTGCCGGTTTCTAAACGTTGAAGTAACGTATATACATCGTCAAAATTTTTACTGCTCAATTGCTGAAGAATTGGATTTGCAGTCAATGCATTTTCTATCAAACTCAGTTTGAAGAGGTCTTCGGTGTCGCCAATAATGTCTCCCAAATTGTAAATATCTGCTCGGTTTGCTAACATATCCGGGATTTGAAATTTAGCACCACTTTCTGTGTACGGGTTACCCGCCATAATCACACAAAACTTTTTCCCTCTAAGATCATAGGTTTTAGGCTTTTCCTTATAAACACCTTCTACCCTACGCGTCCCATCAGAAAGCGAAATGAATTTCTGTAAAAACTCGGGGTTACAATGCTGAATATCATCCAGATAAAGCATAACATTATTTCCCATTTCAAACGCAAGATTCAACTTTTTTAATTCTTCGCGCGAAGCAGAATTGGTAGCCGCTGAAGGATCTACTGAAGTCACCTCATGCGCAATTGCCGGGCCGTTGATTTTCATAAAAACCAACCCCAATCGATTGGCGATATACTCCATCAAAGTGGTTTTACCATATCCCGGTGGAGAGATCAAGAGTAATAAGCCCATGCGGTCTGTGCGTGATTTGTCTCCAACAGTCCCTAATTGCTTGGCTAAATTATCTCCGAATAATGGGAAATAAACCTGATCAATCAACTTATTACGCACAAATGAGGTCAAGACTTTTGGCTTGAATTCCTCCAGTTTTAATTCTTCCTTTAAATCCTCTGTAACTTTATGTTTCGCTTTGCGAAAAGCTTCAAACGCCGGTACCGCTTCAGCAAAATAATGTTCTAAAGTCTGGGTAAAAGAATGGAAGTTGAAATCATAAACCCCTTCAGAAATGCTAGAATGATCACCTTTCAAATCGGTGATTTTCTCAGATGCCTGAATGGTATTGACTTTAGAAACCGATTCATCATCAAACAGCAATAAACATACTGCTTCGTCTAAATAATTCAGCGCAAACTGTGTTTTCTCGCTTTTCAGAAAGGCTTTTACCCATTGGCGCACCAAAGCAATTCTAGACTCATAATCAGCCTGTGCTTCCAGACTTGTTTTATACTTTATATCTGCTTGTCGCTCCCTTAGGTCTGTTAAGAAAGATTCTTGTATCTCAACTGCAATAGTGCTCCGCGTAAAACTGTCATCATTTTGAAGTTCAGCAAATAAATAGTTGGCCGTGGTAATAGGATCTTGAATTTCTAATAATTCATTTTGAACCGAAAACGTTTCGATTCTTTTAACCAATGCCTCCACAACAAAATTAGAAGTGGTTTCCTCCGGGAAATACTGTAGTATTTCGCCAGAAGCTTTCAATTTTTGATTTAAAAGATTTTGCTCTTCACTTGCTAAGCTTTTCCAAAAGAATTGCGCATAAGAACGTACCTGCGGACTAAACCTCAACAGTCCCAGGTCAACATGCTTTTGTACTAAAACTCTTAAGATTTTTGCAGCATCACTATCGTGAACTCCTTTTACGTAACCTTCACTGTAATTAGAGCTGCTATGCTCTTGCACAAGCTTGAGCAATTTGTCATCAGTTGCCTCATGTAGCGTATCAACAGGCGCTGATTTATAAATTTTATAAGCTAAATAAGCTGATCGATACACTATATCATTTTCTGAAACAAACTCCTGATTCCAGATCTGACGCGAATTCAAAAGAATAGGATCGTCAAGTTTTTGGTAAAAATCGGTGCCTGTAAGATGGTAAGAAAGCTCGCCGTCTTTGAGCACTATAGTTAGATCAAGCGGTTGCCTGTTAACTCCAAACTTATGATTCCCAAAGCGGATGATATTCTCCCCGTCTTCATACAAATCGAGTTTATCCTTGAGTTTGCGCAAAGCATCCTCACGCGCAACTTTGAGCGCAGTTTCTAATTCTTCGGCTTTACCGCTATCTTCAAGTTCATTGAGCTGCCCGATGATATCCCGCAACTTATTGATCATAAGATCAGAGGCAAAATAACCATTAATCTCATCTGCAGATCCCAAACTTTGAGCGCGTTTAGCGATTCCTTTTAAGATGCGTTCAGAAGCATTTTGTAAAGAAAGTGCACGTTTATTACGTTTTTCAACCAAAGCATTTTTGCGCGCTTCAAAGGCAGCATAAACTTCCTCCCGTTTTTCTAAGATGACGGATATAAAATCTTCAAAATCTGCGAATTTCCCTTCGAGCTCCTCAAGCTGAATAGATATCTTATTTTGGAATTCGTCACATTTCTCCGGGGTTGAAGCAATATCTATATAATTGATGATGCTTTGATCAATCAGTTTTAGTTGTGCTGAAAAATCAGCCTGAGCTTCAGCACTTCCGAGTGCTTTTTTCTTATTCTTAAGCGCTGCTTTTAATTGATTTATAGTAGCAAAAATCAACGAAATATTGTCAACGATCTTTGTAGCGTGCGCAGTATCTTCAATATCAAGATTGGTAACAATGTCAATCAACAATTCTAAATCTGCAGCGATTTGATTGACTTCCTCTTCTAGCTTTTTTGCTTCAATTACTTTCTTGACGCCTTCAAGTTGATGATTCTTCTCAGCTACTTGATCGTGATACGGTTGTAATGCTTTATCATCAAGTAAAAACTGAACACAGCGCCTTGATATTTTTTGAGTTTGCTCACCTATTTCAGCTTCTAACTCGTTTAGAAAATCAAGGTTTACATAACGCACTTCGCGAAGGCTAATCACCTTCCCTCGCAGACTGCGCAACTGGGTTAGAAGAATGACAAAATCGTTTATCGATTTAAAAGACGAACTCTTGATCTTAGAGAATATTTGCTCTGCTTCCTCGCGTAACGCTTTAGTTTGAGCTGCGGCGTGACGACGTAATTCTGTTACTTTTTCAAACTCATCGATCGCAGCATTAGCTGCTTTATTGATTTCGCCAAGCGGAAGATCTAAGCGTTCGGTTTCCTCTTCGGCTAACCAGTAATACGAATCCTGAATATCTTTAGCCGACTTTGCAATATCAGCGTAAAGTCCGTCATAGTTATCCTCTTTGTTAAGCAGTGTAATCAAGGCTTGCGACTCTGCCATCGCTTTTACAATGTCCTTGTTCCCTATTTTATACAGCATCGATTCGGTATGCTGTGAAGGCATAAAATCTCCCTTCAAAAATGGAGTTTGCCAGATTTGAACCACGTGATGTTTAGTCTGATTATCTTCAGCGGTAAAATAGCAAAGCTCGCCATTCTCAAGAATCGTAAAACCGCTACAAATGATGGGTGTTTTGATTTCTTGACTAATGATGTTGTACGACATCAATTTATAGAGACCGGCTTTTGCCTCATAAAAAACGTACATAAAATCTTCTCCATTAGGAGAGACGATCTTTTGCTGAAATTTTAAATCGAGATGCCCGTCATCAAAAATTTTGTATTCTCCGGTCTGCAAGTAATATCCATTAGGAAAAATGATTCCCTGATCATCGGGAAGTAAAACTGCCGCAACACCTATACTTTGAATCTTATGAACCTGCTTAATTTTATGGTTGTAAACAAAATAGCGCGAAGCTTCTTGAAAGGGTTTTATATCAAGCACGATCAGGTTGCCCAAATCTGCAAAGCGATATTGCCCATCATCCAGTGTCTGATCAAAATGTGCTACAGGTTCAGAAAAAATACCTTTTCCGTCCTCGGTATTATCTTCAATCTTAATAGTAAGATCACCACCTATGGTCTCTACAAATACTCTGTCTAAAATAGAAACGTGAGAATGCACACCATAACGATGCATGTCGCGACTCACCTCTTGCCACTTAAACTCATGCTGCGGCGGAAAACGGTATTCGTGATCGCTGCGATTATCAACATATTCAAGCGCATTTTCATTAATAAGCCACTTGAATGTCTTAATATCTGTTACACTTTCACTCAGCTGAAAAACCATATGCAGGTAATTACCTATGATCGCAAAGCGTGCAAAAATGGTATTTCGGTAATATTTATAAAGGTTTGAAAAGTCTGTTTGAAAAGTTAAATCATCAAGCAAGTCTAAAGTGACCGGCTCAAACCTATTTTCTGTAAACTGATAAATACTAAAAACATCTGAAAGAACAATTTCGGTACGCAAACCAAAATGAACGTTATAACCAAAAATACAGGTATTCCCCAGCGAAACAATATCTCTGGCAATGCAGTTGTTCTCGGTACTGATGCGGTCATTAGCAATAAGCTTTGTCTCTAATGAACCAAAGACTGTCTTACGCGCTTCGTTTAAAGATGTTAACTTATCCTGCAGCTCTTGCTTTTGCTTTTGAAGTCTGCCACGAATGATAGCATATGTGCCGCCATCCAGCGTTTCTTGCACAGGATTTTCTTCAGGATTATTTATAGTGGTTTGTGACGTTTTTGCCATGGAGTTTTCGTCTAAAAAATAAAACGAGTGAATTCGGTTTCAATTCAAAAGTGAATCAAATGAAGTACGCTTAACTTCCAAATTGGAAATCTAGCAATCTTTAAATACACACGCTCGAGTCAAAGAGCGTGTGCATTTTAAATTTATTGAAGTCTTACTTCAACTTCTTGTTGTCTAATCCTAGACCTTTCGCCAAGTTGAATAGATTACTGAACAAGGTCTGCTCTTCAGAATCGTGAGAACGTTCTTTAAGATGCATCAGCAAGTTCGCTATGGTCAAGTTTTTAATGTCCTCGGAAGAAACACCATACTTGTCTGCAAATTCTTTTACTTTTTCAAGCAAATTTCCTTTGACATCATCGCTACCCAGAATTGCATTTTTTACATCCTGAATATTACTACTATTCTCTACTAAACGATCGTATCCTTTAGCTTTTGTGATCTGACCAATGATCTGATCGAAGAACATCGTCTCGCCACCAACAATATCAATTTTAGCAGCTTTAAGAGCATCTCCTATCACCTGAGCCTGAGCATCGGCAATATCTTTTTGAATGTTAATATGCGCTAAATCAACTTGCAATTCTTTATCCAGACGTAGTTTGAACTCTTCGTGTTCTTTACCTACACCGTCTAGTTTCTTCATTGCATTTGCTTTTTCTTCGATACCGGCTGCATCTGCCATCGCTTTTTCTTTGATCACTGCAGCTTCGGCAAGACCGTCTTTGCGCTTCGCTTCCGCTTTAGCTTCCATACCGGCAGCTTCCGCCTTCATTTTCTTCTCAATGATTGAAGCTTCAACAACTCCCTGACGCTCATTGGCATCTGCCTTGGCGTGCATTACTTGCGCTTCAGACATACCCACAGTTGCTTCTTCTTTTGCTTGCGCTTCTGCAAGAATCTTACGAGCCTGTGCTTCTTTCTCAGAAGCTTCTTTATGCGCAAGTGCCTCGATATTGATTTCTTCCGCTTTTTGCTTAGCCGCTTCTTTTTGAGCTTCTGCAGCTTTTATCGTCTTAATAAGATCTTCTTGAGCACTAGCTTCTGCGATGGTGATTTTCACCTGTTTCTCACGATCTGCAGTTTTAAAAGCCTGAATATCCTTCATACTCTCCTGCTCTTCAACCACGCCTTTTTCTAGCATTACGCGATCACGAATCACATCTTGAATATTCTTCTTCTCCACTTCAACAACCTTCTCTTTCTCAATCTGAGCCAAGGTTACTACGCGCTCTCTTTCGGTAGCTTCGAGTAGACGATCTTTTTCAACGCGCTCAGTTTCTACAGCATCGGTACGTTGCTTGTTTTTAGCAGCGACAATGATCTGGCGCTCCATATTTTCTTCGGCAACTTTTACCTTTTCCTGCGTCGCAATACGTGCAGTTTCTGACTTGAGACGTTCTTCTTCTGCAACTTTCATCGTTTCAGCCTCTTCGCGCGCTTTGATATTTGCAATTTCACGTTTTTGCTGCTCTTCTTTTTCAGCCAATTGCTTATCAAGCTCTAAGATCGCTTCACGCGCTTCTACGTCCTGCTTTCGGATGGTTTTTTCCTCATCGCGTTTGATCAGGTTTGCTTTTACATTTTGAACCGCAGTTAACTCAGTGATTTTCTTGATCCCTTCAGCATCGAGAATATTGTCTGGTTTAAGGTGAGTAACCGGTGTTTGCTCTAAAAAGTCAATGGCGCAATCTTCTAAGGTATATCCGTTAAGATCTGTACCAATGATATCTACAATCTCATCACGAAATTCCCGTCGTGCCTCATACAGTTCTATAAACTGAAATTTCTTACCTACGGTTTTCAATGCTTCAGAAAACTTGGCTTCAAAAAGATCTTCAAGGGTTTCTATACGAGAAGCACGGGCTACACCAATGGTCTGCGCTACTTTTTTGATGTATGAAATGTCGTTATTTACTCTAACGAAGAACGCCACTTTAATGTCGGCCCGCATATTATCTTTACAGATAAGCCCTTCTACGCCCAATCTTTCGATCTGGATTTTCTTTACGGAAACATCCATAATTTCCACTCTGTGAAAAACCGGAACAACATAAAGTCCTTTATCTGTAGCCACTTTAGTACCTCCAAAACCGGTACGGATAAGTGCCTGTCCTTGATGGACTTTTTTGTAAAACATCGCGATAATCGCGAAATAAACGATGATTAAGAACAAAAGCACTCCTAATCCAATTCCAATAATTGGTAAAACTTGATTCATTTTTTGATTGATTTATTTAGTCGTTATAATTCTGTACGAGGTAAAAATTCTGATCTTCAGAATGTTTAATAATTAATACGGTGCTGCCGTAAGTCAAGGGCTCTCCTGTAAGGGATTTCACATAAATGGACATAGAATTGCCGTCTGCAAGCACTTCGGCATTGCCCATTTTTTCACCGCTAATACTAGAAAGTAAAGTTGCTTTACGTCCCAAATAGTCCACAGCCACGTCACCGTCTTTATTAAGATGTCTGAAAAAACCTTTAAATGGTGTCGTGAATAATTTGTTGACTATTAACGCCGGAAAAAACGCAATTAACATTATCGCAAAGCCAAAAACCGAATCGTAGGTCATTGTAAGGGCCGTTGTTAATGTCGTCATCAACCACCAGATAAATATCCAGCAGGTGAACGTAAACATAAACGGAAGCCCAACGAAATTGAAATAGATCAGAAAAATCTGCCAACCTTTAAGCGGCTTACGGCGTTTGCCTACAACATTTTCTTTAGTCACCTCAACATTTGAGACATCTTCAAAATCCATATTGCCGCCTTCTAAACCGGTATCAAGATCTACATCGGCGTCGACATCTACATCGACATCTACGTCAATATCTAAGTCAAAGTCGATCCCGCCGATCATCGTAACGATCCAATACAGGATTAAGATAATAAGCAAAATAGACAGTACAATATTGACTTCTGAAAAGAGTACTTCTGTTAAGGTTGCATTCAATGTTATCCCTGGTTTTTAGAGTCATCAAGACCCAATTGTGATTTCAATTTTTCTAGTTCATTATCAGCTTTAGCCGTAGTCGTATCAGCGGCCTTATCCAGCTCATCATCAATAGATTTTGAAGCATCTGCAATATCCCCATAAGCTTCGGCCAGCGCTTCTTCCTGAGCTACTTTATCTTTCATACGCTCTAGCATAGAAACAGTTCCTGTACTGTCTAATTCTGCCATTTGCTTATTTAAATTCTTTGTAGCGTTACTTACTTTTACGCGTGCTTTAAGCGTTTTAAGTTCGTTTTCCCATTTGCTGATATTCGATTTTATATTTTGAATATTCTTTTGCAACTGTGCTACATTTCCGTCAAACTTTTCAGATTCAGCCTTGGCTTGATCAACTTGTTTTTGCGCCTCTTCCTTTTTCATTAATGCTTCCTTTGCAAGGCGATCTGCTTCAGCTGCATCCATTTGCTTGTTATGCGCTTTTTTAAGAATCACGATTGCTTTGCTCTGATAATCTTCAGCCTTATCTTGAAATTGTTCCTGATCATTTTTTGCTCTGATTGCAAGTGCTTTTACTTGCGCCAGCGCCTCAAGACTTTTATCTAGATCTTTCTTCATATCGCGAATTCCCTGCTCAGTTAATTTGATCGGGTCTTCCATATTATCGATTGCGGAGTTGGCTTCTGCTTCCCCTATTTTGAATAAGCGTTTAAATATGTTCATGATTTCTAAAGTTTAATATTTTGAAAATTCTATTATTTTATCTGAATATTCACTCATCAATAAACTGAGTGAATTAAGGGAGCCTTCGAGTTCGTTTAAGTCCATATTCTCGATTTGAAGCGTATCTCTAAAGATTACTTTATCACCACTTTCATTTAAAACAAAAGCGCCGTGAATGATATCTCTATTCTTTTGCAACAGGCTTTTTAGGACTTTATCTGAGTGATTATTTATTTTGAAAATAAATTGCTCCAGAATGAGAATGGGTGGAGCAACTCCCAAAATCAGGTTTTTAATTCCTGAATTTTCTTTCTGAACTACAAGTATTCCATCTTCAGGATTTTGAAAACTGATATTGAAGTCCAGTTCGAGTAAATAATCTTTGGTTATATGAAAATGATCTTTCATCTCTTTGGTTACAAGTTGTTAAGAATTTCTAAAAGTTAATAATACGAAAACTAGTTTTTAATTGTTCATATTAAGCTAATTATTATTGTTAACAATGAATGAATTAATACTACCATAATGTTCGATTTTTTTGATTAGTGATTTTTGATTGTCTGCAAAATTGAAATGAATACTAAAAAGAATAGCAGACATTATAATTTTTTGCTAATATTGTTAGGTAAATATAGTGATTATTTTATTCGTTGCAAATATTATTAGCAATATATGTCATTTTTCGGAAAAAACATTAGAAAGATTCGTAGCGTAAAAACGCTAAGTCAGCAGGCTTTTGCAGAGCTATTTAACTTAAAAAGAGGCACTTTAGGCGCATATGAAGAAGGAAGAAGTGAACCAAAGATCGAAACTATAATCAAGATTGCTAATTATTTTAGCATACCTATAGATGATCTGTTAACACGGGAACTTACCGTCAATGAATTGCTGAAGTTTAAAAGTTCGTTATCAGAAATGCACGAGTTATCCCATCCGGAAAGCTTTGTTCAAATACCTTGTATTACAGAAAAAAATAAGGACGAGTATCTCGATAATTATAAGAACAAAAAATTCTTAGAAGAAATGATTCAGGTTACTTTACCCATAGAAAGCACCGAAACTATGCGCGCTTTTGCGGTAACTAACCTAGAAATGACCAATCAAAACCAGGGCTTCTTTCCTAAAGACATAGTTTTTGGAACCTTAGTAAAAAAAGACCATTACAAAAATATCGAAGACGGCACTGTTGTATTAGTACATACAAAAAGTCAACTCATATTGCGTAAAGCCTATTTATTGGATAGCACACTTGTTTTGAAGGCAGAACATCAAAACATTGACGACTTGACCTTTGCTCTTTCTGAAATACTAGAACTATGGCAAATTATGTCAGTATATCAAAGACGGATTACCCCTATTAATTCCGGTATTGAAGACAAACTGACTATGCTCGAAAAAGAATTTGCCAAATTAAGAAGTCAAATATAAAAGGACGTAAGCTAGTTTACTCGGCAACCTCAAGTTCTAGTTCACGCTGTTTTTGTTGCTCTATGCGTTCTTCTTTTAATTTTTGACGCATTTGTTTAATGGTGAGTGTGCTTCCATCGTGGCTCCATCCCGGCGGCCCAAAGGCATACATAAACTTATGTTTCAACTTGGATGAGCGCTTCATATCCTTCCAAATATCTTGGTACTCGTGTGTTAATATGACTAAGGGATTGTAGCTGTCCGGAGATTTTGTCACGCCATATTCTATCTCTATTTCCTCATCGAGCTCTTTAAAAGTACCGAAAATTCGATCGAAAATATTCAAGAATCCCCCGTGATTTTTGTCCATATATTCCAAATTTCGGGCGTGATGCACTTGGTGCATCGTGTGCGTATTGAAGATCTTATCAATAATACCCATCTTCGGTACATATTGTGAATGCAGCTGAAATTGCCATAAAGCTTCGATACCCAGACAGACCACAAGCATTTCCGGCGGAAAGCCTATAGCGACAATCCAAACATAGAATAATGGTTTATAAAAAATAGTAAACCAGCCGTTTCGCACAGCCGTACCTAAATTGAAATTTTCTGAAGAATGGTGTACAATATGGGCTGCCCAAAAAAAGCGAACCATATGATTTTGTCGATGAAACCAGTAATATGAAAAGTCATCGGCCAGCTGACAAAGAATCCAGACGTACCAGGCATAGCCGAAGGATTTCCACCCAAAAATATTGGTGCGTACACCATCAACCACCGGATTAAAAATATCGTAAACCCAATTGAATAAAAGAATGACCGTAACAGTCTTGATCAACGGGGCTATTAAAGTAGACCCAATTCCCATCGTAAGGCTTGCTCCTAAATCCTTCCAGTGATAGAGTTCATCGTTATCGTGATGCTTGCTGTAAGTAAGCTCCACGAGGATCAGGCCTAGAAAACATGGTACTCCGTAAATCAACGGGTTTGTAAAATCCATAAAGTTGGTTTACTCGATAATCGAGATTTATATTTTTGAAACGATTTCCATCGGAAATTCTAGAAATACTTTAGGAATTTCTGATGCAACACCTATTAAAATCAGGCGTTTGTTCCAAAAATAACCTTTAGAAGATACAAACCAAGAGAAATAAGGTTAAACCCCGAAAAATTGCGATAAATCGCCAAATTTGATCAGAAATTCACCGAAAACGAACTATTCTGAGCAGATTTAGAGATTTTTGGCTTCTTCCCAAAACACATCCATCTCACGCAAAGTCATATCGCGTAATGCTTTATTATTCTCTTTTGCTTTTTGTTCTAAGTATTGAAAACGCTTAATAAACTTCTTATTGGTACGCTCCAGAGCACTTTCGGCATCTACTTTTAAAAACCGCGCGTAGTTGATCATAGAAAACATCACATCACCAAATTCCGCTTCGATCTTCTCTTGATCTCTGGCTTCTACCTCTTCTTGCAGCTCTGCGAGCTCTTCCTGCAATTTCTCGAAAACCTGCTGTGGCTCTTCCCAATCAAATCCTACTCCGGCAACTTTATCTTGAATTCGGCTTGCTTTTACAAGAGCCGGCAAAGAACGCGGGACACCTTCTAAAACTGACTTTTTACCTTCCTTCAATTTTAGATTCTCCCAATTGCGCTTGACATCCTCTTCGTCTTCGACAGCAACATCGCCATAAATATGAGGATGTCGCGAAATGAGTTTTTCGCAAATTCCGTTAGCGACATCAGCAATGTCAAAATCTTCGGTCTCACTTCCTATCTTGGCGTAGAATACAATGTGCAGCAGTAAATCGCCCAGCTCTTTTTTTACTTCCTCAAGATCATTATCAAGGATCGCATCGCCAAGCTCATAGGTTTCTTCAATTGTAAGATGCCTAAGACTTTGTAAGGTTTGCTTGCGGTCCCAGGGGCACTGTTCCCGAAGTTCATTCATAATAGTTAGCAATCTGTCTATGGCTCTAAGCTGGCTTGCTCTGTTGTTCATAAGGCGTTTTTTTTCGATGCAATAGGTTGAAATAAAAAATCCTTCAGTAAAAGTACCGAAGGATTTCTATATTTTAGTTGTATTTGCGACTATTCTTCTTCGTCTGCTTTTGCAGTTTCTGAAGGTGCTTCAGCAGTTTCTAATAAATCATTTGCTTGTAAGAGATTATACCACTGAATCACTTTTTTCATATCGCTTGCGTACACGCGATCTTCATCAAAATTAGGCAGCACATCAAAGAAATAAGCTTCTAACTCATCTTTGGCAACCTTGTGGCTAATCGCTTTCTCGCCGTTTTCTTTTTCAGCAATTTTTGCAAAAACATCACGTAGAGGTGCCTCGCCATCTAAAGTATAAATAGAAATTTCTGAAAGCACACTCACATTATGACGCAATCCTACAGGTATTTTTTTTCCGTCAGTTAATGATTCTGCAATAAAACCAGAACGCGTTTGCGCTCGCAAATGATATAATCCCGGTTTTCCTGAAATTGAAACTATTTTATCTAGACTCATAGTATGTATTTTATCCTTAAACGGATTTTTAAGTGGTTTATTCTAATTTTAAAGGCGGCAAATATCTAGGCTCTTTTTGAATTTTCAAAATTTAAACTGCCTGCAACATCTTTTTTAACGTCCTTTTTTTACTGCCGGAAATCGCATACGGTAATCTGCATTCACTTTTCCTTTACTAATCCCGGCGAGTTTACTTTTAATAATGCGCTTTTTAAGACTGCTCAATTTATCAGTAAACAAGATTCCTTCAATATGATCATACTCGTGCTGAATCACGCGCGCAAGCAACCCATCAAATTCTTCTACGTGCTCGTTAAAATCTTCATCTTGATATTTGATTTTGATGTTGGGACATCTAAACACATCTTCGTTAATCCCGGGAATACTTAGACAACCTTCGCTAAAAGCCCATTCATCCCCGGTTTCTTCTAAAATCTGCGGATTAATAAATGCTTTTTTGAATGTTTTTAAACGCTCTTGTTCCTCATCAGAAAGATCTTCGTCGTCTGCAAAAGGTGTCGCGTCAACTACAAATAATCTGATCGCTTTGCCTATTTGCGGAGCAGCAAGGCCCACGCCACTGGCGCCATACATAGTTTCAAACATATTGGCTACAAGCTCCTTTAGCTCAGGATAATCTTGAGGAATTTCTACTGCTTTTTTGCGTAAAACCGGATCGCCGTAAGCAACTATAGGTAAAATCATTTTCTTATATTTAGTATAAATTCAGCCTATTGATACAAATAGGTTTGAAGTATTATTGTTGCGCTGATCTCGTCAAGAAGCGCTTTATTTTTTCGTTGTTTTTTCTTCAAGCCGCTGTCAAGCATCGTTTGTGCAGCCATCTTTGAGGTAAACCGCTCATCTACTCTTTTAATTGGGATCGAAGTAATTTTTTCTAAGCTTTCGCGAAATTTTAAAATCTCGGTCTCCACGTGAGAGGCTTCGTTATTCATGCGCTTAGGCTCGCCAAGGAGAATGAGTTCGACGTTTTCTTCAGAAAAATACTTCTTAAGAAAATCAAGCAGATCAGTCGTGTTTACGGTCGTTAAACCGGAAGCAATAAGCTGAAGTTCATCGGTCACTGCGATGCCCGTACGTTTGGTTCCAAAATCTAATGCCAGTATGCGACCCATTTTGCTCAATACTCAAGAGGTTTCTTCTATAACTTACAGAGGCTAAAATCGGTTGCCTAAGAGTTACCTGAACCTGCCTTAAAAATTTATTTTGGCAAAAATAAGATTTTAGATGCATATAGTATCAAAGGCCATAGTATTCTTTAGAACTTGAAAACCTCACCATTGGGTTTTGTGAATGCTGAATAAAGAAAACAAATGATGGTATTTTCGTTTTTTACACACGCCTAAACTATATTTGGAGCCGCAAAAATTTGGACTAATCAACAAAAACAAGTTTAGAATATGCAACAAGTTAAAAACCTTATTGAAGCAGCTTGGGAAGACAGATCGCTACTTTCAGATAAAGTAACTCAAGAAGCCATACGCGAAGTCATTGAGCTTATAGACGGCGGTACGCTGCGCGTTGCAGAACCTAAAGGTGACGACTGGCAGGTGAATGAATGGGTAAAAAAAGCAGTGGTGCTGTATTTCCCAATTCAAAAAATGGAAAAATTAGAAGTTGGTATTTTTGAATATCACGATAAAATGCCCCTTAAAAAAGGCTATCAGGATAAAGGAATTCGTGTAGTTCCTAATGCTGTTGCACGTCACGGAGCTTTTATTTCTAAGGGTGTGATTATGATGCCTAGTTATGTAAACATCGGAGCTTATGTAGACGAAGGCTCTATGGTTGACACTTGGGCAACCGTAGGAAGCTGTGCACAAATTGGTAAAAATGTACACCTAAGTGGTGGTGTAGGAATTGGTGGTGTGCTAGAACCTTTACAGGCAGCTCCTGTAATCATTGAAGATAACGCATTTATAGGATCGCGTTGTATCGTGGTTGAAGGTGTACGCGTGGGTAAAGAAGCGGTTCTTGGAGCCAATGTGGTACTTACTGCATCTACTAAGATCATTGACGTAACCGGTGATGAGCCTAAAGAAATGAAAGGTGCTGTGCCTCCAAGATCTGTGGTGATTCCAGGTAGTTATACAAAGAAATTTGCTGCAGGAGAATACAATGTTCCTTGTGCATTGATCATAGGTACACGTAAAGAAAGTACCAATAAAAAGACTTCGCTTAACGATGCGCTACGTGAGTATGATGTAGCTGTGTAGTTTTCTAAATGCAGAAAATGAAAATATTAGTGATTCAGCAAAAGATGATAGGTGACGTTTTAACGTCATCTATCCTTTTTAGGGCCATACGTGAACAGTTTCCTGATGCTGAATTGCACTATTTAATTCAACCGCATACGTTACCCGTGGTTGAAAACAATCCGTATATCGATCATATTATTTTTGATCGTACCACCACCGATGCTAAGAATGTTAGCCTTGGTGCTTTTGCTAAATATATAGCGGCGCAGAATTTTGATTACATCATTGATGTGTATTCAAAACTTGGTACTGCCTATTTATGTTTGCGAAGTAGCGCAAAAAGCATTGGTTATAAAAAATGGTATACGCAATTTGTATACAACCAAACCATCAGCTACCTTAAAAAACCAAAAACAAATGCTGGTCTGGCAATAGAAAACCGCATGCGTTTGCTTCAAGTATTGCCGGGAAATTTTCCTGATTCGCTAAAGCCAAAAATTTACCTTTCTGCGGAAGAAAAGCAAAACGCACTTCAGTTTTTGAAAGAGGCTGATGTAAATCTTCAAGCTCCGGTTTATATGATAGGACTGTTAGGAAGCAGTGCTTCAAAAACCTATCCTCTAGATTATCTCGCTGAACTCTTGAATATACTTATTACCGAAGAACCCGAAGCTCAAATTCTGCTTAATTATATTCCGAATCAAAAAGAGGAAGTCAACACTTTTTTAGCGCATTGTAACGCGGCGTTAAAAAGCAATATTTTTGCTAATGTTTATGCGAAAAATTTACGTGATTTTATTGCAGTCTTAGCTCACTGTAAAGCTCTGATAGGTAATGAAGGTGGCGCTGTAAATATGGCTAAAGCGCTTGACGTGCCTACGTTTGCTATCTTTTCTCCGTGGATTGCTAAAGACGCTTGGGCCTTGTATGAAGATGATAGCAATGTCGCAGTGCATCTCAAAGATTTTAAACCAGAATTCTTTCAGAAGAAATCAAATAAGCACCTAAAAAAAGAATCTGAAATGCTGTATCAGCAGTATTCTCCAGAGCTGATTAAACCGCAGCTGGCTAAGTTTCTTAGGAATCTTTCTTGATGCCAAAAGCCGTGTAGGTCTTACGCTGCAGTTTTGTTTCCTTTCTAATCGCAGCATTCTTAACAAGCATTTCTTCCTTTACATAACCTCGAGCGTGATCAAGATGCACGCAAACCGCGCTATAACGTATTTGCTTAGACTTTAAACCTTTATTAAAGAGGCGTTCGCCCAACTCGCGATCTTCTCCCCCATATTGCATACGTTCATCAAAACCATTAACTGCTACTATATCTTGTTTCCAGCCGCTAGCGTTATGACCATTCCAGGTAGGTTTAGTGGGCGTGACCAGATTGAGTAATTTTGATTCAAAAGCTCCTGCAGATAGCTTTTTATTTTTAATGGAATTATTCAATCCTTGCGCTTTAAGCCATTTGAGATCAAAACAGTGCTGTTTCTTGATATCCTCTTGCGTAATCGCCTGAGAAATAGACATAGGCAGTTTAAAATATCCGCCGGAAAGAAAATATCCAGGTTCTTTATGCTTTAAATGTACCTGAACAAAATTGACCTTCGGAATACAGTCTCCGTCTGACATTAAGATATATTCTGCGTTGCACGCCTGAAGCGCTTTATTCAAAATAGTCGTTTTCCTGAAGCCGATATCCTCGTGCCACACGTGAATTATTGGTCGGTCAAATAATGGCGATAATTGTGCTATCGCTTCTTTTGTTTCCGCACCAGAACCGTCGTCTGCAATTACAATTTCAAAATCTTTAAAATCTTGATACGCGTATCCCCATAAGGTTTTCTTTAACCATTCAACGGAGTTATACGTGCTAATAATTATAGACACTTCAGGTTTTTGCTTCATAAATCAAAGAAAACAAATTTTATGTTAAAACCATATTTTAATTAGCTTTACGCAACACTTTTAGATGGAAAAACTAACAGCGATCATACCTGTTTTTAATGAGGCGCATCATATTGAAGCCGCTATTCAATCGGTTTTATTTGCTGATGAGATTTTAATCGTAGATTCATTCAGTACTGATGAAACGCTCAGCATTGCCAAAAGATTTCCTGTAAAAATTCTTCAGCGAGAATATGAGTATTCTGCATCTCAAAAAAATTGGGCGATACCGCAAGCAACCCATAACTGGATTTTTATTTTAGATGCTGACGAACGTGTCACACCGCAATTGCAAGAAGAAATTCAAAAAATACTTAGCAATCCGCCTCAAGATCTTGTGGGCTATTGGGTCTATCGCAACAATCATTTTATAGATAAAAAAATCAAGTACAGCGGTTGGCAAAATGATAAGGTGATTCGGCTTTTTAAAAAAAACTTTTGCCGTTATAAAGACCAGCACGTTCACGCCGAGATCAGCACCACCGGGAAGCTTGATTATTTACAACATACGCTACAGCATTATAGTTTTAGCTCTATCCAGCAGTTTACCGCAAAACTCAATAAATATGCGGTATGGCAAGCTAAAGATTACGATGCACGCACCGGAACGTTGACGCCTTATCATTTTATAGGTAAACCCGTGTGGCGCTTTATCAAACATTATGTGATCCAACAAGGATTTAGAGATGGTGTTCCCGGTTTGACCATAAGTTATCTACAGGCTTACGCGGTTTTTATGCGTTATGTAAATCTCTGGATTATTAGAAATTCAAAGAAAAACTGAGTTATTTCTTCCAGAATTTCACCTTCTTTTTAAAGGCTTGTTTTTTGGCAAAGTGATTTTGGAAATCCTCTGTAGCTTTCCACATAGCAGCTTTGGTTTGCTCCATATCGTAGTTTCCTACTCGGGCATATTCTTCGGCCATAATATCAACCATTTCTTTTTTCGGAGTCAAACGCGCAAAATTCTGAATACGCGTTTCAAAATCAAGCGGCTTGAATTCCATTCTATTTAGATCCACCAAATAAAACTCGTAGCCATTTTCAGTAATGACGATCAATGTATTTCCGGCAGAATGGTCAAGAAAATGAATCTGCTTTTCGTGCATTTCATAGGTAAACCGGGTAAATGCTTTTAGGATCTCAATACGATCGGGAAAATGCTCCTCGTTAATCAAGGTTCTAAATGTGGCATCAGCATTCACCAGTTTACACGCATAAAAACTCTTTCCAAACAAGAGACCGCTTGAAGCGATACCATACCCAAGGGGAAACGGAGTCAAAACACCCAAGTCAAGCAATTTACACGCATATTCATATGAGCGCTGGGCTTTGGATTTTCTAAAATATTGGTAGGCGATTTTATTCACAAAATTAGGAACCTTAAACGCTTTGATCGTGATCTGAGTGTCGTCTAGATCAAAAATTTTAATCTGATTACGGTTGCCGTCTGCAAGGATTTTTCCTTCCTGCTCAAAATTCAAAAAGAACTCCTTTAGTTTTAAAAGATTATTTTTGACCGATTTGTGAACTGTGACTTTCATGAAGAAATTTAGAGTGCAAAAGTAGTTTTAATAAAACAAGTTCTCAAAAGCAAGGCTAAAGAATGAAACAGATTTTTCTAGAATCTCATAATATAAAAAATCAATTTTCGGGTTTAGGGCAGTTTAACTATCACTTGATCAAGGGTTTTTATCAGAATGCACAAAGCGATTTTAAATTTACCCTGCACAGCAATATTTCGGCTAAACTAAAAAGTGAATTTGGTACTCATTTTGACTATCAGCACTATTTTTCCTTCACACGTTATAAAGCATTACGGCTTCCCTTTAAATATGATCTCTGGCATTCTTTAAATCAAAATACTAAAGTAGAGCCACGTTTTAAAATGCCGTATGTTCTTACTGTTCACGATGTACATTTTGCTGAAGGGCCTGATAGTAAAGACAAAACTGCTCGTATAAAACGTTTTGAAGCAAAGCTGAAACGCGCCGACGCCTTAGTCTATATCTCGAAGTTTGCGCGTCAAGCCACGCAGCAATGTTTTGATACTTCAGATAAACCGGAGTATGTGATTTACAATGGCAACCCGATGCTTGACACTTCGATTCCTGAAGATTTCATTCCTGAGACAGCTCCAAAAAAACCTTATTTATTCACTATTGGTGAGTTTACTGCACGAAAGAACTTCCATGCCTTGATTGATATGCTTCAGCATTTACCTGATTATGAACTTATCATTGCCGGAAATTCTGACCGCCCTTATACCGAAAAAATAAAAGAGACTATCTCAAAAAACAAGTTGCAGAACCGTGTTTACCTTCCGGGTAAGATTTCTGAAACGGAAAAAAAATACCATTTAAAAAATAGTGCGGCTTTTGTTTTTCCATCGTTAAAAGAAGGCTTTGGTATTCCTATAATCGAAGCTTTACGATATGGCACTCCAGTTATTACTTCAAATAACACATCGCTTCCTGAAGTCGGTGGAAATTTTGCTACCTATTGGGAGCATTATGAGCCTGAATATATGGCTGAGAAAGTTCTTGAAGGTATTGCAAATTTTCAGGATCAAAGCGTGATCAATGCCGGGATTTCGCACGCAAAATCATTTAATTGGAACAACACTGCAAAAGAGTACCTAAATGTTTACAGATCGGTCTTAAACAAATAACTTTGCACAACTAATTTGGGAAGCCATGGCTATGAAAAAATACGATCAAAATATTCTCAACGAAGTAAATGAATCTCTTGGTGTGTTAAAACGCGGCGGTTTGTTGCTATACCCAACAGATACGGTCTGGGGCATTGGTTGCGACGCCACAAACGCTAATGCTATCGATAAAATTTACGCACTTAAAAAGCGTAAAGAAAGTAAAGCCCTGATCTGCCTGGTAAGTGATATGAAAATGCTCAATCAGTTTGTTGAGGAAATTCCAGAGGTTGCTTACAATATCTTAAAATATGCATCCCAACCCACCACAATTATCTATGATAAGCCTATTAGAATAGCTGAAAATCTTGTGGGGGAAGATAACACTTTGGGAATTCGTATTGTTCAAGACGAATTTTGCCGAACACTGATTAAAAAACTAGGTAAACCTTTAGTTTCTACTTCGGCTAATATTAGTGGCGAAAAAACACCTATGCGCTACCCTGAAATAAGCCAACCAATTTTGGAAGGAGTGGACTATATCGTAAATTTGCAACGCAAACATTTGTCGACCAAATCTTCAACGATCATTAAGTTGAGTAATAACGGTCAGGTCAAGATTTTACGTAAATAATACTCCATGCCAGTTCCTAATTTTCCGGAAGCTTTAAAGCCGAAAATCTTTGAGGTGATTACTCAAGCTTCGGAAGAATTAAACCTTGAAACCTATGTGATAGGTGGTTACGTTCGCGATTTTCTTTTAAAAAGAGGTTCCGCAAAAGATATTGATATTGTTGCCGTAGGTAGCGGTATCGAACTTGCCGAAAAAGTGGCTTCCCTCCTACCTCATAAACCTAAAGTTCAAGTTTTTAAAACGTATGGAACCGCCATGTTGCGGGACGGTGATATTGAAGTCGAGTTTGTAGGCGCACGCAAAGAGTCTTACAACGAAAACAGTCGGAATCCGGTAGTTGAAAATGGTAGTCTTGAAGACGATCAAAACCGTAGAGATTTTACTATTAATGCGCTTGCTCTAAGTCTTAATAAAAACACTTTAGGAGACCTTGTTGATCCTTTTGATGGGATTGTAGATCTTGAACGTGAAATTATAAGAACACCGCTTGATCCCGATATCACATACAGCGACGACCCGCTGCGTATGATGCGCGCGATACGGTTTGCCACTCAACTCGATTTTACAATCGAACGCAAATCACTCGAAGCGATCTCGGCAAATAAAGACCGCATAAAGATCATCACTAAAGAACGTATTGTAGACGAACTGCATAAAATTATGCTGAGTAAAACACCTTCTAAAGGTTTTTTACTGCTCGAAAAAACAGGATTACTGCCTTACATTCTTCCGGAATTGACTGCACTAAAAGGCATTGAAGAAAAAGAGGGTCAAAAGCATAAAGACAATTTTTACCACACCCTAGAAGTGGTTGATAATATTTCAGAAAATACTAAAGATCTATGGTTACGCTGGGCTGCGCTGCTTCACGATATTGGTAAAGCGCCTACCAAACGTTTCCATAAAAAGATAGGGTGGACGTTTCACGGGCACGAATTTGTAGGTTCAAAAATGGTTTTTAAACTTTTTAAACGTTTAAAAATGCCATTGAATGAAAAAATGAAATTCGTTCAAAAGTTAGTTTTGATGAGTTCGCGACCTATCGTTATCGCCGAAGATTTTGTCACTGATAGCGCCGTACGTCGCCTCATTTTTGATGCCGGCGATTATCTAGAATCGTTGATGACGCTTTGCGAGGCAGATATTACAACTAAAAATCCTAAGCGCTACCGAAAATACCATAACAACTTCAAGACGGTGCGACAAAAGATCGAAGAAGTTGAGGAGCGTGATCACGTGCGTAATTTTCAACCACCGGTAAGTGGTGAAGAAATTATGAGCACATTCGACTTACAACCTTCAAAGGAAATCGGGATCATCAAAGAAGCGATTAAAGAAGCGATTCTTGAAGGAGAGATCCCTAATGAATATGAAGCCGCCCACGCCTTTATGTTGAAAAAAGGCGAAGAGTTAGGTCTGGAAGCTGTAAAAAGTTAATTATTCAATACGTTTAAAATCGTGTATAGAAAATCTATTATTGTTGCTCTGGTTCTGATTTATCTGGTAATAATTGCCGGAGCTGTAGTACGAATGACTGGCAGCGGAATGGGTTGCCCTGACTGGCCAAAGTGTTTTGGGTACATCATTCCTCCTACTTCTGAAACTGAATTAGAATGGACTCCCGGAAGAACCTATGAAAAAGGTCAGGTAATTATTGTTGAAGAAACCTTGCGCGTGGCAAAATCAGACTTCACTACGACTGAAACCTTCAACCCTCAAAACTGGAACGGTTACGAAAAACACGATTATGCCATTTTTAATCCGTGGCACACGTGGATTGAGTATATCAATCGCCTATGTGGAGCACTCGCCGGATTAGCATTTTTAGTGATGTTGGGTGCTGCAATTTTTAAAGAACGTAAGCGTAAGCGCATCTTACTTTCCCTTTTTGCAGTATTCCTCATCGGTTTTCAAGGATGGGTTGGGGCAACTGTAGTCTACTCTGTGCTTTCTCCAGTGCGCATCACGATTCATATGGTGATCGCCCTGCTCATTGTGGCGCTATTGATTTATATGCTCTATGAATCGTCTAAAATCAAACACAGGTATACGTTTGACAAGGCATTTAGAAACGGGATGAGTATTGCTATTGTACTTACAATGATCCAAATTATTTTAGGTACGCAGGTGCGGCAGCATATTGATGAGCAAGTAGATCTTGTAGGCTATGCTGCAAAAAGTTTGTGGCTAGATAATCCTGAAATCACTTTTTACATTCACCGCTCCTTCTCTATTATCATATTTCTCTTGAATGCGTGGTTGTTTTTACGCACTAGAAAATTGAATCTAGGACACCGCAGTTTCAATTGGGTGGTTCTTTTAATTTTAATCGAAATTGCGACCGGAGTATTGATGAATTATTTTGAATTTCCATTTTTGACGCAGCCGATACATTTGGTTGTCGCTTCGGTTTTATTCGGAATTCAATTCTATATTCTGCTTACAGCAACCCGAAAAGAAAAAGGTATAGACGTTGCTTAAGCTTTCGGCTAAATTGTATATTCGCCGCCCTTTTTTAGATAAACCATCTAGGGAAACCTAAAGAGGCATTGCTTGAAAGCGAGTTTTCAATTTCGAGTCGTCCCTTTAGCTATCTGGAAGTTGTAGCAAACCCTCTGACGGTTCTAAAAAAAAAGCTTTTGGCTGAAAATCTTGAAATTTTGCTCATTTTTTTCGGCCTGTATATTTAAAAAACACACTTAATAATTAAGAAAATAGATTTTAGTTATTTACTGCTATTACCTATTTTGAAGTTATAAATTTGCCTAAAAATTAGATTATGATTTATCGTTTCCGCGTCATCCTGGATACTGAAGAAGATATCTTCAGAGACATTGAAATTGAACAGCAAGCCACTTGCGAAGATTTTCATAATACCATCACGCAAAGTTTTGGATTTGACGGCACCGAGATGGCTTCTTTTTACATCAGTGATGATGAGTGGCGTCAGGGCGAAGAAATTCCGCTATTTGATATGAGCGAGTCAGATTTGCCCTTGCGTATGATGAATGAGACCTTGCTAGAAGATGTACTTTCTGAAGATCAAACGCGTCTAATCTACGTGTATGACTTTTTAAATCTGTGGACGTTTTTTGTTGAATTGGCTGAAATTGCAGAACCTCAGGACGGTGTTTCTTATCCTAACTTGATGTATGTACACGGTCAGATTCCTGCGGAAGCGCCACCGGCAGATTTTTCTGGAGACGAAGATGATTTTGATGAGGACGATCCTTTTGCTGATGATGACGATGATTACGATATTGAAGATTATGAAGGCCTCGACTTTGATGAAAACTGGAATTAAGTGCAATTTCTATTAGATTTTACACCCGGACATCTCCTTTTTTAGCTTCTAAAATCTAAACAAACACCACAATGATCAACTTATATTCGGCTCAGATCGAGTCGCTTTCAATACATAGAATTGGCAACAAAAGCCGTAATGAAGGTGCTTTTTTATCTAAAGAACGGTATCACCTCAATGATGAGATCACCCCATTGATCAAGGAGTTTTTCTTTAAACCTTTTCGGGATAAAGAAGAGAATTACTATCAGTTTGTACACGAAGCTGATCTAGAATTTCACTCGTTATCTAACCTTGCTGCTTCGCTTTTTAACGATCCCAGACAATCTCACGAGATTTCTATTGAGATCGCTAAATTATTGTACGAGCAATCCAGTCATCCGCATATTAAACCTGGTGAGGTTTATGTTGCGCATATTGAAAATGCGATGATGGATAATGAAAAGGTTGATGCTATTGGTATTTTTAAATCTGAGCTTAAACAAGATTTTCTGCAGTTTCAAGAAGGAGAAACCAACCTGCAAATGCATCTGGAACAAGGTGTGAACCTGAGCAAACTAGACAAAGGTTGCCTCATTTTTAATAAGAATGCTGAAAACGGTTACAAGATTCTTTCTATAGACTCCAACCGATATGATACTAAATACTGGCTCGAAAATTTCTTAGGCGTTGACATTCTCGCTGATGAAAACTTCTACACCAAAAAGTACTTAAAGTTCTGTCAGGATTTTGCCAAAGACGTGGTGTTGCCTGCTGAAGATAAAAAAGAAGAAGTGATGTTCATGAATCGCGCGGTGAATCATTTTGCCAAAAATGACGAGTTTGTAGAGCAAAACTTTATGAATGAAGTGATGGAAAATCCTGCGCTGATTCCTGAGTTCAATAATTATAAAATGGAGAAAGCTCCTAAATATAAAATTGAAGATCTAACTACATTTCCTATTTCAAACACTGCCGTTAGTGGCGCCCGCAAACGCATTAAAAGTGTGATCGAGCTCGACACTAACGTTCAGATCAAACTGGATTTTGTAAATCCTGAAAGTGCTGAGAAGTTCGTGGAAAAAGGTTGGGATGAAGAACGCCAGATGTATTATTATCTGGTTTATTTCAATAAAGAACAAAAGAGTTAGACAACTGTTTACTGTAAAACACAAAAGCCGAATCTATTCAGATTCGGCTTTTGTGTTTTATGATTATCCCAGTTCCTTTACTTGCTCTTGATAACTTTTAATACGGTCGCGTAGTTTCGCAGCTTCCATAAAGTCGAGTTCTTTTGCTGCTGCTTCCATTTGCTTGCGTGTATCTCGTATGAGCTGCTCTAATTTAGGTTTACTCATATACGCAGTATCGGGCTCGGCGGCCATATTCGTCAGCTCTTCGGCTTCAAACTTGAACTTCTCTTTTTTGGCAAGTGCATTATCCAGGGACTTTTTAATCGCCATTGGTTTGAGACCATGTTCTTCATTGTAAGCTATCTGTTTCTGACGACGATACTCAGAAGCATCTATGGTTTCTTGCATACTCTGCGTGATCTTATCTGCATACATTATCGCCAGACCATTGATATTTCGAGCTGCACGACCAATGGTTTGCGTCAACGATCTATTGCTACGCAGAAAGCCTTCTTTATCAGCATCCAGAATGGCTACGAGAGAAACTTCCGGAAGATCCAAGCCTTCTCTTAAAAGGTTCACACCTACCAAAACATCAAAGATTCCTTTACGCAGGTCAGACATAATTTCTACACGTTCTAACGTATCTACATCAGAGTGAATGTAGCGCGTTCTGATATCCACACGGGTCAGATATTTGGTCAATTCTTCGGCCATACGCTTGGTGAGCGTGGTGACTAGAGTACGCTCATCTTTTTCTACACGCTTCTGAATTTCTTCGATCAAATCATCGATCTGATTCAAACTCGGGCGCACTTCAACCACCGGATCCAGCAGGCCTGTTGGTCTAATAATTTGCTCTACGTACGTTCCTTCAGACTTTTGTAGTTCGTAATCAGCGGGAGTCGCACTCACATAAATCACCTGATTCTGCAATGCCTCAAACTCTTCAAATTTCAACGGACGGTTGTCCATCGCAGCCGGAAGCCTGAATCCGTATTCCACCAGATTTTCCTTGCGGCTTCGGTCGCCCCCGTACATTGCACTAACTTGAGAAACCGTTACGTGACTTTCATCAACGACCATCAGATAATCATCAGGAAAATAATCCAGTAGGCAGAAGGGTCGCGTACCCGGTTCTCTTCCGTCTAAATAGCGAGAATAGTTCTCGATACCACTACAATACCCCAGTTCTCTAATCATTTCGAGGTCAAAATTGGTTCGTTCTTCCAAACGTTTGGCCTCTAGATGCTTTCCTATTTCCTTAAAATAGTCCACTTGTTTGACCATATCAAAACCGATCTGATCTATGGCGTTCTGCAACACATCCGGACTCGTAACAAACATATTTGCCGGATAAATATTAAGACGATCGTACTTCTCCAAAACCTCATTGGTGGTCACATCAAAAGCTTCGATCTCCTCGATCTCATCACCAAAAAAATGCACTCTAAATGCGTGATCATCATATCCCGGGAAAATATCAACCGTATCTCCTTTTATGCGGAAATTTCCGCGATTAAATTCTGCTGTGGTTCTACTGTAGAGACTTTGAACTAATCGTTTTAAAAGCTGCGTTCGTGAGATCACCATATCGCGTTCCAAAGCGATCACGTTCTTTTGAAATTCCACAGGGTTACCGATACCGTATAAGCAAGAAACCGAAGCCACTACGATAATATCACGCCGTCCCGAAAGTAAAGACGAAGTGGTGCTCAAACGCAGTTTTTCGATCTCTTCATTGATCGACAGATCTTTCTCAATATATGTTCCTGAAGTTGGGATATAAGCTTCCGGTTGGTAATAATCGTAATAGGAAACAAAATACTCAACAGCGTTATTCGGAAAAAACGCTTTAAACTCACTATACAACTGTGCTGCCAAGGTTTTATTATGAGCCAGGACCAAGGTTGGTTTCTGTACTTCTTGCAACACATTAGCCACCGTAAAGGTTTTACCACTACCCGTTACCCCTAACAAGGTCTGATAGCGTTCGCCGGCATCAATGCCTCCTACCAATTGCTCGATCGCACTGGGTTGATCTCCCGTTGGTTTAAATTCTGATTGTATATTGAATTTCAAAATATATCTGATTAGCGCGCTTGAATGCACGATTTTAGGAAAAAGTATATCTGTAAAATTAAACTATTTGAAAGTCAGAGTAAAGCCTGTAATTCTTAGGATTCCCCTAAAATTAGCTTTAGCGTTTAAGCGTAAAATGTGATTTGAACAGGCGCCCGTCTTCGAGTAGTACACTGAACCAGTAATCATCTGCAGGTAAGTTAGTACCACTAAATGTGCCATCCCAACCTTGTCCTACCGGATTCAATTCTTTAAGCAATTTTCCGTATCTGTTAAAAATACGAATTACGGTACCGGGCTGAACCATTGCGTTAATTCCCTGCACTTGCCAGAAGTCGTGATATCCATCACCGTTAGGCGTAAAATATTTTGAAAAGCCAATGATACTAAATTCCTGCGCTATTGCAGTACATCCATTTTTAGAGCGCACATACAGGGTATGAAATCCCGGCGCAAGACCGTCAAAATATAGATCGTCTTGATACGGGCCTATTTCGTCATCTAAAGCAACTTCATATGCCCCATTCCCCGAAAGGGTGATCGTAGCCGTGTTGTTTTCGGTTGCATCAGTCACCTCGATATTTTCTATGATCGGTATTTCTTCTTCTACAATGGTTATGGTTGCCTCTCTGTAGCAGCCGGTATTTACATCTGTCACACGCAGTGTATGATCTCCCGGTAAATTAGTTTCAAGATAAGGTGTGGTTTGTCCTTCAGGGAACCACTCGTAGCTATATGTTCGAGATGCATCGAGATTAGTATAATCGGGACTATAGGTTTGCGTTTCCGGAAAAGAAGCGGCACAATAGATCGCTTCAGCAGCTAGTGAGAAATCAGGTCGAGGGATTAGGTTCAACTCTACCGTGCTAATCGTAAAACACGCATTATTGTTCTCCACGCGTGCAAAAACAGTCTCATTATATGCTGTCTGATTGGTATACAATTGCGGAAGCTCTAAAGCTGAATCTTCAAGCAAAGCTGCTTCTTCTGTGGGATAATAATGAACATCATAGCTGCCGGTTAGTCCGCCTAAAACTCGTGCATCTGCCTGAGAAAGATCAAACTCGGCAAAGCCGGTATCATTTAAATCGCAACCCTCAAGAAGTGCAGTGTTTGCGGTAGTACTACTAACTTGTAAGTCAATTGTATTGATGATTGAACAACCAGCCGGATTGGTGATCCGTGCATAGACGGTTTCAACGGGCGTGGTATTCTCATAACCTATGGGATCAATCGGGTTGCTTTTAGTACTTGCATCTGCAATCGTCTGGTAGTAAGCTACTTCAAAAGTTGTATCGCCACCGGTAAGCGTGCTTTCAACTTCGGTAAGGTTGAATATACTTAAACCATCTGCGGTAGCAGCATCTTCGCATTGTATCAATGAAACCCCAGAAACTGTTGGCGGATACGCATAGTACGTAACTTCTGCCACCCCTACTTTTTCACAACTACCGTCATTAGGATCTAAACGAAACTCATAAGTTTCTGTATATGGTAAGCTTGCTGCGACCGGCTGTCGTATAGACAGCTGATTGTTTGTGGCCCCCGGAATCAGCACGTCATCGCGATACCAAGAATACGATGCTCCTGAAACCGGATCATAACCCAAAACGTAATTATCACCATCACAAAGCGATAATTCTGTTGAGCTTAGGTCATTTTGAATGATGTCTAATTCATTAAACAATGATTGATTAAAAGGCGGCAATCCCTGATAACTGATACCACTACCTAAATTCACTGCTCGATCATTATAACTTGCCGCAAGCCCTGCTGCATTGGGATTTTCAACAGCTCCTAAATAGTTGAGCCCTTCGGTATAAGATGCGCTCAGCGCTCTATAAATTTTACCGTTAGGCGCGAGTTGCAAACTTCCTCTAAAATATCCGCTTTCATTTAAAGAAACTTGACTGCCACTGATGTTAGCAGCTTCTAGATCATACTGAATTAAAGAGGAAAAATGATTTCCCGCTCCTAGTTCGGTATCAGCATTGTTTGAACTTGCTGAATATAAATATTGATTATTGGGTGAAAATTCAACGCCATAGGCTGCAAAATTACTTCCGTTAATCGTTAGACGTTGTGTATTGAATACTTGACCACTTTCTGAGTCAAATTCGGCTAAATACAAACCATCTGAAGCGTTAGCAATCGCAAGCTTGGTCCCATCTGGAGAAAACTTCAAATTTCCTCTGGGATCATTAGAGTTAAAACCAGCGTTAGAGCGCACTGCAGTTGTGTTCAACCCGGCCGAACTTAGCTGGTAAGCATAAAACGTATTAACAGTTGTTTGCGTACCCGATGCCGATGATAAGGTAACTAGCCACACACTATTATCATCACAGCTTTTAATCACAGCACTTAATTTTTCAGCAGCATAATTTAGAAGTCGAGTATTTTTATCTCTAACTATTCCATCAGGATTTGCAGTAAAATCGACTATAGAATAATTAACTCCTTGATGCACCTCTCCTACGCGTGTTACGGCATCTACGGTAAAAATGTAATAGATTCCCGGCGTATCGGGTTGTGGTATTATAAGCGCTGATTGTGTGCTTGAAGAATTGCCAAAAAGACCGGTCCCGTTTTGTAAAATACTGTGATCACTACCATAAACGGTTGAACCATCGGTATAAAACAATAAGTTTCCGTCATCATCAGAAATAGATGCACAGCCTTCTAAGGTATACAAGCTACCATCAGTTAATGCTCTTGGTGTCCCGGAACTAAAATTTAAACCTGCACCGCCGCCAAAATACCAGTTATTCGCTTGTCCTTGAGATCGGGCAATACTCCCCAGTAGCAGTCCTATAAGTCCAAAAAGTATAAGTTGGCGCATTAACTAAATTCCTGATCAATTATATTCGACCACAATTTAATGTATTAAAAATGCTTACCGAAGAACTATCGATATATCTTATATTTTTTCGGTTTAAGCTGAAAATGCTCTTGAGGAACGCTTCGATTTCTAAAGGTCTCGTTTCATCAATAATCTATAGGCGCCATAGATAAACAAGAAAATCCATACCGAAACAATACCTACTTCATACCAATGCACCGCGTAATCTATTTGAATATCTGCCTGTAATTGATTTGCGGCAGTCTCAATAAAATTCAAACGCTGAAAAGGCAAATTGATCAGGTTTTTCATCGCTTCCAGCGGAAAGAATTGCACGATTGCATCTGCTGTTTCAGCATTTATTTGCCAACGTAGAATTCCGTAAGAGATATTTTCGAAGATCCACCACACAAATAAAAAACCTAAGGCGAACGCCGAACGTTTTACTAAAACACCTAAAAAAAGACAGAAAGAGAAGAACCCTACCAGCTTGAAGAAGTATGCAAGAAGAAATTCCATCTCTCGAGTAACGATGCTAAATTCAGTATAATCAGAAAACGAGTAGCCTAAAATCAACGTCATCACAAAGATGAAAAGTGTAGATAGCGCAGCAAAAGCAATGACTGTATAAAACTTAGACAGCATAAATTCTTTCTTACTTAGGCCGTCAATTAAATTCTGTTTAAGCGTTCTATTGCTGTATTCATTGGAGATCATTGAAACGATGACGATTGCCAGGAAAAATTTAAGTGTCGCAGCAACCCAAGTATTAAAATGCCAGATAAACGGAAAATTGAAAATCCCCTGGTCTGCAATGCGAATTTGAAAATCACCCAGATTAAATTCTATCGATGCAATGAGTGCGATAAAAGATAAAATCACAAAATAGGCGATGCTCAGTACTTTTGAAGAGCGACTGTGTTTTAATTTATAAAATTCTATAGTGAGTAATCGTAGCATAAAATCTTAGTTAAGGTTGGCAGTAAGTTGTAAAAATTGTTCTTCAAGACTTTCTTTGCGCTTCACTAAATGGGAAAGCACAATGCCTTGTGTAAAAAGAAGGGTATTGAGCTCTTCGGCTGTAAGCGGATTTTTCAAAAATGCGGTTACGAGTCCGTTTTCTTCTTTAACCGAAGCAAAATCTTGGTGACGTTCTAGAACTTGAATAAGCTCAGTTTGCTTTTCACAACGTAATTCAAAGAAGCCGTGACTTGCGTTTAACTCATCTACCGGCCCTGCATATAGTTTCACTCCCTTTCTAATGATCACGACATGCGAACAAACTTTCTCAACCTCATCCAGTAAATGTGAGGCAAGCAAAATCGTGGTACCACCACTAGCGATGTTCTTTATGATCTCTCGTATTTGGTGAATTCCCTGCGGGTCTAGACCGTTTGTTGGTTCGTCTAAAATTAAAATCTCCGGATCATTTAAAAGCGCAGAAGCAATGGCCAAACGCTGCTTCATTCCCAAAGAAAATGTACTGAATTTACTGTCCTTACGATCCAGAAGGTGAACGATCTCTAGCTTTTCTTCAATCTTACTCGGGTCAACATCTTTAATGGTACAAACCAACTCCAAATTTTGAGCAGCGGTCATATACGGGTAAAAATTAGGACGCTCGATGATCGCTCCTACTTTTTTAAGCGCATTGTGGGTGGTGTCACTTCCGTCAAACCATTTAAAGGTTCCCGAAGTTGCATTAACCACATTGAGGACCATTCCTAAGGTTGTTGATTTCCCACTTCCGTTTGGGCCTAAAATGCCGTACACATTGCCTTTTTCAATAGTAAAACTCAGGTCGTTTACCGCTTTAACCTTTCCGTAATGTTTGGTGAGATTATTCAGTGTAAGAATTGTTTCCAAAAGCGTATTTTTAGAATTAACGTTCCCTAACAAGACGGTTTAGCTTATGTTTTGTTACATCGCATTAGTACCTTTACATCAGAATCGCATTAGAAAATCAGTAGTTTTTCTTTATCAAATTCATCAAAATTACCTGCTATGGAAGATAAATTAATGTCTCGTAAAAAGCCTACGTATCCCATTGGAGAACGCTTAGAGGAGTATTTGAACAAATACAATCGTTTGACGCAAATACCTGTTTTTTATGACGACCTTTTGCGGTTTTCCGGCGGAATAAATATTTATGATAAAAACGATAAAGACACTTTATGGATCAGTGTCTACTACCCGGAACACGAGCGCAAAGAAATTGAAGAAAGCTTAAAACGCGTGTATGCAATTTTACATTCTGACGGAAACGAGAATGTGCTTCCTTTTTTAAGTGTGACTGCTATTGACTATTGTACGTTTGGAAACTCGAAGCCTTTCCGTATAAAAGTCAATAATATTTTCAATGATAACTACACGTATTTCTACGTAAAAAAAGCTGATGCAAGTCGTATTTATGGACTGGATCTCGAGCATATTTTATCACCTAACCGTATTAACTTTTTGGTCTATAAAGACACTTTAATCGAAGAACATATCGTGGGTATTCCTGGAGATGTTTTTATTTCTGATTATCTCGAAGAATGTGATGATGTGGGTAAAGCGCAGTTGGCTAAAGAATTTGTAAAGTTTAATGAACGTTGTATGATCTTGTTATTGGGAGATATGCGCTCGTATAATTATGTCGTGATCCCAACCCACGACTTTGATCATATTAAATATAAAATACGTGCTATAGATTTTGACCAGCAAGCTTACGAAGGAAATTTTAAAGTCTACAAGCCGCACATTTTTAAGGAAAACTTCAGAATGGTTGAGTTAGTTTCTAACCGGCTACGCGATAAATCTATTGAGCAATATCGTGAGGAAGAACGTGCGGTTTTAGCAAAGCGTATTATCACTTCAAAAAACAGACTACGCCGACTTTTAAAATGCATGACACACGATAACATTTCTACCGAAGAAAATCTGAAAGAGTTACGTAGTCAGTTGTACGATTACACGATGGATATGAAATTTAAACGGGCCAAGTCAATGGGTCAAATCGTAAAAACGGCTTTAGCTTTTGTTAAACGAAACTACGAAGATGTAAGTATGAAGCGTATTATGGAGGCGAGACAGTAAATCAACATCAGTTACAATAGTCGCTTGTTTCTACGTTGAAGTATGAAGGTACTTTTTGCCTAATTTCTTTTTTAATCTACAAAGGTTTCTCTAAGTACTTCTTTACATTTTTTGATTTCAGCTTTTGTTAGATTTTCAAAAACTCTTATAATTCTAGCTTTATCAACAGTTCGGATTTGATCAATGGCAATCATTCCTTTTTTGCCATTATGTTTTATAGCAACTCTGGTGGGATACCTTTTTAAGTTAGTGGTCATAGGTGCAAGCACGATTGTATTCAAGTATTTATTCATTTCATTTGGTGAAACGATAACACAAGGTCTTGTCTTTTTTATTTCACTCCCTATCGTTGGATCTAGGTTTACAAGAACAATTGAGTATTGATTTAACTCCATTCCTCTAGGTTTTCGTCATCAAACACATCGTTCATTAATAATTTGTCATCTCCGTTCTCACTCATTTTTTTAAATTCTTTATCCCAATCCTTTCTCGGTGTTTTGATCGGTTTAAGAATTATCTGTCCTTTTTCAAGTATAAGTTCAACCTTATCCTTAATACCGTATTTTTCTAAAATGGTCTTACTTAAACGAAGTCCCTTTGAATTTCCAATTTTGATTATTGATGTTTCCATAATTTTAAAAGTTATTACAAAGTAAATACATTTAATAAATACTTCAAAACTAACACCCTAATAATTATTCACTTAGCATTTAAACTTTTAGCAGATCTATTGATAATAAAAGCGGCTTCAAAGCCGCTTTTCTATTCTAAATGCTGAATCTCATTTAATACAAAATAGGTTTAAACTGTGTTTCTTCTTCATCTTCCTGACCGTACTTGGCAAAATTGGTGGCTGTTTCTATCAAAGCCAAGTGAGAATACGCTTGAGGGAAATTCCCTAGTAAACGTTTCGTTTTAAAATCAATATCCTCACTGAACAAGCCCAAATGGTTGCTATAAGATAACAATTGATCAAAATATTTAATCGCTTTTTGCTTCTGCCCTACCTTATATAAACTATCAATAAACCAGAATGTGCAAATAGTAAACGACGAGCTCGGTTCACCGAAGTCATCTTCATTTTTATAACGGTACATCAAACCATCTTTACAAAGTTCGCGTTCGGTGGCTTCTACGGTAGATACAAAGCGAGGATCTTTGGCATCAATAAAGCCATATTGCTCCATTAGGAGTGTCGAAGCATCCATATCTTTTGAACCGTAATACTGTGTGTAGGCCTGCATATCCTCATTCCAAGCGTTGTCGTGAATTTCGTCGTGAATTTCCTTACGTAACACATCCCACTCTTCAAGATGGCGTCTTCGGTTTAAGACTTCAGCAATTTTAATGGCGCGGTCTACTGCCACCCAGCATAGCAATTTTGAGAACGTAAAGTGACGATCTTCTGTGCGCAATTCCCAAATTCCTTTATCGGGTTCTTGCCAATGGCGCTTAACGATTTTCACAATTCCGAGAACCACCGTCCACAGCTCTTCGCTATTTTCAAGTGTCGTTTCAAACTGAATAAATTGCTGATAGATCACTTCCATCAGAATTCCGTAAATATCATTTTGCTTTTGAACGTAAGCAGCATTACCAATGCGTACCGGTGCCGAATTTTTATAGCCTGAAAGATGATCTAATGTATGTTCAGTAAGTTCTTTCTCTCCGTTAATACCATACATAATTTGCATTTTCTCATCTTTATCAGGAAGTGTATCTATAATAAATTGAAGAAAATTCTGTGCATATTTAGTATGTCCTAAATTAGAGATCACCCGAATTACCATTGAAGCATCACGCACCCAACAAAAACGATAATCCCAGTTGCGGACTTCGCCTATAGTTTCGGGTAATGAAGTAGTCGCAGCAGCGAGAACGGCTCCAGATTTCTCAAACGTAAGCGCCTTTAAGGTAAGCGCGCTACGCATAATCTCGTTTTGATATAAAGGATATTTTGTGGTCGCTTCGCTCCAGTTCATCCAGTATACTTTGGTGCGCTGAAACTTCAAATATGCACGATCTAGCGTTTGCTCCATTAGTTTTTCATGATAAGACATCAAGAGAAAAGCATTGCCGTCCAGGGTAATTTCTTTCTTATTGAGAATAGCTTCCTTTTCTAGATTGGTATACAAATACAAGGAATCGTATTTCCCTTCATTAGTATAACTTTCTATGTACTCCCCTTTATTGACCGTGATAGTTTCGGTGCTGGCATATTCTAGTTTGGGATCGTAATTACACACAAATTTTGGCGCACCCTTAACTAATCGTATAAATCGAATTATGTCTGGTGGGGCGTAGAAAGAGCCACTGCGCTTTTCATACCTGGGCATAAAATCAAACACCTCAAAAGCATCGGTACCATTATCGTACATCGTGCGTAGGATATTGGTTTGCCACATATATTGCTGGGTAATGGTATAAGCGTCACTGACCTCAAAACTCTGTGAACCTCCTTTTTCTTCATCTAAAAGTTTAGCAAAAACCGAAGGTGAATCAAAGATGGGCAGACAACACCAATCTAAAGAGCCTTTGTCTGAGATAAGGGCTGCACTCTTGCAGTTGCCTATAATTCCATAATTCAAATTGTCCATAAGGGAATAAAAATTCTAAAGTTCTATTAAACGTATAGCTTAACCGCTACGATTTTCCGAAATTTAAGCAATCACAAAAAATCTAACCCTCCGATTACCTGTTTTTATGAGTAAAACTATCATTATTTCAAATCGACTGCCTTTACAATTACAAATTGACAATAATACCATCAAAGCGACGCCAAGCGTAGGTGGATTAGCAACCGGAATGAAATCTGTACATAGAGACAGTAACGGTGTCTGGATTGGTTGGACCGGCCTAACCGAAGAAGAAACACCAGAAGAACTGGTAGATGAGGTTGTCGCTGCCGCAAAAAAAGAGCAGTGTGTACCTGTCTCACTTACCGAAAAAGACATTGATGGTTTCTACTATGGCTTTTCTAACCGTACAATTTGGCCGTTATTCCATTACTTTATGGAATATACAGAGTTCGAGAAGGAAAGCTATCAAACCTATGTTGAGGTTAATAAAAAATATGCTAAAGTAGTTCTGGAGAACATCGAGGAAGGCGACACCGTATGGGTCCACGATTATCAATTGATGCTGTTGCCCGAGCTGATCAAAAAAGAGCGCCCCGATGTGCAGATTGGATTCTTTTTACACATTCCGTTTCCTTCTTATGAGGTTTTTAGAACGCTCCCGTGGAGAGAAGAAATTTTAAAAGGTCTGCTTGGTTCAGACCTTATTGGTTTTCATACTTATGATTATCAGCGTCACTTTTTAAGTTCGGTCTCTCGTATTCTGCGACAAGAAGTAAGTTTTAATGAGATTACCTTAAAAGATCGCATCGTCACGGTGAACTCCTACCCTATGGGAATTGATTATGAAAAATTTTCTGAAGCCGCTGCCAAGCACGATGCTGCTAAAAATCAGTCAGAGCTTCAGCGCCGCTTAGATTTACATATTGATTCGACTCCCGATGCAAAAATGATCCTATCTATAGACCGTTTAGATTACAGTAAAGGGATCGCCAATCGTATTCGCGCTTATGAATACTTCTTAGAAAAGTATCCGGAGTTTAAAGAAAAGGTACGCTTGGTGATGCTTGCTGTCCCCTCGCGTTCTAATGTTCCGCAGTATCAGTTGTTGAAAAAAGAAGTAGACGAACTCGTAGGACGAATTAACGGAAAATTTGCAACCGTAAGCTGGACGCCCATTTGGTATTTCTATCGTTCAATGCCTTTTGAAAATCTAATCGATTTATATACTACCTGTGATGTCGCATTGCTGACACCGATTAGAGATGGAATGAATCTCGTTGCCAAAGAATATGTAGCTACCAGAACAGATAAAACGGGAGTACTTATTCTTAGTGAAATGGCCGGTGCTGCGCAAGAAATGAGCGAAGCACTGATCATTAACCCGAATAACTTTCAAGAGATCGCCGATGCATTAAAACAGGCGATGGAAATGCCCGAAGCAGAACAGATCAAACGCAACAAATTCCTTCAAAAACGTTTAAAGCGCTATAATGTGGAGAAGTGGGCGCACGACTTTATGCATTCGTTAGAAGACACCGCTCATAAATCTGATATTGTAAAAGCTATACGTATGCGTACCGACCAGGAAGAAGAAATGTTCAACGCTTACAAAGCTTCACAAAAACGTATTTTATTTTTAGACTATGACGGGACTTTAAGAGGTTTTGTAAATAACCCGGAAGATGCAAGCCCTGATGAAGAACTACTTGAATTAATAAAAACCATTCACAGTCAAGAAAATACTGAGGTGGTGATCATTAGTGGCCGCGATCGCCATACACTAGGGACCTGGTGGCAAGATGTGCCTATCACGCTCATCGCAGAACACGGAGTTTGGAAACGTCCTGTAGGCGGAGAATGGGCAGTAACAGAAAATCTTAAAAATGATTGGATGGAAACGGTGCGTCCTATTCTTGAAAAATATGTGGACCGCACCGCAGGTACTTTTATCGAAGAGAAAAATTATTCATTGGCTTGGCATTACCGTAATGCCGATCCCGACTTAGGCGAAAAACGCGCCAGTGAACTTTCAACAGTATTGAAAGAACTTTCGGCAAATAACGAACTTGGAGTTCTTGACGGAAATAAAGTATTGGAAATTAAAGACAGTACCATTCATAAGGGTAAAGCAGTGACCAAGCATATTTTCGGTAAAGACTACACGTTTAAATTTGCGATAGGTGATGACTGGACTGATGAATACATGTTTCACGACCTTCCTGACGATGCATTTACGATCAAAGTGGGACTTCAAAAAACAGCAGCAAAATATTATGTAGACGATACCGATCGTGTACGAGACTTGCTTAAAAAGTTTGCTACATCTTAGTAAACTAAATCAAGGCAAGCATTGGTGGTATTTCAGCCTTTGGTGATGCCAATAAATTAGCATAAATTTATCACGAGCAGTATTTTTTCTAATACTGCTCGTACTTTTTTTAACCCTAAATAACAATATGAAGTATCCTTTTACCCTCGCTTTCCTTTGCTGTTTCACAGCTTTATTTGCGCAAAACAATGTGCCTTCAGAAACAGATTTACGTATTTACAGCATCATCGATGCGGTTTCTGCAGATCGAATTGAAAAAGATGTGCGCACGCTCGCCGGCTTTGGAACTCGAAATACCTTTAGCGATACCCTTAGCGACACCCGTGGCATTGGCGCGGCACGCCGCTTTATAAAAGCTGATTTTGAAAAAACATCTGAAAATTGTGGTGACTGCCTTGAAGTTTTTTATCAGAAAGATCTGGTAACTCCAAGTATGGGCAGCCGTATTCCAAAACAAACCTATGTGATGAATGTTGTGGCAATTCAACGAGGAACAAAATATCCTAATCGGTTTATCATTATGAGTGGTGATATAGATTCTCGCGCGAGCGATGCAACCGATTTTACAACTGATGCTCCGGGTGCAAACGACAATGCAAGCGGAATGGCGGGCACTATGGAAGCTGCGCGCGTTTTGTCTAAATACAAATTTGAAAACAGCATCATTTATGTTGGTCTGTCTGGTGAAGAGCAAGGCTTATTTGGTGGTAAAGGACTTGCAGATTATGCAACCGCACAAGGCTGGGACATCATCGGGATTCTTAATAATGATATGATAGGAAATATCAAAGGGGTAGACGGGGTGATCAGCAATCGCGATTTTAGAATTTTTTCTGAACCGGTTCCTGCAAATGAAACCGAAAATCAACGTAGAGCCCGAAGATTTTATGGTGGAGAAGTTGACGGAAATTCGCGCCAACTGGCACGTTATGTACATAAGAATGTAAAAGATTACATGCCGGAAATGAACCCGATGATGATCTATCGCTTAGATCGTTTTGGTCGCGGCGGGCACCACAGACCTTTTAATGATCTGGGCTTCGCCGGAATTCGCATAATGGAAGCACATGAAAACTACACTCAGCAGCATCAAGACATTCGCACGGAAGATGGTATCGCTTACGGGGATGTAGTTGAACACGTTAATTTCCCGTACGCAGCAAAACTTACCACTGTAAATGCGATCAACTTGGCCAGCTTAGCTTGGGCACCACCAGCTCCTGAAACTGTTGAGATTGGTGGTATTGTAGAAGCAGATGTAAAACTCAAATGGAGTAAAGTAGACGGAGCTTTTGGTTATAAAATCTATTGGCGTGACACTACCTCTCCTACATGGGATCACAGCCGCTATGTGGGTGATGTTTCAGAAATCACTTTAGACGGAATTGTAATTGACAATTCATTCTTTGGTGTTGCTGCTGTAGGTGCTAACGGTCACGAAAGTGTCGTGGTTTTTCCTAATGCTATTATGCGCTAATTTTTCTTTTTTTGGAACAACATTTGAATTACAGTTTTTAAATACTCAAAATGCATAAACTATTTTCAATGCTTTTAGGCTTCTTTTGCCTGACTGCATTTGCTCAAGAGCACCAATTCACACATCAAGACACCTTAAAAGGAAGTATTACGCCAGAACGGGCGTGGTGGGATGTCAGCCATTACGATTTAAAAGTGACTGTTGATCCTGACAATAAGTTCATTTCTGGTTCAAACACCATAACCTATAAAGTACTAGAACCCTATCAAACCTTGCAAATTGACTTGCAAGAACCGATGAAAATTTTGAGCGCTACTCAAAACGACAAGAAATTAGCGATCAAAAAAGACGGCGCAGCCTATTTTATTTCACTTCAGAAAAAACAGAAAAAAGAAGCTTCTAATAAAATAACCTTAACTTTTGAAGGCAAACCCGTAGAAGGAGCGCGCCTTCCTTGGGACGGTGGCTGGACCTGGCAAAAAGACGCCAAGGGTAAAGCCTTTGCAGCTAATGCTAATCAGGGTATTGGCTCTTCTATTTGGTGGCCTAATAAAGATATTCCTTATGATGAGGTTGAAGGTTTAGACTTATACATTACAGTTCCTAAGGGCTTGACTGCTGTAGGAAACGGTACATTAGTTGATTCTTCTTCAACTGCTGATAAGAATACGTTTCATTGGAGTGTTGAAAATCCTATCAATAGTTATGGCATCAGTGCTGACATTGCAGACTATGCGCATTTTTCAGAAACTTATAAAGGTGAAAAAGGTCCGCTTGACCTAAACTTTTATGTGCTTAAAGAAAATCTTGATAAAGCTCACGAACAGTTTAAGCAGGTACCAATGATGCTCGAAGCTTTTGAGCATTGGTTTGGACCGTATCCGTTTTATGAAGATGGGTACAAATTGGTTGAAGTGCCTTATTTAGGAATGGAACATCAAAGTAATGTGACGTACGGAAACAAGTATGAAAACGGCTATTTAGGCCGTGATCTTTCGGGTACCGGATGGGGTTTAAAATTTGATTTTATTATCATTCACGAAAGTGGGCACGAGTGGTTCGCCAACAACATCACTAATAAAGATGTTGCCGATATGTGGGTACACGAAGGCTTTACGGCATATTCTGAAAATCTATATCTGGATTATTTCTTCGGAAAAGAAGCTTCAGCAGATTATGTTATAGGAACCCGAAGGGCTATCCGTAACGATCGCCCTATTATAGGCACCTATGGCGTAGATCACGAGGGAAGCGGTGATATGTATTACAAAGGGGCTAATGTGCTGCACACCCTTAGACAACTCATTGAGGATGATGAAAAGTGGCGTGCGATTCTACGCGGATTGAATAAAGAATTTTATCACCAAACCGTTACCACTGCTCAGATTGAAAACTACATTAGCGAACAAAGCGGTATTGACCTAACGGAATTCTGGGAGCAATATTTACGTACAACGATGATTCCGGAGTTAGAATATTCTATTGAAGGGAACACGTTAAAATTCCGCTATGCGGATATAGTGGAAGGTTTTGATATGCCTATTCAAATTCACGTAAATGACCAGAAAGAATGGGTTTATCCTTCAGCTGAATGGAAAACCATGTCCTTTGATGCGCCGATTACCGATTTTAATATTGATCGTAATTTCTATATCGAATTTGAAGAAATCAACTAGTAATGACCACACCCAAGCGTCCACTACTCTATTTTAAAAATGCCGAAGAATGGCGCGCCTGGCTGCATGAAAATCATGAAAGTGATACCGGAGTCGATCTTGTTTTCTACAAGGTGACCTCTGAACAACCCAGTATGCGCTGGGAAGAAGCTGTTCAAGTCGCAATCTGTTACGGCTGGATCGACAGCACCGTAAGAAAAATTGATGAAGACAGGCGCAAGCAATACTTCTGTAAGCGAAATGTAAAAAGCGTTTGGAGCGCTGTCAACAAAGCCTATATTGAACAATTAGTTCAAGATGGTCTAATGCACAAAAGTGGTCATAAATCTATTGAAATTGCAAAAGAAAACGGTTCGTGGACGGCTTTAGACGATGTAGAAAACGGAATCATTCCGGATGATCTTCAGGCGGCATTTAAAAACAATCCTAAAGCTTTTGAGAACTACGAGAATTTTGCCCGGGGCTATCGCAAAAGCTATTTGTATTGGCTCAATCAAGCTAAGAGAGAAGCGACACGGCAGAAACGTATTGAACAAATTATTTCCCTCTGCGAGGAAAATTTGAAGCAACGCTCGTAAACAACAAAAAGCCCAATGTAAATAACATTGGGCTTTTTCATCTAAACACAAATGCTTAACGCATTTTTATTTTACTGAAAACTTAAAGCTTGTAGTTGTGCTATACGTTTCTCCCGCTTTTAAAACAGTAGATGGAAATTCAGACTGGTTAGGTGAATCTGGGTAATGCTGTGTTTCTAAACAGAAACCACTTCTTAAAGCATAAGTACCTTCGCCTCCTTTTTGCGGTAAAGTCCCGTCTAAAAAGTTCCCGGTATAAAACTGAATCGCAGGCTCTGTAGTCATCACTTCTAAGAATCTTCCACTACGTGGATCGTAAGCTGTAGCAGCTAAATGCATTGCTCCGCTTTCGTCATTTAAAACCCAGCAATGATCATAACCCTGACCTTTTTTAAGTTGATCGTTTTCAGCTTCAATTTCTGCACCAATGGCTTTCGCTTCGCGGAAATCGAAAGGAGTACCTTCTACAGCACGCAACTCGCCTGTTGGGATTAAAGTTTCATCAACCGGTAAAAAGCGGTCTGCATTCAGCATTACTTCGGTATCTAAAATGGTATTGTCAAAATCTCCAGATAAATTGAAATACGAGTGCTGTGTAAGATTGACAACCGTTGCCTTATCTGTAGTTGCCTCATAATCTACTTTAAGCGTATTGTCCGCCTGAAGTGTATAAACCACAGTAGTTTCTAAATTCCCCGGATAGCCTTGATCCCCATCAGGACTGGTATAAGTCAACTTCAAGCCTACGTTATCGCCGTCTTCAATTTCCTCAGCGGTCCAGACTACTTTATCAAAACCTTTTCCACCGTGCAGACTGTTTGGTCCGTCGTTAGTTGGTAATTGATAGTCTTCACCATCAATAGAAAATTTTCCTTTAGCGATACGGTTACCATAGCGCCCGATCAAAGCTCCGAAAAAGGTTGGATTTCCGGTCATAGTATATTCCTCTAAAGTATCATAACCGAGTACTACATCTTGAAACGTGCTGTCTTGGCTAGGTGCCTTCAAGCTTGTAATTATACCACCGTACGTGATGATATCCACTTCCATTCCATTAACGTTAACAAGGCTGTATTTTTCAACAGCGATGCTATCTGGAGTCATACCAAAGTCTGACTTGGTAATGCTTGCTTCAGGCATTTCTGCCACCACGGCGGTTTCTTCTTTCTTCGGCTCATTTTTACAATTTACCATCGAAAGCGCCATCCCTAATACAACAGGAACAACTAAAAGATTTCTATTTAATTTCATAATTCGATTATTTAAAACTTACATACGATGCTGAAAGATATGATAATAAGCTTCGTTAGCGTTTATCGTATCTTTAAAATCACGCACTCGGGTTTGATCGTCGATCACTAGCAATTCGATGCCTGCGATATCGGCAAAATCTTCCATAAATTCAGTTGTTACCGCCTGGCTATACACCGTATGGTGTGCACCTCCTGCGTGAATCCAGCTTGTTGCTGCGATGTCAAGATTTGGTTTACAATCCCAAAGTACACGTGCTACCGGCAAATGCGGAAGATCTGCTTCCGGCTTCACGGCTTCAACTTCGTTCACGATTAAACGGAAACGGTTACCCATATCAACCAAAGAAGCATTGATCGCAGGTCCTGCCGGCGAATTGAACACCAAACGCGCCGGATCTTCTTTACCGCCAATTCCTAACGGATGTACTTCACATTTTGGTTTAGCATCTGCGATAGATGGACAAATCTCCAACATATGTGAACCTAGCACATAAGAACCTTGTGGTGTGAAGTGGTAGGTGTAATCTTCCATGAACGAAGTTCCGCCTTCAAGACCAATAGCCATAACTTTCATCGCACGCGTCAAGGCTGCTGTTTTCCAGTCTCCTTCTCCACCAAAACCGTAACCATCTGCCATAAGGCGCTGCGTAGCGATTCCCGGTAATTGTTTCAATTCGCCAAGATTTTCAAACGTATCTGTAAACGCACCAAAACCACCTTCCTCTAAAAAGGCTCTTAAGCCTAATTCAATTTTTGCCGCATCAACTAAAGACTGGCGCTTTTCACCCCCTTCTTTAATAGAATCGTGCAGTTCATATTCGGTTTCATAGGTTTCTAATAACGCATCTAGATCTTCTTGCTTGATCTCATTGATCTTCGCCACAATGTCTGAAGAATCAAATCCGTTTACGGTAAACCCAAAACGCATTTGTGCTTCTACCTTATCTCCTTCAGTTACTGCAACCTCGCGCATATTATCGCCTATACGTGCTACTTTAAGGTTTTGGAATTCATTCCATCCTAAAGCTACGCGTGTAAATACACCTAATTTTGTCTGCACTCGAGCATCTTGCCAGTGGCCTACAACAACCTTGCGTTTTTTACGCATACGCGACATCATAAAACCAAACTCACGATCACCGTGGGCAGATTGATTAAGATTCATAAAATCCATATCAATCTCGCCCCAAGGGATTTCTGCATTAAATTGTGTGTGTAAATGGCAGACAGGCTTTTGAAGAATATTCAATCCTTTAATCCACATTTTCGCCGGTGAAAATGTATGCATCCATAAAATTAAACCGATGCAATTTTTGTTACTATTTGCCTCAAGACATAAATCAGTGATTTCGGTTGGGGTAGTAACCAGATCTTTATAAACAATCTTAACAGGTACAGCCGCAGCGTCGTTAAGTCCTTCTGAAATTTTCTTAGAGTGATCTGCTACTTGTTTTAAAGCTTCCGCTCCATATAAATGTTGACTTCCGGTCACAAACCAAACCTCAAAATGATCAATGTTATAATTCATAATTTCTAATATAATGTGCTTTATTTAAATATTGATTAGGAGAAATAAACGTAAATACTTACCACTGCGATGCAAATCACAACGCCTGCCGGTTTTAAGTATTTCCAAGGGGTAATATCAACCTGGCGGGTGTATTCTTCAAGATAATCTGTTTGACGTGGAAAGAATTTACTCACGGTAAACAAGATGATAAGAACCAAGACAAAGATGATTCCCATAATATGTAAGAAACTAGGGAACGCGTCTTTAGCGACCATTGCAAGTTCTGACGCATCAGTTACCCCAGAGAGTTCTGCGGCCGCTACTGCATTGCCGGCGATAATAGGTTTTACAACGTAAAGCGTAACCAGATAGGTTACTACTGCAAAAACAATTGCGATATTGGCGGCTTTTCCTGAAACACGTTTAGAGAAATACCCAACCAAAATGATCGCGAGAATAGGTACACTAAACGAACCATTTAATTCTTGCAAATAGTTAAAAATACCACCTTCTACCCCGTAAAGTAAAGGTGCCAACGCCATAGAAAAAATGGCTAAAAAGATACCGAAAGTTTTTCCTGCGCGTACCACTTGTTTTTCTGAAGCATTATTGTTGAAATACTGCTTATACAAGTCCAGACCAAATAAGGTTACAGAACTGTTTAGGGCCGAGTTGAACGAACTCAAGATCGCACCAAACAATACAGCTGCGAAGAATCCTACAAATGCTGTAGGTAGTACTGCTTTTACAAGCATCGGGTACGCTTCATCTGCATTGTCAAGGTTTCCGTTGAAATATTCAAAAGCAATAACTCCAGGAAGTACAACAATGATAGGACCTAATATCTTTACAATAGCTGCAAGGCATAAACCTTTTTGTCCTTCGGCTAAATTTTTTGCTCCCAGCGCACGCTGAATGATCGCTTGATTGGTTCCCCAATAGTAGAAGTTCACGATAAGCATACCTGTGAATAAAGTGGTCCACGGCACAGACGAATTAGGTCCACCTAGAATTTCAAACTTTTCAGGAAGATTAGTAGTTACTACATTCAATCCTTCAAAAACGCTTCCATTACCTACAGCCATAAGACCGAAAACAGGAATTAACAAACCTCCTACGATCAGACCAACAGCATTAATCGAGTCAGAGACCGCAACAGCTTTTAACCCACCAAAAATGGCGTAAATAGATCCTATAAGTCCAATTCCCCACACGGTAACCCAAAGCGCAGCTTCAGGATCAAGTCCCATACGCTCCGGAATATCAAACATCGTGTTGATCGCCAACGCTCCCGAATACAATACCGTTGGAAGCATCGAGATTGCATAAGCCATCAAAAATAGGATGGACACAATCGTTTTCGTAAGTTTTCCATAGCGCTTCTCTAAAAATTGAGGAATGGTAGAAATTCCACCTTTCAAATATTTTGGGAGTAAAACAAAAGCCGTAAATACCATCGCCACAGCGGCAACGATTTCATAAGCTGCAATAAGTATTCCTTCGCTAAAACCTACCCCGTTTGTACCTATTATTTGTTCGGTAGAAAGATTGGTTAATAAAAGAGAACCTGCGATCACAGGTCCGGTAAGACTACGACCTCCCAGAAAATATCCGTCAGAAGTTGTTTCATCAGTCTTACGCGAAGCGAAATAAGAAATAACCGCAACCAGAAGGGTAAACGCGGCAAATGTGATTAATCCCATAATTTGAAATTGTAATTGATTAGTTTAACGATTAGCAGCCCTGCCCATAATAAGCATCCTTACCGTGCTTGCGCTCATAATGCTTTTTAATAAGCGAATCTTTAAGTCTTGGTGCATTAGGATTGATCTGAAGTGTCAATTGCGCCATACGGGCAACTTCTTCTAGAACCTTGCTGTTATAAACTGCTTTTGCAGCAGTTTCACCCCAGGCAAAAGGACCGTGGTTACCCAAAAGTACCATATTAACCTCTTTATAATCCAAACCTTTGTCTTTAAAACAATCTAGAATTTGGATTCCTGTGTTGTGTTCATAATTCCCGGAAATAAGGTCGTCGTGCATCGGCGGCGCACACGGGATATCTGCCGTCAGATGATCTGCGTGCGTGGTTCCAAAAATAGGAATGTCCATCTGTGCCTGAGCCCAAGCTACCGAATAGGTTGCATGCGTGTGAGCAATACCGCCCACATCTTCCCAATGCTTATATAAATACGCGTGTGTTTTGGTATCTGAAGAAGGTCGTTTATCGCCTTCTACAATGTTGTTATCATAATCAACGATAACAATATCTTCCGGTTTTAAGGTTTCGTAGGGTACTCCACTAGGTTTAATGGCAAAGACACCATTTTTACGATCTACCGCGCTTACGTTACCAAAAGTGTAAATAACCAGACCTAGAGCGTCTAGCTCAATATTAGCTTCGTAGCATTCTTCCTTTAAAGATTTATACATGTTCTTTGATGTTCTTTTTCGGTTTGGTAATATGTTTCTCGACAAAGTCACTTAAAACTTCATAGCGTTCCATCAATGCAGCATATTCAGCAAAATGTTCTTCCTGCGGAAGGTATTCTGCTTCATAATCACTTCCTAAAGTTTTACTGGCTTCAATGACATTAGGATAAATGCCTGAAGCAACAGCAGCGTAAACAGCCGCTCCTAAAGCCGGAGCTTGATCTGAAGCTGCAACTTTGATGGGTACGTTGAGGGTATTTGCTAGTGACTGCATAATAAATTTAGATTTACGGGCAACACCGCCAATACCTACAACAGATTTGATCTCGATACCTTCCTCATCAAAACGATCTAAGATCTTTTTAGAGCCGAAGCAGATCGCGTTGACCAAAGCTTTAAAGATATGCGGAGCACGTGTTCCCATATTCAGGTTGGTAATGGCAGCTTCAAGCTCTTGATTTGCATCTGGAGTTCGTCTACCGTTGATCCAATCTAAAGCAACGGGTATTGCTTCATTATGCGGAATCGCTTCTGCTGCATCAGATAATTTTCTGATGAAATCAGCTTCAATCTCTTCTTTAAGCTGCACTTTTTGTTCTTCGGAAAGAATAGCTGAAGTAAGCACGAGGTTGTCAATTGGCCAACTCAACACATCTTTAAACCACGCCAATAAATCTCCAAAAGCAGATTGTCCCGCTTCTAGACCTACAGCGCCCGGTATTACAGAGCCGTCAACCTGACCACAAATACCGCGAACGGTTTTATCGTGAACTACATCTGGTGATGAAATGCTTATATCACACGTTGATGTACCCATTACGCGCACCAGTGTATGCTCTTCTACTTTCGCTCCCACAGCTCCTGCGTGGGCATCAAAAGTTCCTACTGCGATTTTAGTTGCGGTAGAAAGGCCTAATTTTTCAGCCCAAGCGGCGCTTAAATGACCGGCAACCTCATCAGAAGTAAAAGTTTCAGTATAAAGTCTGCCTCTTAATTCTGCCAGATAAGGGTCTAGTTTTTCTAAAAACTCTTCAGGTGGTAAGCCGCCCCAGCTCTCGTGCCACATCGCTTTATGTCCGGCTGCACAGCGACTGCGTTTAAAATCTTCTAATGCCACATTTTCAAGCAGCGCAAAAGTGATCCAATCGCAATGCTCCATCCAGGAGTATGCCGCTTGCTTCACAGGTTCGTCTTCACGCACTACGTGTAAAATCTTAGCCCAAAACCACTCAGAAGAATAAATTCCTCCTTCATATTTTGTAAAATCCTCACCGCCCCAAGTGCGTGCAAGGTGATTGATCTCATTAGCTTCAGCGATTGCGGTATGATCTTTCCAGAGTACCATCATCGCATTCGGGTTTTCTTCAAAACCTTCGGTGAGCGACAACGGAATTCCTTCTTTGGTAACAGGAATCGGTGATGATCCGGTTGTATCAATACAAATTCCTTTTACAGCTTCTGCCGAAACACCACTTCTTGAAACTACCGCTTTTATGGTTGCTTCTAAACCTTCTAAAAGATCTAAAGGATGCTGGCGAAAACGATTTTCTGAAGCGTCACAAAACAAACGCTGTTTCCAGCGTTTATAATAACTTACCTCTGCTTCTATCTCTGTTCCTGTAACGGCATCAATTAGCACTGCACGTACAGAATCTGATCCATAGTCAAGACCAATTACATATTCTTTCATAAACTAAAATCTTACTGCCTAACAAATCTACTATAATCTATTTAAAAATGTATATTTCACACTTAATATTTTTAGATTTTTTTTAAGACAATTTATTTTACCGGTATTCTTATGATATTTAATGAGTAAGGAGCTACCTCATAACTTGCTGAATCACCTTTTACTTTGATCTCTTCGCTTGACGGACTAATCGACTCTTGCGCATCAAATGAATTTTCCTGCGTAAGGTTCTCTTCTTTCATGACGATCACTTTACCCTTATTCTTGATTGATTTTCCTTTAAAGTTCAATTGGATCTCCTGAGCATCGCTTGAAGTATTCACAACTTTTACCACAACTTCCTTAGCTTCTGAATCTAAAGTCGCTGAAGCATAGAGCTCGTCTTGCCCAACCAAGTCTTCGCCATTTTGAGTTACTGAGATCAAATCGGTTCCTTTGTTGGTTGAATACAATTTTTGAACATAATAATTCGGTGTACCGTAAGATTCTAAGTTGTTGAACCAGATCATATCTGGTGTCCACTGCCAACCTTCGGCATGTGCCATCAATGGTGCATACGAAGTAAGCTGAACAACCTCTGCATTGCGCTCCAGACCAGTCATAAATGCAGCTTCAGATAATGCAGTTTCCCAGTTGTTTTTGTTATCGGGACTAGCAATAGCGACGCTTTGCGCTGCGTATTCTCCTGCAAAAATTTTAGGACCATTACGGTCGTAGCTGTCATAACGGGTTGCATTTTCTCTAAACCACTCCGGGCTTCTGTAATAATGCTCGTCAATGATCTCTGCTCCTATTTCCTTAAGCTCTTTCATTCCATATTCAAAATAGTCTCCGTCAGGAAATGGTCCGCTTCCTGAAACAATAATGATCTCAGGATATTTTTCTGAAATAGCTTCATTAAATACTTTGTAACGCTCGATGTATTCCGGTCCCCATTGCTCGTTACCTACTCCAATATATTTCATATTGAAAGGCTCAGGATGCCCCATATCTGCACGAACTTTTCCCCAAGGAGTATCTGTTGAACCGTTAGCAAATTCAATCAAATCAAGCGCATCTTGCACATAAGGTCCTAGTTCGTCCATTGGCACTAATTCTCCGGTATTGAATTGACACGCGATCCCACAACTTAAGATAGGAAGCGGCTCTGCCCCTAGATCTTCAGACAACTGAAAATATTCAAAGAAACCTAAACCAAACGACTGGTAATAATCTGGAGTCAAACGGTGGTCAAATTCAGTATTCCAACGGTTAACTAAACTTGGACGCTCGTCAACAGGACCTACGGTTTTTTTCCATTGGTAACGGCGTGCAAGCGTGCGGCCTTCTACAATACAACCTCCCGGGAATCTTAGAAATCCAGGATCTAGATCATATAATAATTGCACTAAATCTTTACGTAAACCATTCTCGCGACCATTCCACGTATCTGTTGGGAAAAGCGAAATCATATCAATACCTAATTCACCTGTACCTTCAAAGGTTAACTTAAGCGAACCTTTCATCACGGTTTTATTCGGAACGATTTCAGCTTTATAATTTGTCCATTCTGAACCAGAAACCGGGATTGAAACCTCAGCGATCGTATTCCCTTCCTCATCCAAAAGTTCTGCCTTTACTGCTGAAACTGTACCTTCCATTTGTTTGGCATCAAAAGTAAAACGATAGCTATCTCCTTCTTTGATTCCCATCCCGCGGAAACCTTCATTGTGCAATTCATAGCCTTCAGCATTCTTAATCTGAACGCGTAAAAAGTTCAGATTCCCTTCTCCTTCAAAGTATTTTACGGGCAATGCATAGCCAGACTCATTGTTATATGAGTGCCTGTCACTATTAGGCTGTGACCAACCCATCATTGGGATCGTAAATTCAAACGAACGGTTTTTGATCATCTCCGCATACAAACCACCATCGGCAGCAAAGTTGATATCTTCAAAGAAAATCCCGTACATCGTAGGTTGAATGGGTGCGATGGTCTCGCTCATATCAACCGTTAATTCTTTTTGAGCAAAAAGCGTATTACCCGCCAGAAAAGTTCCGGCTAGTACAGCGGCTAGTCCTGCTTTTTTAATTGTTTGTGTGATCATTATATAAGTGTGTTTATGCGTTTTTATTCTTGGGTTGCGGTTACGCTCAATAAGCGTACGCCATAAATTCCGGCTGTAGTTGAACCTTCTTCAGCTTCAAAGCGCACGGTTAGAATTTCATTATTGGCTGCAAGTTCTTGCGGGATCGTATAATCAACTTCAAAAAAATCATTACCTCGAGTTCCTTTTAAATGCGGTTCGGCAATTACAGTTCCGTTTATCATAATCTTAAAGTTGCGACCAGCGTCTTTACCAAAATAGGTCACGCGCAAAGTTTTAGCCTTAGCTTCTTTATTTCTAAGATCGTAGCTAAACCAACCTGTAGCGTCGCGCCAGTGCTTATTTTGATTTAAGCCACTGTTTGAATTTTCAGATAGAATACCGTGATCAGATTCCGGTTGTTGTTCTCCCGGAGCCACAAAATCTAATGTGATCTCACGCAAATAAGCCTCTGCCTTTTGCTTTTCTTCAAGTTTGCGTTGCTCTTCAGCTAATCCTTCAGGAGTTTGCTTTTTAAAGTAAATCGAATAGCGCTTCTCGTGAATTTTATAAAACGGCTGAAGCACCAAATCTGAATACGTTTCGGGATAAAATAAATCTGGCGCTTTAAAGTGTAACGGCTCGCCTTCAACCGGTTTGATCTCATTTAAAAGATTTTCACCGCTTTCAGTAAGAAACATCGGCGCTTCGGTTAAAGGTAAAAATGGACCGTCTGCAATATGACCTCCTCGACTATCGTCTGCAAAAAGTCCATCTTGATTTGCATCACCTGTCACTGCGGCCAAAACAATTGGACCGTATTTCACAGAAACATAGCCTGAATCATCAGGCAATTCTTCTAAACTTAAATGCATTGGCAATTCCATCTTAATGCGATCGCCATTTTTCCATTTGCGTTCTAAGGAAACATAAAAACCCGGAGTCGTATCTATTTTCTCTAGTTTATCATTCACATAAACCTTCAGTTCACCGGCCTTTACCCATTGTGGATAACGCAACATCAAAGTTGCCTTGGTTTTCTTTTTGCTATTCCAAATAAGTTCAGTTAATGCTTCTTCAGGAAAGTTTGTTTTTTGCGTAAGTGTAGCTTTTTTCTTTTCCCAGTTCACTTCCGAAGGAATAAACAAATTCACATAAAGTTTATCCTCTTTTTTGGCATAAATGAGTTCGTTGTACTTGGTGTGATTTTCCATCCCCGAACCTACACAACACCAAAAACTGGTTTCCGGCTGCGAATACACGCGATAATGACCGGGACGAATGGGCGTGAAATACACAAAACCACCTTCAGGATTCTGAGAAGACAAAATGTGATTGTACAAACCGCGCTCGTAAAAATCGATGTAATGCTCCTCTGAAGTATCTTCAAACAAGAGCTTACTCAACTTGAGCATATTGTAGGTATTGCAACTTTCTGGTCCTTGCTCGCTACTCACGACCGTCGAAAAATCATCAACTGGATTAAAATGCTCGCGCACGCTGTTACCGCCAATGCTTATGGAACGCTGTGTTGTGACATTATCAAAGAAATTGGAAGCTGCTTCGTGATAGGCTTTAGCCTCTTCCAACTGACTGATGCGCTCAAAACCAATAAACTTGGGGATTTGCGTATTGGCGTGCATTCCGGTTAAAATATCTTCATTAGCAGCAAGCGGTTTTAACAAAGCGTGCTGCGAAAAATCCTCAGCGAGTTTCAGGTATTTTTTATCGCCTGTAATCGCGTAAACCTCAGCAAATACTTCGTTGAGTCCGCCGTGTTCTGAACGCAACATATCTTGAATTTGCGCCTCGCTTAGATCGGAAGTAATGTCCAGAAACCAATCGGTTAGCTCAATGAGCATACGCTTTGCCTGTGGAAGTTCTGCGTGAATCCAGGCATCTTTTAATCCGTTGAAAGTTTTATGAATGTTATACAACGGCACCCATTTATCATTTAGACTGAAACTTCCCGCGTTGATCTTTCCTGCTTTAATTTCCACCCAAAGCGCATCGCTTCCCGGCACGCCACCAATGTAACCGTTCCCATTTGCTTTTTGAACGCGATCTAATTCAGCTAAAGCATATTCAAGCATCTCCTTTGCTTTTGGATCACCAGTAGAAGAATAATACATTGACAGTGCCGAAATATAATGACCAGCGGTATGGCCGTCAAGTCCAGTATTTTCCCAATTGGTATAGGAATCTGCTTTAGGCTCAAGACCAGCTTCGCGCAAAAACGGAGCCAGTAAGCGATCTGCATCAAGCGCTTTTATGTAGTTAAAATCGGTTAATGCTGCTTCTTTAAAAACTCCGGATTCTACCGAAACAGCATTCAATGGAAAAAGCGAAACCTTCTCCTGCGCTTTGGCAAAAGCACTTAGTAGAAACAGACTAACAACAATATATTTCATTTTAATCAAGAACATTATCTTTTAAAATTGGCCAACCTTCAGTATCCCACTGAAGTTCAGCAATTTTTAATTTTGGTGCGCCATTGTCATTAGCATCATACGCGTGAAAAATTATGTAATCCTCTCCGTCGAACGTGTAGGTACTGTTATGACCCGCGCCATACCAATTGTCATTTCCTTCGATGATCAAGGTTCCGCCACCGTTATTTAAGGCAACACCTTCTTTATCTACATAAGGACCCGTCGCGCTTTTAGATCGCCCTACCACTACTTTATAGGTGCTGTTTTCACCGCGACAGCATAGATCCCAGGACAAAAACTCATAATACCAATCTCCTTTTTTGAAGATGAATGGCGCTTCTAAAGCTGCATCACCGGGATTGTTATCCGCCAGATCAAAAGAACGTTCCCGGCGCGCGATCGTATGCCACTCTTGCGGCTGCGCGATAGCTTTCAAATCTTCAGAAAGCTTTACCATTTTTAATCCTTCCCAAAAGGAACCAAATGCCAGAAACGGCGTGTCATTCTCATCAAAAATTAAATTAGGATCAATGGCATTCCATAAATCGCGATTAGGAACCGACTGGATCACGATCCCCTGATCTTCCCATTTGTAATTGGGATCGTCTGCATCAAGAGTTGTATTGACCGTCAGACCGATCGCTGAAGTATTTTTTGCGAAAGCGGAAACCGAATAATACAAATAGTATTTACCGTTATGGAACGTGATATCCGGAGCCCAAATATGATTATTGAAATCTGCCGCAACATCATCTGCCCAAACCGGTTCTTCAGTAAATACTTGAGGTTCTTTTTCCCAGTTTTTTAAATCCGGCGAACTGAATACTGAAATTCCTCTTCCGGTGCAAAAGAGATAATAGGTATCGTCCTGCTTGATCGCAACCGGATCGTGAACGCGGATGTCTTGTGCAAAAAGGCTGTTGAGAACTAAAAAACTAAAAAAGGTAAAAAGCGTTTTCATAGTTTAGTTTTCTGGTTGAATTCCTTCTGAAGTCATCACAATGCGTTTGATCGTCCCGTCTTCGTTGTAGTATAAACGATCTACACAAACCGAACGGTGAAAACTGCTCCCGTGTGTTGGAATGCTTCCGTTATGATAAACGAAATACCATTTATCTTCAAATTCTATAATCGATTGATGATTGGTATTACTGTTACCCGCAACTTCATTCAGAATCCCTTTATATTCCCACGGTCCGGTAATTGATTTTGACATTGCATAAGCGGTTTTCTCCGGAAAGTCGTAAGCATAAGACAGGTAATACCAGTCGCCACGTTTATGAATGTATGGTGCTTCAGTAAATTTAGGAAGATCAACGGTGTGAATAGGACCGTCCATCTCGATCATATTGTCTTTTAACTTCACATATTTACACACCTGATTTCCCCAGTATAAATATGGCGTACCGTCATCATCAATAAAAACCGTTGGATCAATATCATCCCAGCTGATGCCGGTTTGCGTGGTCATATCATTAGTGATCAACGCTTTGCCAATAGCGTCTTTCCAAGGTCCCTCCGGACTGTCTGCCACGGCTACACCAATTGCTTTACCGTGTTTTGACTCATCGTGTTGAACGGTCACAAACCAATAGAATTTACCATCCTTCTCCACTACCTCAGCAGCCCAGGCCGAATGAATTGCCCAATCAAAATCGGTAGGTTTTAGCGGCACGGGGTGTTCTTTCCAATTGATCATATCGTCTGAAGAATACAGCAACCACTCATCCATAATGTAGCGTTCTTCATTGTCAGGTGCCATATCGTGACCGGCGTAAATATACACGCGACCATCGTGTACCAAAGCCGCAGGATCTGCAGTGTATTTGTCTTTTATAATCGGATTATTATAGGATGCTTCAAGCTTTTCAAAAAGTGCCTGACCACGTTCTACACTCACCTCTTCTATCTGTGCTGCAGTTTTGCAGCTGACTAAAAGCGCCGTTACTGCTAGTACTGTATAAATCTGCTTTTTCATTTTAATTTATTTTTTTGCCCCAAATGGCAGTTCCTTCATTATTTAATCCTGAAAGTAAAATGGTGGATTCTACTTCATTCTCCCAATCACGACCGCGCTCTACGTAGAGTTTATCTACAAAGGTTCCGTCACCAAAATTCAACGTAAGCCACGGCGCGTCATAACTCCATACATCATTAGCGTTAGTGTTAATACTTCCATCAGCATTTAAAGTCAGGTCAATTGAATTTTGAAAATCAGGATAGCGTTGTTCATCGGCATATCCCGGTGTGACGGTGTATCCAAAAATGATTTGTTCGTAATTTCCAACTAAGTTTGCATCGGTGATCGTAGTCTGTGCCACATCTGCAAATCGCTCAGGCGAAACAATAGGCCAACCGTCTTCCGTCCAGTGAATTTTACGCACGTGCAATACCATAAAGAAGCTGTTTTCACCAGGCCTTCCCTGATGTGCCATATAATACTGACCGCTATCATCTTTAAACACTCCCGGATGCGAAACTCCTTGCCAACCCGAATGCCCATCAAAGCGATACGGAGCCAAAATCATGGGACCGTTATCTTCTTCCGTATTGATATCTAAACCATTATAGTCGTAAAATGGACCATCTGGAGTATCGCTCCGGCCTACGCGCACGTTGTATTTGGTTTGCAACCAGTCGTAGGCAATGAACATATAATACTTATTTTGATCTTCATTATAGATCACTTCGGGTCCCTCAATATTACCGTTCACGATTCCATTTGTGAAACCACGTTGTGCAACTCTACTTCCTGTATCTCCGGGGCTTGCTGCAAGACCGGTTTGTGGATTTAGTTTAAGTTTATAAATTCCATCATACGCAGAACCATAGTAGAACCAATGTTCGCCTGCCGGAGTAACCACCACCGAGGGGTCGATCGCATTGGTTTGCACGGGACCTCCCGGTTCTGATGAAACCACCAAATCCTTTTCGACCCAAGGTCCTTCAGGACTATCAGAAGTAGCGAGCCCCATAGTGCTTAATCTTCCGGTAGATGAAGATAGTGAATAGTACAAACGATACTCATCGCCAACCTTCATCACATACGGTGCCCAAAGCGCTTGAAAAGGTGTTCCACCTTTGCTTCTGATATACGCGGCACCTTTGGCAGGCAACCCGTTAAACGCCCAACCAATCCATTCCCAATTGATCAAATCCTCTGATTTGCGAATCTGGATTCCGGGACGTACATCTGAGCCAAAAGATACATCAGTATTGTAGCAATAATAGCTATTACCCACTTTGATCACAGAAGGGTCGTGGACGTTATACGGTCCCCAATTGGCAACATTCTCAACACCTGCAACATCGTAATAGGTATCGGTGATGTTGTCAACCGTATATACTTTTGCTGATACAGGTTCTTCCGGTTCTTCCTCTGGAGTTGTTGGCGTTTCAGGCTCACCACCCATTTCTTCCACCGGTGAATCTGATGAACACGAAATTGCCAACGCACACCAAAAGACAAAAAGTCCCTTGTACAGTAAATTTGAAATTTCTTTATTCTTTTTCATAACAATAGATTTATTCTCCTTCTAGGACTACTACCGAAAATGCCGGCAATGTCACTTCTAGCACCCCTTTCTTGAATTTAAAATCTTTAAACCCTTCAGGCATGATATGTTTGGGATTTTCAAAAGAATTGTGATCTTGAAGTTTTTCTGAAGCTAAAATTTCAGCAGAAAAATCTTTGATGTCTAATTCGCTTAGATCAATACTCACTGTGTTTTCTTTATGTGCATCGATATTTACTAAAGAAATATGTGTTTTGCCTTCAGCATCTTTTGAAGCTGAAGCTGAAATCGCAGGAAGTTTATCACCGTTTAGTTCATAATCTGGCGTATCTAAATCCATAGGAATCAATTGCGCATCTTGATGCACCATATACATTTTCAGAATGTGGTAGGTAGGCGTCAAGATCATTTGCTCCCCTTTTGTAAGTGCAACAGCCTGCAGCACATTAACAGTTTGCGCCAAGTTTGCCATTTTTACTCGATCACTATGGTTGTGAAAAATATTTAAGGTAGTCCCCGCAATCATCGCATCACGCATCGTGTTTTGCTGATATAAAAAGCCAGGGTTCGTCCCTTCTTGTACTTCATACCAGCCACCCCACTCGTCTACAACAAGATCAACTTCTTTGTTCTTGTCATATTTATCCATAATCGCCACGTGCTTGGTGATGAGCTCATCCATAAATAAAGATGACTTCATTGTGGTAAAATATTGCTCTTCAGAAAAGGTAACATCAGGACCTTTTGCTCCCCAATCGATCACAGAATAATGGTGCAGCGCAACCCCGTCGATTAAATTTTTAGGAATGTTTTTCATCAATACTTCGGTCCAGCTATAGTCTGCGCTATTAGCTCCCGAAGCAATTCGGTATAAACCGGCTTCGTTATTCCAGCTGCCCATAAACGTTGCATACTGGCGGTACAGGTTGGCATAGAACTCCGGCTCCATATTTCCACCGCAGCCCCACATTTCATTTCCAACACCCCAATAGGTAACTCCCCAAGATTTCTCGCGACCGTTTTCTTTACGCAAATCGGCCATCGGGCTCGTACCGTCGTGGTTCACATATTGTACCCAATCTGCCAATTCCTTTACGGTACCGCTACCTACATTTCCGGCGAGATAAGGTTCGGTATCTAAAGCTTCACATAAGTTTAGAAAGTTATGGGTACCAAAGCTGTTGTCTTCAGTTACACCACCCCACCAGGTGTTTACAATAGTTGGACGATCCTCTTGTGGCCCAATACCATCTTTCCAATGATAGGTGTCTGCAAAGCAACCTCCCGGCCAACGCAGGTTAGGAATTTTGATCGCTTTTAAAGCTTCAATCAAATCATTACGTACTCCATCTGTATTAGGGATGGGGCTATCTTCTCCCACATAAAAACCATCATAAATAGAACGTCCTAAGTGTTCTGCGAAATGGCCATAAATATGTTTGCTAATCGTAGGCGCATCTTCCGAAGGTTTTATGGTAATGGTTGCATCTTGAGCATTAAGCACCGTAACGCTGTAAAATGCAATTACAAATGCACCTATAAGCTGTAGTTTGTTCATCATAGTGTAATTATTTGGTGTTTGAATTGTGTGTGTTTTTATTTGAGTATTTAAAGGTCGCTACCGTATCACCGTTGCGACCAACTAGAATTAAATCATCATTTTTGACCGTTACTTTTACAATGCTTTTTGAATCTCCTTTCAGCGTGAAACCAGAGCGTTTACGGGGTAATTCTTTAAAATCGCCATCTTGAGTATTTAGCAAAGTGGTACCAAAAGACGCATCGTAACGCCCGCCGTTGACTTCTGCGCTGTAATCATTACCCACAAGTAACAGATCTAGATATCCATCCTGATCAATATCTTCACAAAGCATTGCATTTACCGGCGCCAGCTGCGCTGCAATAGGTAATGGTTTTATAATAAATCCTGATTCTGTATTTTCAATTAGTATGCTTCTTAACTCTTCGGCTTTAAGCGTTTGATAAGGAGTTTTTAAAAGCTGAAGCAACTCACTCGTGTTTGCTTTAGCAAATCTGTGATAATAGAGGAATTTCTTTTTAAGTTGTGGTAATTGCTGTGTTAACTGATCTAGTGTAGCTATCGGAAAATAAGCTCTTTCCTCATATTTTGAAAAGATAGGATCTACGTAACCGTTATTGTCAAAATCAGCATAGTCCACTTTTAAGGCTTGATTTTGTCCCGAATTTAAAACCGTATTCAACCCAATATTTCCTGCAGCAAAATCTATATCACCATCATTATCAAAATCGGCTGCGGTAATACTATTCCATAAACCTGTTGTTTTGCTGAGGCCGAGTGCTTCGGTTTTATTTTTAAACGTTCCGCCTTCATTTTCTAATATGGTGATAGGCATAAATTCGCCTGCAAGGATGAGATCGACTTTTCCGTCTTTGTTGTAATCTTTAAATGTTGCAGCAGTGACCATTCCCGCATTTTGCAGAAAGGGGCAAACCTCGGCCGTTACATCTACGAAATTTCCACCGTTATTCTTCAGAATATAACTCTGCGGCGCCATTGGAAATTTCCCCGGTACCACGCGTCCTCCCACAAATAGATCTACAAAACCATCGTTATCAAAATCTGCTGCCGTCACGGCAAAAGTGCTCGTAAGCATTTCCGGCAATGGCTGTGCTACAAAACCAGTAGCGGTATTAAAATACAAGCGATCCTGATAGGCTTCATGACCTGCATAACGCTCCGTACCTCCGCTGGTCACGTAGAGGTCTAATTTGCCATCATTATTGGCATCAAAAATTACTGCCTGACCATCTTCAAAAAGTTCTGTTTCCGGGAGTTCTTGCTTTTTAAAGCTTTGATCATTTTGCTGATATAAGATGGTAGAATTTTCACCATAGCTTCCGCCGATGAATACATCTTCAAAACCATCTCCATTTAAATCTCCTACCGCGAGACTTGGCCCTTGCTCAGAGTATTTGTGCATCAGCAAAGGTTGCGTAGCATAATCATTGTTAAAACGATCAATATGCTCATAATCCATTGTTTTAACCCGTGTTAGAATACCCGGTTTTTTAACTGGTACATCCTTAAGCTCTTGTGCATCCTCATAACTCAATGTAATCAGCTGATTGATTTTTATATTTCGCTTAATAGCCTGTTTGCCGTCTGGCCAGTGCACGATCAAACTATCAATTGTTTTAGTATCCTTCAGTCCGAAGTGTAATGTGGTACTCACGGTACTTTGAAAACCACGCACCGGATTGTTAACTCTAATTTTTTCGGTATTGTCTGAATAGACACGTACAGATGCGCCAATTCCTTTTAAATTATTTTTTGAACCTTTTAGATCTACTTTTAAATAGTTTGAATCTGGTTCTAAACTGTCATTGAGGTTATTCTTATAAACAAAAGCCGGAGCATTAATATTACTTGCGATAAGGTCAAGATCTCCGTCGTTATCAAAATCAGCATACACCGCGCCACTTGAAATAGACGCTTCGTCAAAACCCCAAGCTTCAGTACTTTTAGTGAAGGACTGCCCATCTACATTTTTAAAAGCATAATTAGCGACCTTAATTGCTGGCCGTGTAGCTAAACAGTCTTTAACTGCTTTTTGCAATTGGCCACCACTACCAAAAGACGAACTTCTACTTTCTCTAAACTTCACAAAATCCATATCGGTAATGTCTTTGCCAAAACCGTTTGTTATATACAGATCATTAAAGCCATCGTTGTCAAAATCTGCAAGCAGCGGGGCCCAACTCCAATCTGTTTTATCTATACCGGCAAACTGGCCTATTTCGCTATAGGTACCATCACCGTTGTTATGCTGAAGCATATTACGCATATACTGATGCCCATAACCATAGCGTAAGGCAATCTGAAATATGTCGTATGAATTGGCTCCAGACATTAATTTTCTTCGTTTTAAATCTTCGGGCAACATATCAACGGTAATCACATCTGTAAAACCGTCGTTATCCATATCTGCTACATCATTCCCCATTGAAAAGTGGCTCATATGCCCAAAATAGTTCAAGCCCTCTTCGTCAAATCTTCCATTTTGTTGATTTACATAAAGTAAATCTCTTGATAAGTAATCATTTGAAATATAAAGGTCTGGCCAGTTGTCGTTATTGGCATCTAATACCGAAACGCCTAATCCAAAACCTTCAAAAGTGATTCCGGCTTCTGCCGAAACATTAGTAAAAACCGGATGTCCCAGTTGCTCATTGTAATCGTTGCGATATAACCGATCTGTATTCCTGGCGCTTCCGTTAGTTTGCATGGGTCTAACACTGATTGCAGAATTCTCAAATCCGCCGCCGGTTAATAGATACACATCCAGATCTCCGTCCAGATCGTAATCAAAAAACACCGCTTGAATAGATTCTCCCTGATCTGCCAAACCGTATTCGGTTGCTACTTCAGTAAAGGTTAAATCGCCGTTATTGATGTAAAGCAGATTGGGGAACTCACTTTTGTTCCCCATTCCACCCACACTTAAATAAATATCATCATAACCGTCTTGATTCACATCGATCACACTCACTCCGGTTGTCCACTTTCCAGAAGTATCAATACCAGAAGTTGTAGTGATATCTTCAAACTGCATAGCTCCTTTATTGAGATAGAGTTTACTAGAAGTAAGATTTCCACTGAAAAAAACATCAGGTAAGTGATCGTTGTTAAAATCCCCAACGCCTACTCCACCTCCATTATAGAGGTACTCATAATTGAGTATGTTGATCGAATCATTTGTGGTTATTATATTTTCAAAATCAATACCCGTATAAGAAGCACTGAGACGCTCAAAGAGCGTCTCAGACTTTTTATTATCTGCACAAGAACTTACCACAACGGCAAATACTAAAACAAATAGGTTTTTGATTTTCAAGGTTTGATCTTTAAAAATTTAAACTACTCTTAATTAGCAGAGTTAGGAACTAAATTAGGATTACGGTCTAACTCACCCTGTGGTAACGGCTGGTATTCTCTACCGTTAGCAAAGGTGTCAAACTCATCATCATTAGCTTGTAACTGTGATAACCTTGAAGAATCTTCTAACCATCCCCAGCGCTTAATATCGTAGTAGCGTAACCCTTCAATGGCTAATTCGGTTACACGCTCGTGCGCTAATTGGTTCATAAACTGAGTCAAGTTATACCCCGCAAATTCTGCTTCTCTATCCGGAAGATTTGCACGATCACGCACACGCTGTACTTGTGCCGCTGCCGTAGGAATATCACCTGTATTCGCAAGACACTCTGCGTACATTAACAACACATCTGCAAAACGAATCACGTGGTAATTAATACCCGCGGTAAACGGATCACCTCCTGAATTTGCCAAAGTATATTTTGCGATATAATTCAAGTTTCGGTCTAAGAAATAATCACGACCGTAAGCTTGTGTAAGACCTTCTTCTTCGTTGTAGCTTAAGATAGTTGCCGCATAGCGCGGATCTAAATTTCCGTCTACGGTTCTTTCTGATGATAATTCATCAACTAAAAACTGCGTAGGGAAAAAGTCATAGAAATCAGCTCCTGAATAAGTAGGTGCCAAAGCGATAAACTGTCTCCAATTCACACTAGGATCACCACCCCAGTTAAAAACCGAATTTAAACTCTGTGTGAATTCAGCCCAAAAAATGCGACCCGGATTCGCCGCTTCTACGCTAGGATCCTGAGAAAAAAGATCTTGGTAATTCGCAGCTAGATCATAACGTTGTGATTCAACTACTGTTCTAAAATAAGGTAACGCAGCATCATAATCGCCTTGATATAGCTTTAATTTACCCATTAAAGATTGTGCTGCGCCTAAAGTTGCTCTACCCACGTGACCACTATCTGCGCCACTAACCGAAGTATAATCTGCCGGTAAACTGGCGATAGCCTCGGTAAGGTCTGCTTCTACTTGTGCGTAAATAGTAGCTTGAGTCACCTCCTGATTTGAAGGAAAGAAATCATCTTCACTTTTGGGAACACTCAATACTAAAGGAACATTATCATAAATGTTAGTTAGATTAAAATATGCCAAGGCTCTTAAAAAATAAGCTTGACCTAATAACCTACCTCTCAGATCTTCATCCATCTCTTCAATCAAAGGAATATTCTCTAAAGCCTGATTGGCACGGTTTACCGTAATATAATATCCCTCATAACACCAGCCTACGGCACCGTCTGTACCGGGAACTGTGAAATTACTGGTCTGTTGTAAGAAAGCCCACGGACTTCTAGATTTAGTTTCATCGCTTCGGCCATCACCTATTACAGGTGTCATACGCTGATAAAGACCATCTATGATCAACGTATTGTATATCGCATCTACCGCAGCTATTGCCTGATCTTCGTTGGTATAGTACGCATCAGCCGCCAAGCGGTTTGGGTTTATGATTTCTAATTCATCACCACAGCTGTAGAACAAGCTTGTGGTAAGCGCAATTAGAAAAACTTTTATCGTGTGTTTTTTCATTTTCTTAAAATTTTAATTGAGCACCAAGCATTGTTGTTAATGGTCTAGGATAAGTTCCGTAGTCAAAACCAGGGCTTAATACACCTGCTTGAAAATCTGGGTTATATCCTTTATAGCTTGAAAGAACAGCTACATTTTGAAGCGTCACATAAAAACGTGCACTTGACATATGAATGTTTTCAACAAATGTATCTGGCAGTGTATATCCTAAAGAAATCGTATTGATTCTAAAGTAATCTCCTTTTTGCAACCATCCCGGTCTGTTAGAATCTCTACCGTTGTTGTTAGGATCTAAGAATACAACTCTAGGAACTGTAGTATTTGTATTCTCTGGAGTCCAACGATTTAAGATATCCTCGTGCCAGTTTGTATATCCCGTTGTTGGCATTAAGCCTTTGTACAGGTTACTGTTGATGTAATTTCCGCCAGCTCCCTGACCAAAGATCGTAAAGTCAAAATCTTTGTAACGTGCTGAGATGTTGATACCGTAATTAAACGTTGGAAGTGCGCTACCTAAGAAGGTTCTATCTTCGTCTGTAATGCTTCCGTCGCCGTCAAGATCTCTAAATCGAATATCTCCAGCAGCTGTTCCGGGAGTTTGAAATGGTGCATTATCAACCTCTTCCTGAGATTGAAAAATTCCGTCATAAACCCATCCGTAATGCTCTCCTAACGATCTTCCTACCACAGTACGAGCTCCGGTAGATGAGATCAAATCAAGACCGCCAATATCCAGAACTTCGTTGTTTACGGTATAAAAGTTTGGCGCAACTTCAAGATAGAAATCTCCAAACTGCTTTCTGATCACTGCAGAAAGTTCAATTCCACTGTTTTTGATCGAACCTGCATTAGTAAGCAATTGTGAACCGATAGAACCATTAGAGATCGGGATTGGCACATAAGTAAGTACATCGTTTGAAGTGTTTGAATAATATTCTGCAGTAAAATCAACACCGCCATTAAACAATGTAGCATCAATACCTACACTACGCGTCACACGAGTTTCCCACTTGATGTCTTGATCAACAAGTGCTGTAACTGCCGCTCCTATTGCGCGACCGTAAGCAAAAGAATATGGGATACCACGGTTGATGGTGTTTTGATACGCGTAATTCAAAATTTCTTGGTTACCTACTTCACCAATACCTCCTCTAAGTTTTAAAGCAGTAATGAATTCAGGTAATTCAAATTCGTTGTGAATTTTCCAACCTAAACCTACAGAAGGGAAATAATCGTAGCGCAATTCTTCTCTAAATTTTGAAGAACCGTCACGTCTGATATTTGCAGTAAGCAAATATTTATCATCAAAGGAATAATTCACACGACCTAGTAACGAACTGATCGCTGAGTTCTGAATGTCGTCATTAACACTGAAGTTTTCAGCATTTACCAGGTTCTTTACATAAGGCGCCGTTAAACCAACACCGGTTGCAGAAACATTGCGCGCATTAAACTTCTGGTAGGTTTGACCTGCTAAAACAGTAAGGTTATGTTTACCAAATTCTTTAGTCCAGTTGATCGTATTTTCGATCAAGAATGAGCTGCTCTTTCTTGAACCATACTGCAGTTGTGCGGTAGGGTTAGGAAAGAAATATCCTAAATCGTACTGCGGAACAAACAATTGATCTTCAATATCTGTATTATCATACTGAAGGTTTGTCTTTAATTTTAAACCTTCAATAGGCTCAAACTGTGCATAAAAGTTCGCTAAAACACGATTTACTTTGGTTTGATTTTCAATAAGCGTATTGATACCAGGAACGTTAAGTGTGATCGACTGATGAATTGTAGCATCTGCCCCACCAAAACCTCCTAAGCGATTAGGATCGTAAACAGGAATGGTTGGCGCTGCTTGCAATAAGTCGTTTACCAATGATGGTCGACCACCTGGAAGTCCTATTGTAGTCGTATTGAATAATGGGTTTTCGTCAGAGTGTACGATATATACATTCTCACCAAAATTGAATTTACCCACTTCGGTATCAGAATTCACACGGAATGAATATCTTTTATAGTCAGGTCCAGAACCCACGAGTGTTCCTTCATTGTCTAAATAGTCTAAAGACACAAAGTAGCTTGTCTTCTCAGATCCACCAGAAATATTAAAGTTGTGGTTCATGATATAACCATCCTTATATCCTTCATCCTGCCAGTCTGTATCTATATCATCTATATACAAATCTGAACTTGGATCATTACCAGGGGTCAAAGGCTGTCCTGCATTCGTTAAAAGTTCGCTGTTGATCATTTGGTATCCTTCACGATCCAACAAAGGAAGTTTTTGAGTAATGGTCTGAATACCATAATACGAGTTTACCTCAACGGCAAACTTCTTCCCTTTAGCACCACTTTTAGTAGTGATGATCACAACACCGTTTGCAGCACGGTTACCATAAATAGCACCTGCGGTAGCATCTTTTAAAACCTGGATAGACTTGATATCATTAGGGTTGATATCACGTATTCCTCCAGAGATAGGAAAACCATCTACAACATAAAGTGGCTCTGCGCTCGCTCCTTGGCCAAAGGTTGACACCCCGCGAATTCTAACGCTAGGCGAAGCACCCGGCTGACCGTCACTGGTAATAGTAACACCGGCAACACGCCCCTGCATCATTTGTGTGACATCATTAGAAGCCTGCTTGGTCATTTCTTCAGTATCCACAACACTAACGGCTCCCGTTAAATCAGATTTACGCTGCGTACCATAACCTACTACAACGACTTCGTCTAAAGAGGATAAAGCCTCTTCTAGCGTTACGGTAAGCGAGGTCTGCTCACCCACAGTTATACGTTGCTCTTGAAATCCTAAATAGGTAAATACTAATACATCGTTTGCGCTAGCTTCAATTGAAAAGTTACCGTCAAAGTCTGTTACCGCACCTGTAGTAGTTCCTTCAACCAGAACATTCACTCCGGGAATAGGCATATTACCGTTTGAAGACAGGACGGTACCTGTAATGGTCTTGCTTTCTTGTGCTTGAGCACTCACAATGGGTGCCAAGACAATTGCGAGAAGAAATATCCCTTTCTTAAAGAGGTATTCAAAAACGCAAAGACAATCATAAAGTTTGTTTTGCTTCATGTGAACAAAAGTTTAAAAGTTAATTATAAGTGTGTATTTTACATTTCCAAATGTAAGTAAAGATATCTCAATGAAACAAATTTATTTTAAGAAAAATTTAAACTTTAGCAGTTGAATATTTCAAAACAACATTGCGATAACGATTTTTTATTATTGTATTCTTAACATTTATTTTATTTTTACCCTTATTATTACATTTGCGACGGTTTAAATTCAACCTTTAATTCAGCCCCGTTAATTCATTTTAAAATGACAGATCAACTCAATAATTACAACTCTGAAGATAAAGTGCTGCTTGCAGTAGATTGTATCATCTTTGGTTTTGATCAGGAAGACCTAAAAATTCTTCTAATTAAAAGGGACTTTGAACCAGAAAAAGGCAAGTGGTCGCTTATAGGTGGGTTTTTAAAAAACACAGAGACTTTAGATGACGCCGCAAACCGTATCCTGCACCACCTTACCGGATTTGACAAAATCTATATGGAGCAGCTTTATAACTTTAGTAAGGTAGATCGTGATCCTGCTGAGCGTACCCTGTCTGTCGCCTATTATGCACTCATTAATATTGAAGACCACGACGAGCATTTAATAGAGCAATATTCAGCGCAATGGTTTAGTATAGAAGAGGCGCCTTCACTCATTTTTGACCACAACGAGATGGTGCGTAAAGCTATTCTTCGCTTACGAAGACGCGCTATTTCTAAACCTATAGGTTTTGAATTACTTCCTGAAAAATTCACAATGCGCCAATTACAAAAGCTTTATGAGTCTATTCTAAATGAAAAGCTCGATAAACGCAATTTTATCAATAAGGTAAATGGATTGGATGTATTGGTTAAACTAGAAGAGAAAGACATGTCTTCGTCACGCAAAGGTTCTTATCTCTATCAGTTTGATAAGGAAAAATACGATCGAAACGTTGAAGACGGAATCACGTTTAAGATCTAAGGTCATCCCATTTTATACCGTATAGCCTTTCTTAAAGCAATGCTAAAGTTTCTGTTTTGTTGAAGTTTTTACCAATTCTATTAAACAAAACTGTACATTTGAGTAGATTAGAATATGCCAGATCTACTTATGAATACGGTCAAGACAAATTTTAGCATTAAAGATTTAGAAAGCTTTGGCGGCATTAAAGCCCACACCATACGTATGTGGGAACGCCGATATAATCTTCTAGATCCAGATCGTACTCCTACAAATATTCGCACCTATAGTTTAGATGATTTGCAAAAACTACTCAATGTAACGTTTTTGCTAGATCACAACTATAAAATTTCTAAGATCGCCAAAAGGTCAAGTGATGAGATTGCATCGCTAGTGGCTGAGATCGTTGAAGAGCAAGATCTGGGCGCCAACCATCACGCGATCAATTCGTTTAAGATTGCGATGATGAATTTTGATCAACGTTTGTTTTCCCAGACGTATAATCACTTGCGACAGACGCTTGGCTTTAGTGAGCTCTTTTTTTCGGTTTTTATTCCGCTACTAGAAAAAATTGGTTTTTTATGGCAGGCAGGGGTAGTCAATCCGGCGCACGAGCATTTTATATCTAACCTAATTAAACAGAAAATACTACTCAATCTTGATGCTTGCATCAACACCGTTGAGCAAAAATCTGACAATCTTTTCGTTTTGTTTTTACCCGAAAATGAAATTCACGATCTGGGCTTAATGTTCTTGAATTATGAATTAGAATCGCGCGGTCACAAGTGTGTTTATTTAGGGCAAAACATTCATATCGAAAATTTAAAATACATCGTAAAAACGCATAATAATCCGCATTTTGTGTCCTATCTCACGGTTAATCCTTGCGATATGGGAGTAGCCAAATTTGCTGAGCATTTCAACAAAACTATAGAAGAAGAACACATTCCGCTTTATTTATTAGGTAGAATGGTTCAAAAAATTGAACAGCAAGAAATGCCTGAAAACGTCAAAATCATTAAATCTATAGAAGCTTTATCCGCTGTACTTAACTAAACTGTATGCCTAAAAAAATTACTATTCTTGGATCTGGATTCTCTTCACTTGCCGCTGCGAGTTACTTAGCTCAAGCCGGTCACGAAGTTCATATCTATGAGAAAAATGCCACTTTGGGCGGTCGTGCACGACAATATAAACGCGACGGATTTACCTTTGATATGGGACCTTCCTGGTATTGGATGCCGGATGTTTTTGACCGCTTTTTTGCTGACTTTGGTAAAAAAACCTCAGACTTTTACAACATAAGTAAACTTGACCCGGCGTATCGTGTGTATTTTGGCAAGCACGATTCTATTGCCATTGGCGATTCTTTAGGCAAAATCAAAGAAACTTTTGAAGCTATTGAACCCGGAAGTGCACAAAAATTGCAAGAATTTATTGACGATGCCGGAAACAACTATGAAGTTGCTATTAAAGATTTGGTGTATAGACCGGGCGTTTCTCCGCTGGAATTAGTAACTCCACAAACGATAAAAAAGATAGGAAGCTTTTTTAGTACCATCAGTCGCGATGTGCGCAAGGCATTCAAGAATCCTAAACTAATTCAGATTTTAGAATTTCCGGTTTTGTTCTTAGGAGCTAAACCTAGTGATACTCCTTCTTTTTATAGCTTTATGAATTATGCTGATTTTGGAATTGGCACTTTTCACCCAAAAAATGGAATGCACGCTGTAATTGAAGGTATGATTACTTTAGCGGAATCTCTAGGAGTACAGATGCACGCCAATAGCAATGTGGAGTCTATTGTTACCGAAAATAATACCGCAACCGGGATCACTATTAATGGAAAAACCATTAAAGCTGATATTGTACTTAGCGGTGCTGATTATCACCATGCCGAAACACTTCTGCCAAAGAATTTAAGACAGTATTCTGAAACATATTGGGATAAAAAAACCTTTGCGCCCTCTTCTCTCCTATTTTATGTGGGGTTTGATAAAAAGCTAGATAACGTTAATCATCACACGTTATTTTTTGATACTGATTTTGACAAGCACGCCGTAGAAATCTACGATAAACCAAAGTGGCCAGATGCTCCGCTATTCTATGCCAATTTTCCTTCAATCAGTGATAAGGCGATGGCGCCAGAAGGTAAAGAAGCCGGATTTTTCTTAATTCCACTCGCTCCGGGCTTGCACGATACTCAAGAATTACGTGAGGAATATTTTGATCGTATCATCAATCGTTTAGAAGAACTTACGGGGCAATCGGTTAAAAAAAATATTATATTTAAAGAGTCCTTTTGCGTAAAAGACTTTGTGGAGCAGTATAATTCTTATAAAGGCAATGCCTATGGTCTTGCAAATACCTTATTGCAAACTGCATTTTTAAGACCAAAACTAAAAAGTAAAAAAGTTGCTAATTTATATTTCACAGGTCAGTTGACAGTTCCCGGACCGGGAGTACCACCTGCCCTAATTTCCGGTAAACTAGTGGCCGGTCTAATAACTAAAAATGACAAGAAAAAGAAATGAAACAAATTTTTGACAACGTATCGCTAGCTTGTTCAGAGACGGTCACGCGCTCCTACAGCACGTCTTTCTCCACAGCTACAAGAATGCTCGCTCCCAGTATAAGGCAGGACATACATAACATTTATGGCTTTGTGCGCTTTGCCGATGAGATCGTAGACACATTTCACGCCTATGATAAGGAAAGCCTTTTTAATCGATTTGAGGCTGATCTGGAAAACGCTTTAGAGGAAAAAATTAGTCTGAATCCAATTCTAAATTCTTTTCAGCACACCTTTCATACGTATAATATTGAGAAACATCTGGTAGATGCCTTTATGAATAGTATGCGCCTTGATCTTTCAAAAAGTAAATATTTAACCGAAGAAGAATATAAAAATTACATTTACGGTTCGGCTGATGTTGTTGGGCTGATGTGTCTAACGGTTTTTGTTAAGGGAGATCGAGAAAAATATGACGAACTCAAAGACTGTGCTATGAGTTTGGGTTCGGCATTTCAGAAAGTAAATTTTTTAAGAGACTTAAAAGCTGATCACGAAGAATTGAGCAGAACGTATTTTCCAAATACGAACCTCAACGAACTCGACGAGGCTTCTAAACAAAAAATTATTGTAGAAATCGAAGCTGATTTTGCAAAAGGTCTTGCGGGTATTTGTAAATTGCCGGTAGAAGCAAAATTTGGCGTTTACACTGCCTATCGCTATTACCGTAAGCTTTTAAGCAAGTTAAAAAGTACGCCGTCACTTGAGATTAAAAATGCGCGCATACGCGTTCCTAATTATGTAAAGGCCTCTTTACTTGCCCGCAGTTATGTAAAGTACCGCCTAAATCTTATTTAACATGCAAATAGCCCTCTGGATTCTCGTATTCTTACTCACCTTTGCCCTAATGGAGTTTATGGCGTGGTTCACCCATAAATATGTTATGCACGGTTTTTTATGGTCGTTACACAGAGATCATCATCATAAAGATCACGGCTCTTGGTGGGAACGCAACGATTTTTTCTTCATCTTCTACGCCTTGATCAGTATTGGCTGTTTCTTATTATGGCAATATGAAAATGTATGGATTGGTCTCCCTATAGGACTTGGTATTTTTGCTTATGGCGTGACGTACTTTATGGTACACGATATCTTTATTCATCAGCGCTTTAAACTTTTTAGAAATGCCAATAATTGGTATGCAAAAGGCATTAGACGCGCGCACAAAATTCATCATAAACACTTAGGGAAAGAAGAAGGTGAATGCTTTGGGATGCTCCTTCCGCCAACGAAATATTTCAAAAAGTAAATGAGTTTTCTTACCGCTTCGTGGAAAAAGTTATGTTTTGCGAATTACGCGATCGATCCTGAAATTCTTTTACCCTACGTTCCCGCGCATACCGAACTTGATTTTTTTGAAGGGAAATGCTACGTGAGTCTCGTAGGTTTTCTTTTTGACGATGTCAAACTCAAAGGCATTACAATTCCTTTTCATAAGCGCTTTGAAGAAATCAATCTTAGATTTTACGTTAAGCATTTTGACGGAAAACAATGGAAACGCGGCACCGTGTTTATTTCAGAAATCGTACAGAAACCGGCAATCGCCTGGGTTGCAAACACGCTGTATAACGAGCAGTACAGTGTGTATAAAATGCACTACAAACATGATTTAAATCACGATGAGAATTTCTTCAGTTATGGCATTGAGCTCGAAGAGCAGTGGCAGCTCTTTCAGGTAGCGACTGCTCCTGAACCCACAACTTATGCTCCCGGAAGCATCACCGAATTTATCACCGAACATTTCTGGGGCTACAGTCGTAAATCAGCAACGGAAAGTTGGGAGTACGAAGTCAAACATCCGCTTTGGAAAGCCTATGACGTACTCGATTATGAGATCATTTTTGATTTTGAAAAGCTGTACGGAGAAGCCTTTGCTGAACTCGCAACCAGAGATCCTGACAGCATTCAATGTATGGATGGCTCTGCGATTAGTATAGAAGGTAAAAAACTGATCAAATAGTATTATTGCGTTACTAGTGTAAAGCGATAATCTAAAGGATCTAAAGCTTCAAATAACTGCGGAATCAATCCTTTTCCGTAGTGCAGATAAAACTCTGAAAAGTTGGTCACACGCTCTTGCAAGTTTTCCTGCGGAAACAACTCGTTCTGAATACTCGTAAAGCGCTTCACGTGATCACTTAATTTTTTCTTTTGTGCTTTTAACAGCCGCTTTTCTAAACGCTCTAAGCCTTTAAGTTGCTTTACTTCCTGAGCTTTTACCGCTCCTAAAAAAGAAGCATCAGTCTCTTGTGCGATGCTATACATTGCTTCAAACTGCTTGACTAAATGTTCTTTTTGCGGAGTAAAATCAACATCAATATTTGAGATCCGTCTAATTTTGCGATTTACAAGATCATTCTGGCTTAAGAATAATTCTTCAATAGAAAGATCCAGTTTGTGTAGCTTTTCTTCTTGTTTCTCGGTGATCAAAACCGCCGAATTACGCAACATCAGCATAGGAAAAGGAACTTCAACCTTATCAAAAAAGCTTTTCAACTCTAACCAATAAGCGATCTCTCCTCCTCCACCTATATACGCCAGATTGGGTAAGATCACCTCTTGATACAGCGGTCGCATTATTACATTAGGACTAAAGGCTTCGGGTCGCTCAGCTAATGCTTCTAAAAGCTCGTCTTTAGAGAATGCTAAGTCGGTATCATTTACAAAATACCGGCCTTCTTTCTCAATAATACGCTCCCGAATTCCATCCGCCAGATAGAACAAATTGATCTCCCGCGGATTCACCTGAACGCCATACCCTGCTTCTTCAAGCTTTTCGGCTTGCGTTTGCACTGCATCAAAAGCAGTTTGTGCTACCAACTCGTTTTGCATATAAGGCGCAAAAATGCGCTTTAAATCGGAATCATCCCCATCAACGATCACCAGACCATAAGCCGCAAATAATTCGTTAGCAAGGTAACGTGTAGCTTCGGTAAGCGTGTTGTGTTTCAAATAGGCATCTTCAAACAATTTGCAAAGATCTCTAGCCGCGTTTGTGTTTCCAAATTCAGCACAAATAAGCTCATAAATTTGCTCTAGCCCTTCAGTATTTAATTGCCCAACCGCACCGCTATCATTGTCGGTAGTATCCGGTCTATTCCATTGAATTTTTTTCCCGTGAATTCTAAAATAGTTAATCTCTTCAAAATCGTGATCCTCAGTTGCCATCCAGTAAACAGGAACAAAATCTTGCTCAGGATAGGCTGCCTTTAGCTTTTTAGCCAAATTGATCGTACTAATGATCTTGTATAAAAAATACAACGGGCCCGTAAATAGATTGAGTTGGTGCCCCGTAGTTACCGTAAAAGTTTGTGGTTCTGACAGCAAATTGATGGCCTGCGTTACCTCATCACTAGAATTTAGATTCTGATATTGACGGTCTAAGGCTTTAACGAGAGTTGCTCTATTTTCAGCTGAAAACTTCTTATCTGCGATCTGCTTTTTAAAATTTTCCAGATTCGGAAAATGCCCATAAAATGATTTTAACTCCTCTTTCTGTTCCAGATAATCACAAATCAACTTTGAGTAGTAACCGGTATTTTTATAAGGTATATGCTTTACAGACATTGATAAAGGTTTCAAAAAAAAACTGATTAGGAAATTCCTAATTTATCGCAGCAAATTTTACTTTTTAAGTTATTTAAACTACTATAATTAACAATCACAAAATGATTGCAAAACTACTAGTCTCAACTGAGTTTATGCCACAAATTTACGTTAATTCGCAGACATCACTTAATCACAATTTTAGTAGATTTACCGCTTACTAACCCTTTAATTGTATGCACAAGTTTACTTATCTTTTCGCTTTTCTTTTTTCTATTCTTTCCGTAGCTCAAGACTTAAAATCACCTGAAGAATTTTTAGGGTATCAAGTTGGGACCCAATTTTCAAGACACGCAGATGTTGTGGCTTATTTTAAATATGTCGCAGAACATTCTGATTGGGTTACGTTTGATGAATATGGAAAAACCAATGAACGCAGGCCATTAACCTATGCCGTGATCACCACGCCCGAAAATCAGGCGAATATTGAAACGATACGTACTAACCAACTTAAAAATGCCGGTTTAACTGATGGAAGCGCTTCGCCTGATAAAGCGATCGTTTGGCTCAGTTATAACGTGCACGGTAACGAGGCTAGTAGCACCGAAGCTTCTATGCTTACACTATACGAACTGATCACCACTAAAAAAGATTGGCTTAAGAATACTGTGGTAATCATTGATCCTTGTGTCAATCCTGACGGACGCGACCGTTATGCCAACTGGTACAATAAAGTTAAAGCTACACCGTATGACACCAATCCTGATGCCGCTGAACATAACGAACCGTGGCCAGGCGGGCGTGCCAATCATTACCTTTTTGATCTAAACCGCGACTGGGCTTGGGCGACTCAGGTAGAGACCCAGCAACGTTTAAAAGTATACAATAAGTGGATGCCGCATATTCACGTAGATTTTCACGAACAAGGGATCAACAGTCCGTATTATTTTGCTCCGGCTGCTGAACCTTATCACGAGATCATTACGCCATTTCAGTTTGAATTTCAGCGTGAAATAGGTACAAATAACGCAAAATACTTTGATGAAAACGGATGGTTGTTTTTTACCCGAGAGGTTTTTGACCTTCTCTACCCTAGTTACGGGGACACTTACCCGACTTACACGGGAACCATTGGGATGACATATGAGCAAGCTGGTGGCGGCCGCGCAGGTTTAGGAATTGAAAAAGCAGACGGTACCATTCTTACGTTAGTAGATCGTGTTGCGCATCACTTTACCACCGGACTTTCTACAGTTGAAGTTGCTTCACAAAACGTTGACCGTCTAAATACTGAATTTAACACGTATTATAGCAATCCTGACGTTGAGTTTAAAACATTTACGCTTACCGGCGAACTCGATCATCTCAATGCGCTTGCAGCTTTGTTAGACATTCATCAAATTGAATATTCTTTCACCGGCGCAGGTAAAGCATCAGGTACCGCTTATGGCGATGCAGATAAAACTTCGCTGAGCTACCCTAAAGCGATAACACTAAGTACTGATCAGCCTAAAGGAAAACTAGTACACGTTCTGTTTGAACCCGAAGCAGTTCTGACCACACCCCTAACTTACGATATCACCGCTTGGAGCCTACCGTATGCTTATGGTTTAGATGCTGTTGCCAGTACTAAAGCTGCCGCATCAGCTTCAGAATATGTTGCTTCATCTACTCAAAATTCAGTCTCTAAAAGCGCAGCAGGATATATTGCAAAATGGAATAGTATGCGAGACGCACGCTTTTTAAGCGCCTTGCTTCAGGCAGGCATTAAAGTGCGTTTTACAGAAGAAGCCTTTACTAACAGCACAGTAAATTATCCTAGCGGAAGTTTGATCATCACGCGTAGTGATAATCCTTCAGAAAATTTTGACACTGATCTAGTGGCGATCGCTAATGAGTTTGAGCGCTCAATTACCGCAGTACCTACAAGTTTTGCGACTGCAGGTCCAGACTTTGGTTCTTCTGCTGTAAAGCTTATTAATAAAGCAAAAATTGGCGTGCTTACCGGCGAGCAAACTTCGTCATTGAGCTACGGTGCTACTTGGCATTTCTTTGAGCAACAGTTACACTATCCTGTGACTTCTATAGAGGCTTCAGATTTAGGGCGCATCAATTGGAGTGATTATGATGTTTTAGTCTTGCCTAGCGGAAGGTATAATTTTAATGATAATGTCCTACAAGACTTAAGAGCTTGGGTACGCAGTGGCGGAAATCTAATCGCTATTGATAACGCGCTACGTGTATTTGCAGATCAGGAAGGTTTCAATCTAAAAACTGCGATTACCGAAGCGCCAAAAGATACCATCACCGCCAAAACTATCGCTTATGCAGATCGTCAAAAAGAAAGCGCTAAAAATTTGATCAGTGGTAGTATTTTTAAAACCAATATAGATACGACACATCCATTAGCTTTTGGTTATTCAGACACCTATTACAGCTTAAAAATAGGTAGCGATTCTTATGCGCTTTTAGATCGTGGTTACAATGTAGGCTATTTAGATGCTGAACCTAAACGCGTATCTGGTTTTGCAGGCGAAGCAGCTTTGAAAGGTCTAAGCAACAGTTTAGTATTTGGCGTAGAACCTCTGGGCCGCGGAACGATCACGTATATGGTAGACGATCCTCTTTTTAGAGCCTTCTGGGAAAATGGAAAACTATTCTTTGCAAACGCCTTATTCCTTAATAACCCCAATAATTACAGAAAATAAATACCTTGACTCCACTCGAATTCAAACTTATTGAAAGCCTGATTCTCCTATTTGTTTTAGGCATTATTCGCTACGTCGTTTCAAAACTTATCGTAAGCAGATACAGGCGTGCTAATTTTGATATCACCCGCAAACAACTCACCATAAAGGTCCTGAACATTCTATTCTTTATGGTACTAGGATTCTGTCTAGCGGTGATCTGGGGACTTTCGGGACAAGATGTAATTGCCGGAATTGGATCTGTAATTACTATTTTAGGAGTTGCCTTTTTTGCGCAGTGGTCATTGTTGTGCAATATCACTTCCGGATTGATTTTGTTTTTTAATCATCCGCTAAAAATTGGTGATTACGTAGAGATTGTAGATAAAGATTTTCCAATGTCAGGACGTGTTGAGAATATTACCTTATTCTTTTTGCACCTGCGGAATAAAGACAACCATGTTTATACCTTATCTAATACCATTGTTGTTCAAAAAACGATGCGTATTATGAAGCCTGAAGAGTTTTTTGAAGAGATCGAAAAATTAGAAGAAGATAAAAATACACCGGGTGCCGAAAGCGCTCTAGATTAATTACTATGAAAAATACTTTTTTATACCTATTGCTCCTGAGCTTTAGTTTTATCGCATGTGATCAAGAGAAAAAAACTAAGCCTGAGTCTAACACAACTGAAACCGAATTTAAAGTTGATTATGAAGAATATACCCTAGACAATGGTCTGACGGTAATTTTGCATAAGGATACTTCAGATCCTGTGGTTGGTGTTGCACTCACGGCACACGTAGGATCTGCACGGGAGAAGGAAGGCCGTACAGGTTTTGCGCATCTTTTTGAGCATTTGCTTTTTCTAGAATCTGAAAATTTAGGAAAAGGTGGTCTTGACCAATTGAGCGCACGTGTAGGTGGTAGCGGCGCTAATGGCTCAACCAACAGAGATCGCACCAACTACTTTCAGACTGTGCCTAGCGATGCCCTAGAAAAAATGATTTGGGCAGAAGCTGATAAATTGGGCTATTTTATCAATACCGTGACTGATCCTGTATTGGCTAAAGAAAAGCAAGTCGTAAAAAACGAAAAGCGCCAAAGCTATGACAACCGCCCTTATGGGCACGAGCGTTATGTGATTCATAAAAATCTATATCCTAAAGACCATCCTTACAACTGGCAAGTGATCGGTTCTTTAGAAGATTTGCAAAATGCCACCCTTGCTGATGTCAAAGAATTTTACAACCGCTGGTATGTTCCTAACAATGTGACCTTGACCATTGCCGGAGATTTTGATACAGCACAAACTAAAGAATGGATCCAGAAGTATTTTGGTGAGATTCCTCGCGGCGAAGCCATAGCACCTCTCGAGAAACAAATTCCGCAGCTTACTGAAAACAAGAACTTATACTACGAAGATAATTTTGCCCGCCTGCCTCAACTTACAATGACTTGGCCGGCAACTCCAGAATACACTAAAGATTCATATGCGCTAGAAGTTTTAACCACATACTTATCTGACGGAAAAAAAGCTCCGCTTAACACGGTACTTATTGACGAACTTCAGCTAGCTTCTAACCCTAGAATGTATTACAGCGGCTCAGAACTCGCCGGAGAAATCAGCTTGAGCGTACGCGCCAATTCAGGTGTTGATCTTGATTCGGTTAAAGTAGGAATCGATCAGGCTTTGGCACTTTTTGAAAGTAACGGAATGACCGCAGAAGATTTGGAGCGTATCAAAGCCAAACAGGAAACCCGTTTTTACAACGGACTGAGCAGCGTTTTGGGTAAAGGGTTTCAGTTGGCACAATATCAAATTTTTGCAGGAAGTCCAGGCTATATCAATGAAGACATTAAGCAGATTCAAAAAGTAAGCCTTGAAGATGTTCAGCGTGTTTATGAAGCCTACATCAAAAATAAAAACTATGTTGTAACCAGTTTTGTACCCAAGGGTGAAGCAACACTTGCCCTTGCTGATGCTCAGGAAGCAGAAGTTGTAGAAGAAAAAATTGTAAACGGCGCCGAAGAAACTTTTGATCCTTCAATCGCTGCCGAGTATGAGCGTACCCCTTCTTCTTTTGACCGCACCGTGGAGCCACCTTACGGCGAAAGTCCGCAGCTTAAAGTTCCTGAAGTTTGGGAAAAAGAATTAGAAAACGGACTCAAAATTTATGGGATAGAAAATACTGAAGTTCCGCTTATAAATTTTGCAATAACCATCGCCGGAGGTCAGATCAGCGAGCCTGAGAATCAAAGTGGCGTGGCTAATCTTACTGCAGAACTTCTTACTAAAGGAACTCAAAACAAAACCACAGCGCAGTTAGAAGAAGCGCTAGATATATTAGGTGCGTCGGTACGGGTCTATGCTGGTCAAGAAGCCACAACCCTAAGCGGAACCACACTCGCACGTAATTTTGACAAAACCATGCAACTGGTGTCTGAGATGCTTTTGACTCCACGATGGGATGCTGAAGAATTTCAGATAGCGAAAAAAAATGTGCTCACAAGCTTAGAGCAGCAAAAAGCAGATCCCGGCAGTATTGCTGATCTTGCTTTTGCTAAAGCCATCTACGGCCCAGATCATACACTGTCAAAGAATATTCTTGGCACAACTGCTTCAGTTGAAGCATTAAGCCTTGAAGATGTAAAACAATTTTATGAAAACTATGCTCCTAATCTTTCCACTATTGAAGTAGTTGGTGCGCTTGATGAAAGTAGCATTAATACTGCCTTGGCTCCATTAACCCAAGAATGGAAATCAAAAGATTTTAGCGTTAAAATGCCTATTGTGCAGGCCAATTTAGAGCGCGGAATGGTGTATTTTATTGACGTTCCCGGAGCTAAACAGTCGCAATTGCGATTTGGCTATGCGGCACTTTCGGCTAAAGATCCAGATTTTCTTCCGGCGCAAATGATGAATTATCGTCTAGGTGGTGGTGGCTTTGCAAGTGAACTTACACAGATGTTGCGCGAGACCAAAGGCTACACCTATGGTGTGCGATCTAGATTTGCAGGTTCTGCCCTCCCCGGTCCATTCATCGTGAGCAGTGGAGTCCGTAGTAATGTGACTGCAGAAAGCACGGAGCTTGTTAGAGAGATTATGCGTAGTTATGCTGAAGATTTCAATGCAGACGACCTGGAATTGACTAAAGGCTATTTTATTAAAAGTAACGCCCGTAGTTTTGAAACTCCGTATGCAAAACTGGGCTATCTCACCGAAATCGCGACGCTTGATTTTGAACCTGATTATATTCTAGATCAGCAGGAAACCGTAAAAGAGATTACACTAGACAAGATCAAAGAACTGGCAAACACCTATGCTGATCCTGAAAAACTCATCTATGTGATTGTAGGTGATGCTAAAACCCAACTTAAAAAAGTGCAGGATTTAGGACTCGAGGTGAAGTTAGTAAACCAAAATCTTGAGGCTCAAGAAGCTTTGAAGAAATAAAGCTTTATTTAGATAGATTTGAAAACTATTATTGTAGTTTTATAACTGCAGTAATAGTTTTTTTTTATGCATTATCGTTTCCTCTTGCTAGTAATTCTTTCGGGTTCTTTATTTGGTCAACAACGCTTAGAGGGCTATGTGTACAGTGCAAAAGACTCTACCGTTTTAGAAGCTGCTAGTGTCTATTTTGATGGTACTACCGTAGGCACCATTACCAATAAAAATGGGCATTACAGTATTCCTGTTCAAGAAGGCATTACGAGTCCTTTAGTGATTACGATGATGGGCTACGCTCCTGTCTACCTTAATAAATTTGCAAATGGCGCCATGCCGCCTGTTTACCTTTCTGAGAAAACCGAAACCTTAGATCAGGTCTTTTTAGAAACCGATCCGTGGTCGAGACAACGTAAACTTGACGTTTTTAGAACGCAATTTCTGGGGAATTCACCAGAAGCACAAAAGTGTCGCATATTAAATGAAGATGCGTTAGGATTGCACTACAGTCCGTCAAAACTGAAGCTTTCCGCTTGGGCTAATGAACCACTTATTATAGAAAATAAGCACCTGGGATACACCATAAGATATACCTTGACTGATTTTTATGTGGCTTACGATAAGGGAAGGTCTATACAATATCCTATTATGAATATGGTATATTACGAGGGATTCAGCTTTTTTCAAGAACTGAAAGAAAAAACACGTAGAAAATATTTAAAGAATCGGGAAGACTCTTACAATGGCTCTGTATTGCATTTTATGCGCGCTTTGGCTCAAAAGCAATTACACGAAAATAACTTTAGAATATTTTACAAGAAGTTTGAAACCCCGCCTTACCTGCATTTTGAGTTTCGAAAAATTTTAGATCGTACTTACGTTAAGCTTGATGTAGAGACTTTAAGCATTCTCTATGACAATGCGGAGCAATCTTCACTAAAAGCGAAAGAAACTTTTGTTATTGATGCTTTTGGCAATCATAGCCCGCCCAGTGCTGTTATAATGAGTGGAGCAATGTCATACCGAAGGTTTGCGTTTACGCTTCCGCTAGATTATAAGCTTCAGCCTCAGTAAGCCCGCCTTCTACAAAGTCCTTTTTAAAAAACTCTAGGTCTTCCGCTTTGAAATAATCAAGATCTAACATTTCGCCATCGCCCAGTCCGGCATTTATGGTAAGACTTTTATCAGTTAATTTAACTGATTTAATCGCGCTACGTTTAAACTGAACGAATTTAGATTCAGGGCTTTTAAAAGCTAAAATGTTATCATTCCATTTTATGATGGAAAAGTAATTGCCTTTATACGCTTGATAGCCAATAGTGCCTAACATAACGACGCCAACGAAGATATAACTCCAAGAAACTAAAGAAGATTCTTCATTAAATTGTGGTATGATACCCATAATCAAGTAAAAAAGCCCGTAAACTATCAGCGCATTGCGCTGCTTTTTATGAATTTTAGATGTGATCGCTTTCATTTCTAGGAAAATATATTCCTAAAGATAAACTTTTAATTACTTAACGGCGCAGCGTACAGATCAAAATCTTCTGCATCAGTGATAGTTACAGTTACATATTCGCCCGTTTTCAAATAATGCTGAGTAGCATCTATAAGCACTTCGTTATCTACATCTGGTGAATCAAATTCGGTACGGCCTACAAAGTAGTTTCCTTCTTTTCGGTCAATGACGATGCGGTATTCCTTTCCTATTTTTTCCTGATTCAACTCCCAACTAATTTGCGATTGTATCGCCATAATCTCATTAGCACGTTCCATTTTCACCTCTTCGGGAACATCATCTTCAAGAGTATAGGCGTGGGTATTTTCTTCGTGTGAGTAAGTAAAACAACCTAAACGCTCAAAACGCATCTCTTTTACCCAATCGCGCAGCAACTCAAAATCTTCTTGAGTTTCGCCGGGATAACCCACGATCAGAGTAGTTCTGATCGCCATTTGCGGCACTCTTTCTCTAAAGGTTTTCAGCAGTGCATTAGTCTTTTCGTAGGTGGTTCCACGGCGCATCGACTTTAACAATTTAGTCGAAATATGCTGCAACGGAATATCTAAGTAAAAACACACTTTGGGCTCCTCATTCATCACATCAAGCACGTCCATCGGGAAACCGGTAGGAAATGCATAGTGTAAGCGAATCCACTCAATCCCTTCGACCTTTACTAATTCGCGTAATAATTTTGCCAACGCGCGCTCCTTGTACAGATCAAGTCCATAATAGGTTAAATCTTGTGCAATTAGAATTAATTCTTTAATCCCGTTTGCAGCAAGTTTTTCAGCTTCGGTTACTAAATGTTCAATTGGCGTACTCTTGTGTCCCCCTCGCATTAACGGAATTGCGCAAAACGAACAAGGGCGGTCGCAACCTTCAGCAATTTTTAAATAAGCGTAGTTTTTAGGCGTAGTGGTAAGACGCTCGCCTATCAATTCGTGTTTGTAATCTGCACCTAAAGCTTTTAGTAAACCTGGCAATTCTGTAGTCCCAAAATACTGATCTACATTAGGGATTTCCTTCTGCAAATCAGGCTTATAGCGCTCAGAGAGACAGCCTGTAACAAAGACCTTATCTACAACACCGTCTTCTTTTTTCTGCACGTAGTCAAGAATGGTATTTACAGATTCTTCTTTAGCATTAGCGATAAACCCACAGGTATTGATCACCACAACATTACCTTCTTCCTCGTGCACCACCTCTTTGTTGTTTGCACGTAATTGGCCCATCAACACTTCACTATCATAAACGTTTTTAGAACAACCTAAAGTCACCACGTTTATTTTATTCTTCTTAAGGGTTTTAGTACGCATAATGCTCTTTATTTTGGGGCGCAAAGATACGGTATTTTAAGGCTTTTATATCTTAAATTAGTGGATTCTTAAACCTACTGACTATGAGAGCTTTATTTTTTATGCTGATGGTATTAGGGTTAATAGCTTGTTCTTCTGATGAAACCAATGCTCCCGAAAATCCTACAGATGAATCGCTTTATTTCCCACCGCTAAGCGGAACCGATTGGGCAACAATCAATCCTGAAGATTTGAACTGGAATTCCTCTAAAATTCCTGAGCTAGAAAACTTTTTGACTACCACAAATACTGAAGCATTCCTTATACTTCAAAACGGAAAAATCGCTTATGAAGCTTACTTTAATGGAAAAACAGCAACGGATGTTTTTCCCTGGAATTCCGCCGGAAAAACCCTTACCGCTTTTACAGTAGGTATCGCTACCCAGCAAAACTTACTGGATCTTAACGCTAAAACCACCGCGTATTTAGGCCGTGGATGGACCTCCATGTCCGCAGAACAAGAAGATGCTATACTAATAAAAAATCAACTTACGATGACTTCGGGAGGTGATTTTACCGCTGAGAATACCGCGTGCTATGATCCTGAATGCTTACACTTTAAAACTGCTCCCAATACCGAATGGTATTATTATAACGCATATTACACCTTGCTTCAACCGGTGTTAGATGCTGCGACGCCCAACGGTTTTGAAGCTTTTTTTGAAAATGAACTAAAGACTCAAATAGGTATCGATGGGCGCTGGGTAAGCTTAGGTTATAACAACGTCTACTTTAGTACGGCGCGAAGTATGGCGCGTTTTGGCTTACTTAATTTGAATCAAGGAAGTTGGAATGGAAACCAATTGCTAAATAGCGCATATTATGAGGCAATGACCACCACCTCGCAAGAGCTCAATCCGGCCTATGGATATCTGTGGTGGCTTAATGGAAAAGCTCGTTATAAACTTCCGGGTTCTACACAAACCTTTTCCGGAAAACTAATTCCTAACGCGCCTGATGATCTTATTGCCGGGTTGGGCGCCAACGATAAAAAGCTTTACGTGATTCCCAGTAAAAAAATGGTTATTATAAGATTAGGGCCGGCGGCCTATTCTGAGGATTTAGGCCCTACTTCTTATGATAATGATTTATGGGGTGTATTGAATGAGGTTTTTTAATAATTACTCCTCAAAATCCACCGGTGTTTTACGCATTTTTGAAATTTGCTCGTACGCATAAGCTAGTTCTAAAAGCTGTGCTTCAGATAAGGCGGGCGCAATAAAGGTCAATCCCATAGGACGGTTATCTTCTTGATAGCCCATAGGCACAGTAATTGCCGGATATTTTGCCACAGCCGCATAGCCCGCCATATAGTTATTGATGGATAATACCGCATCAAGGTCATGGGCTTTCATAGGTTCGTCAAAAAAGCGTCTCCCATTACGTTCTAGTGTATCTTTTATGGCTGTAAATTCTTCCGCTGAAGCAGAATCTGCAAGCACTCCGTATAACAGCTTCTGACCATAAGGCATTCTAACCAAGGAATCTTTTTTATTGAATCCTGTGATATCTTCGAGATCCTTCACAGCCAGATTCTTTGATCCATAATTGGCTATATATGCCGGTAAATCCTTCTGCATATCAAGATTGAGAACACGCGTAAACTGCGGCAAATCAACTTCCGGACGCTCAATAGGTATTAATGTAGCTCCGGCTTTTCGCAACGCTTCAACAGCTTTCAGATAAAGCGTATCATCATAATTGGTATAATAGCCTAGACGCTTTTCGCTTAAGTAAGCGGAAGCCTCTACATCTTTTAATCCGTTTACATAATCAGTGGATGCTGCTTTTAAATTAACAGCGGCCGCATCGTCTTCGTCAAGACCGGTCATTGCCTGTAACAAGATCGCATTGTCAATTACACTGCGAGTCATAGGTCCCGGCGTGTCTAGCGTGCTAGATATAGGAATGATCCCGCCGCGAGATAACAAACCAATTGTTGGCTTCAGACCTACAACCGAGTTTGAACTGGATGGTGAAAGTATAGAACCACTGGTTTCTGAACCTACCGCTGCAACCGCAAAATTAGCAGCCATTGCAACGCCACTACCCGAACTAGAGCCACCAGTGTCATGTATTTTTCTTCCGTAGGGATTTAAGGTTTGTCCGCCCACTGCCGAATAACCGCTTGGGCAGTCGCCACAAAAGAAATACGCCCATTCGCTCAAATTGGCTTTTCCTAAAATAAGCGCACCGTGCTCTTTAAGCTTTTGAGTGATAAAAGCATCACCGGTGTCATTATCCTCAAAAACCACTGCTCCCGCAGTAGTAGGCATATCTGCTGCATTGATGTTATCCTTCAGCAGAATAGGCATTCCATAAATAGCATATGGATCTAAGTCATCTGCACGGTTCTCATCTAATTCGCGGGCCTGATCCAAAACTTTAGGATTTAACGCTATAACAGAATTTAAAGACAAGTCGTTGTTGCGGTCGTATTTTTTAATTCGGCTTAAATAAAAAAGAACCAACTCTTCATAAGTAAGTTGACCTTGAGCCACAGCCTGTTGAATTTCAGGAATGGTCTTCTCAAAAATAAAAGGCTTGAGTTGATCGTATTTTGTTTTGGTAAACGTCTTCACTTCAAAATTAAACGGCTTCCAAAGTGCTTCAGCATCTAAGACTTTAGAGTCTAAAACGGCATATTCGCGTTCTTGAACGGTAGAGTCATTTAAGGTCTGAGTTGCTTCTTCAGTAGAAGCATTTGAAGAGGTTTCTTTACAGGAAATTAAAAAGACAAGACTTAATAGAAGTAGTAGTTGTTTCATAGGGTGCTTAAATTTCACCCTAAAATACAAAAAGGCATCTCACAATTGTGGATGCCTTCTTATTTAATAGTGTTTAGCTGCTAATTTCTAAAAAATGAATCAACAAATTCAATTTTATTGAAAACCTGTAAATCATCAATTCCTTCTCCTACACCAATGTATTTCACCGGAATTTGAAACTGGTCGCTAATACCAATGACAACACCGCCTTTTGCGGTTCCGTCTAGCTTGGTAACAGCAAGCGAAGTCACCTCTGTAGCCGCTGTAAACTGCTTAGCCTGCTCAAATGCATTTTGACCTGTAGAACCATCCAAGACCAATAAAACCTCGTCAGGAGCATCATCGATCACTTTCTGCATCACACGTTTTACTTTGGTCAATTCTTTCATCAAATTGATCTTATTATGTAAACGCCCGGCAGTATCAATAATCACCACATCAGCATCCATCTTTACAGCGCTCTGTACGGTATCAAAAGCCACCGATGCCGGATCGCTACCCATCTGCTGTTTTACAATAGGAACATCTACCCGGTCAGCCCAAATTTGTAATTGATCTATCGCTGCTGCTCTAAATGTATCTGCCGCACCAAGAACCACCTTAAGTCCCTTCTGCTTGAATTGATGTGCCAGTTTCCCGATGGTTGTAGTTTTCCCTACACCGTTTACACCAACAACCATAATCACATAAGGCTTTTTAGCAGGAACGGTAAAATCTGTAGCGTCACCGGTATTGGTCTCGCTCATCAGACCTGCGATCTCTTCTCTTAAAATAGTATTGAGTTCTTCGGTTCCTAAATATTTATCGCGTGCCACACGAGCCTCGATCCTGTCAATGACCTTTATGGTAGTCGCAACGCCCACATCGCTTGAAACCAATACTTCTTCAAGATCGTCAAGCACCTCATCATCAACCTTGCTTTTACCAGCAACAGCTTTACCTAACTTGTTTAAAAAGTTAGCATTGGTTTTCTCTAGACCCTTGTCTAAAGTTTCCTTTTTTTCCTTTGAAAATATTTTTTTGAAAAAACTCATCGTATTTAAGATGCATAGTTAACAATGCAAAGGTATCTCTTTAACCTTGTTTAAAATTGAGACAAAAATAAAAAAATACAAAAAGCCGTTACACCAAAGTGTAACGGCTACGTATAAACATTTAGAATGTCTTATTTTTTGTCTAAAAACTCTCCAACCATTTCTGGTGCCATAACAGCTTCCACAAAAGTGTAAGCTCCTGTCTTAGGAGATTTTACCATTTTAATGGCTTTGGTCAAACGTTTTGAACCGGTCTGTAATGTTGCTACTGATTTCTTTGCCATGTCTTATTTTATTTCTTTGTGAACAGTCATTTTATTCAAGATAGGGTTGAATTTTTTCAACTCCATTCTATCTGGTGTGTTCTTCTTGTTCTTAGTGGTAATATAACGAGAAGTTCCTGGTTTCCCAGAAGCTTTATGCTCTGTGCACTCTAAAATTACCTGTACTCTATTGCCTTTCTTTGCCATAATTCCTAATCGTTATACCGTTATTATTTAGTAAGAAAGCCTTTAGCACGTGCTTCTTTAAGCACAGCAGTAATACCTTTCTTATTTATATTTTTAAGAGCGGCTGTAGAAATTTTTAATGTAATCCACTTATCTTCTTCAGGAATATAGAAACGCTTTTTGATTAAATTGGCATCAAATTTACGCTTGGTCTTATTCATCGCGTGAGAAACATTGTTTCCTACCATTGCTTTTTTGCCCGTAAGCTCACAAACTCTTGACATGATTCTAAACTTTATAATGTGTTACTGAAAAACAGGGTGCAAATTTACACAACTAAAACAAGTTGACCAACTTAAATTACGAGTTTTTTAAAATTTCTTTCTGAAGCAGTTCAAAAGCTTTGTTTACGCTTTTTGAAACTACCCGTTCGCGCTGACTGCCCATCATAAATTTATGAGCAACTACGCCGCTTGGCGAAGCAATCCCTATGTAAACCGTGCCAACATCTGCATCAGAATCACCCTTCGTGGGTCCGGCGTTTCCTGTAGTGGCAATTGCATAATCTGCTCCATACCATTGTTGTACCGATCGTGCCATCGCTTCTGCGACTTCTGCACTCACCACCGAATGTTCATCAATGAGCTTTTGCTCTATTTTTAGCAATTCAACTTTTGAATGTGTGGCATAGGTGACCATTCCGCCTTTATAATAAGCTGACGCTCCCGGGATACTTGTAATTGCCGCTGAAATCTGCCCGCCGGTACAACTTTCTGCAACGGCCAAGGTGCTGTGTCTTTCGGTTAATAGTCTCGCGACCACGGTTTCAATAGATTCCCCGTCATAATAACCTACTATAATTTCTCCTATAAGTGCGTGCAAAGCTTTGATCTGCTCGTCTAAACGTTGCTCTAATAAAGCTTTATCCGGTCCTTTAGTTGAAAGTCGAAGACGTACTTTTCCCAGTGCAGGCAAATAAGCAAGCTTAATATCTGCAGGAAGCGCATTTTCCCAATCAACTATTCGATCTGCGATCTCGCTTTCCCCCATCCCGTAGGTTTGTAGCGTTCTATGCAAAATAAAAGGCCTGCTGAATTCCTTCTGAAGCCGCGGAATAACCTCAGAAGTCATCAACCCTTTCATTTCAAAAGGCACACCGGGCATCGATATAAACACCGTCTTACCTGATTTCATCCACATTCCGGGTGCAGTGCCGTTATGATTCATCAAAACCGTAGCCTGACTAGGCACAAGCGCTTGCGACCGATTTGCCGGAAGCATAGGCCTATTGACGTGATGCTTAAAAATGCGTTCAATGTTGTGTAGTACCGCTAGATCTTCTACTAAAACATCATCAAAAAATTCGCAAAAGGTATGTTTAGTGACGTCGTCTTTTGTTGGGCCTAAACCGCCTGTGATCAATACGATTTCGGCGGTTTTCTGAGCTTCTTGAAGACAGTGTACAATATGTTCTTTAGAGTCTGAGATCGAAGAAATCTGATACACTTCAACCCCTATTTTATCGAGTTCTTTCGCAATAAAAGCAGAGTTGGTATCTACGATCTGACCTATAAGTATTTCATCACCAATGGTAATAATATGAGCTCGCATTACATCTTCCAGTCTTTGCGCATTTCTTCTATTGCATTATTAATATAAGTCACGATGGTATTGAGCTGTGGTCTGATCGCAGAAGTAGGTTTATTGCTATCAGCCCAGCGTTCCATCGCCGAAATTTCACGTATTAGATCTATCCCAAACATTTCTAGGTTAGGCTTCATTTTATGAGCAAATTGATACGCCATCTTATGGTTGTCATTGTCAATTGCCATTTGCATACTCTCAAGATCAGGCGGAATTTCGGTAAGAAATGCTTCGACAACAGTTTTCATAAATTCTTTGTCGCCGCCAGACATATCTTCTAACTGATATAAATCGTAGTGGGTGGGCATAAGTTTTTTGATTTAAGGTTATTTTATATTCACAGTAAATATGGGTTCATTCTCTAAATAGCCGGTCAATCTATCATCTATTGCTACAGGCCCTACCCCGGCAGGTGTTCCTGTAAATAATATGTCACCAATTTTGAGGGTCATAAATTGAGACACGTGCGCGATCAGGGTATCAATATCGTAAATCATATTAGCCGTATTCCCTGATTGCACAATTTTATCATTTTTTTCTAAATGAAAGTTAATATCATTCAATTCTTTGAACTTTTCTTTAAGTACCCAAAAGTCTCCTAAAACCGCCGAACCATCAAAGCCCTTGGCCTTTTCCCAAGGATGCCCTTTTTCTTTACACTCCCGCTGTAAATCACGTGCAGTAAAATCAACACCTAAACCGATTTCATCATAATATTTATGCGCAAACTTAGGCTGAATATATTTCCCTAACCGATTGATACGCACCAGAAGCTCTACCTCATAATGCACCTCATTAGTAAATTCAGGAATCACAAAAGGATGCTTTTTAAGCAATACCGCCGAGTCTGGCTTTAAAAAAAACATAGGCTCTGATGATGCCTTGCTGTTCAATTCCTTTATGTGGTCGCTGTAATTCTGACCTATACAAATAATTTTCATCGTCTAATCTGTAAATAAAACTTTAAAAGCAGGTGCCGGCGCGTTACCCGCCAAAGCACTGCCTGCTGTATCTAATTGCGTAACCGGTTTCCAGCCGGTTAAACTTTTATAAAAGCAGCGCGGGTTGCGCTGGTTTTTTGCAATTTCAACACCTTTAAAAATAGGCGCATAGCGCTCTACTTCATAATTGATATAATTGCCTTCATTGTTTTGAACACTTAGGATTTCGGTAAATTTATTCTCCGGAATAAATAAATGCTCAACTACAATATATATACCTTCGGAAGGAACACTTAACTTATAGGGCAGCATAATCACTTTCATTTTGGCTGCATCTTTAGGCTTTTCCAGAACTAATCCGTCATCCAGAAGATCGATACCCGGAAGCCCATCTTCAGCAACTTCTAAAATACGTAACCTAAATTTGGCAGCCGGGTTTTCTGCACCCAACACCCGATAAAAGTCGATTTCCAGATTCTTCAAAAAACATCCTTGATCAAACTTTTTAGGTCGCGCATAATAGCGTGCTAAAGCTGAAGGATAAGCGCCACCACTAAAATTCCCCAAGCCCACGATCTTTGCACCTACAAACGGATTTATGCGCTTACTGCGGCGATCTTGAAGATCATAAATCACGACTTCCCGCAATGCATTTAAGCTAGGCTGAAGCGCTATGGTTTCACTCATAGTGCCTAGTGTAAGCGTTCTAGTCTCATAACCAACACTTGACACGAGCACCTGCATAGACTGAGCAACATCGCCTGCCTCAAATCTGAAATCACCATGCACATCTGCCGATGTTCCGCGCTTGAGTTCAGGTAAGATCAAATGCGCATAAGGCACTCCTTCTTTAGAATTTACATCGATCACTTTTCCTCTAAATGCAGTTTCTTGAGCCAATATGAGACTACTTGCTAACAGAAAACCAAAGAGGAAAAATACACGAGACATCGCTAAAAAAGCTTGGTGTTCAATTTTCTGAGCTTTATTGCCGTCAATACTTTTTTAGTATACAACGGGAAGTCTGCATTTTGAATCCATCCAAAATAGCCGGGCTCATTTTCTAGCACCTCTTCTACTTTCTTCCCTTTGTGTTTTCCGAAAGAAAAGATCTCTTCTCCCTCTTTGTTAAAGGCAATAAATCCGGCAAAATCCGCAAACTTCTTACGCGCACTAAACTCCGCCAGACTTTTCATATTATTTTCGAGATCCTCATAACGATCAAGCTGCGACTTCAACACCTCATAAGTGGCGATCGTATCAGCCTCTGCACTATGTGCATCTTCTAAAGTTTGATCACAATAAAATTTGTAAGCTGCGCTTAAGGTACGCTGTTCCATTTTGTGAAAAATAGTCTGCACATCAATGGCATTTCTATTTTTCATATCAAAATCAACTTCAGCTCTCAACATTTCTTCGGCCAAAAGCGGGATATCAAAACGATTAGAATTAAAACCGGCCAGATCAGAATCTTTAATCAGATTGTTGATCTCTGTAGCCAATTCTTTAAATGTGGGTTTATCTGCTACATCTTCATCTTTGATGCCGTGTACCGCTGTGGTTTCAGCAGGGATGGGTATAGTAGGATTTACGAGCCAGGTATGCTTTTCTTCCTTTCCGTCAGGAAAAACTTTCAATACCGAAATTTCAACAATGCGGTCTTTAGCCACATTAATTCCGGTTGTTTCCAGATCAAAAAAGCAAATAGGTCGAGTTAGGTTAAGATTCATTGCTATAAATTTTCTACAAAAGTACGATTACCAATTTTATAAGAATCACATTAATAAACGTATTTTATACGTTAAAAAGTTACATATTATTCTTTTGTTTAACATCCCAAACCGCGTTATATTTACAAAACAACCAACTTTTTAACGAAAATGATTTCGCATATCGCTTATCTAAGCACGCAAAGTTTTATTCTAAACGATTCGGACTTAGAAAGCTTACTTCAACACGCAAGAACCTCTAATGCTTTACTAGGACTCACCGGAATCTTAATTCATCTTGACGGCCATTTTATTCAATTTATTGAGGGTGATAAACCAGCACTTGATCAGATTTATAAAAAGATTACCACAGATCCCAGGCATTTTGATCTGAAGATTTTATCTGAAGGAAGTTCTACAAAACGCTGCTTTGGAGCTTGGGATATGTATTATAAAAAACTTGCCAATACCCAGCTCAATTCGCTAGAGGCTTCAGAGAACTTGAAATCCTACGATCATTTAAAACCTTTAAGTGCGCAAGCCGCAGAAGAAGTCCCTGCCTTACAATTACTGCACAATTTTGTTGAAGCGCTGTCTTAGACAGAGTGAATTCTACAAAACATTAAGAACAACCTAAGGGCAGACCCACGAAAATTACTTTGAAACGAATTTTCAATTTTCAAGCATCTCGATAGCTAACTAGACGTAGTATTAACCCTTTGGCGGTGCCAATAAAAAAACCTGTGAAGTTTTGGACCTCACAGGTTTTTTTATGTTTACAAGATGCGCTCAAACAGTTCTAAACTGCTCGATCCACATCCCAAGCCTCTAAGTACTGCGCCACACGCTGAACAAATTGCCCACCAAGAGCACCATTTACCACGCGATGATCATATGAATGTGATAAGAACATTTTTTGTCTGATGCCTATAAAATCACCTTCAGGAGTTTCTATTACCGCCGGAACTTTTCTAATCGCTCCTAACGCTAAAATCCCTACTTGTGGCTGATTAATAATTGGGGTTCCCATAACACTACCAAAAGTACCTACGTTAGTCACAGTATATGTTCCACCAACGGTATCATCTGGTTTTAACTTTCCGGCTCTGGCTCTTGAAGCCAAATCATTAACCGCTTTGGCCATTCCTACTAAATTCAATTGATCTGCCTTTTTAATAACAGGAACAATTAAATTTCCGTCAGGGAGTGCCGCAGCCATACCCAGATTGATATCCTTTTTCTTAATGACTTTATCTCCATCAACCGAAATATTGATCATTGGGAAATCACGAATTGCCTTCGCCACGGCTTCCATAAAGATCGGAGTAAACGTCAACTTCTCTCCTTCTCGTTTTTGGAATTCATTCTTTACCTTATTTCTCCAGTTCCAAATATTAGTTACGTCAACCTCTATAAACGATTGTACGTGTGCCGAAGTCTGCACCGAAGCGATCATATGCTTTGAGATCATTTTGCCCATACGCGACATCTCAATGATTTCGTCGCTTCCGTTAACACTTACAGGAGCAGCCGGTGTTTCTTGTTTATACGCCTGTGTTGGTTTTGCTGCTGGCTTAGATGGCGCTCCGCCGTCTTTACGCTTAGCCACATAAGTAAGTATATCATCTTTAGTCACACGGCCTTCTAAACCGGTACCTTCAACCTGATCTAATTCTTCCTGTGCAATGCCTTCTTCCTGAGCGATACTCTTTACTAAAGGAGAATAAAAACGCTCTCCATCGTTGCTGATGCTCGGTGTTGAAGTGGTTTCTTTTGCTTCTGTAAGCATTTGCTCAGCCGCCTGTTCTGAAGCATTTTCTTCTTCTGAAGTGTTATCTTCATTTGCTTCACTCTTAGCCGGTTCTGGCGTTGCATCCCCTTCCCCTTCTGTTTCAATGATCGCAATGGTTTGCCCTACCTGTACTACATCGTCAGCTTCAAAAAGCTTTTCTACCAATACACCTTCTACTTCACTTGGAACCTCACTGTCAACTTTATCTGTGGCAATCTCAACAACGGGTTCATCCAATTCAATGGTATCCCCTACCTCTTTGAGCCAGTTTGTCACTGTGGCTTCAGCGACGCTTTCTCCCATTTTCGGTAATTTCAGTTCAAATTTTGCCATATTATCAATATAAATATTAGTTGACTTTAATTTTTTGCGAATTTACTAAAATAAAGCTTATGAAAACGATTTTTATTTAAACCGTCTACCATTTTAGTAACGCCCCGCGATGTGTAGAGGCATCGCTTCCGAGGATAAAATTACAATTTGAGGGGCGTATGCGAAACCTATTTTTGCTGTTTTTTAACAGCTGCATTGTTGAGATCACCTCCGTAAATGACAGCGCATTCATATCAAAAATGAGTATTCCGGGCGGTAATTTTGTCGTAATCTGATCTAAACGAACAGACTCGCATTTCATTTGAGGCTCCAATTTAGTTACTAAGCCTTTCGGAATTTCGCTATCAGAACACCAATACGCGCGCTCCAACGATTCTTCACTCATTGTTTTGTAAAGCGCTTCTTGTTTTTTACTGAATGCTAAAAAGTTTAAAACCAGTGCTAAAAGCTTATCTGACACATAACCTTGTGAAAAATGCTTCCGTTGAAAAATATGCATTGCTTTATAAAATCTTCGGAAATACCGGCGATCTTTTATTGTGCTTTCTCCTTTAAAATGAATTACCGAAAGGTTTCCGCAGTAAAAATTGGCATAGCCCAGCTGAAGCAAGCGATAACTGAAATCGATGTCTTCACCATACATAAAAAAGGCCTCATCAAACCCACCTAGCTCGTGATATGCCGATTGTGTAATGAGCATAAATGCCCCTACCAACACCGGCGCTAAACCCACCTCATCCTGTGCGAGTTGATTAGCATAATACGATGATGTATCTCCGGTCATCTTCTTAAGTGCCACTTTTGGAGTGGGAATATTGCGTTTACTTTCCGGAAGATAAGCCCCGGCGCCATCGATCAATCTGGGACCTAAAACGCCAAAGTTTTGCTGCTTTTCAGCAAAAGCCAGAAGAGTTTTAAAACAAGCTTCAGGAAGCACCGTATCTGGATTTAAAATGCAAAAATATTTTCCTTTAGCTTGCTGAGCAGCTTGATTGTACGCCCGAGCAAAACCCAGATTTTCTGAATTCTCAATAAAATGTACCTGCGGATAATAAGTTGTGACCAGATGCGCCGTTTCATCTGAAGAGTTGTTGTCAGCAACAATTATTTCAGCTTCGATATCTTGCGTTGCGCGTTGTACACTTTCTAAACAAAGCTGTAAATAATACGGCACTTTATACGAAAGTATGATCACAGAAAGCAACATAGCTACTGCTTTAATGAATTTTCAAACGGAATACGATTGAGAATACTACGTCCTAAAGTAACCTCATCAGCAAATTCGAGCTCATCTCCCACCGCAATACCTCGTGCGATCGTAGAAGTTTTAATCCCAAAAGATTCGATCTGGCGATAGATGTAAAAGTTGGTCGTATCGCCTTCCATCGTAGAACTCAGCGCAAAAATAAGTTCGTCTACCTCTCCTTTTTTTACCTTTTCGACTAAAGAATAAATATTCAAATCCTGCGGACCAATACCATCCAATGGAGAAATTTTTCCTCCTAAAACGTGATAATGCCCGCGATACTGGCTGGTATTTTCAATAGCCATCACGTCTCGTATGTCCTCAACCACACAAACTATAGCAGCTTCTCTATTAGGATTGGCGCAAATCTCACACAGCTCTGTATCTGAAATGTTGTGGCAGTTTTTACAAAATTTGATTCCGCTACGTAAACCGGTAAGTGCTTCTGCTAATTGTTCGGTTTGACTTTCGGGTTGCCGCAACAAGTGTAAAACCAGTCTCAATGCGGTGCGCTTACCAATTCCCGGTAATTGCGACATTTCATAAACGGCTTGTTCCAGAAGTTTAGATGAGAATTCCATATAGGGTAAAGTTAGCAAAGATTAAGGCCAAAATAGCAATTTAAAAAATTGCTAAGCCTTAAAATAATGGAGAACAAAATCTAGTATGCGCTGTGCGGCTTTCCCATCACCATAAGGATTGTGTGCGGCGCTCATTGCTTTGTAGGCTTCGGTATCATTTAAAAGACGTAATACTTCCGTTTTTAATTGCACCGCATCAGTACCTACAAGCTTTACCGTTCCGGCAGTTACTGCTTCGGGGCGCTCGGTGGTATCGCGCGTTACCAGCACCGGTTTCCCCAGACTCGGCGCTTCTTCCTGCACGCCGCCACTGTCTGTAATAATTAAAAACGATTTATCAAGTAGCCACACAAAATCTGGATATTCTAAAGGCGGAATTAAAGTAATGTTTGGATGATTACCTAAAATGGTATGAACCACAGATTTTACATTAGGGTTCAAATGCACAGGGTATACAAAATGAATATCATCGCGCTGAGTTGCGAGTTGGGCGATGGCTTGGCAAATACGTCGCATCCCGGCGCCAAAATTCTCTCGTCGATGTCCTGTTACCAAAATTATTTTTTTGGTCTTAAAAGGAATGTTTTCAGCAAAATCAGGATTCTGCTGCTGAACTTTTTCTACAGTTTCCTGAAGCGCATCAATAACGGTATTGCCGGTTACGCATATACAATCTTCCGTAATGCGCTCTTTTAAAAGATTGGCTTTAGCCTGAGTCGTTGGCGCAAAATGAATGTTCGCAACTAGACCTGTAAACTGCCTGTTGAGCTCTTCGGGGAAAGGTGATTTCAAATTGTGAGTGCGCAAACCTGCTTCAATATGACCTACTTTAATACCAGCATAGAATGCTGCCAAACTCGCGGTCATCGTTGTTGTGGTATCGCCGTGAACCAGAACCAGATCAGGTTTAAAATCTTCCAACGGAATTTTTAGCGCGAGTAATGCGCGAGAAGTAAGGGTATACAAATCTTGATTTTTTTGCATTAGATCAAGATCATAATCTGGAGTAATTGAAAAAAAATCAAGCACCTGATCAAGCATTTCCCGATGTTGAGCGGTAATACAAACTTTAGTGATTAATGACGTATTACTTTTAAATGCTTTAATTACCGGAGCCATCTTGATGGCTTCGGGACGGGTTCCAAAGATGAACAATATGCGTTTTGCACTAGAGTCGGCCATCTGCTCCTTCTTTTAAAAAGCCTTTGACATCATACACCACTGCAGCATCGTTTTTCAATTCCTCTAGATCAAGCTTTTCAAAATCACGATGTGCAACAGCTAAAACTATCGCCTCAAATTTTTGATTTTCTATAGATGGAAGCAACTCAATACCATATTCTTCTTTTACCAAATGCGCATCTGCCTGTGGATCATACACCGAAACTTTTGCCCCATATTCCTGCAAATCTGTGATAATATCAATCACACGCGTGTTGCGCACATCAGGACAATTTTCTTTAAAGGTGATTCCTAGCACTAAAATGCGACTGTTTTTAAGCTTGATGTCCTTTTGCGCCATAAGTTTAACCACTTGTGAAGCTACATAAGGCCCCATACTATCATTGAGCTTTCTACCTGCCAAAATAATTTCAGGATGATACCCCACTTGTTTTGCTTTTTGCGCCAGATAATATGGATCAACACCTATACAATGACCGCCCACCAATCCCGGTTTGAAGGGTAAAAAATTCCACTTTGTGCCCGCAGCTTCCAGCACAGCTTGCGTATCGATATTTAATAAATTGAAAATCTTAGCGAGTTCGTTTACAAAAGCAATGTTGATGTCGCGTTGAGAATTTTCGATCACTTTTGCCGCTTCAGCTACCTTAATAGAGGAAGCTTTAAAAGTGCCTGCGCTGATTACCGAAGCATAGAGCGCGTCTATCTTTTCAGCAACTTCAAGCGTTGACCCGGAAGTTACTTTTCTAATTTTATCTACCGTATGGGTTTTATCCCCGGGATTAATACGCTCTGGAGAATAGCCCACAAAAAAGTGGGAATTAAAAGTAAGTCTGGAAGTTTCCTCAAGAATAGGCACGCAGATTTCTTCGGTCACACCGGGATAAACAGTAGACTCATAAATTACGGTATCGCCTTGTTTAAGATAGCTTCCTACAAGTTTACTAGCCTTGATAAGTGGCGTTAAATCTGGATTGTTATTCTCATCGATAGGCGTAGGAACCGTAATGATATATGTTGTACATTCTGACAAATCATCTGCTTCAGCAGTACAGTACAATCCCGGTTGATCTACTAATTCAGCTCGTAAAACCTCGTCGAGAAGTTCTTTTTCGAGTTCGCCGGTTTTATCAAAACCTCGCTTCAATTGGGTGATGCGTTCTGTATTAATATCAAAACCAACGGTTACATATTTTGTGGCAAATAAGCGCGCTAAAGGCAATCCTACGTAACCTAACCCAATTATGGCTATACTCATTTATCTTCTTTAACTGTTTTTAAATGCGCTCTATACCACATTATCGCTTTACGCAGACCAGCATCTAAATCATAATCAGGATCATAACCTAACAGATTTTTAGCCTTACTGATCGATGCCAGTGAATGCGGTACATCGCCCGGCCGCTCAGGGCCATATTTTGGCTGAACTTTTACTAAATCACTATCATAATTTAGCAAGCGTTCTTTGAGCAAATTTACTAATTCGGTTAAAGAAGTACGCGCTCCATACGCGATATTATAAATTTCATTTAACGCCAATGGATTTTCTGTAGTAAGCGCTAGTAAGTTGGCTTGAACTACGTTGTCGATGTAGGTGTAATCTCTAGAAAAACTACCATCACCGTTAATAACAGGAGATTCTTGATTGAGCAATGCAGCAATGAATTTAGGGATCACCGCAGCGTATGCACCATCAGGATCTTGTTTAGGACCAAATACATTAAAATAGCGCAGACCAATAGTATTAAAGCCATAATTTCGCTTATAAACATCAGCATAATACTCATTGATGAGTTTAGTTACCGCATAAGGTGAAAGCGGTTTACCGATCTCGCTTTCGATTTTAGGCAAGGCTTCATTATCTCCATAGGTCGAAGAACTTGCTGCATATACAAAACGCGTAACACCTTCTAGTCTTGATGCTTCTAGCATATTTAGAAATCCGGTGACATTCACCGAATGCGTAAGCAATGGTGTTTTTAAACTGCGTGGCACTGATCCTAGCGCAGCTTGATGACTTACAAATTCGCAGCCGGCCACAGCCTGCTTGCAGGTTTCTAAGTCGCGTATATCTCCTTCTATAAACTCAAAATTATCAAGAGCCAAAAAGTCTTGAATATTTTCTTTATTTCCGGTTGATAAATTATCTAAACAACGCACAGAAGCGCCAGCTTGTAGTAAGGCTTCAATAAGATTAGAGCCTATAAAGCCGGAACCGCCCGTAACGAGGGTTTTCTTATTTTTTAGGGGTTGTAAATTCATTATTCGTGTGAAGTAGGGTTGAATTTTGCTAATATATTATATCGAGTGTTATTTTCACAATTAATTTTAACTTTTTTTTAACGCGTTATTAAATACTTAACATCTTAGAACCAACTCAGTTAAAGTAAAGCTAAACCAGACATCCGTACACAATATGCCCAAAATCAATAGTAATTTTGGGGTACATATCTAATATTTTAAATCATGAACTATTTAAATCTCGATAAGAATAGAACTAAAGAAACGGTTGAACAACTCAACACACTTTTAGCAGATTATCATCTGTATTATCAAAAATTAAGAAACTTTCACTGGAATGTAGTTGGTGAGAATTTCTTTGACCTTCACGAAAAGTTTGAAGAAATGTACAACGATACCCTGGTCAAGATCGATGAAGTTGCAGAACGTATTTTAACTTTAAGATACCAGCCTGTAAGTCATTTATCTCAATACTTAAAAATGGCTAATATTGAAGAATCTCCAAGTGAAACTGCTGATCTTGAGATGATCGATATTTTGCTTAACGATCACGGAAAGTTGCTTACTCAAATGCGTAAAACTGTAGAATTTGCAGACAAAGGCGGCGATGAAGGTACTATTGACCTTCTTGGTGCATACATCAGAGAGTTAGAAAAAACCAGCTGGATGCTCGACTCTTGGAGAATGACAAAATCCGGTACGCACAAAAAATCGTAAATTATAACAGATAACTAACCAACCTATTCATATTATGCTTTTACTTCAAGAAGAAACACGCAATTCAGATTTAACCTTTTTAGGTTTTGACCTATATAAATTAATCGAAAAGCTTCAGAGCTGGGGTGAAAGCATAATATTAAAGTTGCCTAATTTCTTAGTCGCCGTACTGGTATTCATTATATTCTGGTACGTCGCAAAATACGTTTCAAAATTTGTGCGCAATATTCTGATGCGCAGCGTCAGTCAAGATTCGATTAAAACCATGGCGGGGCAAACTGCTTTTGCCATTACTGTTCTCATTGGCTTTTTTATTGCTCTTGGTGTAATGGATCTTGATAAAGTACTTACCTCTGTTCTTGCAGGTGCCGGAGTTGTTGGGCTGGCAATTGGTTTAGCCCTTCAAGGAACATTAAATAACACCTTTAGCGGAGTTATTTTAAGTTTTATGCCTAAGCTTCAACTGGGAGACTGGGTTGAATCTAATGACTATGCGGGTGTTGTTGAAGAAATTACCCTGCGGAATGTTACCTTAAAACAATCTGATAACAATTATGTAATCATTCCAAACTCTAGTATTGTAGATTCTCCTTTTAAAAACTGGAGTCAAACTACACGCTCCAGAGTGTTTATAAATTGTGGTGTAGGCTATGAAAGTGACTTGGAAGCAGTAAAAAAACTTACCCTAGAAACACTTACTAAGGAGTTTGAACAACAATCTCCTGAAGAAATTGAGTTTTACTACGAAGGTTTTGGTGATAGCTCAATAAACTTTGTTGCACGTTTTTGGGCGCCGGTTACGAAGCGCAGAGATATGCTCATCGCTCAAGACCGCGCGATCATTGCGATCAAGAAAGCATTTGATGCTAATGATATCAATATTCCATTCCCAATTCGCACATTAGATTTTGGTAAAAATAAATTCAGATCAGAAACTATTACTATTGCCAATTCTAACGGATCTGATTCTGCTGAAGCCTAAGTACCAATGAGAACCTTCCTTTTTTTCAGCTTAAGTGTATTAATGCTTTGCAGTTGCCAGGATTATGGGAAACTGAAAAAGAAGGGAGACTTAGATCGAAGCTTAGCTGAAATTTCCGGACTTGCGGTATTCTCCAATGATTCTTTAATCTATACCGCAACTGATCACGGTAATCCAAACTCTATTTATGGTTTAGATCCGTCCGGGAATATTATCCGTGAGATTACAATTAGCAATGCGCCTAATGAAGACTGGGAAGATTTAACTAAAAACTCTAGAGGTACACTATATATTTCTGATACCGGAAATAATGAAAATGACCGCGAAGATCAGTTTATTTACATCATTCCAAACTTTGCCAATCTAGCGCAACAACGTGAATCGCTAAAAGCTCAAAAAATAACCTTTACCCTTTCCGATCAGGAAAATTATCCACCTAGTTTAAAAAACCTGAATTTTGATATTGAAGCGCTGATTTATAAGGATGAATACCTCTATATGTTTACGCGCAACCGCAGCCGTAATTTTGATGGAATTACAAAAGTCTACAAATTACCTGCACTCCCGGGCACTTTCGAAGCAGAATTGATCGATGAGTATTACGTTTGTGATGATCTAAATACGTGCGCTATTACCGGTGCAGATATTTCTGAAGATGGAAGTAAAATCGCGCTTCTTACCACCAACAAAGTTTTTATTCTTTCTGATTTTGATGGTGAGCGCTTTTTCTCCGGAAACATTAAAACCTATGATCTAGGCTATAATTCTCAAAAAGAAGGGGTTGCCTTTAAAAATGATTCTACCTTATACCTTGTTGATGAACGCCGCGCACAAACCGGCGGCAATTTTTATGAATTCTCACTGGATTAACACCCTACTAAAATTTATAAGCAACATTCTGTTAAAGGATGCGTTTATAGTATTTTTAAGCTTTACCAATGTTTAAATTATGCTTGAAGAACGCCTTTCTCAACTAGAAGCAGAAAATCTAAAGCTCAAAGAACAGCTAGACCGACAAGAAAATAAAAAGAAAAACCGCCGCAAACTCGGTTGGAATTTTCTCAAACGTTCGTCTGGAATGATCTTAGGAGCGCAACTCAAAAAAAGTATTGAGAAGTTTTTGGACGAGATTGCAGAGCAGCAACGGGTTTCGCGCGAAACGCTTTCAGATTTATTGAGTAGTATAATTATACGTCTAACACGCGTAGGATTTTTGTTGATTCTCACAGCCATCCTCCCTTCTGTTCTACTCATTTTTCAAACATATTATTTAGGAAAACAGAACACCTTGATTACCGGTCAAAGCGAAATGTTTAAACAACAAAATAAGCGCTTAGATCAACAAACCTATTTACAGGAAGCAGATCGTCGCGGGCAAACGCTACTCATAATGGATAATATGCTGAAGGAAATTAACACGGATGTTTCTCGAAGTAGTGCAAATGCCATTGATGACGCCACCGCAGGCCGACTGATTTCTTTAAGCAAGATGTTGAAACCTTATAAATATTTAGAAAACGATAGTTTGATCGCGCGCGTTACGAGTCCGGAGCGTGGGTATTTATTGGTTTCGTTATTAGAAACCGGTATCAATCTCAATACGAGCACCCGCTCTCGGTCTAACGGAAGACTAATTGAGCGCCTAGATTTTACTTACGCAGAATTGCGCAATCTCTCATTAAAAGGTGCTGATTTGATACAAATCGACCTAGCAAATGCTGACTTGAGAAATTCGAGCTTTAACGGTACCGATTTTGAAAAAGCAAACCTGCAAAATGCGTGGTTACACGAGACCAATCTTACCTATGCAAGTTTTAAAGATGCTAATCTTGAGCAAGCGATTTTACAAAATGCTATTCTAGATTATGCAAACCTGCAAAACGCAAATCTTTCTTCGGCAGATTTGCGCAATGTAAGCTTATTGAAAACAAAAGTCTTGGATGCAGACCTTACTAACGCCAGAGTGAACGAAACCTTTGAGCGCGATGCAACTCAACAACTCAATAAAGATCAAAGTGAATGGTTATTTTCAAACTTTGAAGTTGTCGAGATTGATGACGATCATTACCAATTGCTGCCCATTGATAACTAGCAGTTTATTGAACTTAGGCTTGCTCTAAACCATTTACTTTTTCTTCCATTTAAGCTGAAATAGATCTTTTCTTCGATCTACTAAATTGTGAACGCTTCCAAACTGGTTCAACTCTTTCAATAGATCAAGATCTACGTCAGCAACAAGGATCATCTCAGCATTAGGTGTAGCTTCGGCCTTTACTCCATTGGTTGGAAACTGAAAATCGCAAGGCGTCAGCACCATACTTTGCGCAAATTGCATATCCATATTATGCACCTTCGGAATATTCCCCACACTTCCGGCGATCGCCACGTAACACTCATTTTCAATAGCACGCGCCTGAGCACAATGCCGCACGCGACTATATCCATTTTGCGTATCGGTCAAGAAAGGCACAAAAAGAATATCCATCCCTTCATCGGCCAGAAGACGTCCCAATTCAGGAAATTCCACGTCGTAGCAGATTAAAATCCCAATCTTACCACAATCGGTATTAAAGGTTTTGAGTTTTTCGCCACCACTCATTCCCCAAGCTTTAGCTTCATCAGGAGTTACGTGCAGCTTGTAAAACTTTTCGATCGTACCGTCACGTTTACATAAAAAGCCCACGTTATAGAGCGTTCCATCTTCCATATACGGCATACTACCGGTAATGATATTGATGTTATAACTAACGGAAAGTTCGCTGAAACGATCTCTGATACGCTCAGTATATTTTGCCAATTCTCGTATGGCTTCCGGCTCAGAAAGATGATTATACGCCGCCATAAGTGGTGCATTAAAAAACTCAGGAAACAGCGCAAAATCTGATCGATACCCGGAAATGGTATCAATGAAATATTCTGCCTGCTCAAAAAGTTCTTCAAAGTTTTTATAGGTACGCATTTGCCATTGTACCAGGCCTAAACGCACCACCGTTTTGATCGTATTTGGCTTTTTTGCCGGTTTTTGATAATAGATATTATCCCACTCCAAGAGCGCTGCATATTCTTTGGACTGCTTGTCTCCTTCCAGATAGTTGGTGATGATACGCTTAACGTGAAAATCATTACTCAATTGAAAATCAAGTACAGGATCATTGATCTCTCTACTGCGCACTTTCTCGATGTATGCCTTCGGACTTAAGTCTTTTGCGTATTGATGATAGTTAGGCAATCTTCCGCCAAAAACAATTCGTTCTAGATTGAGGTTTTCACACAATTCTTTGCGGTAATCATAAAGGCGGCGACCTATACGCATGCCGCGGTATTTGTGCGAAATAAAAATATCTATACCGTAGAGCACATTTCCCTTTGGGGTATGGGTGCTAAAACTTTCATTCCCGGTGATCTGCATATAAGTATGCGCATCAGAAAACTTATCATAGTCCACAATGATCGAAAGCGCGCACCCGGCGATTTCCCCATTCACCTTCACGACCACTTGACCTTCCGGAAAAATAGAAACCAGTTTTTGCAAGTCTTTTTTCTTCCAATACGGGTCCGGGATGTTTGGGTACACCGCGATCATAATCTCTTTAAGCTCCTCAAAATCTTTGACTTTGAGGTACTCTAAATTAATGGTGTCTATACGCTCGCGTTTTTCCGAACTTTCCATATTATCTATATTGTCTATCTCTTTCATATTCGTTAAGCCTTACGGCGAAATTATTTCTTAAAAATTAAAACCAAATCCGAAGGAAACACGGTAGCCCTCGCTAGATTTAAATAAATTGAAGGTTCCGCTAAGCGCATCTGCACTATTTACCCAAAACCCAATTCCGTAACTATCATGCCATTTTTCTGAATCTTGATCTACATCAGACCATACTCTACCAATATCATAACCTCCAAAAACACCAATCTGCAGTGGTAAGAATCCGGTTTTAAAAGTATCAAACGCATACCGTACATCACCGGTCGCCGAAAATGCGCTGTTCCCCGTAAAGCGGTCAAAACGATAACCTCGCAAGCCACTAGATTGACCCAAAGTAGCCGCCTGATAAAACTCGGTATCGTCCCCAAATCTAAATTGCCCACGTGCAAGCGTCTTAAGCACTAGTTTACGGTTTGCACTTATGGCGTTATAAAATCCCATACTCGGGTTAAGGTACGCAAAGCGGTTACCGCTATCACTCAAACTATTAGTAAAACCACCATTGAGAATAAAGTCCATTCCACGGGTTGGTGCTAATGCATTATCTGCACTGTGGTATTCATAAGTGGCATCAACGGTACCAAAATATTTCCGCTCTTCTTGCTCAATAATGTCTACAAAATCTATGTATCTCAACGCGTTGTCTGCTACTCGAATACCTTCAAAAAGCGCTTGTATTGAAAAAGTGCTACCATAATCTGAATTTCTAAGAAGCCCCACAGAAGCTTCCATTCTGCTTAAACGCACCCGATTAAAATTCATTCCTAACGCATCATCATTATTCACCGATTCATTACCATATCCAAAAAAGTTTCGGGCATAATTAGGCGTGGTGTAGCGTGCTCCCAGGGTTAAATTCCAATCGTTCATAATACCTGCGAACTCCCCGTTATACGTAAAATCTAATCCGCTTGTTGCAAAAAAGTATAACATTTTAAAACGGTGCTGCTGTGAGAAAGGATTCTGTCTAAAACCTTGCACAGTATAAACGTCAGTTAAACCAAGACTCACCCCATTATCAGGATTATACCCAAAAGCCGGAGTCAAACCGTTGGTACGTAAAATTTGCTTTTGATAGTCGTAGGTATTGTAATCGTAAACATCAGTCAGTCTAAAGTTTGCCCCACCGCGCGCTTCGATCGTGTTGGGTAAACTTTCGTGGTCATACACCTTGATCTTTCGACCATTGTTAATACGATAAACATCATTGTTTTGCCCACCAATGATACGCAGGAAAATAGGATTTCTTCCGGCTCCATTTACTTCAAAAACGTCATCGTCATCAAGACCATAAATCCATAATTGTTTCGTTTCTTTTGATGCATACGTGCGATCGTGCATCAAGTCTGCCTTTTCTCCTTTTTTGATTCTCCAGACCTGCACGCGGGTAGCATCGTCTGCTCTGGTGATTTCAAAATAGTCATCTTTATCTGTCCCCACCACCATTTGAAGCTCTACTAAATAATCATAAAAAGATTCTGCAATAGCGACAAGATTATCGCGACGCCCCTTTAGATTCTTCTTAATCTCGTCTATTGACTCACCGCTTCTTACTTCTGGCGGAAGATCTCTAAAAGCTTCTTCAATCGCTTCATCTGTAACATGGTCTTTTATAAACTGTGCTTCTTTATGCCAAACCGCTCTTCCCGAGCGTTGTGCCAAAGCACGGTCTAGTTTTATACCGGCATTGTTAAACCACTTCATATCATCCAGATTTTCATCATAAACCTGAAACTGTCGTGCCATACCGAATAAGGTACGGGCAATATTTAGGATGGCTCCATCAAAATTGGTAAACACCTGATCCCGATCTCTGGGAATGGGCACAAAAATATCTTTGCCGTTTTGATCTTTATACTCTGCCCAGCGCCATTGGTCGTTGTGGCGATCCCAATCTCCCACAAGCATATCAAACATACGGGCACGTATATAAGCTTGCTCGTCCACAATATTCTCCTCGTCACTGCGTAATTTATCTAGAATATCATCTGTACTTTCTATATCATCGGGGTAAGAGAACGTGGCTCCGCTATATTCTTTTGCCGGCCGCTCAACGATCATATACAATTGATCGCCATAATCTTCATTATATTTTTCTAATGCGGGCTGTTTAGGCACATAGTACAATTTTGGTGTGGTGTGCAGTACCTGCGCAGCTTCACTCAGTCTTGGGATTGCAAAAGCTCCATACGGGTGCGCCGAAGTATAAAAATCCTGAATCAACGATTCAGGCAAGGTGTTGTCCAGATCTTCTTCTACGTCAGCATTTTCTTTGAGAATAACCTTCTGTAAAAATTGCACAGCGCTTTTACGAAGGGCACGCATATTGTATTCTCTTCCGCTTTTATCCTTTAACCGAAGTGAAACCGTCTGATGTCCGCCCCCGGGTCGTACGACCTCCAATCCACCATAAAGTGTGTCTAAAAGAGCTACGGGCGCGGTGACTTGCTTGCCATAGACTTCGCGATAATGCTCTCCCCAAACACTCTCAAAAAGCTCAGAACGCTCAGTCTCTTCAATAGAATACACCGAAGTTTTTATCGTCTGCGGAAAGCTGGTGGACAGCCTAGAATAATCTGATATAGGATCTGGAGGAAAAACTTCTTTCTGAAAAAACAAAACCGGCTCGCCGTTTTCTTGATCGGTACCATAGTATTGTACCCACGCCGAACCATCTTCAAAAATATCGAGTTTTGCAAAACCTTCATAATCTGAGCTGAAGAGTCCGTCATTACCTAAATAAGCGTAGGAAGATTTTGAACCCGAGCCTGAAACCACCTGTCGTACTTCATCGTGTTCTATGTACTGTAAACCGTGCTCGTGCCCCGAAACAAAAATGGTTTTATTGTGCGTTTGCGCCAATACGCGTAAACGCTTCATCAACTCATTGTATTTCTCATTAAAACGGTCTTGCTTTGATACTCCACCTTGGGTACGAATTTGCGTCACGAGCGAAGCCAAGATAGGCAAAGGAATTTTCTGCTGCGATGGATATAAGTGCTTATCAAGGGCAAATTTACCCCCGTGCACACCATTAGTAAACATAGGGTGATGCATCGCGATCACGAGTGTTTTGTGCTGATTCTTTTTGATCTCACCTTCCAGCTCAATAAAAAATTTCTCGCGGTCTTTAATATTGTCGCAATTGTCATTGATTTTAGGACTTTTATCCCAATCCTCTAAGTACCATTGCGTATCAATAAGCAACATATGCACGGTCTCGTTGATGTCGTAACTCACCAATGGACAACCATCTTTAGGCAAGAAAATGTCATCTAGGCCGGTAATTTTCTTGAGATACTCCTCTTGGCGGTTCAGCCCGTGTAAATGATCGTTGTACCAGTCGTGATTTCCGGGGATAAAAATGGGCGTCCCCGTATATTCCGAAAAGGTTTCTACCTGTGCGTCCAGTCTGTGCTGCGCTAAGGCGCGCTCTTCATCGCCTACGGGAGGCATTCCTACCGGGTAAATATTATCGCCCAAAAAAATAGCAAATGACGAATCGTCATTTGCTTTGTCTAAAAATTTCTTAAATAATTTGATTCCTTCTGTGCTTTCACCCATTTCAGAATTCCCTGCATCGCCCAGCAAATAAAAGGTGCGATCGATCTTTTTTGAAGTGGGGTAAATCCCTTGTTCTACGCCGTCTTTGTATCTAGAAGTATAGGTGGCACAAGCCGAAAAAAGTAAGAGTATGACAAGTGTTAGAAGTATGTTATTTTTTATCATGCAAATTATTTTGGAAATTCTTTTTCGTATTTTCCCTTACTTTAACCAAGATACTCTATGGCTGAAACAGCAGAAAAACCGATAAAATCTTTTTCGAAAGCAGATCAATTTGTTTTAGAACTTTTCAAGGAAAAACTTCCTAACAGCTATCTCTATCACAACTATAATCATACTGTGAGAGTTGTTAAAAGTACAAAGGAAATCATCGAAAATTCTCAAATTAATGTTAAACAGAAAGAGGCATTAATCCTTGCAGCGTGGATGCATGATACGGGTTATACGGTAACGCGTGATGGTCACGAAGAGGCTAGCATTGATATCGCTAAAGAGTATATGACCAAAGAAGGCGTAGATGCCGAAACCCAAAAACTAGTGGTTGAGCTCATCGCTTCAACTAAAATGGGTGTTGAGCCAAAAAACGAATTAGAGTGCATTTTAAAAGATGCCGATAATTCACATTTTGCAAAAGAGTACTACGCTCAAACCAGTGAATTCTTACGTCAAGAATTATTACTAACGGAAACCAAAAAGTTTACTCCGGCAGAGTGGCGCGAAGAAAACATACAAATGTTCACGCATAAGCATAAGTTTTACACGGATTATGCTGCCCGCAACTGGAAAAATCAAAAAGACGAGAACCTTATTTCTCTTCTTAAGAAAGAAAAAAAGAAAAAGAAAAAATACCGAAAGGAAGAGGTTAAAGCCAAACTCAAAGCAAAATTTAAAGACGAAAGCCCAGATCGTGGGGTACAGACGCTTTATCGAACTACTTTGAGAAACCATATCAAACTGAGTGATATTGCAGATACGAAAGCAAATATTCTGCTCTCCGTAAATGCAATTATTATTTCACTTGCTTTATCTAACATGATCCCGAAGTTGGATGCGCCAAGTAATCGTCACTTATTAATTCCTACGCTAATCCTTGTCGTTTTTAGTGTGGCTTCGATCATTATGTCTATTCTTTCTACCCGACCCAATGTTACTTCGGGAGAATTTACAAGAGAACAAGTGAAGAAGAAACAAGTGAATATTTTATTCTTTGGGAATTTTCATAAAATGAAATACGACCAGTACCAGTGGGCGATCAACGAGATCATTTATGATAAGGATTATATTTATGAAGCACTGACTAAAGATTTATACCTGTTAGGTGTTGTGCTGAATAAAAAGTACCTCTTACTGAGAAAAACCTACACCGTGTTTATGGTTGGGATAATCGTTTCAGTTATAAGTTTTATAATCGCATTCTGGTTGATCTAAACACTACAAAAACACTATAATCAAAAATGCTTCAGATAGCATATTAATTGATGTTACCAATAAAAAAAGCCCCAATTTGGGGCTTTTTTATGTCTATGTTTTACTCGAATTAATCAAGAATCTCCATTAAATCCTCGTAAGTAATAGTTTCTTCTTCATTGGTGCGTGGCAACTTAGAAGTATAAAGTACATTAACCCGGATCGCTTTTAAACCTACAACACCTTGTACATCTTCTAGTTCAAGATATTCTACTTCAGTACCTAAATACTCTTTACGCTGCAGGTAATGAATGTAGCGTGTGTATTCTTCGGCATCAGCGTCTTGCGAGTAAATGATCGCAATTTTTCCTTTTTGCGTTATGCGCTCATCGGTACCTTTTACCAGTGCTTTGTCAATTCGCTTTTTAATAATTTCGTAGCGGGCATTATACGTACCATCCACATCAAATTTCTTTTCATCCATTCGGTATCTGATAGATAATGTAGTGCTGAAAACCAGAATAAGCGAAGCCGCATCAAGTTGCAATTCTGCACCTTCCTGTTTGTGATAGAAATGATTTTCCATCTCGCACATCGTGCATAATTGCCACAATCTTAAGTTATACAAATAAACCTTATTGAACTTCTCTTTCGGAGTCATAGAAGCCCCGATATAAATATTATGATCAACGCCGTCTGTTTTATAGCGCTCAAAATAATGCGGAAAGATCTGTTGTGCTTCTTGCTGCTTTCGATCTAAAAAGGTTGCCAGATTCTGATTGATCAATTGCACCGTATCATCATAATTTTTACGATTCTCATAGATGAGTCCGGTGTCTTTGTTGATCGAAGCTTTATAGTTATCAATGGCTTTCTTAAGCTCAGGAATTTTAGTGTTCAAATGACTTAACAAAGGATTTACCTCTTCTTGCAGCAATGCAAAAACCTCGCTTTCACTATTTGCATTCAAGCGTTCAGTGATCTCAGCAGTAAACTCTTCGATTCTAAATTTCACCTGCTCGTATATAGGCATCGGTGCCGTAGCAATAGCGAGGTCAAGAATATCGTAAACCATTTTCAGCTGAATTAAAATATCCTGCTGAATTGCTTTATTACGCTCTTCGCTACTCCCTACAATATCGATCTGACCATACAGCGGATACACATCTTCAAAGGCTATATCTTTAAAAGCAGCAAATTTGCCTTGATTTTGATTGGCTATAAAACGTCTTGCTTCTTCCTCAAAAACCCATAAAACACTTGGGTGAATACTGGTACATTCACTTTGAATTACCGCTTTAATTCGGTTTTCTAATTCAAACTTTTTACGCTCCACCGTAGAAACAATATACGGCATTACATCGTCTAGTTTGGTAGCGTTTAAGCTGTGTAAACTATTGCGTTTAGAAGAAACGAGCTCCAGTACCGCAAGCAATTCATTTCCGCGGGAAATAGGCGCCAGAATACAACTTTTGATTCCTTGCTCTTGAAGATTTTTAGCAAGTAGATTAGTCTTATGCTTCACTGCATATTCATCAACATCAGGAATCACAAAATACTTTTTGTCTTTTATAAGCGTGTCATAGGAACAATCACACATGCTCTGACGGCAATCGGTACGCATTTTATCGTTTAAGATAAAACTGTAACCAATGCCATTATTCATTCGCATAAAACATTCCTCATCCTTATCAAATTCGGTAAAACCAACCTGTAAGTCTGGAATATTGAAGATTGAACTGAAAATACTTTGGAACTGCTGTACGGCATCTTTCTTAATATTTTTCTGTGCGAGCAATGTACTCTTTAGATCAGAAATAGAATCATCAACTGTAACATCTGTCAGGTTAAGAATGGTAATCCCTTTTAAAATCCAGCTATTGGGAGGAAAATACTCTTTCCATAATTTAAAATCATTGCCATTCTCAATAAGCTTATCTACAATTTCCGGAGTGATTTCTACTGCTTCTTCGGTTGGTTCACAAAACGTAAAATCAGCATTGATAGACGCTCTATACGTACGAATCACACCGTTTTTATCGGGAATTTCATAAAATACAGGACGCTTAAAATCAATATCATAGTTGTAATAACTATTTAAAATAACTACACAACCTATGATATAGTAGTATGCAGGATCAAGATTTCTGATGGAAAGATCAAAATCCTCACCTGCGTCCTTCATAATGGCAGCAAATCGTTTTGTAGGATTAAAAATCTTATTCATAAACGGCATTGTTGCCGCTTTGATCTCATTCTTGGTTAGCGCCGCAGGGAAAAGATTGTCTAAAAGAGTACTTAACACCTCCTCATATTCATCGATCTTATCTGTGTGCTCAATACCATTAATCAGTTCAGGATAGCTTTCGGCATAATCCAAAACCGCTTTGAGGTAATCTTTAGTCACCTCATTTTGCGACTGCTGCATACGCACCTTAAACTCTTCAAGTAACTTAGAAAAGCTTAACTGCACCTGTAGTGGAAACTCCTGTAAATCTTCCATAGCCTGATTGTTTCTATTCAAAATACTAAAATTGTGGGGAACCCGTTAGAACCTATTGGTCTTTAACAAAGGTTTAAACTTACACGCAATTTAGATCAAATATCAAGCCCTTTTTTGAAGACCTGCCATAACTTCTAATTTAGGCTTGGGCAAAGCTCTTGAGGTATTAGTTAAAAACATATTTTCAATTCTGAGGCAGCCTCGGAGTATTAAACCTTTTGGCGGCGCCAATAAACCTTAAAATCCTGTATATTGCAGGCCTAATTTAACTCGTAAATAATGAATAAACTTTTTTTAGTAGTTGCAACCGCAATCGTACTTATATCGTGTGCTTCTGAAGAGAAGTTTAAGATTACCGGTACCACTCCTGACATCAATAACGGTACTAACGTTTTCCTGCAAAAAATAGATGCAAATAATCAGTTACAGAATGTAGATACCACAGTAATTAAAGAGGGAAAATTCAACTTTACCCCAGAGCCTGTTTCAGCTCCAGAAATGATGGTGCTTAGCTTTGAAGGTGCGCGCGGAAACGTGATACTTATTGCTGAAAATGAAGAGATCACGGTTAAAGCTTACAAAGACAGTTTGTATACTTCTGAAGTAAAAGGCGGTTCTGAAAATGACTTTTTTAAGTTGTATTATGATGATGTTGTCGCGTCAAATAAAGAAAAACAAAAGCTTCAAGAAGAAGGAATGGCTGCAATGCAAAGTGGTGATACTTCTAAAGTGACGATCATTCGCAATGAATTTGACCAGATCAATGAAGCTGACACCCGCAGACGCCTTAAATTGATCGAAGAACATCCTGGAGAATTCGTAAGTGTGATCATTCTTTCAGATCTAGTAGGAACTCGTGCTATTGATTCCGGCGAAGCCGAAGCGCTTTTTGAAAGTCTTGATACTACCTTACAAGAAACTGAAAAAGGAAAAAAACTCAGCGAAATGATCGCGCAACTAAAGTCACAAGAAGCTGCTGCATCTCAGGCTGAAATAGGCAATAAAGCACCTGAGTTTAGCGCGCCAACACCTGACGGCGGTGATCTTGCTCTTAAAGATGCGATGGGAAAATACACGATCATTGATTTCTGGGCGAGCTGGTGCAAACCTTGCCGTCAAGAAAATCCAAATGTGGTTTCGGTTTACAACACCTATCACGAAAAAGGATTAAATATCATTAGTGTTTCTCTAGATCGCGCCTCTGCAAAAGACAAATGGCTTGCGGCTATTGAAAATGATAAGATGGACTGGTATCACGTTTCTAATCTAATGGAATGGCAAGATCCTGTGGCTCGCAAATATGGAGTAACAGCAATACCTGCAACCTATCTTTTAGATGAAAACGGAGTGATCATCGACAAGAATTTACGCGGTGATGCTTTAGTTTCTAAAATGCAAGAATTATTAGGAGAAGGCTAACATACACAACCTTCTAAAAGCATAAAAAAGCCTTAAACACAATGTTTAAGGCTTTTCTATTTTGAATATTTGGATCTTTTGAACTACTTGATCTCAAAAGCTTGTACCTTATCATTATTATTCCCTACTAAAATGTATGGCTGTTCTTTGACTTTAATCGGTAGCAGTTGTTTGACATCACGATTAGCAAAGAATCCTGTGTCCTTTGAAGCTTTGGCGGTAAAATCGCCCTGACCGTTCCCCAAAAGTAAAACTCCGGTGCCCGCATCTGCACGTGGCGTTTCAATTTCTGAAACAAATAAGTTTCCGGCGAGTAGCGCATCTAGGTTTCCATCTTGGTTAAAATCTTCGATCACCATTGTATTTATGGGCGCCAATTGTGCAAGTTCTGGAAGTTGATGCACTTTAAAGACTCCTCCGGTATTCTCTAAATAAATAGAACTAAACGTATCAGCCTTGTAATGTAAGGACCGCGCTAAATCTTTCTTTCCATAAACTTCATCAATTTCCAAGGAAGCAAAAATATTGTACTGCTTAATTTCTTTTTTTAAGCTAGGTATTTGCTCTGAAGAACACGAAAATCCGCGTAACGGGAAATGCCCATCACCATTATAATAGCCCAAAACGATATCACCGCGACCGTTATCATCAAAATCATCATAATAGATGTCAAAGGGTTTTTCAATACTTGTTTGATACTTATAATTCTCACCTAGATTCCCGATGATGAAATCCTCATCTCCATCCTTGTCAAAATCCCCTTTCTCTATACTGAACCACCATCCCGAAGTATCTGCTAAAGATTCAAAATCTTGTTGTACAAGTTGGTTATTTTGATTCAGAAATACTGTAACCGGCATCCACTCGCCTACTACTAGAAGGTCGAGGTCGCCATCTTGATCAACGTCTGACCATACCGCATCTGTGACTAAACCTAGATCTTTAAATTCCGGCGCTAAGTTTGTCGTTTTGTTGCTTAGCCTTCCCGCTTCATTAATCAACAACTGACTTGTCGCCGGTAAAGGATATTGATGCGGATTGATTCGTCCTGCTACAAAAAGATCAATATCGCCATCACCATCATAATCTGCCGGTAAAACTTTAGACCCGCTTTCAGGCCTCAGATCTGTAATCGCTGTTTTGACAAAGCCATTATTTTGATCATTAAAATACAAGCGATCCAGATAAAAATCAGCTTGAGCTTCTTCTTCATTACCACCACTTACCACATATAAATCCTGGAATCCGTCTGCATTGATATCAACGAAAACAGCATCGAGATCTTCGTGATTCGCATCGTTTGCCAATGCCGAACTGGCAAGTTTCATAAACGCTCCCTCTTTAGTTTGTATAAATAAAGAAGCTTCTACTCCTGCTGCGCCGCCAACAAAAAGATCTTCTAAGCCGTCGTTGTTAATGTCTCCTTTAACAAGCGCCGGACCAAATTGTGATAATTTATGCGGAAGTAATACCTGCTCTTGAAAATCATCATACTCATTTTCCGGTGTTTCTAGCTTCAACGGAAACTGAGCTGTAACTTCTTTAAAAACTTCATTTTTCAAACCGAAAGCATAAAGATCCTGCGCTCCTTCTACAGCATCTGCAATAGAAAGCGTTAGTTCTTGATTGGCTTTAACATCCTTTAGACGCAGCTGTTTTCCGTTAGGCCAGGTAACAATAAGACTATCTACAAGAGTTTTTCCACCTAAACCAAAATGCGCCACTTGCTCGCTTGTAGAATAAATACCGCGCACATTGGTAAGCTCCTGCATTTGCGTTTCATCATCTGTAAAAACAGATACTCGGGCACCTAATGTCGCCAATTTATTTAAACCTATAGGTTTTACTTTAAGGTAATTAGCCTTAGCATTTTTTTCGGAATTATTTCTATACACAAAGGCTTCTGCATTGATGTTATTAACTACAATATCTAAATCTCCATCATTATCTAAGTCTGCATAAGCTGCCCCATTTGAAAATGAAGGTTGATCAAGTCCCCAATCCTGTTGCGCTTCAGTGAATTTCAAGTTTCCTTGATTTTTAAAAGCGAAATTTTTTAAAGGCTGAGAAGGAATAAGTTTTACTACATCATCAATTTTTAAAATATCAAAAATAGACTCAATACCGCCACCATCAGGATGTTCTTGCACCCATTTAAAGGTAAGTTGGTTGATGTAATGTGCTACCTCTTTATCAGCATCAGTATTTCTAATATCGCGCAGCAACCCATTAGTCACATAAGTATCTTTGAGTCCGTCATTATCAAAATCTGCAATAAGATTCGCCCAACTCCAGTCGGTCGCGGCCATCCCTGTGTATTGGCCAATATCGCTAAACGTACCACTACCGTTATTCATTTGAAGCGTGTTGTACATATATTGATAGTGACCGCCGTCGTCAACGACTTTCCAGAAGGCTTTAGGGTTCATACCGCTCATATTTGACTTAAGGCGGTAATTATCCTGAGCAACCATATCTACCACAAAAAGATCCAGTAAATTGTCGTTATTAAAATCAGCAACATCAACCCCCATACTGTAATACGGAATATGCTGAAACGCCTCTTCTGTTTTATAACTAAACGTGCCATCCTGATTATTAATAAAGAAAAAATCTGGTGCTGCAAAATCATTAGCAATGTAGAGGTCTGTCCATCCATCGTTATTAAAATCGCTTGCAGACACTGCATTAGGAAAGCCAGATCTGCTTACCCCTGCAGCTTCAGAAACTTCGGTAAACGAAGTTCCCTTGTTGTTTTTATACAATTTAATATGAAATTCTTTCTTTAGCAAATCAGTGCCTTTATAGTCAGAATAACTTCCGGGATTGGGTGGCTGGGTTAGCAAGAGCAAATCTAGAAATCCGTCTTTATCATAATCCAGAAATGTCGCGTGTCGTGTGCGCTGCTCATCTGCAACACCGTATGCTTGCGCGCTTTCGGTAAACGTATTGTCTTGATTATTAATATAAAGCAAATTTGCTCTCAGCTCAGGCTTATCATCATAAAGTTCGCGGCTAATATAAATATCTTGAAAACCATCGTTATTTACATCAGCGATCGTCACACCGGTAGACCAGCCTCCGTCAAAATCAATTCCTGCTTCTTCGGTTATTTTTTCAAATTTAAAATTGCCCTTATTGAGGTAAAGCTGGTTAGGAACTAAGTTGCCTACAAAAAACAAATCTTCGAGTCCATCGTTATTGACGTCAATTACTCCTACTCCACCACCGCCATAAAAATTGGCATAGATTAGAATATTAGCTGTCTGAGAATCATTCAGTGCGTTTACAAAATCAACTTGAGTGGTTGAAGCCGGTAATAAATCAAAAAGCTTAGTAGTTTGCGCTTGTATATTCTGAGCAAAAACTAAGGATACTATCAATGCTTTGGCAGCATTTAAAAAGGAAGGTTTCAGCATAATTATTTTGATTTACAACATTCTAATTTATAAAAAAAGGAGGGCTAATGCCCTCCTTTAATTTGCTAAATATTAAATCTAAGGAGACTTAAAATCTTAGTTATTGTCCCACCATACGTTAGCAGTCCAAACATCGCCACCCATCGCAGCAGCTGCTGCTTCGTAATTCTCCGGGTTATATGTAGACTCATCTGCAGGGTATATCTGACGTACAGGAATGGTTCCGTTTGAGAAGTTTCCTACGTAATTTACAGGAGTTAATTCTGGGTATGCAGATCTTCTCCAGTTTGACCAAGCTTCTGTAAAGTTGCCTAATAAACCGGTAGTTGCCCAATACTGCACGTTGATCATTTCTAATGCAACTTCGGTAGAAGAAACATCAAGCGGATTAGCTGCAACATAAGCTGCAATATCAGCTGCTGCAATTTGCGAGCCTCCGTATTTGTTGATAGCTGTCATTGCACCCCTTACACCATTTGCATAATACTCTGCCGCTGTACCACCTACATTATATCCTCTTAAAGCAGCCTCGGCTAGTAAAAGTTGTGTTTCTGCATAAGTCAAAACAAATACAGGCGCTTCTAAGTTACGATACATTCCTGTAGGTCTCGAGTAAGCTCCTATAGGCGCTTGATCATCACCTGTACCCGTTGGTCCTGGGTAATCAGGAGAATTAGAGATATCTGTTGCTCCACCGTTTAAGTCATATCCATTAGGCATTCCTAACTGAATTGCTGGATCTGAATCACCAGCTAAGCTTGCATTTTGATTCGCAGCTAAACCAGCTTCAGGAACTTCAGCAATCACGCCTAATCGTGGATCATCAGTAGAATTTAAATAATCAATCATCACATCAGACCAACGTACCTCGTAATAATCAGAAGCGGTTGCTAATGCAGCACTGTTACTGTTATGAAAACCTGTTGAGTTATCTGTTAAAAGAATAGCCTCGTCAGCAGCAGAAGCAAATACACCTCCCGCAGCAGCAGTTTCAACGTAAGATTGTGCCAATGCAGCATCCACATTAACTAAACGCATAGCCATTTTAAGCATTAATGAATATCCAAATTTTCTCCACTGGCTGATATCCCCGCTAAAGAAAATGTCATTGGTAGGGCTGTCTGCACTAGTATCTAAAGCACTTACGGCTGTATTCAATTCCTCTAATAACTGAGGATAAAGAGTTGCTTGATCATCATAAGAAGGTCTTGAAACACCATCCTCTAGTTGAAGCGCTTCAGAGTAAGGCACGTCACCATACACATCAGACATAAATGCGATAGATTGTATCTTAACGATATCTGCTATATTTGCCAGATTAGAATACCCTTGCTCAATTGCAAGTTTTTTCATCTGATACATTTCAGAAGCCACACGGTAATTGTCTGACCAGATGTTTGTAGCATAACCCGGAGTACTTCCTGAGGCTACATATTTATCTGCATTCACATAATAGTTTGCGATCGTAGAAGTTGATGCCATCAACTGTACCCACATAGATTGAAAGAGAATAGGACCTCTATATCCAGTGGTACTGTTAGCGTAGTTGTATAGCGCGTCTGGTAAAATAAGATTGGGATCAAAGATCTCACCCGAAGCTTTGTCAGGATCTGTATTAATATCCGTGAAGTCGTTATCACAAGATGCTAATCCCAGAACTACAACCGCGGCTATAAGTTTTATATACTTTTTCATTTTACTTTATTTTGAAATTAACATTAAGACCTAGAGATCGAGATGATGGTAAACTACCTCCTTCAATACCGATGAAGTTAATTGTAGAACCAAAACTACTTTCAGGATCTATATTCTCTGCCTTACGCCATAAGATCGCAAGGTTACGAGCAACTAATGAAATATCAACTCCCTCAAAGAATTTCATATTTTCAAAAAGACTGTCAGGAAGCGAGTATCCTAGTGTTACTTGACGAAGTTTAATGAAGTCTCCATCTACAACACTCTTACTATTGATACGCTGAATTTCGGTTTGATAATAGGTTTGAGCATCTACGGTTACCCCGTTATTGGTCAATCCGCCTTCACGACCTACTAATGTTTCTTTGGTTAAACCATTAAAACGTGCATAATATTCAGTTGCTGATAAAACCTTATTTCCATAGTTGAAATCAACTAAGAAAGACAAGTTGAAGTTTTTATAAGAAAAATCGTTGTTTAAACCTCCGTAGAATTTAGGCAATACCTGGCCAAAAGACTTAAGCTCTCCACGTACCGGTAAACCATCTGAATCATACTGAATGCTTCCATCTTCATTATACGCGTAGTCATACGCACGAATCTGTGGCCCAGCTTCTCCTACAACAAAAGCTGTTGTTGCAGCACCTACAACGGCACGGTTAGTTCCCAAAGTTATAGGATTGTTATCTGCATCTGTTTGTAATACTTCGTTTTTAATTGAAGTCATATTTAACGAGGTATTCCAAGTAAAGTTCTCTGTTCTTACCGGTGTACCTGTCAATAATACTTCTAAACCTTGGTTTCTGATAGATCCTGTTGCAACAACCCCAGAACTAAATCCTGTTGCTGCACTGTAATTTGCATTCTGAATCTCGTCGTGAGAAGTCTTGGTAAAATACGCAAGGTCAAGACCTAAACGGTTTCCGAAGAATTGTAAGTTTAAACCAACCTCAACTTCATCTGTTGTAAACGGCTTTAAGGTTAAGTTAGGTAAAGCACTTGGGCTTGAACCTGTAGCTACACCGTTGATAGAGTTACCTGCAGTGTAGTAAAAACTTGTTTGGTAAGCAGAACCCGGTTCACCACTAGTAACCGCATAAGATGCTCTCAATTTACCAAAGCTTAACGCGTCTATATTCAAAATATCATCAAATACAAATGCACCGGTAACCGAAGGTGTAAAAATGCTGTTGTTATCCTCAGGTAACGTAGAATAAACATCATATCTACCTGTAGTTGTCAGAGTTAGGAAACGCTTATAACTTAAGTCAAAAGAGTAGTAAGCAGATTGCACTTCTTTTTCTTCGTAGTCATACGATCTACCAATATTTACTACGTTCAATGGAGAGTATAAATATGGGAAGATAAACGGACCACCGCTTACTCCTACAATTTCATATTTATTTCTTCGTAAAGTCGCACCCGCTAATGCGTCTACCTCAAAATTTTCGGTTAAATTGAAGTTGGCTCCAAAAATACCATCAACGTTAAGCTCAGATCTGCTTGATTGCCCTTTTCCGCTTAAGTTACCATTAGAGTTCGCTTCAGATAAATAACCCAATCCGTAAGGATCTATGCTGAAAAACTTATCGTTAGAAGTGTCATTACCTAAACGTAATAGACCATAAATTTTATCGGTAAAGCTATATTTGGTAGATAAGATCGAAATAAAGCGTTTACGTGAAGGATCATTAACTCCTTGATTTGTGATGAAATATGGGTTAGTTGCATAATTGTCATCACTAAAAATGATCTCTTGTCCATTTTCATCATAACCTGGCGCAAAAATAGTGTGATCTACGTTAGGCGCAAGCAGAATAAAGTTAGTTGGGTTTTTAGGACCGTCACTCAAGAACGGCTGATTATCGTAACGCTCATCAGTATAATTTACAGTTGCTGAAACATTTAACTTATCTGTGATGTTCTGATCAGCGGTAAGGTTTACAGTGATACGATCAAGCCCACTGTTAGGAACAATAGATTCTGAACTTAAATTAGATAACGAAAGTCTAAAAGCTCCATCACCCACTCCCTTAGATACCGAAAGTGTATTTGTAAATGTAGTTCCTGTTTCATAAAAATCAATATAGCTGTTATCTGCTTTGCTATAGGTATATGTATTTCCATCATAACCTATTACATCACTTCCGTCTAAACGCGCACCCCAAGATCTGCGATTAGTCGCTTGAGCGATAGCTGCAGTAGCCGGCTTCACACCGTTGATACCCTGACCATATTCAGATTGAAAATTAGTCAAATCCATCGCTTGCTCCATAGTGAAGTTACTATTGAAGTTGATGTTATAATCTCCTTTTTTAGCTTTTTTGGTAGTAATCAAAATCACCCCGTTAGAAGCACGAGCTCCATAAAGTGCTGATGCTGCCTGACCTTTTAATACGGTCATCTTCTCGATATCATCGGGGTTGATGTTACCAATACCATCACCGGCATCAGAGCCACCCCATTCTCCGGCAGATCCACGCTGCGTGTTATCCATAGGTACACCATCAATTACAAATAAAGGAGAAGTTGAACCTCCTGCTGTACTCGCAACACCACGCAATAATATTTTTGCAGTACCACCTGGTCCACTATTGGTTTGCTTTACCACAAGACCAGATACTTTACCAGAAAGACCGTTAGCAACGTTAGTTTCACGAGCTTGAGTTAGACCTTCACCTCCAACTTCGGCTACTGAGTAACCTAGTTTGCGCTGTTCTTTACTAATACCTAAAGCAGTTACCACAACTTCACTAAGTTGCTGTGCATCTTCTTCCATCTGCATATTAATTACAGTTTGATCACCTACAGTTACGTCTTTAGAAAGAAACCCTAAAGATGAAAATGTAAGAACCGCATCAGAAGAAGAAACATCAATGGTATAGTTACCATCAAAATCTGTTGAAGCACCATTAGTGGTACCCTTCTCAATCACATTGGCTCCAGGCAGGGGCATTCCGGTATTATCTGTTACCGTACCGGTAATGGTTTGTGCCACGACCCCTTGCATAAAGAGCAGTAAAACAAACCCAAGTATGTACTTTACCTTCACATTCATGTTTGTTGAATTTTGAGTTAATTAATTGTTATGAAAAACTTAATACAACTTAAAGGTGTTTATAAAAATGTGTTAAAAGAAACTATTTCGACATACAACAGTTGTAAGTAGGTTAATAACAAATGAAACAGTATAAAATGAATCGTTTGGAGTATAAACAACATTATATATTCAGCAAACATCATCTTTAATAAGTACCAAAAACACACATTAAAACTCCATTTAAAGCTATTATAGACAACGCATTACACTAAAACATACACATATGACAATCCCAAAAAATCAAGATTTTAGTAGACCTAGTGCTTATAATGAATAGATAATCACCAAAAAAAGCCCGATCCTTTTTCAGAATCGGGCTTTATTATTTGTAACTAATTAAAAATTAAGCTTCCATTGAAGCTTGAACTCCTGCAGATAGTCTTTTGTACGTTCCATTTTCTAGGCGCTCTCTAATTGCTGAGAAAGCATCTAGAGTTTCCTCTACATCTTGTAGCGTATGAGACGCTGTAGGTATAAGTCTTAAAAGAATTAATCCTTTAGGGATCACCGGATAAACCACGATAGAACAGAAAATTCCGTGGTTTTCACGTAAATCTTTAACCAGTGCCATCGCTTCAGGAATACTACCTTTTAGATAAACCGGAGTAACACAACTTTGTGTAGTTCCTATATCAAAACCACGATCTTTTAGTCCGTTTTGTAGCGCGTTTACATTTTCCCAAAGCTTTTCTCTAAGCTCTGGCATAGTGCGTAACATATCTAAACGCTTTAGGGCGCCTACTACCAATTGCATCTGCAGTGATTTTGCAAACATCTGCGAACGCAGGTTATATTTTAGATAATCGATGATTTCTTGATCAGCAGCGATAAAAGCTCCGGTGCTCGCCATAGACTTTGCAAATGTTGCGAAGTATACGTCAATACCGTCTTGTACACCTTGCTCCTCACCTGCTCCTGCTCCTGTAGCTCCAAGAGTTCCAAAACCGTGAGCATCATCTACAAAAAGTCTAAAATTATATTTTTCTTTTAGCGCAACGATTTCTTTCAATCTACCTTGCTCACCGCGCATACCGAACACTCCTTCAGAAATCAATAAGATCCCTCCACCGGTTTGTTCTGCTAATTTGGTCGCACGCTGTAAGTTTTTCTCGATACTTTCAATATCATTATGCTTATAAGTAAAACGCTTACCCATATGCAAACGCACCCCATCAATAATACAAGCGTGAGCATCTACATCATAAACAATAATATCATCTTTAGCTACTAAAGCATCAACCGTAGATACCATTCCCTGATATCCAAAATTTAAAAGATACGCAGCTTCTTTCTGAACAAAAGCAGCAAGCTCATCTTGCAACTGCTCGTGAAGTGAAGTGTGACCACTCATCATACGAGCGCCCATTGGGTAAGCAGAACCATATTGTGCAGCAGCATCTGCGTCTACTTTACGCACTTCGGCGTTATTTGCAAGACCCAAATAATCGTTTACACTCCAGGTAATAACATCTTTACCCTGAAATTTCATTCGGTTTGAAATAGGACCTTCTAACTTAGGGAATACAAAATATCCTTCTGCCTGTGCTGCCCATTTTCCTAAAGGACCCTTGTCCTTATAAATTTTGTCAAATAAATCTTTCATACATCAATATTCAAACAAAAAGCTTCTACTCACACTTTTTGTTATTCATTCTAATTCCTTAATCAATTTAGGGTTATCTATTTGTATTTGAGAACAACTCAAGATACTACTTAATAAATTCAATTTTCTGAGCAGCAAATTCATTTTGGCTATCAAAGAATCCTTGCTCATTCATCCAATCATCACTATAAATCTTACTCATATAACTTCTTCCGTGATCCGGAAACATAATCACCACTTTAGAATTTTCATCAAATTCTCCGTGCTCTGCCATTTGAATAGTTCCTTGAACGGCGGCACCACTTGTATAACCTACAAACAAACCTTCGGTCTTGCAGATTTTGCGCGCGGTGTGCGCACTATCTTCATCTGAAACTTTCTCAAAGTAATCGATGACGTCAAAGTTAGTAGCAGTTGGAATCAAGTTTTTCCCTAAACCTTCAATGCGGTAAGGGTAAATTTCGTTTTTATCAAATTCTTGCGTCTCGTGATATTTTTTTAAAACACTACCATAGGCATCAATCCCAAGAATTCTAATGTTTGGATTTTTTTCTTTGAGGTATTTTGCCGTTCCGGAAATGGTTCCTCCGGTTCCGCTACAAGCAACTAAATGCGTGATCTTACCTTCGGTCTGTTTCCAAATCTCCGGTCCTGAAGACGCGTAATGCGCTTCGGCATTTAATTGATTAAAATATTGATTGATATAGACCGAACCTTTTGTCTCACTATGCAAGCGCTTTGCAACCTGATAATATGATCGTGGATCGTCTGCGCTTACATTTGCGGGGCATACATATACTTTTGCTCCCATTGCGCGCAAGGCATCTATTTTATCTTTTGAAGATTTTGAACTAACGGCCAGAATGCATTTATAACCTTTAATTATACTCACCATTGCAATACTGAAACCGGTGTTACCCGAAGTAGTCTCTATAATGGTGTCGCCGGGTTTTAAGATACCTTTACGCTCTGCATCCTCAATGATGTAAAGGGCAATGCGGTCTTTAGAAGAATTTCCCGGATTAAACGCCTCGACCTTTGCAAAATAAGACCCTGGAAGATCTTTGGTAATTCTGTTAAGTCGTACTAAAGGTGTATTTCCTACCAGCTGAAGGACGTCATTATAAACGTTAAGGTGTTCTTTCATAGAAGAATTATCGTTTGGAGTACTCGTTTAGTATTTCCTAAAACCGTTATTTAAAACCTTGCAAATTTACAGGAAATATTTGGAATTACTTGGCTTTTCCTGCTAAATCAATTAAAAAGGCGTAATCTTTTGCGGTTTCTTTTAAGGCTTCAAAACGTCCCGAAGCCCCGCCGTGACCCGCATCCATGTTGGTTTCAAAGTAAATTTTAGTATCTGCAATATTCTTATCTCGCAAGCGAGCAACCCATTTTGCAGGTTCCCAATACTGTACTTGACTGTCGTGATATCCCGTAGTTACCAGAATATTAGGGTAATTTTGCACCTTTACCTGATCATAAGGAGAGTACGATTTCATATACTCATAATATTCCTTCTCATTAGGATTTCCCCACTCATCATATTCTGAAGTCGTAAGCGGGATAGAGTCATCTAACATCGTGGTGACTACATCTACAAAAGGTACGGCTGCAATCACACCATTATATAATTCTGGCGCCATGTTTAAAATGGCTCCCATAAGTAAGCCTCCGGCAGAACCTCCATAAGCATACAGATTTCCCGCATTAGTATAACCTTCGGAAATTAAATATTTAGAGCACGCGATAAAATCAGTAAAGGTGTTGCGCTTTTTAAGCAGTTTCCCATCTTCATACCAGTTTCTACCCAAATACTCGCTCCCACGTATGTGTGCTATAGCGAACACAAAGCCCTGGTCAAGCAAGCTTAATCTAGAAGTAGAAAACGACGGATCTGAAGTAATCCCATAGCTTCCATACGCGTATTGCAGCAATGGGTGACTTCCGTCTAAGGTGATTCCTTTTTTGTAAACAATAGAGATGGGTACTTTGACTCCGTCGTCAGCGGTTGCCCATAGTCGTTTAGACTCATAATTTTTCTTATCAAAAGTTCCGCCTAAAACTTCAACTTCCTTTAAAATCTCTTTTTCTTTTGTGATCATATTGAAAGCAATCACAGAAGGTGGCGTATCAAGTGAATTGAATCCATAGCGCAGATACTGTGTATCAAAGTCGGGATTAATTCCTATGTATGCTGTGTAGGTTTCACTATCAAAAGGAAGATAATAATCTGCTGTACCGTCCCAACGCTTAATATTGATTTTATTCAATCCTTCATTACGCTCTTCGACAACTAGAAAGTCTTCAAAAATCTCCACGTCTTCCAGCAACGTGTCTTCGCGATGCGCGATCACATCAACCCAGTGCTCTTTTGAAGTTTGACCTACCGGAGTCTTCATCAGCTTAAAGTTGGTCGCCTCGTCCTTATTTGTGACCAGATAAAAATGCTTTTTGAAATGCGAAACACTGTATTCTAATCCGCGTGTTCGTTCTTGTAATATCTTGAACTCAAAATCAGGTCCTTTTGCTTCGGTAAAACGATATTCGGTGGTAAGCGTGCTTGACGAACCAATAAAAATGTAATCTCTTGATTTGGTCTTAAAGACTCCTACATCAAAGGTTTCATCCTCTTCCTCAAAAACCAAAACATCGGTATCAGGGCTAGTGCCTAAAACGTGCTTATAGATCTGGCTGCTGCGCAACGTCTGTGGATCTTTTCGCGGATAAAAAATAGTTTTATTATCTCCTGCCCAAATTGCTCTACCTGTGGTGTTTTCAATCTTAGTATCGTAGACTTCGCCGGTCAATAGATTTTTAAATTGTAAAACATATTGTCTGCGACTTACGGTATCGATTCCAAAAACAGCGATCTCATTATTTTCAGAAACCGAATAACCTGCCTGCTTAAAATAACTGTGCCCTTCGGCCATCACGTTATTGTCAAACATCACCTCTTCGGGAGCAGACATCGCTTCCTTTTTTCTGCAATACAGCGGGTAGTTTTTTCCGGTCTCAAATCTGGTGTAATACCAATATCCATTGTATTTATACGGTACACTAGAATCATCTTCTTTAATGCGCGCCTTCATCTCCTCAAACAACTGTTGTTGCAACGGCTTTGTATGTGCCGTCATCTGCTCATAGTACGCATTTTCTGCTTCGAGATATGCGATCACATCAGGATGATCACGCTCATTCATCCAGTAATATTCATCAATACGAATATCTCCGTGCTTTTCTAATTCGTGCGGTACTTGCTTAGCATCCGGTGGTAAAACCGATGTATTTAGGGCTTCTAATTCATTTTTCATACAGAACGCAAAAATAGCAGTAATCGCTACAATCACCGAGATTTTTTTAAATTTCTTAAGCTCGATTAAGCACACTAAATTTGCAAGACAACTATTAATTAAAAATTGAAACTATGTTTGGAGATATGATGGGAATGATGGGCAAGATCAAAGAAGCTCAGCAAAAAGCCGAAGACACAAAAAAACGCCTAGAAAACGTTTATATCGATGAGAAAAGCAGCGACGGACTCATAGAAGTTACTGTGAGCGTTGCAGGACACGTCAAGAAAGTAGATTTTAAAGATGAACTACTTGAAGACAAGGAACAATTAGAAGATTATTTGATTCTCACTTTAAACAAAGCGCTCTCAAGAGCTAAAACAACCTACGATCAAGAGTTAGCTGCGGTCGCAAAAGAAGGGATGCCGGACATTCCCGGACTTGATATGTTTAAATAAGATATCAGTTTGCTACAAACGCTTGTACATTACAGCTTACATTTTATAGTACCCGGGTTGATCGCCCGGGTATTTTTTCCTGAGTATTGGGTTAAGGCCTGGCTAATTATGATCGCCACTATGCTTGTAGATCTTGATCATTTGCTGGCTAGCCCTATATTTGCCCCTAATAGATGTAGCATCAATTTTCACCCGCTTCACTCCTACTGGGCCATCGCCGGCTATTGTGTTTTATTCTTTATTTCTAAATTTAGAGTGATCGCCGTGGGACTATTGTTCCATATGCTTACTGATTTTCAAGACTGTCTTTGGTAATTTTATTGTATGCTTCAAAACATTCATCATATCGCAATTATTTGCTCAGATTATGCAAAATCTAAAGCTTTTTATACTGAAGTTTTAGGGCTACAGATCATTAAAGAAACCTATCGCGAAGAACGAAAATCATACAAACTTGACCTTGCCTTAAATGGCAATTATCGCATAGAACTCTTCTCGTTCCCCGACGCGCCGAACCGGGTTTCCCGTCCCGAAGCACAAGGCTTGCGCCATCTGGCTTTTTCGGTAAAAGATATTGAAGTTGCCATTAAGGAACTCCAATCAAAAGGTGTGACCACCGAAGCTATTCGCATTGACGAAATTACCGGAAAGCGTTTTACTTTTTTTGAAGATCCAGATCAATTACCCTTAGAACTCTATGAGGTTTAAGGGTATTAAACCGCCACCTCTAAAGCGTCAAAAACTTCACTTACCAATTGGTAAGATTTTAAACGCGCTGCTTGATCATAGATATTTGCGATCACAATAATCTCGTTAACGCGCGTCTCTTCAACAAAAGTTTGCAATCCCTGAGCGATCGTTTCTTTAGAACCTATAAAGCTATAAAACATCATTTTTTCGATCTGCATGCGCTCCATGGTGCTCCATTCGTTATCCATACTTTCAACTGGTGGTGGCAGTGGTTTTCTTGTATTACGAATAACACCCAACATAAATTTCTTCGCACTTGTAGCTAAATATTCAGCTTCCTCGTCGGTATCAGCTGCTATAATATTTAGGCACGCCATGGTATAAGGATTCTCTAATTGTGCAGAAGGTTTAAAATTGTGATGATAAAGACGTAATGCATCGTGCAAATGTGTAGGTGCAAAATGACTTGCAAACGCATAAGGCAATCCTTTCTTACCCGCTAGTTGTGCACTAAAGGTGCTTGATCCCAACAGATATAAGGGAATATCAAGTCCTTCTCCCGGAGTAGCACGCACAGGTGCGGTACTGTTCTCCTCAGAAAGATACATTTGCAATTCGTCTATATTATTCGGAAAATCTTGAACGGTTTCCTGCTGATATCGTCTTAATGCCATTGCCGTTCGCTGATCGGTGCCAGGAGCGCGACCCAACCCAAGATCAATACGGTTGGGATGAATACTGGCAAGCGTACCAAATTGTTCTGCAACCACCAAGGGCGCGTGGTTAGGTAACATCACTCCGCCTGATCCCACGCGAATACGTTGTGTATTTTGGGCTACTTGATTTATTAAAATTACCGGAGACGAACTAGCCAGACTCTCCATATTATGATGTTCAGAAATCCAAAAACGTTGGTATCCATAACGCTCGGCATGCTGCGCTAGGTCAACGCTTCGATCTATTGCCTCTTTTGTAGAAATCCCTTCAACAATAGGAACCAAATCTAAAACTGAATATTTTATGGAGGATAACGTGTTATTGTTTGTACTTTTCATAAAAATATAGTCTGTTTTAGAGCGTTTTCCTTACGGAAGAACCTCAACGACCAGGCTTCTGATTCAATCTAATTCGTATTCAATACTTTATGAAAAAATATATCGCAGTAGTTTGTATTCTGTTCCTAACTGCAAGCTGTAAACAAACACCAAAAGAAACCGAAGAAACTGATTTCCCCATTAGTGTAGGGTGTTACGGCTACACGCAAGACGGTTCTACAATTACCTTTCAAGTTACGCGGGTTGACCCTATGGTTCAAGGCACATTGATTTATAATTGGGCAGAAAAAGACCGTAACTCGGGTAGCTTCAGCGGAAGCATTGATGATAATATCATTTTGGGCACCTACACCTTTATCTCTGAAGGCGTTGAAAGTACGCGCCAAGTGGCTTTCAAAATATCTGGAGACCAACTCATTGAAGGATTTGGGGAAGTTACCTCTTCCGGAAAAATGGTCGCTTTTAAAAATGCTTCTGCCCTTAATTTTGACGGTTCTGTGACCTTAACTAAAGATCAATGTGCTAATTAAATTGCGACCCTATTTGATGTATTTCTGCAAGTAAAGTCTTACTAGACTAGACTGATCCAAATATAAATACTTGTAAAATTTTACTTATTTTGCATTTATCTCAAAAACACTATTGATTTTTCAATCAATCGTTTTAGTTAATGCATTATTTTTGAAGAAATCTCAGATTTTACAGATACTTAACCGATAATCAATTATTAGAAAAAATTACCCGCCCAAATTCCATGAAGAAAAAAAGACCTTCTCTCAAAGATATTGCAGAGGTTTTAAATGTTTCTACCACAACCGTCTCTTTTGTATTAAATGGTAAAGGAAAAGAGAAAAAGATCTCTGACGAACTCATAGCAAAAGTTGAAGCATACCTCAAAGAAATTAATTATAAACCCAACCTAGTTGCCCGTAGCCTACGTACAGGAAGCACTCGGATTCTCGTGTTTATGGTTGAAGATATCAGCAATCATTTTTTCTCAAAAGTAGGCCGACTCATCGAAGATATCTCCTATAAAAATGATTACCGCGTGCTCTTTTGTAGTACCGAAAATGACCTCAAACGCACACAAGATCTTATTCAGGTTTTTCATGAACGTCAAGTAGATGGCTTCATTATCGTTCCTCCTCCGGGAATTCAAGAAGACATTGAGAATCTGATAGAAAGTGAAATGCCTGTTATCCTTTTTGACCGTAAAATCCCTGAAATTGACTGCGACTACGTCATTATCAATAATTTTGAAGGCGCTAAAAATTCTACCGAACACCTTATTGATTCAGGCTTTAAGAATATCGCTTTTATCACCATCGATCTCGATCAGGTGCAAATGCACGACAGAGAAGCGGGCTATATTGCTGCGCTGAAAGAGGCCGGACTTACGCCTAACATTCTAAAACTTCCTTATAATACTTCGACTGTGGGCTCTTCTCGCGAAACCATGAAGGAGTTTATCAATAACAGTAAAGATCTGGATGCCATATTTTTTGCAACCAACTATCTTTCGCAAAGCGGATTAAAAGGTATTCATCAAATTGACACCCAACTTATAGATAAGCTAGGTATCGTAAGTTTTGATGATAGCGGATTTTTTGAGATGTATTCTCCTACCATAAGTGCTTTTGCGCAACCGGTAGAAGATATGGCAGAAAACCTGATGCGTATAATGTTTCAAAAACTGAAAAACAAAGAAAACGCAAAACCCGAACAACTTGTGTTAGAAGGTACACTCGTAAAAAGAGAATCTTCTAAAGCTAAAGTGGTTTAAGCACGGGGCAATTACTTTGTTATTAAATTGGCTGGAAGTAAGCTCAACGCCTGTTCCTTCTGGCTCAGCTAGTGTTTTCTGAACGAATTTTGGTGCATTAGATTATGAGAAGACGCTTTAAAAATTAGCGGCATTGCAGGATACCGCAGGATTACTATATCGATATATATAAATACTTTTAAAGAGCAAAAATCGAAAATTCAGTAAATGAAATCTATACTTAGCTCCTTAATTCTTATTTCTATCGTATTAGTATCCAACCCGGCGAAAGCTCAGGATCTTTTTCCTGACGGCACGCCAATTCCAGAATGGTTTAGAGATACGACTCCAACTGATATAAGTGCTCTTGGTAAGCAATACACTATAACTGATTATGGAGTTTCTAGCGACAGCACCCTTGTACAAACTAAAGCCATACAGGCGGTAATAGATACTGCATTTGAGAATGGTGGCGGGGTCATTATGATTCCAAAAGGTACCTTTTTAAGTGGTGCTTTGTTTTTTAAACAGGGTACCCATCTGTACCTGGAACAAGACGGAGTTCTTAAAGGTAGCGATGACATCAGCGACTTCCCTGTTCTTATGACGCGTATTGAAGGTGAAAGCGTAGATTACTTTCCGGCATTGGTCAATGCAGACGGAATCAATGGGTTTACGATTTCCGGGAAAGGAACCCTTGACGGTAACGGCCTGCGCTATTGGAAAGCTTTTTGGTTAAGAAGAGCATGGAATCCTGACTGCACCAACAAAGATGAAATGCGACCTCGTCTGGTGTATATTTCTAATTGTAAAAACGTACAAATTTCTGATATCAAACTGAAAAACTCTCCCTTTTGGACCACGCATTATTACAAAAGTGAATATATAAAACTTCTTAACCTGCACATCACTTCCCCTAAAGAGCCTGTAAAGGCTCCCAGTACCGATGCTGTGGATATTGATGCCTGCCAGAATATGCTAATCAAGAACTGCTATATGGCTGTAAATGACGATGCAGTGGCATTAAAGGGCGGAAAAGGACCACACGCCGATGAGGATCCTAACAATGGCGAGAATAGAAATATCATCATCGAAGACAACACTTACGGATTTTGTCACAGCGCCCTAACCTGCGGAAGCGAATCTATACACAATTATAATATTATTTTTCGCCGAAGCACTGTAGATACGGCGCACCGCATTTTTTGGTTAAAAATGCGTCCGGATACCCCACAGCATTATGAATACATCACTATCGAAGATATCAAAGGAAGCGTTAGAAGTATGGTACTCATCAAACCTTGGACGCAATTTTTCAATTTAAAGGGCGAAAAGGATATGATCACTTCTATGGCTAATAATATTACAATGAAAAATATAAAACTCGATTGTGAGATGGGTTTTAATATAGAAGTTTCAGATCAATATGAACTTTCAAAATTCACCTTTGAAAATATCAAACTTAATACGCAAAATGCAATGCTAGATAATACCAAAAGCATTAACCAACTCACCTTAGAAAATGTAGAAGTAAAGTGAATTAACTAAAATTGCTGATCATTTGATCTAAGGTAGAAATTTTAGGCTTGTTTAAAGGTTTTTCAATGTAACCTTGAACTAGGTCATAAGCCTTAGCTTTACTTTTATCTACGGCATCAATAGAGGAAGTTACCAATATAACCGAAAACCGATCCTTATTTTTAAACTGGTACAGACGATCCAGAAAATCCCAACCATTCAAAACAGGCATATTGATATCTAGGTAAATAATGTATTTGCTAGAATTGGGACTGTTAGCAATACATTTTAGCGCATCGCCGGCACAGGTATAAAAACGCGGTTCAATGTTATGAACGGTTTTCAACAAATACTTATGAATTAAGCAAATGGTTTTATCGTCGTCAACAATGAGTACTTCTCCCTGCATACGCTAATTAGATTGAATGGTTTCTACTAATGAAGCTTTAGCTGCAATTTCGCGCACCACGGTATCTAGCTCGTGGGCAGCTCCTAATAGTTCATTTAAAAAGAACGCGTGTTCTTCGGCTCCTAAATTGAGATCAGATTGTATCAGCTGAATAATTCCCATCAGTTTTGCCAAAGGAGCCCGTACCACATGTGACTGTATTCTGGCGATCTCTTGTAGAGTGGCGTTACGCCCTTCAATTTGCTTAATGTATTGATAGCGTTCTGAAACATTGATAGCCATCACAACTCGGGAAAGCTGGTTGCTTTTTTTAAGCTGGTTGCTATGAATCTCTACGGTAAATTCTGATTGGTTTTTTCGTTGATGCGTATATACGCCAACTTTATTGGCACCCATATTACGGCGAGTATCTTCAACAACATCCAGCAGTTTTGGGATTTCATCTGCCGGCCTTAATTCTTTAATTGTTTTTTCTAAAAATTCTACTCTAGAATAGCCATACTCTTTAATCGCAGCCTGATTTACCTCTATGATTTTTAACGTACGCAGGTCGTAGATCCAAGAAGGAATTGGCATCAGCTGAAACAGGTTGGTATACCTCAATTCTGATTCTTCTAAAGAGATCTTTAATGCCTTTTGCGAGGTTATATCTTGCAGTGTACCTTCAATAATACTGGTATCATCTGTATCAACGAGGCGACTGGCATAGATCCATTTTGTCTTACCTGTTGCAGTAATGATCCTAAACTCGAAATCCGCTTCAAGTTCAAACGAATCATCGTGATAATAAGGCTTTACGACAGACTGATCATCTGGATGAATGAATTCCATCATGCGATCAAAACTCAATTCTTGAGAATAAAATTCTAACTCTAAAATGGCATAAACTTGCTCACTACAATAGAAAGAATGATCCTTTTTATCCACCTCCCAATAACCAAGTTTGGCGATTTTTTGGGCCAGTTTCAACCTTTTATTAGAAAGCGTAAGACGCTCTGAGGCTATTTTTCGCCTCGTGATATCTGTTATAGTACCGGACATTACCAGCGGATTTCCCTCGTGATCTTCTCTTACGACACTACCCCGATCTAAAATCCACACCCAAGATCCATTTTTATGTTTAATTCGGTATTCACCTGTATAAAAGTCAGTAATGCCATCAAAATAGTCATTCAGCTTCACCAGCGCACGTTTTAGATCTTCAGGGTGAAGTTCTTTTTGCATACGCTCTATGCTTGTATTACCAAGTTCTTTTTCATCCCGACCTATAATCTCAAAAAATTTATCGTTGTATTTAAGATAGTTGGTTTTAAGATCCCACTCCCAGGTAGCTACGTTAGCTGCTTCGATGATATTTGAAAGCCTATTAGCATTTAATTTGTGTAGTTTTTTACTTTTTTCTAGATCAAATTTATTCTTCTGAAGTTCTACGATTTGAAGCGTTTGGTTAATTAAACACGAGATCGCTTCATATTGTTTTGGTGTCAATTCGCGGGGAACACGATCTATAATACAAAGAGAACCTATCAAGAAGTTGTCCTTAGTAACTAATGGGAACCCGGCGTAAAAACGAATATTCGGTTCATTCTGCACATATTTGTTAGATGAAAACCGGGAATCTTGTAACGTATCACCAATAATCAGTGGCTCGTACGGCTCATTTTCTAAAAGAAATTGACAAAAAGTCTCTTCTCTGGGCACCTCTTCAAGATCAACACCGTGATGTGCCAGAAAATGTTGAGTACAATCATCCATCAAACTGATCAAGACAATAGGAACATCGCACACGATGGAAGCCAGGCGTGCTAGTTCATCAAAATCTTGTTTGGCCGCAGTATTTATTATTTGGTAAGATTTAACAACTTCAAGGCGCTGTTTTTCTTTTTCCGAAACATTCAACATAAAGCACTTCTGGTTGGTAAAGACGTTGGTTTATAATCTTACTGATGTTGGGCATTATTTAAAACTATTAATTTAAGAATTTTTAGTTCACAATACATTAGAATTCAATAAAGTAACCTATAATTTAACACATTCACTTAGGCACGCTGCTCAATGCAAATCATTTATTTCATAAATAACCTACTGAATATAAATACATTACGATTAAAAATAAAAAAACCTCACTTCAAAAGTGAGGCTTTCTAAATTCTCTTTATTTTCAATTATATCACATTCAGTGCTTTACCTACCTTAGTAAATGCCGCTACCGCTTTGGTTATATGCTCGTCCTCGTGACCTGCAGAAAGTTGTACACGTATACGCGCTTTCTCTTTAGGCACAACAGGATAGAAAAAGGCAATGACATAAATTCCTTCATCTAATAACCGAGCGGCAAACTCCTGAGCCAATTTTGCATCATAAAGCATTATAGGTACAATGGGATGCTCTCCCGGAATGATATCAAAACCGGCATCAGTCATTTCCTTTCTAAAGCGCTTCGCGTTATTCTGCACCTTTTTAATCAGGTCACCAGACTCACTCAACATATCGATCGCTTTGATCGAGGCTCCAGCAATCGCTGGCGCCAGTGTGTTAGAAAACAAATACGGTCTTGATTTTTGACGCAGCATATCTACGATCTCTTTGCGAGCTGAGGTAAAACCGCCCGAGGCTCCGCCAAGGGCTTTACCATAAGTACCGGTAATGATATCTACACGACCCATTACTTTATTATACTCATGAGTTCCTTTACCGCTCTCACCAATGAATCCTGTGGCATGGCAATCGTCTACCATCACCATTGCGTCATATTTCTCTGCCAGATCACAAATTTTATCCAGCTGTGCGATGGTGCCGTCCATTGAGAATACACCATCAGTTACAATTAGTTTCCTACGCGCTCCTGAAGCTTTTTTCAATTCTTCTTCAAGCGCTTCCATATCATTATTCTTATAACGATGACGCGCTGCTTTACACAAACGTATTCCGTCTATGATACTCGCGTGATTCAATTCGTCTGAAATGATCGCATCCTCGCTAGTCAAAATGGGTTCAAAAACACCACCATTGGCATCAAATGCTGCAGCGTAAAGAATACAATCTTCCATCCCTAAAAACTCAGCAGTCTTTCGCTCTAATTCTTTATGGATGTCCTGAGTACCACAAATAAAACGCACAGAAGAAAGTCCAAAACCGTGACTTTTAATCGCAGAAATTCCGGCGTCTATTATGTCTGGATGTGCCGAAAGTCCTAAGTAATTATTAGCACAAAAATTAAGTACTTCGCTTCCTTTTTGCGTGTTGATCTCAGCACGTTGCGGAGTGGTAATAATGCGCTCTTCTTTGTAAAGACCGGCTTCTTTTATCTCTTCTAATTCTTGTTGTATACTTTCTCTTACAGATGTAAACATGATTTTATTTTTAGGCGAAAACGCTCAGGTTTCTATTTTTTTTTAATTCGAGACGGTAGATCATTTCTTCAGTCATACGTTTAAGATCAAAGCTTGGCTCCCATCCCCACTCGTCTCTTGCACGTGCATCGTCTAACGAAATTGGCCAACTTTCTGCAATCTGTTGACGCGAATCTGGCTGATAAATGATCTCAAAATCAGGAAAAGTTTTCTTGATCTCAGCAGCAATAATTTCAGGTGAAAAACTCACGCCTTGAATGTTATATCCTACGGTTTTAATATCTCGTTTTGAAGCTTCCATCATTCTGATGGTTGCATCAATGGCATCGTCCATATACAACATAGGCAGCTGTGTATCAGGCTTAAGATAACAAACAAATTCCTCATTATTAATGGCTTTGTGAAAAATATCTACAGCATAATCTGTGGTACCGCCGCCAGGTAAAGACTGATAGCTAATCAAACCGGGGTAACGCAAGCAACGTACATCCACACCATATTTTGTGTTATAATACCGTGCCCAATGCTCTCCAGCAACTTTGCTTATTCCATAAACTGTGGTAGGGTTCAAAGCAAAATCTTGAGCCACATTTTCTTGTCTCGCATCAGGTCCAAATACCGCGATAGAACTTGGAAAAAAGACTTTTTGCACATCATTTAAACGCGCAGCTTCTAACACATTAAAAAAGGTCGAATTATTTAAATCCCAGGTTCTAAGGGGTTGCTGTTCTCCTTTGGCAGAAAGTACCGCAGCTAAATGATAGATCTGCGTAACTCTGTATTTGCGCACCACCTCATCAATCGCTTCTAAATTGGTTGCATCAAGCTCTAAAGTTTCGCAATCAAAATCATCACGAACTTTAAGATCTGAAGCGATAACCGCATCGCTGCCGTATTTATAAATTAAAGCTTCGGTTAAGGCGGTTCCTAACTGACCAAAAGCTCCTGTAATCAATAGTTTATGTGTGCTCATAGCTATTTATATTTTCAATATAAAATTAATAAACTACAAGGCGCGACCTTTTAATTATCTGTTAAACCTAAAAAACTAAGTGTTTTTAACTTTAAAATAGTATTTTAGAAGTTGTTTATGCTTCTAAGCAAATTATAGCACATACTACACAGTAAATTTTTCTGCGATGACCGAAAGACTTGACGATACCGATTTAAAGATTTTAAGAATCCTACAGGAGAATGCAAAAATGACCACTAAAGAAATTGCAGATCAGCTACATCTAACCGCTTCTCCGGTTTATGAGCGCATTAAGCGATTGGAGCAAAAAGGCTATATAAAAAACTATGTCGCCCTGCTCGACAAGAAAAAATTAAACCGCCCGGTTACGGCGATCTGCATGGTGTCTTTACGGTATCACAATGAAGGCTTTATTGAAACTTTTGAGCTTCAGATTAAAGAATTGGTCGAGGTTCAAGAGTGCTATCATATGGCAGGAAAAGTTGACTTTTTCTTAAAAATTCATTTGGAAAGTCTTGAAGAATATCACGAATTTGTGCGCACCAAACTTTCAAAAATTCAGAATATTGGGGTTTTAGAAAGCTACTTTGTGCTGAAAGAAATTTACAACACCACGACCATTGCTATTTAAGCCGGGTTTCATAGTCTGATGCACGCTTGAAACCTTCTATTTTTAAGTGAGCTTCGTCGAGTTCTACGATACTAAAGCTATTATTCTCGAGTCCTTCGTAGTCTACCATCCCTAACTGTGTGATGTAATGAATACCCTTGATGGTTTTAAATTCTTCTTTGTGCACGTGCCCGTGAAAACACGCGATCACTTTTTGAGAAGCTTCCATAAGTTCTTGTACTTCTTGATAATTGGTAACGTGAAATTTTGAACCCTCCTTGTAAAATGGATAAAGCGGATGATGACAGAACACCAAGACCGGCTTTTGCGCTTGGGTCAATGTATTTTTAAACCATTCTAGCTCTTCCGACGGAATATGAGCATCCTCCCAGTTGGCACCTTCAGCATAAAAATGGTCCTTCCCGGCTGCATCATAATTTGCATCTAGCACTATACAAATAAACGCTGAAGTTTCAAATGAATAGTAACTTCTCGCCTGCTCCTGCCCTGCATTCTTTATATTTCTCAAAAATTCAGCTTTGCGAATGCTGTCTACATCGTGATTGCCTAAAGCGTGATAAGCGTCTCCGTCAAAGCGTTGAAAAACCGTTTCAACCTCTTGCAAGTACTTCAAAGTTTCCTGCGGATTGGCTTCTGCTCCTTGATCTTTAAAATCTCCCAAATGAATTAAAAAGTCTAAGTCTGCCTCGTTTAAAGCTTTGATCGCTTCATTCATTTTTGGCAAGGCATCGCGGTAAAAACGTGTTCCGGCAGGATCCCGATCTGCATAATGTGAATCTGTAATGATTCCAAAACGTAAAGATTTTGCTACCTTCTTAGCACTCCACAATACATTTGGCATTGTGAGAATTGTGGTTCCACTGAGGGCGAAAAGTTTAAGAGAATTGCGACGGGTTATGCTGGCTTGTTTCATAGATCACAAAATTAAACTTAATACAAGAGATCAAAACTGTTTCGATGTAGTTTAAAGATTTATTAAAGAGTTGAGCGGCGCTGGTAGATTTAGTATTCTTATGTATTGTTTAAAGAAAACTTACTGCTTTGAAAAAAATAACGCTTGCACTCCTTTGTTGTTTCAGTATAATGCTTTGTAAAGCTCAGGAAGATCAGTTGCAACTTCTAGACCTTCAACTAGCCAATTATGAATATCCTTATGAAGTTACTACTATTCAAATAGAGGCGCAAAATCAAACGCTCGAGATGGCTTTTATGGATGTTAAGCCGAAAAACTACAACGGTAAAAACATCATGCTCTTACACGGTAAAAACTTTAATGGCGCGTATTGGCAGACCACAATCGCTGCGTTAACCGCCGAAGGATTTCGTGTGATCGTCCCTGACCAAATAGGTTTTGGAAAATCTTCTAAGCCAGATCATTTTCACTACACCTTTCAACAGTTGGCCTTAAATACTAAAGCGGTTTTAGACAGTATAGGTGTTGAAAAAACTGCGGTTTTAGGACACTCTATGGGCGGAATGCTCGCCACCCGATTTGCTTTAATGTTTCCCGAAACTACCGAAAAATTGATTCTAGAAAACCCAATTGGACTTGAAGATTGGAAATTGAAAGTGCCTTATAAACCTGTAACCTGGTGGTATGAAAACGAACTCAAGAAAGATTATGAATCGATCAAAAAATACCAATTAGAAAGCTACTATAATGGTAATTGGGATCCTGCATACGATGAATGGGTAAACCTCCTGGCAGGTTGGACGCTCAATTCTGATTATGAAACCATCGCTTGGAATGCCGCCCTTACCTACGATATGATTTTTACTCAGCCCGTGGTTTATGAATTTAAAAATATACAGTCTCCAACGCTGCTCATAATTGGAACTCGAGATCGTACCGCTTTAGGCAAGCCCTTAGTTAGCGAGGAAGTTCGTGCGACTATGGGGCTTTACGATCAGTTAGGGAAAGTAACACAGAAGAAAATTCCTAATAGCGAATTGGTTGAAATTCCTAATACAGGGCATCTTCCGCACATTGAGCGTTTTGAAAAATTTATTGCACCTTTGGTGTCCTTTTTAAGCAAGTAAATGAGTTCAGACAAAGCCCCGCAAATCAATCTTAAGCAAAGTTCTGATGAAGACCTGGTCAGAATTGTAACGGTTCAGGTTCATAAGTACGAACCCTATACAGTACAAGCGGCCGAAGCGGAAATCTCCCGGCGCGGCATTGACAAAATGCGTATGGCGCACCTAGTTAAAAAAGTGGCTCAGGATAATACCGCTGTTCAGGAAATACAAGATTATATGAGTACTACCTGGACACGTTTTGTGAATTTTCTAATTGATTTTATCGTATTTCTCCTGCTCGTGCTCATTGGCAGCTTATCGCTAGATTCTGTTTTCGTTACTTCAAACAGCGACTTTTTACTCGCCGTAGGCTACGGAATGGTACTCTTGATTTTTTTATTATATCACGGTCTCACCGAATATTTTTTCCAAAAAACTGTGGGAAAATATATTACCAAAACCATTGTGGTCACTAAAGAGGGTGAAAAACCGGATGCTGGTACAATCGCATTACGCACGCTCTGCAGGTTGATTCCATTTGATCGTCTATCTTTTTTGATCACTAAAAACGGTTTTCACGATCGCTTTTCAAATACTCAGGTAGTAAAAGACCCCAGCTAGTAGCTGAGGCCTTTCATAAGGATATTTAAATTTTCCTATCCCATTTTTACGATCTCATCTAATTTGCCTTTAAAAGCGGTCAAAGTCTTCGCTAGCTTTTCAATTTGTTCTTGAGCTTCTTCAAAATTCTTTTGTTCTATCGCTTCGCGCACGCCGGGTAGGGTTTTTACACCATAGCCGGTATAAAATCCAGGAGCATAGATTTGATGTTTAAACCAAGGACGTTTGGGTAATCCGCTTTCGCTCAATAAGGCTTTTTCAAGATCTTTCAATTTGGCATTTACCATCTTTTGCTTCGATGCACTTAAACTGGTGAAATTAGTTTTTGAAAAATCATGAACACTTGATTTTACTGAAGCTAAAGCATTTTGCAAAGGTGAAAAATCCAGATATGGAATATCCTTTTCAGCTTCCGGAGCTTTCAAATTATCTTTAGGATCTGCAGCAATAACGTACGCATTTTCAGCGACCAATTGTTGCTGTTTTTCGGCCTGCTTACGCATCGCTTCAGTTGTTTCGGTAACCTCATCCATATATTCTGAAACGGTTTTGTACCACGCATTCATTTCAAAAGGAAGAATGTCAGCGTTTGCCATACGCAACGTAATATGCCCCGCGGTTTTAGCTAAAGTGATTCCGTAGTCAAATCCGGGATCTTTAAAACGTGTATAATGACTATAGGTATCAAAAATCGTATGATACTCCCCTCCAGAACTTTCGCCGCCAAAGCCCAGGTTAAGCGAAGGAATTCCCGTATGCTGAATGAATGGCGTATAATCTGATCCCGAGCCCAAAGCTGAAAGTCTAAAATCAGTATCGCGATTAGCAACTTTTGCAGCTGCAGCGCGACGCTCAACAAGTGAAACCCCGGTTTGTGGATCTTCTATGCTACCAGCAATTTCCTTAACCATAGTTTCTAAGGTATGCGAACCACCCACTCCTAAAAATCCGCGACCGTTTCCATCTGTATTGATATAAACTACCGCCTTGTCTTTAAGTACTCCCTGATGATCTTCAACCCACTCCGTAGAACCGATCAAACCGGGTTCTTCAGCATCCCAAGCACAATACACAATGGTACGCTTTGGTTGTTGACCTGCCTTAGCCAATTCTGCCACTGCACGGGCTTCTTCCATCAAAGCGACCATCCCACTTACAGGATCTGAAGCACCGTGAACCCAGGCATCGTGATGATTACCTCGCATCACCCACTCCTCGGGATAAACAGCACCTTTAAGTTTTGCAATGACGTTATACGCCGGTTTTAACTGCCAGTCAAATTCTAGTTTTAAATGCACTTTGGCAGGACCGGGACCTATGTGATACGTAATTGGTAAACCTCCACGCCAAGCAGAAGGTGCTACAGGTCCGTTTAAAGCCTCAAGAAAAGGCTGTGCATCTGCATAAGAAATAGGTAAAACCGGGATTTTAGTAATGGTAGGCGCCTCTTTACGATCTAAACGCTTGGCGTTTTTTGTGGCTCCGTAACCAGGCGTTAACACATCGCCGGGATATAAAGGCATATCCATCACGCTTCCGCGTTGTACGCCGGTTTCAGGCTTAAACGCACCTTCAGGATACACATCGCCTTGTACATAACCATCATCTGCAGGATCTGAATAAATGATACAACCTATCGCTCCTTTTTCGGCGGCCAGCTTCGGTTTAATCCCGCGCCACGAACCGTAATACTTAGCGATCACAATTTTACCTTTCACATCTATTCCTAATTTCTCTAGTTCTTCATAATCCTTTGGCACACCATAATTCACAAAAACCAATTCTGCAGTCACGTCGCCATCAGTTGAAAAGGCATTGTAGCTGGGTAATAAGGCTTCTCCTTGTTGGGTATATTTATCTTCGGCAATAGGTTCTGGTGTCAAAGCGGCTTTAAAAGCAGTAGGTGCCATAAGTTCTAAAAGCCGAAGTTTAGGATACGGAAACAGCACCTGATATTCATCGATCTCCACATCGTAGCCCCAGGATTCAAATTGTTCTTTCATCCATTCGGCATTCTTTTTACCATACTCCGTACCTACATAATGCGGTTCTGCTGCCATAAACTGCATCCACTCATCTAGATTTTCTTTTTTAAGCTTAGCATCAAACTGAGTCTCTAAAGCCAACTGATCTTGCGTGCTTTTAGAGGTAAATCCTTGAATAGTTTGCGCTAGCGCTATATGCGACCACACACAAAGCAATAACAAAACGTACTGTTTTTTCATAAATAATGTTTGTATTAGTTTAGACTTCAGCCTTTAAGTTATGAAATAAGTAGCGCCCAATAACATCGTAGCTTTATACAAGAATTACTTTTATCAATTCGGAAATTATTGGAGTGATAATTGTTTAAATTGACAATAAAATAAATTGTTGCAACCCAAAAAATAGCGAGCGTGGTAAACAGATTTAGACTAATTTCGCCCGCCTTAAAAACAGAAACGCTACATGCAAAAGAAAGTACTTATACAAGAATTACGCTTGCGCTTAACCGCCAAATTTAATCAGTTACAAGAGACCAAAGCCGGTCTTATCGAATCGCGTGATAGTGATACTAAAAGCAGTGCCGGAGATAAATATGAAACCGGCGTTGAAATGATTCAGCAGGAATTAGAGCGTACGCAAGGACAGCTTGACCAGGTTGAAAAGCAGAAAGAATTTTTAAACCGAATCAGCCTCACTCCTAATGCCGTTGTGGGTGAAGGAAGTCTTGTGCTTACTGATAAAGCAAGCTATCTAATAGGAATTCCGTACGGCGAAATTAAATTAGAAACCGGCAATGTGTATTGCATTTCGAGTGCTTCTCCTATTGGTGAATTGCTCACCGGAACCCAAAAAGACGAGGTGATCACTTTTAGAGAACAAAAGATAACCGTTAAAGAAATTCTTTAGGCAAACTACCTCAGACTAGTTTTATATTCATTGCGAAAGAAGTCTTAAAGTAGCAGACCATAGGCTACGCCAATAAAAAAATCCCGAAGCAGAACTTCGGGATTTTTTCATGTTCAATGCAAGCAGCTTTTTAGTGTTTAAAAAGCGGTCTGTGCCCCATCATTTCATTTACTTGGCCGGCGATTTCTTCAAGCTTCTCATCATCCTGATAGTTTACAATCGCTGCGTCAATAAGTTCAACTACCTTTTTCATATCGTCTTCTACCAATCCGCGTGTGGTTACCGCAGCAACTCCAATACGCATTCCTGAAGTAACAAATGGAGAACGCGTATCAAACGGCACCATATTTTTATTAACGGTAATATCTGCTTTACCTAAAGCTTCTTCAGCATCTTTACCGGAAATATCTTTATTTCTAAGGTCGATCAACATCATGTGATTATCAGTTCCTCCTGAAATAATATCGTAACCTTTAGCTACAAATTCTGCAGCCATCACAGCAGCATTTTTCTTAACCTGAACCATATAATGTAAGAAATCATCAGTAAGCGCTTCACCAAAAGCAATTGCTTTTGCTGCGATGATATGTTCTAATGGTCCGCCTTGATTACCTGGGAAGATCCCGCTGTCTAATAAAGAAGACATCATTCTCAGATTTCCATTCTTTAATTTAATCCCGAATGGGTTCTCAAAATCTTTCCCCATCAAGATCAAACCGCCACGAGGTCCTCTTAAGGTTTTGTGGGTAGTGGTGGTAACAATATGACAATGTGGTACAGGATCACCAATAATTCCTTTGGCAATAAGACCTGCAGGATGCGCCATATCACATAACAAGATCGCTCCTACTTTATCTGCGATCTCACGAAAACGCTTATAATCAATCTCACGACTATACGCAGAAGCTCCCGCGATGATCATCTTAGGCTGCTCCTTTACTGCAAGTTCTTCGATCTTATCGTAGTTCAATAATCCGGTTTCTTGGTCTACCCCATAAAAAACAGGATTATATAAACGACCAGAAAAGTTTACCGGCGAACCGTGGGTCAAGTGACCTCCGTGTGCTAGATCAAAACCTAAAAAGGTTTCGCCAGGCTTCATACAAGCGTGAAATACTGCTGTATTTGCTTGTGATCCTGAGTGTGGTTGTACGTTTGCATATTCTGCTCCAAAAAGTTCTTTAGCGCGGTCAATAGCGATTTGTTCTACCACATCTACTACTTCACAACCTCCATAGTAGCGCTTTCCGGGATACCCTTCGGCGTATTTATTAGTAAGCACAGAGCCCGCCGCTTCCATCACTTGTTCGCTGACGAAGTTCTCTGATGCAATTAACTCTAAACCATTAAGTTGACGTTGTTTTTCTTCCTGAATAAGATCAAAGATTTCAGTATCCCGTTGCATGCTTTATAAAGTTTGTTAAATTAGGTGCAAAAGTAGTCATTAGAATTGGTTGGTACTATTTTAATTCTATATTTGAAATGAGCATTTACTAACATTTTATCAAGAATTTATGCCTTCCAAAGCAAACGACCCTAAACGTAAAACCTGGTTAGAGACCCCTACGCATACTGATTTTCCTATTCAAAATATTCCTTTTGGCGTATTTCTTACCCGTGATGATATCATTACCATTGGTACCCGAATTGGAGATTATGCAATTGACTTGGGTGCGCTGCATCAACTGGGCTACTTTGAAGGAATCCCGCTTACCGATGATATCTTCCTACAAGATACCTTGAACGATTTTATTGCTGACGGACGCAAAACCTGGCGTGCCGTGCGCAATCGCATCTCTCATATTTTTGAGGAAAGCAATGCTGATTTACGCGATAATGAAGAACACCGGGATATTGTAATTTTTGAATTGAATGAAGTAGAAATGCAACTCCCTGTACAGATTGGAGATTATACCGATTTTTACAGCAGTAAAGAACACGCTACCAATGTGGGTAAAATCTTTCGAGGTGGCGAAAATGCGTTAATGCCTAACTGGATGCATATGCCAGTTGCCTATCACGGAAGAAGCAGCTCGATCATTCCTTCTGGAATACCCGTGCACAGACCCCAGGGGCAAAAGCTCCCTAACGGAGCGACTAAACCTATATTTGGTCCGTCGCGCCAGTTGGATTTTGAATTGGAGATGGCATTTATCACTACTGATGCAAATGAGTTAGGTCAACCCATTCCTGCAGATCAGGCTGAAGAATACATTTTTGGTATGGTCTTATTTAATGACTGGAGTGCACGCGATATTCAGCGTTGGGAATATGTGCCTCTTGGACCCTTTTTAGGAAAAAACTTTGCTTCGTCTGTTTCTCCTTGGATCGTAACTCTTGACGCTTTAGAACCCTTTAGAACTACAAGTCCGAAGCCCGAAGAAGAATTACTTCCTTATCTAAATTATTCAGGAAAAAAGACTTTTGATATCAATCTTCAGGTGAGTATCAAGCCGGAAGACAAAGCGGAAACCATCGTAAGTAAATCTAATTTCAAATATCTTTATTGGAATATGAGTCAACAATTGGCGCATCATACCATAAATGGTTGTCCGGTAAATAGCGGAGATATGATGGGCAGCGGTACCATTTCTGGACCTACTCCTGATTCTTACGGCTCAATGCTTGAACTCAGCTGGAAAGGTTCAAAACCGGTAAAACTTACCGAAGGTGGCGACCGAAAATATATTGAAGATAATGATACCGTGATCGTGCGTGGGCACTGTGAGAAAGCCGGTACAGCACGCATAGGTTTTGGAGAAGTAACCACAAAGATCCTACCTGTGTTTAAACACAAGAAAAAATAATATCAAAATATACTTATTAAAAACGCGCTAAATCCTTAAATATTTAGCGCGTTTTTTAATTGTAGACACGTACCTTTACACCAGAAAATGGGGTGCTTGCTCTTAGGATGCAGGCTGAGATGATACCCAGAGGCTTTACCTCGCACCTGATCCGGTTAGTACCGGCGTAGGGATTTTAAACGACACCACGCGTGTGCTTCTGCCCGTAGGGCTCATCTCCTCATTCAACACATTTTTAACTGATCACAATGGAGGAGTTTTTTATGGATTTTGTTTGGCTGCAATGGATTGGGACCGCCTTTGGCGTTACTCAGGTCCTGCTCGCTCGCAAAAACAACGTCAACAACTATATTTTTGGAATCATAGGTATTCTCATCGGTATTTGGGTACTCTATCACTCGAAGCTGTATGCAGATATTTTGCTGCATCTCTATTATCTGGTAATGAGTATTTATGGATACCTGTATTGGAAATTTGGCAAAGAAAAGCAAGAAGCACCAATCGCCTATTCTAAACGTGATGAACACCTCAAAGCCGGCGGTATTGTCTTGGGCTGTTTTGTGTTGATGAGCTACTGGCTCACACAACATACAGATTCAGATGTGCCGTATCTGGATGCCGTAGTTAGCGCCTTTGCCTGGGCAGGAATGTGGTTAATGGCCAAACGTAAGATCGAGAATTGGGTCTACCTCAACATCAGCAATATCATTTCGATCCCGTTATTGATCTACAAAGAATTGTACATCTACGCAGGTCTCACAGTCTTTCTCTTTATCGTTGGTACTTCGGGCTATTTAAAATGGCGTAAACTCATCAAACAAAATCATTCGCATGCAGCATTGGCACGATCTTAAAACCTGTAACGGTCATCAAAAAGTTTTTGATGCGGAAACGCTAAAAGCTATCGCAGCGGCAAAGCTTTGGAATATTTGGGTGCCAAAAATACACGGCGGACTAGAATTAGGTCTTACCGAAGGTTTACGCACACTTCAACAGCTCGCCAGCATTGATGGAAGCTTAGGTTGGACGGTTACGCTGTGTAGCGGTGCTAATTATTTTATAGGAAATCTACAACCGGAAACAGCCGCAGAACTCTTCAATCCTAAGGAAGTAACTATTTTGGGAGGAAGCGGCGGACTCTTTGGCTTCGCCGAAAAAAAGGGAGATTCGTACCTCCTAAACGGAACCTGGAAATATGCCACCGGAGCACCTTACCTTACGCACTTCACTTTAAATGCAAAGATCATTGAAGACGGAATAGAATTAACAGATGACGATGGCGCTCCCGTTTTTAGATCTTTTGTAATTCCCTGCGAAGCGGTGCGCATTATAGACGATTGGCACACGATGGGTTTACAAGCGACGGCTACACAATCTTTTGCGGTAACGGATTATCTAGTGCATCAAGATTATAGTTTTATCTACAATCGGTTTTATCTGCCTCAAGATATTTTTAAGATCAACTTCAGGGTTTTTGCAGATCTTACACTTTGGATAAATTATATTGGGATGGTGCAACATTACCTGGCGGAAGCCTCAAAACTACTAGGTGATAAAACACTAGAAAATCCGCATAAAAACACTACCGAAGCAGAAGATTTACTTTATAAATATGCCAAAGAGGTCGAAGCGGCAACGGCTGACAATGCTTCGTTTTCAGATGATCAAATCGAAGCATTACATACGGCGGCGGCTGCTTCGGTTAAAGGGCTTTCTAAAACCCTGATGGAGTTGCATCCACTTTTGGGAATCAAAGCGGCACGTGTGAAGCATCCGCTCAATCAGATTTTCAGGGATTATTTTACAGCAACACAGCATCATATTTTTACACGATAAAACGAATTATACAGCATGAAAAAAGGAACCGACATGGTTCCTTTTTTTATCTAATTTATTTAAAATGATCGTTAGGTCATTACCATTTTATTATAGCGCTTGCCCAGGTAAATCCGCTACCAAAGGCGGCTAAGACTACCGTATCACCTTCTTTGATCTTCCCTTCTTCCCAAGCTTCGGTTAACGCAATAGGGATAGACGCTGCGGTAGTATTTCCATATTTCTGAATATTGTTAAATACCTGATCGTCCTTCAGCTTGAATTGTTTTTGCACAAACTGCGAAATACGCAAATTAGCCTGATGCGGAATCAACATATCAATGTCTTCTGCTGTGAGTTTGTTTTGCTGTAAACCTTCGTTGATCACTTCTGCAAAACGCACCACAGCATTTTTAAATACAAACTGTCCGTTCATATATGGATAATAAGGTATATCCTCTTGCGGATCTTTCTCGATCAACTCAGGCACCCACTCCATCGTACTAGGTCCTTTAAGTGAAAGCTCTAGCGCGTGCGCTCCCTCACTATGCAAATGCGTAGATAAAATACCTTTGTTATTATCTTCTTCACGAGTCAGCACAGCCGCTCCTGCCCCATCACCAAAAATCACCGAAACACTACGCCCGCGCGTGGTCATATCTAAACCACCACTATGATTTTCAGAGCCTATCACGAGAATGTTTTTATACATTCCGGTTTTGATAAATTGGTCTGCTGTAGAAAGCGCATAAACAAAACCACTACATTGGTTACGAACGTCGAGCGCCGGTACCGTACGCATCTCAAGCATTTCTTGTACCTGCACCCCACAGCCCGGAAAATAATAATCTGGACTAAGCGTCGCAAAAACGATCATATCAATATCTTGAGCTGTCATCTTTGCTCGCTCTAATGCGATTTTTGCAGCTTTCACACCCATTACCGCAGTCGTGTTGCCGTCCCCTTCTTTTATATGACGACGTTCTTTAATACCGGTACGCTCCTGAATCCACGCATCGTTAGTATCCATCATCTTTGAAAGGTCTTCATTGGTGACCACATTTTCGGGAACATAAGCGCCCATTCCGGCAATTCGAGAATTATACATAGTTTATTAAAATCTAGTTGAAATAAGAATCTGTAAAATTACAGAGGTTATATGGGTGGTAATATAGTATTTCTTCAATTTGTAGCGTGTTAGTGAGTTCCTATTTAGCTATGCACGCATAGCAATAGCGTGGCATTAAGAATATTTTTTAAGTATTTTTAAAACAGTTAAAAAGCCACTTTTTGTCTAACACATAGACGCTAAGCCATTTAAATCAACAAACACAAAAACTATGAAAAAACTCAACCTGCTGAGCTTGTTTTTACTGCTTACTGCTTCGGTAGTCGCACAGGTAAATCTAGATTACCAAAAACCACCTCAGGAAATTCTAGACCTTGTAGATGTACCGCGTGCGCCGTGGGTATTGATGAATACAGAAGGGGACACGATGCTCTTAATGTATCGCGACAGCTATAAAACCATCGCCGAACTTTCTGAAGAAGAGCTACGCCTTGGCGGACTGCGTATCAATCCTAAAACGAATATAGGTAGCCGTACTACGTTTTACAACGACATCAAGATCAAAGGTATTGAGGAAACCGAAGCCGGCACCATCAGCGGACTTCCTGAAGATGCTAAACTCAGTAATTTTAATTGGTCTCCAGATGAAAGTAAAATGGCGTTTACTAACACCATTGAAGACGGAGTACAAGTTTGGGTTCTTGACCTGAAAACAGCGACTGCAAAACGCGTAACCGAAGCTTTTGTGAATGCTAATATGGGGAATCCTATCAGCTGGTTTAAAGATGGGGAGAGCCTGCTGGTTAATATGCTTCCGGCGACGCGTAAAGAGCTTGTGAACACCGCAGAGGCAGTCCCAACCGGACCAACGATCTCTACAAGTGACGGTTCTAAAGCGCAAAACCGTACCTATCAGGATCTTCTTCAAAATCCTAACGATGTATTCAACTTTGAGCAACTGGCGACTTCTGCTCTAGTAAAAGTAAACCTAGATGGAACTTCTACCTTGTGGAAAGACGCAGCGATGTACAGCGATGTTTCGTTCTCGCCTGATGGCAAATACATTATGACAAGTACCATCCACAAACCCTTCTCGTACATCGTTCCTTATTATCGTTTTCCCGAAACCGTGACGGTTTATCAGCAAGATGGTACTGAGGTAAAAGTGGTTAATGAAACCCCACTTCTTGAAGAATTACCGCAAGGGTTTATGGCTACACAAACCGGTAAAAGACGCATTTCTTGGCGTGCAGATCAACCGGCAACCTTATACTGGGTAGAAGCCTTAGATCAAGGAGATCCTGAGGTTGAAGTTGAATATAGAGATCAGGTTTTTATGCAAAAAGCGCCCTTTAGCGCGACTCCGCAAAAAGTGATCAAAACGATCAACCGATACAGCGGAATCTTATGGGGTGATGCCAATACAGCTATTGCTTACGATCGCTGGTGGAATACCCGAAACACTAAAACCTATGTTTTTAACCCTTCGGATGGAAGCAATATGGGCCAAGTCATTTCTGACCGAAGCTATCAAGATGTGTATAGCGATCCCGGAAATTTTGTAACGCACGATAACGAATATGGGCGTTCGGTACTGACCTTAGTAAACGGTAATGCCTATTTAATGGGGGACGGATTCAGCGATAAAGGCCAATTTCCATTCATTGATAAAATGAATTTAAAAACACAGGAAACCGAACGTATATACGAATCTGAATATACCGATAAATTAGAAAGTCTTCAAAAGGCTTTAGATATTGAAGCCGGTAAAATCTTGGTGCGTATAGAAGCACCAACAGAATATCCCAACTATTACATCAGAGATCTTGACGACAACTCGTTAGATCAAATCACGCGTTTTGAAAATCCGTTTAAAAGTATTCAAGATGTGCATAAAGAAGTGATCACCTATAAGCGAGAAGATGGACTTGAACTTTCTGGAACTTTATACCTTCCGGTAGGTTATGATATGAACAAAAAAGAAAAGAAACCTATGTTGCTTTGGGCTTATCCGCGCGAGTATAAAGACAAAAGCAGTGCAGCCCAAACAACCACAAACCCTAACGAATTCACCTATCCTTATTATGGTTCTATGGTCTACTGGGTAACCAGAGGTTATGTGGTGCTTGATGATGCAGCATTCCCAATCGTAGGAGAAGGCGATGAAGAACCTAATGATACCTTCAGAAGTCAGCTAGTTGCTAATGCCAAAGCTGCAATTGACGCTGTAGATGACTTAGGATATATTGACCGTGATCGCGTAGCAGTAGGTGGCCACAGCTACGGAGCTTTTATGACAGCCAACCTGTTAAGTCACTCTAACTTATTTGCCGCCGGAATCGCCCGAAGCGGTGCGTATAACCGTACGCTAACGCCGTTTGGCTTTCAGTCTGAAGAGCGTAATTATTGGGAAGCTCCAGAGATTTATTATGAAATGAGTCCGTTTATGCACGCTGACAAGATGAAAACTCCGCTCTTACTCATACACGGAGTTGCAGATAATAACAGTGGTACGTATCCGCTTCAAAGTGAGCGTTACTTCAATGCACTAAAAGGTTTAGGCGCTACGGCACGATTAGTGATGCTACCTAAAGAGAGTCACGGTTATGCTGCCAAAGAATCTATCTTACATATGCTTTGGGAACAAGACCAATGGCTTGAAAAGTATGTAAAGAATCGTGACGTACAAGAGATCAAAAACCAAGAAGAAGTAAAACAATAAGTTTTATACTTTTTAGTTTCCGCTTAAAGTCTCAGCAAGTTTTCAAATGCTTGCTGAGACTTTTTTGTTAATTGCCAGAGATTTCAAACTGAACATCAAACCTCTATACTTAAGCTGCATTCAAAACTATGCGTGCATAACAAGTCTCTATCACATATAGGGTGCATACCGTTTAAAACAGCTACCTTTACGCCTATGCGAGTAACAGACAAGCTCGCACCCCTAAACATGTTTTAATTTTTGAACACACACGATGAATTTAAATAATATACGTCTTGAAGTGATGCAAACCATAGGAAAGTCTATGGACGAGCTCATTGGTAAATATTTGAAGTCGGTTGAAGAAAACTGGCAACCTACCGATATGCTTCCAGATGCGACAAATCCTGAATTTATAGAAGATGTAAGAGAGATTCAAGAGCTCTGCCGCGAGATGGATTATGATCTGTTTACGGTTTTAGTAGGTGATACGATTACAGAGGAAGCTTTACCCACCTACGAGTCTTGGTTAATGAGCGTACAAGGTGTAGATCAGGTAAACGGTAACGGCTGGTCTAAATGGGTGCGCGCCTGGACCGCAGAAGAAAACCGTCACGGTGACTTGCTTAATAAATATCTATACCTGTCAGGACGCGTAAATATGCGCGAGATGGAAGTTAGTACGCAGTACCTCATTAGTGATGGTTTTGACATTGGTACCGGTATGGATCCTTATAAAAACTTTGTATACACCAGTTTTCAGGAATTAGCAACTAACGTGTCACACCGCCGTGTAGCGTCGTTTTCGCGTAAAGCGGGCAATAAACAGTTGGCTAAAATTTGTAATACGATCGCTAAAGACGAAGCGAGGCACGCTTCGGCATATATGGATTTTGTACGCCGAATTTTTGAACTAGATCCTAGTGAAATGATGATGGCCTTTGAAGCCATGATGAAAAATAAGATCGTAATGCCTGCGATGTTCTTACGCGAGAGCGGTCAGCAAATTGGCGAACTGTGGGAGCATTTTTCTGATGCTGCACAGCGTTCTATGGTGTACACCACTCAGGACTACATCACGATCTTAAAATCTTTAATTGCAGACTGGAAAATCAATGATATAAAAGGTCTTAATGACAAAGGGGAACGCGCTCGCGATTACCTGATGAATTTACCTGATCGTCTGGAACGCATTTCGCAGCGTATTGTAGTACCTAAGCGTGACCATACGTTTAAATGGATCGCTACCTAGAACGTGCTTTTCAGATTAAAAAAATTCAATCCTCGATATGCTATGTATCGGGGATTTTTTGTTTTGAAATACTTCGGAATTAATCACAGAGAATTTTCCATGCTTTAGCGTGTGGCAAATTTTTACTCGGAATATGAAACGTAAAACTATTGTAGGCTGCAATGGAATCTTTGAGCAGCGTCAAAATCTCTTCTTTTAGATAACCAATTTTCTGAAGCATTGCACCGGTAAGTGCGCGGGTGCGTGCATTATAATTCAAAGCAAGTTTAACAATAGTCTTATGCTCCGGGCTGCTCAGCGCTGTAAGTCGCTTGGTCATATGATAACACAATTCTTCTGGTGTTGCGTTGTTAGTGCTATGTACCGCCCGTAAAACGTCAAGAATTTGAAAATAAGGAATATGCGCTGCAATAATGGGATTATTTTGCTTTACAAAACATATTTTAAATGCACCTCGCTTTATGGGATTACGCTTTTCTGCCAGCCCCACTTCTAATTGTGTAGCTTTAACAGCATCAAAATCAAAGTTTGCAAATACCGAAGCACCTGTAAGATAACCCACTTGTTGTTCGCCATCATAAAGCAAATCCTTTACTACCTCATAGGGTTTTAAAAGCTGTTCCCCTTCTGCAAGAATTTCGGGTTTATAGAATTTATCTTTGGCCAGTTTGCTTATCGTTCCGCGTTTTGCAAGGGTATTCAAAAAGTGCTCAACAGAATTTTCGCTTTCTGTAAATTCCTTAAAATCGTTATGGGTAAATACATAGCCTTCCGGTAACTCTTCAATCTGTTCTTCGAGATGCGCAATCGTTTTCATGGTATTCTAATTTGATTGATCTATATGTAAAAGACCTGTAAATAGATCAAGTGTTACGGTAGATATGGCGCTTCAACTCATGTGAACCTTAATGTGCGATCTACACGTAGCGTTTATTCATGTTGGACATAAAAAAACGAGGAACGTTTAATCAAGCATACCGTTAAAATTGTGTTCTTGCATCGCTTACCGCATAAAACTTAAGATTGAAGTCTAAAAGTTCTTTAAGCCAATTCTAAAGCCGAATTTTAAAAAATGCATAGACTCGCAGGGTTTGGCAGGTTATGCACAGCCTTGCATATAATGGCAGAATCTTTCGGAAAAACAAGGGGTTCCCTTCGGTATTCGTTCGGTATTGGTTCGGTACTGCGTCGGGTTAAAAAGGATTAAAAAACAGCGGAGCTGGTGCATAATGCAGCTCCTGTTTTTAAAAAATACACACTTTACCGAAGGAAGTACGAAGCAAACCGCCAGGAGATCAACGTAGGCAATACACATCTACGTATTATTTGAGCTTTTGATAATACTACTTAAAAGTGTTGATATCCCGTAAATTCTAAGGGGATATGTATATATTTAGTGGCGATATAATGAGTTGTAACACATTTGACCAAACAAATAAAAATCGATGAAAGAAATAATTGAGGGTTTAAATCTACCTAAACAAATTTTAGACAAAACGGAGAAGTTTATGTCTAAATTACTTGGGCCTTCAATCACAGAACTTGGAGAATTATTTGCAGATAAAGTTCGGTTTAGAAGATGGAAAAATCAAGTTAAAATCTTCAATAAAACCAGAGAAATACTTGACAAAAATGGATTGGAACCAAGAGAATTAAATTTAAAAACATTAGTTCCACTCATTGAAAAATCCTCTGTCGAAGAAGATGAGTTATTGCAAGATAAATGGGCAAACCTAATATCAAACATTGCAACATCACCAGAAAACGGACTTGAACCAAGATTAATTAATACTTTATCTTCACTTTCATCATTAGAGGCTCAAATTTTAGATTTTATTCACGAAGACTTTTTTGTAAAACGCCAAATGGAATTAGCTCGTTTGATGAAAAGTCCATACAATACTATAAAGTATACTGAAAAAGATATTAAACTTGAAGATATAACTATTAGATTTCGGAATGTAAGAGAACATTTTGAATTAAATAAAGAATTTGCTAAAATCTATATAGACAATTTAGAAGCACTTGGACTATTGAGATATGAAGAGCCTGAAATAGAAATTGATAATGGCTCTACTTCAGCAGACTTAAATGAAGACGAAAAGGATAAAACACAATCTGTTGAATTAGATTTAGACATTTCAGCTTACTACAACAGTTCGGACGATTTTCACATAACAGCTTATGGGAATTATTTTGTTAACCAATGTAAAGCGGAATAAAAACGTGTTACAACATTGTATAACCGCAATTACGGCGGATTCGACTATGTCCGAATCCACTCGGAATTGCTAACGTCAGTTCTAAATCGAAAAACAAAGTAAATAAAACCGATAACTGAAGCTTACACAAAACCGTTGTACCTAATTTAAGAAATGAGCAAATTCCTATTCATATTTTCACTTTCCATTACCCTAATTGGATATTCCCAAAATCAAGAATCTGAACCAACTTTTTATTCAGAAATTTCGGAAAAGGTTGCATCGAAAGCAGATTACAAAGTGAAATTTGGAAGTCCTTCAGAGATAGTTGTTAATGACACAATTTTTATGGCAAATTCCGAAACTTGGATTGAAAAAAACATTTACACCATCAAATCTGATTTTGAAATGCTTGTTAAAAAATATCGAGATAATGAATTCATTGCTGACGAAATAATTAAACTGGATTCCTATAAACGTATTTTGAATTATGAAGGGAACTTAAAATATGAAGGGGGAAAATGGTATATTACTAAAGTCAATTATCAATATCTCAAAGGGAAGAAGATAAAAGAAAAATTAAACGATTCGGGAAAAACTTATATGAGATATACTGTGACATACGATAGTATAAATAATCCAACTTTAATTGAGCATACAATCGTTGGACCTAATAAAACCAGAATTCAAAATATCAATTATGATTATTCAAATAGTCATTTCATTTTAATGGATTTTAATTACCAAGGGAGACTAGAAGAAGAAATTAAAGGAAATATTAATTCAGACTATATCCTTGAGAAAAATGAAAACGGAGATATCACTAAAATGTTTTGGATTTTAACGGACAAAACAGAACCATTTATTCACGAAATGAACTATGAATATGACGAAAAAGGGAATTGGATAAAATTAGTCAAAAACGTTATTAGTCCTGATGGAACAATAGAACCGTATCACAGAACTTATAGAGAAATCAAATATAAAAACTAAGTAAAATAATGGCTATAAGTAACAGCTTGGTCTCACCTACTCGCAAAATTCTGCGCATTCCCCTCTAGTTCATTCTGTATTTAGTAAGTTAGCTGCTTGTACTTAGTAATACTTACACAAAGCCGTTGCAACGCCTATGAGAAAAATTCTAACTCTAATAATAAGCGGAATACTTATCAATTCTTGTTCCTCTTCACAAGGAGATTTCAGCTATTTAGATATTAATAATAACGAAATATCTAAATCAAAATTCAGACAAAAGAGATCGACAAATCAATATCTAGATATTCAGATTGATTCCTTAAATCAGAAAAAGTTAATTGAAAGAACTAAAACAGGAAAACTTGAAAATTTTGAAGCCTATCGTTCCTTAATTTCAAATAAATCTTCAGAAAAATTAGATGATACTAAGCCTGTAGTCATTATCTATCATCCAGGAAAAGACGCTTGCAATTCGTCCGGATCAGCTACAAAAGAAACACTTAAAAATTGGTATAAAACTTTAGAAGATGGAGTTCAACAATTAAAAGCTAACGCTCCTATTTATCTGTATAAGGAAAAAGAAGGTTTAGAAAAATATGATGGAATACTCAATTGGCATAAAGATCCTGATGGCCTAACTGAAAAACTGTTTTTTAAATATCATTATCCCTGCTCAAGTTTCGTAGTAATTTCTTCAGATGGAGAATATGTTTCTTATTTCGGAGAATTCAGTAAAGAATATGTTTGGAATGCTATAAATCTAATTTCAAAATAGCATACTCGCTACTCCCCTTACACTTCATTAGTTCTCCAATCCCCTTCACCTATTACCTCACAAAAGTAGATACCATTTTTACATAAATTGTGGTTTGAAAACCACCCTATTCTTATATCAATATACAGGTCACTTAAAGGGATTGATGCAAATACGATAATCCTATTAATTTCTTTGCGTTTAAATACGCCTTAAATTGTAACTAATGCTAAGGTTTTGAAACATATAAGTTACAATCAGCAATTACCCAATGGCCTCAAAGCGTACAACCACGATCATCAGAATTTTACTTTTTACAGCAACGTTCATCTCTTTATATTTTGTTCCCTGGCCTATTGTAAGTGCCTGGATCAAACCCTTACCAAACACCATTCAAGAGCAAGTGGATAAAGCTCCAGATTATGGTTTTGACGGAATTATCGTCTATATAGATCAAGGTGGAAAAGCGCCTGCTTGGTATACCGCAGGTACACAAAGTAGGAAAACGCAGGAACCGGCGCGTGCCGATGCTTTATTTAAAATCGCAAGCGTAAGTAAATTATACATGGCTTTAGCTGTTACCAAATTAGCAAGTAAAGGGCTATTAGATTTAGATCAATCGCTTGCACACTACTTTCCGGAATTGGCCCATCGTATCGAATACGCGGATGAAATCACTATAAAGATGTTGGTAAAACACCGCAGCGGAATACCAAACTTTACAGATATCAATTCGTATTGGGCGCATCCTAAAGACAACAATGAAGAACGTCTGGCTTTAATACTAGATTTACCTGCAGATTTTGCGCCAGATACTGATTACGCCTATTGCAATACCAACTATTTACTTTTGCACGAACTCATTAAAAAAGTAACTAGGGAGCCTTCATTCAATACCATTAAAACTGAAATCCTCGAACCTTTAAATCTACACAACACGTACGGCTCTGTGCACGATGTAGATCTGGACCGAGTGATGAGCGGGTATTATGTGGGTTATGATCAGGATTTAAAAACCAATGATAACGATCTGATGCTGGCTACAGCTCAAGATCTGGGCGATTTTCTTAGAGCCCTTAATGACGGAAGTGTCTTCCATAATCAAGAGGAACGGGATTTGTATGCTTCACTCTATGAATTTGAACACACCGGTTTGATCCCGGGTTATCAAAGCATTGCGAAGTATCATAAAGAATTGGATGCGGTTGTGATTCAGTTTACCAATACTGTGGATTTTGAAGGCTACAACTGGAATCTTTCAGAAGTGATGTACAACAGAGTCGTGAAAATTCTAAAACAGAGATCCAAATAAAAGACCTGCAAACCTTAGATCAATACTAACTTATTCTAAGAAAATAGTTGAAGCTAAGGTCCTGCACGTCTTTAATTTCTGTAAACAGACATTGAGATCAGTCTTGTAAAACTTCCTCAAAATGGTGTTCTAGAAAAGCGGTATAGTCTCGTAAGGCTTTCGGCACATCTGCATTCTTTTCTACATCGTGAAAGTGCTTAGAATCTAAATGTTCCAATCCTAAAAATTGATTCATTTTATGAAAACCAAACAATACTCCGTCATCAACAGATTTTTGATCGAAAAACTCGCCGGCTAAGGTAAAAGCTTCTTCAGGAGCATTCCAGCTCGTAGTGATAATGTACTTTTTCCCGTGTAAAGTACCTCCCGTTCCGTAATTGATTGCAGGATTTTTACGCGTTCTTCCGTCACTCTCGTACATCCCATTCTGATGGCCGTGGGTTAGAACCTTGTCTAGATAGGTTTTAAAACCAAACGGCAGTTGAAACCACCAGATCGGGGTGTGATATATTATTAAATCTGCCCAAGTAAATTTCTCAACTTCCTCTTGCAGCTCATAGCTTTCCGCAACCTGCGTGGTTCGTACCTTATACCCTTTTTTAGCTGTAAAAAAAGCTTCGGTTGTTTCTAAAAGAGTTTTATTAAAAGCTCCCGGAGAATGCGCAAATGGATGTCCGCCGTTGAGGATTAAAATATTCTTCATCAAATTGATTTTTTAATTCGAGACAAAATTAGACGGGGACTAACTATTATAAAAATAATATAAATAATAGATTTGTATAAAATTTTTGATAATGGTAAATCTAGAATGGTATCGCACCTTTCGAGCAATAGTTGAGAAGAAAACCCTTACGCGTGCTGCGGAAGCCTTGTATGCTTCGCAACCCGGAGTGAGCGTCCACCTCAATGCCTTAGAGGCTTACGTAGGCAAAAAGCTTTTTGAACGTACGTCACGTAAAATGATTCCTACGGAAGAAGGAAAACAACTCTATAGTTTTGTAGTGGAAGCCTTAGAGCGATTAGAGCAAGCCGAGCAGCATTTTAAAAAATCCACTAAAGAAACAGTGCCTTCTTTGCATATAGGAATGTGTACAGAAACATTTCAGACCATTTTAGAGCCAGAAGTTTCAAAACTGCGCTTCAATCTTGTCGCCAAGTTTGGAGGTCATCAAGACTTGATCAAAGACCTCAACAAAGGCCTCCTAGATCTGGTCATTACACCTAAAAATAATCACGCCAATACACTGGCGGAGTATGAGGCATTTTCTAAAGAGCGCATCGTGCTGGTTGCGGGATCTAAAACTCCGCTTAACGAAGTAAACAAACTTCTGGAGCAACAAGATCTTAAAGCCTTGTCTGCCTATTTAAAACAGCAGATTTGGTATAGTGCTTCTAATGAAATGGATCATTTTAGGAGGTTTTGGTATGATAATTTTAAGTCACGAGCCGACTTTAAACCCAATTACATTTTACCGAACATTGGTTCTATAATCCGCTGTATAGAAGCTGAAAACGGCTTTGCGATTGTTCCTGATTTTCTGGTGCAAGAAGCGATTGCTAAAGGAAGCATTCACTTGGTTTGGCAGGGGATTAAAGAAAGTGCAAACACCTTATATTTTGCCACCCGAAGTGACCTGCAATACAAAGAAGAAGTAAATACGATCAAAGAGGTTTTTAAGCAAAAAATGCAACCCCATTAAGGTGTTGCATTTCTTTTTTAGTGCTACAAAGCGATATCGAGGTAAGCCTTAGCATTTTTAATCCTTGGGCTATGCCAAAACGTTTCAAGCTAAGATCTGATAAAATTATATACGCCTTTGCCCTCTGCGACTAGAACGGTGTCTTGAAAGGCTTTCATTTTAGTCACCATAATACGATTACCCATACGCACAAGTTTACCTTCAACTGTGAGCGGTTTTGCTTTGGCGCCACGCAGATAATCTATGCGTAAATCAATGGTCGCAAGACTGTCATCAGGCGTTTTAAAATTGGCAACACCAATAGCCCCGCCAACGGAGTCCATTATGGTGGCAATAATGCCTCCGTGCCAACGGTTTTTGCGTATGTCGCCAACAAAATCACTTCGATAGGGAACTTCGACTCTGATAAAATCTTGCTCTAGCGTTGCTACTTTTAAACCTAGAAATTTATGAATAGGTATCTCTTCTTCGGCCAACTTGATCAGTCGCTCTTTGGTTATCGCATCCATATTCTAAAAATACTACTTTTCACCTCTGGCGGGATAATCATTCTCTAAGATAAAGTCAATAGCTTTAATAAAGGAAGGTAAATAAGGTCTTCCCCAAGGATTGCTGGTGATCGAGGAATAGTAAATTTTATGTTCATTATCGATTAAAAACAAACCGGGTTCACTAAACAAATCTGGCTCGCCTTCTTTAATGCCTTCGCTTAAATATAAGCCCCATTGTTTGGCGGTTGCTTCAGGTAAATCATAGCCTAAAGTCAGCGCATCAAGTTCCCACTTTTGACGGGAAAGTCTGGCGCGCTCTTCAGCATCCATACTAACTGCAGCTACTTCCACTCCACGTTCTTTGAAGTCAGGAAGCAAGTTTTGTAATTCTTTTAGATACTTTTTACAAATTGGGCAATGCAGGCCGCGGTAAAATACTACCAACGTAAAATTTTTAGGCTGTTGCGCTTTTAAATTCCACGAATTGGCTCCCAAAATTGGAAATTCTAATTCAGGTGCAAGTTGTTTTGGTGTGGGTCGATTCATAGTCTTTTTTTAGATTAATAGATGTATCTCAAACTGCTAAAGCCGTGACTTTAGAGATGCTTCAGCCTTGAATTGGTAAAATCACTAGCTCAAATCAGCTAAACAAAGAATATTAAGCATAAACTACCTGTTCTATTCTTATATCTAAAACAGCAGAAACTTTTCTAAATCCTTAGCCGTAAGAGATCGCTTGAACTTACTTTTCATTTAAAATAGGACAGCTTTTTCCGAAATCGATAGCGAAGTACTTTTATTAGTATATTTAAGTATAAAATATACACTTATGAAAATAGTACTACTATCGCTCCTAACGCTAATTGCTTTTAATTTAAGAAGCAACGCACAAGAAGTACAAACCAACGAAAACGGTGAGCCTCCTTTTAACCGCAACAATCCCTATGTGCACGACCCGGTGATGGCTAAAGATGGTGATACGTATTATGTTTTTGGAACAGGAGTTGGAATTTCGGTGATGTCTTCAAAAGATCTAAAAACCTGGAAAAAGGAAGCGCCTATATTTAGTGAAGTTCCTGAATGGACTAAAGAAGCTTTACCGGGATTTAGCAATCATATTTGGGCTCCAGATATTATTTTTTATCAAGGCAGATACCACATTTTTTATTCCTGTAACGCCAAGCCCGGCAAACCTCACGCTGCTATAGGCCACGCTTCTACTCCAACTTTGGATCCAGAAAGTTCCGATTTTAAATGGACAGACCACGGGAAAATCGTACAATCCGTAATGGGTCGCGACACTTGGCAAGCGATTGATGCAAATGCAATTATTGATGAGAGCGGCACTCCTTGGTTGGCCTTTGGATCGTTTTGGGACGGTATTAAACTTGTAAAATTAAAAGATGATATGAGTGCAATGGCTTGGCCTCAAGAGTGGCATAGTTTAGCCAGAAGGCCTAGTACCCAACAACCTTATGAGTACGAATTGACCGATAGTCAGATAGAAGCTGCATTTTTATATAAACATAATGACTATTATTACCTTTTTGTTTCTCTAGATATGTGTTGCCGCGGCATAAACAGTGATTATAAAATAGCAGTAGGCCGTTCAAAAGAACTTGCCGGTCCATATATTGATCGCGCCGGATTTACTATGCTCGATGGCAACAGTACCGTGATTGCCGTAGGCGATGGAAAACAGTTTGCTGCGCTCGGTCACAATTCCGTTTATGAGATCGATGGTAAAGATTACTTGTTTGCACACGGGTATTCTATACCTGACGACGGAGAATCAAAACTCATTATTACTCCTATTCATTGGGATAATGACGACTGGCCGATAATTGATATTAATGAGCGATTAACAAAATAATCATTAAAATTTTCAGATAAGAAATTGCCACCAATTCCAAAACAAGAAATAAATTTTTCGGCTACAACATTCAAAAAAATTAAAGAACAAAGTACGTACACTACGCAACTTGTTAACCTCGGTCGAGGTTGTATTGCATTTGCCTTACTCCTTTTCTTTATTGATTCTAATACAACACCAGTCAACCAACTAACTGTTTGGATCAGTATAATTGCTCTTATTGGAATGGTATTTTATACAATTTCTTATATCTATCAATTCTTTGATTATGAAAAAATAGAAACTTACGACCGAGGTTCAATTACGATTTTGGAAGAAGGGATTCTCATCGATCATAAGGTCCTTGTTCAGTATGCAGCTATTGAATATTTTAGTCTTCATATTGATGCTTATTATGACCAAAGGATAAATATGGCAATGCGAACACCAATGGAACAAAAAAGTTTAGGCCTAAAGAATACGATTAGCTTTAAAACAGAAACCGGTAAACTCACGCGCTACTTTAAACTTGAAAATCAACTGCGTAAAGAACTTCTAGAACAAATCCTTTTAAACTTGGTAACCACTAACAAATTTTCGAGGTTAGATGCAAAAAGAGCTATTAAACTCATCCCGGAATGTTTCAGAACACACGGTAGGTATAAGGAATTTGTAATCCAACAAATTAAAGCAGGTCGCATCAATTGTACCGAAGGCTTACTCCTACACGGTTATTCAAGTGATGCTGAAGCAAAAATGCTCCGATCAAAATATTGCAATTAGTTTATGCATATTTGTCTTTCCAAGACTCATTAAATGCAAGAACAAAACTACTCCCACAAAGGTTGGTTATCCTTATTAAACCAGCTTAGCAAAAATACAGGGCTATCTATCTTTCTTTTATTCCTATGCACCAATCTATCATTTGGGCAACGCGCTATTTCAGATACTGAAAAACTAGCTTCACTTGCTAAACTATACGGCTTTTTAAAATATTACCATCCTGAAGTTGCTCAAGGTAAATTTGATTGGGATCAACAAGTACTAGTTCAGATTCCAAAAGTTTTAAATGCATCAAATAAAAAAGATTTAAGCGGTGTTTATCTTAATTGGATTGATCAACTAGGCTTAGTAGAAAAATGTAAAAAATGCAAAACAAAAGATTCCTATTTCGATAAGAATTTTGATTTATCTTGGACCCAAGATCCTAAACTGTTCACTACAGAACTCTCATCTCGCTTAAAATTCATTGAAAATAACAGATTTCAAGGAGATCATTTTTATGCTTCAAGTGATCCTTTGGGTAGAATTATAATTACCAATGAACCTCTATATAAGGATTTTGAGTATCCAATAGAAGAATATAGATTATTAGGTTTATTTAAGTATTGGAATATAATTGAGTACTTCTATCCTTATAAATATCTCACCGATCAAAACTGGGATTTAGTTTTGCTAGAGATGTTACCTAAAATAAGAAAGGCTAGTAGCACTGAAATCTATCAAGCTGCAATTAAAGAACTAGTCGCAAAACTAGATGATTCTCACGCTTGGATAATGTTTTCAAATCAGAAATATAAATACCTTCCTTTCAAAATCTCACATATAGAAAATAAGGCTGTTGTCTCAGGCTTTTATAATGATTCTCTTGCTAAGCTAACTCCCCTGAAGCTTGGAGATGTTATTTTAAAAATAGATCATACTTCTGTGCAAGAAGAGCTTGATAAGAACCTCAATTATGTAGCTGGCTCCAATAAGGCTGCTAAAACTAGGCTAACCTATCTGAACATTTTTAAAACTTCAGAAGATCAGATGAATCTTACTGTTAGTAGAGCCGGAAGTATTGAGAACTATGTCCTTAAGACTTATAACTTTGATGATTTTAAAATCAGTAATAATCCTTCAGCAATTAAATCTAAATCTATTAGCAAAGATATTGGTTATATGGATCTAGCGCATGTTAAAGGAGTTGATGTAACGCCTATTTTTAAATCTTTTACTTCTAAAAAAGCTATTATTATAGATATAAGAAATTATCCCAGGATGATCTTTTCAAAATTTTGGAGGTTCTTAAATTCTGAAAAAAGAAATTGGGTTAAAGAATACGTACTCGATATGGATTATCCATCAAGATACGTTTACAAAGACATTAATAAAACCTTTAAGGGTAGTAGAACTTTTAAGGGAAAAGTAATACTCCTAGTAAACGAAAAAACCTTGAGTAGAGCAGAGTTTACTGCTATGGCACTTCAAACTGCCGACAATGTTATCACGGTTGGAAGTCAAACCGCAGGTGCTGATGGCGATGTGGCCATTTTTGAATATTTAGGCGGTTATAAAACAGCAATGACTGGCATTGGCGTTCTATATCCCGATGGTTCAGAGACACAAAGAGTGGGCATCAAAATCGATATCCAAGTAAAACCTACTATTCAAGGTTTAAGAGAGGGGCGAGATGAAGTTTTAGACAAAGCAATAGAAATCGCCAATCAATAGTCTAAAAATGAAAAACTACTCCCACAAAGGTTGGCAACGTATTTTACTATTCATTATTCCCTATTTATTTGTAGTAGGTCTTTTTCAATATGCGGGGTATTTGATCGCAGGCCTTGACATTACTGACCCTCAAACTACAAAGAGTATCAGTCATCAACTCATTATTAGAGTTTTTGATCTCGTGGGTACCCTATTGGTTTTATATTTTTTTATGACCTTTTTAGACAAAAAACCTTTTGTCGCGCTGGGATTTCAAACAAACAGACGACAGCGCGAATTCATGACGGGGATAGCCATTGGATTTCTGATTATGTTCACGGGGTATAGCATCTTGTATTTTTCTAGCGAAATAACGGTAATCGCAACAGATCTAGATGCTCCAAAATTGATACAATCAGTGGTGCTTTTCAGCATAATTGCTGTGGTTGAAGAAAGCATCTTCCGTGGTTACATCCTGCGTAATTTAATGCTCTCAATGCCAAAATATATTGCGTTGAGTGTTTCGGCTTTGGTTTTTGCTTTGATGCACGCCTTCAATCCTAACGTGAGTAGTTTTGCGCTATTCAATATTTTTTTAGCGGGAATTCTTTTAGGCCTTTCGTATGTGCACACTAAAAATCTTTGGTTTCCGATCGCTTTGCATCTCAGCTGGAATCTTTTTCAATCGCTCTTCGGCTTTAACGTTAGCGGCCAAGGTTTTTATTCCGTAGTAAAAATTCAGGTAGATCAGGCAAATGGGCTAAATGGAGGCGCTTTTGGTTTTGAAGGTTCGTATATTGCTGTCATTGCGCAACTAATTACCATTGCTGCGATTGCGATATATTATAATTCAAAAGGAAAAACCGATGCCGTCACAACATCAACAACCGAATACTAAAAAACAAAAATCATTGCTTTTGCTAGCGGTCTCTTTTCTATTAGGCTATGCACTGTTTTCAAATTGGGATATGCTCAAACAACTGCTTCCCGGTTTTTAATGCCGGCCGAAGCACTTACAACCCCCAAAATATACAATGTTATTATGGCTAAAAGAATAACCGTATCTTTGCCGCTTATAACACTATATGACATTTAAAGAATTAGGTCTTATTGACCCCATCCTTAAGGCATTGACCGACAAAGGATATACCCACCCTACCCCAATTCAACAGCAAGCAATACCCATACTTTTAAAAGGAAAAGATCTTTTGGGTTCTGCGCAAACCGGTACCGGAAAAACCGCAGCTTTTACCATTCCTATCCTGCAACAGATTTACAACGGTATTGGTGCTAAAAAAGGGGCTAGAAAGCTCAAAGCGCTTATCGTTACACCTACACGTGAACTCGCCATACAAATTGATGACAATGTCACCGAGTACAGCAAATACACGGGGATTAAAAGTACCGTGATTTTTGGGGGCGTTAAACAAGCCTCGCAAGTTTTGGCTATGCGTAAAGGCGTTGACGTGCTCACTGCTACTCCAGGTCGCTTATTAGATTTGGTAAAACAAGGGTTTATAGATCTGGGAAGCATTGAATATCTGGTGCTTGATGAAGCAGACCAGATGCTTGATATGGGTTTTATTCACGACATTAAAAAAATTCTGAAGCTTGTACCGCACAAGCGTCAATCTTTGTTCTTTTCGGCAACAATGCCCAGAGAGATCGTTGACCTTTCTAAACTGATTCTGGGCGATTTTGAAAAAGTCACCATCGCTCCGGAAAAACCCACCGCAGAACGTGTAGATCAGGCGGTATATTTTGTGGGAAAACGGAATAAAGCTAATCTGCTAAAATTTATTATTGAAACCGAAAAACCTCAGTCGCTGTTGGTTTTTTCGCGTACCAAGCACGGTGCCAATAAAATTGTTAAAGTTCTGGATAAAGCCGGAATTCAATCAGCTGCGATTCACGGAAATAAATCACAAGGGGCGCGACAAAAAGCATTGAATGATTTTAAAGACGGAAAATTGCACGTTCTCGTCGCTACCGATATCGCCGCCCGCGGAATTGATGTTTCTGAGCTCGAGCTCGTTATTCAATATGATCTGCCTAATGTGCCCGAAACTTATGTACACCGCATTGGTCGTACCGGAAGAGCTAAAGCCAGCGGAATTGCAATTTCGTTCTGCGCAACTGATGAGCGCCCATATTTAAAGGATATTGAAAAACTCATCAAACAAAAAGTGCACGTGGTAACAGAGCATCCGTTTTTAAGCGATGAAGCTTCTGAAGCCGGCCAGATGAAAGGTGGTGATGCGCCAGAGCAGCCTAAACGCAACAATCGTAACCGTTCTAGAAATCGCAACCGAAACCGCAACAAATCTAAAGGTCAGAACAACAACGGACCAAAAAAGCAGACTGCCCGAAAACCTAACAAACGTTTTGGCAGCAAGCCAAAGACTGAATAAACGAGCGCAGAAAATGCCACGCGATTGACAGTATCAATGAAATCTGTTTTAGTAATTCTAGAACGGATTTTTTATTCGATCTACTTTTAGACCTTCAGCAAAAACAACTTTAGATTTCTAACTTTTCCTTTAAATTCTAACGATTATTTAACAGCAAGTGCATCGCATTCTTGGCTATCTTTAATCGTAAATTAATTGATTATTTATTATGAAAAAATACCTTGTATTTAGCTTTTTGGCTACAATACTTTTTACCGCCTGCGACGATACCCGTCAAGCAATGCACGATGAATACTTAGAATTTGTAATGCATACAGACAGTCTTGAAACCGTGCACGAAGCTATGGTTGTATCTCACGAAGCTGTAAAAGCAGATACACGTACGCTGGCGCAAAAACTTAAAGATGTTGAGGCCACAGACTCTATCGCAATGGCAGATGTACAGGAACATCAAATGCAATTGAAAGCGCAAGCGACCAGCCTCGCTAAACTCAAAAAATTGATTGAAAGCCACGCCGATGTAAAAGGCTACTTTATGTCAGACAGCATTTCGGTGGAACAAATGGAGCAACAACTATTGGATATGGAAGCCAATAACGAAGAGATCGCTGCTCGTTTAAATCAGATCAAAACCGAATTACAAAAAATTGAAGCAGAGCAAGAGATCCTAAAAAATCAGGATTCTGAAGAATAACAAATTACAACACCTGTGTTTTTCGATTTTCTAAAAAATAACTGGCAATAACTACAAGTCCGTTGAAATTGTTTTCAACGGACTTTTTTATGGCGCAACAGCCACTTTTCAGCATTAAAAAAGAGGAGTTTTTAGTAACTTCAAAGATTTAATCATTCCACATCAATAGAATTTTAATTCATGCTGAAAAACATTTTCACGCTACTAAGTATTAGCATTTTAAGCCTCTCACAGGTTTTTAGTCAAGAAGACAACAAAGACCCTAAAGCCTGGACTCCAGAAGATATTGTTTACACCGAGTCTATGCGCTCGCCTGTTTTTTCGCCAGACGGTACTATGGTGGTCTGGAGCAAGAGCAAAGCGGTAAAGAAAAAAGACCGTTTTGTTGCTGATCTTTATTTGACGCGTCTGAATATCAAAGAAGACGATTCCTTTCTCACTACCCAACTCACCTACGGCGACGATAGCGATTACAGCCCTATATTCTCTAAAGACGGAAAATCACTATATTTTTTGAGTTCGCGAGACAAAGGCAAAAAACTTTGGAAACTCAGCCTTTATGGTGGCGAAGCTGAAGAAATCCACGAATTTGACAACGGTATCTCGAGCATTCAGCTTAAAGATGAAAACACCTTGTTCTTCACTGCTAAAAACGGAAAAACATTATACGATCTCGAAGCAGAAGAAAAAGAAGATAATGTTCAAATCATTGAAGATTCGTTGCACTGGCAGCCAAGTCACATTTATGCATTTGACCTTAAAGAAGACCAAATTACCAGAATCACAGATAATGAAAAACCCATTCGCAACTACCAACTTTCGCACGATGGCAATTGGTTATATTATACCATTACGCGCAGTTTAAGCTATGGCGCAGATGCACAGAAAGATCCATACAGCTATCTTGTGAACCTTAAAACAGGCGCCAAAAAGCAGATCTTACAAGACTTTGAATTCCCTATTTATGACGTACAATTCACGGCTGATGATAGCGGTTTTTATTTCGGAACCGGCTTTTCTTCAGATCCTGAATGGAATGGCGCCGGAATCACGGAATTGTATTATTACGATTTGGCTTCGGCTAAAGCAACTAAAGTTGATCTCGATTGGGAACTTGGTGTAGGTGGCGGCTATACCGTGGCGGGGAATGACGTGATCGTTTCATTAGCCAATAAAGCCACAATGAAGCTTGCCTATTACACCAAAAAAGGAACGAGCTGGTCACGCTCTGAAATGGATTTTGATGACAAAAATGAGCACGTAAGTCTCAATGCAATTACTGAAGATGCTTCTAAGATCGTGTACTCCTACTCTACCGCTTCAAAACTTCCGCAGTACCTGATCGCAGATCTAAAAAAAGCTAAAGTTAGCAACGAAGAAACATTCATCACGCTCAACAAGAAGCTTGAAAAAAAGTATATGCCTAAAAGCGAAATTATGACCTGGACGGGCTATAACGGTGATGAAGTAACTGGGATCTTATACTATCCAAATGATTATCAAGAAGGAATGAAATATCCATTGATGCTCAATATTCACGGTGGCCCATCAAGTCAAGATACCGATGAATGGTCGGGCAGCTGGGCATATTATCCTTCGATTTTAACGCAAAAAAATATGTTTGTATTGATGCCCAACTATCACGGCTCAACCAATCACGGACTTGAATATACCGAAGCGATTAAAGGCAATTATTACGAACCGGAATTAGAAGACATCACTAAAGGGATCGACAAACTTGTTTCCGAAGGCAAAGTAGATCGGGATCAAATGGGAACTATGGGTTGGTCTAACGGTGCGATCATCACAACGATGCTTACAGTCAAATATCCTGATATGTTTAAGGTCGCGGCTCCCGGCGCCGGTGATGTGAACTGGACGTCTGATTTTGGTACTTGTCAGTTTGGGGTAAGTTTTGACCAGAGTTACTTTGGCGGTGCGCCTTGGGATGATACCAACGGCAAAACCTATAACGAGAACTACCTTATCAAATCTCCGCTTTTTGAGATTGAAAAGATTAAAACACCAACTATAATTTTCCACGGAAGTGAAGACCGCGCGGTACCACGCGATCAGGGTTGGGAATATTACCGCGGCTTACAGCAAGTAGGCCAAACACCGGTGAAATTTTTATGGTTTCCCGGTCAGCCTCACGGTTTAGGAAAGATCACGCATCAGCTGCGCAAAATGAAAGAAGAGATCGCCTGGATCGACACCTACCTTTTTGATAAAAAACCTACAAATAACGAAGCCTTTAAAGAAGACAGTCCGCTGGCGGAAATATTCAAGCTTGAAAAAACCCAACAAGAAAACGGGCTGTATGGAGTTTTAAATAAAGGAATACTGATCCCGGAAACGGTTTCAGTTAAAGAAGACTCCATCAGTTTAGGTCGTTTTGAAGTTACTAATGCACAGTTTAAGGCTTTTAAAAATACATTCTCTTTTGCTGCCGGAAAAGACAATTATCCGGCCGTGGTTACCAAAACCGAAGCCGAAAATTATGTGGCTTGGCTTTCTCAACAAACCGGAACCAACTATCGCTTACCCAATGCTAAAGAAGCTGAAAAACTTCAGCTAAAAGCAGCAAAAAGTTCTAAAGGTCAAAACAACCTGAATACTTGGGCGGGATACGACCTCACCGCAGATGATGCTGTCCTGCTGCTTCAAAAAGTTAACAGCTTAGACTATTCCCTTTTAAAGCCGGTAGGTTCTAATAAAAGTGTAAAAGTTGGCGATGCAACAATCTATGATCTGGGAGGAAATGTCGCAGAATACAGTACCACAGGAACTTATGATTATAGCGCCTATGATTTCGCTGACCCTTATGATCAGAAACCTGTGAGCAGTAAACACGTGGGCTTTAGAGTAGTAAAAGAATAAATAAACGCAATTATAAGGCATTCGTTAGAAACAACTATTAAATGTTAGGCAAGCCAAAGGGTTTATTATCCTTTGGCGACGCCAATAAATTTTATCAATCAAATCATGAAAATCACAAAGTACTTTTTAAACTTCATTGTTGGGACAGTTTCGGTCACGGCGGTGGCACAGATCAATCAGACAGACACCCGGTTAATGAGTGAACCGGCCATTAGCGATAGCCATATCGCATTTATCTATGCCGAAGATCTTTGGGTTGCTAACCGTAATGGATCTCAACCACGACGCCTGACCATCGACGAGGGCGTAGAGTCTAATCCTATTTTTTCACCAGACGGAAAAACGATTGCTTTCAGTGCTGAATATGACGGCAATATGGATATTTTCAGCGTGCCGGTAACCGGTGGTGTCCCTACTCGATTGACCTATCATCCATATCAGGATATCGCTCGGGATTTTACACCAGATGGTAAAAGAGTGGTTTTTGCCTCGCAGCGTACCTTGTTTACCAATCGCTATACTTCGCTGTTTACGGTGCCCTTGATTGGTGGCCCGGTTTCAGAAATAGAGATTCCTAACGCGTATTGGGCAAGCTATTCTGATGATGGAAAGTACATCGCGTATACGCCAATTCCTGATCGGTTCAACCAATGGAAGCACTACCGCGGCGGAACGCAAACTCGCATCTACATCTACGATACCACTACGCAAGAAGTAGTAGAAATCCCCAAACCGGCAGCAGGAAGCAACGATACGCAACCGGAGTTTATTGGGAATACTGTTTATTTTAGAAGCGATCGCGATGGAGAATTCAATCTCTATGCTTATGATCTGGCTTCAAAACAAGTGAGTAAATTGACCGACTTTCAAGATTTTGGTCTGGAAGATTTAGAAGTAAGTAGCGATGGGATGTTGATTTTAGAGCAAGCCGGATACTTGCACAATTTTAATTCTTCCACCCAAAAAATCACCAAGCTTAAAATCGGTATCGCAACTGATTTATTAGAGCTACGTCCGCGTTTTGTAAGCGGAAGTTATTATGTACGCAGCGGCGGTATTTCCCCTTCAGGAGCACGTGTGGTTGCTGATTTTAGAGGAGAAATTGTAACGCTTCCTTCAGAAAAGGGAGATATGGTTAATCTTACCCAAACTCCCGGAGTTCACGAGACTTTCCCAAAATGGTCGCCAGACAGCAAGCATATTGCTTATTTTTCTGATGCCGGCGGCGAGTATGCGCTGCATATAAAAGATCAAAACAGCACCGATGCTGCCAAAGCGATCGCCCTTGAAGGAAGCGGATTTTATGCGCACCTGCACTGGTCTCCAGATAGTGAAAAAATCGCTTACGTAGATAACGGTAGAAACTTATACATCACCACGATTGCGACTGGTAAAACCCAAAAAATAGCTCAAGATGTATTGTATCAGCCGGGCGATTACCGGGATTTATTCGGAAGCTGGTCTGCTGACGGAAATTGGCTCGCTTACACCTTGATCACCAACACCAACTTTGAACAGGCTTATGTGTATTCGCTTAGCGAAAACAAGTCTTATCCTATTTCAGACGGCTTATCTAACGTGACCGAACCTACCTTTGACCCTAGCGGAAAATACCTCTACCTCACCGCTTCTACCGATGCAGGCCCTGTGGTGAACTGGTTTGACCAGTCTAATCAAGATATGACCTCATCAAATGCTTTGTATTTAATAACGCTTCAAAAAGAGGTTAAATCGCCTTTTGCTAAAGAAAATGATGTTGAAAAAATCGCCGAAGCTGAAGAAGAACAAAAGGAAGATAAAAAAGAGGAAAATGTGCCGACTTTAAAAATTGATTGGGACGGTATTATGGATCGTATGGTTCCGGTACCGGTAGGCACAGGCAATTTTATGTCGCTTGCTGCTCCTAAAGAAGGAATGCTGTACTACATTTCTTATCCTTCCTATGATGCTCCTGCGATGTTGCATCTGTACAATTTAGGCGAACAAAAAGACGAAGAACTTTTTGAGGTAGATTCCTTTGAGATTTCAGCGAGCGGAGAGAAAATGATGTATTACAGTAATGGAAGCTGGTTTGTTTCTGACACCGGAAAAAAATCAGATCAAAGTCCGTTGGCTTTTGATGCGATCAAGGTTAAGATCGATCCTAAACAAGAATGGGAAAACATATTTAATGAAGCCTGGCGCGTGAACCGCGATTACTTCTATGACCCGGGAATGCACGGCGTAGACTGGGATGCGATGAAAGAAAAATACAGCGTATTCCTTCCTGATGTTCCTTCAAAAAGCGACCTCTACCGCGTGATGAGTTGGATGTTTGCCGAGCTTTCAGTTGGGCATCATCGCTTTGACTATCGAGGCGATTCTCGCGTAGAAAAAGAAAACATCAACGGTGGTTTACTGGGTGCTGATTTTGAGATCAAGAACAACCGTTACCAGATCACTAAAATCTACGGTGGACTCAATTGGAATCCAGATCTGCGTTCTCCCCTTACCGAACCCGGTGTAAATGCAAGCGGAGGCGATTATATCATAAAAGTAAACGGAAAAGAAGTAAGCGGCGAAGACAACCTCTACCGCTTTTTTGAAAATAAAGCCGGAGATATTGTGACCCTTACCTTGGCTAGCAATGCCAATGGAAGCAACGCCCATAACGAAGAAGTAACCACGATCGCTTCAGAACGTGCATTGCGCAATCGCGATTGGGTAGAAAGCAACATTAAGAAAGTGAACGAAGCAACAAACGGCCAGGTAGCTTATGTCTATGTACCAAATACCGCAACAGCTGGCCACGAGTATTTTAAACGCTATTTCTATCCGCAGGCAGATAAAAAAGCCATCATTGTTGACGAGCGCTTTAATGGTGGCGGTCAACTGGCAGATTATGTGATCGACCTTTTAAACAAACCGATGCAGAGTTATTGGAATTTCAGATATGGTAAGGATATGAAAGCACCTAGCGCCTCTATTCAGGGCCCCAAAGTGATGCTCATTGATGAAACTGCAGGTTCAGGAGGAGATTATTTACCCTATTTATTCCGAAGAAATAATTTGGGAACACTGGTAGGGAAACGCACCTGGGGCGGACTCGTGGGCGTTTTAGGATATCCTGAATTCATCGATGGCGGTTATGTTACTGCGCCCAACGTGGCCTTTTACAATGAAGAAGGCTTCGGAATTGAAAATGTGGGAACCCCACCAGATGTTGAAGTGGAGCAAACTCCAAAAGACGTTATTGCCGGTAAAGATCCGCAGTTGGAAAAAGCGATCGAGATCATCTTACAACAGCTTGAAGAAAATCCGCCAAAGTCGCTCACCACTCCGAAATATCCGGATAAAACCAAAAATTAAATTCATATCGGGTGTTTTTGTTCTCGTAAAGTAGCCAAGTTGAGTAAAACCTCTTTGAGCAACACCAACAAAAATACCCGTTTTTATAGCTATGAAAAACCTATTTCAAACTGTCATTTTACTGTTTACCAGTCTTTATTGCTTTTCGCAAACCACTTACGAAGCTGAGATCCTTCAGTTTCAAAACGACTTAAATGCTGAATATAAAAATCCGGAAGAGTCGCCCTTAACTCCGCAAGAGCAAAAAGAATTTAAAGGACATAGCTTCTATCCTATTGATTCGACTTATAGGGTTGTGGCGCAATTTCACAAAATAGAAGATCCGGAGGAAATTCAATTTCCAACCTCATCGGGCGCGATCAAAACCTATGACACCTATGCCCTTGCTACTTTTGAACTGAAAGGGAAAACCTACGAATTACCCATTTATCAAAGTCACGCACTACGTAAAATGGAGGAATACAAAGACTATCTCTTTTTACCCTTTACCGATTATACCAGCGGGGTGGAAACCTACGGTGCCGGGCGCTACATAGATCTTAGAATCCCCAAAGGCAACACGATTGTGATAGATTTCAACAAAGCGTACAATCCCTTTTGTGCGTATAGCCCTAATTATTCGTGTCCCATTCCGCCGGAAGCCAATGATCTAAAACTAGAAATTAAAGCGGGAATACGAGGACCAGAAGGGAATTAGCTTACAATTCTTTGACCAAAACTACATTGAGGTAATACATTTTTTCAATACGATCTGGCGTCAGCAGGTATTGATTTTTCATCGTAATATCTACAGCTTTCCAAGTATTCGCTACCGGAAAGATTTTCAGCTCCTCGTGCGTTCCCACCAGACTTAAGGGCAAATCAAAACCTTCAATACAGTTGACGTAGCGGTATTTGATCTGGTTATTTTCAGCATCTACAAAAAGTTCTAAAGTTGGAATCTCGGTCGTAGTCAAATACTGCTCAAAAACTTTAGAATAATCAAAGCCGGCTTTGCGCGAAATATACTCCTGTACCTCACTGCCATCAACAGTTTTGTTATGAAAAGTCTGATTCAATCCGGCCAAAATGTTTCTAAATAATTGATCGTTATTGATGCTGTGGCGAATGCTGTGGAGCAAATTTCCTCCTTTGGGGTACATATCACCACTTCCCTGAGCATTCACGCCATACGCCGGAATAATAGGCGTTTTATTACCGATCCCTTGTCGAATACCATAATTATATGCATTGGCAGCTTCAGGACCGTAGTTGTAATCTATAAACAGGGTCTCGCTATAATTAGTAAATCCTTCATGCACCCACATATCAGCGAGGTCATTTGTGGTGATGTTGTTGCCAAACCACTCGTGACCGCTTTCGTGAATAATGATAAAATCCCATGTTAAACCCAATCCGGTGCCTGAGCCGTCACGCCCGCGATAGCCACCGGCATAATGATTGCCGTAAGAAACCGCTGATTGATGCTCCATCCCGGTATTATCTACTTCTATCAGTTTGTAACCATCCTCGTAAAACGGATACGGCCCAAACCAATACTCAAAGGCATTCAGCATATTATGCACTTCTTTGGGCATATACTCTTTGGCTTTTTCCAGGTTGTAATCCAGCACCCAATAATTGAGATCAAGATCGCCTTTTACACCCGGATATACCTCTTTAAAATTCTCGTAATGCCCGATATACGGAATAATCGTATAATTACTTATCGGATTTTCAACGCCCCATTTATAACTCGTGGTACCATCTTGATGTTCGGTTTTATCGAGTAAGCGACCGTTAGCCACGGCAGTCAACGCATCAGGTACACGCATCGTTAACGAAGCTCCACGATCGGGTTCGTCGCTTTGATGATCTTTGTTAGGATACCAGATAGAAGCGCCCAAACCTTGACACGTGACGGTCATCAATGGTCGGTCTTTTGCATCTTTTGAAAACGACCAGCCGCCATCCCAAGGAGGTCGTACCGCTACGTGCGGATTTCCACTGAAAAAAATCTTCACGGTATGCTCAGAATCTAAGTCCTGTGGAAGCGTATTAACCCAATACACATTGCCTTCTCTTTTAAATTGCAGTTCGGTTGCATCGTCAAAAAGAATGCGGTCAATCACCAGCGGTTCTTGCAAATCAATCTGCATCACATCAGGATGTTTTTCCTGAACTACTTTATAGGTAATTTGATTTGCCCCAGAAGTAAACTGCTTATCATAATCGGGTTGCACCTCAATATCGTAGCGCATCACATCCCACCACGCCCGTTGTGGAGTAATGCTTCCGCGCAAACTATCGGCTCTTGTAAATTCTTGTGCAGCGACAGAAAGACTCAAAATAAGTCCCAAGACTGTCACCAAAATGACCTTTCTATTCAATGTTTAATGTTTTAGGGTAAGTGTGATCGGTTCTGCTTGAAGCGGAATTTTATAGGCACCGCGCACCTTCTCGTAGTCTAATGTATATTCCTCCGGAAGGTTTACGTAGGCAAACGGAGTGATTTCAGTTTTAGGCGCTAACGTAAGTTGAACCTCTTTCGTTTTCTTATCAAAGGTAATTTGTTGAACTGCTCCAGCACCTAAAGTGATCCACAAAGCTAAAGGCTGAACAAACACGGCATTTTTAGCAGCGGTCGTCAATTGCATCGTAACTGAATTCTTTTCTTCTGTAAGATTTCCGCCGAAGGCTAAATAGCCCAATTCTGCATCTTCAACCAAATATGCCGAAGAATTGATCGCGTAGCCATAGAAATTAGAACCATAATCGCCCGACAGGTAATCGATCTCCAACGTCGAAGGCCAACTGTGAAAAGCTGCCGCTCCAAAACCATCTTCAGTAATATTAGAAACCGCGCCTAGCAAGCCGCCATAGCCAACTTTCAACAAATGTAAATCCTCAGGATTTTCCCGATAATTGTCCAATACAGGAATCGCATTAAGCCCGGAACCGTAATGATGAATCTGCCGTTCTACACGCGATAGTTTACCACCATAAAGAAAATCCCAATAACGGCGGGCATTTCCATTATAAGCCCAGTGCGGCATTGTAGGCATATAGGCTAAAATTGCGCTCAAAGTCACCGCTGCTTTGGCGTCATATCCAAAATAATCAGACCACATGTACACCTCTTCCTGACCGGTAGAATCCCACGGCATCTCGCTACCAAAAGGGTACGCCAGCGACTCCCAATGGTCAGCACGTTTTTTCATTTCGGCTTCAAGCTTGGTGCCTTCTTCTGTAAGTTGTTCGCGTTTTAAATCCTCGAGTACGTGCAGAAAAATACTTCCTTCCATCTGACCAAACTGTGCATAATATGGCGCCTGAGTAGTCATCGCCAGTGTGGTTTGATATGCCTGTTCCAGATACCATTTCCAGTCTTTTTGAGTGACCAGATTATCGTGATAGCGTGCCAAGCGGTAGAGCGTCCAATATGCAGCAACCACGTGCGGATAGTTGTATGATCTACTGGGATCTGCAGCTCCTTCTTTATTCCAGGCTGCCCAGGTATTCCAATTTATCGTGTCGTTATACGTGCCTGCCGGAAATTCTTCCGGTTCATAATACAACACACTTTTACGCACACCGTATTTATGTTCGCCCTCAGCATTTTGTAATACGCCCCAAACGGTTTGATTTACAAAATCTTCCAGCTTTGAGACCTGTTCCTGATCGGGCTGAAGGTATTGTTTCATCATTCCGCCTAACCAGCTTCCGGCGCCACCTTCATCGCTCAAACCAGCGATCCAAACCCTTCCATCTTGCGTCACCTGACGCTTGTTCTGATAATCATATGAAATCAATGAAGGTGCTCTGTTGAAAAGATCTTCCTCGTCATCAAACCATTGATTATCGAACAAGAAATTCCCAAAGTCAGCAACCAGTTCACTTTCGGGCTTAATAACTTTATAATTGATGCTTTGCGTTTTTCCGTTCGTGTACTTGATTTCAACTCGGGCTCTTCCCCACTGCTTTCCGGTAACGGTGTACACATCGTAAGCATTCTTAGCTGCCTCTTTCTCAAACGAAAGCGCACCTTCAGGAGTCACTTTAATACTGCTTACGTCAGAATTGTACTTTAAAAATAATTTTCCTTGTACATCCTGCGGAAGCACATATCCCGGTACCCCAACAGCCACCGGCATATCTTTTTCCGTCAGTTGTTGTTGCACTTTTTTGATTTCCGGAGCGAGTGTTAATCGTACAGAAAATGTTTTGAGTTCGCCCGGTTTTAAGAAACTTGACGTTGGCGTATTCCATTGCTTTACACCTTCCCATTCTTCTGAAGCATAAGCCTTGCTATTGGCCATCCACTCGTGAAAACCTTCAAACACAATGCTGCGTGGCGAAGGATCATCAAGCAACGGGCGATAGGCTTCAAATGGCATATTATTCTCAGGAAGAACGAGTAAGGTTTTGCCTTTTCCGTCTAAGCGTTTTACTTCGAGATAGCCTGCATCAAGCCCGATATATGGATCGAAAAATACATTTTTAGCGTGCGCTTCTTCCAGCGAATTTCCTTCTAAAATATTATTGAAGATCATCGGGATCCCCAGCGCTCCTAACTCGATCGGTTGATCGGTTTTATTCTGAAAATCAAAAGCCAAGATCAAGTCTCCATCGGCTTCCGCATAATACCGTGTAATACTAAGCGGAAGCTCTTCCGGCAACGTATTGGCTAAATTTGCAGCAGCCAAAGCGCCTTCTTTAGCTATCGCTTCTACAGGTTTTCTTGACGTGGCGGTTGAGACCGTATTCCATTCTTCTGAACCTTCTAAGCGGTATCTAAAATTGATATCTCCTAAATGGTAGAGTCCGTTGCCGGCTCTGATCTCCAAGCGATCTCCGGGAGTAAAATCAAATTCAGGATCTGATTTTGGAGCCAAAGAAGCTACGGTTTGCGAAGCCTTGACCAACTTCAGTATAAATTGATCGGTTTCCAAAGTTTCAAAGCCCGATGCTAAGCCTAAAGTCGCTTGGCGCTCTTTCACCTTATCCCAATATTCCTGGGCTTGTGCTCCGGCGGCAATGCCCATAAAAAGAAGGACAAAAAACCTTAATGCATTTTTATACGTGTTCATATACGTTGATTTCTAGTTTAGTTTGAATTTATAGATTCCTGCCGACTCCTTAGCGACCTGTAAGCTGTTATGCTCCAATTCAAAAGAAGTTTCCTCGAGGTAGATACTGTTTTTATGTGTAACATCATTATACACCATATCGTTGGCTCCTGTGATCACAAAAGCTGTTCCTTGTGTTGGAATGTCCTCTGTAATAAAGTCAAGCGCCAATTGATACTCCTGATGCGTAGCATTGATGACCGAAAACGTTAAATATGTTCCATCTTCGGTTAGCGTGGCGGCAACATCTAAAGGCTCGGGAGCACCCGAAACCGCTACAGGAATAGTACCGAATTCTTTACGGTACGTTTTTAAAACCAAACCGGTTCCCTCAAGCCAGCTATCGATGGGGGTCGTTTTAATCGCTCCGATCACATTCACCGTTTGCGCATAATTGGCCATATAGTACATCTCAGACTGGCGTGAGAATTCATTCAATCCTGCGGCAATTCCTAAAGCATCGCGCAAGAAATAACGCGTTCCCAACAATCCAAACTCGTGCGGACCGTACCAATAATTCCATTCATCAAGCGCAATTTTTATATCACGATCTGCGATCTCCGGAATTTCCCGACGTGCTCGGCGATGCTCTTCTGCAATTGCTCTGATTGCATCCGGCATTTGTTTAACGTGCGTAAGCAAACCGCCTGCATGCCAATCCTGACGGTAAAAATGCTCGCTGATGTAAGTCATATTTTCAGCAGTATTTTGATACATCATATCATTCCATTCCCCGGGATAACCCACGGCGATGAGATCTATATCTGGATCTACTGCCCACATGGCTTCGGCTACTTTATTGTGCTTTTTTACATACTCTTCGATTGGCATATGGCCTAATTGCCAGTCGCCAAACATCTCATTTCCTACCGCCCAAAGTTGAACATCATACGGCTCAGGATGACCATTTGCCGCTCGGCGTTTTCCCATAGGCGTAGTTGCAGCACCGTTAAAATATTCCACTTCATTTGCAGCCAATGCTGCATCACCTAAGCCGGTGTTCACAGCAATATTGGCTTCGGCATCTAGAATTTCGCAGAGTTGCATAAACTCGTGAATTCCCACATCGTTATATTCTAAGCCATTCCAAGCGCGCTCATATCGGGTAGGGCGTGCATCGGGATTACCAATACCATCTTTCCAATCATATCCCGAGACAAAATTTCCACCGGGCCAGCGGTAAATTGGAGAATCTAATTCTTTCAACAAGGCGATCACATCCGGGCGAAAACCTTCAATATTATCTTCCGGCATTAAGGAAATTGCGGCGAGCGTAACCGTACCCTTTCCTTCAAAAGAGATCTCTAGACTTGCTAAACTTCCTGAATTCTCCCCTGTATGCAATTCAAATTCTTTGGTAACAAATGCTTCCGATTCCGGAATACTGAAACCAACCGTATTTTTAGAATTGAGCGCCTCCAAACCAATACTAACCTCTTTAAAAGGTCCTTTAGTTTTGTAAACAATTCGGCCTAGATAATTCGTATTTGGTTTAACAGCGATTGAGTCTTGTTTCAAGAAAATTTGATTCTCATCCAATTTAAAAACTGGCAATGCCTGTTCTGAGAAGCCATTTTTTGCGTCTAAAGTTATCGCTGTACTGTCTACTGAAGCTTCCCAAGGAGAAGCTGAAGTACCGGGTTTGTGGTAAAATTTACGGTCGGTAAGCATTTCAGCCCAAAGTCCGCCGTAAATAGATTTTCCCATATGCTCAATAAACTGCCCATAGATATACGGTGACATCGGCTCCTTTTGCGCTTCCAGATCAATGCTAACTTTGGGCTCAAGAGTTTGCGACGAAAGCTCTTCAAGCTTAATATCCTTAAAATAAGCCGTTCCGGAAGCAGGCGCATTTTCCCCTAATAGACATTCTATAATAAAACTGTCGTCTCCTTCTGTATTAAATGTCATTTCGACCGGTGTCCATGCTGTGGTTCCTGTGAATACTGTATCGGCTCTTGAAGAAAACTTACCTAAACCGAATCCCGCTCCGGCATTGGATTTTTCAGTCGAAATATCCTCTGTTTTTATAAATCCGCTAACCTTATATTGAGCATAGGGCTTTACGTTTACTTTCTTAAAAATACGTCCAGTTTGAAGGCTGTCGTGCGTGATCACTAACACTTTAGCATCGGTATCCTTAAGAATACTGTCTGAATAATTCGCTTGATTGCTCCAGTATTCTGTTTCCCATCCGGCATCTTTAAATGCAAGGTCTTTATCTGGCGATAAGAGCACCGTAGATGGTTGTTTTTCGGTTGGAGCGCAACCAGAAACCAACACAAACAGAATACTTATAAAATTGATTTTATATACAGCGTGAAGCGATTTAGTCGTGAAATTCATACCCGGAAGAAGTCTTATAATAACAGAAAAAAGGTCTGACTAAAATAAATGTAATTCATCAAGACCTTATTTGTTAAAGTTAGCGAAAGATAATAGCATATTAACTGAAATACAGTTTTTACTATACCGTTATAGTTAATCAAGTACTAATACTGATGAAATATCGCCCAAATAAAACGTTTTATGCATTTCAAGTAGCATCCAAATGTTAAAGTCTCTTTTTTATGATGAATAAGTAACCTATGTTGATACTATATTATCCCTAAACTTGACATGAATCATTTTTTAATGCCAATTTTATAGCAAGCACAAACAAATAGTCACCCTTACCCCTATGAAAGTTCTTCCTTTTAAAATACCCAAGCCCGGTAAAGAAGCGCTTGTTTACCAAGAAGATCACGAACTCAAATTTTACGACAAACTTCACGAGCACGAGGAGATCCAAATCAGTTATATCGCAAAAGGTTCGGGAAATTTAATTCTTGGCGATACGATTAATGATTATCGGGAAGGCGATATTCTGGTCATTGGCGAACACGTTCCGCACGTATTTAGAAGCGATGATAACGCGATCGATAAATCTGTTATGTACACGCTGTTTTTCACCAAGAATTCCTTCGGAAAAGAGTTTTTCAAGCTTACTGAAATGTCAGGAATCGATAGTTTTTTTGATGAAGCCGAATACGGAATGAAGATCGAAACGAATACCGAATCACTCATCAGAAAGTTTTCTAAGTTGAAACATCAAAGCCGTATTGAACGCCTGGCTTCATTTCTTCAAATTCTTGATTTGATTCAGCAGTCAGACAAAACTCCACTTTCATCCTTTGTTTACCATAAAAAATACACAGATATCGAAGGAAAACGTATGAGTGATGTATATCAATACACGCTTGATCATTTTCAAGAAAATATTACGCTTGACACCATCGCAGAAATCGCCAATATGACCAAAAACGCGTTCTGCCGTTATTTTAAACGGCGCACCAATAAGACGTTTCTACAGTTTTTGATCGAACTGCGTATCGAGCACGCGTGCAAACTTTTGTACAAAGAAAAAGAGCTTTCTGTAGCCGCTATTTCTGAATTGTGCGGATTTCAGAACATAGCCAATTTCAACCGAAAGTTTAAAGAATTAAAGCATACTACACCGTCACAATACCGCCTGCACGTAGCTTAAGAGATCTTGAGCAATAGATTAGGATCAGGGCAATTATTCTTATAAAAATCCAGGTTTTTATGTGTGGAAACTCCGGGATAATCGCCTTTAAACTCTTGCATATCCTTTATGATCTGAAAGTGCAAGTGCGGCCCGTAATCGCCATTTTCTTCTGAGGTTCCCAGATGCGCAAAGGTTTGACCCGCCGAGATCTTCTGCCCAACCGTTAAAGCAGATAAGGAGGCCCTAGACAAATGACCATAGAGTGTATAAAAATGGAAATCTTCAAAACGGTGTTCCAAAACAATACACGGACCGTAATCTCCATAGTTTGTGTTGTCTTTAAAACTATGAACGGTACCAGCTACCGGCGCCAAAATCGCTGTTCCGGCGGGAACCCAGACATCTAATCCCAGATGGATGTTCCGCTTAAGTTCTGGATCATCATTATTGAAATATAGGCTTCGGTCATAAATACTACGCTTTTCTAGATAACCGCCATATGCGACACGCCCACCGGTTTTTGCAAGAAATGTATTGATATAAAGCTGAATCGCTTCCGAAGAACTTGTATCTACTTCTTTAAGGATTTCGTTAGTCGTAGAAAGATCTAAAAATCGGTAATCCGAAGCCGCGTATGCCGCATCTACCACCGGTGTGAATTGGGCAGTACATTCTGCGATTCGGTTTAAAAAAAGCCTGTGTTCCATCGCCCCAAAAATACAATTCTCTATGCAGTCTAAAACAAAAAAGTCCGTTCTGGCAGGAACGGACTTTTCACAACAATTAAACTAAAAAACTCAATTAAGGACGATATCACTATATTTAGATGAAATCGCTATAATACTGTCTGTATTTCTTGATTTATAGAAGCCGTTAACCATACTGCTGTTGTAGCCTTCCATAACTTTAGCCTCGATCTTTCTCGGATAATTTAGACGACTGCGCACACCATTAAAATTAAAATGGAAAGGTGTTTCCGGCAGGTTGAGCACTACATCGCTGTTCTCTACACTGATATTTAAGGTTTTAAAATTCTTACCCAATTTTGGGATAGAAAGTTCGCCGAAGCTTCCCGTAATCACCGCAGCATCTTCAAGTTCGTTGATCACGATACTGCTTGCTCTAGAATCTACATTGATGCTTTTTGCTTTATCAATCACACAGTTCTTAATATAATTTGCGCGTAACGTACCGTAATCCCAAGTAGTCACATCAACCGGACTGTACGCAACGTTGATCAAAGTTTTTTCACCAGAAATAGTATTGGCCATAAAATCTCCGTGTGCGAGCGTTACTCGAGCATTGGTAGCCTCAGAGATCTTCACGTTACCGTGGCGTACGTTAAGGTCTAGCTGTGCCGCTTTAGGCATATGCACAATAATTTTACGAGAAAATGTGCCTTTAGGCTTTACTGCGATAGCAGCCCCGGAAGGAGTCCCCGAAAAGCTATAGGTCATTTGCGTGCTCACATTTCCATTAGCATCTGTAGTAACCGTTTTTTTAAGACTTCCGCCTTGTGCTTCGGCCATTTGCTCTAATTTCTTTGCAAAGTCATTACTCCAGCTTTGCATTGCCTTTTCAACATTTTGCCCTAAAGCCGCCATATCACTCTCAATAGCACGGCCAAAGGTAGCTCCCAAAGCCTCAGTAGAACCGCCCAGCTGCTTACCAAAACGTTCTCCCCAAGCCTTCATATCTGCACTAAACTCATCGCCCCATTCTTCAATAGCACTACGCCACTGATCTACTTGAGAAACACTTACATTGGTTCCGTATTTTTTATTCATCGCGGCAACGTAGGCTTTCTTATCGCGATTAAAAGCAGCGCTGTCAAAACTCATATCTTTTCCAAAAGGTGATTTTGGCATCCCGAGTAGACTGCTTCCGGCAAGACCTTGCCCTGCTGCAACTCGCTTTTTATTATTCTGCTCCCATTTTTTCATTACCACATCAAAATCTTCTCCAAGATTCTGCTCAATCTTGCGCTTATATTGCTCTAAATATTTAGCCCCGTCACGTTTATACGCTTGATAGTCAAATGAAACAGCATTCATCCCTTTGTAGAATTCTGCAGGAATCTGCATAGATGCAAACTGCTGCAAAATGGGTGAAACATTAGGTTGCTGCATCACCGGCTGAATCATTTGCTGCATAGATGCCGTGATCAAGTCATTGATGCCACGTACTTGGGTATCGCCTAAAGCTATACTGGCCGTCGAAGGCGCACCACTGCTAATGATACGTACAGCTTTACTATTGCCTTGAACGTTAACTTGCCAGCCTTTAAGCAGCTGATTGATCTCTTCTTTACTTAAATCTTCAGACTCAATAACAGCTTCTACTTCAACTTCATTTTTATTCCAATCTTCAAAAACAATGTCTGCGTATTGTGACTCGGTAAGGATGGCCACATTCGCATTAGTAGCAAAGCGCTCATTGAGCTTGCTGTTTGTAGTTTGTGCGTTTGCCTGCGGAATAAAAACCAAAACCGCTAACAGCTTCGCATAACTCTTCATAATCCTCATCATCGATTTATAAGGTATTGGTTTGTATCTCATTATTTTGAGACACTTGTAATTCGTTTAATTTCTCTTTCAACTTGTTCAATAAATCCAATCTAAACTGAAGGTTATCAATCAAAGATTGAATATTATAATCGTTCACTCCTGTTTCTACCAGATCAGCATTAAGACGGTCATACTCTTGATTCAACTCTTCAAGCTGGCCCATATAAGCATCAACGATGGCTTTGTTATCATCGGTGACGTTAAGTTGCGCCAATTCCATATGAATGGTTGCCAGATAACTATCTTCAATTTGCTTGTACTCTGGAGAGAAGTCGCTCAGCTGCACTTTTACCGGCTGGGTGGTCGCAAGCGAGTTAGCCTCTACAGTTTGCTCAGCCTGAGTGCCGGTACTCAATGGATTGTTTAGCAACAGCCCACTAATTGCGATCAGCACAACCAAAACGGCTGCTATTTTCATCCAGAGATAACCTTCGGCTTTGGCTTTTGCCTCCTTCCCAAAGTGTGCATCCAGACGCGCATTAAATCGCGCTTCGTGCCCTCGTTTAAGCCCCTCATCAGGAATGCTCAAATCATTTTTAAACATTTCTCTAATATCCTGTGCCATGATATTTAGTTTTAAGTTTCTCCTGCAATTTTTTCTTTCCGCGGTGCACCAGCGTACGCGATGCAACCTCAGTTATATCTAATATTTCTGATATTTCCTGATGGTCGTATCCCTCTATTAAAAAGAGCATCACCGCATAGCGATACCGCTCTGGTAATTCTTCAATAGCTGCTTTGATTTGATCTAGCGTAATCCCATCATCTACAGACCAGTCATTATGCTCATCTACCGTACCCAATACTTGCTCATTAATGGCGACCAGCTCTAGTTTTTTAGCCTTCAGCATATCAATACTTTTATTGATCACGATACGCTTTAACCAAGCCCCAAAAGTCACCTCTCCGTTGTATTGATGCATTTTAGTAAACGCTTTTACAAAACCTTCCTGCATCGCTTCTTCGGCTTCAAAAGAATTCTTTAAAAACCTAAAAGCAACATAATACATGCCCTCGCTATACTTATTATAAAGTTGCATTTGCGCACGCCGGTCGTTTTGCTTACATCGTTCAAGTATTTCGGTAATTTGCAAAATGGTAAATGGTTAGTTGCTAATTCCTTTTCTAAAGACGAAGTTTTTTCGTCTGCGTTGCAAAATTGTGATTAAATATTTTAGATAAACTATAAGTGGCAGGTTATTTGATTTTAAAATAGAAAATAGAATAAATGAAGAAACTTTATCTTTTGGTACTGATACCGTTATTGGGAGTGTTTTCCTGTTCTCAAGAGGTAGAGCATGTTCATGAAGTTTCTCAAGATCTCGAAACCTTATATTTTCCAAGTGAAGATCGGTTTAAAGCCTCTCAAACAGAAAAGGTAATAATCGATCTGAACGATTTCGAAACATACGCCGAATTAATCGCAGAAATGGACCAAAATGCGTGTAATGGAAAAGGCAATATTCTAAGTTTTACAGAAGAAAATACAGTACTTAAAATTCTTGTTTTTAAAACCTGTGCTGAGGAAAGTTCATTCGCTTGCTTTGGGCACGTAGATCTATTTGATTTTCAAAATGATTCTTTAAGATCAAATTTTGAAACCACTATTTCTCCTCATTTATTTACTGCAAAAATCCAAGAGTCCTTAGATACTCAAATTAATGCTCCATATTTTACTAAAGAAGATTTAAAAAGAATTTTAATAAGTATTGACTACTCTAATACTAGACGAAATACTTCAATAGAAAATTTAAAAAATACACTACGTCTTATTACAAGTACAATGACTAAAGTCCAGAAAGCATATCAATTAGATATCCCTTATTTTATAGAAATTGACAAAACCAATTTTACACCACCGCCACCTCCATTTTTTAAAGAATTCTAATCGAAGACAACCGCAGGACAAGCCCGAGCATTACTAAAACAAATTTTCGATTTCGAGGGATCCCGTCAGCTTTAAGACAATGTATTAACCCTTTGGCGGTGCCAAAAAAAAACCCGCTTAAAAAGCGGGTCTCAATTTTTAAAGTAAGTCTAAGTTACTCGTCGTCTAACAATAAGTTTAACGTGACATCAATATTGTCCATCGTAGCTCTAGAATATGGGCAAACCTCGTGAGCCTCATTAACCAAAGCCTCTCCTTCTTCAACATCCACAGTAGGTAAATAGCAATCAAGCACTACTGCAAGCTGAAACATATCTTCTTCATTCTTACCGATCTTTACCGTAGCAGTCACCGTATAATCGCCAAGATCTACCTTTTTTCCACGTGCTACGTGCGCCAATGCACTACCAAAACACGCCGAATATCCCGCAGCAAACAATTGCTCAGGATTGGTACCTTCACCACCGGCTCCACCCAGTCCTTTAGGCACACTCAAATCAAGATCAAGAGTTCCGTCATCTGTTGAAACACTACTGTCACGACCACCTGTGGCGGTAGCCTTTGCCTTATATAAAGCTTTCATAATAAAATTTTCGTTGATTAATATTTTGAATATACCATTCCTTTAGTGAGGAATCAACGCGAGATTCTTAAAGATTTCACAAAAATCCGCAAGCCGGATTATGAGCCAAGATTTTTGAACGGTAAGAGCGGTATCGGTAAGGTTTTCTTTTACCTTTAACAGTTCAGAATAGAAGACTTGAAAACACCGAAGAATAAGCATATAGACCTTACTGCAGCTCAAAAACTGATTAAAAACAGAAAGCGCCCTATTGATCCTCAAGTGTTAAGCGCCGAAATTTTAGCAGGAAATACCATTGCGCTCAGCAGGGCGATCACGCTGATCGAAAGTACAACCGCAGCACATCAGAAAACTGGTCAAGAAATTCTGGCGGCCTGTCTTCCGCACACAAAAAATGCATTGCGCGTAGGGATCACCGGTGTTCCGGGTGTTGGTAAAAGTACCTTTATAGAAGCGCTAGGAATGCTCGCCATCGCACAAGGAAAAAAAGTTGCTGTTCTTGCCGTAGATCCCAGCAGCTCTATTTCTCAAGGAAGCATCCTGGGCGATAAAACCAGAATGGAACGACTTACGGCTGATGCCAACGCTTTTATAAGGCCTTCACCGGCAGGTGACGCTTTGGGCGGTGTGGCTCGTAAAACCCGGGAAGCCATTAGCCTTTGTGAAGCGGCAGGCTTTGACCTCATTTTTATTGAAACGGTGGGCGTGGGTCAAAGTGAAACAGCCGTGCATCAAATGACTGATTTTTTCTTACTGCTGAAGCTTGCCGGAGCGGGAGATGAATTGCAAGGTATTAAACGTGGAATTATTGAAATGGCCGATGCGATCGTTATCAACAAGGCAGACGGTACAAATACCACAGCGGCCAAACATGCTAAAACCGAATTTTCAAGAGCGCTTCATTTATACCGACCTAAAGCAAGCGCCTGGCAACCAAAAATCATGTTGTGCAGTGCACTCGAAGAAACAGGCATTGATGAGATCTGGCAGACGCTTCTAGAATTTGAAGCGCACACAAAAGCTAATGGCTTTTTTGAAAGCAATCGTCAAGATCAAAATAAATACTGGTTACAAGCTACTGTTGTGAATGCTTTAAAAGACCGATTTTATGAAGATGAAACGGTTAAACAGCAATTACCACAACTGTTAACCGCCATAAACGCAGGTGAGGTTTCGGCATTTCAGGCGGCACAAGAACTCTTGAAAAACTTCAAGTGAGTTACCTCCGGTAATTCTTTCAATCAGCAAAACCTGAAACTAAAGACCAAACTTGATCAGGACTTTAAACGCGCATACCGCTTTTCGTTCTTTCGGTATTTTAAAAAGCCTACGACAACCCCTAAAACCAAACCAATTACACCAAAAAGTATAAAATCTGTAGTATCAAAAATGCCACCCATAAAATAAGTGATCACTAATTTATAGGTGATCGCTCCTAAAATAACTTGTAGTGTAACCCCGAGAATAAATTGCAATTTAGCCTCTCGCTTTTCTTTCCAGTCGGTTAAAAATTTTCGGTCTTTAGGATCTAGTCGCATCTCAAATAATTAGTCTACAAATTCTTGACGGTACCATTCTATTTGTTTCTGAAGACCTTCTTTTAAGGTCGTTGAAGGATTGTAATTCAGTAAGCGACGCGCCTTCTCAATATTGGCTTTGGTAAACATTTGATCCCCGCCACGTTTCGGTACAATATCCTTGCGTATTTTAGTATTCAGAAGTTCTTCAACAATCGCAATACCTTCTCCGGTGGTGTGTTCTTGTTCGGTACCAAGATTGATCACTTCGCCACGCACCACATCTTCTTTTCCGATAACGCTAACTACACCATCAATGATATCATCTACAAACGTAAAACTACGCACGTGATCCTCGCTACCTTCAAACAGCGGAAATTCTTGATGGAAGAAGCCGCAGCCTATTAACTTCGTGTATAACTTTTCTGGACGCTCACGCGGGCCATAAACCGAAAATAAACGCAATGAGCAGGTATTCATTTTTTGCTCTCTGGTTTTAGAGAGTACGATTTGCTCTGCCGCAAGTTTGGTCACGCCATAAAAGGACGCAGGTTCTGGGGCCGCATCTTCGGTCAAGGTCGCTCTTAAACCGTAAATAGACGAAGTAGAAATATTAGCAAACAGTTTAAGACCCTCACATTTTAACGCAAAATCGATCAGGTTTTTAGTCGCCACCAGGTTGTTCATCAAATAATCTTCAAAGCTTGAAGTTGCTGCAATACCGGGTTGTGCGGCAAAGTGAAAGATATAATCAAAATCTGTAGGAAGCTTTTCAAAATCTTTAGGCGTTCTAAGATCTACAATAAGAATTGGGATTCCCGCACGCTCCAGCGCTTTGGCATTTCGATCTTTTAAATCCGGACTGTAATAAGGAGAGAAATTGTCTATCCCTGTTACTTCGTGATTCATCGCCTGTAAACGTTCGGCGCAATGTGATCCTATAAAACCGGCAGCTCCGGTTACCAATATTTTCATACTAATATGTTTCTTTAAAAATTTTGGCATAGCCAAAACGATGCAGCCACTGCATCAGTAAACCAATGAGGCCGCCAATAATAAATCCGGTGAGCACGTCGCCGGGATAATGCACACCAACGTAAATTCGACTGTATCCTACAAGCAGCGCCCACACGATCAAAAACGGAAAAATCCATTTAAAACTTGAGCGTAAAAGCAAGCCTACAAAAATCGCCAGTGCCATTGTACTTGCAGCGTGTGCCGAAAAATACCCGTAGCTTCCGCAGCGTACTGCGATAAAACGCGCCTGCTCCATAATTCCTTCTTGCCCGCACGGACGCAAACGCTCAAAACCGTGCTTAAAAACATTGGCCAACTGGTCTGTAGCCGTGATCAAAAGGGTAACAGTCACTAGCGTATACAGTGTACCTTTAAAACCGAATTTCTTAAAAATCAAAAACAGCAACAAGGCATACAGCGGAATGCTCGACCATTTATTGGTCAAAAATAACCAGAATGGATCCCAAGTCTCTGACCCCAAATTATTGAGGAAGAGATACAACTCATAATCCAGTTCTTTTAATTGATTCATTTAATCTTCTTCGTAGCGTGCTACTTCTCTATCGTAAAAATCAGTTGCCGCTTGAATTAAACCTTCGGCTTCGGTAGCGAGTTCTTCTTCATCATTTTTATCAAAATCCTCCAGCCACTCAACATCGTCAGTTTTAAGGTCAATGATAAACCGCGGAAAATCAGTGTGAATCACAAAGATAGATTCTGGGTAATCAGTGTTATCGCCCAATATAAATTTAGGAAGCTCCATAAATGAAATTTAAGTTTAACGTCTTGATAAAACGGTCGGCAAATTTAGGCATCTCAACTAACATTTAATTTAAAAGCCCGCCGAAAATTGCATTATTCTGAGCAAAGGTAAGTTTCCTAAAGAGAACCGCCTTAAAAGCCCGCCCTAGCCCTAAGTTCTCAAAACAGCGACGCCACATTGTTGCAATTTTATACCGTATCTTCGTGCCCAATTCTATAAACCCTCAAGCGCTATGCAGCCCACAACCATTCTCCTATTAATTGCTGGCTATTTTATCACCTTGATGCTGATCTCCTATTTCACCGGAAAAGGTGGCTCTAATGAAGATTTTTTTAAAGCGAGTAAACAATCGCCGTGGTATCTAGTCGCTTTTGGGATGATCGGAGCTTCGCTTTCTGGAGTGACGTTTATTTCGGTGCCGGGTTGGGTTGAAGCGTCACAGTTTAGCTACTTTCAGGTGGTTTTAGGTTATACCGTGGGATATGCTGTTATCAGCCTTGTTTTGCTTCCACTCTACTACCGATTGAATCTAACTTCGATCTACACTTATCTTGAAGGGCGTTTTGGTGTCGCTAGTTATAAAACTGGCGCATCCTTTTTTCTACTCAGCCGTGTGGTTGGTGCGAGTTTTAGATTATACCTCGTGGCAAATGTGCTACAACTCTTGGTTTTTGACAGTATGCAAGTTCCGTTTTGGGTAACCGTAACCATCACCATTTTGCTCATTTGGCTGTACACGTTTAAGAGCGGTATCAAAACCATCGTATGGACAGACACCCTGCAAACCCTGTTTATGCTTACCGCACTGGGTGTTGCCATCTATTTTGTCTCAACCGACTTGGGATTAAGCGCAGGATCTCTTTTTAATTTTATTGCGGAAAGCGACATGTCACAAATGTTCTTTTTTGATAATTGGAAAAGCGAAGATTTCTTCTTTAAGCAATTCATCAGCGGGGCGTTTATCGCAATTGTGATGACCGGTCTCGATCAGGATATGATGCAAAAAAACCTCACCTGCCGAAGCCTTAAAGACGCTCAGAAAAATATGTTTTGGTTCACGATCGTACTCACCGTGGTGAATTTTATATTTCTCGCACTTGGAGTTTTGCTTACCGTTTATGCACAGAAAAATGGGATCGAAGCTTCAAAAGACGATCTTTTCCCATACATCGCAACAAAAAGCGGATTGGGCTTTGGGATCGCCATCTGTTTCATTTTAGGCTTGATCGCTGCAGCCTATTCAAGCGCAGACAGCGCATTGACTTCGCTCACAACCTCGTTCAGTATTGATATTTTAGGGATCGAGAAAAAGTATGATCAGGCGAAGCAGATCGCCATTCGTAAAAAAATACACGTTGCGGCTTCCTTGGTTTTAATCCTTGTGATCATTGGTTTTAAATACCTCATCGCAGATGAAAGCGTGATCGCCAGATTGTTTGTTTTTGCAGGCTATACCTACGGCCCCTTGTTAGGCTTGTATGCTTTCGGATTGTTTACAAAATGGCAAGTCAAAGACAGGTTTGTCCCGGTCGCTGCCGTAGCTTCTCCGATTTTAGGATACATCATCAGTCAGTTGACCTTGACCTACCTTAATTTTGAATTTGGTTTCTTTATCTTGATCTTAAACGGACTCCTAACCTTTTTGGGCTTAGTAATTATTCGTACTCAAAAGCACTAACGTACACGCAGGATCTACTTCGATATTTGCGGCTTGCAGGAGTTTATAAAACTCCGGATTCTCAGTCCCCGGATTAAAGATCACACGTTTAGGTTGCAATCCTATGATATAGTCATAATACGCCTCCTGGCGCTGCGCATTGAGATAGAGCGTAACCGTATCTATATGCTCATATTCGGGCATACCGGTGTCTATGGTTACCCCGGCGACTTCCCCTTCCCTTAAACCGATCGCCACCACAGGTTGGTTATTTTTCACCAATTTATGTATCGCCATATACGAGTAGCGTATAGGTTTTAGAGAGGCGCCAAGCACCAAGGTTTTCTTTGCTTTCATAAATCAAAGTTAAAGGTTTCCTGGAGCTGTAACAATAGCTTTTAAGACTAGTCTATGTAATAGAAGTCGACTTCCAAGTTTGAATCGTTTATAAATTAGTTTTGATGGTTAGTGTTAATTTCTAGCGTTCAAGCTTGAAAACCCGAGATTTAGCGGTCTCGGGTTTTCTTTTATTCTAGTATATCAAATTTATTCCGCTTACAACCGCTTTAAATTCAGCAAACTAGCGCGTTTAAATTAGGGTTTACAGAATAAATGTAACTTTTACTGTAACAGATTTAAAACACGTTCGTCTATTTATAAACCGCTAATCACGGGGTACTTTGTTTCAGCTATTATGCATTGCAAAGTATTATGTTTTATCAATCAACAAAATCGGACAGTTATGAAATCTAACCATGGGCTTTTATGCCTGCTCTTCACGCTATGTACCACGCTGCTTTTTGCTCAGCCAAAACCCAATGAGGTAGTTACCGGCTCTGTAAGTGGTGTTGTACTTGACGCCGACCTAAACCAGCCTATTCCCTACGCTACCGTAGTTATTAATTCTGGAGAACAAACAATAACCGGTGGGATCACCAACGACGATGGGGCTTTTGAAATCAACAAAATTCCGGAAGGTATTTACACGCTTAGGGTTCAATTTATAGGGTATGAAGCTTTTGAACGCGATTTAAAAATCGATCGTGACCATCGCAAGCACGATATGGGCAACCTTAATCTTAGCGCTGTTCCGGCAGAATTAGATGCCGTGAACATCGTCGCAGAACGCACGACGATCGAGCAAAAAATTGACCGCAAGGTGATCAACGTTGGGAAAGATCTGACTACTGCAGGAGCTTCTGCAGCAGATATCATGAACAATATCCCTTCGGTGAATTTAGACCAGCAATCGGGAGCACTTACGCTACGCGGAAACAGCAATGTACAAGTTATGGTAGACGGAAAATTATCTAACATTCCTGCAGATCAATTATTAAAACAGCTTCCTTCTAACTCGATCAAAAAGATCGAATTGATCACTAATCCTTCCGCCAAATACAATCCTGACGGAATGAGCGGGATCATCAATATTGTGTTACACAAGAATGTGAATATTGGCTTTAACGGTGATGTAAGCGCCGGTCTGGCTTATGAGAAAAATCCACAGTTTAACAGTGGTTTGAATTTGAACTACCGCAACGGTAAATTCAACCTGTATTCTAATTACAGCAACACCATCGCAAAACGTGCCAATTACGGAACGATCTTTCGCGAAGGCGATAATTCAACACAATTTTTTGATATGCTGAACGACCAGAATTCACACCTACTAAAAGTTGGTCTTGACGTGTATTTAAATGATAAGAATACGCTTTCCGTTTTCACTTCTCAAAATAGCTTTAAAGGCACTCCCGGCGGAAATATAAACATTGTTTATGCTGATGATATGACGCGCAATCTGATGCAGGATTTTGGCGCAGATATGGACAATTACTCGCAGCAGTACAACTTTGACTACAAACTTGATTTTGAAAAAGAAGGGCACAACATCGAGTTTGAAGCCGATTACAACACGTTTGATGCTGATGAAGATACCTTCTTCGATTTTACGGGCGCCACGCCTCTACCCGATTATGAAGATTTTGTAAACACCAAGCGTGATCGCACCACGTTGAATTTAGATTATGTAAATCCGCTTTCTGAAAGTGAAAAGCTCGAGGTTGGTTTACAAGCGATCTTGTTCAACACCGATATTGGTTACAGCAGCACCGGACAATCCTACAACGCAGAAGGCGATCTAGTTCCTACGCCCAACACGCTTTTTGACTACAGTAGAGACATTTATTCGGCATATGTGACTTATGGAAAAAACTACGAGAAATGGTCGTATCAAGCCGGTGTGCGTGCAGAGCAAGTGAACGTAGCTGCAGATACCAATAGCGTTCGCGCATTTACCAACGACTATTTTGAGTTGTATCCTTCGGCTTATGTAACCTTTAATCCTTCGGAAAAAAATCAATATCAGGTAAGTTATAGCCGAAGAATTGATCGCCCGGGCGTTGGGCAGGTCAATCCTATTAGAGAATGGAGTTCACCATTAGTAACCGAATACGGAAACGTGAATTTACGTCCGCAGTTTACTAATTCGCTAGAAGCCAATTATACTCGTTCTCTAGACAAGGGAAGTATCACCGCCGGTGTATTTTACCGCATCATTGAAGATCAGATCAATCAGGCGGTTTACGTAGATCGCTTCAATCTAGACCGAATGGTTTTGACCAACGATAATTTTGATTCAACCACTGCATACGGTTTTGAAGTAAGTGCCAATTATAAACCTACCGAATGGTGGAGCTTGAATGCAAGTTTTGATCTGTTTAGTCAAACGCAGACCGGTATTTCTGAATCCTTAGATCCGGACATTGAGAACCCAACGGCAGCAGATATTATGCTTACGGAACGTGAGGTGACCAATTCTATATTCAACACCCGTATCATCAATAATTTTACGGCTACTCAGCGACTTACCTTTACCGCGTTTGCGATGTTCAGAGGTCCTGCCGAAAGTATTCAGTTTAGAAACAAGTCGATGTTTATGACCAATGTTGGCGCGCGTTATAGCATTTTTGACGGTAAAGGGACCATCAGCTTAAACTACAATGACATTTTTAATACGATGAAAGCGCGCTTTACGGCTGTGAGTCCGTATCGCGTAGAGGGTCAGTTCAATTGGGAAAGCAACACGATATACGTAGGATTTAACTATCGTTTTGGCGATAGTAAGTTCAGAGCGAAGAAACGCAAAAACCGTGATGACAATGAAAAAGACGGCGGTGGATTATTTTAACATAATTTTAATTTTTTTATTATAATTGTAATAGAATTGAATATTTGGTAACATATAATCAATCAACCTATTAAAACATACGGTTATTGTTTATTAGAGTTAGCCTTCTACAGACGAATAACCAATTAATGGGTAAAAAAAACCCGGAGCGCCTGCTCCGGGTTTTCAATTTTAAAAATAGATTGCTTTTTATATTTTCTCTAGCAAGTTTTCGGCCTCTATAGCGCCGTGGGAAGTATGATAGGTAACCGTCCCATTTTTGATCAATAACAATTGCGGACTCTCGTGCTGTACGTTGAATTTTGTTGCAATTGCATTACTGATGTCGCGATGCGCTTTAAGATCCAGAAAATAAGGCTCTAGTTCCTTTTTGTCGTAATCGTATGCTTTCTCAAAACTACGCAGTACCATTCTACTGATTCCGCAGGTGGTACTATGCTTAAAGATTAGCACCGGCACCGCATTAGAGATCTCTACAATTTCATCAAGCTGTTCCATACGCTCGAATGGGATCCAGTTCATTTCCTTTATCTCTTCCTTCGCAATATCTCGCTGACTTTTAAACATATCAAAAAGTCCCATAGTATTTTCTTTTTAAAGTTTGTTAACGCTCGTAATTCCTAAGCGGTTGTAAATTTAAGGAAACTAAACCTGCTATTATATTAAGAAAATCCAAAGCCTTTAACCGACAAAAAGACAGCTAATTCCGCGCTATAACTGACTAAACGTCGGTTTTAACAAATGGTACAGCAATTGCCATATCAACATCGAAATACAAATACGATGAACTTTAATAATTTCACCATAAAATCACAAGAAGCCATACAGCAAGCCCAGGCGCTTGCGCAAGGGTATGGCCATCAGCAAATCGAGAATGAGCATATTTTTAAAGCCATTCTTGAAGTTGATGAGAACGTTACTCCGTTTCTGCTCCAGAAACTGGATGTGAATGTAAATCTGTTAAAGCAGATTTTAGAGAGCACGCTTACCAGTTTTCCTAAAGTAAGCGGTGGCGATATTATGCTGTCTCGTGAAGCCGGTAAAACGGTAACCGAAGCCAGCAACATCGCAAAAAAAATGAACGATGAGTATGTTTCGTTAGAGCATTTGATCCTGGCGATCTTCAAATCGAGCAGCAAGATCGCACAGATCTTAAAAGATCAGGGCGTTACCGAAAAACACCTCAAAGCCGCGATTGAAGAATTGCGCAAAGGTGACCGCGTGACTTCACAAAGCGCTGAAGAAACCTATAATTCGTTAAGCAAATACGCCAAAAACCTCAATCAGCTTGCCCGCGACGGAAAGTTGGATCCGGTGATTGGTCGTGATGAAGAAATACGCAGAATCCTGCAAATTCTTTCACGTAGAACCAAGAACAACCCGATTTTGGTCGGTGAACCCGGTACCGGTAAAACCGCAATTGCCGAAGGTCTCGCTCACCGAATCATCGACGGCGACGTGCCAGAAAATCTTCAGGAGAAGCAGATCTGGGCGCTCGATATGGGAGCCTTGATCGCAGGTGCAAAATATAAAGGTGAGTTTGAAGAGCGACTTAAAGCCGTGATTAAAGAAGTAACTACCAGTGCCGGCGATATCGTCTTATTTATAGACGAGATCCACACCCTTGTAGGTGCCGGTGGCGGTCAGGGTGCGATGGATGCTGCAAACATCTTAAAGCCTGCTTTGGCTCGTGGCGAGTTACGTGCCATAGGTGCAACCACGCTAGACGAGTATCAAAAATACTTTGAGCAGGATAAAGCTTTAGAGCGCCGCTTCCAGAAAGTGAGTGTTTTTGAGCCGGATACCGAGTCTGCAATTTCCATCTTACGTGGGATCAAAGAAAAGTATGAAACGCATCATAAAGTGCGTATCAAAGACAACGCGATCATTGCAGCGGTAGAGCTTTCGCAACGCTATATCACCAACCGCTTTTTACCCGATAAGGCGATCGACCTGATGGACGAGGCGGCTTCAAAAATGCGTATGGAGATCAACTCCAAGCCCGAAGAGCTTGATGTACTCGACCGTAAGATTATGCAACTTGAGATTGAGATCGAGGCGATCAAACGCGAGCAGGATGAGAACAAACTTAAGTCCTTGCGCGCCGATCTTGCCAATCTTAAAGAAGAGCGCAACGAGATCAACGCCAAGTGGAAGAGCGAGAAAGATGTGGTAGACAACATCCAGAACGCCAAGCAGGATATTGAAAACTTTAAGCTGGAAGCCGAGCGTGCCGAGCGCGAAGGCAATTATGGTCTGGTAGCCGAGTTACGCTACGGAAAGATCAAACAGGCTCAGGAAGAGCTCGAGAAATTGCAAGAGCAACTGGCGGCACAAGCCGATAACAGCCTTATTAAAGAGGAAGTAACCAGCGAAGATATCGCTGAAGTGGTAGCCAAATGGACGGGAATACCCGTGACCAAAATGCTGCAAAGCGAGCGCGAGAAATTGCTGCATCTCGAGGGCGAACTGCACAAACGTGTGGTAGGCCAAGAAGAAGCGATCATCGCGGTGAGTGATGCGGTGCGCAGAAGCCGCGCCGGCCTGCAGGATCAAAAACGACCTATAGGTTCGTTCTTATTTCTCGGGACCACCGGAGTAGGTAAAACCGAACTCGCAAAAGCGCTGGCAGAATACCTGTTTGACGATGAGAACAATATCACCCGTATAGATATGAGTGAATACCAAGAGCGTCACAGCGTGAGCCGTCTGGTAGGTGCGCCTCCGGGATATGTGGGTTATGATGAAGGTGGGCAGTTGACCGAAGCCGTACGTCGCAAGCCGTATAGTGTGATCTTGCTCGACGAGATCGAGAAAGCGCACCCAGACACCTTTAATATCCTGTTACAGGTGCTTGATGAAGGTAGACTTACAGACAACAAAGGCCGTCTTGCTGACTTTAAGAACACCATCATCATTATGACCTCAAATATGGGAAGTCCTATCATACAGGAGAAATTTGAGACCATCAAAGATCCTGAGACCGCGATGGAAGGAGCAAAAACCGAAGTGCTGGGAATGTTGAAACAAACCATACGTCCTGAGTTTATAAACCGTATAGACGATATCGTGATGTTTACCCCGCTAACGCGAAAAGACATCGAGCAGGTCGTGAGTTTACAACTCAAAGGTGTGACCCGTATGCTGGCAAAACAAGGCATCACGCTAGATGCTACGGCCGAAGCCATCAAGTTTTTGGCAGACCGCGGTTTTCAACCGGAGTTTGGGGCACGTCCAGTAAAACGTACCATACAGAAAGAAGTGTTGAACAAACTGTCTAAAGAGATCTTAGGCGGCAAGGTCACCACAGACAGTATCATATTACTCGACGCGTTTGATGACGAACTCGTGTTTCGCAATCAAAGTGATCTGGTAGAAAATGACTGAAGAGCATTGCTCGTATAAACCCAAAGCGACATCATATTGATGTCGCTTTTTTTTGGTTTTGGATTGTCGCGTTGATAACTCGTTGATAAGAGCTTCTGATTTTCTGCAGGTTGCTTTTTTTAAAAGGTTAGTTTTATAATTCTAAATAATGTGGCAAACCCTTTAAGAGATGAGATATCTGCAATTTTTTTAATGTTAATACCAGTTGTAAAATATACGAATCAAATGAATGAATTTCTATCAAAATATGGACTTTACCAAGTATTCACTTTACTTGAAGATTATGAAATCGGGAATCAAGATTTCACCAATCCATTAGATTTTAAAGGTCTAACATTTGAATATAAATGCGAAAAAGAAGATTCAATTAAGACTTTTGAAATTGAATTAGATGTTCAAACAGAAGAATATTACGGGCATAAGATAGGGAATAGAATTCCAGATGATTTATTTATAGATGAAAAATTAAATTTCACTTTTAAGGCAATTGGCAAATGTAAATCTTGTAAAGAATATCACGTTGAATTTATGCTGAACGTTTATTCTAACAATCCTATTTCAAATATTATAGAAAATGTTTACAACATAAATTTTCACAGACAAAACACCCATCAGTTTCCCGATACGAATATTTATGTACAAAAAGTTGGAGCACTTCCTCAAATTAAAATTATTCCTGAAAAAGTAATTTCAAAATACTTTGATAGAGAAACTAACAAATGGTACTTTAAAGCTATAAACTCATTGAATGAAAATTATGGAATTGGCTCGTTTGCATATTTTAGGAGAATAATTGAAAAAGAGCTAATTAACATTATTGAAGATATTAAAACACTTCCTGATTCACATAAAGTCGAAATCCAATCTCTATTGGATAAGCACAATGAAAATCCAAAGGTAAGTACGATTTACGAAAACATTTTTGAGCATTTACCTAATTCATTAAAAACATTAGGAGACAACCCGATAAAACTACTTTATAACCAGACTTCTGAAGGACTTCATTCACTGACAGAAGACGAGTGTATGGAAAAGGCAAAAAGTATTTTAAGACTCTTAAATTTTGTGATAAAGAAAATAAACGAAGAGAATTCTGAAATAAGAGAGTTAAGAGAAACAATAAAAGGGTTAAAATAAAAGGGTTAAAATAAAAACGTTTTACAATAACGGCTGTAAGTAATTGCTTTTTCTCGTATAATTATTAAAATCAAATAGTTAGAATCAAATAAACAACATACAATCCCTCGTTGCCGCACGATTAAATCTTTATTAGAAGCTAGAATAATCGCTGCGCGATGCAATCGCGCAGGAGTAACATAAAAAATAAACCCATCTCGAGTTACCCTCTTGTTACCGCGCGATTGTATCGCGTGGGAAGATCCTACCCACCACCTTCAGGGTCATTTCCTGTAAAAAAATAAGAGCGATTTCCTTTTTAAAAAGGGTCAACCGCTCTGATAATATGACGCATAGCCTTACTATGTTCGTAACCAACTAATCCAAAAAAACTTAAGTTATGCCACATTATGCACAAGGAACTTCAGGATGGACCAAATTAAACGGCTATCAGGCGCTTTGGGATCCTAAGATCGATCTGGGTAAATTCTATTTTACCACCTTTCAAGGGAAACGCGAAGAAACGCCGTATAAGACCGCAGAGAATTTTGCCCGCGTCATCGACATCCTTAGAAACGAAACGCCGGTTTATGGTAACGCCAGCACCGGCTCGGTCACCACTCAAGCCGAAGAAGTTGGGGAAGAAGAAAGTTAGTCTTCAAAATTTCAGAGAATTTCTAACAACCAGCCAGAACGCAGCAACGCCTATATTGAAAGAAATAGGCGTTGTTTTTTGTTACCGCACTACCTGTCCCAATGCATATAAAATTACCTTAGGTCGGATAAGCTTTAAACAACTGATGCTAAATTGGTGTATATTTACACCAAATAGTATTTTATGGCACGTCAAAGTATTTCCTTTACTAAACCCAATGATGATTGGTTAAAAGAACAGGTAGACTCTCAAGAATACACCAGTAAAAGTGAATTGATCAATGACCTTGTTAGGCAAGCCCGCAAACAGCAGCCGGAGATAGACTGGATACGCACAAAACTCGACGATGCCGAACAAAGTGGTTTTACAAGCGAAAGCAAAGAAGAAATTTTAGCTCAGGCCAAGTCTTCTTTAAAATGAATTACCGGCTTAGCAATACCGCTAAAGAAGATTTAATGCGTATTTACAGATACGGCGTTTATAAATTTGGTAGTGCTCAGGCTGAGCAGTATTTTGAGAACTTCTTTCTCTATTTTGATCGCATTGCCGAAAATCCATATGCTTTTGAAGCAGTTGATTTTATTAAAAAGGATACAGACGTTGCGTTTGCGAAGTAGACAGTATTTATTACAGAATCAATAAAAATACGGTGGAGATTATGACCATCATTGGCAGGCAAGATACCAAAACGAAGATTTGAAAGTAGCAGAGCTGCTATTCAGGATTTTTGCAATGTGGGCCTTGGTTCAGTTTAATGATTTGGAGTTGGAGTAAGCCCTCACTCCAATAAAAAAATTCTATCTTTAAAAGAGGTTCATTACATTCATCAAATCAAACACGTATGCTTAAAGTTACTTTACTACTCGGGCTCTTGCTTATTTTAAATAGCTGTCAACTAGATTACACTATGGATTTCAAAATAAAAAATGAGACCTCGATGCTGGTTGATTCTCTTTATCTTTTACCGAATAAAGATGGAAAAAAATATATTCAGCTCAAACCTCAAGAAGTAGTTAACTATACAGTAGACATTTCAGAAACTCCAATGGGAGATGGGGCTTTTGTCATTAGCTATACGCTTGATGGTCAAAAAAAACAAAGAGGCTTTGGGTACTTTGACAATCACAACACCTTTGCAGACCACTATGACTTAACAATAAAAAAGGATACCTTAATTATTAAAGAAATACGGTAAAGTCTTTATGCTGCACAAAAAAAGCGACCCGTTATGGTCGCTTTTTTTATTTAGATCTTATCCTAAGGTTAACCCAAGATCTGCATTTCTTGCTCCAAGATCATATAAGGCTGGCGGTAATAGCGCTTGCTCGTCGCTTTATATAAAGCACTGGCCAGAGCTCCTGCTACCGGAGGCAAACCGGGTTCGCCTAATCCTGTGGGTGCGATCTCGTTTTCTGCGAAAAATACTTCGATCTCTAGCGGAGCTTCGTTGTTTCTGATCAATCGGTAGCGGTCAAAATTCTGTTGTTCCGGCGCCCCATCTTTAAAGGTCAACTGACTGTACATTGCGTGTCCTAGTCCGTCTACAATTCCACCTTCAATTTGATTTAATGCACCTTCTTTATTGACTACAATTCCGCAGTCAACCGCACACCACACTTTCTGTACTACCGGATTTCCGCGATCATCCATCACCAGATCGATCACCTGCGCCACATACGAATTGTGACAGTAATACGCCGAAACACCGCGGTAAACCCCGTCGATCTCGGTTCCCCAATTACTCTTTTCGCGCACAAGTTTTAAAACTCCGGCATAGCGTTCGGCATCATAATCATTGCGCTCCCCAACCGGATTGGCGATCGCATTATCAAAAAGTTCTAATCTAAAATCAATAGGATCTTTACCTGCAGCTTCTGCAACCTCATCAATAAAGGATTGCTCTGCTCCTGAGGTAAAGTTAGAACGCGGCGCACGCCAGGCTCCTGTTGAAATATTGGTGTCAATTCCAAAATTCTCAGCACGATAATTGGCTAGTGTTCCTGCCGGATAACGATCTGCAAATACCGGACTTGATGGAATACCACTCCCCTGCACCTCAAAAGCGGTCAGGTTTTTATCGGCATCCAATGCGGCTTTATATTTTAAAGTATACGAAGGACGATAGGTCCCCTGCGTCATATCATCTTCTCGAGTGTAAATGAGTTTTACCGGAGCACCTATTTTCTGCGAAATGGCAGCAGCCTCAAGACCGAAGTTTCCATACAGTCTGCGACCAAAACCGCCTCCCATACGTGTCATATCTACGTGAATGTTATCTTCAGGAATATTGAGCATTGCAGCAGCCGAACCGCGTAAAGCTTCTGGCGTTTGAATAGGCCCGATCAGGCGCGCCGAATCTGCTTTGACATCGGCAAAAAAGTTCATCGGCTCTAACGTATTATGCGCTAAAAACGACCCGAAATACGTGCGTTCGATCAAGGTATCGGCATTGGCAAAAGCTGCATCAGGATCTCCGTCTTGACGCGCTACTTCTCCCTTTCCGTTAGAAAATACTGAGGCAAATTGCTCTAAATGCGTCGCAGTACTTTCCGCAGTTGCTTCGGTTTCCCATTCGGCTTGTACCGTCTTTTTAGCCTGCATCACCTGCCAGGTACTCTCTCCCACTACAACGATAAGTTCGTTAAACGCATTTACATCTGCCCAACTTGGGTTTTGTAATGAAGTATCTACGGTAAATACGTCTTTGATTCCCGGCATCGCTTTCGCTTCGGTAGCATCAAAACTTTTAAGATTCATTCCAAAAGCGGGTGCGTGAATGAGCATAGCAATCGCTGCGCCCTCCTCCATATAATCTAATCCGAATAAGGGTTTTCCTGTAGCGATCTTAACGCCGTCTACATTTTTTACCGCGGTCCCAATAAGTTTAAAATCTTTAGGCGCTTTCAGCGGCACTTCTTCCGGTATTTCAATTTTTGAAGCCTCATCGATCAGTTCTTTGTACGCAATAGTTTTATTGGTAGGTAAATGCTTTACCGTTCCTTCTTCGGTCACCAGATCTTCCGCAGGAATATTCCACAGTTTTGCAGCTGCATTCAAGAATAGATACCGCGCAGTAGCGCCTGCCATACGCAAGCCGTCCCAACCGGCACGAATAGACTGACTTCCTCCGGCGATCTGACGACTGAATTTTTTAGTATCCAGAGGTGCTTGCTCTACCGTTACCTGATCCCAGGCTACGTCTAATTCTTCGGCCACAATTAGCGGCATCGAGGTTTTTACGTTCTGACCGATTTCAGGATTGGGTGAAAAGATAGTCACCGTACCATTCCCCTTTATGCGTATGTATGCATTGAGGTCAAACGCGATATCTTCAGGCTGCGCATCGCTTTGAGCCAAGCCCGAAAACCAACTGAATTGCAAAAGCAGTCCCGCACCGCCGGCAGCAGAAACTTTTAAAAACGATCTACGGTTGTGTTTTGTTTTAATAAGTGCCATAATCGATTATTTTTTTGTTGCTGCAAGAGCCACAGCTTTATTGATTCGGGTATAGGTTCCGCAGCGGCAAAGGTTACCGCTCATTGCGTTTTTGATCTCATCTTCAGAAGGAGTTGCATTGCGATTGAGTAAAGCGGCTGCACTCATAATCTGACCAGCCTGACAATATCCGCATTGCGGAACGTCAACTTCTACCCAGGCTTTTTGTACCGGATGATCACCGGTTTCTGAAAGTCCTTCTATTGTAGTAATCTTCATCGAAGCATTTGCGATGGCACTCACTGGTAGCGAACACGAGCGCACGGCGTTTCCGTTTAAGTGAATGGTGCAGGCTCCACATTGGCCAATACCACAGCCGTACTTGGTTCCTACCATTTTAAGATGGTCTCGCAACACCCAAAGAACGGGAGTATTTGCGGCGACATCTACTTGATGTTCTTGCTCGTTAATCATTAGGGAATACTGTGGCATAGCGCGTTATTTTTGTGAAACATCTGTAATTGAGCGCAATAGAAAAGCGCAATGCTTTAAAGTTACTTATTTTAAACGTGCTCCACTTATACTTTTCAAACCAAATCTTAAGCTAAAAGCCTTTAAAAAATTAGCATTTCCTTACAATTTGAGCTGATTTTATCCGCTGTTAAAGGGTTACTTTTGCCTGAAAATCAACAATGCCGAGAAACTTACGCGCGCTTTTATTGGGTCTACCCCTCGTGCTTTTAGCTGTTCAGCTGCAAGCGCAAGACACTTCAATTCCCAACGAAACTCCCAAAAAAGGATTTATTTCCCGCTACCTCAACAGGGTTTTTAACGATACCGTATCTCAAGAAAAACCACAATTCTTGATCTATCCGGTTTTAGGTATTCGGCCTGAAACAGGTCTGGAATTTGCCGTTGCGCCACTCTTTGTTTTCTATGCCAATGAAGACACTAACAACCGACTTAGTGAAATTAATACTTACGCGTTTTTCACCTTTAATGGGCAGTACGGCATACGCATCAACCACGCCGTTTATTCTGATCAGGACAAATGGTTTTTCTTAGGTGATCTAGATGCAGAACGTTTTCCGTTAAAGTATTACGGAATAGGAAATGATGTTCCTAAAGACAATATTGCACTGGTAGATGCTACGCAAATTCAGATCAAAGAACGGGTATTGCGCAAGGTTTTAAAGAACTTTTATGTAGGTCTCGAGACCGATTTTAGAAGTCTGTCTAATGTTTCTTTTGATGCTCCTGAAGATAGTCAGGAAACTTTAGACATTGAGCTTCCCTTTGGAGCAGAAGGAACGACCAATTTTGGTATGGGTGCCGGTCTAGTTTACGATGCCCGACACAATGTATTGAATGAACGCAACGCCTTCTTTAGCGAATTGGCTTACCTCAATTACAATCCGTTTTGGAAAAGCGATGTAAAATACCAGACCATCACCACAGACAACCGGTTTTTTACACCCATAGGCAAAAGAGATGTACTGGCAGCACAGGTAATTGGTCAGTTTAGTTTTGGTGGCGAAGTGCCCTTTAACCAGCTATCGTACTTAGGCGGTGAGAATATTATGCGTGGTTATTTTAGCGGAAGATTTAGAGATCGCAATCAAGTCGCTGCACAAGTAGAATATCGTTTTCTACCGCTTAAACTGGGTTTTACTGACCGTTTAGGAGCAACTGTTTTTACCGGTGTAGGCGAAGTTTTTGACGATTGGAACGAGCTGGAGATGAATAAGATCAAATGGTCTGCCGGTGCCGGTGCACGCTTTCTGATCTTTAGAGAAAAAGATATTTTTATTCGCTTTGATTATGCGTTTACCAAAGATGGAAATAACTTTTATCTGAGTATAGGAGAAGCTTTTTAGTTCTAATTGACCAAAAATTTTCAGACAATCATTTTATAAGCTTTTGGATATTCAACCCCTTGCCCACTACTAAAAATAATTTCTGAAGAGCGCCTTACTAATTTCTTCTTGCAATTTATTTTCAGGAGCTTTTCGCTTTAATTGATAAGCGCGTTCTAAACGTTCAGTTGACGGATCGTCGTTCTCTGTCAGATCAAGCTCCAGCGCTCCATAGCTTAAATATTTCACATAATTTGGGGTCTCTGTAGTTTCAACGTAATGGCGCAATTCATCTAAAGGTTTACCCACCATTTGAGCGACCGTTTCCCAAAACTCTTCTTCGGTATAGCCGCGCTGTTGTTCACGAAAATAAGTTTTATACATCACTCGCATCACATCATCTAACGACTTTTCATTTTCACTCTCGTGGCGGATGGCAAGATCAAGCAACAGCCCTATTATTGGACCTTTATGATAATAGGAAATCGTTGTGGCATCTGAAACAGCATCGTTGTTCAAGAAATGATTCCATACATCATAACTAGAGCGTTCTAAAGACATATGCTCTTTCCCCTCTTTATTTTCTATCGCCTGAAAATGACTACTTAAATACTGCAGCATATCTTCTTCAGTGATCAAATCTGCATCACGCATAATGAGATATTCGTAATACACCGTAAAACCTTCAGCCACCCAAAGCATCGTCGTGTAATTTTCTTTACTATAGTCAAACGGTCCCAATTCAATAGGCCGTAAAGCTTTTACATTATACAGGTGAAAATATTCGTGCGTGATAAAATTGAGAAAGGCTTTGTAGTCAGCATCGGTTTTAAAGTCAAAACTTCCATAGGTGAATACCGCTTGCGAGTTGGCGTGTTCTAGTCCGCCACCGCCGGGTTCCATCATAATAAAAGCATATTCCTCAAAAGGAATGTGCTGCATTAAATCGGTCGTACGCAAAATGATCTCTCGCAAATCTGTTACAAATTGCTGCTCATCTAATCCCTCTGGTGTTGCAACAGCCAGCGTAAACTCTTTACCCAATTGCTGAAACTCTATCATTTTCTGATTTCCCAAATAAAACGGACTGTCATAAAGCACGTCTGCTGACGCAGCATAAAAAGTGGTTTGATTTACTTTTTCTAGTCCGGTCGCAATGTGCTCCCAAGTTTCCGGAAGTTGAAAGGTCACCGAAATGGGTGCTTCTTTTTGCCCTTCGGGAAACATAAAAATATCAGTATTCGCCAGAAAAGCCCGAGTCTCCCTCACATTAGATTCTGCCACCGAAGTACGATTAGCATAAACCCGGTAGGTCACCTCTAATTCGGTATTTGTAGGATGCGTGATCGTCCATTTATTTTTAGAAGTTTTCTTCCAGTCTAGTGCAACACCTTTAGTAGCCTGCACCTTAAAATCAATAATATGCGCCGGGTTGTCGAGAATCTTGTAATATCCCGGAGTCCAAACCGGCAAAACGAGTGTGGTTTTGGTAGTGTCTTGCTGATCAATATGCACGGTAACTTCAACATAATGCGCTTCTGCTTGAGGAAACGATAATTGATAATGCATTTTTGGTTCAGCCTTCTGGGCAAAAAGAGTTCCGGAAATCAGAAGAATAACACAAGCCAGATAAACACGTAGAATCATAAATGGAAATTAATTGTGCCTGTGAAATTACTCAATCTATCACGAAGAATAGTTGCCGTTTATCCCTAAAATATTCGCAAGAGCTGATACGATGTTAACCTAAAATACATCCCTCAATTTAAACAACTACCAATCAAGTTAGCGTAATTTTAAAATACTGCAAGACTCTATTCTGTATGTAAATTGAGAATAAGGTGTTTTAAAGTTTCTCTATGAATAAAAAACTATCTAGAACTGAAAAACTAGGATATTACCTCACTCCTATTGAAGTTGCTTTTACCGGTTTTCGGCATAACTATACTGATCGACTTAAGAAAAAACAAGATAAAGAGTTAAAAGCCTTAAAGCAATTTGGGGAACTTGAGAAAGTAAAAGAGCTCAAGGCTATTCACAAAAGCTATGGGAAATTTTATGTGTCTTGCTGCATAGCGCTAATCTTACTAGCTATTTTCATTTTTCTATTTGAAACTAGTATTATCTCACTAAAATGAAGTTCAACATTCCCTAAAAAAATAATTCAAATTAAAAATCATAATTTCAAATAATACGTTGTGCTTCTATATATTTACTTTTCAGTCAAAAAGCATTTTTGAATTTATGAAACAACTCCTACTCTTCATTATCTTTTTTTGTAGCCTTTTCACATCTTATGCCCAACAACCCACAGTTGAAAAAGGTATATTTTCTGTAAATATTTTAACTCCGGGTTTAGAGTATGAATTGGGGCTCACTTCAACAACAACCTTAGATTTTAGGGTGGGAACGGGTTTTGCTTATCAAAAAGGAATGTTTGGAGAAGGTTATGGCGTTTACGCTATTTTCAACACGCAGTACCGTTATTATTATAACTTCAAAAAGCGAATGGATAAAGGGAAAAACATTACGAAAAACAGCGCTAATTATCTGGCTTTAAGCGCTGCGGTACAAAATGGGAAACCTATAATAGGAAGCCTAGAGTATTATGAGTCTTATTTTGGAGCTATCGGGCCGGTATGGGGCTTACAGCGCTATTATAAAGGAGGATTAAAACTAGATCTCAACTTAGGTGCGGGATATGGTTTTAATGAGTCTGGCGAAAGTTTTTTCTCCCCCATACTGGGGCTACGTTTAGGCTGGTTGCTCTTTAAATCGTGATTCTATCATAGGAATATTGCCTAACTTAAAAACTAAAGTTAGCTATGCAACACGTTATTTTAATTACTGGAGCCAGCTCGGGGATCGGTAAATCTACAGCCAAAAAGTTACTCAAAAAAGGGCATATCGTTTACGGTGCTGCTCGAAGAACTGATGAAATGCAAGATCTAGAACACTTAGGGATGCACACCAATTTTTTAGATCTTACCAAAGACGAATCCATAATTTCCTGTGTAGAACATATTCTGAAAAAAGAAGGACGCATTGATGTGTTGATCAACAATGCCGGTTATGGGTCTTACGGGGCTGTTGAAGATGTTTCAATCGAAGAAGCCAAACGCCAGTTTGAGGTCAATCTTTTTGGTTTGGCCCGTATTACGCAATTGGTGCTGCCTGCAATGCGCAAAAATAAAAAGGGCCGTATCGTAAACATCTCCTCGATGGCCGGTAAAATCTACATGCCCTTTGGTGCTTGGTATCACGCAACGAAGCACGCTCTAGAAGGCTGGAGTGATTGTTTACGCTTAGAATTAAAAGCCTTTGATATTGATGTAGTAATTGTACAACCGGGCGCTATTAAAACAGACTGGGGTACAATTGCAGCCAAAAATCTAAAAGAGAAGTCGGGATCTGGGCCTTATGCTGCATTTGCTAATGCCGCTGCAAAGGGTATGCATGAAGCTTACACCGGTGACCGCCTCACCGATGTAGACGTTTTAGGAAAAACTATCGCTAAAGCAGCAACCATAAAAAAACCTAACCGCCGCTATGCTAAAGGCTTTATGGCAAAACCGGCAATGGCCCTACGCAAATGGTTAGGTGATGGTATCTATGAAAAACTTATTAGGTCGCAATTCAAATAAGGTTTTAATAGCTTACGTAAAAATACCTTGACCTTTGAGCATATTCTAAAGTCAAGAATCAATCCTACAAACCTCTCAATTTTCGTAACTTCACGCCTCCTCCTACGCGATTAAATTCAAAGTCATGAAAATCCTGCATACGGCCGACTGGCACATTGGCAAAAAACTGCACAAACACTATTTATATACCGATTTTGAACGCTTTATCTCTTGGCTGATTGCTATTATTCAAGAGGAAAAAATCGAACTCGTTTTGGTCTCCGGAGATGTTTTTGACCTTGCTAATCCTTCCGCCGAAGCGCGTAAACAATACTACAAAGCTTTAAAACAGTTAAGCAACCTCAATTGTAAACTCATCATCACCGGTGGAAACCACGATTCGCCGTCGATGCTTGATGCGCCACGCGAAATACTAGAAGCACTTAATGTGCATATCCTTGGCGGAATGCCCGAAAATCCGGCTGATTGCTTGATTCCCATAAAGGGCAAACAGGGTAATGACGAGCTCGTCGTTGCTGCAATTCCGTTTTTAAGGGATGGAGATATTCGTGCCGCAGAATCTGGCATTACTTATGAAAACCGCATTGAAGCCATAAGAAAAGGGATTGAGGCGGTCTTTACTCAGGCAGCAGAGCTTTGTAAGAAAAAATTTTCCGGCCTACCGGTGATCGCTATGGGGCATTTGTATGCAGCGGGTATCGAACCTTCAGAGAGTGAACGCGACATTCAGATCGGTAATCAGGCTGCCTTTCAGGCGAGTCAGTTTGGTGATTATTTCAGTTATGTGGCGCTGGGGCATATTCATAAACCGCAACGTGTGAGTGCTGCAATTCCCGCATTTTATAGCGGTTCGCCTTTACCGCTTTCTTTCAGCGAGCGTACCGATGAAAAACGGGTGCTGATCTTAGATACTTCAACGGGTTTTGAACCCAAAAGCATTGCAATTCCTACGTTTAGAAAGTTGAACAAAGTGAGTGGCGATCTGGAGCGTATACAAAGCAAATTGCAAGCATTAACATCTGAAGGCGAACTCACCAACCTCATCGAAGCAGAGTTGATCGAAGAAAACTTTGATGCCAACCGCATTGCACAGCTCGACAAGCTGGTTACCGAATTTAACACGCCTGGTCTGGAGATCGTTAAACATCGGGCGACTTTTAAAAACCGACTAAAAGCAACCGGGAAATTGTTTGATGCGCAGCAACATCTAGAAGATCTCAAACCGCTTGAAGTTTTTACTAAAATGTTAGAGCAGAACTCGTATGACGCAGAAACAAAGGCGAAAGTAGCTTTGGCATTTCAGGAACTTGTAGAACACCTCAACACCACAGATCCCGCTTAACATGAAGATATTAAAAATTGCTTTTAAAAACATCAACTCGCTGCGTGGTGAGCACGAGATCGATTTTACCCAAGAACCTTTTTTGCAAAACAGCCTTTTTGCGATCACGGGCCCAACCGGAAGCGGAAAAACCACGATCCTTGATGTGATCTCCCTGGCGTTATTCAATCACGTGCCACGTTTAGGGAAGATGAGTACGAACGAGGTGATCAAAAAAGGAGCTATTCTTACCCGCAATCAGGAAGACGCAAATGTGCAAATTACCTATCAATGCAATCAAGGGATTTTTACCTCGCGCTGGGAAATTTCGACCAACCGAAATGGTAATCTGCGCGATTATCATATGGAGCTCATAAACACAGTAAGCAACGAAATTCTCGATTTAAAAAAATCGGATGTACCGGGAAAAAATGAGGAGCTGATCGGTTTGAATTATGATCAGTTTATCAAGTCGGTAGTGTTGGCGCAGGGCGAATTTGCCAAGTTTTTACAAGTGCCCAAAAAGGAACGCGGTGCACTTCTTGAAAAAATCACGGGTACCGATATCTATCGCAGAATTGGGATGGAAGTGTTTCTTCGGAATAAAGAGCGTGCCAAGGAAATTGATGCTAAACGCGCTAAAATTGAGACTTTCAGGGAGCAATTGCTGGAAGAAGATACGTTCACAGCAAAGCAAAAAGAAGCTGAAACTTTAGCTGAAGCACAAAAGCAATTAAAGCAAACGATCGATCAACTTGCCAAAGAGATCGAGCTTAAAAAGAAACTGCAAGTCGAAGAAGGCGAACTGCAAAAAACACAGAAAGAATTAAGCGAAGTGGTCTCGCTTCAGCAAAACTTTGAAAAAGAAAAAGGAGATGCACTGAAGCATCACGAAGCAATTCAACTTTTTGCAGAAGAACTCAATCAATGGCAAAGTTTGCAGGAAAAGCAAAAAGAAAAGCAAACCGAAATAACTAAGGCTACAGAAGCTTTAGAAGCTGCAAAAGCCGAACGAGAGCACTTAACGCAACAAATTAGCGAGCAATTTAAACTCACGGTCACACCAACTGATTTTCCGGAAAAAATGGAACGTTATAAAGCGGAAGTCCGTGCCTTGATCGATGAGCGCAATGCCTTGCGCACCGCTTTCGAAACCAGTAAAAATCCGTTGCAAACGGCAGCTAGGGAATTCGATTTACATTTAGACCTAAAAGATCTCAAGGGTTTTGAAACTGCTTTACAGGAGAAACAGACGAGAGCCAAAACAACGTATGCAGCTTTAGAGAACCTATTTGACCTTAAAAATGCTTCGGTAGCAGAACGTTTAGCAAATATTCAATCCAAACTGAAAAACATCCGCGCAGCTGAAAAAGCGCATACAGCTTTAATAACCTTAGAAACCCAACGCAAAGAACTCAACAAAGAACATATTACTCTGCAAAAGCAACAAGCCCCTCTACCGGGAGAGATCAAACAGCTGAAACAGCAGATCGAGTTAAAAGAAGCTCAGCACACCGCTAAGCAAAAAACGCTGGAAGTTGAACAACTACAAAAACAACTTGAGGATTACCGCAAAGACTTGAAAAATAACGAACCTTGTCCTCTTTGCGGTTCGCTCGATCATCCGTTCGCAGCCCATATTCCGCAAGAAGAAAACGGACTCAAAGCTGCGGTGCTTCATTTAGAACACGAATTAAAAACGCTGAACAAAGAACTCGCGACTAAAGAAAGTTCGCTTCAGCAATTAACGCAACAAACACAACAGCTCGAACAGCGTATAAAAGTTCTCGATGAAGAACTGAGTGCTCAGCAAACCACTTTTGATGCCCAATTCAAAAACCTGATGCATTCCAAGGGCAGCGCCTCATTTAACGATTTGGAGCTCCAACTGGAAAATCAAGAAAGAGAATTGAATTCCGCTGAAAAACTTCAGCAAAACATAAAGGTGCTTGAGCAAATTCAGCAGCAAACAACCGACTTAAAAGTGCTGCTATCAAAAGGCAAAGAGAAAGCGAAGGCCATTGCTGAACTATATCCTGCAATCAAGAATTTTGAACAAGAGGTTAGTCAGATTGAAACCTCTTGGAATCGTAACGAGCAAACCGCAAACCAGCAACAAAAACTGCTCACAGCAGCTAAAGAAACAGAACACGACCTTGCAAAAACCTTAGAAAGTCTCACTGCCAGCCTAGTAGAGCAATTGAACAAGAAAGGTTATGAATCTATTGAAGATGCATTACAAAAGCGTTTGAATGCCGCAACCGCTCAAACTTGGAAACAAGAATTAGAAAAGATCAACGAGGATGCTTTACGTCTAAAAACCTTGCGTAACAAACTCATTGAAGAAATTCAAATCCTAACGGATTCGGCGAGTGAGGCACCACTTGAAAAACTTCAAGAACAGCATCAGGAACAAACAGAAACGCTTCAACAAAATGAACATTTAGCCTCTGATCTATCGCGGCAACTTTTAAATCACAAGGATAATCTGGAGCAGATTAGAAAACTTCAGAAACAGATTGATAAAGAACTTAAGGATGGTGAACATTGGTTGATTCTCAATAACCTGATCGGTGATGCTAATGGGAATAAGTTCAATGATTTTGCGCAAGATCTTACACTAGCACAATTGCTACAGCTGGCAAACAAGCGCCTAAAACATCTTACCGATCGTTATCAAATAGACCAACCGGCAGATGATGAGGATGACAGTCTGGTTGCGATTGATGAGCATATGGGCGGTCAACGCCGCTCGATCAAAACGCTGAGCGGTGGTGAGACTTTTATTTTAAGTCTGGCGCTGGCCTTGGCATTATCTGATCTCGCTTCACGCAATATTGAGATCAACAGCCTGTTTATTGACGAAGGTTTTGGAACTCTTGACCCTGAAACTCTTGATCAAACGCTGGACACGCTTGAGGTGCTGCAAGCCGAATCTTCAAAAATGATCGGGGTGATCAGCCACGTAGATAGTTTAAAAGAGCGTATTGCAACGCAAATTCAACTCACGCAAAACGGGCAGGGATATAGCAGTCTAAAAATCGTATAATCCTATATAAATTGGTTATCATACCATAGAGGAAACCGTAGTGATTGGGGAGCTTTTCGGCATTATAAGTCTTAAATTTACAGTAGAATTTTTAAGAGAAAAACTATGAATTTTCACACTAGAAAATGGATCAAACCGCAAGACCTCAATCCCAATCGTTCACTCTTTGGAGGCCGACTTTTAGAATGGATTGATGAAGAGGCAGCGCTTTATGCCATTATACAATTAGAGAATCCGCGTACGGTTACTAAATATATTTCTGAGATAGATTTTAAGTCGAGCGCTCGTGAAGGGGATATTGTTGAAATTGGTATCGAACCGGTAAAATTTGGTACCGCTTCCCTTACCTTAAAATGTGAAGTACGTAACAAAATGACCCGCGAGACCATCATCACCATCGACAAGATCGTGATGGTAGGCTTAGATGAAAACGGAAATGCCAAACCCCACGGAAAAACAAAAGTTGAATATGTAAAAGACCGTTTAGAAGACAAATAAGGTCTATCACAAATAGAATTGTTTGCACAAAAAGAGGCTTTTAGCGCCTCTTTTTGCATTCAGAATGCTAATAAATGCATACAATAGGGCAATCGCCGGTTATTCTTTCTAAAGAGGTTTCGGTAATTTAGCAGCCATTAGCGGTTTTAAAGTTTCCTATAAACCATAAAACTCACAAAATTCAATTCACTTTATGTTCCCTAAAAACACATACGTCAATAGACGAAATATTTTAAAACAAACCTTAAAAAGTGGTATCATCCTCTTTCCAGGAAATGGAGAAAGCTCGATGAATTATGCCGATAACTGGTATCCTTTTAAGCAGGATAGCAGCTTTTTATATTATACAGGAATTGATCATATTCCAGATCTGTATTTCTTGATCAACATCGACACCGGGGAAGAAATCCTCTTCGGAAACAATGCCACTCCTGAAGAAAAAGTATGGATCGGTTCTGCGGAAAAGCTAGAAAGCTTTGCTGAAAAATCAGGCTTCAGCACTGTAAAACCTTTAGATCAGGTAGCGTCTTATTTAAAAGCGCAGTTAGCTAAAGGACAACAAGTACATTACCTTCCGCCCTATCGTTCGGCTCAAAAAATTGCGATCAGCGAACTTTTAGATATTCCGCTCCGGGAGGTAGAAGCTAACAAATCTGTAGCCTTGATTCAGGCAATCGTTGCTCAGCGCGAGCGCAAATCGGCTGAAGAATTGGTACAACTTGAAGAAGCTGTGAATATTACCCGCAAAATGCACGAGTATGCCATCATCAATACTAAAGCCGGAATGACCGAAATGCAAATGGCAGGTACGCTTAACGGTATTGCAGTAAGCGGCGGCGGCGGACTCGCCTTCCCCATTATTTTAACCAAAGATGGCCAATACCTGCACAATCACGCAACCACAGCGGTGTTGAATGAGGGCGATCTGGTACTTTGCGATTGCGGCGCGTACAATACGATGGGCTACGGTGGTGATATGACCCGCACCTTCCCTGCCGGAAAAACGTTCAGTCCGTTGCAGAAGGATGTTTACAGTATCGTGCTTAATGCGCACGAAAGTGCCATTGCTGCATTAAAACCGGGCAAGCGTTTTAAAGACATTCACTTGCTGGCTTCCAAGAAGCTCGTAGAAGGTCTTACTGATCTTGGCCTGATGAAAGGTGACGCTGACGAAGCCGTTGCTGCCGGAGCACACACGCTTTTCTTTCAATGCGGTTTGGGTCATATGATGGGCTTAGACATTCACGATATGGAAAATCTGGGCGAGCAATATGTAGGTTATACTCCTGAGCTGAAGAAAAGCACTGAATTTGGTCTGAAATCCTTACGATTAGGAAAACAACTTCAAGAGGATTTTGTACTTACGGTAGAACCCGGTTTGTATTTCAATCCGTTCTTGATCGATGAGCGCAGAGCACAGAAAAAGTATATGGACTTTGTGAATTATGACGAAGTGGAAAAATTCAAATCTTTTGGTGGAATACGCGTAGAAGAAGATTTTGTTATTACCAAAGACGGAAGCAAACTATTGGGTGAACCACTTGCCAAAACACCTGAAGCCATCGAAAAACTTAGAAATAACTAACCTATGAAAGCCATAAAACTAGGCCTGCTTTGCTTGTTTACTATCGCAGTAAATAGTACAGCAAATGCTCAAGACGCCTCTCAATTAACATTAGATCGAATTTATTCCTCTGAATTTCGCGGGGAGAGCGCGCGAGCAATAAGTTGGATCAACGATGGAGACGCCTTTGTCACCATCGAACAAACCGAAGACGGCCAAGACCAACTCATCAAGTATGCAAGTAAATCAAATGCTCAAGAGATCTTTTTAAGTGCGGAAGCCCTTACGCCTTCGGGTGAGGATCAAGCGCTTCAAATTGCTGATTTCAGTCTTTCTAATGATGAAAGCAAAGTGCTCATTTTCACTAATACCAGTCGGGTGTGGCGCTCGAACACTAAAGGAGATTATTGGGTTTATGATTTAGATACCAAAGCTTTAAAGCAATTGGGTGCGGCGCTTCCTTCGTCCTCGTTGATGTTTGCCAAGTTTTCTGACTCTAATGAAAACGTAGCCTATGTTTCGGGCTTCAATCTTTATGAAGAGAACTTTAAAACAGGCGAGGTGACCCAGCTTACGACAGACGGAACGGGCGATATTATCAACGGAACCTTTGACTGGGTCTATGAAGAAGAGTTTGGGGCGCGTGATGGTTTTAGATGGAATCCTGACGGAAAACACATCGCCTATTGGCAGCTTGATGCATCAGAAATCGGAACGTTTTATATGATCAACACCACTGATTCTGTGTATGCTAAGCCAATTCCGTTGCAGTACCCCAAAGTGGGTTACGATCCTTCTTCGACCAAAGTGGGCATTGTAAATACTAAGACCAAAGAGACTACTTGGATTCCTGTTCCCGGTGATCCTGTTCAGCATTATTTGCCCGCTTTACAGTGGATAGACGAAGATCTTTTGTTGATTCAGCAGTTGAATCGCAAGCAAAACGCCCTAAAGATCTACACCTATGTACCTTCTTCAGAAGCTCTAAAAGAAGTATATACCGAAACCGAAGAAACCTGGGTAGATCTTGATTATCCCGATGTTTCTGCCAACCAGTGGGGTAAAAATGATTTGCTCCTAACACCAGATAAGTCTGAGTTTTTAAGAATGACCGAAAATGATGCGTGGCGGCATATTTACAAAGTGAATTTAGAAACCGGCGAGCGTACATTATTAACTCCCGGCGACTATGATGTGGCGGCTTTTTATACCGCAACAGCTAAGGAAGTATTCTTTTCGGCTTCGCCGGAAGATCCTGCGCAGCGTTATTTATTCTCGACTTCATTAAAAGGAAAAGGCACTCCCAAACGGCTTACGCCAGACGAATTTGAAGGGATCAATACCTATCAAATCGCACCAAACGGAAAGTATGCGATTCATTCGCACACGAGTGTTGATGAACCAACGACCGTACGCTTGATAAGTCTGCCTAATCACAAGACCATCAAAGTCTTGGTTGACAATGCCGGTTTAAAAGAGAAACTAAGCAGCTTGGCGCTTCCGGAAACTGAATTTTTTCAAGTAGAAACCGAAGACGGTATTCTGGTTGAAGGTAGAATCACCAAGCCTGTAGGTTTTGATGAATCTCAAGAATACCCTGTGCTTTTTCACGTATATGGCGAACCTTGGGGACAAATGGCCACCGATAATTTTATTGGCCTATACGATACCTATTTAGCGCAGCAAGGCTTCGTCATCATCAATATGGATAACCGCGGTACACCTTCTTTAAAAGGTAGTGCGTGGCGTAAATCTATTTATCGCAAAGTGGGTGTGATCAATTCGCGTGATCAGGCGATGGCAACCAAAGCTTTATTGGAAAAATGGAGTTTTCTTGATGAAGATCGGGTTTCAGTCTGGGGCTGGAGCGGTGGTGGTTCAATGACATTGAACTTACTATTCCGCTATCCTGAGATCTATCAAACCGGAATGGCGGTAGCCGCAGTGGCGAATCAGCTGTTTTATGATAATGTATATCAAGAGCGTTATATGGGACTTCCGCAGGAAAATCTTGAAGATTTTATTGAAGGTTCTCCGGTAACCTATGCTAAGAATTTAGAAGGCAATCTATTGGTGGTTCACGGTACCGGCGACGATAACGTGCATTACCAAAATATGGAGTATCTAGTAAATGAACTCATCAAACAAAACAAGCAATTTACGATGATGGCGTATCCTAACCGCTCCCACGGTATTTATGAGGGAATGAATACCCGAAAACATTTATACACCTTGCTCACCAATTACCTTTTTGAACACAACAAAAAATAAGCTTCAAGAAGCTATTTTGTTAAAAAATAAAACCTCGGCTTCTCAGCCGAGGTTTTTTTGTCAATTAAGGGGTAAAAGACAAAATTAAGCGGCTACAACAGCAGCTTGCTTTGCGGTTAATGCGTTTTGAATATCAGACTTCCAAGCGCTTGCACGCTTCATCTCAAAATTCTGAGCTGAATCTATAAGCGAGTCGTAAAAATTTAGAAGTATTGGCGCTCCACTGTTTTGTGGTATCAGTTCTAATGTAAGATTCTCTAAAGTGCTACTTACTTTTCCGTCAATGCGTTTAGTTTGTAGATCCTCAAGAAGATTTACGCGAGAAATTGTAGAAAGATCAATCGCTTTGTGCACGATTTGCTCTTGTACTAACTGTGCGTAAAACAGCACATTATTTTTAAGATCAATACCAATGATTCGCGAAGCCCACTGCTCTGTTTTATCAAAAGCGAGGTTTTGTTTTGTTGCTTCGGTTTTAAAAAAAGTACTGAGTTTTTTATTGTTTGATCCAAAAAGGATAAAAAGAATATAAGGTACTGCTACGGCTCCCACCACAACGGCAAAAACCAAAATCATATTTAATTTCATAAGATAAAGAATTGTTTAATTTTTAAGCGTCCCGATAGCTATCGGGACTGCGTATTAACACCTTTAGCGATGCCGAATACATTTTGATGCATAAAGCGCATCTAAGCCTAAGCTTAAAAGGATAAGCTCGACTTTTAAAGTCAAAAAATTAAAACTCTTTATGGAAATAAATGAAAAGGAAAAATGAGGTCTAGCCGACTGAGCGAAGGGGTAATACGTTCACACAGCGTCAAATACTGAAGGTTTAGCGTCGTAAGTAGCGTAGTAGACTCTGAAGCAAGACCTGCCCAAAAATCAGAACCATTAAGAGAATGATCCTTTTGCTGATGCAAAGAAACTTCAGGAGCAGTAAGCAAAAGTTGCTCGACTGCAACCGCCTTGTCATTGCCCTCTTGAACAGATGCACGGTGTTCTCCCGGCACAGCTAGGGCAAAAGTATCTGCCGGAGTAACTCCATAAGAAAACTCTCCAGCTCCCAAAAGGAGCAGCAAGAAGAGAAAAACAGATTTTACAAATGCCTTCATATTAGGCACAAAGGTAAAGCAGCAACCTGTTAAGTTGCTGCTAAAATTTAAATAATTTAATGAAATCCCAAACGCTTAATAAACGACCTCTTCGGGTACATCAGAGAGGGTTTTTAAAAAAGCTACCAAGGCTTGCTGTTCTTCGGCGGTAAGTTCGAGGTTGTCAAACGGTAGTGTTTGATGCGGCAGATCAAAGCCAAGGCCACCGCCGCCGCCTTTATTATAAAAGTCAATAACTTCTTCTAAACTTTCATACACACCGTTGTGCATATAGGGCGCGGTAAGTGCCGCGTTACGTACAGTTGGCGTCTTGAACATTCCCAATTGTATGGGCTCTTCGTACATAAAGTAAAAGCCCAGATCGTCGTCAAGCTCTTTATTTGCAGCAGTTTCCGGAACACCAATTACTTCCTTTTCAGTATCGGTAAAAAAGGGAGGCACTGTCCCACTGGTGAGCGGCATAAAATGACAGGTAGCACAAAGCGCTTTTCCCATAAATAGGTTTAACCCCTGTTTTTCTTCAGGAGTAAATGTGTTTTCTTCTCCACGCATATTTTTATCGAACTTTGAACTGAAACCATTAAGCGTACTGATGTATGCCGAAAGTGCTTTGATGGTTTCATCGTTAGTCCAGCTTCTGCGCGTACCGAATACTTCTTTGAAAGCTTCGTAGTAGGTGGAATCGGTTAACACTTCTTCAGAAAATTCGTGTACTGTACTGTTGAATTCTTCTTTATTGGTAAATACCCCTGAAATCTGAGCAAGTAAGGTTTCGGCTCTGCCATCCCAGAAAAATGCGCGTTGAAAAACCGAGTTGATCAAGGTGGGAGAATTCCGTTTTAACGGCGAACCGGTATTATTCATATTGGTCACCTTCCCGTCAGTGTAGGCTAGTTTGGGATCGTGGCAAGTAACACAAGCCATATCTTTTCCTTTTGAAAGATTTTTGTCAAAAAACAGACGCTTTCCTAATGCGATTTGTGCTTCGGAAGGATTACGATTTGTGATCTCTCTGAAATATTCCACATTAAAAGAATCCTCTTCAAAAAAGGTAGGTGCGTCAAAATTATAGGGTTTATTAGTCACCGGTTCCCATACGTCTGAAGCTTTGCGTATCGCCACCCAACTGCGCGTAATGGGATTAAAATATTCCCGTATAAATGTGTAGCGATCAAAAGATGCAAAATCTTTATTGGTCGCAATAAACGCAATAGCCTGCTCAAGCTGATCTTGAAATTGAAGATCCAACTGCGCATCAACAGCTTTTACACGCTCTTGTATGCTCAATGCATAAACATCTCTGAGACTTTGTAAGGACTCTTGAGTTTCTCCCAAACCTAATCCGCTCACGGGTGTATCAAAACCGGCAATTGCAAGACTCACTATACGCATCAACTGTTGATGTGTTGCGATAAAGAACCGTTCAGCGTTAAGTTCGCGCTCTGCAATATTTCCTTTTAAAATTTCTAGTAAACCTTTGGTGAGACGCAGTTCTTTTTGATAAGCAGTCTCGTTCTCAATTCCCTCATAAATAGATTCTTCAATTTTTTGAAGTCCCACGGGTTCCAAAACCTTTTGAGAATCATCTGTTAAAAATGGCAGTGCGGGACCATTGGCGCGATGTCCTACCACAGGATTGATATATGAAGCGTAGGGTTCGGCTTTTTTAAAAGCCACGCGGGCTTTACTAAAATAGATTTTGGCCTTAGCACTTTCAGCGGGAGTGACCGCTAACGAATCTAAGTACAGCATCGCTTCGGCTAAATGCATTTTATAATATTCCTGAGTAGGTTGCCAGTCTACTAAAGCGGTAAGCGTTTCGTCAGCCTTTTTATCGCTTTTACAAGCCAAAAAACACAGTAAAACAATCAGGCCGAGCCGGGTAAATAATTTCATAGAAACAGGTACTAGGTATTTATGACAAAACCTCCACAAGAATTTGTGGAGGTTTAAAGACTATAATGGTTGGTTGTTATCTTGGTAAGCCTTGTAATAAAATTACTTGAGAACCTTGTCTGTTTTCACGACCAGAAATGATGTGACCATCTAATCCTTGGAAGAAATCATCAGTCCAGTAATGAGGCTGAAGTGCCAGTACAAAAGTACCGTCTACCCCTATTTTATCTGAAATGTCAATCAAAGAACCAAACTCTCCGTTGTAAACCACACCTGGATCTTCAGCTAAGTTCTGGTCAACGCGTAAGCGCAATACAACTTCGATATTATCTCCATTTAAATCACTCTGATAGATGTATGAATTGTGATTTCTGTTGAATGAATTTGGATCTTCTTGAAAGTATACATAGTTCTCAGTCACACAAATGTTGTCAGGGCTTTGCAAGCTTGCAAGGTTCCCGTCCATATTGTTTGTGTCTGTGTTTCCGCTTACTACTTGGGTAAGCTTTCCGGTTAACGGAGCATCTGCATCAAGTTCTAATTTATAAACGGTTCCCCAGTCATTATACGTTCCTGCTCCGGGACCTCTACCGGTTACAGCGAAATACACATTGCGACCATTAGCATCAGAACCTTTCTGATAATCTACATCTTCAACACGCATAAATGCCGAAGCACCAACTTCAATACAAGCATCTTCCATCTCGCTTGCGCTTAGGTTTGCAGCGTCAGGAATTTCAACAAATTCTACATCATAAGTTGCTTTGAAATCAAGATCACCTTCGTTGTAGATCTGGCCTTCTTCAGCAGCGATTACGCCACCGTTTCCGTCAGAGATTTGCTTCAGTTTTAAAACATAAACTTTACCTCCTTCAAGATCTGCGTCGCCGTTTTCTGAATAATATAGTACAACTTGGCCTTCAGAACCGCTAGAATCGTCATCTCCACCTATGATCACCGTTTTTCCGGTGTAAGCATCTTTAGGTAATGGAACCGCGTTTTCCCAAGAGAATTCGCCCAATGCTGCCAGACCAAAATCTGCAGTAGGAGTTGGAGTCTCTACATAAGGATCAATCGCTTTTACTTTATAGCTATAGCTCTCTGAAGCTGATAAGAAAATATCTTCGCTACCTCCGTGAATGTCTGCTTCCCACATTGTAGCACTACATTGGCGTGCCCAATCTGCCACACCAGAATTCAATAAGTAATCACCTTTAACAGGGATCAAGTTCTCGTCTAAGAAAATACGAGATACCGCATAGTGATCTTCGTTATTAACTACATAAATATATCCGTCGCTATTAGGATCTTTTAAGAAACCTGCACCGTCTGCAGAACCTGCCATTTGAAAATTGGTCTCCCCGATCACATCAGAAGTACTGATCAACGAATAAGGCTTTACAAAGTTGAAAGCCGGAGACATTTGTACTAGAGGCTCTAAACTTGATTTGTTTGCAAAAAGCTCAGCGGTTGGAGTAAAGTCTTCCCCGTCCTCACCATCCTGGCCGTCAACACCATCGGTACCGTCAACGCCATCAACGCCGTCTGCCCCATCAAGGCCATCTTCACCCTCACAAGCAATAAATACCACACCTACAGATGCAAGCATCATAAGGTTGAATAAAAGTTTTTTTAATGTAGTCATGTTTAATAGAAATTTGATTTTTAGTTGGAAACAAATCTATCTAGACCAGCATTTTTCGGCGTTAACTCAGTATCGTGCTTGAATTAATTTTAAATCAATTGAAGGTTAAAAAAGTTACCTCAACATTACTATTTAAAATTGTTCTAAGGCTTTATGTTAAGAAGCTCATTTTAGGGTAAAATTGAAGATTACAAGGTAGTTGCCATAAATACAAACCAATAGAAAATTCACCTTCAATAGGTTGCAAAAAAAATCCGCTGCAGGAGCGGATTTTTAATAGTATGTTTTGAAACGTTTTATGCTTCGGTTAAAATTTGAGCAGCATGGTCTTTGGTTTTCACCTTTCCTATAACCCGGGTTACCGTTCCGTTTTCTACAATAAAGGTGGTACGATGAATGCCATCATATTCTTTGCCCATGAACTTTTTTGGTCCCCAAACACCAAAAGCGTTGATCACGGTTTTATCTTCATCTGCTAAAAGCGGAAAAGGAAACTCATACTTATTTCTAAAATTGGTTTGACGACGTTCTGAATCTGCACTCACGCCTAGTAGCTCGTAGCCTTCTGCTTGTAATTCTTTGTAATTATCTCTCAAGTTACAAGCTTCGGCAGTACAACCCGGCGTTGACGCTTTTGGGTAGAAAAACACAACAACTTTTTTGTCTGCATAATCGCTCCATTGTACTTCGTTTCCGTCCTGATCCTTAGTGGTAAATGCAGGTACTTGATCTCCTTCTTTTAGCATATTCATGATTTTCTATATTTTAATGTGTAGAATTGATTCTTTTTAAGGTTTCAAAAAATCCCTTCTTTGTATTTTCGTATTCAAAATTACAGATAATGACTAAAGCCGAGAAGGTAACCTTTGTTATAGATACGTTAAAGCAACTTTATCCTCAGATTCCCATTCCGTTAGATCATAAAGACCCGTACACGTTGCTTATCGCCGTATTGATGAGTGCGCAGAGTACTGATGTTAAAGTCAATCAGATCACGCCGCTTCTTTTTGAAGTCGCCGATAACCCTTATGATATGGTCAAACTCTCTGTGGAAGAAATTCGCGAGATCATTAAACCCGTGGGTTTATCGCCGATGAAAGCAAAAGGCATTCACGGTCTTTCTCATATTCTTATTGATAAATACAATGGAAAAGTTCCTGAAAGTATCGAAGCATTAGAGCAGCTCCCCGCCGTGGGTCACAAAACGGCAAGCGTAGTGGTTTCTCAGGCGTTTAACATTCCGGCATTTCCTGTGGATACGCACATTCACCGTTTGATGTACCGGTGGAATTTAACCAATGGAAAAAACGTAGTTCAAACTGAAAAAGATGCTAAACGTCTTTTTCCGAAAGACCTTTGGAATGAACTGCATTTACAAATTATCTGGTACGGCCGACAGTACAGTCCGGCCCGAGGTTGGGATCTAGAAAAAGATATCATCACCGCAACCATAGGGCGTAAGAGTGTTTTAAAAGAATATTATAAGTCAAAAAAATGATCGTTTCTTGGCAGACCTAAAAGGTCTTTTCTAGCTTTTATTCTTCTCTTCAAGCGCGCGCTTAATCTTGTTTAAAATATTGATTTTTTTCTCGGAAATAATAGCTGAATGCTTGGTTAAAAATTCAATCTGAGCAATCTCAATGCGTATTTGCCGAGCGCTATGAAGCAGTCTGAAGGTTTCATTAAAACGCTTATTAATCTCTGCAAAAAGCTGCTCTTCTTGAGTTTCGTCTTTATCTAATAGAAGTAGACAAAAGCTTACTTCTGTCATCCCGAGAAGCACCGAAATATCTAAATCTTCCGGATCTACATCGTCGAGTTGCTTATGAAAATCCCTCAGATAAGTCAGCGGATCTTTAGTCGTAAACCGTTCAAACAAGGCTTTGAGACTTCCGTGGCCATAACCTTCTAGCAAATACGCAATAAACACCATATTTGAAAAAGCGTCCAGACTGTTGCCATCATAGAGATCGCTGTTGATCATAAAAGCTTCGGTGTAATAATCCAGTGCAAATTTGAGGTACAAATCGCGCTTTTTTGGCTGCTCATAGGCCGAAGCAAATTTATAGGCATTACCTACCACACCCAGTCGTAAAGTGGTTTTGCCTATCATAGCGAGTTTGGTCACCTGATCTAATTCTGCCAAACGTTTTTCGGCATCATCCGAAAAATTATGAGAACGCAACAAACAAAAATGCTCTAATACTTTCAGAGAAAAGTTGGCATCTTCCAGCGTAAGTACTGCACCAAAGGTTTCTAATGCCTTTAGCGGCTCATTCAATTCATCGTAAATAAGGGCCTCTTTTTCGCGAATGAAACCATCGATCAAATTATTACTCGCCGCATTGTTCAGAATCGTTTCCAAGCGCTTTTGACCTTGTTTCTTCTTAGTTGCATTATGCTTTACTTCTGAATAGAGATTCTCAAGATCAATGTAAACCTGCGAACTCAACACATAATCGTAGTCATCATCTTGAACCTTGCTAAGGTCAAAAAACTTGTAATGCTGATTTCCGTAGCATTGATACGCTCCCCACGTATTGGTATGCCCGTGATTTTGATAACACATTTTACGCGCCATTTGCACCGCTTCGCCAAATTCATAACCCATAAGCATGCGCTTGTAAAAATGCTCAGAAAAGGTCGCAGCCGCCGCATCATCTACTGCCCAACCGGTTATCACAATGGCTTTAACTCCCATATTGATCAACTGCGTTCCCACATTGGCGGCCAGCTTAAATCGGGATTGCGTGTATGCCGAGTCTTTAGCATCTAAAGTTCCCGAATAACAGCAATTGATAAAAACAAATTCCGGCACGTAGCTGAGTTGCTTGATCATTGCGGGATTGATGCAAATACCATCCCCGATCGCAATCCCCACGCGCTCGTTTGCTAAATCATAAAGACCGTGACCGGCAAAATGCAGGATCTTATAAGGGCGTGTATAAAGCTCCAGCATGATTTCTGCCGGTTCTGCATTAATAAGCGAAAAGGTTTCAAATGCAGCCTGCTCTAACTTTGCATTGACATCCTGAGCTTCCTTTTTTGCTGCCGACAACTGCGGCAAATTTTCTTCATTATAAAGTGGATCGCCAATAATGAGCGCCGAGTTGCTAGAAGCTCGTAATGGAAGGCTTTCATATTCTGAAGTGAGTAATTGACGTATGAGTCCGCTGTTGACGGCAGCCGGAGTTTCATCTGAATCAAAATCGTGAAACATTTCCCACGGAAATTGTGCTGCTTCGAGATCTAGCTTAAGCAAAATATTATTTTGATTGCGAATTATATCTTTAAACCGATTGGGAATGAGCAGCTCAAACAGCGCCTTTGACAAGCGTTTATCCCAATCAGCACTGTGCGACATACGTTCTAGCAGAACCTCAACCTGGTCTAACCCGTTATGTACCTCTTCTTCTTCAATACGCGCCAAACCGCTTGATGAATTGAATGCAAATCCTTTAATACACTCTTTGGTGAGCAAACTTTCAATATTAAATTGATGCCACCAATCATCACGATCGCTGATAAATGCTCGTTTCTTTTTGGCGCCTTCTTTACTTTTCACCCCTTTTACCAACTCAAAACTAAAGCGGTTATCTGCGTGTTGTAATCTACTTAAGCCCCAATACGCCTGACTTGACAAAGACTCATAATGGTTGATCAACTCAATTTCGGTTATGGGCATTAAGCCGTCTTGATGTTGACGGATGTAGGCATTAGCATTACTTACCCCTAACAAAATTCCTTTGAGCGAATCTTCTACTTGTAACCTTCCGTAGCCGGTTCCTATAAAAATGAACGAGATTCCTTCAGCAAAAGATTTAGCTCGCGCTAGCGTGTAATTATCCCGCATAAACATGGCGTATTTTAAAGTCGCCATTTCTGTAGTTTTTGCCAGCAGGTAATGCGTGAGTTCCTGCGTATTGCCCAATCCACAAACGATAGCTCCTCGCGGGTTTGTATTCAGATTAAAAAACACTTCACTCTCTCCTATTTTACCGGGATAATAGCCCATATCGTAACGCTGCATCAACCTACCGCCCAAACAGCGGTTAAGCGCTTTTTCTGCACTATGCACGCCGTCGTTATTAAAGTGTCCCACCATCACCGGGTAGCGCGCCACTTTGAGGTCTGCATTGATCACTTCAACCTTAACTTTGGGCTGTTGTATTGCAGTTGCTTGTTGCACTGGCGTAATCCCGAAAAGTGCATCTGCTGCTTCCTGCTGATTGCTAAATGGTTGTGGCACGCCGTGCATTTCAGTAATGACTTCTCCTGCCCTGCTCACCGGTTTTGTTTTAGACAAAAGTTGCGTTTTCCCCTCTTGTAAGAGTTCTACGATTCCGTCGAATAATTTTGGGTCATTAGCCAATTCACCGTGCGAAGTTTCGGTGTAGTACAAATTGGTTTCCGGCAATCTTGACGGAATACCGGTTGCCCAAGTTACACTACTGTCACCGTGCGTTGTGGCCAGATATACTAACTTTTTCTTTTTAGACAGAAATCTGGACTTTGAGGTATAATCGTAAACGGTTTGCTCCGCGTGTCCGGCAATATAGTACACGTTTTTTAGATCTTCTTCTTTGATCTTCGTCACAAAATCCAGCACCTTTTCGCGGTATTTTTTAAATGCATCCAGCTCTTTTTTAAGCGGAATAACCATTGAGTCAACGCATTCCTCTTTTATCTTTTTCCAAAAATCAGTCTCCCAGAATTTTCGCTTTTGATTGTTTTGAATGGGGAGTAATTCAAATATCCCGGGGTATTCTCTAAACACATACAAGAGATCTCTTTTAGTGTTTTTAAAGTCCATCATCGCAAGTTGTTTAACCCTGCTGCTGTGCCCTGTGAGCACTTCCATAATTAGATACGAACCCAACCAAGGAGTTCCTAGCATGACAAATTTGGTTGAAGGTTTATTGATGAGCTTTTTCCACAATTCGGAAAAATCGATCATTACTTGTCTAACGACCAGACCACCCATAGAATGCGCAATGATCTGAATAGGCTGCGTTTGCTCAACGAGCAACTGCTCTATTTTTTTTGCCAGAAGCTGGGCTGCGTGTTTTACACTTTTCCGCCAATCAAAAGGAAACGTGATCACATCATGTGTTTTGCCCAAATGCTGAGCAAAATCATCATAATATTTTTTGATCACTCCGCTTGCGGAAACATCTTCGGTTTTAATGCTTAAGTCATCTTTGATTGCGCCGCGATTCAGTTCTCTAAAATCAATCCATTGGGGATTTCCATTATGATCAAGACTAGATCCCATAATTCCCGGGAGTAACAGGACGATTGGTTTTGTTCCGCTAATCTTTTCATAATGTACACCTTTCATAGAAAGCAAGCCCAGCAGTACACCCCTGCTCCCCGAAGTATTGCGTTTTTTAATAAAAAAATTTGCAAGTTCACCCGGTGGCGTGATCGCTGCCTGCAGAATAGCATCACACGTATTTTGGTTCCTAAAATAATTAAAGTGATTGGTTGCTGCATTTTTAGAAAGAAAGTAATTGATGCCGTTTAAGCGCGGTGCACCTTGCTCCATTCGGTTGGAATCTACCACCAGATCATTAGCTTTCCAATAAAACAGATTGGCCAAAATCACTTTAAGCGTATCTACTAAAGATCCACCTGCCTCTGCATCTCCTGCGATCACATAAAGATCGCTTTCTACAGGATTAGCAGAATAATTGAGCATTTTTTGAAATGCACTATCAGGAACCATACTATACAAACCCGCCATAGCTTCAGGATTGGCCTTTTGTTTAACCACCTCTAGCAAAAACAAGCGTACAGTAGTGTAAAGCACATTAGCCTGCGCACCTATTGCGAGGCCCATTGCGTTCATAATCACATTTAAAAAGTGATCTAGTCGTCTAGATAAGATGGTCGTCCCACTTGCCGGCGCAGCAACGCGTATTACTTTATGTATTTGAATTTGTTTTTGTTGAGCAAGCTTATTCAGCTTCACCATCAATTTATGCGTGCTGTCATCCTCTCTGAGCATCATTCCCAACTCGAGATCGCTAAACCCAATTATCTGATTGCGTCGATCGCATTTAGCGAGAATATCAGCAACGAGTCCGCCGCGGGAATGACTTAAAATATCCAGATCAATTCCTTTTTCTACCGACTCTAAAAAGTCTATCGCATTCTGAATAGGACTAACCGAAAGCGTACGATGCTCTAAGGCTAAAATTCCGGAGGCATATTCTTGCAACAGTTGATCCCAGATAGGATTGGCGCCTATTCGCAGATCAGAAAATGCAGCAAAGGTGTTAGAAAGTGTGCCGTGAATTAGAAGTAAATATGGTGTAGTTTGCTTATCAACTTTAGTAATAGGCAGATATTGAAATGTAGCATCCATCTTAAAAACTCCGGGTTGCGGCATTACCTTTTTATCATAAGTTTCGGCCAATACTGCTGCTGTTTCCTCAGCGGCGATCGCTGCTGCTTTAGGTTTGAGCAGGTGCAGCGCTTTAATGATCACTTCACTTACAATTCCGCGTAACGGACTCGTTTCAACAAGCTTGGCTTCAAAAACCAATGCCTCACCAGAGCGTGAGGTATTCAAAGGTGCATTGTAAATTTCCTGAACATCTAACGCATTACCTATCCATTCGGTATCGTCAGTAAAAGTGAATTGAATGATTGCATCATCATCAAGATCTAAAGGAATCGCTTTGCCCGATGCCCTATTTTTAGCCAATTCAACACTTTTTATAATTTCAAATTCAGCATAAATACCTGAAAATTGCTTTTGGGCGGGAGCGTTCTCTGTCCCATAAACTACGGCCTTGATCATAATACGTAAGTTTTAAGTGTATTATAAATGTAATAAAAGCCTAATGGCCAAAAACTTAGCCATTGAATTTAGGGGCAAACACCCCTGAGCCATAGGGGGAAATGCAGTAGCAACTAGAGTTCTTTCATTCTCATTATCTTTGAAGCACATTACTAAAAATATAAACTTTGAAAACCACCAAAACCCCAGATAAAATAGCGGTCAAAGCACTCATTTTTGATATGGATGGGACGATGATCGATAATATGATGATTCATCATCGCGCTTGGCAAAAGAAACTCAAAGAGCTAGGTCTAGAAATGACACTAGACGAAGTAAAGCGAGACATTCACGGCGTGAACAACGAGATCATTAAGCGCCTTTTTGGTGACCGTTTTACTGCGGAAGAAATTGCGCAGATCGCTTGGGAAAAAGAAGCTGCCTATCGCGAGATCTATGCAGATCAAATCAGAATGCTTCCCGGACTGCAGGAATTTTTAGATACCGCAAAAGCACTAAAAATTCCGATGGGAATTGGTACTGCAGCTCCTAAAAAAAATGCTGAATTTGCCGTTGAAGCGCTAAAGCTTGAACCGTATTTTCAGACCGTGGTGCACTCTGATATGGTAGATCGCGGGAAGCCGGATCCGCAAGTATTTGAGATGGTTGCAGCGCGGCTTCAGGTTGATCTTAAAGACTGTGTGATCTTTGAAGACAGTCCTACCGGAGCTCAGGCAGCTGCCAACGGAAACGCACAATCGGTGATCTTAAACACTACACACACTCCTGACGAGTTTGAGCGTATTTCAAGAATTCAACACTTTATGACCGATTATAAAAACATTCAACTTACAAAGTCAGATGATGGAGCGTTTTACCTTCAGTTTTAAAGAAACTAAAAATATCAGCGCTACTCGTTGTAAAATCTTTTCATTTAAATAAAAACAACCTTACTAAAAGCGTATTTTTAACGCTTTAATTAAAAGTACCTATGAAACAAATTGTTTATATGGCCGGCGTTCTTGCCAGTGTTATGCTGGTAAATTGCGGCCCAAAAATGACCGAATCTTCAAATCATTCAGGTAAAGAGGTCACCCTTACCGATGTTGACCCAATGCCGTATGCCGAAAGTATTACTGCAGATGAGTTAAAAGAAATGCTTTACGTTTATGCTTCAGATGAATTTGAAGGTCGTAACACCGGTGAACCGGGACAAAAGAAAGCTGTAGCTTATCTTAAAGACTACTATATTGATCAGGATATTCCATCTGCGCTAGAAGACTCGTATTTTCAGATTGTTCCTGAAAGTTTTTTCAGAGCCGGAAGCGGGATCAAAGCTTCAGAAAATGTAGTGGCGTATATCAAAGGAAGTACTAAACCAGAAGAATATATTGTTATTTCCGCACATTTAGATCACGTAGGCGTACGTGATGATGGTGAAGTATTTAATGGTGCTGATGATGATGGTTCTGGAACAGTAGGCGTTCTGGAGATTGCTGAAGCGTTTAATAAAGCTGTTGAAGCAGGTTACAGACCACAGCGCTCTATTGTTTTCTTGCACGTAACCGGAGAAGAAAAAGGACTTTACGGTTCACGCTATTATGCAGAAAACCCAATTTTCCCTATTGAAAATACCGTTGCTGATTTAAATATTGATATGATTGGCCGTGTTGATGATGCACACAAAGACAACGAAAATTACATTTATTTAATAGGTTCAGATAAGTTAAGCACACAGTTAGATAGTATTTCTACTGCCGTGAATAATAAATATATGAACATCGATCTTGATTATACTTACAATGATGAGAACGATCCTAATCGTTTTTATTACCGTTCTGATCACTACAACTTTGCTAAGCAAGGTGTACCTATTATCTTCTATTTTAACGGAACCCACGAGGATTACCATAAAGTAACTGACACACCAGATAAGATCAATTACCCAATGCTGGCAAAACGCGCACAGCTTGTTTTCTTAACCGCTTGGGAACTGGCCAATCGCGAAGATCGCATCATCGTTGATAAAGCACCATAATTACAAAGCACTACCAGATACAAAAGCCTCTTTTAAGAGGCTTTTTTTATGCTTATGAAGTAGTTTTATAACACAAATCAAAACCCATAGGTTATGCAAAAATGGATTTCCCATCCGTTAGAATTAGAAGATGACACAGTTAAACTTGTACCATTGAAACGTGAGCATCGCGATGGCTTGCTTGCCGCAGCATCTGACGGAAGTTTATGGGAGCTGTGGTACACTTCGGTGCCTTCTGCTGAAACCATAGATGCGTATATCGCCACTGCTCTTGAACAACAAGAAAAAGGGGAAGAATATCCTTTCAGCGTGATTGATGCGCAAAGCGGAAAAATCATAGGATGTACAAGGTTCTACGGGATGCAACCGCAGCATAAACGACTGGAAATTGGCTACACTTGGTATGCAAAAAGTGTTCAGTGCACCGGTGTGAATACCGCCTGCAAACGCTTATTACTTGCTTATGCCTTTGAACAACTTTACTGTATCGCTGTTCAAATAGTAACCGACTGGTTTAATCTTAGATCACGCGCAGCCATCGCCAGACTGGGCGCAAAACAGGATGGTGTGTTGCGCAATCACCGTATTAATGCAGATGGAAGTTACAGAGACACGGTTGTGTTTTCTATAACTAATTCAGAATGGCACGGCGTCAAGAAAAATTTAGACTACAAAATGCTTACCTATAATTCAGGCTTATGAGCTCAACAAAAATTGCATTATTACGCGGAATAAACGTAGGCGGTCACCGAAAAGTCCCAATGGCCAAGCTACGCCAATTGATGACAGATCTGGGTTTTGAGCAGGTTAAAACCTATATTCAAAGCGGAAATATCATTTTTGAAGCTGATTTAGAAGATACTGCGAAACTTGCCCTAAGAATACAAAATGGAATTTTAGAACGTTTTGGTTTTGAAGTTCCTGTGATTTGCTTGACAGCAGAAACGCTTCAACACGCTGTAAAAAGAAATCCTTTTGCTACCGAAGCTACTCCCCTATCACAGTTACATCTTAGCTTTTTTAATAAAGTACCTGAGAAATCGCTTGCCGAAGCCTTACAAGAAATTGATCTTTCTCCAGATCAATACCATCTCCAAAATACATTTATTTATTTAAACATTCCCGGGAAATACCATAAGACCAAACTCTCAAACGCTCTGTTTGAGAAAAAACTTAAAGTCAGCGCCACCACTCGGAACTGGAAAACGGTGATGAAGTTGATTACGCTTTCAGAATAGCAGTGTAGGAAGAGTATAACGAAAAAATCCCCACATTGCTGTGAGGATCTTTACTTTCGGGTGGAAGATCGGTCTCGAACCGACGACCTCCTGAACCACAATCAGGCGCTCTAACCAACTGAGCTACAACCACCATTTATTATTTTTATCAAGTTTTATCTTGACTTGGCGCTCTAACCTCCCGATAGCTATCGGGATGAGCTACAACCACCATTTAAATGCATATTTCGCTAGCGATTTATGCGGGTGCAAATGTAATGTAAATCCGCATTATGAGCAATACATTTATTTAAAAATTTTTAGATCAAATCAAAAATTGAATCCACAGCAGGATAGCGTTCCACAGTAAAACCTTCGGCATAGTCTGTTCCTATAAGTCTGCCCAAGTCTTGCGCTCTGTATTTGACACTATCTTGAAAGTTCTTGCTTGAAATAGGCGTATTATTATCTGGATTATTAGGGTCATAAAATTGTGACGCATACGCAAGAACAGATTTCATCTTAACATCCATAAAGCCGCTGATGTCTACCACAACATCAGGTTGCAGGTTTTTCCATTGAATATAATGATATACGTGTTTAGGCCTCCAAGCTTCCTGAGCTTTACCATCTAGACGGGTTTCAATCTTTTTCAAACCACTTAAAAAGCAGGCGTCGCTCGCTAATTTGCTCCCTTTACCGTGATCAATATGCCGATCATCAATAGCATTACACAGCACGATTTCCGGCTGGTATTTGCGTATGATCTCAATAATGCGCAGCTGCGATTCTTTATCATTGGCAAAGAAACCATCAGCTAAAGCAATGTTTTCGCGTACGCTTAAACCTAGGATCTTAGCTGCCGCCGCAGCTTCCTGATCTCGTATTTCTGCCGAACCTCGTGTACCCAATTCGCCACGTGTAAGATCAAGAATTCCTGTTTTCTTTCCGCGACTGGCCTCTTTTGCAAGAACACCACTGCACGACAGTTCTACATCGTCAGGATGCGCGCCAATGGCAAGTATATCTAATTTCAATTGTGTTGCTTTTAATAATGATCCCTAATCTGTCGATGCGCTGCAGCGAACCTAACTTATATGCTAAAATTCAAACTGTCTTTCACTACTTTCTCCAAAGCCTGCTTAAGGTCTGCGATCAAATCTTCTTTTTCTTCAATCCCCACCGAAAAACGCAATAAACCATCTGCGATTCCTTGATTTTCGCGCTCTTCAGCACTTAACAAGGCGTGCGAAGTTTGCGTAGGCGAAAGAATGGTCGACTCTACTCCCGCTAAACTCATGGAAGGTTTGATCAGTTTTAATTCTTTCATAAACGCAGCAGCATCCAACTCATCTGAGAGTTCAAAAGAAAGCATTCCGCCATAGCCTCGCATTTGTTTTTTGGCCAACTCGTGATCAGGATGTGTTTTTAATCCGGGATAATAAACCGCTTTCACGTGTCCGTTTTGATCAAGCCATTTGGCCAGTTTCTTCGCATTTTTATTCTGCTGCTTTACGCGGAGTACCAAGGTTTTTAAGCTACGCTCTAACATCCATACCGAAAAATCGCTTAAGCTTCCACCCAGGTTTTTAGCTTTATTCCAGATCTTATCCATATGCGCTTCTGAACAAGCGACCGCACCGGCAAGAATATCGCTATGTCCGCCCATATACTTTGTAGCGCTATGAATCATAATATCGATCCCAAAATCTGCCGGATTCTGATTTACCGGAGAGGCAAATGTATTATCTATCATCGTAACGATTCCCTTAGCCTTGGCCAGATCTGCAACCATTTGCATGTCAGTGACAGTCATCAAGGGGTTTGATGGCGTTTCAATATAAATCACCTTAGTATTTTCTTGAATAGCAGCCTCAAAATCTGCCTGCTCGAGACCCGAAGTGAAAGTATACTCGATTCCCATTTTAGAGAATTCTTCTTCTACAAGATTAAATGTTCCGCCGTAAAGCGTTTTTTGCAACACAATATGATCGCCCGCTTTTAAGAAAGCAAGCAATGTAGTACTAACAGCCGCCATCCCACTACCAAAGATCATTCCTGCTTCTGTGCTTTCTAATGCAGCAATTTTTTTGCCTAACATTTCTTGGTTAGGGGTATTGAAATAACGCGGATAACGTTTGATTGCAACATCTTCATATGCATACGATGTAGACATATAAATTGGAGAGATCGCTCCTTTAAACTGAGTATCTTCAACCTCACCCACGTGAGTGCAAATGGTATTTAAACCTAATTTTCGATCGGCCATAATAGGGTTATTTTGTCTGCTTCGAATTTACAAAAAGCCTATTGAACAATTGGAGGTGTAGGCTTGAATTCGTTTTAAAAATGCAGTCAGCGTGTGCTTCTGTAGTACCTTTGCGCTCCTAAATTATCCTATGAAACTAATTTTTGATACTTACCAGCCTAACTATGCCCAAGCTTTTAAAGAGCTTAATTTACATTGGTTGGAGCAGTTTTTTGTAGTAGAACCGCACGACGACGAGGTTTTGAGTGATCCCGATCGCTTTATAATTCAACCCGTTGGAGAGATTCTTGTTGCGCTTCAAAATCAAAAAGTGGTTGGGGTGGTTGCCCTTATGCCCGATGAACACGGCATTTTTGAGATGACTAAAATGGCAGTAGATGCCAGCCTTCGCGGGCAAAAAATAGGACAACAATTGTTGCGCTATACGCTTGAATTTGCACAACAAAAAGGCTTAGACAGGCTCCTGCTATATTCTAACCGAAAACTAGAAAATGCGATCTATCTCTATCGTAAATTTGGTTTTGAAGAAATTCCGCTAGAGCATCCCAATCCCTACGCCCGTGCCGACATTAAAATGGAGATCCGGTTTTAAAGTTTATAAATTCTTTAATACAAATTCAACTTGATTCTTTTTTCCTTTAGGTAGAAACCTATAATACTTATTATGAAAAATCTAGTTTTAGTTGCATTAGCAATTACCACATTATACAGTTGTAAGAATCAAAATAAAGCAGAAGATGAGTCTTCTTTAGCTTCAGAAGAAGCCGCGATGACCACTGAAGCAACCACCGAAGCTGAGTTTAATATAACACCTATTGAACATGCGACTGCCATTTTTGATTTTGGCGAAGACGTGTTTTACATTGATCCTGTGGGTGGTGCCAAAGCTTTTGAAAACAAGCCAAAACCTCAGGTGATCCTGATCACTGATATTCACGGCGATCACCTTAACGAAGAAACCTTAACCGCCGTAGCTGATAGTAGCACGACTATTTTTGCACCACAAGCAGTAGTTGATCAATTAAAAGGTGCTATCAAAGAGCAAGTGACTGTGATCGCTAATGACGAAACACAAACCTGGGATGGCTACACGCTTACCGCGATCCCAATGTATAATCTTAGAGAGGAAGCCAAGCAGTTTCATACCAAAGGCCGCGGAAATGGTTATCTTATTGAAAAAGATGGAATGCGCGTCTATTTTTCAGGGGATACTGAAGACATCCCAGAAATGCGCAATTTGAAAGATATCGACAAAGCTTTTATTTGTATGAACCTCCCGTACACGATGCCGGTCACTAGCGCCGCTGATGCGGTCATAGATTTCAAACCTAAAGAAGCTTACCCATATCATTTTAGAGGTCAAAATGGTTTGAGCGATGTAGATCAGTTTAAAGGTATTGTAGATTCTGCTGATGTGGGCACAGAAGTGATCATATTAGATTGGTATCCCAACGGGGCAGAGTAAAAGTCCTCAATTAACACCTCGCGCTTAATATCTTTTTGACAAGGTCAAAAAAATTGTCACACGAAACACGTGTTATTTGTAGGTTTACATCAATTTGCCCCATAAAAGCAGTACTTTTAAAATGCAATTATGCACGTACTAAAAGCACTATTTTTTATGAAAGCAGCACTGTTGGGACTGAGTTTGTGTACCCTTCTTTCTTGTAAAAACACCGAAAAGAAACCTGAAACTGATATGACTGATACCGCCGCTACCCCGCGCACAACCTTTTATCTAGGCACTTATACTGATGGTGAAAGTCAAGGGATTTACAAAGCCGGTTTAGAAGAGGACGGCACCTTTACAAAACCTGTACTGGTCGCAGCGACTTCTAATCCATCTTTTTTGGCTTTGAGTGCTACTAAGCATACGCTGCTTGCTGTTAATGAAGACGACCCCGGAATGATCACGTCGTTCGAGGTTAAAAATGACAGTTTGGTTCAACTATCGCAAACCGAAACGGGCGGTGCACACCCTTGTTTTGTGACGCTTAATGAGAATAATGATGTTCTGGTAGCCAATTATAGTGGCGGTAACTTAGGCCTTTTAAAACTGAATGAAAGAGACGGCAGCCTTTCTGCGCTTTTAGATATAGAACAACACGAAGGTCAAGGAACCACGGATCGTCAAGAAGGTCCACACGCACATTCTGTATGGTTTTTACCTGACGGAAGCGGAATTGTTTCGGCTGATTTAGGAACCAATCAATTATGGTTTTCTAAGATCAATTATGAAACTCAAAAAATAGAACCCGCAGAAAATCAGAAGCTAGACTTCCCGGAAGGTGCGGGCCCAAGACATTTGGTTTTTCACCCTGCTAACGGTTTTATTTATGTCTTGAACGAACTAGACAACACCATCGCACAGGTAGGTAAAGAGAACGGTCAATACAGCGTTTTAGCAGTTACTTCAATATTACCCGAAGGATTTTCTGAATACAGCAAAGCCGCAGATATTCATATCAGCGATGATGGTAAGTTTATTTATGCTTCAAATCGCGGACACGACAGTATCGCTATTTTAAAAGTTGATGATCAAGGGGCGCTCTCATTAATAGCTAACGAGTCTACCAAAGGAAAAGATCCTAGAAATTTTCAGATCACACCAGATCAAAATTTTGTGATCGTGGCGAATCAAAACAGCAATAACTTGGTATCCTATACGAGAGATCCTGAAACCGGACTATTAACGTATGCTTCAGAAATTACTGCTCCTAAACCTGTGTGTATTTTGTTTGATTAGACCTATTTTTTATCTTATCTAAAACAAAATCTTACAACCATGAATCGTTTTACGGTTATTTTTCTAAGCTTACTTGCATCTTTTATCTGCTACATAGGAATTTGGTATACGCTACAATGGTTATTTCCAAGTTTTGAGGGCGCAGTTAAAGCTGCAACGTGCGCGGTAATTACAGTATTCTTAACGCCGCGAATTCATAAAATAGATTCCCAAACAGGTAAAAAACAAACGTTGATTTCTTGGATGCTTGTTGGAAAAAGTTGGGTCGTTTAGCAATCTGAAAAAAATATGCGTACAAAACTTCAGATTTTTAAAGTGGTGGCAAAGCATTTGAGTTTTACAAAGGCCGCCGAACAGCTTTATCTCTCGCAACCTGCAGTTTCTAAAGCGATCAAAAGCCTTGAAGAAGAATTTAAGACCACACTTTTTGTACGCAAACGTAATGCCATTGAGCTTACCGCAGAAGGCAAAGCATTTCTCATTCATACGCAAAAGATTCTGGGCATTTATGCAGAAATGGACGAGCAATTCACGCATAAAAACGAAGCCTTTCCTGAGGCCATAGATATGGGAGTGAGCACCACCTTGTCTGACTATGTGATTCCGCAAGTGATCGCTCAATTCAACTTAAGATTTCCCAAAACAAAGTTTAATATTCGAGCTGCTAATACTGAACATATTGAGAAGCTTATTTTAGATGAAGAAATTCATTTTGGCATAACCGAAGGCAATACCAACAACAACAAATTATCGTACACCAAATTTTTAAAAGACGAGATCGTGTTGGTGACCAATGCCACAAATACCAGCATTAAAGAAAATGCGATCGCATTGAAAAAATTGAAAGATTTACCGTTGGTCTCACGCGAATCAGGCTCAGGAACACGGGAGGTTATTGATTCGTTCTTACAGCAACACCAGATCAAGTCTATTGATCGCAATATTTTGTTTAACAGCACAGAAGCCATTAAAAACTTTTTATACCATTCTGAACACTTTGCGCTGCTCTCTATTCATTCGGTGGCAGACGATTTAAAGAATAACCGTCTCAAAATCATAGATATTAAAAACTTCAGTATTGAGCGCTGGTTCTACTTTGTACGGCGCACGGGTTATCTTTCTAAAAATATAGATTATCTAGAGCGCTTCATTCAAAATAGGAATAACTTTTAGTTATCTAGAAGAACAAATAAGATTCCTCAAAAGCATTTCAGTCAACGTATTTTTGTATCAAATTATTGATATGAAAAGTCGTTATTCTAAACTTATATTCTTTGCACTGATCCTACTGGCCTTAAGCGGAGTATTTACAAGTCCGCTAGCTTTAATCGCCGGTTTTCTATTCAATCTATTTTTCAAAACACCCTACCGACAACAGCAGCATCAGGCTATAAATTACTTGCTCAAATTTGCAGTGATCGGGCTGGGCTTCGGAATGTTTATTTCTGAAACCATCGCCACCGGAAGCAAAGGTTTAAGTCTAACGTTGAGTACCATCGTTCTTACGGTCTTTCTGGGATTTATATTGACCAAATACTTAAAAATAGATTTGCGCCTGGGGCATTTGATCACCTCGGGTACGGCGATCTGCGGCGGAAGCGCAATCGCCGCGATCAGTCCCGCGATCAAAGCCAATGCAAAAACCATAAGCGTTTCACTAGCGATAGTCTTTATGCTGAATGCTATGGCACTATTTATCTTCCCGGTGTTGGGACACGCATTTCATTTAAGTCAAGAGCAATTTGGTATCTGGTGCGCAGTGGCGATACACGATACGAGTTCTGTAGTTGGCGCAGCATTGCAATATGGCGAAGAGGCGCTCAAAATTGCAACCACCGTAAAACTTACCCGTACGTTGTGGATCATCCCAATGGCGGTGTTCTCTATGTTCTATTTTAAAACGAAAAACGAACGCGTACGCATCCCCTATTTTATCATTTTTTTCGTACTAGCCATTTTAGCGCACAGCTATCACCTCCTACCCGAAAGTTGGGCCGAAGGATTAGTATTGCTGTCCAAACGATTATTGCTTGTATCGCTTCTCTTAATAGGTATCAACATATCGTTGAAAGATTTTAAAACCATCGGACTCAAACCTGTGGCGTTAGCTTTAGTATTATGGATCTTTATTGCTACGTTTTCGCTGTTGTTTATTGTGTATTGAAGTAGTATTTTTTTACTCGGTGTAGTGAAATTCCGCAGGAAGCCTTTTGAGCTTTTAATCCAGATTATTGAGTAAATCACATTAGCAACGCAACCATTTAAGCAGCTGAACATCATAGAAATAAGCACAAGGATTGATATGATTAAAAATGTATCCTTATGAAAAAAATTTACAATTATCTATTCCTGTTTATTCTTTTGATAAGCTTAGGATGCAGTAAAGACGAAGCTATAAACGTTGATCTGTCTCAGTTTGAATCGATCACTGAACGTTTTCCCTATGCCGATCTTACTGTAAATATTGCTTACGATTACTATGAGCTGTTGTACTCTTTTGACACCCCTGGTAATGAAGAGCTCATCGTGTCTGAGGGAAGTCTTTGTGTGAATGCGCCAAATACTGATGCGTGTATTGAATCCTTCAACACGCTCGAAACTCCGTTTGGTTTCGCCGGAAGCTGTCTGCCCTCCTATTGCTTTTTATACATTAAACTTCAGCAAGGCGATAACAACACTATCCTAAATACGCCGGAACAATTATTGACATTTCTAGGCACGATAGACACTCGTTCTGAGGCAATACTTTGGGCTAACGCTAACGGTTATTTTCACAGTTTAGACATAAAAGAAATAGGAGCTATAAAGGCAACTGATGATCACTTTGAACTTTTGGTTTCTGAACTTGTAAGTGGCTGTCTTCCATACCAAAGTGACCAAGTTCATTTGCGTATTGATGCAGAGGGTAAAATTACTGAGTTAGACAGAGCTGTTTACTCCTACGCTAAAAATAGCTGCATCTAATACTTATTTTACCTGCTTTCCTCCTAACCAAGTCTGATTCACTTCCAGATCAGGAATAGCGTCTTCTTCGATGGTCATGATATCTTGATCCATCACGATGAAATCTGCAAACTTACCGGCTTCGATGCTGCCTTTTTCCTTCTCTTCAAAATTAGAATAAGCAGCCCAAATCGTCATACCGCGCAGGGTTTCTTCACGCGAAAGCGCATCTTTTTTCTGAAATCCGTCCTGCGGGTAATGCTCTAGATCCTTTCGAGCTACAGCGGCATAAAACGTGTAAAATGGATTTACCTGCTCTACGGGAAAGTCGGTACCTAAGGCGATCATTCCGGCTTCGTCAAGCAGTTTTTTATAGGCGTATGCTCCTTTCATTCTGCGCTCTCCTAAACGGTCTTTTGCCCAATACATATCACTGGTTGCGTGCGTAGGTTGTACAGATGGTAAAATATTATCATCAAAATAATTAAAATCATCAGGTGAAATAACTTGCGCGTGTTCTACCTTCCAGCGGCGATCAGATTGACCTTCTAAAGCTTCGGCATAAGCGTTTAAGATCACTGTGTTTGCAGAATCTCCAATCGCGTGGGTATTCATCTGAAAATCTGTTGCCGCAAGCTTTTTTGCCAAGGCTTTGATATCTTCTACCGGGGTAACCATCGCTCCATAGTGATCGTGGCGGTCAGCGTAAGGCGCGCGTAATGCGGCACCACGCGAACCTAAAGCACCATCACCATACACCTTTACCGAGCGGACATTGAGGTTTTCGGTTTTTAAAATTCCGTTTTCTATAAAGTAATCCACATCTTCCGGACTGTTACTGATCATCACATACATACGCATACTCAAGGCATCTGCCTGCTGAAGACTATCGATCAACATTATGGTGGCACGATCAAGTCCTGCGTCGTTCACTGTGGTCAAACCATAATCAAAGCAATAACGTTGCGCATCTTTTAAGGCCTGAATGCTTTGCTCCCGACTTAATTTTGGCATTACTGCGTAAACTAAATCCATTGCATTATCAATGAGTACGCCGCTTACTTTACCATTTTCTTTGATGATCTCACCGCCTTCAATTTGCGTATTCTTATCTATTTTAGCCAGCTCCAATGCCTTTTGATTCACCAAAAGCGCGTGACCATCTATACGCTGTAAAGCAACAGGAGTATCAGGAAAAACAGAATCTAGCTTTGATTTATTCGGAAAATCTTTTACCGCCCAATCGTTTTGATCCCAACCGCGACCAAAAATAAAAGCGGAAGGTTTTTTCTCGTGAAAAGCTACTAGGCGTTCTAGGATCTCTTGGTAACTTGTAGTTCCCACCAAATCTGCATTCTGAAGACTTTCGCCAAAGCGATAAAAATGACAATGCGCATCAATCAGTCCCGGAAGCACGGTTTTACCCTTGAGGTCAACCGTTTCTTTTGCATTATACTTTGCCTGAATTGAATCTGTTAGCCCTACTGCGACAAACTTCCCGTCTTTTACTGCAAAAGCTTCCGCCTTAGAAAAATCAGTATTTACGGTGTAAACCGTTCCGTTGTAAAAAATACAATCTACTTCCATTTTATCAGTCGGTTTTTGATCACAACTCAGCAATAAAGTAAAAATGGTAAAACCTAAAAGTATAGCGCGCATAGTCAAATTTTTGGCGAATGTACAAATTAAGACATCATCTTGTAAAACAAAAAAACTCCCTAAAAAGGGAGTTTTTAAAATTTATAAGTCCTAAAAGTATTACCAGTCAAAACGGTATGTAGCGCCCGCCATACCTTGCAGCCCTTGCACAGGATAGTTTACCCAGCGCTGGTAGTTGTTGCCCAAAGCGTTATTAACTCGCGCAAAAAAGGAAAGTTGATCGTTCACACGATAACCGGCGTGTGCATTGGCATCAAAGTAACTTTCTAATTCAACCAACTGTGGATTAGAACTTATTGAGCTTGTTTGCACATCTACCTGGTCTTTACGAGCACCAACATAGAATAAAGTTACACCGGCAAACCAGTGTTCATCAATCTGATAATCTGCAAAGAATGAGGCTTGAAAATCAGGTAAATTCCAGGCTTCTTCTTCTAGATCTGTAGTATAACTGAAGGCCTCCCCATTGATGCGCATTTTTAAATTGCTATTGACATCAAAATTGAGTTCTCCAAAAATCGAAAGCGTTTTGAGGTTTTCATTTACGATGCCAAATGAATTGCCATACTGGTAATTTTCGGCGCCGGCCAGGGTTGCTTCACTTACTGATCTGTAATTGTTTTTATAGAGCAAGCGGTTATCTTCCGCTAAATAACTCGCGCGCAAGTTATAGCTCATTGCGCTGCTTAATTTCCCTTTAATTCCGGCAAAAAGATCATATTTCTGATCTGTTGGAGAAAGGGAATCTAAAGTGGGTGAAACAAACGGATTTGCAGTAGCGAGCTCTTGATAGCTGTTTTGGATCAAGCCACCTTCAAGACCACCGTAAGCGATAAAATACTCGTCAACTACATTGTAAGAAGCCTGCACACTAGGATAAATATTGATATCAGTCTCATCTGCATCCGGATTAAGATCTGCAGCAACATTTACCCCAAGGTCAAGCGTAAGATCATCTAAAAAGATCTGCAAACTAGGATTTGCGCTTGCGATAAGATGTGTATACTCAATAGCCTCAGAATTCTGGTAATTACGATCAAAACTTCCATTTAAATAATCAAGATTAAGATCAATACTTATTTTCTGATCGGTAATCGGGATCATAAACTCCGGAGCAATTACTGCTCGTATTTCGCTTGACTCATAAGAATCTCCAAAGTATCCTATACGAGCAGTTGCGCCCTCAAAAAAACCTTCATTAAACTCAATACCTCCACTTAATCCTGCCTGAAAATAGCTGTGCACGGGATCAATATTTTGAACCAAAGTTGGTGAAGCCGCAACAAACTCGTCAAGCCCATACCAATTATACAACTTATGCCCTAAGTCAAGATCTGTATACCAATTGTAATCCCGGTTACGTGATGAGTAATTTAAATTTAGATCGGTGTCATAAAACTGATTATCCAGCACCACGCCATCAATATCGCCTTGAGACGAGTTATGGTTTAAATAGATTCCGAAATTAGAATCGCGATCGATCTCAAAATTGCTGTAAAATTCGGCCAAAGCGGTGGTATAGGTACCAAAACCTAAACGCACATAATTATCATAAAGTTTGACCGGCTTTGCCTTTTCTACTTGAGCAGCTTTACCTTTTGCTGGGGTAAATGTTGAAGCTACAGGCACCGAAAAAATACCATAGGTCACTTTTTTCTTTGCCGTATTTACCGAATCATTAAGTGCCGGCGTTGCCTTAACTTTAAACGCATCACCAATTTCTGGCGTGTACGGTTTTACAACATTTACTACTTCGGTGCCCAGATTATCTTTTTCCTGAGCGTGTACAAACCCGATTCCGGCAAGCACAAAACTGAATGTAAAAATTGATTTTATCTTTTGAATCATAACTGATTTTCTAATTATAGGTTGATTACGCATAGCTACAGAATTAATTACCTTCCTCTAAAGAAGAGTTGGTTTTAGACTCTGCTGCTTTAATGCGCTTAAGTTCCTGTTGCGCTTCAGCCACAACTTGCGGATAATCGGTAAAATTGGTGATCACATTATCTAAGATGTAAGTCGCTTGGTAGGCGTCATTCAACTCATAAAAGTTTTTAGCCATCAAGACTAAACCTTTAGCGCCATACTCTTTATAACCGCTATAATCTTTAGCTAATTTTTGTACCGAAGTATTAGAACCGGCATAATCGCCATTCTTATTTTTAAAATAAGCATCGTAGTATAAAGCCTCTGCTGCTAGTGCTCCGGTTGCAATTTTTGAAACCTCAGCATAAGCGGTTGCTGCTTTGCTTTCATCACCGGTTTGCATTGCGCTTCGGGCAATGATCACCTGTGCATCACTCTTAACTTTATTATCGATTTTTGAATTCGCTAATACCTTATCTGCATAACTTACTGCATTGGCATATTGCTGCAATTCGTAATAGGATTTCATCAAGTTGCTTTGCGCGAAAATCACATTCTGTGCACTATCAGCTTCAGTCTCTAAACGTTTTAAAACAGGAACGGCATCAGCATAATTGCTTTCACTTAAATACACCTGACCTAAACGTGCCAAGGCTTGTTCGGTAAACTCGCTGCGTTCTTTGTCGATCACATATTTATAGTGCGACTTTGTTTTTGCATATTCATTCTGACCAAAATAAAGTTGACCAAGATAAAAATGTGCTTCCATCGCACGTTGCCCGTTAGGATATTCTCTCAGGTATTTTTCAAAATTCTGAATTGCCTGCGCGTTGTTGCTTCCTACCAATTGCTGCTCTGCTGAAGAGAAAGCCGCATCATCTAATTCTGAATCTTCAACCGAAATATAATCTAAGGTATTGGCCCATCTTCCGTATTCATCAACCTGACCTTTGTCTATATAAATAAGTTTTGCCGAAGCTACTGCCTGCACACCCTCTGGCGTTCCCGGATAATCTTGAGCCACACGCTTGAATAAATTCAACGCCTGATCACTTCTACCGGTATTGTCATAAATAAGCGCTTTTTTAAGCTGAGCTTTTGCTGCGAACTTACTTTTGGGAATCTCTCGCACTAGGCGATCATAGGCCTGAATACCACGCTCGTTATCGCCCGTAGCGACATAAGTGTTTCCTAGTTCATACAAAGCATCATCTCTGTAGCTCGACTGTGGAAACATATTAGCAAAGTTGCTTAAGCCTTCGATCTTTTGGGCGTTGCGATCTACAAAACCGTAGCTTATAGACTTCTGAAACGTCGCATAGTCTTTATTTCCACCAGGCATTGCGATAGCGGCATTGTAAGCTTCCATCGCCGGCCAGTATTCACTTTCGATAAAGTGACTATCACCCAGACGCATAAAAGCATCCATTTTTCTCACATTATCATCGGTTCCCGAAGTGGTAAACTGACTAAAATATTTTGTCGCTTGATTATAGTTTTTCTTCTTAAAATAGGCATAGCCTAAATTATAAGCGAGGTTGTCATATTCTGGCAACGAACGCGCCGCACTATTTTGCTCAAACTGCTTAAACGTCAACAACGCATCATCGATACGATTGATTGTATATTCACTTTCGGCTTTCCAATATAAATCGCGTGCGGTGAACTCCGGAGTGCGTGGTTCACTTAAAGATTTTTCAAAATTGATGATCGCCTCTTGATAATCCCCGTCATTATAAAGTTCGATTCCGCGATAAAAAGCCACTTTTTGATAGGCTACTTTATCTTCAAAATTGCGGTTGTTCTCAATGAGTTCCATCGCTCCTTCATAATTCTTAGAAGTGATGTACGAGTCAATCAATAAGGTTTGCAATTGCTGACGCTCGGGAGTGTCAGGATATTGCTCTAAATAGTTACCAATGGCTTGCGGAGCCGGCTCGTATGCATTCCCGATCTCATAACTTAACTTGGCATAATTGAGTCCGCTATCTTCTTTGATCTTCGGCTCAAAATCCATTTGATAAGCATTTCTAAACGCATTTAAAGCTTCCTGCTTTTTTCCGGTTTGTAAATATGCATCGGCAAGATGGTAATAGGCATTTTGCGCAACGCTGTTTTTTCCATCAATAATTTTATTGAACTCCCCAATTGCACTGTCATAATCGCCTTGCTTGTAATACGCATACCCTAACTGATAATAATCGGTATTTGTCCATTTTCCGCGTTTTCCACGATACTCTTTTAAATATGGAAGCGCTTCATCAAATTGTCCTAGATTGAAATAACTCTCTCCAATAATCTTATTCAACTCCGATTGATCAAGACGGTTTGCAGTAGGCAGTTGTTCTTTAGCCAGCTTGATCGCTTCTTCAAAATTACCTTGCTTAAAATTCAAGTCGGCTTTAAAATAGCTCAGGTCTTCGCGGGTTCCTTCTTCGGCTTCAACTTCTTCAAAAAGCTGACTTGCCTCTTCATAATCATCATTCTCATATGCCATAAAACCTTCATAATACTTCGCCTGCGCTCCGTACTTTTCAGAATTACGCACACGGCTGAAATACACTTTAGCCTCTTCGGGCCGGTTGGTTTTAAGATGAATGTAGCCCATATTAAAATTGAAACGCTCCAGTTCACTCCAATTCAATCTTGACAGATCTACTTGCTCATACCAGCGCTTAGCTACCGAATATTTCCCATTCTCGTAGTAGTAATCGGCAACATCTTTATAAGCAGAATTACGTTTGGTACTCGTAGGGTATTCTTCAACAAATTTTTGCATCGCGGCATCGGCACCACTTTGGTTGAGACGCACCGCAGCATTTGCGATATAATAAGCACAATCTCCCTTGATCGTGGGATCTTTAGCTTCCTGTTTTATTTCGTTGAAAAGTGTTTGCGCAGCGAGGTATTGTTTGCTGTTATACAGCGAGAGCGCCTTGTTGTATTTTGCCAGATCGTTTGTAAATGCGGCAGACTGCTGTGCCGTGAGAACCGGCAAGGTCAGCAGCGTGAGGAGCCCTATACAGGCATATTTCTTGATCATATTTTCTAAGTTAAGTTGCAAAAGCAGCACGGTCAAAAGTAGGTTTTTTAACAAGTGACTACTGTTAATAACGTTACAAAACTAGGATAATTATATCTACAGTAGCCTTCTTAAAAAGAACTTCCTTTTAGGAAATTCACCCGCCAATTCAATAGACTCTAAAGCTACTATACAAATGAAATAGTTATTGTACTTTTGACGTTAGCTAATTGTCAAATATTAGAAGCTTTTTTATGTCTACACCGGTATTGCAACTTCAAAACGCCTCGATTTTTCAACGTGAAAGCCTTATTCTTTCTGAAGTGAGCCTCACGATCAATAAAGGCGAGTTTGTGTACCTCATAGGTAAAACCGGAAGCGGTAAAAGTAGTTTTATGAAAACCCTGTATGGTGATCTTCCATTACAGCAAGGTCAGGGAACCATTGTAGACTTTGACCTGACTACTTTAAAAGAAAAGCAAATTCCGTATCTACGCAGAAAGCTAGGTGTTGTATTTCAAGACTTTAAACTGCTAAATGATCGCACTGTAAAAGAGAACCTCAAGTTTGTTTTAAAAGCTACCGGCTGGAAAAATCAAAGCGAGATGGACGACAAAATCGATAAGGTGCTGGATAAAGTAGGCATGAAAACCAAAGGTTTTAAATATCCTTACCAACTTTCCGGTGGTGAGCAGCAACGTGTGGCTATCGCGCGCGCACTCTTGAACGACCCAGAATTAATTCTAGCCGATGAGCCTACCGGAAACCTCGATCCGCAAACTTCTGTAGAAGTAATGGGTGTTTTGCAAGAGATCAACAAAAATGGAAATACCATTTTAATGGCGACGCACGATTATGCATTGCTTTTAAAATACCCTTCTAAAACCCTCAAATGCGACGGCAATAAAATCTTTGAAGTCGTACAAAAGACGATTTAGCGCCTATGCCCAAGATTGTATTGTCCATACTGATCTTGTTTTGCCTGACTGCAACAGCGCAGCAAAAGTATATGGACTATAACAATCAACTCATTTCAGAGCATGATCTTGAACAGCATTACAAGGGCAGAAACTATTTTGCTATTGAAACCTCCATTCCTAACGTTACTAAACTCATTTTAAGAACACAGGAAGACACGCTACAACAAGTTGAAAGCCTCTACGCGCATCTTGAAGAAATTACAGGGCAGACTTTAGAACGTGATAAAATGCTTGCTATTATTTATTATCCGGGGCTTGACACTTGCAATGATAGAGGATCGATAAATTTTGGTACAAGAAAATTATGGTACAAAGAAATGGAAAGCAAACTCAATCGTATAGCTGATATTAATACTGTTTACATATTTAAAAATGATGAGGGTCTAAAGAAATGGAGAAAAGCCCATTGGACAGAAGATAAAAATCAAATCATCGAGCGACTGTTTTTTAAATACCATTATCCCTGCGGAAGTTTTACCGTTGTGCATCCTTCAGGGCATTATAAAAGCGGCTTGGGTGAATATTCTAAAAGCTGGGTCTGGAAGTTAACCGAAGACCTCGTTCAAGCACATTAAGACTATCGCACTTTCCATTCTCATACCTGTCTATAATGTTGCGCTAAACGATTTGATCAAGCGCTTGATCCCCCAGACCGAAAAATTACAGATCGCTTTTGAGATCTGTATAGCAGATGATGCTTCGACAGCTAGTAAAATTGAAAAAGCAAATCAGCTACTTGTAGCACGGCATAATTGCCGGTATACCCGATTTAATGAAAACCGTGGTAGAACGGCAACGCGGCATTTTCTTGCGGAAAATGCGTTGTACGATAATTTGCTTTTTTTAGACGCAGATGTACTTCCCACAAAACCTGACTTTTTCCAAATCTTTGAACAGAATCTAGGCCGTGCACAAGTAATTTTTGGCGGAATCGCGTATCCCAAAATTCTACCCGATCCCGAACGCGCACTCCACTACGCTTACGGAAAAAGCCGCGAAGGCCGATCGGTTGCCAAGCGCAAAAAAAAGCCCTACTTATCGCTGGTTAGTCAGCATTTATTGATTGACAAATCGGTTTTTCTTAAATACAATCCCGCCGAAGAAAACGCCTATGGCTTAGATCCTTATTTCGCTCATCGACTGGAGCAGCAACAGGTTTCGGTTTTACATATAAACAATCCTACAACGCATTTTGGTTTAGAAACTTCGGCTTCTTATGTATTAAAAACACATCAAGCTTTACAAACCTTGGTGCGTTTAGAACACCAAGAAAAAATGCCTAAAAGCTATCGGCCTTTACAACGTGTAGCCCAGCAAGTAATTAAGCGAAATCTTCAGCATAAAATACTGCGCCTTTTTAAAACATATGAGCATCATATTCTCAAAAACCTATGCGGAAGCAATCCCAATCTGAGACTTTTTGACTTATACCGACTTTGCTATTATTTAAAATTAACTTTGGAAGATGACAGCAATTAGCATCATTATTCCGGTTTTTAACAAGGAAGCTTATCTGGCGGAAACCATTACTTCTGTACTGAAGCAAACCTACACGCATTTTGAACTTATTCTAATTAATGATGGTTCTACCGATGACAGTCTGAAGGTTATGCAGCGCTTTAAAGATGCTCGCATTCGCATCATTGATCAGGAAAACCACGGACTATCAAAAACCCGAAATCGCGGAGTAGCGGAAGCCAAAAATGAACTCATCGCTCTTCTTGATGCTGACGATCTTTGGTTGCCCGATCATCTGGAGCACCTTGTAAAACTCTCCGAAAAGTTTCCGGATGCGCAGCTTTTTGCAACCGGTTACAATGAACTTTTCAACTCCGGAAAAACGGTAAAACCAAAAATAAACACTGCTCAACATGAGCCTTACCAAATCACTGATTTTTTTACAGAAAGTCTGTATCAACCTTTGGTGATTCCCAGTACACTCGCATTTACCAAATCAAGCTTCAACCTTCTTAGCGGTTTTAATGAAGCAACGACCTATTCTGAAGATGTAGATTTTTTGATCAGGGCCAACCTTCAGTTTAAAATGGCTTATGATCCTAAAATAACCTGTCATTACCGCACCGGAGTCGCGGGGCAAATCAGTAGTTTGAATAAAAGTGATCTGCAAGTACCAAAGTTTGGCCAACTCTTAAGAGCACATCCCGATCATCAATCCTTACATATTTACATTCATACCAAACGCTACTTTCTTTGTATATTTTATAAAACTGAAGGTCGACTGGATCTGTTTAAAAAACTTAAAGCAAAACTAGACCCGTCCATATTGAATAGTAAGCAACGTTTTTTGCTAAATGCGCCGCGCTTCCTGTTGATCAGTATCAGAAAAACAAAAGCCTTTTTACTTAAAAAAGGAGTCAGACTTACTACTTTTTAAACTGAAGAAATTCAGCGAAATCCCGTATATAATCTGCTTCGACAAAAACAGCACTTGCGAGCACGAGACAAATACCGCCACTCGAGAAGTTGTCCAATTCGCGCCAATACCCATTAGGAATCAACAAACCTTCATCGGGTTTATTGAGCGTGTAGGTTTGTTTTTTAGTTCCATCGTGAATAAGCACATCAAAACTTCCTGAAAGTGCGATCAAAAACTCGCTCTGCTCCCGGTGTGCGTGACCGCCACGAGAAGCACCACTCGGCACATCATATAAATAGTACACCCGCTTGAACTCAAAAGGCAATATGTCTTTTTCCAGCACCGAAAGGTTACCTCTTCGATCTTCTATTTTAGGGAGTTTTATGCGTTTAATCATCATACAGCGCGTTGAGATAGCTTAGCCATTGCGGGGTCACTTGTGTGATTTCAAACTTACGAATACTCTTTTGGCTAGCAGCTTTAAATCGGTTTCTTGTGGGTTGATCAAGTGCCAGCTTGTTCATCGCCTGCCGCAATGCGTCAAAATCCTGATGCGGAACCAGAATCCCATTGGTACCATCAAGAAGTTCCCGTGGACCGGTAGGACAATCAGTTGCAATTACCGGAGTTCCGCACGCGAGACTTTCTAAGATCACCCGCGGAAAACCTTCAAAAGCACTACACAAAACCGTAAAAAGCGCATGGGCTACATACGGTTCAGGATGTTTTACAAAGCCTTTAAAAATAACCTTATCAGCAATCTTCAAATCTTCAGCAAGTTGCCGAAGTTCTGAAAGCATTTCACCTTGCCCCAAAATATACAGGTCAATGCCTAGTTTTGGCAGTTCGCTTTTTGCATAGGTTTCGATGAGTTTATCAAATTGCTTCACCCCTTTTTGTAACCTTCCACTCGCTAGAATATAAGGGCGACTTACATCGTCAAGAGAAGCAAAGTCCTGTTGATAAGCAGATACATCAATTGCATTGGAAAGCACCTTAACTTTTTTAAAACCGAAACGCTGCTCAATGGAATGCTTCATAGCTTCGGTAAGGACACAGAGTTCCGCATTTTTGAAAAGTCTCTTGGCAACAAAGTCGGGCTTCGGAAAATAATATTCCAAATTAGCGCTGCGCACCATAAACACAACTTTAAATCCCGGATACAAATACCGCTGAATTAAAAATTCTTTTAAGGCATTGCGCCGCATTCTAAAGTCCAAAACAACATCAATATTCTGCTCGTGCAGGTATTTCTTAAAATGCTGAAACCGTTTTAATTTATTGAAGACGCCGTTAGTTGCATTCTTATATTTCCCCAGATTGAAAAGCCTACCTGAAAACTCATAACCAATTTTATTGGTAATTGTGACCAGGTGTACAGCATAACCTGCTACAGTAAGCATTTGCGTCAACAAAGCCGCCGAACGTTCTGCACCACCGCCGGCTAGTGATTCAACGAGAATACAGATATTTTGAGGTTTTGATTTCAGAGTTTGTGTATCTTTTAGCTTTAAATGTAGCGCATTTATGAGAATTCTTTTAGTAGGAGAATACAGCAATTTACATAACAGTCTGAAGGCAGGATTGCTCGCAAATGGGCACGAAGTCACCCTCATAAGTACCGGTGATGCGTTTAAAAAATTACCTTCAGATGTACTCGTTAAAGCAAAACGCATAGAAGGCAGTCGCCTTTTGCAAACGCTTAGAAAAGGAATTTTCAAATTCACAAAATTTGATATTGCTACACTAGAAATTGGTTATCGCGCGCTCGATTGGTTGGTTGATCAAACGCAATTTGACGTTATTCAGCTTATTAATGAATATCCTTTTAAAACACCCTATTTTATTGAAAAACGCATCGTAAAACGTCTACGTCAACTTACCACTAAATTGGTAATTTTAGCTTGTGGTGATGATTACATTTACTTGAATAACATCGAGCAACTAGCGCATCACCCTATTTTGCAACACCCGGATATTTACTTTCCATACAGCGAAAAATATTTAACTGCGGCACATAAAAAGTATCACGGATTGGTGTTTAAGCTGAAAGATTTGGTCATCAGCACAGACCTGGATTATCACCCTATTTATAAAGGTCGAACAGATTATTATGGTTTGATTCCAAATCCGGTAAATCTGAATAACTTCAGCCGTAACCAGCCAGAAAAGCAAAACCGTATCGTTATTTTTCACGGCGTTAACCGAAGTAATTATTACAAAAAAGGGAATTACTATTTTGATTCGGCTTTGTGCATCATTCGGAAAAAATTCAGTGATCGCATTAAAATCATTTGTGTAACCAGTCTCCCCTATGCAGAATATATTGACTCCTATCGTGAGGCCGATATCATCCTTGATCAAACCTATGCCGAAGATCAAGGCTATAACGCGTTGGAGGCGATGGCACAAGGCAAAGTGGTATTCACTGGCGCCGGAGCATCGTTTTGTGAGCGTTACCAAGTAGCGCCCAATAGCGTAGCGATTCACACTATTCCGGATGCTGAAAAAATCGCTCAAGACTTGGAAGAACTTATTCTAAATCCCCAACGAATTGCTGAAATTGGAACTCGCGCTAAGGGATTTGTTCAAGAACATCACGACTATTTAAAAGTCGCTGAGCACTATGTTAGCGCGTGGAACAGTATCAAAAGTGACGACGCAGTATCTGCTTCATCGGAAGCTCAAAAAAGCGGTACGAAAAATAGCAAACCAACAGAATGAGCATAAAACTCAAACTGTAGAATTGCCAATCGGCCATTGCGATTTCAAAATGGTTCACAGCGCGTCGTGCGTATCTCAAAATGAGCTGATGCCAGAGGTAAAACCCAAAACTCAAATTGCCTAAAAAGAGAAGCACCGGTTTTGAAAGCAGTTTTGACAACGCACCTTTCTGCTGCGCAAAAACTCCGATCACAGCCAACATCGGCAACCAGTAATACACAGAATATCTTAGGACTTTCGGAAAAAGAGCTGCGGAAGTATAAAAGATCACAAGCAGTACAAGCGACCCACTTTCATACCAAGTAAATCTCGAATCGAACCTTCCGAAGGAAGCTTTCTTTAAAAGCTGATACAGCAACATTCCTAAAGCAAAATCAAAAAGCCGCAGCAACGGATTGATGTAGAAAAACCAGTGTTGCAGTTCCTGTGGAATGATATACATCAAACTTAAAATGAGTAGAAAAAATAAGCTAAAAAGGCCACAAATGCTTCGATGCGTATATTTTCTGAACGCCCATAACAACACGGGAAACAGCGTATAAAAAAAGAATAGATCTGAAATACTCCAGCCCAAGCTGTTGAATGCAAAGTAATATTCGGCGTTGGGGATAAAACTTTGCAGCATAAACAAATTTGCCACAAACTGAAGCGCCCACTGCGCAGCATTACTCGCTAAAAATCCCAAACTTAAAGGGACCGCAGCCAACAAAGTCAACACATAAAGCGGATACAATCTGCTCAAGCGCAATTTTAAATACTGGCTTAAACTGATCTTTTTTTCTGCGAAGCGTTCGGCATACACATAAGACAAGATAAAACCGCTTAACGCGTAAAAAAAGGCGTGGCCTAAAGCATCTTGCAGCACGTCTATATGATGTAAAAACACCAAAAAGGCGAAAACAAATCGTAATGAGGCCAGAGATTTTAACACAACTTACCGAATAAAGCGTTTCGAAAAATAAACAATAATACCAGTAAATAAAGCACATAGCTCAGCATATGCCCCATTGCTGCGCCCACAAAACCGTAATCCTGAATAAAGAAGACGCTACTAAAATAAATAATACTCAGCGAGAGCACTTGTGTACCTATAAAAAGCCAGAATTTATTTTTTGCCAGCATTTGGTAGGCGATCACCAAACTTGCGACTCTAAAGAAATCACCCGCCAACTGCCAGATAAAAACAGGCTGCATACCTAAGAAAGAAGGGCTGTAAACCAACCGGATGATCCAGGTTTTTATAAAGAACAGAACGATCAATCCCGCTCCAAATAGTGGTAAAAACGTCTTGTAGAACCGAAATATTTCAGCTCTGAATTCCCTTTTTGATGTCGCAGCAGACAGTTTAGGTAAAATGTAAAGCGTAAGCAAGGTAGTGGCAAACATTAAATAATAATCAGACAACCGGAGCATCGCATCCCAATATCCTGCTTTTTCTAGTCCGTCAACTGCAATAATCTCTTGGCGAATCGCGATGTACACCCAAGGAGAAACAATCGCAGAAAAGAGGGTCATTCCGCCGTAAGAAGCTAGTTTTTTAAGCATGGAAACTTCAATCTGTTCTTGAAGCAATTCCCTAAAAAGACTTCGTTTTTTAAAAACAGTGCTCATCGTAATGAGTAAACCTATTCCCGCGCTTAGCACCACGGCAAGCATCGCCCCATAAAGCTGATAGTTGACAATTAATATCGCGCTAAGTGCTACACCGGCCAAATTGGTGATACTGTTGATCAGAATTACTTTTTTGTAATTCCCGATGCCGTTAATGATGTTAAGCATCAAAACATTCAGAGTAAAAAATGGTAGCACCACTGCAAATACCTTAATGATCGTGGTGTAGTTTATTTCAGCATTAAAAACTTGGGTATTGATGACTGAAGCCGTAAAAAAGAGCAAAACACCCAAAAATACCGAAGCTAGAAAACCGACTTTCAAAACCGTACTTATCAGTTTTTGTAATCGGGTTTTATCTGTTTTGAATTCGGCGCTGTATTTGATCACACCGTTGCTGATGCCCAATTGTCCAATGCTTTGCACAGAACTCATAAAATTGCGCAAATCGCCCAGCACCACCATCCCGGGAGAACCCAAATAAAAAGCAATGAGTTTTGAAGTCACAAGTCCGCAAACCAAGCGTACACCAACACCCACAGCATTAAACGAACTGACTTTAAGCAATACGTTTTGTGTGATAAGTTGGCGTAAAAACTTAAGCATTATACAGATTTAAAACGCTGATGATTTGAGTTACTTCTTCAGCATTTAAAGTTGGATTCAAAGGAATACTCACGCAGGTTTGAGCCACCTTTTCGGCTAGCGGAAAGTTCAAATGATTATAGGCTTTCAAAGCTTTTTGTTGATACGGCGGAATCGCATAATGCACTCCAAAACCGACTTCAGATTTTTTTAAATAACTGAGGAAATGATCTCGGTTTTCTACCAGAATGACAAAAAGATGAAAAATGTGCTGCGCTGAAGTATCCCAAAACGGCAAAGTGATTCGCGGATTGGTAATTTCAGTGAGGTAACGTGTTGCGATCGCTCTGCGTTGCAGATTCTCAGCATTTAAGTTTTTAAGTTTTTCACTTAAAAAAGCAGCTTGTAAGGTATCGAGACGCGAATTGAAACCGGCATAGCTATTTTCAGCAAATGACGCTCTCCCGTAATTGCGTAAACTTTTAATTACCGTCATCAAAGCTTCGTCATCAGAAGTTACTGCTCCGCCGTCTCCCAATGCACCCAGATTTTTAGTAGGGTAAAAACTGAAAGCTGCCGCATTGCCAAAACTTCCTGCTTTCTTAGCATTGAAAGTAGCTCCGTGCGCTTGAGCCGCATCTTCGATAAAAAGTAAGTTGTGCTTTTGAGCATAAGCTGCAACGGCTGTTACCGGACCTAGTTGTCCATATAAATGCGTGATCAGGATTGCTTTTATAGAAGAATCAGGCTCAGGCAACTGCTCTAGATCCATATTAAAGGTGGAGGTTTCAATCTCGATAAAAACCGGTTTTAAACCCGAGTGTATTACAGCAAGAACGGTCGCGATATACGAATTGGCTGCCATCAAAACACCGTCTCCTTCCTTCAGTTTTCCTAAGTACTTATAGCCTTCAAAAATCAATTGAAGCGCATCAAACCCATTTCCTGTTCCTAAACAGTAGTTGGTACCACAGAAGTTAGCAAACTCGTGTTCAAACCGGGTTACCGCCTCGCCAAGAATATAATCGCCTTGGTGCAACGTATCTTTAAAAGCAACCGCGAGCGTTTCTTCATAAGGGGCATTAAGTTTCTTTAAATCTAAAAATGGAATCATAACACTACATTTTCAAGTTTAAAGCTATTCTTCGTCTGCAACCTATAGGTGCGCTGAATCCTGGTGCGTGCGCCAAAGGTTTCCTTCCAAAACTGTAAGCCAGCATTGAGTTTGGCTCCTGCTTGCTCATTTGAAGTACCAAAATCGAAATACCATTTATGGGAAAAATGCTCCTCTATCAACTGCTGAAATAAGAAATCTAATGCACCTTGTTTTTTACCTTCAGGAGTTGCTGAAATATATTGCACGTGCGCCACCACTTGGGTTTCAAAAATAGTCGCGCCTGCCAAAAGTTGCTGCTGCGCATCTCGCACTTCAAATTGATGAATATTGTATTTGAAACGCTTTGCAAGAACTGTAATTTCTTCTAAGGAATGTGTGGGTTCAGCGTCGTGTTGTGCTTTGAGATTTGGGATCAGCACTTGGTCCCAGAAGGGTTCAAAATCGGTAGTTTTTTCAACCGAAAATCCAGCTTTTATAGCTTGATTCACCGCATTTTTTCGCGAACTATTCAACGGAATCCGCTTGCGATAATCGATCACGGATGCGGTTTCTGCCTTAATGAGTTTAGCTTCCGTGAGAAAAAGAAGGTAATCCAGTTCGTCTCCCGGTAACTCCTGATAAAATTGCGGTAACATTTTAAGCTCAAACTCTTCGATTCCGCTTTGCGAAAGAGAACCAAGAAGTTCTTTAAACAACTCCATGACTTCTTTCAGTCTAATTTCAGCATCTAAAACGAGTCCGCCATACGTCAAACCTTGATGCGAATAAAGCGTAGCTCCCACCCGATTTGCCGGTAAAACAGCACGCAGTTTTTCCTCCTTAAAAATCAATAAACTGAAATCTTCAAAGCGGTCTTGATGGTATTCTATAAAATCCCGCTGAAACAAAAAAGACGTGTTTTTTGAGCCTTTATAGGTTCCGTTTAAAGAAGCTATAAAGCGATCCCAGCGCGATTTATATTCCCGGGAATATGGTATAATCTGATACTTTGACAACGTGAAATTTTAAGGGAAAATACAAAAAAACAAAGCGGAATCAGTTCATAAAAAAGCACCTCCAAATAAGGAAGTGCTTTTCTATCATTTATTTGTCTAACCGCAACAGAAAGTTTTACTCCACAAAAATGGTATAAACCCCTGACTCACTATTAAATTCAAATTCTGAATTTTGAATAGTTATCTCTTTAAATTCTGTAAACGAACAGCAATCTTCAATAGTTCGCTGAGCATCTACATATAAACTGAAAAGTGTTTCGTTACCAACGCTAATCTCCAGATTGACAATTTCGGTTTCCCAACCAATTTCAAAAATTTGAATTAGATTAATCTGATCTTCAGATATAAATCGAAATGTCCTTTCTGAGTCGTCCAACGTATTTACAATTTTTATGGTCTCCGGAGTGAAAGTGCCGTTGGTAAATAGATTTTCTCCCGATTCGGCATCCACAATCTCAAAAACAAATTCTTGAGGAGGCGTAAAACATTCATCACAATCGCCGTTATCACAGGAAGCGAATACGAGTAAAACTATAACTAAAGTTAAGTTCAAAACATACTTTGGAAAAACTGATATTCTAATCATTTAGAATATTATTCTGTAACTGTGATGGTATATTTATTTATGGAAGTGATGTAAAAATTAGCATCTCCGTTAGATGCTTTATTGGTCACTTCAAGATAATCTTCTCCTGTAAAATCAACACCGGGAACATATTTAATAGTAAAAGCATCAAGCAAAACCTCGCCGTGTTCCGGTTGAACGCTTACTTCGCGACCACCTTCTATAGGTGCTGAATCACGCTGCGCGACAATCAGTGTATCATTTATCGCAACTTGAAGTGCTGCAGTTGTTGTAGTAACTTCCGTATCATCAGCATTACACGCACTTAGTATTAAAAGACTAGCAAGTACTGCAAAAAAATTAAATTTCATCTGTTTTGGTTTGTTGTTCATAAACTAGATGATAAACTACGTAAAAGGTTGCGTTCTGACACACAATATGCTGTAAAAACAAAAAGCACCTCCAATCACGGAAGTGCTTTTCTATTATCTTTTTGTTTGCGCTTAGATCGCTTTATTACGCTTGCGCTCGTTTTCAGTAAGCAAAATTTTACGTAAACGTAAGTGATTTGGCGTTACTTCAACATACTCATCTTTTTGAATATATTCTAATGCTTCTTCTAAGCTGAATTTGATCGCAGGAACAATTTTTGCCTTGTCATCTGCACCCGAAGAACGTACGTTAGAAAGTTTTTTGGTCTTAGTGATGTTCACGGTCATATCATCCTGACGTGAGTTTTCACCAATTACCTGACCTTCATAAATATCTTCACCCGGATCAACGAAGAAACGACCACGATCTTGAAGTTTGTCAATAGAATAAGGGATTGCGGTACCTTTTTCCATAGAAACTAGTGAACCATTTAAACGCTCAGGAATACCTCCTTTTAAAGGCTGATATTCTTTATAACGGTGCGCCATAATCGCCTCACCAGCGGTTGCAGTCAATAATTGATTACGTAAACCAATAATACCACGAGATGGAATGATAAACTCACAAACCATACGGTCACCTTTAGCTTCCATACTCAACATCTCCCCTTTTCTCAAGGTTACGAATTCAACCGCTTTACCAGAAACATTCTCCGGTAAATCAATAGTTAATTCTTCAACAGGCTCACATTTAACGCCATCGATCTCTTTAATGATTACCTGTGGCTGACCGATTTGCAATTCGTATCCTTCACGACGCATCGTCTCGATCAAAACAGATAAGTGCAATACCCCACGACCGTAAACCATAAATTTATCGGCGCTGTCTGTCTCCTCTACACGTAATGCAAGGTTTTTCTCTAATTCTTTAGTCAAACGATCTTTGATATGACGTGAAGTCACGAATTTTCCGTCTTTACCGAAGAAAGGCGAATCGTTAATCGTAAACAACATACTCATCGTAGGCTCATCGATCGCGATGGTTTTAAGCGCTTCAGGATTTTCAAAATCTGCAACGGTATCACCAATTTCAAAACCTTCAAGACCTACTAGCGCACAAATATCTCCTGCCTGAACCTCAGCTACTTTAATTCGACCTAGACCTTCAAAAGTGTGTAATTCTTTAATACGTGATTTTTTAATGCTTCCGTCACGCTTCACAAGAGAAACTTGCATTCCTTCTTTTAACGTACCACGCTGCAAACGACCAATCGCGATACGACCGGTGAATGAAGAGTAATCTAAAGAAGTGATCAACATTTGCACCGTACCTTCTTCTATTTTTGGCGAAGGAATATGCTCCATTACCATATCAAGAAGTGGCTCAATATTTTCAGTTTGCTTTTGCCAGTCTTCGCTCATCCAGTTGTTCTTCGCAGAACCATAAACTGCAGGGAAATCTAGCTGCCACTCTTCTGCACCCAACTCAAACATCAAGTCAAAAACTTTCTCGTGCACTTCGTCTGGTGTACAGTTTTCTTTATCAACTTTGTTGATCACCACACAAGGCTTCAAGCCTAAGTCAATCGCTTTTTGAAGTACAAAACGCGTTTGCGGCATAGGACCTTCAAAGGCATCTACAAGTAGTAAAACCCCGTCTGCCATATTTAAAACACGCTCTACCTCACCACCAAAGTCGGCGTGACCAGGAGTATCAATGATATTGATCTTAGTATCCTTATAGGTTACAGAAACGTTTTTTGAAGTAATGGTAATACCACGTTCACGCTCAAGATCATTGTTATCAAGAATGAGGTCACCGGTGTTTTCGTTTTCACGAAACAACTGGCAATGGTACATAATTTTGTCTACCAAAGTAGTCTTACCGTGGTCAACGTGCGCGATAATCGCAATGTTTTTAATATCCATAGAGGCCTTATTTTAAGGGCGCAAATATAGTGGTAATTAATGGATTATAAGCGACTTATTCCTATAATGTTTTGAGGTCCTAAAAAAGCATAGAAAAAGCGCTAATATTTTGATTTTCAAGGTTAAAATACAACCATTTTTTAATGCTGGCTTAACTTGTTTTATCCCTTTAATCTTCAAGCACTAATTCTCACCTGTAAAAGAGACCTTTCGAAATGCATTTTCAACAAAAACATAATCTTCTACAAAGCCGTATCTTTGCCGCTTAAATTTATACTGATGAAACTTTCAAATATTCCCAAAATAAAACACACTGACGGTAATAACTTTTTTCTGCTTGCAGGGCCTTGCGCAATAGAAGGTGAAGAGATGGCACTTCGCATCGCTGAAGAGATCGTTAGCATTACCGATAAACTGAAAATTCCTTACGTATTTAAAGGAAGTTTTAAAAAAGCTAATCGTAGCCGAATTGACAGCTTTACCGGAATTGGCGATGAAAAAGCACTGAAGATCTTACGCAAAGTTTCAGAGACTTTTGATGTTCCTACCGTAACGGATATTCACGTAAATGAGGACGCCGCAATGGCTGCAGAATATGTAGATGTGCTACAAATCCCGGCATTCTTAGTACGTCAAACTGATCTGGTGGTCGCAGCCGCAGAAACCGGAAAAGTGGTCAACTTGAAAAAAGGACAATTTATGAGTCCGGAAGCAATGAAACATGCCGTAACCAAAGTGACTGATACCGGCAATGAAAATGTCTGGATCACAGACCGCGGAACGATGTTTGGCTATCAAGATCTCATTGTTGATTTTAGGGGGATTCCTACTATGAAAAGTTATGCTCCCACCGTGCTTGACGTAACGCACAGTTTGCAACAACCTAACCAAAGTAGCGGCGTAACCGGCGGTCGCCCGGAATTAATCGGCACAATGGCCAAAGCAGGTATCGCTGCGGGTGTAGACGGTTTGTTCATCGAGACGCATTTTGATCCTAAAAACGCAAAAAGTGATGGTGCTAATATGCTTGACCTAAGTTTATTGGAAGGCCTACTAACCAAGCTCGTAGCGATACGCCAAGTAGTGATCGACTAAAAAGTTTCGGTTTTAACATAATTCATATTTAATAATTAAAAGGTTCTCAAAAGCGCTGCTTTTGTAGAACCTTTATTTTTTCGGTCCTATTTTGCCAAATTCTAAAAATCCAAGGCCTTTCGGCATTAGGTATTGAAAATTAAAAATTTAGAGAATCAGCAGTAAACTAAATTCTTAGTACATTTAAGTACAATCAAAAGACATTATTATGAAACACTTACGCCTTTCGGCAATTTTGGCCTTTACTGCTTTAAGCCTTTTTTCTTGTTCAGACGAACCTAAAGAAACTCCGCTTAGCATTGGTAATCTTGAACTTTCAGAAACCAAACCTTCACCGGGTGATAGTTTAAAAGTTGCCTATACTTTAAAAGATTCTTTAGCCCCTGAAGCTTTTTACGTGTATACCGTAAAATCTTATGCATATCCTGTAGATCTGAATTTGATTAAGGATGGTGAACGCTTTACCGATGCTATCAAAATTCCGGATTCTGCCGATGGTTTGATCTTTCACTTTAAGAATGGGGAAGAATATGAAGCCAATGGCGAAAAGGGGTATACGGTAAATCTTTATGATGCTGAGGGGGAAATGCTTCCTTCCTCCAAAGTGGCCATTGCTCATTACATCTCCGGCCGAGGAAGTTATTACGGAATCAAAACTGAATCTGATTCAACCTTAGCAGCTTACACTCAAGCTTTGGAAAATGACGCCGCTAGCAGTGAAGACTGGCTGTTGCCACAAATCTATTTAATGAGCCGTTCTGATGCTGAACAAGCAAATGAACTAGCTCAAAAAACTATTGATTCGTATTCTGGAAAAACACTTACCGAAAAGGATTATACAACCCTATTTAGACTGGCTCAATTTAAAAAAGATCAACCGGCTCAAGATTCGTTATTATCTATTTTAAAAACGGAATATCCTAAAAACACTTGGGTGCTCAACAATTATGTCTCTCAAATGCGTCAGACAAAAAGTGTGGATGAACAGTTAGAAATTCTAGATGATTTTAATGAAAACTCCGGAGCAGATGGGACTCAGAAAGACTTTTTATATCGTACGATTGCGACCACATTCTTAGAAAATGGGAATATTGAAGCGTATAAAGAGTATATGGATAAGGCTTCTGATGATATGTCTAAGGCTTCCATCTTGAATAATCTAGCTTGGGAACGTGCCGAAAATGGTGAAGAATTAGAAGTTGCGGAAACAATGTCAAAGCAATCTCTAGACATCATCGATGCCCAAAAATCAGATAAACCTGATTATTATACTGCAAAGCAGTTTGAAAAGAGCTTAGCTTCTACTAAAGCAATGTATTCTGACACCTACGGCCTGATTTTATTCAAACAAGGAAAGGTTAAAGAAGCGATCGCTGCTCAGGAAGTAGCCGTTGCAGACCGGGCAACCGCAGACGTGACTGAGCGCTACTTACAATTCTTGACTGCTGATGAGCAATATGATAAAGTGGTGGAAAAAGCTACAGAATATATCAAAGACGGTAATGGCACTACTGCTACAAAAGAATATTTGAAGACCGCATACACAGCCACAGAACAAGAGGAAGACTTTGAAAACTATTTGAGCGGACTCGAAAAAATTGCGCACGATAATGCTTTAGCCGAATTGAAAAAAGAAATGATTGATGAAGAAGCGCCAACCTTCAACTTGAAAAATTTAAAAGGCGAAGAAATAGCACTGGCTGATCTTAAAGGAAAAACGGTGGTGCTTGACTTCTGGGCAACCTGGTGCGGACCGTGTAAGATCTCGTTCCCGGGAATGCAAAAAGCAGTGACTAAATATGCTGACAACGATCAGGTTGAATTCTTATTTATCGATACTTGGGAAAGTACCAGTGGCGAGGCTCGTGAAAAAGGAGTTACTGATTTTATCGCTTCTAATGCATACACCTTTAACGTGCTTATGGATACGCCCAAAGAAGAAGGAAGCCGGGAATATGATGTGGTTTCAGCTTATGAAGTTGATGGAATTCCAACGAAATTTGTGCTAGGCCCAGATGGAAAAATTAAGTTTAAAGCCGTAGGATTTGACGGCAATACAGACGGTCTTGTTAAAGAACTTGATATGATGATCGCACTAGCCAGTGGGCAGTAAGCAACAACTTATTAATCACACTTACAGGTAATTACCTCAGAATATCTTACCCTATACTACCAATAAACCCCGGTACAAAAGCTATTTGTACCGGGGTTTACATTTTAAAAATACTTTATCCACGTAGCGCTACTCGCTTTTTTGTATGCTGAAAACCACTTGGTAGGCCAGTACAATAAAAAGGCTAATACAGCAGCGATCGCCCAAACCATCCAGACGTGATCAACGCCCAGATAATCGCCCTTATTTGTACCAAAAAATTGTACTCCTACAGCATATATAAGTAACAACACATACAAATGCACTATGTAAAAAAACATCGGTACCGAACCAAAGGTTTTTAGCACAAGCATCCAGCGATGCCCAAAACGCTCAAATACATAAAGCAGTAAAGTCCCTACTCCTAGCGTAAGAAGAATAAAATCTAACGAAGGTGGGTATTTAGTAAAGTTGAGAAAAGAGCTTACAGTTTCTAAAACAGTTTGCTGCTGCTCCCAAGGGAGCGTTTCACCATAAATATTAAAACCTCTCAGAATGAGCAGCAAAATCAAGCTCGAAACTCCTACACCTAAAAGCCACTTATAGCGTTGCTGTACCTGTAATGCAGCATCATAAACGGGGCCGGCGAAATAACCCAAAGCGATCACACCGATCCACGGTAATAAAGGATATGAAATTTTTACCGGTATCAACGCATCTTGAATCAAATAGCCACGGTCGTGTAAAATTGTCCAAATAGGATACATCCACTCTTTTGGCGTGAAGCTAATGGGTGTCAAAGCGTTGTGACCAAAAACAATTAGTAAACCTAAAACTCCTATGAGATAACGCGGCATTTTGACAAGGAGTGCTAAAGCGATCATACTTAAACCTATCGCCCACATCACCTGTAAATACAAAGCTTGGTAGCTACCAAACCAAGAAAAATTGATGAGCGTAACTTCTAAAAGAATTAAAAACAGACCGCGTTTAAAAAGAAAGCCACTTGCAGAACGTTGTGGTTTTTGACGCGGATGCGCATACAACCACGCGGATAATCCGGTTAGAAATACAAAAATGGGAGCGCAAAAATGCGCAGTCAATCTCGTAAAGAATAACGAAGTACTTGTCGCATCAATTTGCATAGGATCGGTCACTTGCTCGTGCAGAAAAAAACGTTCTCTGGTATGGTCTACCAGCATCAGGAGAATTACCAAACCTCGTAGTATGTCTATTGCGTGTATACGTTTGCTTTTGGCGTTTAAAGCTTTTTCAGGGGTCATAAGTCAATTTTAGGTAGCGCAAAACTACCGTAAAAATCAGGCTTAGCCTTTGACAAATGTCACGAAGTCTTTTTAAAAAATGCTTCGGTAGTATGTGTGGCGCTGGCTGTATTTAGCGTAGCTTTTTGGCTTGTTCTAAGAAGGAAATCACCACTTCCGCATCAATAGCTTCGGTGGTATCAAAACGCAGCGAGCGTAATCTTTTTCTCCCCTCACCGGCGATCAAATGTTTATCTTGGTCGATCAATTCGTTTCCGTAGATAAAACTCAGGTCCACAAAACGCTTTCTAAAATTCAGAAAACAGAACATTTTTCCATTCAAATTATAAAATGGCAAATGCCATTTGTACATCAGTTCTGCTTCAGGTACCGTATGTTCTACAAGTAACTGCAATTGCAGTAAAATACTTTTAAAAGGTTCTGGTTTAGAAAGAATATAATGTGCTGCCGGATTCATACCATCTGTATTTTAAAACTTGTGAAAACCTTAAAAAAATCTTTCAAAAACATTAAAAAACTATTAATTAGGTGATTTTGGACGGTCTTTTCTAAAATTTCCGTCTATTTTTCCAATTCTACAAAAATCCCTAATCCAATTGTGAATGATTAAAAACTACATCTATTCAAGTCTGCTGTGCACTTTTATGTTTCCGTTTTTGAGTTTTGGCCAAAATAAAGATAAACCAAAACTAGAACTGGGAGGTGCATTACGCTTTAATTATATCTATTCTTCTTGGAAGGAAGAACAAAAAACAAAAGGTGGCGAACTGGGTTACGATATGTTCCGCATAAACGCAAAAGCTTCTTATAAAAAGGTTTTTCTCAATGCCGAATACCGCTTGTACTCTGATGCTTTTGGTGGCGGCTTCCTGAAACAAGGTTGGGTGGGCTACAAATTCTCTGAAAAAGACGAAGTACACGCCGGTCTGGTTTATGTGCCTTTTGGGATCAAGCAGTACAATTCGCACAACTGGTTTTTCAACATTACCTATTACGCAGGTCTTGAGGATGATCACGATATGGGTTTAAAATATGTGCATACCGGAGCAAACTGGGACTACGCTGTTGCGTTTCTTAAAAATGCCGAAGAGCTCAATTTTGGTGGTGATGTAGAAAACAGTTCTAGCAGGTACTCGTATGATATCGTAGGCAGAAATAAAGAGACCAATCAGTTTAACCTGAAACTTGTGCGTAAACTAGGTAATGCCGCTAAACACCGCATTGGATTTTCTGGTCAATACGGAAGTTTGTATAATATAGATACTGACACTAACGGAAATCACTATGCGCTGGCGCTGCACTATGAGGTAGATTACAATTCGTGGAATCTTAAAACCGAAGCGATCACCGTAGCGCATAATCCTGAGAACGAAGCAGGGCAATCTAATGCCATCGTACAAATGGGAGCCTACGGAACACCGTATGAGGTAGCAGCCGATTTTAATATGTACACGGCGGCGCTCTCAAAAACCTTTAAGGTCAATTGGGGACCTATTTCGCAGCTTGAGATTTATAACGACTTTGGGTATATGCAGAAAAAAGAACAAGAGTTTACAGACTCTTTTCAAAATGTGACCGGCGTTTTAGTGACCGCAGGTCAGGTGTACACCTACATTGATTATGCTGCCGGCTACAATCACTCTTGGTTGGGCGGAAACTTTATCGATGATTTTTCTACCGGAAATCCCGATGCGAAATGGGAAGCCCGTTTTAATATAAATATTGGATACTACTTTTAACCGAATCATTTTATGGCAAAAAAAATTACGCGAAGCGACGAAAAGAAATCAATTTTTGGACTCGAAGTCAACGGACCTGTTTTTTTTACTTCGGCTATTTTTATCATCATAAGCATTGCATTGACGCTTATTTATGAGAAGAAAGCCGAAAAAATATTTGCAGACATCCAGCACGCTGTTGCTGAAAAAGCCGACTGGTTTTTTATTCTAACCATCAATTTGTTCCTCATTTTTCTGGTCTATCTAGCTTTAGGAAAATACGGTAAACTCAGAATTGGTGGGCAAAAGGCAAAACCAGAATTTAAGACGATGTCTTGGTTTGCGATGCTTTTTAGCGCAGGGATGGGGATTGGCCTGTTATTCTTTGGCGTTGCAGAACCCGTCAAACATTTAATGAGTCCGCCTACGGCTGAACCCAACACAGTCGCAGCGGCTCAAGAAGCGATGAATTTTACCTTTTTACATTGGGGTTTTCACGCTTGGGCAGTGTATGCTCTGGTAGGTCTTGCCCTCTCCTACTTCACGTATTCCCGCGGATTGCCCTTAACCATCCGGTCTATCTTTTATCCATTTTTAGGAGATAAGATCCACGGAAAAATAGGCGATGCTATTGATGTTTTTGCGGTACTCGCTACGCTTTTTGGCTTAGCCACAAGTTTAGGTTTTGGAGTGCAACAGATCGCGAGCGGACTTAATCACGTTTTTGGTCTCCCTGACGGAATACTTACGCAAGTGCTTTTAATTGCCGGTATCACATTGGTTGCCACCACATCTGTAGTTCTTGGTGTTGATAAAGGGGTACGTATTCTGAGTGAATGGAATATGCGCGTAGCAGTAGTATTATTACTTCTCGCGCTAATCTTAGGGCCCACGCTCTTTATTTTTAGATCTTTTGTGGAAAACACCGGAAGCTATCTCTTTAATTTCTTGAAGATCTCTACATGGAGTGAAACCTTTAGCGGAACCTCTTGGCAAAACGACTGGACCGTTTTTTATTGGGGCTGGTGGATTGGCTGGTCGCCTTTTGTGGGGATGTTTATCGCACGTATTTCTAAAGGAAGAACCATACGTGAATTCATTCTCGGTGTTTTGCTAGTTCCATCGTTAGTGACTTTCTTCTGGATGTCGTCTTTTGGTAGTGTTGCTATCCAGCAAGCTTTAGGCGGTGATATGACAATAGTTTCGGCGGTGAAAGATGATATCGCAACCGCACTTTTTGTATTCTTTGAAGATTACCCGCTCTCGATGATCATAAACATTGTAGCTGTTATTCTTATCGCAGGATTCTTCATTACCTCATCAGACTCCGGATCGCTGGTAGTTGACAGTTTAACTTCAGGCGGAAAAATTGAAGCTCCGGTTGGGCAACGCATTTTTTGGGCGGTAACCGAAGGTACCGTAGCCGCCGTGCTTTTAATAGGCGGCGGACTCGAAGCCTTACAAACAGCTACTATTGTGACCGGCTTGCCTTTCGCCATTATTCTTCTCATAATGTGCTACTCCTTGTACAAAGGCTTGCGAGAAGATCTTCAGAAACTGGAAAAGAAAAAATCTGAAAAACAAATGGATGATTATGAAGAAGTCGTTAAAGAGATTGTTGCACGCAGAAATAAAACCGAATAATTATGGATCGTATTAAGAACATTTTGGTCGCTCTTGACCTTTCAGCACTAGACAATCACCTTATTGAATACAGTGCGTTTTTAGCTGAAAAACTAAACGCTGAGCACGTCTATTTCGTTCATAATATCAAGAAATATGAAATCTCAGCCCTTTTTGAAGAAGAGTTGAGCAAACTTAATCTTGACCAACTCATCGGTGATGAGTTGAATGATAAAATTGAAGAACGCTTTACCGGCAGTATGAGCTGGGAAGTGTTGATCTCTGAAGATTCTAACACAGAATCGCTGATTCATTATATCGTTAATAAATACCAAATAGACCTGACTATTGTGGGCAATAAACCGGCAAAAGAAGGGACGGGTGTCGTAACCTCAAAACTGCTTCGCTTGTTAAAAAGCAGCATTCTGAGTGTTCCTGAAGCGGCGCCACTGAAGTTAGATAAATTGTGGGTAGGTACTGATTTCTCCAATCCTTCTAAAAAGTCGTTTGTATTTGCTGAAAATTTACGTCACCAACCGTCTACGCAACTTAGTGCTGTGCACATCTACCACGTACCGATGCAGTTTTCGCCTTACGTGAGCAGTGAGGATGCGGTGCAAAAGATTGAAAAGCATCTTGAGCAGAAGTCTGCTAAATTCTTTAAAAAGTCTACCTCCCCTGCTCCTGACCATTGTCACTTGCTTTTTGCAAAAGATAAAAGTGTGGGAGATAAATTTCAAATAGAGCTCCAAAAACAAAAACCAGATTTGCTTATTCTATCTGATAAAGGCAGTAATAATATCTCGTCACTACTCATTGGCAGTCTAACCGAAGAACTGTTTGACGAACACCTCAGCTGTCCGCTTCTGGTAGTAAAGTAAGCTTTTGGTTTTGAGAAATCTCAGTATCGCTGAAAAAAAATAATGGTTTAGCAACTCCAAAAAACCTCTTGAATCCAAGAGGTTTTTTTATTGCGTAATCTGAAAAAATATATTTACTTTGTATTTCAAAGTACTTTATATGAAAGATCGTGACTATTTAAATGATATCTCTGAGATCAAAACGATGATGAGCCGTTCTTCTCGTTTTATGTCGCTAAGCGGTCTCTCAGGAATCCTCGCCGGAATCTATGCTCTGGTGGCAGCAACCTATGCCCATTTTAGAATTACTGAAGTAAGTGCGTATACAGCGAACTCCAATGCGGGCAAAGCCATCGGTCGGTTTTTACTGAGTTATGATGCGATTGGTGACCTTATGCTGGCAGCACTGCTTACGCTGGCCTTAGCCCTTTTGACAGGAGCTTTTTTTACGATTAAAAAAGCAAAAAAACGCAACGAGCAGTTATGGAACCCGGTTTCTAAGCGATTGCTGTTTAATTTTGCTGTTCCGCTGATGGCAGGTGGTTTATTCTGCTTAGTATTGTTGCAATATGAATTTATAGGTTTGGTTGCGCCTACTACACTCATTTTTTACGGTCTCGCACTACTAAATGCCAGCAAATTTACCGTAGGAGACATTAAATATCTGGGATTAGCCAATCTGTTGATCGGTCTAGTGGCCACGCAGTTTATAGGTTTCGGTATTTATTTTTGGGCGCTTGGCTTCGGAATTTTTCATATCATTTACGGAATCATACTTTACAACAAATACGATAAGTAATTGCAACAGACGCCTTTTGATCTAAACCAATTCAATTTTTAAAGAAGCGCTTCAACTTTGAAAAACATCATTCAACATATTAATAAAGCTTTTGATCATCGGGTGCGATTAGGCATCATGAGCATTCTAATGGTGAATGAATATGCCGATTTTAATATGTTGAAAGAATTGCTGGGTGCTACTGACGGTAACATCGCTAGCCATACTAAGGCGTTAGAGAAAGAAGCATACATCAAGGTCGAAAAATCATTTATTAACCGAAAACCCAATACTCGCTACAGTACGACAGCGGCAGGCCGCGAAGCATTTTCAAAACATATAGAAGCTTTAGAAAAATTAATCAACCCCTAACCTTTTTTATTTATCAATCAACTTTGAATTTCAAAGTACTTTAATCAAAAGTTATGCAACATCAAGAAACACCTTCAAACAAAATTGTTCAGTGGATCAAAACTTCGATCACAGCCCGTATGGCGATGGTTGGATTCCTAACTTTAGTTCTTATCATTCCGCTTGTATTTGTACAAGAATTGATACAAGAGCGCGCCCGGCGTCAACAAGAGGTCATCGCTGAGATCAATGACAAATGGGGCGAAGAACTCCTGGTGTATGGGCCTATTCTTAAAATTCCATATAAATCCTATACCGAAAAAGCGATTAAAAATACCGAGACACAAACCCTAACCACCGAAACCGTTACCCAAACCAATTATGCCTATTTCTTCCCGGAAACCCTAGACATTAAGAGCGCTGTGAATCCTGAAGTACGTAACCGCAGTATTTATAAAACTACTGTGTTTAGTGCCACTGCCACTCTTGAAGGCACTTTTAGTATGCCTAATTTTACAGAAGCCGGTGTGCAACCGGAAGATATTGAGTGGGAGAACGCCCGAATCATTCTTAAAACCTCAAATCTAAAAGGTGTTTCAGAAGCCGTAAAAATTAAGATGGGAACTAGCGCCTATGATTTTGTTTCACAATATGATAGTGCTGCTGCGCATACAGCGCTTGATGAAGTTCCGCTACATTTGGTGCAAAGTGCTTTTCTCAAAACAAAAGATGTTCCGCAAGAAGGAAAAATTCCGTTTCAAATGGACTTAAAAATTAACGGAAGCGAGCAGATCCGCTTTGTTCCCATAGGCAAAAGTACCTCGGCAACAATAACTTCTACTTGGAAAACAGCCAGTTTCATAGGCGATTTTTTACCCCATAACACTGATAAATTTACCGCTGAAGGTTTTAATGCTAAATGGAATGTCCTAGACATCAATAGACCTTTTTCACAACAGTTCTTCAATACGCTGCCCAATCTTACTGCTTATGCTTTTGGTGTGAATTTTATGATCCCTGTTGATCATTATCAAAAAAGTGAGCGTACGGCCAAGTATGGTTTTCTGGTTATTGGTTTGACCTTTCTGATCTTCTTTATGATCCAAACCTTGAGTAAAATAGGTATTCACCCATTTCAGTATTTAATGATCGGGATCGCGCTGGTTCTCTTTTATACCTTACTTATTGCCCTGACCGAACACAGTAATTTTCTCACCGCCTACCTTATTTCGGGGAGTATGGTGATCGTGCTCATTTCGCTTTACACCTATAGTATTCTAAAACATTTAAAATTTGCACTGTTTATCGCGGCAGCGCTGACGCTACTTTATGGTTTTATCTATGTGATCATTCAACTTGAACAATATGCACTGTTAGTGGGCAGTCTAGGACTGTTTACCATTCTTGCACTGGTGATGTTCACCTCCAGAAAAATTGATTGGAATTCCTAATTTAGAGCAAACCTAGGCGCAGCGGCTCCTACCGGAAATTGCTGCGCTTACTAATTACGCGGAAGTATGAAAAGCTATTTTACCCGTTTTTACATTCACGTGCGCCGAAACTTTTGGCACGCGCTGTTCTATTTGTTTTGCAGATGTACATTGGCGTTAGGCTTTATTCTTGCCGGTTATGTAAAGATCATTGACGAGCGTTTTGCAAGCGGACTTTCAATAAAACATCCTATGGGCGCGTACTTGGAAGCCTTGCACCATACCGGCTTTTACTATCCGTTTATTGGAGTTATTCAGATCATAGCGGGAATACTGTTAATCATTCCACGTACGGTGATTTTAGGCGGGTTGCTCTACTTCCCCATCATTCTCAATATCTGGGTATTGTCGTGGGCGGTACGCTTTGAAGGTTCGCTGTTTACTTCAACTTTAATGGTCTTGGCAAACTTGTACATTCTGCTATACAATTACGAGCGCTTAAAATTTATTTTGCCTTTTCAGTCCGAAACACTGCGCTATAAACCGCCGCTTAAGGCTAGTGAAGTTTCTGAACGTAGCATGATTGCTCCAGAACAACCGCTACAATTCACTCCCGGAATTGCTGCTTTTAAAAATCCGGTGATCAGTAAAAAATTTCCGTTTGTATTTGTGGGAATGGTACTGTTGATCGCCTTTTTGACACTGCTAAGCACTAACCGAATCTATGAGATTATGCCACGCAATTCGTACAATGATTGCATAACACGCCTCCCGGAAGCGCTCGAAAAAAATGCAGCAAGCTTTGACTTTTGCAACTGCATTCACAATCAAGGTAAACCGCTAGAAGAATGTATTACCGAATTTGATCGAAACAAAAACAACGGAAATCCTCCTGTTTCTTCTCCTTAAATAGCTATTATGAAAGACTTTATTATAACTAAATACGATACGCTCAAATACCTTTTTGGTGCCTTACTGCTTTGCCTTTGCCTGCTGGTTTTTCGCATTAAAGCAACACAGGATTTATTTGGCCTCTTTTTGATATGGAATCTATTCCTTGCTTTTGTTCCGTTAGGGATCGCGTGGTATTTACAGCATAAAAGATTACACATCAACTCAGTTCTAAAATATGCTTTACTTGTGCTTTGGCTGCTTTTTCTTCCCAACGCACCGTATGTGATTACCGACGTAATTCATTTATCTTACAGTCCTTTAAATTGGTTTATTTATGACGGAATCACCATTGCTGCATTTGCGTTTTTAAGTCTTTATTTTGGCTTTCAATCTTTGATAGAAGTGCGTAAACTGTTCAAAACTGAACTAGCTGAAAGCTGGTTGAATATCTTAACAGCAGGCGTTTTGATCTTATGTGGTTTCGGAATTTATCTGGGGCGCATAGTTCGTTTCAACTCTTGGGATCTGATCACCAATCCGCTGGATCTTTTCAGCACCATTGGTCACTATCTTATCAACCCTATTGAAAACAAATCTGTATGGCAATTCACTCTAGGGTTTGGAATATTCTTAAACTTCAGTTTTTTACTATTTAAAATGTGGAAACAAAATAGGCTATCAACCAAATCATACACCATTTAAGCTATGCCTAAACGCGGAATCTATTTCTTACTTTTTCTTCTCCTTTTAGGTGTAGAAATCGCAATTGCAAACTTTTTAAAAACAGGTTTTATTCGAGCTTATCTGGGTGACTTTCTTGTTGTGATCTTGTTGTATTATTTGTTGATGAGCATCCTGAAACCTTCGGTAAAAAAGGGATTAGTACTCACGCTCGCAATCGCTTTTGCGATAGAACTACTGCAATTGGTTGACCTAACAAGATTTTTTCCGCAGGAATATAAACAGTTTGCAACACTAATTTTAGGCAGTCAGTTCTCGTGGTTAGATTTACTGATGTATGTACTCGGAATCATATGCGCCGGGATCACAGAAGTTATACTGCATAAGCGCTATTCTTTACCGTCTACATAATCTTGCAAATAACTGAAGCGTTTGGTGAGTTTACCATCTTTGGTCATTCGTGCGCGGTAGAGAATTCCGTCTTTATCGTCATTGAAAAATGCCGGTAATACCCGTTCTACAAAGAGTTCGCCAAAACCTTCACTGGCATCTTTAGGCAACTCACACGGCAGATTATCAACCGCCATCACTGTAATCGCTCCCGGAGCATCAAAAGCGACTTCCTTTTCAGTCAGCGGGTCATAGCCATAAAAAGGATCTGCAATCGTCGAAGCGCGTAAGGTAGAAGCCACAGGACCATCGATATCACAAGAAATATCAGCGATAACCTCGATATTAAAATCTTTGGACTTGGCTTCTCCTCGGGTGAATAAGTACGGCGCACCATCGCCATAAAAATGCCCGGCGATAAACATCTGACTCACTTTAGCAAAACGCAAAAAGTTCGTCTCGTAACCCGTAGGATCTTTGATGAATTGCGCAAGGCTGCCTTTTACGCCATCCTTCCGTTTTGCGTAATCCATCACCCCGATTTTACAATACACCGGTTTTTTAAATTCTTTGGTGAGATACTCCTCAATGGTCACTTTTTTAATGCCCATAGCCTCCAGAATTTCCTGTGCGCCACCAGCAACTTTCCCACTTCCGGAAAGGCAAATTTTAAGTACAGGAAACTCAATTTTTTTCAGCTGTGCGATCAACGCGCTAACATCGGTAAGCGTGTTGGCGGGTGGTAAATCAAAACGTTTATGCCTTTTACCATACGCTCTAAACGCATTATAAGCGCCAACGAGCCCGGCATATCGACCAAAACCTATCAGGCGCAGTCCGCTTTTTCGAGTAATGACTTCGTGATCGTAGAGTTCGATATTTTTCTCTAAAACTGCTTTGAGTAAGTCTCGGTTGTAAGGTTGTTTTTTAATCGTATGACTGAAGAAAAAATACTTCTTATTGGGGATCAAGGCCTCGATAGGCACCTCTTTCACGCCCAGCATCACATCGGCTTCAGAAATATCTTCTTTAACCTCAAATTCTGCTTTCTCATAAGCCACATCAGGAAAAACTCGTATTGGTGAAGCTTCAACGATGAAGGAGGCTTTGGGGAAAGCTTCTTGCGCCTTAGACATGGCAATAGGCGAAAGTACCGCACGACGATCTGGCGGGGATTTACGTTCTCGTAATAAAGCAAATTTTAGAGGAGCCATAAAAGTAATATTTGGTGTAAAATACAATTTTACAAAGAGAATCTTCAACCTATTTTAATTGAACTTTAATAGGTCCTTAGCAAAGCTTTAATAAGACATTGGCTAATCTTGCGCGCAATTTAAGGTATATTCTCATAAAAGAATTTTTATGAAAAAACTAGTTGGTTTGGGTGTCGTATGCGCCCTGATCTTAAGCTCGTGTGGAGCAAACAAATCTAAAATTAAAGGAGATCGCGATGTGATTTCTGTAAACGGAACACTGCAAACGGGAATCAATACCATTGAAATAGATGATGAAATTCAGGTGGAATTGGTTCAGGCACAAAGCAACGATTATATTCTAACCACAGACCGCAATCTGGTAAGTGTGGTTGATTTTAAAGTGACTGATAGTGTGTTGCGTATTAGCACCAATATGGAAGTGACCAGTGCCAAAGCGCTTACGGTGTATTTAAAACTGCAAAACCCGAAGCATGTCATCCTAAAAAATGATAGTGATCTTGAAACTCCAGGGCAGATCGAAGTTCCTGAGTTTACGGTCACTGCGGCATCTTCATCAGAAATTGATGTAAATCTGACTACGACGAAATCTCAAATCAATTTAAGAGAAAACGCTAAAGGACAATTGAATATCCGTACGGAGCAACTCGAGGTTAAAATGAGTGATCGTACCGATCTTAAAGGGAAATTCACCGCGCAATCTGCTCAAGTAACTATGGGTGGTTCTGCAGAATTTAACCCACGTGGTAAGACGGCTAGTTTAAATCTTGCGCTAACCGGAAAAGCAGATTATAAAGGAGATGACTTTGATAGTAAGAATGCTTCGGCGACGTTAAGCGATCGTTCTAATGCTGCTGTTAGTGCCGAAGAAAGTCTTTCGGTTTTTGCTCAAGATAAAGCGGTTATCAATGTGTATGGCAAACCAGACATTAGCGTAAAGGCACTTAATGATGATGCGCAAATCAATAAAAAATAGTAACTTTGCAGCCCTCAAATTTTGAGGATTACTAGCAATGGGGTCGATTTGGTTTTGACAGCGGGTCTAACTGAGTAGTAAGCACGTCGAGCGCTGGGACATAGCTCGTAAATCTCAAGTTTCACACTTTTTAAACGGCGAGAATAACTACGCCATGGCTGCATAACCCGAATTATAGTACGGTTATCTTAATCTCACACAAGGTGTGAGACCATGATGCCTCTGAAAAGCCTTGGTTTACGGCGTTTCATCAAGAGGTACCGAAAAAGTAAACATAGCCTACTCAGGGTCTTGATGAGTAGGTGAAACTTAATCGAGAATAAGGTAGCAGTTGGTAGTTGCCGACCGGCTGTTGCACAAAAACCAATTGGCAAATAAACGTGTAGAAAGCTATTGAGTTGCCTGTTTGGACGGCGGTTCGAACCCGCCCGACTCCACTTTTTGAGTTTCAAACTCATTCAAAAACCCTGTAAATTATTGATTTACAGGGTTTTTAATTTTATTTAATATCATATATTATCGATTAAATGCAAAAAAATCGGGACCCTTTAGGCAGGTCCCGCCAATATTGAGCTTAGGGGGTCTCGCCAAGCTCATAACACCCTCTTTTTTAGTTTTTTACAAAAGTTAAAGTTTTTTGACCCTAAAAAATCATTTACTAATTTGACATCAAGGTTCATATCCTACCTGCCACGAAGGTTCGGGAGTTACATAAAATTGAAGTCATGAAAAATAATTATTACGCACTATTTCATCTTATTAAAAGGAAGGTTAATAAAAGAGGTCTAGCTCCAATTTATCTTCGATTGACTGTTGACGGAAAACGAAAAGAGCATAGTATTTCTAGAAGAGTTGATCCTAGAAAATGGAATTCACGTCAAGAAAAAGCAATGGGCAATAGCCGTGAAGCTGTAGAAATAAATACACACATTAGTAATTTGAGGCATAAGCTCAATCAAATACACCAAACTTTTATTGAACACGATAAACATATTACCGTCAATTCATTACTTAAAGAATTAAAAGGAGAAAATCAACAAAATAAATTGGCACTGGAAGTATTTAAAGAACATAATGAGAAAATAGATCAATTAATTGGAAAAGACATTTCTGCTTCTTCTGCACAGCGCTATTGGACTTGCCATAATCACGTTCAACAATTCATTAACGAAGAATACGGTGAAGAGGATTATAGGCTTAGAGACATTGACCATAACTTTATAATTAAATTCGAACATTTTCTTAAAACCAAGAGAAATTGTAATCATAATTCCGCTTTAAAATATGTCAACAATTTTAAAAAGATTGTCCGTATTGCTTTAGCTAATAAATGGATAAGTCATGATCCTTTTATAAACTACAAAGTAAAATTTGAACCTGTAGAACGCGAGTTTCTTACACAGGAAGAAATTGATGCATTGTGGGAAAAAGAGCTACATTTTGAACGTCTAATCTTGGTTAGGGATATGTTTGTTTTTTCCTGTTATACCGGTTTGGCTTATTCTGATGTTGAGAAATTATCTAAATCTGACATCACAATTGGAATAGATGGTAGTAAATGGATACGTATTCACCGTACCAAAACAGGCTCCAGAAGTAGCATCCCACTCCTCCCTGTAGCAGAACAGATTCTAGCTCGTTATGAAAATCATCCTCAGGTTGAGGAAAGTGAACGCGTGATCCCCGTACTAAGTAATCAAAAATCCAATGCCTTTCTGAAGGAAATTGCCATTATGTGTGATATTTCCAAACCACTTACTACGCATCTGGCAAGGCATACCTTTGCTACCACAGTAACACTAACTAATGGAGTGCCCATCGAGACTGTAAGTAGAATGTTAGGTCATCAATCATTGCGTACAACGCAGCACTATGCAAAAATTGTTGATCGAAAAATTAGCGATGATATGAATATTTTAAAAGAAAAACTAGCCGCACAAAAGTCAAAGAAGGAGTCTAACACACAATAAAGCATTACGATTTCTAAACCTTTTTGTGTTGATCTGGAATATAGAAGTCGTAAATAAATGTTCATAACTCTCTGAAAACGTATCCAGTAAAGCTACTCTAGATTTCATTTAATACTAAATGAAATCAAACCTTATCAGATGAAAACAAAAAATATAAGAATCTAAAGACAAGGGTATTGTAAATAACTCTTTACTTCAAAAGGAGCAATTACGTTTTCACTTTCCTACTTTTAATTCAAGAATTCTACTTAATCAAACAAAGCGCTTTGTTCACTATTCACCTTAAAAAAGAATACGATGAACATTATTCAATTAGACGAAAGACTCGAGCGAATCGAATCGCTTTTACTTGCTAAAAAGAAAGTACTAACCCTTGAGGAAGCATGCGACTATGCAGGAATTTCAAGAAGCTATCTTTATAAATTAACTTCTACAGGGGCCATCCCTCATAGTAAACCAAATGGTAAGCTCATTTATTTTGAGCGGGATGAACTTGAGCGGTGGTTATTGCAAAACAAAATGTTTTCAGTGGGCAATTCGAACCAATCAACTTGGAGCCATTCCAAGGGATCAAAAATTTCATAGAACTATAAAACAAGAGCTATGAAAAATGATAAACTCTATCAAGTTTCAGATCCTAAGAAAAAGACGGTTTACGATTATGCCATTGAATATCTGTTTGAGAAATACGACATCCTTTACAATGAGATTTCTCACGATTTTCAGATATCTCTGAAAAAGAAAAAGCAATGGAGCTATCTGAATCTGAATTCGCTTATTATCGAACTGACAAAAGCCGGGATTGACATCAGTACCTCAAAGCTTGAGATCTTAATTAAATCAGAGCTTATTGACACGTATAATCCAATACGTGAATATTTTGAATCACTTCCGAGCTGGGACGGTCAGGATCACATAGAGAAGCTCGCTTCATTTGTTCCTCTTTATGAGCACGAGGTGTTTGTTTATCACTTTAAAAAATGGCTGGTAAGAGCGATTAAATGTGCTTTGGAGCCTGCTTACTTCAATAAGCAAGCGCTAATTATCAGTCACAGTGGTCAAAGTTCTGGTAAATCAACCTGGTGCCGCTATCTCTGCCCACCGGAATTGGCAGAATATATGGCTGAGGATATCAATAGTGATAAAGATGCGCGTATTCAGCTCTGTAGAAATTTCCTCTACAATCTCGATGAACTAGCGGTCCTTTCAAAAAATGATGTGAATGCACTTAAAGCATTTTTCTCAAAAACCTTTATCAATGAGCGTTTGCCCTATGATCGGAAGAATACAATACTTCCTCGCATATGCTCCTTTATGGGGTCTACCAATATGTCTTCCTTTTTAAATGATGAAACCGGTTCAGTACGCTGGCTGTGTTTTGAATTAATGGGACCTATTGACTTCAGCTATAAAAAAGAAGTAGCTATTGCTGATGTTTGGAGTCAGGCCTATTATTTAGCATATAATGATCCAGACTTCAATCCCGAACTAACCGTGCAGGATGTCAATGAAAATGAGGAGCGAAATCAAAAGTATACTAAGATGACTACCGAGCAAGAACTCATTGCGAGATACTACGAAAAGTCTACAGATCAAAAGGATTTTGTAACAGCCACAGATATTATGGTAAGCCTAAACTGTTTGAATATACGCATCAGCCAGATCAATCTGGGACGAGCACTTTCGGGCTTTGGTTTTCAAAAGATCAAACATCCCAAACGTAGAATTTATGGCTATTTAGCAAAACGAAAGTTTATAGAATCACCCTATGAATTAGGCTAATGAAAGAAAAAAGAGTAAATCCTCTTACCATTCTACCACAAATCTTCTAAGACCCTATAAACATTAGGCTCATTTGTGGTAGGATCTTTTTAAATCATCTTACCACAACCTTACCCATCTTACCACAACAATGTGGTAGGATGGGTAGGATAAAAAAATAACCTACCCAGGTCACCAAGCCCCGTGTTTACTGGGATGGGTAAGATGGTAGGATGTTTTGGGATTTTTAAACTATTTTCAGATGAAAAAAGAAAAACTATCGTGTGAACAAGCCCGAAAAATATCCATCGTTAAGGCGCTGGAATTTTTAGGGTACCTTCCCACTCGCAATACGGAAAAGGAAGCTTGGTTTCTGAGTCCCCTGCGGTCAGAAACCCAAGCCTCCTTTAAAGTCTCTAAAACATTAAACTGCTGGTACGATCACGGACTAGGAAAAGGCGGCAACTGCATCGATCTTATCTGTGAACTTCACAATATAGCTGTACGTGAAGCTTTAGCAATTTTAGCTCAAGTCAATATCGGGAACTATGCGCTTCCAAAACCACAACAAACAAAAGTAAACCAATCTGGAATTGTAATCAGACAGGTAAAATCCATTCAACATCCGGCATTGTTCGCCTATCTAAAAAGTCGAAAAATTAATCCGGTTGTAGCGCAGGGGTTTTGCAAAGAAGTGCATTATACCATTAAAGAGAAGTATGGTTTTTCAATTGGTCTAAAAAACAACTCCGGAGGATGGGAACTTAGAAACAAATATTTTAAAGCATCAAGCTCTCCAAAGGACTTGCGATGGATCTCTAATGGATCACAAAACTTAATTGTCATAGAGGGAATGTTTGATCTGTTATCTCTAGTTACACTTTTTCCAAACTTAAAACGGAAAGCTGATTTTTTGATCTTAAACTCTATTGCTTTTGCTGAAAAAGCGCTTCCCTATTTGGACACTTACAAAACTGTTGAATTGTATCTCGATCAGGATGAAGCCGGAAGAAAAGCAACCGCACTCTTCCTGAACAACAATGCTACGTGTATTGATAAATCTACCTTCTATAAAGCTGAAAAGGACCTCAATGCCTGGCTGATGAAAACGCATTAAACTGATTTCTGGGAAGCAGGGCAAGATGTGTGGCTGTGGCCACAATCTTGCTTTGCTCCCGGTGGTTGCAAAGAAATAAACAAACGATGAAACGAGCACTTATCAAATTCAGATGCAGCGTGTATGAGAAAAAATTGCTGCAGGTAAAAGCAAAAGCTGCAGGCTTGAGCCTGAGTGCTTTTTGCAGAAGAAGTTTGTTGGAGCAACAGATCACCGAGCGGATGAATGAAGAGCATATTCATACCTATAAAATGCTGGTGAAGTATCACAACAATTTTAAACGCATCGGAAATATGTATAAAAAAGGTAATCCAAAACTTAGTGAGGAAGTCATTCAGGTAGCTGAAGAAATCAAGAAACATTTAAAAACCATAATGAAATGATTGGCAAAGGCAGTGCTATATCCAGTACCCTTGACGCGTTGCGTTACGGTAACGATCCAGAGAAACAAGCCGAATTGGTATATAGCGATCTGGTTGTGGGCGATACTGCTGAAGAAATCACTCAAGAATTTAAAGCCGTGCAAGCCCTCAATCAAAATTGTGAGCGCAATACACTGAGTTTTGTTCTAAGCCCAACGGTAACCGATGGAGCTCAAATGAACACTGAAGATTTAGGGAAACTCACTAAAACCTTTATTCAACATATGAAATTACAAGAGCGCCAGGCAGTCGCGTATGTACATCGCGACAAAGCACATACCCACATACATCTCTATGTGAATCGCATCGATCTAAAGGGAAATGCTTATACTGATAGTTTTATCGGAAAGCAAAGTCAGTGGGCTGCTGAGCGGACTGCAAAGCAAATGGGTATTCAAACCGTACAGGACGTTCAACTTGAAAAAAACAAAGCCTTAGCACAGACGCGAAGTGAAATCCATAAAGCCCATCAGCAGGTTCTTCAAGGTTCTACTAATGATCTTCAGACTTACATCAATCGCATGCAAGAGCAACACATTACCGTGATCCCGGTGATCAATAAATCAAAACAGCTGCAGGGGTTTCGTTTTGAATACAAAGGTCAAAACATTAAGGGAAGTGAAGTGCATCGTTCGATGTCGGCCAGTAATTTGCTTAAATCCATCAACCGCGCCAAAGCTGTTGTGTTATCCGGAGGAAGCATACCTATTGCGCCAAGCCTGGCCAAAGCTGTGGCTAAGAAAGTATTAAAAATTGTAATCGATAAAGGTATTGGAATATGACTAAACTAGAACACCTATCAGAACTACTGGTTGAAGAATTACATTCATTCAAACAAGAGGTCAATCGCTTAGAACGGATTGAAAAAGGTCTTAAAAGTACCTCCATAAAAGCAGATAGCACTCAAATTGAAAAGATGATCGATTCGCATCTTAGAAAATTAAAACTGGATCTAATCTCGCAGCAGGAAAATCGCAAGGAACTACTAAGGAAGATCAAGTATACGCGAACGATCCCCAACTGGCTTGTCATCTTAGCCCTGTTTCTTTTTCTGTCACAAGCATTTTGTATTGTCTTTTTATTGCTGCGCTAAATAGTAATATTTGATTTAATTTTTCTTTCAAAAAGACCTGTCTTTTGTGAAGGCCTTTTCGAAAGAAAAAATTAGGATGAGGGAGATGTTTCACTTTCATAATAATCATATCAATAATTTTGGCAGCCTCATTAATCTTCTAACCCCTGTTTTTATCGTAGGCTGCTTTTATAATAAAGCGAATAATATATTTATTCTATCCATGCATTGAGAGATATTGATATCAATCTCGCAGAACACAGTGTTTATTAAATTGGCACAAGACCAGAGAAAAAGCTAAGGTCTATTGCTGATTCCGAAAATCTTATGATCCGTTAATTTGAAAAAGCTTGAACTGAATAATTCCCCTTATCCTCATCACCTGACTTACAAATAATATTAGTAAACCACTGACCTCTTCCCATATTCAGATTCTAGTTATAACTTGAGAATATAAACTGTTTGACCTCCTCCCATATTTAGGTACTGGTCATAACTAGAGAATCTGGGCTATTGACCTCCTCCCATATTTAGGTACTGGTCATAACTAGAGAATCTGGGCTATTTTCATTGACTTCAATGTACTCATTGGGTGACATGTCACCCAATGAACTGTGTGGTCTGAACCCGTTATAGTCTTCCCTCCAAATATCGAACTTTTCCTGAGCATCTTCCAAAGAGAAGAACCAATTTGTATTTAAACACTCATCCTTGAAAGACCCATTGAAGCTTTCTATAAATGGATTATTTGTGAGTTTGCCGAAGCGTGCGAAGTCACAATTAACACTGGATCTAAGTCATTGCTTTAGTCTATTGTGTAGTGGTTTCGAAAATCTTTTACTCTTTATTAAATATTTTCTTTTTGTGGTTAATCCCCCAATCTTTCAGTGCAAAAATTATCGGATTTAAGGTATCTGCATAAGGAGTCAATTTGTATGAGATTTTTACTGGATAATCGTCAATGACAATTCTTTTAATGAGTTGGTGTTGTTCCAAATCCTTCAGCTCTTTAGCCAGAACCTTGGGTGTTAATCCATCAATACTATCCTGAATATCCGTAAATCTTTCGTTACCAATACCCATTGAAATAATAATAGGTAATTTCCATTTACCATTGATCACCTCTAAGGTATCCCTCACGGGCCTTACCGTGTCCAGACAATTATAATATCCTTTTTTTACAGCCATATGATTTATTTTCTTACTTTCCTTTAGGAAAGGACTATACAAAGGAAAGTAGTTTTTATTAATTTTGCAAATGTAATTATACAGGAAGCTACTTTATAGATAAACTTTTGGTTGGCAAAGGTTGATGTAAAGTTCGATGTATGTAAACACGAAGAAATAAAACCTCTTATAGGTTGAACTAACGCGAAAAACGATGAAAATAGGAATAATTGGAGCAGGTTTAATCGGCAAGACACTTGCGAAAAAATTTAATGCTGCCGGACATCAGGTTAAATTAGGAGATGCTAAGGGAGCAGCTAGTATAGATACTATTGCTCGCTCTGCGGGTGTATCTGCGGTGGAAATGGAGGAGGTAACAAAAGATATAGAGGTGCTCGTTGTTTCTATACCACTTTTTGCGATCCCAGACCTTGCTAAATCACTACAAGGAAAGGTGGCTGATGATGTAATAATTGTTGAAACCACGAACTACTGGCCGCATCGGGATAATAAGATCGAAGCGATTGATAATGGAATGGTGGCCAGTGTCTGGGTGCAGGAGCAGTTTGGAAGACCGGTTGTAAAGACATTCAGCAATATCAATGCCTACAGTTTGACTGCGGAAGGTAAACCGAAAGGAGCTAGCGGAAGAATTGCCCTGGCTGTAGCTTCTGATGATCAGAAAGCAAAAGAGGTCGTATTAGGTTTAGTAGATGATGCGGGTTTTGATGCATTGGATGCCGGTATACTTGAAGATTCTTGGCGTCAGCAACCCTGTTCGCCAGCCTATTGTACCGATCTTAGCCTTTCTGAGCTTGCCAAAGCAAGAGCAATGGCTAATAGAGAAACCTTGAAAGAAAATCAGGAGCTTGCATTTGGCAAAATGCAACATCTTGGTGAGGAATATTTTAAAATTCTTATTTCAGGAGATTATCCAGATGGATTTGTAGATCACGCGGTAGATATTGCTCGTGAGATCAATAATTTACCGCCACGAAAGTAAAATAGCTCGTATACAGCAATTTAAAAGGACTCTGTAGCTCACGGATAAAACTGAAATTTATGGATTAGGTGCTATCGGGAGTTTATTAAAAGAATTACGTAAGTATAGATTAATAGCATTTCAGAATATATGAAGAAAGAAAAAATAGCATATTCCATTTTAGAACTGGCCGTTGTTTCGCAAGGAGATTCTATAAAACAGACGCTCAACAATTCACTGGCGCTTGCACAAGAAGCGGAAGTTTCAAACTACAAACGTATTTGGTTTGCCGAGCATCATAATTCAGATAATATCGCCAGTAGCGCTACCTCCTTGCTTATGGGCTATATTGCAGAAAACACCCACAGTATAAGAGTGGGTTCAGGAGGGATTATGCTTCCCAACCACGCTCCCTTAATTATAGCTGAACAATTTGGTACGCTGGCGCATTTGTATCCGAATCGGATTGATTTAGGTTTGGGGCGAGCACCGGGTACAGATCCTCAAACTGCCAAAGCTATACGATCTGATTTTATGCAGGCGGCACATTCATTTCCAGGAGAAATAAAGAAAATTCAGCAGTATTTTGCTCCGGAAAATAAAAAATCACCTGTACGGGCTACCATTGCTGAAGGAACAGATGTACCCCTGTATATACTAGGTTCTAGTACAGATAGTGCTCATTTAGCCGCAAAAGAGGGCTTGCCTTATGCCTTTGCGAGCCATTTTGCATCCAATCATTTACACAATGCCTTGAGAATATATAAACAGGAATTTCAACCTTCTGAATTTTTGCAGAAACCTTATACAATAGCAGGAATCAATGTGTATGTCGCAGATACCGACGAAGAAGCCGAGCGCATGTTCACCAGCTTGATCAGGATGTTTATGTCGGTCTTAACTGGCGGCAGAGATCCCCTGCAACCACCAACACCAATGACGGATGAACTAATAGGAATGTTTAAGCATCCTTCCTTACATCAAATGCTGAAATATTCTTTTGTAGGAAGTAAACAGACCGTGAAAAACCAGGTTCAGGATTTCTTAGGCAAAACCGAAGTGGATGAACTCATCGCGGTCTCTACAGCATACGTCTTAGAAGACCGGTTGAAATCCATTAGATTATTCGCAGAAGTTATGACAGAAATAAATACTGAAAATAATTCGTGATGAAAAAGAAGAAATTAAAATTGGCAGCCAATATTGATGGTCCGGGATGGAATTTTGTAGGTTGGCAGCATCCCGATATCCCGGCCGATTCTAGTGAAAATATTGATTTTTATATCCAACAGGCTCAGCTGGCAGAATCTGCAAAGTTCGACACGCTCTTTTTGGTCGATGTAAGTCATGTAGGTCCGGGGAATATTCCGCATTACCTGAGTATGTTCGAAGGTGTTTCGCTCATGTCTGCCCTTAGCATGCACACAAAAAAAATAGGTCTTTCGGCTACCGTTTCTACTTCTTATGCCGATCCGTATAGCGTAGCCAGACAAATCCTTTCGTTAGATAAAATAAGTAAGGGGCGTGCGTCCTTAAATGCCATTACCTCAAATCCGGGCGGCATGGTTAATTTCAGCCGTGGGCATTTGGGCAAGCAAGACCAAAGTCCCATGCAAAAAGAATTTTTGGAAATCCTCTTAGGATTATGGGATACCTATGAGGATGATGCATTTGTGAGGGATAAGAAAAGGGGCGTGTATCTAAATCCCTATAAAATGCATAGAGTTGATTATAGCGGGAAGTATTTTTCGGTGGAAGGTCCCTTGAATATTAGTCGTTCTATACAAGGGCGTCCGGTGCTGTATACAGCAGGGATGTCAGCAACCTTATTTGATCACGCCACAACCTATACAGATGGAGTATTTACTCATGGCAACACACTTGAAGAGGCTGTGGGAATCGCAAATGATATCAGGCGAAGATTAATTAAAAAAGGAAGAAAGCCTGAGGACTTTATCATATCCATCTCACAAAACCCTATCGTTGGCAGAACAGAACAAGAAGCGCAAGAAAAATATCTGGAGCTCCTACGGTTAAAGCCAAATAATAGTCTTCCTCGTCCACTGTTTTTTGGATCTGCCGAAAAAGTGGCCAATCAGGTGCAGCAATGGTATGAAGAGGGCGCAATAGATATGCTGATACTCCGCCAGGATCACCCCCATGGATTGAAGGATTTCATTGAATTAGTGGTACCTATTTTACAGGAGCGTGGTATATACCGAACCGAATATGAATCTGATAAGCTCAGAGGAAATCTGGAAATCCCTAAACCTTCATTTAGAAAAATTAGTACATAAAGTAATAAAAGAAAATAATCCTTAATTAATTAGAATTTTAAATTAAATCACAATGAAAGCAATGTATACAGCCGAAGCAACGGCAACAGGTGGCAGAAATGGTCATGTTAAATCAGATAATGGTGTGTTGGATATTCAGGTTAGAGCACCTAAAGCCATGGGGGGTGCCAATGATGATTACACCAATCCTGAACAATTATTTGCTGCGGGTTACGCCGCATGTTTTGATAGTGCTTTAAACCATACTATACGGCAGGAAAAAGTAAAAACAGGTGAAACTTCTGTAACAGCTAAAGTATCTATCGGTTCAACAGAAAACGGAGCCTTTGGCTTGGCGGTAGAACTGGCAGTTAATATCGCAGACGTATCAATCGAAGAAGCACAACGGCTTACGGATCGAGCTCACCAAGTTTGCCCCTACTCAAACGCTACCCGAAATAACATTGAAGTAAAACTTAGTACAACTAACAATTAAAAAGCTTGAAAACGGGGAATGAATGAAAATGCAGCAGTGCTTATTGATGTTCATCCAGTATTTCCTTTATGCAAAATGTGGATGTGGTTAATCACCTTGCGTTAATTCAGCTACCTGATTTAAACAATATATTAACGCTTTCCTTTAGGAAAGTACTATACTAAAGAAAGTGTGTTTTAGTAAATTTGTAACTAAGCTTTTAAAAATAATAATGATATGAAAATAGGAATTTTAGGAGTAGGTCATATAGGAAAGACCTTAGCGCTAACATTGCCCGACTCAGGGCATAAAGTAGAAGTAGCCAATTCAAGAGGCCCAGAAACTATAGAGCAAGCGGCACTTGTTACAGGAGCAGAACCTGTTACCGCTGAGCAAGCGGTTAAGGGTAAAGATGTCATCATCTTATCGATCCCTTTCAACCGAATTCCGGAGATCAAACCCCTTCTTGCAGAAGTACCAGAAGACGTAACCATAATAGATACCTCTAATTATTATCCGTCACGAGACAACAATATCCCCGCTATTGACGAAGGTCAAGTAGAAAGTTTGTGGGTAAGCGAACAATTAGGAAGACCTATTGCCAAGGCTTGGAATGCCATAGGATATATTTCTTTTGAAGAAAGCGGAAAGCCGGCCGGAAGTTCAGATCGTATTGCCATTCCTATTGCGGCAGATCGTGACCAGGATCGTAAAATCACGATGCAATTAGTGGATGAGACCGGATTTGATGCTTTCGATGCAGGCTCACTGGCTGATTCCTGGAGGCAACAACCGGGTTCCCCTGTTTACTGTACAGATCTTTCTCTGCACGAAATAGAAGAATTGATTGATACTGCGGAAAAAGAACGTTTGCCAAAGCGTAGAGATCTGGCGGTTGCGGCTGTCGCAGAGCGGGCAGATGGCGAAATGAGCTCTGTAGACAATAAGTTTCTTGTAGGCCTAAACAGGGTTTTATATATTATGTAGTTCCCAATATGCAGAACAATGCAAAAAAAATACTGGTTGCTATGCACCTGGGCAATGGCTATGGCTCCCAACCCGGAGCCTGGCGCATGCCCGGCGTAGACCCGGAAAGTTTCACAAACTTTGATGTCATGGTAAAACAGGCGCAGGCAGCCGAACGCGGTAAACTGCATTTTCTGTTTTTCCCTGATGGGCCGGCCAGCGAAAGAGATATTGAGACCCAACCTCCCGGCCCTAATATCGATGTGATGATGACCATGGCCGCCATCGCACGGGAAACGAAACGGATTGGGTTGGTAGCAACCGGTTCTACAACATTTAACGAACCGTTCAATCTGGCAAGGCATTTCAAAGCTTTGGATGTAATGAGCCACGGCCGGGCAGGGTGGAATGCAGTTACCTCGAGTACAGATGATACCGCAGCTTATTACGGCAAGAGGATTCCATCGAGTGAGGAGCGCTATGGCCGAGCCCATGAGATGATTCAGCTGATGCAGGCACTTTGGGGAAGCTGGGGAAAGGATGCCTGGGTCCACAACAAAGAAAATAGCGAATTCACAAAAAAAGGGGCTATCAATGCCATTAATCTGCAAGGCGAATATGTAGGCGCTAGCGGACCGCTGTATGTTCCACCATCAGCGCAAGGACAGCCTGTGATCGTTCATGGCGGTGGTAGCCCTAATGCCCACGAACTCGCAGGACGTTTTGCCAATGTTGTGGTTGGCGCTACCTTCACCATTGATGATGCGCGGGCTCAACGCAAAGCGTTTAGAGATGCAGCTAAGCGGTATAGTCGTGATCCTGATGAGATCAAATTCTTTGCAGGTCTCATGACCACGATTGCCAAAGACAGGCGTACCGCTTTAGATCGCAGGATTCAGTTAACGGAGAGTAATTTCCCGGAAAGAGTCGCTTACCTGCAACGTATGCTGGGTATTCCTCTTGATATCAATCGATTGAACGAACCGCTAAACCAAGCACAGTTAACAAATGCACGCCCGTCTCCTTATGATCCTAGGTCTGCTCATGCGTTAAAAATTGCAAAAGAAGGCTGGAGTCTTCGCGATATTATTGCCCATGGTGTTATTGATTACCATCCGGTGATTGTTGGACCGGGTGTAGAAGCCGCAGATCATATGCAGGAATGGTTTGAAGCAGGCGCTGTAGATGGATTTTGGATTACACCAGATGTGAATGCTGATGGGATCGATGCTTTTGTAGATGAAGTGGTGCCTATTCTTCAGCAGCGTGGTTTGTTCCATGAGGATTATGAAGGGGAAACATTTCGAGCCAATCTGGGAGTGCCAGATCAATACGGTATTGATCCTAGAATAATGAATCATAAAAACAAATAAGAATAATTGTTGGCAGATTGATAAGGAAACACCAGCTCAGAAATTTAGCAAAAAGGGACATCAAATAATAATTACCAATTCCAGAGGACCGCATACGATCGATTTCGCAGGTCAAACAGGTGTCAAAGCAGTCAAAATTGAATAGGTAGTTTTAGACAGAAGATCCTGTTATTCTGCATCTCTTTCAGGAAAGTCACGGGATTACCAAAGGATTTGTTCAGTCAGTTGGAGATAGCGATACCTATGATCGGTATCTCCAATTATTTTCCATCCCGAGATGGTGTGATCGAAGAATTAGAACAAGGTTAACTACACAGCCTTTGGGTTGAGAGGTAAATTGGCCGGCCGGTAGTGAAAACTTTTAGCACTAGTATCGCACCCAGTTTTGTAATGGGTGTCCTGCCGAACGGAACGCCGGGAAGAATAGTTCTAACAGTATTAGGAGATCGTTAAAGCAGTATAGAAACAGCCATGCAACTGGTCAATGATACGGGATTTGATGCCTACAACACAGGTTCTATTGCAGAATCCTGGAGCTTATTAATTTTCAATCTTTAAAACCAGACTATTTCGATATAATCTTCTACATAACGTTACCTAACAGGCATTTTTTGTAATGTTTTCACAGGTTGGTTTAGATCTATATTGATAAAACTTAACAGTCTTCAATAGCAGCGATCCATTAGATTGATTTTGGCATTTAGAAAAAATTCAACTCTTGATTATTTTATTTTTAGACAAAAACACTATATTTGTCTAAAATTAGACGTAATATTATTTTTTGCTGAATGAAAGATGATTTAGTTAAAGAGCACATTATCAATTCTTCCGTAGCGGTATTTAAAAAATTAGGATTTGATAAAGTCACAATGGACGATATTGCTAAAGCCGCAAATAAAGGAAGGAGTACACTCTACTATTACTTTAAAAACAAACACGAGGTTTTTGAGCAGGTGGCCGAGATGGAATATCTTTCTATAATAGAACCGGCTAAAGCAAAAATTAAAAAATCCAACAACATTGAAGAAAACCTACGGTTCTATAATGAGATTAAACTCAAAAGTCTCATAGACAAAACCAAAGAATATACTTTTCTACTAGAAGATATCAGGCAAGACTTCAATATTGCTCATTCCCTATTTATAAAATTAAGGCATATAGAGAATAGTATTTTTCAGGAAATACTCACGTGGGCAATCCATAAAAAAGAAATCGCTCCCATTAATCAGGAAAATAGGCAATTTTTAGCAATGACTATGGTCACTGTCTATAATAGTTTAGAAAAAGAAATGCTGCTTTACGGCATCATAGAAAATATGTCTGTAAGGATAGATTGGCTTGTCAATATTCTTATTAAAGGTTTAAAATACGATCAATAACTAAAATCCTCACCATTTAAAATTATAACATATGCGCAAGTTTCATTTCATCCTTTTGTGTTGTTTGGCAACATTATTATTTCAAAGTTGTAAAAAAGAAGAAAAAGAAAGGGAAATTCAGCCCATCGAGGTTAAAACCGTAATGGTAGGCAAGACTTCTTCAGAAAACAGTGGAGTCCATTTTTCTACCACCGGTAGAATCGCTGCCGATAAAAGCGTAAAACTAAGTTTTCAGGTATCCGGAACCATTGAACAATTTCCGGTAAGTATGGGCGATTTTGTACAAAAAGGAAGCTTAATTGCCAAAATAGATGGCACAGCCTATCAAAAACAATATGAAGCAAGAAGAGCGCAGGCTGAAATGGCAGAAGACAATTACAATCGTGTAGCAGAAGTCTATAGCAAAGGTAGTATTGCTGAAGTAAAAATGGTAGAAGCTCGATCTAACTATAAACAGGCCGAAGCAGCCGCGCAAGCCAGCTACCAAAATGTAAAGTTTACTCGTATCACCGCTCCTTTTACGGGTTATATTGGTGAAAAAATGATGGAAACCGGAGATCTGGCATCACCCGGGCAACCCATCGTCGATTTTTTTGATATTGATAAGCTTAAAGCCATTATTCCTATTCCAGACGATCAGGTTAATCAATATCAAACCGGAGATAAAGCTATTGTGAAAATAGAGGTCTTAGATACTGTATACGAAGGGGAAGTTACAGAAATATCCGTACAATCAGATAGCAATACTCCGAGCTATACCGCAAAAATTACCATTACTAATCAAAACAAAAAAATAAAGCCCGGTATGGCCTGTACGGTTATACTTCCCGAAAAGGAAAAAACTTCAGAAGAGGACTCTAAAATTTTCATTGTTCCTGTAGAAACCGTTTCGGTAACCGAAAAGAATGAAAATTTTGTCTATGTAGTCAATGAAAATAAGGCAGAACGACGCATTGTAAAAACCGGAAAACTATACAACAATGGCATCGCCATCACCGAAGGTTTACAAAAAGGAGATCAACTTATCACTTCAGGCTATCATAAGCTTACGCAAGACACTCCGGTTACCATTAAAAACAAACAATAAGTGCTTATTTTATGAAAAAACAAGGTTCTATGATAGAATGGGCAATGAAAAATAAAGCTTTTCCACTGGCATTAGCTTTTATTTTTGTGGTGATTGGCTTGTTAGGGCTTTTCAATATGCCTCGTAACGAATTTCCTGAATTTACGATTAGACAAGGAGTGGTAATTGGGGTTTATCCCGGTGCCAATTCACAAGAAGTAGAAGAACAACTTACCGCTAAAGTTGAAAAGTTTCTCTTCAGCTATAATGAAGTAGATAAAGAAAAAACCTATTCCTATTCGCGAGAAGGCGAAATGTATATTTATGTGGAAGTAGCCGACCGTATAGGCCACCATGAAACTGAACAATTTTGGAACAAGCTTAAGAATGATCTATTAATCTTTCAGCAACGTAGTGTTCCTCCCGGTGTTAAGGGAATTATAGTGAATAGTGATTTTGGAAGTACTGCCGCGATGATTCTCGCTGTAGAATCTAAAAACAGACCTTATAAAGACCTGCAAAAACACGTAGAAGAAATAGAAGATCAACTGCGTCAGGTGGAAGGGATGGCAAAGATTAGTCACTCTGGTGGCCTTACCGAGCAAATTGCGGTTTATGTAGACCAAAACAAATTGGCACAATTCGGTATCAGTCCGGGCACTTTAATGCAAAGCTTGCAATCGCAGGGAACCATAAGGCCTAACGGAACTTTAGAGTCGCCTAGTTTTGACCGTCCTATAAATTTGAAAGTATTCCTTAAAAATGTGACCGATATTTCAAACCACATTGTAAGCACCGATCGAGACGGTCGCGTGATCCGTATAAGAGATATTGCCGAAGTAAAAAAAGAATACGAAGATCCAGACTCCTTTATTACCGCTAACGGAACCAAAGCGATGATCATCACGCTAGAGATGGCTTCAGGTAATAATATTGTACAATTTGGAGAACGAATTGATGAAAAACTGGATACTTTTCAAGAACAACTTCCGCAGGATATTCAGTTAAGAAAAATCGCAAATCAGCCCGAAGTAGTTCATCATTCCATAAGCCACTTCCTTAAAGAATTCGGCTTTGCCCTTGCAGGGGTAATTATTGTAACGCTACTGCTTTTGCCTTTTCGTGTAGCTTCAGTTGCCGCAGCCACCATTCCTATAACCATTCTGGCAACACTAGCGTTAATGTTTATGCTGGGAATGGAGCTGAATACTGTAACCTTAGCTGCTCTAATTATCGTGCTGGGAATTGTCGTAGATGATCCCATTGTGGTGATAGACAACCACGTGGAAAAACTAGATGAAGGGCAATCCGTTTGGAAAGCAGCCCTTAACAGTGCCAAAGAACTTTTCCCATCGGTATTTACAGCAACCCTTGCGATATCGGCCACTTTCCTGCCTTTGGTATTCTTTATGTCGGGAACTGCGAAAGACTTTTTAAGTACCTTTCCGTATACCATAATGCTGGCATTATTCCTTTCGCTGGCCATTTCTGTATTATTAGTGCCCTTCTTCAATACCATATTCATTAAAAAAGGATTGCACCATAACAAAAAGGATGAAGACAAAGAGAAGAAAAAATCGATGCTAGAAAAGTTACAGCACTTTTTCGATAAGAGTGTTGAAAGCGCCATGAAGCATTATAAAATTACAGTAGGTATTGGTGTACTTTCTATAGTTGTAGGAGTATTCTTTTTCTCTAACCTATCGCAGGAATTGTTTCCGGTAATTGAAAGGAACCAGTTTGCAGTAGAAGTTTATCTTTCTAAAAACAGCAGTCTCGAGGAAACAGAAAAAGTAGTTAAAGCGTTTGAGAAGGTAATGGAAAAAGATGAGCGTATTCAAGACTATACCAGTTTTATAGGCGAAAGTTCTCCAAGATTTCATATGGTATATGCGCCTAACCTTCCTGCTAAAAACTACGCCCAAATTTTAGTGACCACTACCTCAGACGATGCTACGGAAGAGGTGTTAAAAGAATATGATAAAAAATATTCTGAAATGTTTACCAATGCGTATGTAAGGATGAAACAGCTGAATATGGTTGCCAAACCTGCGCAGGTAGAAGTGCGCCTTTTTGGTGATAATATTGACACCTTGAAAAGCTACGGAAACAAAATTATTGATCTGGCAAGGGAAACTCCGGAAACCATTTGGTCTAGAACCAATTATGGGGAAATGCAGCAAACCCTTACCATTGATGTTAATGAAACCGAAGCATCACGCCTGGGACTAACAAGTGAAGATATCGCCAACACTATAGCAATGAATATGGAAGGCTTAAATGCCACACAGGTTTGGGATGGGGATTACGCTATTAACGTAAAAATAAAGGCTGAAGATCACAAAAATCAATCGGTTTCCAGCCTAAGGGAATTATCCATTATTTCGCCTAACACCGGTAAAACAGTACCACTACGTCAGGTAGCCAAAATAGCCCCGGGTTGGGAACAAGAACAAATTGTTAGACGTAACGGAATGCGCTGTTTAACGGTACGCGTAGATATCGAAAAAGGAGCCGTAGCTAATGTAGTATTAGGCAAGCTTCGTCCCAAAATAGAAGAAATGATGCTTCCCGATAGCATTACTGTAGACTATGGAGGCGAACACGAAATGAGTCAGGAAAACCTAATGCCTATGGGGATCTCCTTATCCATAAGTATTCTTATTATATTCTTAATTCTACTTTGGCATTTCAAGGAATTTAAACAAGCCTTATTAAGTTTCATCACAATGCCGCTTAGTATATTTGGTGCAGCCTTAGGACTAATGTTAATGCAATATCCTTTTGGATTTACTTCCTTCTTAGGGCTATTGGCACTTTGCGGGATCGTGGTAAGAAACGGTATTATATTAATCGATTTTGCTAATGAATTGAGAATTCATCACGACCATTCAGTTTACCAAGCTGCCGCACACGCCGCCAAACGAAGAATGCGTCCTATTTTCCTTACCTCCTCTGCAGCAGCTGTTGGAGTAACACCTATGATTATTAGTAGATCAAGTTTGTGGGGACCATTAGGAACCGTTATCGCTTTTGGTTTAATGATGTCTATGATACTTACTTTATATGTTTTACCCGTATTATACTGGCTGTTCTTTAGGAACGAGAAAGACGAAGAGGAAAAAGGAGAAACAAAAGAAAATAATGCAAACGCCTAGAAATAGTATGAAAAAGATGCTAATAAAGAACAGTACATCCCTAGTTATTTGTTGTATGCTAAGTTTTTTGTCCTGCGGGAGTTTACTTGCACAAGAAAAACTAAATTTAGAGGAAGTTAAGCAAGCCGCATTATCGTACAGCAACGATATCAAAAATGGAAAAATAAGAATTGAACAAGCTGAAGCTGCCAAACAAGAAGCTATTGCCAACTATTTTCCGCAGATTAGCGCTACGGGGGTCGGACTGTATGGGTTTAAGGACTTTATACCTCCTATACCAGAAATACTGCCCGATGGAATCGATAATTTTTATCAGGCAGGGGCAACAGCGACCGAAGTTGTGTATGCCGGGGGAAAAATAAGAAGTGCTAACGCTTTGGCAAATCTTCAGGCGGAAACCCGAACCATACAAGCCGAACAGACGGTGGATTCGGTAATTCTCAATACTGAACAGAAATACTGGCAACTAGTACAAGTACAAGAACAACTTAAAGCTATACGGGCAAGTAAAATATACCTTGATGAATTACTGAAGCAACAGCAAGATTTGCTTTCAGCCGGACTTATCGCTAAAAATCAATTATTGCGGGTAAGAACCAACCGCAGCAGAGTTCTTTTACAAAAAAGCAAACTCGGTAATCAGCGTAAACTTGCATTACTTGATTTAGGGCTTTATGTAGGGAAAATTTATGATACAACTACATTCGTCGCAGATACATTAAAGCAAGTTACCCCTCCCCGAATTAAATATCCTAAGCCCGACCTTGATTTTGATAATAACAATAATTACAAGTTGCTTGAAAAATCGATAACCGCATCGCAACTACAAACAAAAATTACAAAATCAGACGTATTACCACAGGTTTCTGTGGGAGTTAATGCGGGTTATTTCGGGACGTTCAACGATGCGATTGAGAGTCAGTTTATGCCGTTTGCCTTTGGGATGGTAAGCATTCCCATCTCCGATTGGTGGGGAGCCGGGCGTCATAAAGTAAAGCAAAAAGCCTTGCAGGAAAAAATTGTCCAGAATAATTTCCAAGATCGTAAAGACGAACTTAAAATAGGCATTATGAAGTGCTGGTACGACCTGATGGATGCCTATAAGCAAATTAATTATGCTAAGGACAATCTGGAGTATGCCAACGAGAACCTAAAGGTACAACGGGATAATTACAACAGCGGACTTAATAATCTTACCGATCTATTAGACGCACAACAACAAGTAGAATCGGCCGAAACCGAATACGCCAATGCCTATGCCAATTATAAAATTGCAGAATCCAATTATTTATTTGTAACAGATAACTTATAATAATCAGTAAGTTCTTGGTTGTGTCCATTTCATAATACCATCCATATTTTAATAATATTAATTACAAAAGAATGTTTAGATCAAGCCTCCTGTACCAATATCCACTTTTGAGGTTGTTTTTCAGGCAGGTTGGCTTTTGGTTTGTAGCCTATGGAGTGCTGTTGGTCGTACTATATTTCACGGCACAAATGGTAAAAACGCCATTAGACATTAATTGGAATATTAAATTCCCCAAGCTTTTTCTTTTTTTTATGGCATTTGGTTTTTTAACTGCAACTGTACTTTCTCTAGTGGAAGGATTACTGAAAATATTGCCATTTAAAAGTAGCTCTCTGATTGTTAACAGTCTGGTTAGGACGATTTTTTATTTTGTTGCTCTATGGCTTATTTTGAACGTCATAAAAAATGTATTAAATGACTATAGTTACTTATTTATAAGTGGATATTCGACAACACCTTCAAATACGAGGAATTTTGATATTATCATCCTAACTTATACCTTGTTTATGATTTTTATTGTCAGCTTTATAAATGAAATGATCAGTAAAAACAGCCCCGGGTTTACTATGCCTATGATCCTTGGTAAATATCGATTCCCTAAGGAAGAAAAAAGGATCTTTATATTTCTGGATCTCAAAGATTCTACCCATTTGGCTGAAGAATTGGGGCACTTAAAGTATAGTAGTTTTATTCAGGAAAGCATTATGGAGGTCAACCAAGCAGCTAAAATCTTTAAAGCTCATATCTATCAATATGTTGGCGATGAGATTGTACTTACCTGGAAGTTAGAACACTTTAATACATTAAAAGCCATTAAATTCTTGTTCGCAGTACACAAAAGATTTGAAAAAAGAAAGGATTATTATAATTCTGTTTACGGAACAGTGCCGTTTTTCCGTGCCGGTATACATCAGGGAATCGTTACTGCTATTGAAATTGGTGACCTGAAAAGGGAAATTGCCTTTCACGGTGACACCATGAATGTATGTTCTAGAATACAGAGACTTTGCAAAACTGTGAATAAAAAAATACTTATTTCAGAAGAGGTAAATCAGAATGAGGAAATAGCCCTAAACTTTAAAGTTACTGCGCTAGGTTCACATTATCTTGAAGGGAGAGAGCATCCTATCAATCTATTTTCAGTGGAAGAAGAATGATTAATGATTCTTTTCCCAAAATTTAAAAAATAGAGTAGAAATGATTATACAGCTATAAAAGTTATTCATCGGAGTTCCAGAACTATCAATTCAAGGATTTTCTAAATTGAATGGGTGACATTTTTGTCTTTGCTTTAAAAAGTTTACTAAATGACTGCGGATAATCGAAGCCCATTTGATAGGCTACTTCTGAGGCTGTCAAATCGCTTGTACTGAGCATCACCTTTGATTTTTCAATTACCTTTTGGTGAATATAATGTTGGGTAGTTTGACCTGTGGTGGCTCTTAACATATCACTCAAATAATTTGGAGAAACGTGTAACGCATTGGATAGAAATCCAACTGTTGGGAGTCCGTTGTGGAGTGGTAAACCTTTTTCAAAATAATCATTTAATGTTTGCTCTAACTTGCTCAATAAACTCGTGTTGGCAGGTTTTCGGGTTATAAATTGCCGATTATAATATCGATTGGAATAGTTTAATAGTACTTCTAAATGTGAAATGATTACATCCTGACTAAAATGGTCTATCGAAGTTTGGTATTCCTTGTGAATATGCTCCATAATGCCACCAATATTGGCTTCTTCCTCATCAGATAAATGTAAAGCTTCGTTCATTTCGTATTTAAAAAAACCAAACTCATTAATACGATTGGCAAGAGGATAGGTTTGTAAAAAATCTGGGTGAAATAGCAGCCACCATCCTTGTGGTTTATTCTTGCCCGGGGTTTCTACAGCTATCAATTGTCCGGGACCACAGAAAATCATTACGCCCTCATCAAAATCATACCATTGCTGGCCGTACTTCATTTTTCCATCAAAATCTTTTTTGATAAAAACAGAATAAAAATCATTGATAAAACTTCCGGGAACAGCTTCGTTGACCTCGTTTAATTCATCAAGATTGATGACACTTATAAGAGGATGTTTTGGTGACTTTATATTGAGCATACGATGCACTTCGGTCACGGAGGAAACGTGTTTAAAAGATTTTTTATTCATAATTTAAAAATAGTAAAAAAGGAAACAGTTGTGCTGTTTCCTTTCTTAAGTAGTTAACTTATTGATCAATACTTTCCATTCCGTGGGCATCATATCTTGCACCTGTGTCTGCTCCTAGTGGAACAATCCGTTCTAAACGCTGCACATCTTCATTGCTCAATATAATATTTGTAGCCTCAAAGTTCTTTTCTAAATGGGTTCTTTTGCTGGTTCCCGGTATTGGAACATAACCTTTAACTAAAACCCAAGCCAAAGCCAACTGCGCAGTAGTCACTTGTTTCTCGTTTGCTATTAGTTCAATTTCTTGTACCAAATCAAGATTTTTTTGAAACTGTTCTCCTTGAAAACGAGGAATATTCAAACGCCAATCGCCTTCCTTTAAGTCTGACGGACTTTTAATATCTCCGGTTATAAAACCTCTACCTAAAGGTGAATACGGCACAAAACCGATTCCCATTTCATCCAATGCCTTTAAAATACCTGCTTCTTCTACCGTTCTTTCAAACAATGAATATTCGGTTTGTAATGCTGAAATAGGATGTATATTGTGCGCTCTTTTTATAGTTTCTGCAGTGACTTCAGAAAGTCCAAGGTATTTCACTTTTCCTTCTTTGACCAAATCCGCCATCGCTCCGATAGTATCTTCAATAGGAACATTGGGGTCTAAACGGTGCAGGTAATACAAATCGATATAATCTGTATTCAGATTTTTCAAAGAGCGCTCTACAGCCGTGCGTACATATTCGGGTGTTGCGTTTACTTTCCAGGTTAATTCACCCTTATCATTTATTTCGTAACCAAACTTTGTCGCAATGGTATACTGATCTCGCTTGCCCTGAATTGCTTTTCCAAGGAGGCGCTCATTGTCTCCGGGACCGTATTGGTCGGCAGTATCTAAGAAGTTACCGCCCAGCTCCAGTGCTCGGTGAATGGTATTAATGGCTTCTTCTTGGTCTGCGGTTTTGTACACATCGTGACCGGCAAATTTGGTCATTCCCATACATCCAAGTCCTACTTGTGGAACGACCAATCCTTGTGATCCTAATTTTACTTTTTTCATTAGTTCTCGTTTTTAATTCGGATACAAAGTTCAGGAAAGAAGTGTCCTTGTAAGTGTTCAAATCTCTTAGGTTTGTATGCAAATCGCTCTTCAGCTATTGTTTTGTCAATTTGAGTACGGTGATTTCTGAAGTGGTTCCCAATCTAAATGGTGGTCCCCAGTAGCCGGTTCCAGAATTGGTATAGACCCACATATTTTCACATTTGTTAAGTCCTTTCGTATATGGCTGAAAAAGTTTTATAAGAATATTCCAGGGGAAGAACTGTCCTGCATGCGTATGCCCTGAAAGTTGTAAGTCAAAATAGGGAGCAGCTTCCTCGGCAATATTGGGTTGATGCGCTAATAAAATTTTAAGGTCTGTCTCCGGACTTCCCAAAAGTGCTTTCTGAAGATCAGGTCCACTGCCAGGATCCACTTCTTTTACTTCCGGATCGATGACTCCGGCAAAAAGGATGGATCTTTCCTTTTCAGGAACGACAAGATGTTCATTCATCAACACCTGAATACCCAAACTCTTGAAATACGCTAACCATTTATCACTGTCTTTGAGGTACTCGTGATTTCCGACGACATACAAAACCTGACTTTGCACTGTTAGTTTTGAGAGAGACGCTAGATAAGATTGATATCTTTCAAAACTTCCATCAGCAATATCTCCAGTTAAAACAACAAGATCTGCTTTTTGGTTTAGCGCCATCTCTACCGCATTATTTACATAAGTAGCGTCAATACCCGGGCCTGTATGTAGGTCGCTGATTTGAACAATTTTATAATTTTCTAAAGATGAGGGTAGATTATTGATTGGTATCTCAACGCTTACCAATTCCGGTCCTAGCTTAGCTTTCCAAAAACCTACTGCGAGCAATAAAAAAGAGAAACTAAACAAAAATGAAGTCGCAGATTTTGAAAACACAATAGATACCCATTCCACCTTTAAATAGACCAATGGAAGAAAAAGGATGTCTCTAAGGATAAGAAATGTAAGCAGTAGACCAAGTAGACCGATATCGAAATGCACTAGGGCTCTAAGAATCAAATCTGGTTTTTCAGGTAAAACGCCATACCATACCAATGGGTATAGCAATACCGTACCCACTATAAGGGATGCTAGAAGCCAAGAATACGTACCAATTCCGGTAATTCTATACCCTAGAAACAGCAATAGCGCAGCACAAATCGAAACAGCGATGACCAGAAACCAATTCATATATTTTTTTACTGGCCACAAAAGTCACAACTATTGCTTTATGAAAAGGGTTTAAATCTCTGTTTTTTGTGTTTAGATTTGTTGATTTCGGCCGATTTAATGCTTAACTAAAAGCGTATCGTTATTATGATGAATCAACTCTTTAAGTTAACAAAGAAATGTAATAATTATACTGCACAAATCTGCCCAATTCAAATCTACAATTTCGGCTAAGCCTAATGATTTATAACAAGAATAGAGAAAAGCTCTCTGTACGTTATCATTGCTACAAATGCATCAGCAAGAACACTATTTGTAAGCTACCTCAGACTAGAACTGGTTAATTTTTCTAAACATGTTCAAATGACGAGATTAAAATTCTACATGATCATCTAACTGAAAAGCAACTGATAAATTCGTTAATTTGATTAAAACATCACGTATGGCTATTCAAGCAACAAAATTGCAACTATCGAAAATCATATTGGAAAATGAAAAGACGGACTTTTGGGATGAATTGAGTATATCTGAACAAAAAGAAATAAAAAAAGGCATAAAAGATTTAGACAATGGAAAACGGATTTCTTACGAATCTTTTTTAGAGAAAATATCTTAATAAATAAATTTATTTTATCTGCATTTGCTAAAGCTAAAAATTTTTAAAATGTTAAATTTTGTTAACGCATCACCAATTCGGTGTCCCCTTTTTTCAAAATCCGTGTGATGCCTCATAAACATTGATACAGTAAAATTTTGGTCGTTCCGCCCGACTCCACGATGAACGTTAAAAATCCTGCCAGGTGTATCTGAGCAGGATTTTTTATGTCTCTAAAAGATCGTATCAAGAATTCTACAACAGCTAAATAAAATAGTTGCATTATCAGCTACTTAAACTGCAAGATCACCTTCTGCTGCTACTGAGGTTATTTTCTTGCGTCTTGCGAGCAAGGCTAAGCCAAAAGTCAGTATCCCCAACCTACCAACAAACATTACAAAGATAAGTACTACTTTACCCCAGGATGTTAGAGTGCCGGTGATGCCTGTACTCAAACCTACGGTTCCTATTGCAGAAGTTGTTTCAAAAAGTATTTGTTCCAAAGTCAAGTCCTCTGTCAAGGTCAGTAAAAAAGTAGCCGTAAAGAGAACTGTCGCATAGAGAATAAAGGTTGAAGTTGCCACCGAAAGACGCTCTTTTGGTATTACTCTCCCAAAAAATGTCACCTGCTTATTCGCACGTATTCGATTCCAGATTACCGCGATTAACGCAGTTAACGTAGTTGTTTTTAACCCACCACCGGTACCTGAAGGAGAGGCTCCCACATACATTAGTAAGATTGTGATAAGTAAGGCGCTTAGCGAGAAACTACCTATAGGTAACGTATTAAACCCAACCGTCGTAAGTGCTGTCATCGACTGAAAAAAGGAAGCCATCAATCTGTTTTCTTCTAAAGCAACTACTGTAGGTTCAAAAAAGTAGATGACTAAAGTTCCAAGGGTAAGCAAGAGTGTAATAGCTGCAAATATGATTTTGGTTGTAAAAGTAATTTGATGAGATTTCCGTGTAATCTTATTCCACAGGTCTGTCACTACTATAAACCCTAAAGAGCCACAAATCGCAAGAGTTGATATGATTATGTTTATTGAAGTGTTTCCTGCAAATTGCTCGAAACTATCGTTATACAAACCAAATCCTGCAGTACAAAATGCCGAAACACTGTGAAAAATACTGCTCCAAATTGCAAAGTTATGATCAACTCCTGCTTGCGTGAATGCGATATAAAAACACAAGGCTCCTACCACTTCTATAATTAGCGTAAACATGATTACAGACTTTAAAAAGTCTTTAATTTCAAAACCTTTGGGCATGGTAAATTCTGCACTAAGCACGCGTTGATGCCAATGAGTAAGCGGACTTTTTCTGGATAATAAAATAAACGACGTAAAGGTCATGTACCCAATACCTCCTATTTGAAATAATAGCAGTACCACAAATTGGCCAAACCCGTTATAAGTATCAAAAACACTTGCTGTAACTAATCCTGTGGTTGAGATCGCCGAGGTTGCTATGAATAAATTATCTAAAGCAGAAATGGTTTGTTTATGAAAAAAAGGCATACATAATAAAGCCCAACCTAATACTGTGTAGGTTAAAAAACCATACAGTAAGTTTTGCTGTGGTGATAATCTTAATTGAAATTTACGGTATCTTTTTAATAGATTTTTCATAGTATTAGATTGCTTGAACCTCCATAATTAGTTCTTGTAAATGGTATTTGAGTTCGTAAAGTTGTGCTTGAATTTTATCTTTATGACCGGGGTCTCCGATGAGCTCTTTGTAGTGCTTGCGCAACATTTCAACTTGCTTTATTATCAACTGTGTTTTATTTATGAACTCAGTCTTATTTTCAGTGTTTAGAAACTCGATGATCCCTCCGGAAGATTCTTCAGAAAGCAGAGCAAGTCCTAGATTGATTTTAACTGGTTCTGCGTGCAACTGACTCAAGCGTAAGAACTCCCTAACATCTTGGCAGACTTGTATAAGCGTATGTGCTATTTTTTCAGATATGATTAATCTATTCGACATAAAACACCTTTTAGGACCTCTTAAAAGTCAGTTAGGTTTTGTCGTAGAATACAAGAAATACGTCTTAAACAGTTTATGGATTATTTCGGGGTGCTGACTGTTTTCAGCGATCCTTTTAATCAAGTATCTGTTAAGAAGGTTATTCCCTATTTTCTACTGCGTTATTTACAACACAAAGTTCAAGGGAAACTGATAAGTAAAAAATCAAAGTTGGCTAGGCTGAGATAAAGATTTTATAAAGATTATTGAAAACGATACCCTACGCCACTTTCTGTAAGTATATGTAAAGGATTATTGGGGTCTTCTTCAATTTTCTTACGAAGCGTACCTACAAATACGCGTAAGTACTGTGTTTCTGTCACGTAACCCATACCCCAAATTTCTTTAAGAAGATATTGGTGAGTTAAAACTCTCCCTTCATTCTTAGCGAATAGACTGAGTAGTTTATATTCTGTAGAGGTAAGTTTAATAGGTATATCATTACGCATTACAGACCTTGCGACAAGGTCAAGAGTAATATTACCAATTGATAGAACAGCATTATTTTCTGATTGGTTAGATCTTCGAAGTGCCGACCGAATTCTTGCTAATAATTCACCTGTTCGAAAAGGTTTGGTTAAATAATCTGTTGCTCCATTATCTAAGGCTGCAATAATATCATCTTCACTATCAATTACCGAAAGAATGATGACAGGCTGAGTATACCATTCGCGTAACTCTTGAAGTACCTGATGACCGCTTTTATCTGGTAAGCCTATATCCAGTAAAATCAAATCTGGAGGATGACTCGCTGCTAAGATTAAGCCCTCTTTTGCAGTTGAGGCTTTAAGTACTTTATAATCATGACTCTCCAGGTTAATTTGAAGAAGCTTTCTAATTTGTGGTTCATCATCTATTACCAGTATTTCAGCCTTATTCATGTTCCAAATTTAAACTATTAGAGAATTCGCAAGGAATTTCTAATGTGAATTGCGCACCACCCTGTTTCCTATTTTTTAGATATATCTTTCCATTCATAGCTTCAGTAAACCCTTTTACTATAGAAAGGCCCAATCCCGTTCCTCCTACCGATGTATTGGCAATACGATAGAATTTTTCAAAGACTTTATCAATCTCGTGTTCCGGAAAACCTGATCCGTTATCTGAAATTGTAATTATACAATGAGTTGAACTAATCGTTTGGTCTATCGTGATAATTGATTGTTTGGGGGTATGCTGAAGGGCGTTATGAATTAAGTTATAAAGAATGTGTTCTAAAAGTCCGGCATCAAGTTTAACTAGTGGAATATCGTCTTGAGTATTCACTAAAATTTGGTGTGTAAAACCATCATCCTTGCTAAGCTTGACCGTTTTAAAAATAAGCTCGTTCAAATCTATCCAGTCGTATTTAGGTTGAATAAAACCTGCTTCTAGCCTGCTAATACTCAAAAGGTTTTCAACTTGCCTATTCAAACGAAAACTTGCAATTTCAATCTCTGTATATAAAGCTTCGCGATTAGTTGTAGAGAGTTTAATCTGCTGGTCTCGTAGGGTATCCAAAGAGCCTATAATGGTTGCAATTGGTGTTCTAAGTTCGTGAGAAAGTGAATTAAGAAGTGTATTGTAAAGCTTAATTGCTTTTTCCTTTTCTATCTGATCTCTTTCATTACGCTCTACCTGCCTTATTTTGTAGGTAAGCACCGCATTGATAGAAGCAATAACAAAATACATTAAAAACATTAAGGCATCTTCTGGAGTTGCTATTTGCAAATACCATATAGGAGGAATGAAAAAGAAGTTCCAGAACAAGGCGCTTAGCAGTGCTGAAAGCATCACCGGCAGAATATCAAACAAAATCGCATTGAGCGAAACTACCAACAATAAGATTAGTGCAACAGCCCTATACCCTATCAAACCGGCAAACGGAAAGCAAATACCACCAACCAAAAGCACTGCGATGAGAGCAATAAAGTATTGTGTTCTTTGGCTATATGCCCTGGTTTTTAAAATTAACAACGATGATATAGTTTGATTTCGTTACTGCGATTAGAAAAGACAATGTTAAATAAGAAAACTTGGCTATACAGCTATTTTATCTAAAAATTAATGGTGCTTTAAGAGCGTATAGGTTTTCATTATTAGCGAAGTTATTACATCTACTTTTTTTTAAATATTAGATAATTAATCTACTCATTCAATATAAAACCTCGTTTAATTTAAGAATAAACTTTAAAGAAAACTTTTAAAATAAGCAGAACAACTAAAACGTTTTATTAAGTTTGATTTAAATTTACTAATCTACACCTTTTCAATCTTGTAACTTGATTAAGCAACCAATCATGAACTTTAAGAAAACAACTAATATTCTTGGGCTAGCAATAAGCTGCCTGTTCTTAGCTTGTGCACCTACTGCTAAAAACGATTTGTCTAGTACATTATTTACATTACAAAATGTAGATGGTCTTGCGATAAGTAGTCTTGACGACGCTAAAAATGAGACCTTTTTGTTTTTAGAAAAGGCTGAAAAGGTAAGTAAAAGCCAAGCTTGGCAGTTTTACAAAATTCAAGATAATACATACAGTATAAGCAACCCTTTTACTCATAAAGGCATCGATAACTTTAACCGTGGTTCAAGCGAGGGCAACCCTGTTATTCTTTGGGACACCGACAGCCACAACCCCAATCAACAATGGGAACTTAAACCTCTTGATAATGGACGTTATTATGTAGTTCAGAAAAATACCGGGATGTACTTAGCTTCGGTAAAAAATAAAAAGGGAGAGCTACAACTTATGCAGCTACCTGACGTAAAGCAAGAATGGATTTTAAAACCCAGTAAACTCCCAATGCCCAAACCTCAACCGCTACGAGGAGAAAACGAGTGGGAAAATGAAACCATTTTCAGCATAAATAAAGAAGAAGGTCACGCTACCTATATTCCTTATTCATCTGTAGCTGCTTTGCAAAGCGATTTATACTATCAAAAACCTTGGGTAGCATCTAATTCTGATTTATATCATTCCCTTAATGGAATGTGGAAATTTAAATGGGTAAAAAATACCACTGAGCGCCCACTTGATTTTTTTAAGGAAAACTATGACACCTCTACTTGGGAAGAATTACCAGTACCGGCTTGCTGGCAAATGTATGGGTATGGCACTCCAATATACACCAACATCACCTATCCTTTTAAAAATAACCCTCCATTTATACAAGCTAAAGAGGGTTATACAAATGCAGAAGAGACAAACCCTGTTGGGTCTTATAAAAGAACATTTAGTATCCCAAAAAACTGGAAAGAGAAAGAAATCTTTATCCATTTTGATGGCGTATATAGTGGTTTCTTTATTTGGATTAATGGAAAGAAAGTGGGGTATAGTCAAGGGGCAAATAATGTCGCTGAGTTTAACATCACAAAGTATCTCAACCCGGGAGAAAATGAAGTTGCAGTGCAAGTTTTTAGATGGACCGACGGAAGCTATCTCGAAGATCAAGATATGTTTAGAATGAGTGGCATACATAAAGATGTTTACTTATTTGCTACTCCGCAGGTACATATACGCGACTATAAATTACAGGCAGACTTTTTGCAATCGGCTCTTACTTCCTCTCGATTTTCAGCGGATATAGAAATTAGCAATTTATCTAAAACGACAAGTGCTCCTAGTAGTGTCGAACTTCAACTATTGGCTCCCAACGGCTCTTCTGTACTTACAAGCACTGCTATGATCAAGTCTATAAAACAGCAGAGCAAGCAAAAACTAACCTTAGAAGGTACTGTAAATAAGCCTTTATTATGGTCGGCAGAGTCTCCAGAACTATACACGGCTATACTCGTATTAAAAAACGAAGACAATCAGGTGACGGAGGTAGTTTCCTCAAAATTTGGTTTCCGAAAAATTGAAATTAAAAACAATCGTGTTTATTTAAATAATAAGCAAGTATTTTTTAAGGGGGTTAATAGACACGAATCCCACCCTAAATATGGTCGCACGGTACCCTTAAATACCATTATAAAAGATGTTGAACTGATGAAACAGAACAACATAAATATGATACGTACCAGCCATTACCCCAATCAACCCCGTAGTTATGCTTTATATGATTATTACGGACTCTATATTATGGACGAAGCGGATATTGAAAATCACGGTAATCACAACATAAGCAACAATCCGTCGTGGGTGCCAGCTTACAAAGATCGCGTACAACGTATGATCGCTCGTGATAAAAATCACGCTTCGATTTTGTTTTGGTCTATGGGTAACGAAGGGGGCAATGGAGCTAATTTTGACTCTATCGCTCGATTATCACGTGCTATAGACCCTACCCGACCCGTGCATTATGAAGGTCGAAGCTCTTCGGCTGATATGGATAGCCAAATGTATCCTAGTCTAGAAGGTATGCGCAAAATGGATCGTAATGGCACGCAAAAGCCTTATTTTATTTGTGAATATGCCCACGCTATGGGTAATGCTATGGGTAATTTACAAGAATACTGGACCTATATTGAAAACGATTCTGAGCGCTTAATAGGTGGTTGTATATGGGATTGGGTAGATCAATCTATTAATCGTCCCATACCACTTAAAGGGAATCATACCACGCTAGAAAATAAACGTTCTACCAAAGGCACGGTTCCTATTGCTTATCAAAAAACAGATCCTACTTTAGATCCTGAAAAAATATATTATTACGGTGGTGACTTTGATGACACTCCTAATGACGCTGACTTTTGCGTTAATGGTATAATTACTCCAGATCGTGGAGCAACCGCCAAGCTAAAGGAAGTTAAAAAAGTATATCAATACATTAAAGTTAAGCCTCAAAATTTAGACAAAGGCCTTTTATTGGTAGAGAATAAGTATGACTTTACAAATTTAAATACGTTCGATATATCCTATAAGCTCTTAGAAGACGGCCAACTCGTACAATCGGGAGAGCTTGCCAAACTTGATTTAAAACCTAATGAAAAAGGACAGCTTAAAATTCCGTTAGACTTTAATCGAAAGGAACAAGCTGAATATTTAATTAATGTACAATTTGCTCTAGCTCAAAATACACCGTGGGCAAAAAAAGGACATGTTGTTGCTGAAGAACAAATAGCTTTAACTTCTAAACCCATTTATAAGTATACTCCCGAAGATAAGATTCTTGGAGCTATAGAACTTTCTAAAAATGATAAGTATTTGACTATTAAAGGAGCTTCATTTAGCACGAGCATAGATACCACTACAGGTATCATAACTGATTTAGTATACAATAATAAACCCGTGATCTATAAGAATGCCGGACTTAAGCTTAACTGGTATCGTAGTATTGGTAATGATAAGTATGCTGATCAAAATTACTATTCGACCCAATACGACTTGCAAAAGTTTGATTATGAAGTTTTAAAAAATAATACTGGCGTGCATATCTTAACTGAAGTTTACGCGACTCTTGACAATGATAAAAACACTAAAATTCCATACAAACTGAGCTATACAGTGTATGCAGATGGTACGATAGCTATAGATGGTATTTTTGAAACTCCACCCGCAGAGCAGGTTATACATCGCATAGGCTTACAGATGCAAGTGAATCCAGATCTGGAGGCAGTATCATGGTACGGACGTGGGCCGCACGAAAATTATCAGGATCGTAAAACTGCAGCTCAACTAGGTATTTATAATCTAAATGTCAATGATTTTGCTTCTGAACATTACACACGGTCACAGAGTATGGGGAATCGCGAAGACATACGCTGGATAACAATGACCGATAAAACCAACAGCGGTTTTAAAATACAAACCAACAATCAATTATCATTTAGTGCACTTCATTATGACGATGCCAGTTTATGGAACGCAAAGCACGACTTTATGCTCAATACGATTCAAAAACCGCAAACCTTTTTAAATCTAGATTGCTTGCAAGAAGGTGTAGGTAATGCTACTTGCGGCCCTCTTACCTTAGAAAAATATCGTATCCCAGCTAATAAGACGCTTAGCTACTCGTTTACCATTGCACCCTTAGAACCTTAAAATACTTTGCTTTCTAAAAAAGAGTAATACTTAGATTACTTGATGAGCATCTTGTTCACTAATATTTAGACAGAATTGGACGTTTCTTAGATCTAATTCTGTCTAAAATAACTAGTTTGAGATTCTGTGCGTTGGTATTGACTAACTGTATTTTAGTTCGAGCTTCATCATAATATCAGTTTGCTCATCACTACCTAGTCTGAACACATGTTTATCGAAAGTTTTAAATCCGTTTTTCTCATAAAATCTAATTGCTCTTAAATTTTCTTCCCAAACGCCTAACCACACATACTTCAAATGTATTGCTCTTGCCAACTCGATTGCTTTGTTATAAAGCATTTGCCCTATTTGCTTTCCATGATATTCTTTTAAAACATAGATACGTTCAATTTCTAAAGCTTGCTCATCTTTAATTTCAGTCTGAGTTGACCCTATATTGATCTTTAAATAACCTATAATTTTACCATTAACCTCTGCAAAGTAAAATTCAGAATTTTGATTGTTTAGTTCAATCAGTAGCTTTTCTTTAGCAAACCCTACTGACAAATATTCCCGCATATTTTCTTCACTATTTACCGACGCAAAAGTTTCTGAAAAAGTTTGCTTCCCTATTCGCTGTAACTCAATGACATCAGCACCTGTAATCTTTCTTATGGTTATATGTTGCATTTTTATTCTATTTAAAATCTTGTTCTACCTATTAACGAGACCCCTATTCCTTATAATCAATTGACTTCTGCTTTGTAGATTTTCTTCTTAATCGCAATCGTGTTAAGTCACTTATACTACCGATCTTGTCAATGCCGTTAACAGTAGTTTTTTCATAGTGATAGATTGTATGTTTTCGGCTGTTAAAAACTGTTGCTCCTAATGCGGAGAAACCACTTTAAGACCTATAATTGAACCGATTAGAGTGGTCAAAAAAAGTAGTCTTAAAAGCGTTATTGGCTCTTTAAAAATTATAATCCCTACCAAAACAGTCCCCACAGCTCCAATTCCGGTCCAAATTGCGTAAGCAGTACCTATGGGTAAGGTTTGGGTTGCTTTCATTAAAAGCAACATACTACTTACAAGGGCTATTAAGAAACCTGAATACCATAAATACATTTCATTTCCTGAAGTTTCATTTGCTTTTCCCAAGCAGAAAGCAAAGGCTACTTCAAACAGCCCCGCAATTATTAAAATTACCCAATTCATAATCCTTTGACTTTTACGCAAAGTTCTACTTACAGGGTGTAGAAAAATTTAACAAATGATAAAAAACGATCTTACTTGATATTGGCTCTTATTCTACTTAAGCTCACTTGCGTTATTCCTAAGTAAGATGCAATGAGGCCAAGTGAAACCCTCTGCAGTAATGTAGGGTGCTTTTTCAAAAGTTCAAGATAACGCTCGGTTGCGGTTCCAAGTTGATTCGATATAAATCGTTGTTCGGCTTTTATAAGTTCTTGTTCTGCAAATTTTCTTCCCCAATTAGCTATATCAATATCCGTTGAAAATAAGTCTTGAAGTTTTGCTACACTTATTTTATACAGTTCACAATCTTCAAGTAATTCTATATTTTCATATCCGCTCTGATTGAGAATATAACTTTTTAACGAAATAATGGTATCCCCTTCTTCTCCAAAAGCAATGGTAACTTCACCATCAAGAAAATCAGAAAAAGTTCGAGCAATTCCCTTTTTGATAAAATAAACGTCCTTTTCAACCTTGTCTGAATGAATAATAACATGATTTTTAGGGTGTCTAACTTCCTTAAAACATTCTATTAATTTGAGTTTAGACAATGTCCTAATTGGGTAGATTTTGTCGAGTATTTTATCAATGTCCATTTCTTATAAAACAGTATAGGATTCTAATGATGCTTGTTTGTTTTATTGATTTAGTAGTCCAATAGCAATCTAAATTAAGCCATAATTCAAAAATCAACATTCTCGTATCTGAAAGATTATTCACCAAGTTTACAAAGCAAAATTTCAATGTAACCAAAACCTGACTAGGGTGCAACCGATAACTACGCTGAGCATACTAACAATCAATATTAAAGGCATTGATAAATGATTCGGTATTCAGGATGTTGTTTCAAAAGTCAAGATTGTTTTTCGTTGCTACCTTTAGAAAATCAAACGTCCCCAGTCCGGATCTAAAAGAATAATGGATATAATACCTAAAGAATTACACCAGCGTGTTCCGTTTTACTGTGGTAGTAAAAACCTGATGGACAAAGCGCACGAATTCTTAAATTGAAAAATCCCTGATTTTTCAATCAAGGATTTTCAAAGTAAATACCACAATGGTATTATACTATTTGGCTGTGCTTTTATGATCTGTACTATTATTTAGACCAGCTAAATTTTTGAAAAGCATCATCTAAGGGCGTTTCAGCGATATGATTAGTATAATTACTAATAACCTTTTGAGACAAACCTAAAATGATATCTAAAAGATTGCGTTGCGTATAACCTTCTTCATAAAACGCATTCAATTCTTCTTCAGAAATATAGCCGCGATTACGCGTAAGGGCTAACGTGGTGTTGTGCAATACCTGCAACTTCTTTGTTGGTAATTCTGATTGGTCTCTTAGCGCATTGATAATAGCATCGTCGACTTTCATAGCTTTAGCAATTCCTGTATGAGCCGGTACACAATAATGACACTCGTGCTCCACATTTATCGTTTGCCATACTACCGTGAGTTCTTCTTTATTAAACGAGGAATTGGCAAACAATTCGTGCAGATTTTGATAGGCTTCTAAAAGATTAGGTGACCCGGCTAAAACACCGTGTAAATTAGGAATGTACCCGTAAGCATCTTTAGATTTTTGAAGCAATGTTTTGCTTTTTTCACTAGCAGTGTTGATATCAAAGATTTCTAAGCTTGCTGTGTTTTCTTTCTTATTCATAGTCATAAAATTAAATTTTATTTCTAAACGATCGTTTAGAAATAGGATAAAAAAAGAGTTATATAGTTTTAAATGTATATTCGATAAAATTTTCCAATTGGCTTCTCGTAAACATCTTACTCGCGGAAGAAAGCCCGAACATCGCCAATAATAAATAATCTGCCTTTTCAGGAATATGCTGCGTCTTTATCTGCGCGTCTCGACTCAATACCTCGATAAAAACTTGTTTAACATCCATGGTAAACGAGTTGATATAGTTCTTAATATCTAAGGCTGTATCCGCATTTATTTCATTCGCGGTATTCGTAATTAAGCAACCTCTGCCGAATTCATTCTCCTTTGAAAACTCGATAAAATCATAAAAGTAGTTTTTAATGGCTGAAGCTCCTACCCCATCAGCTGCTAAGGGCTTTAACAGCTTAAACAGTTCTTTTTTATAACACTTTAAACTACTTAAGAAAAGACCATTTTTACTTCCAAAACTAGAATAGATCGAAAACTTATTAATACCCAGCTCAGATTCAAGCATCTTAACTGAAGTTGCCTCAAACCCATTCTTCCAAAACAGATTCATTGCTTTAAAAAGCACATCTTCTTCGTTATATTGTTTTAGTCTAGCCATTTTCTTTTACTACTGCACAAAACTAACCAATCGTTTAGAAATAAGAAAGATTTTAACCTTGTATTAAGTTTTTTGTTTTCTTTTTAAATATTTAGACGTATGGGCAGGCCGCTATATTTGCAAGATTAAAAGTTTATGATGAAGTGTTTGTACAAAACCAATTCTTTACAAAGCAAACTTCAAAGTAACCAAGACCTGACTGGGGCGCAACTGATAACTACTCTGAACATAGTAAAAATCAGTATTAAAGGCATTGATAAATGATTCGGTATTCAGGATGTTATTCCAACTAATGTTGAGATCCATTTTAGGTTTTGCAAAGGTGAATTGATAACCCAAATTCAAAAAGTAATTAGCTTCGTTATTAGCTAACGTATTTCCATAATACTCGCCGCTTACCTTTAAATACTGATTGTCTTTTGGATAAAAATAAAAATCAAGATTGTGCTGCTGCGTTGCTACCTGCTGAAAATTAACCGCTCCCAGTCCGGATCTAAAGGTGGAATAGTTTCCCGAATAATTCACAATAAACCAACTCGTAACGTCTGCATTTAAACTTCCACCTAATCTCCAACGCTGCGTGTTCACTTCCGTCAGCGCAGTATTCAAAAGTTGCTGCCGTTGTGATACATTGTAAGAAGCATTCAGTTTTAGAGTCGTTTGTAACTTTCTAAAGTACTTACTTCCATTGGTGCTGAAATTGTGAGTATCATAGTTATTATCAAGAGCTACAGCTTCTAATATTGTCGTTCCTGAATCTGCAATAGTAGAGCTGTAAACCAAATTATTGGTGGAATAACTATAAGAGTACGAGGCGCTAATAAAAACTTGCTTTAGCGGATTCCGGTAGTTTAAACCCGCGCTATAATTTTGCCGCTTTTCTTCGGAAATCGGTGCGTTGTATCTATTCAAATTTCGATAATCATTCAGCAGAAATCCATAATACAATTGCTGAAGCGTGCCAAAATCATACTGCAATCCTGCCGAAGCTTGCGCTTCCCAAAATGCTGAAAGTTTCTTCCTTACATAAAAATTGGGTTCAAAAATCACTCTATCTAAACTTCTATGCTCAGCAAAATTGTCATCTTCTAGCCGAAAACTTTTAAATGCTACCGGTGTGCTTAAACGCATATTCCAAGTTTCGTCTGTACTTTTAAAACGCAATGCATTATCAACATACACCGAAGATTCAACAAATGCACTTCTATTCTTAAAATCGGAGTTCAATACCTCTTCTTCGTCCAGAAATATACCGGTGTTCAGCTGTTGATTTTGAATCGAAAATCCAACTTTAGGCGATAAGGTAAAACTGCCAAGAGCTTTGGTCAACCCAGCGGAATTATTGGTATATATTTTCCTTGTAGCAACACGTTGCTTAATTTTTGCATAAGCTTCTCCATCATTAAACAAAGATTCAAATTGCCCCGGCCGCACCAGTAGTTCCTGATCAGTTTCAGTAAAACCGGTATTAGAATCAAAAGTGATAAGTTGCTTCCCAATAGTTTTAATCAGACGCAATTCATTTTTTATTCCAAAGAAAGGATGATCTAACTGCTGATTTATTTGTGAATCAGGCTGCTCAATTAAACCACGGCTCGCATTCCAAGATCCATTGAACTCTAATTCATTTTTTAGATAATTTTTATCGGCATTCTGCTCCAGCACTAGCGCTCCTTCTAATCTGCTGATAAAAATGTCATTATTGATATTCTCGATCACATCGATAGTATCTGAGGGAGTAAAATAACGGGTTTGCGTATTGCCATCTTGTTGCTGATAATCGTTGAGATATGAAATATTTAACTTCAAATCAACATCCTTTTTAAGACGTTCTAAAATATTTGCCGAACCTAAATGCACATTATTATCCAACCAGCGTTCTGCCGAAAATGGTGGTTTAGCAATATTTCTAATAGCAAGCCATTTTTCATCATTTATATCAAAATCCTGCGCAGCGTATTTTGATAAATTGTTGATCTCCCCAGCTGCATCATTACCGGTATTGTTACTTTGATAAGTGACAATAGCTTGGCGTTTCTTTGTAAAGAGCATAGGCGTCACTTTGGTTTGCCAGAGTAAAGGGGCGGCTCCCATACCGGCGCTTGCGGTTCCGCTAAATGTGACCTCGTTTTTAAGCTTAATATTGATCGAAGCGCCTTCTGAAAACTCCAGACTATCTAAAACCTTAACCGGCTGATGATTTTCAAGAATCTCCACTTTTGAAACCGCATCAACCGAAAGATTATTGTTGGCCAGACTGTAACGCCCTTCTAAAAGGTCTAAACCTTCTATGTAATAGTTTTGAATAGGCTCATTCTGGTAATAGATTTGTCCATTTGCTCGAATAGTAATACCCGGTAATTTCTTTAAAATATCAGCAATCACCCGGTCGTTTTTTCCTTTAAAGGCAGCTACCGAAAAACGCAATGTATCGCCACGTTGCTGAATAATCTCTGATTTCACGAGCACTTCTTTTAGAGCCTCTGATGAAGCAGCGAGCTGAACCTTAAGTGCCTGTGATTTATTCTGAAGGATCTGTTCAAAAGTACCAAAACCTATGTAAGACACTTTTAATAGCAAGGAATCTTGTGTACTATTTACTCGAATTTTAAAATTCCCTTGGTCATCTGTAATTCCATACGCCAAGATCGAAGCAACCGAATCTTTACTGATCATTACCGTTGCCCCACTTAGATGTTCTTGATTCTCGCCAAAAACCTGCCCCGAAATTTCAGTTTGTGAATAGCTAGCTATAGAAAAGCATAATACAAGGAGAAAAAAGTAGACCTCTTGAAATGAATTCAAATGTTCTGATTGAAGATTGATTATCGGTTAAGTTCTATGGGATTGTTTCGCTTTTCATAGTTTTCCCTCAGCTCTTTCCTCGCATTTGCTTCCGCGGCTTCGCTCCAACCAAATTTAATACCGGCTTTTTCCATTGTACCAATTGGATCACGTTCATAATCATCCCGAACCTGATCAAGTTCTTCTTGTGAAACCATCTTGTAATTATCTAGATTCAATAATAAATTCACAGGTTGTTCTAATTCCTGAAATCCCGTTAATGTAAAGTGATACTGGTTTTGTAAATCTGAAATTTCTAAAATAAGACCAGGCAACCCGTTAAATTTGTACGGTCCGTCTAAAAACGGTAATTCAGGAGCAAACCAGGCTTCATAGCTTCTACCTGCAAAAGTTCCTGTAGCCTTTTGAACATTAAAGCCTAAGATTTCTTTACTCTCCGGCTGAATTTGCCAATCCATCTGTTTCAGTTCTTGCTTATATTTCAGTTCATACTGAAAAACCTGCTCTGCTAAAACAAGCTCTTTTTCCTGATAATCTTTATAGATTGAATATTTAAAACTGGTCATCTTGTTATACTCATCCATCCGCATAGTTACAGGAGGCGTCATATGCTCTAAAGAATCTTTAATTGCCTTGCCCAAGCTCGAATAACGCGAGTGTTTATTGCCCAAATAAAGTACGCCTACTTCAGATTTGATAGCATTGGTATCTGCAGCATTTTCTTGATATTCTAATTGATAAGTGGCTTTATAGGAATAGGTTTTTTGTGCTGATACACGAGCCACACTGAGCAAAAGTAAGGCGATTAAAAGTTTTCTCATAGTTAGAGTTCTTAGACTTCAAACCTAAATGGCTATCCTATATTTTTATGAATAATCTTTATACTTAAAGCCTTTTGGTCTGATTCATATATTATTATACGTGTAAGCTACATAATAATAAGGACATCCAGTACTCGTTTAATACGTTTTATAACGATTAAAAATCTATGTGCTATTCTGCTATAATTTCCACTTATATTTTATTCTAGTACAAACCTTTAATTTTAGACAACACTCACTAATTAACTGATATTTAAATATTTGTAATATTAAGACTGGGGTTTCTGAGTCCGTTACGCTCAAAAAATCAACAAAGATTGTTTCGGGAACGGTTGCTTAGCTTGATCCTCGTTCTAAATATTTATCAGCTAAGTTGTAAATTGACAGTGTAATCACTCCCCATACTCCTCCTTCATCCAATTGTACGGACTTCTTGCAACCCACTGCCCTCGTGTAAAATCAGGGAATTCTTGCGGTTCGCCATTATTAGCAATCGAAGCTTCAGAAAGTGGCGTGATCGCACTCCAGGCTGCTGCATCATAGGCGTCAATGGGCGGAGCTATATTTGCAAGTGCCGACTCTACAAAGGCTTTCATCACAAAATAATCCATCCCGCCGTGACCGGCTCCGGTAGCTTCTGCTTCATACTTTTTCCAGACCGGATGATCGTATTGGGTCAACCACTCTTGTGCATCATCCCAGCGGTGCGGCTCAGACTTGCCTTCGATGTAGATTCGGTCGCCATCCTTTTCCCATAATCCATTTGCCCCTTGCACCCTAAATCCTAACGAATAAGGTCTGGGCAAATTGGTGTCGTGCGTCACAATGATAGTTTCCCCGTTAGCACAAGCTATGGTAGACGTGATCACATCGCCTTGCTTGAATTTGACCTTGGCATTAGGATGCGCTGGACCTGCTTGGGCTAAAATATGATTGTGCAAGCCTACAGCTTTGGTAGCACTGGCGGTCATACTCACAAAACGATTACCCCGGTTGATGTCTGCCATTACTGCGATAGGTCCCACCCCGTGTGTGGGATACGTATCGCCATTGCGATGCACCGAATGCTTGGTGCGCCATTTTGCTTCAGAGATTCCTTTTTCGCCAAACTCCACACCACCGCCATAAGGTTGTTTCCCACTATTAAACTTCACTTCTCTAAGGTCGTGTTGATAGCCACAACGGTAGTGAATCATTTCACCAAAAACCTGTTGTTTTACCATATTGAGCACGGCCATCACATCCCTGCGAAAATTCACATTCTCCAAAAACATCATATGCGTGCCGGTCGCCTCGTGGGTATTTACCAGATCCCAGCACTCCTCGATGGTTTGTGATGCCGAAACTTCCAAGCCGGCATATACCCCGGCCTTCATCGCCGCCACGGCCATCTTGGTATGCCACAACCACGGCGTAGCAATGATCACTGCATCTACTTCTTTTGAATCCAAAAGGTTTAAATAATCTTCTTCGTGCTTGCCAAAAACCAAAGGCTTCTTTCTCCCCTGTTTATCGATTAGGTCTAATGCGATCTCAATGCGCTGCGGATCAATGTCGCAAATCGCAGTGATCTCCGTATCGGTTCGTCGCATTGCATTGTTTAAGTGATTGGTTCCTCTTAAACCAACCCCGATAAAACCCAGTTTTAATTTTTCGGCCAAAGGCTTTGCATTTAGTGGAAAAACCAAATGCGGTGCAAGACTTATTCCTGCTCCAACCACCGCAGTTCCTTTGATAAACGTTCTTCTGGAATTCATAGATTTTAGTTTGACATTGGAGCATGCTTCATTGCTACTCGTATCTTTGTTAAATTAAAACATTCCTTCGGTCCTACAAAACCCTGCTAAACCTAAACCTATGTTACGCCCTTTTATCGACGCTCACGTTCATCTTAATACCAATACGCAGGCCAAGCTTCAACTGGCAGCGCAGTACGATGCGTATTTCGTTTCCATCAATACTGATATTCCTTTCTTTATTGACCTCCAAGCGCAACAAGAGATGATCACTACCCTAAACAAAAGTGCGCAGCGTTCGTTTTTTATCACCTCCTTTGATACTCAATATTGGAACACCCCCCGCTGGCTTCCCCACGCTATGGAACAAATTAAAGCGGGAATTGCAGCCGGTGCTAAAGGCGTTAAGATCTGGAAGAATATTGGGATGGACGAAAACCTGAAAGACGCGCAAGGGAATTTTGTTTTGCTTGATGATGCGCGTTTTGATCCTATCTTTCAATACTTGAGCGATGCCGGGATTTTATTGATCAACCATCAAGGCGAACCACGTAATTGCTGGTTATCACTGGAAGAAATGACTGTCGCTTCTGACCGGAACTATTTTGCTGCGCATCCCGAATACCATATGTTTAAAAACAAGCACTATCCGTCTTACGAAACGCATATGGCCGCACGGGACCGGGTGTTAGAACGCTATCCAAAGTTGAACTATGTAGGCTTGCATTTGTTTAGTATGGAATATGATCTCGACGAGGTCGCTAAGCGGCTCGACCGGTTTCCCAACACGAAAACAGATCTTGCCGAACGCATTTGCCACGTACAGTTGCAAGCAATGCAGGATTGGGAAAAAGTCCGGCAGTTTTTTATAGACTATCAGGATCGCATCATTTACGGCACTGATGTTATTGATGACGGAAGTACCTCTGCGGAAACCATTGTCGCCAAACTAGAACAACTTTGGCAGTATCACTGGGAGTTCTTTGCCACAGACCATATTATGGAAGCTCCTGAATTCACCGGAAGCTTTAAAGGTTTGAACCTGCCGCAACCCGTCTTGAAAAAAATCTTTTACAGCAACGCCGTAGCCACCTACAATCTAGACCTTCCCCAAGCGAATTTTTAATAGAAGAAATACGAAATTCAGTTAGCAGTATCAGTAGGCAGTCTCAGTGGGCGGTTTGCCATTGTTTTGTATTTCTGATTTATTATTCCGCATTAAAGTACAAAGTCAGAAATACGAAATACAGAGATCAGTCTGCAGTTTTCAGTGAGCAGTTTGATAGACTTGAGATGTTAGTTTCTAGATAAAAGAATAATGAACAAAGACTATTGAAAGTACAAAGTTAGAAATACGAAATATAAATAAGTAACGTACTGTCACTTCGAGCGCATCCCGAAAGCTTTCGGGAGAGAAGCTTTTTGCAGTCAGCAGCGGCAATTCGCAGTGCGCAATTGCGCTATTTATTATTCGTGATTTATTATTCTAAGGCGTTCTCACGCTTCCTGTTCCAATGAATATTGGGAATGGTATCGCATGTTTATGAGCAGTACAGTCATTTCGACCATCGGGAGAAATCGCATCTGGTGTGCGCCTTGTTAAAAGCCCTCATCCCCAGCCCTTCTCCCGCAAGAGAAGGGAGTTCCAACCTGTGTGATCTTCCCGATAGCTATCGGAAGTCGTCGAGATGACTGATTGTTGTGAAAAGAATTTCTACTCGTACCCGAAGGGTTTGATAAAATGTAAAATACAAAAGTAGAAATACGAAATGCAGAGTTCAGTAGTCAGTGGCAGTGGGCAGTTTTCTGTTTAGGGTTTATTGTTTTGAGTTTGCTTTTTATAATACAAAACACAACGCTAATGTCACTTCGAGCGCAGTCGAGAAGCCTAGCTGATGAGATGCTGAAACGAGTTCAGCTTGACAGCTCTTATTCATAAGCGTTACACACATTCATACCCGAAGGGTTACGCGAAATCAAAACTCCCTCGGTTCAGAATAGACGTAGGAAGCTCCGAAGGACAGGAGCGATAGCGACGCGGAGCTGACAAGGCGGTTTTCGCGATAGCGAAAAATTCCTAAGCGAGGGCGTCGTTTCTTTTGGTTCGTTTTCTTTAGACGAGTAAAGAAAATGAACAGAACTTGAATTGAAAGAAAACATATCAAAATGACGTAATAAGTTCGTACAAAAACCTCGCGCTGCCTGTCCCAATGAATATTAGGAATGGTATCGCGCGTATGTAATCGCATACTATAACTTCAATCTTACGAAATTCGATCTTTGAATAGCACCTATAAAAAATCCCTGTAACCAAAAGCCTACAGGGATTAGGACATATTCAAATGTTGTGGTTACAATTCGATTTTCTCTGCTTGGGTATAGATCAATTCATTTGAATTGGAAGAGCGTGCGCCAATACGTACAAAAACATATTCTGCATTTTGTAAATCTTCCGGAATACTAACAGAAACCGATGCTGGGCTTCCAAAAGAAAACGCTTCTACCGGTAGTGCTTCCGCATAATCATTGATATTTCGATCTAAAAGAACCGAGTTGCTCATAAATACAAATACCTCCTGCAACTCGCTGCCGGCAACTACTTGATTGATTTGAAAATCGGCAGATAGCGAACCTCCCGAAACGGCATAACTGGCGTCGGTTAAGGTGATGTACGGAGTGACCGGTACATCAAGTTCGGTTCTTCCGCTTACATTGATGACAATGGTGTCTGTAAGCTGCGGCTGCCAAGGGTCGCCCCCTTTACGTACCAATTTGTATTCTCCATCAAACAAACTAACGGAATAACTTCCGTCCTGAGCGATATAAACCGGAATAAACTCATTTAGGGCATACCCATCTTGCCAAAGCTCAAGTTCGGCACTGTTTGAACGTACACTCACCGGTGCGCCATCATAAGTGATCTGGCCTTCAAGTATAGCAGCCGGTTCGTCGAAATTATCTTTTTCACAGCCCGTAAGCACCACACTCAGCGCGATGAAACTATATATTATTGTTTTTCTCATAAAATTCATTTTAAAAAAAGAACTCCTTTTAAGAAGCGGACTTCTTAATGAAACGGATTTCTAACCAATTTAGGATTGTTGTTCAAAACGCCTTGATCTATAGAGGCGTAGTAATTCGCAAAGCGGAATAAGCGCGCTCTTCTAAAACGAGTAGGACGTAACTTTTGATAGATGTATTTATCATTGTCTGGATGTCCGGGACGCACGATACGATATGGAAACACTCCATAAACCACCGCATTCTCATTAGACTCATCACCGTCCCATACTTCGTGCGCAATTCTCCAGCGCTTAAGATCAAAGAATCTATGATCTTCAAAAGCCAACTCGGTACGGCGCTCCTCACGAATATCCTGAAGCGTTACGGTTGCAATACTGTTTTCAGGGAAACCGGCACGCTCCCGTAACGTATTGATATAACCCGTTGCTACGGCAGGCTGATTGAGCTCAAAGGCGGCTTCTGCAGCATTCAAATAGATCTCTCCCAATCTAAACCAAGGCCACCAGTTTTGTGACGCTACCCCTCGTAAACTCGCTCCGGAAGCATCACTTAAAAACTTACGCATGTAAAACCCGGTGTTGCTTACAAATTGTGCATTGTCCTGCGGGCCATCGGCACCGGTGAACAATCCGCCATCATCATACGTACTTCCTAATTCCTGTGCCGTAAGCAATTCATACGCTCCACTTTCTTGATAAACGGCTACACCCGCTTGTAGTTTTACCGGCGAACCGCCAAACTCAGTACCCGGGTAGATCACCGTTCCGTAAAGACGTGCATCTTTATTATCAAAAATACCGGTGATCTCATCGTAAACAATAGGAGTTCCATCTGTATCTTCAATATTTAAAGTTCCGTCTGAGCCATCTAAATAATCAAAGCTTTCTACCAGATTTAATGATGGAGTAAGATTAGTAGGATATTCATTATCATCAGTTAAACTACGCGGAATATTCTCAAAAGTAAATCCGTGTGTTTTTAGACTCGTCTCATAATCTTTAGCAAAAATGATCTCGCTGCTAGCCTTATCCATAAGCATCTCATAAAAGTTCATCTGCTTATTGGCATTCTGATTGTACAACGCATAACCGCTATCTTCAATGATCTCTTGAGAGGCAGCCAAGGCTTTCTCATAATAGCCCGTAGCCATACTCGCAGGAATTCCTACTTCTTCTCCCGGAAGGGTTATAGGCGTATCCATCAGGTTGTTGTATTTCGCTAAAGAAGCTGCGTAAAGCATCGCTCTACTTTCTAAAGCTAAGGCAGTAATACGGTTGGCACGCGTACGGCTTCCTTCATTGCTACTCAAATTACCTTTAATGGCTTCCATCTCCTCAAAGATAAAATCATAGACCTCGTACTCTTTAGCACGTGGCACCTGAAGGTATTCCGGATTCCCGCTATAGTCGTAAATCAACTGCTCCGTCACGAGCGGCACCCCGCCCATACGCTTCACCATTTCAAAATAAACCATTGCGCGTATAAACCGAAGCTCTCCATTAAACTGTGCTTTTTGGGTTTCACTGATTTCTGTACCAAATTCTTCCAGATTTTCTAACGCCAAGTTGATGTCGCGAATAAAGGTGTAGTCCCAATACCGACCGTAATCATTGCCATACTGAAAGTCGTTGCGCCAGTTTTGATCAAAATGTCCTGACCACATCGCATCGTCTATTTCCGCCATTCCACCGGAATAAAACACGCCGTGCATAGAGGGAATACGGTCATAATAATTGGCCAGAAGAGATACGACCAACTCGGGGTCGTTCCATAACTGGTCATCGTCGATTATATTTTTTGGATCACGTTCTAGCCAACCGTCATTATCGCAGCTGAAGCACGCGACAAGCATGGCTAAACATAAAAAGTGTACTATTTTAATTTTCATTGTCATTTTTTTTTTAAAGCGTAAGATTAACACCAACTACCACTGTTTTTTGCTGCGGATAAACCACCGCTCCACTTGCTGAGATCTCCGGGTCGATACCATATTCCTTAACATTGTCAAAGGAAACCAGATTAGAACCGGTCACATAAAGTCTCAAACGATCTGCATTGATCTTAGACACCCAGCTCTCTGGGAAGGTATAGCCCAGCTCAATGTTGCGCAGGCGTAAAAACCATACGTTAGTCAGCCAGAAGTCACTATTACGGGCATTAGGACCTACGTTACCATTACGCAATGCAGGGTATTTTCCGGGAATCCACTCACTGTTGGGATCATAAGGATCGGCACGATGCCAGCGGTCTGTAAGTAAATAGGCCGGTGAGTTTCCACCCGCGTGAAACGGATTTCTAAGTTCGTAATCCTGAAACCACGACTGCATAGAACCTCCGGCAAGATCTACCGTAAAGTCAATATTCTTCCAGTTCATACTTATCGTACCACCATAAGAAAGAATAGGTGACCAATTGGTTGGGTATCCTATAGGACGCTCATCCATATAATTGATGATACCGTCATTATTCACATCCTTATAAATAAAATCTCCCGGCAATAAGGTTTGATTGTTCTGCCCGTCGATATTCACTTCGTAGTTGTTGATCTGGTCTTCAGACTCAAAGCGGCCTACCACTTGATAGCCCCACCATACACCGCCCCAACGGTCTTCGATAGAGTTTCGGTATTCGTTATACGAGTTTCCAAAACGGGGTTTGTATGTTGAGATATTCTTATATCTAGAATAGGTCATATTTCCACTTACAGAAAATTGAAAATCATTGCTGATGCTTCCGCGATAGGTGATGATTCCTTCCGCTCCGTTATAACCATTCTCATTAAGATTTTCGTTCGGTAAGGTATAGCCTACCTCACTGGGCAACAACACATCATAACGCGGCGCCGGCACCCCGGTTCTTCTGATTCTAAAGACATCTGCCGTAAGGGTCAACTTATTTTTGAACATCGAGAGGTCTACACCAATATTCGAGTTGGTATTGGTCACCCAAGATAGATTGGTGATTGGTAAACCACGCGGTCTTAAACCGGTGGTATAGTTTCCGTCAAGTACAGCGTTACCGTTATTCCAAGTATAGCCACCAATATAGTCAAACATGCCTACGCCTTGCTCCTGCCCGGTTTGACCGGTGGAAGCACGTATTTTAAGGTCATTGATAACATCGGTAAGCGGCTCAAAGAATTTTTCATCAGAAATACGCCAACCCACAGAAATCCCCGGGAAGAATCCCCAGCGCTCACCCGGAGGATACAGGTATGATGCATCGTATCTACCCAATAATTCTACCAGATATTTATCTTTATAACTGTAGTTGATCTTACCAATATATCCCGCGCGCGCTTGATAATTCCAGCTGTCTGCAAAGGAATTCAGTTGATCAAATTCCAATAAAGGCAAATAGTTGTTAGAAGGATTCGTTCCTAATTGTAAATAATCCTGCTCAAAGTCTGAACGTTCAAAAGCCCCCATTATAGAAAACTTATGATCACCAATGGTTTTAGCATAATCCAGTTTGATCTGCGAGAAAGTACTGATGTCTTCCCGTTCGGTTTGAAACCTCCAACCACCATCTGCTCCACCGGTCGCATTGTAGGTATCATTGGCTTCGTCATACGTGTACACATCATAGGTATACTGGAAACCGTCAAATTTATTATTGCTGAAATTATACGAGTGTGTTCCACGAACTTTCAGTCCGAAACCAAACTCATACTCCGCAAACAGGTTGACGTTCAAGTTACGGGCAAAATTGTCTTTATACCCTACGATATCCCTCTTAAACAAGGCCGGGTTACGGGCAAAGTCTCTGGTATGATTAGGATACTCCGGATTGTTATTAGCATATGGAGGCACCGTAGGCAGGTTACTGAACACGCCCAAAATAGCAGAGAAATAACCGTCACCACCGGGTAGTCCTACATCACGCGTTTCTTCTAATCTACCGCTTATTTGCGCACCAACTTTTACGCGCTTAGCGATCTTAGATTCAATATTAGCTTGCAAGTTGGTTCGCTCGTAACCAAAGTCATCCAGCAGCGCTTTCTGATTGGTGTTCGCTAAAGAAAGGTAGTAGTTGGTTTTGTCCGTACCTCCCGAAACACTGGCATTGATGTGCGACTGTGGCACATTATCCCGCATTAAAAAGTCATAGTAATCATAACTCTGGTATCCCGGTTCGGTACCCTCTTGCCATTTCTGTAATTCCTCTGGCGTATAGACAGTGTTAGGATCTCTACCCTCATTTTGCGCCGCCTCTACGAGTCCGCGCGTGTACTGCGCCGCATTGGCCAACTCCGGAAAGCGCGTAAGGTTTTGCCAACCGTAGTAACTGCTGATACTGATACGTGGTTTGTCGTTGTTTTTTCCTTTTTTAGTAGTTACCAAAACAACACCGTTTGCAGCACGCATTCCGTAAACCGCAGCAGAGGCATCTTTAAGAATCGTGATACTCTCAATATCTTCAGGATTTAGGGAGTTAAACATATCGTTCCCCGAATTCCCGGTAGACTGTACCCAGTCGCGACCGGTGTCTCCACCATAAGGCACTCCGTCTATCACATACAGCGGATTCCCAAGGTTTCTGATCTCCAATTGTGCTCCACGCCCCGGGCGTGCATCCTGCGCACGTACCGAAACCCCTTGGATCTTACCGGCTAAAGCTCCGGCAGTTGTGGTAGATGTGGTACGGGTGATATCTTCGGTGTCAATCGTACTGATCGCCCCGGTCACATCCTTTTCTCTCTTAGTCCCATATCCTACAACCACCACGGCATCCAGTGCCTCCTCATCCGTTTTTAAGGTCGCCTCATAGGTATCCTCAGCAGTTACCGGCAATTCTTGTGGTTGATAGCCCACATACGAAATAAGCAATACCCCATCCGCTAAAGTACTGGAGATGCTAAGGTTGAATTTACCGTCAAAGTCAGTTACTGTACCGTTAGACGTTCCTTTGATCAAGACCGAAGCCCCCGGCAACGGCATACCGGTGTCGTCGTAAACAGTTCCTGAAATTTGCCGATCCTGCGCGTGAGCAAATGCCGTAAACAGGCAAAGTAAAAAAAGATACCTCAGCCGAAAGCGCTTAGGATTTTTTAAAACGTTATACATACACGAAAAGTTTTGTAGTAAGATGTCTTCTGTGAAAATCGATTCCACAAGAAAACGATTGCGTTAATTTTATCGTTACAATGTTCTTAAACTTGCACCATTTTCAACGGGTATTAATTGTTCACTCCTAGGGCACAAATTATCGCGAAGTGTTAATTTTATTGGGTTTCTAACGTTTTAGTCTTAAAAAAGCACTCCAAGATTAAATTTTAAGTGTCCATTTAACATTTGTTATCCGAAAACGATTTATGACGTCAAGGCTGTTTTTGTTTTTATTCTTTTATTCGTGGTTTGTGATTTATTATTTGGGAATGTGTACCTAAGACTTTTTATAAATACGGAGTTCAGAATTCAGTAGGCAGTAGACAGTAGGCAGTAGGCAGTAGGCAGTAGTAATCTATTGTTTGTTGTTTCTGGTTTATTATTTTGGATTGTGGAAATAAGAAAGTTGAAATACGAAATATATCGTGATGTTACCGCGCTGCCTGCCCTAATGAAGATTGGGAATTGTATCGCATATTTTAGAGTTGCACAACTATCTCCACCTCTAACGCGATCAGCTCCCCTCCTTGATGAGGAGGGGTGGCAGCGAAGCGCACGCAGTGTGCAGAAGCTGACAGGGTGGTGTTACCGCAACTATATTAGAACCACCCCTGCCCTGCTGCGCGGGCTTTCCCCTCCTTCAAAAGGAGGGGAGCTTTGTTGTTTTCTGTTTGCCATATATTTTTATAATTATGAATTAAAAAAACTAGCTCTTATTCCTAAACGTTACACGCTCATACCCGAAGGGTTTGATAAAATGAAAAATACGAAATAGACCATGATGCTATCGCGCGTTTGTAAAATCAAAATAGCATTGTTATAAACAACCAAGTAACGCCCTTCCTTGGAAGGAAGGGTTGGGGATGGATGTTATAGAAGAAACTAAAACATCCCTCTAAATCTCCCTTCTTCCGATAGCTATCGGAAGGGAGACTTTCAAATTTAATACTTTATCTATATAACTGATTAACGCCCTGCCTATCCCAATGAATATAGAGAATGGTATCCCGCGTTGATGAGCACGCACAGTTGAAAAATCACATCGTATTACGTTGCAACCACGATCCCTGCTTACAATTTTATGTGTTTAAAATTATCAGGCACAAGTTCAAGTATTCCGTCTTTAAAACGCAACTTAACACTACCGGTTTTACGTGGACCAACTTGATTCTTTGAGTTATGGGTGTGCAGCACATAGCGCAGCATTCCGTTTTGATCTGTAAAGAGATCACCGTGACCTATTCCCGGTTGCTGAGTAGTATTTTGACTAATTATAGGATTGCCTGCATACTTTGTCCAAGGCCCCAACGGATGGGTTGCTGTGGCATAACCCACCGCATAATCGGGATTTCTGAAGTCATTCGCAGAATACATCAAGTAATAGGTTGTCCACTTTTTAAATACAGTAGGACCTTCTGAAACCGGCCAATCGGTATTTTGTGTGTTTTCCCAACCTGTGGTGGCGTGTAAACATTCGTTTAGTGTTTCGGTTTTAATAGCTGAAAGATCTTCCGTCAGCTCAGCAACAAAAATGCGGTTGCCTTCTTGCAGACGCACATGATACAAATAGGCTTTTCCACCATCAAAAAACACAAACGGGTCAATCTGCTTTACCGATGCTGCTAAAGCAGTTCCGGAATTGGTAAAAGGTCCTAACGGACTATCAGCTGTTGCGATAGCGATCTGCTCGTTGGCGGTATACGCCATATAATAGCGTTCCTTATGCTTAAACACCTGCGGTGCCCAAAAGCCTTTGGTCCCAAAACCGGCTCCCTTCTTAAATGCATAACCGTCCGTTGCTCCCGCCGGACCGGACCAGTGTTCCAAGTCGGTTGACGTATGCACTAAAAATCCGGCTCCCGGTATTGCCGCATCCTCCTTGGTTCCATAGAGATAATAGACACCATCCTCTTCAAAAATCGTTGGGTCTGCTAAAAGGATGCCATCTGCAGGTTGTTGGGCAACAACTGCACAATTTACAAGCAACAGAACTATAAGGCAAAAACGGATAGACAAAGGCACTGGTATTGATTTTTTAAATTAGCTATTTGTAAATATAAACTTCTTACAGCAAGATCATAGCGCTTGCGCTTAAGCATCCTTAGGTTCGACTATAGCTTTCTATGAATTATTTACAAAGTGGCCTGTAAAACCGACGCGTTCTGACGCTACCTCATACTACCTTTATAATCTAATATAAACCTATGAACATTCTTTACCTTCACGGATTAGACGGAAGCTTGAGCCAACCCAAGCGCAGTATCTTAGAACAGTATGGGGCTGTGTATGTGCCACAACTCGATTACCGTAACGAACCCAATTGTATGGGCTTGATTTATGAACAGTTTAAAGACCATAACATAGATCGCCTGATCGGAAGCAGTATGGGCGGTTATATGGGCTATTATCTATCAAATGCATTGGATTGTAAAGCCTTGCTCTTCAATCCGGCATTGGCAGCACGCCCGGTAGAACAAGAACCCATGAATTTTAATCCACCTACGACACAGACCAAAACGCTCGTATTAGGTGCTGAGGATACTGTAGTTCCGCCGAAACAAACCCTGCAATTCTTAAGCAATCAAGCTTTATGCTGTGATTACCACATCAGCATACAACAAGGCTTGGCGCACCGCATTCCGATTACTATTTTTGAAACCGCGGTGCAACGCTTCTTTACTGACTTATGATCGCTGCCTATTATGTATTTCTTATTCTTAGATGATCTCCGAACACCGGAAATGATTTACCCGGCCTCTACGGCTGAAACTTTTGTCGTGGTACGTAGTTATACCGCTTTTGTACATCATATTGAGAAGCACGGTTTGCCCGCGTATATCAGCTTTGATAACGACCTTGGCCTGGACACCAATAACCAACTAGCTCCCGATGGTTACGCCGCAGCAAAGTGGCTGGTTTACAAGTCTGACTTAGATTTAAAAGACCTACGCTTCTATGTACACTCCGCCAACCCCGTAGCAGCCGAGCAAATAAGAGGCTTGTTGACGAATTATATTCAGTTTCTCAATCAGAAAACAGACTGAAATAGGAAGTTCAGTGGACGGTGGGCACTCTCAGTTAAAGGTTTTCAGTTTACGGTTTGGTGTTTGCTGTTTGAAATACGAAAGTAGAAATACAAAGTTCAGTGGGCAGTGGCAGTAGGCGGTTGTTATTATATTGTTTGTTATTTGGGATTTGTTATTCCGGATTGGGGAAATACGAAGTTAGAAATACGAAATACAAATAAGCAACGCACTGTCACTTCGAGTGATTCTTGAGCGCCTTAGCGCGAGAGGATTGTATCGAGAAGTCATATGAAGTCAGTAGTCCCGGTTGGCAGTTTGTTGTTTTCAGTTTGCTTGTTTTCAACGTTACCGCGCTGCCTGTCCCAATGAAGATTGGGAATGGTATCGCGTGTTGATGAGGACACACAGTCTTTTAACTAGCTAGAGAAATAGCAGCCTTTAAGGAAAGAATATTAATAAATACTTCTATTCATTTCCTGTTCATTTTTTCCATCGATGAAAAAACGAACCAAAAAAATCTAGGCTTACATAAGCTTCTCCAAATTTTATGCTCGCTGCACTGCATTGTTTCCATAGAAAATAGCCCAACGCGGCAGGCTGGCTCATTCGCTAGAAAAGTCCACAGGACTATTCTTTGACGCTCTGCCCTAAATTTAACGAGAACCTCTTGATAGGCCGATACTGACGTTTGAATTGACTTTGCATAAAAAAGAGACCCTGTCACTTCGAGCGCATCCCGAAAGCTTTCGGGAGAGAAGCCTTACTGGATGAGATGTTGAAACAATCCCGATGGTTATCGGGACAGCATGACAGCTCTTATTCATAGGCGTTATACGCATTCATACCCGAAAGGTTGGATAAAATAAATAATACGAAAGTAGAAATACAAAATATATCTTGATGTTACCGCGCTGCTTGTCCCAATGAAGATTGGGAATTGTATCGCGTGTTTATGAGTAATCACAGTCATTTCGACCATCGGGAGAAATCACATCTGGTATACTCTTATTCATAAGCGTTACACACACTTATACCCGAAGGGTTTAATAATAAAAAATACGAAATATACTATGATGTTAACGCGCGATTGTATCGCGTGTTTCTTATAATCTAAATATTATTTCATAAATAAAAAGAGTAGCTCCCTTCCTTGGAAGGAAGGGTTGGGGGATGGATGTTAAATAAGAAACTAAAACATCCCTCTAAATCTCCCTTCAAAGGGAGACTTGGCTTATTGACTTTTTATAAATCACGGTGAACTCAAGTATTTTTTGATAGCAATAGGAAAACGAAGTACGGAGTTCAGTAGGCAGTGGCAGTAGGCAGTTTTCAGTTTATGGTTTGCTGTTTGAAATACACAACGATCTGTCACTTCGAGCGCATCCCGATTGCTTTCGGGAGAGAAGCATTACTGGATGGGATGCTGAAACAATCCCGATAGTTATCGGGACAGCATGACAGCTCTTATTCATAAGCGTTATACACTCATACCCGAAGGGTTTGATAAAATGAAAAATACGAAATACACCTTGATGTTACCGCGCGATTGTATCGCGTGTTTGTAAGTAGTCTCAGTCATTTCGACCATCGGGAGAAATTACATCTGCTGCGCACTTCATCATAAGCCCTCATCCCCAGCCCTTCTCCCGCAGGAGAAGGGAGCTCCTATGCGAGTGAGATCTTCCCGATAGCTATCGGGACTAGTCGAGATGACTGATTGTTTTTAAAAACAATTTTTACTCATACTAGAAGGGTTGGGTAAAATGAAAAATACAAAAGTAGAAATACGAAATGCAGAGTTCAGTAGTCAGTGGCAGTGGGCAGTTTTCTGTTTAGGGTTTATTGTTTTGAGTTGGCTTTTTATAATACAAAACACAACGCTAATGTCACTTCGAGCGCATCCCGATTGCTATCGGGAGAGAAGCCTAGCTGATGAGATGCTGAAACAATCCCGATAGTTATCGGGACAGTATGACAGCTCTTATTCATAAGCGTTATACGCATTCATACCCGAAGGGTTGCACGTAATCAAAACTCCCTCGGTTCAGAATAAACGTGGGAAGCTCCGAAGGACAGGAGCGGTAGCGACGCGGAGCTGACAAGGCGGTTTTTGCCTGATAAGGCAAAAAATTCCTAAGCGAGGGGCTCTTTTCTTTTGTTACTTTTCTTTGGAGAGGCAAAGAAAAGTAAGAGACATGAATTAAATAGAAAACCTGCAGTCCCACTGCAGGTTTCCTCCTCCTCTTGAATCCTAGATCAAAGTAACAGCACCTAAATACACACTGGTGGCGGCTTCTTTTTCATCGGCAGTGACGAAGGTGGCGTAGAGCTCGACCTCCATCCCGGCGAGATAGGCCGGAAATTGCAAGGTGTCTGTCGTGGCATCCCGTTGTACACCATCGTTAAAGATCACCGCGCGATTCAACGCTTCCACATACCCGATCGCGATAAGCAGATCATCAGCTTGAGCAAAGCCCTGCCCGCTGTTGTCTTCCCAGGTAAGGGTGATCTGTTCGCCTGCGGCCGGTATTGCTGCCGGATTCGCCAAACTCTGCAAATCGCCTTTACTGATGAGCACCTTGGGATAGTCTATCGTCAACCCGCCCGACCCATCGGGGATCACCACCTCTCTAATAAAATAGGAGGTCGCCAGGTTATAGATACTCTTATCCTGCTGGTTGCTCCCAAAGTAGCGCGACACCACGCTCTTGATGGGATTGAGAAAGCGTACCGCCGCCGCAAAGCGCAGACGTTGTTCTACCTGTGCTGTGGTGGGTACTTTGTTGCTAGGTGCCGGTAAGCTGCGCATCACATTTTTGCCACGCCAGCGGGTCCCGATCACTGACCCTACTTTACCTGAGAAACCGCCCAGGATTCCTTTGTCGAATGTTGCCATAATAATGGAATTTTAAGTTAGACAATTGGTTTACAGGAGCTAAAGTAGCAGCAGCATGTTCCAAAACCAAGATACGCTCGAGCCTCGCCCGGTGCGGTATGAGGGTGCGTTGGGTAAGCGAGTAGGAACCGTAATGTGCATAGTCTGGCATACAGTTGCCTATAGCTGCAGGCAGTTCCGAAAAAAACAGGGGTTTTCTTCGGTATTGGTTCGGTATTCCTTCGGTATTGAGTTGGTGGTAATTGGGGCAGCTTTGCCCCGCGCTTAGGTAGTGTTCTTAAAAAATGGGGTCGTGACCGAACGAAGTACGAAGTAAACCGGGAGCACAACCGCAAAAACCACTCAAAATACTGTATTACAGCATTTTAAAGTTAATTTAAAATTGTTTTTGGTTAAAATAGGAGAAGCCTTGCTTTGGTATGCCGTGTATCTTAGTAGTCCCTCTAGCTCATTAGAAGCTTTAACTAGCTTCTTGCCCGATAGTCATCGGGATGCACTCCCCTTCACCTGATACAGGTGTGTGCTGTTGTGTAGTGTATTAACCTTGCCTTGTGGCGTAAATTAAACGGATATGAAGAACATCAACAACCACAAAGCCCCTAAACCCGAGATCGTATTATTAACCGATGCCGATTTGGTACGGCTGTTTCAGGTGACGCCCTCGTGCCTGTACCGCTGGCGGCGAAAGAACGTCTTGCCCTTTTTAAAGGTTAGCTACTCGGTATATTACATCAAAGACGAGATCGAGACCTTTTTACGGCATAGAAGCCGCATGAACCGACTGCGGCAGGAGGATCTGGATGCTGACCCGAAAACCAAAAAGTAAGCTTTTAAACCTCTGCGCTGCGTGTTGTGGAGCGGGGGTTTAAATATAATTACACAAGAGCATCTGAAAATTACTGTTTTTAAGAACCTAATGCTTTTGCACTATTAGCTTGTTGAAAAGATCTGGTTATCCAACTCTTTCTTAAAGTCTTCACCTAATTGTTTATTCAAGGAATCATCACTATTTAATACAGATACGGTAGCTATACCGCATTGGTGATTATCATTGTCACCGATTTTTTCAAAGCCACTTAGGTTTATAGTACTAGCTGTGTTAGCAGGATATAGTAACAACGCACTAGCTGATTGCCAATACTCGTTGTACACATACATTTGTCTAAGGTCATGTGTTGAGGGTTTATTGTGCTCGATGACTTTCCATTTCGTATCAATGATTAGCTCCGTTTTATCACCATTCATAATAACAATATCAGGTCTTATCGTGATACCATTCCAAAGAACTTTCTTACGCTGACCCAATACGCGATACTGCTCTTCTTTAAAGGCTCTTTTCAGCTGAACTAGAATATACTCTTCCCACAGATTGTTCATGTCAAACAGCAAGGCGATCATCTTCTCCGAACCACTTTTTACATTTGGCGAATACTGTAGTATTATAAATCGGGCGATTTTTAGAGCAGTGCTATAGGGTTGTTCTTTACGACCTAATACGAGTTTATCAAATGTTGCCGCTGTTGCGTGAATATTCCTTACCTCAGGAAAATCTAATTGGATCGCTTTGCATTTCCCATATAAATAGCCGCCTCGCGTAAACTGCTCTATGATACTTAGCGCTTGATTTAGAATTTGATGAATTAAATGGTTAGTATCATACACCTGATGCTCTGTGTAAAAGCGTTCTTTATGAACTAAATTTTGAGATACTTGTTTTGCAAAAACAAGCTTTCCTTTAAGGGTGTTGAGATTGCCCTGTCTACGGTAATATTTTTTAATCAGTCCTTGATACAAGAGCTTTTGCACCTCCTTTAAATACCACTCAAAATAAATATCCAACAGATGCTTACTTTGCTTAGTAACATTGGCGTGATCTACCTGATTGACCTTAAGTTTTTTAGTTACTTTGAGCATCTCAATCAAGGCTTTTTGCCAAGCATCCTTATTCCCGCTCGAGCGGTCTGCCTTAGGTAAAACCTCTATACAAACATCAGCTACTTGTAAAACGCCCACATACTGCTTAAAGATTATTTTCTTATGGCCAACATTAAAGTATTTGTTATTGTGCAGTTCATTGAGCTTGACCAAGGCATCAAAATGCTTTTTTTTAAATACAGCCTTACCTCTAGTCGTACCGATTTTTAAACTATCATATTCAAAAACTTGTATGGAATTACGACTATGCATTGCTTGTTAACTGTTCTAATGCAATGCCTATATTAAATTGCTCATTGATCGGAATTAATTCATAGCGTTCGGACACCTCGACACTATCATTAGTATCCTTAAACTTTGCGAATATCTTGTCATCTACTTGTCCTGCTTGTTTAACGAAACCTTCCCCTAACACTAAACCAATTCTACTATAATCCCCGTAAAAATATTCTTGTAGGAGTGGGATGATGTTATCCTTAAACACTTGCTTGAGTGCTTCTTCTTTATTGGTTGCATCTTTCACTTTAAAAAAATACGAATGACCAATAGTATGATCGCGATCAAAAAGAGCCTCAATCCTTAAATTTATGGTTTCTAATACTTCCTGAAGATTAAAACCAGCGACCGCTACCTCAGCAAACAATTCTGGTTTTGGCATTATCTCTTCAAACGAAAAACGTCTGCGCAACGCCGTGTCTAAAGCTTCAACACTACGGTCTGCGGTGTTCATAGTACCTATAAGGTAAAGGTTAGGTGGTACACCAAATTCAGTGCGACTATACGGCAATTTTACTTTTAATTCATTTTCCTCTCCCAAGCGCTTATCTTTTTCAATTAATGTAATCAGCTCACCAAAAATTGCCGATACATTACCTCGATTAATTTCATCTATAAATAAGGCATAGTTGTTCTCAGGGTCTGCTTTTGCTTTAAGTGCCAAACGTTTGAATATCCCATCCTGTATTTCATACTCCAGATCCGTGCTTTGTTCTTCCATTTTGGGTTTTATGCCTTCTACAAAATCCTCATATCCAAAAGACTGGTGAAAGGTTACAAACTCATAGTTCTTGATTATTTTTCCTGCATCGGGTTTGTAGTTTTTCCACTTTTCTAAGATTTCTAGAGCTTCCGGATATTGCTCTTTTAGAAGTTCTTCTTCTATTCTCCAATTTGAAGATTGATCTTTGTAAAATAGCTGCGGTTCACTGCGTGTCTTTACATTTACATTCGGACAATTTAATACGGTATGTGCCTGTAGACGACTCCACAAAATGGGTTTAATAGTCTTTGCGCTTGATAGGCGCTCTTTGGCTCTAACAATCTCGTGATTCAAAATGGCATTAGAATTAGATAAACCTAAATCTTGTAGCGCAACTGCAAAGGTTTGCCACCAGGTCAAATCCGCTACCAGATTCTCAAAATACTGCTCTTTAGTTAAGCTGCTTTCAGAAACCGTGAACTGACCAAAGTATTCATGCTGTAGTTTAAAAGTCTTACCTGTACCCGGAGGACCATATAAAATCTGATTTAATGAAATGTTACTCGCTTCATTCATATTTGATAAGTTTGGAGTGGGTAGGTTACTACCTAGATTTTTGAGACGCTCATATTGTGGTATCATTTTTTTAATGTCTTGTTTAGACCGTCGTATTAACTCCAACCATCCATTTATACTTTCAATAGGGTATCTATATACTATTTCAGAATTGTAAAAATCTCCACGCTCTTCGAAATACTTTTGCCTTAACACATCATTATCATCTAAACCAACGGTATCAATTTTAACTTCAAAATGATATTCTGAAATACCAACTGTAAACGCTAACCATTTTATTTGTTTATCTCTTGGAGTTGGATATATTCGACTCCATATATACCCATCAAAATTATTAGCTTGATTAGTGGGCTTTTTTATAGTTTTTTCTACTCCATTTGGAAACAAGTCTCTTTTTACTTGATTAGCCCAATATTGATTCTTTTCATAGGCTTTCTTTAAATAATCATATTGCTCACGCAATTTGATATTTTCTTTTAAATATTTCTTACCTCTTGTTTCCTGAAGGACTTCAAAATCTTTGGTATTGAAAAATTCCATCTTATGAATTGCATTTTGATCGATTATAGCATTATTTGAGTAAATCAAATACTTCAAGTAATTATTGGTAGTACTAGCCTCTTTATTCCATTCGGCTAATTTGGAATCTTTCACCCTATCGTATAAATTGGATACCTGAACTTTGTGGTGATTTAAGAGTTCTTCCGGCACATTTAACCAATCCTGAATTTCAAAACGCTCTAAATTAAAGTCATCTGCAAAGTTAAAGGTACTGTGGTGTTTAATTGAAAGGTTTGTCGTGTCTAAGAAATTTCTTTGGGTCAAAAAACCAACGACAGAAATATCTTTTTCCTCCTTATAAGTCAGAGCATTGGCCATCCCGATAATTATCATGGCCTCTACAGGGCTAGATCTCAATGCCATCCTGATTTTATCAGGATCAATTTGAATATGCGTTACTAATTGATGTGCGTAAGATTGCCAGTCTTCAAAAACTTGTTTTTGATTTACTCGTTGTTCCCAGAAATCCTTAAAACTTTTTGTTTCTTTTTTAGTGTAGCTTATATTTTGCATATATCATTTTATCAATTTTAGCTGTCTAGCAATATCCTGAGTGTATTTAGCCATTGGTCTTTTAAATACCTCATTGGGGTTGCTGTAATTACCTATTAGCATTCTATCAATAACCGACTGATCAGGGAATATTTTGCTAAAGGTCTTATTTAACATATTCCTATATACTTCAGGATTTGCTTTATGCTTCCAAACAAGCTCTTCTCCAATATCCCTTTGAGAATCGTATACCTTTTGTATTTGGAACAAATCATTATGATTGTGAAGCAAAGCGATATCACCATTTAAAGAATCAAGATAAATTTTCAAAGATTCTAAATCATTATTGATCCAATAATCTAATATTGATTCATCTTTAATCCAAAAATTGAAAACCTCAAGATCATCGTCTAAGGCATACAATTCAAATTTTGCATTCTTATCCCCTTTTGCTAGGTTGCAATTTGCACAAGTAGGATAAAGATTAAAAAAACTAGTGCTTAAAAAAGGGTATTTAGACTTTGGGTAATAATGATCTAATTGAAGTTTTGCTATAACCTTTTTTCTTTTTTTTCTCTTAGTCACATTATAATATATCGGCTCAATTGCTAATGTAGATTGAGCATTGCAATACACGCAGGTACGTAAATCGCTATTTAACAAAAACTTTGGCAATTCATTCTCACGCAAGTCTTCATAGCGCAACATAGCCACTATTTGCTCATTAAAACTATACTTCTTACCAACAATTTTTTTATTCACATGATTATGAGGTACTATTGCATCAAATTCATTAATAAGAGTGCGCATCTTTACAGGGTCAGCATTAAGAATATCCTGATATTCATCAATAATTTTCTGAACATATAAGTGATATTGGCTATGTCTTGAAATACGTATTTTTTTAAGATAATTAGACAGTTTATCTTTAGGTAACTGAAATGATTTTATTCTTGTATCTACAAATAATTCTTTATTAAATTTTTCAACCGAATCACGAAGATTTTTTGTTATTTTAATTTTCCTCATCTTCTAATTTTCTTAATTGATTACTCAATTGTTGAATCTTTAATCTAAGTCGATCTTTATCCTCATGGATAAATTTCTTGTCATACAGTGATTGTAAACGTTCCTTTATTAAAGGTTCATCTATTATATTTATGATTTTTTGAGCCTCCACCTCATTCCACTCTCTCATAAATCCAATATTTTTTTCTACAGTGTTGTGTTCATTTTGCGTTGTTAAATAATCAATTAAATCAGTTATGATCTGTTGAGAAAATTCCCCCATAAAACCATCTTCAAGAAAAAAGCTGTGGGCTAACAAGTCATGAACGTTGGCTCCAAAGGATTGTAACTTATTGTGATTAATAAAAGTCATACCCTTTTCATTCTTATCTAAGTATACCACATTGCTCTGAGGTATATCTGATAAGGTTAAGGGGTCATGGGTGGTAAAAACAATCTGAAGAGATGGTGGTTTACCCAATGTATCAAAAAAATAAGGTAATGTAGAAACCACAGTTTTAACAAATTTTCTTTTCCAAGAAGGATGAAAAGATAAATCTGCTTCATCTAATAAAAGTATATAGTGCTTTTTGTTTCCTAGAAACTTAGATTCTTCAGTTAAATTACTATCTATAAAGTCATATACTCTAGAAAAAAGGTTCAATAATGCATTCTCTCCAGAACTTAGTCTTTTTGTGGTTGGTATATAGTTTACAAAACCCTCTATTCTATTTGTACTATCAAATAAAGCTTCGTCTTTATTGCTTCGTTTAATTTTAGGGTAATATGTAAAAAGATTAAGAAGTAAATTACGTTGAAGTTGTAGTATTTTGAGGACCTTATCTGGATCAATCTGAATATTATCATTTTGAACAAAATCCTCTATTTCGATTTCATCTATATATTCAAACAGGGTTCTGAAAAATAATTCTATAGAATCATAATGAAAAGCATCCCACTCATTGCCGTGTAGTTTTATTCTACTTTTTTCAATAAATATAAGAAATGAATTATAAGCATCTAAAACATCAGTTTCGTCTTTAAAATTCTCTAGGAGTACTTTACCCTCAGATAAATAAGAATTCTTCTTTTCCATCTGTCTTTCCAGAACACTTATAAAGTCCCTAAGTGTATATCTCTTAACTAAGTATTTATTTACATCTATTTGATTAGTGACATTATGCTGCTTATCAAAAATTCTAATTTTATGCCAACTATCAATCTCTTGTTTTAATTTGTCTTTAATAATTTTTAAGATCCATCTAAATTCAGGAGGAGTATTCCAAGGTTCTTCTTTTCTATGTCCTCTAAAAAACAACTTAGCTTCACCGTGGTCTGGTAAATCAAATAAATCTTTAAAAATTTTATTTTCACGTACAAGATTGGACGATAAAAAAAACAACTGACGAAGTGAATTCTTAAAAATTAATTCTTGTGAAGGAGAATAGTCCCATCCATTAGCGTTGGAATTTTTATTGCCTAAGTCCTCTAAATCTTTTTCTAAAATCTTATCAAACGAGATATCATAAACGTCTATTTCATCAAAGTTCAGATTATACTTATAATCAAAATGTGGTGAATAGTATATGGTTTGAAAATCAGCTTTATTTAATCTATCTAATTCTACAGATAACTTATTATAATCCTCAGTCTTTTGTAGTTCCTGAATAGTATATCTATATTCAACTGATTCAAAATCTGAGTCAAGGACTACGGGTTGTTCAGCCCCCTCTATTTCAACAATAGCTAAAGCTTGAGAATATGGTAGACCGTAGCTGTTTTTAATAAACATACTACGTAAACAATCTAGCACACTTGACTTACCTGTTCCATTTTTTCCGACAATAGCAGAAATCAGTTCAATACGCGTAGCTAATTTTGTCTGATCGAAAAAGCCTTCAATAAAATTTTTATTTTCTTCACGCTCAACATAAACCTTTTCACCAATCGATTTAAAACTATAATTAAATTGACCACCAAAATTTAGGGTAACAGGTTCATCAAATATATATTCGTGTTTTTTAATATATAAAGCTACTAACCTCATCCCTCTCCATATTTACCTCCATCCTCCGCAGCTTCCCGATAGCTATCGGGACCACTAACCATATCCTCAATCTCATCATAAGCTTCTTTAGGATTCCCTTCTTCAAGGGAATGCGCTACGCGCACCTGCCCATTCATCAACATAGGCAATAACCAATCACGGAGTTCGGCGAGTTTTTGGTTTTCTAATAGGTTCTTTTGAATCTTTTGATGGACTGAATAAACTTTATCAAAGAACTGATTCATTAATTCAATGGGTACAAGAGGTATTTTATGATTTGTAACAAAATTGTCAAAGAGTAGATTTTTAATCCCGCTTGTCTTTCCTTCCCAACCAAATAAAACTCCTGCATCATAGAGTCGATTCCATTCAAATACGAAATTGAATAAACTCTTAGACTCTTTTAAAGTTAAGGCCTTGCAAAAGTTTGAACATATTAAAGGATTATCAAAACGCTCTTGAGTTGCTTCTGTAACATAAGTAAGTCTACCTGTTGATTGAGTAGGACTTCCTCCTGATATTTCTACAACAAGATCAAATGGTTCAAGTATCTTATGTGTATTTTTTTCTAAGATAAAACGCTTTGGTGCCTTAACTTCTCCTTGGCCATTTATACCATTGATATCTGCTCCTCGAATACAAGAAACCTCTACAGTATAATTGCCTTGCACTTCATCTTTGCCCCAGTCTCCGCTCTTATCATTTTTTATTAAATCTGCAATCACCCCGTCTTCCCACCCCTCAGGTATCTCTCGTTTCAACTCTTTATTAAAAACCATCTTACCACCAGAGGCTTTATACGGTTTACCGGCTAATTCGGGTTTGCCTATTGAAGTAGCATACTCCTTAGGCATCGGGAAATCGAATTGTACAAACCAATAGTCATAAATCAACTTGGCCATTGCCTCTAATTCCTGATTAATCTTGTTGTTGACTTCTATTTTGGCATCTAAATCTGATAAAACTTTGGTTATCCCTTTTTGTTGATCTATGCTACTTGCCATTAAAATGGGTAATTCCCTTAAACCACCAAGAGTTAAATACGGTTGAGAAGACCCAGATTTAACGGAGTTTAGAAAAGCTTTTCCGATGGATGAGTTCAAATAATAAAACAACCATTCTGCATCTAGTTTAGTTTCTGTTTTATAAAGTCCAACATTTTTTATAGCGTATTCAATATGATTATTTCTTTCTATGTAACAATAACCACAATATTCGCCTATCATACTTACAATAACATCCCATTTATCGACTTGACTTCTTTTATTGATATTCTCAAAGTCTTCTTCTGAAATTAAATAGGCTGTATCAAAGTCAATATTTCTACTTTTTATATGCTTTGAGGTAATTAAAGGTTTTCCTTTTTCCTTTTGCTTTGGACTGTCGTGGGTACCGTCCGTAATTTTAGAGTAAATTTCATTAGCTGGCTTAAATGTCAATTTTTCAATCATATTTCAAGCTTTTCAAATTATTCTGAATCTCTTTCTCCAAATTATCGCTTTCATCAAATAGTTCAATTAGACTATTTTCAAAATCTTTAAGCTTATTATCAAATTCGCCCTCAGTAATATCAACATATTCTATCTTTACTTCAAAATATTGTCCGGCGCTTAAGGAATAGTTTTTGGTTTTAATCTCCTCATAATTTACTGCCACCGAAAAATCATCAACAACTTCTTTATTGATAAAGGTATTGATGATGTGCTGCTCTTCCTTTGCTGAGAGTAACGTTTTTTGGGATTTACCTTCTTTTACTGTAGTTCCAAGATTACTGGCATCAATCAAAACGACTTTACCATCATTGGCTTTATCAAAAAACACGATAGATACGTTCGTACCTGTTGATGCAAAAATATTAGAGGGCATACTCACGACTCCTGCAAGCATTTTATGCTCCACCAGCTGTTGGCGGATTTTCTTGTCAATACCCGATTGCGCCGTTATGAACCCGGTGGGTACCACTACCGCAGCTTTCCCCTTGTCGCTTAGCGAAAACATTATATGCTGTAAAAACAAACTATAAATTGCCATCTTATTTTTTGCCTTTTTAGGCACGTTAGGCACCCCTGCAAAAAAGCGATCCTGGTTTATTTTCTTTTTTAACTCATCAACATCATCACTAAAATCTAGCTTAAAAGGTGGGTTGCTTACGATATAATCAAATTTGCGCAACTTGCCGTGTTCGCGGTGATAAGGCGCGGTCATCGTATTCCCCTGTATCACATTACCAATACTGTGTACCAGATCGTTTAAGATCAGGTTTAATCGTAAGAGGTTTGAAGATTTTTGCGAGATGTCCTGAGAATATACGGTACACTTTCTAGAACCAATAGCGTGTGCCAAATGCATTAATAAGGTCCCGCTCCCCGCACTCGGGTCATAAATGGTCACATTATCGGTAGGCTCCGGCACTAAGATCGCAGCCATTACCTTAGAGACCGCTTGTGGTGTGTAATACTCTGCATATTTACCACCAGAGTCGTTGTTGTAATCTTTAATCAGGTATTCAAAAATGGTAGAGAAAAAGTCAAAGCCTTCTTCCATAATGGCCTCAAAATTAACCGCTACCAGTTTGTTGATTATGGCCTTGGCAAAATTGTCACGCAAGCTGGCATCTTTTACAAACTCGGTAATACGATCAAACAACTGTATCTTAGCTCCCCCACCCGTAGTTACGGAGAATATCTGGTTGTTGATCTGGCTTATATCGAGTAAGGTGTCGTCTAATGTTTTGGCAAAGTCATTATCATTTTGGCTATTAAACACATTGGTAATTAAATGCCGTGGGTATAAAAACGCAGCATTGGTTTCTAATTCCAATTCTAACAGACGATACTCGTCTTCATCCACCTTGAGTAATTCCTCCTGCCAGTTCTCAGCTTCAGTAAGATCAGGTCTCACTCTTTTGAGTTGGTAGGTAAACTTGTCATTCAGGTATTTATATAAAAAAGCCTGCGTAATAATATCAAACTCACTGCTGCTATTGCCTAAACCGTTATTGGCGCAAACCGCCTTTAGGTCATCAATGAGCGCTTTGGTTTTATTAGTATTTTCTAGGGTCATTATTTAGTTTATAGTTTGTCTTATACAATCATAAATTGAATAAGGGTCTTTTTAGTATTGAGTAATGGCTTCGACAGGCTCAGCCTGACAATTCATTTATGCCGGACGCTCATAGTACTCGTCCAGATATTCTTTAACGATCACATCAGAGATAAACATCACCGTGTCATAATCGAGTCGTTGTTTTAAAGTCTCATTAAACGCTTTCATCACCATTCGGGCAACTTCCTTGGTGAAATAGTTTTCATTGTTTAAGCTATCCTGCCGTTGTAGTACCGTAAGATCGGTTTGCAGTTTGATGCGTTGTAAAGCTTCCATTATCTGCGACTTTATTTTAGAAGGTTTACCTGCTTCTAATAAGCGTTTCTCCGTACGTGCGTATTTGGTGTCGCCATCGTATTTCGCCTTGAGCAAATCATTCTTACGATTGAGTTCTTTTACCTTGTTATGAATCTGTTTAAGCGAATGCATATTGGCCTGCATTTCTTCCTGGCTTACCTCATTTAAATTCTTATTTTCAAATAGCCTGCGAAGTTCGTCATATAAACTCACCCATTCCGGGTCTTTGGTATCAAAATTATGCGCCAGCCCTTCCCGGGTCTTTTTAAGGATATCTTTAAGCTTATCAGCTAAAATCAATTCTTCCTCCCCTATCTTTTTAAAGTTGAACAAGATGTCTTCAAGAGCCACATTAAGCAGATTGTTCATCTCCTCATTATGCTCAAAAGCTTCTTTGGCATTGATGAGCGTCAAGCGGTTACTCGCCTCATTACGTAAGGTATTCAGCTGTCTAAAGTCAAGCTCTTCTAAGAGCTCATATTCCCCTACTAAACGGATTATATTGTATAGCGAACGCGCATCTTCTAATGCCTTTTTTATTTCAAGCATCGTCTTGCGGTCATCAATCTGAGAGATTTGCTGCTGAAACACCTCTGCATTCTTTAGATCATAATCTACCAGGGTCTCTTTTATGGCCTGTATAGATTTTAGCATTTCTTCGCGAGACATAAAGAGATTGGAATAGTTTTCCATCTCATCGCCCAGTGTGTCTTGTAGCTCATCAAAATAGGCTCTATTGGTCTCATCAAATTCATTGGAGATATCTGCGAAATCAACCACATAACCGTAACGATGATCTTTATAGGTACGGTTCACTCGGGTTAGGGCTTGTAGTAAATTGTGTTTTCTTATCACACGGCCTAAATACAGCTTCTTTAAACGCTTGGCATCAAAACCGGTAAGCAACATATTATAAACAAAGAGAAAGTCTACCTTACCCGCTTTAAATGCATCCCTCCATCGCCCAAGATCATCTTTAGAACCCGAATCATATAATATTAATGCTGCCACTTTAGGTTTAAATGCAGCTTGCCGCTTTGCTTTATAGCTTTCACCTTCTTCGGCAGCTATATAAAGTTCCTTTGGCTCTTGAGTGTTTTCTATATCCTGATAGCCTACTCCGTATTTCTCTTTAAATATTTTGTAGAGTTCCTCTGCTTGCTCGCTGCTATCGCAGATTACCATTCCGCCGAGATCGGCATCATCTTTAATGCTTCTAAAACGCTCAAAATCATCAACGATATAATCCAGCATAGGTTCCACAAATGATGGATGTGCATACGCGTCTTTTTTATCGATACCTCCTTTTAAAATATCGATTTGATCTAAAGCTTTTTGAAGCTTTATCTGATATTCGATTGCAATCTCTTCGCGTATCAATCGCAGGGTATAGCCATCTGCAATGGATTTGTTGTAGTAGTATTTGTGAATGTAATCCCCAAAGAGCTGCTTTGACTTCAAGTCTTTACCAATAAGCGGTGTCCCTGTAAGGCCTATCTTAATGGCGTTGCCATCACTTTCTTTAAGGTTTGCTAAGAAGCTACCTTCTGGATTATAACTGCGATGCACCTCATCTAAGAAGTAAACCCGTTGTATAGACAGGTTGTAATCTTCTTTTTGAGCAAGCTCAGGATCGTCTGCAAACTTCTGTATGTTAACTACCGTGATTTCCGTTTCACCCTTATCATTGTTTATTGCAGTGGTTTTCTTAAGATCAGCTACAAACTCTTCTTTAGAATTAACCGTATGTACCTTTAAGCCACGCGCGGTAAATTCATCACGTGCTTGCGTTAGTAAGTCCAAACGATCTACAATAAAATAGAACTTTGGGATTATCTTCTTCTTTTGATAATAGTGTTTTAGAAAGTGGGTATTGTAAAACGCTAAAGCTGTCTTACCACTCCCCTGTGTATGCCAGATGATTCCCTTGCGTATACCTTCATCCAGTTTTTCTTCAATAGCCTTGGTGGCAAAAAACTGAGGATAGCGCATAATATGTTTTTGAATACCGCTAGGTTCATTCACATAGGCTAGTGCAAACTTTAAGAAGAACTTTAAGCGTTCTCTAGAAAGCAAAGAGGTAAGTACTCTATTGGTAGGTGAGTTGGGATTCTTATTTGTAATATACTCGGGGCTGTTCTTTATAACCTGATAGTTGGTATCCTTGAGTATAAAATCCTCTACCTCCACTTTTAGCGACTTCAAGGTTTGCGTAAGGTTAAAGCCTAATTCCTCTCTAAAGTAATTGAATATAGGTTTGTAGTACGACGGTGAGGCATAAAAGGCTCCCTGCCAAGGTTGGATCTCATTCTCGTCATATTCCATATTGTTAGAGAAGATCATAAACTGGGTAAGGTTTACAAACTTCCTAAACTTCTTATTCTGAAACCGTCGATTGATTCTATCCCGTTCAGCAATAACACCATCTCTGTTATTAGGCTTCTTTACCTCAATAAACACGAGCGGCATTCCATTTATCAAACAGATCACATCCGGTCTAAACTCGTCCTCCCCATTCTTGTAGGTCAGCTCTGTTACAACGTGAAAACTGTTATTACTAAAATTATCAAAATCAATAAGCCGGACTCCAGATGTTGCGGTAAGCATCTCATAGAAAGCCTTTCCCAGATCTTCATTCTCAAGCTTCAAACTGACTTCCTGATAGACTCTGTTTACTTCATCACTAGGCAAATCATTATTTATTCGGCTAATAGATGCTTTAAAAAGCTCTGTAAATATATTGGTGTCTTTATCCAATACGGCATCCTTTAGGGAGATGTAGTCATATCCCAATTGTGTTAGATGCAATATGGAAGGAAGCTTAACTCTGGAGTCCTCGTTAAATGCCATAAAAATAGGTAGATGCTGAAAAGATACTACTCTTTAGTCTTTACTCAAATATATTATTAAAGAAAATAGTTCTAATGAGGAATTACGTATTCCCTATAAAAAGGGGGGGAATACCCGGTATGATTGCAGTTATTGAAACAAACATAGCTGTATTTCCCTTTTAAAACAATGAGAAAATCCTCATTTTCATCATAACTTTTTGAAAAACAATAAATTAAAGCAATTATCATACACCTAAACATCAATATAGCATTAGTAAAAGCCAGTAAATCCTCATATCTTGTACTTACCTAAGACACTGTGCTCCAACCCCTAACAAATTGATCACTGCTTACATATAATACACGAGCTATGGATTCTACAAACGATCACAACCACAAAGGGCAACAGCCACACGACACATCAAAGCAGACTTCTTATAACGCCAAGTACTGCCGTATCGATAATGAGCAACCTAAACAACATCTGCCGTATGTGCGCTTAGGGCATTCAATTTATTATTTGCGGAGTTGCAGTGACCTCGCATCACAGAATTAAGGGGTGTGCATTTTTTGTCTAAAGTGGTTGGGGGGTGCTGTTAAGGAATTAATCTAAAAGTGCTTTTTGATAAAATTGATGTGCCAAATAAGGCGTTCAAATGAGCCATTGTCTAATGCGCGTTGCCCGGTTAACATACTTGTGAAGAAAAAAACGTGCTTACCCAAGCGGTAGGTCCCAATACGATCATCCCATTCAAAGCGATAATCCATTCCATGCTTTTGATCTTCACTGTATTCTGGAGGCCGATTCATACCCAGTAAATCTCTTGCTAGAGCATTGTTAACAATATAAATTTTTGGTTTATCTTGAGATAAGGTTTCGTCAAGAATAGTTTTACTTAGCATTAGCTGCCTGTATATAAAATCTTTTCCGCTAGTTGATTTCAGTAGGTTAGCAACACTTTTTTGCTTTGATTCTCTGACATAAAGAAGATCAACATGTGTCCAACTAAGATTAGTCTTTTCTGCAATTTCAAAGAACTTTTTAAAATACTTATGCGATTTATTAATATCACTCTCATTCATATAAAACTCACAAGACCTATCTTCTTTAGCATCAAGCCTTAGTCTTTCGCTAGGACTAATCGAGGGGTTTATCCCTATAAATATCAAGTCACTGAATTCAATTTGCTCCACTGAACAAGGAGGATACTTGCAAAAATCCTCATTCTTATACTCTGCCCATATTTCATCGATTTTTTGACCAATTGTATTCTTTATATCAATCATATTATACGTTTACTGATTCAAAAGTTTAGCTACTATTTTAATACTTCGATTACCTTATTTACTTGATTAAGCATCACAGTAACAATTTCTTCAATCGGTTTTTGAGCGTAGTCGATCTTATGTACCAAATTGAGATCTTTTACCGCATTTTCAAGTTCTACATTATCTTCTACATCGGTATAATAACTAGGATATAGTTCTATACCCTCCTGTACCAATTGAATATAGATATAGCAGGAGCTCCTGCTGATCTCAAACTTAGAAACTCTATTTCCATACCACATAAAGGGCTTAATAAACCTCACATTAATTGTTGGTTCTTTTTCAAAATTTTGATTATTTAAAAGTTCTGAACATTCCTCGTGTTTCTTTAAAATCTCTTCTAAAATAGCTTGATAAGCAGATACAAGCTCCTGAGTCTCTACCTTGTTATTGTAAATCAGTTGTTTTAATTCTTGAGTCATTGGGTTGGATTTCGTTCCTATGAAATTTTGTTTAAAATGAGATTTTAATTCCGCTATGAATACGACAACTCTTGGAGCTTCACAGTCTAACTCCCATCGATTTAAAAGCGGGATAATCATCTCAGTATAGCCTCTAATAAATAATTTCTTTTCATTTATCATTTGGCTTCGTACTGAAGTTTCCATACTTATCACATTAGGGTTTGAGCCATAGGGATTTAAGTAAAGTAAGTGGTATTTACCCTTATACCGTTTATCTAAATATGCATTGTAATCTAACAGTTGATTATTCTGATCAGATGCCCATATCTTATTCTCAATAGCAAGTGCATACCTATCAAACTGAATGAGTATATCAATCCTTCTATTATTAGTGATGACCTTTTCACAAGTTATCTTTACAAACTTTTCTTTAGGATAATCTATCTCTAATGCTTCAAAAAAACTCTTTAAAAACGTGTCTTCTTGACCGTGAGATCCGTTTGGGTTCAATAAGAAAGCTAACAAACTTGAAACCTTATTCTCACCCATTTTGAAGAAGTCAAAGAAATTAAAGCCAAAAGCCTCTTTTTTATTTTCACGTTTAAACCTTAAGTCCACATTAGCTTTATGAGCTTTGACATTGTCTAGTAATTGTATATATTTTTCCATGTTTTTTAATTCATCTTTTATTCTACCTTTTCACTACTTTGCTCTAGCTCATATTCTAATATTGCTGAGGCTGTTGAATGGCATTCATTTAAAAATTGAAAACCTACTGCGTAAGTAATAGAAAAACCTAATGAAGCCGCTACCGCTTGACCAACAAGAGGTACATACTTAGAGGAAATTTTCGCTCCTTCGCGTACAGCAAAACGCTTGATCAAAGCATTTATACCTGATTTAGTGCCATAAGTAATTAAATCGTTAATCTGCTTTATATCAGCAGGGTTTAAAAGCTTTAAGAAATCTTCAAGCTTATCTTGTTTTAGACCATATACCTTTTTTAAATCAACGAGTAACTTCTGTAGAATTCCTAAGTCAATTGCTACATCAAGTCCAGGAACAGGATTAACGCCATTTAAAGCTGATAAACCTGAATAAAGCACCACTTTTTTTCTTGCTTGCTTTTTTTTCTCTTGCAAAAAATCAAATGAATATGCCGCAGCTGATTGAATCCATTTCTCTTTCTTTGAAACTTCAAGATGAATCGCTATTTCATTTTGCAAAAGATCAAATCCTTTATTGCTTCTACAGCTTACAAATATGACATTCTGCTCATCCTCACCTATCTGAGCATTTAGATCATTTTCTATCTGTTTTGTGAGTTCTACATAGCTTTTTTGTTCATCCCAAATTTGATCACACTTGTTTCTAACAAAAATACAGGCTTTACCATTTTTTTGAAGCAATTCAAAAAGCTCAGAATTATCTTTAGATAGTTTCCCTTCGAAAACACAAATAAAAATATCATAATCGGTAAGTATGTTAAATTTAGCTACGTACTCATCTGATGGAAACTTCTTAGTATTGTAACCAGGTAAGTCTGTTAGTATTAAACCATTCCACTCGTAGGTAGTTAGTTCTGTTGTGGTATCGGTTTCTACTCCGACAACTGCAAGATTCTCTCCTAACAGTTTATTTATTATAGAAGACTTTCCAGCTCCGGAATGCCCAAACAATGCTAAGCGCACTTTTTCATTTTCACTTTTATCTATTTGTTCTTTAATTGATTCTGCTGCTTTTGAAAATTGATTATTCATATTTGGTTGTTTTATGGTTATTAGTTAATTCTCTTTAATCACTTCTCTAAAATATTCCAGGATCATCACCATCGCGAGGGTGTCGAGTTCGCAATAGCGCAGGAGTCCTTTTTCAATTTCCCGGCGTTCTTCAGGGGTTACGGCTTCAAACTGCAGCTTTCCGTAAGCGGTAAGCGCTGCGCCTCCATCGCTAATGCCCTCGATGTTGGTGACTGCCGCATCCAGTTGTTCGGCATCCCAGTGGTCAAACAAAGGCGGCAGGTTTTTATACGGACTCACCACCCTACCGGCTTCGTCCTCCTGTATAAAGCGGTGGTGGGGTGCAAAGTTGAGACTGCTTACATCAATGCGTTCCAGCGGCTGACTGTATTTAACCCTAAGGTAGGCGCTGCTGTTGAGCACCGCAGGCAATACCGCTTTGATGCTGTTAGACCCGCCCAGTTGCAGGTCGTAATAATAGTCGGTCACCAATTTATACAGGTCGATCATATCACGAGCACCCGTCCAGCTGTCTGCACTGCTTCCGGTGTTGTGGCTGATGTGCTGTATAAACTGCATCAGGGCTTCCCGATCGGGTTCGTCTGAGGTTTTGAGTTGGTTATAGATCACATTGAGAATGGTATTCTCGTGGTTGTGGTATCTAAAGATGCTTCCGGTATTGGTCTCCAGCGCTGCTTTAAGCGCCCTTACAAACTCAAAGTTGGGAAACGCACCGATGCGGGTATTGATGTATTCGGTATGGTGGGTGACGCTGCCATCCTCTGCTATGATATGATGACTGAACTGAAACGCCAGTTGCTCATAGGGGTGCATCCCCTTTACAAAGGGAATCGCCACGGCGGTGGTCTCAAAATCGATGCAATTGAGCGGCCAGGTAAACTGTGCAAAAGCATCACGCAGTCCGTCGCGTTCAAAATACGGCTCGGGGTCCTGAGCGAGCGTCTTTTCCACTTGCAAGGCTTTGCGTTCTGTGCTGCTGATCTTTCCGGCTTCAGGTTTTACCTTAAGGTCCGCCTCGGTAAGCTGGTGCATAAAAAAGGTACCGGCCTCCATCAATTTTTTAGACGCTCTAAAATTCCACACATCATACACCTTAGGTTTATTGATCTCACCTACCCGAAGCTGCAACTGCTCCTGCCAACACTCGTGAAAACCGCTGCGCTGGGTTTCGGTAGGCTGTTCGGAATAAAACTCGCAGCCCTTGCAGTGTTTACCTATGGGCGTGTGCAGTTTGATATCTTCGGCATAATGCTTTCTAAAAAAGGCTAGCGTTTCCGCAAAAGTCATCCCCTCAAAGCTTGGGTTTGTGGTGAAGATCTGCTGAATCTCTTCCGAAACAGGGATCTTGGCTAAAATAGACGCACCTAAGTCGGTTATCTGGAGTCCGGGAGTCACTCGTACGCCCGTACGTAGATCGGTGTCGCTAACGAGCTGAAAATGCTGATGCAGGCCATCTACGGTAGCCACGGCGTCTTTATCGGCAAGGAAAAGATAGGGTGTGATCTGAAATTCAGGATGCGCCTGCGCGATCACATACTGCTGAAAGGCGACATCGTATAAATAAGCAGACCAGCCACCGGTCACGCTAAACCCGTCATGCCCCCTACTGCCTACGGATTTTGCTTTGACTTCGATAAGCTGAATCTGCTTTCCTTTTTTGACTAAAATATCGGTGCGAATGAAGTAACCGTCGTGTAGAAACGCGGCTTCAAAGATCACCACCTCCTCTTGCTGCAAGAGTTCGTGGGTGCGTGTAGCTAAAGCTTCATAATTATAATCTTCGCCTAAAATAGCGATGCCCTGGGGAAAGTGTAGCCGTGCTAATTCTTCAACCTGAAAACCGCCTTGCGCTAAGGCTTCAAGAAAGGTATCACCCACCTGCTGATTTTCATACTCCGGCTTGCGGGTATAATACAGTTTAGTAGGGCAATCAAGGGCCAGTTTAAAACGAGACTTGGTTAGGAGTCGGTTATGAGTTTGGGGCATAGTTGATTATTGCTTTAAATATAGTTGCTATTTTTTTAATGGCTTTACGGAAATCCTCATTTAGAGCTTTTTAATGGTAAAATTATTTAATTCGCACCAGGCTTTTAACAGTTGCTCTTCGGCCTCAGTAGCATTACGGTTCATTTTTCCTTTAAACTGAACGACCGTTTTATCGATGACTTGAATGGTACAACACGGAGTAAAATGCCCTTTACGTTGCACCCGTAATCCAAAAATGCGAGAATAGTCCTGAAGACAACGATTTACATAACCGTAAACACAATGTTTCAACACTTTAGACTCTTTGAGTAGCGTATGGCTATCTATGATCTCTTCGATCTTATACACGCTGTCATCCAGAGTGGCTGTATAGGTTTTAAACTTTATGGGCTCCCAGGTGACCATAGGCTTCTCAAGGTCTACTTCTTCAAAACCGTAGCGATGCCAATGATTCATTTCCCGATTGAAGGACGCCAGCGTTTTATCTTTTAAGGAATAGGTACCGGTAGTGTCTATATCTGTGTAGCGCTTATATTCAATATAATCCAGAAATATCCTTGCGCCATCAAAGTCCGCTTCTTCAAAATAGGTGATGTAAAAACGTACCGCCTCTTGCCAAAAGGCGATGTCGTTTTCAAAGAGGTCAATTTCATAGTTCCATCTATGCGATAGAGGAAGTAATTCTAGTAGTGCATCTAAGTGCTGTGGTACATTTTCGTACAGGCGCACAATACTGCGGTAATGTTTCAGCGTATTGATTCGATCAATCCCTTCTGTTTCCAGATACGGAATACCACCATATAGAAACAAGTGGGCTTCCTGTTTAGACAAGCCTAAAAACGGCAAGGTTTTTCTTAGGCTGCGTTCTTCAAAAAGTACCGAAAAGATTCTTCGCTCTAGTGCAAGCAGCTTGGTTTTAGACGTATTGAAATAGCCCGGCACCGCCAAACTACGACCAAATAAGAGTTCGTGTAGCGCAATACAGGCTTGCAGATCACGTACAGAGGTCCACTTTTGGGCAAACAATCGTGCGCAGGGTGATAAGCGGTTAGGGTGGTTGCCGTAATAACACGCCAGCTGAATCATCGCTTGTGCAATGAGTTCGCCCCGTAGCCACAGGTTGGTGGCCAGCACCTCTTTCATAAAACACAAACTGCGACTGAGCGCCTCAAAGGATTGGCGCGTGATCAGGTAATCATCTGCCATCAAATAATTAAGAGCCGACTTGTACAGCGGATACCGATATTCTTTAGCATCAAAATATGAATCAAAAAAGCTGCTCCAAATCTCGTATAAGGTAGCCTTGCTTAGGCACGGGTGATCTACTTCTAACCCAAAGTCGTGCAACTTCTCGTGTAACAGATGCAAGGATGCTGTTACTTTAGGAGGAAAGGTATGCTGTGCTAAATAGGCTTGAAGATTCATAGACATTGTTTGTTATTCAAAGGTCTAGGGAAGCTTCGCCAAAACACGACGGTGGTAAAACTTATTTATAGTGCGCCAAAGCCTCTTGCAACATGTGCTGAATCTCTTCACGCAGTTCCTGAGGCTCTTCAACGATCACAAAGCTGTGCATTTTAAGGAGTTGAGTTTTAAACTCGTAGTTAGGAATCAGCACATAGGTTACAGTGCCGTATTCCGCCTTCTTTTCATACTGAATGTCTTGAGAGCGGTGCAAAGGCAAGCTTTGTAAATATTTGAGGTGTTTATGATACACCTGCAACCGGATCTTCTGAGGCCGAGCAGCCCCCTCATTAAAGTTGAGACCGACAATCTTAGCGAATTGGCCGAGTTGGTTTTCATAGTCCGTACGGTTCACTAGGGTAGGTCCGCTGATTTGAAGCTCCTGTATACGGTCGATCCCAAAAGTACGGATCTCCGTCGCACCCTCCGGCACGCCCACCACATACCAGCGGTTAAGGTATTCCCTTATTTGGAGCGGAGTTATGGTATACTCTTTTTGGGTTTGATTCCAATAATTGATATGTTCAAAGCTCAGCATTTGCTGTTGCTGAATCGCTGCCACGATGGTCTTGACATGTTCGATGCCTTGAAAAATAGACGAATCGTCCAGGTGCACGATATCTGCCAGTTTACTGAAATCAGTAGTACCTTCTTTAAGCAAATGCCCCACATTAGCAAACTCAATAAGTTTTAAGAATTCGTAGACCGCTTCCTGATCGCGTTGCTCAACGTGGTATCCGTTAGACACACTCTCGTAGACAATATCAATAGAAAACTCCTCCCGTATGGTCTTCAGGTCGCGCTCCAGCGTACGGGAAGATACTTCGCCTCCGGTGAATTCGGTTACAGCATCTAGCAATTGGTCTTTTGAAATTCCGGGTTTATGCTTTACATAGCTGATAATCTTTGCGAGTCGGGCTGCTTTTTTATACGTACTCATACTGTGGAAGGTTTCTTCAAAGATAAGATAGTCCGTCATAATTTGACGTACTTAATCCTTATTTTTATATTTTAAATCAAACGTATGTCTACCACCCGAAACCAAAAGTACACCCAACTCGCACAACAGCTACACGACAGCTTAAGCCTGATCAACAGCCTGAAAACGCAAGCTGTACAACAGCATCAATACGCGCTCGCCGCGCAAGACCAAGAGGTTGAGGCACTTTTGGAAGAGGCGGTGCGTAAAATTGAGATGTGAGACTTGAGATGTTAGATGTTAGATGTTAGATGTTAGATAAGAGAATATAGAACAGAGACTGTCTTGAATACAAAGTTCACAGTTTGTTGTTTGTTGTTTATTGTTTCTGGTTAATTATTCCATATTAAAGTACAAAGTCAGAAATGCAAAACACCAGTACATAACGGTCTGTCATTTCGAGCACAGTCGAGAAGCTTTCGTAAGAGAAGCCTCACTGGATGAGATGCTGAAACACGTTCAGCATGACGCTTGTTTCAATGTTACCGCGCTGCCTGTCCTAATGAAGATTGGGAATCGTATCGCGTGTTGCGTTCACCCCAATACCATTTTAAACCAAACAAGTACTTTGTTTATTTATAAATTCTATTTATCGCATGGTTAAAATACGCTAACACTCTCATTCCAACCCTACAGAACATCATTCTACGTGTTGTACTATCAGCTCCTCGCCGAGGAGGGGTGGCAGCGAGGCGCACGCGGTGCGCAGCAGCTGACGGGGTGGTGTTACCGCAAGTGTACTAAAAACCACCCCTGCCCTGCTGAGCAGAGCTTTCCCCTCCTTCAAAAGGAGGGGAGCTTTTATTTAATTCTTTTATTTTTAATGTTTCTAATTTATGATTGCTTTATGGAAAAGTGATAAATTATTCATACCCAAAGGATCAACGCGATCAAAATCCCTCGGTTCAGAATAGACGCGGGCAGCTCCGAAGGACAGGAGCGGTAGCGACGCAGAGCTGACAAGACGGTTTTTGCGATAGCGGAAAATTCCCAAGCGAGGGGCTCTTTTCTTTTGTTACTTTTCTTTGGAGAAGCAAAGAAAAGTAAAGAACATGATTTGAAAGAAAACTCATCAAACTGACCTCAGGAACTTAACGCAATATAATATCAATCTACAGACACCATCTTACAAAAAGAGGGGATCCCTCATCCATGTAGAAGAAGAACTAAAGGTGAGGTGAACCCACGCTTTAGCTTCAGAAACTAGCGAAACCCGATTTCTTTAAACATCTTTGCACTTGCTTTTATAACTGAAGGAATTCTGGAAACACCTATGAACACCCCAACAAGCCATACCGCATGCCCCGATTGTCACGGTCTGGGCAAACAGAACCGCGGACTCTCAAAACGTGCGAAGCAGCGGTATCAAAAGGCTTTGGAGGTGTATGAACGTTTTCCTGATAATCCTAAGCCGGTAAAGCCCAAAGCGCATTTGCAGGTGTGTCCCACCTGCTCAGGAAGCGGACTCCTCCCTGCTCCGCAACCTCCGAAACCGGACACCGCACGCTTTCCACACCTGGCCATCATTGGAGGTGGTATTGGCGGCACGGCGCTGGCAGTGGCTTGTTTGCACCGGGGAATTCCGTTTACCTTGTACGAGCGGGATGCTGATTTTGATACTCGTGCACAGGGCTACGGCCTCACCCTCCAACAGGCACATACGGCGGTAAAAGGTTTTGGAATAGACAGTCTGGAACAGGGCATTGTTTCTACCCGACATATTGCGCATACGCAAAACGGTACGGTCTTGGGCGAATGGGGAATGCGCAAGTGGGATACGCAGACCAACGCCACACCTAAACGTACCAACATTCATATTGCCCGGCAAAACCTGCGCTCGGCTTTATTAGAACAACTTTCGGGTGCTGACGCGATACGCTGGGGACATCAGCTTAACGGGTTCAACCAAACGGAAACAGGCATTGAACTCCAATTTGACACCCAAGAAAACGCCACCATAGCACTTGCCGATCTGCTGGTGGGTGCCGACGGAATTCGCAGCAGTGTACGCGAGTTACTCTTTGAGCAAGAGCCCTATCCCTTGCGCTATCTCGATTGTATTGTGATCTTGGGGATCTGCGCGTTAAGCGATCTGCAGAATGCTGCTCATGAGTTACTGGATCAAAAAACTGTATTTCAAACCGCCAATGGGAACGAGCGTATGTATATGATGCCTTATGATCACGAGCATATTATGTGGCAGTTCAGTTATCCGCTAGTGGAAGCCGAAGCTAAAAACTTAAGTGCACAAGGAGCTGAAGCTTTAAAAAAGGAGGTACAAAAGCGTACCAACTGGCATTCGCCTATTCCGCAAATCATCGAAGCCACTCCGGCTGCTTTGATCTCAGGCTATCCGGTATATGACCGGGAGTTGTTAGGTCCATTGGACTGTGCTTCTTGTGGTCCAGTAACCCTATTGGGCGACGCCGCCCATCCTATGAGTCCGTTTAAAGGTCAGGGCGCCAATCAAGCCCTGCTGGATGCCCTAGCCTTAGCCCGACGCATCACCAAAGTCTGTAAACCAAATACCTCTTGGAAGGACACCAACCTCCGAAAAAAGATCTTAACGCCCTTTGAAACCGAAATGCTCAAACGCAGTGCCACGAAAGTAGAAGCCTCAGCCAAAGCTGCCCGGGTATTACATTCAGACCAAGTCCTGCAAGAACGCGACGGCCCTCGAGGGGGAGGAAAACAGTAGCAGGTGGCAGTTGGCAGTGGGCAGTCCCAGTTGGCAGTCAGCAGTCGCAGTTTTCAGTGAGCAGTTTGTGGTTTGTTGTTTGTTGTTCCTTATTTGAAATACGAAATTAGAAATACGAAATACGGAGTGTAGCTGCGGTGGCAGTTTACCGTTTGTGGTTTATGGTTCCTTGCTAAATATATAGGTAGCAGTATGTCACTTCGAGTGATTCTGGAGCGTCCACGCGCGAAAGAATTATATCGAGAAGTCTATCTAGCAAACAACATTTTTACTAAAAATACTTCTCGATACAGTTGAAGCGCTGCTAACGCATTGCTTCAACCACTCGAAGTGACACGTACGCTTACCCGAAGGGTCAACGCGATCAAAACCCCTCGGTTCAGAATAGACGCGGGAAGCTCCGGATTAAGTCAGCAGTACACAGTTTTATGTTTACCGTTTAGGGTTTGAAAGAGTATGAAATGTAAAAAGTCAGAAATACAAAATTCAAATAGATAATGCTTTGTCACTTCAAGCGAATCCCGAAAGCCTTCGAGAAAGAAGCCTAGCTGATGAAATGCTGAAACACGTTCAGCATGACAGCGTGTATTAAAAGTGTTACACTTATCCATACCCGAAGGGTTTTCTTTCTATTTCTTAAGTATAGCGAGAAGTACCCGTTAAAAATTTTCGAAGCCTTGGAGAAAATTTAGGGGACTTGTTGCGGTTTTGCCTGATAAGGCAAAAACACCTAAGAAATAGGGTCTTTTCTTTTCTGCATCCGACGACCGCAGGAAGAGGAATGCACCTGTTGTGCTATGTACTAGAGTTAGTCGAATTAGTACAAGCAAAGAAAATGAATGAACCTGATTTAATATATAACTTATCAAACTGAACTTAAAAACTTAACGCAATTCAATACAATCTAAACCGACAGACACCATTTTATCAAAAGAAATCAACTCCCTTCCTTGGAAGGAAGGGTTGGGGAAGGATGTTATAGAAAAGACTAAAACTTCCCTCTAAATCTCCCTTCTTCCGATAGCTATCGGAAGGGAGACTTCTATGAATACTTTCCCATTTATAAATTCTGGTTACCACGCTGCCTTGTCCCAATGCATATAGGCAATGGTCTTGCGTGTTTTAAATGTTACAACAATACCACTATATCAGCTCCCCTCCTCGTTGAGGAGGAGTGGTGTTACCGCAAATCTACCAAAACCACCTCTACCTACTACGCAAGCTTTCCATTCCCTGTAGGTCTAAATCCTAAGTGTATTCCATAAAAAATCTATACATTTAAAACGAATAGCATTGTTTTATATGAATTTTTTAAAGATTTTGGGGCTGATGCTCCTTTTGGTAAGCACCGCTTGCAACTCCAAAAACACAGCCGAGAACGAATGGATCTCCCTTTTTAACGGGAAGGACCTCAGCGGATGGACGCCTAAGTTTTATCATCACGAAGTAGGTGAAAATTATGCCGATACTTTTCGGGTGCAAGACAGCAGTATTGTCGTGGCCTATGATAACTATGATAGTTTTGATGAAACCTACGGACATTTGTTTTATGACGAAGCCTTTGCCTCGTTTCACTTAAAATTCAAATATAGATTCACTGATGAATGGATGGAAGATGCTCCAAGCTATACCTACCGCAACAGTGGCGTGATGTTTCATTCCCAAGCTCCGGAAACGATCTTAAAAGAGCAAGACTGGCCGCTTTCGGTAGAATATCAAATGCTGGCAGAAGCCGAACCCGGAAAATCCAGACCTACCGGCAATATGTGCTCGCCCGGTACGGATGTGTATTATCAAGGTGAAAAATCAAACGATCATTGTATCAATTCGTCTTCCCCCACCTTTCGTTGGGATATTTGGGTAGATGCCGACCTCATCGTGTATCAGGATTCGTTAATCATTCATAAAGTAAACGGAAAAGAAGTGCTTCGATATACCGATACGCAAATAGGCGGCGATGTAGCCAATGGCTACAATCCCAAACTTAAAGTAGATGGGCAAGCCTTAAAAAGTGGATATATCGGTTTACAGGCCGAAGGTCAAGGCGTGATTTTTAAAGACATTAAGCTTAAAAAATTATAAAGCATTATTTTCTTGATAGTTCGTAAGCAATAAAGCCTTGGTCGCTACCGCAAACTACCTCAAAGCAAGCCTGTCTGCCGACAAAGGCAGGCCTCCAAGATATAGCTTGGAAACGTATTTTCAATTTCAAGGCATCCCGATAGCTTTCGGGACTGCGTATTAAACCCTTTGGCGGAGCCAATAAAAAAGCTCCCTACTTGCGCAGGGAGCTTTACGTTTTTCAACCAACTTACGAACTCTTATTAGTTGAGTAATGCGCGAAGCGCTTTTGCTGCTTCTGCAGGATCTTCAGCCCCGTAGATCGCTCCACCGGCAACAGCTACTACAGCTCCAGAGTCTTTTACGGCTTTGATGCTGTCAAGGTTTACACCACCTGCGATAGAAACCGGCACTCCGGCACGTGCTGCCTCATCGATCAATACTTGAATCGAGTAGCCTTCTTCAGCCTGCTCATCAAGACCTGCGTGTAGTTCCACAAATGCGACACCCAGTTCCGTTACTTCCTGTGCACGTTTTACACGATCTGCAACACCAATCGTATCTACAACCACACCCTTACCGTGTGCTTTAGCCGCTTTTACTGCCCCTGCGATCGTGCTGTTTCCGGTAGACCCTAAGATGGTTATGTAATCAGCACCTGCCTTAAAAGCCATATCTGCTTCCAACTCTCCGGCATCTGCGGTTTTAAAATCTGCAAATACTTTTTTGTCAGGAAATGCATTCTTGATTGCTGTAATTGCAGCCAATCCTTCACTTTTAATAAGTGGAGTACCTAACTCAATGATGTCTACATAAGGAGCCACTTTCGTAGCCAATGCAAGGGCATCTTCGGTTTTTAATAAATCAATTGCTACTTGTAACTTAGCCATGATATCTTGTTTTTAGTATATTAATAATTATTCTTGTTCTTATTCTAAATTTGCGTGTCGCTGCCAAAGTTGGTCGGCAGTCTTTCCGCCTTTACTCCAAAGCAGCTGTATCAGAGCGTCTCCGTAGAGCAATAGCGCTTGCTCAAATAAACTACCGGCATATTGCTGAGAAACTTCAGCTTCTTGTTTGTTTTTTTGTGCCGCCGGAAGCACAACTACTACATCGGCCAGATCTGCTAAAAGCGATTCCATATTGGTGGTAAAGCAGAGTACGGCAGCTCCTTCTCGCTTTGCTGTTTTTGCTGCGTTCACGATACTGGTGGTACTTCCACTTCCCGAACCTGCAAGCAGTACATCGCCATTGGTAATCGCCGGTGCGGTGGTCTCTCCCACGATATGCACGTTAAAACCTAAATGCATCAAACGCATACCAAGCGCTTGCATCATAAATCCGCTGCGACCCATTCCCATCAAAAAAATACGCTGTGCACGTTCTAAAGGAGCGATAAGTGCTGCGAGTTGCTCATAAGCAACACCTTGTCGCAGGTACTCGTGTTCTTTATAAATCAGGGCGATTGCATCTGCTAATGCGGCTTCACTGCTTATCGTTTCAGGGGTTTGCATAATTGCGTGTTTGAATTAGAAAACAAAAGTACTGTGAAGCGCGTGGTACTTGTTTCACAATATGATAGATGTGTGGTACAATTTGCACATTACCAAAATATCTTAGGTACGATATGCTACTTTTGTGGTACATTTTAGAAATTAGTAGGTTTTTAACTAATACCTATTGTTTACTTCCCCTCTATAAAAAGTTATTTATGCTTAGTGATAAAGTTTTATATATACGTGATCTAGCAGACTGCCCTCCTTCTTATCTGGACGACCCCGGAAGACGTGAATTTTTTGAGATCGTATGGTTACAGCAAGAAGATGCGCTGCACCCTCCGCAGTATGATTTTCAAACCGTCAATGGTCATTGGATCTACCTAATCCCACCCTATCGAGTACATCAGTTGAACAAAGCCGGAAAACGCGGCGTGCTTATTTCTTTTAAACAAGAATTGCTGGAAGATGATCTAAAGGAATTTTTGCTAGATGTGTTCCGAATCTTTAACCTTCAGGGAGAGTTCTCTTGCTTACAAGTGAGTGAGGAACACGCCCAAAGTCTCACTGCAGTGTATCAATTGATGTATGCCGAATATGATCAAGATGCGGTAAATCTTATTATGCTGAAGGCGCTACTGAAAGTTTTACTGCTGAAGCTTATCGAATTAAAAGAACAGCATTTTACACTTCAAGATCTCAATGAAAAGCGCGTCTATGAATTTATGATGTTACTTGAAAAGAATTATCTTGAGGAGCGTACAGCTGCTTTTTACGCCGGAAAGATGGGACTGAGCGCAAAGCGACTCAATCAGATTTTAAAAGAAAAATTAGACAAAACCGTGGTTCAACTACTGCACGACCGCTTGATTCTTGAAGCCAAACGCCAGATGATACACAGTGAGCATACGATCAAAGAAATTGGCTATAACCTCAAATTTAAAGACCGTTCTTATTTTAGTCGGTTTTTTAAAACCCACACCGGTCAGACGGCACAGGAGTTTCAAAATCAAGCGCGCCGCTATGTACTTAAACATGATAATACGCTGTATGCCGACTAAAACGAAATATCCCACTGTATTCTAAAACGCAGCTCGTTTTCAAGTAGTGCGTCTTCGGTCTCATAGTCAAAACTTGATAGCTCGGCGGTGAGCTTGTTGCGGTGTCCTTTAAAAAACCAATTGAAGGCAAGCGATTTTTCGTCTAGTGACGTTTCCCTATCAATATTCGGATTGAAATTGGCGTAGCGCGCTGCAATCTCCAGTTGCTTGGGCCACCAGCCTATCGCCTGGTGTGCAAAATATCCGGCTTGCATATAATATCCGCGCAATTGAGTAGTCGCATCAGCATCAAGTTTATCAATCACCTCTTTATAATGCAGCTCAGATTGCCAACTGAATCCTTGATACACAAAAGCGGTCTCAAAATTCCCCTGATTGATGCGGTACTGCCCAGGTTCCTGAGTTTCAAAACCGGTTAAAAATCCGCCGCCGGAAGAGGAAAATCGAGTAAACGGACTCCGATTAGTCACCGCAGAAAAAGCGATTTGTGCTTCGGGAGTTTTGTGAATTTGCAAGTCGCTGATACCGCCAAAGCCCAGATCATCCCCTAATACATTCCATTGCAGGCGACCAAAATACATCAAGTTTTTATCGTCATTTTCGCTATTAGAGCGTCCTGAGCCGGTAAGTACAGCTGCCCAATAGCTAAAATCAGCTGCTCCACGACCTTCTAACCTTCCGTAGAGTTCAATACCTTGCTGACGGTCTATGGTAAAACTTCGGTTTAAAATAGAGCGGTCCACCAACTGTTGCGCACCACTGCTGATGCGGCGCTCGCGGGTAAATTCAACCTTCCACTGGCCTACTTTGATATTGAGCCATTTCCAGCGCTCGATCATAATTCTAAAATCAAGCAGATTCCCGCGCCCTAATTCGTACTCCCAGTAATACTTCAACCAAGGTTTATACGCGTGCCCCCCTACTTTGAGTCGGGCTCTGTTAATCTTAAAAACCGAATTCTTTTCGTCATTAAAATCATCAAACGTCACCGGATCATTATCTCCCGGTGTCGCAAAGCGAAATTGCAACCGGCTCTGTATATGCAGACTGAAGGCATCGTCAGGTGCAGTAAATAATACGCCTTTGTTACCGTAATCGATATTCCAGCGCGATAGGCTGTCTTGAGGTAGTTCTTGAGCATAGCTAAAACTGTTCAGCAAAAGCAAACAAAGACTAATCGCATAAGTGATGCGGATGGAGCGCGTGCGCATAACAAAAGGGTTAGGCCTGCAAAAGTAAAATTATCTAAGCACTTAACCGCTTAGAAACCTTAAAGAAACCTTTAGGTAACACTCAGAGTTTTTAAGCAGCTACAACTTCGGTTAGGCAGATGCCGATGTAAACAGTTTTTTGGCTCCGCTAATAATAAGCAGCACCACAAAACCGATGACCAGTCCTAGTAAAAGATCGGCCAACATACCCGGCCACGTGTGAAAGAGGTCGTGTACCACGTGAAGATTATGTCTAAAAATTCCTCCGGAAACCAAAAGCAACGCAATAGTCCCGATAACAGATAAAGACTTGATCACTACCGGTAAGGCATTGACTAAAAATTTACCCACTTTATCAGAAAAGCTGTCGTCTTGCTCGTTCAAGTTGATGAGTTTAGCCCCAAATTCGTCCATACGCACGATGAGTGCGACGATCCCATAAACCCCTACGGTAGCCACCAAAGCGATGATAGAAACCACAATGATCTGATTTACTAATTCTTCGCCGGTAACCGTACCTAAAGCGATGATGATGATCTCTACGGAAAGGATAAAATCGGTTAAAATAGCCGACTTCACCTTTTCTTTCTCATAAGCTAAAAGTTCTTCTTCGGTGCGATTTTGTAATGCAGGCCGCTCCTCTTCGTATGCGTGCGGCACAAAAAACTCATAGATCTTTTCAGCTCCTTCATACGCGAGGTAGAGTCCGCCAATGATCAGGATCACCGTTACCGCCACCGGTACAAACGCACTGAGCAAAAAGGCCACCGGTAGAATGATGATCTTATTGAGCAGCGATCCTTTGGTGATCTTCCACAAGACCGGGATCTCACGATTAGACATAAAACCGGAAGCTTTCTCAGCATTTACAGCGAGGTCATCGCCTAAAATACCTGCGGTTTTCTTTCCGGCGACTTTAGCCATCACCGAAACATCATCCATAAGCGTTGCAATATCATCAAGAAGCGCAAAAAATCCTGAAGCCATAAGTGTATTGGGTTGGTTGTTTGCGGCAAGATAAGTTGCTCTTTTCTAAAAAGGCATTAAAAAAGTGATAATTTATACGATTGCAGTGGGGTTAAACTAGAACGATTGGCGTGAACTCAAAGCGGTCTCTAGAGGCAATTTCTCTAAAATACGCCCATCGTGACTCACCTGAACTGCCAGTGCCGGAGCTTCGGCGTGCGCAAGTGCTAACTGATAGGTAACATACCCCTCAGCAACTTGCTGCGTTACCTGTGCGATGCGATACGCTTCGTAGGTTGAAGCAATTTTCTGCTGAACGGGTTCCGGCAATACGCTGGCATCTGCACTTTTTTGGGTTTTTAGCAAATAACCGTCTGCAGAGTACCATTGGGTATGTTGCGTCTGCTCTTTCACAAAGCTTACTTGATAGGTTTTAGAGGTAACCTCCCACTGTACTTCTTGTACATCGGGATAGTGCACCTCAAAGTTGGTTTGCACATTTTTAGGAATTTCCTGCGCTTGGCTGCTCAGGCTTAACACTGCGGTCATTAAAATTAAAGCGATAGTTTTCATAAGTTCTATTTTTTTGGTTGAGACAAAGTACCTGCACAAATCTGAAATCATTTAGGAGTTTTAGCCGCTCAGGATATTAAAATATGTTAAACATACTTTTGACATCAAGCCAGTGAGCGCGCCATATCAGAATATATAAACACTAAAAAAGCGTCGTACAATCAGCTGCTGCTAATGATGTACGACGCCTTGTAAAAGAGCGATTCGGTTAAAGATTCTTTAAAGGAAAAACCAGCTGTACCTTAGTATTCACCATAAAAATTTGTTAGTAAACTGCTTCAGAAACGTTTTAAGGTCTTGATCCCTTTGGCGCGTTTAATAAAGCATTTTGATCATCAAAAAAGAGTTCGTGCTCTTTCCCAAAAGTATTTTCAACTTCTACCATATACCGCGTTTTTCCGTCTTTGATATATTTTTTAGCCTCATCAAAACGGAAACCCGAATACTTCTGTTTCAGTTGATTCTGAATCCCTGCCGGTAGTTCGGCTTCACGAAGCTCTTGTTCGCTGGCCACCACGCTTCCATCAGCAGCATAAGACACTTCATAATCTAAGCGGTCGATCTCAAATTCTACCTCATAAGAAAATGCGTGCTGTTCCCACTCAATGTCTGTAGCTTTAGGGTATGCCGTAGAGAAGGCTTGGGTCACCGGTGCCGGAACTCCGGAGTTTGCTGAAGTTTGTGCTGTAGCCAGACTAACACCGCCCAACAGAATTGCGGTCATAAATACATTTTTCATCGTGTTTCTTTTTTAAATTTGAAACAAAACACGGGAGCAAAACTGAAAAGATTTAGGATAAGTTCACTGCTAGAGTCAAACAAAGCCTGGTTTTTATACATAAGCTTTACGCCGAAAATACTTAAGCCCTTGATTTTTATAACATCTTAACCTTTGCATAGTTCTGAGTCGTGATTAAAGAGAAGTGTCGTTACCAATTGATTCCAGATTTGCGCTTTAGCCTTGCAGTCTATATTATGAAACCCCTGCTATGAAGATCTTAATTATAGAAGACGAACCCCAAATGCTGGATAACATGCGCCGCACACTGGAGCAGGAACAGTATTTAGTAGAAAGTGCTGCAACCTACACCGAAGCACTAGATAAAATTGGAGCCTATGCCTACGATTGCATTCTGCTAGATGTGATGCTTCCTGACGGAAACGGTCTAAAAATTCTCAAAGAACTTAAAGCCCAGCAAAAAGAGGAAGGCGTTATTATCGTTTCGGCAAATGATTCCTTAGACGATCGTATCGAAGGGCTCAACCTGGGTGCCGACGACTACCTACCGAAGCCTTTTCATATGGCCGAATTACGGGCTCGGGTACAAGCAGTTTTACGACGCCGTAACTTTGAAGGGAATCGCAATATACAGTTAGGGAACGTGAACATCAATCCTGAAACACGCCAGGTTTTTATAGCAGAAGAGGACATCAACCTCAACCGGAAAGAATATGATATTCTTACCTATTTGATCGCCAATAAAACCCGACTCGTTACGAAAGCCGCTCTGGCCGAGCACGTGTGGGGAGACCACATTGACCAAGCCGATAGCTTTGATTTTATCTACTCGCAAATAAAAAATCTGCGTAAAAAACTAGAACCGGCAAGCATCAACGTGCAGGCGGTTTACGGCGTGGGCTATAAACTTGAAGTCGACTAAATGCGTCTATTAAATTACACCACGCAATACTTTGCGCTGCTACTCTTAGGAGTGATCACCGTTTGGGCAGTCGCCTTTTATTATGCGATGCTTGATGAGATCTATGACAGCCTTGATGACGGACTCGAGAATCAGAAAATTTTGCTTCTCAAGCGCGCTCAGGAGGATCCTTCGATCTTAGCGCATAATGATTTTGACAAGCACGTGTATAGCTTTACTCCTATTTCGGCACCTAGCTTTGAACAGCAACAAGAGCGCTATCAAGATACCTTGATGTATATGCTGAACGAGGAAGATTATGAACCGGTGCGTATTTACGAAAGCGCCATACAGGCAAACGGTGGTTATTATAAACTGAAGATCATCACCTCGATGGTAGAGGAAGACGACCTGATCGAAGATCTGGTGAGCTACCTCATTGGCTTATACGCCTTTTTGGTCCTTTGTATTTTAATACTCAATAATCTTTTACTGAAGCGCATCTGGAAACCCTTTCACTACCTTATTGATCAACTTAAAGATTTTAAGCTCGACCGAAAGACCAGCTTAACTACAGCCCCCACAAAGATCGAAGAATTTACGCTGCTCAATACAACAGTGACTACGCTGATCGCTTCGACACAGCGCTCTTATGAAGAGCAAAAACAGTTTATAGAAAACGCTTCTCACGAGCTGCAAACGCCTCTTGCCATCGTGATCAATAAACTCGAACTCTTTATAGAACAACAACCGCTAAGCGATGAGCAGCTCGTGCAAATGGCCAGCGTTCTTGATAATCTGGGCAGACTTACGCGGCTCAACAAATCTTTATTATTGCTTTCTAAAATTGAGAATGAGCAATTTCAGGAGGAAGCTGAAGTAGATTTTAAGCAGTTGCTGCACCAAAGCCTTAGTGACTTTGAAGCTATTGCCGAGCATAAAAATTCAGCCTTAATACTCGTTGAAGAAACCGAAATGTCCTACCGTATGAATCGGGATCTGGCGGTCATTCTGGTTAATAATCTTCTTAAAAATGCACTGGTACACGGCACACCGGGAGCACCTATTCACCTCAGATTAAAACAACATTCATTGAGCATCACCAATCAAGGGACACCTTCTCCATTAAAGGTAGACGATATTTTTGCACGCTTTAAAAAGTCGGGCACCAATGAAAAATCTACCGGTTTAGGATTGCCCATTGCGCAGGCGATTGCGGTAAAGTACCAACTTCAGTTAACCTATAGGTATACTGAGGGACACCAGTTTACTTTAACATTTCCGATTTAAGAAATGATTACGAAGCATTCACAAATCATTACCAATTCTTTTCAGAATTATATTGAATCTTTGCTTTTACAACCTTAACGTATGAAATATTTAGCCCATTACGTCATTTTTGGAGCGCTGGCTTTTAGCGGAGTTCTTTCGTATGCGTTTTATAAAAAATCGATCGCTGAAGAACGTGAAATTCTGGAAAATGCCAGTTACAATCTGGTGAACACTTGGGAATTTCCTGAGTTGCTCTATGAGGTGAGCGGTATCGCTTGGGTTAATGATTCTACCCTTGCCTGCATTCAGGATGAGGAAGGTGTGATCTATAATTTTAATCTGAATACCAGCGAGATCACTAAGGATACCCGGTTTGCTAAAGACGATGATTATGAGGCTATCGCGCTCAACGGTACGATGGCGTTCGTGATGCGCAGCGACGGGCACATTTTTGAGATCGCTGATATTATGGCTGATACGCTTGTGGTTTCAGATTTTAAGACGCGTTTTGATTCTAAAAACAATATGGAATCGCTCGCCTATCAACCGGAACACGACAGACTGATCACCATCGCCAAAGATGAGGGGCTTGACGAGGACCGCTATAAAGGTGTTTATGCAATTCCGTTGGAGACCCACGAGCAGGATGAGCAACCGCTTTTTGCGATCGATCTGAAATGGGATGCTTTTAAAGCCTTGGAAAAAAAGAAAATAGAGAACACGTTCAAACCTTCAGATATTGCCATACATCCTAAAACCGGTGATTTTTATATCGTAGATGGAACGAGTCCGCATCTGTTGATCGTTTCGGCATCGGGTAGTTTTAAAGCCTTGCACGAACTGAATAAATTTCATTTTGCACAACCCGAAAGTCTTACGTTCAGTCCGGAAGGCACTTTATACATCGCCAACGAGGCAGCTAACGGAGTGGCCACGATGTTTGAAGTCACCTTAAAAGATAAAGAAGTAGTTGAATAAATTAGTTCAAGGCAAGCTCAAGGGTGTTGCATCCTTTGGCTCTGCCAATATATTTTAATGTTTAGCAGCACGGCGGTGTGAGGCCCGCTTTGCGCATCAAATAGTAAACTAACTTAGGGCAAGCCCTTGAGGCGTTGGTTGAAAAAAAAATTCAATTTCGAGGCATCCCGATAATCATTGAGACGGTGTATTAAACCTCTTGGCTGTGCCTATAAACTGAAGCTTTACTGCTTTTGAATTTTACATTAAAATTAAATGGAGAAGCCGCATCTATTGCTAGATGCGGCTTCAATATATAGAGAAAGCACGAGGCTTTTAGTTTTCGGCGTTGCCGTACATATTAGATTCTCCCCCATCGATCGCAATGGTTTGACCACTTACATACCCGTTAGCTTTACTTAATAAAAATGCAACTACACTGGCCACATCTTTAGGATCACCTAAGGCACGAGTGGGGTTTCGTTTTGCATATTCAGCTTCGGCAGCTTTAGGATCATCAGGGTTGACTTGCTTAAATGCTTCGGCAACCATAGGCGTTAAAATTGCGCCCGGAGCGATCGCATTGGTCAAAATTCCGTCTTTACCATATTCTAAAGCAGCGTTTTTAGTCATTCCGCTTACAGCATGTTTACTCGCCACATACGGCATCTGATTGAGCACTCCTCGAATACCTCCAACGGAGGCCACATTTACAATACGTCCAAAATTTTGCTTTTGCATCACCGGGATTACATAACGAAGTCCGTAGTAAACTCCCATTAAATTGATATCGATCACTTTTTTGAACACATCAAGATCGTAATCAATAATCGGAGCTTGTTTACCCTCAATTCCTGCGTTGTTGTACAGACCGTCAATTCGACCAAATTGCTTTACTGCTTGATCCACATAGTTTTTTACTTGTTCCTCGCTCGAGACATCTGCTTTTACCGATAGTAAAGCAACTTTAGGATTGATCTCTTTAAGTTTTTTCTCAGCATCTTTTAATGCGTCGTCATTATAGTCAACCAAAACCAGTTTTGCACCTTCTTTGGCAAGCAGTTCTGCAGTTGCTAGTCCCAGTCCCATCGCAGCACCGGTAATGATAATCACTTGATCTTTCATAATATTTGGATTTTATGGGCGTAATCAGTGGAAAATTAATTCCAAAATGCGCCTCAAATTAAAAATTGATTTTCAGTCAAGGCCTCGTTAATTGGAGCCGAGACCCATTACTGTTGTATGTACAACAAAGTTAAGTTGCACTGAAAAATCAAGACGTTAAAAGCATCATAAGGTTTAAGTGACTATAAGTAAACGAATCGTTAAGACATGGTTACCGGAAGCATTATTAAGGTTTCAACTCCGCCGGCTTCATCTTTAAGATAATCTACCTTCAACTTATAATTGATGTCGCGCTCTTCTGCATAATAATTACCGGTCTTCTCATCAAAACCGCCATAATCAGTATACGCGAGACTTACGATCTTATTCTCATCCATCGCATTAAGTGTTTGTAAATCTTGCTCGCTTAACGTATAACGTTTGAGTAACTGATTGAGACTGTGGGAAAAATGTCCTTTTGGTTGCGTTTTCATAGCGTTTGTTTTTTTCAAAATTATTATGGGTAATAGGATTAAAATGTTAGTAAAATCTTATTTCACAGAAAATTAAGAGCAAAAGAACTGCTCGAATAAACCTCAAAATATACCTAAGACCAAGGATACAGCGTCACGACTTACTTACCGGTTTCAAACAACCAGAACAGTCTTTTAAAATTTTAAGATGGAGTAGTATTGCTTTTAACAATATAGATTATGGAAATGTAATTTATTGAAACTCGAGAAACAGTATTGGCCGGACATCTTCAATTTGTTTAGATACCAATCCCTCAAAATCTCTTAACACTTATTTAAAACCGTGTTATAGAGGGTTAAAAAAGATTTCGCATTAACATATTTAGCATAATTTGATCCCTTAAACTTAATAGCCTCTATGAATCACCAATACGCGTTTATTAGATCAATTTTTCAAGTTCGCTTTTCTTTACTACTAATTTTAGTGCTTCCTGCGCTGCAGACATTTGCTCAGGATAAAGAAGTAGAACAAACTTTTTATTTTACCGGAAATACCGGAGACGCTCCTAATGCCACGACAACTTCGGTTTTAGAAGCCATTACTACGATGTCTCAAAAGGATGCGAAAGCCACTTTTGTAGCTATCGGGAATATCACCCAACAAGGTTATCCGCCAAAAAAGAAAGACCGTAAGGAGGTAGAAACGTTCTTGCAGCAAGAACTCATGCAACCGCTGGAAGCTTTTAACGGAAACGTGATCCTAATGCCGGGAAAAAACGAATGGAATAAAAACGGTCACGAAAATCTGGACGATCTTGAATCTTTTATTCAAGACAACAGCGAGATCGAATTCTGGCCCAATGATGGTTGTCCGCGCGAGATCGAGAACCTTGATATGGATAATGTAGAGTTATTGATGATCGACTCGCAATGGTTTCTTGAAGACTGGGACGATCATTTGTATCTAAACAATAAATGTGACATCAAGACGCGGGACGACTTTTTTGCAAAGTTTAAGGACGACCTTAAAGACGAGCAAAACAAAACCGTGATCGTTGCGGTGCATCATTCCATATTGACCTTGTCTCAACAGAATTTTATAGAAAACATAGGCGGTTTGACTGTTGAAGATTATTACAGCACCCTAAGACAAAAATATGCAGGCACGCTGGAAACACTGGCGAGCCAGTTTCCTGATGTGATCTTCGTTTCGGCGAGTGATCGCAACTTACAATATGTATTTGATGATGGAATTCCGCAGATCATCAGTGGGGCAGCTTCAGAAAAACTTGACGGAGTGCGCAAAGCGAAAGATGGTCAGTTTGCGTCTAAAGCGCACGGTTTTGCCCGACTTACCGTTTATAAAGACCGAAGCTCTGTAGTCGAGTTTTATGAAACAGACAACGGTACCCCTAAAAAGCTTTTTGAGAAGGAAATTCGGCGCCAGCAACCCAAACCTCAAGACATTAATAGTCCGGACATCAGCGGTATGGGTAGCACAAAAAGCGCTTCGATCTACACGAAAGAAGAAACTGATAAAAGCGGGATGTACCGGTTTTTATGGGGCGACCACTACCGAGATATCTATAGTAAAGAAATTGAAGCACCTGTACTTGATCTTTCAAAACTTCCGGGTAACGTTCACGCAATCTCTGAAGGCGGAGGAAATCAATCGCGCTCGCTACGTCTGATTGACGATGAAGAACACGAGTACACGGCACGCGAACTGCGTAAAAGTGCTGTGCGCTTTATTCAGTCTAAAATCACAGATCACTACGTACGTGATTTTATGGAAAACACTATTGCAGAAGACATCGTACAAGATTTTTATACTACCGCGCAACCTTATGCGCCGTTTGCTTTGAATCCTATTTTTGACAGTCTTAATATTTACAACGCGCAACCTAAAATCTATTACCTGCCGAAGCAAAAACAGTTGGGTATCTACAATGAAGACTACGGCGACAAACTCTATATGTATGAAGCACACGCCGGCGATGAAAACAAATCTTTTGAACGCTTTGGCGACGCAGATGACATCATAAGCACCAAGGACCTTTTGGCAGAAATACAAGATTCTAAAAAACATCAGGTGGATGAAGCTAATTTTCTAAAAGTGCGCCTAATGGATTTTGCCGTGGGGGATTATGACCGGCATTATGATCAATGGCGTTGGTCTGCTTTTGAGCAGGAGGACGGTACCACTTTATACAAAACCATTCGCCGGGATCGTGATCAGGCGTTTCCTAAGTATGACGGACTCGTTTTAAGTTTGCTAAAAGTGGCGTTGATTGATTTTCGTTCTATGGAAAAGTATGACGAAGACGTAAACAGCGTTAAATGGATGAGTAGGTATGCATATCCGCTGGATCAGGCCTTCTTAAAAAGCCTCACTTGGGAAGATTGGGAACAACAAGTTCAGTTTATTCAAGAGCGACTTACCGATGAAACCATCGCTACTGCTTTTGCTAGCCTGCCCGAAGCAGCGCAAGACCAAAGTACTGCAGCGATACAAAAGAACCTAAAAGCGCGTCGCGATAATTTAATGGATATTGCCCGCCGCTATTACGAGTATTTGATGCGTCATCAGATTCTGTTAGGAACCGGCGATAAAGACGAGTTTGTGATTACGCGTCAAGCTAATGGTAAAACCAGTATTAGCCTGACTACCGAAGATGATCGCAGTTTTGAACGTACGTACGATAAAGCGCTTACCAAAGAGATCTGGATTTACGGGCTGGATGATGACGATACTTTTAAAGTAACCGGTGATGGCAATCAGTACATTCCGATTAAGATTTTAGGAGGAGAAAACAACGACGTTTATGATTTTGAAAATACCCGTGCGGTAAAAGCTTACGATTATAAAAGCAAGAACAATACGTTTGTAAATTCAGGTACGCGAAAATGGTTGGTTGACAGTTATGACATCAACACTTATAATGATGCCTCTCGTAAACTGGATGCCTTCTCTACCCTACCCGCGATCAATTACGATCAAGATACCGGTTTTTCTGCAGGTTTAAGTGGAACATACACCACCTACGGCCTGGCAAATAATCCGTTTTCAACACAACAAACCTTGACCGCAAAATATTTTGCAGCCACCCACGGTATTGAGTTGAAGTATTCAGGGGAATTCGCGCACGCTTTTTACAAATGGAATTTTGGTCTTGACGCACGCTACACTACGCCTAATTATGCGATCAACTTCTTTGGGACCGGAAACGAGACCACCTATGATCGTGACGCAGTAGATCGGGATTTTAACCGGGTACGCATCAGTCAGTGGAGTGTAAATCCGTCCTTGATCTATCGCGAAGATCGCGTGCAATTGCGCTTTGGACCTACGGTCGAATCTTTAAATACCTCCTATTCCGGAAGTGGTGTTACCGGCGATACTAACGTTTTTGCAGCAGGTGATAATGTTTTCAATACGCAGTATTATGCAGGAGCAGAAGCAACATTTCAATATAAAAATAAGAGCGGTGCTATTGCCTTCATCAGAAGGGGATTTCAGTTTGACTTGGTGACCGGATACAAAACCAATATTGACGAATACGATAACGAATTTGCTTATGTAAACCCGACCCTTTCGGTGGACTATCCTCTGCACCCTAGCGGAATGGCCGTCCTTGCTACTAAGATTGGTGCTGAGATGAACATTGGCGACACCTATGAATTCTATCACGCAGCTACTTTAGGTGGAAACAACAGCTTACGTGGTTTTAGAAATGAACGCTTTAACGGTAAAACGGCTTTTTATCAAAGTACCGATTTACGTGTAGGTATTGCCGAATTAACCACAAGTTTTATCCCGCTGCGTTTAGGCGTTTCTGCCGGATTTGATTATGGTCGTGTTTGGGTACCTAATGAAGATTCTGAACAATGGCATAACAGTTATGGTGGGTCTGTATTCTTAAACGGATTTAAAGCGCTTACCGCCAATTTAGGCTATTACCGAAGCACTGAAAGCGATCGTGTGTTATTCACACTCGGATGGAAATTCTAAAACGCTGATGCAATTACTCAAAGAAACCGTGTTCCCCTGCACGGTTTTTTTATGCTCTTGACTTTCGATGGAAAAATTCCGTTAATACGGATTTTTTCCTTTTATAACAGTTAGAGATTTGCGTACTTTGCACTTATGAAAGAGGCCAAGTTTGCAGTTATTGACGTTGAGACTACCGGTGGCGGGATCAAAGGCAATAAAATTACAGAGATCTGCATCATTGTTCTTCAGAATGGTAAAGAGCTTAACCGGTTTACTTCACTCGTAAATCCGGGAAGAGAAATTCCGCTGTATATTGAAAAACTAACCGGGATCAACGACCGGATGGTTGAGGATGCGCCTTATTTTGATGAAATTGCGCCACAGATCCTAGAGCTTACTCGTGATTGTATTTTTGTCGCACACAATGTTGGTTTTGATTATAACGTGGTGCGAGCAGAATTTAAAGAAGCCGGCATTGATTTTAACCGGAAACGCTTGTGTACCGTTCGGCTTGCCAAGAAACTCATACCGGGATTGTTTTCATACAGTCTGGGCAATTTGTGCACTTCTATAAATATTCCGCATTACGACCGGCACCGGGCGCAAGGAGATACCGAAGCTACAGTAATCTTATTTCAACGCTGCCTGGACCTTGATCCAGATTATGAGGTCATCGAAGAATTCCTTAACCGAAAATCAAAAGAGTCTTACTTCCCTCCGCACTTTAAAGCGCAGGATTTTGAGAATCTTCCGCATAAACCGGGTGTGTATTTCTTTAAAGATAAAAACGGAAAACCGCTTTACATTGGTAAGGCGATAGACATACAAAAACGGGTGCTTTCGCATTTCAGAGAAAAGAGTAATCGCAAATATGAATTGCTGCAAAACACGCACAGTATTGACTATGAACTTACAGGCAGCGAGTTGCTGGCACTGTTGCGGGAAGCTGAACTGATTTTAAAATATTACCCAAAATACAATAAAGCACAAAAGAATCCGTCGAAACCTTATAAGCTTACCTCCTACCATAATAAACAAGGAATTGAGCAGTTTGCGTTGCATAAAAACAAGATCGCTCCGGTGAGTTGGATGCAGTTTTACACCCGTGAAGAAGCCATTCAGTTTATGGAGCATCTTTGTGAGGAATTTGAATTATGCCCTAAATATTGTGGGCTGCAACAAGGCGTGGCTAACTGCAATCATTATAAAATTCACACGTGCAGTGGTGCGTGTTCTGGTGATCTTAGTGTTGCTGATTACAATCTGCGCGTGTCTAAAGCGCTCGATTATATTCACCAGTATGAGCAGTCGTGCCTATTGGTAGAAAAAGGCAGAGAAACGGGTGAGAAATCTTTTATCTATTTAAAACAAGGTCGGTTTTCGGGATATGGTTTTATAGACGATGCAGCAGATTTTAATCATCACGAGGATTTTGAGCATTATCTGATTCCGCAGAAAAGCTCGGCTTACGCAGACCGTATTGTGCGTCGCTATCTCGCCACAGAAAAGCATATTGTACGCTTGCCACTAACTTCAGTAGAGCAGCATACACAGAATATTTTTGAAAATTGGTTTGTAGATTAAAGCACTTCCTGCTCAGTAACTCTTCGGGCAAAACGAGAAGCAACCGCACTGATGATCATAATTTGCGAAGCGTGAAAAAGCATTAACGGCAATAACACTAAGCCCAAGCCGGACATTCCGGTAAAGATAATCTTAGAAAAGACGGTACCGTGTACCAATGATTTTTTGGTTCCACAGAATTGCGCAGTTATTTGATCTTCGATCGAAAAGTGTAACCATTTAGCAATGCTTCCGGTCAACCAAAAGACAACAGCAAACAAGCTAAGTACTCCTCCCCATATTAAAAGCAAATCTAACCAGGAAACCGAAGCGAATAGTCCGTCTGAAAAAGACTCCGCAAAGCTTTTATAAATGATAAGTAAAATAATACTCTTGTCAAATAAGGTGAGTTTTTTGCTATGCTTCTGAACAAAATCTCCTAAAAACCGCTGTAACAACATCCCTAAAATCACGGGGAGTAAAATCTGAACTACCAGCTTGGTATAGATCTGTGTAAAATCAAAATCGCTTTGCATATCGTCTATAAAGAGGCCCATCCACAGCGGCGTAATGATGATGCCTAGTATTCCGGAAATACTGGCATTAAAAATCGCCGCCGGAATATTTCCTTTAGCGATGGAAACCATCACGACAGATGAACTAACCGTTGAGGGTAAAGCGGCTAAAAAGAAAAAAGACAACCACAGGATCTCATGGGTTTCATTTTGTACAAGCGGCCGGAATAACAGCACAAGCAACGGAAAAATTAAAAACGTACAGGCCTGTACTAATAGATGAAGTTTGAAATTTCCCAATCCCGCTTTCAACTTTTGCGGACTCAACTTAAGTCCGTAAAAAAAGAAAATCAACGCGATTCCTATGGCACTAATAAGATCTAAAGGCACCGGACTTGAGGCAACGCCCCACTGAGGGAAAAAATATGCGATTGCGATAACCACGATAATTGCTAATACAAAACGATCAATTTTTATGCGCATAGAGGGATGTGGAGTTATAAGATCAAAAAAGGAGGCAAAGTTAAGGCAGATCTTTATCCCAACTTAGTAGCATTCTATCTGATTTTAAAAGATTTTTTACGCATTTTTTGATATTAATTGGCTGAAATATGCTTTTAGTCTAAAAAAACAGGCGTTATCTCATCTTAATCAATATTTTTATAAACGTTAAAACCAACCGAAGAAATCACGAGAGGCAAGAAAAGCCTTATTGATCTCTTGAGAACTTAAATAACGCATGAAGCAAAAGCGCCCATCTATAAAAGACATTGCAAAAGCACTAAATGTCTCTATAACCACCATATCTTTTGTATTAAACGGCAAAGGCGAAGAACGAAAGATTTCAAAAGAAGTCATTAAAAAAATTGAAGACTACGTAGAAGAAATCAATTATCGCCCCAATCAGGTTGCTCAAAGCTTACGTACCGGAAAAAGCAAAATTCTGGTCTTTATGGTTGAAGATATCGGGAATAGGTTCTTTGCTAAAATCGCCAGGATCATTGAAGATATCGCTTATGAAAAAGGCTACAAAGTCTTGTTTTGCAGTAATGAAAACAATGATAAGCGCTCTAGAGAACTCATTAGAGTTTTTCACGAACGACAAGTAGACGGATTTTTAATCATACCCTCTCCCGGAATAAAAAAGGATATTGAAAACCTGATTAAAAGCGATATCCCGGTAGTACTGGCTGACCGCTATTTTGAAGATCTCGATGTGCATCACGTGGTGATTAACAATTATGCAGCAGCCCAAAATGCGACGCAGCATTTGATTGATAATGGTTATAAAAACATCGCGTTTATTTCGATAGATACTCAGCAAATTCAGATGAAAGATCGCGCGAGAGGATACCGTGACGCTGTGGAGCAAGCAGGCTTATCCCCTACTGTTCTTGAATTGCCTTTTGAAGAAATTCACAAACCGGAAGGAAAAAATAAAATCAAAGAACTACTTACCGGAAGCAACGGGATCGATTCCGTTTTCTTTTCTACCAATTATTTGACGCAGGCTTCATTAGAGATCATCAAAGAATTGGACCCAAAACTCATCTATGATCTAGGGATCGTGACCTTTGACGACAATGAGTTCTTTAGGATCAATACGCCTTCGATCACAGCTGTAGCGCAACCGCTTCAAGAATTAGGCGAAGAATTGATGCGCATTATGTTCAAACTCCTCAAAAAGAGCGATAAAGAAATCCCTGTGATCAAATCGGTGCTTGATGCAGAATTACTCCCGCGAGAATCTTCTAAAAAGAAGTAGCTTTCGCTCAATTTTTCAACCTATAACAAATTGCGAAATAGGTTTAAAGGCGTTTCGGTAAGCTTTATTAAATAAATAAAATGAAATCCATTTTAAGAAGATCTAATCTTTCTAAAATGGATTTTTTTATGGTAAATGGTCCCTCTAAAATCGGTCAAGAATATTATTTCCCTCCTATCTTACTCTTTCAGTATTGAAGACGGCGAAGCCAATTTATGTTAAAATACTATCATTTCGGCAGTAGATGATATCACCATGCTCTTTGATTTTTGAAAATTATTAATAGTTACGAATAATCAATAACTATAAAAACGCGTCATTAAACGGCATCTGAAACGTATTGTGGTGCTTTTAAGACATAATGATGCAAATTGACTTTTATTACTAAAACAATTGCATTAACTAATCAATATTACTATTTCAATTACATTCTGTAATCTTCCTACCGCAAAGTCAACTTCAATCTATAACTTTTGACTTGAGAATTTTAGATTAGGCAACGTTCTCTTAAAGATTTGGTAAAACGTTTTACTAGTTTTAGCAATCTTTTAACGGAAACACGAATAATTTAAAAACTCAGTTTATTGGATGAAAAAATTACTTTCTCTCATTGACAAGTATTCTTTTTCTCTAAAGGTCCTTTATCGACTTAGAGAATCCCGGTGTAACATCCCGGTTTTAGGAATACTTCTCATGACATTGCTGTTGAGCACCACTTCAGCAATGTATGCCCAAGAAGAAACCGGTATTACAGTTACCGGTACAGTAACAGACTCGCAAGGAGTACCGCTCCCCGGAGTCAACATTAAAGAACAAAACACTACTAACGGAACACTTACCGATTTTGATGGAAATTATACCATTACGGTAAGCGATGGCGAAGCAACGCTTGTATTCTCGTATGTAGGTATGAAAACTGCTGAAATTCCCGTGAAGGGGGAATCCAGTATTGACATTCAGATGGCAGATGATGCGCAATCTCTGGATGAAGTCGTATTGGTAGGATACGGAAAACAGAAAAAAATCAGCGTGGTAGGTGCACAATCTACGATCAAGGCAGACGAACTAGAATTACCTGTTGCCAATTTGGGTACTATGCTTGCCGGTCGTATCTCTGGGATTACCGGGGTACAACGCTCAGGTTTACCGGGTTACGATGGCGCAGATCTATGGATTCGTGGTATTTCAAGTTTTGGTAATGCCTACCCTCTGGTTCTGGTAGATGGGGTTGAGCGTTCTCTAGACAACATTAATCCACGTGATATTGCATCCTTCTCTATTTTAAAAGATGCTTCAGCAACCGCGGTTTACGGAATTCGTGGGGCTAATGGCGTGATCTTGATCGAAACCAAAAAAGGTAAAATAGGTAAGCCACAAATTACATTAGACTATTTTGAAGGGGTTACGCACTTTACTAAAACACCAGATCTTGTAGACGGTATTACCTATATGAATTTGGCCAACGAAGCCTTAACCACGCGTGGGGATCTGCCTAAATATTCTCAGGAATACATTGACGCCACAACATCTGGTGAGAATCCGCTGCTTTACCCTAATGTCAACTGGATGGACGAAGTTTTTAAGAGTTACGGACGCAACAGACAAGCACTCATCAATGTCACCGGAGGCGCCGAAAGCGCACGCTATTATGTGTCGCTTGGATACTACAACGAGACCGGACTTTTTCAAACAGATCCTAATGTGAGCTATGATTCAGGTACTGGCTTTGAGCGTTATAATTTCACTTCAAACCTTACCCTTGATTTGACCAAAACCACAGATATTAATGTGGGAATACAAGGTTATTTATCAGACGGGAATTACCCCGGAACTCCGACTTCAGCTGACATCAGTTTAGAAGATCAGATCTTTGGGACCGCCTTAGAGGCACCACCGGTAGAATATCCTGTGCTTTACCCAGGCGGTTATGTTCCCGGTAGAAGTGCTAATGGCGGCTTACGTAACCCGTATGCAGAAGTTGCGTTACGAGGCTACCGTACAATTACCCGTACCAATCTCAACACTAACCTAAACCTCAACCAGCAGCTGAGTTTCATTACTGAAGGTTTATCACTGCACGGTCTTTTTGCTTTCGATTCGTTTAACGAGCAAAATGTAGCAAGGTCAAAACGTGAAAGTACCTACTTTGTAGATGCTAACTTTCCATACACAGAAGATGGCGGTTTATTGCTTAATGAGACCTACACAGGTACTAACTTTCTTGGCTATGATCGCAGCAATGGTGGAAACCGCAGGTTCTACACTCAGGTTTCTGTAAACTACGACCGCAGTTTTGGAAAACACAGTGTTAGCGGTCTATTGCTTGCCAATCGTACCGATTATTCAAATGCATTTGCCGGCAACTTCACAGAAGCCATACCCTTTAGAAATGAAGGTCTAGCAGGTAGAGCTACGTATTCCTATGACGACCGTTATTTTCTTGAGGTGAATGCGGGTTATAACGGTTCAGAAAACTTTGCTCCTAACAACCGCTACGGGTTTTTCCCATCGCTGGCTGTGGGTTGGGTCGTATCTAACGAAAAATTCTTTGAACCTATTAAGGAGCATATTGATTACTTTAAACTGCGCTACTCAGACGGTTTAGTTGGATCTGATTCAGGTGCAGGGCGCTTTGCTTACCTCAACCGTGTAGAAAGCGGGCAGGATGGATATTACTTTAGTGAAAATAGACAGTATGTAGATGGAATCGCGCAAACCTATTACGGGGTTGATGTTGTTTGGGCCGAAGCGCGCAAACAAGATTTAGGGATTGAGATCAATGCATTTGATAGTAGATTAAGCCTGATTACAGATTTCTTCTACGAGCGTACCGAAGGTGCCTTCTTAAACCGAAGCGATATTCCTAATTACATTGGTTTAACTACCGATCCTTACGGAAATATCGGGGTTACCGAAAACAAAGGTTTTGACGGAACGCTTAATTACAGTCATCAATTTCAAGAGCTGCGCCTTTCGTTTAGAGGAACCTTCTCTTACAACAAAAATAAAATCGTTGAGAATGGAGTTCCAGAACAACCTTATCCTTGGTTAAACCGTCAGGGTACAGGTCTTTTAGCTAACGTAGGTTATGTAGCTGAACGTTTATTCACTCTAGAAGATGACCTTGATGGCGATGGCTTTATTACGACAGAAGACGGTTTCCCAACTCAGTTTGGACAAATTCAACCGGGAGATATCAAATATTCAGACCTGAATGGCGATGGCCAGATAGATGCTTTTGACCGTAAAGTAATTGGTGATGGTGATGTTCCGGCACTGACTTACGGTTTTGGAATTACTGCTATTTATAAAGGTTTTGATGCGAGTTTATTCTTTCAGGGACAAAGTTTTTCTGACCGTTTTATAGGCGGTTACGGTATTCGCCCATTTATAGGTGATGGTGGTGAAGGTAATATCTACACCACTAGTCTGGATCGCTGGACTACTGAAAACAATGATGCTTATGCCACCTACCCAAGGCTTTCTTTTAGTGCTTCGGGGATAGGACAAACAAACAACAACCAAAACAGTACGTGGTGGTTGCGAGATATTGACTTTTTAAGACTGAAAACTGCCGAAGTAGGTTACACGTTTAAAGAAACCTTTTCCAAAAAATTTGGTGTTGATGATTTTAGAATCTATATGCGCGCCACTAACCTGTTTACCCTGAGCAAATTTGACCTTTGGGATCCCGAGTTGAATACCAACAATGGTGGGCGTTATCCTAACATTTCGGTAGTATCCTTAGGAGGAACTTTTCAATTCTAAAAAAATAATTGAATCGCAATACCTCGTGTAATGCAGATTCAAAAAATATAAAACTTATGAAAAAACTAATAGTAACACTTATTCTTAGCGGATTATTGCTCTCCTGCGGCGATGATTACTTAGATCAGGTGCCTGATGATCGCCTTACTTTTGAGGAGACTTTTGCACGTAGATCTACCGTTGAACAGTATTTAGCTAATGTGTATTCACAAATACCCAGTGAGTTTGCACAGCGTTATACTACGACTGAAAACTCTGGACCTTGGACCGGCGCTTCTGATGAAGCCGAATATGTTTGGGGATTCCATATGGGGAATTTCCTGAATATTGGCGACTGGAATGCTACTACTCAAAATGTAAGTAACCTGTGGTCTAACTTTTACCGCGGAATTCGATCTGCATCTACTTTTATTGAGTCGGTAGATTTATGCCAGGATTGTGATCCTGCAATCATTACCCAGTACAAAGCCGAAGCGCGTGTTTTGAGAGCCTATTATTACTTCAATTTAATGCGAAGCTACGGCCCGGTTATTTTGCTAGGAGAAACGCCAATCCCTGCTGATGCAGACCTTCAAGCGTTGGGTTTAAAAAGAAATAGTATTGAAGAAGTAGCTGCCTATATCACTTCAGAATTAGACGTGGCTGCAGCAGATCTTGAAGGTACAAGCTTTACAGGTAATAATGCAGGTCGTATGAGCACACCTTTTGCAATGGCGATCAAAGAACAAACGCTGCTATTTGCAGCGAGTCCACTTTTTAATGGAAACACAGATTATGCTGATTTTGTAGGCACCGAAGGGGAAAACCTTATTCCTCAAAATTATGACGTGAATAAATGGAAAGCTGCTGCCGATGCTGCCAAAGCTTTTATTGATAAATACGTGCCCAACACCTATAGCCTTTACGAGCGTTTTAACGAGGATGGTTCGTACAACCCTTACCTTTCTACACGTGATGTGATGCTTGTAGATTACAATTCTGAAATTGTTTACGCGCGCCCGGGCGGTGCTAATTATCTGCATTATGATATGACTCCTTATCACTTAGGTTCGGCTACAGAAGTACGCGGTGCCGGTGGTTTGAGCGTTACGCAAGAAATGGTAGATGCCTTCTTCACCTCAAACGGAAGAGCTATTGATGATCCACAGGCCAATTATGTGGCTGATGGTTTCTCTCAATTTCAGGCGCCTTATGATTTTACCACGAGAACTACTTTTAATCCGTGGACCAATAGAGAGCCACGTTTTTATGTGGGAGTAACCTATAATGGCAGTTTATGGCTCAACCGTAATTTTGGTGATATCATTACCAAGACTTGGTTTGGTGGAAACTCTGGTCGCCAAGCAGGTACTAATGACTATCCTCCTACCGGATACATCGCAAGAAAAAAACTTCCGGTTGGCGATTACAGAAACAATAACCGCTCGCTACCTATGCTGCGTTTAGCAGAAATCTATTTGGATTATGCCGAAGCACTAAACGAGTACGACCCGGGAAATCCTGATATTTTAACCTACGTCAATCTCATTCGCGAACGTGCAGGAATTCCTGAGTACGGTTCTGTAGAACTAGATGCTCCTGCGACCCAAGAAGCTATGCGCGAGGCGATAAGAAAAGAACGCCGTGTAGAATTATTCTTAGAGAACACCAGATATTTTGACGTTCGTCGCTGGAAGATCGCTGATGAAGCCCTCGCAGGAGAAATGCACGGTATGGATATCAATGCCCGTACTGAAGAGGAGTTCTACAACGTAGTGACTTTTGAGACACGCATATTTAGACCACAAGATTATTTGTGGCCTATTCCACAAGATGAATTAAACGCAAACCCGGAGCTTGTGCAAAACCCGGGTTGGTAAACCAGTAGCCACAAGATTAGGCTCCTGCCCACGTACAGGGCCTAATCTTAATTTATAAAAACATACGATATTATGAGAACATTATTTTTTAACGCTTGCGTGATCGCTTTAGTAAGTCTAAGTCTTACCGGTTGTGCTCAGGCTCAAAATAAATATACCTTAACCTATACCAGTCAGGATGAAACTTTAGATCCTGAAATTCAAGAAGGTATTGAAGAGATCTTTGAAAAAGTGTATCCTAAGCTGGTACAAGATTTCAATCCTGCTGCTCAGGAACATGTAACTATAAAAATTGATACAACTTACGATGGTGTAGCTTATGCTCACCAAGGAGCGATCACGATCAGCTCAGACTGGTTGCACAAAAAACCAGAAGATCTTGATCTGGTTACTCACGAGCTTATGCACTTGGTACAATCTTATCCCGGAGGTGCAGGACCCGGTTGGTTAACAGAAGGAATTGCCGATTATGTCCGTTATAAATATGCTTTAGATAATGAAGGAGCGGGATGGTCGCTTACCCCGTTCAGCCCTTCTCAAAGTTATGAGAACGCATATCGTATTACAGCGCGCTTTTTAGTATGGTTGACGCAAAATTACGATGAGGACCTTGTCGTGAAGCTTGATGAAGACTTGCGTACCAAGCAATACACCCCTGAAACTTGGAAAAAATACACGGGTAAAACCGTAGATGAATTATGGGAAGAATATGCTGCTAACCCCAAGCTAAGCATCTAAAAAATTAGATAATTATGAAAAAAACTATATATACTATCTTGCTTGCATTTGGGGTATTTATGATGCTTCAATCTTGTGGAGATGACGACTCGTCTCTGGTTACCGGCGAACCGGATTCTGTTGTGAATAATGATCCTGAAGGTTCTCCGCTACGCGGAATTACACTCAACTGGAATGATCAGGATGAGGATGTATTACGTCAATATTTTGATGTTTCGGCTGCGGTCTATTACGACGCAGAAGTAGATCGCGCTATAGAATGGCCATTCAATTTCTTTAGTAATTCTTGGGCCTACGTGGTTGAAAATTACGGTACCTATGGTGAAAAGAGTTTGCTTTACGTGATTGGTCACGGTGAATCTGACAGCCCTACGTATTACAAAACCATCTTTGATGACGATGCCGGTAATCGTAGTTTGATAGATCTTCCTATCACAACTACTGAAGGATCAGGTGCTACGCTTGATGTGGCTTCTGCTTTAATGGCGCAAGTGGTGGAACACTCTAGCAACGGGGTTCATAAATCACCTGCAGCTGCAGTTTGGGGAAATACCTACAATCAGATTTTCACTTATGACCTCTATGTAAATCTTGGCCTCGAGGCAGAGGCCGAACGTGTAAAAACAGCGTTCAGCGCTACCTCGGTAAATTATCCTAATACAGAAACCTTTTGGTTCAGAGATTGGTTTTTGCCTATTTATGAGACCTACAATGGAGGTATCACGCTCAACAACTTTTTTAAAGTTCTTGCAGCCAACTATCCCATTGACGGAACCGATTATGCCCGCGATATGAATTTAGGCGAACTCGTGCATTTTTTTAGCGGTGCTACCGGCGAAGATCTTGAGCCGCTTGCAGAAAGCGCTTTTGGTTTTGATGATACCAATAAAAACGAATTACTACAGGCGCGTGCAGAGTTTCCTAATTTGAACTATCCTTTTGATCCCGCTTCAGAATTGATAGACGTTACTTCAGAAGGAAAGGCGACAATCGTAGTAAGTAGAGATCACCCTAACGGTGCAGACTCTGCGGAAGGTTCGCTTAAAGTGATTGATAATGATTACACCACAAAATTCTTAACTAATGGTTTTCCGCAGGAATTTTATATGCAGCAAAACTTTGAGTTTGCTCAGGTGGTAAATAAATACACATTTACTTCGGGTAATGATGCGCCTGACCGTGATTTTAAAACCTGGGAACTTTTAGGTTCTAATGACGGAGCCAACTTTGAGGTTTTAGATACACGTACAGACCAAACCTTTACGGCGCGTAATCAAACCAGAGAATTCACATTTGACAACGATCAAGCCTATCGCTATTATCGTATTAATGTGCTAGAAAACAACGGTAGTACGCTCATTCAATTGACAGAATGGAGACTGCTTAATCTTAAGCTTTTAACCTTTGGACCTCAGGATATAACCGCTACGGCTATAACAACGGTTAGTCGCGAAAATCGTAATGGTGCAGATTCTAACGAAGCTTCCATAAGGGTAACCGATGGGGATACGGGCACCAAATTCCTTTTGTTTGACTTTAATAATCCTGAGTGGATTCAGCAAGAGTTTGCGCAAGGGGTTCGCGTAACAAAATATTCGCTTACTTCTGCAAATGATGCTCCTGGCAGAGACCCTGTAGATTGGACGCTTTCAGGATCTAACGACGGAACCAATTTTACAGAAATAGATTCAAGAACCGGCCAGTCTTTTGAAAGCAGAGGACAAACGCGTGAGTTTTTAATCACCAATGATACCAGCTATACGTATTATCGCTTAGACATTTTAGCCAATGGTGGCGATAGTTTGTTTCAATTAGCTGAATGGCGCTTGTTTGCTGAATAATTTAGATTGACCTTCAGCTTAATACCTTAATATCCTGAGCCCTTAAAAAAGGGTTTGGGATATTTTGATAAAAGAGAATAACGCACTGCTGAAGCCATTTTGATTATTAAGGATCGAGCCCAATTACCTTCCACTTTGTGGAAAAAACCAGAATAACTAAATTTTAAACTATGAACAGAAACAGTTTATTGATGCTTAGCCTTCTGTGCCTCTTTGTATTTTCGTGCAAAGAAGAGGAAGCCACAGCACAAAACGAAAACGATGTAAATGCCGCCAGCGCTTCGTTGCGCGCACCGGCCTACCCGCTAATTACCCACGATCCTTATTTGAGCATTTGGTCTATGGGCGACGAACTTAATGCTAGCCCCACTAAGCATTGGACCGAACGAGACCACGCCCTCACCGGAGTGCTTCAGCTAGATGATAAGTTTTATCAATTTTTAGGAAGCGAGAGTAAAGTTTATGAGACCATCCTTCCGGCTTCAGATGAAGAAACCTATTCCGTTAGCTATTCCGAAAGTAAACCTGATGAAAATTGGATCAGCACCAGCTATGATGCTTCTGCTTGGAAAACCGGGGAAGCACCTTTCAGTGAAAATAAAAGTATGGCTAAAACGGTGTGGAACACAGATGACTTGTATTACAGACGCAGCTTTGATCTGGAAACTACAGATCTGGAGAGTTTGTATCTAAAATTAAGCCATGATGATAACGTAAAAGTTTGGCTTAACGGGGTGCAAATCGCAGATATCAACGGCTGGCAAAACAGCTACAAGTACTTGCCTATTCCTGAACAAGCGATGCAAACGCTCAAAACGGAAGGGAATGTACTTGCGATTCACATCCGCAACACCGCGGGCGGACAATTTTTAGACGCCGGATTAGTGACTGAGGCCAAAACGCAAACCAACTCGATCGTCAAAAAAGCAAAACAGATTGATGTGGCTTTTAGAGCAAATCAAACCGAATATGTTTTTGACGCCGATGGAACTCAGGTGAATGTGACATTTACCTCTCCGTTATTGATCGAGGATCTTGCGATCTATAGCAGACCTATATCGTACATCAATGTAAAAGTCGCAGGTAAAGAAGGACAACAAGCCAAGGTATATCTGGGAGCTTCTTCTGCTATTGCGATCAACCAACCGGTGCAGGAGGTGGAAGTTTCAGAATATCAAAACGAAGGGCTTTCGGTATTAAAAGCAGGCTCTGTCGCACAGCCGGTATTAGAGAAAAAAGGAGATGACCTGCGTATTGATTGGGGATATTTATATGTTGCTGCTCCTGCTGAAAATGTACAGCAATATGTTTCTCCGGCTGCCAAAGGGTTAGAAGCTTTTGCCACCGGAAGTATACAGGACACTGATGCTGAGACAACCGGTAAAAACCTTATCCTGAATACCGTTGCAGATCTTGGTAAGATTGATGCACAGGGCGCAGAACAAATTTTTATGATTGGTTATGATCAACTCGAAGCGGTGAACTATTTTGGAACCAGCCTTAAACCGTGGTGGTCTAAAGACGGTGCAACAATGAATGCTGAACTTGGCGAAGCATATGCTAATTACAACAGCGTGATCAATAAAGTCAAAACTTTTGATCAGAAATTGTACGATGATGCGTTAGCTGCAGGTGGTAAGAAATACGCAGATCTTTGTGTTGCCGCTTACCGTCAAGCCATTGCTGCTCATATCCTCGTAGAAGCGCCTAATGGTGATATTCTGTTTTTATCTAAAGAAAACAACAGCAACGGTTCAATCAATACCGTGGATGTCACCTACCCTTCTGCTCCATTATTCTTGGTTTATAATCCAGATTTACTTAAAGGAATGCTCAATGGAATCTTTTACTACAGCGAAAGCGGAAAATGGAAAAAGCCATTTCCGGCGCACGATATAGGAACTTACCCTATTGCTTTAGGTCAGACCTATGGAGAAGATATGCCGGTAGAAGAAGCAGGAAACATGCTTATTCTAACTGCGGCAATCGCTCAAGTAGAAGGCAATGCAGAATACGCTAAAACGCACTGGGAAACGCTTACCACCTGGGCAGATTACCTGATGCAAAGTGGTTTTGACCCAGCCAACCAATTATCTACAGATGATTTTGCCGGTCATTTAGCGCGAAATGCTAACCTTTCGGTAAAAGCGATAATGGCCATTGCCTCTTACGGGAAACTTGCAGAGATGCTGGGAGATACTGCAACAGCTGAAAAGTATACCAATGCCGCTAAAGAAATGGCTGGCAATTGGAAGAACATCGCGGCAGACGGTGATCACTATACCTTGGCTTTTGAAAGCGAGGGCACCTGGAGCCAGAAGTACAATCTGGTTTGGGATGAGATTCTGGGCTTGAATATTTTTGATGAAGACGTTCATAAAACAGAAATCGCCTATTATCTAACCAAACAAGAAGACTACGGTTTACCATTAGACAGCCGTAAAACCTACACGAAGTCTGACTGGATTTTATGGACGGCAACTTTGGCTGATAATGAAGCTGACTTCAATGCACTAATTGATCCGGTTTGGGAATTTGCTAATACCACACCAGACCGTGTACCGCTTTCTGACTGGCACGAGACCACTGATGCACACAAAGTTGGTTTTAAAGCCCGCTCTGTAGTAGGTGGTTATTTTATTAAAATGCTCAAAGATGAACAATTGAGTAAGTAGTATTTAATTAGCGTTAATACTATGGAAGCGGAGTCTCACCAACTCCGCTTTTTTTCTACCCCAAAACGGAATGTATTTGCTTACTTAACAAGTAGTATAGCGCAGTACTAAAATCTCTTAAGCATAATATGATAAACCCATTAGCACTGAAGCATTTTTCAATAGTGATGTGTGTAAGCATGATAATGAGCATTTTGCCTTAGTTTCTCACAAAAAATGCAGTTTTTGGCTTGTAGTACAATGACAGTAGAAAACGTCGTCCATTACTTAAAAAATTACCGCAATTACGATTTCATCAAAAAAATAAGATAACTCCTAAAAAAATTAACAATTGATCAGGTTTTGGAATGTGCTCACCTACCGTTGACACAAATACCATATCGTTTGAAATGAATTGTTTTGCGCTCAATAAATTCAAACGTTATAGTTTCAATATAAAACCTAATAGTCATTTAAGATTTACATATGTAACTACAAATTGTCTTAAACATCACTATTTGCGTCAATATTGCGTATTAAACGTAAAATTTACTTTTAATATTTATACCAGATAAAACGTTTTTATACATTCGTCAAACATTACGATATCGATATCGTAACGCGTTATTCTCTTAAAATTTTAACAATCAGAAATTTTAAAAACTAATTCACACAAAAATGAAACTCAATGAAAAAACTTCTACTGAACTCGATTAAATGGCATCCCTTGCTGATTTTGGTTCTAGGCGTTTTGTGTTTACAGAATACATACGCACAGGAAAATATCACTGTTGAAGGAAATGTAAGCGCTGCAGGAGAAACCGCAGGACCACTGCCTTACATAACCATTTTGGTCAAAGGGACCACACGGGGAACCACCACAGATTTTGACGGAAATTATAGCATTAGTGCTGCACCTGATGCTACCCTAGTATTTAGCTATGTAGGTTTTAAAACCAAAGAAATAGCTGTTGACGGGCAAACCCAAATAGATGTGCAACTTGAAGAGGATATTGCCGGCTTAGATGCTGTTGTGGTAACCGGATATTCTACCCAAGATAAAAAATCGATCACCGGTTCCATTGCAACCATAACCAGCGAAGATCTAGAGAAAGTGCACGGAGGTGCTACTGTAAGTTCTGGATTAGCCGGTAAAATACCTGGGGTTAGCTTCCGTATGAATGACGGACGCCCCGGAGCAAGTGCTTCAATTCAGATACGTAATATGGGTACTCCTCTTTACGTAATTGATGGTATTCAGCAAGATGAAGGTCAATTTAACAACATTTCTCCTAATGATATTGAAAGTATAACTGTACTTAAAGATGCTTCAGCTGCTGTTTATGGGGTTCGTGCCGCAAACGGTGTAGTCGTAGTAACTACAAAAAAAGGACGTAAAGGAGTTAAAAATACGGTCAATGTTAATGCATATGTAGGCTGGCAAAACTGGTCTCGTTTTCCTGAGACAGTAAACGATTCTTATCAATGGATGTTAGGTAAAGCTGAAGCCGAAGTCAACCAGTATGGCTCTACAGGGATCACTCCTGAAGAATTAGAAAAATACCGAATTGGTGAAGAGCGTGGCTATCAATCCTTTAACTGGAAAGATTTTATCATCAAGAAAAATGCACCGCTTACCAACGTAAACGTAAGTGCTACCGGAGGTTCTGAAAACATCAGCTATTATTTATCTGCGACTCACTTAGATCAGGAGTCGGTATTAGGTGATGAGTTTACTTTTAAAAGAAGTAATATTCAGAGTAATGTTGACGCTAATATCACAGACCGTCTTAAGGTTGGTGTACAAATCAATGGCCGCGTAGAGACGCGTAAAAATCCTGGTATTCCCGGAGCCGATGACTACTGGCTACCTCGTTTTGCAATTTTGCGTAATCGCCCATTCGAGCGTCCGTATGCTAATGACAACCCGGAGTATCTTAACGATATAGGGCATAATGAGACCAACTGGGCATTACACAACTTTAAAATAGGTGGTTATGCAGAAGATATTTGGCGTGTACTACAAACCAATTTTTCTGCAGAATATGACATTCCCGGTGTAAAAGGTTTAAAAGCAAAAGGAATGTACTCTTACTATATTGCAGACCGCGTACTCAATGGTCACGAATATACTTACGATGCATATACCTACGATCCTGAGAATGATGTCTATAATGTAACTGGTGGAAGTTCAAACCCTTGGAGGGAACGCAGAACCCGCAAGGTCTTGAGAAATATTTATCAAGGGCAGTTACAATACAAACGTAAATTTGGTGACCACTCTGTTGAAGGGCTGTTTATTGTTGAGAGACAAGAAGCAAGGTTTCAAGAGCAATGGGTACACGCAGTTCCAAAAACGAATACGCTACCTCTAATTTATTTTTCAGACACTGATGCTTACGATGATTCTGATAATGAAGAAGCACGTATAGGATACATAGGTCGACTAAACTATAATTATAAAGACAAGTATTACTTAGAAGTTTCTGCGAGACGCGATGCCTCTTGGAAATTTGCACCAGACAAGCGCGTGGGGTATTTCCCTTCTGCATCAGCAGGTTGGAGAATCACCGAAGAAGAATTCTTTAAAGACCTTATAGGTGATGACAGCGTTTTAAATAATCTAAAATTCAGAGGTTCATATGGTATCCTCGGAGATGATAATATTGGTATTGGGCCTTACGATTATTTAACAGGGTATAACTACAATCAAGGCGTAGCTATTTTAGATGGAAACCCTGTGATCGCTAGCCGTGATAAAGGGCAGCCTATCACAAACATCTCTTGGTTTAAGAGTAAGATCACAGATATTGGAGCTGATTTTTATTTATTTGACTCTAAGCTATCTGGTTCTGTTGATTACTTCTACAGAAAGCGTACGGGCCTAAGAGGACGTAAATATGACATCCTTATCCCAAATGAATTAGGTTATGGTCTTCCTGATGAAAACGTAAACTCTGATGCTCAATATGGTATTGAAGGAGCATTATCCTACGCTACAAATTTTGGTGAAGTGACCTTTAATGTTTCAGGTAATGCTTCTATTTCAAGAAGTAAATTCTTAGAATCATATAAGCCTCGCTTCGATAACTCGTATCAGCAGTACCGTGCATCTTCAGAAAACAGATACAATACGATTTTCTGGGGCTACACAGCATTAGGGCAATTTCAGTCTCAAGAAGAGATTGACAACTACCCTGTTGATATTGACGGTCGCGGAAACAGCACCTTGCTACCTGGTGACATTATTTATGAGGATGTTAATGGTGATGGCCGTATAGATGGTTATGATGAAACCCCAATTGGCTATAATAATTACAACCCGTTGATCAACTTTGGGTTCAGTCTTTCTGCGGCCTATAAAGGCTTTGACTTAAGAGCAGATTTCTCTGGTGCCTCAGGATACTCTTGGAACCAAAGTTGGGAACAACGCTGGGCGTATCAAAATAATGGTGCGCTAAACAAAATTTTCCTTGATCGTTGGAGACGTGCAGATCCGTTTGATCCAAACAGTGAGTGGATTCCGGGTAAATATCCTGCATTGCGCTTCAATGATGGCGGCCACAGTAACTACAACAAAAATTCCACATTTTGGTTGCATAACGTCACTTATATCAGAGCTAGAACACTAGAATTAGGCTACTCGCTACCAGACACTTTCCTTGAAAAAATCAATGTTTCGAGAGCGCGCTTTTATGTTAACGCATACAACCTCTTCTCTATTGATAATCTTGCTGAATTTGGGGTAGATCCAGAAATATCTGATGATAATGGGTTACAGTATCCGCAAAACAAATTTGTAAATGTAGGAGTCAACATCTCACTTTAAAAAATGAATGCAATGAAAAAATATATATATTTCTTAATAATTCCCTTTCTGTTGGGCAGTTGTTCCTCAGATAGTGAATTTTTAGATCGCGAGCCTTCTAATATCTTAACTCAGAATCAAGCGTTTGGCAGTCCAGATATCGTACTATCAGTATTAGCCGACCTATACAATCGCTATTATGATTTTGGTACTGTAGAAGATTGGTCTTCTCTGGCGCAATTTAATGTTGCCTTCTGGTCAGAAGCCGGTAGATATGGCTATTTTCAAAACGGAGGCTACGGCTACGGTGATTGGGGAACTTGGGACTATGGTTACATAAGAGAAATGAATCTTTTTCTTGAGCGTCTTGAGCTTTCTGAGGCTTTAGATCCCGCAGATAAAGCACGATTTGCTGCTGAAGGTCGGTTTTTAAGAGCTTCCTACTATTTTACTATGGTAAAACGTATGGGAGGCGTACCGCTTATTCTTGAATCTGAAACCTATGACTTTAGTGGAGATGCGACTTATTTACAACATCCACGTGAGACCGAAGCTGCGCTTTATGACTTTGTAATCAGTGAGGCTGATGCGATTTTAGCAGATCTTCCTTCTGATGTAAATACAAAATCAAGAGCGAGTAAAGGTGCTGTTCTCGCTATGAAGGCTCGTGCCGCCTTATATGCCGGTTCTATTGCTAGATATGGAGCGAGCACACCTCAGGTATCGTTACCTGGTGGTGAAGTAGGTATTCCCGTATCAAGAGCAGAAGAATATTACACTACTGCTCTAAGTGCTGCTCAGTCGATTATTAATGGGGAAGTAGGCAATTATTCACTATATGAGAAAAAGCCTGATCTGTCTGAAAACTTCGCAAGTATTTTTTATGATAAATCCAATAATCCAGAAGCGATCTTTGTCGAAGACTACAAACTGCAAAGCGGTAAAGTACACGGCTTTACTATTGCAAATCAGCCGCGTTTTGGTGCTGAAGAAGAAGAAGGTGGCCGTATCAATCCGGCGCTGAGTTTAGTGCAGTCTTTTGAAACGTTAGACGGTGAGTATGCACCACTACCTATTGAGGATGCCTCAGGAAATCCTATTTATTACGATACGCCAGAAGGAGTTTTTGCCAATAGAGATGCACGTTTAATGGGGACGGTAATAGTGCCAGGTTCTTCATTTAAGGGTCGTGAAGTAGACATTTTTGCAGGTATTCAACTCGCTGACGGAACCATCATCAGCGGCGATTCTCGCGGACAACAAAAAGAAGTGATGGGCACAGATATGAAGGTCGTAGGTTTTGACGGACCAATAGACGGATTAGAATTTACAGCGCAGACCGGTTTTTACATTCGTAAATATCAAGATCCTAAAGCAGGGTCAGGTCAACGCGGAACACAAAGTGACGTATGGTTCATTCGTTATCGCTATGCAGAAGTATTGCTCAACGCAGCAGAGGCAGCTTTTGAATTAAATCAACCTACTGTGGCAGCAGGTTACCTCAATCAGGTGCGTCGTCGTGCCGGGATCACAACAGATCTTGCTGCTGCAGATATCACTTTTGACCGTATCGCACACGAGCGCTTTGTAGAGTTTGCTTTTGAAGGGTTGCACTTTTTCGACCTTAAACGCTGGAGAATTGCTCACGAAGTGCTTGATGGTACTCCTATGGATGCTGCTACAATAACCGATAATATAGGAGATGCGACCAAGCGACTTACGCAACCTTTCGGACTTTGGCCTTATAAATATTACAATCCGGGAGATGCTAATGACGGTACCTATATCTACAAGATTGTAAAGCCAAATCGCGTTACCGGTGCAGATCGTTTTCAGTTTGGGAACTACTACTCAGAGATCGGAGCAGGAATTCTAAACAACAACCCATTGATTGTTAGAAATCCTAATCAATAATTTTAAAAGCCTAAGATTATGAAAATCACAAATTATATATACTTAGCAGCGACAGCATTGCTCTTTGCATCCTGCGAAATTGACAACTATGACGAGCCGGAATCCTTTTTCACCGGAAACATCGTGTACAACGGGGAGCCTATTGAAGTGGGTGCGCGCGAAGTACGTTTTCAGCTCTTTCAACCCGGTTTTGGAGCCTTAGCTCCGCTAGATATGCATCTGGATCTAGATGGTTCTTTTAGTGGACGCTTTTTTGACGGGGATTATAAACTGAAGTTTATAAATGGTCAAGGACCGTTTAAAGCCTATGAAGTGAACGAGCAACAAGGCGATACTATTTTTATTTCGCTACGCGGAAATACTGAAATGGATATTGAGGTGCTGCCCTACTATATGCTTAGTGGCGAGACCTTTAGCGCAAGCAGCACTGCGGTTTACGCCGCTGCCAATTACGATCAGATCATTACAGACGCAGATGCAAGAGCTATTGAGTTTGCCAGATTATATCTTAACGATACAGAACAAGTCTCTAATAACGGAGATTATCATAGGGTATGGAGTGATATGACCGTGGGTTCTGGTAACCTTAGCGGCAGTACCGCTTTACCAGACGGCTATGCCAAGCCTTATATTTTTGCTCGCATTGGAGTTAAGATCGTAGGCGTAGAAGACATGCTTTTTAGCCCGGTTCAAAAATTAGACCTGTAAATTCTTTTTTAGTTGAAGTTGAGAAGGAAGTCCGTAAAGCAATTTTCGGGCTTCCTTTATTAAATATTAAAATTAACTTAAGAAATCTAAACCAAAGTAAAACGTTTTACTTATATTGAACCATTAAATTATTTCAAACGTTATAGTGAAACGCTTATTTTTAATATAATGCAAGTGTTTAAACAACAAATACAAAAACTCTTTCTAAGCCTGCTGCTCTTTGGTTTGAGTTTATATCAGCCTATAATAGCACAGCGTAACTTATCAGACTACGTAAACACGCTTCAAGGTACTAATTCTAAATTTGAACTTACCAGAGGTAACACCTACCCTACTACAGCGCTTCCTTTTGGGATGAATACCTGGACACCTCAAACAGGTCCCAATGGTGACGGATGGAAATATCAATATTTTAAAGAAACCATACGTGGTTTTCAACAAGCGCACCAATGCAGTTCCTGGAGTAATGATTATGCAGTATTCTCCTTAATGCCGGTAACTCAAAGCTTAAAGTTAAATGAGAATGATAGGCAATCTGGATTTAGCCATAATAACGAGACTGCGAAGCCCTATTACTATCAAGTAAATCTTGATAACGGAGTCAATACCGAAATGGCACCTACAGAACGTGGAGTTCATATGCGTTTCAGTTTCCCTAAAAATGAAAAATCTTATGTAGTCCTCGACGGCTATACAGGAATTAGCGGTGTTGAGATCGATCAAAAAAATAAACGCATTTCAGGATACGTGCATAATGGCAGAGGGATGGAGCGTTTTGAGCATTTTAAAAACTTTTTTGTCATCGAGTTTGACAAGCCCTTTAAGGCTTTTGGTACTTGGGATAACACAAATGGTGCTAAAAAAGAAAGCAATACCTCAGCAGAAGGCAAAGGTAAAGGTGCATATATTCAGTTTAATAATGGTGCTGATGTACAGGTGAAAATTGCCTCTTCGTACATCAGTCAGGAGCAAGCGCAACGTAATTTGAATAATGAATTAGGTAAAGCTAAAAATCTTGAGGCTACTAAGGCTGCTGCTAAACAAATCTGGAATGAGCATCTAAGTAAAATCTTAGTTGAAGGCGGCTCTGAAGAGGATATGAAAACCTTTTATTCTTGCTTTTTTAGAGCGAGTTTATTTTCTCGTAAATTCTATGAACTCAATGAAGCTGGAGAACCTTATTATTTTAGCCCTTATGATGGCAAAGTGCACGAGGGATATATGTATACTGATACCGGATTTTGGGATACATTTAGAGCACAGTTTCCGCTTAATGCGCTTCTTTATCCTGAGATGCACGGCAGGTATGTTTCCGCTCTTTTAGATGCCTACGAGCAATGCGGGTGGTTGCCTTCTTGGTCCTTCCCCAGTGAAGCCGGGAGTATGATAGGGAATCACGCCATTACCCTATTTGCAGATGCTTGGGCAAAAGGCATACACACCTTTGACCCGCAAAAAGCCTTAGAAGCCTATTATCACGAAGCAACAGAAAAAGGTCCGTGGGGCCCGGCGAATGGTCGTCACGGTCATAAGGAATATTATACGTTGGGTTATGTGCCCTATCCTAAATATGGTGAAGCCACTGCTAAAACATTAGAATATGCCTATGATGATTTTTGCGGATATAATTTGGCAAAAATGACCAACAATACATTTTATGAGAATGTATTTGGTCGCCAAATGTATAATTACAAAAATGTATGGGATTCTAATGTAGGCTTTATGCGTGGCAGAAAAGCTGATGGCTCCTGGGTTCCTGATTTTGATGCGTATGAATGGGGAGGTCCGTTTACCGAAGGGAATGCTTGGCACTACGTGTGGTCAGTATTTCAAGATCCCAAAGGTCTTATCAATTTAATGGGTGGAGAAGAACGTTTTAACGCTAAAATGGATTCTGTTTTCACGGTACCTAATACCGTTCACGTAGGAACCTATGGTGGAAAAATTCACGAAATGACCGAGATGGAGATGGCAGAAATGGGCCAGTATGCGCACGGAAATCAGCCTATTCAACATATGATTTATTTATACAATTACTCGGGTCAACCCTGGAAATCCCAGCAAAAATCCCGTGAAGTAATGCGCAAGCTATATGATTATACAGAAAATGGCTATCCCGGTGATGAAGATCAAGGTCAAACCTCATCTTGGTATGTTTTAAGTGCGATGGGATTTTATAGTGTGTGCCCGGGAACTAACGAATATGTTTTAGGAAGTCCGGTTTTTGAGAAAACAACCATTTCTCTTGAAAATGGAAAAACATTCACCATTAAAGCCGCTGATAATTCACAACAGAATGTTTACATCAATTCAGCTCAACTTAACGGAAGCGCTTTCTCAAAAAACTACTTAACTTATCAACAACTTTTAGACGGAGGTACCTTTGACCTTCAAATGAGTGCTACACCAAATAAGAAACGTGGCACACAGAATACAGATAAACCTTTTTCACTCACAGAATATTAAAAACCAAAAACATGAAACAAAAAAAGAACTCCCATTCTACCGAAAGAAGAGACTTTATTAAAAAGGCTTCAATAGCTTCTTTAGGTATTTCTATTGTACCCAGACACGTATTAGGAGGTGTAGGGTTTACTGCGCCTAGTGACAAACTCGTTGTTGCCGGTATAGGTGTAGGTGGAAAAGGAGAAAGTGATATTAAAAGTTTTGCCGATTCTGGTTTGGCAGAAATCGCGTTTTTATGCGACGTTGATGATCGTAGAGCAGCCAACTCAAGAGCGCGTTTTCCAAAAGCGAAATACTATAAAGATTATCGCGAAATGCTAGATAAAGAAGGCGATAAGATTGACGCTGTTTCTGTTTCTACACCAGATCACAACCACGCTGTGCAAGCAATGGCTGCTATGGAAATGGGTAAGCACGTTTATGTGCAAAAGCCTCTGACCCACGATATTTATGAAGCGCGCCAGCTTACCGAAGCTGCAGACAAATACAAAGTGGTTACGCAAATGGGTAACCAAGGAGCGTCTAACAACGGTACGCGTTTAATGAGCGAGTGGTTTGATGCCGGCTTGATTGGTGAGATTGAAGAAGTATATTGCTGGACAGATAGACCGGTTTGGCCTCAAGGAATTCCTTGGCCACAGACACCTGAAGCAGTCCCTAGCGAACTAGACTGGGATCTTTGGTTGGGTACGGCTCCTTATAAAGATTATGTAGGCGGCTTAGTACCGTTCAACTGGCGTGGCTGGTGGGATTATGGTACAGGCGCATTAGGCGATATGGGATGTCACTTAGTTGAAGTTCCTGTACGTGTGCTTAACCTAAAATATCCTAAGGATGTGCAATGTAGCGTAGGAAGTGTGTATGTAGATGAATTCAAGCGCGGTTATTTCCCTGAAAGCTGCCCTCCATCAAGTCACGTTACAATGACCTTCCCTAAAACCGATAAAACTAAAGGAGATATCAAATTACACTGGATGGACGGAGGTATTCAGCCGGCTCGCCCAGAAGAATTGGGTCCAAACGAAGTCTTTGGAGACGGCGGAAACGGAGTGCTATTTGTAGGTACTAAAGGTAAAATGATGTGTGGTACCTATTCTGAAAATCCACAACTATTACCGACTTCAAAAACAGAACGCACTCAAGTTGCCGAAAAATATGAGCGTGTACCCGGCGGTGCAGGCGGTCATTACAAGCAATGGGTAGAAGCTGCTCTTGCCGGATACGGCAAAAAAGAAGTGAGTTCGCCGTTTAGCGTTGCAGGACCACTTACAGAGACCTTATTGATTGCCAATCTCGCTATAAGAGGTTTTGACATTCGCAAGGAACTTGAAAATGGAAACGTAGAATACCCGGGGCGTTATATTGAAATGCTTTGGGACGCAGAAAATATGCGTGTAACTAATTTTGAAGAAGCAAATCAATTTGTGAAGCGTAATTACCGCGAAGGGTGGAAATTATAATATATAGAAGCTAATACCCACCGAAGCAACACAGCTGATTGTGAACAGAAAATCTACTTTCTGGACCTTCGTTTCCTTTACAAGGTTTTTGAAAGTAGATTTTTTTATCTCAAAAAGAAATACGTAGTAAACTATCATTTGGCAAATCTCATACTCTTTAATCTTGAGCACCCGCCAATAAAATTTTAAAAATTCTTAACACCACTAAAACGTTTTACTATTGTATGTATTATATTTAGAACCTCAATTTAGAATTATGAAAAAACTTTTGATGCTTTTACTTCTTTCGGCACTTTTCACCAGCTGTGCTCAAAAAAAGGAAGTTGCTAACAACAACCCTGTTTTTCCGGGATGGTATGCAGATCCTGAAGGGATCATTTTTGATGACACCTATTACATCTACCCTACTTATTCTGCTCCGTATGAAGCACAAGTATTTTTAGATGTATTCTCTTCGCCCAATCTCACCGAATGGACAAAGCATGAACGCATTATAGATACTTCGGCAGTAAAATGGGCTAAGCGTGCAATGTGGGCGCCTTCCATCATTAAAAAAGATGATAAGTATTATTTGTTCTTTGGAGCTAATGATATTCAGAGTGACGATGAATTAGGTGGAATTGGAGTCGCTGTAAGTGATTCTCCTGAAGGTCCGTTTAAAGATCATTTAGGCAAACCTTTAATTGACAAGTTTCATAACGGTGCACAGCCTATAGATCAATTTGTTTTTAAAGATAAAGATGGCTCGTACTACTTGTATTATGGAGGTTGGAGACATTGTAACGTCGCTAAATTGAATGATGATTTCACCGGTTTCATTCCTTTTGAAGATGGTACGATATTTAAAGAAATCACACCAGAAAGTTATGTTGAAGGACCGTTTATGTTTATCAAAGACGGTAAGTATTATTTTATGTGGTCTGAAGGCGGCTGGACCGGTCCTGATTACAGTGTCGCTTATGCCATTTCTGATTCTCCTTTTGGCCCTTTTAAAAGAGAAGATAAGATCTTACAGCAAGACCCGGAGATCGCTACCGGTGCCGGGCATCATAGTGTGATTCACCCTCAAGATTCTGACGATTACTATATGGTCTATCACCGCAGACCTTTAGATGAGACCGATCAGAACTCTAGAGAAACCTGTATTGACAGAATGTATTTTGACGAAAACGGTCGTATTAAAACCGTTAAGATCACCAATGAAGGCGTCGAGGCTCACCCCCTAGACTAACCGGACACATCACCAGAAACAGCTAAAATGAAAAAATATAATCTACTGAGTTTCTTTGCAGGTTGCCTATTACTACTTTCCTGTGATGATTCTCAAAACAAAATTATAGACATAACTACTGTAGATAAGCCTTCGGTAGCTACAACAAATACAAATTATGTAAGCAATCGCGCTCCGCTTGCTCCAAGTTCGCTGATCAAACTTCCGCTAGGTGCAATCAAACCGGGAAGCTGGCTAAAAGAAAGTCTGCAACGTCAAGCCGATGGCCTTATGGGCAATCTTGGCGAGATCAGCGCGTGGTTACAAAAAGACGACAATGCCTGGTTATCTGATGATGGCACCGGTGCCTGGGGCTGGGAAGAAGTCCCTTACTGGTTAAAAGGCTATGCGAATACCGGCTATATTTTGCAAGATTCTTCGATGATCAAAGAATCGCAGATCTGGTTTGAAGCTGCGCTGAAAAGTCAGCGTGAAGATGGCAACTTTGGGCCTAAAATGTTTTCAGATCGCGATGGCTCTCAAGACTTCTGGTCTAATATGATTATGCTGTATTGCTTGCAATCGTATTATGAAGCAACTCAGGATGAGCGTGTGATCGACTTGATGACCAAGTACTTTAAGTATCAGAACAGTGTACCTAATGATAAAATGCTTTCAGGTGTGCACTACTGGCAAACCTTGCGCGGTGGTGATAACCTCTATAGCGTGATCTGGTTATACAACCGTACCGGAGACAAATTCCTTTTAGATCTAGCCGAAAAACTACACCGTACCAATGCCGACTGGTCGAAGCGCGACAATACTTTAGCCGAAATTCACAACCATAAAGAAACCCGCGAAGGAATGGAATTTCCAGACTGGTTTAGCAAATTGGTTGACTGGCATAATGTAAATATTGCACAAGGTTTTAGAGAACCGGCGCAATATTATCAGCTTAGCAAAAACGAAGAGGATCTGCAAGCCACCTATGATGACTTTAAGATCATAAGAGATTATTTTGGTCAGGTGCCGGGTGGAATGTTTGGTGCCGATGAAAATGCGCGTCCCGGCTATAGCGATCCGCGTCAAGGTGTTGAAACCTGCGGAATGGTAGAGCAAATGAACAGCGACGAGCATTTACTGCGTATTACCGGTGATATTTTTTGGGCAGACCACGCTGAAGAAGTAGCCTTTAACACCTACCCTGCTGCGTTAATGCCAGATTTTAGATCGTTGCGTTACATCACCAGCCCCAATATGGTGTTGAATGATGATGCCAATCACAGTCCGGGGATTGCGAATGCTGGTCCGTTTTTAATGATGAACCCATTCAGTTCAAGATGCTGTCAGCATAACCACGGGCAAGGCTGGGCCTATTTTACCGAAAATCTGTTTATGGCAACGCCAGATAACGGTCTTGCAGCTGTTCTTTATGCTGCAGGTTCGGTTACAGCTAAAGTGAGCGATGGCAAAGAAGTGACGGTAACTAATGACTCAAACTACCCATTTACAGAACGTTTAGACTTTACCGTAAACACTGCGGAAGCTGTTGAATTCCCATTATACTTTAGAATTCCGGCATGGGCTAAGAATGCTTCGGTAGCATTAAATGGTGAAGCTCTTGACGCAAATCCTTCAGCAAATACTTATTTACGTATTGAGCGCGAATGGAACGACGGTGACACCATTACGTTAACCCTTCCGAAGGAATTAGGTTTACGAACCTGGGAAGCCAATAATTACAGTGTAAGTCTTGATTATGGTCCGCTTACTTTTTCGCTTAAAATAGAAGAAGAATACCCGGAGAAAAATAGCTCGCAAACTGCTGTTTGGGATTCAAAATGGCAAAAAGATGCCGATGTAGAAAAATGGCCTTCTTTTGAAATTCATCCGGCCTCACCGTGGAATTATGGCTTAATTTTAGACAAAGATCATCTTGAAGATTCGTTCAGCATTGAAACTAAGTCGTGGCCAGAGGACGATTATCCATTTACGGTTGATGCTGCTCCTATTGTGATCAAAGCAAAAGGAAAACGCATTCCGCAATGGACGATTGATCAATATGGTCTTGCAGGCGAACTGCAGCCAAGTCCTGTAAAATCTACAGAACCGGCTGAAGATATTGAATTAATTCCTATGGGCGCAGCGCGTTTACGCATCAGTGCATTTCCGGTGATCGGAGAAGGCGAAGCCGCAACCACCTGGGAACCTACTAAATAAATCAAACACTCTAAACACACACTAATCGCAAATTGAAGCTTATGAAAAAACTACTTTTAGGTTTGTGTACCACATTGCTAATCACTGCCACGCATGCACAAGAAACGCTGGTAGAAGAGGTACCAAACCCTGTAGACTATGTTAACCCACTTATGGGAACCGACTCAAGCCCAGGCTTATCAAACGGAAATACCTATCCTGCAGTGGCTGTGCCTTGGGGAATGAATTTCTGGACGCCACAAACCGGACCTATGGGACACGGTTGGGCATACACGTACAATGCAGATAAAATACGTGGATTTAAACAAACTCACCAGCCATCGCCTTGGATGAATGATTACGGACAATTTTCATTAATGCCGGTAACCGGTGGTATGAAATTCAATCAGGATGATCGCGCGAGCTGGTTTTCGCATAAAGCGGAAGAATCTACGCCATACTACTACAAAGTATACTTAGCAGATCACGATGTAACGGTCGAGCTTACACCTACAGAACGCGCTGCACAATTTAAAATGACTTTTCCTAAAGCAGATAGCTCTTATGTAGTGATCGACCCTTTTGATAAAGGATCTTATGTAAAAGTGATCCCGGAAGAAAACAAAATCATTGGTTACACCACAAAATATGCGCGTGGAAAATTGACCAATTTCAAGAACTATTTTGTCATCAAGTTTGATACACCATTTAGTGATGTAAATACTTGGCAAAACGATACGCTGGCAAAAGGTCAAGCTGAAATGACAGCAGATCACGCTGGAGCGATCGTTGGTTTTAAAACGGAAAAAGAAACTGTAGTGAATGCTAAAGTAGCTTCGTCTTTCATCAGTTTTGAACAAGCCGAATTGAATTTGGAACGCGAAATTGGCAAACAAGATTTTGAAACTACCAAACAAAACGCACGAGCACTTTGGAATGAAAAACTAGGCCGCATTGATGTTGGTGGCGGGACTATTGATCAGGTGCGAACGTTTTATTCTTGCTTATATAGAACGTTATTTTTCCCAAACAAAATGTATGAGATCAATGCTAAAGATGAGATCGTACACTGGAGCCCGTATAATGGTGAAATCTTACCGGGATATATGTTTGCCGGTACCGGTTTCTGGGACACGTTTAGAGCGCTTTACCCGTTCTTAAACCTGGCTTACCCATCGATCAACAAAGAGATGCAAGCAGGTCTTGCCAATGATTTTAAAGAAGGTGGCTGGTTACCAGAATGGTCTAGCCCTGGTTATGCCAATATTATGGTAGGTAACAACTCGGCTTCTGTTGTAGCAGATGCTTACATTAAAGGCTTGAGAGGTTATGATACTGAAACGCTTTGGGAAGCATTAGTAAATGGTGCGAATAACGAAGGACCTATGACCGCTGTAGGTCGCGCCGGTGCGCCGTATTACAACGAACTAGGCTATGTTCCTTATGACGTTGGTGTCAATGAAAGCGCCGCAAGAACACTAGAATATGCTTATGATGATTTTGCGATCTATCAATTCGGAAAAGCGATCGGAAAGCCTAAAAAAGAGATCGAGATCTATAAAGAGCGTAGTATGAACTACAAGAATCTTTTTGATCCTAGCTACGGCTTGATGCGTGGTAAGAATGAAGATGGTAGCTGGCAAGAAGATTTTAACCCGTTCAAGTGGGGTAACCCCTTTACTGAAGGAAACAGCTGGCATTACAGCTGGTCTGTGTTTCACGATGTACAAGGGCTTATCGACTTGATTGGCGGCGAGGAAAAGTTTGTTAAGAAATTAGATTCTGTATTTTCTATGCCTCCTATTTTTGACGAAAGCGTTTATGGTGGTGTGATTCACGAGATTCGTGAAATGCAGATCGCAGATATGGGACAGTATGCACACGGTAATCAGCCTATTCAGCATATGATCTATTTATACAACTACGCCGGTGCTCCGTGGAAAACACAATACTGGGCGCGTGAAACGATGGACAGAATGTATATGGCAACTCCTGATGGTTATTGCGGTGACGAAGACAACGGGCAAACTTCTGCGTGGTATGTGTTCTCTGCAATGGGCTTCTACCCTGTTGCTCCTGCTACAGACCAGTACGTTCTTGGTGCTCCTTTATTTAAAAATATGACGATCAATTTAGAGAATGGAAAAGAGATCGTGATCAAAGCTCCAGAAAATAGCGATGAAAACCGCTATATTGAATCGATGAAAGTTGATGGAAAGACCTATAACAAAAACTGGTTAAGCCACGAAGAGTTGATGAAAGGAGCTACCATAGATTATGAAATGAGCGATACTCCTAACAAATCTCGAGGAACTAAAAAATCGGCGTACCCGTATTCACTTTCTAACGAATAAATACAGAGACCTTTAAATACATGACACGAATTACATTAAAGGGTTTATGCACCGCCGCAAGTTTACTTGCGGCTGGTGTTTTTAACACCCAAGCACAAGAAGACCTTGCCAAATATGTAGACCCGATGATCGGGACTGCAAAAATGGGACACACCTATCCTGGTGCGACAGTACCATTTGGCAGCGTTCAATTAAGTCCGGATACTGATACGATTCCGTATGCGGTTAATGGGCGCTACAACCCTGACGTTTATAAATACTGCGCCGGTTATCAATATGAAGATTCAACTATTGTTGGATTCAGCCACACACATTTTAGCGGTACCGGTCACTCTGATTTGGGTGATTTTCTAGTAATGCCAACGGTAGGAAAACTACAACTCAACCCGGGAACCGAAGCTAATCCTGACAGCGGTTATCGCTCACGCTTTTCTCACGATGAAGAAACCGCTGAAGCAGGCTACTACTCCGTTAATTTAAAAGATTACGGCATCAAAGCCGAAATGACAGCCACCACACGTGTGGGTGTGCATCAGTATACGTTTCCAAAGAGTGAGCAAGCGCATATTATTCTCGATCTAAAATCAGGAATCTACAATTATGATGAGAAAAATGTGTGGACGATCGTTCGCGTAGAAAACGATTCGACCATTACCGGTTATCGCCAAACCAGCGGTTGGGCCCGTACACGTAAGGTATATTTTGCGATGACCTTCAGCAAAGCCTTTAAGAGTTATGGTCAGGAAAAGCAAAAAGGACAAGTATATCGCGGATTCTGGGGCCGTTTTGATCAAGAGCATAATTTCCCACAAATGGCAGGAAATGACCTGAGACTGTATTTCGATTTTGATACAGAAGAAAATGAAGCGATTCAGGTAAAAATGGCATTATCACCTGTAAGTACCGAAGGTGCGCTAAAGAATATGGAAGCAGAAGTTCCGGGTTGGGATTTTAACGCTGTAAAGCAGCAAGCGCGCGACACCTGGAATAAAGAATTACAAAAAGTAACTGTCGAAACTTTAGAAGAATCTGATAAAGTAAATCTGTACACCGCAATGTATCACGCCTTTTTAGGCCCAACCGTTTATATGGACGTAGACGGAAAATATATGGGACTTGATCGCAATGTGCACGAGGCCGATGGCTTTACCAATTATACCAGCTTTTCGCTTTGGGATACGTATCGTGCGTTGCATCCCTTATTCAATGTATTGCAGCCACAACGCAATCAAGATATGGTGCAATCTATGATGGTTCACCAAGAACAAAGTGTACATCATATGCTTCCTATCTGGTCGCATTATGCTAATGAAAATTGGTGTATGATCGGTTATCATTCAGCTTCAGTAATTGCAGATGCTATTGTAAAAGGCAATGCAGATTTTGATCAGAATGCTGCTTTAGACGCTTGTGTAGAGACGGCGCGCGTTCGTTATTTTGACGGTATTGGCGACTATATTGATATGGGTTATGTTCCTGAAGATAAAAGTGGCGCTTCGGTATCAAAAACTTTAGAATATGCTTACGATGACTGGGCGATCGCGCAAGCTGCTAAGAAATTAGGTCGTGACGAAATCTATAAAGAATTCATTGAGCGTTCTACCTATTGGAAAAATGTTTATGATAAATCTATCGGATTTATGCGACCTAAATTGAGCGACGGAAGCTTTAAAAAAGAGTTTGACGCATTGAACACGCACGGTCAAGGATTTATTGAAGGAAACAGCTGGAACTACAGTTTATATGTTCCTCAAGATCCTACAGGAATGATTGATCTTATGGGCGGAAAAGAAAAATTCAGCACGCATTTAGATTCGTTATTTACGATGGAATTGCCTGATAAGTATTTTGAAAATACGGAAGATATTTCGCGTGAAGGAATCATTGGGAACTACGTACATGGTAACGAACCTTCGCATCACGTGGCTTATTTGTACAACTGGACCGATGACGCTTACAAAGCACAGGACAAGATCAGAATGATCTTAAAAGAGAAATATATGACCGGTTCTGATGGATTGAGTGGTAATGACGATTTTGGTCAAATGAGTGCCTGGTATCTATTCAGCAGTTTAGGATTTTATCCTGTAGCTCCGGGATCGGTAGATTATGCTTTAGGAAGCCCTGCGATTAAAGAAGCAACACTTAACTTAGATAACGGAAACACCTTTAAGGTGGAAGCTAAAAATCAATCTGAGAAAAATGTATACGTGCGTAAAGTTGAATTGAACGGTCAAGAACTTACCGAACCATTCATCACGCACGATCAGGTTATGAACGGTGGAACGCTTACTTTTTATATGAGCAGAAAACCTAATAAGAATCTTTATAACTAAGTTTATGAGCAAATTTGTCCAACTTTCGGTATGTATAGTTTTTATGGTTTGGGGTAGTATTTTTAAGTCAAAGGCACAAGATTGGCCTAATTTAAAGCGCTACGCCGAAGCCAATGCACAAGTAGATTCGGTCTATGCAAAAGAAAACAGAGTGGTCTTTATGGGCAACTCCATCACCGAAGGTTGGGTAAATAGTGATCCTGATTTCTTTACTAAGAATAACTTCATCGGTCGCGGAATTAGCGGTCAGACCACGCCTCAGATGCTGTTGCGTTTTAGACAAGACGTGATCGATCTAAATCCCGTGGCGGTAGTGATCCTTGCCGGAACCAACGATATCGCCGGAAATACCGGACCGATGACTACAGCGCAGATTTTTGGCAATATGGTTTCTATGGTTGAACTGGCAGAAGCCAACGGCATTGTCCCTATTGTTTCTTCTATTCTTCCTGCGGCAAAATATCCTTGGAAGCCTGAAGTGGATTCCGTAGGCCCTATTTTAGAATTGAATACAATGCTGAAGTATTACTGCGAAGGAAAAGGACTGGTATACCTGGATTATTTTTCTGAAATGGTAGATGATATTAATGGTCTTCCCGAAGCACTTTCTTATGATGGTGTGCATCCTACAGATGAAGGTTATCAAGTGATGGAGCCGCTGGCATTAACTGCAATTAATGAAGCGCTTAAGGACTAAATACTGCTTATAGCATCAAACAAAAAGACCTGCTTTATAAAGCAGGTCTTTTTTTATGTCTTGGTGAATGCTCTACACCAGCTCTTTATACAAATTTTTCTTGTCTAGATAATCTAGCGCCAAAGCATAAGCCCCGAGACACACAGATGTGCTTGTGCCCAATTTACTAATGCCGATAGCTATGCGTTTTTCTTTATTGTATTTCGCTTTTGCTGTACTAAAGGGCACCTTAACCTCATACTCAGAATCAGCCGTAAAAGCGTTCAGTTGTGCAGGATCGTCTATATTAAAAACCTTTGAAATCGCACGAGGCATACCTTCATTTTCTAAATTATAAATACAGCCCGAAAGATGCTCAATAATCTTAGGTACAATAAATTTTGAAGCTCCCGCAATGCCGCCTCCAATTACGATAGGACCATCTATAAGCGCTAGTGCATTGGCCAGAGATTCTGCCACTGCTGTTGCCATTTCTTCAAAAGCATTGATCGCAGCTTGTTTATCACCTTCCTTCTCCCCGCTTGCAATTTTATAAATCTCACGAGGCGAGATCAATTCGGTTGTTCCTGACTGCTCAGCATATACACGCTGAATGGCGCGGATACTCACACTTTCTTCAACTACAGTTTTTGGCTTGATGTAATTTCGGGTGAGCCAGATTTCGCCTGCGGCGGAATTATCACCTAAACAAATCTGGTTATTCACCACAATACCACCACCAAAACCGGTGCCTAAGGTAATGCCAATTAAATTCTTATATGTTCGGCTTATTCCTGCTGCTGCCAGTGATTCATTAATAAACGGAAGCATTCCCGCTACCGCTTCGCCATAAGCAAACAGATCTCCATCGTTATTGATCAGCGTTGGGATCTCAAAAATCTCCTCAAGCATAGGTCCTAAAGCCACGCCACCTCTAAATGCAGGTAAGTTCACCAGATCACCAATGATTCCGTTTTTATAATCTGCAGGTCCCGGAAATGCAAAACTGATCGCCTCAGGCTGCCGCCCGTTGAGTTGGGCTTTTACCTGATCAAATCCTTTAATTATCGTTTTGAGACAACGCTCTAAATCGTCTGAATTAGACGGTAATGTGATAGGTTGAATAATCTCTTCTCCCCGCTGCAATGCCGAAAAAACAAAATTAGTTCCTCCTGCATCAAGCGTCATTACAATCCGTTCATCTTCGTAAATATTCTTCATTCTTTGTTTGGTACTCTAAAAACTATTAATAATACCGTCCCTGGTGAACCTGCAAAAGTACGATAACTAAAAGGTTTTACTAAGAACATTTCTATTAGATTCAGTAATAACTTTAAAAACTTCTTCTTAATCTGTATTTATTGCTCAGATTTGACCGAATTTTCAGCTACAAAGCTCAATAACAAGGGGTAAGCAGGATGCGTCATATTGTGTCCATAGCCTTGCATTTCGTATTGTTTTATGTGTTGCTGTCCTGCGACTTTCATCATTCGGTAGAAGTAGGCATTCTCTTCATACCTCCCTAACATTTCCAGTTCTCGGTCGCCAGTAATCAAGAGTGTAGGCGGCGCATCATTCCGTACAAAATAAAGCGGAGCATAGGCGTCTACTATGGGTTGTTCTCCCGGAATGCCACGCTCTGCTCTAATGGTAAAATGAGTAATGGTATGCCCGCTAAATGGTATTAATCCCGCAACATCATTAGCATTGATATCGTATTTAGCAAGACGACTTTTATCCATAATACTCATCAAGGCCAAATAACCTCCTGCGGAATGTCCGCTCACAAAAATGTTCTTAGGATCACCATTATAGGCTTCGATATTTTTAAACGTCCAGGCGATCGCTGCAGTTGCATCTTCAATACAAACCGAAGCTTTAACTTTAGGAGAAAGCCTATACCCTACTCCGACAATACAGTAGCCCTTGTTTTTTAAAGCTTGCGGAATTTCTTTAGATCCGCCGGTGAGGCCGCCGCCGTGAAACCAAATAATCACCGGCACGTCTTTTTCTCCTTCAGGATAGTAAATATCAAGACGCGCTTGTGAAGCGAGATAGGTGTCAGATTGCTGAAGTGCTTTAGCGTAGTAATTGATATTTTCAACCGTTTTATAGCTGATTTCCTGCGCCACAACCGGTTCTATAAAGCTTAGAACAACGATAAAAAATCCGACTAATTTCCTCATAAAAATTGCTTTTACTCTACGTTTAATTTTAAATCGCCACCAAGCATCAATTGTTCCTGATCAATAAAATAGCCATCGTGCGTTTTACCGTTGTATTGAACTTGCTTTAGCGTTCTTGATGTTCCTTCTTTATAGATTTCTAATGAATTTCTACCTAAATTCCATTTTACGCGGTCAAAAACGGGAAGACTCACCAAATACTCATTATCTGCCGGTGATAGCGGATACAATCCCGAAGCTGCAAAAACATACCAGGCGCTCATCTCGCCGGCATCATCCATACCGCTAAACGCCAAACCAGTTGGTCCAACACCATAATAGTCTTCTAGAAGCGTATCTATAATTTGTTGTGATTTTTCGGGCTTATCGATAAAATAATAGGCAAAAGGTGCCTCGTGATCGGGCTGATTTCCGTGGCAATATTGGCCTAAAAATCCGCTTACATTACGTGCGATATGTTTAGGGTTCCATGGTAAGGTAAACAGCGAATCTAACTTTTGCTCAAACGCTTGTTCACTTGGATATAAGCCTACCAGACCTTGCATATCGTGTGGAACAAAAAACGAAACCTGCCACGCATTGGCTTCGCGATACATATACTCATAATACGGATATTCAGCATTAAACGGACTTATAAAAGATCCATCAGCTAGCTTACCGCGCATAAAATGCGTTTCTGGGTCAAAGACATTCTTGTAATTCTTTGCACGTGCAGCAAGATCTTTGGCGTGATTGTCATCATTTAAAGCTTCTGCCAACAACGACAAACTGTAATCATCGTAAGCATATTCAAGCGTTTTTGAAACACCAGCTTTTGCTTTAGTTTCTACATGCGGATTTTCAACATCAGGATCTGAAATAAAACCTTTCTCAATATATTCTGCAATATGCGGCCGTGTGCCGCCCTCTTTGTACGCATTGTTTAGAAGCTGCTCGTAGGCTTTTTTCACATCAAAATTCGTAATGCCTTTACCATAAGCCTGCGTGACAAAAGGTGCAGCGTGATCGCCGTGAAAAAAGGTAGGCATAAATCCGCTTTGAGTTCCTTTGTCAATCAGCGATTGAATGATATCACCGGTAACCTCCGGCGATAATAAACTCAATAAAACCAATTTGTTACGATACGTATCCCAAAGCGACGGATTGGTATAATACCGGAAGCCTTTATTTTGAACCATTCCCTGAGCATCTGTAAACTCCCCATTGTGATCACTGCGCAAAGCCGGCCATTGCAAGCTTCGGTATAATGAGGAATAAAAAAGCTCTTTCTCTTTTTGGCTTCCCCCGGAAACTTGAATCTTAGACAACACAGCCTCCCAAGTCTTTTCCGCAGCTTGGTGTATTGCGGCAAAAGTTTTAGTTCCTATTTCTTGATGAAGATTTTCTCGTGCATTTTCGGTACTTACAAAAGACAAACCTATTTTTAAAGTTACCGGGTTTGGTGACGCTTTTAAATTAAGAATTGCATAACCTTTATCTGTATTTGGGTTTACTTGCTGGAGTTCGCTGATCGCCTCACTGAGTTCTACCGAAAAATAAACTTTATCACCGCCCGTACGCTGAAATCCTTCAAGTGTCTTACGCCCGGTTTGTCGCAATTGCCACTCGTCAACGTGATGATTTGTGCGTCCCAGATCAAAAAGAATTGTATGTGCCGAATTATCATCGAAAGTATAATTATGAAAACCCGCACGCAGGGTTGACGTTAACTCAACCTTAACCTTATAATCGTTTAAATAAACACTGTAATAGCCGGCGGAAGCATTTTCAGTCTCCTTATCAAAAGAAGATTTAAAAGGTTCCGAAGCATTTTCTGCAATTGGTAAAATCGGAATATGACACAAATTCCAGTGCCCTTTATTGGTATGCGTAAAGCCTAGAATTTCATCGTCTTCATATTCATAGCCGGCGCCGCTTCCGTATTGGGTAATGGGACTCAGTTGTACCATCGCATTGGGCAGCGTCGCGCCGGGATAGGTTAATCCTGCCCATACCCGCCATCCTTCAGGCGGTTTGTACCCTATAAAATCAGGATCTGTGAGCGGTGCGGTCCCGTGAAATGTATTGACATAAGCCACCGGATTTTCTACGTATGCTTCTTGTTGTTGCGCTATTACAAGATTGGTGAGGCTTAACAGCGTAACTGCAAAACTGAATAGTATCTTCCTACGGAAAGCTCTAGCGTTGTATTTCATCAACTTTTATTTTAAATCGAATTGATTAATTGGGGTTTCTCCTGATAGATTTTCCAAAGTAACTCTCCAAACAAGGTGTTTGCCCAAGCAAACCAAGATCGGGTAAAATCAGTAGGATCATCTTTATGAAAAGTCTCGTGCATAAAGCCAGTTCCGCCGTGCGTATTTTTGAGCATTTTGATGCACTCCTTAATTTCTGCATCTGAAGTGCTGGTCAAGCCGCGCATCGTAATCGCCATCGGCCAGATCATATCCATACCCACGTGCGGTCCGCCAATGCCTTCGGCAGCCGTTCCTTTAAAGAAAAATGGATTATCTAATGACCAAACAAAGTCACGGGTGTTTTGATAAATAGGATCGTTCACATCTATCGCATCCAGATAAGGTAAGGAAAGTAAACTAGGCACGTTGGCATCATCCATCATCAAATGGTTTCCAAAACCATCAGTCTCAAAAGCATAGATCTTACCGTATTTTTCGTGTTCAGTCACACCATATTTAGCAATCGCTTCTTTGACCTCTGATGCTAAAGCTTTCAGTTCGTTTGCTAGAGCGGTTTCATCCTGAAGCGTTTCAACCATTTCTGCTGCCTGATTTAAACTTACCACCGCAAAAAAGTTAGACGGAATTAAAAATGAATACACCGTAGAATCGTCACTTGGTCGAAAGGCGCTACAAATCAAACCTACCGGTTTTACAGGATACCCTTCCCCCCGAAGGAAGCGCGTATCGGTTCCGTTAGAAGTATTTCGACTGAAAGAATACGGATTGGTACCGTCTTTTTCCTGTTGCTCTTTGAACGTTTTTAAAATATTCTTGATCGCGGCCAGCCACTGTTTGTCAAAAGGAGCTGTGTCTCCGGTGGTTTTCCAATAGTTGTATGCCAAACGAATAGGATAGCAAAGCGAATCGATCTCATATTTACGCTCGTGCACTCCTGGAAGCATAGCGGTATTATCAGAGGTCCACTCCCCTTTTTTCTCAGGATCGTCATAAAATGCATTAGCATACGGATCTTTTAAAATCTGACGAGTTTGCCTATTGATCACACCGGCGATAAGGTTTTTAAGATCTTTATCCTCGTCTGCAAATTGCATATAAGGCCACACTTGCGCAGAACTATCCCGCAACCACATCGCATCAATATCACCCGTGATCACATAGGTATCTGGCGCTCCTTTATATTTTGAATAGGTAACCGTAGTATCTAGTGTGTTAGGAAAACAGTTGTTAAACAACCAAGACAGCTCTTGATCGTCAACATTTTTTGAAAATTCTTTAATCGCCTTTTCAATGGCCTTACTCTCAAAATTACGTTGCCCTGCCGGCACACGCACTGTTGGAAATTTTTTAAATAAACTTTCGGCGAAAAGGCCAGTAGGATTTATCACGGTTAAGCCACCGGCTAAGGCCGTATTTTGGATAAATGTTCTTCTTTGCATAATGAGGATATAAAATACTACACTTTAATCACTTAGCAGTTTAAACACTGATAAGCATAGTTTATACGAAAACGATATTTTTGTAATTTAAGTGAAAATAAGTAAAACGTTTTAGTTATTCAAGTTTTTTATCATTAATTATTGCGTAAGCAACTTCTTTAATTCTATTGGATTTTTAGAGATATTTTATACTACTTGGTTGTGTTATAAAAAAAGCCGCCAGACGTTATGTCTGGCGGCTGGGGCTAAATAAATCTTTTCAAATAAATAAAGATTCTTTTTTATTCTTGAGCTTAGAACGGTAATAAGAATAATCTCCATTCTGTCATTTGAAACAAACTGCCTCCACCATTACTTGAAATATCTAATCGGTAGAATTTATAGGCGGTATTGTTATCAAAATAGAATTCTCTGGTTTGGGTACGATCTGAAAATCTGTAATCTTCTCTGCTGTCAAGCGTGATCCAGGTTTCTCCATCTTGTGAACCCTGTATCTCCCAATCCTGTGGATCACGATCTGGAGCATCATTACCTGAAGTAAATGAATAATAACCCGCTACAATAGGTTCTTCAAACTCTAGATTTATCCAAAACGGAGTGACAAAACCAGACAGATATTTTGTAGTCAAATCTCCATCAACAAGCTTAGTTGATCCTTCACGACCTTCTGCTCCACCGCTGTATTCCCGGTTTACTGAGATCGTACTTTGATCTGTAATATCTACAGGAGGCCCCGCGATCACTTTTAACGGCGCAGTATCTGTAAGTGAACTATCATCTGCTGCCGTAACACGCAAAACAGTTTCTCCAGATCCGGTTGCGGTTAGGGTTACAGATTTATCCTCGTTTACTTGTAAGTCTGCCACACTAGGATCTTCTACCTCCCAGATATAATCGCGTTGCGGAACGACATTAGGCTCAAAGGTAGCTGTAACATCCAGCGTATTTCCTGACTCTAGTAAAATGATGTCATAATTATCAAGATTGACTCCGTTTTCAACGATGGCGTCAAATTCGCGCCTTCCCTCACAGGATGCAAACGCAATAAGGAGAAGCACGACCGCCGGTTTTATAGAATTTAAAATTGTTTTCATAATATACTTTTTAGTATCCTGGGTTTTGAACAAGGTTAGGATTTGCTTGTAATTGTCTGTATGGAATAGGATAGATCGTCAAGTTAAGATCTCCTGAAGGCTCGTGATCCCACCAAGATCCTGTGGTGAATTCACCAAAACGAATAAGATCAGTACGACGTTTTCCTTCAAAAATGAACTCTCTACCACGCTCAATTAACAATTCACTCATCGTTAAAGAAGTCGTTGTGTAGGCTTCATCTGCCCAATCATCTGAAGTAAAGTAGCGTACTTTACTAGCATTGATAAGATCTACCGCTTCTTGAGTTGCGTTACCATTATTCAAACGCATCAAAGCTTCGGCTTTATTAAAGTACAGTTCTGTTAAACGGTAAACCACGTAATCCCCTTCTAAATAGTTAGGGTCTTCTTGTCTACCAGAACGGTATTTATGAAAACGCGCACCGCTATTCTCTTCTCCATCAGTCATAGAACCTTCACCGGTTTGCCCTTCAGTATTTCTACGAATGTTATTCACGTAGATAAATGGCTCACCATTATACTCTTCAGATCCTAAAATAGGTTCCTCTGTCCCAAATTTATATTGAGGTCCAAATAAAAACCATTCTTGCTTACGAATGTCATTTTCCTGATATGCATTGAACGCTGTAGGAATTACAACAAAAGCATTATTACCGCTGTAGTTTACGTCTAAAGCTGCAGTCATATTAGAGAAGCCCATGTAAAACGAAGCCCAGCTGTATCCAAAGTCATTTTGACGACTGAATGGAAACTGAAAGATGTTTTCTGGAGAATCTTCATTTGTATTATTGAAAGGTCCTAACGGGTCTTGATCTAACGCAATGTTTCCGGTTAACGAACCTCCTTCTCCACTGATCACTTTATCAGCATACGTGATGCTTTCTTCCCAGCGCGGAGTACCTGACCACACTTCAGCATTAAGGTAAAGCTCAGATAGAATTGAATATCCTACAGCTTTACTCATACGTCCAATAAGCTGTGGTGAAAGTGGCTGAAGTTTTTCAACATTATCTAAAAGTTCTTGCTCAATAAAAGCAAACACTTCTTCTCTAGAAGCAGTAGGTGGATTGTTAGGCTCGCCTACAGTGGTTACAATAGGTACATTACCCCACATATTCATAATTTTCATATAGTGATATGCACGTAAAACCTTAGCTTCAGCAACAATTGAAGCCAAACGCTCCGGAGTTACTCCAATAGATGCTGCATCTACAGCCTCAATACTCTCGATAGCCGTATTTACAAAACCTAGACCGGTCCACATGAGTCTCCAGGCATTATTTAAACGTCCTTCTTGATCAGTCCACGTGTGATAATGTTGACGTATGTGGTCTGCATTATCATAACCGTGGCGCCCCTTTTGAGGCCAAGCAGTTTGATCTGCCGAAAGTTCGTTATGGTAGTAATACCCATTTTGACCAGACCAAGCCAACCACGCCTGCATATGCGTGAACGGTCTTAAGTTAGCTTGTACGAGTTCTAATTCAGTTTTATAAAAATTTGATTCTGAAAGTTCTGAATATGTAGTTTCTTCAAGGTCTGTACACCCAATAGTAAGTAACACTCCCATTGCGCACGCAGCCTTCTGAAATAAGTTTATCTTCTTCATCTTCTTAATATTAAAAGTTAACATTGACACCTGCAGTGACCGTTACCGTTCTTGGGTAAAAGTTTCTGTCATCTATACCAGGATACAACCCGGTATCTTGTACTTCAGGATCACGGCCTGTATATCCGGTAAAGGTTGCAAGGTTTCTAGCACTACCAAATAATCGTAATGCACTAAACGGACTGTTCTCTCCCAAGTTGAAGTTATAGCCTAGAGTCAGGTTATCTAATTTTACAAAGTCACCATTCTCAAGATAGTAATCAGAATATTGTGGTGCTTCAGTGATGTTGCTATACTGTCCTAATGCTGAAGTAAGCACATTACCCGGTAGTAAACTTGGATTGCCATAGAATAGATCTACGGTGTTCAAAATATCATATTTGAATTTACCGCGTAGCAATATGGTAAGGTCAAAATTCTTATAACGGAAGGTATTGGTCAAAGAAGCATAATACTTAGGCAAACCATTACCAATGATCGCCTTGTCTTCCTCGGTCATATCACTGGCTCTTCCGATAGTCCCATCTGCTTTATGGAATAACCATTTACCATCAACAGTAAAACCGGCAAAGCGTTTTCCATAGAAATTTCCGATAGGGCCACCTTCAGTATTTCTAATTGCATCCCCTAAGTTTCCTGGGTTACCAATATTTCCTCCGTAAAGTTCACTCACAGAGAAGATTTGATTAGAAAGTGTTGTAAGCTCGTTGTTTTGATAACTTCCTACAAAATCCACATTCCATTTAAAATCTCCTTCTTCAAACACACGGTAACTCAGCGCGAGTTCTAAACCATTATTAGTGATATTCCCTACGTTTGTATAAATACTTCCCTGTACAAAAGGCGGCTGAGGAACATCATAACTTAGCAATAAGTCCTCGGTACGACGTGTATAGTAATCAATAGAACCACTAAGCTTGTTAAACCAGAATCCAAAATCAATACCAATATTGAATTCCTTCTTGGTTTCCCACTTAAGATCTGGGTTAGGGTTCTTTACAGGACCATAGGTTTGATAGTAAGTAGCACCATCAGCACCATCTAAAAATACAGGGTATTTACCTCCTGTTCCTAATGTCACAATAGATTGGTAATTAGGAATCCCTTGGTTACCCGTAATACCATATCCTGCACGTAATTTAAGATTGTTTACCCAAGCGGCACCTTCCATAAAATTCTCATCAGAGATCAACCAACCTCCAGATATCGCAGGAAAACTAGCCCACTTGTTATTGGCTCCAAAACGTGAAGAACCTTCGTGACGCACAGAGGCCTGTAAAAAGTAACGATCAAGGTAGTTATAACTCAAACGACTGAAATAAGCGATAAGCGTATTATCTTCTTTAAAACTTGATAAGTTAGGACGTGGCAAATCTGTATCTGTGATCGCGTTACCCGCACCAAAATTCCAATCTTCAAAACCGTCTGTGGTAAAGCCACTATTATCCATAGAATATTCTTCGGTGGTTGAGTATTGATAACTATAACCTCCTAGTAATTCAAAGCCGTGATCTCCAAAATCTTTAGTGAAGTTGATTGTTGGCTCTACAGTTTGAGTATAATCTATATGATTCCCTTTATAGGCATACCCGGTTCCGAAGTAAGGACTACCGGTGTTATACTGCTGATAATCTTGCGTTGAACGGTAAAAGCGATCATTCCAAGAGTTTCTTTGATAAGAACCAAAAACAGAAGCTACTAACCCGGGAATTATTTCATACCCAAGTTTTACGTCACCTGAAAAAGTAATTTGCTTGCGCTGATTAAAACGGTTAGCGTATTCAGAAAATGGGTTATATCCGTTCTCCGGCTGGTAAAAACCATAACGCCCTTGGTTGAACAACACCCCTTCTTCTGAAGTATTAAATGGCGCATAAATAGGTGCTGTAGGATTCCAGTCTGTCACAATACCGAATTGGTTACCTCCTAAAAGGTTTGCGTCATTTACATTAACAACAACGCTAGAGGCAAAAGTAAGTTTGTCATCAAGTCCTTTTTGATTGAAGCTTGCACGCACCCCAAATTCTTCTCTTCCATTTTCCAAAGCAATACCTTCAGAATCTTTGTAGTATAATGAAGCTCTGTAATTACCATTTTCATTACCGCCAGAAGCAACGAAGTTATGATACTGTGTAAGATTAGAACGGTTAACCAGTTCTTCAAAAATATCAGTAGAAGCTCCTAGATCATTATTAGCGCTAATGATTCCGTCTGCGATAGCAGCTCTAAATTGATCTGCCGATAGAAAATCTGGTTTACTGTTTACATAATCGCGTGAAACAAAGCTTGAGTAATTAAAAGTACTCTTACCCTTCTTTCCTTTTTTGGTAGTAATTAAAATTACCCCATTGGTCCCTCGTGTACCATAAATTGCAGCTGCTGCACCATCTTTAAGTACATCAAAGGACTCGATATCATTTTGCTGAAGTAAATCAAGATTACCTCCCGGAATTCCGTCAATTACAATAAGTGGTGAAGTAGAACCGGTGATCGAGGTCACCCCTCTAAGCTGTATTGCTGTACCACCATTAGGATTGTTTCCTCCTGCTCTGGTGATCTGTAGTCCCGCAACTTTACCTTGAATCAATTCAACCGGTGAGGATACCTGCCCTTGATTGAAATCATCAGTATCTACTTTAGTTACAGCGGTAGAAACGGCTTTACGCTCTTGAGAACCGTAACCAATTAAAACCACCTCTTCAAGTGATTCTTCATTCGATTCCATCGTTATCGTAAACGAATTTTGAGAGCCTACTGCTTGCTCTACGTTAGTCATCCCCACATAAGAAAACACAAGTACAGCGTTATTAGAGGCAACATCTATACTAAAATTTCCGTCAAAATCTGTCGCCACACCATTGGTGGTTCCTTTTTCCTGTACCGTAACTCCCGGTAAAGGCATTCCTCCGGGATCAGTGACCGTTCCCGTAACGGTTTTTCCTCCCTGTGCATAAAGCGTATGTAGCGATGTCATACCTAATGCAAGGAAAAAAACCAGAATAAATCTTTTAAAGTTTTTGTCCATAATTGTTCGGTGTTTCTGGAATTTCAAATTCCCATTAATGCATGTTTAAGTTTTAATTGTTTTTCGCAAACGTTAAAGTAAAACGTTTTAGCAATTATAATAAAACGTTTTAGTATAATTGTGTGAAATTCACTTAAATTTTAATAAATTAACATAATTAACAATTTGCAAGGTTATTTCTAGGTCTATTATCATTATCAGTAATTTATACGCCATATTTTTAGAAATAATTTAAAGCACATTAAACCTATCCTATGCAAATACAAGAATCTTCAAAAATGTATGATGTCATCATCGTAGGCTCTGGAGCCGGCGGTGGGATGGCAACAAAAGTTTTGGCAGATGCCGGACTCAAAGTAGCGGTTGTAGAAGCAGGTCCTCATTTTGATCCTGCAGACCCTAAACAACGTACGCAACTCAAATGGCCTTATGAATCTCCAAGACGTGGTGCCTCAAATAGACGACCTTTTGGAGATTTTGACAGCGCCTATGGAGGTTGGGAAATAGAAGGTGAACCTTACACTCAAAAAGACGGAACTCAATTTGACTGGTTTAGATCTAGAATGCTAGGCGGTCGTACCAATCACTGGGGGCGCATTTCGTTGCGTTTTGGGGAACGCGATTTTAAGCATAAAAGCTATGACGGTCACGGTGATGATTGGCCCATAGGATACGAGGACGTAAAACCTTATTATGATAAAGTAGATAAGCTTATTGGGGTTTTTGGTACCAAAGAAAATATAGAAAATGAGCCTGATGGTTTTTTCTTACCTCCACCAAAACCCAGATTGCACGAACTTTTTTACATCAAGGGAGCTCGAAAATCTAATATTCCTGTGATTCCTTCGCGAATGTCTATGCTTACCAAAAAAATCAACGATGATCGCGGTATTTGCTTCTATTGTGGTCAATGTTCCCGTGCGTGTGCTGTATATGCCGATTTCTCTGCAGGGACTTGTTTGATCTTTCCGGCGCAAAAAAACGGCGGTCAAGTAGACCTTTTTGTCAATGCAATGGTACGCGAGGTAACTACAAATGATGAAGGGAAAGCTACCGGAGTTTCTTACATCAGTAAAGATGACCGCAAAGAATATAAACTGAAAGGCCGCATTGTGGTGCTTGCAGCTTCGGCGTGTAGTTCGGCGCGTATTTTATTGAATTCTAAGAGTGCGCAACACCCTAACGGATTAGGAAATAGCAGCGATATGGTAGGTCGTTATCTGCACGATTCTACCGGTGCGAGTAGATCTGCTTTCATTCCAGACTTGATGAATCGTGATACCTATAATGAAGATGGTGTAGGCGGAATGCACGTCTATACACCATGGTGGGGCGACAATAAAAAATTAAATTTCCCACGAGGTTATCATATTGAAGTTTGGGGTGGTCTAGGAATGCCGAGCTACGGTTTTGGGTTTAACCCCAATGACCTTAACCGTTTCTTCAATCAAAAAGTGGGCGGCTACGGAAACAGTTTACGCGCAGATATTAAAAAATATTATGGTTCTACCATAGGTATGGCCGGTCGTGGCGAGTCTATCGCGATGAAAGATAATTATTGCGAGATAGACCCAACCACGGTTGATGAGTTTGGGATCCCCGTGTTGCGTTTCAATTATAAATGGTCTGAATATGAAGTGAATCAAGCCAAGCACATGAACGATACTTTTGAAGAAATTGTGCATAATATGGGCGGTACGATGCTTCAAGATGCTCCTTCAAAAGAATCAAATTACGGTCTCGAAAATCCGGGCCGAATCATTCACGAGGTAGGAACCACCCGTATGGGAAGTGATCCTAAAACTTCTGTAGTTAATGAATTTCAGCAGTTGCACGATGTAGATAATGTTTTTATTGTAGATGCGGGACCGTTTGTTTCTCAAGCCGACAAAAACCCTACTTGGACCATTTTAGCGCTTTCGTGGAGAGCTTCAGATTATATTATTGAACAATTAAAACAGCAAAACATCTAAATCATGGATAGAAGAGATAGTTTAAAATCGATGTTTTTAGGTTCGTTAGGAACCGGACTTTTACTCACAGGATGTGATCCTAATTTGGGCGAAAAGGAAGTTGAAATTGCGAAAGCTGCTGAAGATTATTTTGGCCGTACTCCAGAAGAACTCGAACTGATTGAAAAGCTAAAATCAGAGCAGTTTTTTAGAGAACATGAGATGGACACATTGAATGTGTTATGCGCGCTGATCTTACCTGCAAACGAAGAATATGGAAGCGCTACCGATGCCGGCGTGCCCGAGTTTCTTGAATTTATTGTCAAAGATATGCCCTATTTACAAACGCCCATACGCGGTGGTTTGATGTGGCTGGACCATACTTCTAATTTAGAATACAACACTGAATTTAAAAGTACTTCAGAAGGAAATCAAAAAGCGATTTTAGATACGATCGCTTTTCCTGATCCCGAAAAACCCGGCTGGGAACAACCGGTACAGGTACAGTTTTTTAGCTTGATGCGTAATCTTACGTTGACGGGGTATTATACTTCAGAAATGGGAATCAAAGATCTGGACTACAAGGGTAATCAACCCAATATCTGGGATGGCGTTCCTGAAGAAGTATTGCAGAAACACGGCGTAAGCTACGATCCCGAATGGATCGCAAAATGCGTTGATCAAAGTCAGCGTGGCGTCACCGCCGAGTGGGATGACGACGGAAATTTACTTACCTAAAACGTACTATAAATCCATAAAAACCTCCTGAAACAGGAGGCTTTTTTGTTTTAAGCGTTTGGTATTAAAACCCAAGTTCGTTGCGTACAAGTGCTGCTCCGGCACTTAAGGCACTTAACTTTCCGCGGGCTACTTCGCGAGATAGTGGCGCCATTCCACAGTTGGTTGACGGATATAGATTTTCAATAGCTACAAACTCAAGTGCTTTACGCAGCGTTTGGGCTACTTCTTCTGGCGTTTCTATGGTATTGGTCGCCACATCAATGGCTCCTACCATCACTTTTTTACCGCGAACAAGTTCCATGAGCTCAAGTGGCACGTGTGAATTATGGCATTCTAAAGATACAATATCAATATTCGAGGTTTGAATTTTCGGGAATATTTCTTCGTATTGCCGCCATTCTGAACCTAACGTTTTCTTCCAATCATTGTTCGCTTTTATTCCGTAGCCATAACAAATATGTATTGCGGTCTCACAGTGTAATCCTTCGATGGCACGTTCTAATGCCGCCATCCCCCAATCATTCACATCATTAAAAAACACATTAAACGCCGGCTCATCAAACTGAATAATATCTACTCCTGCTTCTTGTAGCGCTTTGGCTTCCTCATTAAGTGCTTTGGCAAATTCCCAAGCTAATTTTTCACGGCTTTTATAATGGTCATCGTACAAGGTGTCTACCATAGTCATAGGCCCTGGAAGTGCCCATTTTATAGGCTGGTTGGTCTGTTTGCGTAGAAACTGAGCATCTTCAACAAATACTGCTTTTTGCCGCGCCACCTCATCCACAACAACCGGAACACTAGCTTCGTACCGGTCACGGATTTTTACAGTCTTTCGATTTTTAAAATCTACTCCACTCAAATGTTCTATAAAAGTGGTTACAAAATGTTGGCGTGTTTGCTCACCATCACTAATAATATCAATTCCTGAAGAATGCTGCTCTTGTAACGAAATACGCAGGGCATCTTGTTTGCCTTCTACTAATTGATCACCTTCTAATTTCCAGGGCGACCAAAGTTTTTCGGGTGGCGCAAGCCAGGCAGGTTTAGGTAAACTTCCAACGGTTGATGTTGGTAATATGTTTTTCATAATAAAGTAGTTAGTTGAATTGATTAGTGTGCGTAATTTGCAGACCACTGCTCCAGCACATGCTTATACGGTTTTATAAAATGTTCTTCGGTGAATTTTCCTTGTTCAATGGCCAGCTGACTGCGTTCTTCCCGGTCATATTCTATCTTGGTGAGCGAATGATCTGGGTTTTTTAAACTGGGTTTAAAGCAAAATCCCGCCACCGAATTGGCATTGTAAATTTCAGGTCTATAAATTTTTTGAAAGGTTTCCATCGTACTGATGGTACTTATTAATTCAAGATTGGTATACTCTGTAAGTAGGTCCCCAAAAAAGTAAAAGGTGAGCGGCGCTACGCTGTGACGCGGCATAAAATACCGTACCTGCAAGCCCATTTTTTTGAAATACGATTCGGTTAAAGAAGCTTCATTCACTTGATATTCATACCCAAGAATAGGATGGTGATTGCCTGTACGCTGGTAGGTTTTATTGTGCGAAACACTCAAACAAATCACAGGTGGTTTAGCAAAATGCTTCTTATACGTTTCTGAGGAAACAAAACGCTTAAAGATCGTGCCGTGCAAGCTTCCAAAATCATCAGGAATACTAAAATCAGTTTTACCTTTGTTATGTTCCGTAAGCAAAACACTAAAATCATAATCCCGTACGTAGGAAGAAAAATTATTGCCTACAATCCCTTCGATGCGCTTACCTGTTTTATGATCCAATATGTGCGTTTTTAAAACTTCGATCGCAGGAAATGTTGCTCCGTTGTCGTGCATATTGAGATCCACAGAAACAATTTCCAACTCAACCTGATAACGGTCTTGATCAGGATTGTCCCAGTTTGCCAACGAATTAAAACGATTGTTGATCATTGTAAGGGTGTTTCGCAGATTTTCCTGACGCCTCGCCCCTCTTGCCAAATTTGCAAAATTAGTTGTAGTACGTGTACTGCTAGAGGGCACATAGTCTTCGTCGAAATAAATACGCTTTACTGTAAATTCAAAATCGTCTTTAATGGTATCTTGAGTGTTAGTCATGGCTTTTTTTGATTTGTTGTTTTCGTATTAAAACTACTTTGAGGCAAGCCCCTGGGTATATTCTTTAATTATTTATCTAAAAAACTACTTGAGGCTCATTTTGCAGTTTTTATCTCTTACAAATCTCAAAATAAAAGATTTATTATTTAAGTTTGAATCGATATTTAGATACAATAACTACACAAAACACTATAAAAGACAAATCGTCTTTTAGCGGCGTAAAATGGACACACAAATAGAAAATTTATCTATGTCAGAATTAGACCAGATCGATTTGAAGCTATTAGAATTGCTTCAGCAAAGCGGAAAATTAACCACTAAGGAAATTGCACAACATGTAAACTTATCTCCCACTCCTGTTTACGAACGCATAAGACGTTTAGAACGGGAAGGAATTATCAAGAAATACGTCGCGCTCGTTGAAGCCGAAAAAGTAGGAAAAGGACTGATCGTTTTTTGTGACATCACGATCAAAGAACATACTAAAGAAATTGGCCATCAATTTGTACAAGATATCATGGCGTCTAAGTACGTTTGTGAATGTTATAATATTTCGGGGAATTACGACTTCAGATTGAAAGTCATGGTGAGGGATATGAAACACTATCAGGATTTTGTACTGAATGACCTAGGTTCCATAAAAAATATTGGGAGTGCGCATAGTACTTTTGTGATGGGTGTTATAAAACACGACTACGCCGTGCCCATATAATGCGCACTTCCATTAAAGTATAAAGTTTAAATCGAATGCTCAGGGTTCCATTTAACGACTTCATTCTTCAGCATCGAGTCAATAGCCATTTGGACGCAGATTGCGGTATTGGCTCCGGTTTTTAGGTCAGAAATCGGTTTGCTGTTATTCTTGATCGCATCTCTAAAATCCATTAAAGCCTGCTTGCTAGGATCAGCGTGTGTAAATTCAAACGGAATTCCCTTTCCTGCTTCCCAAGGTATTGTTGCACCCGCAACACCATCAACCTCAGCCCGTTTTTTGGTATAATTCCCTTCCGGATAAAACCAGCCATTTACATAGTCTAAAATGATGGTTCCATTGTCGCCCATTACCTTGATCTGGTAATCGTCTTTAGCATTGGTCGTTAAACAAGTAAAGGTCGCCTCTACTCCACTGGGATACGAAAATAAATGATGTACATTATCAAAGGTTTCTCTGCCGTCTTTCCAGTAATCAATACCGCCTGTACCAAAAACCTGCGACGGTGTTTCTCCCAAAACCCAATTGGTAAAATCGATCTGGTGCGAACACAATTCAGCGGTCAATCCGCCGGAATATTCCCGATACATACGCCAGTTGATCATACGCTCCAATTCTGGTTCGGGGACGGGTCGTCGCCAGTTTCCGCTGCGATTCCATTGACATTCAAAAGCAGTGATCTCGCCAATTTTTCCATCTTTAATCAAATCAACCACGTGCGTATACAAACGCGAACTGTGGTACTGATGTCCCGTTTGAAAGACTAAATTTCCCTGAGCGGCATCAACAACATCCAACACGGCATCATAGCCCATTGCCATTGTTTTTTCACCATACACGTGCTTTCCGGCGGCAAGCGCATCAAGTTCTATCTGCGCATGTGTGCTGAAAGGGGTCGCCACCAAAACCGCATCAATACTTTTATCTTCTAGCAATTTTCGATAATCAGTATAGGCTTTTGCTGAATCTCCCGCGCGTTTCATTCCGTTAGCCAATCGAAATGGAATAATATCACAACAGGCAGCTACTTCAATCCCTTCAATACCATTCATCACTGAAATTAAACCGCCTCCACGATCGCCGGTTCCTATCACACCTATGCGTATTGGTGCACTTGAACCTACATATTTATTGATGTAAGCAAATCCCGGACTAACAGAAGAAACGGCCGCTGCGGCCAGACTGCTTTTGATCACAAAATCTCTACGTTTCATAGTCTCTTAAATTTTAGGTTCCCAATTAGGTGCATATTCTCGTCCCCAAAGTTGCATCGCTTCCCGATCATAAATGCGACCTGACTTAGCATCGATATCAAAACCGTGCCCTACACGATACGCCATATTTGCATAATGCACCATCGCCATACTTACCGAAGCATCTTCAATAGGTGCTTTTAAAGTTTCTTTACCGCGAATCGTTTCAAAAAAGTTCACCATATGCGCTGTGGAAGAGTCGCCGCCACCGCCAAGTGCGAGTCCGCTTTCTGCAGTTTCTTCACTTTGTTTGATCACTTTTCCGCTGCGATCCATAAGCACATAATTAGAACGATCTACCAAAACCGATCCTTCAGTACCAAAAATAAGCGTCCCACGACCGCGGCCATACGTATTGTATCCATTACGGCTTTTTCCGTCCCAATTAATCACTTTATCATCATCAAATTTGAACGTGGCATACATCGTATCATACATTTCCCAACCGTCATTTTTGAAATGGCGTTTTTCGGCTTGCACTTCAGCATAGTTAGGAAATTCAACGCCTAATGCCCATCGGGCAATATCTAGTTCGTGCGTCGCATTGTTTCCTGTTTCTGCGGTACCGTAATTCCAGCCATACCAGTGCCAGTTGTAATCCCAAGTTTCACTCGTGTACGCTCTGCGCGGAGCCGGCCCTTGCCAAAGCTCCCAATCTAATCCGGTGGGTACAGCCGCCTGCTGTTGCACCGGTGTTTCTCCACGCGTATTGGAATAGAAAGCTACAGCTTTATAAACATCGCCAATCACCCCTTTGTGAATCTGATCTATGATCTCTATAGTGTGCAACGACGAGCGCTGTTGATTACCCATTTGCACGCGTTTATCAAACTTTTTTGCCGCCGCAACCAGGAGTTCGTTTTCATTCATATTGTGGCTACATGGTTTTTCAACATACACGTGTTTGCCCGCTTTTAATGCCATAATAGATCCCGGAGTATGCCAGTGATCTGGAGTTGCATTTATAAGAATATCTACCTCCTTATCTTCAATAACTTTGCGAATATCATTCTCCAGTTCTGGTGTGTAATCAATATGTTCTTTAAAATTCTTTAGTGCATTGAGACGACTTTTTTCCATCACATCACAGAGATAGCGTAAGCGTACGTTAGATTCCTTGCGGGCGATGGGTGCATAATAGGCTCCCAAACGTCTTCCTAATCCCGCGACCGCAACATTTAGCCGATCATTAGCTCCTATGATATTGCGATAACTGCTGGCAGCCATTCCCATTGTGGTATTGCTTAGCGCCAGCGCGGTTCCGCCTAAAAGTGATTTATTGATAAACGATCTACGTGTGGTCATATTAAAGTTCTTTGATTTTGATATTCTTGAAGGAAACGCGATTTCCGTGGTCTTGTAGTAAAATATTGCCGCGCTCTAAGGTCCCAAATCCCGGCCAGTCTTTGTATTTACTTTCTTGAACTAATTGAAGAAAAGCATCTGTACTGCGATCATACTCCAACACTTTTTCATCATTAAGCCAATGGGAAACCTTACCATCTTTACTCACAATGCGTGCAGTATTCCAAGAGCCAATAGGGTTTACCGGTTTATTAGGATCAGCCTGAATCAAATCATACAACGAAGCTAAAGTGCGACTACCTTCGTGATTGCCTAATTTGGCATCAGGATGCCGTGCATCATCCAGAATCTGATATTCTAAACCTATCGAAGAACCTTCACCCTTATTCAGGTCTGTATCTACATAATATTTGATTCCGCTGTTAGCACCTTCGGTAATTTTAAAATCTACTTTTAGTTCAAAATCTTTGTACTTCTGCGTGGTGACAATATCTCCACCGGCTTCAGACTCTCCGCCACCACTTTCCAAGACCATGAGCATGCCGTCTTCGATCTGCCACCCTTGCTCAGGAAATGTTTCAAGCTTTGCTCCTTTCCATCCTTCGGTAGTTTTTCCATCCCAAAGCAGTTGCCAACCAGATGCTGCTTCTGCTTGTGTCAGATTATTTTTAGTATTAAAAGCAGTTAAGCTCATTTGTTTACTGTATTCTCGCGGATTCTCTGAAATGATCTTTAGATTTTTCCATCGTATTTCTTTCCCCGGTTCATCTTCAGCGCCTATCGCGTGAACTTGCAATGCAATAAATCCTGAAGCGGTCTGATCATCTACCAGATGCGCCGCTTCAACCCCATTGATCCAAGTTTTGAGCGTATCACCCAATGCTTCCACACGGTAATGATTCCATTCATTTTGTTTAAAAGCCTGCTGCGCTTTAGGGTTATTTTCCAATGAATACAACCAGCCTTTGCGCGCCTCGTCATAAATACCGGCACTCCACGCCCGGTCAGAAGGATCAATCTCTACCTGATATCCGTGAACTCTCCCCTTTTTATAATCAGGATCGCTTAGGCTGCGTATTTGCACACCTGAATTCATTGAGGGATCTACCTTATAATCAAACTCTAAAATGAAATCGCCATAATCTTCGGTAGTCGTTAAAAACGAATTCGGTGTATTGGCTACGGTGGTACCCACGATTTCGTCACCTTCTATACGATACGCTGCTTTGCCGTTAAGTTGTTCCCAACCATTAAGCGAAGTACCATCAAACAGGTCTTGCCACGGTTCTTGATCTGATTCTTTTTTACAGCCCGTGATCAGTAAGCTTGCAAGCACAAAAAATGCTGCGCCTTTGTAGAGATGTTTATTCATAAATCCTATTTATCGATTAAATGTTCATAATACGCTTAAATATACGCAATCGTTATAGCAAACCATCAAAAAAATAGCGAGACTTCAATAAAAAGCCTCGCTATACATACACACTAGTTTAATTCAACTTTTGTAATAAAAGTATCTTTGGTTCCCCAATCTTTATTGGGCGTATCTGCTGTTTCAATGATCAAGTTTCCACCGGAAGTCAGTTCTTCGTGCGTGAGCCAGTTTCGATTTAAAGGTTTACCATTAAAGGTTGCCGATTTCACGTAAAAATGCTCCTTGTTATAGTTCCTGACTGAAATTTTAAAGGTCTTCCCTGTAGCAAGATTAAGATTCACTTCTTTAAAAATTGGTGCCGTTAAATAGTAAACCGGACTACCTACATTAGCTACCGATAGTCCCATACTGTGCAGCACAAACCACGAAGACATCGTTCCTGCATCATCATCCATCGTACGCAAGTAGGCTTTGGGTTTATTTTGATAAATACGACCCACATAAGGATCTATCCCTTTGCTGTTGTCGTTAAAGTAGGTTTGCACCACGGTGTCTAAAAGAATTTCTCTAAAGAGCTTTTGTGATTTCCAAGGCTGACGGGTCGCATTGTACAATCCCGGAACTTGTAAATCTGGCTGGTTGGCATGATTGTAATTAAATTCTTCAAAAAACTGGTCTAATTGGTTCTCAAAAGTTTCGGCACCACCTGCCAATTCTTGTAACCCATTTACATCCCAAGGCACAAACCAGCGGTATTGCCAGATGGTTCCTTGATACAAACCGCGTGCTTGCATCCGATCTACATCATTTTTTGACAGATCTTTAAAATCTTTATCCCAATAAGCTTTATAATCTAAGGCTTTATCTAAATACGTTTTACCCGCTATTTGGTCTCCTGTCGCTTTGAGAATTTCACTCATCGCCCAGAGATCGTAAGACGACTCTAAAGCTTTATCAGGAGCGCCAAAATCTAAATGATCAGCCTCATAAAGCAAAGAATCCTTGATAGCTTCAAAATCGACCTCATAACCTTTTTTATATGCATCGAGTAGCACAACCATCGCATGTTCTGTGCGTACCGTAGGCGAGGTCTCGTGTTCTGTTGCCCAATTCTTTTTCCCAAAGCGGTACAAATTAGCAATACTGGTTGTGATATTTTGATAGATTTTCGGCTTAATCAAAGATAAAAGCGGCAACTGCTCGCGGTAATTATCCCAAATCGCCCAACCGTTATAGACTTTATACTCCTCATTTTGCACAGAACCATCTGTGGCTCTAAACGTCCCGTCTTCTTCGGAAACCAAAAATGGAGACTGCGCAGTTCTATACATTAAGGAATAGAATAACTCCATGCGATCCTTTTCACCATTAACTTCAATAGTGTTCAAATAGGCATTCCAACTTGCGGAAGCGCTTTCTTTTAATGTTTCAAAATCATCTGAAGTAATGCGTTTTTTGGCATATCCCTCGTTTACTGAAGAAAAACCTACCTGGACTTCAGCCGTATTCCCCAAACCTTTTACCATCAATTGATGCTCCCCTACGTTCTGAATTTGCGCTTCTTCCGGTAATTTAATCGCATAGTAAACGCGGTAGGTTCCGGCGTGACAAGTGGTTTTGGTATCAATAAATCCCGAGATCAGATTTCGGCGTATCTCGTGTGTTTCAGCAACAAAACGATTACTCAAGGCAAAAGAAAGATCTATATACAAACCGCTATTCGCATTCGGAAACGTGTACTGATGCATCCCTAAGTTTTGCGCTATGGTGAGTTTAGCGTCGATTCCGTTTTCAAAATTCACATGGTAAAAACCGGGAACTGCATCCTGCGTTTTTTTAATGAGTTGAGTCTCTACTTCAGCATTTAGAATAGGTTTAATAAGTAGATTTCCTCCGCTTCCTGTGCAGCCCACGCCTTCCATTCGGGTATGGGTAAAACCGTCAAACTGTTTTGCGTAATATTCATAACCCGTATGCTGATGCGGATTGGTTTGCGGACCTAAATTCATCATATTGAATGGCGTGGTCGCCGATGGAGACATCTGCCCGTGATCGCCGCTCGTACCTAAAAACACATTGACATAATCTGTTAATTCCTGTTGCGCAGCACTTGTAAAAGCCAACAATAACGTAAGAAATAGCGGAATATATTTTTTCATCAAAAAAAGCTTCAGTAATAGATCTTAAAGTTAGGTTTTCGAGGTATTAAAGCGTTTCGGCAATGTTATGTTTTCTATGAATCCATATTCCGTAGATCGCGATAATCGCAAAACACGAAACAGGAAGCAGAAACGAAAGATTCATTTCAGAAAGCCCTAAAACGGTAATATCGTTTACTCCTACGCCACCAAAGTCTATGATCATTCCTTGAAGTTTTGGTAATAAAGCACCACCTACAATAGCCATCACGAGTCCGGCTGCGCCTATTTTAGCTTGATCCTCCTTTAAGCCTTCTAAAGCAATCCCGTAAATCGTAGGGAACATTACCGAAAGGAAAAGCGATACTAAAACCAAGCTATACAAGCCGGCGTGGCCTTCAAGAATCACCGCGCCTAAGGCGAATAAACCTCCTAGCCCCGAAAAGCAAAACAACAACTTTCCTGAGCTCATAAACTTTAGCATATACGTACCTATCGCACGACCTACAGTAAATAAAATAAAGGCTACCAATTGATAATTTGCCGCGGTAGAACTGGATATCCCTTTAGCCTCAGCATATTGATAAATATAGGTCCAACAGCCTATTTGCGCACCCATATACAGCACCAAGGAAAACACACCTAGAGCATATTTCTTATTTTTAAAAAGTTCGCTGAAAGTATCTTTTATACTTGGGATGCTGCCGTCTCCTTTTGCCTGCGGCATTTTATTTACAGCGATAAGCACTAAAATAGCCAGAACCACAAGCCCCAAGATCACATAAGGATTGCGGATCACCATAAGATCAGCAGATTTTATAAGTAGCTTTTGCGCTTCGGGCAATGCCGAAAAATTCTCTACATCATCAGATTGCAAGAGATCTAAGACAAAAAACTTCGCAACCAGCAAACCTACGATGAGCCCGACAGGGTTGAAGGCTTGCGCCAAATTTAAACGCTGTGTTGCCGATTTCTGATCTCCCATTGCCATAATGTATGGGTTTGCCGTGGTCTCTAGAAATGCCAGACCAAAAGTCAGGATGTATAAGCCCAAGCAAAAAAACCAGAAAAGCCCGGTAGTTGCAGCAGGATAAAACAATAAGGCGCCGCCGGCGTAGAGCGTGAGACCAACCAGAACTCCAGATTTATACGAAAACTTACGTACAAATAAAGCGGCCGGAAGCGCCATGCAAAAATATCCTCCATAAAAAGCCATCTGTACCCAGGCGGCTTGCGAGTTGGACAACTCTAATACTTTTTTAAAGGCCTGTACCATGGGGTCTGTGACCGCGTTGGCAAATCCCCAGAGGGCAAATAATGAGGTAACTAAAATAAAAGGAAGTAATAATTTTTTAGGTACAACCGGAGCTGCTTGTGTTTTATTCATTCTTAAAATATTTAAATCAGACCTTTCTAAAATCTGGCACTACACAATCGTTGTAGTAAAATGATTCTGAAAAATTTTTATATGCGTGATTCTTGTTGAGCTTTCAGCGAAAACGATCTCGATATCGATTTCACTAAAACGTTTTACTTTTGTAAATCTAAATGTTTTCTTTTAAATCAAAAATTAAATTTTAGAGCTTGATTTGAAAATGATGGGTTCCGGAGCTTAATGTTAATAATTCCGGCTTCAATACTTTCCCTTCTTGCATTACTTCATTAAAATATTTCAGATTAAAAGAAGCTGTACTATTCGTTGGAATTTCAACGGTATAACTCACAAGATTTCCTTCTCGCTCCCAAGAAGAAACAATATTGCCGTACGGACTTTTATGCGATGCTTTGAACTGTTCAAGCCCTTTCACAAAATTGGGTTTTAGAATAATATTCTTGAATCCGGGAGCTTGTTCATCTGGTAGAATTCCGCCTAGACCTTTATACATCCACGCACCAATGGCACCAAACATGATGTGATTTCTAGAAATGTCTGACGCAGCATCAATATCCCAATTTTCATACAAAGTAGTTGCTCCGTTTTTGATCCACCAGCCCCAAGACGGATAGGTTTCTTGCGAAGCCACCTCATAAGCAAGGTCTGCATATCCGTTTTCACTCAAGGCTCCTAAAATAGTCTTCGTTCCTAAAAGACCTACATCAATGTGTTTATCATCGGCAAGAACACGTTTTGCTAAATTTTCAGCCACTTTGCTTCTCAAATGCTCCGGTACCACATCAAAATATAAGGCGCTGCTCAATTCAGTTTGTAAACCGCTCCCATAAATTCCAGTATCGGTATTCAAATACTTTTTATTGATTGCAGACCGTACTTTTGTTGCCAAATCTGCATAGATTTTGGCGTCTGCCTCATTTCCTAAAAGTTTTGCGGTCTTTGCTAAAATGCTGGCATCAACAAAGTAATAGATGGAAGAAGTAAATTCTTTAGGTGTTACCGATTTTACCGGAACCCAATCACCCAATCCCCAAGTGGTCAAACCATCCTCATTTTCAGTTTCGGTAATATGATCTACATATTTTTTTATCGCCTCATAATTTAACCGAAGCGCGCGATCATCTCCATAAAACTGGTACAATTCCCAAGGAATAATTGCGATCGTACTCGTCCAGTCTGGGCCATTTCCCCAATCATAGCCCCAGCCCCAAGTAGGAACTATAGAAGGCAAAACGCCATTAGGTTGCTGCTCATCCCGATGGTCAGCAAGCCATTTCTCATAAATGGTTATTCCATCAAAATTGTATAGTCCGGTCTCGGTATTGATGTGCGCATCTCCGGTCCAACCATTTTTCTCCCGCTGCGGACAGTCAGTTGGATACCCAAAAAGATTAGACAAATAAGCTGCATTTGTAGCTTCCCAAATTTTATTGAGCACCTCGTTTGAGCTCTTTATTTCGCCTACTTGCTCCACATCACTATGTGCAAAATATCCGGTGAGATTCTCTATGGAAAGATTAATCGGTTCGTTACTTGTAACACGTACATATTGAAAGCCTTTATAATTGAATTTAGGCTGAAATACTTCATCTCCGGTTCCGGCCAGCGTATAAATATCGGTTTGAAAAGGATCAGAATCATCGTGTGGCCTGTAGTGTACGTTAATGTTTGAAAGGTCTACATCGCCTAAACCGTCTAACTGTTCAGCGTGAGTCACTCGAAAAACCGTACCTGCATCACCCTGTACTTTTAACTGCGTAATCCCCGAAATATTACGACCAAGGTCAAACACATAACTGGTATCTGCCAATTTCGTAATAGATAACGGAGTTATGGTATCTACCAAACGTACGGGCTGCATTGCCTGGGCGACAATATGTTTTGACGGTGCTTCTACAACCTGAGCGGGCGTCCAAGCGCTGTCATCAAAATCGGTGGTATTCCATCCTGACTGGTTTAAACGCGCATCTATATGCTCTGCCGTGTAGATACTATTAAAAACCTCTTGTCCTAAACTCGTTTTCCAATCGGCATCTGTAGCGATTACCTCTGAAGTACCATCGGTATAGGTAACTTTCAAATTGAGTAAAAATCGCGGCCTATTGCGCCAACCGGCCTTGTCAAAATTCCATACTGCAGTTGACTGGTGATTGTACCAACCATTCCCTAAAAGCACACCCAGCGCCAACTTACTAGATTCTTTTACAGCTTCAGAAACGTCAAAAGTGACATACGCGTTGCGTTTATCAAAACGCGTATACACCGGGTCCATAAAATGGTCTCCTATTTTGTTGCCGTTGATGTAAAACTCAAATAATCCTGCAGCGGTAATGTATGCTGTTGCTTTGCTAACCTCTTTTTCTAGCGTGATCGCTCTTCTAAAATAAGGCGCCTGCTTTACTTCAATACTGTTGGTGTCAGTTATCCAATGGCCTTGCCAATTTTCGGTTTGCATCATTCCGGTTTCAAACTGTGCGACCTCAGAACTGCTAGAAGCACCTGCATTATCTGTGGTGACGACCTTCCAGAAATATTCGGTAAATGGTGTTAACTCCTTCCCTTTAAATTCAACCAGATTTATCGCTTCTGCGGAAGCGTGTTCCCAAACAGCTCCGGTTCCCTGAGCCACCTCAGCAGAATCTTGTCCCATTAAAATTTTAAACTCTTTTTGTCGGTATTCGCTATCGGCATCAATCTTCCAAGTAAATCTTGGTGCAGCCGCATCTAAGCCGATAGGATGTTTTAGATATTCGGTCTTAAGATCGTAAGGTTTAAAGGCCGTTTCGGTTTTACACGAAATAAACATTGTAGTTCCTAACACTAAAAATGACAGGAAATAGTAAATGCGCTGATTGAAAAATCGGTTTAAGAAAGGAATATAATTCACAGGAAATTATTCTACAGGATTAAAAAATGAATCAAAAAATACCAAATGATATTTGATCGCATCTCGCCAAACATCCCAGGTATGACCGCCGGGCGTGGTTAAAAATCGGTGCGGGATATTCATATATTCCAGTTTTTCATGAAGTTTTACATTGGCATCATAAAAGAAATCTGAAGCCCCACAACTGATCATTATTTGTAAGGAATTTGGCGTCAATAAAGGCGTCATATTGATCACGCTATTGGCTTCCCAGCGTTCTGTATTCTCAGCATACGTGCCCAAATATTCTGAAAGCTCCCAGTTGTTTGGAAATGGTGTGATGTCAACGCCACCACTCATACTACCCGCAGCGCCAAAAACATCTTGATGTTTAAAAGCAAGATAAAGCGCACCGTGACCGCCCATACTCAAACCGGTGATCGCTCTCCCGCTTCGGTCTTTTATGGTGCTGTAGGTGTTATCTGTGAACGCCACTAATTCTTCAGTTATGTAAGTTTCATACTGACTTTCTAGTTTTACCTCGCTGTCAAAATACCAGCTATTATAATTTCCGTCAGGGCTTACAAAGATCATCTGATAGGTATCAGCAAACTCCAGCAGTTGCGGAGCGCGTTTAGGCCACTCGATATAACTACCAGAATGCCCGTGGAGGAGATACACCACAGGATATTTTTTTGAAGCATTGTAGTCGTCTGGCGTGATCACCATCGCTTTAATATCCTTATCCATCGCATCACTGTGGGTGGTTACGGTTTCTAGTTTACCGGCGTACGTAAGGGTACACGTGAGTAAAAACAGTCCTAAAACGAGTTGGTGTAAACTTTTCATAATTAAAATTGTATCAAATTAATTCGGAAAAACATCTGTTGCCTTGGCCATCGCATTCCATTCTTCTTGCATCGCTTTTAAACGCTCGGGATATTTTGCTGCCAGATTATTCATTTCAGTACGATCGTCTTTCAGATTATACAGTTCCCAATCTGCATCACCGTCAAGCTTAACCAGTTTCCAATCGCCTTGACGTAGAGCTGCTGCACCAAAATGCTCCCAAAATAACGTTTCATTAATCGGTGCTTCTTCTGTATTTGTAAAAGCCGAAACCATACTTTCTCCCATATATGGGTCGATTCTATTTCCATTGAATTCCTCAGGATATGTAGCTCCTGAAAGCTCAAGCAATGTTGGCATAATGTCTATGATATGCGCTGCTTGCGATTTTACAGCACCATTTTCTTTAATTCCTGCCGGCCAGTGTACGATGAAGGGCGAAGTGATTCCGCCTTCGTAAACGCGGGCCTTCCAGTATCTAAACGGCGTGTTGGCCACATTTGCCCAAACGGCACCAATACCAGACATCACCGTTTCAGGTCCCGGAAGATGTTCTTCGCTCTTCTTTACAGGATAATGAATTTTGCGACCATCACGTGTTTCTGAAGGACGGTCAAAACCAATTCCGTATTGAGAAGGACGCTCTGAACTTGCTCCGTTGTCTGACATAAACATAATTACGGTATTATCAAGTTGGCCGGTTGCTTCCAACTTGTCAATGAGTTTCCCGATGTTTTGATCCATACGATCAATCATTGCTGCGTGAACCGCCATCGCTCGAGAATCCCAGTTTTCATTTTCATTTTCTGCCCACTTCAAGTCGGGAAACATGAACTCAGAAAGTTTGGTCGTGTCTCCTTTGAAAATCCCTTTCTCGATGAGTTTTTTATAGCGCTCCTCTCTGATTTTTTGCCAGCCTTCGTCATAAACGTGCTCGTATTTCTTGATTTCTTCCTCAGGTGCCATTAACGGCCAGTGAGGTGCGCAATGGGCAACATAGAGAAAAAAGGGCTTTCCTTCTCTTACAAAATGGTCAACATAAGCTACAGCAGAATCGCCAATAGCATCGGTATAGTAGAAATCTTCTGGAACTTCTTTTACAGGCTCGGTCCCATTTACTAGCGCAAACGGATCAAAATAATCTACTACTCCCCAAATATTTCCGTAGTATTTATCAAATCCACGCGCAGTAGGATAGGTATCTAAATCTGAAAAAGTCTCTTTTTCTGTCTGATGGTTTAACCACTCGAGTTGCTCATTTCCGCCAAGATCTTCAGTAGGTGAAACGTGCCATTTCCCCACCATTCCGGTTTGATAACCGGCAGTTTTTAAAACCTCTGCCAAGGTTACGGTTTGTTCATCAAGACGACCGCGATATCCCGGAAGATTACGATCCATTGTCATCTGACCAATTCCCGCCTGATGCGGATATTGCCCGGTAAGTAATGCTGCGCGAGAAGGACAACATCTTGATGTATTATAAAACGCGTTGAAGCGTAAGCCGTTTTCTGCAAGACCGTTTAAAACCGGCGTGTCTACTTCACCACCATAACAGCCCAGATCTGAAAAACCAAGATCGTCTGCCATAATCACAACGATATTCGGTTTTTCGGGTGTCTCTGAAACTGAAGCTTCACCTTCGTTGTTTTTGCAATTGATAAAAAGTAAGGAACAACCTGCAATTAGGCTGATTTTTTTACGGAAAGGATTTAATTTATGTAACATAACTCAAAACTAAAACGTTTTACTTTTGTTGTAAATGTATTCTTTTCAAATGAAAAAATCAGGATTCTCATTTTAGAAAATCCTGATTTTGAGCTTTACTTGGTGAACATGTGCTTATTCGTTAAGTGCATTAATCACTTCGGTATTGATTTGATTTGTTCGCTTGATATCCAATTTATCAACCTCGCGATCATAGGTCATTAGACCATTAATTTCACCTTCTACATCAGTAGTTTGTGTATAGATCGCTCCAGAGAATCCGGCGCTTACAAGTTCTTTCAACTTTTCAGCATAGTCTACATATTCATCGGTAACTTCTTTAGAATTGTTGAATTTCACATACCCCCAGTTGTTTCCGGTTTTCCAAAGGTGTCCTTCCAAAGGAAGTCCGATTCCTCCATACTCTCCTATTACATTCACACGATTGGCGTCGTACAAATACATATTAGGTGCAGGATAATGGTGCAAATCCAGAATATCACCGGTCTGGAAGAAATTACCTCCACTAGCGGAATTTACCAAGCGCGAAGGATCATATTCATTAGTCCAATCTGTAATTTCAACAGTCTTGAATTGTCCCCAAGATTCATTAAAGGGCACCCAGATCACGATACTTGGATACGAATACAAATAATCCATTATTTCTTTCCACTCTTTACGGTAAATCGCTTCAGATTTAGCGCTACGCTCAAACTCGTTTCCTTTATGGTAATCGCGATTTTGCCAGTCGTGAGAATCATCTCCATTAGGCATATCTTGCCATACTAAAATTCCCAAACGATCACAATGCGTATACCAGCGTGCAGGCTCTACCTTCACGTGCTTACGTATCATATTGTACCCATATTCTTTGGTTTTCACGATATCGTATTTAAGCGCTTCGTCAGTTGGTGCGGTGTATAAACCATCAGGCCACCAACCTTGATCAAGCGGACCAAACTGAAAATAATCTTTGTTATTCAACTGCATACGCATAATGCCTTTATCGTCTCTTTTCTTAGAGATCTTTCGCATTGCGAAATAGCCTTCAACTTCATCTTGAGTCTTTCCGTTGTCTAGAAGTGCGATTTTAGTATCGTATAAAAAAGGAGATTCCGGAGACCATAATTTAGCATCCGAAACAGCAATAACTATAGGTTCCCCCACTGCAGCTTTTGTAGTAGATACTGTTTTAGAACCATCAAGAATTGTGACCTCTACAACATCTCCATAAGTGGTTCCGGCAGCAGCAACTTCAAAAGAGATCGTACCTTGATCAATATCTGGAGTCGTACGCACATCCTCTATATGTTTTTTACTCACCGGCTCTAACCAAACTGTTTGCCAAATTCCGGTAACCGGAGTGTACCAGATACCGTCAGGATTTTTTACTTGTTTCCCTCTGGGTTGAGGACCATCACTTGTAGGATCCCAAACCTTGACGGTGAGTTCTTGTTTTCCGCTCTTTAAAAACGGACTGATATCGAATGAAAAGGGCGTAAACCCGCCGGTATGCGAACCGATTTTCACTCCGTTTAACCAAACTTCGGTTTCCCAATCTACAGCACCAAAATGCAGTAAAACGGCTTTATTATTCCAATCTGAAGGAACACTGAAGCTGCGTTTGTACCAAACTTCTTGATCTGCACCCACATCTTTCATCACACCAGAAAGGCTCGACTCTACAGGAAAAGGAACTAATATCTTTCCGTCAAAACTTTTTGGAGCAGCCGCTCCCCTTTTTTCAATGCTGTATTCCCAAAGCCCGTTCAAGTTTTGCCAAGCATCGCGCTCCATTATAGGGCGTGGATATTCGGGTAGCACATTATTCACATCAATTTGCGATGCCCATTTGGTTTTGATCTTGTCTCCGGCAGGCTTCCACTGCGCCGTGAGTGTGGTCGTAACAAAAGCCAAAATGGCTAAAACTCTAATTTTTTTCATTTCAAATAATAGATTTAAACTTGGATCTCTAAAATTTACAACGTTGTAATTCTAAAAGATTCCAAAAATTTGCAATTCAAAGTACGTTATAGAATCTCCTAATTTTGTCAAGATTTCGTATCAATTTGCTATTAAATCCATTCAATTTCGGCGTTATTCTAAAAAATACCGGGATAGTGAGACGATATGTCGAGATGCTGAACTGTATTATTGTAGGGATAGCTGTATCTTTTAACCCATAAATCTTAAGGTTTTGAAATACTTAAAACACACCACTCTTTTTCTCTTAGTATTTGTTCAGATCGTGTTAGGTCAAGACTATTATTTTGAGTATTACACGGTAGAAAATGGTCTTTCTCACAATACAGTCTTATCCTCGCTTCAGGATTCAAAGGGCTTTTTATGGTTTGGTACTAAAGATGGTCTCAATCGGTTTGATGGCTATGCATTCAAACGTTTTCAGAATAAACCCAATGATCAAAAACACTTATTAGGCAATTACGTAGAATCGCTTTTAGAATATGATGGTCATATTTATGCAGGTACCGATAATGGCCTTTTCAGATACGATTATAAACTCGAGAATTTTACGCTACTTGAGGGAACCGAAGATATCATCATTCAAGATCTGGAGCACGACGCTGAAGGAAACATTTGGTACATCGGTAACGGTACTATTTATAAATATAACATCGCCACAAAGCAAACCGAAGACTTTCCGCCCAGTAATTATTTTATAGCTTCTGAACTTCTAGAAACATCCAAAGGTGGCATTGTTGCTGCCGGTTTAGACCAATTGTATCGCTTCAACCCAGAGGAGAAATCCTTTGAATCTTTAGGTTTTTATATGCCAGACGTGGAGCTTTCGGCCTTTAACATCAATATTTTGTTGATGTTAGACGACAATACGATAGTGATTGGTTCGCACAATTATGGAGTACTCGCTTTTGACCTCAAAACCAAAAAAACAACGAGCCTGCTTCCGGTAGCTAATCCGTTTTACATACACGATCTTACGCTTAAAAATGAAGACGAACTCTGGGTAGCTTCAGAATCGGGTGTGCATATCTACAACCTAAAAACGAAGGCGTATACTAACCTTAAAAAGAATATTAGCGATCGCTACGCGCTTTCAGACAATGCGGTTTATACCTTGACGGTTGACAGCAGTGGTGGCGTTTGGGCAGGGACGTATTTTGGCGGAATCAACTATTATGCACCTGCCTCGCGCTTTTTTACCAAATATTTCCCTAAACCTGCACAGAATTCTATAGTTGGAAACGCGGTGCGCGAAATTAAAGCAGATCAAAACGGTATGCTTTGGATTGGTACCGAAGATAATGGTCTCAGCAAATACAATCCCAAAACTGATACGTTTATCAATTTTAAATCTAAAGAGTCCGGCGGAATTCTTACGCATCACAACATTCACGCGTTAATGCCGGATGGCGATCAAATATGGGTGAGCTACTTTGATAACGGGATTGACGTCATTGATATTAGTACCCATAAGGTGCTTAAGCATTATCAAGTGGGGACTTTAGGCAAGGCGCGTAACAATTTTGTTTTCTCACTGGTTAAAACGACTTCCGGAAAAATTTATGCAGCTACGGTACGCGGCGTGAAGTATTACGATCCTGATCAAGACCGATTTGTGCTGTGTGACGCTTTCCCCGAAAATTACCATTACACCTCTTTTATTCAGGATTCTAAAGGTGTTCTATGGGCAGGCACGTATTGGGACGGACTCTATTTTTTCAACCCAAAAACCGAAGAGAAAGGATATTTTCAAGAAGAAAACGCACAGGGCAACACGCTAAGTCACAACCACATCAACGGTATTTTTGAAGATGATTCCCAACGTTTATGGGTCACTACCGAAAACGGCCTCAACCTGTTCAACCCAAGTACTAAAACCTTCAACGTGTTTACTACCGCGCAAGGTTTCCCCAGCAATGTATTTTATGCGGTGGTAGAAGATAATTCAGGGAAACTTTGGGCTACTACAGCAAATGGTCTCACAGCATTTGACAGTGATTTTGAGAACATTCAAACCTTTACCAAAGCGCAAGGATTGCTGGGTAATCAGTTTAATTACAACAGTATTTATAAAGATCCATCCGGGCGTATTTATACCGGTAGCGTCAACGGGATGGTCAGCTTTGATCCTTCAAGCCTTATAAAAGATAACAACCACGCTCCCCTTTATTTAACCGGCTTACACATCAATAACCAAGAGGTTGCTGTAAATCCTGAAGATGACATACTTCCGGAATCCATTGCAACCCTGAACACGTTGGTTCTTGAGCCAGAAGATTCTTCATTCAGTATTGACTTTGCTGCTCTGGAATATACCGCTCCCGAGGTCACGAAATACTGGTACAAACTTGAAGGATTAAATACAGAATGGATTTCGCTGGGAACTAACAACACCGTGCATTTCACAAAATTGAATCCGGGTGAATATACCTTACACATCAAATCTCAAAACAGCAACGGCGTTTGGAGCCAAGAAAGCCAACCCTTGAACATCGAGATTTTGCCGCCCTTTTATTTAACCAAACTTGCTTTTGCACTTTATATTTTGTTTGCTGTGCTCTGTATTGCTGCGGCGTTCAGGGTGTATCATTTATACCTAGCACGTAAAAACAACCGAAGAATCAAGCAAGCAAATGATAAAAAGGAGAAGGAAGTGTATCAGGCTAAAATTGAATTTTTTACTAATATTTCGCACGAGATACGCACGCCACTCACACTGATCAAGAGTCCGTTAGAGAAAATTCTCAAGTACAAAGACATTTATCCTGAGATCGCTGACAACCTCAAAATAATGAACAAGAATACCAATCGTATTCTTAATCTGGTCAACCAACTTTTAGACTTTAGAAAGACCGAAATTGAAAAAATGAGTCTCAGTTTTGTGGAGACCGATGTGAGCCAACTGGTACGAAAAACACAAAGCAGATTTACCGAAGCGATTAACGATAAAGAAATGGAACTTCATCTGGATCTGGAAGAAGAGGTTATTGCCTTCGTGGATCCCGAAGCCCTTAAAAAGATATTGAGTAATCTCTTAAGCAATGCAATCAAATACGGTGAAAAGCATATATACCTAAGCTTGGAAAAAGCCGGGCAACACTTCAAAATCGCTGTAAAAAACGACGGTTACCTGATCCCTGAATCGATGAAGAATAAGATCTTTGAACCTTTTTATCGTCTTTCGGAAGGAGCTACGCAAGCCGGAACCGGAATAGGGTTATCCTTAGCGCACTCGCTGAGTGAAATGCACGATGGAAGTCTAAAACTTCAAACGCTAAACAATGGTTTGAACACTTTTGTGGTTGAGCTTCCGCTACACCAGAAAAAGCATTTTGAACTTTACGATCATCCTGCTACCACCGAAGAAACTCCCTTAATTCCTCAAAAACCTGCACAGGCTTCCGCTGCTACAAAACCTGTTATTGTCGTTGCTGAAGACAATCAGGATTTACGTGAATTTGTTACTAAAGAATTACAGGAAGCTTATAAAATCTATGCTGCTCCTAATGGAGAGATCGCCCTTCAAATGCTCAAAGAACACAGTGCGCATTTGGTCATCAGTGATATTGCCATGCCGGTCAAAGATGGCTTCACGCTCTGTAGAGAAATTAAAACCAATATTGAAACCAGCCATCTACCGGTAATTTTACTGACTTCAAAAAATGCACTTTCAGCTAAAATTGAAGGTTTAGAATCTGGTGCTGACGCATACGTTGCTAAGCCATTTTCTGTAGATTTCTTAAAAAAGCAAGTGGCTAATCTAATCGAGAACCGCAAGCATATTATGGAGCATTACGCTACTTCGCCGCTTGCACATATGCGTAGTATGGCCAACACGAAAACGGACGACGCATTCATTAAAAAACTAGACGATACCATCGCCAATAACATGGCAGATTCTAATCTCAATGTAGAAACCCTCGCCGAAATTATGCATATGAGCAGGTCTACTTTATATCGAAAAATCGCCGAAATCACTAATTTGAGTCCGAATGAACTCATCAATATTTCCCGACTTAAAAAGGCTGCTGAATTGCTAAAAACGGAGAATTATAAAATTTATGAGGTGGCAGAAATCGTAGGTTACAATTCGGCTACGAGTTTTGGTCGCAACTTTCAGAAACAGTTTCAAATGACACCTTCTGAATATGTAAATAGCGATCAACGTATCTCCTAAATAACAAAGCCCGGAATCACCGGGCTTTGTTATTAATTCTTAACATCGAATTCTATTCTTCAGAAGCGATAAACACATAATCCCGCAAGTCTGATTTGCGCAATCCTTCAATCAGTTCTGCAACCGTAAGCGCATTTAATTGTGCTCCCGCGTGATTGGTATGGGTATGATCATCAGGAAAAAATTCGGCAACTTTTTCTTTACCCATCGCTTCATATTTCTGAGCAACGGCTTCATTCAGATCTAAAAAGTAACCGCCGGCTTCATCCACTGCTTCTTTCGCCCATTTCACATAAGATTCGGTGGGGCGTTCCACTTTCCCGTTAGGCCATTCGTTACGAGGAATCATACTCAACACAATTGGTGTTGCTCCCGCAGCTTCGGTTTCTTTGATGTATTTCTTCATATACCAGCCATACGTATGCACAGTCTCAACACCTGTGCTGTCGCGCTGCACCTCTTGCGTTTCGTCGCCCATTCCTTTTAAAGAACCGCGATATTTAGGCTGATCTACATGTCCGCCGTCATTATGACCAAATTGCATCAGTACAAAATCTCCGGGTTCTAATCGCTCTTTTACTTCATCCCAAAGTCCTTCATAGCGAAAGGTACGGCTGCTTCTTCCGCCACGCGCTTTGTTATATACATTCATTCTAGTGGTGTCTATATGCTGCGGTAGATATACGCCCCAGCCGGTTTTCCCATCCTGACCATTATTGGCCACCGTAGAATCTCCAATGATGAATAAATTACGCTTTTGCGGAAGCGTGATCTCAGGATTTTCAAGTACATATTCTTTTAATGAATTATCACTTTCCTGAAGTCCTTCTGCGATCAACGAGGCTGCTAAAACCGCTCCTTTAGCCGAAGTATGCGTGTGATCGCGTTTGTAAAATAAATGACCGGTGACTTGATCCTCGCCCCGCTGCTCCATTTCCGAAGCCATTTTATCGTTAAGATTGATGAAGGTTACCTGTTCTTCTTCAGCGATTTGTTTTGCCCAACCTCCGTAGCTTTCATCATTGCGGGGCACTTGCCCATCCACCCAGTCATTGCGAGGAATAGGCGCCATAATTACAGGGATCGCTCCTTTAGCTTTTGCTTCGGTAACCACTTTACGAATGTACCAGCCATAACTGTGCACCACTTCGTGTTCACCGGTAAGCATATTGTCTATTTCTTCAGTTTCTTCACCGGTTCCTTTGATGGTTCCACGAGCGCGCGAATCGTCGTTGAGCGCTCCGCTATCGTTATGACCAAACTGAATCAACACATAATCGCCCTTTTGCAAACTGTCTAAAACCGGCTGCCAAAGCCCCTTGCTTTGAAAAGTGCGGCTGCTGGTTCCGCCCAAGGCGTGATTTTCGACAGAAACTTTTGTGGTATCTAAAAACTGACCGATGTAATCGCCCCAGCCCCAAAGACCTCCATCTCCTTTACCGCTACCATTTTTTACTGTAGAATCTCCCACGCAATAAACCGTGGGTTTCTGAGCCTGCGCGGTATCACAACTCGTAAAAAGCACTGCTGAAAAAAGCACTAAAAATGCTGAAACTATTCTCATATCTAATTCTATTTTAAGTCTTCATCTGTTCTAAAGTCAAACCAAAGTTTCATAGAGATTCCGTCGTCGCCGCTCTTGATCCTAATGTTTGAAGGCTGACTGCTAGGTCCCTGTTGCGATAAAGGTTTAAAGGCACGCTGCCCCGGAATCTCATACATAAATGAGATGTTCCCCGGAGGAAATGAGGGCTGAAAATGACTCCCTCTAAAGCCATTTTGTGCCTCATCTGGTGTAAATAAGCGTAGGAATAATTTATCGCTTTCGCTAAATACTTTGAAGCTGTTTTTCCCGGCTTGAAGATTTCCGGCAAGGAAATTTGCATAAAATCCTTTAAACTCCGGATAAACTAAATTTTCAAAACTTTCTCCGGTAATGGTGGTATTGTATTCTTTCTCCCAAATACCGTATTCAATTCCTTGCAAGCGGTTGCGCCACGTGTGGTATGGTCCGCGACCAAAAAGCGTAATTCCCTCAACTCCTTCTTCTGGAAAGTCAAAAGTGATTCCAAATTTGTCGATATCGCCTTCATAAAATGCCCCGTCAAAACCACTGTTGCGGCCTGCATTTTTAAGTGCGATCATTTTCATATGCACCCGACCGTCAGGATACATGGTCCAAGTGATGTGATCAATCCCGCCGTTATAATCAATTCTACAAACCGCATTTTTCCCCTCTTGAGTTAAGGTAACTTTTTCAACCTCAGCTTTCATCCCAATAGGCTTAGGACCATTTACAAAGGGTATATTGCGTTTTTGACTGTTTACCTCTGTGATGTAACCGGTTTGTGTATTTAGTTTTAAGGTGACCTCATCACTTTTTAAAGTGACCAGATTTTCATCTTGTGTAGCTTTAGCCGATTTCTTAACCGCCTCTTGAAAGATCAATTTATCAGCAAAATAATCTGCTTTATGTATCGCCCACGTCCAGGTATAGATCTCGCGCCCGTGTTGATCTGTTGCCGTAATTTCAAGCCAATCTCCTTTAAAAAAATCAGCTGCTACCGGCATTGTGACCTTTCGGGTTTCACCGGGTACAGCATCCGGAAGATCGATAGCTCCAGAAGTTACAACCCTTGCTTTGGTATTGGGGTTGTACATCGTTCCCGCTCCGGCTTCCATCACTCTGTAATTCATCGTTACGGTGTTTAGATTGCTAAATAAATACGCATTGGTAACTAGAAAACTTCCGTCAAAGGTTTCTGTGATTGCTTTCGGTTGAAATTGGACTGGCGCCCATACTTCTTTCACCGTGTAGAAACTGCCTTCTTTCTCGCGATGCGGACCTAAAACACCATCGGAAGCGAGATTGCCTTTAGAGTCAAATTTTTCATCGCCGGTCCAGTCGGTTCTCAGCACAGCTTCATCGCTATACACCCACATAAATCCACCCGCAAACAACGGACTTTCGCTATAATGTTCCCAGAAATCTTTGAGTCCGGCTCCTATCCCGTTGTCGTACGTTCCGTGCATAAATTCAGTAGGAAAAAACACATTTTCTCCACTTCCGAAGCGGTGCACCCCGGTTAAATAGGTTGGATAATGATGGGTATCCCAACCGTTAAAATCAGACCACGGGTGAATTACAATTCGATTTTGTGGGTCGTGTCGTTCAAAATCATCGTCGAGATCGTAGTTCCATCCACCTTCATTTCCTTGATCCCAAATGATCACCGACGGATGGTTCACGTCGCGATCTACCATCTCTTTGATCAATTGTGCACCGGTTTCTGTATCATACGGATTCTGCCAGCCGGCAAGTTCGTCTAACACCAAAAGCCCCAAAGAATCACATACGGCAAGAAAATGATCATCAGGCGGATAATGAAAACGCACTGCATTCATATTCATATCCTTGATCAGGTTTACATCCATCACGCTGATGCGTTTGCTCGTACTGCGGCCACCTTCCGGCCAAAAGCTGTGGCGGTTGATCCCTTTCATCAAGAGCTTGGTTCCGTTCAGGTAAATACCGTCGCGTTTTCTAAAATCTAAAGTTCTAAAACCGATGCGTTCTGAAACTTCGTGCACGGTTTTTCCATTTTTTTGCAATTCCAGTTTCAGCGTATATAAATTAGGATTTTCGGGGTCCCAAGGTTTTACATTGCTCCATTGTGTAGCGATGGTTTGTTCTGTTTCGGCAGTTAGGTCAATGGTTTTTACTTCAAAAGTTTCATTCCCTTCTAACGGACTCAACGAAGCCAGAACCTTTAGATTTTCTGAAGGATTCACTAAATCCAGAACAGCCTTTAGGCTCCCGTTCATCTTCGCATCAACGGCGATATGATCTATATGTGTTTGTGGTTTTACTTCGAGCCACACCGGACGATAAATCCCGCCAAAGAGCCACCAGTCAGCCTTTCGCTCTGCGTTGTTTACGGTATTATTTTCAGAATGCTTCCAGACGTGCACTTCGAGTAGGTTTTCTTCCCCAAAATTTAGAAACTCAGTAATATCATATTCAAACTCATAGAAACCGCCGTGATGCTTCGGCCCTACCACTTCCCCATTTATTTTCACTTCGGTATCGGTCATCACACCTCCAAAATGAATGCTTACAACCTGTCCCTCTGCTGAAGCCGGCATCTCAAAATCAAGTTTGTAAAAGCCTTCTTCTTTACTGGGTTCATCCTGCTCCAATTCTTTATACCAGCGACCATACGTGTACTCGCCAAAGCCCTGCAATTCCCACTGCGAAGGAACTTCAATGGTAGACCATTTTCCGCTGTTGTTTCCTTCTGAAACTTTAAAATCCCAAGTTTTGGGATGTTCAAAATCAGGACCCGAAAGCATTATTTTATGGGTTTGTTGCGCACAGATAAACGTGCTGCTTGCCAGTAAAAAAACTGAAAGTATGCGTGTTTTTAGATTCATAAACAACTGGGTTAAATTTTAATTTCCGTCAGGTTTTAGGGATTCAAACAGACTGCTGTAAGGAAGGGTGTACGATTCAGGAAGGTTAGGTTTATCAGGATCGTAACTTGGTGCATCTTTAGCGATATAGTTTTTAAGTTCAGAATCGCTTTTGCGCAGACCGCTTAGGATCGCCAGCGCAACTTCATTAGCACCAAAATTGCTGAAGTGCGTATTATCTTCTAAAGCTTCCCGCTGCCCCGGAAACATATTTGCGGCATACTGAACAAAAGCCTTACGAGATAATTGCGGGCCCCAGGCTTCGTACATTTTGGTCGTCATTTTGGTTAGATCTATTAATGCCACCGCTTCGTTTTGAGCAACTTTGCGCATTGCATCAGGAAACTCACCGTGGGTAGGTTTTAATTTTTTACCGTCAAAAGCACGACGTTGTGTAGGTGTAATTAAAACTGGAGTACCGCCTTTTTCTTTAATTCGTTTTATAAAATCGGTCATTATTGAAGTGTAAATGCCGTATGCTCCTGCACCTTCTCCTTTTATCTTCTCATCGTTATGACCAAACTCGATCACTACAAAATCGCCTTCTTTCAATTGGCTTAAGATCTTATCGATTCTACTACTTCTAAAAGACGCTAGGGAAGCACCTGAAGAAGCTTGATTGGCGACAGCGATCTCCTCGTTCAAGTAGGCCGTAATAAATTGACCCCAAGAAGCCCAAGGCTCCACATCTTGATTGGTTACCGTAGAATCCCCCGCTAAAAACAAGGTTTTTGTCTGATTTACAGGTTCGATCTTTATTGATTGTACAGTACTGCTCCCTAAGAACTCGAGCGTTAACTTCTTATCCCAATCTAATTTGGCCAGTTCGCGCTCTTTAAGTCCAACATCATAACCGTGCTCGATCGTTTTATTAAAAAGGCTAAGCGTGAAGGTTTGAGTAACCGCCTTTGATGAGGCGATACGTTCTTGCGCTAAAAAGAGCCGTTTTGATTCGGCTTTCACCGTCATCTCGGTGTTTTTGCCTGATAAAGTTACCGTGACTTTATAATTTCCTTCAGGAAGATCTACCGAAAAATACACCGGCATTGTGGCTTTAAACCCTTCTTCTTGCATTGCTACCCGATAGGCAGTACCCAGATCAAAACCATAACCCGAAGCAGGAGTATAAGGAAGTGCTGTTGCAATGAAAGTCGCATCAGCCTGGGTTGCCTTCCTTCCGAAGTCAAAATAATGAGTGCTCGTTTGGCTCGCAATCGATTGCATTGAAACCACAATCAAAACAAGCATTTGAAAAATTTTATACATAACACGTTTTTGGGTAAACTATCTCAGGGCAAGCCCGTGAGGCATTAGTTGGAAACAAATTTTCAATTTCGAGGCATCCCAATAACTATTGGGACGGCGTCTTAAACCCTTTGGCCTCGCCAATAAAAATGAAAATTACAATTCTTAACCTAATAAGCTATCCTGTACTGTTATGATAAACGTATATTTTACAATTAATATTAAACGCTGTTGCGCTCAATGTATTTAAATACGTTTTTGACCTTTTCTTTTTTGTTTTTAAGGACCATATAGGCGGCGGTCTCGCCCATCGCTTTAAAATCGGTACTGATCACGGTGATACCTAGTAATTCTTTTAACGGTGTTTCGTTGTAAGAAATCACGCCAATATCTTTACCCATAGTCAAATTGCGCTCGCGTATCTGACGCACAAGATTAACCAAGTCCATTTCTTCGATCGTGATGTAAACATCGCGACTTTCAAAATCCATATCATCATAGATCTCGTTGAGAATTTCGTACTCAAAATCATATTGCATACAAAATTGCTTAAAGCCGTGCATAATACGTCTTGGATAGGGATGGATGAGTTTTTCAGGATAAACTAGAATAAGCTTGTCGTACTTTTTAAGCTTATCCATTCCTTCTTTGAGCGCATTAAAAATATCTTCTTTAAAATCCTGATAGATAGAACCATAATTACCCTTAATCTCAGGCTTGGTGTTGTCTACCATTAGCAATTGATCTTTAGGAATTAGCTCAATTGCGTTCAAGACTTCGGGGGTAAAGCTTATGTGATTAAGATCATTGTCTTTAAAATGCGGCATGATAACGTAATAGTTATACGCGCCAAGATTCTTCTCAATAGCATTTACAAACAGTGACTCTTCACAGTGATAGATATACAGGTTTACGTGCGCATTTACGCCTAAGGTGTTCACAAAATGATTAAAGATCATCATCTTATAAGAACTGGGCTTATTGATAAGAAAAAACACATTAATACGCGAAATCAATTCGGTTTTAGCGGTGTAGTACCCCTTCCCTTTCACCGAAATGATCACCTTGCGCTCTTTTAAAATCTTATATGCTTTTTCAACAGTATCCCTACTTAAATAAGCAGATTCACTCAGTTCATTTATAGACGGAATTTTCTCCCCAATCTTTAATTTTCCTTTCGCTACATCATTAATTATAGAGTCAACGATTTGCTTGTATTTGGGTATTCGAGAATCTTCATTAATACTAATGTTTACATTTTGAGACATAGATAAGAAGCGTGTGTTTGTTTGTGTTTTGTAAAACTAATCAAAAGATTAGCGTATTAAAACAAATATGTTGCAGTACAGCACAGGATGCTATCCTTTTTGTTTACATCTATTTTTGGGTCAGATGCTATAACCTTTACAAACTAAAAATGGAAAAAACTTTTAGCCACGTAGATTATCTTTGGGATGAACAAAAAGCGGCAGAATTAGGAGACGATCAGGTTGCCCTTTTTCTGTATCGCTCTAACATCCTTGGCGCAGATTTAAGAATAACAAATTACGGCGGCGGTAATACCAGCTGCAAAACCATAGAAAAAGATCCGCTTACTAATGAAGACGTCGAAGTGATGTGGGTAAAAGGTTCTGGAGGTGATATAGGTACGCTAACCCGACAAGGAATTGCCGGTTTATATACAGAGCGCCTAAGAAACCTTAAAAATGTTTACGGCGGGCTTGAAGATGAAGATCGTATGGTAGGTCTTTTTAATCATTGTATTTACGACTTAGATTCAAAAGCACCTTCTATTGATACGCCACTTCACGGCTTACTTCCTTTTGCACACATAGATCACCTGCATCCTGATGCGCTTATTGCTATTGCTGCGGCAGAAGACAGTGAAAAAATCACTAAAGAAATTTGGGGTGACACGATGGGTTGGGTGCCTTGGCAGCGCCCTGGCTTTGACCTTGGTCTTCAGCTGGAAAAATGCCTGAATGAAAACCCTGGAATCCGCGGAATTGTCCTAGGAAGCCACGGTTTATTTACTTGGGGAGATACATCTTACGAATGCTATATCAATAGTCTTGAAGTGATAGAGAAAGCTTCTTCTTATATCGAGAAAAAGGTAAAGGAAAACGGAAGCGTTTTTGGCGGACAAAAGATCGAAAGTTTACCGCCAGATCAGCGTAAAGATCAGGCCGCTAAATTAATGCCGCTCCTACGCGGACTCGCTTCTTCTGAAAATCGTATGATTGGTCATTTTACTGATAGTGACACGGTGCTTCAATTCATCAACAGCAATGATCTGGAAAAATTAGCTCCAATGGGAACTTCGTGCCCAGACCACTTCTTGCGTACTAAGATTCAGCCATTAATTCTGGACTTAGATAAAAACGCAGATCTTGACGACACCGAAGCAGTATTAGCTAAACTGGAGCCTTCTTTTGAGCAATACCGTCAAGAATATAAAGACTATTACGAAAGCTGTAAACACGATAACAGTCCGGCGATGCGTGATCCTAACCCGGTGATCATCATCTTCCCCGGAGTGGGAATGTTCAGCTTTGCTAAAAATAAACAAACCACACGTGTAGCAAGCGAATTCTACATCAACGCCATCAACGTAATGCGCGGTGCAGAAGCGATTACGAGCTATACTTCATTGCCACGCCAAGAAGCATTCGATATCGAATATTGGTTGCTTGAAGAAGCAAAATTGCAACGTATGCCTAAAGAGCAACCGCTTTCTCGCAAAGTAGCTTTAGTTACCGGTGCTGCCGGCGGAATTGGTAAAGCGATCGCAGATAAGCTTGTTGCTGAAGGTGCTAATGTCGTACTTACCGATATGAGCGAGGAAGCTTTAAAAGAAGCTGTTGCGACCTATAAAAAAGATCAAGTTGCCGGTGCGGTTTGCGATGTTACCAGTGAAGAAGCTATTAAAAAAGCCTATAAAGAAGCTTGTTTAGCCTTTGGTGGTGTAGATATCGTGATCCACTCTGCAGGATTAGCAATTTCTAAAGCATTAGAAGATACGACACAAAAAGATTGGGATCTTTTACAGAATGTACTTGTTAAAGGGCAATTTTTAATGGCTCAGGAAGGTGTTGCAATTATGCGCAAGCAAGGCTTAGGTGGTGACATCGTGAATATCGCAAGTAAAAACGGACTCGTTTCAGGGCCTAATAACGTAGGTTATGGTACTGCAAAAGCTGCTCAACAACATATGACACGCCTACTCGCTGCAGAATTAGGCGGTGATAAAATTCGTGTAAATACCGTAAATCCTGATGGTGTTATCGTAGGTAGCAAAATCTGGGAAGGCGCATGGGCTGAAGGTCGTGCAAAAGCGTACGGCATCGAAGTTAAAGACTTACCTGCGCACTACGCAAAACGTAATTTGCTTAACGAGATCATCCTGCCAGATGATATTGCAGATGGTGTTTTTGCCTGTGTGGGCGTACTGCAAAAAAGTACCGGAAATACCATCAACGTAGACGGTGGTATGGCCAATGCTTTTGTACGCTAATTTTAATTGAATTGTTTTTAATTATCAGAAACTCCTTATTCTGTTTCTAGTCTCAGGAGTTTCTGTTAATTTAATATCCTCCAAATTTGTCTTCCAATGAATATCGAAACACAACAACTACAAGATCTTAACGCAAAAAACCTTTCTACTCATAAATCTCAATTCGATTTCTTAACTCAAACGTTGTCGAATTCTGACGTCGATGTAAATCAGGTTATTAAAAAACTAGCCGATTTTCAAGTGGCGATTCCCAGCTGGGCATTAGGTGCCGGCGGAACCCGCTTCGGAAGATTCTCTTATGGAGGGGAACCTGCTTCTTTAGAACAAAAAATTGAAGACATCGGGCTTATTCATAAGCTAACACAAACGGCAGGAGCTATATCATTACACATTCCATGGGATGTGCCGGAAGATTACAATGCGATCAAAGAACTCGCTGCGCTTAACAAGATCAAGTTTGATGCAGTAAACAGCAACACCTTTCAGGATCAAAAAAATCAAAAGGAAACCTATAAATACGGTTCGCTAAGTAATACCAGTGCAGCGGTACGTGAGCAAGCGATTGCTCACAATAAAGAAGTGGTAGAGATCGGAAATAAATTAGGATCAAAAAGCTTGACCGTATGGTTAGCAGACGGTGCTTCCTTTCCCGGACAAAACAATTTTCAGACTGCACTAACGCATACCCAAAACAGCTTGATCTCGATCTATGAAGATATGCCGGCAGACTGGAAAATGTTTATCGAGTATAAACCCTACGAGCCTTATTTCTATAGTACGGTTATTCAAGATTGGGGGACGTCGCTAATGCTTGCTAACGGCTGCGGTGAACGCGCGTATACCTTGGTAGATTTAGGACACCACCTTCCGAATACGAATATTGAACAAATTGTTTCCATCTTAATGCTGAAAGGCAAACTTGGAGGTTTTCACTTTAATGACAGTAAATATGGTGATGATGATATCACTGTAGGAAGCATCAAACCTTATGCACTTTTCCTCATCTTCAACGAACTCGTTTACGGAATGCAAAACAATCCACAAAACCCGGAATTGGGCTGGATGATCGATGCGAGTCATAACCTTAAAGATCCGCTTGAAGATTTGATTCAATCCCTTGAAGCGATTCAGGAAGCCTATGCTAAGGCCCTCTTGATCGATCAAGATGCTTTACGAGCGGCTCAGGAAAATAACGACGTTACCTTGTGTCAAGAGATTTTACAAACTGCATACCGCACCGATGTACGACCATTAGTTCAGGAGGCACGTCTAAAAACCGGCGGTGCACTGAATCCTATTGCGGCCTACCGCGATCTAGGAGTACGTGATGCACTTATTAAAACAAGAGGAAAAAACACAGTAGCGACAGGGCTATAAACTGCAAGCAATAGTAGATGAAGAAAACAGTTACGGCAGTATTTGATATAGGGAAAACCAATAAAAAATTCTTTCTTTTTGATGCTGAATTTCAAGAGGTTTATCGCGAGTACGTTCAGTTTGATGAAATCACAGATGAAGACGGCCATCCTACCGAAGATCTTTCAGCACTTCGCGATTGGTTAAAAACCGTTTTTGACCGTATGCTCAAAACTGAAAAGTATGATATCAAAGCCATCAACTTTTCTTCATACGGAGCTAGCTTGGTGCATCTCGATGAGAACCGCGATGTGATTTTCCCGCTGTATAATTATACGAAATCGATTCCGCAGGAAATTATTGACAGCTTTTACGAAAAATACGGTCCTGAAGAAGATTTTCATCAGAAAACAGGTTCGTCTAGCTCCGGAATGCTCAATGCCGGAATGCAACTCTATTGGCTGAAAAATACCAAGCCGGAAGTTTTTAAGAAAATCAGATATTCATTACACCTTCCGCAGTATTTAAGTTTTGTGTTTACAGGAATTCCGCTGAGCGAGTACACCAGTATAGGTTGTCATACCTCGCTATGGGATTTTGAAAAAAGAGATTATCACGATTGGGTGTATGCTGAAAACTTAGATCAGATCCTCCCGCCTATCGTTTCTACCGAAACGAGCATCAATATGAATTATAACGGTAAGCGTATTAAAATTGGCGTGGGCATTCACGATAGTTCTGCGGCTTTGCTTCCGTATGTACGCAGTCTTAAAAATCAATTCATTTTGATCTCAACGGGAACCTGGAGTATTGCGTTAAATCCGTTTGTAGAACGCACTTTGAGCAAAAAAGATGTAGCAGATGATTGTATCAATTATATGCGCATTAATGGAAAACCGGTTAAATCGGCCCGCCTGTTCTTGGGTAATGAATACAGCATTCAAGTAAAAAAGCTCACTGAGCACTACGGCGTAGACAAAGACTATCACAAGACGGTAAAATTTGATCCTGAGATTCATTACGAGATCGTAAAAGAATTTGAAAAGCTGTTTAAATGGGAATCGATTGATGATCCTGAAATGCCTGAAGAAACCCATTTGCGTTATACCTCATTTGAGGACGCCTATCATCATTTAATGATGGAACTCGTGCTGCTTCAAGTAGAGAGCATTAAAAGCGCCAAAGGGAATATGACTATCGAAAAACTCTTTGTTGACGGTGGTTTTAGCGATAACGATATCTATATTCATTTGTTATCGCATCATTTCAGAACGATGGAATTGCGTACCACAGATTCTTCGCTGGGATCTGCCTTAGGCGCAGCGATTTGTATCTCTGATACCCAACTGAACTCTAAATTTTTAAAGAAAAATTATTCGATGAAAAAGCATATTCCTTTCATCGCTAAATAACTACTATGGCTAACTCCTTTGACACTGCATATCCATCGGTTGATGATTTACGCTCCAAAGCAAAAAAGCGCGTTCCCGCCTTTGCTTTTGAATATTTGGATGGTGGTTGTAATGAAGATGTAAGCATACAACGCAACACTTCAGAAATACGCGATGTACAACTACAGCCGCGTTACCTCAACAATTACGGACAAAGCTCAACGAAGACCAAAGTACTTGGGATGGAATTTGACGCGCCATTTGGTATCGCTCCGGTGGGATTACAAGGACTGATGTGGCCCAATTCGCCAGCGATCTTGGCTAAAGCAGCCCATAAAAATAACATTCCGTTTATTTTGAGTACGGTGACCACAATGAATATTGAAAAGGCCAGCGAACTTACCGAAGGAAATGCGTGGTTTCAGTTGTACAATCCTGTTGAAGATGCGGTGCGCAACGATATTATAGATCGAGCCGAAGCTGCCGGTTGTCCGGTTTTAGTGTTGCTGTGCGATGTACCGACTTTTGGTTACAGACCACGAGATTTTAGAAATGGCCTTGCACTTCCGCCAAAGATGTCTGCTAGGAATATTATGCAGATTTTGGGTAAACCTACTTGGGCATTTAACACGCTTAAACACGGTCAACCCACCTTTGAAAACTTAAAACCATATACGCCGGAAGGTTTAAATCTGAAACAACTCGGCGCGTTTATGGACCGTACCTTTTCAGGAAAACTCAATGAAGAAAAAATAAAACCCATCCGCGATCGCTGGAAGGGAAAATTAGTACTCAAAGGTGTGCAATCGTTACAAGACACTCAAGATGCTATAAGAATGGGCTTTGACGGGATCATTGTTTCTAACCACGGTGGCCGCCAACTAGATGCTGCGCAATCAACGATCAATTCGTTAAAAGAAATTGCAGCCAACTACGGTGATCAAATTGAAGTAATGATGGACAGTGGTTTACGCTCAGGGCCAGATATCGCGCGTGCGATGGCTTGTGGTGCTAAATTCACTTTTATGGGACGCTCCTTTATGTACGGCTGTGGCGCTCTAGGTAACAAAGGTGGTGAGCATACCATCGGGATGCTCAAAACCCAATTCAAACAAGTGATGGATCAATTGGTGTGTGAGCGCGTTGAAGATCTACCCAAACATTTAATAACCTCCTAACTATGTCGCAATACAATCAAGAAGAAGAAACTATAGAGGAAATCGCCGGTGGTGAATTTGAACGCCAGGCGGTACCTCAATCCAGACTACAAAGTTGGAAAGCATTTTTAGGTATGTACGCCGGAGAGCATGCTGCAGGCACCGAGTTTGTCATCGGTCCGTTATTCCTTACTACGGGAGTAAGCGCTTTTGACCTTATCGTTGGGCTACTTATTGGGAACTTAATGGCGGTGTTAAGCTGGCGTTTTTTAACGGCAGAGATCGGAACCAAGTTTCGATATACGCTGTATTTTCATTTGGAAAAAATCTGCGGAAAACGCTTAGTAACCGCTTACAATCTCGCTAATGGTGTACTTTTTTGTTTCCTTGCCGGGGCGATGATCACGGTATCGGCTACAGCCGTTGGGATTCCATTTGATATGGAAATGCCAAAACTCACAGATACGACGCCCAACAGTCTTACCTGGGTGATCATTGTGATCGCTATTGGCGCTGTGATTTCAATTATTGCTGCAAAAGGATATCAAACCGTAGCAAAAGCCGCAAATTGGATGTCTCCGGTGATTGTGCTGGCGTTTATCGCTTGTGGCGTGGTGGCGTTGATTCAGTTAGATGTACACAGCTTTACTGACTTTTGGAATATTTGGGGAGAAGGTAGGGAACCTTTTCCGGGGCAAATAAAATATACGTTCTGGCACGTTGTGCTATGGTCGTGGTTTGCTAATGCTGCGATGCACATTGGGATGTCTGACCTCTCTGTGTTCCGCTTTGCGAAAAAACCAAGCGCAGGCTGGACGACCGCCGGTGGAATCTACATCGGGCATTATGTTGCATGGATTTCAGCAGCCTTGTTATATGCGGTATATCTTAAATCTCCCGAAGCACAAGCAATGCTGGCAGGTGGCGAAGCACCATCGGTAGCTCCCGGTCCTTTAGCTAATAATGCTATTGGAATCTTCGGGATTATTGCCGTGATCCTTGCGGGGTGGACGACTGCAAATCCAACGATCTATCGCGCCGGTCTTGCTTTTCAAGCCATTATGCCTAAAGTTTCTACATTTTGGGTTACCATTCTTGCGGGATCTGTAGCCACAATTGCAGGTTTATTCCCAGCATTTGCCATGAAATTATTAGGCTTCGTGGCACTTTACGGATTCATTCTTGCCCCTATTGGAGCAATAATTGTGTTCGATCATTTCCTTGGAAAAACAGCAGGAATTCAACCTTTTTATGCTGAAAAAACAGGAGTAAAATTCAATTGGGCGGTATTCGGCGCTTGGGCGTTAAGCTTTGGAGTATTTTATTTTATCTCCGTGCAATATGATGTATTCTTATCCTTCCTTACCTTACCGGCCTGGATAAGCTGCGGAATCCTGTTTTTAATTTTCAGTAAATTTTATCAAACTAAAACCGCTTCGTTAAGCAAGTAAACTAGTACACTTAGATAAACTCCCTCAGGTCAAGCCTTGGAGTATTAAACCTCTTAACGCTGCTCATATAGCGTAAACAATAATTATTTGTGTGTGTAAATGGTCGTCAAGCTCGCAACTGACGGCCATTTCTTTTTAATAAAATGAAATAAACTATTACTAGCAGTACTATGATGCACACGTTAAATACGGTTAATTTGAGGAAGCCTCATGCCATTATACCTATGATTTTATCAATACGGTGAAAAATTAATAGAAAGCGAATAATACGCTATAAATGAGAAACTTCCTTTCATATTAGCATCTACACGTATTGTTAATTATAATTCTAGCACGTATCTTTGATAAAAAGACTGTCTTATGAATACTAAATTGACACTGACTATTGAAAAAGAGGTTATCAAAATTGCTAAAGAATATGCAAAAGAACGTGGGCAAAGTGTTTCCGAAATTGTTGAAAATTATTTTAAGTTCCTTTCAATCAAAAGAATAGAACTTTCTGAAAATCAACTATCTCCACGAGTCAAAAAGTTACGAGGTATTATCAAGAGTGAAAACGATCTTGACTATAAAAAACTGTTAACCGAAGAATTATCAAAAAAATACGATGTATAAACTCTTTATTGATTCAGACGTTATAATTGACTTTTTTACCGATCGAGAACCTCACGCAAATGCGGCAAGTGAACTCTTTGAACTGAGTGAACAAGGAAAATTAACTTTATACGTATCTGCAATCAGCATCAACAATATTTATTACATAGTTAGACGCTTTCTAGGCCACAAGAAAACTCTAGAGGTAGTGGCTCTGCTTACCGAAATGACAGAAATTATAGGTACAACTAAAAAAGAGATTCTTCAAGCCTTAAAGAATGATTTTTCAGATTATGAGGACTCTATTCAATATTCTTCTGCATTGGTTATACAAGATTTAAATGCAATCATAACAAGGAATATTAAAGATTATAAAAATGCATCGATCGCCGTGATGACACCGCTCAATTTTCTTAAAATGAACGATAAACTTTGAGGTTTACACGAGTATAACGTGTTTTTTCTACTCTAAACTAAATAGTATCTTAAAAAATAAAATACTTATTTAACTGACGGCAATTTCTTTTTAATAAAATGAACTGGAACAGGTAGGGACAGGATGCTCTAGATCAATAAAACGTATATTTTACAGTTAATTTTACTTTTATTGTATGATGAATATAAATTTCGCTCCCTTACTTTCGCTAATTACCTGCCTGCTGCTTTTTTCTTGTAAAGAGCCTAAGGCTTCTAGAAATAGTTCTGAAAGTAAAACTTCTACACCTGAGTGGATCAGTGAAGTAGGCGCTGAGGAGATCGAATTCAATAAAAAAGTTTTCTATGTAAATGACTACGATGCCATTGCAGACGGAAGCGCATTAACTACTACTGCTATTCAAAAAGCGATTGATGCTGCAGCGGTAAACGGAGGCGGAACCGTCACGTTCAAACCGGGAACCTATCTAAGCGGCTCTATTTTTATTAAGGAAAATGTACACTTCAATATTCCGGAAGGTGTAAAAATTTTGGGTAGCGAGTCTATTGAAGATTATCCCGAGATTGATACACGCGTTGCCGGTATCGAAATGAAATGGCCTGCCGCACTCATCAATGTGCTGGATCAAAAAAACGTAACCATTGATGGTGAAGGACTGGTGGACGGCCAGGGAAAAGTCTATTGGGATTATTATTGGAACTTACGCCAAGAATATGAACCCAAAGGATTACGATGGATCGTAGATTATGATGCCAAACGCCCACGCACCTTCCTCCTTCAAAATACCGAAAATGTATTTCTAAAAGATCTAAATATTCAGCGCGCCGGGTTTTGGACCGTGCAGGTACTCTACTCCAACCACATTACTGTGGACGGCTTAACCATTCGCAACAACATTGGCGGTCACGGTCCCAGTACAGACGGGATCGATATTGACAGCTCTAAATATATTTTAGTGCAAAACTGCGATATCGATTGTAATGATGATAACTTCTGTCTAAAAGCAGGACGGGATTGGGACGGACTACGAGTTGATCGCCCTACCGAATATGTGGTGATCCGGGATTGTATCGCCCTTGCAGGATCTGGCCTAACGACAATTGGTAGCGAGACAAGTGGTGATATTCGGCACGTATTTGTTTCTAATATTCAAGGAAAAGGAACCAAAACCGGACTCAAAATAAAATCAGCAACCAATCGTGGTGGGACAGTTGAAGATATTCATATGCAAAACATCAAAATGGATAGCGTGGGGACTTTTATGGAAGTCTCGATGAACTGGAATCCTTCGTACAGCTACTCCAAATTGCCCGAAGGCTATGATTACGATTCCATCCCAAAACGCTGGAAAACCCTACTCGAAGAAGTTACTCCGCCCGAAAAAGGAATTTCAACGTTTAAAGACATTAGCATTTCAAACATTGAGGTTCAAGGTGCCAAGCGTGCCATTTACGTCAACGGAATGGAAACTTCTACGGTAAATACTATTCAACTGACTGATGTACATATTGCTGCACAAGAAGCCGGTCAAATAACGTACAGTAAAGATTGGACCCTTAAAAATGTGAGCCTCGATATCAACGATGGTTCTACGCTAACTATTAAAAATGCGCCGGGCGTTAATTTCCCTAAATCCCTGTACATCGCAAATAACGAAGATTAATATGAAATTGAACTTTCTAAGTAACCTTGCTTTTTTCCTCTGTGTTTTTCAGTTCACTGCCGCCTGCTCTCAAGCTGCAATTAATTTTGAGCTGGTAACAGACCGTCAAAAAGTGAGTATTGTTTATGATAAAGAAGGGGTTGCACTTGATTCTATTGCTGCACATTTACTCGCTAAAGATATTGAGCGCGTAAGTGGCTATTTACCAAAAGTCACTACTGATATAAATTCGGTATCTGGAAACGCAATCTTTATCGGAAATCAAGTCTCAGATTTGATTCAAAGCTTTTCAGAAGCAACCAACCCCAAACAAGAAAGTTGGGAAAGCTATACCCTTGAACTTGTAAAACCAAAAACTAGCCCAATCAAAAATGCTTTGGTTATTGCAGGCGCAGATGCCCGCGGAACCGCTTACGGCGTGTTTGACATTTCAGAAAAAATTGGCATTTCTCCCTGGTACTGGTGGGCTGATGTAGTGCCAACCAAACAAAAAGAATTAATCCTTGAGATCAATTCGTTTCAGTCTAAAAGTCCGAAAGTGAAATACCGTGGAATTTTTCTTAACGATGAAGATTGGGGTTTGCAACCTTGGGCCGAGCATACCTTTGAACCCGAAACCGGTGATATAGGTCCTAAAACCTACGCCAAGATCTTTGAATTGCTATTGCGTCTAAAAGCTAATGCCATCTGGCCGGCGATGCACCCCAGCACCAAAGCCTTTTTTCACTATCCGGGTAATCTAAAAATGGCCGAAAACTATGAGATCGTTTTAGGCTCTTCACACGCCGAGCCGATGCTACGCAACAATGTTGACGAATGGGATCACGAGGCGATGGGTGATTTTAACTATTTCAGCAATAAAGAAAAAGTGCTTAAGTATTGGGAAGATCGCGTAGAAGAAGCTCAAAACGCCAACGGAATTTACACCGTGGGTATGCGTGGCGTACACGACAGCGGAATGGCGGGCGCAAAAAGCACGGAAGACGCCGCGAATATTCTCAATCAAATCATTCAGGATCAACGGAAACTTTTACAAAAGCACGTTGGGAATCCAGAGGAAATCCCTCAAGTATTTACTGTTTACAAGGAAGTGCTGGATCTCTATGAATATGGTCTCGAACTTCCGGAAGACATCACCCTGATGTGGACCGACGACAACTACGGCTACATTCGCCGGTTAAGTAATGCTGAAGAACGCCAGCGCAGCGGCCGAAGTGGTGTATATTATCACGCCTCATACTGGGGAAGACCGCACGATTATCTCTGGTTGAGCACCACACATCCGGCACTCATCAGAGAAGAAATGCTCAAAGCCTACGACACAGGCGCCGACAAGATTTGGATTCTAAACGTAGGCGATCTTAAGCCTGCAGAATACACTATGCAATTCTTTATGGATCTCGCTTTTGATCCCGAATCCTTTAGAAAACCGAATAGCTATAAGCAACATATGACTGATTTCTACGAAGGAATCTTCGGAAGAAGTTTAGGAGCCGAAATTAGCAGCCTGCGGGAAACCTATTACGACCTCGCCTGGCTCAGAAAACCTGAATTTATGGGGTGGAGTCAAACCGAACCTACGCGTCCCACACATTTGACAGAATTCAGTTTAGAAGAAGAAAATCCGCAGCGGCGTGCCGCTTATCGACAACTGGAACACGACGTTCAGGAACTCACCAATAAAATAGATGATGCACAACAAGACGCTTGGTTTCAGCTTGTGACCTACCCTATTTTGGGCGCTTCAGCAATGAATCATAAATATTTATATCGGGATTTAGCGAGTTTCAATGCGAAACAGAATCCAGAATTAATGCAAAACTATCAGGATTCCATCGCGCTAAAACAACAGCAGATTCAGGAGCTTACCAAAAAGTACAACACCCAGATCGCCGATGCAAAATGGAATAAAATGATGCACAGTGCACCACGCGGTTTACCTGTTTACAACATACCGGATGCCGTACTTGCTGATGAAGAAGTAATTCGGAAATATTCAAAGCCCGTGATCTCAAGGAAGGTGGCTGACTTTTCTGATGCAGCAAATTTTAAAGAAGGCTTTCCGCAGGAATTAACTGGGTTGGGATATTCTAAAACTGTATTACAACTCACGCCTGTTACTCAAAAATCGTATTCAGACACAGATTTTACAGACAACCCCGTTTTGCATTATTTTATAGATCTAGAGCAAAGTCTTGACAACGCTGTTCTTACGCTTACCACTGTAGCCAATCACCCAATCACGGGTGAGCAGCAGTTGCAAATTGGCGTTCAATGGGATGATCAAGCGATACAAATTATCGATTTTAAAACACAAGGAAGAAGCGCAGACTGGAAGACTAACGTCTTACGTAATCAGGCGCGCGCTTCAGTAAACCTTCAAAAACTCAATCCCGGAAAACATCAATTAAAACTGTTTGTAATTGATCCCGGCGTACTGCCCGATTATTTCACGATCAGCGCAAAACACCAGCCTTTACCCTACACCTTTCAACCACAGGAAACACCTTAATTATGAGCTTTCGATTTAAAAAATATAGTCTAATCATTGTTTTACTCTGTCTATCTCAAGCCTGCGTTGCACAACGTCTTATGGAGCACTTAGACCGTGGCGTGGTGGTCATTCCGCAAGAAGATCAAACTGCGGTAGTCAGCTGGCGGGTTTTAGGTACAGACCCTGACGAACTTCATTTTAATTTGTACCGCCAGACCGGCGAGGAAACACCTCAAAAACTGAATACAGCATCTATTTCTGGCGGTACATTTTTTATTGATACTGATGTAGATTGGTCTAAGAAAAATACGTGGTATGTCGCTTCTGTTTTAAACGAAAAAGAAACCAAAGAGCCCGGTAAGTTCAGTATTGAAGCAAATGCCGAGCACAAACCTTATCTAAGTATTCCGCTGCAAACTCCGGATGGCTACGCTCCCGGGGATGCCAGCACCGCAGACCTTGATGGAGACGGGCAGTACGAGTTGGTTATTCATCAGATAGGAAGAGGGCACGACAACTCCCATCGCGGACTAACAGACGACCCTATTTTTCAGGCCTACGAGTTGTCTGGCGAATTGTTATGGGAAATCAACCTCGGAAAAAACATTCGGGAAGGGGCACATTATACACAGTTTTTGGTCTACGATTTTGACAGCGACGGCAAAGCCGAAATGGTCTGCAAAACAGCAGACGGCACCACCGATGCATTAGGCAATGTCATAGGCGATCCGGAAGCCGACTGGCGCGATATTGATGAAAAAAGCAGAACCTACGGAAAGATCCTAAAAGGGCCCGAATATCTCACCGTTTTTGACGGTCAAACCGGGAAAGCACTTGCCACAACCGATTATATCGCACCGCGTGGTGACATCAGCAAATGGGGTGGTTACGGCGGAAACGGGGGCAACGACAATACCGGAAATCGCGTGGATCGCTTTACCGCTTGTGTGGCCTATCTAGACGGAATTCATCCTAGTTTTGTGATGGGACGTGGCTATTATGGCCGCACCGTTCTTGCTGCTTTTGATTTTAAAAAGGGTGAGATCAGTTCGCGCTGGGTATTTGATAGTGAGAACCGAGAAAATCCGTATTCAGGGCAAGGAAATCATAACCTCTCGGTTGCAGATGCTGATGGCGATGGTAAAGATGAAATCATCTTCGGCGCTATGGCTGTTGATGATGATGGCACAGGAATATATTCCACCGGTTTTAGACACGGTGACGCGATTCACGTAAGTGATTTAGATCCCGATGTCCCAGGCTTAGAACGTTTTGGAATTCACGAGATCGAAAACGGAACGGAAGGTCCGGGAATTGCACTCTTTTCTATAAAAGATGGAACCGTTTTATACACCGCCGAACCCAATCGCGATATTGGTCGTGGCGTAGCAGCCAATATAGACACCACCCGCGTAGGTGCGCAAATGTGGTGGCTGGGCTCGCGAGACTTACACGACATCAAAGGAAATGCAATTGGTAAAGCACCACGCTCTGCCAACTTCCTGATCTGGTGGGATGGCGATTTTAGCCGCGAACTTTTAGACCGTACCTACATTGCTAAATATGGAAAAGGAATGCTATTCAATGCCGATGGTGCTACGTGGTCTAAAGGGAGTAAAGCAACACCTTCCTTAAGTGCTGACATTCTAGGAGATTGGCGTGAAGAATTACTCCTCCCAAGTAAAGAGGGTGACGAGATGCGCATCTACTCCACCACCATTCCTACCATGCACCGGATGTACACATTGATGCACGACCCACAATACCGTTTGAGCATCGCTTGGCAAAATGTAGGCTACAATCAGCCGCCGCATACCGGTTTTTATATGGGCTATGGAATGAAAAAAGCTCCAGAACCCAACATAAAATTGATTCCGGAAACTATAGACTGATTGAGATGTACGCCAGTAACACCAAACGTTTTTTAAAACCAGTCTTTATCCTGTTATTAGTAGGCTTTACCTGGTCAGGACGCGGCCAGCAAAAACAGGAATATTGGCATAACAAACCAAGAACACTTCATTACAAACCGGAAGGGAACAGTTTTGTTCTGGTTAATGGTTCTCGAAAATTCAATCGAGCACTGTACGGTACCAATACTGGTTTTAGAGTAGAAACTGGTGATCTGCCGGAATTCACATTATACCTGCCCGGAATGGGTGGAAATTTTAAACTGGGAATTTCTAAGGAAACAGAATCCAAATGGATCAGTGAAGCCGACAGTATTACAACCAAATACACTCCCGGAATGATGGAATACGAAATCCGTGATGCACTCTTAGGCAACGGATTTTTAAAACTCAGCGTTTTAGCATCAGCGGAAACAGAAGGATTCCTTTTAAAAGTTGAAGAACATAATATTCCCAAGGCTGTTGATCTTCACTGGCTTTTTGGCGGTGCCAGCGGAAAGAAATTCCATCGTGATGGCGATATTGGCGCGGATCCGGAATCAGTATTTTATCTACAACAAGAATATGCCCGGCACAATTCATATGAACTCAAAGAAAATAGATTTACGCTTCAGTTCAACTGGGATGCAAAAAGTCAGACCAATAAAAAAACGCTAACCGCGTCTGTTCCTAAAGGACAACTGAATTTAGGAAGTGCTCACGCTATTCAAAACCCTAAGACGCTTCAAAAATCTAAATTAGATTCCCTCCCTATCATTTATGGCACAGTTGAACGATCAGCCGCGCAAACCTATTATTGGAACATTGAGCATACGACAAACGATTCTTCTGATAAAGCATTAAGCAATGCTTCAGCCTTTAAAAAAGCAAGGTTTAAAGCAGATACCTTGGCAAACAGAATTAAACTGAATACTCCTGACCCGTATCTTAATACCTTAGGCGGTGCGCTGGCTACAGCTGCAGATGCGATTTGGGAAGATCCGGCTTTTTTACACGGTGCCGTAGCTTGGCGGATGCACCTCAACGCATGGCGCGGGGCCTATAATGCAGATTTGTTAGGTTGGCACGATCGCGCAAAAACGCATTTTAAAAGCTACGGAAATTCGCAAGTGCTCGAACCCGAACGCGGACCTGTGGTACTTGACAGCAGTCGGAATTTCGCCCGACAGAAAGAGGTTTTGGGTACGGCGATGTTCAGTAAAGGTTATATCAGCAGGCATCCCAACCGCAATGATCGGGCGCATCACTATGATATGAATCTGGTTTTTATAGACCAGCTCCTTACCTATTTCAACTGGAACGAGGATCCCGAATTTTTAGAGGAAATCTTTCCGGTGATCGAGCGGCATTTGGCTTGGGAAAAGCGCAACTACGACACCAACGATGATGGTTTGTACGATGCTTATGCGGCCATCTGGGCAAGCGACGCGTTGCAATACAGTGGCGGTGCGGTCACGTATACTTCGGCATATAATTATCGCGCGAATACTTTAGCGGCAAAGCTGGCGGCACGTTTAGGTAAAGATCCGCAAGCCTATTTAGATGAAGCCGAAAAGATAAAAACAGCCATTCAGCAAAAATTATGGCTTCCGGATCAAGGGGTGTATGCCGAATACCAAGATGCTTTGGGAAATAAATTGCTTCACACGTCTCCCGGGATTTGGACGGTGTATCACGCCATCGATAAGGGCGTGCCGGATGCATTTCAGCAGCAACAAGCCTTACAGTATATTCAAAAGGAAATTCCGCATATTCCGGTGCAGGCAGAAGGACTTCCACACAAAGATCTCGAATTGGTTTCCACCACAAACTGGCAACCCTACACTTGGTCTGTAAACAATGTAGCACTTGCTGAAAACCTCAACACTGCACTGGCCTTCTGGCAGGGTGGAAATCCCGAAGCAGGTTATAAACTTTTTGAAAGTGCTTTGGTGGAGAGTATGTATTTAGGCGCATCACCGGGTGGCTTTCAGCAGTTATCCTTTTATGATGCGATTCGAGGGGAATTGTATCGGGATTTTGCCGACCCGATTGGGGTAGCTTCCCGGGCATTGATAGAAGGACTTTTTGGTATTCAACCCAATCTTTTGGAACACAAACTGAAAATCAAACCGGGCTTTCCAGAAGAATGGGATCACGCCAGCCTCAATCTTCCTGACCTTGATGTTGCTTTCAAAAAAACAGAAAACACCATAACCTATACGATTACTAATAAATTTAAAACTGATGTGGATCTGGAGCTGGAATTGAGCCTCAATACCACTACTATCAAAGCGGTTATAGTCAATGGAAATTCGGTGAATTATCAACTGGTCGCTGAAGCCATCGGTAAACCGAAAATTTTAATTCCGGCAGGGATTCATAAAAACTATACGATTCAGGTCACTACTGAAGGCACTACGCCTGAAAAACTTCAGAGCAACGCTTTTTATACGCAAGGAGCAGCTTTTGTACTCAAATCAAATAAAGCTGAACTACTTGAACTTAAAGATCCGCAGCAGGTTTTGGCTAATCCACAACATACAAAGCATCAATTGACCGGGCAAATCGATTCTGAAACGGGACACAAGATGCTTTTTGTAAAGCTGAAACAAAACGACGTGACGTGGTGGCAACCGATAGAAATTGAAGTAAAACCGAAATTTCAAATCCTATCTACACAACTGGAAAACCACCATTTGGCGATTACTATTCAAAATAATACCGATGCACAGGTTTCCAGTGATTTAGAGATCAACCATACAGCTACGCAACAGATACGTTTCAAAGCTAGAGAATCAGCAACCATAATATTGGCACTGACAGAATGCTTTCCGGGAACAAATCTGCTTGAGCTGAGCTTTGCTTCCGGAGAAAAAATTCAGCTACCATTTACCAATTGGGATATTCCAAACTCCAGCAGAAAGCAGCAATCGATGCCAAACATCAGTAGCTTTTTTAATGCACGGGTAGACGAAGTATTTCAGCAGAAGTATTTGAGTCCGCGCCCCCAATCTCCTACCCTGCAACTCCCTACTACCGGCGTTGGCAATTGGTGTTATCCCAATGTCGCTGAGGATATATATCTTGATGATACCGGACTTCGCAAGGCTTCCAAATCCGGAATTCTTAAGGGATCTAATGGAATCCTTTACGCAACACCTTCAGAAGAAGATGCGCTCAATATCGCACTCACCTCAAAATGGAACAACTATCCCGATTCGATCACTATTCCGCTTAAAGGCAAGGCATCCCACGCCTATTTGCTGATGGCTGGAACCACCAACCCGATGCAAACCCAACTGGTGAATGGTATAGTAACTGTCACCTATACCGATGGAACTACGGCGGTTTTAGAACTTAAAAACCCTGAAAACTGGTGGCCTATCGAGCAGGATTATTATACCGATGGTTATGCGTTTACTACCGGCGCGCCCAAACCACCTCGGGTCATTTTTAAAACCGGAGAGATCACACGTGATTTTAAAGACTATATCAACATTCACGGCTTTACCAATTACGGAATTGATGGCGGCGCAGGAACGGTTCTCGACCTTCCGCTCAACCCACAAAAAACACTAGAAAAACTAACGCTCGAAGCTCTGGCGAATGATGTGATCATCGGGCTGATGAGTATCACATTATTGAAACCATAAGAAGATGAAGAACACATTCTGGATCACCTCGATCGTTTTGGCCTTTAGCCTCTACGGATGCAAAAAAGAAGAACATAAAGAGAAAACCGCAGATAACGCTATAGATCGAAAAGCAGTCGTTACCAGGCATAACGTGCACATTTCTGAAGTAGATACGCTTGCTTCGTTAACCGTGGGCAACGGTGCTTTTGCGTTTACAACAGATGTCACGGGGTTGCAAAGCTTTCCGGAATATTATCAAAGAGGAATCCCTTTAGGAACCTTGTCTGAGTGGGGTTGGAATGCAAAGCCCAACGATCAAGGCTATTCGTTTGAAGAAACCTTAAAAGACTATGATCAAAACGGAAGAAAAGTATCGTATGCCACCCAGATAAAAAGCCCGCAACATGCCAAGGAAGCCGTTGAATTTTTCCGGTCAAATCCGCATCGGGTACATTTAGGAAATCTGGGGTTTGAACTCACCAAAAAGGATGGAACTCCAGTTAAACCGGAAGACCTCAGCGACATTGATCAAACCTTAGATTTATGGACGGGCCAGCTCACCAGTTCGTTCACTGTAGAAGGTATTCCTGTGAAAGTGAAAACCGCCAGCGCTCCAGATAGTGACGCGATTGCCGTTAAAGTAAATTCAGCCTTAATTGCAAGTGGCCAACTTAAAATACGCCTGCGTTTTGCGGCTCCTACCGCTGCCTGGACCGATTATGGCACGCAGTGGAAAAATCCAAAACATTATAAAAGCAGTATAGCAGCGCAAGATGATACTTCTGCCCTGATCGAACGTCAGTTGGATTCACTGAACTATAAAGTTGCTCTAAATTGGGAAGGAACGGCTACAGTTTCTGAAAAGGAAGCACACTATTTTCTTGTGGAACCTACAGGAAACCAAATCGCATTAACCTGCACGTTTGCGGATACCGAACCGAAAGGAAAAAATACTACCGAAACCATTTTTAAAAATAGCGCAACAGCTTGGGAAAATTATTGGTCTGATGGCGGAATCGTAGATTTCTCAGGAAGTACCAATCCGCGAGCAAATGAACTCGAGCGTCGTGTGGTGCTCTCCCAATACTTGACGAAAGCGCAAACTGCAGGAAAAATGCCACCGCAAGAAACCGGACTTACGTATAACAGTTGGTATGGAAAGCCGCATTTGGAAATGCATTGGTGGCACGGGGTTCACTACGCACTTTGGGGCAGACCTCAATATTTAAAAAACACCTTAAACTGGTATGAAAGTGCTTTTGAGAATGCTAAAGCCCTGGCGGAACGTCAAGGATTCAAAGGTGCGAGGTGGCAAAAAATGACCGATCCGTACGGAGATGAAGGTCCTTCATCTGTAGGTGCTTTTCTGGTTTGGCAACAACCGCATTTCATCACCTTTGCCGAGCTACTTTACCGCGCCGATTCTAGCGCAGCAACACTCAACAAATACAAAGAACGGGTGTTTGCTACCGCGGAATTTATGGCTTCGTTTCCCGATTATGATAAAGAAAATGATCGTTATGTATTGGGACCACCGGTAATTCCTGCGCAGGAGCGATTTGAAAAGACCGAAACCTTCAATCCAACCTACGAACTCGCGTATTGGAATTGGGCACTCAAAACTGCTTCAGCATGGAAAGAACGAGCAGGCGAACCGGTTCTTGAGCAATGGACGGAGGTTCTGGAAAAACTTTCGGATTTGCCGGTTCAGGAAGATTATTATTTGGCCACGGAAAGCGCCACAGATTCCTACACCAACCCCGAGTTTTTAACTGATCATCCTTCGGTTTTTGGGGCTTATGGAATGTTACCGGAAACGCCTTTACTCAACAAGGCTACGATGCGCAATACGTTTGATAAAGTTTGGGAAGTATGGACTTGGGAAGATACCTGGGGCTGGGATTTTCCGATGACTGCAATGACCGCTGCGCGATTGGGAATGCCTGAAAAGGCTGTAGATGCCTTGTTTATGGATGTACAAACCAACACCTATCTTAAAAATGGTCACAATTATCAAGAAGAACGCTTAACGCTGTATATGCCCGGTAACGGCGGTTTGCTTACTGCGGTGGCGATGATGTGCGCGGGTTGGGATGGTGCCGAAACTAAAAATCCCGGTTTCCCAAAAGACGGCAGCTGGAACGTAAAATGGGAAGGCTTGAAACCGTTTTTTTAAGTCGCATTACGACGCAAATCAATTCATAGTTGCAAAAAGTTTCAAAAGATAGGAGGAAAAGCGACGCGGAGACGGAGTTAATTTGTGAAAGCAACTTTAGTGAGATGCTGAAACAAGTTCAGCATGACGATTCAAAAAACCTAAGTATAAGCGCGCAATTGCATCGCGTGCTTGTACTTATAAATATCATTTATCGAGAAACGCCTCCTGAATTGCTTTCAATTCTTCAGTAGAAACCTGTATCGCTGTACCGTGACGTATTCCGTCAGGAAAAGAAACCTGATCAGAAATATCAGTCCAATTTTTTAAGTCGGTTGATTGTACAGCGCCGTATTGATGTTCTGTATATTTATCAAAATACACCAACCACTTGCCATCCTTCTGAATAGCGGTAGGACCTTCTGCCCAATACTTACCGGTAATGGGAGCACTCGCTTCAGAATAAGGTCCGGTTAAATGTTGTGCTGTAGCTACTTTCAAGTTCTTACGCGCAGGTTCGCGGGTTTCATCTTTTAAGAACATCACATACTTTTCACCATCCCATTGAATCGTTGCATCTATCGAGTTAAAACCGGGTTCGTATAAGACTTTAGCCGTGGTAAACGCTTTAAAATCTTTGGTGATGGTATAATACATTCTGTGATTGTAACCGGCATCTTTTTCAGATTGCGTTTCCGGAAAAAGGCCGGGGATGGTGGTCGCCCAGTAGATCATATATTCATCGTTTTGCGCATTATAGGTAATTTCCGGAGCCCAACAGTTGCGTGCGGTTTCCTCGTGTTGCATCACCGGGATGAGTTGCTGCTCAGACCAGTTGATCAAATCTTTAGAAGAAGCATAACCAATTCCACGTTCCGTCCAACCGGTGGTCCAAACCATATGATAGACGCCGTCGCCACCTTTGATCACTGCAGGATCGCGCATTAATTTTTGCTCGCCAACTTCAGGCGTAAGAATCGATTGGTCATCATTCAACGACTGCCAATGTAAAGCATCAGTGCTATAGGCTAAATGCAAACCGTCTTCTCCATTTCCTTTAAAATAGGTGAAAATATAAGCTGGATCTTGAGCTTTACAGGAAAACAAACAGCATAGTAATATCAGAATTGAAAAGAATCGAGTCATAACTTTAAACATTAATGTTCATTTTTTCCATCGATGAAAAAACGAACCAAAAAAATCTAGGCTTATGAAACTCTAGCTAAATTTATTGCTTGAGGTCTAAATTTTAGAAACTCGCTTGAAGCATTGTAGATAACATAAAAAATTCGTTTTGCTCAAACAGTCTAAAATTTCACGACCTCTTCACTTCAAATTTTACGCTAGATTTTCAATAGGCCGGTTAAAATTTGCACGAGTAATTTTAATTTGAAATCAAATCGTGCTTTTTCATCCATAAACTCAAAGCCGCAGGCCAGGAATCGGCCGTGTGGGTGCGCCCCATTCCAAAACCGTGGCCGCCATCTTCGTATAAATGCATTTCCGCAGGAACTCCGGCATCTTTCAATGCTAAGTAGTAGTTAATGCTGTTTTCTACAGGAACCGCATAATCATCGGTGGCGTGCGCCAGAAAAGCCATCGGGGTTTCGGGCGTTACCTGATACTCGCCGCTATACGCATACGCAGCGCCTCTGGAGGCTTTCTTCCCTAATAAATTATCCTTAGAACCCTGATGCGTAATACCATTTTGCATACTGATCACGGGATAGATCAATACCGAAAAATCGGGTTTTGCGGAAATGCCTTCGGTGGCATCATAAACCTTATCAGCATAATGCGTAGCTGCGGTTGACGCCAAATGCCCTCCCGCAGAAAAGCCCATGATTCCCACTTTTGAAGTATCAATGCCGTAAGAAGAAGCCTGCTCGCGCACATAGCGAATGGCCCGTTGCACATCCTGTAGTGGCCCTATGCTTTTATCTTCCATAATCGCATCGCTTGGCAATCTGTATTTCAATACAAAACCGGTTACGCCTTGTTCTGCAAACCAGGCAGCAAGCTTGTAGCCTTCTTTATCAATCGCGAGATGCCCATAACCACCACCCGGACAAATGACCACGGCAGTTCCGTTGGCCTTGACGGCTTCGGGCTCGTAAATGGTCAAGGTAGGATCGGTAACCTTATCTACACCATACACCTGCCCGTTATCAGCGTGTTGTACTTCTTGATAGGCTGCATCGGTTTTACTATTAGGAACTCCGCTTTCCCAAAGTTTGACTTCCTTTTGTGCGTGAAGACTATTCATACTAACGAAACTAAAGCCTAAAGCCCATACGAATACCGAATAAACGGATTTATAATTCTTCATAAAATTCTATTTCTACTATACGCAACTGCCCTTTGGCTGCTGCCGCTTTATCGTCTTTAAATAAATCAAGTTCTTTATCAGGATCAACCTCAACAATATCGTTAAACCCATCTTCCTCCGTTTGAGCTCCGGCCAACTGCACCGTGATCTCATCTGTTTTTACTGTTTTCAGAGGAATGGTGATATACCCAAGACTTTGCCAGGACTCGCCCTCAAAGAGGACTTCATCCCCTGCTAAAATACGTAAAGGATATTTTTTTCTGCGCCAACCGGTCAATTTAATCACACACTCATTGACCTCGGCCTCCTTGGCAAAAGTATAGGTGATCCAACCGGTTTTTTCTTGACCGTCATTGCGCCATTCGGTGAGTTCGTTATCATCATAACTCAGATACGGCTCATCTTCTTCATTAGCGGTTCGCGCCGAACGAATAAACACCGGTTTACGTTTCCACGAAAAAGAAGGTGTTTTGGGTGTTGGGCCACGGTCGAGATACGAAGGCAGATCTGTACCGGGGAGTACGCTTGCCAGTCCGTTTTGGGTTTCAAATGCTTCGGAATCCAATTGTATAGAAGCATTTTTGATTCCGGAAGCTTTAGCTTTAATCTTGATGCTCCCGGCCTGCGTCGTAGATTGAATCATCACGCGATTTACACCATTTTCAACCGGAAGCACTTTCGACTGAATGTAATTATCAGGACCACCTGCAATTCCTCCCAGCCAGATTGCCGGACCATCCAGTTCAAATTCGATTTTTGAATTATCAAGCGGACAACGCTGCCCGTCTTTATCTACCACTTCCACTTCAAAAAGCGCAACATCTGCACCATCAGCTTTAAATGGAAGTTGTGCTTCTAAACGCTTCAATCGTATGCTATGTGGTGTTCCTGCGGTGGTCTTTTCTGCTGTGCTCAGGATCCTTCCTTCGGCATCATAGCTCACGGCTTTGACACTACCGGTTTCAAACCTTAGATTTTCAAACGTAAACAGAAAACTGTAAGCTTTCTTACCAAAGCCTTGCGACGTTCCGTTGATAAAAAGTTCGACTTTTTCGCCGGTAGAAACCACATAAAAATCTTTTTGTGTGCCGGGTTGATAATTCCAATGCCCCAACATATACGTGCCGTGCTCTTCTGTATCTACCCAGCCATTCCACATCACCTGATGTGCAAAATAGCCGTCTTTAGGAATACGCATCGGATCTACTTCCCCACTCGTACGGTAATTTTGTTCCCCGCGATAATGCGTGTTGGAGTCTGAAAAAATAATATTCACACCCCCCGAACTCACGCGGTGACCGGTTCCCGGGCGGGCTTCATAATAATCATGCCAGCGAATAACATCCTCGATCGCGTGCCGATCCTGATTGTGATTGTAAGACGTTGCCGGTTCACCTTTGTACAAAGGTCCATCGCCTTCTTTATGAAAAGGTGGTGAAAACTCATCCCAATATTTGCGCATCCCTTCATCCCGACTGTACTCAGTAGCCCACATCGGGATTCCTGCACTTTTATTGATGTAAAGCATCTCGCCACCATATTCTGCTTCACGGCTATCTAGCATTTCACGCGAACCAATAGCACGCCCGCCATAGGGGTCGTAGGTATCGCGTAAGCTTTTCATCTCGGCCATATGCGCCTCACTAATGGACTCATTCCCGCTTTCATAAAACACGATACTGGGATTATTTCGGTTGTAGATTATCGCGTCACGCATCAGGTTGGTTCGTTGTTTCCAATGGTCTCCCTGAGAATCTTTTTCGGCATCCCCGGCAGGCATCGCTTGGAGCAGGCCCACGCGATCGCAAGACTCGATATCCTGTTTCCACGGGGTGACGTGCATCCAGCGCACAAGATTCCCGTTGCCTTCGACGATCATACGATTGCTGAAATCACTCAACCACGCCGGGACAGACATCCCGATCGCCGGCCACTCATTACTGGTGCGCTGGGCATAGCCTTTCATTTGCAATACGCGATCGTTGAGATAAACTTTTCCTTCTTTGAATTCGGTCTTTCTAAAACCGGTTTTGGTACTGACTTCATCAATGACGTTACCATCAACTTTCAACATCGATTTAACCGTATACAAATACCCGTAACCCCAACTCCAGAAATTCAAATCATTGAGACGTTTTGCTGCGGAAACTATAGTGCGCTCCCCCGGTTTAAGGCTTGTTTCCGCTCCCGAAAATTCAGCAATCCTTTTATTATTCAGGTCAAAAACAGCCACTGAAAATTGAAAAGTTTTAGATGTGTCATATTCGTTTTTTACTTCAGATTCTACGTGAATGGTAGCCGCTGCCTGTGGAATATCAAAAGCCGTAGCATAGACATAAACTCCCGTAGTTTCAAGATTTGAATACAGCGGAAGCGTTTGATATAAGTTATCTGTAATGTGCATGAATACATTTTTAGGAATCCCGCCATAGTTTGCATTAAAATTGATATTATTCCACCTATAGGTTGCATTGGTACTGCGCTGTCGGTAATGCCAATCATTGTCTATACGCAAGGCAATAGAATTCTCCTTTCCGTCAAATACAACGATATCGCTAAGATCTAAACCAAAAGCCATCACCCCGTTTTCGTGCAATCCTACTTGCTTTCCGTTTACATAAATAGTTCCGCCTTGGCGTATGCCTTCAAATTCTAAAAAGATCTTTTGTCCCTTTGCCGCTTCCGGAAGTACAAAATTTTTACGGTACCATACGATTCCCGTGCTGTGCTCATCAATGGCTTTTAAAAAGGCCTCCTCTTGATTGTACGCGTGCGGCAATGTTACCTTCGTCCAGCCTTCGGTGTCAAAAGAGGTAGCCTCAGCACCTTCGATCTCACCGGTTTTAAACTGCCAATCGCTATTGAAATTATAGGTTTGGCGCTGTGCAAAAAGGCTTTGCAGCGTAACTGCAAAGCCTAGTAGCATAAGTATATTTTTTAAGCGTTTAGACATCCCTTAAATTCTAGTATTCTAAACGGTACAATTCGGCTCCTGCCAACAGAAAGCACCCCAAACCATAGTCTTCAAAATCAGGGATCTTCTCATAAGATAGCGGCTGCCCGTCCTTAGGTTCTTTTCCGGTAGATTGTAACCAACCTAAAAAGCCATTTTCGTGAAGCGATTCCGAGACCATCGCATTCCAAGCTTTAGTAATTACCGGCAGGTATTCTTCACGGTCTAATAAATCGTTGTTGATTCCGTAAGCGATTCCGTAGACAAATAAAGCCGTACCCGAAGTTTCTTTCCCTCCAAAATGTGTTGGGTCGTGCAAACTCACATTCCAAAACCCATCTTCGCGCTGTACTTTTACAAGGGCTTCGGCCATCGCCTGCAAGTCTTCAATATACTGATCGCGGTGCGGAGCATCTTCAGGAATGATCGAAAGCGTCTTTGCCAACGCAGCGATCACCCAACCATTACCACGACTCCAATACGAGTCTTCTCCATTAGGCTCAGTGTACGGCGGATCAAAATCTGCATCACGCCACCACAGACCGTCTTCCGGATTGAACAAACCCTTTTCACCAATAACGTTGCGGCTTTCCATATACATCTCGTACATCTTTTCAAAATAGCGCGCATCATTTTCTAGTACGCCCATTTTAGCAAAAACCGGCATTCCCATTTGGATGGCATCGATCCAATCCCAATCGCCGTTTTGTGGTGTTACCAAAAACTTTTGCATACAGGCTCTGGTGTTCTTCAGCTTTTCAGGATTAGGTTGCAAATTGTACAAATCAATGTAGGTCTGCGCTGCATCATAATCATCTGCATTACGGGTTTCATTTCCACTGCGGAAACCCCACTGATGAAAATCGGCCCAATCTAAAGCATATTGATAATATTCTTTTTTAGGGTAGATCTCGTGCAAAGCCATCAAACCTTCATAATACACGCCGCGCGTCCAAATGTTACTCGGGCGTTCTTTATTGGTGATGATGGTTTTGCCTACATCAGGCCATTTTTTCATAAAATACGCATTGGCAAGTTCCATTTTTGCGAGCACATCATCCCGATTGATCTGTTGCTGCGCCGCACAATTAAAGTTGAATGCTGCCAAAACAGCTAAAACCAGTAGTTTTCTCATCTATATTCGTTTTATATCTCGTGAATTATTTTGTTTCTATAGCCAATGGCACCAATTGAACAGGCCCTAAAAGTCCTGAAGGTGTGGGTTCCCACACGGTGGCATCAAAAGGTTTATAATCTTTATTTACCATATTGATCTCGTAAAAAGTCTTCCACTCTTCCCCGCGCAATTCTTTAGCGCGCAGTCGGTTTGCTGCTAGATTGGTCACTTTGATGGTCAAGGTGTTTTCTCCTGCTTGTAAGGCACCAAGATCCAAATGGTATGGCGTCGACCAGGCAGTACCAATATAATTATCGTTGAGCCACACCGCAGCACTTTCTCTCACATCTCCCAGATCAAGTTGCCAAGTATCTGCTTCGGTTTCCGGTTTAGTAAACGTGGTGGTATAGCTTGCAGTACCTGAAAAATGCTCAGCATCTGCGCCAAGTGTCGTCCAGGATTTTAAACTACTCAAAGTCGCAGCTTCCGGAAGCACAGGTCCACCTTCTTCAAAGTTGATGTTCCATTCGGTTTTTAGCGGAATTCCTTCAGCCATCGGCGTCGTATACGCCCAGTGTTCTTCTGGCAAGCTCCAATTGGTTTTTAAGATCAACGCATCCCCCGAAGCTATTTGCACTTTAACCTCAGCCTGCCCTTCTGTGTTACGGACAGCTGCCGTACCCACTTTTCGCGTAAGCGGATCTAAAAGCACGGCATTATCAACCGTGCCTGATAACGGGATATAGGTATCAATAGCTTCTGAAGTATGATTGACCAAATAGTAAATCTTAGAATTGCCTTCAGCTCTTCTGATGAATTTCAATCCCGATCCTACTAAGGTTTCAGGATGTACTTCCGCTGCACGTAAACCTGATTCTAAAGCAGTAATGGCTAGATTATTTTTAGCGATCAGGTCTCGAAGTGCTGCAGTTTGTTGTTCATATTCAAAATATCCGGGAACGCTTTCTGGTAAACCGGTAAAGATCACAGAAGCTCCGGCGTTTTTAAGTGCTACCAGTTTTTCTAAACTGGCTAACGGCATAAACTCGCAATCAGGAATCACCAAAGCTTTATAAGTTCCGCCGGGTAAAACGATGTTGCCATTTTCTACTTTAGCTTGTTTTAGAAAAGCATCCGACAGAAAATCTACTCCGTAGCCCTTATCCATCAAGGTGTTTGTGGTCTCATAGAACGGCGTGTCAAGCAACCACTCATTTAAAGAATGGATCTTAAACTGAAAAAATAAATTCCCATCCTTATAACTGTTGTATTGGTCATAAATAGGCCAATACAACAAAGTCTCGTTATCTGCTTTTCCTTCTTGTAAAACCGATTGCACATTGCCGAGGTAGCCAAACAATGCCGAAGCATCTTTCCAGATGGTATTCTTCGGACTAAAATTTACCGAGGCATAGAACTTCCAGCCCGGCCAACCGGCGCGCTCCGGGGAATAGGTAGAGCCGTGTAAGAAAATATGATTCACGCCATTAAGCAGTAATTCTTCCGCCTCGGGCTTTGCCTGAGACAAGGCTGTTTTAAAATGCTCTCTGAGCCAGGTAAAAGTTTCTGAGGAAATGAGGGGCTTCCCGGCGATATGACCTGCCGAAGAAGAGAATTTGAGCATCACGGGATCTGCATCGCCCGTACGAATATTTTCTTCCTCACGTCTAAACCCTTTAATATCAAAAGGCATCGAACCAAAAGTCTCACACTCCGGGATATCTGCCGAAGCATAAAGATCAATAAGATTCCCCGGCGAGCCGTGGGCTTGTAATTTGGTTTTAAATCCGTGCTGGTTAGACCAGTCAGTCCAAGGCTCATTGAATTGATGCAGGAGTAAATCAGACAGTGTTTCGCGATAATCGCTCTTAACGCGATTTCCTAAATCGTTATCGCTATCACTCAATAAAAGATTGATGTGAGGTTTAAGGTCATAACCCCGCCATTGTTTAAAAAAATCAAAAAACTTCGGTGTAAAGTCGGTACCATAAACTTCATAGCTGTCGTTAAAAATCGCGCGCAGATGCCCTTGAATTTCGGAAAATGCTGTATCATAAGGTTGTACATAATCTTCAAATGCCTCTTTAGAGTAATGATCTAAGGTATAGCCGGCACCTCCCGGAGCTGCCCGCTTTACTTGCTGCCCGGTTTTGCCGGTAAACAAAGCATACACCGTGTAAGCAGCATCTTTAGGAGTCCAGCTAAGTTTTCCTTCACGCACTTCTTCAGTTAGATCTTTAAAATTACCCTTAGTATCATAAGCCAGCACAGCACTCAGGGACGCTGGCTGTCGTTCTTTAGCATCCGGCTTTAATTCTTGATCAAAGACCTCGCCTTGCTTGAGTATGTACTTTTGAACAACCAATTTGGTCGCGGCGAATTCACGCTCTACCTGAGGGCCTCCATAAGGCCATCCGGTACCCAAAACCATATCTACACCAAGCCCCAGGCTGTCTGCAGTAGTAATTGTATAATCTAAAAGCTCTAAATATTCCGGAGAAAGAAACTCGAGAAATTGTTCTTCTTCGCCTTTAGCTCCATATATAGGTGTGATCTCTACGCCGCCCAGTCCGGCTTTTTCAAAAGCGATTAGATGTTCTTTAATATTAGGTTTATCTACCGCGCTTCCCATCCACCACCAGCGCGTCCAGGGCTTAGCGGTTTGTGTCAGTTCTGGCCAAAGAGCAGCATCAGTAGCGACCGCTTGGGTGTCCTGATGTTGACAGCTAAAAAACAATAAGCAACCCACCACTGTGGAAAAAAGAGAAAATCGCATAAAAGAGTGTTGAAAATTGAAAATACAATGCATTGCAAAGTGTTTCAAGTTAGGCTAAAATTAGAAGTTCAAGAAGCATTTGCTATCCTGTGCCGTCCTGTGAAAACCATTACTTATTGCACAAATTCGTAATGTACAGGACACCACAGCACGGTAAGTACAGGACAGCTACAACGTTGTAATAGCATAATTTTAACGCAATACTTATCAATTCATATAGTATTCTCTCAAATTATTTAAAATATGAAACAATTGAACAAATGGATTCTGACGTGCTTAAGCATACTGTGTTTCACAGGCTTAGCTTGGGCACAAGAAAAGTCAGTGAGCGGAACCGTTACTGATGCACAAGGAATGCCCTTACCGGGAGTAAACGTTTTGGTGCAAGGCACTCAACGTGGAACACAAACCGATTTTGACGGAAACTTCAGTCTTCAAGCTTCAGAAGGAGAAGTACTGCTTTTTTCATACCTCGGTATGAAATCGATTACACAAGCCGTAGGTAGCGCAAATACCTATACGATAACGATGGAGGCCGACAGTGCCGAACTCGACGAAGTAGTTTTAGTAGGATATGGTACGCAGAAAAAATCTAGCATTACCACTGCCGTAGCTACAATGGATACCGAAATTCTAAACCAACGCCCCATCAGTAAGGTTGATCAGGCGATGGTAGGACAAATGGCCGGGGTACGCGTGAAACAAACCAGTGGGGTTCCCGGAAAAAGTTTTTCAGTACAAGTACGGGGAACAGGCTCGATCTCTGCCGGAAATCAGCCGCTTTATGTTATTGATGGATTCCCATTAGAGCCGTCCACACAAAATGGCAACGGCGATTTTGGCTCAGGAAATCCTTTAGACAATATCAATCCCGGGGATATCGAATCTATTCAGGTTTTAAAAGATGCTGCAGCCGCATCCATTTACGGTTCGCGTGCTTCTAACGGGGTTGTTTTGATCACGACGAAGTCAGGAAAACTGGGCAAACCCAAACTGAGTTTCAACACCTATTATGGGATCAATAAAACGGTAAAAAAGCTTGATATGCTAAGCGCGGAAGAATGGGTTGATCGGGCTTCAGAGATCATCGATGCCCGCTGGGTAAATTCAGGAGCTGGTCGTACGGCAGACCAAACGAGCGCAGAACGGCAAGCCATTCTAGGCGGTTTTGACACCAACTTTATCAAAGACGACCGCTGGTTTCAGGAAGGTCATCCCGGTCTGGATTATATCGACTGGCAAGACGAATTTTTTAGAACCGGCGAAGTAAAGAGCTATCAGCTTTCAGCACGCGGTGGAAACGAATTTGTAAATTATTTTATTTCCGGAGAACATCTTAATCAAGATGGTATTGCTTTGGGCGTAAACTACAAGCGCTATTCTGCACGTGCTAATGTGGAAATTACTGCAAGTGACAATCTTAAATTTGGTGTGAACATCGCGCCTTCGTATTCGGTAACCCAAGATCCCGGAGTTGAAGGTAAAGACAACTTGATGCACTATGTGGTTTCTGCAACACCTATTTCTGAAGATGGCCTGGATTATAACATTGGTGACAATACCTCTTATGCCTGGGGTCGCAGCGTTCCGAGTCCTATTCGTACTATTGAAAACACCATCGGAGAGAATAAAATCTTTAGAACACTCACCACCCTTTATGGAGAATATGAGATCATTGAAGGCTTACGCATTAAATCTTCGATTAACTTAGATAATACGGAAGCTAAGAACAAATACTTCAGACCTTCCTTTGTAGATCGTAACAGACAGGCAGCTGGTTCCTTTAGTGCGTATCAAAAGCAAAACTTTGTCAATGAGAATACAGTAAACTACGATCTCAATTTTAATGACACCCATACCCTATCCTTATTAGGAGGAGCATCGTACAGTATTTTTAAATACGACAATCAGCGCATTCTTGCAGCTCAGGGATTTGGATCTGATGACATCACTACACTCAATGCAGCAAACAACATCAGCGCCAGCGGCACTTATACTTTCGAAACTAAAAAAGTACTGCTGTCGTATTTCGGTCGTGCGCAATACGGTTATAAAGACAAGTACTTACTTACGGCGAGTATACGTCGTGATGGCTCGTCTAATTTTGGTCGTGATACCAAATGGGGTGTATTTCCTTCAGCATCTTTAGGTTGGAATATAGATAAAGAAAAATTCATTGCTGATGTTGATTTTATCAGCAATATGAAACTTAGAGCCAGCTGGGGTCTTGCAGGTAACAACACTTTTAGTGATGATTACGCCAGTATTTCCAGAATTGGATTTTCTAACTATTCCTACGGTGGAAATTTTGTAACCGGGCAGGTACCTATCAATTCGGCCAATCCTAACCTCAGCTGGGAAGAGTCTGAAACCATCAATTTTGGTACAGACATCGGATTCTTAAAGGGACGCATTTTTACTTCTTTTGACTATTACGTAAAAACCAATAAAGACCTTTTATTGAGTGTTCCGGTACCTACCGCTTCCGGGTTTTCGTCAGCAGTGACCAATATTGGTAAGGTAGAGAACCGTGGTTGGGAACTGGAGTTAACGACCCGCAATCTACAAGGGGGTGCTTTTACTTGGACTACTAATTTCAACATCAGCCACAATACCAATGAGGTAAAACAATTAGGACCTGACAACTCCCCGATCCTAGGCGGTTCTTTTGATATTGAACACAATATTCTTCAGGTAGGTCAACCGCTATACAGTCTTTATGTAGTACAACAAGACGGCATTCTTTCACAGGAAGATATCGACAACGGCGCTGCACTCTACGGAAATCAGATGGAAGGCGATCCTAAATATGTTGATGCTAACGGAGACGGCGTTATTAGTCCGGCAGACCGTGTGATCTCAGGACATCCCAATCCCGATTATGTTTATGGGATGACCAATACGTTTACGTATAAAGGCTTTGACCTGACCGTTCTGGTTCAGGGACAAACCGGTGGTAAAATCTACTCCACCTTTGGTAGAGCGATCGACCGCACCGGGCAAGGCTATCAGGATAACCATTTAGGGTTTATTCGCGATCGCTGGAGATCTCCTGAAAATCCCGGTAACGGCATTGAAGGAAAAGCTTACTCTACCTTTGGTCGTATTAAAAATACAGACTGGTTATACTCTTCAGACTACTGGAGAATACGTAACATCACGCTGGGCTACGACTTAGGCGCTGTGATCGATACCAATCTATTTTCTGGCTTACGCATTTATGTTACCGCAGAAAACTGGTTTGGTAATGACCAATATTACGGTGGCTTTAACCCTGAAGCCGTTAACAGCAACGGTGATGATTATGGAGCCTTTCCACTTTCAAAATCAATTGTTACCGGTCTAAACTTCACCTTTTAAAAAAAGCATCATGAAAAAATATATAACCTTAATCCTGCTAGCTGTATTGGTAGTTTCGTGTTCAGACGAACTCGACCAAACGCCTATTTCTGAGCAGGGAAGTAATAATTTCTACAGAAATACCGCAGACTTTGAAGCTGCCGTAAACGGAATATACAGCACGCTACAGAGCTATCCTATTTATCAATTTTACCTTTCGGAAACCCGTTCAGACAATTTATATGCGGTTTCACCTACAGGTGTGCGTGCTTACGATCCTATCAATGCCTTTGATCGTTCGCTCGCAACTAACGCGATCGTCGCAGACAACTGGAACACTGATTTCACCGGAATATTTAGAGCCAACACGGTTTTAGATCAGATCAATGTAGAGTTGGTACCTGATGGCGCTGTATTGAACCGCATCATAGGAGAAGCACGCTTCTGGAGAGCCTTTTTCTATTTTGATCTGGTGCGCACCTACGGTAAGGTCCCCGTGTTTGACCGGGTGTATACGCCTACCGAAACTCTGGAGATCCCCCGTGCTCCGGTTGCTGAAGTCTATAACCTAATTCTCGAAGATTTGAATACCGCCATCGATTTACTACCCGATTCTTATGGTTCTGATGCCCAAGGTAAAGTAACTTCGTGGGCTGCCAAAGCTACCTTAGGCCTCGTGTATCTCACCCGAAGCGGACCTACCTACGGTATTGAAGGCGCAGGTTTAGATGCTGATGAATACGATCTGGCAGTAACCCAGTTTAATGACATCATCAATAACGGACCTTTTGCTTTTGTGAGTGATTACCCTGCTATTTTTGATTACAACAATGAGAACAATGCCGAAATTGTATTGAATATAGAATACCTCTCAGGCGGTTTAGGAGTTGGAGCTGAATACCCTTCCCTTCCGGTGCCCGATGGTTATTTGCGTGTGAACGGCGTAGGTTTTTCTAATGGGGAAACTGCAAAACAGGTGGCAACAGATTTGATTAACGCCTATGAGGCAGACGACCTTAGAGACGATCTTGATATTCAAAACGGATATACCGATCAAAATGGAAACTTCAATCCGGTGCCTTTTTATACGAAATATTTAAATCTGGAACGCGCCGGTCAGGACCGCTTTGACTGGGGATTAAATTACCCAATCCTACGGTATACCGATATTTTAACGATGAAAGCCGAAGCGATTCTTATGGGAGCAAACGGAACACAAGCTGAAGTAGATGGGATCGTCAATCAAATACGCGACCGTGCCGGTTTAGGTCCGGTTGCCAATGTAGATCTGGCAACGCTCTTAGCGGCCAAACGTCTTGAATTTGCCGGAGAAAGCAGAAGATGGTACGATCTGGTACGTACGGGTACCGTTGTGAATACGATCAATGCCTGGATCGCTACCGAAGATGTACAAAACCGCATGCAAACCATGGATGAGAACCAAATTCTGTTCCCGGTACCTAGTTCGCAAATCACGGTTAAAGAAAACCTGTATGACCAAAATCCAGGATATGATTAATGCCGGGATATTTTTAGCATATTTCGATAAAAAAAAGATATAGTATTAAAATAGTCGAAGCGCTTTTTCGCGCAACGCTTCCACAAAAAGCTGTTCTGTTTAAAGAACAGCTTTTTTTTATGCTTACGTGTAAACCTAGATTCTAAAACGATTTAATTTAAAATTAAACTAATTCTCTAGCTAAAAAGCATCATAGTACAGGACACCTCAAACGTTTTCTTTACCTACTTTCACGATCAAATGTACTTGATACGTTTAATATTCTTAAATAATTCTAATACACATGAAACAAACAAACAAATTTTTTCTACTGTGTTTCAGTATACTGATGCTCTCCACCAGCTTGTGGGCTCAGGAAAAAGCGGTAACCGGGACCGTTACTGATGCTGACGGAATGCCGCTGCCCGGAGTTAATGTTTTGGTACAAGGCACTCAGCGTGGAACACAAACCGATTTTGATGGTAACTTCAGCTTACAAGCTGCTCAAGGAGAGACCTTGCTTTTTTCTTTCCTCGGAATGAAATCGATTTCGCAAGTCGTAGGTGCACAAAACTCCTATACGATCACTTTGGAAGAAGACAGTGCCGAACTCGATGCCGTAGTGGTAGTTGGGTATGGAACGCAGAAACAATCTGACCTTACAGGAGCGGTTTCTTCAGTAAGTTCTGAAGAACTGCTTACACAACCCGTGAGTAACGTATTTCAAGCCTTACAAGGTAAAGCTGCCGGGGTAGACATTACCAGCAGTGAGCGTCCCGGTACGGTAGGATCGGTACGTATTCGGGGAAACCGTTCGTTAACTGCGAGTAATGCACCACTTTATGTAGTAGATGGGGTACCGCTGCTTTCAGCTTCTTCTATTGAAACGATCAACCCAAGAGACATCGAGTCGATCAACGTATTAAAAGATGCTTCGGCAACCGCAGTCTATGGATCGCGAGGGGCTAACGGGGTGATCATCGTAACGACTAAAAAAGGAAAGACCGGCCGATTTACCCTGAATTATTCGGGTACGGTGACCACTTCTGATATTGTAGATCGTGCACCGGCTATGAGTGCAGCAGACTTTATTGATTTTAGACGTTGGGCGGCATACAACCTCGATCCTGAGACTTATGCTCATCCAGACAGTCCTACTTTGGCTAATGACACCAATATTTTTGACAGTCCGCTTGATGGGCAGACTTCACGAGATAATGTTTTGCAAGGTTGGCAAAACGGGAGCTTTGACGCTTCTCGCGTGCGCAACACCGATTGGACTGATTTTGTAACGCAAACCGGAATCTTAAGCGAGCATACTTTGAGTGCCAGTGGTGGTACTGAAAAAGTCAACGCCTACGGTTCTGTGGGGTATGTAAATAATAAAGGAACGCAAAAAGGACAGTTCTACGAGCGTTATACTGCTAACTTAAGCGCGAGTATTAAACCGGTAGAATGGTTTCAGTTTGATGCCAATTTTAACCTGTCGTGGAGTGAGCAGGATTATGGTTTCTCTACTTTAGGGGGGCGTAGCGGTTCGGTACCTAATGCGATTTACGGCGCTGCTAAAAACATCTACAATATTGCAGTGCCCTATGATGCCGATGGTAATTTAGTGATCAACCCGGGAGGTGAGACCACCATTTATACCATCATTGGCGAAGAGAATAAGAGTACCCAATTATCGCAAACCTTGCGTGCACTGGGTAGTCTAAGCGCTACCTTTGATTTTGGGGAGATCTACCAACCTTTAGAAGGTTTAGAATACTTGATACGTTTTGGACCTGACTTTCGTCACTTCAGAGAAGGGGTTTATATAGACGGAAGTTCATCACACCGCATCAATTCAGACGGTTCACTAGGTACTAACTATGCGCGTCTGAACAACAGACGAGATTTTTCGTGGACGCTGGATAACCAGATCAACTACAGTAAAAGTTTTGGAGAGAAACACAACCTTGATGTGACTTTACTGCAAACCGCTTCTTCTTGGAATATTGAAAGTTCAGGCATGTCTGCCAACAACATCCCAAAAGCATCTATGCTGTGGAATAACTTCGGTGCGATAGACCTTACCAATTCGGAAAACAATGTAAGTATTGGCTCTAACCTTAACGAGCGTCAGTTGAGTTCGTATATGGTGCGTTTAAACTATGGTTTTGACAGTAAATATTTACTTACAGTTTCAGGACGTTGGGATGGTGCTTCACAGTTAGGCGCTGGCAATAAATGGGACTTCTTCTCCTCTGCCGCGCTGGCCTGGAGATTAGATCAGGAAGATTTTCTTGCGAATGCAGATTGGGTGAATAACTTGAAGCTGCGTTTAGGATATGGTACTACAGGTAACTCAGCGGTAGATCCATACGCTACTAAAGGAGATATTATTTCGATCTTCCTTCCGTTTAACGGACTTTCGAACCAAATCGGGTATACCACCAATGAGCCGTACTATTCCAGATCGCAATTGTCTTTAGCCAACCCAAATCTGGGCTGGGAGAAAACCACACAGTACAACTTAGGGGTAGACTTCGGTTTGTTTAACAATCGTGTTTCGGGTAGTTTGAACGTGTATAAATCCTATACTTCAGATTTATTGATGTCGGTTAATATTCCTACCCTAACCGGGTTCCCTTCTACCATCGCTAACATTGGTAGAACCAACAACAAAGGTTTTGAAGCAAGTCTGAATTTAATTCCGGTAGCGACCGAAAAAGGTTTCCAATGGGCTTCAGATCTTAACGTAGCGTGGCAACGTGACGAAATCGAAGAATTGGCCTACGGCGAAAATGATATGGTAGACAACAACTGGTTTATCGGCGAGTCTATTGGAGTGATTTACGGGTACGATAATGAAGGATTGTGGCAAGACACCCCCGAAGATCAAGCAGAAATGGCCTTATGGAATGAGAACGGATATGATTTCAGCCCGGGTAATGTGCGCCCTACCGATCAGAACGGCGATTATGTTATGAATGCTGACGATCGCACGATCTTAGGCAATACAACACCACGATGGACTTTAGGTTGGAACAACTCCTTCAGCTACAAAGGTTTTGAACTGAGTACGCTAATCATCTCCCGCTTAGGGTATAAAGCCAATATAGGCGGTGAGGCGATGACCGCGCGTTCTAACCAGCGTGAGATTGATTACTGGACGCCAGACAATACCGATGCTGCTTTTCAAAAGCCTATTTTAGGTCAAGCCACTTCAGGATCTCAAGATGAATTTTCAGGGTTATTAGGGATCCAGGATGCCGGTTTTGTTAAGATCAGAAACATTTCACTGGGTTATAATTTTTCTCCTGAGCAAAGCGAAAAAATGGGCCTAAACAACTTGAGAGTGTATGTACAAGCGGTAAATCCGGGAAGTATTTATCAAGGCGCTGCTTGGTATGATTTTGATACCAACTCCACCATTTTCAACCGAAGCTTTGCAGTAGGTTTAGACATCGGACTATAATCCTCAATTGAATTCAAAAAAGAAAAAGATGAAACTAAATATATTAAAAAGAAGTAGTACTATTTTACTCTGTGGCGCGCTCGCTTTGGGCAGTACCTCGTGTAAAGATGATTTTCTCGACGAAGAATTGACCAACCAGTACTCTACAGAATATTTTGAAACTGCTCAAGGTCTTGAAGATCTCACAGTTTCCCTTTACGGAAATATCAGATGGCATTTTGGGTACGAATGGGCCTATGGGTTGACCCTTTATGGTACCGATGAATTTACCAATGCCAATGACCTCACTAATGAAATGTGGAACACCTATGACAACCGCTTAAACCCGGTAGGTGCAACGCCCGAAACCGGTGCGGCTAACAACAACGCGACCTCTCCTGCGGCGCTTTGGGATCAGATGTATTATGGGATTGCTTCGGCAAACACCATAATCGCTAATGCCGAGGTGATTGAAGATGAGGGCATTCGCAACCGTTGCCTGGCGCACGCGCATTTTTTGAGAGGCTATAATTACTACCGCCTTGCCGCACAATACGGAGGTGTGGTATTGCAGTTAGAGCCTGCCGAAGGTGTGGTACGTAACTTTACCCGAGCGACTGATGAAGAGACCTGGGCGCAAGTCATTTCCGACTTTAGAGAAGCTTACAATTACTTTGAAGGTGAAGTTTACACCTATGGAAAAGGGGTAACTTGGACTAAAGCTACCGCAGCACACTTCCTTACCAAAGCCTTATTGTTTAGAGCTTCTGAGCGTAACGACGATTGGAATGCAGAATACATTCAAGGAGACCTGAATGAAGCGATCGAAGCTGCAACTTATGCGATCGACGCGCGTGGTGGCCTCGCTGCAGATTACCGTGATTTATATGCCAACTGGACGGGTGTTGATAGTGAAGCTGAGCAGTTAGACGAAATTCTAATGGCCGCGCCGCACAATGCAGATGCATCGACTACAGGACGTTTCGGAAACCGTACGTATAACTATTTCACCCCACAATTTTCTAATTTCTCAGGAGGTTGGGTACGTCGTGGTGTATGGATTGGAGGTATGGATTTTCAGCGACTGCGTCCTACCGAATATACCTATGCGGTTTTTGATCACGTGAACGATTCGCGTATGTGGAAAACCTTTAAAACGGTATATGGCGTAAACAATGTGATCAACGCCGATGCGGGAGTAGAATTAGGAGATCCCGGAATTGTGATGATCTTGAATACAAAAGATGACGACACCTATAATGACTTTACTTTTGGCGCCAATATTCAAAACCCAAATTGGTCAGACGTTGACGGGCGCTTACCCGAATGGCGTCAAGGAATGCGTCAAACCGAGACTTCAGGTTCGCTAACCAGTACTCCGGGACAGTTTGTACCCAACTCGTTAGTGCTGTATCAAAATGGGCAGTATGTTTCGCCTGATTTTAAGAGTACCCCCATTTCAAACTTTTTCGCCGGAATCAACAAGACCGACGACGGTTCTCGTTTCGCAGAAAAAGGAGATGCGCACCGTGACGTGACTATGGCGCGCTTGGCAGAAACCTACTTGCTGCGTGCAGAGTGTTATGCGCGTTTACAGCAATACGGCAATGCGATGAACGACCTCAACACCGTGCGTGCGCGTGCTGCTTGGAAAGCAGGAGAAAACCGTTCGTATTATATCGATGGCTCTGTTGCATTTGAAAATAACAGCCTCAATACCGGTTCGGCAGCTACCAATTATGTCAATTCCAATTTGAATATGAATACCTATTACCTTTCTAATCCGGATGTTGAAGTAACCACAGCGGCTTCTGACCTGAGTTTGACCTCTTTCCCAGACAACCTGCCTGACGAAGATGAGGCGGTGCTCGCGGCTTTAGGCGTTTCCGGATCGTATGAGCGTGCCCTTCATTTTATCTTGAATGAGCGTACCCGCGAGCATTTAGGCGAGTGGATGCGTTGGGAAACGCTTTCTCGTACGGGAACTTTGATTCAGCGTGCGCGTGCGTTTAATCCGCAGGCGACCAATATCACCGAGAATAAGCACGAACTGCGTCCGGTACCGCAATCCTTTATTGACGGATTGCTCAATGAAGACGGTTCTAACCTGTCTCCGGATATGAAAGCCGACTGGCAAAATCCGGGTTATTAATTCGTACCACACGCTTTAGCCTACGGGCTCCAGCATGTTATAGCAATCCCCGGAAGCTTTTTCTTCCGGGGATTTTTTATGGAGCTAAGCCGCTGTGTTAAAGTATTTTTAAACTTGAGATCCTCCTTCTTTACAAAAGAGATTTTGATATTTTTGCCATCCCTAAATCAGTGAGCATTGCATTCAAAAGAGTATTCGCGCATAAAGAGTCTGGCCGACTTAGATCTGGATTACCAGCAGCTTGTACAAGATTTTAAACTGCTGAGCGAACTCGCCGCAAAAGTCACAGGCACACAACTTTCCGAGGTGAATTTGATCGATGCCTATACCCAATGGACCGTTGCCGGAACTCAAAATCAAGCCACACAAAAGCCGAGAGAAACTTCCATTTGTAATGTAACCATTGAACAGGAGCAGTATTTTGAATCGCTGGTAGCCGAAGATCTTCGTTTTAAAGACTCTACGTATGTGGTAGATGAAGGCTATGTGTTTTATTACGGGATTCCGCTTAAGCTAGATCAAAACGTGACCGTAGGCAGTTTATGTGTCGCAGGAAAAGATAAAACATCCCTCACCCAAGAGCAAAAAGAACAACTGCATCTGATTGCCAAAGAGCTGGAACGTTTGCTACAACAACAGAAACAACAGCAGCTGTTAGAACAGGCGCTAGCCGATTCTAAACGTATGCAGCGCCGGCTAGCGCACGACATTCGCAGTCCGTTAAGCGGACTCTCTCAGTTGCTTTCAACCACCAGCTTAAGCAGCTTGCAGCGCAGCGATCTGGAAAGCTTACTGAGCGATGCCGCAGGTACCGCCAGTAGCTTGTTGCAGCTAACCGAAGCTATTTTAGAGGATACCCCACTTCTGGACCAGCAGCTCCACGTTTATGACACCCAAGCCTTAGCCAAAAAACTAAACGATTTATACAGTCCGCAAGCTCAAGTTAAAGCCATCGCCTTTAATGTGCGTGCGACCCCTTCGGTCCTGCGCTTTCCCCGAAAAAATCTCCTTCCTATCATTGGTAACCTTATTGCTAACGCGCTAAAGTTCACGCCGACCAACGGAAAAGTTCAAGTTGCAATGCACTTGGCATCTTCCCAAAAAGCTAAAATCCTTCACGTGAGGGTAGAAGACAACGGCATCGGGATGACTCCCGAAACCCAAGAAGCGGTGCGTACTGGTAGGGCAATCCCACAAAAAGGAACCCAAGGAGAAACCGGTTATGGACTAGGACTAAGCTTCGTTCGTGAACGCTGCGAGGCCTTGAGCGGCACCTTCCATCTCACTTCTCAAAAAGATCAAGGAACTACGGTTACCTTAGAACTTCCGGTTATGTAGTATTTATAAGATACTGAAGTACGAAAGTAGAAATACGAAATACAGATTAACAGTTGGCCGTAGCAATTGGCAGGTTTCTGTTTGCTGTTTACCGTATAGCATTTCTGTTTGGGGTTTGAAATTTGAAAAGCTTGCGCTTTTTTTTAAAAGACGATATACGAACCGAAGCGTCTTTTCGACAATCGGGAGAAATCGAACCTGTCTGGGAATTCTGCACAATCGCTCATCCCATCTCTTCAAGCAAAAGACAGCCCTTTGTTTAGTGTTTAGGCTTTTAAGTTAGAAAAGTCTAATACCACAACGAATTAGAAATCAAAAATCAGGAATTAGAAATATGGATCAACAGTTGGCAGTAGCAGTTGGCAGTTTTCTGTTTGCTGTTTACCGTTTATGGTTTACAAAACCAGAGACTTTTTCAACGTACGAAAACGAAAATACAAAAGTAGAAATACGAAATACGCACATCTTACATTGATGTTTCCGCGCTGCCTGTTCCAGTTAAGATTGGGAATCGTATCGCGTGTTGTGCCTAATAGCCAACAACATCGTTTAACCCTGCAGCACTACTTGCGATCACCCCTCCTCGGTGAGCATCTTTTGTTCAAGTTTTAAAATGAGTTCGTTTAAGAATTTGGTTCTGCTCCCCTTGCGTTCTTTAAGTTCGCTGTAGGTCTTATAGGGCTGATGCTACTTGATATTAAAAAAATCTTCAAAACCCGAGGTGAGGTATTTAAGTACCAGAGCGCCGTGATTGATGACCTGATCAGAATACAACGCATAGATGAGTTCTACCAGTGCAGTTTTAGACCCCGTCCATAACAATACTTTATGCTTCTCTGCCTTCCATTTAAAATTCTGTCCCGGCCGCAGGGCTTCTAATTGTTCCCGGATGTAATGAATGTAACGGTTCATCGCTTTGACCTTTGCACAAAGCACATCATTTGAAGTCGTAAATTCGGGAAACTGATAATAGGGAATTAGGGGAGTAACCGGGTATTCCGGGTTTTGGTTTCTTGAGAAATATTGATGATCAAGATAGGTATAGCCCAGCTCCATATAATGTACAAAATCGGCATTGCGATAGAAGAACTTATTGATCTTTTTAAGTTCCTTTTCGAAAAAGCTAATTTGATAGTGCTTGCCGGCTTTGGGTTTTTGGAGTTCACAGGTGCGTACCTCGGTGTAATAGATAAGGTTGCACATAGGTTCAACTTTTAAACTTTTAAAAAAGTAGATTTCTGAAGGGATACTTTCAAAGTCGTGATGATCTACCCAATGCTGCAGTTGCGCTAATGTTTTGTTGCATAAAGCAATAGCGGCTACTGCAGTTTTTAAGGGGGTGGATGTAGCCTGTTGCAAATTCTGCAACTCGTTTAAGAAGGCTGCTACCCGTGCTTCGGCTTCTTTCATAAGGTGTGAGGATTTAAGTGTTGTGCCGCTTCTAAATAATCGAGCATAAAGTTAGTGTCCCGCCGTAGATAGGCTTGTTTGGGAATTAAGCGTGCCCCTAATTTTCGCTTTTCAAAATTGGCACTGATTCCCCAGTCTACATGTTTACTTTGTAACTGCTTGGCTCTTTGTAGACTTTCATACAGCAATTGCCTACAGGTTTTAAAGCGGTCTTGAAACGCATAGTCCATACCGATCAAACTGGGAACATACGTTGTATGATTGCGGTAACAGAACAACACGCCCAACAACTGGTGCGTAGTTGCAGCTACTAATGTCAAAAACTCCCAATGAGGAGAAGCATTCATCTCCTCAAAAAGCGCATAAGGATAAGTAAATGTATTTAAAGCCAAATACGGGCTTTGACCTGTTTGTAGTGCTCGTAAAACTTATGTAGTTGGTCGCCGTCAACTTCTTGAACTACCTTACTCAAAACCAAATGTTGATAGGGCTGAATGTCACGCTTAAAATGTTTTCGAGAGCGCGTACTTAATCTTTGCAAATATGCTGCTGGCGTAGCCCATTCAAGGCGGGTCACCATCGCGGTCTCTGGCATCGTCACAGGTATAAAGCCGTGTTTTTGAAACCAATCTGCTAAGGGATGCCCAAGATCAAAATCCCTCCTTCCAGAACGAATCCCGAAAGAAGGGTTTAAACATCAAGAAATCCTACAAATACGATACCTAGTTAGGATCACTTCGATTTAAAAACCAAGTTTTCAAAGCCTTAAACAGCCATTTTAAAAACAAAGAAACCACAAAGCTCACACAAGCCCCTACTCCTGCAAGGACCACTGCCTCCAGCAGCGTATCCCGTTGAATACTGGGTACGGCTGCGGCCACCGTACCTCCCAACGTGCCTAGTTTTAAAGAAGCGGTACTAGTGTTCATCTAAGTGTTGATCAGGCTCTGGCAGCTTATCGGCCACCACGGCCTGGCTCACCGCAGTAGCCACACTTGCGGCAACCACAGCATACCCGGCAAGACTCAAAACAAAGGCCGGGAGGGTCACAGGTGCAGCAAGTAAAGCCGCACCGCCACTGGCCAGTCCGATGCCCACACTACGAAGTATGCGGAAAAACCGCGGCGTGGTTTTTTGATAACGATCTAAGATATTCATGAGTATTATAGGTTATCGTTAAATATACAGCCTCCTGATGTTCCTGCGCCTCACGCTGCAGTACCAGTAATCGGGCTAGCGCCCTACGCGAATGCAATCCGCGACCTATGCCACTAAGTTCAGAAACCGGTGCGATACAGCCCTGCAATGCTCCCTGTGAATCATTTGCAGGATGTATTAAGATCCAACTGCGCTTGGGAACATCAACAAGGAGCAGGTGATTCCCAAATTTGCGGGATACTCGAAATTGCACCTCATAACGCCCCTCGGGAATACAAGAAACAGATCTGCGATTCTCACGCCATAGAAGCTCGATAGTAAAGCACAAAAACCTGCCGTTTACAAAAAGTGCTCCGTTGGTACCTGAACGATAGTAACTCCGTTGTAAAACCCACTCCATCTTACGCCGGTTGCGCGACCTGTACCACAGCCATCGCATTAAAGGCCCCATTTTGTAGGGGATACATCGTTCCGTTCACCTCTTGGTAAAACTCAATACTAAGAGCGTGTACCACCTGGAGTGTGCTGCCGGCTGTGAGGGTTACCTCCAGTGTAGTAGCAGCCACCTCGGAATTCTGATACGGCAAAATTCCGGTAGTCATACTTTTAAAGAGCGAAGTCTGCTCTTCAAAATCCAGTTCACTTGCCCCACAACTCAGTTTATAATGCGTAGCTCCCGTGGGTGCCGCAATCTGCACTTGTGGATTGTGGGCTTCCAACTCCAAACCCACCACGCCGGTAGCACGATCATACCCCACACTATAGGGAGCAGACAGGGTGGTGCTCAACGGACTGTTTGCATTAAAATCAAAGCCATTGAGGAGCCCTAACTCCCCTTGGGTCAAATTACGAGCGCCACGGGCAGAAAGCGTATCCGTTTTAATGATCGCCAGCAAAACGGTGGTCAAGCGACTTACCACCTTAGCATCTTTAGCCTGTTGTAAGAGCAGCTGCATGGAGCTACGCAATTATTTACCACTTTTGCCGGCGCGTCCAAATTCCGCTCCGTTTTCTCGGGTACGTTGAAAAGCAGTATCGGTAGCGATACGCTTTTTATCGATCCCTCCTTTTAAACGAGCCATATGCCCGTCTCTACTTTTGTAAAAGGCAATATCTCCGATAGTGCCTTTCAACTTGATAATTCCAGCTTGTTTAGCCATAGTAAAAAGGTTTTAGATTAAGCCACAAAGTAAGTGGGCGTACAACCTGAATACTAACGGCAGTGTACATTCCTGCCGATTTTGCCGATACTGCCGATGCTGCCGGTAAAAAAAGCCTTACGAGATAAGATACTCTGGAGTGATCGGTTTTCCTATGCAGCAATTCTGTTTATCTCATTATTACAAAAATGAAATATTGATCAACAGTCGGCAGTAGTAGTAACCAGTTCGCGCTCTATAATATTAAATACTCATACCCGAAGGGTCTAGGTTCCTTTTGGTCCGTAAAGCAACAGTTGTCCGTTAAAAATCCTGAAGCCTTGGAAGAAATTTAGGGAAGCGCTTGCGGTTTTTGTGATAGCAAAAAATACCCATACAAAAGGTGTTTTTTCTTTTGTTGAGCCTACCCTGAGCGTGAGTCGAAGGGTTTCTTTAGACAAGGCAAATCGACGCTAGGAGATTCACGAGCTCCTATAAAATAATCATCACGCGAATATAGAACTACAGAAATAACTTCAAAGACTTCTCGATATAATTGAATCCCTGCTACCGCAGGTTTTCAATCACTCGATGTGACATTACCTATTCCCGAAGGGGTGTACCAAACTTGATCCCTCGGTTCAGAATAGACGCAGGGCGTTCCGAAAGACAGGAGTGATAGCGACGCGGAACGAACAAGACGGTTTTTGCCTGGTAAGGCAAAAAATTTCTAAGCGAGGGGCTCTTTTCTTTTGTAGAGCCTGCCCTGAGCGCGAGTCGAAGGGTTTCTTTGGACAAGCAAAGAAAATGAATGGACACGATTAGTAGTAAACATTACCTAAATCGACGTTAGGATATTCACGAGCTCTCGTGGAATAGAAATCTTGCGAGTAAAGAAAAGTAAAGAATATAATACATAAGTAAAATCACTCAAACCGAGGTTACGAGGTTCACGAGTTCCCGTAAAATAAAAATCACTCGAGCTAAACCGAGGTTACGAGGTTCACGAGCTCCCATAAAATATTCATCACGCGAGCTAAATCGACGTCAGGAGATTCACAAGCTCCCATAAAATAGTCATCACGCGAGCTAAATCGACGTCAGGAGATTCACAAGCTCCCGGCAAAATAAAAATAAAGAAAAGTTCTACAACGGCATCCCCCACTCAAAGCCCATGATACAGTATGAAAACTTCTGATAAATAAACCGTACAGTTCGAACGTTATTTAAGAATAGTAAACGCAATGTTAATCTAACATTTAAGAAATCTATAGTACAAGATTAGAGCTGTAGAAAAATTTTTAAAGAATCATAATCCCTGTCACAACGCTCACATATAAATGGTTTAAACCATTTAATAAATATTTGATTATTACCGGTATACTTTAAAAATTGAATTAAAGGAATTTACCTTCTATTCATTTAGGAAGAGGTATTGGGAGAGAACAAAGTACGTCATTGGTGTGGGGCATGTTATAAATATACCAAAACCATCCCCGACCCACTGAGCAGGTTTTCCATCCCTATAAAAGTAGGATAGCTTTGACGAAAATTTAACTGATGGGAATTTTCTTTAAATAACAAGATGAATAATAACAAACTATTAATGGGCATTGTTTTAGTAGTTTTATCCATGCGTATGATTAGAAATAAAAAACACAATTATTATTGTCTGCTTATCTAATTTCAAGAATAACAAAAAATAAATTCTTTAAGACTAAACAAATAACTTAAACATATATTAGTCAAAAATATAAGGTTACCATATGGAAAAGATGTGATTCTAAATAGTCTATATTTGATCCTATAAAAAATATCCAACTTAGGATGCGTTTATTTTAAAAATAGGTTGTAATGACAGTAGATAAAAATTTATACGCCATCATAATTGTAGACTCTATTATTCCTAATCCAATTGAATTAAATAATTTTCACCCTCCTTTACAGTTTAAGGACGTTCTGGGAGCAGGAGAAACTACTCTACAGCGTACGTTCAATATGGTTGCTAAAACTGTTGATGTTAGAAACATATTGTTAATTAGCAAGAAAAAGCATATTCGTTATATCAACAATCAATTGCCTAATATCAAGAACGACCATATATTAGAATGTCCTGTAAAAGCTAATTATCAAGCATTGCTTCTCGTCGCATCTTTGAAGGTAGTAAAATTAAATTCAAATGCTAAAATTTTAGTTCTTGATGCACAACATTGGATAGAGAATAAAAAAGGGTTTTACAATAATGTATACGCCGCCAAAGAAATATGTGATCAAATAAATTACAAAAGTAGACTCTTAATTACAGCAGGGGTAACTCCAAAATTCCCTAATTCAAATTATAATTATTTTTGCCTCACAAATAAAACCAGACCACTCCAAAATGTAAGCGAAATAGTCGTTCGGCCTAATTATCAAAACGCAAAAAAAATAGTACATAAAGGTACTGCTCTCTGGGGCACAAATATTATCATAACTAAGGCCAAAGCTCTTATAGAACACTTTCAAGTTTTTGAAGCTGAAATGTACAATAACCTAATCTCCGGATATGATTTATTTAATACTATTGAAGAGATAAAATTCATTGAGGAAAATTGTTCTGAAGAATATCAATGTAAGGGTTTAGATAATCTATTTCTAAAATCTGATTATTTAAAGATTTTCAAAGCTTCATTTGTATGGGAAAAGTTAGAAACTTTACCATATCATTACGGCACTAAACAATTCTATAACTCATAAAAGACAGTTTCTAATGTTCTTTTATGAAAAATAAAAATTCTAGATTATCAAAAAAATATCATTTGTCAAAATTAGCTTTTTTGTAGGCATTTGTTTTACTAGTTGTAAAGCTCTGCGCACCTCAACTAATGAGAGCGCAAGCTCCTTTAGAGATCAATAATGCAATCCGATTCAACAGGATTCCTCATCCGTCAAAATTAATTTTGTTGATGAGTTACCATTTTTAAGTTCTCAAAAGTTGATAAATGAATATGCACAAAAAGTAATACCTTTAGAAGTAGGCTCCAAATTGAACAACTCCCGCAATGCGCAACGGTTTGAATTGAAATGGAACGATGATGCTGTATCAGGGGGAAAACGATCTGCAATGGTATATAATTCCGTTACTGCTAAAGAACCATGGAACACTTTTAGCACATACCTTGAAGATTTTATTAGTGATTCTTATTCAGTGATAATTTTTCAGCTCCATGGTGTTCCCGATAAAAATGAAGCCTATAGGGAACCAAATATAGCTATAGCTATTCAGAACAACGAGTATTTTTTACGAGTAATTGGTGATCAAAATAGAATAACCGACAAGTCAAAAGTAACTACTAAATATGCTAAAAGTTTAGGATTAATTGAACACAATACTTGGACAAATTGGGTAAAGCATATAAAATTAAGTTATGGCAAGGACGGCCTTCTTGAAGTTTGGAGGGATGGTAACCTAGTGCATCAAGAAATGGGGCCAAATTGTTATAATGACCGCTTTTTACCTTACTTAAAGTTTGGGTTATACATACCTGGATGGAAAGGTTTAAAGAAAGCCCCCTTAGCTGAAAATAGAGTTATATATTTTGATAATGTTATTATCAAGGAATAATGTCGCTATCCATTTTAGATTAATCGCAAGGGTTTTTATTCTGTCGATTCAAAAAGAAATATCAAAGCTATTTATTATCTATACAGAAAAAAGGAAAGGCACTATAAATAGTGCCTTTCCTTTTTTCAAAGATTTAATTTTTTGGTAAACGCTATGATTTAAAATGCTTTCTTAAAACGCTCCCAAAAAGAAGCTTTTTCCTGCCCATAAGCATAGCCATATTTATTCCCATACCCAAAATTAGCGGTTTTTACGTCATTGATAACAAAACTGATGTCATGTAATTTCCCGTCATTCTGAGAATCTATAGCAAACTGTAGCAAGCGTTTCTCGGTATACCCGGCACGCGTTACATAAATGATCAGATCAGCATATTGACTGATCAGGAAGGTATCGGCCACCAACATGGAGGGTGCCGTATCCACAATCACATAATCAAATTGCTCCCGAAGTTTTTCAAGCATCGTACCAAACTTCTTTTGGCGCAGCAACTCTGAAGGATTCGGGGGGATACTCCCAGATAAGAATAACTTAAGATTCGGGTGGAATTTAGAGTCATTGATTAGGCTTTCCAGACGATGATCATCATTAACCAAATAATCACTAACCCCCAAAAAGCTTTTGGATTCGGTATCATAACGCTGTAATTGCGGGTTGCGCAAATCGGCCCCGATGATCACCACCTTTTTCCCGGTATTCGCTAAGGTCATGGCTAAGTTGATACTGGTAAAGGTTTTCCCCTCTCCTTTTACTGTGGAGGTGGTATAAATACAATACCCCTTACCTTCGTTTTTGGCATTTACCAAGAGATACTGCAAGTTGGTCGTCAAAATCCTAAAAGACTCGGCCAAAACCGAACGGTCATTTTCTTCGATCAGATCACTTTCGCCTTTAGTAATACGCGGTAACTCCCCAATGATCGGGATGCTCTTCGTCAATTTCTCAATATCTTCTCGGCGTTCAATTTTATTATTTAAAAGGCGTCGAATATAAATTACTAGGAAAGGTATTGCTAAGCCTATTAGAAAGGCTGCTGCCAAGACGATCTTAGGTTTCGGAGATAGAGGTATTTCTAGGCTATATGCAGAATCTACGATCTTCGCTTTAGGAGAAGTTGCGGCTAAGGACAAAGAATTTTCTTCCCGCTTTTGCAATAAAAAGATATATAAAGCCTCTTTAATTTCCTGCTGTCGTGAAATATCCCGAAACTGTCTTTCTTTAGTAGGTACCGTGGCAATCTGCGCGCCAATAAATCGGCTTTGCTGCCTTAGGTCACCTAAACTGATTTCTAAACTCGATACCGTACGTTCCAAACCACCTAAAATCGTCTGACGTAATTGCTCGATCTGATTGTTCAAGCGCAAAACCGTAGGATTCTTTTCCGTAGCCCCGTTTAAGATCCGATTGCGTTCCAAAACGAGTTCGTTATAACTGGCGATCTGTGCATTTACAGACTCCCCTTCCAGACCAATATCTGCCGGTAATAATCCGGTATCGGCATCCTCTTGCAAATAATTGATTATGGACTGGGCTATCGAAAGCTGTGTTTGAATTTCTTGTTCCCGCTTGCGGTATTCACTGGCGTTTTCTACGATCAACTGGGACTCGGCTTCTATATTGGTTAAGCTGTTTTGTTCTTTAAAACTTTCCAATCCAACTTCTACAGTATCCAGCTCCCCACTGATGATCTGTAAGCGTTCGTCGATAAACTTGGCAGTATTTACTGCTACTTCATTTTTATCTTCAATCGCTTCTTTATTATATTCAAAGATCAGTTGATCCAAAATATCCTGTGCTTTTTGTTTTACCGGGCTCCCCAAACGCAATTCCAATAAGGTCGCATTATCATCAATCAAATTAATCTGTACTGCTTCCCGATAGCTGTCGGCTACAAAGGGAATTGTACGCAACTCAATTAAAACTTCCTCTTTAGCTACAGGTTCAGGATTCCGTTTAAGAATAAAGGTCCCATACTCCAATTGAAAAAGTTCTCCTTCTCGCACTTTTTGAATAGCGCCACTCTCTGGAAAACTGATTAGTAGTTCTTGACTAGGTAAATCTTCCGATTCTACAATAAATTGATGCATTCCTTGCTTTTCAGCAAGAATTAATGCAGCTTCCTCCAAAGAAATGACTTCTATAATATAAGGCGTTTTTGTATAAAGCTCATCAGTCTTCAAGCCTTCTAAATCATAATAAGAAATATTTAATTTTAGGGCCTGAACTGTATTAATCATCAAGCGTCGGGATTTCAGCAAACCGATTTCGTTTTCAATAGAATTGGTACTCATACCGCCCAAAAGTCCAAGATCAGAAAAATCTACAGCGCCGGCGCCTAAGCCACCACCTTGGCTCTCTTCATCTTTAATGATCACACTAGCAACGGTATTATATACCGGAATGGAAAGCTTTAAATAAACAAAGGCGATTAATAAACAAGTAAAGATACCAACAAAAAACCATGGCCAATACCGTAGGTATTTTTCAAGTTCTTCCCTTATATTTATTTCTTCGTTTTGTTGATTCAGTTCGTTCATAGAATCCTTTAAAAAATTCAATTAAAATTAACGTACAAAAAGTACTACTAGAGAAATCAAAACGGAGGCTACGGAGATAAACAATCCACTATTTGGATTTAAACTTCCGGCCTGGCGTTGCGAATCATTCAATTCCACATACAGAACATCGTTCTGCTTAAGGTAGTAATACTCAGAATTGATCACATCATTATCCGTCAAATCCAAATAGGCTTTGGTGATCTGGTTATTTTCTTCGCGCATGACCAACACATTATCCCTCCGTCCATAAATTTGCATATCCCCTGCCAAACCTAAAGCTTTAGGTATCGTTAAATATTCATTAGAGATGGTATATGTACCTGGGCGTTGTACGGCTCCCAATACCGAAACCTGAAAATTGGAGAGTTTGACATTCACAATAGGGTTTTCCACATATTCGGTGATCATCACTTTCAACTTTTCTGCCAAGGCTACCCGAGTCAAACCACGAACATGTATGGTTCCCAATACCGGAAATTCGATATTCCCAGCACTATCGACCAAATAGGTTTGCAATTGCGCCACTCCCCCTACACGCACATTACCGTCCGTTGCACTTGAAGAACCAACCACTGGTGGATTAAACGGTAATGCAGCCGCTTGCTCAATAGCACTCACAGTAATCGTAAGTTCATCATTAGGCTGTATCGTTATGAATGACTTTGCAGGCTGTGCCATCGCAATCTGTGCTGGCACTTCCATTTCATCTGATTCATAGAAATACGTAGTGTCTTTCCGAGAAACACATGAGTTTAAGCAGAAAATCAGGGTAACCCAGTAAAGCAAGTTGAAATAAGAAGATTTCATGATTAAAATTTGCTCAAAAATAAGATTATCTTTTAAAGAGTAAAGCTTTAATACAATTTAGTAAGCTTTTTCTTCGCCTTGTACCGCATTCAAGACGGTTTTAATAATGATCTTACCATCCAACCACAAACTCCATTTTTCTACATAGAAAATATCCAGACGCGTCCGGTTGATGATATCAGCCTGCTGTACGATCTCCCCGCGATACCCACGTACTTGCGCCAACCCCGTGATCCCGGGCTTTACAAAGTGACGTACCAAGTATTTATCTACAGAGCTTTGGTACTTTTCCGTATGCACCTCCATATGCGGTCGAGGGCCTACGACACTCATATCTCCCAGCAATACATTAAAAAACTGCGGCAACTCATCAATACTCGTACGTCTTAAAATACGTCCCAATTTGGTTACCCGTTTATCATTCTTGGTCATCATCTTGGTATCCGCGTCAGCCGTGGTTGCCATGGAGCGGAATTTATAACACCAGAATACCTTTCGGTTTACCCCGTGCCTACGTTGTTTAAAAAATAAAGGCTCGTTAGAATCAAAGCGTTGCAAAATATAGATCAACGGACTCAACCACGACAACACCCCTACGATCACCAAGAGAGCAAACACCACATCAAAACTTCGCTTCACGACTTTAGCAATAGGAGTTTCTAGTGGCAGTTCGCGTAAGTTTAATACGGGAACATTATCATAAAGCTCAATAGTCATCGCCCGGGTAAAGATCTCCTTATTATCAGGCACGATCTTCAGTTTGATCAGGTTATTATCAGCATAGGCCATCAAATTAAACAATTGAGGCTGCGACAAACGCGAAGCAATACAAAAGATCTGATGCACATCTTTGCGCTTAAAATAGGTAAACGCCTCTTCCACTTTTCCTAAATAGGTAGGGCTTTTGGAATGCCCGTTGTCAAAATACCCCAAATACCGGTACCCCAAGTCCGGCTCATCAAACACCTTACGTATTTTCTTCAAGTTACGATCCCGACCTATAACCACCACATTGACTGCATTTCCACCTACTTCTCGGTATTTACCTCGGGCATAATAAAACAGGATACGATATCCCATTAAACAACCGAATAAACATAATAAGACATTACGATGGTAGGCAATAGAATTTAAAGGCGTCTGACTCAGACTAAACCACGCAAAATAGCCCAGCGTAAACAGCAAATACAGCTGAATAGGTTTATGAATATTGGTGAAGAAGCGTTCTTTTCGCGAAGTAGGATAGTAATCGATCGCATAAGCACTCAACAACCACGTGGCATTAAAAAACAGTATAGAATTAATATTAAAATACAAATTGGGTATAAACCAAGCCAGCAAACCATTCAGCAGGATTAAATGGATCAAAATACTAATGGGCACCACTAGTGCGGAACGTTTCATACGTCTAGGGATTCAACAGTGACAGGACAGATCAACGGATCTAACACAGGCACAAGTTAACTTTTTTAAAAATAAGTAAGACCTTACTTGATCTATTTAGAGGATAATTGCTTTTCAAAGTAGGCAATAGTATGACTTAAACCTTGCTGTATATCTACTTGCGGCTCCCAACCCTGTAGTAAAGTCTTGGCTTTGGAGATATCGGGCCGACGTTGTTGCGGATCATCCAATGGTAAAGGATGAAATACCACTTGAGATGACGAACCTGTTAAATCAATAATTGTTTCTGCCAATTGCAACATCGTACATTCCTGAGGGTTCCCTAAGTTGACCGGACCGGTTACTTCAGCATTCGTTGACATTAGACAAGCTAAGCCGCTAATAAGATCATCTACATACTGAAAGCTACGCGTTTGACTCCCATCGCCAAAAATAGTTAGAGGCTCTCCTTGTAACGCCTGCACAATAAAGTTAGACACTACCCGGCCATCATTGATATTCATATGCGGGCCGTAGGTATTAAAAATACGGGCGATCTTGATCGCAACGCCATTTTGGGTATGATAATCCATAAACAAGGTTTCGGCACAGCGCTTCCCTTCATCATAACACGAACGCGTTCCAATAGGGTTAACATTGCCCCAATAGCTTTCGGGTTGCGGATGCACCGCAGGATCACCATAGACTTCAGAAGTACTGGCCTGTAAGATCTTCGCCTTAACCCGTTTGGCCAATCCCAGCATATTTATGGCGCCCATCACCGAAGTTTTGATGGTTTTAATAGGATTGTACTGATAATGTACCGGGCTGGCAGGGCAGGCCAAATTATAGATCTCATCCACCTCAGCATAAAAAGGCTCTGTGACATCACGCCGGATCAATTCAAAATAGGGATTATCTAACAGTTCTAAAATGTTTTCTTTGCTCCCGGTAAAATAATTATCTACACAGAGTACTTCATTACCTTCTTTAAGCAACTGCTTACACAGATGCGACCCAATAAATCCGGCACCCCCGGTGATCAGAATCCTCTTCATAATTACAACAGTCTCTCAAAAAGTTCCTGATATTGCTCACTAATAATCTTCCAAGTATATTTTTTGTGAGCTATATCACTCATTAGGTCACCATTACGCTGTATTTCGTTTTCATCGATTTTCCGCAACAATAACTCTAAGTCATTTGCCGTTTTGAAAAAATAGGCTTTATTCTCGGTAGTTTCCCTATTAGTAGGAACATCAAAAGAGAATACCGGCCTGCTTAAACACATCGCTTCTACCAATGATGGTGCTGTTCCGCATCGAGAATGGGTGTGCACATATAAACTTGCATTACCTCTTAAATAATCTAATTCTTCTTTGTCATAAATCGCGTCTAAAAGAATAAGATTCTTGTTATCTGCATAATGTTCCTTTAAGTCCTGTCCATATTTTGAAATATTCCAATTGGAGATTAAGACTAAGGGATACTGATCGTAATCTTGAAAAGCTTCTAAAGCAATATGTAAATTATTATCAAGTTGTGCTCTTGATACACTTATGGCATAAGGCCTTGCAGTAAAGGAATATTTACTACTGTATTTAACATGATTACGTTCAATTTGATTTACGTGATCTCCTCCATATCTGATTATAATTGACTTCGCATTAAATGTGCTTCTTAAACTGTCTTGATACAAAATATTATCCGCAATATTTATGTCTGAAAATTTAGAAGCAATTAAATGGTTAAACTTAGCCCATTTTTTCTGTATCCAGCTAAGTTTTTCCCGTTCCCATTCATTAAGCCCTCCATGATTAACAATAACTTTTTTGCCAAAAAGAAATTTTAACGGTGTCATAAATCCAGAACCTACGGGACTCAAATAGAGGATAATGTCTGCAGTTAGTAAAGCTTGGCAATACGTTATGAAGTCGTAAAATATTCCTTTTAAACCATTGGCTTCAAGGTTTAAATATTTTAGTCGAGCTCCATGATACGATATTGGCCTATCCACGTATTTGTGCCCATTACAATAAACTGTAATGTCATAAGAATCACCTAAGTTTTGACAAATATAATCTGCCAAAGTCTCAAATCCTCCATATTTTGCCGGAACACCATGTGTCCCGACAATATGGACCTTTTTCTTTTTAATCATTTATTAATCTAAATATCCTTGATAATAGCCTTCAATGTACTCCTTCAAAGCAATCTTCCAATCCTTCATTTGATTAATACCTCTTAAATCTAACTTTTTAGTAAGTAAACGTTCAGAAGCAGGCCTTTCTGCATAATACTCCTCTTTAAAGTGATCAGAGTTAACTGAGGTGATCTTAATCTTATCATTTAAACCTAGTAAATCAACTAATTCTGTTGCTACTTCTAAACGACCTGTTTGACCTCCACATACGCAGTTATAAAGACCCCAATATTCTTTATTTATAAGCTCCTTAACGGTTTTAGCAAAATCCTGAGTATAGGTAGGAGTTCCATCTTTGTCATTAACTATAAAAAGTTCTTTTTTGCCATCTTTTAGCTGCTTCATCAATTTCTGTATGAACTTTTTATCCTTCTTAGGCCCGCTTCCCATCATCCAGCCTGCTCGGCAAACGAGATAACGCTTTGCATTTTCTACCACATAGCGCTCCCCCATGTATTTTGATCGTGCATATACACCAAGAGGATTAGGTTGATCCCAATCATCGTATAAATCTTGTTTTCCATCAAAAATACCTGCAGTACTTATATATAATAAAGGAATATTTAACTCATTAGCTAAACATACCGCATTTTCTACTGCAAGTGTGTTTGTATCATAAGTATCGTCTGCGTGCTCTTCGCAATACTCTAAATCAGTATAAGCCCCCAAATGAAATAAATAATCTGGCGCAAAATCTTTTACATCCTTCTCGTAAGCGGCTTTATCTCTAAAATCTAAAAATGAAAGCCAGTCCTCATTAACGTCCTTATCAGTACATTTTATGTCGTACTCCTCTTTAAATTGTGTGTAAAAGGCCTCCCCGAGCATACCACCGCTTCCTGCGATATAAATCTTTTTTTTCATGGTTCTTCAGTTTATTAATTGTTAAGTTTAATTTTATATAAGAAAAATATAAATAAAGCCTAAGCGCTAAGTAGCTTTATTTTTTGCAAACTAGCACTTTGCAATAAAATAGCTGAATGGTTTTTTTCTCTAATTTGAAGATTAAAGATGCTATCATAAAATACCTCAAACGCTTTTACAAAATGATCGCTTGGAGCTACATTAATTTCCTTGGCAACTTCCCCAGACTTTTCTAAAATTATTGTAGGACTAAAGTTTGCTCCCGGCGTATATGCCCGATCTAGAGTGATTTTCCCTTTACTCCCCCAAATCTCATAATTGCATTGATAGAAATTATCAAAACCAAATGCTATTTGCGCTCCCATACCATCAGCACCTTTTAAGAAGGCCGAACCAAAAGTTTCTGAATTCGTTTTTGTATCAAAAAACAAAGAGCTACCCACAACTTCAAGTTCATCTCCCAAGATATAAAATGCAGCCCTCAGTGGGTATCCTGCAGCATCGTGCAATACTCCTCCTCCTATTTCAGAATCATATCTAAAATTACCATCTGCCAAAGGAGGAAATCCAAATGCTCCCCTAAAACAACGCAATTCTCCTATTTCCTTATTCTTCAACAATTCTTTAACTATTACGTGCTGAGGATGATATTGAAACATATATCCTTCCATTAGCGCAAGATCTTTATCCTTAGCTCTAGCGATCATTCTCTCTGCTCCAGCATTATCTAGTGCTATAGATTTCTCTGCATAAATATGAAGTCCCTTTTTTTGAGCTTTTTCTATCCATTCATCGTGTATTCCTGTTGGTAAGGGCATGTAAATAGCATCTAGCTGCTCTTCAAGTAAATTATCATAACCTACTATAGCCTTACAATCAAACTCTTCGGCAAACTCGTTTGCTTTTTCTTCAGTTCTACTGGCTACACAAACAAGTTCGAATTTGTTACTTAGCTTTTTAATTGCAGGTATTACAGATCGCTTTGCGATGGCTGCACAGCCCATAACGCCTATTTTAATTTTTGTCATTGTTGGATTCTTAAAGTTTTGCCGTACTTAAATTATAGTGTAGATAACCACCTATTATATCTTTCAATTTCGTATCATCAAAAATAGTATCACCAGATTCTATTTTAAGTGCCAATGCAGGCCAATCTACATAGGATAACTCAACCTCAAATTTACGAGCAATAATACTGGCAGCTTCTTTCAAGCTAAAATCCTCTCCTCCAATATTATAAATATTCTTATTTGTTGATGCTAAGTGCGACGCTTTGTACATGGCCATACATATATCTGCAACATGAGTAAAGGTTCTTCTTAATTCACCATCACCAAACAAGCTTATATCTTCCTTTTTTGAAGCTTTATTCATAAAAAAGCCTATTGTACCATATGAATATCCTTCCGGCAATAAGTAACCGTAGGGAACACAAATCCTGAAAACAGTATAATTTATATCAAATACTTGACTATACATTTGAAGTAAAGACTCACAAGTCAACTTGTTTAATGCATAAATAGTTTTAGGTTCTTTTTCTGCATTTTCAGCAAGGGGGGTTCGTGCAACTCCTTTATAAACTAAGCGAGTAGAGGGGAAGAGTATGCGGGCTTTTGAACCTTTTTCTCTCATGCAGGTTAAAAGGTTTGAAAGACCTATAACATTTACATTATTGTAACGTTCAACATCTTCAAATCCCTGAGAGGTACCTGTCAATCCAGCAAAAAAATAGATAAAATCATAATCTAAGTCTAGCTCGCGTACAGCTTCGAGATCGGTCATATCTAAAGCTTTATGTTTCATCCATGGTTCACTTCCTCTATCACTAAGGTCATAACACGATATAGACTCCCCTTTTTCGTTTAAAAAATAGGCAAGATTCTTTCCGATGTAACCTGTAGCCCCTATTATACAATTTCTAGATCCCATTCTATGTCAGATATATTTAACTTATATTCCCAAACAATGTGCATTCAATTTTCAACCGTTGATTGCTAGAGTTTATAGCGTATGGCAGATAAAAGACTTCTAGCAGAAATATTTAAATAGTTATTAAATCTTATAAAATCATACAATTGATTTAAAGTCATCCACATATAGTTCTTTGGAACTTCTAGAGGAAATTCAGGACCAACTTCTACGATCATATTTCGGTTTTGCTCATGATAAAAGCGTCCTCCTTCTTCAGATTGAAAAGAGGAATACCATACTTGCTCTGGATGAGCTTGCAACACCGTATCTATAAAGGGCACCTCATAGCTGTTTAGACCTTTTCTATAATTACCGGTCAAACATTGCACGGTAGGTGCTAATTCAATGATATCAAAGTTCCCCGCCTCTAGCTTTGCTTGAACTAAGAAGTGATATACGCCATTAATCTCTTTAGTCACAAAAGCAATAACTCCTTCCTGAGCAGGCTTAATGATAGGCTGATCCCAAGAGGCTACTTCCCTATTGCTGATCTCAACATTTACTCCAATTACCTTAAAATATTTATTTTGCGCATGATAGATTGAGGTCCCATCGTTAACCCAGTTATCAACGGTGTTAAGCGGAATCTGCTTTACGTTTAATTCATAATGAGATTTTAGACCGGTTAGCCACGATATGATACTGTCAATAGAGTTCAAAGCGACATCATTTGTGAGTATTGAATGTAAGAGCGCCCTTTCCTTTTTATTAATCGCTTGCTCTCCCAAAAGAGCAGAGTGAAAATTAACCGTATTCGAGGTATAAGACCCATATTGTATACAAGATATCACGGTGCGTGTATCCATGTTTACAATATTATTACACTTAATAAATTCTTTTATTTGACCTAAAGTAACCCAACAAAAATTATCATAGAGTTGAATATCTTCTGAAATTTCTACAATAATATTTCTATTTCGTTTTTTGAGAAAACGCGCTCCCTGTTCAGATTGTAATTGATCTACAATTACTTCTACCTCTTTCTCTCCGTTAAAATACTCTAGATACAGAGGCTTTTTACCTTTATGCACTTGAGAATAGTTGCTCTTAGTTGCTTGTAAAGTAGGAGAGAGTTGTACCACGTTAATGTTGCCCGGCTCTATTTTTGCCTGCATAAGAAAGTGCAATACCCCATTAATTTTTTTAACAATGATACCTAAAAATCCTATTTCAGGCTGATTAATAATAGGTTGTGTCCAGCTTTTAACATTACCAAAATCGGTCTCAACTTGTATCCCTTCTATCGAAAAAAATTTACCCGTCTCATGCACCAAATTCCCCGTATGCGCTTCAACTTGCCATTTACGCAATTCCTTAAAAGGAACTTCTGTAATATTAACAGTTACATCTTGGTTTTTCTGCTTAATCCATTCTAAAAATTGCTCATTAGAAAAAATCTCACTATCAGACTGCAATGCAGACCTTAAAAACTCTAGCTCTTTTAAACTTTTCATTGGTTTATTATCTCTAGCCATAACACTAGTTTATTATTAAATATTTAAAATCTAGGTTTCAATTTTTTTGCCGGAATACCTCCAACAATGCTATAGGGCTCAACATTCTTATTAACGACGGCACCAGAAGCTATAATACATCCCTTTCCAATTCTAACACCTCCTAAAATTGTGGCATTTGCACCTATCCAAACATCATCCTCTATAATCACATCAAGCCTTGTTTCTCCTTGTAACTTAATTGGTATGTTTTTTTTAGAAAAATTATGGTTTTCAGAAAATACTCTTACGTTTGGACCAAAAATCACATCATTACCAATAAACACATTTCCTCTTACCTGTATAAAGCAGTTCTGCGCTATTCCAACGTTATTCCCAATCATTAAGCCTTCTCCTAAATTTCTAATAACACCTGTACATTCGATAATACTATTCCGTAATATTGAAAAGTTATTCCCAGTTTTAATACCCAACCTTGATAAGGCGTTAATTTCTACATTGTCATCGATAAATATAGTCTTGCCAAAAGATATCCTTCTGGCAGATTTAATTTTAACGTTTCTTCCTAAAAATATTAATCCTTTAGATTCTCTTAGAAATAGTTTTAAAAAACAGCCACGAAGAAAGGGCAGCACCCGTTCTTTAATCAAAAGCAATATATCATATGAGGATAATTCGGAATCTAATTGATATCCTGTTTTTCCGAGCTTATCTAAAAAATATTCTATTAATCTTTTCAATTTTATAATATTTACCTGATGTTTAACATGTTAACAACATCTGTATAAGCTTCTTTCAAATTTTGATAAAACAATTCATCGCTAAAGTTATCCTCTACATAATTACGTGCAAATACTCCCATTTGCATTGCCAATTCATCATCCGAATCGAACGTGTTAATAGCTTCAGTAAGTGATGCAATATTATTAGGGTCAAATAAAAGCCCCCTTTGATCGCCTATTAGTTCAGGAATTCCACCTCTAGTTGATCCAATAACTGGAACTCCTGCAACAAAACTCTGTAAAATTGAATAGGGAAAATTCTCATACCACAACGATGGTACTACAACATACTTAGCTTTATAAAGTATATCGTCAAGTTCACTACCCCATTTAGCGCCTAAAAATTCAACATTACTTAGCTTAAAAGTTTCAGCCAATTCCACTAAATCTTTTAATAATGGACCGTCACCAACAACCTTAAACTCTATGGTCGGTAAATTCTTTAAGGACTCTAAAATGAGTTCGACTCCCTTTTCATCGCTTAATCGACCAAAATATAACCCATAACTACCTTTTTCAAATGAAATAGGTTTTGGAGAAACATTTACCGGGTTTTTTAATTTTCTCCACTTAAATGTATTAGCGCCCCAGAATTCTTCAGTTTTATTTACCATAAAATCTGAAGCAAATAAAAATAAATCGATATTTTTTTTATAAATATCTAGAAAGTCATGAATATAAGACTCCAGTGAACTTGCTAAGCTGTACTTTATAGAATCATGACTGCATTTATTAGTAACCGCTTTATAAAATGTACCTCCCCTACAATCTTCACAGAGCGCCCCATGATGAAAAAACTTAGATGCAGGGCAAATATGTTTATAATCATTAAGAGAAACGACCAGTGGGATGTTTCTAGCGCTTACTGCATCAAACACCGATGGAGAAAGTTGGGTAATTACACCAAAAGCGTGAACTACGTCTGGCTTAAAATCGTCTAAGAGTTTACCTATCGCTTTCTTGGCCTCAAAGTTATAAGGTATTTTCAAAAATGCCTTTACTTGTCCCAGAATACCACCAGTTTTAAAGTTTGGTGCTTTAACAAAGTAGTCTTTATAAGCATTGTCTAGTGTGTCATCGTCTAGTGTAGAAAAATAAGCCACCTCGTGGCCATGCTCAGCAAGCACTCTACCCACCTCAAGATAAAATACCTCAGCTCCTCCAGTATACTTATGAAACTTATGTACTAGTAATACCCGCATAACTATAACATATTTGTATAAGACGTAGCTATTACATCCCAACTGTAATTGTTGGCTACGTAATGCGTACGTTGTTCTGCGTATTCCTTTGTTAATAAATTGGACGTTAGCAACTCATCTAACGTGGCTACCCAAGTTGATAAATCGAAATCTACTAAACGACCTAAATAGTTCTCGTTTAAAATATCTAGTGGTCCTGCCGTTTTTGTAGACACAACCGGTAAGCCATTATGTAACGCTTCTAAAACAACCATCCCATAAATCTCATAGTGCGAGGGTAAAATAAAAAGATCACAACTTTTATAAATTTGTGCTACTTGATTATTGGCAACTTGCTCAATAAACAAAACCCGGCCCTTAAGATCATATGCGTTCACCAATTGTCGCAATTTTAAAGCATCTGGGCCTTTACCCACAATCACAAAACCTAGATTTTTATTTTTTGAGTGTACCAGTTCTTTAAAGACGTTAAGTACAAAGGTTAAATCTCTTCTAGGCTCTAGTTTACCTAGATATAAAAATGTGTTATCAAATGCTTTTGTAAAATGATCAAGTGAAGCCTGATCTGCATATACATATTGATCCTTAAAATCAAGACCTACCGGGAGCAGGCTTATTCCCGCAAATCCTTTCTTCTCAAGATATTGCTTTGCTTTTGTAGTTTTTGCAAAAATAACATCTATATTATTCTGAAGCTTTTTCTTTAACAAACTATCAAAGAACCATTGATATACCCTTCCTGCACCCTTGTAATTGGTATACATGCCTTGATATAAAACCGTCTTTATCGCCTGCTTCTTTGCTTCTGCAGCTATAAAAGGCCCCATAAGTTGAGAATCATCATGTATTTGCACAACATCATAATTTTTACAGCTTAATCTTTTGAGCAGGCCGGGATAAAAGGTCACTTGTTTAAAAGCCATCCCTTTTATAGGGATTAGGTTTATGCTAAAGTCCCCCTGTTTAAGCAAGGTCTTCTCTGCAGTTACATCTTTGAAGGTAGAATAAAGATCTACATTAAATCCCAGCTTTATAAGTCCTTTGGCCAGGCCAATTTCTTGTACATTATAGCCCCTAATATCCAATGCGCCGTTAGCCGTTCTTACTATTGCGAGATTCACTCAAAAACCCTTTTAATCAAGTTCTTCATATCACCGGTATAGATCGCATCTTTGACCGCGATACGCTCTACTATTTCACGCTGCTTAGCCACTACATCTGCTAATTGCTTTAATTGATTTGATTTAGGCGCTTTAATATCTACCAACAGATCTTCAAGTCCAGAATCTTCAAAAATACCTTTAATCTTAATGTGCTTTTCTACATCTGTCACACAGATAGGTACGGTCTTAAATTTTGATGCAAACAATAAAACATGCAACCTGTTACTCAAAACAAAATCTACATCACGGTAAACAGTTGCTGCATCATTAATGCCTATTCGGGTGGCATTATACTCTATAGCGTAATGATCTTTAAATTCATCATATAGGAGCTCACAAACCTTTTTATCTCTATCTACCTGATAACCTATTACGAGTTTCACATTGGTTTTTAAAACTGTAAATTCTTCTAAAAACGCATGCAGGCTAGAAATCAAAAGTTTTAAATACGCTCCTTTGGCGTCTGCCTCCTCAATTACACTTTCTCTAAAACTAAAAAAAAGTGTCGTAGTATGATTCTCACCGTTTTGGGTAGGATTCTTGCCCGCATTATAGGCCCAGGCAAGATCTGGCATATACTGATAGTTTTTGATACCTATATGTTTAGCAAGATCTAAAGACAGGGTATCTCTAATAAAATAGTCCTTATAGAATCTAGATCTAAAGACTTCTGAAGCGCCTAAGCGTTTTGATAACGGCCCTAAAGAGATACCACATTTTATAATGTTACAGCCTAAAAGCCTTAAAAAAGCAAATAAAAATCCCGAAATATAATTTTTAATTGTTTTTTTGAGCGAATTTCCGTAAAAGTGCCCGGGACCGGATATTAAAAAGATCTGCTCTTCGTTATCAAAAGCCGCCTTAATTACCCGGAATACTAAGTAGGGGGTAAAACTAGCAGTTGTCATTGTAGATAAACGGCTTGCTGTGGAAACACCCAAATCTTGCAAATACCACTCAGGAACTCCCTTATCATTTATAATTAAATCCCCATAGCCATCAATAAGTTCTAAAAGACTTTTATTTATAAGAAGGTCTCCCGTATTTTCAAATTGGGTTATCGCCTGATAAAAGATTTTGTTTTTCATTGTATTTCTTAGCATTTAAACAGCGTTTAGCTCAGCAAGCTCTCTTTTTTCTATATAGACTATAAAAAATGCAGAGAGAATTAATAAAAGTGGTGTATATATTGAAACAATCGGAAATATTATTAATAAAAAGAAATACACCCCACTATAGGACCATTTCAACTTTTTAAAGTAAGGATAGAAAAATATAATTACAGCATCTAATCCTAATTGTACAGCCAATATGCTCGTAAAAGACTCTATACCACTTTTAAGTCCTGCCAATCTAGTTAAAACTGTTGGACTAAAATTAATAAGTTTATAGGTTTCACTGTTTACAGAAACATAGGTTCCAAAAGAGCCTGCTCCAAATCCTAATGGGTTTATTGACAATAACTCTAAAGCTTTAGACATACCATAAATTTTTGTAGAATTTTCATTATAGCCCTGCCACAAATTATTGTAGACACTAAATATTTTATCGCTTATTACAAAAAGATACAGGAGCATAAATGGGACTAAAATCATCATAGCTAAAATCGCCTGTCTCTTATTTCTATAAACCAAAATAGCAAAGCATCCTAAACCTAAAATAAATAGCGCCCAACGCGAAAACGTAACTAACACCCCAATTGTAGCTAGCAGAACAATTATTTTCTTTCTACGATACATATAAAATATTCCTGCAAATGCGCAGATGTATGCAAACCAAAGTGCGTGTCCATATATACTGCTTGCTCGGGTAAGAGAAAAACTATCTTCTAACAAAGACTCAGCTCCTTGAAAAAATTTTGCTCCCTGCATCGGCAATGTGATTCTAAATAAATAATAAGCAGTGAATTGACAAATACCATATATGGTAGTCGCTATAAAAATATACCTGAAATATTTTTCTATATTTTCAAGGTGCACCAAACGTAAATTAGAAATCAAAAAGTAAACTGACCAGAAAAAAACTAGTGGTTTCAAAAGAAAATAAAGGTCGATTAAAGTTGCTTGCAACCTTTGTTCCCAAAAGAAAAATAAGATTACCTTAAATATTAAATAGGATAGAACCAATACCAGTACTTTATTTTTACTTACGTGATTCAAAAAGGTAGGCAAGACTAAGAATATCACTAATTCATCTGCAGAAAGAAAAATATCGCCAAAATAATAACTTAGACAATATTGAAATAGCAGTAAAAAAAATACGAAAATAACAAGCCTATTAGGAACCATAAATTATCCTACAGAGAAGAAGTTAAAAAACCTATTCCCGTTGTTCTTTTTAAAACAATCAAACGGGTTATTGTTTCTCCTATAGCACATATAGTAGTTGCAATACAGGCGCCGAGGCCTCCAAAAAAACTAATAAATATAATATTTAGAATTACAGCTAATACCATAAATGTAAACGCTATTTTCCCAATAATCTTTTCATTATTGGTCATCATTAGGGTTATCCCGATCGCTCCTCCAGAAGTATTTATCATTTGACCAAAAGCCAGAATGATCAAATATAAATAAGCAGCTTCAAAATCCTCGCCCCATAGTTTAATCACCGGTCTGCCTAATACTGCAAAACTCAACCAAGCGGCTAGTCCTACTAAGGCCAACACAATAGTAAAATTATAAAGTAATTTTTGAAGTTCCTCTTTTCTATTTGAAGCATACAGTGAAGCAATTTTAGGAGCTAAAGCAGAGTTTGTTATTTGAATGATAAGCAGGGTGAGTAAAGAAAGGCGTGCAGCAAGATTATAAAGCCCGACCTCTGTGGCTGTAGAAATAATACCCAATATAATCGTAGCCGCACTCGCCGAAACGATACCCGACCCTGATGCCAGTAACAATCTGGTAGCCGGTTTTAAAAGTTCTGTTCTAAGCTTTTTAATAAAATTAGTCTTTGGTTTTAATCTATTCCAATAAGCCCCAAAAACGAGAGCAACCACAATGCGGGCTGTTAAAAAAGCAATAGCTGCTGTGGTAACGCTAAGAGCATCTATTCCTATTAAAACAAGATACACGATGAGCACTATAATCATACCTAAAGTCTGATCTCCTAAATTGCTTTGCCATATCTTACCATAGGCATTAATACCTGACATATAAGATCGCGAAATGGTCTGAAAAAAAACACCTGCCATTACGAGTTGCAGAGGTATGGTTAATGCTTTCATATCAAAAAAAACACTACTCAAGTAAGGGCTTAGCAGGATAAGCAATACACACACCGCTACACTTAACAGCCCGGTAAATTTTAAAGAGGTATACATAGTATTTAAAACAAGCTGCCAGTGCTTCTCTGCAATACCTATAGCCATCTCCTTTAAAACAACATATTGCAACCCAAATGTGCAAAAAACCAGCACAAAAGAACCTATTCTATTCGCAAGTTCTAATATACCATAGCCTTCGACTCCTAAGGTTCTCCCCATGAGCACACTCCCAACGAGAGTAGCGATCATCCCTAAAATCTTTACCAACAATGAGGGTCCTGATTTTTGCACAGCCTCAAGGGTATGATTATCTAGCTTACTAAATACCCGTGATAGCATTAATAAAGTTCTTGACTATTGTCAAAATATTTTGCCTGATCAAATGAAGGTTGTTTTTTGTCTTTTTCAGACAAGAGAAGCTCCTCTTTTTTTAAGATCCAATCGATATTCAATTCTGGAGCATCAAAAGCCAAACCTGTATCAAACTCAGGCGCATAATAGTTATCGCATTTATACAAAAAGCGCGCTTCTTCTGATAACACTACAAAGCCATGAGCAAATCCTCTTGGAATAAAGAGTTGTTTTTTATTAAGCGAACTAAGCTCTACAGCTACACTCTTACCAAATGTAGCCGAGCCTTTTCTCATATCTACTGCAACATCCAGGACTTTACCTTCTAACACCCTTACCAATTTGGTTTGTGCAAATGGTGGCAATTGGTAGTGTAACCCACGTAAAACACCGAAGCTTGAGCTCGACTCATTCTCTTGACAGAAGTTTACTGTATGCCCTAAGAATTCATTTAATTGATCCAATCGAAAAGATTCCATAAAATAACCCCGGTGATCTCCTAAAACTTTAGGTTCACAGATTACCACCTCTGGAATAGCAGTACGTATAAAATTCATAGTTACTTCTTTTGTGCGCGTTTTATTAAGTATTGACCATAGCCATTTTTCTTTAAAGGCTCTGCTAGTTTCAATAATTCTTCTTTACTAATATACCCCATTTCATAAGCGATCTCTTCTAAACAGGCCACTTTAAGGCCTTGTCTTTTCTCAATAGTGTGAATAAAATTAGAAGCCTCTAACATAGATTCATGGGTTCCGGTATCCAACCAAGCATAGCCGCGTCCCATAAGCACAACTTTCAGAGTATCTTCCTTTAAATAGGTCTCATTTAAGGTGGTTATTTCTAATTCGCCACGGGCACTAGGCTTAACATTTTTAGCCTTTTCTACTACAGAATTTGGATAAAAATACAAACCTACCACCGCATAGTTACTTTTAGGCACTGCCGGTTTCTCTTCTAAGCTTAATACATTCCCCTGCTTATCAAACTCGGCTACTCCATAACGTTCAGGATCTTGCACATAATACCCAAAGACCGTTGCCTTTTTATCATTTACAACGTTTTGAACAGACTCTTTTAGTAAACCTGTAAAACCATGACCATAAAAGATATTATCTCCTAACACAAGACATACGTCATCATCACCAATAAATTCCGCTCCGATGATAAAGGCTTGGGCCAAACCATCAGGACTTGGCTGTACCTTATACTCGAGTTTAAGCCCAAAGTCTGAACCCGTACCTAATAATTTTTCAAAATTCGGCAAATCTTGAGGTGTTGATATGATCAAAATTTCTCTAATCCCCGCAAGCATTAAAACTGACAGCGGGTAATAAATCATGGGTTTATCATATACATTTAATAATTGCTTTGAAACTCCTTTAGTTATTGGATATAGACGAGTACCGGAACCTCCGGCTAAAATAATTCCTTTCATAAAATTAAAATTAAAGTGTGTTAAGCTGCGCTAGGCAACGATTTAAACTGGTTTTATAATCGGGTATTACAATCCCATAGGTTTCCTGTATTTTATCTGTATTCATTAAAGAATAGGCAGGCCGCTTCGCAGGAGTGGGATAGGCATCGGTAGGAATCCCGTCGAGGTCACATGTTAAACCGGCCAGTTCCTTAATAGCTTGGGCAAATTCAAACCAACTAATTCGGCCGCAGTTGGAATAATGATAAATTCCGGGTTTCCAATGTGCTGAAGCAATGATTTTTAAAATTACCTCAGCCAGATCTCTTGCATAAGTAGGACTCCCGATCTGGTCATTTACAATGTTTAAAGCATCCCGCTCCTGCATCAACCGCAGCATGGTTTTCACAAAATTAGATCCAAAAGCCGAATATACCCAAGCCGTACGAATGATGATTATTTCAGGGCAAGCAGCGATCGCAGCCTCCTCCCCGGCGCGCTTGGTACACCCATACACACTTTGGGGATTGGTATTATCATTTTCTAAATAGGGGATCTCAGATTTCCCATCAAATACATAGTCTGTAGAAATATGCAGCAACTTTACTTGATGCTGCGCACTCCACTTTGCTAATGTAGCTACAGCAAGCTGATTGATTTGTTTTGCTTGTTCAGGTTCCGATTCTGCCTTATCGACTGCAGTATAGGCCGCACAGTTGATGATATAATCAGGTGGGGTTTGATCTAAATAGGCAAGCATAAGTTCATCCTGCTCCAGATTAAAGGTCTTTCGTGTTACGAAATCGAATACCAGATCAGGATAGGACGATGCCAGAACTTGCAATTCCTGGCCCAATTGCCCGTTAGCTCCGGTTACTAAAATACGTTTACCCATAAATCATTTTAGTATTTTTAAAGTATTCTGATTTTTAAATAGATACTAGTTGATACTTCGCGACTGCACTCGAAATGACAAATTAAGGTTAGTTCGAGTAATAATGATAGCTATCGAAATTTCAGCGCCTTATAGCTTTATTAAAAGCCCGCAACTGACACGGTCTTCGCTTCCGAAGTTTCGGGAGCAGAAGGGTCGGGAATGAGAGGCTCTATCCTACTCCTCGTACTGCTTACTATAATAATCCTGATAAGCCCCACTGGTGACACGGGCCAACCACTCGGGATTATCAAAATACCAATCTATGGTTTGCTTTAACCCTTCTTCGAAAGTTACAGAAGGCTCCCAACCCAATTCATTTTTGATTTTAGTGGCATCAATAGCATACCGCAAATCATGTCCCGGGCGGTCTTTTACAAAGGTTATCAGTTGTTCAGAAGTCCCTTCTTCCCTACCGAGCTTTTGATCCATCTGCGTACAGAGCAATTTGACCAGATCAATATTCTTCCACTCGTTAAAACCGCCGATGTTATAGGTTTCCGCATTAACCCCTTTATGAAATACCAGATCAATGGCACGCGCATGGTCAATTACATACAACCAATCACGGGTATACATACCATCTCCATAAACCGGCAAGGGTTTATTATGAATGATGTTGTTCAAGAACAACGGGATCAGCTTTTCCGGGAAATGGTTAGGGCCGTAATTATTAGAGCAATTCGTGATCACGTAAGGCAAGCCGTAGGTTTCCCCGTAAGCGCGCACGAAATGATCAGAACTTGCTTTAGAAGCAGAATATGGGGAATTGGGATCGTAGGAAGTGGTTTCGGTAAACAAACCCTCGGCTCCTAAGGCCCCATAAACTTCATCGGTACTCACGTGGTAGAACCGTTTCCCTTCATAAGCACCTTCCCAGATCGCTTTAGCAGCATTTAAAAGATTCATCGTGCCTATAACATTTGTTTTAACAAAAGCCAAAGGATCTTTAATAGAACGATCTACGTGTGATTCTGCGGCCAAATGCACCACTCCATCGAATTTATGTTCGTTGAACAGTGTCTGTACAAATGCAGCGTCTGTGATATCGCCTTTTATAAAATGATAATTAGCGTTTGCTTCAATATCTGCGATATTCTCCAAATTTCCTGCATAGGTTAAGGCATCCAGATTGTATACCTCATACGCAGGATAGTTCAATACAAAACGGCGTACCACATGCGAGCCAATAAACCCGGCTCCGCCGGTAATAAGAATTTTCATAATATGAATAGTTGAAAAAGGCGTTAAGACCTCGTTTAGCACTTATAGTTTAGTTACAGTATGTTTTTCATTAATACAGTACCGTTTTTATCATTTAGAACCTTCTTGTCAGTTCGAGCGCAGTCGAGAACTTCAAGTAATAAAAATCCCGGTTTAAACTAAGACTGTTACTTCAAAATCCTTCTCGATACAAATCAAACTCCTTTAACACTCCGCTTAATTCATTTGATTTAACAAGTACCAGTTGCACAAAAAGGTACTAAAACTAATGCTATTTAGAAAGCATTTTACGGCCTATAGAAAAGGACTCGTAAAATTTGAAATGAGATCTTCGTGAAATTTCCTTTTGTCTGACCCAAAGGGGAGTTAAGGAAATTTAGAAGGCGAATGATAAATTTAGAGTCGTTTTCTTAAGCCTAGCGTTTTTTGGTTCTTTTTTTGGCAATGCAAAAAAGAACAAATGCCCGTCATAATCCTATCTGAAAAAAATCGTAGGGCATGAAAATTCTCAGTTGCTTCTCACCATAGCTTACCTAGGGCTTAAAGCCATTGCAAGCCATCTTAACTCCCTATAGCATAAAACTCAAACCCTAGATCCGTCAACGCCTCTTTATCCAGCAAGCGGCGTCCATCAAACAAAAATGCCGGTTTAAGCATGTGCGTATAGATCGCTTCCCAATCTAAGGTTTTAAACTCATCCCACTCGGTCATCACGGCGACCGCGTGTGCATCTGTACACGCAGCTTCCGCGGTATTCACCACGGTGATGAGCTTACGGTTTTCTTCTTCGGAGCGCGTCCCCAAATAATCCAGATCTGCCAGGATCTGTTCTTGGGTCACTTTAGGATCATACACTACGATCTCCGCTTGCTCATTCAGTAAATAATCGGCCACATAGATGGCTGCAGATTCACGGGTATCATTCGTATCTTTTTTAAACGCCCAACCTAAGAGCGCTATTTTCTTTCCGGAAACCGTATTGAACAAGGTCTTAACGATCTTAGCAGCAAAGCGGCGTTTTTGATGATCGTTCATCAAGATCACCTGCTCCCAATAATCGGCCACTTCATTCAAACCAAAAGACTTGGCGATATACACCAAATTCAAAATGTCTTTTTGAAAACATGAGCCTCCAAAACCTACAGAAGCTTTCAAGAATTTAGGGCCAATACGGCTGTCCATCCCAATGGCTTTAGCCACCTCCTGCACATCGGCTTCGGTCACTTCACAAAGTTCAGACATCGCATTGATGCTCGATACCCGTTGTGCCAAAAAGGCATTAGCCGTCAATTTAGAAAGTTCGGAAGACCATACGTTGGTGGTTAAAATATTATCAGGCGTCACCCAATGTGCATACACGTCCACTAAGGCTTGAATGGCTTCACGCCCGCTTTCCGTATCCACATCGCCCCCAATCAACACACGATCGGGCTTATGCAAATCGGTCACCGCGGTACCTTCGGCTAAAAACTCCGGATTTGACAGGATCTGAAAGTTCACGCCATTCCCGGTATTATCCAAAATACGCTTTAAGGCTTCCGCCGTACGTACGGGCAAGGTAGATTTCTCAACAATGATCTTATCGTTCTTCGCTACTCTGGCGATTTGCCGTGCGCACAACTCAATATATTTAAGATCAGCAGCCATGCCTTTACCCATCCCGTAGGTTTTGGTAGGCGTATTGACCGAAATAAAGATCATATCGGCTGCATCGATCGCAGCATCCACATCCGTTGAAAAAAATAGGTTGCGACCGCGCGCCTCAGCCACCACCTCAGAAAGTCCCGGTTCATAGATCGGAATTTGTTCCACATCAGGATCATTCCAGGCTGCAATACGTTTTGCATTAATATCGACCACCGTCACGGTTATTTCCGGTGATTTTTGGGCGATGATCGCCATTGTAGGACCGCCTACATACCCGGCGCCAATACAACAGATGTTTTTAACTTTCATTAGAAGTACATTTATTTTCATTCCCTTGAAGAAGGGAGTCTTTAACTTTTAAATTTTATTTTCCATCCCCCTGAAGAGGGAATCTTTAACTTCAAGACTTCATTTCCGCCCTTCGACTATCGCTCAGGATAAACTCCGGCGGAAAAACATTATTTTGTCTGTTTCCGCGAAGGCGGAAACCTCACTTATCTTATTTTCTCACCCCCTTATAAAAGGAAATCGCTCACAATTTAAACCGATGCTGATACCCCAAGCCTACACCCAAAGTATTCTGCGTTCGGTCACTCCAATCGAGGCCTAAAGTGCCTACAAAATCCCCAAAAGAAGTAGTATAACGCAACTCCCCATAACTGTAAAGCGCGTGTTCACGGGAGTTATATGGAAAATTATATGTTCCTAAATTAGTCGCATAACTCATCTTCCCCCGGTACTGCCAATTCCCATAACTTCCGGTTGCCCCAAAATGCACCACATAACTGCGATCATTATAATTTTCGGCATCATAAGCTCCCGGCAAAATAAAAGGCAAACCTATCACCCGGCGGTCATACGTCCAGCCCGATCTATAGGTAAAGTTATAAAAATATCTATCCCCTTCTTTTCCAAAAATTCCGGCAACCGGTCGACCGCTTTGAGATACGGTTTGTACATATTCCAGATCCAGCGCATCCAACCACGAGATCCCTTCCGGTTCCAAATAAGCGCCCCAAACCCCATCGGGAAAATTATTCAACTCGATCCCCGAGGCATCTTCAAAAATATTCTGATGATAGAGTTTCAGATAATAGGTAGGGCGGGTGAATTCATACGCGAGTTCATACGACCCCAGACCATTTCCTAAACTATTGATTTGATCCCCGCCACTCGCCTCGGCCCCTCCAGAACTTCCAAAAAAAACACGTACATAATCTGAAAAGGCATCAGGTTGTTCTCCATACACCGGCGAAGTCCCTCCGAATTGCACATAATGCTTCATACTTCCAATCAGGCGATCTCCGGGACTGAACACCAGAGCCAGCTCCAGACTTTTATGGTGCACTTGTGCGTTGCTTACATACCGATCTTCCTCTAAAAAATAGTGCCCAAAAGTTGCCGAGGCCTCCAACCACTTGAAGACTTTTAAGGGTTTCAGCATACGGATATAGATCCCAGGCAAAGCCCTTGCATTATTACTCCATACAATATCCCCATCAACGCTCGAGATTCCGTTGAGTTGACGCTCCCGGTGTTTTAACCCCGCATTGGCTTCTATCCACTTCCAGGTGTAGGTAGCGTAAAGCTCATCGGCCTTAACCCCATCATAGATCCCGTCATTAGCCAAAAGTCCCCCGCCAATTTCCAAACGATTGTTTTCGTTAAAGCGGGTCGCATAGGCCACCTGCGCTAATCCCAAAACACTAGTCTCAGCATCCAGCCTTCCATATTGATTGCTGTACATCCAGAACGGATTTTCCGATCCGGTTGCCACAAGTCCACGCCCGCTGATCGACAACTGCAACCCCTCAAGCTCTTGCGCTTGTTCTTGTGCCTGCATAACCGCAAAACCACAAAAAAGGACCAACACTGACACCAATTTATTCACCCTACCCATGCTCTCGTTTAGAACTTCTTTTTTTTTATTCAGATATATCTTGCCTTTGAATCTATATTCTTTTCTCTCTAATCTTCTAAGTAGAACACTTCAGACAATCAGAGAAAAAGGAAACCTACAGACAACAAGCTTAACGCTAAAGTTTGCTGAATTCCATGGCTCCGCCGCGTCACTCCCATTTTTCTAATGAAAAGCAACCTGCCTAACAACAAACAATCTTAAGCAACGCTACCAGTTACTAAAAAACCTTTAGCGGTACCCATAAAAAGACCTCCCTAAAAAGGAGGCTATACGCGCTAACGGTTCGCAGCGCTGTATCGTATTTAATTGACCAAATCTTTTAAACGGGCCTCCACAATGACACCCAAACTTTTAATGGCCATTTTTAACTTTTTACGTCCTACCTCCTGCACCACTCCTGTTTGCCCTTTAAAATGACCACTGGCAATTTTTACTTCGGTTCCGGGTTGGTAGGCACGTACACGCACCTCAGTCACGGCATCATCAGACAGCCAGTTTTGAATGGCTGCGATCTCTTCATCGCGCACAATGGCGGGCTTCCCTAACCAAAACAGATAACGCACGACTCCATGCACCGCAAACACCTGTTGGCGATCCGTGGAATTTAAACGAACAAAAACATAGGATTTAAAAAGCGGAACACGTATTTTTTTCTTACGATCACTCCAAACACGCACCTCTTCCAGTGTAGGACAAAAGACTTCAACCCCCATTTTTTCAAGCGCCGAAGCCACTTTTTTTTCTGTTTGTGGTTTAACGTATAACACGTACCAATTCATGCAAATCGTTTCTTTTAGCGTTACAAAATTTAGGGGATTTTCTAACATCTAGGTTGGCGAAAATAAGTAAATCTACCAGTTAAACAAGGGTAATTTAGTATTTAATTTTAAACAAAAATTAAGAAAAATCGCTCAAAGTCAGAAGAAAAACGTTATCGACAACAGCTTCAAGGCTTTAAAATTTACGGAATTAACCTAACCTGAAATTCAAAATACAACACCCAGTCATTTTGACCAGCGGGAGAAATCACATCTGCTTGGCAATTCTGCATATGTTCTCATCGCCAACTCTTAAAGCAAAAGACAGTCCACGATGGAGCGTATATGGTTTTGGATTATAAGATCTAAACATAAACCCGATAAGAAACGGAAATCAGAAATACAGATCAACAGTTGGCAGTAGCAGCAGCCAGTTTGCGGTTTACGGTTTACGGTTTGCCTTTTATAGTATTAAATATCCATACCCAAAGGGTTAAACGAATCTAAAAACTCCCTCGGTTCAGAATAGACGCAGGGCGTTCCGAAGGACAGGAACGATAGCGACGCGGAACGAACAAGACGGTTTTCGCCTAAGCGAAAAATTCCTAAACGAGGGGCTCTTTTCTTTTGTTACTTTTCTCCTGCATCCGACGACCGCAGGGAGAGGAATGCATAGGCAAATCGACGCTAGGAGATTCACGAGCTCTCGTGGAATAGAAATCTTGCGAGTAAAGAAAAGTAAAGAATATAATACCTAAGTAAAATTACTCAATCCGACATTTGGAGATTTACGAGCTCCCGCAAAATAATCATCATGCGAGAAAAGAAAATGAATAAACAACATTTTAAAGTAAACATTACTCAAACCGAGGATCCGAGGTTAACGAGCTCCCGTAACATAGAAATCAATCAATTAAAGAAAAATAAAAAATCATCAATCAAAAATCAGAAACAATAAATAAAGAACCTTCACACCAAACCCATAACATATCAAATCATTGAGCAAAGCCACAATACGACCATACTACATTTGAAATAAAAAAAATCCCCAATTGAAGTTTCGAGGATTTTGGGTATCTATAAAAAAGTTGTATCTATTTAAGGATGGCTTACTACCAGAAACGATCTATTCCTGATACGTCGTTTCTCCATCCCACTCCATAAATCCTCCAAGCAGGTTGTAGGTGTTTTCAAAGCCCAGCTGATCCATCAGTTGTGCTGCTTGGCCGCTTCGGTTTCCGGAGCGACAATAGATGTAATAATTTTTCGATTTGTCAAGTTCGTTGACTTTATCAATAAATCCTTGACCTTCATAAATATCGATATGATGTGAATTGGGGATGATGCCCTCGTCTACTTCGTTTTGTGTACGTACATCGAGAATAAAAGCATTATCATCTTCAGCGATTTGAGCTTCCCATTCTTCCTGAGTTATATTTTTCATCGTAAATTTTTTAGTATAAAAATCAAAAATAAGGCATTGCTCAAGCTTTTCCAACGGCATTACGCCTTAATAGCGCAACCAATCGCCTTAGTCGTTTCTGGGGTTACCGGAGTATCCTTCAGCAAAGCTTCCACAGCATCAGCCACAAAGGCTTGTGTAACAGAGGCGGCATCCCGCACACTGTCATCGATAGCCCCAATATACCGCACGATCAATGCATCTTCTTCCTTTTGAAGAACATAAACATGTGGTGTTTTGGTCGCCCCATAAGTGGCATAAACCTCGTGATTGTCATCATATAAATACGGATATGTAACACCCAAGTCCTTAGCAACTTTTTGCATTTCCGCATAGCTTTCGCCGGATTTTACCTCCGGGTTATTCGGGTTGATCGCGATCACGGGATAGCCCTTTGGTTTAAAGGCGGCATCTAAAGCCTGAATACGCTCTTGATTGGCAATAGCAAACGGACATGTATTGCACGTAAACACGACGATAAATCCTTTGGCTTCGCCGAAATCAGAAAGCGAAACGAGTTCGCCTGAAACATCTTTCAACCTAAAATCAGATGCACGATCACCAATGTCGTAGCCCGATTTGAATTGATTAAAGCCGGCGATTCCAAGCGCAGAAACGACCAGGACCAGCGTAAGTACGATCAATACTTTTAAAGATTTCATATTAGTTAGAATTCAAGTTAGGGTTTAAAGCAAGTACTTCGCGCTCCAGACTTCGGTAATCAAAGGATTGCTCATAAAATCTATAGGCATCTTCAGCGATCAACAAGGTGGCCGGTAGCGCACCACTCCACGACTCAGATACCTGTGGGATCCAGACATTGCTATGAGGATCATCCAACAGTAACACCTGGGCGGCAAGTTGGTTTTTCAATATATACGGAATCAAGCGCGCTTCAATTTGATCAGGAAAATCCAGACTCACCAAGGTCACTTCTACCCCTTGTTTGCGATACGCTGCGTGAAGTTTTTCAAATACAGGCAGTTCCTGCACACAGGGCGCACACCAGGTCGCCCAAAAATTGATCACTTTTACCGTCTCACCTTCCGGAAAATCAAGCATCGGTTTAAAAGCTTCAAAATCATAAACGGGTAACTGGTATCCTTCCGCTTTAACAATTCGTACAGGTTTTGCGGCTTGTATAGAAGCTGCTTTAGAAGCACAGCCCATTAACACACACAACATTCCTAAACCGAGTAATCTTCTAATCAATAGTTCCTTTTTTTTAACTGGCGCCGATTTCCTAGGCGTATTGAAACAGCAAAACGCATTTAATCACTTGCGGTAAATTTAAGAAATACAACATTTTGATAACAGATTTTAGGAATTGTATAACATCTACAGCGTTGTATTGAATTTATTTTCGTTGAGAAACCTTAAAATTTCGTTAAAGCGAGTGACTCGTTTCCGTGTAAATAAAAAATAATCATACATTTGTACATACAACAATTGTAGATACATAATGAAGATCGAAGAAGCATTAAAAATAGGAAACAGTTTAGACTTGTCCTCAAAAACCTTGATTAACATTCAATACACTTCCAGATTTCTGGAAGAACATTTTGCAGCGCTTCTTAAGGAATTTGACCTGAGTACTCCACAATTTAATGTGTTGCGCATTTTACGCGGACAGAAAGGAAAACCTGCGAGTCTGGCCTGTATTCAAGAACGTATGGTAGACCGAAGCAGCAATACGACCCGCTTGGTTGATAAGTTAATCAAAAAAGCGCTGGTAAGCAGACGCATCTGCCCTGCGAACCGCCGTAAAGTAGAAATTGAAATCACCGCTGCAGGTTTGGAGTTATTAGAAGACTTAGACCCGCTCACTGCTGCAGCCAATGCGGCAAACACGGCGACCTTAACCACCACAGAATTAGAAACCTTAAATACTTTATTAAATAAATTAAGAAAAGATGAGTAAGTATATTGAACACCTCAATTGGCGATACGCCACCAAGCAGTTTGACGCAAACAAGAATTTAAGCGAAGACCAACTGCAAACCCTTATAGATGCCTTACAACTTTCGGCTTCTTCTTATGGATTACAGCCATACAAGATCCTAGTGATCAAAGATGAAAAGATCAAAGAACAGTTGAAAGCCGCCGGCTACAACCAAGCACAATTCACAGATGCTTCGGCCATTTTTGTGTTTGCACATCAAACTGATTTTGGAGCCGAACTCGTAGACAGTTATATTAACCACGCAGCACGTATTAAAGAAATCGAAACAGGCGCTTTAGAAGATTATGCAAATCTGATGAAAAACAGCCTTTTAAATCTTCCGCAAGAAGCTAAGGCCGGTTGGGCTGCCCGCCAAGCCTACATCGCTCTTGGAAATTTATTAAGTGCCGCTGCCGCTCACCAGATCGACACCTGCCCGATGGAAGGTTTTGATGCGGATGCATTTGATAAAATTTTAGGACTTACTGATACCAAATTACATGCGATTGTTGTTGCCGCGGCAGGCTATCGCAGTGCTGACGATCAAACGCAGCACGCTGCTAAAGTAAGACGCCCGCAGGAAGAACTTTTTGAGATCCTCTAAAAAAATTTAAACAAACATTTGTATATACAATTTTAATCCCTACAACAATAAAAATTTAGAATTTCATGAGTACTCTAAACCAAAGCTTAGCAAAACTAAAGTTGGCTTCAAAAAAAGCCTTCAATCAACTTAACCGCGATAATCGCGTCAAATCAGTATTAATCTTAGCAGTAGGCATTGCCGCTGCATCATTTACAACAAAAACTATTATGGAAAAAGTAAGCGTAAAAAGCAGTTCAATCACTTGGATTGGCAAAAAAGTAACCGGAAAACATATGGGAACCATCGACCTTAAAGAAGGCTTCTTTGAAATGGAAGACGGCGTTGTTACCGGAGGCGAATTTGTGATCGATATGAACAGCATCGCATGTACAGACCTTGAAGGAGACAGCAAAGGACAACTAGAAGGGCACTTAAAAAGTGATGACTTCTTTGGTGTTGAGAACTACCCTACCGCTAAATTGGTAATCACCAATGCAGTAAAGAATGGAAACACTTATAAAGTAACCGGTGACCTTACCATTAAAGAAACGACTGAACCTATTACTTTTGATCTTGAAGAAGCCGGTGACAACTTCACCACTACCCTAACCATAGACCGTAGTAAATACAATGTGCGTTACGGGTCTGGAAGTTTCTTTGACAATTTAGGAGACAAAACCATCTCTGACGACTTTACTTTAGATATCAACTTGTCTATCTAATTAATAGTCCATCACAAGTATTTAGAAAGCTGTCTTTTTAAAAGGCAGCTTTTTTTGTGATATATTCTAGAAGAACCTCTTATTTATTAATCCAAACTTTCTTAAAGAAACCATCAGACTCACACATAAACGAGGGTTCTCAAAAAAAAATATTGATAACATTATTCAAGGCTAATGTTCTTTTGCCTTGATGCCAAAGAACCAAAAAATCAAGACTTATTTTTAAATCTTTGAAAACTACGCAAAACCCTTATCGTGCGGATAGCAAATCGCTACGCTGGGCTATCCTCCTCTGCCCAACGCTGCGGCTTTTACTTGTTTTACTACAGATCTAAAAAGTAGGTCGCCTTTTATTTAGTAAGCCTTAGTGGTTTGCAGTAGGCGAAGAAATACCCATACTCGAAAGGTCTCTTGTTCTTTTTCTTCAGTATAGCCAGATGGCTCCGTTAAAAATTTTGAAGCCTTGGAAAAAATTCAGGAGCCTTATTGCGGTTTTTGCTTGATAAGGCAAAAAATTCATAAGCGACGGTGTCTTTTCTTTTCTGCATCCGACGACCGCAGGGAGAGGAATGCATCTGTTGTGCTTTGTAATATTGTTAGTTGAATTAGTATTAGCAAATCGAGGATACGAGATTCACGAGCTCCCGTAAAATAACAATCACGCGAGCAAAGAAAATGAACAAACACGATTTCTGATAAAATCATTAATCTACTTATAACGGCATCTCACTTAACATCAACTCGTCTAATGAATAATTTTTTAAAAGTAATTTTAAAAAATATTGGTCTCTTTCTGAACGATGTGTATCTTTGAGGCTCATTATGAAAAACAAAACAGTAAATACTTGGTGGTGGATCTCGCAACAGTAACGTCGTGAAGCAACCTTGTATTTAATATCAAAATAAAAAAAGGCCTGTCTCACGACAGGTCTTTTTGTTTATAAGCCTATCAACCAAAAATGAAATACACCTTAAAAACCCACCGCAAAAAAATTCTTGCAGATACCATCACTCCGGTGTCGGTATACCTGCGTCTGCGTGATAAGTTCCCAAACAGCCTGCTCCTCGAGAGTAGCGACTACAGGGCTAACGACAACACCTTCAGCTACATCTGCTGCAAACCTATCGCTTCGATCACCGTAAAAAACGAAGTGATCACCGAAGTTTTCCCTGACGGAACTACCACAACCACGGCCATTGCGCGTGATACCGATGTGGTAGGTATTATTGAAGGTTTTGCTAAAAAATTTGAAACCGAAGACAACGAACAGAAGTTCATTCAAAACGGACTCTTCGGCTATATGAGTTATGATGCCGTGCGTTATTTTGAGGATATTGAGGTGACCAAAAAAGAAGCGCAGCTTGATGTGCCAGACTTGTATTATGCAGTCTACCAAAACATCATTGCCATCAATCACTTCAATAACGAAGCGCACATTTTTTCACATACGTATAACGAAGAGAACAACCTCAGCCAGATCGCTCAACTGCTTACCGTAAAAAGTTTTGCCGAATATCATTTTAAGCTGGAAGGCGAGCAACAATCGCAGATGTCGGACGAGGCTTTTATAGAGCTGGTAAAAACCTGTAAAAAGCATTGCCAGCGTGGAGATGTGTTTCAGATTGTTCCATCTAAACGCTTTTCACAAGGCTTCAGCGGAGACGAGTTTAACGTGTATCGAAGCTTACGCAGCGTCAACCCTTCGCCGTATCTGTTCTTTTTTGACTACGGTAATTTTAAGATCTTCGGAAGTTCGCCTGAAGCACAGCTCATCGTTAAAGAAGGCAAAGCCGAAATTCACCCGATCGCCGGAACCTTTAAGCGTACCGGAAATGATGAAAAAGACGCCGCTTTGGCCAAAAAACTTTCGGAAGATGCCAAAGAGAACAGCGAGCACGTGATGCTCGTAGATCTGGCCCGCAACGACCTGAGCCGCAATGGCAGTAACGTAAAAGTAGAAACCTATCGTGAGGTACAATTTTTTTCGCACGTGATCCATTTGGTGAGTAAAGTCACAGGAACCAAACATGCTGATACCTCAACCATGCGAGTTGTGGCAGACACCTTTCCGGCAGGAACTTTAAGTGGTGCGCCCAAACACAATGCGATGAAATTGCTAGAAAAATACGAACCCATAAACCGAGATTTCTACGGAGGTGCCATTGGGTTTATGGATTTCAACGGAAACTTCAATCATGCGATCATCATCCGTTCCTTTTTAAGTAAAAACCACCAATTGCATTATCAAGCGGGAGCAGGAATCGTAAGCGACAGCGTACCGGAAAAAGAATTAGAAGAAGTATATAATAAATTAGGAGCCCTTACCAAAGCCCTTAAACTGGCTGAAGAACTATAACATGAAAAAACGAGTTTTAGTCATAGACAATTACGACAGTTTTGTGTACAATCTGGTGCACTATCTTGAAGATTTAGACTGCGAAGTCACCGTAAAACGTAACGATCAACTGCAATTAGAAGAAGTAGCTGCTTTTGATAAGATCCTGCTGTCACCCGGACCGGGAATTCCCGAAGAAGCCGGGCTGCTTCTTGAAATTATTAAAACCTACGCGCCTACTAAAAGTATGTTTGGCGTTTGCTTAGGCCAGCAGGCCATTGGTGAAGTTTTTGGTGGCACGCTCATCAACTTAGATCAGGTGTTTCACGGGGTTGCGACTTCGGCTAAACAACTGGTGACTGATGAGCCCCTTTTTAAAAATATTCCTACGGAATTTGAAATTGGCAGATACCATTCGTGGGTCGTTGCTCCTGAGAATTTTCCGGAAGCTTTAGAGATCACTTCGGTGGACGTAAATGGTCAAATCATGTCGTTACGTCATAAAGAATTTGATGTACGCGGCGTACAATTTCACCCGGAATCAGTACTGACTCCCGAAGGCAAAACAATGATCAAAAACTGGGTAAATAACTAGATGTTTTTCTATTTCCGTGAAGACGGAAATCTTATAAAATAAAAACAAGTCCATTTCCGTAAAGACGGAAATCTCAACCAACAAAACAAGTCTTATTCCGTGAAAACGGAAATCTCACATAAATAATAATGCTTCCCTCCGGGGTACTTATAGCGAATAATGAAAACAATTTTAAACCGACTCATAAACCACGAGCAGCTGACTAAAGAAGAGGCACGCGAGGTTTTGGTCAATATTTCAGAAGGAAAATACAACACCAGTCAGATCGCGGCGTTCATCACGGTGTATATGATGCGTAGCATTACTGTTGAAGAACTTGCCGGCTTTAGAGATGCGTTGCTCGATTTGTGCATTGCTGTACCCTTTGATGGGTACAACGCCATCGATCTCTGTGGAACCGGTGGTGATGGTAAAAACACGTTTAACATTTCTACACTTTCCTCATTCGTGGCTGCAGGTGCAGGAATCAACGTAACTAAGCACGGAAACTACGGAGTTTCTTCAGTGAGCGGGAGCAGCAACGTTATGGAAAGCTTCGGAATAAAATTCACCAACGATGCCGACTTTTTAAAGCGCTGTCTGGATGAGGCGGGTATATGTGTGCTGCACGCGCCGCTCTTTCATCCGGCGATGAAAAATGTGGGACCTATTCGCCGCGAACTTGGGGTAAAAACCTTTTTCAATATGCTGGGGCCTATGGTGAATCCGGCGTTTCCTGAGAACCAACTCGTGGGTGTTTTCAATCTGGAACTCGCCCGTTTATACGGGTATCTGTATCAGGATACCAAGAAGAACTTCACCATTTTACACAGTATAGATGGCTATGACGAGATTTCCCTTACCGGAAATACCAAAGCCATTCGCAACAACAGCGAGCGTATGTTGACTGCTGAAGATTTTGGGGTTCATACCATCAAACAGGAAGAAATTTATGGTGGCGACACGATCGAATCTTCTGCTGCGATCTTTAAAAAAGTGATCAGTGGTAAAGGCACCGAAGCGCAAAACAATGTGGTTTGCGCCAATGCGGGGATGGCCATTGCCACCGTTAAAAACCTCGAGCCTAAAGCAGGTTTCGAACTTGCCAAAGAATCCCTTTTAAGCGGAAAAGGACTCGAACGCTTAAATAAACTCATAGCCCTAAGCAGCAAATAAAATGAATATTCTAGATAAAATAATCGCTGATAAATACAAAGAAGTAGCCCTACGCAAGCAGCTGATTCCTGTGAAGCAACTGGAGCAGTCGGTACTTTTTGAACGTAAATCGCCTTCGCTTGCGCAAGCCTTGAGCACAAGCGCCTCAGGAATCATCGCTGAGCATAAACGCCGGTCGCCCAGTAAAGCGACGATCAATCACAACCTCAATGTGCAAGATGTAGCCAGTGGTTACGAGCACGCCGGAGTTTGTGGAATGAGCGTACTTACTGATGGTAAATATTTTGGTGGCTCACTAGACGATTTGTTACTGGCGCGCGCCGCAGCACAATTACCGCTGTTGCGCAAAGAATTTGTGATCGACACCTATCAAATTCTGGAAGCGAAAGCCTATGGTGCCGATGTGATCTTGCTCATTGCCGCAGTGCTCACGCGGGAAGAGATCAAAACCCTATCAGAATTTGCAAAATCCTTGGGTCTTGATGTGCTTCTCGAAGTCCATAATTTAGAAGAATTGAAAAAGTCGGTTATGCCCTCTTTGGATATGTTGGGCGTAAACAATCGCAACCTAAAAACCTTTGAAGTCAGCCTCGAAACCAGCAAAGGCCTATCGGCTGAAATCCCGGATGATTTTGTAAAAGTATCTGAAAGCGGCATCAGTTCAATCGAAGCGATCAAAGCCTTACAGCCGTATGGTTATAAAGGATTCCTCATTGGCGAGAACTTTATGAAAACCGATGATCCCGGCGCCAGCGCTACTGAGTTTATCAAACAGCTTATTTAATAGTATATAAACTAAAATGAATACTAAATAGTATAAATGCGAAGCCTCCTTTTGTTCCAGAATAGGCTTTATAAAATGGGAAAGACAGCGCAGCGCCCATTTTATAAAATGGTTTTCATAACCGACGAAGGTTATGGAAAATTCCTAACAAAAGGCGTCTTTTTCTTTGGTTCGTTTCTTTTGGACGAGCAAAAGAAATGAACAAAACAGAATAGGAAGTAATAAAATTAATGGTTAAAACAATCCATAATAAAAAGTACGATAAGCTATGCCTTAAGGTTTGTGGAATGAAACACAACACCCTTGACGTAGCCCAACTCAAGCCAGATTATTTGGGTTTTATCTTCTTTGAAAAAAGCAAACGAAATTACGACCAAGCAGCTATTGAAACCCTTCCGGAAGGAATTAAAAAAGTGGGCGTTTTTGTAGATGCAAGCATTGAATTTGCACTCGATAAAATCAAGCAATTTAAGTTTGATGTGATTCAGCTGCACGGAAGCGAAACTCCCGAATACTGTAAAGCACTTCAAAACGGTTGTTTTATCGAGCGCAGTCGAGATACTGCCGAAACTACTCCTTCCAAAATACCCGATATCTGGAAAGTCTTCAGCATAAAAGACCACTTTGACTTTTCAGTTTTGGAAGCTTATGAAGCTGTGGTCGATAAATTTTTATTTGACACCAAAGGAAAGGAAAAAGGCGGCAATGGCTATACCTTTGATTGGAGTGTGCTCAAAGAGTATCCTTCGCAAAAGCCTTTTATGTTAAGTGGCGGCATAGGATTAGACGAAATCGTAGCGGTAAACGAACTTAAAAAAACAACGCTTCCGCTGGCGGGGATTGATGTCAATAGTAAATTTGAAGACGAACCGGGGTTGAAAAATATAGACTTATTAAAGTCACTTATAAAAGAATTAAATAGATAGAGATTTCTGTCTGAGTTGAAATAAAAAAATACTGTGAATTAAAAGATTTCCGCCTTAGTTTATCCTGAGCGATAGCCGAAGGGCGGAAATAAAAATAGATCATACATTATGAACTACAATGTAAACGAAAAAGGATATTATGGCGATTTTGGCGGGGCCTACATCCCAGAAATGCTTTATCCTAATGTAGAAGAGCTGCGTCAGAATTACTTAAAAGTAATGCAGGAACCGGATTTTCAAGAAGAATTCAAGGCGCTTTTAAAAGAATATGTAGGTCGCCCTACCCCATTATATTATGCCAAGCGTTTTTCCGAAAAATATGGAACAAAAGTGTACCTCAAGCGGGAGGATCTGTGTCACACGGGAGCACATAAAGTAAACAATACGATTGGTCAGATCTTGATGGCCAAGCGCCTGGGTAAAAACCGTATCATCGCCGAAACCGGTGCCGGTCAGCATGGGGTAGCTACGGCTACCGTATGTGCGTTGATGGGCTTAGAATGCATCGTGTATATGGGTGCGATAGACATCAAACGTCAGGCCCCTAACGTAGCCCGAATGAAAATGCTGGGCGCCACAGTAGTCCCAGCAGAATCTGGCAGCAAAACTTTAAAAGATGCGACCAATGAAGCCATTCGGGATTGGATCAATAATCCGACCGATACGCACTACATCATTGGTAGTGTGGTAGGACCGCACCCGTATCCTGATATGGTGGCGCGTTTTCAGAGTGTGATCTCTGAAGAAGTAAAAAAGCAATTACTGGAGAAAGAAGGCAAAGAAAATCCAGATTATGTGGTGGCCTGCGTAGGAGGTGGCAGCAATGCAGCCGGGCTTTTTTATCATTATCTCGATACTCCGGAAGTGGGCATCATCGCTGTAGAAGCTGCCGGAAAAGGCATCCATTCCGGGGAAAGTGCAGCAACTTCAGCCTTAGGTAAAGAAGGGATCATTCACGGAAGTAAAACCCTGCTAATGCAAACCGATGACGGACAGATCACAGAGCCGTATTCTATTTCCGCAGGTCTTGATTATCCCGGAGTTGGGCCTATGCACGCGCATTTATTCAGAAGCGGCCGTGGGGAGTTCATCAGCATTACCGATGATGATGCGATGCAAGCCGGTCTTGAATTGTGTAAACTGGAAGGGATCATCCCCGCGATCGAATCGTCTCACGCTTTGGCCATTTTTGAAGAGCGCAAGTTTAAAAAAGATGATGTAGTGGTCGTGAATTTGAGCGGTAGAGGAGATAAGGATTTGAATACGTATATAGATTACTTCAAACTCGCTTAAGCGTGTTTGAATTTTTCATTTCCGCGAAGGCGGAAATCCCTTGAATGTAAGCACACATTTTAAATGGATGAATTATTCTACACATATATTCTTACCAATAAAAATCATACGGTGCTTTACATTGGGGTTACCAATGATTTAAAAAGAAGACTTAAACAACACAAACAAAAGAGTAATAAAGGATTTTCAGGAAAGTACAATGTTGAGAAACTCGTCTATTTTGAATCTAGCCGTTATGTCGAAAATGCCATTAAAAGAGAGAAACAGCTCAAAAAATGGAATCGAGCCTGGAAAGAAAATCTAATCAACGAAATGAATCCTGATTGGAACGATCTGAGTTGGATGCTAGACGAATGAGGTTTCCGTAGAGTACATAACTGAAATTAGAATTAGATTGGGAAAGATTTCCCCCTTCGCGGAAATGACTAAAGAATAATATAATGAACAGAATAAATAAAAAATTACAGGAAAGCCAAAAATTGCTTTCTATATACTTTACCGCAGGTTATCCTGAGTTGGAAAATACTACAACGGTTATTGAAAAACTGGTGGAATCAGGAGTTGATATGATTGAGATCGGTTTACCGTTCAGTGATCCCTTAGCCGATGGACCAACGATTCAAGAGAGTTCTACTGCAGCCTTAAAAAACGGAATGACCACCGCCAAGCTCTTTGATCAGATCAAGGACATTAGGAAAACCGTAGATATCCCATTGATCGTGATGGGGTATTTTAATCCGATGCTTCAGTATGGTGTGGAAAAATTTTGTGCTACTTGTGCTGAAATAGGCATAGACGGACTCATTATGCCAGATCTTCCGCTTGCGGAATATGAAGAGCATTATCAAGCTACTTTTGAAAAATACGGTCTTAAGATGATCTTTTTGATCACGCCTCAAACTTCAGATGAGCGCATCAGACAAATCGATGCTGCGAGTGATGGTTTTATTTATATGGTGAGTAGCGCGAGTACTACGGGGAAAACTTCGGGCTTCAGTAGTGTGCAAACCGATTATTTTGAGCGCATCGCTGCCTTGAAACTTAAAAATCCACAGATCGTAGGCTTCGGGATCAAAGATGAAGAAACCTTTAAGGCTGCAACACAAACTGCAAAAGGCGCCATCATAGGTTCAGCATTCATTAAAACCCTTACCGAAAAAGGTTTAGACGGAATAGAACCGTTCATAAAGAGTATAAGATCCTGAGTATTAACCCGCTTTTAGCAAGTTCTTACCATTAATTAACAGCTGCGCTTCGTATCTTGTTTTCAACAAAAAAAGAAAACTATTATGGATAAGAAATTCGAACGTACTGTAGATCAAAAGAACCCAACGAATCCTACAGGAAATAGAAACGAGAAAACCAACAAGGTGGATATTGATGAGAAAACCATCAAAGACCAGCAGAACAAGCACTAAGCGCTTGCACTAACTACCAAAAATTGAAAAGCCGATACTTTACGTATCGGCTTTTTAAATGCGTTTAATTAGCATCACTCCCTACCAAATTGTACGTAGGATCTTCAATAATATTTACATCAATGATCGCCTCGGCGTTCTTTAACAGACGACGACAATCAGGACTCAAGTGTCGTAAATAAACTGTTTTACCAAGTTTATGATAACGGCTGGTAACGACGTTTAAAGCTTCGATAGCAGACATATCTGCCACCCTACTTTCTTTAAAATCAATAATGATCTTGTTGGGGTCATTCAGAATATCAAACTTTTCAGTAAAATTAGTCGTTGAGGCAAAAAATAATGGTCCGTAAATCTCATAATGTTTGGTGCCTTCATCATCTACATACTTTCTGGCTCTAATGCGTTTGGCACTTTCCCAGGCAAAAAACAAGGCCGAAAGGATCACACCCACCAATACGGCCAGCGCAAGGTTATGTAGAATCACCGTAATCGCAGCCACGATGATCACTAGGAAAATATCTTTTTTAGGCACTTTGTTGAAAATACGAAGTGTCGCCCACTCAAAGGTACCTACCGCAACCATAATCATCACCCCTACGAGAGCCGCCATCGGAACTTTCTCGATCACCGGCGCACCGAATAGTACGATCATCAAAATAGTTAATGCGGCAATAATACCTGACAAACGCGCTCTGGATCCCGCGGAAAGATTCACCAAGGTTTGTGCGATCATCGGGCAACCTCCCATTCCGAAGAAAAAGCCGTTAAGTAAATTAGAACTTCCCTGAGCGATACACTCTCGGTTTCCGTCCCCTTTAGTTTGTGTAATCTCATCTACAAGATTCAGAGTCAGTAAACCTTCAGTAAGTCCTACTGCCGCCATCACCATAGAATAGGGTGCGATCACTTTTAAGGTTTCGTAAGAAATAGGAATTTCGGGAATATGGAACGGAGGAAAACCACCACTTACCGAAGCGATATCTTTCACCGTTTTAGTATCAATTCCAAAGAAATACACAAGTGCAAAAACCACAATAATCGCCACCAACGAAGAAGGAACAGCTTTGGTCAATTTCGGAAGAAAAATAACGATCAATACCGTAAGGGCTGCCAGACCTGCCATAATCAATAAAGGCGTACCGGTTAACCACGCGACCTCGCCATTGACCAAAGTTTTAAACTGTTTGATCTGCGACATAAAGATCACGATCGCAAGACCGTTTACAAACCCAAACATCACCGGGTGCGGCACCAGACGAATAAACTTCCCCAGTTTAAAGAGTCCAATCAACACTTGAATCACACCGGCAAGCGCCACGGCGGCCAAAACATATTCTAAGCCGTGCGAATTCATCAATGCAATCAGCGTGATCACTGTGGCTCCTGCTCCACCTGAAATCATTCCGGGACGACCTCCAAAAATTGCAGTGACCAAGCCCGCGATAAACGAAGCATATAAGCCCATTAAAGGCGGTAGACCGGCAAGGATCGCAAAAGACAAGGATTCAGGGATCATTGTCATCGCTACGGTAAGACCGGCAAGAATTTCGGTTTTGTAATTGACCTTTTGGGTGAGATCAAATAAGTTGAATACCTTTTTCATGAAGTAGTTTTGTGCAAAAAGCCTGTGTATTTGTAAAGTGGAAAATGCTGTGATTTAGCAGGTTAATCCGTTTCTCAATTCGGCTGCAAAAATAGCCTTTTTTAACGGAAGGGCAAGCCTTGAAGCCTCCTATCCGATCTGACTTCTTTAACTAGTGCACTCGCGATAAATACACAAAGGATTTCGAAAAGCCTCAACCTCAAGTAGTGCCGTTAAACTTATATTAATGCGGCAGCACAGCAGATACCGAGCGGCTTAAAGTCTTATTTTCGTATAAAATCACTAACTATGAAAACATCCCTCTATATTTTAGCCGGAGTTCTTGCTTTGGCTGGTTGTAAAAATGATAAAAGTGTACCCGAAAGCGAGCAAGAAGAACTCGCCGATAACGGTCCCGTTACCGTTGAAACTACGGTGGGTCCTTTAGAACTGCCTGCTCCTTTTGCCTCAGAATCGGTAACCAAAGAAAGTAAGATCGTGGCTTGGCCTTCAGGAACAACACCTACTGCTGCTGAAGGTTTTAAAGTAGAACGCTTTGCCGACTCGCTCAAACATCCACGATGGACGTATGTAGCACCAAATAACGATATTTTTGTTTCGGAGTCCAACACTAAGGACAGCGCCAACCGCATTACCCTGTTGCGTGACACCAACAGCGATGGTAAAGTAGATGAGCGCTATATCTTTAAAGAAGATCTTAATCAGAATTTTGGAATGCTGGTTTTAGACGGTTCGTTTTACATCGCAAACACTGATGGGTTATACCGCTTTCCATACACCGAGGGGCAAACCAAATTAGAAGGTGAAGGTGAAAAAATAGTTGAGCTTTCTGCAAGTGGTTATAACAACCATTGGACGCGAAATATCATCACCAACGAAGCCGGAGATAAGATTTACATTTCGGTGGGATCTGCTAGTAATGTAGGTGAACAAGGAATGGAGAAAGAAGAGCGCCGCGCCAATATTCTTGAGGTAAATCCTGACGGAACCGGAGAGATCATTTACGCAGCTGGACTACGAAATCCTGTGGGGATGGACTGGAATCCGGTGACGGGCGAACTGTGGACTGCAGTTAACGAGCGCGATGAATTGGGGAATAATTTGGTTCCTGATTATGCGACCAGCGTTAAAAAAGGCGGTTGGTACGGCTGGCCATACAGCTACTATGGTCAGATCAACGACCCACGCTGGGAAGATGATCCGCATCAAGATTTAGTAGACAAAGCCATTATGCCTGATGTTGCTTTAGGACCGCACACCGCATCTTTAGGTTTTACCTTTTATACCGCAGAACAATTCCCACAAATGTACCGCAACGGGGCTTTTGTAGGTCAGCATGGCTCTTGGAACCGCGAGCCATTCTCAGGATATAAGGTGGTATTTATTCCGTTTGAAAACGGGATCCCAAAAGAACCTACCGATTTCCTTACCGGTTTTGTTCCCGACGAAAACGGGAATGAAGTGTACGGCCGCCCGGTGGCTACTACAGTGGCGCCAGACGGTTCTTTGCTGGTAAACGATGATGATGGCGGAGTGATCTGGCGTGTTTCCGCAGAGTAATTCCACACAAATCAAGCCTCTTGGTGTTTTAGTTTTTAGTGGCTCCAATAGGTATACGTTTTAGTATTTTTGAAATTCCTCAGAATTTCCACCCTCGATTATCGAGTACTTTATGAAAAATATTCTTTTAGGTCTGCTGTTGTTTTCTGGATGTGCATTTGCTCAAGAGAAAACAGCAGCAGATTCTGTTTTAGTTCGAAATACCTTAGGTGAAATTACCATCACCTCCACCCCTATTCATGATAAATTGCAACGCATTCCCGCGGCGGTAAATGTCATTGCTGCTGAAGATTTTCAGCGCGGTGACCAACTTTCTATCGCTAATGAGCTCAATAAAAATCCGGGAATTCAGATGCAGCAAGGTGCGCTCAATACGAGCCGCATCAGCATCAGAGGTTTAGGAGCGCGCAGTCAATATTCCACAAACCGTGTAAAGGCCTATATTGAAGGCATCCCGCTGACTACCGGCGAAGGTGAAACCACTTTGGAAGATATCGACCTCAACTTGATCGAGCGTATGGAAATTATTAAAGGTCCTGCCAGCAGTAGCTATGGCGCAGGCCTGGGCGGAGCGATCAATATTTCGGTAATAAAACCGGAACGCAGCACGATCAAATTAAATGGATTAGCAGGCGCTTATGGTCTTTTTAAAAGCGGAATCACCGCAGCACTTGCTGATGACAAAACCGCTGGATTTGTAAGCTATAATCATCTGGAGAAAGACGGCTTTAGAGCGAATAGCAACTACAACCGAAACACCTTAACCGGATTCGCGAGAACCCAGATCAATGCCACCAGTGCGCTAACCTTCTTCGGAAACTATACACGGGTAAAAGCCTTCATCCCAAGTTCTGTAAACGAAGAAACCTTACAAAACAGTCCCGAAGACGCAGCATTTACTTGGGGGCAAGCACAAGGCTATGAGTCATATGATAAAGCCTTAGCCGGACTTTCTTACGAATGGAACATCAGCACCAACCATACGTGGCAAACCAGTGTTTTCGCCAATTACCGTGACGGGTATGAACCGCGGCCTTTTGATATTCTTGATGAAGATTCTTTTGCCTTTGGAATTCGCAGTACCTTAAAATCTCAGTTTTCCCTTTTCAACCTTCCTGCAAAAAGCAGTATTGGTGTTGAATATTTTGATGAACATTATCAGGCGCAGCTTTTCAATAACTTATATGAAGAGAATGATGGCAATGGAAGCCTGCAAGGCGACCGTTTTAGTAATCAGGAACAGGACCGCAAATACCTCAACCTTTTTGCTCAATTAAGCCTGCAACTTTCACCGAAGCTTAAAGCAGATATAGGTTTGAATTACAACCACAGCAGATACCGCCTGGACGATTACCTTAACGAAGCCAATATTGACAACAGTGGGGTGTACACGTACCCTCGCATCTTTTTGCCGCAAGCAGGTTTGAGTTATGAAGCCGCCAGCGATAAATTTATTTACGCCTCGGTAAGTCGTGGATTTTCACTTCCCACAGTTGCTGAAACTTTAACTCCGGAAGGTGCCATCAACCCGGAGATCAAACCCGAAACCGGGATGAATTATGAGTTGGGATTAAAAGCCCAATGGCTGGATAAAAAACTCTATACCGAACTCGCTTTATACACGGTTCAGGTTACTAATTTACTGGTTGCAGAGCGTGTGGGCGATGATCAATATGTAGGTCGCAATGCCGGAGCCACAGACCATAACGGGATTGAATTCTTTGTACATTATCGCGGTAAGTTATCACCAGAATGGTCATTACAACCCTACGGATCTTTAGCGATCAACGATTATTCTTTTGATGAATTTGTAGATAACGACGAGAATTTCAACGGAAATGACCTCACCGGAGTTGCTGATCAAGTGATCAATTTAGGTCTGGATGTGGCTTTTCATAATCGTTTTAAGATCAACATCAATTACCGCCACACCGGAAGCATTCCACTTAATGATGCCAACAGTCTTTATAGCGACGCCTACAATCTTGTAAACCTACGTGGTGATTATAGTTTTACGCTTTTTAACGACGTAAAAACCCAGCTTTTTGCGGGAGTTAATAATGTGTTTGACACCAATTACGCGGCACAGGTACTACCTAACGCGACCGGTTTTGGTGGTGCAGCGCCACGTTACTACTATCCCGGAGAACCTGTAAATTTTTACGCCGGCTTGAACATCGATCTATTCTAATTTCCTTCGGGAAGTTTCATACCATTTTCTCCAAATTCGTTGAGTTCAGCTTCAAAGCTATCGGCGAGTTCAATGAATTTGTCTAAAAGGTCCAGTTGGTTTTCAGGCTCTAACAAATTGCCGGGAAGTTGCTTGGCATCGCAATACTCAAAAAACAGGTTGTGGTAATACGCATCAATCCCCAATTGCTCCACTAAAAATTCCCGATTAAAATATTCATCGGTAGCAAAGAGCACTCGGTATTGTTTATACGTAATTGGCGCATAACTTTCCTTTTGTTTGGAAGGGTCTTTCTTAAACAAGCTCATAAAAAGGCGTCCTATCTCCATAAAATCGACACCATTGGTACTGTTGGGCGGGCGGTATAGTTGACGGTTCTTTTTAATGTCGTTTTGAATTCTACTATTGAAAATACTATCGTAGGCGCGCACATCAAAAGGCTTTTCCTTAGGCGCTTCGGTGAGGCGTACTTCGTCCAGTTCGTTTAAGTTCTCTTTCAACTCCACAACCCAAACCTTTTCTAGCTGATATTGCTCTACCACAAACACCTGCGTTTCCATAAACGGCGCACTAAACACCAAAGAATCTTCTAAGCGGGCCGCCAGACTAAAATCTCCCTCATCTGTAGTGGTCGTACTTTTGTTCTGCGTAAGGTTTTGCACCAGCACGCCGGGAACACGCTTATCCCCTGCATAAACCTTTCCGGAGGTGTTCTGCGCATAAGCATTACCCATCATCAATGTGACAACTCCTGTAAGTAAAATAAGTATTCGCATCAGCTTGCTTTAAGTTGCGAAGTTAATTTAATTTGCTGCGTTCAACTTGTGAAATTCGGCACTTCTTTTCATTAAATACTCCAGAAAACGCATCTCATTTTTATCTTGCAATAAGCGCGCATCTACCTGCTGCTCCAGACAATAATCAAAAAACAGGGGCTCTTCTTCTTGGGTCACGGCTAATTGATTCCGCAGTAAATCCTGATTAAAAAATGCATCTTTTTTGAAAAATGCTTCGAGCTCTCCCAGTTTTAAAATTCTAAAGCGATTAGGATCTTCGGCTTTTTCTTTTTTGTCTTTTTTAATCGAATTCCATACCATTTTTCCGATAGCGATAAAATCAATGCCAGAACCGCTAGGACCGGGACTATACAATTCAGGGTGTTCTTGAATATCCTTTTGCAACCACGTGTTGAAGTTTTTATCATATTCTTCTACCCGAAACTCTTTCACCTTGTTAGTTGCTGTAATGGTCACAGCATCCAGTTCATTTCTGCTTTCTTGAAGTTCGACCACCCAAGTTTCTTCTAGTTGATACGCCTCTACTTGATGAATTTGTGTTTCAAAAAACGAATAGCTAAAAATCAAAGAATCTCCCAACTGTGCGGCGATCTCAAAATTACCCCAGCGGTTGGTAGAAGTCATCAAGTCTTGGGTCTTATTGATGATCAGCACGCCTTCTAGCGGTTTATCTTCAGCATACACTTTTCCTTGTGATCGTTGTGCGTATACTGCCGTGCTGAGCAAGAGGATAAAGGCAAAAAATAATTTTGATAGCATAGTCAGGTCTCTGCAGTAATGACCTTAGTTATGCTTACATGTTGCAAAAATCACACACGGACCGCGTCTGGTACCAAGCCGGTATAGTCGCCGCCATTGCGAATAACGTCCCGCACAATAGATGAAGAAATGTAACTTTTACCCGAAGAAGTGAGTAAGAACACCGTTTCTATTTGCGCTAATTTTCTGTTAGTATGCGCGATAGCCTTTTCAAATTCAAAATCCGCCGGATTGCGCAATCCTCTAAGAATAAAGCCGGAATCTGTAGCATTACAAAAATCAACGGTTAGACCTTGATAGGTCATCACTTTGATCTTGGGTTCGTCTTTAAAGGACTCTTTTAAAAAGCCTTCGCGCTGCTCTAAAGTGAACATGTATTTCTTATCAGCATTCACCCCGATCGCTAAAATGATTTCATCAAAAAGCTTTAAGCCTCGCTCAATGATATCATAATGTCCTAAAGTAAGCGGATCAAAAGATCCCGGAAATACTGCGCGTTTCATAAATTAGAATTCAAAATTTAAAGCTCAAAATTTGAAATTAAAGGTACAAAAACTGAAGCGTTTAAAATCTGTTTAGTTTTTACAGTTTACCGTCTTTCAAATAGAAAATCAATATGCACGAGCAGATAGCCTCCTGCTGAAGTTAATTAGCAATAGCTTGCTCAATAACATTATCAAACAACTCTGGCAATGTAATCCCCGCAACCTTTGCCTGCTGCGGGATGATACTCGCAGGACTCAACCCCGGTGTGGTATTCACTTCTAAAAAGTGCGGGGCACCATTGTGGAAAATAAATTCCGCTCGGGTGAGGCCTTTTAATTTTAAGATCTTAAAGACTTTTTCTGCTTCGCGTTGTACGGCTTCGGTTTGCGCATCGGTGATTCTTGCCGGAGTGATCTCTTGTGATTTACCCTCATATTTTGCCTGATAATCAAAGAAGTCATTGTCGCTAACAATTTCGGTAACCGGAAGCGCCATAACTTTTCCTTGATAATTGATCACGCCAACAGAAACTTCAGTTCCTTCTAAGAAAGATTCAATAATGATCTCATCATCTTCTTTAAACGCCACTTCGATCGCTCCTTCTAATTCTTCGGCACCATAAACCTTAGAAACGCCGTAACTGCTGCCTGCTTTATTGGCTTTTACAAAACACGGCAAACCTACTTTATCTAAAATTTCGGTAGCATTAATAACGTCGCCTTTATTCAGCAAATAATTGGTTGCGGTTTTGATTCCATAGGCTTTCAAAACACTGATACAGTCACGCTTATTAAACGTAAGCGCAGCCTCATAATAATTACAGGCCGTCTGCGGAATCTTCAAAAGCTTTAGATACGCCTGCAGCACGCCGTCTTCTCCCGGAGTTCCGTGAATCGTGTTGAATACACAATCAAAGGTGATCTTAGTACCTTCCACATTAATCGAGAAATCAGCTTTATCAACAGGAATTGGCGGGTGATCGGCGTGTTTACAAAACCAGCCTTCCTTTAAAATATGAATGGGAAATACATTATACTTAGATTGGTCTAGATGTTTGCAAACCGTGTTTCCGCTCAAGATCGAGATATTCACCTCACTGGAAAATCCACCCATCACGACTGCAATATTTTTTTTTGACATAGTAAAAAAGAAAGCTTTACGTTATCTAATAGAAGGTGATCTTAAGATCATCTTCAACTATTGAAAAAACAAGTTCATTTAAGCTCGGTTTACCGAGTAATTTAAGGCTTCAAAGAACGTTATTTTTAGGAAAACTCGGCAAAAAAAATGATTGCAATTGAGCGTCAGCCAATTTTAAACTAAGTTTGTAGCCGCAAAATCGCTCTTTATGGGATTCTTTAAATTTATATTCAGCAAAGCCTTTTTAAAACAGCTCTTGCTGGCGCTACTGGTACTGGTTCTTATTGTATTTGGCCTGTTGTACTGGCTGCGCGCCTCTACAAATCACGACCAGCGCATCGCCGTGCCAGACCTTAGCAAAATGTCTCTGGGCTTAGTGCAACAAGAACTTGAAAATGCCGACCTGAATTATGTGGTGATCGACTCTTCAAACTACAATCCGGATTATCCTACATACTCAGTGATCGAGCAAAATCCCGCAGCGGGAAAATTTGTAAAAGAAGGCCGAAAAATATATCTGGTACTAAACCCTTCAGGCTATCGTAAAATTGAAATTCCACAGCTGGTAGGTAGAACCCAACGCCAGGTAGAACCAACCTTGCTTGCCTTAGGATTTAAAATAGGAAAAATTGATTACCGCGACCATATAAGTTCTGACGAAGTGCTTGAACTACGCCACGACGGCAAAACCCTCAAAGTGGGTGATGCGTTGCGTAAAACCTCAGTTATTGACTTGGTTGTAGGTAATGGAAAAGGCAGCTACCGCACCTCTGGCGATGCTGCACAAGATGTAATAAATGACGCTGAAGAATTAGACGATGCAGGATTTTAAGACGGAAGGTCCTGATGAGCAGGATGATGAATTGTATGAACATTACAGCTTTACCGCAGGCAAAGGCCAAGAGCCGCTGCGTGTAGATAAATTTCTGATGAATTTTATTGAAAAAGCAACGCGTAATAAAATTCAGCAAGCTGCAAAAAATGGAAACATTCAGGTAAACGGAGCAGTTGTAAAGCAAAATCATAAAGTAAAAGCTAATGATGTGGTTCGGGTTCTTTTTGAACACCCACCTTATGAATTTTTACTTACGCCTGAGGATATTCCGCTTGATATCGTTTATGAAGATGACACACTGCTTGTGGTGAATAAACCCGCAGGTATGGTCGTACATCCCGGTCACGGTAATTACAGCGGTACGCTCATCAATGCATTAATCTATCATTTTGATAACCTTCCGGAAAACAGCAGCGGTAGACCCGGTCTTGTGCATCGTATTGATAAGGACACAAGCGGACTTCTTGTAGTCGCGAAGACTGAAGAAGCAATGACGCATCTTGCGAAGCAGTTTTTTGATAAAACCAGTGAGCGTGAATACATAGCGATCGTTTGGGGAAATGTAGAAGAAGATCAAGGCACTGTTGAAGGGCATATAGGCCGTCATCCTAAAAACCGTATGCAAAACACGGTTTACGAAGATGGCGATCAAGGTAAGGAAGCGGTAACACATTACAAGGTTTTAGAACGCTTGGGCTATGTGACTAAAATCTCGTGCAAGCTCGAAACCGGGCGCACGCATCAGATACGTGTGCATATGAAACACATTGGGCACACGCTCTTTAACGACGAGCGCTATGGCGGCGATGTGATACTAAAAGGCACCACCTTTACCAAGTACAAGCAATTTGTAGAAAACTGCTTTAAAGTACTCCCCAGACAAGCCTTACACGCAAAAACTTTAGGCTTTGAACATCCTAAAACCGGCGAGTGGTTACGCTTTGACAGTGCGATTCCTGAAGATATGGAAGCCTGTATCGAAAAATGGCGCAGTTATGCTAAACACGCAATAGAATAGCGCTAGTGCAATGGCCATTTTAATTTAAGTACCTTTGACGTATGCTCGATTTCATTCCAGATAATTTACAATCGATTCTCATTATTGTGGTTTTGGCAGTGCTGTTTCTTGCGGTTATGGCCAACAATAAACGCAATCAAAGTAAATTAAGAGACCGCCGGAAACGCAATTTTAAAACAGATTATTTCAATCTTAAGAAAGAGCGCGAAGACGAATCTAAATCCTAAAAACTTTAGCTGTGAAAATCTATACTAAAACCGGAGACAAAGGTACCACTGCCCTCTTTGGCGGCACGCGCGTATCTAAGCACAACATACGTATTGAAAGCTACGGCACGTTAGACGAACTCAACTCCTATTTAGGCTTGTTGCGCGATCAGGAAATAGATGCGCACAGCAAAGCTACTTTGATCTCTATTCAGGAAAAACTATTTGTCATCGGGGCAATTCTGGCGACAGATCCCGAGAAAGCGGTTTTAAAAAATGGCAAAGAGCGCCTGAATATTGAAAAAGTTAGTGACGCTGATATCCAGCTTTTAGAACAGGAAATGGATGCGATGGATGCTCAGCTTCCACCTATGACGCATTTTATTCTCCCCGGAGGACATCAAACCGTGTCATTCTGTCACGTAAGCCGTGCGGTATGCCGCAGAGCAGAACGCCTCGCAACAGCTCTTTATCAAGAAGTTCCGTTTGAAGAAAACGCGCTAAAATACTTAAACCGCCTTTCTGACTACCTCTTTGTACTGGCACGGAAGTTGTCTAAAGACTTGCAAGCCGAAGAGATTAAATGGATTCCTGAAAAGAAGGGATAAAACATAGTAAAATTAGGCTTAACCCTCGTAATCACAATAGATTACAGACGTTCATAAAAATAATTTTGAATTAACATTCAATTTTCTTGGATTTTACGTTAATAAATTTATTTTTGCAAAAAAAATAAATACGTTAACTTATGTACTGGACATTAGAACTAGCTTCTCATTTGAGCGACGCACCTTGGCCTGCAACCAAAGATGAATTGATTGATTATGCGATTAGAACGGGAGCACCATTAGAAGTTGTTGAGAACTTACAAGCTATGGAGGATGAAGGTGACTCTTATGATTCGATTGACGAAATATGGCCAGACTATCCGTCTGAAGACGACTACCTCTGGAATGAGGATGAATACTAGATTTTACAACATTCTAAACATAAAGAAGTCTCGCAATGAGGCTTTTTTTTTGCTTAAATTTGAAGTGCAAAATAGAAGAATTCAGTTTTAAAAATTCTTCAGAAGAATAAAGAAATTTTCATCGTAGAGATGAAAATCAAAATAACTCCTGAGACTTCAGGATTACAGGAAATTAATTTTTCCCTTTAAAACGAAACCACAGGTTTTGTTGGGATAAAAGAACTACCAATTATGGGATTATTAGACAAAGTATTAAAGGTTTTTGTAGGTGACAAATCCAAACAAGATGTCGCTGCCATTCAACCTATTGTTGATAAAATAAAAAGTTTTGAAGCGCAGCTTGAAGCCTTATCACACGATGAGCTGCGTCAGAAGACTACAGAATTCAAAGCTAAAATCGCAGATGCACTTTCTGATACTAACGCAACACTACTTCAGTTAGAGAAAGAAGCTGACGAGACCGAAGATATTGACCGCAAAGAGGAAATTTACGCGGAGATCGACAAACTTAAAGACGAGTCTTACAAAATCAGCGAAGCAGTCCTAAACGACATTCTTCCCGAAGCTTTTGCTGTGGTTAAAGAAACTGCAAAACGCTTTGTTCATAATCCGCAATTGAAAGTTACTGCAAGTGCTTTTGATCGTGAACTAAGCGCAGAAAAAGACTACGTACAACTTGACGGTGATGATGCGATCTGGTCTAACAGCTGGGATGCTGCCGGAAAGCCTATCACTTGGGATATGATCCATTATGACGTGCAGCTCATAGGTGGTGTAGCTATGCACCAGGGTAAAATTGCAGAGATGCAAACCGGTGAAGGTAAAACATTAGTGGCAACGCTTCCGGTATATCTAAACGCACTTACCGGAAATGGCGTACACCTCGTAACGGTTAACGACTACTTAGCAAAACGTGATAGCGCTTGGATGGCGCCGTTATTTAACTTTCACGGACTCACAGTAGACTGTATCGATTACCACAGGCCTAATTCGGCTTCTCGAAGAAAAGCCTACGCTGCCGATATCACGTATGGTACGAATAATGAATTTGGTTTTGATTACTTGCGTGATAATATGGCGCACGCTCCAAACGATCTCGTACAACGCGCTCCTAATTATGCGATCGTCGATGAGGTCGACTCGGTATTGGTAGATGATGCGCGTACACCCTTGATCATTTCAGGACCTGTACCCAAAGGAGATCAACACGAGTTTGATGCATTGAAGCCTAAAATTGATAGCTTGGTAAGCCTTCAACGTCAACAATTGACAGGAACTTTAGCTGAAGCGAAAAAGCTTATTTCAGCGGGCGACACCAAAGAAGGGGCTATTCTTTTATTACGCGTATACCGCGGTCTTCCAAAGAATAAAGCGCTGATCAAATATTTAAGTGAAGAAGGAATTCGTCAACTTTTACAGAAGACTGAAAACCACTATATGCAAGACAACAATCGCGAGATGCACGTGATTGATTCTGAATTATACTTCACCATTGATGAAAAGAACAACCAGATCGAATTGACCGATAAAGGTATCGATCACTTGTCTGGAAAAGAAGATCCTAATTTCTTCATTATGCCTGAAATGGGCGTTGAGATCAGCAAGATCGAAAACGCAAATCTTTCCACCGAAGAAGAAGCTGAGAAGAAAGAAGAGCTTTTTAGAGAATTCAGTGTTAAGAGTGAGCGTATTCATACGATGAATCAGCTGTTAAAAGCCTATACTTTATTTGAAAAAGACACCGAATATGTGGTGATGGACAATAAAGTGAAAATCGTTGATGAGCAAACCGGCCGTATTATGGACGGGCGTCGTTACAGCGATGGTTTACACCAAGCGATCGAAGCAAAAGAGAATGTAAAGATCGAAGATGCTACGCAAACTTTTGCTACGGTAACTCTTCAGAATTACTTTAGAATGTACCGCAAACTTTCGGGTATGACGGGTACTGCGGTAACAGAAGCAGGTGAATTCTGGGAAATTTACGAATTGGACGTTGTTGAAATTCCTACCAACCGCCCGATTGCCAGAGATGACAAAGACGATAAAGTTTATAAGACCAAGCGTGAAAAATACAATGCTGTTATTGATGAAGTGCAACTTCTGGTTCAAGCCGGAAGACCGGTACTTATCGGTACGACTTCAGTAGAAATTTCTGAGATCTTGAGCAGAATGCTTTCGATGCGAAAAATTCAGCATAACGTATTGAACGCCAAATTGCATAAAAAAGAGGCCGATATTGTTGCCGATGCAGGTAACGCAGGTCAGGTAACCATCGCTACCAATATGGCGGGTCGTGGTACCGATATTAAATTGAGTAAAGAAGTAAAAGATGCCGGAGGACTTGCGATCATAGGTACTGAGCGTCACGATTCGCGTCGTGTAGACCGCCAGTTACGTGGTCGTTCTGGACGTCAGGGAGACCCGGGTAGTTCTCAGTTCTACGTGTCGCTTGAAGATAACTTGATGCGTTTATTCGGTTCTGAACGAATCGCTAAAATGATGGACCGTATGGGACTACAAGAAGGTGAAGTAATTCAGCACGGAATGATCTCTAAATCTATCGAGCGTGCGCAGAAAAAAGTTGAAGAGAACAACTTTGGAGTACGTAAACGTCTTCTGGAGTATGATGATGTGATGAATGCACAACGTGAGGTGATTTACAAGCGTCGTTATCACGCGCTATTTGGCGAGCGTCTTCGCGTAGATGTCGCAAATATGATCTACGATACTTCTGAAGCGATCGCCGAAACGAACAAAATGGCGCAGGACTTTAAGAACTTTGAGTTTGAGTTGATTCGTTTCTTCTCGATGAGCAGTCCGGTTGACGAAGCGCAATTTGCGAGTTCGTCTGCAAAACAACTAGCAGTCACCGTTTACGATGCCGCGCTAAAGCACTATAAAGAGAAAATGGAGCGCAACGCCGCTACCGCCTTCCCTATCATTAGTAATGTCTATGAAAATCCGGAAAGCAACTATGAGCGAATCGTGGTTCCTTTCTCTGACGGAACCAAAGAACTTAAAGTCGTTACCAATTTAAAAGACGCTTATGAGTCTCAAGGTAAACAACTGATTACCGACTTTGAGAAAAACATTACCCTTGCGATTATTGATGATGCATGGAAAACGCATTTACGCAAGATGGATGAATTGAAACAAAGTGTGCAGCTTGCGGTGCACGAGCAAAAAGATCCGTTATTGATCTATAAGTTCGAAGCTTTTGAGTTATTCAAACAGATGATCGATCAGGTGAATAAAGATGTGATTTCCTTCTTATTTAAAGGAGAGTTACCGGTGCAGCAGCAAAATCAAATTAGAGAAGCGCGTCAAGTACGTCAAACAGAACAAACGCAAACTTCTAAAGAAGAAATTCCTAATCTTGATGAACGTGCCGCACAAAGTCGTGCAGCAAGTGGCAACACCCAACCTCAGCGTCAGCAAGTGACTGAGACCATCACCCGTGAGCGTCCTAAAATAGGTCGTAATGATAAAGTAACGATCAAGCACGTGATGAATGGGGAGAACAAAACAATGAAGTTTAAACAAGCCATTCCACTTCTTGACAAAGGCGATTGGGTGCTTGTAGATGAGTAATAGTATTAGACTTCAAACAGTAAAAAAGTTCGGTTAACAACCGGACTTTTTTTGTGAATAACTATTTGCAATCTGTTGGTTTTAATCTTTACTTAAACTTAATATTGCAGCCTTTTTGAGCCTGAAGAATACCCCTAGTTTTGTAACCTAAAACCCTATTATATTGTTTTCTAAAGAACGTCTACACAACGAGTTAATGCAATCTACAAACATGTCTGCAGTAGAGCTGCGTGCGTGGTTGCGCACCGATATTGCTCCTATAACTGTGGCCAATTATAAGGATGCTCCATCATTGGATCAATCTAATAAATTGCTGACGATTCTGATGAAAAACACCGAAGAGCTTACCAGAACAGATTGCTTTTTTATTCAGAGTATTTTGCAACGCATTAAGTATTTAAAAAACAATCGCAGCAAAGAGGGATATGCGCGTCTTGATTGGGAAAATAGCTTACGCAGCTTAGGCTATGATATTAAGAAGCAACTAAAGCCTGCTAAAAAGTCAAAGGCTTACCACTAATTATTTTTGCGGCAGCTTTTTTAATTTTTAGAGAATTACACTACCTTCAATACCCTATTTGGTAGCTTATAATCCTATGAAAAATTTTAGACTTGAACTCAAGTGGGCGGTGATCTATACGCTTACATTACTCCTCTGGATGGTTTTTGAACGGCTTATGGGCTGGCACGATGAGCATATTGATATGCACCACATCTACACCATGCTATTCTACATTCCGGCGATCATTTTATATTATTTCGCTTTAAGTGATAAACGCAATAATTTTTACGGAGGTATCATCACATTTAAACAAGCTTTTTTAAGCGGCTTAATTCTTTCAGTCTTTATTGCACTACTTGCAGCTCCGGCACAATACATCACCAGTACTTATATTACGCCTCAGTATTTTGACAATGTGATTGCTTACGCTGTAGAAAGTGGCAAAATTGCTCCGGAAGAAGCTGCTTCATTCTTTAACCTTAAAAGCTACATGATTCAGTCTGTAGCCGGAAGCCTTGCCTTCGGTCTTGTTTTAAGTGCTCTTGTGGCATTTTTTGTAAAAAGAAAATGATAAGATCATTTTAAATCTTTCGGCAAAAATCTGCATTGGATTATCTTTGAAGGATGACAAAGAAAATTCAATTAATGTGTTCTGATATAGACGGAACACTTCTTAACGCTAAACGCGATATTGCCCCTGAAACTGCTGCTGCAGTTAATAAACTCCCTCAAGATTTTCCGATTATTCTAGCCTCTTCCAGAATGCCTTCGGCAATGTATTATTTACAGGAAAAAATTGGACGTTTGGGAAGCCCGATCATCAGCTACAATGGTGGTCTTGTGCTAGACGGTAAAGGAAACAAGCTTTACAGCCAGACGGTTTCTCTTGATTTTCTTGAAACAGTAATTCAACATCAGCAGGATTACGACTACAACATCAGCACCTATTGCACCGATACGTGGCGCACTGCAAAATCAGATTACTGGACTTTGCGAGAAATTAGAAGTACTCGTGTAGAACCCGTTTATACGCCGCTTAACGAGCACGTAGCTGTTTTAAAAGCCATTGACGAACAACCGCATAAAATTATGTGTATGGGTTCACCCAAAGCTTTAGATAGTCTGATCGCGCTTCTTCGTGAAAAACACGGTAATGAAGCACACTTTTACCGCTCAAAAGATGTGTATGTGGAGATCACTCCTAAAAACATTGATAAAAGCAGTGCGTTAGCAACTTTGATCGATAAAAACTATGGTTTAAAACTAAGTGACGTAATTGCTTTTGGCGATAACTTCAACGACACAACAATGATCAAGAATGTAGGTCTTGGCGTTGCGGTTGCTAACGCAGCTCAGGAGGTAAAAGATGTTGCAGATTATGTAAGTGAGTACACGAATAAAGAACACGCTGTAGCAAAAGCGATTGAAAAATTTCTCGTTTAAAACTGCATTAAGAGATTACACGATTATTTAATCTCGATTATAGAGCAAAAAAGAGAGGCGCAACTTCAACCAATCAGTGCGCCTCTCAAAACAACCTAACCAATAATCTTCAATCTCTTAATCTAAATAGTTTTTATAATTGTTCACTTTGATTTTTGCACCTAAGTCGTGCATCAAGTTGTACAAGCCAAAAAACGTTCGGTTGATATAGAGGAAATGTTTGCTTCCCCGATTTCCATTCATTTTTCGAAGTTGGGTGTCCTTAGAGTATTTATCACTTAAATCTGCAATTTGAGCAAAGAAACTTTCATCACTAAAGTCAAAGGTTTCGAGGTGAAAGGGCTTCGTGAACAAGCTTAACATTTCGTGAAACAACGCAGAGAAAAACGCCGTTTCTTCGGCAGAATCGCTTGTTTTTAAAATTTCAAGCTCAAGCATTTTCGCTTTAAATATTTCAGGATCATTTATATTTTCAGGCTTCGCTAATTCAAAATAAGGCGCATAAAATTCCTGAGGAACTTTTTTTATACATCCAAAATCGATCGCGATTAGATTATGTTCGTTATCAACCAAAAAGTTTCCGGGATGAGGATCTGCGTGCACCTGTTTTAAATGATGCATTTGAAACATGTAAAAATCCCATAAAGCTTGGCCGATTTTGTCTGCAGCCTCCTTATCGGTATTTACCTGAGTAAATTCACTGAGATGTACACCCGTCATCCAATCCATCGTAATGATACGCTCACTGGATAGTTCCGGATAGTATTTAGGAAACCTCAAGTCATCAATCACACTGCATTGTTTAGTAATTTCTTGACTTTGCTTTACTTCTAGTAAATAGTCTGTTTCTTCAAGCAGTTTTTCTTCAACTTCCTTAAAGTACTTCTCCTTATCTTTTCCTTTTAAATTGAACATTCGAGTAGCGATTGGCTTCACTAGAGCCAAATCGCTACTGATGCTGTCTGCAACGCCGGGGTATTGAATTTTCACAGCAAGTTTTTTCCCATCTAAAGTAGCTTGATGTACTTGACCGATGCTCGCAGCATTAACACTATCTTTCTCGAATGTATCGTATAAATCTTCAGGATATTTATCCAGATATTTTTTAAATGTTTTGCGTACCAAAGCCGCAGAAAGTGGCGGCACCGAAAACTGAGACAAGGAAAACTTCTCAACATACGCCTTAGGCAAAATGTTCTTTTCCATACTCAGCATTTGCGCAACTTTAAGCGCACTACCCTTTAAACTTTTGAGTCCGTCATAGATATCTTCGGCATTTTCATCATCAAGCGTTTCTCGTGTAATGCTAGAATCAAAGGCCTTTTTGCTATAATATTTAGCGTAGTTCCCTCCCACCTTCACACCGGTTTTCACTAGCTGTGATGCGCGAGAAAGTTTATTGGTAGGTATGTGATCAATCGTTTTCATACCGTTTCTTATTTAGTTCTTGAAAAGTTTTCTTTAAACAGAAATTTCCCGAAATCAAGTACGCTTTCTAAAGGCGTTGTATTAAATACGTCAAAAATGGCGTTTACGGATTTCTCAATAGCGACATCTGTTTTTTCAAAACGTGCCGAATTATCATCCATCCAATATTTCAATAGAAACAAGGTCTGTAACCAAGCACCCTCACTAAAAATAGAAACCGGATTCTTTGTAAATCTTGACGACTTATTTTCATTATCCTGCTCGATCAAATCACTTGCAAACTCACGCACTTTTAAGCGCAAATCTCTGAGTTGCGCTAAACTTTTTAAACTGTTTTTCTGTTCTTGTAATGCAAAAAGCACATAGCTGCGATTTGCGGTCAACACTTCAAAAAACGTATAGAAAAAAGAAAGCATTTTCTCTTTATTAGGATAGGTAGCATAATCAGGATTTTTATGAAGAACTTGAATGGTGTTATCATAAAACGCTACCCAGACCGCTTCACGGATGCCTTGAAACGAACCAAAGAAATTATAGAACGCTCCCTCTTCTATAGTATGATCTTTACAGAATTTAAATACCGAGGCCGGTTTGTGCCCGTGCTCTAACACGTACTCCATATACATCGTCATTACCTCAGTTGCAGTAAGCTTCGGAGCCTTTTTTGTTGTGGTTGCTTTTTTTGTAGTCGCCATAATCTTAATGTTTAAGCTGTTGTAAATTTAAATAATGTTTAAGCTTACTTCAAAGACGTTAAACAAAAGCTTTAGTTAAAGTTCTTTCAGTTTAAATGAAAGTTGTGTCAGTTTGTCATTTCATTTGCTTTGGTATTTTTTTTGAAATCTGCTCCACACAAAATGGTTCACACCTATCAATCTTATAATTAATTAAAACTGAAACACTCGGTTTAAAAATTTTAAATACACTATGTCTACAGGTAAAATCAATGTTGCTGTTGAGAACATTTTTCCGTTGATCAAAAAGTTCTTGTACAGTGATCACGAAATTTTCTTGCGTGAATTAATTTCAAACGCAACTGATGCTACACTAAAACTTAAGCACTTGACCAACATTGGCGAAGCCAGCGTTGAATATGGCAATCCGGTAATTGATGTAAAAATCGATAAGGATGCCAAAACTTTGAGCATTACCGATCAAGGTATTGGTATGACCGAAGAAGAAGTTCAGAAGTATATTAATGAAGTTGCTTTTTCTGGCGCTGAAGAATTTTTAGATAAATACAAAGACACCGCAAAGGATAGTGGCATTATTGGACATTTTGGTCTTGGTTTCTACTCTGCTTTTATGGTAGCGCGCAAGGTGGAGATCATCACAAAATCATATAAAGATGCGCCTGCTGTAAAATGGGAGTGCGACGGTTCGCCGGAATTCACGATCTCTCCTGCTGAAAAAGACGTTCGCGGTACAGAAATCATTCTTCATATTGCTGAAGATTCTGAAGAGTTTCTTGAAGAGAACCGCATCAGCGAACTCTTGACAAAATATAATAAGTTTATGCCGGTGCCGATTAAGTTTGGTACTAAAGAAGAAACGCTTCCGCTTCCTGAGGATGCTCCAGAAGATGCTGAAGCAGAAACTAAAACGGTTGATAACATCATCAACAACCCTGATCCGGCGTGGACAAAGCAGCCTACTGATCTTGAGGAGAAAGACTATAAAGATTTTTACCGCGAGCTCTACCCAATGCAGTTCGAAGAGCCACTTTTCCATATTCATTTAAATGTAGATTACCCGTTTAATTTAACCGGTATTCTTTACTTCCCACGTTTGGGACAGGATATGAATATTCAGAAAGATAGAATTCAGCTGTACCAAAATCAGGTTTTTGTAACCGATAATGTAGAAGGAATCGTTCCTGAATTCTTAACGATGCTTCGTGGGGTAATTGACTCTCCAGATATTCCGCTGAACGTATCACGTTCCTATCTGCAAGCCGATGGCGCTGTAAAGAAAATCTCAAGTTACATCACCCGTAAGGTAGCAGATAAACTGAAGTCGCTTTTCAACGAAGATCGTGAGGATTTTGAAAAGAAATGGAACGACATCAAAGTAGTGATTGAATACGGAATGCTGAGCGAAGATAAATTCTTCGACAAAGCAGACGCTTTTGCGCTTTACCCTACCGTTGACAATACTTACTACACTTTTGCTGAACTTCAAGAGAAGATCAAAGAAAATCAGACTGATAAAGACGGGAAGCTAGTTGTGCTTTACGCCTCTAATCAAGATGCGCAGCATCAATACATTCAAGCTGCAAAAGATAAAGGCTACGAGGTTTTATTACTAGACTCGCCAATTGTTTCTCACTTGCTTCAAAAGCTTGAAACTTCTAAAGAGAACATCAGTTTTGTACGTGTAGATGGCGATGACATCAATAACCTGATCAAAAAGGATGAGGAACAAATCTCTAAGCTTTCTGATGATGAAAAAGAAAGTCTAAAGACCTTGCTTGAAGAAACGATCAATGATAAGTCGTATACTGTAAAACTTGAGGCGATGGATAGCAACTCAGCACCATTTATGATTACACAGCCTGAGTTTATGCGTCGTATGAAAGAAATGCAAGCAACCGGCGGTGGCGGTATGTTTGGAATGGGTAATATGCCTGATATGTATAACTTGGTAGTGAACACGAATAGTGAGCTTGTAGGTGAGATTTTAAACACGAAAACCAAGAAAAAACAAGAACGCCTCATCACACAATCTATGGATTTGGCACGTTTATCTCAGGGCTTGCTTAAAGGCGAAGCTTTAACTAACTTTGTTAAACGCTCCTATGAGATGATCAAATAGGCAGTTAGATCTTAGATTTGAGACACCTGGATCTAAAACCCTGACTTCATAAGGAAAACCGCTCTAACTGAGCGGTTTTTTTATGCCTAAATTCTAACGATTCTTTAACCCATTTCATCCTGCGATTACACCTTAAAATGCTAACTTCACTTCACCAAATAGTTAAAATGTTTCAGTTTACCGCTACATATACTGATCTGTACCAGTTAAGTATGGCTCAGGTATATTTTAATAAAAATCAAAACCAGCAAGCCGTTTTTGATTACTTTTTTAGAAAACTGCCCTTCAATGGTGGTTATGCTATTTTCGCCGGGTTAGAAGAACTTATCTCGATCATCGAAGACTTGCGCTTTACGGAGGCAGATCTAGAATACCTCAAGCAACACGATTTTGAACCTGAGTTTCTAGCGTATTTAAAGAACTTTCGCTTCCGCGGAAGTATTAACGCAATGCCTGAAGGCGAAATCGTTTTCCCTACTGCACCTGTCTTACAGGTAGAAGCCAACCTCATCGAAGCACAAATCATTGAAACTATACTGCTAAATACCTTAAATTTTCAAACGCTTATCGCAACCAAAGCGAGCCGTATACGCAATGTTGCCGGTGATAAAACTTTACTCGATTTTGGATTGCGCAGAGCGCAAGGGCCGGGAGGCTACTATGCCTCTCGCGCAGCAATGATAGGTGGTTTTGACGGAAGTAGCAATGTGATCACGGGTAGAGATTATGGTTTTCCCATCAGCGGAACTATGGCGCACGCCTTCGTACAAAGTTATGATGACGAACTTACCGCTTTTAGGGATTTTGCAGAACACAGACCCAAAAATTGTGTGCTTCTGGTAGATACTTATGACACCCTAAAAAGCGGAATGCCCAATGCGATCACCGTTGCTAAAGAAATGGAACAACGCGGTCAAAAGCTGCTTGCGATTCGCTTAGACAGTGGTGACCTCGCCTACCTTGCTAAACGCTGCCGGAAGATGCTAGACGATGCCGACTTAGCTTACGTAAAGATTGCTGCTTCTAATCAGTTAGATGAATATGTCATTCAAAGTTTGCAAAATCAAAATGCTCCTATTGATGTTTATGGCGTAGGAACCAATCTCGTAATTGGTAAACCCAACGGTGCTTTAGATGGTGTTTATAAACTCTCTTTCGCTAATGGTAAACCACGCATTAAAATTTCAGAAAGTATCTCAAAGGTGACGCTTCCGCATAAAAAACAAGTGTATAGAATCTCAACAGAAGATCACACTTTAATAGGTGCAGATGCCATCGCTTTAGCAAATGAAAACAGTGTTTCTCGTATGTATCATCCTGTTGAACCTTTTAAAAATCTCAGTATTGTAGGTTTAACACAAACACCTATGCTGCAACCTATAATGCAAGAAGGCAAACGCTTGTATCCTGAAAAATCAGTTCAGGAAGTGGCTGCTTTCAGCAAAAAACAACTTGCTGCTCTACCCGAAGAATTTAAACGATTTGACAATCCACATATTTATAAAGTAGGTATTAGCAATCAGCTCAAAGAAGAGCGTGATCGCTTGATCGCCGCACATAAAAACTAAACTATGAAACTATTTACAATCTGCCTTTTTTTAGTAACACTAACGCTTCCTGCAAATGCTCAAGAGACGAATACAAAAGCTCTTTTAACCCAGGATGAAAATGAAACGTGGCTTCAAGAATATCAGCAACTTGAAGATTCTCAAGAAAAGCTAAAAATGATCAAAGCCAAAATTCTTTACGATGCGCAATTTGTAGGTCCCCGTCCCGGCATTTCCTTAACCGGTTTAAATGAAGAACAACGCCAAGCTTTAAAGCAACGAGAAAGCAAGAAGCCAAAAGTTACCGCTGATTGTAAAATCCTTTTTGTGTTACAGGCAACGCAATCTCATATTTTGGATTTAGAAAAGAGTCCGCAATACAAATCATTAGTGGAACACTTAGAGACGTTTTCGATTTCTGACACCATCTTAACGGGGACTAGTGCATCTGCATTCTACGGATCTCGAGCACGTTGTGGTGTAGTTCTTTTGAAAACCGAAGATCCTAAAGCGCTCGACTATTTAGAAAATATAAACAACCAGAAATAACCAATACTTATGAAAGCCCTCGTCATCATTGATATGCAAAACGATTTTATGCCCGGTGGGGCGCTTGCCGTTCCCGGTGGAGATCAAATCATTCCTTTGGTAAACAAACTTCAGGAAAAATTTGATTTGGTCATTGCTACGCAAGACTGGCATCCTGAAAATCACAGTAGCTTTGCAGACAATCATCACGACAAAGAAAATTTTGACACGACCGTGATAGACGGTTTGGAGCAAACTTTATGGCCGGTACATTGTGTGCAAACTACTGATGGCGCAGACTTTCATCCACATATGAACGCAGCGCGTATTGAAGCTATTTTTAGAAAAGGAACAGATCCAGCAATAGACAGTTATAGCGGCTTTTATGATAATGCGCATAAAAAAGCTACAGGACTTACCGGATATCTTAAAGGAAAAGGCGTCACTTCACTTTACTTTTGTGGTTTAGCTGCAGAATATTGTGTGAGTTTTTCGGTGCTTGACGCACTTGAAGAAGGCTTTAAGGTAACCCTTTATGAAGATGCAACGCGCGCGTTAGATGAGGCTGCATTTGAAAAAATGAAAACTCAAATCATCGAAAAAGGAGGCCGACTAAAGTTGGCCGGTGAGCTCGTATAAATGATTGCAGGTGGAATTGACGGTTGCAAAGCGGGTTGGCTTTTAATTTGGAAGGATCAGCAAGGCTATCAATATTCCCTCTTAGATCGAATTGACGATTTGGAGCATTTTGTAAAGAATGCTGCACGTTTTTTTATTGATATTCCCATCGGGCTTTCTTCTGAAGCGTTTCACCGAAGCATCGAGGTCAAACTCCGTAAAGAGCTAAAAAGCAGAAGTACCACAATATTTAATGCGCCTTGTAGAGCAGCCGTTTATGAAGTGGATAAGAAAAAGGCTAAAGAACTTAATAAACGTATTTTAGGGAAAAGTCTTTCAGAGCAAACGCTTAATATAAAAGACAAGATCTTAGAAACAGATCGTTATATAATTACTTCAAAAAGCACTAGTATTCAATTGCTGGAAAGTCATCCTGAAATTTGTTTTAAATATCTCAACCAAGGCCAAATTCTAATGTCAAAAAAAAGTCAGAAGGAAGGAGTAGAGCAAAGGCTTGACCTACTTTCCCGGCTTGATTCTGAAGCAAAAATTTTGTACGAACGCATACTCGCAGAAACCAAAAGAAATCAAGTAAAACGCGATGATATTCTTGACGCTCTTTGCCTCTGCCTTGCAAACCAAATAAGTTCAAAAACACAAACCCATTTTATCACCGATGAAAATCAAGTTGATGCTCAGGGAATTCCTGTAAAACTGGCGTACGCCAGACTTTAGACATCGGTTATGACGGGATTTTCCCCCAATTTTCAAGTTTATTCTCAACAAAACCGTTTTACTCTTTATCAAGTGCAAGGTTTCTCGTACTTTTAGAACATATTATTTCACAGACTTATTATTTTATTATTCTTCTCTTACCAAAGTCGAGAATCCTCCCCTAAATAGAAATGATGAGTATTTAAATATTTAGGATTGTATGAAATTATTATACAAAAAGAGGAGGCTATATCTCAATCTGGCCATAGGTATTGTCTGGATCATTTTATTTATTCTGAAATTACTTTATACAGAACCGCATAACATCTGGTTACTGGATTATTATATGCCTGTGCTAAGCGTGCTTTATTTAGGGCAGTTTCTATACCAATACCATTATCAATACCTTATCGTAACCGATACTGAGATCATTAGAAATCATCTTTTCTTCGGAAAAAAAATCCCGTTGAATGCTGTAGAAAGATTCTATACTAACAACTTAGGGGATTACGTGATTGAAGGTGCTGGTAAAAAAATCAAGATCAACCCAATCATTGTCAATCAAAAATCGCTGCAAGAATTTAAGGGGTTCACGCGCACCTTATCGATAGCAACTGAAATTCATTAGAAATTCAAATTAATTTCTGTAAGTTCTGTTTCAAATTTCTACTATTCATTAAACGAAATTTGAATTATGAATAAATCTATCTTTTTACTCCTTACACTCGCGATTCTATCGTGTAAACAAAACAACTCAGAAGAATCTAAAGATGTCCCTGAGCAAGAACAACAGGCAACTACTACATCCAATCCTTTTGTTGACAACATCGCCAGCGCTCATAACAAAGCGGCGTTTGCTGCACAAGAGGCCATAGCTTTTGATCTTCAATTGATGTTTGGCGGAAATGAACGCATCAACGCCACGATTAGCATGCTAACAAACAGTAGTAAGATACGAATAGATAAAACAGACGGTACCCAATTGATTTATGACGGATCTCAAGTTTACAGTGCTCCAAAAGGCGCAATACCTGATGGCGCTCGTTTTGATATTTTTACTTGGCCTTACTTTTTTGCATTTCCATTTAAACTCCAAGATCCGGGCGTTAACATTCAGGAATTAACCAATGATACTGAAGGTCAGTTTAAGTTGACTTTTGAAGGTGGCACCGGCGATACTCCTGATGACTGGTATATTGGCTACTTGGATGAAGAAAACCGCATAGAAGCAACCGCTTATATTGTAACCTTTGGTGATAAAACTATTGAGAATGCTGAAGCAGCACCGCACGCGATCGCTTATTCAGATTATAAAGAAATAGAGCAAGTACCGCTAGCTACTACTTGGAAATTTTATAACTGGTCAGAAGAAAAAGGAATTTTTGGCGATCCTATTGGCGAAGCCCATTTGAGTAACATCCGGTTTTTTGAAGTTGAAGATGGTTTTTTTGAAAAGCCAGAATCTTCAGATATTGTAAATTACTAAATTAAACTTGTAAACTTTATATTATGCATTATCCTTGGCATCTCTATTTAATGGCAGTTATGTACATAGTCGCCGGTATAATGCATTTTATAAAACCCAGAGCGTATATGCGTATTATGCCACGCTATCTTCCTGCACATAAAACATTAGTCTTTTTAAGCGGATTTGCCGAGATCCTATTAGGTATAGGCATTTGCATACCCCTATTCAAGAATTGTGCAATCTACGGTATCGTAGCTATGCTCATTAGTTTTTTTCTTGTACACTTTTATATGCTTTCTTCTAAAAAAGCAGGGATGAATTTACCTAAATGGCTACTTTGGGCACGTGTAGGCTTGCAATTTCTTCTAATTTACTGGGCGCTCTTCTACTTAAAATATTAAACAAAAAAAGCCTTGTTGCAGTTGCAACAAGGCTTTTCTAATTACTAGGGTTATAAACTTATTTGATAGCGATTTGCTTTGAGAAATAATCTTTCCCAATTGAGACACCAATTCTGTAGTTTCCAGCAGGCAACTCTTCAAAGTTAAGAGCTTGCTTAACTACTAGGTTTGTATCAGACATAGACTCAATGATTGCACCAGTCTCATCATAAACACGTGTAGTTGTTTTTACTTCTTTAGGGTTTGTAAATGATATCATTACAATGTCATTCTCAACGCGGTAATTAGGCTTAAAGATGGTTTTACTTTCATCTTTAACAATGTCTAATCCTTTAAACTCTTTTTTGATCGTAGTGTATGATTTAGCATAATCATCCTCATAGATCAAGTAGTATTTACCTACCGGTAATTCTTCTAAGCTTAAAGTTTTAGAATCATTAGCTACGCTTCCTGCATACTCACTGTAAAGACGCTCTCCGTCAACATCCTCAAGATAAATCTGAGCTCCCTCAATTGCATTAGTGTACTCTACTTTTACCATAAAGTTCTCATTCACTGTAACTGCAATTCCGTCTGCTGCATTGGCGTTTAGAGTAAGGGCTAAAGTCAATGCGAATACCAAAGTTTTAATAGTTGTTTTCATAGGTTTGGTTTTTTGTGAGTGATTTAATTTATTCACATTACAAATGTATGGCGCAAAACCAGCCTGAAATAGAACCCATTATGCAATTTTATGTGCTATATTAACCTTAAACCAATATTTAAATTTAAATTTGTGAAAAACCTATATATTTAGGTTAATATAGCATAAGTCGCAGGTTAAAGCCTTGGCTACCTTTATACTAAATTAACAGGAATACTATGATAAAATCCCCAAAACCAGCCTTTGAGAAAATAGAACCAGGTTTTGGAAGCTCTTTTTCCTACCGTACTTACGATGAAAATCACGAAAACAACAGTCATAATTTCTGGCACTATCATCCTGAACTTGAACTAGTTTACGTAAAAGGAGGTACCGGTAAGCGCCAAGTGGGTAGTCACATCTCTTATTATAGAAATGGCGAACTCATACTTATTGGTTCTAATTTACCCCACTGTGGCTTTACAGACTCCTTGAATAACTACGAGCGCGAAACAGTGATTCAGATGCGTCCAGACTTCTTAGGTGAGTCTTTTTTTAATATTCCTGAAATGCGCAGCATCAAAGCCCTGTTTGAGCGTGCTAAAATGGGCATTGTTTTTCACGGCGAACTCAAACGAATCATAGGTTCTAAGATCGAAACTTTAAAGTCGCTTTCTAATTATGAACGTCTTTTAGGCCTTCTAGATATCTTAAAACAATTAGAATCTGCAGAAAAGTATACGGTTCTCAATGCTCAGGGTTTTATCCTAGAGACCGAACTTCAAGACAATAACCGCATCAATATTATCTTCAATTTTGTCAAAGAAGAGTTTAAACGTCAGATCACACTCGAAGAAATTTCAGAATTGGTAAGTATGACCGTTCCGGCGTTTTGTCGCTACTTTAAAAAAATTACAGGAAAGACCTTTACCCAATTTGTAAATGAATATCGACTGGTGCACGCGGCCAAACTACTTCACGAAAAACCCATAAGTATCACTGATGTTTGTTTTGAAAGTGGCTTTAACAACTTCAGCCATTTTAACAAACAATTCAAAAAATTTACGGGAAAAACACCTTCAACCTATAGAAACGAGTTGAAATTCATTGTTTCTTAGGGATTTATAAATTTTTAACATTGCCAACTAAATCGAGTAACTACACTAACTCACAATAATTTAGAGCGGAGTCATTGATTTTTAACTATTTATTTAAAAATTATTGACACTTAAATACCTAACTTCAACATACTGAATTACAGTTATTTTAAAGATTTAGACTCAGAATAAATTAGAGAACTAGTATAAGCTCTAGTAAATTTCTATAAAATTTCTTGTAACTTTTACATCAGTCTTTAGACAAATTTTCACCCCTTATTTAATTTAAATCCTACAAGTGCCATGATACAACTTAATTGGCAGGACATATTTATCATTGATCGATTTTCTACGTCGAGATGGGATGCTGTAAATAAAGGTGACATTTATTTTCAGATCTTGTTTATTGAAGAAGGTAGCGGTCGTATTACAATTGATCACAAAGTGACCTCTTACAAGAGTCGTGATATATTTGTCTTTGCAAAGAATGAAGTCCCAGACATCAAAACTCACGAAACTACAACGTTTATTATTTTCAAATTTACTGACCTGCTTTTCTCAAGTAAGGTGAGTTTACCAGACAAACAAAACTGGTTACGTCGTAGTGAATTTATTCTTAATCATCCTAAACGTAAATTTCAGGAAGCGCTTAAAAATATTGAAGATCGTGACCTTATATGGCGTATTCTATTTTTTATCAGAAAAGAAAACACGGCCAAGGAGCAATATTATTTGCAAATTATTGCCAATATGGTAAGTACGATACTCAGTATAATCGCTCGAAATGTTACTGAGAAAAATCCGGAGCATATTACCCCAAAATCTACAAAGAAAAATGAGCGTATTGATGAGATCTATGCGTACATCAGGTATAATATTTATGATACCAATTTACTCAAGATTTCTGCAATTGCTAAGCACTTTCATATAACGAGTAGTACACTCAGCAATTACTTCAAGAAAGAAACAGGAAACTCCTTGCACAATTATATCTTACTGTACAAGTTAGAAATTGCCAAAGACCGTCTTTTAAATTCTGATTTTACGGTTTCGCAAATTGCGATCCAATTAGGATTCACAGATGAAAGTCATCTTACCCGTATCTTTAAGAAATATTGCGACGCAACGCCGAAACAATATAAAGATAACCACGTACTGGCTGACGAGTAGTGGCTAGAGTTTCTTAGGGTCTTAAATTGCTATTTAAAAATCTCATTCAAGACAGCTGCCAGGCGCACGCCGCCTTTTTGAAGCTGCTCTTGAATGATATGGTAGTTATCTGCTTGATAGCGATAGCTAAGCTTCTCTCCTATTTCTGCAGATGCATAAACCATTTCCGCGAGATCCTGGCCTTCACTAACCCAGTCTAATACATCACCTGAAGTAAGTGCTTTATATTCGGTTTTTGAAACCTCACCAAAATTAGTCGCTAATTCGCTATAAGACATCCCATAGCTTTCGATCATTTTGGTGTCCCAAAGCGAGTGTAAATTCGTACCGTCATTAAACCAGCGTACTTGAAAATCATTTCCGCCTTTATCTTCGGCGTGACCTAAATGTAAAGGTTGGTGCAAGTCTCCAATAAAATGAACGAGCATTTTTAAGTAAAAGGCTTTTTCTTTCTCTGACGTCTCATCAGAAAGTAAAATTTCCTTACAAGTTCTTATTCCTTGTACAAGATCGCCATATTCATTTTTATCAGCTTCAGCATAGGTTAAGCCAGGTGCTATATTTACGTAATGCCAGCTGCTGTATTTTCTATATTCTTCATAGCTTTTAATTTCATCTCCATAAGTTGAAACAGTAACTAAGGTTTCTGTACCCAGAAGTTTTTCAATCGCCTTTCTAGTTTTTGGTTTTAAGTATTTAGTCGCTATTGCAGCTACTGCACGGTGGCCTTTACTTCCCCAATCTTCATCATTATCCATTGCTTCTACGTTAAAAGATATACTCAATAAAATACCAAATGCTAAAAGTCTTCTTTTCATTGTTGCTAATTTTCGGCAAAAATAAGCTATCACGCTTCTTTACCCGCACGCAACTGAGGTTAATTTGGAATATGAAATTAAATCGAAAAAGCACCGTTATAGACCTACATTAATCAGGGACTTCCTTCTGCGGTCAAACTTTTAGCCTTATCTTATCTTAAAATTTGTGTAAGACTTTCATCAACTAAATATCTTTGTTTTAGTTTGTGGCATTATTTTTAATAGATTATTCTGTATGAAAACATTTAAAGAAATACAGCGATTTGATCAATGGTGGTTACGCTTACTCCTTGTAGTAATTCTCGCAATTGCCGTAAGTCCGCTTGTTTTAGATTGGGATAATTTAAAATTTTCTAAGTTCGAGATCGCTTCTGTGATTCTCAGCATTTTAGTGATTTTAGGCCTCTTTCTTGGCTTTTGGTATATCTTCAAATTAGAAACCACAATAGACGAAAAAGGAATTACATATCGCTTTGTTCCTTTTCATATCAAGTCAAGGTTTAAAGCTTGGAGCGAAATCAAGAGCGCCAAAATTCGTAAATACAATCCTATCAGAGAATACGGCGGTTGGGGCTACCGTATTTCATTCACTAAGCGAAAAGCCCTAACTACCAAAGGCAGAAAGGGACTTCAATTGGTTTTTAACGATGGTAATGAGTTACTACTAGGCACACAATATCCCGAGAAAATTGATGCCTTATTAACACACTATTCAAAATTGAAATAAGGTATGCGGCTTGTTTTCATTATAGGTCTGATGTTAGCGGTTAGCACTGCTCATAGTCAAGACCCTACATCCTCTGAAATTAGAATTAATGAGTTTATCTCCGGGACACTGCTTCAACCTGTAAAGCAAACTGATACGTTAGCCATTATAATTGCCGGTTCAGGACCTACAGATCGCAATGGCAATCAGCAAATGATGCAAAACAATAGCCTCAAGCAACTAGCTCAGCAGCTTACCAAAAACGGTTTTGCTACGTTTAGATATGACAAACGCCTTTTTGCTTTAATGCGTCAAAATGCACTGATAGAAGAACAACTCAGCTTTGATGATTTTGTTAGCGATGCAGTTTCCGCAATAAATTATTTTGAGCAAGATTTTAAAACAATTGTATTGATCGGGCATTCTCAGGGAGCCTTAATTGCAAAGCTCGCAGCACAACAGACCAAGGTGAGTAAGTTGGTTTCTCTTGCCGGCGCCGGTCAGGCGATAGATCTTGTAATTCTTGATCAAATCAAAAAGCAAGCTCCCGGTTTGGCAGAAAATGCGCAACAAGCCTTAACCGATTTAAAAGAGACCGGAACTTCTAAAAACTACAATCCTGCCTTGGCGTCCATCTTTAGACCTTCCGTGCAACCTTTTATGAAAAGTTGGATCAAGTATGATCCTGCCGAAGAGATCAGCGCGCTAGATATTCCTATACTTATTATTACGGGAACTAAAGATCTTCAAGTTCCACTTAAGGAAGGCGAACTTTTGAAAGAGGCGCAACCCAAGGCAGAATATGCGATAATTGAGAGCATGAATCACGTTCTCAAAACCATTGAAGGTGATGATATCGAAAATTCAAAATCTTACAACGAAGCATCGAGACCGATCAATACCGAATTGATCAAAGAAATTACCAGATTTATCAGAGAGTAGCATTAGTCTCAAACTAAAAAATAGATGAAGCAATTGTACATTTATCCGCTGTACAACAGGCTTGTTCATAATTTGACTTCAGTAAACGCCCTTGCACTAGTATTTAAAGAAGAATTTAGGCATATTTGCAACCTAAAATGACAAAAAATGCAAATTAGATCAGCTATTCTTGGCCTCGTATGTTTATTAGTCCTTGCAAGTTGTGGTAAGGATGGTGACTTCACACTTACCGGAAAAATTAATGGTTTAAAAAAAGGAAAGATTTACTTACAGCGTATTGAAGACACTTCGCTTGTAAATATAGACAGCGTTATTGTAGATGGAAATCCTGAATTTGAATTTATTACTGATCTAAAAGAACCCCAAATTGTTTACCTCACTCTTGAAAAGGTAGACGCTTATGAGTACGACGATCGCATCATGATTTTTGCAGAACCAGGTGAAATGACTTTAAACACTTCGCTAAAGAATTTTGAAAGTCAGGCAGCTATTACCGGTTCGCAAAACCAACAAAAACTGGACGAATATTCAAAAGTCATTCATCGATTTAATGATAAGAATCTTGATTTGATCAAGAGAAGTTTTGAGGTAAGAAAAGAAGGCATCGAAGACTCTATCATTTATTACGATACGCAACTTCAGAATTTAATGAAGCGAAAGTATTTATATACAGTTAATTTTGCCATTACCAACAAAGAATACGAGATAGCACCATACCTCGCTGTTTCTGAAATATTTGATGCCAATATTAAATATTTAGATACTATCTATACTTCGCTAAAACCTAAAGTACGCAAATCTAAATATGGTAAAGCGCTTAAAGATTATATTGAGGAGCGTAAAGAAACTAATACCAATGAGACGACTACAACTACGATTGACTCAACTGTAGTTGAAGAGTAAAGAGAGGAAAGTTTATTTGGTTCAATATGCTGACCAAATGTTCAGCGCATAAAAAAAGCCCTTAACTTCTAAAAGTTAAGGGCTTTTTTCATTTTGAGGTGAACCTTAATTACAATGCGTTCACTCGATCAATTAAAGCCTTACCGCGCTCTTCTAATTCTGCGTTAACCGCTTTTAGATGTTTACGTCTGTTTTCGACTTTATTATTATTTACTTTTGCGATAAGTTCGTCAAAGGTCACAATAGCATCATCTACAATAGCTTCAGCTTCTTTGTGATCCTCTTTAGGATTGATAGCCTCCCAAATGTATACTGCGTCGATAATATCGCCTAAAACAAAGTTTATATCTTTCTTAAGATCTCTAATACTTGCCATAATAAAAATTTTTGCAAAAGTACATCTAATTTTTAAAGCGGTTACAAGTAAACTTCGAGAATCTCACAAGATTCTGCGTCTAAGTTAACCACGTCACTAGCAGCAGGAATTAACAGCGTTTCTCCGGCATTTAAACTACCTTCAATCTCACCGTCAGAAAAGTTAAGTGATCCGCTTACTACAATTATAATTGTAAATGAATCTGTACGTGTTATAGAATACGCTTCAGTAAGTTTTACCCATTCCGTTTTGAAATAGGTGTGATGTTTAACGACTTGAGGAGTGTTTGTAGCGCTTCGGTCGTATTCTAATTTAAAATCCTGAGTGGTTTCAAAATCTAAAACTTCTCGCGATTCTTTGACGTGAAGATCTCTTAAGTTCCCTTCATCATCCTTTCGGTTATAATCATATACACGGTACGTCACGTCTGATGTTTGCTGAATTTCAGCTAACAACACACCACCACCTATGGCGTGAATTCTACCGGCATTGATAAAGAATGAATCGCCTTCACTAACTATATGCTGATCCATTACTTCTTCAATACTCAGGTCATCTATGCGCTTATCATATTCCTCCTTGGTGATTTTCTGGTTAAATCCTACGGTAAGCTTGGCACCTTCATCAGCTTGCATAATGTACCACATTTCGGTTTTACCAACACCTGTAGGCGAAGTGTCATCTGTAGGATGCACTTGTATCGAAAGATCAGAAGCAGCATCAATAAATTTGATCAACAACGGAAAATGCGGACCGAATTTATCATAAACCTTAGCTCCTAATAAAGCCGCTGGGTCTTCTAAAATCGCTTCGTTAAGTGTTTTGCCTTGTAGAGCGCCATTACTCACTGTACTCTGCCCTTCTTCAAGATCAGCTATTTCCCAGCTCTCTCCCATTTTTGCGGTGGCGCTGTTTCCTTTATTAAATAGTTTGTTTAGTTTTTGACCTCCCCAAATTTTTTCTTTTAGGACAGGTTGAAAAGTCATTGGATAAACCGTTTTACTCATAATTGTATTGAAATGAGCCCTAAGGCTTTTTGATTAGTTTGCTTCTTATAATTATTCGCCAGAATAGGTTACTGAATTGCGTGGGGTTTCATAAAGGGTTACTTCGATCTTGAAGGTCTCAGAGAGCTGCTTTTTTAATCTATCATAAATCACCACACAGATATTTTCTGCAGTAGGGTTTAATGTTGAAAACTCAGGTACGTCAAGATTTAGATTTTTGTGATCAAACGGCTCTTCAACCTCTGCTTTGATCAAATCCTTGAGGACTTTTAGATCAATCACAAAACCAGTTTCAGGATCAATGGGGCCGGTAACAGCTACGATAAGTTCATAATTATGCCCGTGGTAATTAGGATAGCTACATTTCCCGAAAACTTCAAGATTCTTAGCATCATCCCAATCGGCTCTGTAAAGCCGATGCGCAGCGTTAAAATGCGCTTTACGCTTCACTGTAACCTGTTTCATTAGCGTTCTATCTGGTTGTAAAATTTGTCAAATATGATCTTAAACCATTCGGTATACTGTTCAGGATGTAATTTCATATCCTTTTCAATATCTTCTAGAGACATCCATTTCCATTCTGAAACTTCATCTGGATTAATATTGGGCTCATCATTATAATCCCCTAAAAGGATATAATCATATTCGTGTTCCGTCAAACCATTATCAAACGGCGCCTTGTAAATAAAAGATATGTTCTCAGTAAGCGAAGTGGTAAAGCCCATTTCTTCCATCAGACGTCTTTTCCCGGCCTCTACGTTAGTTTCTCCTTCTCGTTGATGACTGCAGCACGTATTTGTCCATAATCCTGGAGAATGATATTTATGTGCCGCTCTGCGTTGAATCATTAATTGATTCTGATCATTGAAAACAAATACCGAAAATGCACGATGCAGTAGCGCTTTCTCATGCGCTTCCATCTTAGGCATCAAACCTACTTGACGGTCGTTTTCATCAACCAAAATCACCAATTCTTCTTTCATAAACTTGTTTTAGTGGTAAATGTACAAATACAAACCCCCTGTAACAATAGAAAAAGCCTTCTAAATTTAGAAGGCTTCTCAGGGTTTGTTATGTTAGATGCATTGACAATTAATAGTCTTGAACAATAAACTCACTACGTCTATTGAGTTGATGTTGCTCTTCGGTACACTGTACGCCATTGCTACACTCGTTGAGCAATTGAGTTTCTCCATAACCACGACCGGTTAGACGCTCTCTAGAAATTCCTCCCTCTTCTACGATATAGTCAATGGTAGATTTGTTACGTCTTTCTGATAACGCAAGGTTATAAGCGTCGTTCCCACGACTATCTGTATGAGAACGCACATCTATGCGTAATTCAGGATATTCCTTCAATATTTCGATAACCTTTGCTAATTCTACAGCAGCATCCGGTCTGATGTACGATTTATCAAAGTCGAAGTAAATTGGATTGATCAATTTACCAAGATCAAAATCAGGTGGTATCTGTGTTATCGAAGGCTCTAATTCTAGAACCACGCTTACCTCACTGCTCGAAGAAGGAATTTTAACCAGTTTCTCATCCGTTAAATAACCTTCCATCTCCCCGCGTACAAAGTATTCTTTGTCACACTCCGGATCGTTGTAAGCAAAGGTCGCGTCTGGAGCCTCAGCAGTTCCTGAAACAACAAGATTATTCTCTGTATCTCTTACACCTACCATTGCTCCGTTAAGTGGCTCTTTAGTATTCTTATCAATAACATTCACAATGAGCGTGCTTTCGCAAGCAGACTGTATAAAGGTATATATATCATCATCAAGCGGATTGTTAGCTCGGTTGGTTGCAAAAAAGCCTCTACCGGTTTCACTATTAATGATAAATGTAAAATCGTCTTTTACACTGTTTACAGGAGCACCAATATTTTCTAGGCTTTCATCTTCAAAATCATATACGTAAACATCTAGACCTCCCAAACCGGCACGACCATCTGTTGAGAAATACAATTTGCCCTCTTTGCTAATAAAGGGAAAAGTCTCACGTCCCGGGGTATTAATCTTATCTCCTAAGTTTTCAACCTCTCCAAATGTTCCATCCTCGTTTAGAGCAACTTTCCACAAGTCAGATTCACCGTAAGTTCCGGGTCTATCCGATGCAAAATAAAGGGTTTTACCATCTACTGAAAGCGCAGGGTGTGCAGTGGAAAAGCCATTGTCATTAAATGGAAGCTCTTCTACGTTATTAAAACCATCTCCATTACGCTGTGCCTTATAAAGCTTCAATCTATTGGTATTGTTGCTATCAGCTTTATAAGTATCGTTAGTAAAATTATTTCTGGTAAAATAAAGCGTATTTCCATCAGTACTTAGTAAAGCAGTACTTTCGTGAAATTCAGTATTTACATTACCTGGTAATTTAGAAGCCGTGGCAACTTGATTGTTTTCATCAATATCACCTACGTATAGATCAAGAAAGGGTTGGTCATTCCACTTGTGAATACGTTTTGTGAATGTACCGGTATCACGGGTAGATGCAAATAAAAGCTGCTCTCCGTAAAAAGAAGGAGCAAAATCAGAAAATTTAGCTGCATTTACTTTTAGCTTTTCAATCTCAAAAGTTGCGCTACCATTTTCTATTTCTGAAATGCTTTGACTGCTGTATAAATCATCAGAACTACTCACCGCTTCTTGATACAGCGCAATCATCTCAGTTGATTTGTCATACTGCTTTTCTGCCCGTAAGGCCTGCGCATATCTAAAATATTGGTAAGGAGTCACTTCCTCCGGATATTTCTCAACTAGTTTAGTATACCAAGTTACTGCCTCTTTATAGTCAGCGTTATAGTAAAAACTATCTCCCAGTTTTGAGAATAGGTCTGCAGACTCGTAACCTTCTTCTGCCACACGCAAGTAAATCTTTTGAGAATCTACAAAAGCGTATTGATCAAATTTTTTGTTTCCCTTAGCAATCTCACGTTCCTGAGCGTAAACACTATCAAAACTAAAAGCAATAGCTAAGAGTAGAATGACTTGTAATAATTGTTTCATAGGGGCGTATTTTTAATTAAAAGAATCGTGGTGTTAACATACGGTTGTATTCTTTAAATAATTCAAAACGTAAAAATACTTCATAAGTTCCATTATTGTAAGTCGCGTTTCCTAAATCTGTTGATTCTCTGTCATATGCGAAGCCAATAAGCAAACCATCATTCACCTGAAAAGCCGCCAAAGCACTCAGTGCAGCACTCCAACGATAGGAAGCTCCTAAGGTCAATTTATCATACAATAAAAAGTTTGCATTCACATCTACCGAAAGAGGTGCTCCTGCAACCATTTTAACCAATGTCGAAGGCTTAAATTTCAAATTTCGGTTGAGATCAAATACATAACCTGCTAAACCATAATAGTGAATTTCTTCTTCAGAAACAAAAGTTTGTGCTCCTTGTGAACCGCTTCGGTCAAAATGATCAGTACGCAATAATTGCGGAGCAGATAATCCACCGTAAAATTTAGCATCGTGATAAAAGATACCAACACCTACGTTTGGCGAAAGCTTATTATCAATACTCACTAAAAAAGGATCATTCTGGTTAAATGGATTCGTTCGGCTAAAATCGACATCTAATAAATTCAAAGAACCTTTCAATCCAAAACTGAATTTACCCTCAGCACCCGTATCTATGGTATAACTAAAATCAGTATTAAAATAGGTTTCTCGCGCAGGCCCCAAAACATCATTAACCAAACTAAAACCCAGTCCGACTTTTCCTAAACCAATAGGACTATGAACCGAAAGGTTTTGAGTGCTGGGTGCACCATCAAGACCTACCCACTGACTGCGGTGTAACAATAATATACTGGTTACCCCGCGGTTCCCCGCATACGCGGGGTTGATCACCAAAGGGTTGTACATATATTGCGTGTATTGCGGATCTTGCTGACTGTATCCGCTTAAAGAAATAAGCAGTACAAAAAGCAGAACCAACTTACCCAAATTTCTTTTTACCATATGAAGTCGTTTATTATAAATACTCATTGAGTAATTCAATTTTAATTAATGTAAAGGAATGAGGCTTTACGTCTCACCTGACCACTATCAGGATCAGCATATTCAATCATATAATAATAGGTTCCTGTAGGAAGACGCTCTCCTCGGCGCACAGTAGCGCGACCATCTGAGAAGCCTCTAAAGACATTATCATTATTGATACTATATCCTTCTGTACTAAATACCTCTATTCCCCATCTGTTAAAAATCTGAACCTTATTATCAGGGAACCTATCAATATTTTCAATCATAAAAATATCATTAAGACCATCTCCATTAGGCGTCATTACGTTGTAAATAACAATGTCTTCCTCTGCTAAAACATTTGGTATTATTGTAACCGTAACGTCATCTGGTTCTCCATCATTATCTACATCTACGTTATCACTATTATTTGGATCATCAGATAAATCTTCAATTACATCTCCGTAAGGATCTACACCACTTACTAAAGCCTGGTTTTCTACAAACAATTGCTCAATATCTGCTTGAGTTATTGAATAAATAGCAGTAAACGTGGTTGCATCTACTTCGCCCGGCTCAAGTGTGATTGGGCCTCCTACAACATCTACTAGCGGATCTTCAATAACAATATCTGAAATTGTAGACTCTCCTGTATTATATACGGTAAAAGTATAGGTAATGGTTTCACCAACTTGTGGTCTTTGATCACCATTTTCATCATTGAATATTCCAACTTTCTCCAGACTTAAACTTGCAACTGGAGGCACTACATCACTACCTCTTACTGAGATGTATACCGTTGCAACATCTGTCGCCACAGGAGATCCGTTATCTGAAATTTGATACGTGAACTGATCTGTTCCAATAAAGCCATCGTTTGGAGTATAGGTGAATGAACCATCTTCATTAATTACCAAGCTTCCATTCTCAGGGCCGTTAGCAGGAGATACTGTAATATCAACTTGCTGTGTTTGCCCTTCAGGGTCAAAGTCATTATCAAGAACATTTCCAATAATAGCTGCATCAATTAAGCCAAAGTAAGCATCATCATTCGCTACGGTTGTGTTGCCATTATCAGGAGTCACTTCAATAGTAACCGTACCTGTAGCACACTCTTGAGGCTCTCCGTCGTCACATACGGTGTACTCAAAACTATCTTCCCCTACAAAGCCAGGCTCTGGAGTATAGGTATAGCTTCCGTCAGGGTTAACCGTTACACTTCCGTTTGTTGGTTGTGTGTTACTTGTTACCGTAATGGTATCACCATCAGGATCAAAGTCATTTACTAACACATTACCAGTTGCAGGTACACCAGATTCTGTAATAGCGGTATCATCATTAGCAACCGGAGGTTCATTGACATCCAATTCATCTTCAATTGGTAATACCTGAATGATCACATCTGCACTATCACAAGCCTGTGGACTTCCGCCATCACATACTTCATAACTGAAGGTATCTTCACCAATGAAACCATCGTTTGGTGTATACGTATAGGTTCCGTCAGCATTGAAGACTAAACTACCACTAGCAGGCTGAGTAAGTACAGTGTACACCTCGCTGTCTGCCGGGCCATCAGGGTTCTCATCATTAGTACCTACATCGCCGCTTACCGGTTGACCTTCAAACGTATCGTTGATGTCGTTGATCGCCAGGATGGTGTTTCCGCCATTCTCACTTGGATCTACACTGATGTAAACCGTTGCGGTATCCTGTGCTCCGTTTGCATCTTCAATAGTATAGGTAAACTGATCTGCGCCACTAAAGTCCGTATTTGGAGTATAGGTTAAGCTTCCGTCAGCTGCTACTGTTACGCTTCCGTTTGCAGGCTGTGTATTGCTGATCACACTGATCGCGTCTCCTTCTGGATCGCTATCATTGGTAAGTACATTACCGGTGATCTCTTCACCGATATAACCGAAGAACGCATCATCATTAGCTACCGTGGTGTTATCAGTATCTGCTACCACCTCGATAGTTACTGTACCAGTTGCACATAATGATGGATCTGCATCATCACATACCGTGTACTCAAAACTATCTTCTCCTATAAAGCCAGGCTCTGGAGTATAGGTAAAGCTTCCGTCAGGGTTAACCGTTACACTTCCGTTTGTTGGTTGTGTGTTTCCTGTTACCGTAATGGTGTCACCATCCGGATCAAAGTCGTTTACCAATACATTACCATCTACAGGAGTTCCTGCTTCGGTAATTGCTGTATCGTCGTTTGCTACAGGTGCTGCATTATCTGGTGTACCAATAGGTAATACCTGAATGATCACATCTGCACTATCACAAGCCTGTGGGCTTCCACCATCACATACTTCATAACTGAAGGTATCCTCTCCGATGAAACCATCGTTTGGTGTGTAGGTATAGGTTCCGTCAGCATTGAAGATTAAACTACCACTAGCAGGCTGCGTAAGTACGGAGTACACCTCGCTGTCTGCCGGTCCGTCAGGGTTCTCATCATTAGTGCCTACATCGCCGCTTACCGGTTGACCTTCAAACGTATCGTTGATGTCGTTGATCGCCAGGATGGTGTTTCCGCCATTATCACTTGGATCTACACTGATGTAAACCGTTGCGGTATCCTGTGCTCCGTTTGCATCTTCAATAGTATAGGTAAACTGATCTGCGCCACTAAAGTCCGTATTTGGAGTATAGCTTAAGCTTCCGTCAGCTCCTACTGTTACGCTTCCGTTTGCAGGCTGCGTATTGCTGATCACACTGATCGCATCACCTTCAGGATCGCTATCATTGGTAAGTACATTACCGGTGATCTCTTCGCCGATATAACCGAAAAATGCATCGTCATTGGCTACTGTGGTGTTATCAGTATCAGGAACTACCTCGATAGTTACTGTTCCGGTTGCACATAATGATGGATCTGCATCATCACATACCGTGTACTCAAAACTATCTTCTCCTACAAAGCCAGGCTCTGGAGTATAGGTAAAGGTTCCGTCAGGGTTAACCGTTACACTTCCGTTTGTTGGCTCAGTATTACCAGTTACAGTAATTGTATCACCATCAGGATCGAAGTCATTCACCAATACATTACCCTCTACAGGAGTTCCTGCTTCGGTAATTGCTGTATCGTCGTTCGCTACAGGTGCTGCATTGTCTGGTATACCAATTGGTAATACCTGAATGATCACATCTGCACTATCACAAGCCTGTGGGCTTCCGCCATCACATACTTCATAACTGAAGGTATCCTCTCCGATGAAACCATCGTTTGGTGTATAGGTATAGGTTCCGTCAGCATTGAAGACTAAACTACCACTAGCAGGCTGCGTAAGTACAGTGTACACCTCGCTATCTGCCGGGCCGTCAGGATTCTCATCATTGGTTCCTACGTCTCCGCTTACCGGTTGACCTTCGAACGTATCATTGATGTCGTTGATCGCTAGGATGGTGTTTCCGCCATTCTCACTTGGATCTACACTGATGTAAACCGTTGCGGTATCCTGTGCTCCGTTTGCATCTTCAATAGTATACGTAAACTGATCTGCTCCGCTGAAACCTGCATTTGGAACATAGCTTAAACTTCCGTCGGCTGCTACACTTACGCTTCCGTTAGCAGGATCGGTATTGCTGATCACACTGATCGCGTCGCCTTCAGGATCGCTATCATTGGTAAGTACATTACCGGTGATCTCTTCGCCGATATAACCGAAAAATGCATCGTCATTGGCTACTGTGGTGTTATCAGTATCAGGAACTACCTCGATAGTTACTGTACCGGTTGCACATAATGATGGATCTGCATCATCACATACGGTGTACTCAAAACTATCTTCTCCTACAAAGCCAGGCTCTGGAGTATAGGTAAAGGTTCCGTCAGGGTTAACCGTTACACTTCCGTTTGTTGGCTGTGTATTGCTTGTTACCGTAATGGTGTCACCATCAGGATCAAAGTCGTTCACCAATACATTACCCTCTACAGGAGTTCCTACTTCGGTAATTGCTGTATCGTCGTTCGCTACAGGTGCTGCATTGTCTGGTGTACCAATAGGCAACACCTGAATGATCACATCTGCACTATCACAAGCCTGTGGACTTCCGCCATCACATACTTCATAACTGAAGGTATCCTCTCCGATGAAACCATCGTTTGGTGTATAGGTATAGGTTCCGTCAGCATTGAAGACTAAACTACCACTAGCAGGCTGCGTAAGTACAGTGTACACCTCGCTATCTGCCGGGCCGTCAGGATTCTCATCATTGGTTCCTACGTCTCCGCTTACCGGTTGACCTTCGAACGTATCATTGATGTCGTTGATCGCTAGGATGGTGTTTCCGCCATTCTCACTTGGATCTACACTGATGTAAACCGTTGCGGTATCCTGTGCTCCGTTTGCATCTTCAATAGTATACGTAAACTGATCTGCTCCGCTGAAACCTGCATTTGGAACATAGCTTAAACTTCCGTCGGCTGCTACACTTACGCTTCCGTTAGCAGGATCGGTATTGCTGATCACACTGATCGCGTCGCCTTCAGGATCGCTATCATTGGTAAGTACATTACCGGTGATCTCTTCGCCGATATAACCGAAAAATGCATCGTCATTGGCTACTGTGGTGTTATCAGTATCAGGAACTACCTCGATAGTTACTGTACCGGTTGCACATAATGATGGATCTGCATCATCACATACGGTGTACTCAAAACTATCTTCTCCTACAAAGCCAGGCTCTGGAGTATAGGTAAAGGTTCCGTCAGGGTTAACCGTTACACTTCCGTTTGTTGGTTGTGTGTTACTTGTTACCGTAATGGCATCACCATCAGGATCAAAGTCATTTACTAGTACATTACCGTTTACAGGAGTTCCTGCTTCGGTAATTGCTGTATCGTCGTTTGCTACAGGTGCTGCATTGTCTGGTGTACCGATTGGTAATACCTGAATGATCACATCTGCACTATCACAAGCCTGTGGACTTCCGCCATCACATACTTCATAACTGAAAGTATCCTCTCCGATGAAACCATCGTTTGGTGTGTAGGTATAGGTCCCGTCAGCATTGAAGACTAAACTACCACTAGCAGGCTGAGTAAGTACTGTGTACACCTCGCTGTCCGCCGGGCCGTCAGGGTTCTCATCATTGGTTCCTACATCGCCACTTACCGGTTGACCTTCGAACGTATCGTTGATGTCATTGATCGCCAGGATGGTGTTTCCACCATTATCACTTGGATCTACACTGATGTAAACCGTTGCGGTATCCTGTGCTCCGTTTGCATCTTCAATAGTATACGTAAACTGATCTGCTCCGCTAAAGTCCGTATTCGGAGTATAGGTTAAGCTTCCGTCAGCTCCTACTGTTACATTTCCGTTAGCAGGCTGCGTATTGCTGATCACACTGATCGCATCTCCTTCTGGATCGCTATCATTGGTAAGTACATTACCGGTGATCTCTTCACCAATATAACCGAAGAACGCATCGTCATTGGCTACCGTGGTGTTATCAGTATCTGCAACCACCTCGATAGTTACTGTTCCGGTTGCACATAATGATGGATCTGCATCATCACATACCGTATACTCAAAACTATCTTCTCCCACAAAGCCAGGCTCTGGTGTATAGGTAAAGGTTCCGTCAGGATTAACCGTTACACTTCCGTTTGTTGGCTCAGTATTGCTTGTTACCGTAATGGCATCACCATCAGGATCAAAGTCATTTACTAGTACATTACCGTTTACAGGAGTTCCTGCTTCAGTGATTGCTGTATCGTCGTTTGCTACAGGTGCTGCATTGTCTGGTGTACCGATAGGTAATACCTGAATGATCACATCTGCACTATCACAAGCCTGTGGACTTCCACCATCACATACTTCATAACTGAAGGTATCCTCTCCGATGAAACCATCGTTTGGTGTATAGGTATACGTTCCGTCAGCATTGAAGACTAAACTACCACTAGCAGGCTGAGTAAGTACAGTGTACACCTCGCTGTCCGCCGGGCCGTCAGGGTTCTCATCATTGGTTCCTACATCGCCACTTACCGGTTGACCTTCGAACGTATCGTTGATGTCATTGATCGCCAGGATTTCATTTGAAATAATTGTACCAGTCGCCTGAACAGGGCTATTAGCCACACTTCCACTAACAACTGTTCCAATGACTGTAAATGTTTCATCCTCTTCAAATACATCATCATCTATTGTTGATACCAAGATTGGTGTACTCTCAGTCTGTCCCGCCGGTATGGTTACCGTGGTCGTTACAGGGGTATAGTCATCGCCCGCTAAAGCACTGCCGGGTACTGTAACTACATCTACTACAACATCTTCTGTACTTGGATTGTCTATACTTACA